>Ga0105248_10000002_pt1 | contig 1054120 bp, 951 predicted proteins | sample KBSS34metaG_FD_81524 | JGI IMG/M metagenome (GOLD analysis project Ga0105248, IMG submission 81524) | Switchgrass rhizosphere microbial communities from Kellogg Biological Station, Michigan, USA - KBS S3-4 metaG | ecosystem: Host-associated > Plants > Roots > Rhizosphere > Soil | place... | reverse complement strand
ATCAGAGTGCGAATACAAACCCGGTGGAGAGCAACAACAACAGCAACGACAACCGCAAAAACCAAGACCCTGATAAGGAAACAATTGACATCTGGGACCTGCTCATACAAAACGCCGTTCTCTGAAGCAGTTGAGAATTACTCAACAAAAGCCGACTGATAGGAGCAGATTTGCCCGAACAGTACAATCTATAATCATGCTGCCATGGCAGTAGAAAGCCAAGCCGCTCCGCAAGGCCCTCGAACCGAGCTTTTGAATGTATCCGTCTGGCACGGCTCGCTCGACCGCGCTTACGAGATCCTTCTTGCGCACCCTGAAGTGGCAACAAACGATATTCATACGGCCGCTCTGCTCGGCGATCCAGACTCGGTCGCACGTTTCCTCGAAAATGATCCATTGGGTGCAACGGCCAAAGGCGGTCCTCATAATTGGGACGCGCTGACGTATCTCTGCTTCTCAAAGTTTCTGCGGCTTGAGCCAGCCCGTACGGAAGGATTTCTCCGGTCCGCCACCATTCTGCTCGATGCGGGCGCCAACCCCAACACCGGTTTTTTCGACGAAAACCATCAGCCAAACCCCGAGTGGGAATGCGCGCTATATGGGGTGGCAGGCGTTGCTCATCATCCGGAACTCGCGAAACTGTTGTTGGATCGCGGCGCAGACCCCAATGACGGTGAGGTTGCATACCATTCGCCGGAGACTCTGGACAATCGGACGATTCATGTATTGGTGGAGAGCGGCAAACTCACCCAGGACACCATCGGCTTGATGCTCGCCCGCAAATTCAACTGGCACGATGATGCCGGTGTGCACTGGCTCCTTGAGCACGGCGCCGATGCAAATTGGCCGCTGTGGGGCAGCCGTCCGTTGCATTACGCGCTTCGCCATGGCACTCCACTGTACTACTTCGAATGGCTCCTCGCTCACGGAGCCGATCCGTCGCTCCCGGATAAGAACGGCACGACACCTGTTGCTGAGGCGGCCCGTCAGGGGCGGGGTGACGTTCTCGATCTCTTCGAAAGCCGAGGGTTCGTCGTCGCGCTTGCAGGGGATGACGCCTTTTTCGCCGCTTGTGCGCGGTCGAATGTTGCGGAGGCGCGGAAGATCGCCGCCGCGGACCCGTCACTGGTAGGGCGCATACAGGCTGAAAATCCCGGAATGCTCGCGGACTTTGCAGGAACCGGGAATGTCGCAGCGGTGCGACTGATGCTGGATCTTGACTTCGATGCTGGCGTGGCACGCACGAAACCAGCGTGGGTCGCCGGCGAAACTGCTCTTCACGTTGCGGTAGCCCATGGCCGGTTGGACGTGACGGAACTGCTGATCGAACGCGGCGCACCGCTTGATGCTAAACGCAGCAACGGAGCAACTCCGCTCAGAATTGCTTTCCTTGGCTTGGAACAGCAATCGGAATGGACACCCAACGAGTTCACATTGCCCATTGCTGAAGCGCTCATCGCGGCTGGCGCCAGTGTAGAAGCTGCCGGAGTCACTCTTCCCGCAGCGGTATGTTTGGATCGTAGCGACGATATCGCACGCTTGGGGAGCGAAGCCAATATACAGGCGAAACAAAAAGCTCTCGCCGCTGCTGCCTATAACGGCATCGTTGACGCAATGGACACTGCGATCGGGCTAGGGGCAAATCCCAATGCACCCAACATGGGGTTACACCCCGATGCCACTCCGCTTCACAATGCAGTTTGTTCCGGATCACTTGCTGCAGTGCAGCATCTTGTTGATGCAGGAGCCGACGTTCACGGGACGGACCGTCCACATAAAGCTACCCCTCTTCAATGGGCAGAGTACTTCGCTCGAGAGCATAGCAACTCCAAGATCGAATACTTTCAACGCGAGGACGGCAAATTCAAGCAATACGACGAAATCGCCGGATATCTACGCAGCAAGCAGAATGATGTTGGTCCCGAGTATTTGGCAATCCGCGCGTCCCAACTTGAATAAGTCCTGGTATACGCCGTTTTCCGAAGGGGTCTATTCCTGACAACAAGGCGACTTCCCATTTCTGACCTTCCCAGAAGTGAGTTGTCGATGAACCCATCGTTGATGGATTTACCGTAAATACTGAGCAGAAACCTGGCCTCAAAGACTTACCGAGGACCTCTGCAGAGAAACTAAACAATCCGATGAGGGGACGATGGCGTTTGTCACGGAGAGAGAAGAACTCAAGCCTGGCCTGATTATCTTCCGGCGCGGCGACGTGGAGCACCGGATGTGGTATTGCCGCATGAAGATACCCAAAGTCGACCGCTACAAAACGATCTCGCTCAAGACCTCCGATCTTGACATGGCAAGAGAAAGGGCCCTCGGCCACGACGCAGACATTCGGTTGCGCATGAAGTATGACATTCCCGTCTTTACGCCACCCTTCCGTGAGGTTGGGCGAAAGTATCTGCTCACACAAGAGGCGCGTGCGCGACGAGGGGAAATCAATACAGCGCGGCCTAGAAAACTCCGAGCCATCATCGAGGGCGTTTTAGACAGATATGTCGGTTCAACTCAGGTCCACCTCATCGGCGAACGATTGATGCCTCCGCACAGGGCATCGATCGGATCATGTGGATCATGAGACCAAGCAAGCTTGCCGCGATCTCAGGGACAAGAGGAACGATTCAGTGATCGGAGATCGACAGGTGGGTTGCAATTTACGAGGTGCATGGAACAGTAGCCCGCGCCTCCATAGGTAGCCTATTTAGGCAAGCCGCAGCTGAAATTCGACGCCTCGTCCATGCTTCCAGTGCCGATATAGTGAGCAATCTGCGGAAATGGGCAGAGGGGACGAGTTCGATCAATCTTGCCCGCAGTCTTGTGGGCAGCAACGATCTGTTCAGGCGCTTTACGGCGTTCAACCCACTGTTCAATCGTACCGATTTTGTCGAAAATATCCGGACCCTCTCCGCCTGAACAGTGTGCCATACCTGGAGCCATGAAGAGACGGACCCAGTTCGAGCCGTGTACGGGATCTCCGCTCGCGTCCAGCACCGCTTTGTAGAACGCAACGCTAGAGCCTGGGGCGACTTGCTGATCCGCCCAGCCATGATAGAGAAGCAGCTTTCCGCCGTGTTTCGCGAAAGCTCTGAGGTCTGGATTGAGTTCGTCCACGTCTTTGTCGATCAAATGAGCCTTGGCAGAGTCTCGTTCTAGATCAAAGGTTCGCCAGTCCCAGTTGGGATCTTGATAGACAACGTAACGGAACTCATCCAAAAACAGGTCTGCTGGCTGAGGCCCTCCTGCTAGACGACTCCAGCGAAGTTCAGTCCCAGGCTCAACGCGCGGAAAGACGATCTGTCCTGCCTTGGTCGCCACTGGACTAGTTATGATCTGGGCGGTCTGAGTCTGACGTGCGGTAAGGCAATCGGGGCCGTCTGCGGCCTTGCATTGCAGGCTCTTGAAATCAAGCTCACAGCTCTCCGGGGCTTCAATCAGACCATCCTTCAGCCCATCCTTAGCATCGCACGCTTCTAGAACGGCACGATGAATCATCGGATACTTCGAAGGTGGGATATAAGCTTCCGGATCTTTGAAAGTCTGAACAGCAAGTTCAAGCGCCCAGGAGTTTCTGCGAATGTTTGCGGGATCGCCGGCGATAATGCCATCGAACTCATCCGGATAACGGGAGGCTTGCAGCAAGCCTTCGCGTCCACCGCCAGAGCAGCCATTCCAAAAAGAAAAACGCGGTCCATTGCCATAAAACGCCCGAATCAGGACCTTCGCTTCGACCGTCATCTCATGCTCGGCGCGATAGGCAAAATCGATCAGCTTCTCCGGATGGCCGACGACGAATGAAGCGCTCGAACCGGTGTGGCCGTCGTCGGTGGCGCTGGTCGCATAGCCACGGCGCAGCGCGTCGGCCATTTCACCATAGGAGAGAGAACCACCCCAGCCACCACTGCCCATGGCGAGAAATTTGCCGTTCCATTGTGCCGCCGGGAGCCAAACTTCAACATGGATGTCGGAGTCTGGCGTTGGCCTAAGCTCTGCCGCCACGCGGCAGAAAGATGGCAGGGTGTGAAGCACTTCCGAACTCCCCGCAACTGTGAGATCGCCCGCATCTACCATCTTTGCGAGTGTGATCGACATCGTGGATGAAGCAAGTTGCGAAAGCTTCTCGCACGGTTGTGCGTGTAACACTACCGGCAGAAGAATCAGAAAAATAACGGCCTCTAAGAGCGAGCGTCCGGAATTCATGCACTGAGCCATACCTCCTCATCTTAGCGTTAAGCTACTGGCGTATTCGTTTCGCTATAGACAGGTGCATGTGATTGCCGCGCTCGCTAATCTGGCTACGTGACAGTCTCGGCGCCGGTCCTGCAGACGCTCGAAAGAAAAGCGAGATGAGGGTTCGGGAGAGACCGAAGGGGTTTCTCCCGAACCGGCGCAAAGCGTCGGTGCCCCTCAACAAGAAAGCCCCGGACGAATCCGGGGCTGGTAAGACCCAAGGCGATACCGCCTTAAGACTTTTAAGCGGCTTTCTGCTTTTTGGTTGCCGCCTTCTTCGGAGTTTTGACTTCAGTGGGAGCTTTCTTAGAGTTACTGGCGCTCTTTGGTTGGGAAGACTTCGGCTGCGGCGGAGCGAATGCGGCCTCAGCCTCTGCCAATAGATCGGGCTGATCTTCACACGGGATGCTGACTTGACCGGCCAGCACCAAACGCAAGGCGAGGCTGGTTAGCTTGTCGTCTGCGGTGTTGTCGAGTGCGGCCAGTACGATTTCCTCGTCGGTCTGCTGTGTGTTTTCGTCGTTCCCGGCGAAGTGACTGGCCAAATCCTCAAGGAAGCTGTAGGGGTCGATGTGGACGAGCGAGCGCAGGAAGGTGCGAAGCTGAGCAACGGAAAACATCGTTGGCCCTTGATCGAGAATGCGTTCGAAAGTCGCGGTGCGAAGCTCGTTTTGCTCCTCCCGGCGCTGTTGTTCGGCCTCGTGCTCTTGTTGCTGGCGTTCCTGCTCGGCTTCGCGTTCCTCTTCTCGACGCTGCTGTTCGGCTTCATGCTCCCTGCGGCGCTGCTCATACTCCGCTTCGCGTTGCTCGGCCTCTTCTTCCGTCTCCTCGTCGGGTGCTGGCTCCATAACCGGGGCCGGGTTCTCTGCTTCCTCTCTGGCAAGCCGGGCAGCGGTGGCGGGATCATGCACCGGGCAATGGTCGTCCGTGCAAACGGTGATGGTCTTTCCCGCATTTCGCCCGAAGACGATCAAAGCGGACTTCGTGCTGGGGCATGGTGGCTCGGCATCCGGGTTGTCGGGTATATCGAGTTCCCGGTAGGAGTGTTTGGCAAGAATGCCGGGGCGTTGGTCCTTGGCAGGTCGCCACGTGGTTTCGATCTGGACAAGCTCGGGCCGTGCGACGAGTTCGCGGTCGACATGCGCTGCCACCTTAGTCTGATAGCAGGTCCCGTCGAGGCACTGATCGCCTTGCACTTCGGCGAAGAGAGATGTGTTGTATCCACTGCGATGTGGGCAGGTCACGCAAGCCCCTGCGTCCGGGTTGAGCGTGATGTCTTCCCGGTCAAACGGAGCGTCGGCAAGAGCTAGGTAGAGATTGGCTTCAATCCAAGCGGAAACATGTTTTGCGGGTAGAAGGTGGGGCTCGTCGTCGTTCCAGTCCTTGCGCCAGCATCGCTCAAAGGCGTCGGCCTGGTGCTCTTGCGGCAGACGGGCGATGAGGTTGGCGTGGCTGGCAGTAATGCGTTCTTCGACAAATGCCTGTGCGACTTCAGGAATGAGTTGCAAAAGAGAAAGACGGGCGTAGATGTGCGATGGACTCTTGCCCGATTTCAAGACAAGCGCGGCTACGTCGTAACCGGGCATGTCGAGCAATCGCTGAAAGCCTTGTGCTTCTTCGTAAGGATGAACGTCGACTCTTTGCGAATTCTCAACCAACTGCCATTCCATGGCTGCTGCGTCGTCCAGTTCAACAATACGGGCAGGGACGGAGAACAACTCGGCAAGTTGCGAGGCTCGGAAACGTCGCGCACCTGCTACGATTTCAAATCCGTTTGTGTCGGGACGGACGGTAATCGGTTGGATGAGGCCGTTTTGACGGATGCTTTCGGCAAGTTCCTCCAGCTTCGTTTGATCGAAAGTCGTGCGCGGGTTGGTGGTGGATTCATGAATCTGGTCAATGGCGATAAATTGGAATGCGCTGCTATCCTGCATGATGCCCTCCTTTGGGCGTGGTTGGGCTATGAGGTTCGAGAGCGGACGCGGCTTCCCATCCGCTCCAAGGCGGAAAGGATTAAGCGCGTGGTGTCTGCTGGCGCTCGAAGGCGTAGAGGAAGCCTTGCAAGCGCAGGTTGTTGTCCCACTCGATGGCGAATCGTTTGTGCTGCTCGTGGAGCGCGGTCAACGCGATGTATTGACCACGGACAAGGTTGCGGCTCCATTGCTCGACACCCAGGTAGTCGTGGCGAAAATAGAATGGATCAAGAATTGACTCCTCGTCGGAGGTGAGTTCAAGGCACATTTCGGGATCGCGCATGAGGTCGCCATTCTGTTCGCCGTAGTGCGCGACGGAAAGAATGGGTAAACCCATCGGCCCTGATTCGCCGGTCGCCTCGATTACCAGCGTCATGTAGGGAGCGTTCTCGATGCGGAGATAGAGGCCGGGGTGCCAGCCTCCGGCTCTCTTGAGAATTGCGAGGATGGTCTGCATCAGGCCACCTGTGCCAGTTCTGCATCGGCCATCGCTTCGGTAAACGAAGGCTCCAATGCGGAGAGGATCACGGCGGAGGTCTTCTGAATGACTTCCAAACTCTCGATGAGCAGAGAGGCATTGCCGTGATAGAGGTGGATGTAGTCAGCAGATGCGCTTCCCGTCTCTAGGCCAACGGCTTTCCCGACTATGAAGGCAATAGCTTCGGCCTCGGTCTCCTTGACCACCTTGGTAGTCGTGGTGCGGCGTTCGGCCTTGTGCAACATCTCGTGCGCCAACTCATGCACAAGGGTTGAGAACTCCTCGGCCTGCGACTGCCCCGGCAGAATGGCGATGCGTCCGCCGTAACTGACACCCAATGCGGGTGCGATGTTCTCGGAGAAAACAAGCTCGATGCCCTGTTGTTCGATGAACGAAAGAAGGCGGCTGCGGTTCTCGCCCACGTCTCCGCTGATTTCGCGCATGGCCGGAAGCTCTGCGCCTTCGGTATGGCTTACATCGAAGACATAGGCGTTGCGAAAGCCAACCAAGACCGCCTGATTCTGCTTGGTGATGTCCTTTTCCGCTTCTTGAATGTCCCCATGAGCGTCTGTGCCCCGGAGAAGTCCATTGTTCCTTGCGCATGAGCCACACCCGCAAACGACAGAGCGACCATCGTCGGCCCCACTACGCGAATGACGCGAAGAAGTTGAAATGTGGAGACTAGGTTTCTCAGTCGTCTACGGGAAGAGACAACGAGAACACCGGGGATGGAGATATTGGAGAGAACGAATCGGCTTTTGCAGAACATCGGCACCTCCCGCCGACTGGTCTCAGTCGGGGTATGCCGTGATCATTTGGCAAGTTCGGTTTCGCGTCCAATACTTCCTATTTATCGGGTGATAATTCGCAATTATCGGCTTGGCTTAACCAGTGTGGAATCAGACAATTTCCTCGGAAAAAGACAACTGAACAGGCACCTCTTCAGCCGGTTCAACTGATCCGTTTGCACTAGCATTTCGGGCTTGTGTGACTAGAGAAAGCGCCGATTTCTTATCGGCCTTCATGATTTGCCGCTTCAGAGTTCTCACAAGCGCAGGAATAATTCTTGGGTGAGAGTCTTTGCGGTAGATGATCACGGTATCCATCGTCCAGTCCACTCCAACAATTGGCCGCGTAACCAAATTACCCAGCAGCGGAGCGCCCTCGCGAATCAAAGCCAGACCATGTCCCTCCTTGACCAGGCTCTGCATCTCTGACGGATGAGAAGCGCGAGAGAAATCCTCAACAAAGATTCCCACATCGCTCAGAAGTTCCAAGAGCCTTTTGTGAGCTTCCGGATGGCGTTCGGGGTTGTAGAAAATTGTGAGACTGTTCTGTAGTTCCGATACTGGAATGGCAGCCTTCGCAGCCAGTGGATGGTCTCCGCGAAGGCAAACAACTATTCTTTCCCGCCGAAGCTCTTCAACATGCAAATCAGAGTTTGTAAGCGGTAGCGTAACGATTGCAGCGTCGACGATACCTGTCAGCACTTCTTCGACGAGTTGGCTCGTATCTCCGTGTGTAGGCCTGATAACACATGCGGGCAGCAGCTCCTTGTGCAGGGTGCAAAGCCTGCGAAACACACTCTCGTCGACAAGAGACGTCGAGCCTAGGCGTACAGCACTGATCTCGTTTCGTTCGATGGAAACCACCGCATCGATTACTTCATCTCGGAACTCGAGCAGGTTGCGGGTGAGAACGACAAAGGCTATCCCGGCTTTGGTCGGCACGATTTGACCGCTCTTCGTTTTGTGGAAGAGTCGGACAGATGCGTTGTCCTGAAACTGTCTCGCTTGCACGGTCAGATTCGGTTGGGACGTAAATAGCTCTTCTGCTGCAAGACGGAACCCACGCTTCTCAAGAATCTTCAGCAAGTATCGGAAATGACGAAATTCGGCCCAATCGTACATAGCCCTCCAGCTCAGCCAACTAAGAGCAATGCGATTCAGGAATGGGACAAAATTACAGCCCTACCTGTGAAAATCTTGCCTGTTGATGTTGAAAGACACAATAAAGGAGGGCGATTTCGGCCAAATTTACGCCAGCGATTGAGGGAGTTTGAGTCGGGGTGAACGCGGCCCGGTTTCCTAAGTTCAACGCTGTCTTGGGGATAAACAACCCCGATAACTGCGAGTTATTGCCCGATAAACAGGAAGTATTGGACTTCATTCCTGTCGCACGACATTCTAGCTTCATTCAATGCTTGCTGTCGCGACGGATTTCTTGGGACAACGTGAACGACCAAGCTTCCTTTTGGAATAGATGAATCTCCAAACGGGTTTCTTTGCCGTCAAATTGGATTCGCTGTCGCACCTCTTACTCTTGGTAACGAAGAGGCAAAAGTGATGATCGACAACTCAAGTCGGATTGGCTCGAGTATGCGGTTAATTAGCAGTTCGCAGTTGGTGAAATCGAAACTTATCGAGCGCAGTATCTCGGCTCGATTAAAGTCACGGACAGGGCGCCTCACTTCCCTATTCTCTAAACGTGCGCCGTTAACCGAGATTCAAGAGGTGAATTATGCCGAACGCCCTTGCGAGAAACACTACCATCAATAGTCAGTCATACAAGAGCGCTGGTGAAGAGCGCGTCCGAGAATCGCAATCGATCGAAGAGAAAATGCCTTCTTCTCAAAAGCCAGCAGGATCCAACCTCGACGACACTTTGAGCAAATTGGATGACGTTGTCTTTCTGCGGCTACCTGACGTAAAAGCCGTCACAGGGCTTTCGAAGACGAGTCTGTACGCACTGATTAAGGAAAAGCGCTTTCCTGCGCCCGTCCAACTTGGACCGCGCGCAGTCGCATGGGTGAAGACCGAGATCAGACAATGGGCCGTAGAGCGCGTGAGGGCATCTCGTTCAGCTGCTTGACTCCGCTCCTTCATGGGCCCGCCGGCTTCAACGGGATCGTGACGCTTGTCAAGGCCCAGGATTTCCAGTGTGTGGGCGATGCTTGTAAACTCGCGTGGGAGCCGGAGTAATCGCAGATTGGCAACTGCTCGAATCACGTAAAAACCTAAGCTGCACTTCCCCGGAACGGTAGTACTTTCCCGCCTCTTTGAGTTCGCTCCAGGAAGTTCGCCCACTCTTGCATCATCTTGGCACGTGGTTCAAGGTAGAGAGCGTGATTGTAGGATGCGCTAACAGCGTTACGTGGAGCATGGGCAAGCTGCAGCTCGATGTGTTCGTGCGCGTAGCCTTGCTCGTGCAGGATGGTAGATGCCAGACCTCGGAAGCCGTGACCTGTCATTCGGCCCTGATACCCCATGCGCTTCAAGGCTCCAAGGATGGTGTTATTGCTCATGGGCTTCTTGTTGCTCCGATCGCCAGGAAAGAGCCAATCACTCGATCCAGTTAGCAAGCGCAGCATTTCCAGCACTTCAATAGTCTGTGAGGCGAGGGGAACGATGTGCGGGTCGCGCATTTTCATTCGTGCCGCAGGGATGTCCCATCGGGCGGCTTCCATATCGAACTCTGCCCACTTGGCACCGATCAGTTCGCTGGTGCGGACGAAAGTCAGCGCCATGAGCTTCATCGCTAATCGAGTTACGTGCGTTCCCTGATATACCTCCATGGACCTCAACAACGCTGGAAGCTCTTTGGCGTCGATCCGTGCAAGGTTGGTCTTGCGCGTAGGTCTCAAGACATCGGCCGGCCGAATCTCGCTGGCGGGATTGCGTTTCGCGTACCCGTGAGCAATGGCGTAGCGAAAGATCTGCCCGACATTCTGCATTGCCCGCTTAGCCAGATCAGCTGCGCCACGGCCCTCGATCATTTTGACCATAGTGACCAGTTCAGGGGCTTCAATCTCGGTGACGGCGTGCGCACCAAGCAGCGGCAAGATATTTGCCTCCATGCGCCGCCGCGTTGCATCTACGTGCTGCGCGCTCTTTTCAGCACGCCAATGGTCAAACCAGAGTCCTTCGATCTTTCGGAAGGAATACTCAGCTGCGGCCTTTTCTCCGGCTTTTGCTGCCTTCCGCTGTGCCATCGGATCAAGGCCAGAAGCGAGCAGTCTGCGAGCCTCGGCATGGCGTTCCCTGGCTAGTACGAGGGGCACATCCGGGTACTTGCCGAAGGCCATGAGCTTTTCCTTGCTTCCATACGTGTACGCCCACCGCCACAGTTTTCCGCCTGCTGGCGTGATCCAAAGATAAAGGCTTCCGCTGTCGCTGATGCGATATGCCTTATCCTTTGGCTTGGCCCTGCGAATCTCCACATCTGTCAGCGGCATTTTTACCTCCTAAAAACATCGCTGCCAAAAGTACCCCCCGATCAAAAAGAAGATACCCCCCGAAATACCCCCGCAGCGCCTGGCTTCCATGGTACCGTTTCGAACGGTAAAATTCACAGAATTCCTGTTTTTACTAGGTTTTGTTTGGATTATTGGACTTCTTCGAACGGCGTAGAACTAATATATGGTGGGCAGCGAGGGACTCGAACCCCCGACATCCTGCTTGTAAGGCAGGCGCTCTAACCAACTGAGCTAGCCGCCCGCACCGGGCGAAAACAAGGCTGTGACAGCCTGTCTCCATCATATCAGCCTTCGCCCTGCTTGACATGCCTGCCGGCAGGCGAGGCTTCCCCAACGTCTTCTCGCCAGCGAAGTTGGTACACTCGACCGAGTGAAGCGACTGATCATCAATGCCGACGATTTTGGCCTGACAACAGGGGTAAATCGCGCCATCGTCGAACTGCACCGGCACGGCACGCTCACCAGTACCACCTTGATGGCCAAGGCCACTGCAACCGACGGGGCGATCGGAATCTCCGGCGCCGTGCCAAACCTGGGTATTGGTTGCCACGTCGTGCTCGTCGACGGAGAGTCTGTATTGCCAGCCCGCAACCTGCCCGGGCTTACTGACCCGAATCCAACCAAAGGCCGCTTTAAGCCAACGCTGGGCGGTTTCCTTCGAAACCTATATGGCGGCAATAACCTCTTCATTAAGAAAGAGCGCCTCACCCAGGAAATGGAAGCCGAAGTCGCCGCGCAAATCACGCTTCTGCAAAGTTACGCACTCCCCCTTACGCATATCGACACGCACAAACACACCCATATGTTTCCACGCGTCCTGCGGCCGGTCTTACGCGCCGCCAGAGCCGCTGGAATTCACGTTGTGCGTAACCCTTTCGAACCTGCATGGAGCCGGAGCGTCACTCCCGGCGCGCCATGGCTTCGGCGTGCCCAGGTACGTCTTCTGTATTCGCTGGAGTCGAGCTTTCGGCGCATCGTGGCCGAGGAAGGTTTCATTACCACCGACGGTGCCATCGGCGTCCTCGCCACTGGAACGCTCAACTCTACTACACTCACTTCCCTTTTAACTGCCATGCCCGAAGGCACATGGGAACTAGTCACCCATCCCGGCTACAACGACGCTGACCTCGCAGATGTGGGCACGCGCCTGTTAGCCTCACGAGAGACTGAGCTCTACGCTTTGCACGATCTCGCAGTCGCGGAAGGAGTCCAGCTCATCCATTTTGGCCAACTGGATTCACGCACGTAACCTCAGCTTTATCTCAAGAGTCAATACTCTATGCGCATCGGTATTACCTGTTACCCGACCTATGGCGGCAGCGGTGTCGTCGCGACTGAACTGGGCATTGAGTTGGCAGCTCTCGGCCATCAGGTCCACTTCATCAGTTACTCGCAGCCCTTCCGTCTAACCGGACGCGAGACGGGTATCTTTTACCACGAGGTTCCTGTCTCGAGTTATCCTCTCTTTGAATTCCCGCCCTACGATCTCGCTCTGGCTTCGCGCATGGCAGAGGTAGCCGAGTACTATGGCCTCGACATACTGCATGTACACTACGCCATTCCGCATTCCGTCAGCGCTTTGCTCGCCCGCCAGATGCTCGCTGAGCGCGGCAGGCACCTGCCCTTCGTCACTACGCTGCACGGCACCGACATCACCCTTGTCGGCATGGACCGCTCTTATCTTCCAATCACCCGCTACGCCATCCAGCAGAGCGACGGCGTCACAAGCATTTCCGCATACCTCAAGGATGTCACTGAAACCAGCTTCGGTGTAACCCGGCCCATTGAAGTAGTGCATAACTTCGTCAACTGCGACGTCTATAAGCCCTTCAGCGAGGAAGAAAGCGAAGCACGGGCCGTAGCACGGGCGCAACTGGCCCAGCCAAATGAATTTCTTCTCATGCATCTGTCCAATTTTCGCCCCGTCAAGCGCATCGCCGACGCTATCCAGGTCTTCGCCCGCGTCGCCAAGGAACTGCCCGCTCGCCTGGCTCTTATCGGCGACGGCCCCGATCGTTCTACTGCCGAATGGCTGGCTCACTCGCTCGGCATCCATGACCGGATTCACTTCCTCGGCAAACAAGATAGCGTCAGCGAGCTCCTCCCTCTCGCTGATCTGATGCTTATGCCGAGCGAGATGGAGTCATTTGGCCTGGCCGCGCTCGAAGCCATGGCTTGCCAGACGCCGGCTATCGCCACCCGCGTCGGCGGAGTTCCAGAGCTGATTGAAAATGGCGTCAACGGCTTGCTCTTTGCCGTCGGCGATGTGGAAGCAATGGCCGACGCATCCGTTGCCTTATTGAGTAATCCGGAGCGACACATGGCCATGCGCAAAGCCGCCCGTAAAACAGCCCAGGATCGCTTCTGCTCTACCCGCATCCTGCCAAGATATGTAGCGTTCTACGAATCGCTACTCAACCGTTCCCGACCGTGATGTAAGCAATACTGCTTTCGCGGGCCAAGTAAAGGACCTGTCTTACTCCGGGAGTCATGCCACTTCCGCCGGAATCTCAATCGACACGAGCGTACCTCGTCCGGGCCGTGAAACCACGGTAAATCGCGCCTGGCCTCCATACAGCACCTCCAGGCGCTCACGCACATTCTTCATCCCGATTCCGGCGCCCTGGCGCTCCAGGGAGGATACCGGTTTCATGACAATGCCGACGCCATCATCCTCCACCTCCACGATCAGGCTCTCGCCCTGCATGCGGCTCCGTATGGTTACCGTGCCGCCCTGGATGCGAGGTTCCAGCCCATGCTTGATGCTGTTCTCGATCAACGGCTGCAACAGAATGCTCGGCACTAGCACATCGAGCGTGCGCTCGTCCAACTCCTTCACAACACGCAGCTTTTCAGTGCCAAAGCGCACCACTTCGATATCCAGATAGTCATCGGTAAATCTCAGCTCCTCGCGCAGCGGAACGTATGTATCGTGATCCTTCAGCAAGGCACGCAGCAGGTTGGCCAGTTTTACGATCATCTCCCGCGCCGTATCGGGTCGAAAGCGCACCAGAGACGCAATCGAATTCAGCGTATTGAACAGGAAATGTGGATTGATCTGTCGTTGCAGTGCATCGAGGCGTGCCTCCAACACCAGCCGTTTCTGTTCCTCCAGCTTGATTTCGATACGCAATGCATTCCACATCTTCAGACTGATGGCCACTACCATGGGCGCGCACAGGTATACCAGCACCTGCAGCCACAGGGCATCCGGATCCAACGCGAACAATCGATGCGGATATCGACTCGACAACCAGACATGAGCCACCTCCATACCCGCAATCAGCACCAGCAGCAAAATTTGCCGATCGAACTTGGGCTTGCGGAGATTGCGCCGCACCCAGCGGTAAAGACTCAGATCCACGAACGGTGTAAATGACCAGATCTCCTCTTTCTCGACCCACACCCCAAAAATTCCTGAAATCAATCCCACAGCGCACAAAAACGGTCCCGAAAAGTATTCCCCGCGAATCGTCGCCGGCACAGCCATGATCAGTCCACCGAGCATCGCCCATGCTGGCCCCAGCAACAATCCAAGCAATGTCACCGTCTCGAACGAAATATCCGCGGCCAGAAAATTCCGCACCGCCAGCCGCACCCATACGCCCAGTGTCAACGGCACCAGGAAAAACGCCAGCAAAGCCAGCGTCTGCCGGCTCTGCCTGTGTTCGGCAAAAAGCAGCCTCTGAAAGGTTCGCGACCGGGCGAGCGCGCTCGATACTGAAGCGGCAACGCCCAGTTTCACCAGCAATGTAATAAGAATCAGCTTGTCATCGGCCACGCATTCAATGTATCGTGCGCGCCACTCGTTCATCTAACAAGTAGCAGTCCGTTCCCGAACGAGGCCTTAAAATAAGCTATGCCGTTTGAAAAAGTACTCCAGGTAGCAGACGCCGACTTCCCCACCCGCTGGGGGCACTTCCGCATCCTCGGCTTTGAAGGACACCTCCCCACCCCTCGCCCCTGCTGTGAAGAATCTGCCCAGCACGGCAAACGAATCGAAGGTCTGGTCGCGCTCGTCATGGGTGATATTCATGCCGCACCACCCCTGGTCCGCATTCACTCGCAATGCCTTACCGGTGATGTTTTTGGCTCTCTGCGTTGCGACTGCCGCTTGCAGCTTGAGCTCGCTCTGAGCAAAATCTCCCAGCAAGGCGCCGGCATCCTGCTCTATGAGCAACAAGAAGGCCGTGGCATCGGCCTCATGGCCAAGCTTCGTGCCTATGAGTTGCAGGACCATGGCCGGGACACCGTAGAAGCCAACGAAGAGCTAGGCTATGCAGCCGACTGCCGCGCGTTCGAGCTTCCCGCCGAAGTACTCAAGCTGCTGGGTGTCTCATCCGTCCGGCTTATCACCAACAATCCTGAGAAAGTGGCCGCTCTCGAAGCCGGTGGCATTACGGTCGTCGAGCGTGTCTCAGCGGAAGTTGAATCGCAGGAAAGCTTCGAAAAATACCTCAAAACGAAGCACGAGAAGATGGGCCACATTTCGGATCACCCGATTGAATCCATCGTATAAAAAATCGGCGTGATCAATCGTGGGACGGCAACTGATCTGCCGGTTGAGTAATTTCGAATTTGCCGTCTTCGAAACGCGCCAGTGTCGGCGCATACAACCCCAGCAACTTGCGTCGCCACCAGACGCCTGTGCTTCGTTTCTCGGCCACTGAAGTGAACCAGTATTGCCACAGAACTGCGCGAACGAATCGCGGTGGCGAAGCACTAAAAGGGTTGCTGCGAAACAGGGTCAAAACGTCTCGATCGTTCATCAGCAGCCGCTCCTCGGTGAATGGAACAATGTCGTTTTGCTGCCACTCTCCCAACGAGGCAAACCATAAATTCCAGTCGAATCGTGGCTGGTATGGCGCATAGATTCCTGGCCGTTCGTTTACTTCCTGCGGCTTATAGCGAAACGGGTATACCTGCCAGTTTTGACCGTCGCTCGAACCCTGAAATTCAATCTCATATCTACCTCGCGTCATGACCGCGAAAAGACCATATTGGTTGGCAATACGAAAAGGTTCGAGTGCTTGTACCGGAGCCATGGGAAGCAGAGGGCCTGGAAGAATCATCAGCACCATTTTTGCTGTTGTCACGTAACCGACCCAGCCCAAAACAAAAGCGCTAATCCCAATCCGCACCACACGTAGCAATTTGTAGTCGCTATTGAAGGCCGTCGGCCCGAGTCGTACTACCAACCAAGGCGGCAAAGCCGCGACACATCGCCGCAGATAAACATCATCCAGGAGAAGAAATCCCAGCGCCAACACGATGTAGTTGAGAAAAGCATAGTTGCCTGTGAGAATCACGCCAATCTCCCATGGAGTCACGATCAGAAAACAGATCAGCCGTACTCGCCGCGGGAAAAACAGCATCCAAACAATCGCCAGCTCCAGCACCAGCGTAAAGACCACGGAACTCGCGTGGAACCAATGCGGCAGGTGCTCGACATACCAGCCAATCCACGTAGGCAACGGACTGTTCTGGTAGTAGTGATCCATCGCGGTGAAGTCGCGCCACTGCGAATCGCCACTCAGTTCCTTCACCAGCCCCGACTCGAAATAAATCCGGAACCACTCCCATCGCAGCAGCCACAGGCTCGCACGCGACGGTGGATGATCTGCTCCCCACCCCGGCCACATGCCGCGCGGAGCGAAAAAGAGGCAGATAAATCCGGCCTCTAACAGCATTCCATCCGATTGATAGTTCGAAAAGTCCCCTGCCGCCGATACGAACGATAGGAAACACACAAAACAGATAAAGAAGTTCACCCGCGGCCACACATTGCAGAGCGCCAGCAGCGATGCGGTCACGCCAGCCCACGTAACCGCCATCAACATCTCCGTTCCGCTCGAGATCCAGAGCAGCGTCGGTACATGCCAATAGCGGGTTACGCCGTAATAGTGCGCTATCGCCGTCAGTCGTTGACCCGCTGGTAAAATTCCAGACGGCCCGATCAATCCCTTAATTTGAAACAGGTTTGAATAGAAAGCTGAGAAATAGATAGCCGCTAATGCACGGAGAAAAATCCATCGCGCCAATATTGAGGAACGTGTTCCGTCCCGAGAATCGAACCAGTGGCGCAGAAGGAATTTCAGCCATTCCATACAAACCCAAAACAGAAGATTCGCAGTTTTATCGAGGCTCGTTCGACTCTTTCTTATCGCTCCTCTTCGCACTCTCAAACAAATCCACAAACTCGCGGTACCGCCCGGCAATCGCGGCGATCGCCTCATCACGCGTCTTCTTTCCCGACCGCCAATCCACCAGTGGATCCCAGAAGTCTGTGCGTCCAACGGCAAAGCCGATAAAACCATCCACTGAAGCCGCTGTCGTCAGCCACTCACGCACCTTTGTGTCATCCTCGCCGCGCCCTAAAATAATACAGCTCACCTGATCGCGACCGTTCTTGCGTGCCGCTTTCACAATTGCCTTGCAGTCTTCCGCCTGGTCAAGACCTTCGATCTTCCACACATCCGGCTCGACAGCCGCATTCTGCAATTCTTCGATTGCCCGCAGCATCAATCCCGGCCGTAGTTCCAGGTCATACCGCTTTTTGTCGCCACCAACCTTGTCAAGTTGCTGGCGCTCCGCCGGAACAAGCAGCTCGAACATAAATAGTGCCCGCCGTGCCTTGTGCAGATAATCCGACAACTTCTTCAGCCGAGCCCGTTGCACACGGTTCAGCTCTGGATACCCCTCCGGGTTGTACCGCACCAGCACCTTGCTGAAGGTTGGCGCAAACGCCTCGATGTGTTTAGCAAAATCCTCGCCATACTCGAAGTCGAACTCGTCCTGCCCACTCTTCTCCACCGCCATGCAGTAGTGGAATTCCTGCTCAGCAGCCTCATGCAGAATCGCCGCGCCAAACTGCTCATCCACCAGGATCGCAGCCTTTTCCTTGGGCACTCCTTCTGCGACAGCCTTCAGAAATCCCTCATAGATCACATGCTTGGCAGCCGCTATCTCTGCTGTCTGCGAATCGGACAGAGCTCCCTTCCAACCAAACATCTTGCTCTGGAAAGAACCGCGATGGTCAAACGGAAGAACGTACAATGGCTGATCAAATCCGCGAGGCTGCATGAGATTCTCCTTGAGCGACATACGCAATCTAAAGCTTGGATGCGATGCCGCAGCGGAGGGTATCAACTCAAACAGGATTTTCGAATGTCGTGAGTCAACCGTTCACAAGTTGATTGAATTCCAACTACCGTAGCGCTATCAACACCTTCGCCGTGGTCACTACCTGTCCCACATGCCGCTGTGTGTGATCCGCCACATGGATCAATGCCCCGCCCAGGCTCGCCGGAAACTGCTTTCGTCCGATCCCTCGAAACGTCTCGAAATCCGCAGTCGCCAGCACACGCACGCGTTCCGCTGCATTCGAAAATGAAGCCGCGACCTCGGCCAGCAGCGTCCCCAGACTCTCATCGCCTGCCTGCTCCGACTTCAACGCCGCCAACTGTTCAGCAGAGAGTTGGTTTCCTTCGGCATAGCTCAAAATACGATCCACGCTACGCGCAATGTGCTTCAGATGAAACGCCATCGAAGGCAGCCCCAACGGACGCGCATGAACCTCGGTATCCGTCAGCCCGGCAGTCCACTTGGTCAGATCATCAAGCGCCAGTTCCAATGCATGAAGCACAGCCCGCCCCACGGCAGGCACATCGGAGTGCGTTCCCCGCATCCACGGCTCAATGTATGGCACTGGCGGAACAGGAATTGTGCTCATACCGTCCCGCTCTTCACCCGCACCACAGTGATCTTGCTGAACCCCTCATCGAATGCCGGCGGCTTCAACCGCTCCGCCATCTTCTGCATCACATCCTCGCTCACCGGCCGGTCGCGTTTGCTATTTCGCTCCAGGCAAACCTCAAGCGGAACATCGAAAAAGACCGCCTGCACCTCATACCCAAAGCTCGCTGCCATTTTGATCCACTGTCTGCGTTCATGCGGCGAAAGATTCGTCGCATCCACATAATTCCAGGGCATGCGCGCAATCAGCCGCGCCCTCAGCAATGAACGCAGCGTTGAAAACACCAGCCCCTGGTATCGCTGTTCAGCAATGTCATCAAACAAAATTGTCCGTAGCATGTCGCTTGAGAGCGGCGTAACTCCCCGCCGCTTGAACCACGTGGTCTTCCCTGAACCCGGCAGGCCGATCGTCAGCACCACAAAACCCTTGGGGTCTTGCGGCGCGCGTCCTGCCGCATCATTCTCCCGCGGCGGCATGGATGGCATGTCAGGCTGCGTTTCCAGTTCCAGACGGCCAGTCTCCAGACCCTCCGATGCATAGGCTGGCGCCGGAGACGAATGACGATGTACATGAGACCGGGCTGCTGGCTGTGCTGGCGATTCCTGCTTCGCCGGCGCCACCCTGGCCGGCAAGTCCTCAGGATAGTTCGGCACCAGCGGACGAGGCTGATTCTGGGGTAGCTCATGACCGATCTTGCCAGTCGACTCAGTGTTATTAGGTTCTCGCTTTGAACGTCTTCTCATGCTTTTAGGCTGTGTCCGCCTCAACTTCGAATTATCACACTCACGCCATCATAGCGCACAGATTGCACAGTTAATCGTGCATACCTCGCCACTCCCCTACACAAATCTAACCTCGAACCCCTACCGGCATTTCTTCCTCGACCCTCAACCGAACCGGCCAATTTTTCCTCAAACGATTTTGTTCTTGTTGACAAGAGTGGTAGTCTGATGAGTTTGGTAAAAGGCTCTGCCCAAAATTCAATAGGCAATTCATATCCGCGGATGGGCGCCGCGGGCAGATCGGTTTCATACGAAGCTTTCTAAACGCAGCACCATACCGTCATCACCCTCAAGGAGACTCTACTCATGGCAGTCAAGGTTGGCATAAACGGCTTCGGCCGCATTGGCCGTAACGTTTTCCGCGCAGCTCTGGGCAATCCTGAAATTGAATTTGTTGCCGTCAACGATCTCACCAGCCCAGCGATCCTGGCCCACCTGCTCAAGCACGATTCAATCCTGGGCAATCTGTCGAACGACATCTCCGCCAACGAGGATTCGATCACAGTAGACGGCAAGACCCTCAAGGTCTTCGCCGAGCGCGACCCCGCCAAGCTTGACTGGGCTTCCACCGGCGCCGAAATCGTTGTCGAATCCACCGGCCACTTCACCGATGCAACCAAAGCCAAGGCTCACCTCGGCTCGACCGTGAAGAAGGTCATCATCTCCGCGCCGGCCAGCAACGAAGACATCACCCTGGTCCTCGGCGTCAACGAAAGCAAGTACGATGCATCGAAGCACAACGTCATCTCCAACGCGAGCTGCACCACTAACTGCCTCGCGCCCGTCGTCAAGGTCCTCCTCGAGAGCGTCGGCATCGTCAGCGGCATCATGACCACCATTCATAGCTACACCAATGACCAGGTCATCCTCGACTTCCCACACAAGGATCTGCGCCGTGCCCGCGCCGCCGCCATCAACATGATCCCCAGCTCCACCGGCGCAGCCAAGGCCCTCAAGCTGGTCCTCCCTGAGACCGATGGCAAGCTGGACGGCTTCTCCATGCGCGTCCCAACCCCCAACGTCTCCATCGTCGACCTCACCTTCATCAGTGAAAAGCCCACCAGCGTCAAGGAAATCAATGCCGCTCTCAAGGCCGCCAGCGAAGGCGCTCTTAAGGGGATATTGGGCTACGAAGAGCATGAGCTCGTCAGCAGCGACTTCAAGGGCAACAAGCTCTCCTCCATCGTCGATGCACCGCTGACCAAGGTAGTAGGCAACAGCGTCAAGGTCCTCAGCTGGTACGACAACGAATGGGGCTACAGCAACCGCGTCGTCGACCTGATCGGCTTCCTGACTTCCAAGGGTCTCTAAGCCTTTGGCCTAAAAGTATTGTCATCCTGAGCGAAGCGAAGGATCTGCTTTCGTCTTGCTCGGATGGAAAACAGAAAAGGTGCCCCATCCTTGATGCGCACTTTACATCAAGGGTGGAACCTCACCAAAGCTCGAACAGCCCGAAACGAGCAATCCATGACAATCTCGCCCCGCCAAAATCTCCCCGGAACATCCCCCTACGAACCCATCATCGGCTTCTCCCGAGCCGTCCGCATCGGCAACACCATTCATGTCTCCGGCACCGGCCCGGTTGGCGCAGACGATGCCGACGCTGACGGCCAGACACGCCAGATTCTTTCCATCGCCAAAGCAATCCTCGAACGGGCAGGGGCATCCTTCTGCGACGTCGTCCGCACTAGAATGTATCTGACCCACGCCGACGACTGGGAAGCCGTCGGCCGCGTACACGGCGAAGTTTTCGCCGACATCCGTCCCGCCGCGACCATGGTCGTCGTAGCCCAACTCCTCAATCCAACTTGGCGCGTGGAAATCGAGTTTGACGCGGTTATCTCCAGCGCAGAAGGTCAGTAGAAAAATGTCCAAGCTCTCCATTCGCGATCTCGACCTCGACAACAAGCACGTCTTCATCCGCGTGGACTTCAACGTCCCGCTCACCGAAGACGGCAGCGCCATTACCGACGACACCCGCATCCGCGCCACGCTGCCTACCATTGAATACGCCGTCCGCCATCACGCCAAGGTCATCCTCGCCAGTCACCTCGGCCGGCCCAAAGGCAAGCCCAACCCGAAGTATTCGTTGCGTCCCGTGGTTGACCGCCTGCGCGAGCTGCTCGATGAAGAAGTCTCTCTCGACGTCAACGTGGGCTTTTCACCTGACTGCGTAGGCGATATTGCCAGCGAACTTGCATCTCAGCTTGAGTCCGGCCAGGTCCTGCTGCTTGAAAACCTGCGCTTCCACGCCGAAGAGGAAGCCAACGATCCGACTTTCGCCAAGAAGCTCGCGTCGCTCGGTGAAATCTACGTCAATGACGCCTTTGGCTCAGCCCATCGCGCCCACGCGTCGACTGAAGGGATCACCCACTTCATGAAAAAAGCAGCAGCCGGCTTGCTCATGGAGAAAGAACTTACGTACCTCGGCAAGGCTCTCGAATCCCCTGAGAAACCCTTCGTCGCCATCATCGGCGGCAGCAAGATCAGCGGCAAAATCGACGTCATCGATAACCTTCTCGACAAGGTAGATACGCTAGTCATCGTCGGTGGCATGGCCTACACCTTCCAGCGCGCTCTCGGTGTCACCACCGGCAAATCGTTGGTTGAAGAAGACAAGATCGACATCGCCAAAGAAGCCCTGGCCAAAGCCAAAAAGAACGGCGTAAAACTCCTGCTTCCTGTCGACAACATCCTCGCCGACAACTTCGCCCCCGACGCTAAAACCCAGACTTGGGATAGCTCCAAAAACTTCCCCGCCGACTGGCAAGGCCTTGACATTGGTCCAAAAACCGTCGCACTTATCACCGATGACGTAGCCGAAGCCCGCACCATCCTCTGGAACGGTCCCGCCGGGGTCTTCGAATTTCCGGCCTTCGCCGTAGGCACTGACGCGATCGCTCACGCTGTAGCAGCCAACAGAACAGCTATCAGCATCATTGGCGGAGGCGATAGCGTAAGCGCCATCAACCAGGCAGGCGTAGCCGACAAAATCACCCACATCAGCACCGGCGGCGGCGCCAGCCTTGAGTTCCTCGAAGGTAAAAAGCTTCCCGGTGTTCAAGCCCTCACGGACAAGTAGTTCCCTTCGGTCCACTGCAAACCAGGCTCCCATCCGTTGTCTCTTCTGAGATGGGTGGGGCCACGTTACATTTTTTCCAGTAGGAAACTGATGACATGGTCGGAGTGGACCACGCCTACCATCTTTCCGTGGGCGTCAACGACGGGCAGCGACCGTAAGTTGTATTTGTCGAAGAGCTCGGCTACGTCCGATTGGTGCATATCGAAAGGGCACGAGAGGACACGCGGCTCGGCCAGTACAGCAAGATGGCTGCCTGGCAGGGCGACGACCATGCGTGCCAGAGGCACCGATCCCCGCAGAATACCAGCCACATCGAGCAAATAGATCTCCGTGACTGTCTCGACATCTCCGTCATAGGTGCGCATGGCTTCCACAGCGTCAGCAACTGTAGCGTCAGCTGGGACCGAAATGTAGTCGGTCGTCATGCGGCCGGCGGCTGAATCTTCGTGAAATTCCAGGAGCTCTTCGACTTCGTGGCGCTCCTCTGGTTCCATTTCTTCGAGAATCGCTTCGGATCGCTCATCGGAGAGTTCACCGAGCAGATCTGCGGCTGCGCCGGGGTCCATTTCTTCCACGATGTCTGCAATGCGCTCTTCGTCCATGCCTTCAAGAAGAGCTTTTTGCAGCTTGGGATCGACTTCTTCAAGAGTCTCGGCGGCAACCTCTTCATCCAGCGCGGTGAAGATAGCTTCACGCTCGGCCGGGGCCAGGTCGGCGAGGATTTCGGCAAGCTCGGAAGGATGCATTTCGCCTAGACGCTCGTGCTCAATCTTGAGCTTGACGCGGCGGGCAGGATCGACCTCGATGACATCCACAAACTGCCATGGAATGCCGCGGGAGGCGAAGCGGCGCGATAACGCTTCGAGTGTGTGACGCGGCAGCAGGCCTTTGAAGACGCGCTGTACCGCGCCGCGCAGCCCGACTTCAACTTCGGACACGCGTAGTAGATGGACGGAGCCGTGGCCCAGCCATTCAAGATCGACATCGTTGACCCGGACGACTTTGCGGCCGTGGATATCGATGATCTGACGATCGATCAGATCCTGTTGAAGGAAGAGATAATTTTCATCGCCATTGAGCGGATGAAGTGCCTGAGGCGATCGCAACTCCAAAGTGCCGGCTGGGGTTTCCATCACCTGATTCGACGGCACGATCTGTAAACCTTGGCGGGTCTTGAGCACCAGCCCAGCGACGCGTCCCGCCTCCGCCCCCGTGGCTACGGCGATGTCTTTAAGGCGGCCACGCACGTTGCCCTGGGCATCGGTGACAGGCGTGCCGAGCATGGCGGTGAGGCTTACGCGGGATGTAGTACGAGGACGCATGGATCGTTTGGCTCAGGCAGGTTGAGTTTAGCGTGAAGCGATGGTTGCTGGCGAACGGCGTCTTCGCGGCAGCATCATCTTCGATTCAGAAGGCCGCTGTGCGGTCTGGTTAACGATGTGCGTGAAGCGCGCCACGATGGGCCGCGATTCTCCGACAAAGGTAGCAAGCTCAATGTTGCTGACGATTTCAGGGCTGCCTTTACTCTTCCGGATTGGCAGGCAGACGACGTCAGGCGAGACAATATGGCGGACGCAGGCAGGGGCCACAGAAACGCCGAGACCGGCGCCTATCAGGCGCAGGATTGTGAGCCAGTGCGAGGCTTCCTGGACGATTAGTGGACGGCGGCAGCCTTGCTCATCGAAGATGCTCAAGGGTTTGTCAAAGGCTCGATTGCCGGCACTGCGTGGATAGTAAACCAATGGCTCGTCACTCAGGTCAACCGGAGCAATGAACTTCTTCCGGGCAAGCAGATGATGCGCAGGCAGGACGGCGACAAAGGGTTCGGAGTAAATTGTGGCGGCAACCAGGCCTTCGGTCGGATCTCCATCGCGCAGCAAACCTGCGTCGAGCGTGCCATTTTGTAGTCCCTCAATCACACGAGAGGTAAAGGACTCGTGCAGGTGGAGACGGACCGATGGATAGGCTTCGCGATAGCGGCGAAAGATAGCCGGCAAGGTAGTGAGCATAGCTGAACCGACGAAACCGATGTGCAAAGAGCCGACTTCGCCCCGGCCTATACTGCGTGCCTCATCGATATCGCGGCTGACATTGCGCAGAGTACGTTGGGCGCGTTCGAGATACACCCGGCCGGCGGCGGTGAGAGCGACAGAACGGGAGGTGCGTTCGAACAGCGGGTAACCGAGGATCTCCTCCAACTTGCGAATCTGTTGGGAAAGAGGTGGCTGAGCGAGGTGCAGACGTTGGGCTGCGCGGCCGAAATGGAGCTCTTCCGCAACGGCTATAAAGTAACGAAGATGGCGAAGTTCAATTTCAGTATTCATATTTGAAACATCTTGATTAAACAAAACAAGATATTGGACATATTACATGGAATCTCGCAGACTGATGGAAGAGTGTTTGCCAGGGGAGACGATGGCACAGACGATTTCAGTTGAGAAGCAAATGAATGAGCGCGATGGATTACAGATCGAGATACGTCCTTTGGAGATTGGCGGGGACGGAACCGCTTTCCGCACTTTAAACGAGGAGTGGATCTCTCACTACTTTGTGCTGGAAGCGAAAGACCGGGAGACTCTGGGCGACCCGGAGAGCACGATTCTGCGCAAAGGCGGTCGGATTTTTCAAGTTTGGTGTAGTGGGCCAGTTTGGAACGGCAGGGTCGTTGTAGGCGTGGTGGCTCTGATCCCCATGGGCAATGGAGTCTACGAGCTCTCGAAAATGGCCGTCTCCCCGTCTATGCGTGGGCAAGGAATCGGGCGGCGACTGTTGTTACATGCCATTGAGCAGGCAAAAAAGCTTGGAGCAACGAGCTTGTTTCTGGGCAGCAACTCCAGGCTGAAGGATGCAGTGCATCTATATGAGTCGGTTGGCTTCCGGCATGTGCCGCCAGAGGAACTACCGGAGATGCATTATTCGCGGGCAGACGTGTTTATGGAGATCGTGCTGTAGGTAACGAGTAAAAATCTGCGCGCTCGGCACTATCATTCGCCGGGAATATTACTGAATATATAAACAACAGGCCGACTCGTTCGCGCTCTTTCGAGAGCCTCTTCTTGACACAACGAGCCCCAGACATGAAACTGCCAGAAAGCAAGTTGCATCCAAGCTGGAAGGTAACCGCGAGGGTTGCCAAGTCAGCCCTCAAGGCGGGAACCATTGACCGGACCACAGACAGGACGGCTAAGCTTCAAGCTGGCATCGACCATGGAGAGCGTCTCAGAGATTGAGGCGGCGGCGGAGAAGCTGACCCAGGCTGCCGGAATGGATGAAGACGAGAGCTTTCGCGTAGTAATGGCGGTGCGCGAGGCAGCGGTAAACGCGGTGCTGCACGGAAACGGATACGACCCGAACAAGCAGGTAAGCGCCAGCTTTGAAAATACCGGCAAGGACTTGGTAATCACCATTGCCGACGAGGGCGAAGGGCTTGATCCGGCGACGCTGCCCGACCCGTTGGCTCCGGAAAATCTGCTGCGAGGGACTGGACGAGGCATCTTCCTCATCCGATCCTTCCTGGATGAGGTACACTTTCGACAACTGCATCCCGGAACGGAGCTGACGCTGATCAAGCATCTTTCGCCCGCAGCCGACAAGAACGTACCCCCAGAATCGGATACGAAATAACCAACACCTGTACAACACCCCTAAGGAGGGACACTCTGTGGCATTATCAATTTCAACCCGGCAGCTGGATGGCGTAACAATTTTGGATTTGAGCGGCAAAATCACTCTAGGCGAAGGCAGTGTGCAGTTGCGTGATGCGATTCGCGATCTGATCAGCAAGGGTGTCAAGAGCATCCTGCTGGGTCTGGGCGATGTGAACTATATCGATTCGTCAGGCCTCGGCGAACTGGTAAGCGCATTCACCACGGCCAAGAACCAAGGTGCGGATGTGAAGCTGTTGAACCTGACCAAGAAGGTCAAGGATGTACTGCAGGTGACCAAGCTCTACACCGTCTTTGATATCTACGACGACGAAGCCAGTGCCATCGCATCGTTCAAATAGAGCTTCCCGATCGACCTCAAAGAACAAGGGCCACGCCGGCCGAAAGTTAGCGGCGTGGCCCTTTGTGCGTTTATGCAGTATCGGAGAAAATCCCACCTTAACCGCAGAGAACGCAGTGAAGGTGGGTCTCCCTATTTTGTGCTAGAACTTGACGGTAGGCGCGGTTCTAGAGGCGGCGCTGGCTTCAAAGTAGGCATCGTTGACATGGAAGCCGAGAATGCCTGCCCAGACAGAGTTGGGGAAGCTGCGGACGTAGGTGTTGTAGTCGCGCAGAGTGTCGTTGTAACGGCGGCGGGCGACTCCTATACGATTTTCAGTGCCTGAGAGCTCGTCCTGTAGGCGCATAAATTGCTGGCTGGACCGCAGTTGCGGGTAATTCTCCGTGAGTGCGAGCAGGCGGCCGAAAGCTGAGTCAAGCTGGCCATTGGCGGCGATCTTCGACTTGGGATCGCGCGCATTCAACAGACCGGCGCGGGCATTGGCGATATCGCCAAAGACGGTGCTCTCTTCTTTGGTGAAGCCTTTGACAGTTTCAACCAGGTTAGGAATAAGATCGGCGCGACGCTGGAGTTGCACGTCTACCTGCGACCAGCTTGACTTGACCTGCTCGTCTTTGCTGACCATCTGGTTCTGGGCGCTCTTGAAGCTGCCGAAGATAAAGAGCGCGATAAGAACGAAAACTCCGGCAATTCCAAGAAAAATCAACATTCCACGACGCATACGGGTATTTCTCCTTTGCCTTCGTTATAGAAGGCGTCTTACAGAACTCAGTTCACTACTACCAATCTCCGCCAGCTCCACCGCCACCGGATTCGCCGCCGCCGGAGCCGTCAAAACCGCCCCCTCCACCGCCGCCGCCTCCACTACCCCACCCTCCTCCACCGCCGCCCCAACCACCGCCGCCACCCCAGCGGCCCCCGCCGCCAAACAACATTCCGAGGCCAAAGCCAAAGAGACCGCGTGCGCCTAAGAAGATAAGCACGAGAACGATGATAATAATGCGGAAGATAAGACCGATCGGCGAAGTGTGGTGAACTTCCCGACGGGGCATGGGACGAGCAGCCGGATCCGATTCGGACCCTTGAAGAGAAACGCCGGCATCCGCTGCAATGACATTGGCAATTTGGACGACGCCAGTGGTAACAGCCCGGTCATAGTCACTCGCACGAAGCGCCGGTAACATGGTACGGCCGATATCACCTACTTTAGCGTCGGGCAGAATGCCTTCCAGACCATAGCCAACTTCAATCCATCGCTTATGGTCGCGAATTGCAAACAGCATCAAAATGCCACGATCAGAGCCCTTTTTGCCGATTTTCCACCGCTCCTCGAGGCGATTGGCAAAGTCGGAGATGTCGTCGCCATCGAGCGTCTGGATAGTCACGACCTCAAGCTGGGCGTTGGTTTTTGAATGACTTAACTGCCCGCAGAGGGAATCCAGGCGAGCCACCGTATCAGGCGAGAGGACGTGCGCAAAATCTACAACCCAGTTGGTTGGCTTAGGCAGGTCTTCAACGCGTTCAGCAAAAGCTGAAATGGCGGAGAGCGCCAGTGTAAGGCTCACGATAAGAGCCGGAACTAGCAGGGTAAAAGCCGAACGGGAACGGCGGAGTTGCATTCCTCTTATTGTACGCAAATGCCAGATTGGCAGTTCCCTTGCCAGGGTCGGCTGGCTTCGTGAAGGGCCGACGGCTATCCTTGAAGATGTGATGACAAACGAAAGCAAAAACCTACCCTCGGTTGAGATCTCAGCCCCCATTGCCCGCAAGGAACCTAAAATTACGCCGCTCCACGGGACTGTACTAGTGGATGATTACGCGTGGCTGCGCGAAAAAGAGAACCCCGAAGTAACTGCATACCTGGAGGCAGAAAATGCATATGCCGAAGCAGTGATGGCTCCGCTGGCCGGGCTGCGGGAAGAGCTTTACCAGGAGATGCTGAGCCACATCAAACAGACGGATATTTCGGTGCCCTATCGCGACGGAGCCTGGTGGTACTACACGCGGACCGAAGAAGGCTTGCAGTACCCAATTCATTGCCGGAAGAAGGATGTGAACGGCGCACCAGATGTGGAGGAGCAGGTAATTCTGGACGGAAATGCTCTGGCCGAAGGACATGCATTCATGGGCCTGGGCGGGACGGATATTACGGATGATGGGCGGTGGCTGGCTTATAGCGTGGATCATACGGGATTCCGGCAGTACACGCTGCATATCAAGGATTTGGCGACTGGAGAGGTCCTCGCGGGCGAAGTTGAGCGCGTGGGTTCGGTGGTGTGGGCGGCAGACGGGACCGATGGCGAGCGGACGCTGTTTTATACCGTGGAGGATGAGGAGCAGAAGCGGCAATATCAGCTCTGGCGGCATGTTCTTGGGACATCACACGCCGTTGATGTGCTGGTCTTTGAGGAGGCTGACGAGCGGTTCAATATTGCCGCCGGGCGTACGCGCGATGGCAAGTTTCTAGTGATGGAGGCAGGCAGCCACACAACGACTGAGTCTCGTTTTCTAGCGTCAGATAATCCGGCCGGTGAATGGACGCTGGTGGCTGCGCGTGAGGACGAGCATGAGTATTCGATCGATCATCGCAATGGGTTGTGGTTCATTCGCACAAATGACGCGGGACGCAATTTCCGGCTGGTAACTGCCCCGGTGGCGACACCCGGACGCGACCACTGGACTCCTCTGCTGGATCATCGCACGGACATCATGCTTGAAGATATCGATCTCTTCGCAAAGTTCTTTGTAGCCTGCGAGCGTGAAGATGGCTTGCCCCGGCTGCGGCTTTGGAGCTTTATGGAGAATGACCGGGCAATTCAATCGAACGAGATCCAATTTCCTGAACCGGTTTACAGCGCCTTTCCGCATGTGAACCGGGAGTTCGATACGGATAAGTTCAGATATGCATATCAATCGCTGGTAACTCCCAGTTCCGTGTATGAATATGAGTTAGCTTCGGATAACTCGACTTTGCTGAAGCAGGTTGAGGTGCCGGGTGATTTCGATCGGGAGCACTATGGCTCTGAACGTGTATTTGCAACCGCGTCCGATGGCGTGCGCGTGCCCATATCGCTTGTATACCGGAAGGACATGCGCGAGGCGAACGGGAATCCGCTGTATGTCTATGGGTATGGGTCGTATGGCTATGCGCTGCCAATCGGGTTCAATGCGAATCGGTTGAGTTTGCTGGATCGCGGCGTGGTGATGGCCTATGCGCATATTCGCGGCGGCGGCGATCTGGGCAAGCCGTGGCATGATGCAGGCAAGATGCTGGTGAAGCTCAACACCTTCACCGATTTTGTAACCGCCACTGAATACCTGACCGCGAGCGGCTATGGCGATCCAGCGCGGGTGGCGATCGAGGGCGGCTCTGCAGGCGGATTGCTGATGGGCGCGGTGGTGAATCTGAAGCCTGAGATCTTTACAGCGGTGCTTTCGCATGTGCCGTTCGTCGATGTAATGAACACGATGCTGGATGCTTCCCTACCCTTGACCGTGCCGGAGTATGAGGAGTGGGGCAATCCCAATGAGCCAGCTTACTTTCATTACATGCTGAGTTATTCGCCGTATGACAATCTGAGGCCTGGGCGCTACCCAGCCATGCTGGTCAAGACTTCATTGAATGATAGCCAGGTGATGTATTGGGAGCCGGCGAAATATGTCGCCAAGCTGCGGACGCTGAAGACCGACAGCCACCCGTTGCTGCTGGTGACAAATATGGAAGCTGGGCATGGCGGAGCCAGTGGGCGGTATGACTATCTGAAGGAGATCGCTTTTGACTACGCCTTTCTGCTACGGGAGTTAGGGCTGGTGTGATAACGTCTGGAGAATATCTCCAGGAGCATCAATGAAAGGACTCTGGTGTGCTGTTTTCCTCTGTCTGATCACTGCAAGTCCAAGTTATGGACAGGAAGCTTTACCCAAATCTATTCAAACCGACCCGTCAACCGTTATACCGGTCAAGGTTTACGTCGCCGGTGCTGACGGAGTTACGGCTCCGGAATTGATTCCATCCAAACAATTGCTTTCGACGAAAGCCTGCAAGCAAAAGGTCAAGGGAAAGGTACGTGTGGCCTTTATTGTCGATGCGAACGGTGATCCGCGTAATCTTTATCTTTTGCAGGCAAAGGGGACCGACCTGGACCAGCTTGCGCTTTTAGTTGTAGGAAGGGACAAGTTCAAGCCAGGAATAAGAGAGGCTTCTCCAGTCGCAGTGAGTCGGTCGGTCGACGTGAAGCTTGAAAGTTGCTACGTCGAGGAGGAGAAGAGTAGCGGAGAGAAGCAACAAATGCTCCGACTATCATCTACTCCCGTTCAAAAATTCTCAGATGCTCAAGACATTCCAGGCGAAGTTGTGCTCGTACCGGGGATCGGATCATTACAAACTAATCCCTACACTGCTACAACAATCGAAAAGATGGGTAAAGGCATCACCGCGCCAAGGCTTATCTATTCTGTTGAAGCAAAATATACAGAGGAGGCGCGGCAGAAGAGCTATGAGGGCGTGAGCGTCGTAGAGTTGATCGTAGATGCGCATGGACTGCCTCAGGATCTTCATGTCACTAAGACAGCAGGGCACGGCTTGGATCAGATGGCTATCAAAGCGGTAGATCAGTATCGATTCAAGCCTGCAATGAAAAACGGTGCGCCCGTCGCGATGAAAATCCATATAGAGGTCAGATTCCGCCTTTACTAGAAAGGCGAATCGCCATGCTGCAATCATTGACGATTCGTCGAAACAGGACAATCGTCGAAGGAACTTTATCGCGTCACTTCAGGCACGGCGTCCCCTTCGCCGGGAGCGAGGAAGAGATTGGCTTCCAGGCCGTGCTGGCGGGTGTAGAGGTCGTAATAGCGGCCGTGGAAAGCGAATAGTTCTTCGTGACTGCCGCGCTCGACGATGCGGCCGCCTTCGACTACAAGGATCTGGTCAGCGCGGCGGATCGTCGAAAGCCTGTGCGCAATAACGAACGTGGTCCGGCCCTGCATGAGCTGGTTGAGGCCGTCCTGGATCATCGCTTCGGATTCGGAGTCGAGGGAGCTGGTGGCCTCGTCGAGGATCAGGATGCGAGGCTGGGCTAGCAATGCTCGGGCGATGCTTAGCCGTTGCCGCTGGCCGCCAGAGAGCTTAACTCCCCGCTCGCCGACGATGGTGTCGTAACTTTCCGGAAAGCGCTCGGCGAACTCATCGACTCTCGCAGTACGGCAGGCAAAGAGGAACTGCTCTTCGCTGGCTTCAGGGCGCGAGAACATCACGTTGTCGCGGATGGAGCCATCGAAGAGGAAGGAATCCTGAAGAACAACGCCAAGCTGCGAGCGATATGTATTCAGGTTCACTGTCGAGAGGTCTTGTCCATCAACGAGTACCCGACCGACAGTGGGTATGTGGAAGGCACAGATGAGGCTGATGATGGTGGATTTGCCGGAGCCTGAGGAGCCGACTAGGGCCGTCACGCTGCCGGGTTCGGCGAGAAAGTTAACTCCGTGCAGAACCGGTTTGCCTTCGTCATAGGCGAACTCGACCTGCTCGAACTCAACGCGTCCGTTGATGGGCGGCATCAGGTTGGTTCGCTTGGGGTCGGCATTCTCTTCCATCTCGGCGAGGATTTCAGTGGTACGGTCGAGTCCTGCGAAGGCTTCCGTGAGCTGGGTGCCGATGTTCACGATCTGGAAGACGGGCGCAATCATGAAGGCGAGAAACATGTTGTAGCTGAAGTAGTCGCCGACCGTCCAGGTATGGGCGAGAACCGCGTGGCCGCCCAGCCACATGACGATGCCCGAGACCAGGCCGAGCACAGTCGTCGAGGCCGAGGAAAGGGTGCTGGTCATGGTCAGAGAGCTGACGACGTTCTTAAGCAGGCGCTCGACGCCCAGGCTGAAGACGCTGGCCTCACGCTCCTCGGCGTGGTAGCCCTTGATGACGCGGACGCCGCCCAGCGATTCAGTGAGGCGTCCGGTGACTTCGGCATTGATCTTGGCGCGTTCGCGAAAGATAGGGCGGATCTTTTTGAAAGCGTATTGCAAGATGACGACAAAGACGCCGATCACGGTGAAGACGGTGACGGTGACGATGACACTGCGATGCAGCAAATAGAGGAAAGCCAGGATCGCAGTCAACATGCCGCCGACGAACTCGACCAGGCCGGTGCCGATGAGGTTGCGTACCCCTTCAACGTCGGTCATGATGCGCGAGACGAGTGTGCCGGTGCGTGTTGAATCGTAGTAGGCAACAGAGAGGCGGCCTACATGCTGCTGGACTTGCTTGCGGAGCTCTGAAATGAGCTTCTGGCCTTCCTTCGAAAGCAGTTGCGTAAGCGCGAAGGAGACGATCGCCTGGATGGTCGTGGCAACTACAACGATGGCGATAAGTTTGGGCAGCATCTGCGGCTGTGGATGGGCTGACGCCAGAACGTTATCGAGGAGATATTTACTTAAGTAAGGGAGTGTCAGTCCGGAAACGGTCTTAATGGCAACAAGAACGAAGCCCAGGCCGATCAGCCAGAGCCTGGGCTTTACGAGTGTCCAGATGGTCGGCCAAAGCTTCCGGAAATTGACTTTTTTCTTCGGCGCATCGGACCCGCCTTTAGAGCCGAGGCCACGGCCACGCTCAGCCTGCATCGCCATTCCACCGTTGCGCATGTTAGCCACGATTAGACCAGCCTTGCTTTGCGGGCGGCGATGAAGGACCGTACACAAAGCGCTACGTAGATGAGACAGAGCAGGGCCATAATGGCTTTGGACTCGACAGCGGGCGGATTTTTAACGGTAGTACCGGCGAGCATCAGAAACCACTGTACGAGGCCCATAGCTGTGCCGAGAAAACCCAGAAGGCCCAGGGTCACGTTGATGTGCATGAAGAGCTTGCGGCGATTCGGGTTGAAAGAAAGAACACCGAAAATGCCCAGCAACAGACCAAGCCCTGCAGGAATGAGGGCGGTGTAGTGCACACTGCCGGTGGAGATAAAGCCGACCAGCCCCAGTGCAATGAATGCGACCGCAAAAACCAGAGTTACTTTTGCCATTGAGGCACAACCTCGCGAAGAAAGGGTACTGATACGAGTCTACTGGAGTGGATGAGGCTTGAGGCCACGCGGATTCAGTGGTTGAGCCGATTCAGTACTTAAGCCAGGCAAGGATTCTCCGAATGGCTTCGTCGATCGGCTCGGAACCATCAAGACGGAAGACACGAGGGTCACCAGCGGGCGGCTCAAGAGTGGCCAACTGGCTGTCGAGGAGAGCTGGAGGCATGAAATGGTCGCGACGATTGGCCATCCTGTCGACCAGAACTTCGTGAGGTGGGTCGAGCCAGATAAAACGGGCTTCGGGAAGGCCGTCTGAAAGCCGCTCCCGGTAGGTAGCTTTCAAAGCGGAACAGGTAAGAATGCCGGGAGTTCCAGCTAGGTGCCAGCCGAGAAGCACGTTGTGCAGAGCATCGAGCCAGGGAGCACGGTCTGCGTCCGTCATAGGGATACCGGCATGCATGCGCGCCTTGTTGGCATCGGAGTGGTAGTCGTCGGCTTCAGCGAATGGCCAGCCGGTGGCTGCAGCCAACCTGGCCGCTAGATACGACTTGCCCGATCCACTGACGCCCATCACGATGACGATCATCGATATTCTCCGCCCTTCTAAGACTGGCTCCTGGGAAAAAGCTTTACGACGTCGGCAATTACTTCCTCCGGCGTCCACTCATTGCCGGGATAGAAACGGACGACTTTGCCATCCGGACCGATCAAAGTAGTCGAGAGCGTATGGGTGATGGTGCCGTTGGATTCATTGGTAAGGCCCACATCAAAATACTCCGCCAACGGATGCAGGACGGATTTTTGCGGAACGGCAAAATCCCAATGCCTGAATGCTGCCGGGGCAGCGCCGCCCATGTACGTCTCCCCATAAGCCTTGAGGCGCTCAGGTGTATCGCCCGCAGGATCGAAGCTGGCGCAGAGCAGGTGAGTCTTGGCATAGAGATTGGGGTAGGCGGCGAGGGACTTTTCGATGACGGCGAAATTGTGAGTGACGCGAGGGCAGAAATCCGGCAATGGGCAGCGGGTGTAGATGAAAGTAAGCAGAAGCGCTTTGCCGTGGAACTGGCTGAAGTGGATGGGACGGCCATCCTGGTTGACAAGATAGAAGTCAGGCACCTTATCGCCAGGCTGCGGAACGTGGAATTGTACAGCGGGGCGATAGTCGGCTTTGGCCTGGCCGATGATAACAATGTGATCGAGGAAGACCGAGGCGTCAGCTGCCTGCGAGACGAAAAGATCGGCGGTCAGCAGGTCACCGGGATGGAGTTCGCCAAGGATGCGGGTGTCCCGAAGCTTGTAGGGCATAGTCATCGCTTCCATGAAGCCTGGGATGGCCTGATGGTCGATAGTGACTTCGCCGGTGGCGGCATTGGTTGAGACGACTTTGCCGCGGAGCGCGTAGGTCTTGAATTGGGTCGAAGATTCAGTGGCCGTACTAGCCGCTCCCGGATGATGACAACCGAGTGCGGATGCGAACAGGAGTACCGGCAAAAGAATTCGAAGGAATGACTGGAGCTTCACAGTCCAGTGTACAACCGGATGCGCGTTCATTTAATTGGACGAGGCCAGCTACGGGGTACCGGTTTTCCAGATATGTGTGAAAACAGCGATTAGCCTTGCGGCTTAAGATTAGGAGCGAATGGGAACGCACGTCCCAGCCCGGAGAGAACGCGTTGACGCCTGGCTGTCCAAAGGCGGTCTTGTGCTGGCGTCTACCGAGCGCGCGGCACAGGCGGTGGCCGCCGCTTTTCACGCAGCACGGCGCGCGGAGGATCTCCTGGCGTGGCTGACTCCGGCGATTTTTGCATGGGACGCATGGGTGCGGGATCGGTGGCTTGAGCAGAATTCCACTGGGCTGATGCTGTTGAATCCTTTGCAGGAGCAACGGCTCTGGGCGCAGGTGATCCAAAGACGGCCGGCGGTCGAGGGCATTCTCGATACGAATCGTCTCGCAGCTTCTGCGATGCAGGCCTACAGGCTGCTGTGGAGCTATGCGCCAGAGGCTTTGCGCGCTTCAGCGCGGATGGGGTGGCCGGGCGATGCGGCGATCTTCAGCCAATGGCTCACCGACTTTGAGGAGCGATGCCGGCGTGATGCAGTGATAAGCGCCAGCCGGCTCACCGCTGAGCTGACGCTCACTCTGCAAAGCCAAGTATTGGAATCCGAGGAACATAGACCCGCTCGAGCGCCGCTGCTGTTGATCGGATTCGATCGCCTGCCCGAAAGCCAAATGGCGTTGTTGAATGCATGGGGCAGGTGGCAATCCGACACAGTCGAAGAGTTGGAAGACGCGCCGAGTCGAATGCCGCAACGAGGGTCTTTCTTTGCTGCGAGCGATACGGCTGAAGAAATAAGAGCCTGCACGAAATGGCTGCGCACAAAACTGGCAACCCATCCGGAGGCAAGATTGATGGTGGTGACGCCTGCTCTGCGGGAGAGGCGCGGAGAGTTGGAGCGGGCGCTCTTAAACATCGAGGATGAGAACGGCACTGAGCTGGAATTTGAATTTTCGCTCGGTGTGCCGTTGGCGCAGGTAGGGATTGTTCGCAGCGCGCTGCTGCTGATGCGATGGCTTATCCAACCCCTGTCGGAGTCGGAGCTGGATTGGCTTTTTTCCAGCGGCGCCTGCACGGCTGGCACGGAAGAGGAAATCGCACTGGCAGAGACCATGCTGGCGCTGCGGCTCAGAGGCATGGAGCGCCCGGAATGGACGCTGAAGGCCTTCTGCACCCAGGAAAAGATCGCGCCTCCCCCTCAATGGGTGACGCGAATGACTGCTGCGGAGGCCTTGCTTGCGCATACGTCCCAGCGCCAGAGCCCGCTTGAATGGGTAGGATTCACCGCGGAGTTGCTGGACACAACTGGGTGGCCCGGCTTTCGCCCTGCATCGAGCGTGGTATTCCAGGCACAGGAACGATGGGCGCGGATATTGGAGGAATGCGGGTCGCTGGGGTTCGACGATAGCGGAGGGATGGACTGGGCGGAGTTCGTAAGGACCGTGTCAGCAGCGGTTTCCGATGCGATCTTTGCTATCGAGTCAACAAATGCAGCGATCCAGATTACCGAGCCCGTAGCTTCAGCGGGACTGGTGGCCGACGGCATCTGGTTTCTAGGAGCGCACGAAGCGAACTGGCCGGGACGCGGGCAGCCACATCCACTGCTACCGATCGGTTTGCAGCGCGAAGCCGGAATGCCGCATGCAAGTCCGCAGGCGGACTGGGCATTGGCACAGGAGACGACACGGCGTTTGCTGGCCTCCGCCGATGAAGTGATCTTCAGCTACGCGCGACAGGCGGAGGATGTGGAGACGCGGCCTTCGCGGCTGGCGGCGCAGCAGGTTGGCGATCCTGAAGACTTGCCAGCGCACCTCAGGCCGCTAACACCGGATCGGAATGGACTATACGCTTGCGAGGTCTTTGAAGACTGGAGCCGAATTCCCTTCCCCCTGGAGACGATGGCCGGCGGAGCGGCCACACTCACCAGCCAATCGCTATGCCCATTTCAGGCCTTTGCTACGGCACGGCTGGGCGCGGTGAAGTGGGAGCCGGCGGAAGCCGGATTGAATGCAAAGCAGCGCGGGCAGTTGCTCCATGACGTGTTGCATCGAGTTTGGGGCGGCAAAGCACGCGGCGGTATCGCTTCACTGCAGGAACTGAACGCGATTGACGATCTACCCGGTTTTGTCGGCAGAGCGGTGCGATCAGTAATGCGCGAGGAGAGTTTGGAAAAACACCGCAACGCCGAGCTGGGAGCTTCAGGGCGAGCTGCGTTTCTGGATCGCTTCCCCGAACGGCTGCTCGAGCTGGAGGCAGAGCGTTTGACGAGGCTGGTGACAGAGTGGCTCGCCTATGAGCGGCTGCGGCAGCCTTTTACCGTGACCGGGACTGAAGGCCGGCAAGAGGTGACTGTTGCCGGACTCACCCTGCGGCTGCGCATGGATCGCGTGGATATACTCGCGGATGGCTCGAAACTGGTGATCGACTACAAGAGCAGCGACGTAGGTCCGTCAGCATGGAGAGGCGCCCGTCCGGATGATGTGCAGTTGCCGCTGTATGGCGCATTTGCAGTCCGCGAAGGCCTTGAGGGGCTGGTCTTCGGGCGCGTGAGACCGGGCGAGATGAAGTTCTGCGGACGCGTTCGCGATGCGGATGGGTTGCTGATGGCCGGCCTTCATTCGAGCAACGGACTCGTCAAAGATCCTCTCACCGAAGAACAACTGGATGCCTGGCGTGAGCTGATCGAAGGGCTGGGTGCCGATTTTCTCGCAGGGCGAGCAGATGTGAATCCCAAAGACCCGGTGAAAACCTGCGAACGATGCCATCTTCATGCGGTCTGCCGGATCAATGAGAACCAGTCACTTGCCACTTTCGCTACCGAAGATGAGAGCGACGAAGCAGATCGGGGAGGGCGCGATGCCTGAGCCGTCATTTGAGCACGGCAAGGCCAAACCGGCGCAGCCACCAGACCATACGGAGCGCAGCCGGGCGCTCGATCCAACGCGTTCCTTTTTGGTTCAGGCTCCGGCTGGCTCAGGCAAAACATATCTGCTCACCCAGCGGTTTCTGCGGCTGCTGGCGCAAGCGGAGAAGCCCGATGAGATTGTCGCCATCACCTTTACCAATGCGGCTGCGGCAGAGATGCGGAATCGCGTTCTGGATGCGCTGGAAAAAGCCGAGAGCGCGGCCTCTGCGGAGATGAAGGATGAAGATCCGGAGAGTCTCTCTGCGTTAGCGCGAAAGGCGATGGAGCAGGCCCATCGGCAGGGATGGAAGATTCTCGATCAGCCGGGCCAGCTGCGCATTACAACGATTGATGCGTTTTGCCGCGGGCTTGCATTGCAGAGTCCCTTAAGCTGGGGTTTGCTTTCAGGGTTGGGCGGCAAACTGGATGCGGTGGAGAATGCCAGGGATCTCTACCGGCGCGCTGCGCAGCGAACGCTGGAGCTGCTGGCGGGCGCGGATACGCAGACACGGCGTTCGATCGAGGCGGTGCTGCTGTGGCGTGACAACAATTGGAAGGATGTAGAAGAACTGCTGGTACAGATGTTGGGGCAGCGCAATCGCTGGTACCAGGAGTTTGTCTTTGCCCGCGACAACGATTGGGAGGCGCTGCGGAGGCGGCTGGAAGCTCCGTTTTGCAGGGATGCCCGACGACGGCTTGAGGTGCTAGGGCGCATGCTGGACCGGCTCTCGGGCAGCCGCGAGTTTTCTCTGGAACTGGCGCGATTTGCCTGCGGCACAGGTGGCAAGCTGGCGCCGATGAGCCTGGCTGAGCGTGCAGAGCTGCCGGTCTCCTTTCTGGCTTCGGACGAGATCGACGAGGCCGTTGTGCTGGCCGATGCAGCAAGCGCCTATCGCGACCTGGCCTGCTTTCTGTTGACCAAGGAAGGTGCATGGCGGAAGAAGGGCGGCCTCAACGTGCATCACGGCTTCCCTGCCACGGTAGAGGGAAAGGCAGCTAAAGATCGCTTCGGAGAATTGGTTGACGCCTTAAGCCAGGAACCGGGACTGGGAGCTGCGCTTGCCACGTTCTGCGCGCCGATGCCGGTTCGCTACACGGAGGAAGAGTGGGAGCTGATGCGGCATTGTTTCGCCGTGTTGCGCGTGGCTTTTGTGGAGCTACAGACGGTGTTTGCCGAGACCGGATCGGTGGACTTCATCGAAGTGGCGCAGATTGCGCTGCGCATACTGGAACCGCAGAACGGCTTCCCCTCCGACCTTGCCATGCGGCAGGCAGATTCGATTCGGCATCTGCTCATCGATGAGTTTCAGGACACGAGCCGCAACCAGCATCAGCTACTGGCGCGGCTGATTGCGGCATGGCCTGAGCGCGAAGGGCGCACCTGCTTTTGCGTGGGCGATCCGATGCAGTCGATCTATGGCTTTCGCGAGGCTGAGGTTGAGCTGTTTGAGCGCACGCGGACGCATGGGCTGGAGATTTCCGATGGCATCGACACGACTCCATTCGAGTTTGAATCGGTGTCGCTGCGGGCCAACTTCCGCACCGCGCCGAGCCTGGTCGCGGATCTGAACAGCCACTTCGAGCACGTCTTTGCTGAAGACGATGGCAGCGGGATTCGTTTCACGCCGGTGGAAGCGGCCAGAATCCCGGAGTCTCCGCAAGAGCCAGAAGCAAAGACAGAGCTGCATGTCGTTTTTACACGCTCCACGAGAGCCTCGGTAGCTAACTCTGTATCTGCGGGAGATCCTCAGGAAACGCGATCCGCGCAGCTCGATGAGATCGTAGCGCTCATACGCAACAAGTTGCCATTGATTGCTGAAGCGCAGAGGAGCGGAGCAGGCAAATTGCGTGTAGCGGTGCTGGGAAGAACGAAGAAATCTCTGGTGCTGATCGCAGAGTCCTTGCGCGAGGCGGGCATCGGCTTTCGCGCGATTGAACTGGTGAAACTGCGAGAGCGGCCTGAAGTGCTGGATGTGCTTTCCCTGATGCGCGCCCTTCTCAATCCCGTAGACCGGACTGCGTGGCTGGGCGTATTGCGCGCACCCTGGTGTGGACTGTCCCTGGACGAGTTGCATCGGATCACTTCAGGCGATGAGACGGTGGTTGAAGCCACGCCCATTCCAGTATTGCTGGAAGAACGATTGGCAGTGCTTCATGCTGAGAAGCAGATCGGCACGCGCGCTTTTGTAGCGGCTTCGCGCGTGAGTCGCGTGTTGCATTTGGCAGTAAAAACGCGCGGAACAGCGGCAGGCTCTGCATTGGGAACATGGATTGAATCTGTGTGGAAAGCTCTGGGTGGCGAAGCCACGGTCGATGCGGAGCAGAAGCAAAACCTGCACCTGCTTTGGAGTGCTCTGGACGCGCTGCCGGAAGGAGAGCTGGACCTGGCAGGGCCCGGATTGGATGCAGCTCTGGAAGAGCTTTACGCCCTGCCCGATCCCTCGTCGAGAGCCGACTTCGGCGTGCAGTTGATGACCATCCACAAGTCAAAGGGGTTGGAGTTTGAGGTTGTTATCGTGCCTGATCTCGACGTCGAAGGACGTAAAGGCGAGCGGACCATGATCAGTTGGCTGGAGCGCGGCCTTGCGGAGCCGGACGAAACAGAGAATGAGACCGAATATGAGCAGCTGACCGAATTTCTGATTGCTCCAATTCAAAGCAAAGGCGAGGATCCGGGCGTAGCCAAGAGGTGGGTTGATGGCGTAAAGCGCGAGCGCGAAAAGCAGGAGCTGAGACGGCTGCTTTATGTGGCGGCCACGCGGGCGCGAGATGAGCTGCATCTCTTTGCGCGGCCACGCTTCAGCATAAGCCAGGGCAAGGACACCCACGGAACCCTGGTGCTTGCCAAGCCGACAGGACTGTTGGCGACCGCATGGCCAGCGCTGGGCGATGCAATCGAGGAACGATTCTCGGCCTGGACGCGAGAGATTGAAGAGAAACATGCGTCCACTGAAAGAACGATCGAAACGCTGGCGGCTCAGGCCGGCAACGTGGTTGAGATGCCAGCGCCGGTACTGCCAACCAGGCTGAAGAGGCTGCCAGAGAGTTTCACTGCGCCTGAATTTCCTCGTCTAAATGCGCAGATTCCTGGACACGGATCGACGGCGGCAACAGACGACGAAGATTCAGGCCAGGTTTACCTGCGTACTGAAGGCGGACTGCGCTCGCGCCTGGAGGGCACGGCGATTCATCTCCTGCTGGAGCGGCTGAGCCTGCTTCGACAGAGCATGAGCACCGATGAGGCAGCGCGTGCCATTGAAAAGGCTTTACCGGGGATCATAGCCGCGATACGCCAACGCGGCCTGCCGTTACAGGAGTCGCAAAGACTTGTTCGCGAGGCGCTGGCTATAGCCAGACAAACTCTGGCGCATCCGGTCGGTGCATGGATCCTGACCTCTCATCCCGAGGCCGCTGCTGAGTCCAGATGGACGGGCATGAACGCAGCGGGCGAGAGGCATCGAAATCTGCGCCCAGACCGGGTATTTTTTGCGCCGCGGACTACCGAGCTGGCTCCAGTGAGTCTTCAAAAGTCAGGGCCAGCGTCAGGGCAAAATGAACCAGTCTGGTGGATTATCGATTACAAAACCAGCCATGCCGCCGGCGCCAATCTGTCTGAGGAAGCGGACCGGCGGGCGTTCCTGGCAGCACATCGCGAGCAACATATCGGCCAACTGGCGGCGTACGCCCAGATGCTGCGCAGTCTGCGGAAAGATGATCCGCAGGCCCTGAAATTATCGATCCACGCTGGCATTTACTATCCCCGGCTGCAGCTCTTCGATTTTTGGGAGGCCTGAGAAGGCCTGCCTTGCCAGGCTCACCGGGCAAAATTACGGCCGCGCAACTAATTTTCATGACAGGTGTCTAACCGAAACGGGGAAGCTTCCCTGTTGAACTAAGTCTGGCCCTGAACGGCTCGGACCTAATTATTCCGGTACATCGGTTTCGGCGTTTTCGTCCGCTTTCGGCGATTCTTCAGGTGCTGCCTGAAGCGAAAGCGCGGATTTAGCCCTAGGCTCATCGCTCTTCTGCACACACATTCGCGGTGTTTCCGCCTCTCGGCGTGATGGGTCTTCGCCAGGACGGATGCACCTTCCAGGTCCACGCAGAACTCTCTCAATTTCAGGGATGGCCATGAAAAACCTTGCGCAGCGCCTGCAACAGCATCTCCCTCCTTCCGCACGCCTCCTCGTTTCAGCAGCCCTCACGCCAGTCTTGACAGCAGCCATGATGTTTACCGTCCTGGGATCTCTCCAGGCACCGGTGTCCGCACAAACTGCGAACAAGGTCACATCGCCCGCAGCCCGCATCTCGGCGGAGATCAGCGGCAGCAACCGCGCTCTGCTGCCCGGCTCGCAGCATCCGCTGGCGCAGACCAAGTCTGAGAGCGGTCGGGTTACCTCAGGAACCAGGCTGCAGGGCATCAGCCTTTATTTCAACCGGACACAGAGCCAGGAAGCCGATTTGCAGAAGTTGCTGGCAGCGCAGCAGGATCGCAGCTCGCCGCAGTATCACCAATGGCTGACGCCGGAGCAATTCGGCAGCCGCTTCGGCATGGCCGATGCGGACATTGCCAAGGTGCGGAATTGGCTGGAACAGCAGGGATTTTCGGTAGACTCGGTGGCGCGCAGCAAGAACATGATCCGCTTCAGCGGTACAGCTGGACAGGTTGAATCGGCCTTCGCGACCGAGATGCACAACTATACCGTGGGCGGAGTGAAACACTTTGCGCCATCGACTGCGTTGAGCATCCCTTCGGCGTTGGCCGGGGTGGTTGGGGCAATCGGCAATCTGGACGATTTTCGCCCCAGGCCGCATGTGGTTGCGAGCCGGTTGAGGGTGAAGCCATCGTTTACCTCAGGCGGAACAGGGTCCGTCTTTTTTGCTCCCGGCGATATCACCACCATCTATGACGTACAGAAGATGTACAACGCGGGCTTTACGGGTGCGGGCCAGTCCATTGCCGTGATTGGCCAGTCGGCCGTGGACCCCGCGGACATTGAGGCCTTTCAAAGCGCCGCTTCTCTAGCGGTGAAAGACCCCACCATGTTGCTGATACCGGGAACTGGAACTTCGGAGATTTTCACCGGCGATGAGGTGGAGTCGGACCTGGACCTGGAGTGGTCGGGAGCCATGGCCCCGGGCGCAACCGTCTATTTTATCTACACCGGCAGCGATACCAACTACGGCGCCTTCGACTCGCTGGTCTATGCGATCGACAACCAGATTGGCACCATCATCAGCAGCAGCTACGGCCTGTGCGAAGCTGAACTAGGCTCGGCGCAAACCAGTCTTGAGGCCTCGCTGGCGCAAGCCGCGGCCCAGGGGCAGACAGTCATTTCCGCGTCGGGCGACAGCGGCTCAACCGACTGCTTCGTCGGGAACGACATCTCGAATCCATCTCTTTCGGTGCAGGAATCTCTAGCCGTCGACTATCCCGCTAGCAGCCAGTACGTTACAGGTTTGGGTGGAACCGAGATCTCGACCTCCAGTACCAGCTATCTGACACCTGGGGACGGCTACTGGGCATCGGCCAGCGGCAACGATGTGATCAGCTCGGCGATCCAATACATTCCGGAAGAGGTCTGGAACGAGGACCTGGCGGGATGCGGTACGGACGATTGCCTGAGCTCAGGCGGCGGCGGCGCCAGCACACTCTTTACCAAGCCAAGCTGGCAGACAGGTGTGGCGAATATTCCGACGGCAAATCATCGCTATGTTCCTGATATCTCGCTCCATTCCGCGACTGGCCTGCCGGGCTATCTCTTCTGCACCAGCGATACAAGCTTCTGGGTTTCAGGACAGGCTGCGAGCTGCAATAGCGGCTTCCGCGACGCCTCTTCCGGCCTTCTGACGACGGCCGGCGGCACCAGCTTTGCCGCGCCGATCTTCGCCGGAATGCTGGCGCTGGTCAACCAGGACAGAGGCTTCACCAATGGGCAGGGCCAGATCAACCCAACGCTCTATACGCTGGCCGCGGATGGTTCCACCTATAGCTCGGCCTTCCATGACATCACCAGCGGCAACAACAATTGCCTGGCCGGCTCAGCCTACTGCAGCAGCACCAGCGGCTTCTCTGCAACGACTGGCTACGACCAGGCGAGCGGCCTGGGCTCACTCGATCTCTACAACCTGGCGACAGCATGGCCTTCGAACACGGAGACCTCGCTGATTGGAACGACGACCGCGATCTCCGCTTCAAACACAGCGCCCGCGGTGGGCGCCTCCGTCACCTTCACGATAACCGTGGCACAGGATACAGGAACCACGATTCCAACAGGCACGGTCAAGATCACAGTCGACTCCGGCACGCCCACCACCAGCACATTGGGCGCCGATGGTACAGTCACCACCACCGCAACCTTCTCCACAGCGGGAGAGCATCAGGTTCTGGCGATTTATTCCGGCGATTCCATCTACGCGCCCTCTGCGGGAAGCGTCACGGTCAACGCCACGGGCACCTCTTCCGGCACCGGCTCCTTCAAACTGGCCGCCACCAATCTCACGGTCAGCCGAGGCAGCAGCGGAAGCTCAACCATCACCGTGACGCCGGCCGGCGGATATACCGGTACGGTTGAGATCACCTTTGACACCTCCAATGACAACGCGTTGCAGAACCTCTGCTACGACTTCACCGACAGGCTCACAAACGGCGATGGCTCGGTGAGTGTGAGTGGAACCACTGCGGTGACGACACAGCTTACCTTCGACACCAACGCCTCCGATTGCATCTCATCCGGCGCGGTACTCAAGAGCGGCAAACATGCTTTGCGCAACCTGCACAAGGTCGCTTCAAACAATGGCAGGAATACCAGTGGCATGACGACAGCGGCAGCCGGCATGGCCTTTGCAGGGTTGCTGCTGGCGGGCTTCCTGGGACGCTCCTCGCGGAAGTTGCGCGGGCTGGCTTGCCTGCTGCTTCTCTCGGCGATTGGTATGGCGGTCACGGCATGCGGCGGCAGCAGCTCCAACACTGTTTCAAATCCACCCAAGGGCACCTACACAGTTACCTTGACCGGGGCGGATACGGCTTCGGCTTCAGTACCGCAGGCGAGTACGACTTTCACCTTCACGATTCAATAACTGGCGTATGAAGAAAGGGCAGGCGCTGGATCAGCGCCTGCCCCTTTCATTTCCTGAATAATTTTTGGCGTTAGCTGGCCTGGCCGTCGACCGCTGGCACTTGCGCAGCCTTGGCGGCGTTGGCCGCATCCACGCTACCCTTGTGGCGGACATCCGCGCCTTGAATCCAGAAGATGACATCTTCAGCGATGTTGGTTGCATGATCCGCCACGCGCTCCAACGCACGCACCACCATGAGCGCATTGAGCGCCTGCGGAGCGAGATGGCTTTCCGTGCCCATCACGTGGGTGAGGGTGACGTGAGCAGCACGATTCATGCCGTCCACGGCGTCATCCATGCTGAGCACGGAACGCGCCATTTCGGCATCGCCTTCAATGAAGGCCTGCAGCGACCGGCGCACCATGTCCGCGGCCAGGGAGGCCATGCGGGGGATGTCCACGGGCAGGTCTGCGATGGCCATGGAGTCCATGGTGCGCACACGGTCGCTGATGCTTTTGGCAGCGTCGCCAACGCGCTCCAGATCGGCGTTGATCTTGATCACCGCGAGGATGAAGCGCAGGTCGATGGCCATGGGCTGCTCCATCGCCAGCAGGTCGAGCGCGGCCTGATCGATCTCACGCTCCAGCCGATTGATGGCCATTTCGCTGCGGCTGACCAGATCGCAGATGGAGAGGTCGCGGACGCGATAAGCCTCAATCGAGCGCTGGATGGCCTGCTCGGCGAGGCCGGCCATGACCAGGAGCTTTTCCTTCAGATCGTCGAGACTGCGCTGGAAACGGATTCTTGTCATCGCATCAACCGTGCCTTCTTAATTTGATTCATCCGAAGCGGCCCGTGATGTAATCTTCGGTTCGTTTGTCGCTTGGGTTGGTGAAGATCTTGTGCGTCGAATCGAACTCCACCATCCGGCCATTAAGAAAGAAGCCGGTCTTTTCCGCGACGCGCGCCGCCTGCTGCATATTGTGCGTAACGATGACGATGGTGTACTGCGATTTGAGCTGAAAAATCAAGTCTTCAATCTTCGAGGTGGAGACGGGATCGAGGGCCGAAGCGGGCTCGTCCATGAGCAGCACTTCAGGGTCTACGGCGAGGGCGCGGGCGATGCACATACGCTGCTGCTGACCGCCGGAGAGGCTGGCGCCCGACTTCTTCTTGAGATCATCCTTGACCTCATCCCACAAGGCGGATGAGCGCAGCGAGCGCTCTACGATTTCATCGAGCACCTTGCGGTTGGAGTAGCCGTTGAGCTTGAGTCCACTGCAGACATTGTCATAAATCGACATCGTCGGAAAAGGGTTGGGCCGCTGAAAAACCATGCCCACGCGGCGGCGAATCTCAACCGGCGATGCGTCGCCATAGATATCAATATCACCGATTCGCACCGAACCAGTTACCCGCGCGATTGGGTTGGTTTCATGCATGCGGTTGAGGCAGCGCACGAAGGTGGACTTTCCGCATCCAGAGGGCCCGATAAGCGCCGTAGCGTGATTGGCCGGAATGGGCAGGTTGATGTCCTGCAGTGTGTGGTTTGCGCCATACCATGCGTTCAGGTTGGTGACCTCGATCCCGACTCCCACTAGCTAGCTCCCTTCAAAATGCCGCGGCTGGCGACGTAGCGCACCAGCGAGACGGCCAAGACAATCAGTGCGATCAGCACCAGCGCTCCGGCCCAGGCAAGGCGATGCTGATCGTCATAAGGGGAAATGGCGTAAATGTAAATCTGCAAAGGCAGCGCGGCAATTTCGCGATTCAGGTTGACGCTCCAGAACTGATTGCCGAGGGCGGTAAAGATCAACGGCGCTGTCTCACCGGCCACGCGCGCAAAGGCCAGCATGCATCCGGTGATCACGCCGGGCGACGCTGTCTTGAGAGTGATCGAGAGCACCGAACGCCAGTTGGGAACGCCCAGGCCCAGAGCGGCTTCGCGAATCGAATTGGGCACCATCAGCAGCATCTCTTCCGTGGTTCGAGTGACAGTGGGAATCATCATGATGCCCAGAGCTACACCGCCTGCGAAGGCTGAAAAGTGATGCATGGGCACGACGACAAGCGAGTAGGCAGCGATGCCCATCACGATTGAAGGAACGCCGTTGAGTACGTCCGCAGTGAAGCGGATGGAGTTAGCCAGGCGCGTGCCGCGGCCAAACTCAGCGAGATAGATACCGCCGCCAATTCCGATGGGCACGCCCAGCAGGCTGGCAATGCCTAGCAGGACCGCCGACCCGACAATGGCGTTGGCCATGCCGCCGCCCTCTTCGCCTACCGGCTTGGGAATCTGCGTGAAGAAGGCGAGGTTGAGTGAACTCGCGCCCTTATAGATCAGGTACACAAAGATGGCGATCAGAGGCGTAACCACGAGAATCGTCGCAAGGATCGCAAGTCCCGTCGCCAGGTGATCGGTAAAAGTGCGCATGGTGCTTCGCATTCGGCTCTGCTTGATGGATGCTCTCATGCTATTGCACTCTCACAGGCGTGCCGCGTGTGACTGCCCAGACCAGCAGGCGAGCCAGGCCGTTGACCAGAATCGTGACCAGGAAAAGCGCCAAGCCGATCTCAATGAGCGCGCTGCGATGCATGTCACTGGTTGCTTCGCTGAATTCATTAGCGATAACCGAGGCCATCGAGTGACCGGTCGCCAGCAGCGAGCGATGGATTTCAGCACTATTGCCTATGACCATCGCCACCGCCATGGTTTCTCCCAACGCGCGGCCCAGTCCGAGAATGATGGAGCCTACAATGCCGATCCGAGCATTGCGCAAGACAGCCAGGCGGATCATCTCCCATCGCGTGGCGCCTAAAGCCAACGCGGCTTCGCGCTGCGCATGAGGAACCGCACTCATGACCTCGCGCGTGAGCGAAGCGATGATGGGCAGAATCATGATGGCCAGAATCACTCCTCCTGCCAGCAGACCCAGGCCCAGATTGACCCCGCCGAAGAGTCCGTTCTCGCCGACAAGTCCGGTCCAGCCCAGCAATTTGACCGCTGCGGCGCTATTGAATATCTGGATGAAAAGCGGATTGACATGCTCCCGCAGCAGAGGCACCAGTACGAAGATGGCCCATAGTCCATAGACCACGCTGGGAATCGCAGCCAGCAATTCAGTCAGGAAAGAGAGCGGCCCGCGCAGGAAGCCGGGGCACATCTCGGTGAGAAAGACGGCTACACCGATGGCCAGTGGCACGGCGATAGCCAGAGCCACCAGTGATGTAACCAGCGTGCCATAGAGGAATGGCAGGGCGAAAAAGGTTCCATTGACGGGATCCCAGAAGAGAGGGAGATTGGTCGCGGGATCGACGTTGTATTTCCAGAAGAACGTCAGCCCAAATTTGTGCCAGCTCAGCTGCGATTGCCTCATCAGCTCAGTGGCAATCAAAGCGACGATGGCAAAAATGCTGATCGCGCAGGCCAGCATCAGTCCGCTGAAGGCTCGGTCGGCGAAAGCTGAGTTACCGCGAGACAGCAGAAAGCCTCGCACCTCGGAGACACGTGCCGGTTCGGCCGATTGCCTGGCTTGCGAGGGAGATTGCCACCCAGATGCAGCTGCTCCGTGGGTCTCCGGAACCGGCATTGGGGCCGTTTCGGGTCTTCGTATGTTTATATCGGACAAAGGGACAGTCACCTCAGTCAGGCTAATGGCGCAATATGAACGGGATGTTAATACACTGCGAAATCAAATGCATACAGACGGTCTCCACGACCCTCTTTGAGGAAATTGGCTAGAAAACGGCAATGCCCGGGAATAACTCCCGGGCATTGCCGCCTCAAGAAGACTCAGACTACTGCAGGCTGTTGACGCTGGCGTGTTCCTTGTCGACCAGGGACTTGGGCAACGGAGCGTAGTACAGGTTGGAAACTTCAGACTGGCCGTTGTTGAGCATCCAGTTCAGGAAGTCCTTAAGTACCTTGCCCTTGGCTTGATCCTGAGCCTTCACTGGAACCAGCAGCCAGGTGAAGCTGGAGATGGGATAGGCCTGGGCGCCGGGCGCGTTGGTGATGGAAATGCGGTAGTCAGCCGGCATCTGCTTGATGCTGGCGGCGGCTTCGGTCACTCCGGCAATGGAGGCCTTGACCCAGTTGCCGGCGGAGTTCTTCACTTCGCCGTAGGTGATGTGATTCTGCATGGCATAGATGAGCTCGACATAGCCAATGGAGCCGGGAAGCTGGCGGATATAGCCGGCCACACCTTCATTGCCCTTGCCGCCGATCCCCTTGGGCCAGTTCAGCGCCGATCCGCGGCCGGGGCCGTTGAGCCAATCTTTGCTCACCTTGGAGAGGTAGTCGCTGAAGATGAAGGTGGTGCCGCTGCCTTCAGAGCGATGAATGACATTGATGGTCTCGGCGGGCAGCTTCACTCCGGGGTTGTCCTTGGCGATGCGCGGATCATTACAGCTGGTGATCTTGCCCAGGAAGATGTCGGCCAGAACGTCAGGCGCGAACTTCAGGTCGGTCACCCCGGTGACATTAAACACGGGTACAACCGCGCCGAGCACGGTAGGCAGAGCAATCAGCTTCACCTTCGACTGCGAGATCTGTTCCTCGGTCATGATGATGTCGCTCGCCCCGAAATCGACCAGTCCCGAAGTTACCTGCTTGATGCCGCCGCCCGAACCGATGGATTGATAATTGATTTCGACGCCGGGATGCGCAGCGCTGTACTCGCTAAACCATTTGGAGTAAATCGGATAGGGGAATGTCGCCCCTGCGCCGGTGAGTTTCTGGGCATGTGCCGTTCCCGCGCTGGCCAGCAGAATCACCCCGGCCGTCATCCCTGCAATCGTCAGTGCAGTCTTGCTTGAAATCTGCATTAGAACTTTCTTCACGTTTCGCTCCCTTTGGAATACTTCCGCCTTATTTTCCGCTCACAATGTTACGGAGACTTGAACAGCGCGAAAATCCTCTGCATTCCTGTTGAATCCGCATCAGGCAAGATTCGATTCTGAAGAAATCTCCTGTTCCTGCATCACCGTAGGAGCAGCCGCGACGGGCGGCAACTGAGCGGAGACGATCACCGGTAGAGTGAAATGAAACGCGGCGCCGTGGCCCAGCTCGCTTTCAGCCCAGATGCGTCCACCATGCGCCTGCACAATGTGCTTGACGATGGCCAAGCCCAGGCCGGTGCCACCGGAGTCGCGCGAGCGCGCCTTGTCCACGCGGTAGAAACGCTCGAAGATGCGGTTCAGATGCTCGTAGGCGATACCCGGACCGAAGTCGCGGACGACGAATTCGACTTCCGATTCCTGGTTGTGCGCTGAGACCCTGACCCGTCCGCCGGATTTTCCGTATTTCATCGCGTTCTCGATCAGGTTACCGAAGACCTGGGTCATGGCATCAGGATCGGCCAGAACAATACTGGTGGGCGCGCCTCCGGACTCAAGCGCAATGCCGGACTCGACGACCAGGCCAGCCAGGGACTCGATCGCGTCCTCGACCAGCTCCGATGCGCGAATAGGCTGCGGGCTGAGCTTATAGTCCGGACTCTCGACCCCCGCCAGCTCGAGCAGATCTTCGGTCAGACGGTTCATACGGTTGGAGTTCTTGAGAATAATCTGCAGAAATTCGCGCGTGGTCTCCGGTTTGGGAGCGGGATCTTCAAGCAGGGTCTCAAGGTAGCCGGAGATCGAGGTCAGCGGCGTCCGCAGCTCATGGCTGACATTGGCGATGAAGTCACGACGGGATTTCTCAGCAGCCTCGATACTGGTCACGTCATGCAGCACAACGACCGCCCCACCACCGGGCATGGGCGCGGCATTGATCTCGAAGGTGCGGCCCGGCAACATCGATGTCGCCCGTCCGGTGCGTACGGTTCGTTCGCGGAGCGCGGCCTCGGCGCAGGCCAGCACATCGGGGTCGCGCACCGAGTGCACCAGCGGACGGTCTTCGCGAATCTGCGTCCCGGCGAGCCGCCGCATCACGGAGTTGGACCAGCTCACGTTGCCCTCGCGAGTAATGGCGACCACCGCTTCCTGCATGGAATCGAGCAGCGCGGCCAGCTCGCTGCGGCGGCTCTCCAACTCGGCGAAGCTCTGCTCAAGACGCGATGCCGTGGTGTTCAGCGCATCGGCCATGGTGGAGATTTCGTCGTGATAGCTGTCATCGAGGCGGGTGTGCAGATCGCCCTCCGCGATGCGATGCGCGAAGTAGACCATGCGGCGCAGACGCCGCGAGATGCTGAGAGAAAACCATGCGGCCAGCGGAAGAGCAACTAGGATCGCGGCCACTCCGGAGAGCAGCACTTCCCTGCCCAGAATCGGCAAGGTGCTGACGGCGGAGTTCTCCATGATGCGATGGAAGAACAACTCCATCACCGCGCCGTGAAAGACCAGCAGCAGGGAGAAGAGGCCAAGCAGCTTGTAGAAGACTTTACGCGTCACGAGTGTTGGTATCCCTCCCCTATCCGCCCACATGAAGCAGGGGTAGATAGGGGCACCCAATTTTCACTGTAATCCTACTCGCCTTTGGGAATCTCGAAGCGGTAGCCTGCGCCGCGCACCGTCTTCAGATAGCGCGGGTTCTCCGCATCCACCTCGATCTTCTCACGGATGCGGCGGACATACACATCGACCGAACGCGGCGTGACAAAGCGGGCATCGCCCCAGACGGCGTCCAGCAGATGGTCGCGGCTGAAGACGCGGCCGGGATGGCGGGCCAGGTAATCCAGCAGGCGAAACTCCGTCGCCGTGGTGGTGGTCAGTTCGCCGCGAACGCGCAGTTGCATGGCGTTGGCATCGATGATCACTTCTTCGAAGCTGATGACCGAGGGCGTCGATGGCCGCTCGAAGCGCCGCAGAACTGCCTTGACGCGGGCCACCAGCTCGCGCGTCGCGAAAGGCTTGGTGATGTAGTCGTCCGCGCCCAGTTCGAGACCGAGAACGCGATCGTTTTCACCGGCGCGCGCGGTCAGAAAGATGATGGGGATGGTCGAAAGCGCAGGGTGATTGCGCAGGCGCCGGCAAACGTCGAGTCCATCGCCGCCCGGAACCATGATGTCCAGCAGAAAAAGCGCGGGAGCCTGGCGCTCGGCGTCGGGAATGAGATTGGCAGGGGTATGGAAGACGCGGGGTGAGAAACCCGCCGCCTCCAGATGATGCTGAACGAGACGGGAGATGTCCGTATCGTCTTCTAGCACAAAGACTATCTGGCTCAACAGCTGTATCCTCGCAAGTTAATCCGGCCGGCAGCACCTGGGCAAAACGGGAGCCGCAACCGTACTGAGTCATTGTTAGAGTAGCTGGAAAAGGCAAAGAAATTGCAAACGTTTGATGAATTTGACCAGGATGGCGTTCTTGATCAATACCAATAATTGGGAGCTACAACACGCAAAGTCGCCCGGATTGCCCGTGAGAGCACCAGGCCCGGCGTGTTGTAACTCCTCGATTTGAACCCGGAATAGCCGACTGGATCGACGTTGCAGGGAAAACGCAGGTAGCAACCGGGTTGGCCTTTGAAAGGTATGACTTTGCGGAAGATCAGATGCTCTAACAGACGAACATCGGTCGAGTTCATCTCCCGCTTTGCATCTCTCAGCACCCGGTCATAAAACTCGTGCGAACAGACAAAAAGTTGCGTGCTGGCGTCGTAGCCGCGCCGCGGAAAGCCTAGTTTGCGGCAGTCGACGAGCAGGTGAAAGGGTTGGTGGCCGATCATATCCAACGCCTTGCACAGCGCCGGGAAGACAAGCCGGCCGGTGACCTTTACCATGTGCGTCGTCTGCCGGCGAAGCTGGCTGAGTGCCAAGCCTTCATCTAGCATTTGCATTTCGGTATAACCGTAGTTGGTTCCCTCGGGAATGCGATTTCCGGGGACTGAAAGTATCTCCACCGGCTTGTTCAGCGGATTCTCGTTAGCAACAATCGCGTGCAGCTCAGAGAGGTCTGCACCAGAGTTTTCGAGCAGCAGAATACGATCGGCCGCGGGATGCCGATACCGCAGCCAGTACCGCAGCGCCTGCTTGTAGTCGCCAAGGCGAACCTGCGGATCGACGCGCCGGACCCCGGCGTTGGCCGCAGGAATGATGGTTGACGTCATCACCAGTAAATACTTCTCGACGTCTGGTGTAGATGACGACCCTGCTACGGATTCCATACCCGCAATTTTAGCGAGACTGATTCAAGCCTGCTATATCAGGCACGGGCAATGAAGCGCAGGCGAACGTAGTCGCCAGTCCAATTGCCATGCTCGTCGCACAGAACAGGCCTGAGGAGAGAGACCGTTTCATCGACCACGATAGAGCGAAGATCTTCGGGCACGGCTTCAAGAACTCCGCTGCGGAAGGTAGTCAGCCATGCAGCCATACCCGCCGGTAATGGCGTAGGCCGGGGAATCAGTTGCATCTTTTCGATAGCGAAGCCATGCGAGGCAAGCCGGTCTGAGTAGACCTCTGGCGCTGGATAGTAATTCACGCCCTCTTCCAGACCAGCGTAGCCGTGCCGTTCAAGCACGGCCATGAGGGCTACAAGAATGGCTGCGACGTTACCGTGACCGCCCATTTCGACGACAAATCGGCCTCCGGGTCTCAGAGCGCGCTTAACACCTGCCAGCATGGCATCCTGATTGCGCACCCAGTGCAGTGCGGCATTCGAGAAAACAGCGTCGAACTCAGAGACAAAGGGTAGATTTTCGGCGTTGCAGACACGGGCATCGATACCCCGGCTCTTCGCTCCCTCAATCATGGCTGATGACGCATCGACTCCCACAACAATCGCTCCGGCAGCAGCAATCTTTGCCGTCAACTGGCCGTCGCCGCAGCCCAGGTCAAGAATCCGTTCGCCGGCCTGGGGAACCAGCCACTCCAACACGCCCGCACCAAGCGCAGGGACAAATGCGCCATTCTCTGCATACACAACAGGATTCCAACTTTGAGTCATCGTCTCTCCTGAGAATGATTCTCAGGCTTTATGAGGCATAAGACAAATTTATTCTATTTTGATTTTCAATAATTTTTCTGAATATCGCTAACCGGAAGTCAAATTGACTGCACTGGAATAAGTGTCAAATCGTCAACCAGCCCAACCTCGCGTTGCACAAAGGGCTCGCCATATTTAACGCCAGCCAATAGGCCATAATGACGCGCCTCGGCAAAGGTTCGCTCGCGAATCTCTTCTTCCGGCACAAACAATCCCCCGCCCTGCGCCTGGTTGGCGTATTGCGAACGGTAGGCCATCAGCGAGGCATGGCGTTGGTCGATGAAGGGCGTGATGTCCACCACGAAGCTGGGGCGGACATCGGCATAAAGGCTGGCGTAGACAATCTTGAATGGGCGGTGAGGCTTCGTTTCCCCCGCTTCGATACGCGAGAGACCGGCCAGAAAGCAGGCCTCGTAGCCAAGCGTCGCGCAGATGGCGTGATCAGGATGGCGCGCCTCCCAGTAAGGCAGAATCACCACCCTGGGACGCAGTTCACGAACGACGCGTGCGATCTTGAGCCGGTTTTCAAGTGTGTTCGAGAGAGCGCCGTCGGGCAGGTCAAGCGCCTGGCGATGGCTTACACCCAGAATGCGTCCGGCTTCTTTGGCCTCGGCCGCACGTTCCTCCGCGCTGCCCCGCGTGCCTGATTCGCCTTGTGTCAGGTCCAGAATGCCGGTGCGGAGGCCACGGGCGGCCATGCGCAGCAACGTACCGCCGCAGGTCTGTTCCACATCGTCCCGATGCGCTGCAATCGCCAGCACATCGACGAGCGAGGCGACTGAATCACTCCCGCCGGCGGTCTGCATCGTACTCAATACACCGTGTTGTTGGCGTCTGTAAGCCCATCCATGTAGGCGACGTCGTAAGCCGTGCCAGTGACGGTTACGTAGAAGTTGTTGATCGCTGAACCGTCTTTGGTGGAGTAAATGTAAACCTGCCCGCCTTCAGCAATGTAGACCTTGTGCAGGCTGGTCACTGAAGCAATTCCCGTCAGATCTCCCTGGAAGGGTTCGACCATCGTGACGGTGTTCGTAGAAATATTGAACATCGTGAGGCAACCGTAAGGTTGTCCGGTGGCGTAGCGCTCGCCCTGGGTGCAACGAATGCCGCCCAGCCACATGGTGTTGTCGTCAGCGACGATCATACGGGTACGCTGGCCCGGCGCGGAGTCGCTGACCGAGATCGGGTTTGCAGCGGTTTTCGTGGTCAGATCAATAGGTGTCAGATAGCCGGAAAAAAGCTGGCCTGAGGCGAGGGTTCCCGTCGGCGAACCTTCACCAAGAACATAGAGAGTATCCACATTGTTGGGGCCGCCGGGAGTTTCAAGAGCGTTGCTCGCTCCGCCCGGTACAGGGATTGTGGTCATTGACGCCTGGGTCGGCAGTGAGCCAGCTTGCTGCCCGCTCTGCAGAATCAGCGGCGCAGTGGGAAGAATGGACACTGAAGAAGCGGTTCCCCCACATTCCGGACCGCAATTCAGAATATAGGCAGAAGCACCGTCCGCTGAGAAAATCGCTTTCACCGGCCGATCAAACGTGAGTGGAGTCAGCGTTGAATTATTAACTGTCCCCATCTGCGCCAGGCACATGCCGGGGAGATTCTTGGGCTCGCAATCAACATAGGGAGCGGGCCAGGAAGTGTTCGCCGCATAGTACGCAGCCAGAGTAGTGGACTCGGTGGGCTGCAGCAGGCGCGGATAGTAGGCGTAGTTGGAGTTCTGCACGAACGCCATCATCACTGTGCCGCCGGGGTTCATTGCCACACGATAGACACCAGGGAGGCCCAGAGCGTAAGACTTGCCCAGGTTCCTGTCCAGGATCGTGAGCACGGTGGATTGTTGGTTGGCGGCAATCACCCAACGCAGGTTGCGCGAGACAAAAATACTCGAGGAGAAGCCGTTGACCGTACCTGCCGAGCCGGTATAGCTCTCCTTGGCGTAGTTGATCAACCCTAGGCTGCCATCGCCGGAGCCATACACGGCACCCGCCTGCTCTTCAGGCAGGTTCTGGATAGTGACCGGCAGCGCGCCAGTGTAACCGGAGATACTGAAGCCCGGAATCTTGTCGTCGAAACTTTGCCGGATGTCGTAGAAGGCATCCACGAATTCAAGGACGCCTTTGCTTGCCGTGCTGGGGTTCTGGACTGCGATCAAGACCCGGTTGGCAATCTTACTGGGAGGCAAAACGCGACCGGCAAAGTAGTAATTATTCCCGCAACCCGCCAGGATACCCGCGGTCACCAGTGCCGCCAGGGCGGAAAAAACGAGACTTCTCTTCTTCAAAATCCGATACCTCAAATCAACAGGCTGACTGGCAAAGTATAACAAAGCAGGGGCAAACCTACTCGCCGTGGTTGCGGTTCCGTGACGACGCCTGCATGGGATCGCCCGATGGGCAACGTAGAGACTCATGATTGGACGCAACCCGATTGCACAGGAAAGCATACCTGGGGCAAGAAGCTCCGCCGGCAAATGGCCAGAGCTGACGGTGCATCTTGTGCAGTTCATTGACAAACGCGATAGCATGTTTCTAACGTGCGAACCTTGAACGAGATTTTTGCCGGCCGGCCAGTGCTCTGCGATGGAGCCATGGGCACTGTGCTGTATGCGCGGGGCGTCTTCATCAATCGCTGTTACGACGAGCTCAATCTCTCCGACCCCGCCCTGATCATGGCCATCCATGAGGAGTATCTGCAGAGTGGCGCTGAGATTCTGGAGACCAATACCTTTGGGGCCAACAGATTTCGCCTCGCCCGCCATGGATTGGCCAGCCGCACCGCGGAGATCAACGTAGCCGGAGTGCGTATTGCGCGCGAAGCTGCCGAACATCTAAAAGAGAAACAGGCCGGCGACGCATGGATCGCCGGTTCGGTCGGACCCCTGGGAGTCCATTTAGAGCCGCTTGGCAAGACCGGCCTGGATGAGGCTCGAGCGGCTTTTGCTGAACAGGTTACGGCGTTAGCCGCGGCTGGCGTGGATCTGCTGATGATTGAGACAATGCCCGCCCTGAACGAGGCCCGCGAAGCTCTGCTGGCAGCCAAAGAAACCGCTCCGGAGCTTCCCGTCTTCGTCATGGTCACCGTGGATGATGACGGCAATTGCCTCGATGGATCTTCACCCGAACACGCGGCCAGGCTGCTTACGGAATGGGGCGCGGACGCGATCGGCTGCAACTGCTCCACCGGGCCGGCCACCGTGCTCACCGCAATCGAAGCCATGCGGGCGGCGACCTCCGTGCCCCTGGCAGCCATGCCTAACGCCGGAATGCCTCGTGCCGTCGAAGGCCGCAACATCTATCTATGCTCGCCGGAGTACATGGCCAGTTTTGCCCGCAAGGCGCTGAAAGCGGGTGCGCAGTTTGTAGGCGGCTGTTGCGGCACCACTCCGAATCATATCCGCGCCATGCGTTCGGCGATTCGAGCCATCGATGCGCAGGCACGTGCCAGCGTCAGTGCCGGAGCGGACGGCGTGGTTCACAGCAAAGCAGCCGCTGAACTGACCAGCGAAGTTCCGCCGGCGCCTCTGGCAGAGCGTTCGCGCATTGGCGCTCTGATCGCCGAAGGCACCTTTGTCTCATTGGTCGAGATCGTGCCGCCGAAGGGTATCGACTGCATCAAGGAGATCGAAGGCGCGCGCCTGCTGGCTTCCTTGGGCGTCCACGCCATCAATGTGCCGGATTCACCCCGCGCCTCGGCTCGCATGAGCGCGCAAAGTCTCTGCATCCAGATTCAGCAGCATACCGGCATTGAGACGGTGCTGCATTACACCTGCCGCGACCGGAACGTGCTCAGTATTCAATCTGACCTGCTCGGCGCCTCGTCGATCGGGCTGCGCAACATTCTCTGCCTGACCGGTGATCCGCCCAAGCTGGGCAACTATCCCGACGCAACGGCCGTCTTTGATGTGGATGCCATCGGCCTCGTCAATATCGTTCGTCGCCTCAATCATGGGCTCGATATCGGCAGCAATTCGATCGGCGCTTCCACTGGATTCACCATTGGCGTCGCCGCCAACCCCGGCGTGCCAGACATCGAACAGGAAATTCGCCGCTTCGCCTGGAAGGTCGAGGCTGGCGCGGAATACGCGATCACTCAGCCGGTCTTCGACATGCGTCTGCTGGAAGTCTTTCTCAAGCGCATCGAAGAATTTCGCATCCCGGTCATCGCCGGCATCTGGCCGCTGACCAGCCTGCGCAACGCGGAGTTCATGCGCAACGATCTGCGAGTCTCCATGCCGGAAGCCGTAATGTTGCGCATGGCCCAGGCGCAATCTCCCGAAGCTGCCCGCGCCGAAGGCGTTCTCATTGCACAGGAGATGCTGGCCGAAGCACAGCCCATGGTTCAGGGTGTCCAGGTCAGCGCTCCGTTTGGCCGCTACGCCCTGGCGGCGGACGTCATTGCTTCGGTGCTCCCGCAATCCACTGAACCCTCACGCTGACCCAAAATCCGGAAGGAGCAGTACCCGAGCATGGCCAACTTCGAGGAATCGCTGAAAAAACTCGAAACCATCGTGACGCAATTGGAAGAAGGCGATCTGGCGCTCGAAGACTCGCTCAAGCTCTTTGAAGAAGGCGTGGGACTTTCCGCCGCGTGCAAGAAGGAGCTGGATGCCGCCGAGGGTAAAGTACAGATGCTGGTAAAGCAACGCGACGGCAGCCACAAGCTCGAACCTTTCCCGGAGAGCTGACCCGCTATCCCACAATCACAGTTCGGTTGGCCGGCAGCACATAGACGGAGATCTCGTTGCTGCCGACTTCGAGTTTGTCTCCGTCCGTAAGACCGCTCCGGCTCAGCCGGCTCCCATTGAGCCGGGTACCCGTAGCTGAGGAAAGATCTTCGGCGGTCACGGTTCCGTTGTTGTACTGCCCATAAAACAGAGCCAGATGCTGGCGTGAGATTGAAGCGTGGTCCAAAGGCAGGTCAACCTCGCTGGCGCTGCGCCCAAGTATAAGACGCGTACCGCGCAGTTCAATGGAACGACTGATAGCGCCCGGCCCTCCCCACAGGCAAAGGTCGCGCGCAAAGTCGAAGAGCAGGTGATGCGTCTTCGTACTGGCGCACATTTCTTGAAAAACAGCCTCTTGTTCACTTCGGGAGCTATTCCACAGCTTTGTTGTCCAGACAGCTGCCAGTACTGGAGCGACAGGTGGGGCTTCTCCAAAAAGAGACTCGAAGTCCGGCTCCGGCGGCTGAGCTGATGCCGGAACAGAGGGGGCAGGTGCGTACTGAGCTGGTGCGGATGGAGGAGGCGCAGATGCAGGAGCAAAGGGACTCTTACCCAGGTTACCCAGGAGCCGGGTAAAGCCCGCACTCTTCTCGGCCGCAACCGGGTACGGTGCAGACGAAGGTGCGGGTACGAATTTCGGCGGCACGATCGTCGCAGGTACAGGCGGCTTGGATTCGAAGCCGGTCATGGTGGCCACTTGAGAGCTGGTGAGCGTACTTTGGCACGCATCGACCGCGGCAATCAATTCATCGGCGCTTTCGCCGGCAAAGTTCGCCAGGCGCAACGCAAACGGCTGCATCGAGCGTGTACGATCTTCAGGCCGGATGGCCATCGCGTGGGCTACCGCTTCCGACAGCGGCGGCGGAGCCAGGCTCTGGCTCAGTAGAGCCGGAGCCTCCTGGGTCAGACCTTTCCATGCGGAAATATCATCCGGCAAGCCAAAGGGCAACTGCCCTGCGAGCATCTGGTAGAGAGTCACCGCCAGCGAATAGACATCGGTCCATGGCCCGACATTCTTGGGAGAGACAATTTGCTCCGGCGCCATGTAGCCCGGTGTCCCTAGAACGACGGCTTCAGTATGCTCCGAATCTACTTCGTCGACACGCCTGGCTATACCCAAATCCAGAAGTCTGACCATCCCGTCGCGGGTGAGAAAGATATTCCCAGGCTTAATGTCGCAATGAATCAGGCCTTCGAAATGAAGGTAACCGAGTGCCTTGGCGAGCTCATGGGCAATGCGGCAGGCAAGCGACACGCTCAAGGTCTTGGAGTTATTCAGCAGCGTGCCCAGGGTAACGCCCTCGAGCATATCCATGATGAAGTAGGGACGGCCTGAATAATCTCCTGACTCATACATCTGAATCAGACCCGGATGATTCAACCGCCAAAGCAGGCTGATCTCCCGTTTGAACGACTCAACCATCGGTTGATAGTCAGTAAACTTAGCGCGCAACATCTTGGCTGCGCGCAGAGTTCCGAGTACAGTGTGCCGAACCTTGTAGACGATGCTATAGCCACCCGAGCTGATCTCTTCGACAATCTGATACGGACCAAGCTTGATCGGCTCTTCAAAGGGATAAGGCCCCATGGGAGCAGCTACGGTTTCGGCTTTCTTCTCTTCCTCGGCAAACCCCTCGAACGCTACTCGCACCCAGGGCGCAAGTCTGTAATAGGCGCCATCGGGAACCAGCAAAGTCTTGGTTCGTTCCAGGTCTTTTTCAATAAACGCTCGATTATGCAGTATTTTGAGGGTCGTTTCTGCGATGCTGGCTGCCGCGGGAGCCGTGAGCAGACCGCCAAGGTTGAGAGTCTTGGCAATCTCCAGGACTTCGAGAGAACTGAATGATTCCTGCCCACGCGACAACACCCAATCTGCGGTGTAGTAAAAGTAAAGCCGCTGGCGGTCGTTGCGAACGTAATCTGCGCTTCGGCCCATTGCAGCGAAGAGAGCATCCGTCTGCAAGCCCTCTTCCAACTTGGCAAAGAGTTCCATGTAGCGCCGGCTCTTGGAATCGAGGATCAGGCTGGGGCCATCGTCTTCCCACCAGACATACTTGTTCACCTCGCGCCACGTGCGCCGTGGAATGCCACGCCCCTTGTAGCGCAAATAGCCGTTGACCGTCTCGCGATAACTGGCGGCATCCTTGCGCTCATCCGGCGCCAGGCATCGGCCGAGAATATCGCCCTGATCCTCCCACAGGCACGGCAGATAGAGGTTATAGGCAAAGATGCTCTCGTAAATGCTGTCGGCGTGAGAAACGTCCTCAATCATGCGCTCCTCGACTTCTTTGCCTCCGACAAAGACAAACGAGAAGCCGCTGGCCGAGAAGACCGTCTTTAACGACTGAAGAATGGGATCGAGTGGAGAGGTGCCCTTGGCCGCCTCTCCATTCTCCAGCTTGTCCAGCTCATCCAGAACAAACACCACCCGGATCGAGGGAATCTCTACCGTCGATGTACGGAACGGCCGCAGGAGGCGTTGGAAAAACGAGAGCCTTGGCTGGATTCCCTCCTGCAGCCGCCGCGCAAAGTTGAGAATGTCGAACTCAGCGGCTTTCTCGTCATAGGGAAGATATTTGAGCGCCTCTTCGTCGGAACGGGTCCGCTTATAGGAACTGGAAAGCTTGCCCAGGAATTCGATGCCGATCCAGGGAGCTTTGCCAAATCCAAACTCGGAAGCTCGTCCTCGCTCTTCGCCATTGAGACTCTTCGATGAAATCTCGAAAGCAGTGCGCAGGAACGCGGTATTCAAATCCTTCCGCAACTCTGGGTCGAGACGCTGAAGCAGGCCCGTCTCCTTAAGACGGAGATAAAGGTGGCGAATCAACAGATGGAGCAGTTGCTCAGGTTCGAGAGAGCGCGAAATATCGAGCCAGACGTCGACCAGCTCAAAACCTCCCACATTCCTGGCATACCGGTCGCGGCCAGACCGTATCGCATGCATCGCCAGCCTTACGAAAGTGGTCTTGCCCACGCCGCGCAAACCGCCGACCAGAAATGCCCCGCCACGCGAAAGAACTATACGGTCCGCCAACTCCTCGGCAAGACGGTTGCGCCCCACCGCCCACTTCCCCGACAGGTTTCCAGACACAGGCTCGTGAAAGTAACGGAAATCATGGTTGAGCGGGATGCGTACATTGCTTTCGGGAGGCATTGCGTCCCTCACTTCCTCATTCGTGGACCATTTTGGTCTAAGCGTCAAGATACGGCACGGAAGAGAAATCTGTGAACACAAAACTCCATGAAAACTATTTACCCCCAAGAATGAAGTCGCATTACGTGAACAGCTTTGCCTTCATCTACAGCGGCCCGTCTCGCAGTGGGACACTCCCTCACATGAGCATGTATGATTTTCGAGTCGGGCCAGACTCAATCGGCATACAGAACCCAGCACACAATCGGATGATGCAAATTAATCCCATCTCTACTTCGGCTCCAGGGGCCGTTCCGCTACAGTTCACGCCGCGGCCCATTGTGTGCATCGGCGCTGGCGGCATCGTGCATGATTCGCATCTGCCTGCCTATCGAAAAGCAGGATTCCCCGTAGCTGCGTTGATTGATCCGGATCGCACCAAGGCTGAAACTCTGGCCTCCAAGTTTTCCGTGCCGACGGTTTTTGCGTCGCTCGCCGAGGCCCTGCCAAAGCTATCGCCAGAAGTAATCTTCGACCTGGCCGTCCCCGCCGGCGCAATCCTCAAGGTTTTACCGCAGGTGCCGGACGGCGCAGCCATCCTCATCCAGAAGCCGATGGGTGAAACGCTCGCCGAGGCGGTAGCAATTGAACGCATGTGCCGTGACAAAGGCCTGACCGCCGCGGTCAATTTCCAGCTCCGCTGGGCGCCCGTGATGCAGATGGCTCATCAGTACGCCTTAAGCGGCCTGCTCGGCGATGTGCATGAGATGGAAGTCCACGTCAGCGTTTTCACGCCTTGGGATCTGTGGAGTTTTCTAGCCACATCGCCGCGGCTCGAGATTCTCTATCACAGCATTCATTATGTGGATCTGTGCCGAGCCTGGTTTGGCAATCCGCAACGGGTACTCGCCAAGACCCTGCGCAATCCAGTCTCGCCCAGCCTGGCGGCAACACGCAGCATCATCGTTCTTGAATACGATGACTGGAAGCGGGTAACGATCTCGACCAACCATGCTCATGCCTATACGGAAACCCAACGCAGCCAGGTGGTGTGGGAAGGCACGGAAGGTGCGCTCGAAGCTATCATGGGCGTGAATCTGGCTTATCCCGTGGGCAAGCCGGACCGATTGCGTTTCGCGCGTAAAGGTGGAGAGTGGGAAACTGTCCCCACCGAAGGCAACTGGTTCCCCGATGCCTTTATGGGTTCGATGGGCTCGTTACAGGCCTTTGTCTGCGGAGCTTCAACCGAACTGCCAACGCGCGTCTCAGACGCTCTCGATACCATGCGCACCGTTGAGGCTGCGTACATTTCAAGTAAGCTGGATGGTCAGCCTTTGCCGGAGATTGAATAACTGTGACATCGAATATCGACAACGCATTTCGTTTGGATGGCTTGAACGCTCTCGTAACAGGCGGCGGCAGCGGTATTGGCGAAGCCACCTCACGCGAACTGGTCCGCGCAGGAGCTTTCGTGTGGATCGCCGACATCAACCTCGCCGCTGCTGAAGCCTTGGCTACATCGCTGGGCAACGCCCGGGCCGTGCGCATGGACGTGACCAATGCCGAATCAATCGACGAAGCTGCTTCCCTTCTGTCAGGGCTGGATGTTCTCGTCAACAATGCCGGTATCGGCCATGTAGGCAGCATCGCAACCACGCAGCCTGAGGATTTCGACCGCCTGATCAATGTCAACGTGCGCTCTGTCTTTCTTGTCACGCAGCGCCTGCTTCCTCTGCTGCTGGCAAGCCCGGCAAAAGGCTCCATCGTCAATATTGGCTCGGTTGCAGGAATGATCGGCATCAAGCAGCGCTTTGCTTACTGCACCACCAAAGGCGCGGTCCTGGCCATGACGCGGCAACTTGCAGTTGAATATGCCAAGGAGTTGCGCGTAAACGCAATCTGCCCCGGCACAGTCGAGACGCCATTCGTCGAAGGATATCTGGATAAATACCACGCGCACGAAAAAGAAAAAATTCGCGAAGAACTCAAAGCTCGACAGCCCATGGGCCGCCTCGGCCAACCGGAAGAAGTCGCTTCGATGGTGCGGTATCTCTCTTCCCGCGAGGCAGGATTTATCAGCGGATCGCTCTTTACTTTGGACGGCGGCTGGACCGCTGCTTAACTTCCCTTTTTAATACGCCCGGAGGGCACATGAAACTGGTTTCCTTTTCTGAAGCGGACGGCATTGTTCGACCTGGAGCGTTGTTGGATGACGGTACCAAGGTGATTGACTTGGCGGCCGGTTACGCAGATACACTTGCTGTTCTGACAGCCGGAGTTACGGAACTCTCCAACGGCGGAGCCTATCGCGCCTATTCAGTCGCGGATGTTCGCTTGCATGCACCGCTCAGCAATCCACCGCGCATCTTCTGCATCGGGCTCAACTATCGCGACCACGCGATCGAATCCGGTATGGAGATCCCCAAGTTTCCCGTAGTCTTCTTCAAGCTCGTGCCCTCCATCATCGGGCCTGGCCAAGCCATCGTACTCCCCACTAATACCGAACAGCCGGACTACGAAGCGGAATTCGCCTTCGTCATCGGCAAAGGCGGATTTCAAATTCCCGCTGCGGAAGCGATGGCGCATGTGTACGGCTACACCATCATCAATGATGTCAGCGCTCGCGACATTCAATTCTCAACCTCGCAGTGGTCGCTCTCGAAGAGCCTGCCGACCTTCTGCCCGATGGGACCGGCAATTGTAACCGCCGACGAAATCAGCGACCCGCACGCACTCGATGTGCAGCTCTCCATCGATGGCGAAGTCTTGCAGCACTCGAACACAAAGGAACTGATCTTCAAGGTTCCGGAGCTGATCGAATATATCTCGTCCATTACGCCCTTGCTTCCGGGCGACATCGTTTCGACTGGAACGCCGTATGGCGTAGGATTGGGACGCAATCCCAAGCGATGGCTCAAGCCGGGCGAAACCGTCACCATCACCGTCGAGGGACTAGGCAAGTTGGTCAATCCAGTAGTGAGTGCGTGAACTAAGGAGAAAGCAGCATGACTCAGTTAAAAGCCATTCGTAAGGTCGCGTTGCTTTCTACCGTCATTGCAGCAGGATTGTTCATCGTTGCCGCGCCTTCAGCGCAGGCCCGCGCGCGCTGGACTGAAGCTGAGGCAAAAGCCTGGTCAGCACATCAGCCGTGGGTCACCGGCGCAAACTTCCTTCCCTCAAACGCCATCAATCAACTTGAAATGTGGCAAGCGGAAACCTTTGACCCGGTCACCATTGACCGCGAATTAGGCTGGGCTGAAGGCGTCGGCATGAAGACCATGCGTGTCTTCCTGCATGACCTGCTGTGGAAACAGGACGCGGCCGGAATGAAGCAGCACATGAACACCTTTCTGACCATCGCTGCAAAGCATCACATCCGTCCAGTCTTCGTCTTCTTCGATTCATGTTGGGACCCGAACCCTGCTCTTGGCCCGCAGCATCCGCCTGTTCCGGGCGTGCATAACTCCGGTTGGGTACAGAGCCCGGGTCGCGTTGCGTTGATGGACCCGGCCCAGGAGCCGCGCCTCGAAGCCTATGTCAAAGAGGTGGTCGCCGCCTTCGCCAATGACGACCGAATCCTCGCATGGGACTTGTGGAATGAGCCGGACAATGGCAACGGCAGCTCCTATCATCGCGAAGATCCTCCCAACAAAGTCGCGCGCGTGAACGAGTTGCTGCCCAAAGTCTTTGACTGGGCGCGCTCTGCGAATCCTTCACAACCGCTCACCAGTGGTTTGTGGCACGGTGACTGGACAAGTCTCGAAACGATGGATGCCACCGCACGCATTCAGGCAACTGAATCCGACATCATCTCGTTTCATAACTATGCGTGGCCCGAGGGCTTTGAGCATGTTGTGGTTCAGCTTGAAAAACTCGACCGGCCACTGCTCTGCACCGAGTACATGGCGCGTGGCGCTGGCAGCACTTTCGACACGATTCTGCCCATTGGCTATAAGCATCATGTCGGCCTGATTAACTGGGGCTTGGTGCTGGGCAAGAGCCAGACCAATCTCCCTTGGGACTCATGGGAACGTCCCTACGTAACCGCTGCGCCAACCATCTGGTTCCACGACGTCTTTTATCCAGACGGCAAACCCTATCGCCAACGCGAAGCCGACCTGCTGCGTGAGTGGAACTCGAAGCCTTGAGTCGATTCGAGAATCAGCTATGAAGTCCATCTACATCGCCGCCTATCATCAATCGAAATTCGGCAAGCTGCTCGCCGTCACCCAGGAGCAGATGATCGCCTCTGCCGTGCATGGAGTCTGCGCAGAAATCGGCATCACTCCTGATCTGCTCGACTCTGGTTCCATCGCTGCCGCATGCAACTTTTCCCTGCACCAGCAAGGATTGATGGCAGGCTTGCTTGCCGGCGTCGAAGGCATGGCCGCGAAGCCTCTCGAAGCCGTCGAGAATGCATGCGCTTCAGGCGGGCAGGCCGTGCTGTCGGGCATCTACAAACTGCAGGCCGGCCTCGGTGAAACCGCACTTGCCGTTGGCCTGGAAAAGATGCGCGACAACGAAGGCCGCGCAGATGGCAAGCGTGTCGGTGAAGCCCTCGGCTACTTCTCTGACCCCAATGAACGCGAAGGCAAAGTCTTTGTTTTTCCGCACATCTTCGCGGAGATCATGCAACTCTACATGCAGACGTGGTCCGTCTCCGAAGCGGATCTCGCCGCCATCGCAGTGCAGGAATATGCCAATGCGCGTCATAATCCCTATGCGCAGATGAGCGTCGACCTGACGATAGAGCAAGCCACAAACATCGCCGGCCCGAATCGCTATCTGGTCGATGGCCTTCCTCTCAAAACCTATGACTGCTCGCAGATCACCGATGGCTATGCCGCGCTGATTCTGGCAACGGAAGAAGGCTTGAAGCGGCTCGGTGTAAACAAGCATGACTGCGTGCAGATTGCAGGATGGGGCCAGGCCGTCGATCCTCTTCAGCACAATCAGCGCAATGTTCTCGAACCCGCCGGCGCCTACCGCGCCATGAACTCCGCGTACAAACTGGCTGGCATCACGCCAGCCGAGATTCAGGCGGCGGAGATTCATGATTGCTTTACCGTGATGGGAGCGCTCGGTACGGAGATTCTTGGCCGAGCCAAGCCTGGCCGTGGAGCTGCCTATTGGGCTCACGGCAATGCGGGCCCCGCATCGGAGTGTGGTATCAACACCTCGGGCGGACTCATCGCCAAGGGGCATCCTGTTGGAGCGACTGGTATTGCCATGATCGGCTGGTCTGCTTTGCAGTTACTGCACAAGGTGCCCGCCGAGCTTCAAGTAAAGAATGCGGAACACGCAGCCACATTCAATATTGGCGGCCCGGTCTGCGCTTCAGTCTGCACCGTGCTGCGCGGTCCTCAGTAAATACCCTTATCCGAGCGGAATCCATCCACTGAGTGCGCCGGGCAGGATACCAAGCAGGACGACTGACACTGCGATCACCAGTAGCACTCCCAGTTCAATGAACGATGCCCAGACCGGCTCGCTCTGCAAAGATTTCAGCACATAGATGCGCTTCAACACCTGCAGATAGTAGTAGAGCGAAACGGCACTGGCTGCAAGAGCCGCCGCTACCAGGGGCAATCCCCAGGGAGCTGCGAAAGGTGCACGAAGAACTGCAGCGAAGAGATTGAACTTGGCCCAGAAGCCGACCAGCGGTGGAATGCCGGCAAGCGACAACAAAAACAACAACATCGTACCTGCAAGCACCGGATTGCGCCGGCTCAGTCCGGCGAAAGCATCGAATCGATCACTACCGGCAGAGCGTTCAACGATGGCCACCACGCCAAATGCGCCGACAGTCGTAAGCGCGTACGTAAGCGCATAGTAGAGTACAGCCGAACCACTCTGCAGCGTATGAGCAGCGATGCCCAGCAGCATATATCCAGCATGGGCAATCGCAGAGTAAGCCAGCAGCCTGCGCACGCTGGTCTGCACCAGCGCCGCCAGATTGCCGAGCACGATGGACCCAGCCGCCATGCACAGCAGTAACACTATCCACGAGGACCACGTTGATGCCTGAAGCGACTGCGACGAAGTCAGGAAGCTGTCCGTGAGCGCCACGAGAACCGCAAAACTGGCCACCTTTGAACCTGACGCAATCAGAGCTGTCACAGGCGCGGGCGCCCCCTGATACGTATCCGGAGCCCACAGATGAAATGGCACTGCCGCAACCTTGAATCCAAAACCGGCCGCAACCAGAACGAGAGCCACGACCATTAGCGGGCTTGCAGGTTGCGCAGCCAACGATGCGGCAATTTCTGCGAGGTTCGTGGTGCCCGTCAAGCCATACAGATAGCTGAAGCCGAAGAGCATCATCGCAGCAGACATGCCACCGAAGAGGTAATACTTCAGCGCCGCGTCCGCCGAAATTGCTGCCTGCTTGGCAAACGCGGTCAACACGTAGAGTGAAAGGCTGAGCAGTTCAAGCGCGACAAAAATCACCAGCAGATCACGTGCCGCAGTCACCAGCATCATGCCTGTTGTCGCGAGCAGTACAATCGCCACAAACTCGCCCGGATTGCGGGAAAACTCCGCCTTCAGACTCAGCAAAAGCACCAGCCCCGTGAGTAGAAGAATGCCGATTTGTACTGCTGCAACCAGCGGAGTCGAGGCAAGAGCGCCTCCAGAAATGCCCAGCGGTTGCGGATGTGCAATGAGCCACAGAATCGCGGCGCCGCAGCCCAGAACACCGAGCACGCTCGCCGCAGTCATCCGCGCTGCGTGCGTACTCTTGCGCAACAGGCCAAGATCCACAATCAAAATCAGCAGCGAGACAACTTCAAGAATCGTCTCCGGCAAAGTGAGCGTGAAGAGGTTCGCGTAGTTCATGCTGTTCACTAGCGGCCTCCTGTCAGCAGCGCATGCGGCAACGTCTGCACGGCAGGCCCGATAACATCGAGCAGTAATCGCGGATATAGACCAACCAATAGACTGGTGCCAACAAGCAATAGAACTCCGGCCTTCTCAGCCCAGGTGACAGGCTCATATTCTGGAACCGGCACAGCAACGCCATTCGGATCCAGCGCAGGAGCATCGCTGAAAAATGCCCGCTGCATCACCCGCCATGTATAAGCCACACCAACAACGACTCCCACACCAGCCACAATGGCAAACCATGGGAAAGCACGCCACGCGCCGACAAGCACCTGCACCTCGGCGACAAATCCGCTGAAGCCAGGCAGACCCATTGAAGCCATGCCTGCGATCACAAAAAGCCATGCAGCAAACGGCATAGCCTTGCCCAGTTGCAGCTTGCTCAACAGGCCAAGATCGCGCGTATGTGTCCGCTCATAGACGATGCGGCCGACGGTTGCAAAGAGCAGCCCCGCGAGCACGCCATGCGAAAACATCTGCAGCACCGCGCCGTTAATGCCGATCTGCGTAAGCGTCAGCAAGCCGAGAAGAACGAGCCCCATGTGGCTCACGCTGGAGTAGCCAATGACGAACTTAAAGTCATTCTGCACCAGCGCTACAGCCGCGCCATACACAATGCCAATCGCCGCAAACAACGCAAACACTGTCCGCCACGAATCGATACCCATGAACGAAAATCCCCACGGATCGAGCCCATGCGGGAAAAGTGTCATCGCAACACGCAGGCAGCCATACGCGCCCAGCTTCATCACGACACCGGCCAGCAGCATCGATGCAGCTGTAGGCGCTGCCACATGGCCTGTCGGCGCCCACGTGTGAAAGGGCCACATACCGGCAAGAATTGCAAATCCTGTAAAGACCAGCGGAAAAGCCCACATCTGAAAATGCACGGGGAATGGATACTGCGCCAGTTCATGCAGGTTCATCGTGTGGCTGCCCGCTGCGGCATAAGCCGCCAACAAGCCAATAAGCACCATCGCGGAACCAGCGAATGAATACAGGGCCAGCTTCATCGCACCGTATTCACGCCGCGTCGATCCCCAGATGGCAATCAGGAAATACTTTGGCACAATCGCAATCTCGTAGAAGACAAAAAGCAGGAAGAGATCGACCGAGAGAAAGACGCCGTAGACGCCGCCAATCAACGCGAGGAAGAACGCAAAGAACTCATTCGCACGGTCGTCTTCTTTCTCGCCAATGTTCCATGAAAAGAGAATTCCGGCTACAGCGGCTAGTCCCGTCAACAGCACCAGCACGCGGCTAATGCCGTCCGCTGCGAGCGTGTAGTGAATGCCCAGCGCCGGTACCCAGGCCAGATCAGCAATCTGGACCGCATCCGTCGCACCCGCATCGATAAAACCCTTAAGCGCAATAAGAAGCCCTGCCACAGCTACTGCCAGCGCAAATATCCGTGCGGCGCGAGCCAATCCCCTGGGCCAGAAAGCCAACACCAGCCCGCCCGCGAATGAGAGGTATATGGTATATGCCAGCATCAGAATCTCCACCCCGCCAGCAGATGCATCACCGTCGTGTTGACCGTACCTAAGACAAACTGCGGCATCAGCCCCAACACGGCCATCAACACCAGCGCGGGGGCCACTGCGATGCGTTCGCCGAATGACAGGTCAGGGAAGTTCTTCCACCGCTCCGGCAACGGGCCGGTGAAAACACGTTGGATCACGGTGAGAATCACAGCAGCAGTAATCAACAGGCCCAACACCGACACCGTCGCTGAAAGCCAGCTCAGCGGAAAGACTCCGCGGAAGATGAGGAACTCGCTGACGAATCCGTTGAGGCCAGGCAGGCCAAGCGATGAGAAAAGAGCGATACCCATGAGTCCGCAGAAGACCGGCGCAGGCTTGCGCAATCCGCCAAAGTTGTCGATGCCCAGTGAGCCACCTGAACGCTCTTCGAGAAAAGACAAGAACCAGAAGATGGCAGCAGCGGTCAATCCGTGATTGAACATCTGCAACACCACTCCGTCGAGCGCCGCGGTCTGGCTGAGTTGCGCACCTGAAGCCGATGGCAATGCAACGGCAAAGATGGCCAGCAGACAGTAGCCGAGATGATTGACCGAAGAGTAGGCAAAGATGCGCTTCAAGTCTTTTTGCACCGCCGCTGCCCACGCTCCGGCTACAACGGTAAGGACCGCGAGGACCAGAAGAGGTGTTCGCATCTGCGCGAGCTGCGTGCCAAAAATCGGCAGCGCCAGGCGCAGCAGACCGTAAACGCCCATCTTCGACATTGCACCCGTAAGCACCATTGTTACCGGTGTGGGCGCCTTGGAATAGGTCGCTGGCAGCCATGTGTGGAACGGCATCAACGGAACCTTCACCGCGAAGCCAAGCAGGACACCAAGCGCGAGCCAAAGGCTGACCGGCCCCAGATGCGATTGAATTGCTGCCGCCAACGCTCCGCTCGCCGCCATCTGCGTGAGTACTTCAAAGTCCATGCTGCCGGTAGCGACAAAGAGCGCAAGAAATGCCAAGAGTAACGCGACCGAACCAACCATCGTATAGACAAAAAACTGCGTCGCTGCTGGGCCGCGTCCTTCACCACCCCATAGCTTGATGAGGAAGAAAGCGGGAATGAGACTCAGCTCCCAGAAGAGAAACCAATGAAAGAAATTCAGGGCGGTGAAAGTACCAAAGAGCCCAGACTCAAGCAGCAGCATGAGCGCGAAATACAGGCCAGGCTGTTGCGTGACCTTGCGTGAAGCCGCGATGGCCATCAGCGAAACAAGCGCTGCCAGCAGCACCATCAGCGCACCCAGGCCATCGACACCGAGATGATACTCAATGCCGAGTCCTGGCACCCAGTCCGCGCGCTCGACAAAGTGCATTGCACCATCGGAGCCGATGCCCAGCCAGATAACAATTGCGAGCGCGAGCGAAGCCAGTCCCGCGACAACCGCAACGCCTCGCGCGACCGCTGCCCGATTGCCCGCCAGTAACGCGATCAGCGCTGCTACAGCGGGAATAGCCGTAAGAATCGACAACATGTGCGTCATAGGCGCACCTGCCCCGTTGTTGCCCCTACAACCAGAGCAAGGCCGACGAGCAGTAGAAGTCCAACGCCCAGCGCGCGCAGATAATTGGGCGCGCGGCTGGCCTGCAGCCATGCCAGCACGCCTCCGCCGGTCACCAGTTCTTCGCAGCCTTTATCGAAAGCGCCGTCAATCCATTGCGAATCGACTGATCGATTCACCACGCCAAGCCCGCGGAAACCTGCGACAACGCCGGCGACGATTCCACCCCAGACACGGCGGTCCAGCCAGTCTGAGATCTTCGCTAAAGCCGCATACCCCTTCAACACTGTTACCGCATACAACTCATCCCAATAGAGACGGTGCGCCAGCCAATGCCAGAGTGTTGGCGCTGCCGTTTCAAGTACGTCCCTGAGCTCGCCATACTCATGAATTGGCTCATCGCCATGCTCACTCTTATGATGGTGCTCCGGTGCGTTAGCCGGCTTTTCAATGGGCGTCCGTCCGTAGAGCCACCATCCAAGCCCCAGACCGAAGAAGACCACCAGCGATGAGCTAACCATGAGCGTAATCATTCCCGGTTCGCTCTCGGCGACGATAGGCCTGCTCTCGATGAAGCTCGTAAACCATGGCCATGCGGGTGTACCCAGCGCTCCCAGTGCGATCGCAAAGACTGCAAGGATCGCGAGCGGCATCGTCATCATCCACGGGCTCTCGTGCGGGTGCCCATGACCGCGCCACTTTCCAAAGAAGGCATACGCCACCTGCCTGGTCATGTAAAAAGCAGTCAACAGGGCGCCGAGGATCAGCAAGACAAATGGCCCTTTCGATACTGGCCATGCGTGCGCCGCGCCGAGGATCGCATCCTTGCTCCAGAAGCCGGAGAAGAAGATGGGAAAGCCGCTCAGCGCCAGCATTCCACACAGGTACGTCCAAAAGGTCAAAGGCATCGTTCGCCGCAGGTCGCCCATATGGCGAATGTCCTGCTCTTCATGGCAACCATGAATGACCGAACCCGCACCCATGAAAAGTAGCGCTTTAAAGAAAGCGTGTGTAATCAGATGGAACATGCCGATGGCCACGCCGCCGGTTGCGAGACCAACCATCATGTAGCCAAGCTGCGAGACCGTCGAATAGGCGAGGATGCGCTTGATGTCATTCTGCGCGACAGCCACCAGCGCACCAAAGATCGCCGTCAACGCGCCCACCCAGGCAACTACGCTAAGCGAAACGCTGATGAACGCTGGTTGTCCGGTTGCGGCCATCAGCGGATAAACACGCGCGACGAGATAGACACCCGCCGCCACCATGGTCGCGGCGTGGATCAACGCGGAGACCGGCGTCGGGCCTTCCATTGCATCCGGAAGCCAGACATGAAGCGGAAGCTGCCCGCTCTTACCCGCGGCTCCCGCGAAGATCAACAGACCGATTGCGGTTGCAGCGGTGAGGCCAAAGGCCGCGGGCTGGCTCAACAATGTGGCCAGCGCAGCCGGCTCCATAGCGCCTGCACCGTTGTTGTAGAAAAGCAGCGTTCCGGTCCGGGCGAAGAGCCAAACGATGCCCAGCAGGAAAAAGATATCGCCGACGCGAGTCGTAAGAAACGCCTTCTTCGCAGCCGCCGCAGCACTCGGCTTGTGATACCAGAAACCTATCAGCAGATATGACGTGAGCCCGACGATCTCCCAGCACATGAAGAGCAGCAGCAGGCTGTTGGCGATAAGCACCCCGAGCATTGCGCCCGCGAAGAGCGAGAGAAAGCAGAAGAAGCGCGTGAAGTTTTCATCATGCGCCATGTAGCCGGTGGAGTAGATAAAAATCAGCAGCCCGACGAAGGTGACCATCACCAGCATCACTGCTGCCAGCGGATCGAGAATCCAACCGAGTTGCAGATGCGATGAACCGAGAGAAAACCAGTCGAAGCTGACTGTCTCGCGTGTCCCGCCTCCCTGCCCCCAGGCGCGGACGACATGCGTGAATGCAATGACCGCCAGCACGAACGAGCAAGCCAGCCCGCCGATGGCGAGCGTCGCAGCGACCTTTTTCATGGACTGCTTCAACAGCGCAATGATGCCCGCCACGATCATTGGAATCGCCGGGATAAGCCACAGATTGGCTACGATTTCGTTTGCCATCAGAGTTCGCTCATCCCTTCATCCTCGTCATGGCATCCAGATCTGTGGTCCTCGAGTAACGATGATAAGCAATCACCAGGCCCAGTCCTACGGCTGCTTCAGCCGCTGCCACCGCGATTGAAAAAATGGCGAACATCATGCCTGTGAGCGCTTCCGGCTTGGCACCAAATCGCCAGAAGGCGATCAGATTCAAATTGGCTGCATTCAGCATCAACTCAATGCCGATGAGCACAAGGATTGCGTTGCGGCGGGTCAATGCAATCGCCAGCCCAAGGGCGAAGATCAGCGCGGCGACAATCAGAAAGGCTGCCAGAGGCGTCATTGCTCACCATGCCTTTCTGAGAAAGCCTTAGGTGCTTTTGTCTCTGGCATGGCCACAATCACCGCGCCAATCAACGCGACCGTCAGCAACACGGCAACGATCTCCAGCGGAAGCGCATAGCTGCTCATCAGCGCTGCTCCAATCGACTGCACCGTTGCAGTTGGAGCCGAGGTCGCGACGCCTGCTGGAAGACTCTTGGCCACTGCCCATGTCAACAGCGAAAAAACTCCTGCTGCGATGATCAATCCAACAAGCCAATTCGACGAATAGCTGCGATATTCGGGCACGCCGGCACCGCGCGTAAGCAGGATCGCGAAGACAACAAGAATGGCGACCGCGCCGATATAAACAAGTATCTGAACGAAGCCTGCGAACTGCGCATCGAGCTGCAGATAAAGCATTGCCAGCCCGGCGAAGGTCACGGTCAAGCTCAGCGCGCAATGCACAAGATTGCGCAACAGCGCGGCAGCCAGCGCGCCTGCGACGGTCAAGAGGACCGTCAATAAAAACACGATGCCGAGCCCAGCGATCATGCCGTCACGCTCCCGTCCGGGTTACTCTGCATAGCGATAACTCCTCGGGCCGAGATTCTGCTTGCGCATCAGCACGCGGCCCAGCAATACATACGCGGCCAGCAGCACCACGCTGCTGACCACCCACCGCAGCCAGCTTTCGCCCATGAATCGCCATGCCCCAGCCACAAGCAGATTCAGCAGTGCCATCGGCAGCATAAACTTCCATGCGAAATTCATCAGCTGGTCTTGCCTGAGCCGCGGCAGAGTGCCGCGCAGCCAGATGAAGAAAGCAATCGCACCGAGAAGCTTGGCAAAGAACCAAAGCCAGCTAGGCACGAAGCCAAGCACCGATAACGGCGCGCCCCATCCACCCAGAAAGAGCGTGATGGCAAAACCAGCGATCGAAAACATGCCAAGATATTCGCCAAGGAAGAACAACGCAAACTTGAAGCCTGAATACTCCGTAAAGTAGCCGGCGACAAGTTCTGACTCACCTTCCGGCAGATCGAAAGGTGAGCGATTCGTCTCCGCCAGCGCAGCAATCGTAAACAGGACAAAGCCTGCGAAACCCCACGGCGTAAAGATGTACCAATGAGGAAAGATGCCGGTGAATCCGCCCTGCGCTTCAACGATCTTCACCGTCGAGAGCGAGCCGGTGATCATCACGATCACTACACTCGATAGCAGCAGTGGCACCTCATAGCTGATCATCTGCGCTACAGCGCGCATCGCGCCCAGCAGCGAATACTTATTGCGGCTCGACCACCCTGCCATAAAAATCGACAACTCCGTCGACGCGCCGATGGCGAAGAAGAACAAGAGGCCCGCGTCAAGATTGGCCAGCACCATATTGCGGCCAATCGGCAACACTGCAAAGCCCAGGAACACGGCAACGACCAGCACGATCGGCGCAAGAAAATGCACTAGGCCATCCGCCGTCAGCGGAACAATGTCTTCCTTGGTCAACGATTTGATGCCATCGGCCACTGGCTGCAGAATACCCAGCGGCCCAACACGATTCGGGCCAAGCCGGTTCTGCATGCGGCCTAACCCTTTGCGCTCCAGAACAGTAGTTACAGCAAAGATGCCGGGGAACGCGGCAACAATCGCAATCACACCCAGAATCGTCGCCACCAATGGCTGTAGTGAAGCCGGAAACAACCCCGCAACCCAGTGCTGCAACAACACGAAAATCTGATCGAGTTGATCGAAGAAGCTCAAGCGCCCGGCTCCTTTGCAGGAACTTCTTTGGGCGCTGCGGACGCCGCTGCAGCTGCAGCCGCCTTTGCCGCCGCGGCTTCAGCAGCGGCCTTGGCCTTTGCTTCTGTCTTCGCCTTTTCCTCGGCAAGCCGCGCGTCCACTTCGGCCGCTTCCGTAGGGTGAATCTTGTGGTAGTGCTCGTTTGACTTCGAGAGTTGTCCCCGATCAAACAACAAGCCGCCAAAGCGATCCGTCGTGCTCAGCTCAAACTCGGTATCCATCTTGATCGCTTCAAACGGGCAAACCTCGACACAGATCTGGCAGCTCATGCAGACAGAGATATCTATATCGAAGCGGGTCGGATAATTCTGCGGCTTGCCTACATAGTCGGGCTTTTTGTCCGTCGATTTCGTGATATAGATGCACTTCGGCGGGCACTCTTTTTCACAGATCTGGCAGGCCACGCAGCGCAGCCCAGCCAACGGATCATTGCCATCGAAAATCAGAAACGGAAAGTCGCGCGTGTTCTCAATCGGTGCAATACGCTCTTCCGGATACTGCACCGTCGTCAGGCGTTCCTTCGAGACAAAGCTCCCTGCGAAATTCTTCGCCGTCTCGGCCAGCCCTTTGATCATCCCTTCGCCAAGCATTAGCGGTCCACCTCGCCAAGCACAATATCCACGCTGCCAAAGATCAGCACCACATCTGCCACATTCTGGCCCAGACACATGTCCTCGAGCACGGTCAGGTTGATCAGCGACGGCGGTCTCACGCGATAGCGGTACGGATTGCTAGTGCCATCGCTGATGAGATAGAAACCAAGCTCGCCCTTCGGCGCTTCAATGCGTCCATACGCCTCGCCCACCTTGGGACGGAAGTTGCGAATCTTCGTCTTCGGATCCATGATCGGCCCCGCAGGAACTTGCGGTATCGCCTGCTTCAAAATCTCGACCGACTCGCGCATCTCAAGAATCCGAATCATGTACCGGTCATAGATGTCGCCGTGATCGCCCAGCGGCACGCGAAATTTGAAGCGGTCATAGATGCCGTAGCGATCCACCTTGCGAATGTCGTAGTTCACTCCGGCGGCACGCAACATCGGGCCAGTGATGCCGGCATTCACAGCAAGATCCGGCTTGAGTACGCCCACACCCTGGCAGCGAGCCATCAGAATCTCATTACCCGTCAGCAGCGCTTCCGTCTCATCGATAAACCGCGGCAGGTCCGCAACAATCGCCGCTGCTTTCTCCAGCCATCCCTTCGGCAGCTCTACACGGCATCCGCCGAAGCGCATGTAGTTGCACATCATACGTGACCCGGTCAGCTCTTCGAACAAATCAAGAATCTTCTCGCGCTCGCGAAACGCATACATCAGCGGAGTGCCGCTGGCGCCCATCTCCTGCGTCAGAAAACCGATGGCGCTGGCGTGATTCTGGATGCGCGTCAGCTCCGCTGTGATTACCCGAATGTACTCCGCACGCTCTGGAACCTCGATGCCTGCCAGCTTCTCCACCGCCAGCGCGTAGGCCCAATTGTTGGTCAGCGAACAGAAGTAATCGAGGCGGTCCGTATAGGGCATCGACGCCAGGTAGCTCGTCGTTTCGGCGATCTTTTCATGATTGCGATGCAGGTAGCCGAAGACTGGCTTGAGCTTGACGACCCGCTCGCCATCGAGAGCGACATCCATCCGAAAGACACCATGGGTCGAGGGATGATGAGGACCCATCGCCACTTCGAGCAACTCGTCGCCTTCTTCCACAACATCCATGACGGGCGGACGATAGCTCTTGAATTCGGCCTTCTCGAAAATGGGGCTCATGCCGTCACCCCGGCTTTGGCATTCTGTTCTTGTGCCCGTTTCAACACCGCATCATGCGGCGTCGGCTCATACTCATAGTCATCCGGGTCCACGTAATCCTTGCGCATGGGATGATCTTCAAATCCGTCCCACATCAAAATGCGGCGCAGGTCCGGATGCCCCGCAAACACGATGCCATACAGGTCAAAAACTTCGCGTTCCTGGAACTCCGCCGAGCGCCATACCGGCGTGAACGACGGCAGCTCAACCTGATCCGTGCGGTTCACCGTCCTCATGCGCAGGATCACCGGCCCATGCTTGTGCTTCATCGAAAAAAGGTGATAAACAGCCTCGAGATAGCCGGGCTCGACACGCTTCACCGTCTCTTCCACAACCTTCTCTTCCCCATCAACAACCTTGGCAACCTTGACCTTCTCGCTGATCTCTTTGTCCGGCCAATCGACGCCCGTCACGTTCGAACAATAGTCCAGTGCCAGTTCCGCATCGTCGCGCAAAAACACTGCCACCGCCAGCGCCGTCATCGGGTCCAGCCGCAGCGAGTGTTGCGCAGAGGGACTGGGATTGGTCACCAGCTCCACACCCGCCTGCGGCAGCGCAGCCTTGATTGCCGCAATGATCTCTTCGGCCGTCTTCATCCGTGCTCCCCAGCAGCCGGCGGCGCAGGCAGCGGCCAAACCAGCCGATTCACTGGAGGCTCAAGATCGTGCGCGCCCTGGTCCGGAATCGGAAACTCGCCCTGTGCTCCCGCATCCAAATGACGCGGCCTTTCCTCACCCGTCAGCGGCTGTGCATCAATCCTCTGCTGCAAGGTCATGAAGGCATGAATCAGCGCCTCAGGTCGCGGCGGGCAGCCCGGAATATGCACATCCACCGGGATGTAACGGTCGATCCCCTTCAGCACGTTGTAGCCCTGCTTGAACGGGCCGCCGGAGATAGCACACGCGCCCATCGCAATCACATACCGCGGCTCGGCCATCTGGTTATAGAGGCGCACCACCTGCGGAGCCATCTTCTTGGTGATCGTTCCGGAGATGATCATCAGGTCAGCCTGCCGCGGCGAGGGGCGAAAGACCTCCGCCCCAAAGCGAGCTAGATCGTAGCGAGCCATCGTTGTAGCAATCATCTCGATCGCGCAGCAGGCAAGGCCAAACTGCATCGGCCAGACGGAGTTCTTGCGGCCCCAGTTGTAGAGCTCATTGATCGTCGTCACCACGATACCCTGTTTGCCGAGTTCGATCTTGAGCCCTTCTTCAACTGCCATCGACTGCTCCTATTCACACGAACAACTCTGGTCCAAAAGAATCAAAGGCGTGGAACGCCTTAGGCCCAGGTCAGCACGCCTTTAGCCCACGCCCACGCCAGCCCCTCGGCCAGCAACAGCACAAACACCAGCATCGCGACGCACGCGCCCATGCCCAGCCCGGTAAATGCCACCGCAAAAGGCAGCAGAAAGATAGCCTCTACATCAAAAATGAGAAAGATGATCGCGTAGAGATAGTAGGCCGACCGGAACTGCACCCACGCATCGCCCCGCGACTCCAGCCCGCACTCATAAATCGCATTCTTGACCGCATTCGGTTTGGCTGGCGAAACCAGCTTTGCCCAGGCCCATGCCAGCCCCAACGGCGCGAGCCCAAAGCCCAGCGCCGCAATGAACAGGACTGCCAGTGGAAAGTAAGGATTTGAGGCCATGATATTGTCGCAAAAACGCTACATCGACTACGGTAGCAGCTTACCTGCCGCTCTGGGCACCGGCTTCGTCCCACATTACAAACCAAGCTCACTTTTCGCAGTTCATCGTACTGGATTCGCCATTCGCTGCGCCATACTCCCTGTCATACGAGGGCAGATTCTGGCTCGATTCAAGATTCAATTTGACCCTCGAACCAGGAACGGAACAAGCTCCCGAAAGCAGCGGCCTGACAGCCCTGGAGCCTGAGTTTTGGCCAGTCTCCATCTTCTGGCCGATAGCAAGCTTGAGTACAGGAAAATATCTCTCTGCAAAGGCCTGAGCCCACCCGCTACACTGGCTAGACAATTTTTATGAACAATCACTCCGCCCGTCTCCTCTCCGCATACATTCTCCTGGCGGTCGCGGCTTCCTCACCTTCGATCCAGGCCCTGTCGAAGAAAGAATCGGAAGAGGCAGGCGCCCTCCTCTTTCGCGAGAAGGGCTGCTCCTACTGCCATGGGCCGGCCGGGCAAGGCACGGAGAAAGCCCCTTCGCTGGCTAATGTCGGCAAAACCCGCAAGCCTGCTGAGATCGCCAACCAGATCCAGAATGGCGGCAAAACCATGCCCGCCTTCAAGACGGCCTTGACCCCGGACGAGCTGAGCAATGTGATCGCATATCTCCGCGCAAAACATCGTCCCGTACCTCCGCCGCCCCCGGTTTATGCACCCTTGAGCAATCCTGGACAGTAACTCTGCTTACAATTTGCGACGATCGTCGTCGCGCTGAACGCACCAGGCGCTGCTCTCCTTGGGGGAGCTTGGAGAACAACATGCTCTGGACGATCTTTGTAATTCTGCTCATTCTTTGGCTTCTGGGCTTTTCCTTCCATATAGCGGGCGGCCTCATCCACCTGCTTCTGGTCATCGCCGTGGTTGTATTGATCTTTAACCTCATCAGCGGCAGACGCGCGCTCTGAGGAAAAAACTCACGGATCGGGTCTGTATTCCGGCAGCCGCACGAACCTTTTGAGCGTGCGGCTACCGCTCAATCACTTCCTTTGGCCCCTGAGACACCTCCAATTCTTCTTGGATTTCTATTCGTAACAGCGTCATATCTCCAGGCAAAGACAAGCACACTTGACATAATCAGTTTCAAAAATGTAATGTTTCCTTGTCTATTAGGAAAGGAAACCAACCATGCGTCTTTGCAATAGGAATTTGACTGGCCTTCAACGACGGTCAATTGGGCTAGTCGGCTCCATGATGGCGGTCTGCGCCGGAATGGGAGGAATCTTCGCTCGAATCGAACGCAGCCACTTCTCCACGCCTACTTACTACGTCATCGCATTCTTCGCAGTCACGCCAATCATCGGCGCCATGGTCGTGATCGCACGCTATCTCGCCGCAGAGAAGGACGAATACCTGCGACACATCGTCGTGCAATCCATTCTCTGGGGCCTGGGTCTGGTCATGGTCATCGACACCTTCCTCGGCTATGTTATTGAACACGCCTCACCGCACATTCCCGCACTCACCGCTTTCAACATGGAGATATTCCTCATCACCGCCGCCATCGCTCTGCGCATCCAGTTATGGAGGAATCAGTGAAGAACCGGCTCCGTGTCCTGCGCGCCGAGCGCAATTGGAGTCAGGCCGATCTCGCGCAGAAGCTTGAAGTCTCCCGGCAAAGCGTCAATGCCATCGAAACCGGCAAATACGATCCCAGCCTACCTCTGGCCTTCCGCCTCGCGCGGCTCTTTGAAACCACGATCGAAGCCATTTTCCTGGAGGAGCCTGAATTGGAGCGAGCCGAATAGGCTGCGTTGAACCGCCTGGTAACCGGAGATCGAGCTATCCGAACCACAATCGATAACATACGCGCCGGCCTTTCAATCTACGATCCACAGCCGCCTTTCCTAAGATGACCGCATGCTTGTCTCTCCGCCGAATCGCTGCTCCCTCTACTCCTTTGCTTTCTTCGCAGCATTCTTTCCAGCGGTAATTCTCGCCTCCAACGCAGCCTACGCCCAGGTCCCGCTCCAGCAGAAGCTGCAGGAGATTGCAGCCGACGCCAAAGGCAAAGTCGCCGTAGCCTGCGCTTTGCCCGGCTCGTCGCTCAACTGCGATCTGAACGGGCACTCCGCGCCGCCGATGCAATCAGTCTTCAAGGCGCCGCTGGCTCTCGCAGTCCTTCACCAGGTTGAGCTGGGCAAGCTCTCGCTTGACCAGCCCATCCGCTTCCTGCCCAGCGACCGCATCTTGCCCAAGGCTTACAGCCCACTCTGGAACAAGTATCCGCAAGCAAACGTCGATGTTCCACTACGCGAGCTTCTGCGTCTTTCCGTCTCGCTCAGTGACAATGTCGCCGCCGACATCCTCCTTCGCATCGTCGGCGGCGAGCGGCCTGTAGCCGACTACATCGCCTCGCTCGGCGTCACCGGCTTTCACCTTCTGGACAATGAAGACGCACTCCATCACGACGTCGCTGTCCAGTACAGAAACACCTTCGAGCCAACCGGAGCCGTGCAGTTTCTCCGCCTCATCAGCGATCGCTCTCCCCTCACGCCCGAGCACACTGCCCTCCTGCTCGAATGGATGGAAAGTTCCCGGCTTTCAGCCCGCATCGGTGGCGACCTGCCCGCCGGCGTGCGTGTCGCCCACAAATCCGGCACCTCGGACGTAGACGCCGGCCTGGCCCACGCCACCAATGACATTGGCCTGATCACGCTCCCCGACGGACGAAAGCTGGCCATCGCCGTCTTCCTCACAGACTCACGGGCCGATGACGCCACCCGCGACAAGATCATCGCCAGAATCGCGCGCGCCGCCTACAACGCTGCCGTGAACCCGCCGCAGCCATGAAATAACAGCAAATTGCCGCCAATCCGTGACAGCAGCGATCACTTCGCGGTACCCTAAGCGGTAATCGCAAAGTGAGATAAGAGAGGTCTCCAAAACATATGCCGATCCAGCCTACGGAAAAAATCTGGCGCAATGGTCAACTCATTCCCTGGGAACAGGCGAATATCCACGTGATGAGCCACGTGATCCACTACGGCTCGAGCGTCTTTGAAGGCATTCGATGCTACGGGCAGCCCTCCGGCGCAGCCATCTTCCGGCTACCGGAACACATGCAGCGGCTGCTCGACTCCGGCAAGATCTATCGCATGGCGCTGCCCTACACTCTGGACGAGCTCTGCGCCGCGGTCGTCGACGTGGTCGAGAACAACGGCGTCGCGCCCTGCTACATTCGACCCATCGCCCTGCGCGGCTATGGAGAGATCGGCGTCAACCCCACCGGCTCGCCCATCGATGTCTTTATCGCCAACTTCCCATGGGGCAAATACGTTGCCGGCCACGGTGGTGCGGACGTATGCATCAGCAGCTGGAACCGCCTCGCGCCCAACACCATGCCTGCTCTGGCCAAGGCCGGAGCCAACTACATGAATTCGCAGCTCATCCGAATGGAAGCCGACATCAACGGCTATGCTGAGGGCATCGCGCTCGATGTAAACGGCTTGGTATCGGAAGGCTCCGGCGAGAACGTCTTCCTGGTCCGCAACAGTGTGCTTTACACGCCTCCGCTGGCCAACTCGGCGCTGTCTGGAATTACACGCGACTCAGTGCTGACCATCGCTCGCCATCTCGGCCTGCCCGTGGTCGAGCAGTCCGTTCCGCGCGAACTCCTCTACATCGCCGACGAAGTCTTCTTCACCGGCACCGCGGCTGAGGTTTCGCCAATCCGCTCCATAGACCGCATCTTGATCGGTGACGGGAACCCGGGCACGATCACCAAACAGATCGCGGACGAATTCTTCGGCATCGCCAATGGCCTCAAGCCTGACCGCTTCGGCTGGCTCACGCCGGTCAAGGTAGACGCAGCAGTTCCCGTCAACGCATAGTCTCACCGGGTTGGAACAATGAAAGGAGATGAGCAGGTGCTCATCTCCTTTCTGATTTTTGGCGATACTCTCAGAGGCCGAACGGGCTTGCCAGTCGGCACGATCTCTTCGCTTCCGGTGTGGTTGAAGCCACGACTATCGGCTTTACAGCTTCGACCCTGGCAACTGGCACAACGCTTTCTGAGACCGCAACCGATCCGCACGTGACACTCCATGCATTTGCTCATGCCTGCAAATATGCCAGGCAGGCTTAAAGCGCAAGGAAACCTAACTTCACGGTTCATGAGGCGCCAGGCGTGTCATCGCTCCTTGAGGCCCTGTGACCCATGTGACAATCGCATTGCAATCGCGCCCTCCATGGGCTAACCTTGCGCCAATATGCCGCCGGGATATTCCAGACGTAAGGAGTGGTGGAAGCGCTTTGCGAGCGATTGGGCCGAGGCCTGGTCGGGCATGAGCCGTGCCTTTCCCCGGCTGATTCTTCTTTGCACCCGATATTTATGGGCTGTGATTGGGCTGTCGATTCTGGCCTACGTGTGCTGGGAGATGGCATCACATCACTTTTCGGGATTGGCGCCAGAACCGATTGCGCCGGTGACTGTTACGCAGTCCATGCCGCCGCCGGAGGCTCACCTCAAAGTGATTCTGACGCCGCCCATCAACGTGTGGGCACAGGTCTGGGAACGGAACGGCTCTCCAGAATCGGATCGCCAGGCCGTGGAGTTCGACCTGGAAAACGACGGAGATGAGCGCGGGATATTTCAAGGCGGCTTCTCTTCTGCGCCTGGCGACTGCATCCACGCCGATCCGTCCCAGATCACAGATCTCGCGATCCCGCCGCATCAGGCTGTCCATACCATTTTCCAGATCGATACCATCGGCTGCAAAGACCATATCCCTGTCGAGACCGCGATCCGCTTTCACTATCTTTGGGCTTTGCCTGCTTTGCCCGGTAGAAGACCGAAGAAAAACTCCGAGAATGCGGCTACTGAAAATCTGCAGATTCCTTCAACTCCTCCTGCCGGTGGGAGCCCGATGGAGCTGAATCTTTCCATTCAACTTCCTCCCGGTCGTCAACCTTCAGGCGGTAAAGCTGCCGTACCGGCCCGCAGCTATGCGGGATCGCTGACCACATCGCCTATCACCATTACCTCGCAACACGCCGTGGCGGTGCATCGTGCGCTGCTGATGCTTGCAGCCATCGCGAAGGAATTCACATGGCCGCTGCTCATCGCCTTCCTGACCATCGTTGGGCAGAACACTCTGGCGCGCCGTGGCGAGCAGCAGCAGATTCGTAATAACCGCCTGCAGACTCTGACCAGCCTGATGCAGAGGCACTACTTGCCCATTGCACGCCGCATGCAGACGGTGACCATCGAGGGAGGTAAGATCGGAAGCCAAAATCTACCCCCGAATATGACTCAGGCATTGCAGATAAGGCGTACATTTTCCGCAATTCTGCTCATGCGCCAGCGCGTCTTATACCTCGTAAACTCCAAAGGCGGCGTTTTCTTCCCCAGCCCTTTGGCGGAAAACATCTTTACGACAGGCATCACATACGTTTATCGCACCTTCCAGAAGGCGACCGGCGATCCAGACCTGTGCGAATCGCTCGCCTCTTCGCTTGCTCCTGACGCGATGTTGTACGAGACAGACAATGAAATCTTCGCGCGCGTCTTTGGGAGGCACCAGATCGCCCAGGCCTTCTCGAACTTTGCCGCATGGGCAGTTAACCCGCAGGGAACAAAAAAGAAGCTCCTCGAAGACTGCCTGATCCTTCTGGATTTGTGCGAGGCAGTGTTGATTTTCGAATTCGACCGGGTGCAGTATGAGACCGAATTTCCGGTATTCCGAAACCGATTTATGGACCCGCCTCAATTTGGATTCGCGGGAGACGTTAACCTGCTCTCATCCAATCCCACAATTCCTCTTGATGTACTTCCAACGCTTCTTCGGCAATACGCTAAATATCTTGATGGAATGCCCAAGGAATGCAGGCCGGACGTAATTTACCCAAAAGTATAGAGACCAAAAAGCAAAACCCGCAGCGGCAGAACCCGCGCGGGCTTATTCGTTACTACGATGTTTAGGTGCTACTGGATGGGCCTAATCTTCACCGGCACTGAGTCTTGAATCGGGCGAATACGCATCGTTCCCTCCATCGTTTCTCGATTATAGCAGATTGCTTCTACAAGAATCGACGCCGGGAGATCGGACTTGAGTCTCCCGGCGTACTTCACGATACACCACAGCCTTAGTCCTTAGTACGGGTAGTAGCCCGGAGGCGGTGGCGGCGGATAGCCGTAAGGGTAATAGCCACGGCGATAGAGCGTGGGCCGCTGCGCCGGCGGTGGAGCGTTGCTTGCCAGACGCTGGGCCTCCCACGAGCTGACCGGCGTTACCGTCAACGGTGAGTTCAGGTGGAAATCCATGAGCGCTTCGGCCGGAATCCAGACGCGTGGCCCTGGAGTAGCCGCGGACGCTGCCGTACCACCCACTCCGCCAGCCGCCGCGCCAATTGCCGCCCCACCACCGCCGCCAACCGCGCCGCCGATAAGAGCACCGAATAGAGCACCGCCGATCGCGTTTCCTGCCGTACGCCCGGCCTTGTTGGGGCCCTTCACTTCAAAGGGATTCGAATCAAGAGCATAACTCTGACCGCCCATTTCCAATGTATCGATCTTCAGGCCAAGTTGAGCGCTGCCGCCTAATGCACCGGCGCTTTTCGCATCGGTCACTTCGCCGCGAATAGTAGCGCCGCGCGGAATGGCAAGCACGCCGCCGGCATAGACATCGCGTACAACTGTGAACTCGACCGGAGTGCCAATCTTCGCTTTCTTGCTGTCCAAAGGTTCGCTGGAGCGAACCTTAAGCAAGGTTCCCTGCGCCAGGGTCACCGGTTCATGCGGTGGCTCCGGAGCTTGTGCCTGTCGAAGCGGCCCCTGATTCGCATTCGGCGCACGGTAGGCCGGACGAGGACCTTGTTCAGAAGCGCCCGGGGCCGGAATGGGCGCCATTGGCTGCTGACCCTCATTGTTGTTGGCCGTCGATTGCCCCTGGTCCGGATATTCACCCTGATCCTGAGGCTGCTGAGCATCCTGAGCCGTCTGCTGCGGGTCGCCAACTTTCAGGTTATTGACAACCTTGGTTACACCCGGAACCTTAGAGGCAATCGACTCGGCCAGCTGCCGGTTAGCATCGCTGCCGGAGGTACCCGACAACGTGACTTCACCCTGCACCGTTCCCGCTGTAATCCAATCCTGCTTCAAAGCAGGCGAAGCGTCCAACGCGCGAACTACATCCATTTCGACCTGTCCATCGGTACGCTGACCCGCAGGAGCTGCATCCTGCGATGCTGCATCCTGCGCAATTGCCGCAGTATCAATCGCCATCAAACCGCCAAGGCTGCTCACGGCGAATACCACGGGCCAAATTTTACGGAGAGTGGGGTTGATCATGACTGTCATCCTCTTCTTCATCCAAATACTCCTCTTGCGGCATGTCTAACCTAACCTGCCCACAAGAGCGTCAATCGATTAGACACCGGCCTCCTGGAAAAGTTCCGGTATTCCACCGAACAATCCTTGATGCGTAAAGCGAATCGAAAATTCGATTCGACGGCAGACGCAGCAGCCTTCCATGGACAATCTGCCTGTTGGTGGCGGGTAGTTTGAAAGGTAGGGTTTTAGCCCCTGAGGGAAGCATCGCTTCAAACTGACGACTACCTGCCTGTAAATTGGCTTGCGAGCCAATTTAGCCAGACTGTATAGTTACATTGAACGCCTTTTCAAAGATATAGATCCAATCGAACGCACCGCAGCTGCAGCGTAAGACTTCCCACGATTCACACACCCCATGATTGGCGAGGAAGTGATTTTGAAGAAAGCACTCATCACTGGAATCACCGGGCAGGACGGAGCGTACCTGGCTGAGTTTCTTCTCAACAAGGGCTACGAAGTACACGGAATCAACCGGCGCACTTCCATGCTCAACACGCAACGCATCGACCACCTGTACAAAGACCCTCATGAGGTAGGGCGGCGCCTGATCCTGCATCACGGCGACTTGACCGACTCTTCCAGTCTCATCCACATCGTCAACGAAGCTCAGCCAGATGAGATTTACAACCTGGGAGCACAAAGCCATGTAAAGGTCTCTTTCGAGGAGCCCGAATACACGGCTAATTCTGATGCCCTGGGAGCATTGCGACTGCTGGAGGCCATGCGCATTCTAGGCCTGGGCAAGACCACCCGTTTCTATCAGGCCTCCACCTCTGAGTTGTATGGGCTTGTGCAGGAATCTCCTCAGACCGAGCGCACCCCCTTCTATCCGCGCTCGCCCTATGGCGTTGCCAAGTTGTATGCCTACTGGATCACCGTGAATTACCGTGAATCCTACGGCATGTATGCCTGCAACGGCATTCTGTTCAACCACGAATCGCCCACACGAGGCGTAACTTTCGTTACGCGTAAGATCACCCGCTCTCTGGCGCGCATCAAGGTAGGACTGGAGTCAAAGCTCTACTTGGGAAATCTCGACTCGAAGCGCGACTGGGGCCACGCCCGCGACTACGTTGAGATGCAGTGGATGATGTTGCAACAGGAGCAGGCTCGGGATTACGTAATCGCCACCGGCCAGCAATACAGCGTGCGCGAATTCGTCAATATCGCCGCACACCATCTGGGCATGGAACTCCGCTGGGAAGGCGCCGGCGTCGACGAGAAGGCCTACGATCAAAACAACCGCGAGATCGTCTCGATCGATCCGCGCTACTTCAGGCCGGCGGAAGTGGAGACACTTCTCGGTGACGCCAGCAAAGCCAAGCGTGAGCTGGGCTGGGTACCTAAAACCAGCTTCCTCGATCTTGTCGAAGAGATGGTGCGCGAAGACCTGAAAACCGCGGAACGGGATGTTCTGGTGAACAAGCACGGCTTCGCCGCCTACCAGAAAAACTAAGCGTCTGCGTCACCACCCAACCGGCTTCAACAGCTCGTTCGAATACTTCCTTCGAACAAAGCTGTTCAACGAAGTCAAGGAGCATGCACGATGGATTCCAACAGCCGCATCTACCTTGCGGGACATCGCGGTCTTGTCGGCTCCGCCCTGCGCCGCAGCCTGGAGCGGCAGGGCTTTCGCAACATTGCCGCCAGAACACACTCCGAGCTCGACCTGACCGACCGGATCGCGGTCGATGCTTTCTTCGAATCCGAACGCCCGGATTATGTCTTTCTCGCAGCAGCCAAAGTGGGCGGCATCCTCGCCAACAATACCTATCCCGCGGACTTCATTCGCGAGAATCTGGAAATCCAAAATCATGTGATCGACGCCTGCTATCGCTATGGCGTCAATCGTATGATCTTTCTGGGATCAACCTGTTTCTACCCCAAACTCTGCCCGCAGCCCATCAAGGAAGAGTATCTGCTGACCAGCGAACTCGAGCCTACGAATCGCCCTTACGCGTTGGCTAAAATCGCAGGAGTCGAGATGTGCTGGGCATACAACCGCCAATACGGAACCCGCTTCCTGGCCACCGCCCCCACAAATTTGTATGGCCCCGGCGACAACTACAATCTTCACGACTCCCACGTTCTACCGGCTCTGATCCGCAAGGTCGCGATCGCCAAAGCGACCGGACAAAAGGAGCTGGTCGTGTGGGGCACAGGCACTCCAAGGCGCGAATTGCTTTACAGCGACGATATGGCCGATGCCTGCGTCTTCCTGATGAACCTGAGCGACACCGATTTTGCCTCATTGCTCAATCCGGAGCGCGCCCCGCTGATCAATATCGGAACGGGTGAGGATCTATCCATTCGCGAATTGGCGGAAACAGTCTGCCAGGTTCTGGAATTCGATGGAAAGCTGGTATTCGACACCAGCAAACCGGACGGGACTCCGCGAAAGTTGACTGATTCAAGCCGGATTCAGGCCCTGGGATGGCGGCCGAAGGTCTCGCTTGCCGACGGTATCCGGTTGGCATATCAAGCGGCGAAACCCGAATTGCTCGCAGACCTCTTGGATCCCTCGAAGGCCTGAAAAACGCCAGCAAGACCTAATAGCCGCGGCTCCTCGCGTGGAGGGACCGCGGCTGTCTTAGATGTCGCTTCAGCTTCACACTTATATACTGCTGGCAGGCGCCGGCAACCGATCGCGATACTTCAACAGCAGAGGTGCCAGGAAACGCGCGCCCCAGTAACGCGGACCAAAACGCTTGGGATCGGAGAAGATACGCCACAACCATCCCAGGCCCAAAGTATCCACCCAGGTTGGAATCGCCACCTGATCGCCGCTGAGAAAGGCAATCGCGGCTCCAATGCAGTGTATGGCCGGCATATAGCTGAGATTTTGTTTCAGATAGTAGCCGACACGCTCCTGCACTCCACCGCCGACGCCCATCACTACATGCTTAGGCCGACGCTCTTCGATCCGCTGGAGCAACTCCCGGTCATCGATGACCGTGCCGTAAAGCGGCGCGATGTATACATCTTCGTCCGCAACCTCTACCCCATTTTCGCGAAGCCATTTCAAATTCCGCCGCGCACTCTTGGGAGAGGCCATTACCCAGAAATTGTTGCCCTCGATACGAAACTCGGGCTGTTCCACAAGCGCCCGCAAATATTTGAGTCCAGACAACTTGGGAATACGGTTCCGTTCAACCAGATTCCATATGAGAACCATCAGCGTACTGTCGGCGATTGCAAAATCAGCGCCGAGGAGGGATTCGCGATACGACATGTCGGAAGCGAGGTCTTTCAATGTGGGTGCGGATGGAACAACCACTAAACCACCCTGCTCCGAGACGAGATCGATTGCACCTTGAGCATCGCCGACGAAAAAGCGGATGCCGAGAATTTGCTGAAATCGTCGCGTGTTAGTCATGTGCCACAACTCCGACAAGTGGTGTCGGCCCATTCGCCGTCTGTACGCGCTGTTTACCTTCATTAACAATTTTGCTTACTGAATGATTAGGGATGAAATTGCCGCTTGAATGAATGAGTGCGTCAGGAATATGCATAAAGGTAAGTTCCTTTCTTGCTGATATAAGTTGTCCGTGTTCACTGAACTGCTTACTCAGAATTAAAGAAAACTACGGCGGCCGCCAATTTTGGACTTCGCGGCCCAGGCGGCTTTGAGAAAACCCGCGAGCACGATAAGTCCAATTATACCAAGAACTTTGAAGTTGGGGTACAGGACATTAGTACCCCCGTCTTCTTCTACTTTGAGGCAACCTTAGATTCGAATCAATGCATCCAAGGCAGATTCAAGCAAATTAGAACTTAGTAATGTCGATGGACGCCGCGCAGGTAGTAAGTTGCACCAATGCTGAATCCATTGGGATTCAAAGACTGAGACCCGCTGCGAAAATCATTCCACCACTGGTACTCGTATTGTCCGCGCAAATAAACATTGCGCCACGCCTTGTACTCGATCCCACCGCCGATTGAATAGAGACCGGAATTCTCTTCAGTGTAGAAGGGGTTGACCGACGGAAAGTCAATTTTGCCGACGCCGCCCAGGGCTTTGACGAAAGGACGAACATGGAGAACAGGATGATACTTGTAGATGATTCCGGCCTGGATCGTCTCTTCCTTTAAAGTGCCGTAGATCGTTTCACCGTTCGGCGCATATGTCGGGGGCTGGCCTGCAAACGTGATATTCCCTTCAGCTTCAATGCCCAACCCATGAAATAGGCTGTAGTCGGCCCAGGCGGAAACGCCGATCATCCGGCCATTCCAATAAGAAATGTTCGGCCTGTAGTAATCCGTATCGTAGTCGGAAATACCGCCGCCGACTCCCAGGGGCAGCCCACTGACTTTTGCCGCTGGCGCCACCTGAGAGATGGCTGGCAAAGACGTGAGGGTGATGAGTGCTGCCAGGACAAGCTTCGATCGCATTCGATGTCTCCTTGTGATTGCAGACCTCCTCCCCCGAGGCCGATCTTGCTCAAGTGTACAACGGACCTGTCCAATTCCAATGCAAAGAAATTGCAAAGAACTGTAGATAAAAGAGCTACACCTCCAATTGCGTGGAAACAGTTCTCTTCTGCTCATCTCGATAAAGCTCTGTGCATGGCAATTCCCAATTCAGGAAAAACTGACCCTCTTTCCTTAACTGATGCCAAGAAAAGAACTGGTGCCAAGGCAGAAAAGCTAAAACAGCAATTCTTTCGCTTCGTCACGAATTGCCGACAGGAATACCTGCAGTGTTTTGACTCTGGGCTCAGCCAGTTGTCGCGACCGTGCCAGGCTCAACCGCGCGGGTAGACCCTCCACGGCGCGTTCCAATACGGGCACAACATCGGAATAAAGCCGAAAACGTGTGTCTCGCCCTACCTTGACGAAGGCGCGTAACGCTCCAATCGCCCCCAGTTGTTCGAGAATGTCCGCATCCCGCAGCACAATCGCCTCCATCAAAACCGCCTCATCCTTGGCCTGATGGGTCCGAATCGCTTCTCCGACCGCCTCCAGTTTCTCTGCCGGAAATCCCCATCCAGCCAGGAGTTCCCGGCTCCGGCCAATGGTGTAGGGCACATGATCCCATCCGGCCAGCTTTGCGGGATCGGCAGGCCGATGGCCTAGAAAAACTCCTAGATCATGCATCCAGGCGGCTGCGAAAAGCACATCATCATCGCACTGTTCGCCTTCGGCAATCCGGCGAGCCAGAGCGTAAAGGCGAGGTTGATGGCCAAACTTGTCTGCCGGCTGCGCCTCCTCCCGGATGTAGGCCATGACCGCATCACGCCATCCAGAGGCAGTCATGCTCCCGCCTTCGGCCATCGGGGCGTAATGCGAATCAGCTCCAGGCTGTCCACGCTCTCGATCTCCCACTCCGGTGCGGTAGCCGGAATCGCCGCCATTTCGTGGGCAGGCAGATCCACAGCGTCAAAAGCACCGGCCAGGGATTGAATCCGCCCTGAGCCGTTGGCGGCAAACAGGTAGGACAGTCCCTCCTGCTCATGTGCCCCTCTCATCGAACTGCCGCTGCGCTTTCCGTCGATAACGATCTTTTCCACGCAAAAATACACCTGGTCCAACAACACGGTGCGATCCGCCAGATTGACCGGCGGAACCAGGCCGGCCGAGGTCTCAAGCCGTATGGCCTCTAATGCCTTGGCGACGTGAAGCGGCCGCGGGCGCCCATAGTCGAAAAGCCGGTACGTGGTATCACTGTATTGCTGCGTTTCCAGTAGAACTGCACCCGGCCAGATGGCATGAACCGTACCTGCGTCGACAAAAATCATATCTCCGGCCTTCACCGGCAGAACGTCCAGGCTTTGCTCCAAAGTTCCGGATGCGACCTCCGCCTCGACCGTCTCAAGCGTCACTCCTGGCCGCAACCCCAGGGCAACCCTGGCATGTGGCTCAGCAGCCAGCGCGTACCAGCACTCGGTTTTGCCGCGCGGCTCACCGTATTTCTGCGCCATGCGGTCGTCGGGATGGACCTGTACACTCAATTTTTTCTGGGCAAAGATCAGTTTCATCAGCAGCGGAGAGGCTCCCTGCATCGGTTCAGGTACGGAATCTCCCAGCATCGCCCGTGAATGCTCAACGAAGACTTCCCCGAGCTTCTTACCCGCCAGAGGTCCCGTCCGAACTTTGCATTCATCGCCGGAAAGCCAAACCTCGCCAGCCGGTTGAGTGCCCTCCTCGGCAACGTAGTCATACCAGGGGCGTAAATCTCTCGGTCCCCATATCCGCTCCACAAACAACGGCTCCAGCCGGAATGGGCTTATAAACTCGGCAGTCATTCAAATCCTCCGCAGACCGGCATCTCCAGCTCAAGTCAGCCTTTTCACTGTAACAAAGTGTGTTGGCTCATTTTCGTACCACTATTTGGCATATTTTATGTTATGTCTATAATTGTCTTGCATTACGGTACTTTCTCTTCGAAATGCAGCGGAAAGTATTGCCCTTGCCCCTCGCTGTCGATACTCTTGACTCGGCAGTTCGAATATTTCCGCTGTATCTTCGCCAGACCAGCCATTCTCCCCCTTGCGATTCCATCCGAATCGCCCATTGTTCACTACGGCGGCTTCCAGCCCACAAACGGCCTGCCACCCGGGAAGCGCCACCCAAGCGGGCACATCGCCCAAGGAGATTAAAGAGCGTGACTGAGCCAGTATCTATCTGTGTCATCGGATCGGGGTATGTCGGCCTCGTCGCCGCAGTCTGCTTCGCCGAAATCGGCCACAAAGTCATCTGTGTCGACAACAATGAAGCCAAGATTCGCCAGCTCAATGAAGGCGGCGTCCCTATCTATGAAGATCACCTTCCCGACATGCTGGCCAAGCATCTTAACCGCGGCGTCGAATTCACCTCTGACCTGGCCGAAGGCGTAAAGCGCTCAGACGCCATTTTCATCGCCGTGGGCACGCCGCAGGGCAGCACCGGCTCAGCCGACCTCTCCTATGTCGAGGCTGTGGTCAGCGAAATCGCCCGTGCCGTCAACGGCTACAAGGTTCTGGTTGAAAAGAGCACCGTCCCTGTCTATACCAACGAATGGGTTACCCGCTGCATGCTCCGCCACGGTGTCGAGCCGGGCAGCTTTGACGTCGTCTCCAATCCTGAGTTCCTGCGCGAAGGTACGGCAATCGTCGACTTCCTCCATCCGGACCGCATCGTCGTCGGTGCCAATAATGAGCGCTCCGCCGATCTGCTCCGGCGCATCTACGCCCCGCTCACCAACGGCAGTTATTACACGAAGGAAGATTCGCTACCCGGCATGCTCAGCGAACACAATCCGGCTACGCTTCTGGTCACGTCCGCCCAGAGCGCCGAAATCATCAAGCACGCCTCCAACGCCTTTCTGGCTCTCAAGATCTCCTTCATCAACGCCGTCTCCAACCTCGCCGAGGTAGTTGACGCCGACATCGAAGACATCGCTGCCGGCATGGGCCTCGACTCTCGCATCGGCCCCAAGTTCCTCCGCGCCGGTCTCGGTTACGGCGGCTCCTGCTTCCCCAAGGACGTAGCGGCCTTCTACTGGGTCGCTCAGCAGCAGGGCATCGACTTCCATCTCCTCGAAGATGTGCGCAAGATCAATGCGCAGCAGCAGGAGATCTTCTTCAACAAGGTGCGCGGCGCCCTCTGGACTCTGCGCGGCAAAAAGTTGGCCTGCCTCGGTCTCTCCTTCAAAGGCGACACCGACGACATCCGCGACTCCCCTGCTCTGGACATTGTCAAGAAGCTGCTGGCTGCCGGCGCCACCGTCGCCGCCTACGATCCCGCGGCGATGGAAAAAGCACAGGGTGTGCTGCCCGCCTCCGACAACCTCAGCTACGCCTTCAACGCCTATGAAGCTGCCGAAGATGCCGATGCCTTGCTCATCCTCACCGACTGGAAAGAGTTTGGCCGGCTCGACCTGCAGCGCCTCAACCTGGCCCTGAAGTTCCCCATCGTCATCGACGGACGGAACCTCTATAAGCCGGATCATATGCATGAGCAAGGCTTTACCTATGTCAGCGTCGGCCGTCCGGCGTCCTACACCGCGCAACAGGGCAAGCCGCGCAAGATGGTCTTGTCGTAGCCGATTGTCACACCCGTGAGGTCGGGAGCTCAAACTCCCGGCCCTCCCTCTGGCCAGAAACAGCGTTCTTGGGAGACTCTTCCCGCGGAGTGTAAATCTTTGACTATGCGTGTACTTGTTACCGGCGCCGCCGGATTTCTGGGCTCCCACCTCACCGACCGCCTCCTCGGCGAAGGCCACTCCGTCATCGGCGTTGACAACTTGTCGACCGGCGATCTGGGGAACGTCGCGCATCTGAGCAACGAGCCTCGTTTTACGCTTGAAGAGAAAGACATTTGCGTACCCTTCGACCCAGGCAAGGTTGATGCGGTGTACAACATGGCGTCTCCCGCCAGTCCCCCTGAATATCTGAAGCTGGCCATCGAGACCCTGCGGGTCGGCTCCGTGGGAACCGAAAATACGCTGGAGATTGCGCACAAGTACGGAGCCGCTTACCTGCACGCTTCGACCTCCGAGTGTTACGGCGATCCGCTGGAGCATCCGCAGACGGAGAGCTACTGGGGCAACGTCAATCCAGTCGGACCGCGCTCGGTGTATGACGAGGCCAAGCGCTATGCCGAATCGCTGACCATGGCTTACCACCGCTATAAGGGTGTCAATACGCATCTGGTACGCATCTTCAACACCTACGGGCCGCGGCTGCATCCGAGCGATGGGCGCGTGATCTCCAACTTCATGATGCAAGCGCTGCGCGGCGAGCCGCTTACCGTTTACGGCGATGGACAACAAACGCGGAGCTTCTGCTACGTAGCCGACCTGATCGAAGGCATTCTTCGCCTTTCGCGGTCGGAGGAGCATCTGCCGACCAACATCGGCAATCCGGTTGAGTTCACCATCCTCGAATGCGCCCAGGCAGTTCTGGAAGTCACCGGATCGAAGAGCGAGCTGCGCTTTGAGCCGCTTCCGCAGGACGACCCGACCCGCCGCAAGCCGGATATTTCGAAGGCCAAGGCCATTCTGGACTGGGAGCCGAAGATCGCTTTGCGCGAAGGCTTGAAGCTGTCGCTCGATTTCTTCAAGTCTAAAATTTAGGCCCTTTCTTTGGGCGAAGTTTAAGCGAAACAGGGTGCTCTTTCCACCGCAGGGGTGGGGGGGTACCCTGTTTTCTTTCTATCGTATTCATTTTATTTACGTTACCGCTTATCTCAGGGGCGTTAAGACGCGTTTAAGGGCGGTTAGCGTCTGACACCGCTGAGACGAAGACGCGACTGGCAGCAGTGGCACTTGTTTGATTGTGCGCCTTCGATACGAAAATTTACGCAACCTGGCGTGCGTTTTAGCGATGGGCGAGGAACAGCTCGCGGCGAATTATACTCGCGAAATGGAATTCCGTCCGTATTGGAAGACGCGCTGGTTGATGATTGCGCTGTTGATGCTGCCCACGCTGGTGTGGTGCGGGTATTCCCTGCTCCATCCGAACACGAAGAAAAACGGAGACAAGCTCTATCGGCTAATCGAAGTGCCGGTTCACGCGGAGCAAACTTCGCCCTGGGTAATGCAGGAGTCGGGAACGAAGGCGGGGCTGCGCGGGATTGACTCGGTGGATGGAAAGATTGCATGGGCCAGCGGGACTGGCGGGACTGTGCTTAAGACGATCGACGGCGGCGAGCACTGGCAGAAATGCGCTGTGCCCGACGGCGACAAGGATGGAGCAACGCTGGATTTTCGCGGGGTGCAGGCCTGGGATGCGACGACCGCGATTGTGATGGCTTCAGGGCCGGGGGATAAGAGCCGGTTGTACAAGACGGCGGATGGGTGTAAAAGCTGGACAGAAATTGTCCGTAATCATGAAAAAGATGGATTTTGGGACGCTTTTAACATGAACGGACCAAACGTTATCTTCGGTGATCCTGTTGGCGGTTATTTCACGATTTTGAGTTCGAGTGATGATGGCAAAACATGGACGAGCGTTCGGGAGCCAGGATTAGAGAGCAACGAAAAAGAAGGCGCATTCGCTGCGAGTAATTCTTCTTTATATTGGGAAGCTATTGATGACATAGTGGTTCTCGCTTCGGGAGGTCCGTCAGGCGCGAGAGTTCTTTTTCATTGTGAAGACTGCACCAAACGCAAGTGGATCGCGGTTCCAGTCCCGGTATTTGCTCGAAGCCAGTCGGCAGGAATTTTTTCTATTTATCGCGGTATATCAAGTCATTGGGTTGCGGTTGGTGGTGATTACGTCAAGCCCAATGAAAGCGCTGGAACGGCTGCATTTTCAAAGGATGGCGGAAAGACATGGGCTGCAGCGAGCAAACCACCGCATGGGTATCGGTCTTCTGTTCAGTGGAATCAGGATTTGAAGGCCTGGATCACCGTCGGCACCGACGGTTCAGACATCAGCCGCGACGATGGCAAAACATGGCAGCCGCTCGATGATGGCAACTGGAATGCACTCTCGCTGCCCTTTGTCGTTGGGCCGAAAGGGCGGATTGCGCGGCTTTCGCAGATTCCTGTCAAGTAAAGAAAGACGGTTCGCGCTTGGCGCGAATTTGGCCCACCCTAGCCACAAAAACAAAAACGTGGCGAGGATGGGGCACCCGGTTTACTTGCCTGAAAGATACTCTCGCCTTGCGAGGATGGGGAGGGCAGTTTAGCGGAATAGCCCACATCTCTCCGCAAAAAACGCGGTGAGATATGGGGCACCCGCATTGATGGGTGGGAAAAAGCGGTTCGCAACAGATTCCCTGCGGGGAATGGCAGACAAGAAAAGCAACAGCAAGAGCAGCAGCAGATCCTTCGCTTTGCTCAGGATGACAAACATACGGACCATGCCAGCAGCCATACGGCACGTGGCAGCGCCGGTTTCTGCTTCCCTTCGCCCTGTTGCTGCATCCAACAAAAGTAGCAGCTCATCTTTACGCAAAGAATGGCCGTGAGGCCAGCTTACCGCGTTAGGATATGAGTCACAGGGGATGAATCAAGGCTTGCCCACTTCGGATTTCAAGAGCGGCGGTGTACCCGTTTCACTGCTCGATCCGAACCTGCGGACTGTGGCACCCGCAGAAGTTCTGCTCCGAGTCGAAGGATTGCGCAAGGAGTACGCAGGCAACAGCAAGTCTGGCCGTGGCGCGCTTCGCCTCTTCGACAATCTTGATCTTGAAGTGCGGCGCGGCGAGCTGGTTGCCATTGTGGGCCAGTCCGGAAGCGGTAAAAGCACACTTTTACACATGCTGGGAGCGCTTGATAGTCCCTCGGCGGGAACGATATACTGCGCCACAACTCAGGTGACGCAACTGAGCATTCGTGAGGCGGCCCGGTTTCGCAACGAACAAGTCGGGTACGTGTGGCAATTTCACTATCTGCTGCCGGAATTTACAGCGCAGGAAAATGTAGCCATGCCGCTGCTGGCGCGTGGAGTGGATCGGCCCAAGGCAATGCAGGAAGCGGCACAATGGCTGGCGGAGACCGGTTTGGCGGATCGGGCAGCACACAGGCCCGGTGAGCTGAGCGGCGGCGAACAGCAACGTGTCGCTTTGGCGCGCGCGCTGGTGACCCGGCCTCAATTGTTATTGGCCGATGAGCCGACGGGCGATCTGGATGGCGCCTCGGCGGATTTGGTCTTCGGTTTGATTGAACGGCTGCATGAAGCGCACGGACTCACCTCCGTGCTGGTAACGCACAACCTGGAACTGGCCGGGCGATGTACCCGGACATTGCGTTTAGCGGGGGGCAGGCTCGAAGAGGTTCCCCAGGCAGAGGCGTTCGTTACTCAACATCATTCGCGGTAACCCCATCTGTTCAGCTGAGCTGCACGTTCTTCAGACGAACAGCAACCGCAGCCGATAGAGTCAGGAAAAGGAGCACCATGTTCGAACGCTATACGGAAAAAGCGCGGCGCGTTATCTTCTTCGCCAGATATGAGGCCAGCCAGTTCGGTTCGCCTTACATCGAGACTGAGCACCTGCTGCTCGGCCTGTTGCGCGAAGACAAGGCTCTCACCAACCGGTTCCTGCGCTCGCATGCTTCCGTCGAATCGATCCGGAAACAGATCGAGGCGCATACGACCATTCGCGAGAAGGTTTCGACTTCAGTCGATCTGCCGCTCTCGAATGAATGCAAGCGCGTGCTGGCGTATGCCGCCGAAGAGGCCGAGCGCCTGGGACACAAACATATTGGAACGGAGCATCTGCTGCTGGGCCTGCTGCGCGAAGAGAAATGCTTTGCGGCGGAGATCCTGCAGGAGCGCGGACTGAAGCTGGCGGCGATTCGCGAAGAGCTGGCGCGCGTGACGCAGGAGAAAGCTCCGCAACAGCAGCGCCAGCGTGAGAGCAGTCTGCTTGCCGAATTCAGCCGCGACCTCACGCAGTCCGCGATGGATTCGCAGCTTGATCCGCTGGTTGGCCGGGATGGGGAGCTAGAACGCGTGATTCAGATCCTGTGCCGCCGCACGAAGAACAATCCTGTGCTGATTGGTGAGCCGGGGGTGGGCAAAACCGCCATTGTCGAAGGGCTGGCGCAGCGCATTGCCGACGGCGAAGTGCCGAGCTTCCTGGCGGACAAGCGCGTGCTGGCGCTGGATCTCTCTCTGATTGTGGCAGGCACCAAGTATCGCGGCCAGTTTGAAGAGCGACTCAAGACGATCATGAAGGAGCTGATGGAGAATCAGAACTCCATCGTCTTCATCGATGAGCTGCACACGCTGGTGGGCGCGGGTTCGGCGGAAGGATCGCTCGATGCTGCGAATATTCTGAAGCCGGCGCTTTCGCGCGGCGAAATACAGTGCATTGGCGCGACGACTCCTGCGGAGTTCCGCAAGTCGATCGAGAAGGATCGCTCGTTGGAGCGGCGCTTCCAGGCGGTCAAAGTACCGCCGCCGAACGAAGCCGATGCCATCAAGATCATCATGGGCATCAAAGACCGCTATGAGAAGTTTCATGCGGTCAGTTACACCGATGCTGCCATCGAGTTTGCCGTCTCGCATTCGAATCGCTATATCCCGGATCGGTTCCTTCCCGACAAGGCGATCGACCTGATCGACGAGGCGGGAGCGCGCGTGAAGCTGCGCCAGACTTCCCTGCCGGAAGAGATCACCGAGGTGCAGAAGCGGATCAAATTCATCGTGCATCGCATGGATTCGGCGATTGCCAATCATGAGTTTGAGAAGGCGCGATTCTACTCCGATGAAGAACGCAAAGAGCGCGAGAACCTGCGCACTCTGCGGGAGAAGTACCATCTCGACGACTCCGCCGCAGGCATCGTAGGCCGCGAAGACATTGAGGATGTGGTCAGCCGCTGGACGGGTGTGCCGATCACTTCAATCAAGGAAGAAGAGACACAGAAGCTGTTGCGCGTGGAAGAAGAGCTGCACCGGCGCGTAATTTCGCAGGAGAAGGCGATCTCGGCGCTGGCGCGGGCCATTCGACGCTCGCGTGCGGGGCTCAAGAGCCCGCTGCGGCCTATCGGAAGCTTCTTGTTCCTCGGACCTACGGGCGTGGGCAAGACGGAAGTGGCACGGACGTTGGCGCAGTTCCTGTTTGGCAGTGAGAAAGCGCTCATCCGCTTCGATATGTCGGAGTTCATGGAGAAGCACTCGGTGTCAAAGCTGATCGGTTCGCCCCCGGGCTATGTGGGCTATGAGGAAGGCGGCCAGTTGACGGAGCGCGTGAAGCGCTCGCCGTACTCGGTGGTGCTGCTGGACGAGGTCGAGAAGGCGCATCCGGATGTCTTCAACCTGCTGCTGCAGGTCTTTGAAGACGGTCAGTTGACGGACGGGCTTGGCAACACGGTCGACTTCAAAAACACGATCATCATCATGACGTCGAATATCGGCGCGCGGCACTTGCAGAAGAACAAGGGCCTCGGCTTCTCCAGCGATCGCGAAGACCTGGTGATGGAAAAGATTGAGGAGTTGGTGAAGGGCGAGGTCAAGCGCACCTTCAATCCGGAGTTCCTCAACCGTATCGATGAAGTGATCCTCTTCCAGTCGCTCTCCGATGCCGACCTGATCCAGATTGTCGATCTGCTGGTGACGCAGCTGAATGCCAACCTGGCGCAGAAATCGATTACTATTTCGGTGGACGAGGATGCCAAGAAGTGGATTCTCGACAAGACGCTCGGCGACCGCAGTTATGGAGCACGTCCGCTGCGCAGGGCGCTGCAACGCTACATCGAAGACCCGCTTTCAGAAGCGCTGATCGGCGGCCTGATCATGGATCGCCCTGCGTTCCTGGAAGTCTACATTCTCAACAATCAACTCTTCTACCGCTCCGTCTCCAATGTGAATGAAGAGAAGACCGAGGGGATTCTGCTCTACAGCGCGTAGATCTGAATCCACGCAGGTAGAGAAGCCTCCGGCAGAGATGCTGGGGGCTTTTCTGTTTGAGGCGAGCACGGTGTTAGCATGTTGGAACACAACGAGCGGAGATCTATCGCATGAGTGAAACAGCGGAAGCCTTGAAAGCCGAGAAATCTCTAACCACCGAAGAGATTCTTGCCATCACCCGCCAGTACAACTACGGCACGTGGCGCATTCAGAAGACGTGGAAACCGATGCATGTGGTGGATGCTGAGGGTTGCTACTTTATCGATGCGGCAGGCAAGCGGTATCTAGACTTTTCTTCGCAGTTGATGTGCGTGAACCTGGGGCATAAGAATCCTCGGGTCATCGAATCGATAGCGGAGCAGGCTCGCGAGCTGCCGTACATTATGCCGGGCTTTGCGACGACTTCGCGGGCCAAGCTGACGCAGCAGTTACTGCGGCTGCTGCCGGAAGGGCTGGAGAAGTTCTTCTTTGCGACGTCGGGCACGGAAGCCAATGAGGCGGCCTTCAAGATTGCGCGCATGTATACGGGCAAAACCAAGATCATCTCGCGCTACCGAAGCTATCATGGGTCGACCACCTCTTCAATCTCGTCCACAGGCGATCCGCGCCGTTGGGCGATGGAACCGAGCGGCAAGGCCCCCGGTCATGTCTTTGCGCCGGAGACGAACTGTTATAAGTGCCCCATCAAGCACACCTATCCGGAATGCGGAGTCGCGTGCGCGGATTACATCGAGCACATGATCCAGAACGAGAGCGATGTGGCTGCAATCATCGTCGAGCCTATCGTCGGGACCAATGGAGTGCTGGTGCCTCCGCCGGAGTATATGCCGAAGCTGAAGGCGATCTGCGAGAAGTACGGCGTGCTCATGATTGCCGACGAGGTGATGACCGGATGGGGACGCACGGGCAAGTGGTTTTGCGTGGATCACTGGGGCGTGAAGCCAGACATTCTTGTCACAGCCAAGGGCATTACTTCGGCCTATGTGCCGCTGGGGTTGTGCGCGACGACCAAGGTGATCGCGGATTACTTCGAAGAGAATTACTTTGCGCATGGGCACACGTATGAGGCGCATCCCATGACGCTGGGGCCCGCGGTCGCAACCATTGAAGAGATGGAGCGACTGCAACTTGTCGAGCGTGCCGCGTCCCTTGAGCCTTATGTGCGAGAGAAGCTGGAAACTCTGAAAGCGAAGCATCCCTCGATTGGCGATGTGCGCGGGATGGGGCTTTTCTGGGGAGTGGAGCTGGTGAAGAATCGCACCACGAAGGAGCCCTTCAACACCATGCGTGACAAGGTGGAAGGCAAGCCGCTGGTCGTCGATCAGGTGGCGGCGAAGATGATGGGCATGGGCGTTGCGCAGCAGGCGTGGGTGAGCCACTTTGTCATCGCACCTCCGCTGATTGTGACCGAAGCCGAGCTTGATTTCGGTATTGCTGCGCTGGACGATGCGCTGGCAATCGCCGATGCGCTGGTAGAGTAGCTTCCTCTGTCTTTGTGGAACCCCAGGTCTCAGAATCGAGACCTGGGGTTCCCGGCTTCATCTGGGGCACCCGGCTTCATTCTGCTGGCTTGTTGATTGCCACTGGCGACAGCATCAGCACTGCGTAGACGAAGCCTGCCAGGAAGAAGCCCACAAACCAGCTGTAATCGTAGAGGAAGTGCAGTGACGGCATGAACAGCCCGATCAGTGCAACGACGACTCCTATGACCAAGGCCACAATCGCGCGCGGGTTAATGCCTTTGCTGTAGTGATAAATGCCTTCGCGATGGTAGAGCGAGTGCAGGTCCAGTTTCGTTCCGCGAATGAAGAAGTAATCGACAATCATGATGCCCGCGACTGGGCCAAGCAGTCCCGAATAGCCTTCAAGCCACCCGAAGATGTAGGCGTCGGGCGAGGCCAGCAGCTTCCACGGCTGCATGGCCAAGCCGAGAAAGCCTGTGATCATGCCGCCGGTGCGATAGCTGATGAGCTTTGGGTAGAGGTTTGAGAAATCATTAGACGGCGAGACGACATTCGCGCCGATGTTGACGTTAAGCGTGGCTACAAGGATGGCGATGAGCGCAATGAAGGCTATCCAAGGCTGGCCAAAACGCGCGATGAGGGTGATGGGGTTCCAGATGGGTTCGCCGAAGATGACCACTGAAGCCGAGGTAACTGCGATGCCGACGAAGGTGTAGAGCGTCATGGCGACCGGCAGGCCGAAGCCCTGGCCGACGATCTGCGCTCCCTGCGATTTGGAGTAGCGCGTGAAGTCGGGAATATTCAGCGCAAGCGTTGCCCAGTAGCCGACCATGCCGGTGAGCGTAGGAAAGAAAACAGGCGCGAACTCATGCCATGAGTTGAATTTGCTTGGCGTGGATAACATCGATCCAAAGCTGCCGGCCTTGATGCGCACCCAGATCAGCAGAGCCGCCGCCATGATGAACATGAACGGCGCACCGAAGCCCTGCAAATAGCGGATCGACTCAACACCGCGCCACACCACAATCATATTCAGCAACCAGAAGCCCATGAAGCAGGCCCAGAGCGACCATTCAACACGAACGATGGAAGGCCATACGACAAGCAGCATCGAGTGAATCGCCTGGCCGCCGATCCATGACTGAATGCCGAACCAGCCGCAGGCAACGAGCGCGCGTAAAATCGCGGGAACGTTCGCGCCGCGGACGCCGAATGGCGCGCGGATAAAGACCGGAAACGGGATGCCGTACTTTGCACCGGCGTGCGCGTTGAGCAGCATGGGCACGAGCACGATGAGGTTGCCGAGCAGCACGGTGCCGACGGCCTGCTTCCAGTTCATGCCTTTGGCTATCATCGATGAGGCGAGCTGGTAGGTAGTGATCTCCATGGACATGGAGAACCAGAGGGCGATGTAGTTATACGTGCTCCAGGTGCGATGCGCAGGCGTGGTGGGAGCGAGGTCGTCGTTGATGAGAGATGAGTCGATGATGGCGGTTACTTTGCTCAACGGGCCTCCGAGTGAACTGAATATAACGCGGAGAGCGAGAAGCAGATCCTTCACTTCGCTCAGGATGACAACACTTCTTCAAAGAATCAGCAATTCATCACGCTAGGTGATCTGCGGCTCAGCCGCACAGGCTGCGCCTTGAGTGCGCTCTTCCCACGTCTGCGGCGGCAGGCCGGTGGGAACTTCGATCATGGTGATGCAGTTCTCAACCGGGCAGACACAGGAACAGAGATTGCAACCGACACACTCGGTTTCATCCACGCGCGGAATGCGGGCCAGCGGCGTAGGATACGGACCGTGATTCTCAATGTTGACGGCCCGTTCGCGACGCGTGACTGGGGTAACCGTCACGGCGGCGTGGCTTGCGGCCTCGTAGCTGGCGGGGATTGAATGCAATTCCACGTGGCCATCGACAGGACCTGTGACGCGGTCGAGATGAATGCACTGATGCGCGCCATCCCAACAGGCGATGTGGCAAAGGTCGCAGCCGATGCACTTCTGTTCGTCGATATGCGCAACGATCTTGTAGTTGAGATTGAGGTGCTTCCACTCGGTGACGCGACCAACGCTGAGTCCGCGAAAGTCTTCGAGAGTGCGAAAGCCTTTGCCGCGCATCCAGTTCTGCAACCCGTCGGCCATGTCTTCGACGATGCGGTAACCGTAGTGCATGGCTGCGGTACAGATCTGCACTGTACCGCAGCCGAGCAGGATGAACTCCGCTGCATCGGCCCATGTGGCAATACCGCCGATACCGGAGAGCGGGAGCGCGGATTCAGCATCGGCCATGACCTGTTGCACCATGTTGAGCGCGATGGGCTTCACGGCTGGACCGCAGTATCCGCCGTGCGAGCTACGCCCATCGACGTTGGGACGCGGAATGAGCGTGTCGAGATCGATGCCGGTGATCGAATTGATGGTGTTGATTGCGGAGAGGCCGTCGGCGCCGCCGCGTTTGGCCGCGCGGGCCACCGTACGAATATCGCTGATATTAGGCGTGAGCTTGACAAGTACCGGCGTACGCGCCTTCTCCTTCACCCACTCGGTAATCATCTGCGCGTACTCGGGCACCTGGCCGACGGCCGAGCCCATACCTCGCTCGCTCATGCCGTGCGGGCAACCGAAATTGAGCTCAAGCCCATCAGCGCCTGCATCTTCGCTGCGCACAACGATGTCATGCCATGCTTCACGCGTAGACTCCACCATCAGGGAGGCGATGACTGCGTACGCCGGATAGCGCTTCTTCACTTCGGCCAGTTCGCGCAGATTGACTTCAATGGGGCGATCGCTGATGAGCTCGATGTTGTTGAAGCCCATCATGCGCTGGCCTTGCCAGTCGATGGAGGAGTAGCGCGAGGTGACATTGGTGACAGGCGCGCCAATGGTCTTCCAGACAGCGCCGCCCCATCCGGCATCGAAGGCGCGCATGATCTGCTCGCCGCAATTGGTCGGTGGCGCGGATGCGAGCCAGAATGGATTGGGAGAGTTAATTGCGCCGGCGAAGTTGCGTACGCTCAGGTCTGGCTCGAAGCTCCAGGGCTCAGTCATGCAGAGACTCCTTTGCCGCGCAATGCGCTTTCAGAATGCCCAATGCGGCACGCTTGCCGTCGGCCACGGCGTCGACTACTTCGCGACCACCGTTAGCGCAATCGCCGCCCGCATAGATACGCGGGTTGCTGGTTTCACAGGTGTCCAAATCGACGACGACGCGGCCATTCTGCATCTTCACAGCGGCATAGTCTTGCAGCATCTCAATGAGCGGCGATTGGCCGATGGCGGGAATTACCGTTTGGCACGAAATGCTGTGTTGCGAACCGGCTGCAGGCTCAAACTTTCCATCGACCAAATGCACCGATTGAATTTCCAATTGCAAGCCTTTACCTTTCAAACTTCGTATGGCTACAGGCAGGCTGTTCCAGATGAATTGAACGCCTTCATGACGGGCATGGGCGAGCTCGAAGTCAAAAGCTGAAACATCGCCCGGGCCGCGGCGATAAAGCATAGTCACGGGATCTGCGCCGAGACGGCGCGCGGCTACAGCGGCATCAATCGCGGTGTTCCCTGCTCCAATGACGACAACCGCGCCGCGCATCCGCATGAGATGACCCGTCTTGTAGGCAGCGATGAGTTGCAGCGCGTTGAGCACGCCGGTGGTCTCGCCGGACTCGATCGCCTCTTCGCCCTCGATGCCCAGCTTCTGCATGGCTCCCAAGCCGACGCCGAGGAAGATGTAATCGAATTGCGACTCGATCACGGCGAGATCTGCAGCCGATTCAATCGCTGCGCTTAGACGAAACTCCACACCGGTCTGGCGAATCAGCGCAACCTCGCGCAGGCTATCGGCAGTGGGCAGCTTGTATTCAGCAACGCCGTAGGTATTCAGGCCGCCGGGAAGCGCGCGGCGCTCGAAGATGGTGACCTGCGCGCCGTGACGGCGAAGTTCAGCCGCACAGGCCAAAGAGGCGGGGCCACTGCCGATACACGCGACACGAAGATTGATCTGCGGCGCAGGCACCGAAATCAGCGGTTCGCCGGAATGGTGAAATGCATCCATTGCGTGACGCTGCAACTGCGCGATCTGAATCGGAGGCCGGTCATAGCGATGCATCACGCAGGCGCCTTCACACAAAACTTCAACGGGGCAGACGCGCGAGCAGCTTCCCGCCAGCACATTAGCTTCAAGGATCTTGCGACCTGACCCGCGCAGGTTGCCGCTGGCAATGCGTTTGATAAAGCCGGGCACGTCGATATGCGTTGGGCAGGCAACCATGCAGGGTGCATCGAAGCAGTTCAAACATCGATTGGACTCGACGACTGCGGCCTGCGCGGTGAGTGGCGGATGCAGCTCGGCGAAGCGCTCGCGGATTTCAGGGTGTTCGACGAATGAGTTCAGCAAAGACGGCCCTCGTTGAAAGCTCCTCGAAAACGTGCAGGATGAGTCTCTGAAAATATCGTAAACCGGCTGAGACGGCAACGAATTTGTTGCTCTTGAGTGCTGTCCGGAATAAGTCGTTGCGTTCCGGGACTATCCACGATATGAAGGAACATGCGAAGATTTCGATTTTATTTGGCGAGCGGACTGCTGATTTTTGTAGCGGCATTGGCGGCGCAAGCTGAGGCTCCGGCCAAGCTGATTGTCAGGAATGCGCGCCTTTTCACCATGGCCGAGGGCCAAAAGGAAGTCTTCACCGGCTATCTGGTTGTGGGTGAAGAAGGCAAGCTGACGGCAGTCGCTGCGGGCGAGCCTCCTGCAAATCTCAAAGCCGAGCAGACGTGGGACGCGCATGGACACTGGGTGTTGCCAGGTTTTCTCTCTGCGCACAGTCACTTGTGGCAGGCGGCGTTTCGCGGGCTCGCGGCGGATAAGACGCTGCCTGGATGGATCGACGATCTCTACTATCAGAAGGCCAGCAAGGCCGCGCCGGAGGACTTCTACTGGTTCACGTTACTGGGCGCACTTGACCATCTGCAGCACGGAATTACAGGCGCATACGACTTCAGTTTCGGCGGGACGATATGGGGCCACTGCAAACAAGGGGTCGCATGCGATGAATTCGCGTACAAGGCGGAGATTGATTCCGGCATTCGCTTTGTGCATGGCTTTCAGCCGGACCGCATCAACGAGAGCGACACGCCGGCGATGGCCATGACGCGGTTAAAGCTCTTCATGGACTGGCTGGGAACACAGCCGAAGTCAGACCGGCTGCTGAGCGTGATGCTCAACGGCAGCACTTCATTCAACGAGACGTATCAGCAAGCCGTAGCGGAGAAGGCGATGATGGACGCCTTTCACCTGGGCAACCAGAGCCACTATCTTGAGCCTCCCGACACGATCACCGCCGAGCGCGGCAAGTTCAAGTGGTTCGATGAAAGCGGGCTGCTCGGACCGACACTCTACTTCGGGCACTTCATTCATCCGGACGACGCGATCCTTACGAGGGTGGCGGCAGCGCATAGCGGCATGAGCTGGAATCCGCTGTCGAACGGGCGGCTTGCCTCCGGCGTAGCTGACATTCCGAAGTATTTGAAGATGGGCATTCGCGTGGGCATGGGCGTCGACGGCGAGGCAAGCGCGGACCTTGCCGATCCCTTCGAGAACATGCGTACCGGGCTGTACGCCATTCGAGACAAGTATGAGAACGCGACGATCATGAGCCCCTACCAGGTGCTCTATATGCACACAATGGGCTCGGCGGATGTGATGGGCGTGAAGGACAAGCTGGGCAGCCTTGAGCCCGGCAAGTATGCCGACTTTATCGTGGTCGACCCTAAGCGCTTCGGCACGGTCTTCGATCCATATGCGAGCCTGGTGCTGATTGCGGCGGAGCCCGACCTGGAGCGTGTGTATGTCGGCGGCAAACTAAAGGTGGAAGGCGGCAGGCTTGTGCAGGCGGACTTCGACAAGGCACTTGCCGAATCGGCACAGCGCTCGGCAGCTACGATGAAGTAAGTGAGTAAGTAAACTTGGGATTTTCATCCTACTCTTTCAAGACTGCGGTAAAGTGATAGCTGCATCCATCTTGCCTGTTGCCATGTCCGTTCCTAGGAGAAGCCATGCGAAGAAGCCCTTTCCTACTCTTCAGTGCGGCGATTGTTTGCCTTGGAATGCTCGGCCAATCGACTACGCCCCAATTGCTGCTGCCGGCAAATGAGCCCGATAATCTCAACGATCTGCAGACAATCGTGAGGCTCGATCCTACGTGGTTCAAAAGCACGCAAACACGGCTCGATGCCGATCAGGCGCGGCTGGCCGACTACAAAAAACAGATGATCGCCTACCACGATTGCACTGATCCGAAGTTCTGCTACATCTCCGACATCGAGAAGCAGACCCACGAGGCGATTGCCTATCTCGACGAGCGTGCGGCGCATCGCAAGCCCGATGAGACGCTGGCAATCGTGCTTGATATCGATGAGACTTCCCTCTCTAACTGGGAGCTCAATAAGCGTGACCAGTTCAACTACGTAAAGGATCACTGGCACCAGTGGTACATCGACGCCAAGGCTCCGGCTATCGACGGAACCATGAAGCTGTTTCAAGATGCACTCGATAAGCATGTGGACGTGTTCTTTATCACGGGGCGCGCCACCGCCGACGAGGTTCTCACCGAAAAAGACCTTCTCGCCGCGCACTTCACCGACAAGCAAGGCAACCCGGGCTGGAAATATCTCTACACGCGGCCCGACAACATTGGCACGGTCGCGGAGTACAAGGCGCGCATGCGGGCGGATATCGAAACAGGCACCTGGAAAGAGCACATCATTCTCAACATGGGCGATCAACTTAGCGATATGCAGGGCAGCCCGCAGGGAGAGCTATCGGTCAAGCTGCCCAATCCTTTTTATTTCATTCCGTAGTCCAGGCGATTCAGAACCTGCAACATTTCCTGTTTGCACCGCGTCCTCCTATGCGGGTGAGCTGCCGTCAGAGCGGCTTCGCCGAGGGAGATCGTATGAGCTTGATGCACGCCGTGTACCGTTTTGTTGCCTGTATCGCCCTGCTGACAATTCCAGCTGCAGCCGTGGCCCAGAAGCTTCGTTTCTCTGATCGAAACTCATCGGTCGATCGCGGGTATGCTTTTGCCGATCACGTTCCGCCTGCACTGCTCGCGGCGAAGACTGTTTTTCTATCGAATGGCGGAGCCGACAGCGGACTCTTTCCGCAGCCTTTCAGCGGCGATCCGAATCGCGGCTATGAGGGGCTGTATGCAGCTCTCAAGACATCTGCGAAGCATGAGCTGGTCGACGATCCGAGCAAGGCAGATCTTGTGCTTGAGCTGCAACTGACTGCGCCCAATGGCCCCTCTCAAGGTAGTAAGCAGAACGGCGCTTCCGATCCTCTGCCCATGTTTCGGCTGGCGATCTACGACCGGCAGACGCACTACATTCTATGGACACTGACAGAATCGATTGATGTTGCGGTGCTGCAGAAGACGCATGATAAGAACTTTGACCAGGCGCTTCTCGATATAACTTACGACTTCGATCAGGTGACGGGGAAGCTGCCGCCTGCGGCGCACTAAATCGAATAGCGCAGAGCCGAATTCAAGATTGCCGGAACTCTCGACACCCTCTGTTTGCGCATAAAATGCTAGGAGCGCATATGCATGGTGCATTGATGTAAGGTAAGGCTCATGTCAAATTCCTGCTGGCCGCGGCGACTCATTGCAGGATGAGACAGCGTTCAGAAGATAAGGAAGAACAATGAACGTTCGGGTCTATCAAAAGAGCTTTACCTTGACCAACGCAGCCTGCAGGCGAGGCCTGCGCTTAGCCCTGGCAATGCTTGGAGTGATCACGGTCGGGGCAGGAATTCGGCTTACTGCTCAACAGCCTGCAGCGCCGCCAATCGACGACTTCACAGGCCACCCGCGTGTGGTCGTCATCAGCGATATCGGCAATGAGCCGGATGACCAGATGTCTCTGGTCCGCTTCCTTGTCTACTCCAACCAATTCGACGTGGAAGCATTGGTTGCCACCACCTCCACATGGCAGAAGACAGCAACGCATCCGGAAACGATGAAAGCGCTCATCCAGGCGTACGGCCAGGTGCGGCCCAATCTCCTGCTTCACGCCAAGGAATGGCCAATGGCTGAAGACCTTGCCGCGCGTGTCTTCTCCGGACAACCCGCGTACGGCATGGCGGCGACAGGAGCGGACAAAGCTTCAGACGGCTCGAAGGCAATCATTCGCGCTGTGGATCGCGACGACCCGCGACCCGTATGGGTGACGATCTGGGGCGGCGCCAACACGCTGGCACAGGCGTTGATCGATGTGCGTGCAACCCGCTCGCCGGAAGAATTGAAGAAGTTCGTTGCCAAGCTGCGCATCTATTCAATCTCGGACCAGGACGACGCCGGACCCTGGATTCGCCGCGAATTTCCAGGCCTCTTCTACATCGGGCAGCCTTCCGCGCCCAACAGTGGCGAATACTACTACGCCACCTGGACCGGCATCAGCGGCGACAAGTATTACCGCAACGGCGCCGGGGCTAATTTCTCCGTGGTGACCAACGAGTGGCTGGAGACCAACATCCGCGCCAAAGGCCCGTTGGGCAAGATGTATCCGCGCTGGATGTTCATCATGGAAGGCGACACGCCTTCGTACCTAGGGCTGATCGACAACGGTCTCAATGCCTATCGCAGGCCGGACTGGGGCGGCTGGGGTGGACGTTATATATACCGCCAGCCATACGGGGAAACGCATCCCATCTGGACCCAGGGCGGCGACGAGTTTTTCCGCGTCACCTCGCAGGATACGGTGATAGGCACGGACGGCGTCGAGCATGTCTCCGACCAGGCCACCATCTGGCGCTGGCGTGAAGCCTTCCAGAACGATTTCGCCGCCCGCATGGATTGGACGATCAAAGATTTTGCCCACGCCAATCACAATCCGGTGGTCGATGTGAATGGATCGAGCGACGGCTCTCCAATCACCGTCGATGCCGAGATTGGCAAGCCGGTCGAACTGGACGCGAGCAAGAGTCATGACCCCGATGGGCAGCCTCTGCACTACGCGTGGTTCCACTATGCTGAAGCGGGCATTACCGGCTCCAATGCGGCGGCGGTCACACTCAGCGGCGTTACAACTTCACACGCGACGGTGACAGCTACGGCAGCCTGCCGTCCGCCGTGGATAGCAGGCATGATTCCCTGCCGGGGCGACGGAATCGCGCACATCATTCTTGCCGTGACAGATGAGGGATCGCCGCAGCTCACCTCATACCGCCGCGTCATTCTGCATGTACACGGAACCAGTGCACAGCAGAACAAGTGATAGCGAAATGCGAACATCCCAGCTAAGCAAGGAACTTCTTCAGCGGTTCCCAATAGTGTTCATGCCATCCGAAATCCAGTGAGTCGAACTTGCCTTCCGGAAAGCCTGTATGGTCCAGAACGACCAGAGTCCCAGCGCCTTGCGGCTTGAGCTCGAATCTGGCTGAGGAGTAGACCCCGGGATCCCACGCTGCTGGACGCCAGGCCTGCACGATTCTGTGCCCTGGGACCAACTCGACAGTGACTCCTACGATCAGTCCGCCAAACATGGAAAATGCGCCGCCGACCTTAGGATCGATTTCCGCCGCAAGGCCGGAAAACTTCGTGAAATCTTTCGAGCTCAAAAGGGTATCGTAAATGCACTGAGGGGCGGCTTTGATTTCATCCTCCTGATGCAGTGAAGTGCGGTGTTGATTGGCGGCCGTGGCCGGAATCTCCTTCATCTCCTGCGGTACTGATCCCTTTGGCCCCGATGATCCAGACGGTTCAGCTTTGAGATTCTTGATCACGACTCCGCTTAGCAGCACAGCTGCCATGCCGGTGAAAAACTGCCTTCGAGTGCTGCCGGCGAGCGACTCAAACAAGGTAGCGTTCCGTTTCATCGATTCCTCCGAGAACTTTCAATCACTCCAGCATGGAACCATGCGGCCAAATTATGTTCAAGATCATATTTTGGGAAATGAGAGAATGCTGATCGAGATGCAATCGCAGGAGAACCAATGCCTTATCCCGCTCATCACAGCGCAGAGGTCAGGGGAAAGATCGTCGACAGCGCGCGAAGACTCTTCAATCGTTATGGATTTGACAACGTATCGCTGGATCAAATCATGTCCGGCGCGGGTCTGACGCGCGGAGGGTTCTATCAATATTTCAAGAGCAAGAGCGACCTCTATACCGAGGTGCTGGGATGCTTTTTCACCGGCCCGGACTGGAAAAATGGCTGGGAGGGTATTGAGGTCAACCTCCAATCCGCACACGCTGGCGCACAGATCGTGCAGGCGTATCTATCCCGTCAGCACTTTGACGATGTGGAGAATTCTTGCCCCATGGTGGCGCTGCCGACAGATGTGACACGCAGCAGTGAGGATGCGAGGAAAGCCTTTGAAAATGTCTTTGGTGCAATGGTCAACCTGCTGGAATGCAACATAGCCGCAAATCAGACAGGCCGCCGGCATCGGGCGCAGGCCATCGCCGCCATGTGTGTAGGAGGCATGATCGTGGCGCGCGCCATGGCCCATCGCACCGCAGCCGATGAGCTGCGCGATGGATGCATGTCGGTAGCCCTTGAACTAGGCGGATGGCAGAAGGCAGAGATTCAGACGCACTCCGTTAATTCTCAGTAGTCGACCTTTGCCGGATGGGCAAGCCATGTAGCGAAAGCATCCCATGCTTCGGTCTCGAGCAGCTGTGTACATGGAATGCTGCGCTGCGGCATCTCCAGCCGCAGTTGTTCGTATAGGAATGCGTCGTCGAAGCCGGCCTTGGCCGCCTCCTGCTGACCGCAGCCGAAATAGATCGCCTCGATGCGCGCCCAGTAGATTGCCGCCAGGCACATGGGGCAGGGTTCGCAGCTTGAGTAAATCTCGCAGCCCGCCAGTAAGAAGCTGCCCAACGCGGCGCATGCCTTGCGGATGGCATTGACTTCGCCGTGCGCTGTGGGATCGTTCGTGGTAGTGACGGAGTTGGCAGCCTCCGCAATCACCTCTCCATCGCGAACAATCAGCGCGGCAAAGGGGCCCCCGGTCCCGGCCAGAACGTTTTGCGTGGCAAGCTCGACTGCGCGTCGCATGTAGGCGGGATTGGGTGAATGCGGCATGAATGGTTGTGGCCTCCGATACACTTGAGTTTCGGGGATTATCGACAGTATGGCACATGGTCCGGAGCAAAGCTGGAAGTCGACGTTGACGTGGGCCTTTCGCTCCACACGGGTAGTGACGCCTGAAGGACTGCGCCCGGCCACGGTGCTGGTGAAAGCAGGGCGCATTGTTGAAGTAGCGGCCTGGGAAGATGTTCCAGCCACCGCGCACTTGCGTGATTACGGTGATTACGTCCTCATGCCGGGGCTTGTCGATACGCACGTCCATATCAACGAGCCAGGCCGGACAGAGTGGGAAGGCTTTAAGTCCGCAACACAGGCGGCTGCCTCAGGTGGGGTAACGACAGTGGTGGACATGCCGCTGAATTGCATTCCGGAGACGATTTCCGCTGCGGCGCTTGAGGCCAAACGCGCCGCGGCCGCCGGTCAGACCTGGGTGGACTGGACGACCTGGGGCGGGGTCGTCGGGAACACCGGCGCGGGCGGCAACGAGGCCGAAATGGCCGGACTGATGGAGACGGGGCTGCCGGGGTTCAAGTGTTTCCTGGTGCATTCGGGCGTTGACGGATTTGCCTGGGCTGATGAAGCCCAGTTGCGCAAGGCACTGGCTACGTTACGTGGTTCAGGGCTACCGCTGCTGGCTCACGCCGAGCTGGCTGGGCCGGTTGAGCGTGCGACGGCTCTGATCCAATCGCTCGAGAATCCCGCGGATTGGCGCGCTTACTCAACTTATCTGGCCTCGCGGCCCGACGAAGCCGAGTTGGAAGCGATCGAACTGCTAATCGGGCTGGCCGTGATCTTCGATACGCCTATCCATATTGTTCATCTCGCCACTGCTCGGGCGCTTCCGGCGATCAGAAAAGCCCGGGCGGCGCAGCTCAAATTGACCGTGGAGACCTGCCCGCACTACCTCTGGTTTACCGCCGAGGAGATTCCTGACGGTTCGACAGAATACAAGTGTGCGCCTCCCATCCGCGATGCCGCCAACCGCGATGCATTGTGGCAGGCTCTGAAGGAAGGCGTGATCGATATGATTGCGACCGACCATTCCCCGTGCACGCCCGAGCTGAAAAACCCGGAGACGGGCCGCTTTGACACCGCCTGGGGCGGAATCGCCAGCCTGGGCCTGGCTCTCTCCGTTGTCTGGACCGGATTGCATCAGCGAGGAGGCGGACTGGAGCTGCTGGCAAAGTGGATGGCGAGTGAACCGGCGCGTCTCGCAGGATTGACAGGACAGAAAGGCGCCCTCGCTCGGGGATACGATGCGGACATCGTCGTCTTTGAGCCGGGCGTCGAGTGGACCGTAAGCAGGGAGGAGCTGCGCTTTCGGCACAGGATTTCTCCTTATGCAGGCGCGCGTCTGCGAGGCCGGGTATTGGAGACTTATCTACGCGGCGAATGCATCTTCTGGCGGCGGGGCCTGGATGGGGTAAGCGGCCTGATCGATCCCAAGCCGCGTGGACTGGAGCTGCGACGGACGGTATGACGGAATCGGCAGGCACGGAACGGGGAACCACAGCGGCTGAGGTAATTGCCGAGTGCCGCCTTCTGGCCACGATGTCCGAAGAGCCGGGCAGGACGACGCGACGATTTCTCACTCCGCCGGTCGCCGATGTTCATGCGCATTTGCGCGGGCGAATGGAAGAGTTGGGCATGTCTGTGCACACGGATGCCATCGGCAATCTGCGCGGCATCTGGCAGCCGGAAAACGCCCGGCCGAAACGGCTGCTGCTTGCCTCTCATATTGATACGGTGCCGAACGCCGGGGCTTTCGATGGCGTTTTGGGTGTAATCCTGGCGCTGGAGTGGGTTCGGATCGCGCAGGAACTGCAAATTCCCCGAGCCATCGAGATCATCGCGTTTTCGGAAGAGGAGGGTGTGCGCTATGCTGTTCCGTTTCTCGGCAGCCGCGCCGTGGCAGGTATCTTTGACCTGAAAATGCTGGCATACGAAGACGCTGAAGGCGTCCGCATGGAGGACGCGATTCGGAGCTTTGGCCTGGACCCCGGCAAAATTGCCGAGGCGGCAGTCGACGACGGCGTGATCGGCTATATCGAAATTCATATTGAACAGGGACCGGTACTGGAAGCTGAAGGGTTATCACTGGCCGTCGTTGAAGGCATCGTCGGCCAGTCGCGGCTCGGCTTCCGGTTTACCGGCCAGGCGAACCACGCCGGAACTACCCCAATGCATCTACGCCGCGATGCATTGGCGGCGGTGGCGGAATGGATGGTCGCAGTAGAGGCAACCGCCCGCGAGACCGAAGGCCTGGTAGCGACAGTTGGTAAGATCGCAGCCGATCCGAACGCGGGAAACGTCATTCCCGGCGTGGTGGATGTAAGTCTCGATGTGCGGCACATGAGCAACTCGGCCCGCACCCATGCCGTTCAGGAGTTCATCCGTTTGGCGAATACCATCGCCCACCGGCGTGGCCTGGAGGTTGAATGGGTTGAAAAGATGAACGAGCGCTCGGTAAAGATGGATACCATTCTCTCGTCAGACCTGATGGCGGCGGTCGAAGCGGCCGGATATTCCGCGAAGAAGATGCCAAGCGGTGCTGGCCATGATGCCATGGTGATGGCGCAACGAGTGCCATCGGCTATGCTTTTTCTGCGTAGTCCAGGCGGCATTAGCCACCATCCATCTGAAGCTGTGCTGGAAGAAGATGTTGCGGCTGCCCTTCGGGTTGGGCAATTTTTCATGCGCCGTCTTGGCGGGTAAATGAAAGATTAACCATCTTAATATCAATAGATTGCAAGGTGTTCTGAAAGAGGATTCTATGCTTTATTCCCTAGGAGCCACCAGAAGCAGCCTGAAAGCCGATCACCTGCTGCAAACGCCGGACAGCTTCATTCGTATTCCGATGCCGGGTGCACAGGGCGTCGACTTGGTGGTCCATACCGCCCCGCGTCTTGGAGCAGCATTCACTCAGATGACCGCTGAGTTCGCCGCCAGTGGAACACTCGGGCCGGTCGATGTAGGGGTGCAACAGTTTGTCTATGTCCTGGAGGGCGAACTATCGTTGAGGGTGGCAGGCAAGAGTCATTCGCTCATGCCGGGACATTTTGCCTTTCTTCCAGCCGGAACAACGCACCGCATTGGGGCGATCTCGAAGGCCAAAGCCTGTGTGATTGAGAAGCGCTATCAACATTTGCCTGGCGTACCGCAGCCTGAAGTTGTGATCGGCAATGAAACAGAGATCCAATCGGAGGCGCTCGGCGGGGACGAAAGCTTGCGCGTCAGGCACCTGATGCCCGACGGCCCAACCTGGGACTTTGCTGTGAACACCATGACATATGACCCTGGAGCAGCGCTGTCGCAGGTCGAGATTCATGTCATGGAGCACGGACTTCTGATGCTCGAAGGTGGCGGCATCTACCGGCTGGGTGATAATTGGTATCCGGTGACGGCGGGCGACTTCATCTGGATGGCCCCCTACTGTCCTCAATGGTTTGGAGCGATCGGGAAGATACCGGCCAAGTACCTTATCTATAAGGATTGGTTCAGGCATCCCCTGGAGGCTCACTAAATGGCCAGCCTTACACTGACCATTGCGATCGACGGTCTGATGCGGGAGATTGAGACTCTGGCGCGAATCACCGAAGGTGAGCCACCTGTGGTGACGCGGACCGTTTTCAGCGAGGCAGATCTGCGGGCGCGCCACTATGTGAAGGATCTTTGCCACGCGGCCGGACTCACGATCCGCGAGGATGCAATCGGCAACACCTTCATTCGGTGGCAGGGATCGGATCCGGACCTGGCTCCCGTAGCCACCGGCTCCCATATTGATGCGATTCCCAACGCTGGGGCCTATGACGGCGTGGTCGGTGTGCTGGGAGGACTGGAGGCGATTCGAGCTCTGCAAAGGGTTGGCTTTCAGCCTCGGCGTTCGATCGAGCTGGTCATCTTCACCTCCGAGGAGCCGACACGTTTCGGCATCGGGTGTCTAGGCAGCCGAATGATGGGTGGAGTTTTGACGCCGGAGCAGGCGCTGAAGTTGCGGGATAAGGAAGGCCGTAGCCTCGAACAATTACGCGCCGAGGCTGGATTTGCCGGGAATTTGGATTCGGTGCCTCTACCGGCCGGTTACTTTCACGCCTTTGTAGAACTGCACATCGAGCAAGGACCGCTGCTGGAGCGCGAGGGCTTGGATCTCGGAGTAGTGACCCACATCGCCGCGCCCGCTTCTTTGAAAGTTTTGATCGAAGGGGAAGGCGGCCATGCCGGAGCCATGCTCATGCCCGATCGCCACGATGCGCTGGCGGCAGGCGCGGAACTTATTTTAGCCCTTGAGTCGGCTGCCAAATCGACCGGCGCGATCGACACCGTCGCCACAGTCGGAGTCTGCGAAGTTTTTCCGGGAGCCGTGAATTCCGTGCCTTCGAGGGTTCGCCTTGAAACCGACATTCGCGATACGGACAGCGCACGGCGGGATAGCGTCTTGGAAAAACTGAAGTCCGCTGCAGCAGAGGTGTCGGCGAGGCGAGGCGTACGAATCAGCTTCGAAACCGTGAACGCCGACCCGCCCGCAACCTGCGACGCGGCAGTCTTGCAGGCAATCGAAGAGGCGGCGTTGGCCTCAGACAAAAGCTGCCAGAGGATGGTAAGCCGGGCCTATCACGACTCACTCTTTGCCGCGCGCCTTGCCCCCGTAGCCATGATCTTCATCCCCTGCCGCGGTGGAGTCAGCCATAGGCCCGACGAATATGCCAGTCCAGAGTGGATCGAGAGCGGCGTGGAAGTGCTGGCAAGAGCCTTGGCGCGATTGGCGGAATGAAGATAAGATTTCGTGCATTAGCCGCTTCGAATCAATCATTTACACTTCAAACTTAAACTGAGGTACGGCCAGCTCTTCGTCCTGCGAAAGAACAGCACTTTCCGGCTTGAGCCGGAGAATTTTCCTGTGGAAAAGCTGTTCATTTCAAGACTGGGACCGATAGGACAAAACGATGTAACCAGAAATATATCAATATATTATGCTTGATATATAAAGTTAATTCGCTGTCGGACAAATTATCCACAGCACCCAGACTTTGAGATCCGGGTGCTGTGGAATGATTACTTCAGCCTATGCTTACACTACCGGGCCGAGGGAGAGATTGGCCTGGGCTTCCGCATCCTGGGGACGGGCGTTGAGGAGCGGAAGCGCGGCGGCCAGCACCTCTTCGACTCGGCTGGCGTAGTGGATGGTGACTCCCTCGGTCTGCGCCGGGGTAAGATCCTCTTCCACGTTCTGTCGGTTGTCCGCCGGCAGGATCACGTGCTGCACTCCGGCGCGCCGGGCGGCAAGGAACTTCTCCTTGATGCCGCCGACGGGCAGAACATTACCGCTCAGCGTGACCTCCCCGGTCATGGCCGTGAAGGGCCGGATCGGCGTATTGGTCATCAGCGAAACCAGGGTCGTGACCATGGTCACGCCGGCTGAGGGTCCATCCTTGGGGATGGCTCCCGCGGGAACGTGGATGTGCAGGTCGACGGCTGAGTTGAAATCCTCCTCCAGACCGACACTGGCAGCATTAGAGCGGACCCAGGTCAAAGCGGCCTGCATCGACTCCTGCATGACTTCGCCGATCTGGCCGGTCATGGTGAAGCCACCTTTACCCTTCATACGGTTGGCTTCGATAAAGAGCACATCACCGCCGGCTGGGGTCCAAGCCAGGCCGACTGCCACGCCGGGACGCCGTGTCCGTTCGAAGACCTCCATATCGACGCGAACCTGAACGCCACCCAGGTATTCCTGGAGGATGTCCTTGTCAATGACGATCTTCTCCTTGTTGCCCTCCACATAGCGCCGGGCTACCTTGCGGCAGACCGTGCCAAGCACCTGCTCCATCCGGCGCACACCCGCTTCACGGGTGTAGTGACGCACCAGGTGGCGCACCGCTTCCTCAGGAAAGTCGATCAGTTCCGGCGGAATGCCGTTGGCCTCAATCTGCCTCGGAATGAGGTATTTGTAGGCGATACGGACCTTTTCCTCTTCGGTATAGCCCTGGAGCCCGATGATCTCCATACGGTCAAGCAGGGGTTCGGGAATTGGGTCGAGCATGTTCGCCGTGCAGATAAACAGCACCTTGGACAGATCGAACGGCACATCCAGATAGTTATCCCGGAAGGTCGAGTTCTGCTCAGGGTCCAGTGTTTCGAGCAGCGCCGCCGCAGGATCGCCACGGAAATCGCGCCCCAGCTTGTCCAGCTCGTCGAGCATAATCACCGGGTCATTGGTATCCGCGCGGCGAATGGACTGCATGATCTGTCCGGGCAAAGCGCCAATATAGGTGCGCCGGTGCCCGCGAATCTCCGCCTCGTCATGCATGCCGCCGAGCGAAATGCGCTGGAATTTGCGACCCAAGGCCTTGGCGATGGAGCGGCCAAGCGAGGTTTTGCCGACGCCGGGAGGTCCGACAAAGCAGAGGATCGGACCCTTCATGTCCGGCTTGAGCTCAAGAACACTCAGATAATCCAGGATGCGATCCTTGACCTTCTTCAGGCCATAATGGTCGTCGTCCAGGATTTCGTGGGCCTTATTCAAGTCCACCTTAGTACCTGAACTACGCGCCCAAGGTAGGGCGGCAAGCCATTCGACGTAGTTGCGGACCAAGGACGAATCAGAGGCCATCGGAGACATGCGTGATAGCCGATTCAGTTCCTTGAGCGCTTCTTTCTTAACGTCCTCGGGCATCCCGGCAGCTTCAATTTTTTCTCGAAGCTCATCTATATCCCTTTGTCCTTCATCGACTTCACCGAGTTCTTTTTGAATTGCCTTTAACTGTTCACGCAGATAGTAATCGCGCTGGGACTGCTGCACCTGATCCTGCACTTCGGTCTGGATCTTGTTGCGCAGTTGCTGAACCTCAATCTCCTTCGCCAGAAACTGGTTGATCTTTTCCAGGCGCACGGCTACGTCGGTCGATTCAAGTAAGGCTTGCTTGTCGGCTGTCGTGAGGAAGGGCAGGGATGACGCGATGAAGTCGGCCGCACGGCTCGCCTCGTGAATATTTGCGGCAATCGTCTGCAATTCGTCTGAGAGTGTGGGCGAAGCCGCCACGATCTGTTGGAATTGAGCGGTTACATTGCGCTGCAGGGCCTCGATCGCCGCTGCGCTGTTGGCATCGGCCGCCTCTTGATCTTGAAGCGTCTCCACCTCGGCCATCAGGAAGGGTTCTGTCTGGCTATAGTTGGTCAGGCGCACCCGGGCCGTGCCCTCGGTAAAGACAAAGCGGCTCTGGTTGGGCATCTTGACCACTTTGTGGACCGTGGCCAGGGTGCCGTATTCATGCAATTGGTCGGGCTGCGGATTGTCCTGACGGGCATCGCGCTGGGCGACAACAACAATAGTGCGCTGATCGCCCAGAGACTCGATCAACTGGATCGAGCTCTCACGGCCGACAGTTAAAGGCAAGACTGCGTGTGGGAAAAGAACTGTGTCGCGCACCGGTAAAACCGGCAGCGCTTTGGGAGTTTGTTGTAAATTACCGGCTTTGAAGCTTGTAGCAGAACTGGACATTGCGCATCCTCGTATCAACTTTCCTTATTAGACACCGCACAACAATGAAAGTTTCACAAAGGAGTTTTCGGGGGAAATCCTCTGTCGACCTGCCTTTCCCTTCCACTACGGGGAAGAGATACCATTCTGTTCCCTGGAAAATTGGACAACGAAGCTGCTCGCACTCAATTCTGTCCCCTCGCCCAAAAACGACGAAGCGCTTATTGATCTTCAGCCGAACTGGAACCCGTTCTTCAGATTTGAAAAGAGTATCGGCAAGAGAATTGAAAACTTGAGTCGAATCAGCTTGAGAAATCGCCCGAAAACGATTGAATTTAATAGAGATATGCTAAGAATATTTTGATTACCCTGTCTGCGGCCCGGAGTTTTGAGACAACGGGCCCTCTTCCGGAAGGCAAATTCAAAGAGTGGCTTCCCGATAACGGCCCAGCTCTTTGACCATGGAGCAATGAGCGCGGAGGGCTTGGAGAGCCCGTACACCATCCTCCGGTGTGTGAAGTTGACAATCGACGTAGAAGACATACTCCCACGGACGTCCATGGACCGGGCGGGATTCGATCTTGGTCAGGTTGGTTCCTTCCCTGGCCAATTCCGAGAGTGCCGCCACCAGGGTGCCTACGCGATTCTCGACCGTAAATGCCAGGCTCATCTTGTTGGCGGCAGGGTCTGGAGCCGCCTCGGCCAACCGTCTCAGGTAGAAGAAGCGGGTGAAATTTTCTGGATTGTCTTCAATGCCGGAGGCTAGGATCTGGGCTCCGTAGTAGCTGGCCGCCTCTTCGCTGGCAATGGCTGCCGCATGGCGGTCACGCAGCTCGACAAGCTGTTTGACGCTGCCGGCGGTGTCATAGAAGGCGAAAGACTCCATTTTCGGGTGCTCACTGAGAAAGCGGCGGCATTGTGCAAGCGCGACCGGATGAGAGAAGACGCGATCGATCTGGTTGATTTCGGCGCCCGAGATGGCAATGAGATTGTGCTTGATGCGGAGCAGCGACTCTCGGACGATGGTCACGTCGTGAGTCAGCATCAGATCGAAGTGCTCGGAGACCGAGCCGGCCAGCGAATTTTCAATGGGAATGGCGGCAGCATCCACCTCGCGGCGGACCAATGCCGAAAAAACCTCCGCAGAGAATGAAAAGGGGACGATCCGCGCTTCTTCTCCGGCGGATGCAGCAAAACGTGTGGCGGCCGCGTGGCTGAAGGAGCCGGGCTCTCCCTGAATAGCAATTTTGATCAAAGTAAAAAACCACTCCTGTTTGGGGGTTGAAGCAGGTTACCAGCCCTAGCCTGTTGGCCCCTTACGGGGAGAAAGTAAGGCGCGTCTCCGAAAATATCATAGAGAGTGCAAATCGTTAGAGAATGCGAAGAGCGAGCGCCTCTTCCTTATTAAGGATCGGGTCCTTCCTCATTCCATACTGCTGCATCCAGCCTACCGTGCCAGCCACAGGTCCGTCGCGACAAAGACCAGAAAGACCATGGCGATCATCCCATTCATGGTGAAGAACGCGGCGTTGAGTTTGCGCAGATCGCGCGGTGAAACCAGCAAGTGCTCATACAACAGCAACAACGCCACCACCGCCACCCCAATCTGTCCGGCGATTCCAAAATGAAAGAGCACCGCCAACCAGGCCAGCAGCGCCGCGGCGGTCAAGTGCAGGATGCGGGCGATCCAGAAGGCCGCCTGCAGTCCAAGCGCCTGGGGAATACTGAAGAGGCCGGCGACTCGGTCATGTTCCATATCCTGGCAGGCATAAAGAATGTCGAAGCCGGCCACCCAGCAGACCACGATCGCAGTCAGCACCGTGATGCGCGAGTCAAGGCTTCCCTGCACCGCGATCCAGGCCGCCGAAGGAGCGATGCCCAGAGCCAGTCCGAGAACCAGGTGGGTCCATCGGGTGAGCCGCTTCATATAGCTGTAGCCCAACAAAACCGCGAGTGCCACGGGAGCCAGTTCAAATGTGAGCCGGTTGAGCTGGGACGCGGCAAGGAGAAAAACCGCCACCATGACCAGGGTAAAGGCCAGCACAAAGTTGCTTGAAAGCAACCCGGCCGGAATTGCGCGCGTTGCCGTCCGCGGATTGGCCGCGTCAAGATGCGCATCTGCCCAGCGATTGAAGGCCATCGCCGCTGAACGCGCAGACACCATGCAGACCAGGATCCAGCCAAGAGTCCGCCACGAGGGCAGGCCATGCGCGGCCAGCAGCGCACCTGTCAGGGCAAATGGGAGCGCGAAGATCGAGTGCTCCCACTTGATCATCTCCAGGGTGACTTTCGTCTTACCCCAGACGCTGCCGGAAGGCGGAGCGGGATGGAGGATTGGTTCCACTCCTTAGTGTACCGGAGAGCTCGCTCCATCAATAATTCAGGGATGATGCGGCCCTGAGGTGAGGGGTCCTATGCTGTCTGAATCGGCCGCCGTGGGCGCGATACACTGACGCCATGCCAGCCCAGCATCGCATTCTCATTCTCTTCGCGATCTCGATAGCCATTACTGGAACAAGCGCAGCGCAGACGCCCGCCGAAGCTGCACGACAGTACACGACGGCTCACCGTGCCGAATTGCAGCAAAGCTTCAGCGATTTTCTTGCGATCCCGAATGTCGCCGCCGATCCGCAGGGCCTGCAGCGTAACGCCGGCCTGTTGATGGGGATGCTCAAGCAGCGCGGCGTCGAGTCACGGCTGCTTACCATGGCCGGCGCGCCACCGGTGGTCTACGGCAGCATCGACGTCCCCGGCGCAAAACACACCATCGTCTTCTACGCCCACTACGACGGCCAGCCTGTAACCCCATCGGAGTGGAAGGTCACGCCGCCCTTCAAGCCAATCGTCCGCGATGTCGACGGCGAGCCGCGCATCTATGGACGCGGCGCCGGAGATGACAAAGGGGCGATCTTTGCGCAGCTCACGGCGCTTGATGCTCTGCGCAAAGCCGGCATCGCTCCGCGCGCCAACATCCGCTTTGTCTGGGAGGGCGAAGAAGAAGCCGGTTCACCGCATCTCGAAGAAATTCTCATGGCCAATCGCGATCTGATTCGCAGCGACGTCTTCCTGGTCTGCGACGGGCCGGTCGATCAAAGCGGCAAGCAGACCGTCGTCTTCGGCGCACGCGGCGACACCCACGTGGCCATCACCCTCTACGGGCCTAATCATGGATTACATAGCGGCCACTACGGCAACTGGGCGCCCAATCCAGCGATGATGCTGGCGCAATTGCTCGCAGGCATGAAGGATGAGAATGGGCATGTGCTGATTCCCCACTTCTACGACGGCATCGCGCCGCTCTCCGAACTCGAAAAGAAATCCATTGCCAACGCTCCCGCTAACGAGCGCATGCTCATGGACGCTTTCTCGCTGGGCCACACTGAAGGCGGAGCACGCCTGCTTGAGTCCATCAACCAGCCCTCGCTCAACATCAACGGCTTCGCCTCCGGCCAGACCGGAGCTCACGCCGCCAACGTGATTCCGCCCACGGCCACCGCCGACCTTGATCTGCGCCTGGTTGTCGGCATCGACTGGAAGGTCCAGCAACAGCGCGTTGTCGATTACATCCGTTCGCGCGGCTATTTCATCGTTGAGTCTGAGCCCACTCGGGAGATGCTGCTTGCACATCCTAAAGTCGCACGCGTAGAGCTTGACCCGGCCAGCTACAACGCGGTACGCACGCCGATGGACCTGCCCATCGCGCAGGAGGTCATCCATGCAGTCCAATCGGCGCGCGGCGATGTGGTGCTGCTCCCGACCATGGGCGGCAGTGTCCCGCTCGGCACCATGGTGCGCGCCTCGCAGGCCCGCACGATCACCGTTCCTATCGCCAATTACGACGACAACCAGCATGCTGCGGATGAAAACCTGCGCCTCACCAATCTCTGGAACGGTGTCGAAACCATGGCCGCGCTGCTGGAAATGGAATAAGCGAAACGGTGCCCTGATGGCCGGCGAAGCTTCGCGGCGCGGGTTACACTTGGAATCGACTTGAGGGCGCATGTTCTATCGTCGCCACATTCCGCCACAGCCGCTGGCAGCCTTTGTAAGCTGCCTCTGGTACTCCGAGGGCTTTGAGGGCACGCACCAGCAGGAACGATTGCTGCCCAACGGTGAATCGGGCATCGTGATCGACCTGCGCGAAGGCCCGGTGCATATCTACGATGCCGGCGATCCGCACCGCTACGAGAGCTTCGAGCCGGCCGTCTTCTGCGGCGCGCGCACCGACTGCTTCATCATCGACACCAGCCAGCAGCAGCGCGTGATCGGCATTCAGTTCCACCCCGGCGGCGCATTTCCCTTCCTTCATATGCCGGCCAGCGAACTGGCGTTTGGCACCCATGCGCTGGATAACATATGGCCCCGCAGCACCTCACTCCTGCGCGAACAGCTGATGAGCGCAGGCTCCGTCAACGCCATGTTCGCCATCCTGCAGCGCGAATTGCTCACCCGCCTTAGCAGAAATCTTCATCCTGCAGTCGCCTTCGCTGCCAAAGCGCTCGCCAGGCCCAGCGGCGATCTACAGGTACGCGCCGTGGCCGACCGCGTCGGCTTCAGTTCGCGGCGCTTCATCGAGCTGTTTCGCCAGCAGACCGGCCTCGCGCCTAAAGCATTCCAACGCGTGCGGCGCTTTCAGCATGTGCTGCAATCTCTGCATCGAGGCGACCCCGGCGACTGGGCCGAACTGGCCCTGCGCTGTGGCTACTACGACCAGGCGCATTTCATCCACGATTTTCGCCTCTTCTCCGGCATGACGCCAAGCGCGTATGTAGCCATCGCTACGCCGCATCTGAACCACATTCCCCTCCGATAGCCGGATAATTCCCCAAAGTCATTTTTTTACAATCCCAGCAGCACGACTTTGCCGAACAATACAGCTCATGGAGAATCCACGATGACTGAAACCAGCAAAATCCCCAAGGGCTATCACAGCGTTCAACCGTATCTGATCTTCAAGCAATGCGCCGAAGCCATCGCCTATTACGGCAAGGTCTTCGGGGCGACCGAGAGGCTTTGCATGAAAGACGGCAAAGGCCGTATTGCCCACGCCGAAGTGCAGATTGGCGACAGCGTAGTGATGATGGCCGACGAGCATCCCGAGATCGAGGCCTATGGCGCGAAACACTACGGCGGCTCGCCCATCAGCCTGATGCTCTACGTCGAAGACTGCGACGCCACCTACGCGGCTGCAATCACAGCCGGCGCTACCAGCCTGCGCGAACCAACCGACCAGCCCTACGGGGACCGCATGGCCGGCGTCCTCGACCCCTTCGGATACAAATGGTGGCTCGCCCATTCGCTTGCAAAAGAAGCAACCACGGCAAAAGAACCTGCCACGGAAGGAGCCGCCCAATGACCCCGGATGATTTTCGCGAACTGGGCTCAGGGCGATGAAAATCTCGCTCTCTCCCGCCAGATGGTTGATCGCTTTGGGCGGCTCAGCATAGTCTTAGGCGATGAGTGCAGCGTTGGCGAATTCTCCATCGAAACTGAGCGGTGCCGGTGCGCAGGGGCCATCTCTGCTCCTGCGCGGTCTGCGCAAAACATACGCAGACGTAGTGGCCGTCGATGGCATTGATCTTGAAGTGGCGCGTGGTGAATGCTTCGGCCTGCTCGGCCCTAACGGAGCGGGCAAAACCACAACCATCGAAATCTGCGAGGGCCTCACCGATCCCGACTCAGGAACGGTTGAGCTTCTCGGCCTCAACTGGAAGAGTGGCGCGAGCGAGCTTCGCCAGCGCATCGGCATCCAATTGCAGGAGACGCAGTTCCCGGACAAGCTACAAGTCGAGGAGACGATCCGCCTTTTTCGCAGCTTCTTCCACAAAGGCATCTCAGTCGAAGAGTCAATCAAGACCGCGCAGCTTGAAGAGAAGCGCAATGCTCGCGTCGTCGGCCTCTCCGGCGGCCAGAAGCAGCGCCTGGCCATGGCCTGCGCATTGGTCGGCGACCCCGAGCTGCTCTTCCTCGATGAGCCGACAACCGGTCTCGATCCACAGGCCCGGCGCCATCTATGGGATCTGGTCGACGACCTCAAGAAGGCCGGCCGCACCATCATTCTGACTACGCATTACATGGATGAGGCCGAGCGGCTCTGCGATCGCGTAGCGATCATGGACCACGGCAAAATCATCGCTCTTGGCACGCCGCAGCAGCTGATTGCTTCTGTCGGCGGCGAGCATGTCGTGGAATTCTCCGCAACGCCACGTTCAGGGAATGAAATGGCTCTGGATATCGATGCGCTGCTCGCCATTCCAGGAATTCAATCGCACAGGGTCGACGCCGGTCTTCATCAGTTCTCCGTATCGGAATTGCATCTCGCCGTGCCGCAGATCTTTGCAGCCGTTGAAGCGCAGGGCTTGCACCTGAGCGAGTTCCGCACCCATTCAGCTTCGCTTGAAGATGTATTCGTAGGCCTGACAGGGAGGAATCTGCGCGATGAGTAAGCTTGAATTTAGTTCCCTCTTCCAGCTCACGGCCATGCGCTTCAAGCTCTTTCTGCGCGAGCCCGAAGCCATCTTCTGGACCTTCATCTTCCCCATCATTCTCGCGGTGGGGCTGGGCCTGGCCTTTCGCAATCGCCCCGCCGATGTATTACAGGTAGGAGCGACGACGACGCAGTTGGCGCAGGCGCTATCCAGCGACAAGGGCCTGAGTGCAGTCACAGTCGATGAGGCAACCGGAACAAAATCGCTCGCCACCGGCGCGATTCTGCTGCTCGCGATTCAGAAGCCCGACAGTGTCATCTACAAGTACGACGACACCAACCCCGATGCGCGCACCGCGCGGCTCTTGGCCGATCAAGCTGTTCAGTCCTCAGCAGGACGGCACGCTGTCATTCATGCGAGCAACGAGCTCGTCCACGAGAAAGGCTCGCGCTATATCGACTTTGTCGTTCCCGGCCTGCTTGGCATGAACCTGATGGGCCCGGCCATCTGGGGTATGGGCTTTGCCATCGTCGAGGCGCGGCAGAAGAAGCTGCTCAAACGCCTCGTCGCCTCACCCATGCCCAAATGGCAGTATCTGACTTCCTTCATCCTGTCCCGCCTGATCATGCTGGCAATCGAGGTCATTGTCTTCCTCGGATTCGCGGCGGTGGCCTTCGGCGTGCCCTTCCGCGGATCGCTCTGGCAGCTTGCGTTCCTCTGCATCCTGATCTCTCTCAGCTTCTCCGCGCTAGGCTTGCTCACGGCCTCGCGCGCCAAAACCATGGAGGCCGCCAATGGTCTCATGAACCTGGTGATGCTGCCCATGTGGATCCTCTCCGGCGTCTTCTTCTCCGCATCGCGCTTCCCGGCGATCATTCAACCCTTCGTGCGTGCCCTGCCGCTCACCGCGGCTATCGATTCGCTACGGGGAAACATGCTGCAAGGCTTGGGCATGGATCACATGGTCTCGCAGGTAGCGATCCTGCTTGCGTGGCTGGTGATTCCTTTTGCCATCTCGCTAAAGATTTTCCGCTGGCGCTAACCGGCCGGATGGTAGTCGGCCCGATCGGTGATTTAACGGCTGTAGGCGGCCTCGGCCGCTTCAATGCTCTCTGCCTGAAGAATCACGGAATCCACCTTGGTCATGCGGAAGAGTTCGTGAACGCGAGGACTGACACCGGCCGCAATCATCTGGCTCCCATGATTCTGGCAGTGAACATAGTGATTGATGATAAGGCCCATTCCGGCGGAGTCCATATAGGGAACACCGCTCAGATCGAGGATAGACAACTGAGGCAACTCACCGCTGCGCAGGTCCGCCTGAAGTTCGAAAAGATTGCGTAGTGTCAGAGGACCGGTGAGCACGAGAATACGCGCGCCGGGAATAGAACTATCCCTGCGTTCAATGGAGAGCGGAGCATCAATGGCCATAGACTCCCAAGTGTATGTAAGAATGCTGCAAAATTGGTTACAGAGATGTGAATCGCATTCAAAGCAAAAAGCCCGGACCTTTCGGTCCGGGCTCGGTTGAGAGGGGCTGTCAGGGGAAGAGTTGAAACTGCACCCGAGACAACAACTCGATAAGTTACTTGCCCTTGCCTGGCTTTTCATCGGACTCGTTCGCGACCTGGATATAGTTCTTCACACTGAAGACTCCAGGAACGCCGTTCGCCCGAAGGTAGGCAGCGTCCTTATCCGCCTTGTTGTCCACCACGCCGTACAATTCGACATTGCCGCCCTGCACCGAAATGCGGATCGGTTTGCCAGGATTCAAGGCATACTTATTCAGCGTCGGAAAGCTGTAGATCGCCCGCGCTACCTGCACGCGAATCTGATCGTCCATGATGGAAACGGGATCGACCTGAATGTCGTCAACCACATCCTTGACTCCGGGATAGGTCCTGACCAGGGCCAATGCAGAATCCTTATCGACATCTGTACGCGCATGTCCGCCCAGGGTGACGACACCGTCCCGTACATCAAGCGAGATGGCGTTAAACGCATTCCCGTAGCCAACCCGGTCATACTCCAGCTTTTCAAGCAGCTTCTGCTTCAGGTCGTTGTCTGAAACATTCGCGCCGCCCGTCACCTGAATCTCATTGCGAACCGCATTGACGCCCTTCACCTTGTGGGTGCGGTTGTCGGCATCCGCTTTGTATTCGTAGAGATCGACGGTCCCTGAGAGAGTCGCCACACCATTGGCGACGCTGACTTTGACGTTTTGAAATTGCTTCTTGTTGAGGCGAGCCTGGATAGCCGTAGTGACCGCGTTCTCATCTTCCTGCATGTAGGCCGGCGCGCCTGCGCGCGGGGCCGCAAAGGATACCTGTGGAAGGCTGAGGAGGGCCCCAACGACGAATCCGGCAAACGCAACCTTGCCGATGTTTCTATTGGGAATCATGCGTGTTTCCTCCTGATAGTCCAGAACGTTGAACAACTTGCCGGCCTCGTGTCCGAAACAATTTCAGACATGAACAAGGCGGTCAATCGTCACCGCTCAGTCACTATAGACCCAGGGTTTAAGCAAGAGTTGTGCTATATAAGGCAGGGCTGCTGCAAGGCTGCGCAATTTGGCACACAACGTGCTTCCAGCGCCTCTATCGGAAGCGGCGCCGGTTCTTCACAACCACGGAAAAGATACCCGACTCGTCTTGCGTAACCAGCAGAGAAACATGCCGGTTAATCGCAATTTCAGCCTGGATCAACTGCTGCGAGGTAGTGTTTACATTGCTTGCGTATGTAAAAGTAAGATTCTTACCCACCTGTTCGACCACCGTTACCCTGGCTGTCGAGTTGCCCAGCGAGCCGATAAAGTTCGGATCGACTTTGATTGCACCCGTGCCGAAGAGTCTCTGTACGCGGTTGGATACAGTTGCATTGAGCGCCCCGCCCAGCAGCGCGTCTGTTGTAGGATTGTCGCCCGCCTGTTGCTGTTGCTGCGTGTAGACGGATTGCTCGTCCTGCGTACGTCCCAGCGTGAGCAGCGCGATCACGTCCGCTTCAGGCAATGGCGGCTCGGAGCGGTATGTAACATTCAACTTTTCGGGAGTGCCGTGCAGGCCCAAAGTGATGTCGTAGTCCTCAACACGCGCCGTAGCATCGAGATCGATATTCGGCTGAATGCGCACCGGATTGTTGAAGTAGATGTCTCCGCGCTGCAGCTCATACTTGGTCCCGCCGATCGAAGTGCTACCCTCCGTCAGTGAGATACGTCCCAGCAGCGAAGGCGAGGCCAGCGTGCCCCGCAGATGCAGATCAACGTCACCAGCCAGCTTGGCATAGGCATTCTGGAAGTTGAGTTGGGGCGCGGAAGTCAAATGAACATCGAAACGGATGTGAGTGGAAGGTGCGTCCGGTGAAACGATCGGCGGCACAGCACTGGATGCAGTCGCAAAGGCGGCCATGTCCAGGTCGGAATTGATGGCAAAGCGGGTCACCTGCACATTGCCGCTCAGGAGCAAATTGTTCTGCGGACCCTGCAGCCGCAGCCGCGCGTCGGCCAGCGAGCTGATGCCCTGCGGGTAACGAATGCGGATTGACTTCCCCGTCGCGGAAAGGTCGGCGTAGAGGCCGTGTTGAAAGCCGAGGTATCCACCCACGCTCAACTGGCCACCACCGCTCATCGCCGTCAACGAGCGGACTTCAAGCCGGTTCTGATTGAACTCCAGCGTGCCTTTGATCTGGCTGAGGCCGTTGGGAAAATCCTGGAGCGCAATAGCCGCATTCTGAAACTCCACTTTGCCCTGCAAAATTGGATTGGTCAGCGGCCCGTGCGCCGCCATGCTGAAGGAGGTAACGCCGGAAGCGATCAGATCGGGGTCAAGAGACTCGGCCAGACGAAGGTTAACCGCGCCGTTGGCTTCGAGATCCAGTTGCTTGTTGCCCATGACCGAGAGTGTCCCATGTAACTTCAAGTCTGTATCTTCGCCGGTGATTTCAACGGGATCGAGATGGGCAAGCCCACTCGCCAACGCAGCGTGAATAGGGCCCTTGCTCTGCAGGTGAACGCCCTCCACCACCAAAGCCAGTTGCTTCAAGCTGGCCTCGCCGCCGAGCTTTTCAGGATGAGCAAGTGGGCCGGAAATGTTGGCTGTTCCCTCCAGATCAGACTGGCCATTGATGCCGGTAATTTTCAGCAACTTGAGGAGCGCACCCACGTCGAACTTCGCAAACTGCAGGCTTGCCTGCGTCGTGTAGTCGGCGTTCATACGGGTGATGCCGTGAGCGCTGAATTGGCCAGCCGGTTGATGCGAACTCAGATCATAGGTCACCGCTCGTTCACGAACATTTGCCGAAACAAGCAGATCGGAAACAGGCTCACCCGCCACTGTCATTTTGCTGAAGGTCGCATGTGTCTCCAGATGCGGATCATGGATCGATCCATTGCCGGTGGCAGTAAATCCAAGCCGTCCGCCAACATGAATGCCTGTGCTGCGGAGTTGCTGAAGATTGCCAAGATCAATTGCTGTTCCATGCGCACTCAGTTCAAAGCTACTGTGAGCCATGTCGTACGTGCCGGTAGCCGTCAGGTTTCCGCTGTTCTTATCTGGGGATTGCAGCGCGGTGAGGCTGGTGAGCTTGATCTGCTGGCCATTCACGGTACCGGCAGCATGAAGATGGTCCACCTGCTCTCCATAGAGCGTGGCTTTCTCAACATCGACACTGCCCGAGCCCAGCAGATTTCTCAATTGTCCATGCAAATCTACCTGAGCATCGAGCTTGCCGGTTATGGGCGCCGTCACGCCAATCAGTGGAAGAATATCGCCGAGCGGCGCCTTCTCCGCGCTGGCCTTGAGGGTAAGCGTGGAGTTGCCGTCAAACTCATCTTCACTGTTGCGCAAATCAAAATCAGGGTCTGTCGCATCAAGATGCCCAGTGAGCGTAAGGTTTGCAGCGCCGCGCCGTAATATTCCTTTGCGCACTGCGATGCTGGCCGGTGTATAGAGCCCATCGAGATCGACAGAATCCAATGTGACGTATTGCGGCTGCGCATTCGTGGACGGCGTTGGAACCTGAATCGCAATGGCGTTGGCGGTGAGGTGTCCCTCGACGCGCGGCGCAATCCAGGAACTGTTCAACTGGCCGTTAAATTGCGCCTGGCCCTTGAGCAACACCGGCAACGCCGCCGCGCCGATGCGATTGCCCTGTTGCAATCCAAGTGTTCGCAGAACGCCGTCAAATTCAGAAAGATCGGTGGATTTAAAATTCAGATCCATCTCGGAGCTGCGCGTGATGGGGTAGACGCCCAGTGAACCTGCGCCTTCCACACTGCTGTGGGGCAGCCGCGCATCCAGCGTGCGCACCTTCACCGAGCCTGAGTCGTAGTGATACGTTGCATCGACGGAGCCCTGCATGGGCGCCTCGCCCGGCACCGGCGTTGATGAGGGAGCCATCGCCAGTTGCCCGCCGATTTCGAGATCGTCGGCAAAGCTTGTCCAATGAGCTGTTGCAGGCCCGGAAACTATCGTGTCCAACCCAAGATGACGGTACGCAGGCGCCGCCAGCAGGATCAGAATCGTATCCAGTGAAACGCCATCGAGACTGGCCTTTACCGTGCCGGTCGGTATCGGCCAATTCTTGTGCGCACGGCGCAGCGCAGCCTGTACGGCCGGCTTGGGAGTATCGTCGAGCCAGTTATCGAACTGAAATTCGCCATCCACTTCCCCGCCTGTGGCGAGTCTGGTCTTGACGTCGGATACCAGCAGTTGCCGCCCGTCTGCGCGAAAGCGTGCTGAGAACGCAGCAGTCTGCGCATCGACCACCGTGTCTTGATAATGAATCGCATGAGAAGCAAGATCGCCTGTTGTCAAAAACTCCGCACCATGGCCACTGGCCGTTGCATTCAGAGCAACAACACCATCGCGGCAATAGGCAAAGCCCGTGTAGGGAGCGAGGATGCGCAGATCGATCTGTCCATTGGCCTGAGCCTGCCACTCCGGATGCTTGAAGCTGGCAAGCTGCCCATGTAAAGTGAGCACCTGCCCCAACGCGTCAAGACGTAGCGAATCAAGCTGAACACTGTCCTCCAAGAGACGAATAGATGCATCGATGCGGCTGGTTACAGGGCGAAATTTTTCCTGCGCAAACGACACTTCACTGAGCCCAATGCCAATCCGGTAGCTGCCCACTTGCGTTGGCGTTGCTCCTGGAATCCAACTGAGTTGAAGATTCGCGTCATGCGCGCGCAGATCCAGCGGAACCACCTGATCGGCAATATGCAGGCTTCCTTGTTCGATGGCCAGTTGGCCAATTTGCCAATCAAACAATGACTCCATAGCGGGCTTGCCCGGCTTGGGCGCATGATGCGGATGAGGCTGATTGGTCGTGCCATCGGCATTCACCATGAGATGAAAAGTCGGTTGCTGAATCTCTGCCTCGCGCAAGATCACGCGCGTTGAAACGCCGGAGGTAAAGAGCCCAAGCACCGCAACCTGCAAGCGCAGCCGTTCGATGTGCGCATAGGGAGCTTCACCGGCCGGCTCCGTTCCATGAATCGTGATGCCGCGCGCCTCCACGCGCAGATGCAATAAATCCCAATGGAACCCGGAAATCTCAACGCGGCCGCCGGTCGCATCCTCAAGTTCGGCAATCACCCGCTTTCGTACCTGCTCCTCGACCGCGGCAGAGCTCGCCCAGAAGTACAGAAAGATCAGCGTCGAAGCTGCAACCACAAGCAGAGCAGCGGCAGTGATCAGTGTGCGCCTCAGCCAACGCGATCGGCGGCCAGGAGGCGGCACTTGAAGATCGTGTATGGAGCTGTCTGCTGGCACGCCTGCTCCGGGAAGATCGGGGTCTGTCATCGCCGGCCTCCTTTCTCTGCAGGTTTCTCGTTTGCGGCGGCCAACGCAGGATCGAGAATCTCTACTTGTCCTTGATCCTGAAGACTCTTAAGCCAATCGTTCAGCAGCGCATTCACTTGCTGCTGCAGTAAAACTTCCTCGATGCGTGCCGATACTTTTTCAAGCGGCGGCGCATCTTTAGGCGTTGAGTACTGGGGCAAAAGCGATTCGTCGTAATACTTCTTGATCTCTTCGGGCGCAATGCGAATGCCGCTGCGGAAACGCCGCTCGATAAAGCGCAGCACCGCCATACGGCGAGCCCAATACTCGTTGATGCGATCTGAGGTCAGGCCCAGCGTTGCAAGATAAGCAGACCACCCAGACGCGGAAATGCAATCACGCCGTTTGCAGGCAGGCAGACTCTGGCGCAGTTCAGCAAGATTGTCGGCTACTTCCTTCGGGTCGACGTCCAGACCGTGCGGATCTTCCTGCACGATCTGCTGCTCGATCAGAGCTCGGGTCGTCAACCGTTCCAGGGCCTTGACCGGGGTAAAGTCTTCGCCCCTTCCACCGACCGGCAGCAACCGAAAAACGCGTATTTCCAAGTCGAGATCACTGGCAAGAATCACCTGCGTGTTCACCACCGCGATGACACGATCCAACGGCTGAGCCGATCCTGAATCATCGACAGCAACAGGCGATCCGGCTGGATACTTCTGCGCCAGCGCAGCCTGTCCGGCATTCAAAGCCAGCAGCAACACCACCGAATTGAACCATCGCTTCGGCATCAAAAACTCTGCCCCAGGCTGAAGAAGAAATTGAAATGCGAGCCCTCACCTACGTAAGGTTTGGTCAAAGGTGCACTGGTAGCTGAATCGAGCGTGACCGGATAGATGGGCGGGTTGAGGTTCCAACTGAAATCCACGCGAACCGGGCCAACCGGCGTGTGATAACGCGCTCCCAAACCGAGGGCATGCGAAAAGTAATTGAAGCTGCAGGTTCCTTCTGTACCGGTCGACGTCACCGGGCCGGCGGGCGCTCCGCCTGTCAGATCACGGCATCCAGCACGATCCTGTTGCCGGAAGCGCAATGCGCTTGGCCACACATCGCGAGCGTTGGTGAAGACATTTCCCATGTCGTGGAAAAGCACGAAACTGAGCGTGGTGCCGACAAAAGGCAGCGTCGGCGGAGGCATCCGCAGTTCAGAAGAATTGACGAAGACGCCCGCGCCACCAATCGGAAAGCCGGTTTGCGGATCGCGCGGTCCTGCCGAGTTGATCCCAAAGCCGCGATGCGAATTTCCCCCGCCACCATAAAGCCGTTCCGGAAGTGGAATGGCCTCGTCCCGGGCCGCGCCATAGGCTCGCTCCTGTCCATAGCGGGTGTTGCGGGCCACCACGAAGCGGTTATGATTCAGCGAATAATAGCTCGAGTTCGATATGTCTACCTGGTTGAAGTTGGCCTCTGAATCAAAGATGGCCGACGAGATGAATTCCTGAAAACTGGTATACGTTCCCCGATGCGCATCGAGCGGCGCATCGCGCGTATCTCGAATCCAGGTAAAGCTCGGCCCCCCGACTCGCACCGCTTCCAGCAGTAGCGGAATGTCGTCGGCGGGTACCTGCACGCTGTTCTTATCTACCTTCACCCGGCGGTACACAAACTGGTAGATAAAAGTATTGGCTTTGCTCAGCAGCTCATGCTCGCCATTGAAATGCTCCGTGAGTCGCAGGCTGCCTTCCAGCTTCGAAGCGCTGTACGTCACCACATCCTGGCTGTTGTTGTAGCCGCCTGAGAAGCTGAAGCTGAAATTCCGATTCCCCAGAATATGCGGATACTGATAAACGAGATTGATACGCTGCTCCAGCAATCCGTAGTTGCCGCGCAGTGAAGCGGACTGATCCCGCCCAAAGAGATTGATGCGGCTCACTTGCAGCAGCACGCGAGGGCTCGCGCCGACGGTCCCATTGGGATTGCTGTTGTTCGATCCATTGACAGTCCCGGTTTGCAGCTCAAAGCCCGCACCGTACTGTACGTCCCAGCGGCGCGCCTCGGTTGTTTGCAACAGTACAGTTTTGAACGGCTCTTGTCCTGTGGGATTCTGAATTACGGGGTTGACTTCATTGAAGAGCGCTAGATCGTAAAGATTCCGCTGCGTATCGAGCAGCGCAGTCTGGTCCAGCGGCTCGCCCTCTTTCATGGTGATTTCGTGGGCAATCGTCCCACGTCGCGTGAAGTGCAATCCGGTAATCAGCACGCGACGCAGGAATACCTGCTCTCCTTCGCGGATATGAAAGGTGATATCCACCTGGCTGGCGTCGTTCGGCTGCGCAGCCTGCGTTACATCTACCTGTGCCTGATCGAAGCCGCGGCTCAGGTAGTAGGTGAGCAGGGTTTCGCGGTCGCCCGCCAGGCTCTCTGGCGAGAGAGGCTGGCCGGCTGCCGTATTGATCATGGACATCAGCGGCGCCGAGGGTACCTTCTCCGAGCCAACCAGTTGCACGGAGTGAACTCTCTTCTGCGGCCCTTCTTCGATGCGGTAAGTGACATTGAGCGCTACCTGTCTGGCATGACGATCCGATAGGCCAGGAGCCGCCTGCTGTGCATCTCCATCCTGAATCTCGGGCGTCACTTTCGCATCAGGAAATCCGTTGTTCGCATAAATAGCTTGCAGTGAGGCCACGTCATTGGCAACCAGCGACTGGTTATAGATTCCCTGGCGGTCAAAAGCGTCGCGCGCGCGCACACTCAGCCGCTCCTGCAGTGTCGGCAGGTCAAAGTATTGCGCGCCGGTTATCGAAACATGGCCCACGCGATGGCGTGCTCCAAGCTGCACGCGATATATGATCTCGACCAGATCCGCAGTCGGTGGCTTCTGTTCATGCGTTACCTTGGCATCGAAGTAGCCCAGCCGCTGGTAGTAGTTCTGCAGGCGCCGGTTACCTTCATTGAGCAGGTCCTCGTCCACGCTTCCCTCTTCGTAGACCGGCACCAGCCTCTTCACCTTCGGCTCGCTAAGGCTTGCGCCATTGACCAGGACATGCACGATAGGGCCGCGATTTGCTGCAAAGCTGAAATCCAACGCCTTTTTCGCAGTCAGGTAGTCGCGCGATTGAAGCTTGACTTCGGCCTCAAGGCGCTCATTCTTGCGATAGTGGCTTTCAACCCCATTAAGGGCCTTGCCCGCTGTATCGTGGTCCACATGGCGGCCGGGACGCAGCTTGGCGTAGTGCTGGAACTCTCCGGCTGTCAGTCCGCTGTCTCCGCTCACCGCGACCGTACCGACCCTTGCCTGAGGACCGGAATTGACCTTGTAGGCGATATCGACCAGCTGCTCCCTGGGGTGCTGCGTAAGGCTATAGGTGAATACCGGTTCGTAAAAGCCGCTTGACGCCAAAGAGTGGCGCATAGCCGCCTCAGCCCTGGAGAGACTGGCTGAAGTAAACCGGGTACCGGGCGTCAGACGGCTGGCTCTAACCAACAACGAGTTGGAGTTCGCACCTTTGGCTCCCTCGACAGTCACCATGCCGATGAAGATCCTTGGCTGTCCGCGAAAGACGACCACCACTCCTGTTCCCGCAGCGCCACTCTCCAGCCTGCCTACCGCAGAAATCGTGTCGTAAAGCCCGGTCGCATACAGCCGGCGTAAGCTCTCGCGAAGATTTGCAGCGCGCAACGGAGCATTTGCCTGCTGAGCCAACTGGGCGGGGAGTGGATTGAGCCGGGAGGAGGAAACACCCTCAAACTCAATGCGAAGAACAGTTTTACCTTCCCACGTATCGAGGCGGGTAGCCTCCCCTCCATCTCTGCGAGCTTCAACATTGGGTGTCGGCGCGTTGTTTTTCGTGGAATCGGTAATGCTGCCCGATTGAGCTGCTCCGATCATGCAAGAGACGAGTCCAGCGACAATCAGCCCGGCAACCCGGCAGTTTCTCCGATTTGCGTGTCCCTGCTGCGCTCTCGACGTGATCAGATACGGCTCCAAATCTATTGCGGGCTGATATTGCCTCAACCTGTCTGCTGAGTGTTGACGATCTGCGATTGCACTTCGTCACTGCTCCTTATACTAATAACCGGAAGCCGAATGTGCGGCTTCAATCGCTCACGGCCGGTTTTTGAGCTTGTCGTTTTTGAGCTTGTCTTGGATTGCTTCCGCAGTCACCTGTCCATGCTCGCAAATTTTGGGGTTGATCCTCCAGATTCATCGCCGGCCGCCCGGCCTGATACCGTTGAATGATTGCGGCTGAACTGTCGAACGTACTTTTCGGGCTCCTTGGTTTCCCAACACACGATTTGAATGCGGCCAACAAATACTCCGAATACAGAGGGGTTTGACGGTTTGGACGAGAAACCCCACATGAGGTGGTGCGCATCAAACCTAATACACGTGACGGAGAAAAGATGCATCGTACAATGGAGAGCGGCATATGCAGGCAGGATCGATAGGAGCCGCCATGACGGAGAGTGATTTGTCGGCGCATCCTGAAGCAGAGCAGAAGCTACCCTCGCCGGCTGCCCCGGAAACGGGGGATATGGCCATTCTGGCGCGAGCCCAGGCCGGGGATCATGCAGCATTTGCGCAGTTATACTCGGCTCACAAACGCCGGGTTTATTCGTTATGCCTGCGCATGTTAGGCAACATTGCTGAGGCAGAAGACCTCACGCAGGAGGCCTTTCTGCAGTTGCATCGCAAGATCGCAACCTTTCGAGGCGATTCCGCATTTTCCACCTGGCTGCATCGTCTGACGATCAATGTCGTGCTGATGCATCTGCGCCGCAAGGGCTTAAATCTGATCTCTCTTGACGAAGCCTTGGATCCATCGCCGGAATCTGGGCCAATGCGCAGTTTCGGCGCTCCGGATTTGCGCCTCACCGGCTCAATTGACCGCATGACTCTTGAAAAGGCAGTCGAAGATCTGCCTGCCGGTTATAGGCTGATCTTCGTCCTTCATGACATTGAAGGCTACGAACACAACGAAATCGCAACTCTGCTGGACTGTTCCATTGGCAACTCGAAATCCCAGCTGCACAAGGCCCGTATGAAGTTGCGCGAGGCGCTCCGCGCCCCTGCAGATGAGGAGGTGGCCAAATGACAGAAACGCATAGTGCTTTGGATCCCGATGAAGTCCCCAAACGTGCTGCACCTGACGATTCGTTGGTTGTTCCATCGGAGGAATCGCAAAAGTTGTTCGACCTTGAATGCGCCGAATTCCAGGCTCTGATGCCGAAACGCATCGAGGCGGGTGAGGATCTTCAGTCCTTCCCGCATATGCTGACGTGTGAGCGATGCCGCTCCCTGGTTCGAGATCTCGAATATATCGCCGAGGTCGCCCGCCAGCTGATCCCCATTGAAGAAGAGCCGCGTGACGAACTGTGGGCTCAGATTCAGCTTGCCATCGAGCGCGGCGAGGCGTAGGTGGCCGGTATTCCGCCAGAACGCCAGGCTTCTTCCGGTTCCGCTTCCGATCTCGATTCGACAGCTCAGGCTCTCGGCAACGAATCGACGCCGGTCCCGCGCGAGCTCCAGCGAATCGTCTTGACCGGCTTCATGGGCGCGGGCAAAAGCACCATCGGACGTTTGCTGGCCCAACGCCTTGGCTGGCGCTTTGTCGATGTCGATGACGCAATCGAAGCCGCCCAGGAAGCGACCATCGCCGCCATCTTCGCTAAAAACGGGGAATCTTGGTTTCGTCAGTTGGAACATGAGACCATCCAGCGGCTGCTTGGTTCCGACCGGCTGGTGCTGGCCCTTGGCGGAGGCGCGATCGAGGACGACCGAACCCGCAATCTGCTTCTCCAAAAAGCGGAGACCCGGCTGGTTCATCTCCATGTATCCCTTGACACCGTCCTGCTCCGCTGTCGCGGCACAGAAGACTTACGGCCGATACTGCAGGACCAGGCAAATCTGGAGAATCGTTATAAGCGTCGACTTCCACTTTACCGTGAAGCCCATCTGACCATCGCCGCCGACTCCCTTCTTCCCGAGGCCATTGTCTCCGCCATTCTGGCCGAAGTGGAAACCGTCTAGAAATCCCTACCGCAGTGCGGCAAGTCGGCAGCTAAGCCTTGGTATCATCAAATAGGTACAGCAGAAACACCCGCCCGCGAGGTCTACCCCTTTCCGATGTCTCTTGCTTCGTCCATCACGGCGTCCCAGACAACTGTGCATGGTGCCTCCGCGGAAGAAGATGTCGCTGCCGCGCTTGGTCCCGCGCCCGGCGCCACGGCCACTCTGATCGGCGACCTGCGCGAGCTGTTCAAATTCAAAGTAACCGCCATGGTGCTGATCACCACCTGGGCAGGCTTCTACCTGGGATCTTTGCATTCCGGCATATCCACGGTGCAGGGCGGCCAGATCGAGACTCTTCTCGAGACACTCGTTGGCGTGGCCCTGGTTTCAGCCGGGGCCAGCGCCCTCAATGAAGCATTGGAGCGCACCTCCGACGCCAAAATGATCCGCACCGCCAACCGTCCCATCGCCTCAGGCCGCATTTCCCTGTTTCAAGGACTCGTGCTTGGACTTGGCGCGGTCGTCGCAGGCGGTTTCTGGCTGCAATACACGACCAACCTGCTTACGGTTGGACTGGCGCTGCTCACTGTCTTTACCTACGTCGCCATCTATACGCCTCTCAAGCGCGTCACCACCTTGGCCACATTTCTCGGTGCTTTTCCCGGAGCTGCCGGCCCCCTACTTGGCTGGACCGCGGCCCGGGGACAAATTGAGTGGCCCGGCGTAGCTCTCTTCGCCATCCTCTTCGTCTGGCAATTTCCCCATTTCATGGCCATCGCCTGGCTCTATCGCCAGGACTATGGCCGCGCAGGTATCAAGATGCTGCCGGTAGTCGAACCGGACGGGCTTTCGACAGTCATTGAGGCCCTGGTTTACGCGGTCATCATGATTCCGGTCAGTATCTCTCCTTACTGGCTGGGGATGGCCGGATGGCCGTACGCGATTCTGGCCACCGTGCTCGGACTTCTCTATCTCGGTTACACCATCCGCTTCGGACGCATCCTGCGGGCCACCAGCGAAACTCAAAGCCGCATGTTCGCCCGCGACCTGCTCAAGGTGAGCGTGATCTACCTGCCTCTGTTGCTGACCGGACTCATGCTCGCGGCAACCATAAAGTAAACGGTGCGAGGCCGCCAGGAACGGAAATGATGGCTACCCAGACGAAAAACCAACCGCCGATCGCCAGCCCCCGCTCGGCTGTCGTTACCATCCTCGCTATCAGCCTTGCAGCTTCGCTGTTTTTGCTCTGGCTCATCTATCTACATCCAGCCGCCGACGCCGCAGGAGCCAGGATGGCGTTTCTGCCTGCACTGAACGCCGTTCTCAATGGTCTCAGTGCCATTGCCCTGCTGATCGGCTACACCTTCATCCGCGCCCGGCGCGTCGCAGCTCATCGCGCGGCGATGTTCACTGCATTCGCCTTCTCGACGCTCTTTTTGGTGGGCTACATACTGCACCATGCCCTCCACGGCGATGTGCGCTATCCGCTTTATGCTGCCTGGCGCACCCCTTATCTGTGGCTGCTTTCTAGCCATATCCTGCTCGCCATCATCGCCTTGCCGCTGGTCCTGACTACCTTTTTCCTGTCACTGAGCGGCAGAATTCCCATGCACCGCAAGGTAGCTCGCTGGACCTTCCCCATCTGGCTTTACGTCTCGATCACCGGCGTCATCACCTACGCGATGCTGCGTCTGGCGATGGGATAACCGGAAATGCCTCCCGACAGTAGCCGGACCGACGATGGCACGACGCAGCTCCTGCGAGGAGGATCATTGATCCTGCTGATCGGCATGGCTGCAATTGGCCTGCTGATAAGCGTGCTCGGCGGGGTCAGCGTCGAAGGCGCGCATAATAACCTTGGCTGGCTTGCCCTGATCGTCGGCTCCATGTGCCTGCCCTTCGGATTGATGCTGACTGCTCTCGGCTTCGCAAAATGGCTTCGCAATCGCGGGCTCGCGCGCAAACCCTGAAGCGTAGTTCGCACTCATCCCGCAGCGCAGCGATCACCGGACAACGCCTCTCTGCTATCCTTTTTCCTTACACAACGGAGCATTCTCATGGCAAAAAGCGTCAACAAGGTTATCCTCCTCGGCAATGTCGGCAAAGACCCCGAGATTCGCAGCACCCCCAGCGGTACGGTAGTCGCCACCTTCTCTATCGCCACCACCGATCGCCAGAAAGACCAGCAAGGCAACTGGCAGGACAAGACTGAATGGCACAACCTCGTCGCCTTCCAGCGCACCGCGGAGATCGTACGCGACTACGTCAAGAAAGGCCACAAGCTCTACGTCGAAGGCAAGCTCACGACGCGCAGTTGGGATGACAAGGAATCCGGCCAGAAGAAATACAAGACCGAGATCATTGTGAACGATCTCTCGCTGCTCTCCGGACGCGGCGACGAAGGGGGCTCATCAGCCGGCGGCTACTCGCAGCAGCGCAGCAACACCGCCAGCTTTGACCAGCGCCCCGCCGGCGGAGACGACTATGCTCACTCCACCGAAATCACCGACGACGATATTCCCTTTTAACGTCCCACCCGGATCGAAGCAGGCTGCGTTACCGGCAGACTGACCGGCTTGCCCACCAGCCAGGCCGCCTCCTGCAGAGTCAGGCCGGAGGGCACAGGAGTAAACCCGCCGCGTACCTCGCTGGTCTCCCGGGCAATCGTCTTGAAGAGGATTGCCCGTCCAATCATGTGGACCTCGAGCCGCTGCGTCTTCCAATCCCCGCCGTTTCCTGCGCTCACATGCGTTCGTTCCAATCGAAACCAACCGTCCTTGTAGAGCCGCCCCAGGATACCGTAGCCAAAATCCACGTTCTCCTGCAGTTTGCCGTCAAGTCGCACCAGCCGTTTGTTCTTCGCGCTCACCCATAGATCTCCGGCCATCGCATGAAAGATCCGCGATTCGATCGAATGCGTTGGATACGCAGGATTCGGACGGAAACGCAGGTGATAGCAGAGGCCTTCGGACATAAGCTGCTCCTCAGCTGGCTCATAGACAAATGCATCCGGCAGCAGCGCCAGAATGCGCCCAATACGATGCTCATCTTCCGCATATTCTTTGCGATGCTTTGCCTGCTCCGAACGTGACGCGAGTAGTTGATTGATGCGCTGATCTTCCTCCGCGCGAGCATCGGCGGAAAGTGGCTGCCCGTTGACCAGCTGCGCACGAGTCACCGGGCCATCCGGTGTTTCAACCTGCGCGTCAGTGTGGCTCCCCTTGCCCGACTGCCGCTCGATCCAATACTTCCAGTAGCCGTGCGTGTCATGGTCATGCAGTTCGTTGTAGACAACCTCGCGCACCAGCCGCACGGGATCTTCAGAAGCAGGAGCATCGCCTGTCTTGCGTGGCGTCTTCGTTTGCACGTTGGAAGAGGCCAATGGAGATTCAGCAGAAGAGTCCAGGGCCGTAAGCCCCAGGCCCAGAAAAGCTGCCGCACAACAGAATCCGATGAGCTTTCGCACTTGCACGATTGCCTCCATTCGAAAGGTTGTTGCTCGAATGTAGTGTGGCCCGAACCGCATAACAGCGCGGCAACCGTGGTGTGAATTGATAGAGAAAACAGGCATGATTGCCAAAGAAAGCAGCAGAAACACCCGCAACTCCGCCATCAGTTCCTCAAATTATGCGACGATTTAGTCAAATTGATACACTGAGCAGGACCGAACGGAGCAGAACACTTGATCGATGAAATTGAATTTCGGCACCAGGCCGATGCCGCAATCGAAGAACTCACCCAGGAACTTTACGCAGCCGAAGATGCAGGCGGCTTTGAGGTGGAGGAGCAGGGCGGGGCGCTCTACGTAGTATTCGAAAAGCCGGCTGGAAAATTCGTGATCACTCCCAATGCGCCCGTACAGCAGATCTGGATTTCAGCCCGCAATACCAGCTTCAAGCTTGACCTGACTACGGACGGTTTTGTGCTGGCCAAAACTGGCGAGACACTGAGTCCGCTGGTGAAACGCCTTATCGAAGCACACCTAACCTACTCTTAAAATCTGCGCATGAAAATCTCCATAGCCATCCTGGCGCACAATGAGGCGGCGAATATTCGGCGTACTCTCGCCAGCGTGGCCTGGGCTGATGAATTGATTCTTGTCGATTCAGGATCGACGGATGAAACCGTAGCCATCGCACAGGAGTTCGGAGCAAAAATCTTCACCGAACGCTGGAAAGGCTACGGCCCCCAGATGAACTCTGCGATCGATAAATGCACTTCGCCGTGGGTCTTTTCTCTCGATGCCGACGAAGTGCTCACGCCGGAGCTGCAAACCGAGATTCAATCCCTTCTAGCCGGAAATCCTGCTTTTGAAGCCTATTGGGTACCGCGCCGAAACCAGATCTTCGGCCGTTGGATGCGTTATGGTGGCCAGTATCCCGACTACAAGCTGCGGCTGTTCCGCCAGGGCACGGCGCGCCTGCCCGAAGACACCGAACCTCACGCCACTCCTAAATGGTCAGGGCCAAAAGGCAAACTCAAGGGCGACCTGCTGCACTATCAGTATCCGACCGTCGCACTCTATGTGGAGCATATGAACCGCTATAGCTCTGCCAGCGTACCACTGGTCCTGCGCAAAGGCCGAAGCTGCCGGGGTGCCTTTGCATTTATTGCCATGACCTTCGCCAATCCGATCTTGACGTTCATAAAGAACTACATCTTCCGGGGAGGCTTTCTGGACGGACGGGAAGGCTTGCTCTTCCATCTCTATCATTCCGCTTATATTAGTTGGAAATACGCGAAAGCATGGGAAGCGAGTCGAAACCGCCAGTGATGATCCCGCTATCGATAACTAAGTTGAAGATAATAAAATTCTTTTGACAGCACTGAAAACTCCAGGGCCCTCCTGCTTTATATCATTCAAACTACATAACTAAAGACGCAAAGCCTGCGATGTACATTTTCGTTGCCTAAACTTATGGGAGAGGCGTATCGTGCATACTTTTTTACTTAGATAAGTATCTAACTACGTTCCATCTTTATGAAAGTTTTCAGGCTAACTTCAGGGGCAACCCGTTCCCCCCGGACTGCTTCTTATCGTAGGTCCGCGGGATTGAAGCAACGCAACTGCTCGCAGACACACAGGAGATATTGCAATGACAAATCAGCCAGGTCAGAGTTCAAGCGAAAAATCCACGAATGTCGGCCAACAAGGCAACGACAAGAGCGGCAAGAGCGGTCAGCAGCAACAGTCTCATACAGGTCAAGGCGGCCAGCAGGGCAGCAACCCGGGCAAAGGCCAGGAGCATACAGGGCAACAGAACCGCTAGTCCCCTTCGGGAGGGAGCGATGGACAATCCGCCGGATTAAAAACGTCGAGCCGGGAATCGTTTCCCGGCCCGACGTTTTTGCTTTTACCATTTTTCCGTTCTTCTCTTAATCGAATTTGGGCAGGCAAATCCTTTTACTCGGGCGCATCGGTTCTGTTACAAATCATGGATGCCTAAGGTACCGTCCGACCCGAAACCGGGGCATGTCAACCTGAAAATGCTAGCCGAGCATCTGCAGCTCTCGCAGACGACGGTTTCGCTTGTCCTGAATAATTCTCCGTCAGCCAAGTCCATCCCTCAGGAGACGCGCCAGCGTGTGCTGGAGGCAGCAGAGCGACTCAATTATCGTCCCAATTACTTCGCCCGTTCACTGCGCCAGAGCCGCAGCATGAGCGTCGGCGTGCTCGCTCCCGATCTGAGCGAAGGCTACTTCACCCGCGTTATGAGCGGCGTAGTCGAGGAGCTGACGCACGCAAAATACTTCTACTTCACCGCCTGCCATGACTGGCGTAGCGAGTTGATGGAAGAATATCCACGCATGCTGGTGGAGCGCGCCGTAGATGGTTTTCTGCTATTGAACACGCCCGCTGAACTCGATGTTCCGGTGCCCGTGGTCGCTATCTCGGCACACGGCAGCGAACCCAATGTGACGCACATCGTCCTCGACCATGAGCGAGCTGTAAGCATGGCTTTGGTTCATCTCCATAACCTCGGCCATCGCCGTATTGCCTTCATGCGCGGACCCAAGGTCATTCCCGACTCTGAGTTCCGCTGGGAAGGAGTACAGCAGGCGGCGCAATCGCTGAATCTCAGTCTGGATCCAAATCTGGTCACGCGTATCGACTCCGGTGCTTGGAGCATGAAGACCGGACATCACCCCATGTCCCCTGAAATCGGCTATGAGCCCATGAAGCAGCTGCTCCAGACGACGCGGGATTTCACCGCCATCTTCTGCTTCAATGACATCGCTGCAATCGGCGCGATTCGCGCCCTCACCGAAGCTGGATTGCGCGTGCCGCACGATGTTTCCGTCGTGGGTTTTGACGATATTCAGTCGGCAGCCTTTTACACACCAAGCCTGACCACAGTCCGCCAGCCATTGAATGAAATGGGCAAACGCGGCGCCAGGATCCTGTTGGAGCGGATTGCCAACCCGTCGGACGCAAGTCTCTCCGCAGAGGTTGTCATGCAGCCCGAGCTGGTGGTGCGGGAATCCACGGGGCCAGTGGGATCGCGGTAGATCGGTCGCGGCTCTCATGCACGCTGGCGCACGTCGTCCAGTATTGGCACAATCGGCAGGATTACGAGAACGAAGGCCAAAGGCGCCGTGGAAACGAACCCAATGTGCCTGGATACTAACGCCCATTCACACTGAGAGTTGGGCTGCGATCCCTCGCTCGTGATTCCTGCAAGAGTAGCACTTCGCAAGCAAGCACTGGCCCAAAAGGGCCGTACTGCGTTCAGCAGAATCAGGAGATTTAGCTGTACGTTGTATATTCGAATTTGATAATATTCATCTATGCAAGAGTCCTTGCGTAAATTCAAGGCCGACATCTTTCAAGCCCTCGCTCACCCGACTCGGATCGCCATTCTTGAACTTCTGAGCGATGGCGAACTCTCCGCCGGGGCATTGATAGAGAAGCTTGGTATGGAGCAGGCCAATGTCTCTCAACATCTCGCGGTGCTGCGTGCAAAGCAGCTTGTCTCCAATCGCAAGTCTCGAAATCAGGTCTTCTATTCGGTTCGGGACCCCATCATCATTGAGGTTTTAACTTTGATGCGCAGGTATTTCCATGCCCATCTCAAGGAGGCTTTGGGGATGCTGGACGAGATGGAGAAGCCGCTGGAAACGGCCCAATGAGTTCACAACGGTGGATGCCGCGCTCCATAGAGTGCCTCCGCGGCTACACGGCCCGGCAATTGACACATGACCTGATCGCAGGATTGACGGTCGGCCTCGTCGCACTTCCCTTGGCGATGGCCTTCGCCATTGCGTCCGGCGTACCACCGCAGGCTGGTCTGTACACTGCCGTCGTGGCCGGGTTCCTGATTTCGGCGCTGGGTGGATCGCGCACTCAGATCGGCGGGCCGACCGGCGCTTTCGTCGTTATTGTTGCCGGCATTGTCGTAAGGTTCGGTTTGGGCGGTCTGGCGCTGGTCGGAATCATGGCTGGCATTCTGTTGCTGATTATGGGGTTCACCGGGCTAGGAACAGCTGTTAAGTATATCCCGCGCCCAGTGACGATCGGATTCACCAACGGCATCGCACTCCTCATCGCATCCACTCAAATCAAGGATTTTCTAGGACTGAAGACTCCTCCCGTCCCTGGCGAGTTTTTGGCGCGAATTAGGATGCTCCTCCATTATGTCGGGACAACACGATGGCAGACGATTGCCGTCGCCGTGGCTTCACTTGCCATCATTCTGCTATGGCCGCGATTGACTAAGCGGATGCCTGGCTCGATCGTAGCTCTCTTGTTGTCGACGGTTGTGGTGGCTGGCTTCCACCTGCCTATCGAGACGATCGGCAGCAAGTTCGGCGGCATACCGCAAGGCTTCCCACTCTTCGTTTTGCCCAATTTTCACGCCGAACACATCCTCCCCTTGCTTCCGTCAGCCTTCACAGTTGCTTTGCTTGCCGCAGTAGAAAGCCTGCTCTCTGCAGTCGTCGCTGACGGCATGAGCGGAGATCACCACAACTCAAACATGGAGCTCGTAGCGCAGGGCATTGCCAATATCGCCTCTCCACTCTTTGGAGGCATCCCCGCAACCGGGGCGATTGCCCGCACGGCGACGAACATTCGTTCCGGAGCGCTCACGCCGGTAGCGGGCATGGTTCACGCGCTCACGCTCCTTGCCATTCTTCTGGTTGCTGCCCCTCTGGCTCGTTTTGTGCCCTTAGCAACTCTTGCCGCAGTGCTGTTCGTCGTGGCCTACAACATGGGAGAGTGGAGGGAGATTGGAACGATCCTTCGCTTGTCGAAGACCGACATCGCCGTATGGATCACGACCTTTGCTCTGACTGTATTGGCCGATCTGACTGTAGCCGTAGGAGTCGGTATGGCCCTTGCTGCGCTCCTCTATATCTACCGCATCGCCGAAACCACAACCGTGGAAGCTGTTACTCCCGAGTACCTGGAGGACGGCCAGGCGCACATTCTCCAGGACAAGGACATTCCCTCGAACGTGACCATTCTCCGCATCCACGGCCCGTTCCTGTTTGGCACGACCGAAAAGCTGGCGGATGCGACCAGGAATCTGACCAAACTCGGAGATGTGGTAATCCTCCGCCTTCGTAACATGACAGCTCTCGATGCGACCGGCATTCATGCCCTTGAGCAATTCTCCGAGCGCTTACATAAGACAGGTAAGACTCTTCTGCTCTGCGGAGCCAGAAATCAGCCATCGCAACTCATCTCACGCTCAGACTTTTTGAAACGCGTGGGAGCTGAGAACGTGCTGCCTAATATTCAAGCGGCTCTGACTCGTGTCAATGAGATTCAAGGAGATTTCGAAGGGGTCGGCCGAGAGCTGGCACTTGAGATGGAGCACCGCCCACTCTAGCAACGGTCCTTAGACAGTGCGGTTTCCCTCAAGAGGACTCGTATAGTCGGCGAATCAAAGCCGAAGCGCACCGGGACTGAATCAAAACAACTCGGCGAAATACCCATCCGGTCCCGGACGCCTACTGGACGTCGGTGACGACTCCATTGATGAAGATCACCTTCATATCCGGGTAGTAATCGACCTCTTTCGTACCGATGCTGCCAATTCTCTTTGGCTGTCCAAAGATAGCCACAACCTGAGCCTTAGTCTGCCCTAAAGAAATTGTCTTGGTGGGCGCAGGGGCCGCGTCGGCTGGCGGAGGCGGCGGCGGGACAGGCGCGATCGGCTGAGAGGCCGGCGCAGGTGCAGGCTGCTGCGTAGCGCTCGGCTTTTCCTCCTCGGTGGCCTCGGCCGTCACCACCTCGGAGACAGTCTTCACGAATTCATCTGCTGACGGTACCGACTTCTTTGAAAACGGAAACTTCACCTGCCCGATATAGCGGACGTCGTTATACGGATCGCTATAGAACGCAAAAGTGACGCCGTCGTCCTTCACTGTGAAACCGGTCACCCAGAACTTTTCCCCATCCACAAACTTGCGTTGGGTTACATTCGTGTGATTCAGCCCTTGCTGCACCTGCCCCAACGCAAAGTCTGATGAAAAAGTTGCGGCAAAACCCATCGAAAGCTTCCCGTCCTTATAGGTGCTGGTCGGGGCAACTTTCGTCTCGGTGCTGTACATCACCAGGCCGTCTTTGTGCAGGTCCAGAACCGATCCCGGCTTGACGATATCCGTCCTGTCATCGGTGGTCTTGGTCAGAACAAAAAGCGTAGTGAGCTTCTTTTGAATTTCAGCCTTCGGATCCTGCGCGTGCGCCCAGGGTGACAGACCGGCCAGTGCCATGGCAAAGGTCAAACAAATCGCTCTCCGCATCGATCCCTCTCTGCTTTACGATTCCATCGCGCCCTGAGAATGCATAGGAGGCTGCGCTTTCATCCGCGCATTCTCCCGTTCCTGCGATACCTCGCGCTCTGAATATCCTCACGAATCTACCGCCGAAAGACAAGCTACTTCTCCAGCATTTGCAGATCCAGCGGCTTCTCCAGCAGCGCTGGTGTCTGGGAGATTTCCTGCAGCGCCCGTTTCAATGCAGAGGTGCGGCAGGGCTCGACAGTGACTACGAAGGGCAGGCTATCCAGCGGAAAGCCCGGCTTCTGCAGAATGGCATTGAGATTGATATTTTCCTTGGCCAAGGCTCCAGCAATGCCGGCCACAATGCCCGGGCGGTCGTTCACCAGGAAGCGGATGTAATGCGGCACCTCAAGCTCCGTGCCCACCTTGGCCGGCATCGATGGCATGGCAATGCGGCATGAACCCTGCGCCAGTCCTACCAGGTCGCTCACCACGGCCACCGCGGTCGGATGCCCACCTGCGCCGTGCCCTGAGAAGACGACATCTCCCCCATAGTGGCCCGTCGTCACCACCATATTCTCCGTGCCGCGCGACCAGGCCAACGGCGAGTTCAACGGCACCAGCATGGGGCGTACGGTAGCGGCAAGATGGCTTCCCACGCGCTCGGCCCGGGCAATCTGGCGAATGGTGCAGTTGAGGTCCCGTGCATACGAAAAATCGATTGCCGTAACGTCGGTGATGGGGCAAGCCTGGATATCCTCAGGATGTACCTGGACGCGGAGAGCCAGCCGCATCAGAATGGCCAGCTTGGCGCGCGCATCGTAACCGGCAACGTCCTCAGTTGGGTCGGCCTCGGCATAGCCCAGGCGCTGCGCTTCAGCCAGAGCCGGAGCGTAATCGACGCCCTGTTCCATATTGCTGAGAATGAAGTTGCACGTTCCGTTCAGAATTCCTTCGACTCGTTCGACGCGGTCGCCCGCAAGCCCGTGCTCAAGACCGGGAATCACCGGAATGCCACCCGCCACGGCTGCTCCATAGAGCAGATGCGCGCCGTTTGCCGCCGCCAAAGCCTCGAGTTCAAGACCGTGAAAAGCGATCAGTTTCTTGTTGGCCGTGACCACGCTGATGCCTGCCGCAAGAGCTTTGCGCACCCATGTACCCGCCGGCTCAAGGCCGCCCGCGAGTTCGACAATGATATCCGGGTGATCCCCAGACGCAGTCAGCAGAGCATCCGCATCATCGCTCCAGACAACCGAGTCCGGCACCCAGTCGACACGCTTGCGGTCGACATTGCGGTTCACAATGTGCGTAAGCCTGAGCCCGGCAGGAGCCGACTCAACCAGGATGCGCGCAACTGAGCTGCCAACAGTGCCAAAGCCGAACAGTGCGATCTTGAGCGAGCGTGCGGAGCTCGAAATGGGGGCGGCTACAGCAGGGGAACTCAGTGGACACACGGCAAATTCCTTTGAAGTGGGAGTTTCGACTCGGCCCGTTTTTGGCGATTCGCGTTTTTTCGATGATACAAGAGCCTGACAAGGTGCCCCGACCCTCTGGTGTAGGATAAAGGCCAATGCGACGGATTCTCTCCATTTGCCTGATGCTGGTTCTCGGATTGGGACCAGTGATGGCGGCTGTTCCAGCTGATGCACTCGCGCTCGCCTGGGCTGCGCATGGAGATGATTCTGTACTTCCGGCCTGCTGCCGCCGTCATGGCGCGCACCATTGCGCCATGGGGGCGCAGGATGGCAATGCATCCAACGGCTTCGCGACCGTCTCCGCGACAGGCTGTTGCCCCTGCTGGCCTCATACACTGGCATCCTCCGCGACGCCGCTGGCCACACTCGCATCCCAGAAGCACTCCCTCGCAATGATTGTGGAGATCCAGTCCCCGCATCAGGCATTGATCGCAGCCGGTATCAGTGACCGCCGCAGCTGGCCTATGCGCGGCCCTCCCTCCCTCGAAAGCATCTGAATACCGCCTTCCGGCTTCTTCTGAAATCTGTCGCGTAGGTCCGCATTTCTGTATGCGTGGCCACCGTTGCAGCGGATCGATACCGGAGTTTGCGCAACGCCGTATTCACCGATCAAGGGAACTCTCATGCGTTTACGTGTTTATATTTCTTTCGCTTTACTCGGCCTTTTTTCAACTTTGTCGATGCACGCCACCGTATTTTCTTCCATGCACGGAGTTGTGCATGACAGCCAGCATTTCCCGGTCAAGAATGCCGCCGTTGTGCTGCACGCCTCCGACTCCGCCTTCGAACTCAAAGCAACCACCGATGCCGAAGGGGCCTTCAACCTGAACGCCGTGCCGGTCGGCATCTATCGGCTTCATATTGCAGCCGGCGGATTTGCCCCCGTCGAAGACACCATCACCATCGTCTCCGGAACCCATGCTGTCTTTCACTTTGCGCTTTCCGTGGAAAGCGTCAGCACCACGGTTTCAGTCAGTGGAACACAAGAGGCAGCAGACTCCGTAACACCCACCACGCTGGTCTCGCGCGCAGACATCGATGAAACTCCGGGTGCCAGCCGCACCATCGGCATGGAGATGATTACCGACTATGTGCCCGGCTCCTACATGACCCACGACATGCTGCACATGCGCGGAGGCCACCAGACCACCTGGCTGCTCGATGGCATCGCCATACCCAACACCAAGATTGCTTCCAACGTTGGACCGCAGATCGATCCCAAAGATATCGAACAGCTACAGATCGACCGCGGCAGTTATGCGTCGGATATCGGCGATCGCACCTACGGCGCCTTCAATGTCCTGCCGCGCAACGGCTTCGAACGCAACCGCGATGCTGAACTGGTGCTCTCCGCTGGCAATTTCTATACCGGAGAAGCACAGCTCTCCTTCGGCGACCACAGCGAGAAGACGGCCTATTACACCAGCGTCACAGGGTCCCGCTCAAACTACGGCCTGGCCACGCCTGTCGTATCCGTCCTGCACGACGCCACCAACTCCGGCAGCGGCTACGTTTCCGTCATTCGCAACCAGACAACGCAGGATCAACTGCGATTCACCGGCCAATATCGTCAGGACTACTTCGATATCCCCTACGACCCCAGCAATACCGATTACCAATACACCTCCGGCTACTACAACTCCTTCGGCCTGCGTGACGCACAATTAGAGCGCGACGGATTCGTCATCGCCAACTGGGTGCATACCATCAGCCCGAAAGCCATGTTCGAAATCGCTCCCTTCTATCACTTCAACGAATCCGATTACGACTCCCTGCCTACCGATCTAACGGTATCGACAACCTGGCATCAGACTTCAAACTACATTGGCGCACAGGCCGATCTACGCGCGGAAATCGGCAAGAGAAACAGTTTCTCCGGTGGGCTCTACTCCTTCTATCAGAATGAAAACGACCTCTTCGGCTTCGTCGTCAATGACGGCTCCGCCACCTCGCAACCCAACACCACCGGAACACAGAACGCAGGCCTCGTCGAGTTCTACATCTCAGATCATCTGCGCGTAAATCCGTGGATTACGCTACTTGGTGGTATGCGCTTTTCCATCTTTCGTGCCGGGTTGAACGAGAGCGCGGCTTATCCGCGCATCGGCGCTACAGTTGAAGTTCCCAAATTGCACTGGGTCTTCCGCGGCTTCTACGGACACTTCTTCCAACCAGCGCCGGTGCAGACCGTCTCTTCTTCCGTCCTCAACTATGCAAGCCAGCAGCCGACAGGAGAAAACACCTTCACGCCCCTCCCTTCCGAGCGGGACGAAGAACATCAATTCGGTGTGCAGATTCCCTACAAGGGATGGATGCTCGACGTCACCAACGTGAAGAATCGCGTGAATAATTTCCTCGATCACTCGAACCTTGGTGAATCGAATATGTACTTCCCCATCGCCGTCGATGGAGCACTGGTCCGTGCCTGGGAGATGACGCTGCGCTCGCCCCGGCTGGCTCATCTGGGGCAGCTTCACGTCACCTATGCGAACCAGATCGCCGAGCAGCGCGGCAGCATTATCGGCGGATTCACCTGCACCATTCCGGATGACCCGGCATGCATCGCCGACAGTAACGACTACGAGCCTGTCGATCACGATCAACGCCACACGCTCAATACCGGGTTCACGGCAACTCTACCCGCGCGCACCTGGTTCTCCACCAACGTCTACTACGGTTCCGGCTTCACCAACGGACTCGCCGGTACCGGCATAAGCCCCTACGATGGCAACTATCTGCCGGTCCATACCACCTTCGACATTTCGGCAGGCCACGCCTTTGGTGAGCGGTTGAATATATCGGCAGCTATGCTGAACGTAACCAACCATCGCGTGCTTCTTGATAACTCGGTTACCATCGGAGGTTTCCATTTCAACGACCCGCGCATGATATCCGCACAGTTGAAATACCGCTTTCACTTTTAACGAGTTATCCTCCTGATTTGTATTGCTCAGGCATGGATGTCTCATGTATGTTTGCGCGGGGCTGTGAAAATTAACGGTTCCTGCAGCCCCAATATGTGTATAAAGGAGGCATATCGTGTCCCTGCTCAAACGCACCTTCGCTGAGTTTTTTGGCACCTTCTGGCTGGTCTTCGGTGGTTGTGGCAGCGCTGTCTTTGCTGCAGCTTTCCCTGCCCTTGGAATCGGCTTCGTCGGCGTTGCCCTGGCCTTCGGTCTCACTGTCCTCACCATGGCCTTCGCCATCGGACATATCTCCGGCTGCCACCTGAACCCAGCCGTAACCGCTGGCCTCGTCGCAGGCAAACGCTTCCCCGCCAGCGAGGCTCTCCCATACATCATCGCGCAGGTCGTAGGAGCCATCGCCGCAGCCGGCGTACTCTTCGTCATCGCCAGCGGCAAGGCAGGCTTCAGCCTGGCGAATGGCTTCGCCTCCAACGGTTACGCCGATCACTCGCCTGACCACTACTCCCTGCTCGCCTGCCTGGTGGCTGAGGTCGTACTCACTGCCTTCTTCCTCATCGTCATCATGGGCTCGACCGACACCCGCGCCCCTAAGGGCTTCGCACCCATCGCCATTGGCCTCTGCCTCACCCTGATTCATCTCATCAGCATTCCCATCACCAACACCTCAGTCAATCCAGCGCGCAGCACCGGCCAGGCGCTCTTCGTCGGCGGATGGGCTCTCGGTCAACTTTGGCTCTTCTGGGTAGCGCCGCTGATCGGCGGAGTGCTAGGCGGCCTCATCTATCGCGGCCTGTTTTCACACGACGAGTAATTCTCTCAATAGCTGAGGCCTTCGCGTCATCCACCGCGAAGGCCCCGACAGACTGCGTTCGAGCTACGGTATCAACAACAGTTTGCCCGTTGTCTTTCGCCCGGCAATGTCGATCTGCGCCTGCGCAGCGTCTGCCAGCGCATAGGTGTGTTCCATGCGCACCTTGAGGGTACCCTCTGCCACCCACCGCAAAACGGCTCCCGCCCGTTCTTCTAATTCGGACCGCGTCGCCGTGTAGTCCTTGAGCGTGGGACGGGTGACAAACAGCGATCCACGCTGGCTCAGCTGGATTAAATCGAAGGGCGGCACCGCGCCGCTTGATCCTCCGAACAGAGCAAGCAGTCCGCGCGGCCGCAAGCAGTTGAGCGATTTTTCGAATGTCGTCTTGCCCACTGAGTCGTAGACCACATCCACGCCGCGGCCGTCGGTCAGGCGCTTCGCCTCTGCTTCGAAATCCGACTCGGTGTAAAGAATCACCTCATCAGCGCCGGCAGCCCGCGAGAGTTCCGCTTTCTCCGGTGTCGAAACTGTCGTCAATACCCGCGCCCCACACGCACGCGCAATCTGCGTGAGCAAAAGGCCTACGCCACCTGCGCCCGCATGAATCAATGCCGTCTCGCCACGCTCGAGTATCCAGGTCGCATACGCCAGATAGTGGGCAGTCATACCCTGCAGCATGACTGCCGCCGCCAGTTTCAAATCCAGGCCGGCCGGAACTTTGATCAGTTGCGTAACAGGCACCAATGCATATTCAGCGTAGCTGCCCCGCGCGCCGGCCGAGGCAACCGAATCTCCAACCGCAAACTCATCCACTCCCGGCCCAAGTTTCTCCACCGTGCCCGAGACTTCGGAGCCAGGAATAAGCGGTAGCGGCGCCTTGTACCGGCCTTCGCGAAAATAGATCTCGATAAAATTGACGCCGGCCGCGGCAACCTTGATGAGCACCTCACCCGGTCCCGGCGTGGGCACAGGCACATCGGCCAAGGTAAGCACTTCTGGGCCGCCGGTCTGGCTGATTTGGATAGCTTTCATTTCACTCTCTATGTACTACCCTAATAGATGCCCGGGACAAGTCTGGCGGTTTGCCGGCAGTAGTCGATATACTCCTGCCCAAAATGCTCGCGTAAAGCAATCTCTTCGACATGAATCCGATAAAGCAGTGCCGCCGCCGGCGGAACGAAAATGACCAGGAGCGAAATCCAGTTGCGTTGATGCAGCCCCACCGCTCCAATGCAGAGTAACAGGCCGGAGTAGGAAGGGTGTCTCATCCAGCGATAAAGACCCGTCTTGAGCACCGTCTGCGTAGAATGAATTGCGACGTTCGAGCTGAAAGACTTTCCCAGGCTCACGACTGCCACCCAGCGTAAAACCAGTCCGAAAACAAGCACCAGCAAGGATGCGAAGCCTATCCATGAAATACCGAAAACGATAGGGCCAGGAGGCAGATTGGCGCCCTGTGCCTCGCCAATCCAGATGCCACAAGTCAACGAGCTGAAGATGACAACCCAGAGCAGCAGCAATGTTCCCCTGTCGCGTACTTTCCCTGTGCTGCGCCGCGTGCGAGTGGCAATGGCAATATAAACTTCCGACGCGAACCAGCCGTAGTAGAAGATTTGCCAGATAGACGACAGGGACATTCACGCTCCGTTGAAAAGAATGTTCCTCTCGATAGTATCTGGCTGATAGTATCTGGCTCATCCCGATAACCACAGCTACCTGGCAGGCTGCAGCCGCAAAACCCAGTCATACTCACCGGGAAGATTCGCCGGCAAAGAAACCTCGATGTCCGCTGCCTTTTGCGTCCACTTGAGCGGTCCAGCACCGCCAAGCAGCACGATTTCAGAGCCTGGAGCAGCCGTGACATTGTGGAGCAGGATCGTCGAGGAAGTCGGCTTGCCGAAAAGCGTGGCATACAGATGGCCATCTTTCTGCGTAAAGCGAAGATCAATGGCGTGTCCCGCGGTATCGGCCTGATTGGTTGTACCGTTGGCGCGCGTCCAGGGCTTCGTTCCGTAAATTGCCTCGCCATTCTGTTTAAGCCATGCGCCCAGCTTTTGCAGACGGTCAAGCTGGATCGCCGGAATCGTTCCATCTGCTTCAGGACCCACGTCCAGCAACAGATTGCCGTTCTTGCTGACAATGTCAACAAGCAGCTCAATAAGATCCTTAGGTGCGATGGTCTGGGCTTCGCCCTCGGCCCGGTTATAGCCGAAGGAGAGGCCAATTCCTCGGCACTCTTCCCATTTCTTTTCGCTGATTTGATCGAGCTTGGCATATTCCGGCGAAGTGAAGTCATGGTGCGGCACGCCAAAGCGATCGTCGATCACTCCATCCGGAACGGCGTTGTAGTAGTCAGCCATCACCTGCAGGGCATTGCCGGACTTGGGCCAGTTGATATCGTTCCACAGAACGGCGGGATGATAGAGCTGGATCAGTTCTTTGATCTGAGCGTCGGCGTAGTCTCCGTAGGCTTTGCTCTGCGGCAAAACCGTCTCAAAGTCGTGATCGCCCTCGATAGGACCTCGGTCGAAGGTCCAATCGTAACCGCCGGAATAATAAAGGCCCATCTTTAGTCCGGTCTTGCGAACAGCCTCTGTCAGCTCGCCGGTAATATCGCGGGCGGCATGGATGTGAGCCTGGTTTGGATTGGGAACTTTGCTGGGCCACAGTGTAAAACCCTCATGATGCTTGGTTGTCAGCACAACATATTTAGCTCCCGCATCGCGGAAGATAGCAGCCATCGCATCGGGATTCCACTTTGCCGACTCCTTGTCGAATTCAGGCGCGAAATCGTAATAGTTGAAGTCTGCCCCGTAGTGCTCCTTGTGATACTTCTCGGTCGGCGAACCGGGATTGCGCATGGAGTTGTAATACCACTCGGCGTACGGAGTGTTCCCGACTCCTCCAGTCACGTGATTCGGATCTTGCGGCTGCGCCCAGGCAGGAACTGAGTACAGCCCCCAATGAATGAAGATGCCCAGCTTGGCGTCGTCATACCACCCCGGCAGCGGGTGCGCATCGAGCGAAGCCAGCGTCGGCTCGTAGTGCTTTGCTGCCTCCTGGGCAACTCCGGGAAGAGAAACACCAACGGCAAGGCAAAGCGGCAGCACGGGTGTGAAAGCAAAGAGTTTACAAAGCACGATTACAAGCCTCTTTCAATGCAAATGACAGACAGAGGCAGTGTACACAAACACACTTGGAGAACCTAACCTGCGGTCTATCATTCAATCTAAAGCTTCTATTGACAGAGACCGTCCTAAAACCAATGCTCACTTCCCACAAGGTCGGCTTCATAGTACGAAATCTAATCTCGATAAATGTATTGATAATTTTGCGCTCATCGACAGTGGAGGCCGAAGAACAGGCTTGCTTACGTCTCGATTTGCTCTGACGTGGTTGCGAAGCTAAAAAAGGCCCTTTCTCAGGAACGGCTATAGACCTTACGCTCTATTACCGATTGTCTCGTATTTCGGGAACGAGATGGACTAAGGCGTCGATCACGACGTCGGGTCGGTCCCGGGATATGTAATGCCCGCTCCCTTTGGCAAAGATCGCCACACGGTTCGGGGATGCGGCTACGAAGTCAGAGTGCGCGCGGCGCATCGCTGCAACCTCGTCTGGTGCATCAACCCAGGTATGTTCTGCAGTGATATCGACTATGGGGAGACTCAACGGTACGTGCACGTCTCTCATGTAGCGTGCGGTAGCTGGATAGGCTTGATCCTGGCGTAATAGATTGCGGCCAAGTTCGGGCTTTTCCTTGATCAAATCTTCAGCTAGAGGCGTATAACGCGCGGAGATGGCTCCCGCTTCTTTATCGTCAAAGAAAGAAGGGATGTTCGCGTCTACCAGCACAAGACCCTTGACTCGCTTGTCCTCAGAGGCGAGGATCTCGCTTATGAACCCCCCATAGGAATGAGCCACTACGATGATGGGCCCGTGAATGTCGCACTGATCGAGAGCGTGTCGTAACGCGGTGCCCTCATCTACAATTCGATAAGGGCGCGGATTAGGGTCACTCTTCCCCAAACCTGCGCGATCATAGACTACAGTTCTTACTTTTGCCCGTTCCCGGATGACAGGTTCGATATTGGACCATTCGCTTGAATCCTCTCCGCCGCCGCTCTCGAAGACAACCGTTGGTGTTCCATCTCCCCTGCTTTGCATCCACAGCGCATATCCGCCCACGTCAACCTTCCGGCCTACGCTGCAATTTTCTGCAACTGCATCAGAACACCCAAGGATTGCCAATACAAATAGCGGTACTATGATTCGCAAGGAACCTCCTTTACAAGCCGATAGAAAAAGATCGTCAAAGCAATATCCGAGCAATTTGAATACCAGAGCGCGCAATCTTATTTCGCTGAAAATGCAACACTTCGGGCACCCTTGCCCGGATCACATGTCCATCATGAGGCCCGCACTGTTCGAATCCGGACAGCCGATTCACCACTCTACGCTTTTTTCATCGAGACCAGATGTATCTCGTTCAAATGGGACAGGGCGGGTGGGCTAGCGAAGTGACATGGCACACGTGACATAGAAGAATCGACTCTTGCCGACAAGCCAAGTCACTCATCGATGCCCCGACGAAGAGTTGGCCAGGGATCAGCACGAGAGATACCCGTGTCGACACCAGTTTTCCGTCGGCATCCACCCAGCATGATGAATTCAGGCTGACCCACGATCTAATCTGCAAATAAAAAGCCCCGCTCTCGAAACCGGAGCGGGGCCATGCGTTTCAATCAACTCGAATCAGTTGCCCGAGAGCAAACTAGGCTCTTCCGGAGCCCGTAGCCGCACCAGCCGGTCAATCGCGTACGGCGCGCGATGGCTGCTGGTGTGATAATGGCGCACCTGCAACTCGCCCAACAAACCGATCGCCAGCATCTGGATGCCCGCGACAATCAGCACCGCCGCGACCACGAACAACGGCCCATGCTCATCCATCATGTTCTGGTGCGGGTGAATCAGCTTGGAGATGCCCAGGAACAGCGAAAGAAAGCTGCCCGCCACGATGCCCAGCGACCCGATGCCGCCAAAAAAGTGTAATGGACGGCTCATATGCTTGAGCAGGAATCGAATGGTCAACAAATCGAAGAAAACGCGAAAAGTGCGTCCGATACCATAGTGGCTCTTGCCGCGCTCCCGATTCACATTCTTGATCGGAATTTCACAGATCGAGGCCCCATACCAGGCCGCCAGCGCCGGAATAAACCGGTGCATCTCGCCATAGAGCGGAATATTGTGAATGATCTCGCGCCGATAAGCCTTGAAGGTCGTCCCAAAATCGTGGATATCCACTTCAGAGAGCTTCGCCATCAACCAGTTCGCGCAGCGTGAAGGAATGCGGCGCATGACAAAGTTGTCGATCCGCTCCTTGCGCCAGCCCGAGACAACATCGTAGCCCTCTTCGAGCTTTTCGATGAACGCCGGAATCTCGTTCGGATCGTGCTGCAGATCGCCGTCCATGGCGATGATAAACTCGCCGCTGGCATTGTCGAAACCAGCCGCCAGCGCCGAAGTCTGGCCGAAGTTGCGTCGCAGCTTAACCACCAGCACGCGGCTGTCCACCGCGGCAATCTCTTCCAGCAGCTTATACGTGCGGTCGTTCGATCCGTCATCGACCAGCACCAGTTCAAAACTATCGCCAACCTGCTCCATCACCGACTTGAGACGGGCGTACAGCTGGGTTACATTCTCTTCTTCGTTGTGAAACGGTACCACGATGGAATACTTCGGCATATATTCAGTATAGATGCGGCGGGGATAAAAAAGGCGTCAAAAGGAACCCGGTCGAACAATAGAATCGACCCACAATTACCAATTGGTTACTGACAGGATGCTGTCAGCAGGCATGGCGCACCATGGCTTCACTGGCGTTGAGAACAACGCCGCAGGAGAGCCAAAATGACCGCAGCCACCATGGAAATGACGACCGGCAATTTGCTGGAATCCCAAACGCCTCAACGAAGGACCAACACCCTGGTGTGGTTTGAGCTGCCGGTCAGCGACCTCGTCCGCGCCACCCACTTCTACGAGCGCGTCTTTGCCACGCGCCTCAAAATCGATGAGCGCTTCCCCGGCCTCGCCATCTTCCCCCGCAGCGCAGAGGAGGCAGCCACTGGCGCGCTCGTACAGGGCGGCCCGGGGAGCACGGTGGGCGCTTCCCCCTCCTCCGACGGCACCGTCATCTACCTCAATTGCGACGGCGACCTGGACGGCGTGCTCCACCGCGCTCAGGCCCTCGGCGCGACCGTCCTGCAGGAGGTGGCTCAGCTGCCCGGCGGCATGGGCTGGATCGCCCAATTCCGCGATCTCGACGGCAACCGGGTCGGCCTCCACGCAATCTTCTAACCGCCGGTTGCGTTAGGATGCCTTCATCATGCGCCGGGCCGATCGTCTCTTCAGAATCGTTCAATTTCTGCGCGCGGGGCGGCTGCAAACCGCGCGCAGCCTGGCCCAGAAGCTGCAGGTATCTGAACGCACCGTCTATCGCGACGTGCAGGACCTGCAGCTCTCCGGCGTCCCAATCCTGGGCGAAGCCGGCGTGGGTTACACCCTGCGCCGCGACTACGATCTGCCTCCGCTTATGTTTGATCATCGCGAAATCACGGCCCTGGTCCTCGGCAGCCGCATGGTCGCCGCCTGGGGTGACGCCGAGCTGGCCTCCGCCGCCAACGATGCCCTGCGCAAGATCGAAGCCGTGCTGACCCCAGCCCTCCGCGACCGCATCGACGCAGTCCCGCTGCACGTCCCAACCCACGGCCTCAAAAGCCAGGGCATTGCGCGGGAAATCCTCGAACAGTTGCGCGGCGCGATTGAAGGCTCCAACATCGTCCAAGTCGCCTATGGAGACGAAAAAGACCGCGTCACCGAGCGCCGTTTGCGCCCCATGGCGCTCCTCTTCTGGGGAAACGTATGGACCCTCGTCGCCTGGTGCGAGCTCCGTAACGACTTCCGCAGCTTCCGCATTGACCGTTTCAAGTCCCTACACCGGCTCGAAGAAACCTTCCTCCAGGAGCGCGGCCAGCGCTATGAAGATTTTCTCGAGCGCGTCCGCCGTCAGATGCGTGAGCTCTATCCCGGCGAGGAGCCTCAGTTCGGCACCGCGCATCGTCAGAAGTGACACATCTTGGCCGTGAGACATGCCGCAGACCACCAGCAAACCAGTGAGGAGAAGGACCGCGACAAGTACAGCAAGCAACGACTCCTTCGTGAGAGGCCATCCGAGCCGGTACCAATCCGCATCGTTGCCAGAAGATCGTGCAGCAGATGACCGGGTTCTCAGACTCGCCTACTAAGTCCACCACCGCAAAACAAATCTGAGGACAGTCCGCAAAGACTGTCCTCAGATTCATGACAACCCTGGCCCTCTCGCACGGCCCAGGGAGCGGGAGGCTTCAGCCTCCCGAATACTCCAACCGCTTACCGCCAGTGGCCTTCCACCAGCACCCATCCGCCCCGGCGATGCACCCAGTGATGGCCAACCCAATGCGCTCCGCGATGAGGCGGACGATCCCAGCGCCCCGGCACCCAGACATAGCGCGCGCCATCCCAGCGATGGTAGCCGTCGATCCAGACGAATTCAGCGCCGGGCCGCGGACCGCGTGTCTCAACGATCGGCGCGGGCGGTCCCACGCGCACATACACCTGCGCAAAAGAGGCGGCAGGGGAAAGCGTAGCTGCGAGCAATAACGCTAAAACCATCTTTTTCATGAGAATTGATTCCTCCTGGTGATTTCATGGTCCGCCGGCTCTTGTAAGCCCGGCACTTTTGTTCTTTCCCTTTGAACGTCCGAGATGACCGAAAAGTTGCGCAATCAGACAAGGACGAATGTTCAAAATCGTGAAATGTTATCTCGTCTGAGATCATCTGTGAACGGGGAGAAGACATGTCCAGAGAACAGAAGGTCGCCGCGGTTGAAGCTTATTTGGATTGTTTTGTAACGAAAGACTTGTCGAAGGTGCCCTTTGCCGAAGACGTAACATTTGAAGGCCCACGCATGCCAAAGTTAACCGGGCGGCCAATGGTATTTGGATTTCTCACCCATATTCTCCCCATGGTTAAGGGTATTCAGTTAAAGCAGCACATCGTCGAAGGGGATTACATCGCGACCATCTTCGACATGGAAACAGTCAACGGTGTGGATCACGTTTGCGACCGAATTCACATCGTAGACGGACAGATTCAGTCGATACAAGCGTTCTATTACCCAGAAACGATACCCGAGGGACAAACTAGTTAGCGCGTCTATCTGGCTATCGGGATATCCCGCAAAGGGTGAATTGTGTGATGCATTGCACGAGCGTGCTACGAGATGAACAGAAGGCCGCCCGCAGGCGGCCTTCTGTTCCGGCACTTGCTAATTGCAGCAACCGCCACCGTCGCAACAGGCAGGCTCTCCACAACAGGTGCTGACGGTTGCGGCAGAAGCCGATAGGGACAAGAGCATGACGACTGCAAACGCCAACGATAGGACTCTGATCTTCATAAAATCTCCTTTAGGTTTTCGGTACAAGAACGACACGGCAGCCCATATAAACAGGCCGCCAAGATGCGAGTCGAGATAAAGGATCTCTCTAAATTCGCAGATCGTCCTTGAGCTGAAAAACAGTCGGCTGATAGCGCAACCCTGGAGTAAGCTCACGCAGAGCCAAGCAGATCGGAGGATTCGGCCTGGAGTGGTAATCGCTCTCAGAATGTGGCGTGAGCTGAACGCCCTCCGATGGGCTCTCTTCTTTGTCAGCAACCGTGATGGAGACCTGACACGCGGGACAAGATTCAGGCGCAGAGTTTACCGGGAGCGGGCAGCAAGGAGTATGGTCTGGCTGGCATAGCGGAAACTCTGCGGAGAGATGCTCGGCGAACGATGGACTCGCGACCCAAACGAACGCCAGCAAAAGCGCAAACATTCGTCGAAGTTGGCCACTCGGTCTCACAGCTTAAACTTTAGCATTTTCGCGCCGCTTGATGGCGAGGCACACCAGGTTGCGAAGACACTCAGTTCGTCTGTTTCGCAAAGGGTAAGTTTTGAGACAACTAAGAAATCGCTGCTGATTGGAACGCCCTGCTACTTGCCGGAATTATTGAGGGTAACGAGCGGCTTGCCTCTGCGACGATAGTCCAACACCAGATGTCTTCACAACGCTTTTCCACTAGCTCTCGAAGGTTTGCAAGCACACGATGCATGACCTCGTTGTACTTGCGGAGATGCGCCGGTTTGTCTACGCCGTCAGTACCTACCTCGTAGGTATCCGCCCGGGCGGCTATGGTCAGCTCGTTGGCAAAATGGAGCAGGAAACGGATACGCTTGTCTGGTTTCATTTGATCGAGCAATTCAGCTATTTCCATGTGTGACCTCTGCATCGGGCATGTGTATCACAGTTTCGTCGACACGACCATTCGATGTTTCGAAGTCGTGTCGTGATCTACTCGACAGTTACTATAATTTCTCTATGAAAGCCTTGGACTGGGATGATCCGATTGTAGAGGAACGCTGGTGTGCAGAGCGCAACAAGGAGGTAACCGAATATCTTGCGAGGCAACGGGTTGAACATGGTGAAGTCGGTTCTTGGCCAGCTTGGCACGTCGTTCCCTACGTTTCGATTTGGGCTATCGAGAGTTTGCGAAGTCCCGGCGATGTTGGCTGGTGGGCAATCTGTGGCGATCTTCCAACTGACTACCTCTCTGCAGCGAACGTAAAACTTCCAAGAGAAGCAATGCTCGCGTTTGCCGACACATGGAGTGAAGCGGCGGCCTGCATGCTCAATGGAGTTTCTCCTATTGATGTGACCTTTGGCTCCGTCGAGCAAAGCTCGGAACTCGCTCCCCTACTTCAAAATCGTGCTGATCTCCTTCGTCGTTTTGCCGAGGACAACTCAGTTTGGGGACCTGAGTACGATTAGGTGGTTGGGCTTGATAAGTGCAACAGTCTCATAAAGGGTAAGTCTCGGGGACGCTTCCCTGCCCGGCAATCAATGCGTACTTGTGTGGCCTAAAAATCTGTGTCGCAATGAAGGCATGAAATACGACTATGTCCGTAGCTCCTCTTCGAGAATCTGAGCGGCACGCCGGCAAGCTGAATCATCCACGTCATAATGCGTCACAAGACGCACAGCACGCGGGCCAACCGTGCTGATCAGTAGCCCCCTTGTCTTGAGCGCTGCAACAAGCTCGGACGGTTTGCGAGTCTTGAGTTGGAAGATAACGATGTTAGTCTGTACGGCTTCGAGATCGATTTCAACTTCTGCGATCTGCGCCAGTGTTTCAGCCAGCATCCGCGCATTGGCGTGGTCTTCGTGAAGACGCAGCGGCATCTTTTCCAGAGCGATCAATCCGGCCGTTGCGAGCACGCCAGCCTGCCTCATGCCACCGCCCAGCGCTTTCCGATAAACGCGCGCTTCAGCGATAGCGTCTTTGCTGCCCACCAGCATCGATCCGACCGGCGCGCAAAGTCCCTTCGACAGGCAGAACATCACCGTGTCGAATCCGCGTGTTAGCGTACGTGCGTTCTCGAATACATCGCCGCCCAGTGTTGTAGCTGCATTGAAGATGCGCGCTCCATCCAGGTGTACCGGCAGATTTCGTTTGCGTGCGCCAGCCCAGATTTCTTCGAGCAGTGGCAGCGGAGTGACAGTGCCTCCAGCAAGATTTGCCGTGTTCTCAATCTCGATCAGGCCCGTTGCCGCGCGAAATGTGCTGCCCTTCGCGTAGATGACCGGCTCGATATGAGCCCACGTAAGAATGCCGCGCGGTGCAACCACGGGCCGTATCAAGCACCCTGAAAAACTCGCGGCGGTAGCCATCTCCCAATCGAGAATGTGCGAGCGCGACTCGCAGATAATCTCCTGCCCCGACCGCGTGTGCAAGCGAATCGCAATCTGGTTGCCCATCGTACCGGTCGGCACAAACACCGCCGCTTCGCGATTAAAGAGTTCCGCAGCGCGCGCTTCAAGCCGATTGATGGTCGGGTCTTCACCATAGACATCGTCGCCGACCTCGGCCATAGCCATAGCGGAACGCATCTCCGGCGTGGGGCGAGTCAAGGTATCGCTGCGCAGGTCGATCATTTCAGTGGGATTGTCAGCAGGCATGTCTAAGGCAATACTCCAAATGGTATGGCTTGATTCTAATGGGTGGCCGCGGAGTGCGATTCGAGTTCATGCACCGAAGCCAGGCCGATGAATTCACCGAAAACATCGTTGGAGATCAGGCGGCCCCGGTCCGTGAGTCGAACCGTTCCGCTGTCGATGGTGAGCAGCCCGTCCTCGGCTAGCCGGTGGGCAACTGCAATCGAGGGTTGGACAGCGGCTCCAAATTCAACGCGAAGATCGGAGAGAACGACACCGGCGTTGCGGCGGAGGCCGAGGAACCAGGCCTCTTCAAGCTGCTGCGTTGGACCGAGCCACGCGGTTTCAGGAGCTTTTTGAGAGTCGCCCAGATACGCAGCGAGATCATCGGTTGTTGTGGCTCGCAATACGGAGCCATCCTCTGCGCGAAACATGGAGCTGGCGTCGAGACCAAGGCCCAGATAAGGTCGCCGCCGCCAATAGCGAAGATTGTGTTTCGATTCAGCGCCAGCGCGCGAGAAATTGGAGATCTCGTATTGCTGCAAGCCTGCTGTGGCAAATGTGGAAAGCGCTTCTTCATACATGAGCGCGATAGCGTCGTCGCTGGGCACCAGGCCTGCACTATAGCGGCCGCCGCCGGAGATCAGTTCGCGGCCCAGGCGGGAGTCTTCGTCGATCTCAAGCATGTAGATCGAGGCATGCGGAACGTCAGTTTCCAGCAGCACCGAAAGTGACTCGCGCCAGGAACTCAGAGTCTGTTCGGCAAGACCGGCGAGCAGATCGATGTTGAGATTGGGTATGCCCGCAGCTCGAAGGCGGCGCAGGTCTTCGAGAACAACGGCGCGGGTGTGAAGGCGGCCGCTTAACTGCGCTTCGCGATCGACAAACGACTGCACGCCAAGCGAGACACGGTTCACTCCCGCAGAGACCATGGCTTCGAGAGTAGCGTCGGAAAGCTGGCCGGGAGCGCATTCGATAGTGATTTCAACATCCGGGGTCAAGGCGAACATTTGGCGAATTGAAACAAAGATCCGATTGAAGTGCTCAGGTCCAAGCAGGACCGGCGTTCCTCCTCCAAAGTAGACCGTGTCCACCGTTCGCGGCAGACTGACCCGCATGGCCTCCGCCCACGCTGGCGCAGCGGCCAGATCCCGGATCAAATGTTCCACGTACAACAAATGGTCGCTGGCAGGGTAAACGCCGGAGGCGAAGTTGCAGTAGGTGCACTTGGCGCGACAGAAAGGAATGCTGAAGTAGAGCCCAAGCGCGTCTTTTGTGGATACCGCCATTGTTTTCTATTTTCGCACTCGGGAACCTGTGCGGAATGGCATACTGGGCTGGTTCCCTTCACTACTTTTGAAATTGTGAGGCAAGAAAGACCCGTGAGTTTGCTGCCGCTGACACCGCAATTGTTGAATGCATATCTTGGAATTCTCTGTTCCATCGTGATTTTGCCGACGGTGGCGGCCACGTACTATCAAGCCTTCAAGGCGCGGCAGGAGGCCAGGGCCGCGCGCGAGGGGTCGCTGCACAGCAGAAACTGCCTTGAGTTTGTGACGTCAGATGGCAGCTGCGTCAATCTGATTCCACTGGAGACGCTGCACACCCTGCCTATGCCGGGCGATGTTGTGCTGCTACCCGGCGACGGTGTCGGCGGGGATAGCCGATTCGCGCCCGGAGCGTACCGCGTCGACCGCATCGAGCATATCTACACGCCTGCCGAGATGAAGAAGAAGCGCCCCGGCGAGGCGCGGCTCACCAAGGCGGTGGCGTTGGTGAGTTCGCTGCACTGAGGCTGTGGAACAGGACTGAATTGTTCCTTGTGGAACAATTCAGAATGCCTTCTGAAGGCGAAGAGATGTCAAGCGAATTTGCTCGATCCTGTTGAGTCAATTAGGTTCTTTTTTGCGTGGAATTATGGGCAAATGTGCATTGTTTCCGGTTGCCGATTTTATATATCCACGCGGGTATATTTGGCTCACGATGCACATGGGATTGCAGGAACGGAAAGCCAGGGATGCGGCGTTCGCACTGGCGCTTGAGGAGCTTCGACCGGAGCGTGCTTTAATGCGGGCGATGATTGAGGCGCGGGTGCGGGCTGGGCTGACGCAAGCTCAGCTTGCGCGCCGGATGGGAACGAAGCAGCCAGTCATTGCGCGGCTGGAGGCTGGGCGGCGTTCGCCGAATGTCAGGACACTACGGAAGTTGGCGGTTGCGACTGGAAGCCGGCTGGTGGTGCGGTTGGAACAGATGCAGCCGGTTGCGGATGCATCGTGAGGTCTGAATCCGGAGGAGGCCGTAAACCTTGCTCTACACACCTTGCGCTTCTACATATTATGGGTGTATATGTAGAAGTAATAGGCATGGTGGCGGTATGACAGCTTCATCGAAATTCGACCTTCCTCAAGGAACCCTGGACCTGCTCATTTTGCGGGTTGTGGCACTGGGGCCGGTGCACGGCTATGCGATTGCACAGCGCATGCAGATGATCTCGAAAGAGGCGTTGCAGGTGCAGCAGGGCTCTCTCTATCCGGCGCTGCACCGGCTGGAAAACAAGAAGTTCCTGGTTGCCGAATGGGGCCCGACGGAGACAGGACGCGAGGCCAAGTTTTATCGGCTGACGGCGAAGGGGCGTTTGCAGCTCAAGACGGAAACGGAGAGCTGGGCGCGGCTGACGGAAGTGGTGGGCATGATCCTGCAGCATCCAGAGGGGGAGATCGCATGAACTGGTTTCAGCGGCTGGCGCAACGCGGACGGATGGAGAAGGAGCTCGACAAGGAGCTTCGCTTTCATTTTGAGACGCAGGTTACGGACAAGATCGATGCCGGCATGAGCGAAGCCGAAGCGCGGCGAACGACACGGCTTGAGTTTGGCGGCATGGAGCAGATCAAGGAAGAGTGCCGCGAGAGCCGGGGGACGCTATGGCTGGCTTCGATTTGGCAGGATCTGCGATTTGGCGGGCGTATCCTGGCTCGGTCGCCGGGCTTTTCACTCACGGCAATTCTGGTGCTGGCGCTGGGGATCGGTGTAAGTACGCTGGCCTTTAGCCTGTACAACCTGATTGCGCTGCAGTCGATCCCGGTGCACGAGCCGGAGACGGTGGTAAGAATTCAGAGGCGCTCACCGGAGAACATTACGCCGGGGATTCCGTATGCTTCGATTGCTTACTATCGTGACAATGCGAAGTCGTTGTCGGCGGTGATGGCGACGATGAGTGCCTCTCCCATGGTGATCGATCGGGACGAGGCGCGAGTGAAGCCCGCGTTTGTGAGCGCCAACTACTTCAGCGAGTTAGGAGTGACGGCGGCGGCCGGACGTTTGATCGATCCGAAGAGCGAAAACTCCGCAGGCGCAGCTCCGGTGGCGGTGTTGAGCTATCGCTACTGGCAACGGAAGTTTGAGGGCGATGTGTCGATTGTCGGCAGGACGATTCATCTAGCGGGCAAGCCGGTTACGGTGATCGGAGTCACGTCTGCTGGATCTGCAAATCTCGGGACAGACAGCCCGGATGTGTGGCTGCCGTTGCTGCAGTATGGATACTTTTTCGAAGGCAGCAAGGCGCTGACCGATCCTGATTTTAATGGAATGACGGTGATGTGGGGGAGGCTGGCGCAGGGGGTGAACCCGTTACAAGCGGAGAAGGAATTGTTGGCTTTGACCAACCGCCTGCGCACAATTTATCCGGCGGTGATCTGGGACAATGAACGCATTCTGGTAACGCCGGGGGCGCGCTTCTTCTCAATGGAGGATGGGGTTCCGATACTGGCGTTTATGGCTCTGCTGGTGCTGCTGATCCTAGCGGTGGCATGTGCCAACCTGGGCGGGCTGCTGATGGCGCGTGGCGTGAGCCGACGGCGGGAGATACAACTGCGGATCGACCTTGGGGCACGCAAGGCAAGGGTCTTTCGGCAACTGTTGACCGAGAATCTGCTGCTGGGCATGCTTGGCGCGGTGGCTGCGCTGCCGCTGAGCTATGCTGTGCTGCGGGTGGTGCTGGTGTACGCTGATGCCCCGGCCTGGATGAGTGCCGCGCCGGATTGGCGTGTGCTCTTGTTTACGGGAGCGATGGGGTTTGTAGCCGCGCTCTTCTTTGGCATGCTGCCGACGCTGCAAATGGTGCGGCACAAGAAGGAGCGAACGCTGTGGAACCAGTTGGTGGTGTGCGCGCAGGTTGGCGCGAGTTGTGCGCTCCTGATTCTTGCAGGGCTGCTGGTGCGAGCGACGCTGCATGCGCTGTATACCGACCCTGGATTTGGCTATGAGCAGGTGGTATCCATCAATCCAGGACTGGGGGAACATGGATACACGGCTGCGGCGGCGCAAAGCTATCTCGATCGGATGCTGGGCCGGTTGCGGGCGGTGCCCGGTGTTACGGCTGTTTCGATGGCGTGGAGCCCTCCGCTCGTAAATGAAAGCGTAAGTATTACCGATATTCGCGTGGATGGGCGGCGCGTGATGATTTATCCCAACTGGGTGAGCGCTGAGTTCTTTCAGACGATGGGTATTCCGCTGCTGCGAGGCCGCTTTATGCGGACTGGCGAGACTCGTGCGGTGATTCTGAGCGAGTCTCTGGCGCGCAAGCGCTGGCCGACCGAAGACCCGATCGGAAAACAGTGGGAGGGCGGCAAGGACATCGTCGTTGGCGTGGTGGGCAACACACGGGCCATGGAGATGAACAACACAGATGCGACGGAGATTTACTATCCCCCGGCCGCGGACAACATGTCAAGAATGTCGGTGTTGGTGAAAACTACAGGTGACCCGAGTTCAGTTACGCCTGCAATCAAGCAGATCGTGAGCGGCATCGATCCGAAACTTTTTCCCACCATCACTCCGCTTAAGGCTGGATTTCGCAAGAATGTTGCACGAGTGGAACAGATTGCAACGATCATCAGCCTGCTGGGCGCCATCGCAATTTTTCTGGCGGTGGTTGGGCTGCTGGGTCTGGTGAGCTATGCAGTTTCACAGCGAACGAAGGAGATTGCGATCCGGCTGGCGTTGGGAGCGGATCGGATGGAGATTTTTTCTTCCGTGCTGAAGCGGTTTGCGTGGCCGGTGCTGATCGGGCTGGCAGCGGGAGTCGGCGTCACGGGTGCATTGTCGCAGGTGTTGCGAAGAGTGCTTTATGGAATCAGCGGTTTGGACCCGATCAGCTATGCGAGTGCGATTCTGCTGCTGATTGCGGTGCTGGGAGTTGCGGCGATGCTGCCGATACGGCGGGCTTTCCGGATCGATGTGGCGCGGATTTTGCATTCGGAGTGAAGAATGCGGCTGAGTGAATTAGTTTTCGTAATGGCCGCCTTATTACGTTTTGCTCCAGCTTAGAGGGGTTTGAGAACAGGACGATCGTCTCCGTATAGATCGGTCTCGCCAGAATCGAAGACTACTTTGAAGAACTGGCGGAGATGTGAGTGATCAGTGGTTTCTCCGTACTCCGCGTTTGGATGAACGATCCAGATGACATTTAGTCCATCCCGCCGGCTGTAGTAGCCAACCCTGAGTCGTTTGCCTAACAAACCTACGTAAGGTCCCGGATTGTCTTCTCGTACCGCGATCTCGCTACGCGGGCTGACGGGATTACAGGCAATATCGCGGTCCTGATATGCGAACACCCGTTTTTCCCGCGCTGTGTATTCCTTTTGGCGTTTAATGTTTCTGGTCATCGAGCGACAGTATATAGAAGGCGGATTGAGAGCAAGACTCCGGGGCTGAAGCCCCTTTTCAATTTGGATCTTTTTCAGGGGCATGAATGCCCCTGCTCCCTCCGGTAGAACAATCAACGACAGAGACGTTCCTGGGGCTCATCGTTGTCTGCGACGCAAATTCTCCTACCCTCCGTACCCTTACAATGAAATTGGGATCGAACTGACGAATGGCGGACGAGAAGGAAAAGCCGAAGAAGGCTGAGGATGAGGTAAGCGGGAAGGCTTATGATGGCCGGCTGATGCTGCGTCTTGCCCGTTATTTGGGCCCCTACCAGTGGCAGGCTACTGTCTCTGTGATTGCCGTGATCCTGAAAGCGGCCTGCGACGTGGTGGGGCCTTACCTGGTTAAAGTTGGACTCGACCGGTATCTGACAGCGACTGCTGCAGTCAAAGTCGTGAATGGTGTCGACGTGGCCGCGGTGGGGACGAACTGGCTGGGGCGGCGACTGAGTGACGATCCTTATACGGGACTGGGACAGTTGGCGGGGCTCTATCTTGGCGCGCTGCTGCTGGCGTATGGCTTTGAGTTTACACAGACCTACCTGATGCAGTGGACAGGGCAGAAGGTGATGTTTGACCTGCGCCGCGAGATCTTCCGGCACATGCAGCGGATGCATATCGGTTTCTTCGACAACCATGCGGTGGGGCGTCTGGTGACGCGACTGACCTCGGACGTGGACGCCATTAACGAGATGTTCACGGCCGGCGTGCTGTCGATGATCGACGACCTGTTTGCGCTGACGATCATGGTGGTGGTGATGCTGGCGATGAGCTGGAAGCTGGCGTTGCTGACCTTCAGCGTGCTGCCCGGGATCATCATCGTGACCCACCTGTTTCGAAAAAGCGTGCGCGAGAGTTACCGGCGGGTGCGCGGAGCGATTGCGCGCATCAACAGCTTTACGCAGGAGCATGTGAGCGGGATGAGCGTAGTGCAGCTCTTCAACCGCGAGGAGCGGGCGTACCGCGACTTTACGGCGGTGAATGAGCAGCACATGATCGCCTTTAAGGACACGATTTTTGCGTATGCCCTGTATTACCCGGCGGTGGAGATCCTGTCTTCGATTGCGATAGCGCTAGTGGTATGGCGGGGCGGATTTGGGGTGATCAACGCTGTTGTCACGATTGGCGTGCTGGCGGCGTTCATTCAGTATTCGCAGCGGTTTTTCCGGCCGATCATGGATTTGAGCGAGAAGTTCAATATCCTGCAGGCGGCGATGGCGGCTTGCGAGCGGATCTTTAAACTTCTCGACACGCCGACGGAAATTTATTCTCCTGCAGTGGCGAAGACTGGCGACGGCAGCAATCGGATCGAGTTCAGGCATGTGTGGTTTACCTATCAGGCACTGACAGAGGAGCAAAAGGCTGCCGTTGCGACCGGCTCGCACGACGAGCTGGCTGCCATGGCGGATATCGAGTGGATTTTGAAAGATGTGAGCTTCACCATTGAGCCGGGGCAGACGGTGGCAATCGTTGGACATACGGGTGCGGGCAAGACGACGCTGACCGGATTGATGATGCGGTTTTACGATGTGACGCGCGGAGCCATTCTGCTGGATGGGGTGGACTTGCGAGAGCAGGATCTGGCGGAGCTGCGGCGGCACTATGCGGTGGTACTGCAGGATCCGTTCCTGTTCACGGGAACGATTGCCGAGAATATCCGGCTAGGCGCGGCGGAGATCACTGAAGAGCGCATGGTGGCTGCGGCTCGCGATGTGAATGTGCTGGAGTTTGTACAGGGACTGGCGAAGGGATTTGACGAACCGGTGCTGGAACGCGGCAATTCGCTGTCGACAGGGCAGAAGCAGCTGATCAACTTTGCCCGGGCTCTGGCGTACGATCCGCGGATTTTGATTCTGGATGAGGCCACTTCGAGTGTGGATACGGAGACGGAACTGAAGATCCGGCTGGCGCTGGAGCGGATGGTGGAGGGACGGACTTCGGTGCTGATTGCGCATCGGCTGTCGACGGTACAGCGGGCGGATGTAATTCTGGTGATGCACAAGGGGCAGCTGCGGGAGTTTGGTTCGCACCAGGAGTTATTGGGACAGCGGGGAATTTATTGGAAGCTGTATCAGTTGCAGTATAAGGATCAGGAAGTGGGCGCTTCAGCGGCGTTGGAGTCGGGACTTACGGCCGGGCTTGCGCCCGAGGTAGCTTCCGGGTTGGCGTTGGGAGACTGAAGAGACAGACTTAGAAGCAGCTATATTTTTATTGGGCTCTTGATTATTTCTGGTGCTATATTGATCGGCGCGCCGGCAAAGCCGGCTGCCAAGCCAGCCAAGGTGGTCCCCCATGCCGAATTATTCCAGCACGTGCCAGCCGATCGCTAACAACATCAAGGGCTTGCAAAGCGATGTCGCTTCGTTCCAAAAACAATTACAGAAAGCTTCCCCAGGGGAAAAATCGGGATTGCTTTCGCAGATTAAGAAGTTGCAGGGTCAGATAACGGAACAGGAGGGGCTGCTCGCTACCTGCGTGAAAGAGCATCCGTACAAGCCGCCTGTGAAGCCGCCGAAGAATCCCTGCCTGTCGTTCGAGAAGGAAGAGGAGCAGTTGCAGGCGCAGCTTGAGCAGGTGATCTCGAAGGCGCTTGCACCGCTTCAAAAAGAACTGCAAACGGCTCCGTCGGGGGCGAAGGCGGGAATACTGAAGCAGATCAAGGACGAGCGGGCGCGGATCATGGCGACCAATCCGCTGGTGCCGGAGATTGCCGCGAAGAAGAAGCAATATGACGACTGCCTGACCAAGCACGGGGGGAAACTGGCGATCGAGGCAACGTTCAAAGGCACGGCGACGATGCGCACGGATAACAGCCATGCCAAGGGACCTTTCAAGCAGCATGTGACGATGGACATCGAGTTCAGCGCATGGGATAACGCGCATATCAGGGTTATCGATTTCCCGGGTGTCTCGGTGACGTACGATACGCATTCTCCAGTGGGAACTGTGACGACGACGGTGAGCCTGACCACTGGCTCGGGAACCTTCGATCCGAAGAGCCGAAACCTGTCGATCACCCTTAAGCTTTACTTTGAGCACAGCACGAGCCTGGCCGGCCCATCGAGCCTGACGATTGAATTGGACGGCGAGAAGCCGCTGGGCAAAGACGGGTCCATCGAAGTGTCTGGTGCGGCAAAATTCAAGGGTGGCTATCTGGATGGAAATGAGTGTTCGCTGGACGTGAGCGGGACGATCTCTCCGCATCCGTGAGCGGACTTCGGCAGACTGGTCTGAAGGGAACCCTATAAGCTGGAGGGGATGCCGAAGACTGCTCCAAATATTTTTATCTCTGCGGGTGAAGCTAGTGGGGAGCACTACGGGGTGCTGCTGCTGGAGGAACTGCGCCTGCGATGCCCGGAGGCCACATTCCTGGGCATGGGCGGGACTCGGATGGAAGCGTTGGGGTTTGAGCGCATCGTGAAGAGCGAAGATGTGGCGGTGATGGGAATTACTGAAGTGATCCGGCACATGCCTCAGATCTATGGGGAATACCGCAAACTGAAGACGGCGATACGGGCGCGGCGGCCGGATGTAGCGGTGCTGATCGATTTTCCGGATGTGAATCTGCGGCTGGCGGAGACGTTCAAGCGGCTGGGGATACCGGTGATTTTTTTTGTGAGTCCGCAGCTCTGGGCATGGAAGAAACGACGCATCAAACGAGTTCAGAGATATGTGGACCGGATGCTGGTGATTTTTCCCTTTGAAGAGCCCTTTTACCAGGAGCGCGGAGTGGATGCGACGTATGTGGGACATCCCCTGGCGGATTTAGCGCTGCCAGAGATTTCCCGTGTTGAATTTGCAACGGAGAATGGCCTGGACGCTTCAAAGCAGTGGATTGGGCTGCTGCCGGGGAGCCGGGCTAAGGAGATCCGGCTGAACCTGCCGGAGATGCTGCAGGCGGCGCGGATGCTGTGGGAGCGGGATCGGACAACGGAGTTTTTGCTGCCCTTGGCTCCGACACTGACGGGGGAGCAGATTCATAAGGTTTCAGCGATACTGACGGAGTTTGGAGCGGGATTACCAATTGAGATGGTGCGGGATGCGCGAGCGGCGCTCTATCACGCACGGGCATCGATTGTGGCCAGCGGGACGGCTACGGTGGAGGCGGCCCTGATCGGGAACCCCTTTGTGGTGGTGTACCGGGTTTCGCCGGTGACGTATTGGATTGCAAAACGGGTGGTGACAGTGCCACATGTTGCCATGGTGAATCTTGTTGCAGACAAACGAATAGTTCCCGAGCTGATTCAGGATGACTTTACGGCTGGTCGTATCGTCCAAGAGTTAGAACCGCTGTTAGCGGACGGGGTTGTGCGTTCAAAGATGATGGCGGAGCTGGCGGCGGTGGGGCGGAAACTGCGCGGGGGTAGAGGTTCTGACGAGACGGCTATTGGGATGGTCGCGTCGGTGGTGCTCCAGAGCTTAGGATAGACGGCGCGGGCGGGACAGACTGTTCTGTAGTGAGTCGTAGTACAGGTGGGACAGTGTTTATCTGAGGTCTGTGGGATCCCACCCTAGCCACAAAAACAACGACGTGGCGAGGATGGGGCACCCAGATTGGTGGGAATCCAGAATTGGTTGGGGCCCAGATTTTGGTGGGGCGAAATCTAAACAGTGTAGCGAGAGATCAGGTAGACGATGGCTTCCCCGATGAAACGGCGATTCTTGCAATTCTCTTTCCTGCCGGCTTTTGTTGCCGGGCTGGTGATGGTCCCTGCCGGACTTATGGCGCAGACTGGCGCTGCGGCCAATCGAATGTCGATCCAAGGCTATGTGATCGACGCGGAGCTGGACCCTGCCGCTCATCACATTTCAGCTACGGCGGCGGTGACGTTTACCGCGCCGGAGACAGCAGATGTGGTGACATTCGGCTTCCACCCGGCGCTGAAGCTGACCAAGGTAACAGACGACGCGGGCAAGCTGTTGACAGGCGACCGGTCGGCGGATGGGGCGATCCGGATCACGCCCTTGACACCGTTTGTGAAAGGGCAGGCAGCGCACTGGACTTTTGCCTATGAGGGGACAGTTACGGGCGAGGAGGATGGGCCTGAAGAGGGATTGAAGCTGGCTGCTATCCAGGAGCCGGTAACGTACCTGCTTTATCCTGCGCGATGGTTTCCCATGACCGGCTACCTGACGAACCGGTTTACGGCCGAGATTCACATTAAGGTGCCAGCGGGCTTTCGGGTGTTGGCGAGTGGGAGCCAGGGATCGGCACCGGCAAAGCTCGCGAATGGCAAAGATGGTGAGCAGTATAACTTCAACTGGACGAAGCCGGGATTTCCGGGAACGGTGATTGCGGGGCGGTTTGTAGCTCCGGTGGCGGTAAATGGCGGCGGAGCGAGCATTCACGTGTACCTGACGGTGAAGCATCAGGCGTCTGCGCATGAGTTGGGTGAAACAGCCGCGAAGCAGTTTGATTTCTTTACCGGGGCTTTTGGCGGCGCGGAGAGTGGGCGGCTGAATGTAGTGGAGTTGCCGGATGATACCCTGCCGGCGGTCTGGGCTCCAGAACTGGCGGCGATTTCCGGCTCGCGCACGGGGGACAAGTCGGGAATCCGGCTGCTGGCCAATACGATTGCGCACCAGTGGTGGGGTTCAGAGGTGAGCCCGCAGACGATGAACGACGCATGGATAACGAATGGCATGTCGCGCTATGCGGAGCTGATGTATGTGGAAGATGAGAATGGGAAGACAGCACTGAAAACGGCGGTCCAGGATGTTTCTGCCGGGGCGCTGGCGTATGACACGACTCCGCTGTCGAGTGCGGGGCGATTGAGCGCGTTTTCGCCACAGTTCCAGTCAATGACGCTGGAGAAGGGCGCGATGGTCTTCCACATGCTGCGTTGGGAGCTGGGCGACAAGATGTTCAAGCAGGTGCTGCAAGGCGCGCTGAGCCAGTACACGGACAAGGGCATTCGATCGAGCGACTTTGAGAAAGTGGCCGAGGCGCAGAGTCAGCAGCAGTTGACTCCGTTCTTTGCGCAATGGGTAGACGGCACGGGCGCACCGCAGTTCGTGAACAAGTACGCGGTCTACCGGCTGGGCAATAACAAGGGCTTCCGAACGATTGGCCAGGTGCAGCAGGATCTGGATCTGTTCCGGATGCCGGTGGAGCTGCGGGTAGAGACGGACGGCAAGACGGAGCTGAAGAAGGTGGATGTGGTCGGCTCGGATTCGCAGTTCATTGTGGATACCTTTGGCAGGCCACGGCATATCTCGATCGATCCGGATAACTGGGTTCTGAAGGCTTCTCCGGACTTGCAGGTGCGGGTGGCGATCCTGAAGGGGCAGCAGCTGGTGGCGCAGGGCGACCTGGCCGGTGGATTGACAGAATTCCAGAAGGCGCTGGAGGCTAACTCGCAGAGCTCGCTGGCGAGTTACCGGATTGGCGAGGTGCTGTTTTCGCAGCGCAACTACCAGGCATCGGCGAATGCTTACCGCGATGCGCTGCGGGGGGATGGGGATCCGCGGTGGACCGAGGTGTGGAGCCACATTCAACTGGGTAAGATCTTCGATGTGACCGGACAGCGGGACCGGGCGGTAAATGAATATCGCCAGGCGGTGCAGACCAATGACAATACCCAGGGCGCGGTGAACGAGGCCCGGCTGTATCTACAGAAGGCGTACCAGAAGCCGGAGAACGAATAAGAAGCTGGAACGGCAGATTCCCCTTGGGAATGAAAGAAAAAGCGCGGCTGCCCGGGTCGATTTTTTGTGATTCCCACCCTTTCGCAAACAGCGCGAAAGGATGGGGCACCCGGCGTACCAGAAGCCGGAGAACGAATAAGAAGCTGGAACGGCAGATTCCCCTTGGGAATGAAAGAAAAAGCGCGGCTGCCCGAGTCGATTTTTTGTGATTCCCACCCTTTCGCAGACAGCGCGAAAGGATGGGGCACCCGGAAGTTCGCATCAGAGCGGCCCGCTAAAGAGATTTCGAAATCCGCCGATGAGTCGCCTTTATGCATTGCGTCCGGCGTTCGATTTCGATTGGATCGGTTGCGCTTCTGCTGGGAGTGCTGGTTTGGCTGTCCGCGACCGCCCAGAGCGTGGCTGCAGCACAAGCGGAAGCCAAGGCTGTGTTTGCCGGACCTGCGGCCCGGGCCGTGGTTGTGGGCAGTGTGGATGATACAGTGCGGATGACGCTGAGGGGCAACGTTCATCCGATGGCGCGCGCCGAGTATGACCGAGGCCGGGTGGAGGATTCGTTCGCGGCAGAGCGGCTGACAATGATTCTCAAGCGTTCTGCCGAGCGCGAACAGGAACTACGCCAGTTCTTGCAGGACGCACATATACCGGGAACGGCGAGCTATCACAAGTGGCTGACGCCGGATGAGTTTGGGCAGCGTTTTGGAGCGGCGGACTCGGATATGGCTGCGCTTACGGGCTGGCTCGAGTCGCATGGCTTCGCGATCAACAAGGTTCATGCGGGACGCACGGCGATTGAGTTTTCCGGCAATGCCGCGCAGGTGGCGGCGGCTTTCCACACGGAGATTCACCGCTACGAGGTTCAGGGCCAGATGGAGTATGCCAACGCATCCGACCCGCAGATTCCGGCGGCGTTTGCACCTCTGGTGGCGGGGATTGCGCCGATGCACAGCTTCCGGCCTGCACCGATGATCGAGGTAAGGGGCCGCACCCGCTTCGACAGGAAGACCCATGCGGCCGCACCGGAGTGGACCTACCCTGATACCGACGGCGGAGTGATCTACGAACTGACACCCTCCGACTTTGCAGTGCAATACGATCTGGGACCGGTCTATGCGGCGGGTGAGACGGGGACGGGACAGAGCATCGGAATTTTGAGCGCTTCCAATCTTGATCTGAGCCTGGTGCAGGCATATCAGAGCCTGTTTGGTTTGCCGGCAAATCTGCCGGCGGTGGTGATAGACGGCAATGATCCTGGGCAGACGTATGCGGCGACCGAAGCCTACCTGGATGTGGAGCAGGCCGGTGCGGTGGCTCCGGGAGCCAAGGTGGTGCTGTACACGTCGGCAGGCACGGTGCTGGGCGATCCGTTGTATGCAGCCGGATTGCGAGCGCTCGAGGACAACGTAGTAAGCGTGATCAGCATGAGTTATGGCATGTGCGAGGCGGCGCTTGGCGCGTCGGCAAATGCGGCGTGGGCAATGCTATGGCAGGAGGCCGCGGCACAGGGAATCACAGGATTCGTCTCCGCGGGCGATGGAGGATCGGCGGGTTGCGACGACTTCAATACGCAGGGGTTTGCGGATTACGGACTGGCTGTAAATGGATATGGATCGACGCCATACAACGTCTCCGTGGGCGGAACCGACTTCTACTTCAGCAGCTATGCGGCGGGAGGAAGTACATTGCAAAGCCAGATCGCTTCGTACTGAAATCCGGCTTCGACTGCATCGCCAATGACTTCGCTGTTGAAAGCCACTCCCGAGCAGGCCTGGAATGATGCGTTTGGTTTCAATTCCACGGATGGAGGTGTGTACGCTGCGGGGAATTCGACGATTCTGGCGGGCGGTGGAGGCGTGAGCGGCGCGGCGCTCTATCCCTCTTCGGGACCAGCGACGGGTTATCCCAAACCGGCATGGCAGACAGGGACGGGTGTACCCGCAGACAAGCTGCGCGATGTGCCGGATGTTTCTCTCTTTGCTTCGAACGGCGCGAATTATGTCTACTATCCGATCTGCGCGTTTCCTGGCGACTGCGTGAATGCAACGGGCGAGACAGGTGCTGTGTATCTGACGAGCGTCGGTGGAACTTCAGCTTCGGCCCCGGCGATGGCGGCGATCCAGGCGCTGGTGGATCAGGCGACGAACAGCCGGCAGGGGCAGGCGGATTATGTCTACTATGCGCTGGCTACCAAGACTGCTACAGCTACGGCCAAGCCGTTCAACGACATCATCACGGGCGGCAACCAGGTTCCCTGCGATCAGGGCACGCCGAATTGTGCGCTGGCAACGACGGGGCAGACCAAGGGCCATTACGCAGAGAGCGGCTATCTGGCGACGACTGGATATGACCGTGCGACAGGGCTGGGAACGGTGAATGTGACGAACCTGATCAACGACTGGCCGATGGTTACATTCAAACCCAGCGCGACCACGTTGAGCATTACGCCCGCAACGCTGGTTCATGGTACTGCTGCGGCGGTAAAGGCGGCCGCAGTCCCTGCAACAGGTACCGGAACTCTCACCGGAAATGTCACGCTGAACAGCAACGATCCGCAAGCGGACGCAAACGGACTCGACCTGTTGACACTCACGGCGGGGACGGTAACTTCATCGATCAATAACCTGCCCGGTGGAACGTACCAGGTAACGGCCAGCTATTCCGGAAACGGGGTATATGGACCGAGTGTTTCAGCGCCGGTGACGGTCACGGTAACGCCTGAAACGGATACGTTGAATGGTTCCGGCTGGGTGTTGAACCCGTTGGACGATTACATCTATCCGCTGGTGGCGGGCATGTCGATTCCGTATGGGTCGCAGGTCTACGTGGATGTACAGCCGGTGGGGGTCAATGCAGGATCCTCGACGACGGGGCAGGCCGCGCCGGCGACAGGAGTGGTGAACTTTGTCGATAAAGTGGGGACAACGACGAAAACGACGCCCGTGGCACTGAACAGTGCGGGAGTGGCGGAGTGGAGCTCGGCGGCGCTGGTAGTGGGCAGTCACACGATCTCCGCCGCCTATAGCGGAGACGCCAGCTATAGTGCTTCATCGGCGGCAACGGCGGCCTCTCTCACAGTATTCAAGGGGACTACGACGCTCATTGTCACTCCTCTAGAAACCAATGTTGTAGCTGGGAGCAATGTCACGGTGGACGTGGAGATGTCCGCAGACTATCTGCCATTGAACGGAGTGCTGCCAACAGGGACTGTGAGTGTAACCCTGGGCTCGCAAACGTTGACAGGGACGTGGACGAGTTGGGGAACGAAAGGGAGCGCAATCGAGTCCGCGGTGGTGACGTTTACCAAGGTACCGGCGGGCATACTCCCGTTGAGAGCCTCGTATGCAGGAGATGTGAACTGGAACGGAAGCGCGAGTCTCTATGGGTCCATCACTTCGCTGGCCAACAAGCCTGCTCCGAAAGTGACTCTGACAGCAGCGACGGTTTCCTATACGCCGGCGCAGACAGTCAGCATGACTGGGACGGTTACGGGAGGAACAAGTGGACCGGCGCCTTCTGGATATCTCTCCTTCACCTGGGAAGACGGCGGCGCTTCATACTCCTATGCGCTGCAGCAAATCTCGTCGAATACGGCAGCGTGGACCCTGACCTTTCCCGCCAGCCAGTTGGCGAATGGAGCAAATCTATTTGTCGCCACGTTCCAGGGGGATGAGAACTACACGGCGCAATCCTCAGCTCCACTCACAATTGCGCTCAATGGGAGCGACTTCTCGTTGACCACAACGACGCCTACCATTGCCGCTCCAGCGGGAAAGTCCGGCACCGGAACTGTAGCCGTTGTACCGATTAACGGATATAGCGGAACGGTGACGATTACGTGCTCTGCTCCGGCGGGAATTACCTGTTCGCCTGCAGCGCCTGTGCCAGTCGTAGGGAGCGGTGTTTCGGATGTGATCACGTTCAAAGTGCCGAGTACGGTAGCGCCAGGAAGCTATCCGGCTGTAGTGACGGCTGCCGGAGGTGGGCATATGCATTCGGCGCAGATTCTGGTAGTCAATGTGTCGCCGGCTGCGACACCTACTTTTTCACCAGCGCCGGGCCCCTATACGACCGCACAAACTGTGACCATCGCCGATGCGACGCCGGGCGCAGTGCTCTATTACACGACCGACGGAACTACACCGACGGCGACGGCACCGACGACCTCAGCCGCTCTCTATTCCTCGGCGATCGTGGTGAATGCTACCCGCACAGTGAAGGTCCTGGCGATGGCCAATGGATATGCTCCAAGCGCGATCGCGTCGGCCACTTACACCATCATGCCGCCAACTGCTGCTCCGACGTTCTCGCCGGCGGCAGGTACATATTCAGCGGCACAGACAGTAACGATAAGCGATGCGACGGCGGGGGCAACAATCTACTACACGAACGATGGAAGTACTCCGACGACGTCATCGACGAAGTACACGGCTGCAGTCAAGATCAGTGCCAGCGGGACGTTGAAGGCTATTGCAATCGCGACGGGACATGCGCCGAGCAGTGTGGCCTCAGCGGCTTACACGATTACATCTTCCGGCGGGAACGGTTATCTGCCGCCAGCGGCTACTCCTGTTTTCTCACTTGCTGCCGGTGTCTATAACTTCGAGCGCATCGTGACGATTGGCGATACGACTGCAGGTGCAACCATCTATTACACAAGCGATGGAAGCACTCCGACGACGTCGTCGACGAAGTACACGGCTGCGGTCAAGATCAGCGCCAGCGAGACACTGAAGGCGGTTGCAATTGCCAAGGGAAGCTCGGTGAGTGCGGTGGCGTCTGCTCGTTACACAATTCAATTGACACCGATTTCCCATCCTCCGCCACAACCAATCAGGCGATAACGATCCCAGTGGAGCAGTCAGGAATAGCGGCCATCTCACGGCTTGAGATGGCTTACGCTGTTGCCCGGAAGCCGGGACGGTGTTGCTGCAGTGCGGCTATACACTGGTGATTGAGTTGCGAGATTGGCTATCATAGCGAACGATCACAAGACGCATGGACTGCTGGGCGAGATGGAGCGGCCGGATTGGCCGCGGCTGACGCTGGCGGAGGTGGATGAGCTGCTGCTTGGTTATCCGCAAACGCGCGGCGCTGTGGCGCTGGTTTCACATAGTCCCCGGCCTTTTTCAGCGGGCAGCGTGGTGGCGACGTGTCGTGGCCGCGCATTCGTAAAGCGCCACCATCGCACGGTGCGCGATCGAGAGGGTTTGCTTGAGGAGCATCGTCTGATTGCGCATCTGTATGGGCGCAGCAATGGCCTTGTGGCTCCTGTACTGGCAGATGACAACGGCGAAACGGCAATTGAGAAAGGGGAGTGGACCTACGAGGTCCACGCGGAGGCGAATGGCGTCGACGTATACGAACAAGCGCTGTCGTGGACTCCGTTTCACTCAAGCGAACATGCACGCGCAGCAGGCCGGGCGCTGGCAACGATGCACTGCGCGGCCTACGGGTATGAGGCAGCTGCGCGGAAGACGCAGCAATTGGTGACGAGCTTTACGATCCTTGACGGCAAGCATGATCCATTGGAAAAGATGGAGGCGTATCTTGCCGAGCGGCCTGCGCTGTGGGCGTATGCGGAACGGCGCGACTGGCGAGCAGCATTCCATGAATTACACATGCCTTTGTATGAGCGGCTTGTGCCCTGGCTGCCGCATTTGAAACCGCTCTGGACGCAGAACGATTTCCACGCTTCGAATTTGATGTGGAGCGGAAATGGGGACGACGCGGCTGTCCTGGGTGTGATCGATTTTGGATTGGCGGATCGCACGAATGCGGTTCACGATCTCGCGACGGCGATTGAGAGAAATATCGTCGAGTGGCTGAGGATGGATGACCTGCGGGCGAACCTTGTCCATCTGGATCATCTGGATGCATTGCTCGCGGGATATGAAGAGTTGCGGCCGCTGGGCTATGAAGAAGCGCGCGCTCTGGCGGTGATGCTGCCGCTGGTGCATTGCGAGTTTGCGCTATCGGAAACGGATTATTTTCTATCGATTTTGCATTCTGAAGACAAGGCTTACCTGGCGTACGAGGGATACTTTCTGGCGCATACAGCATGGTTTCGCGAGGTGCAGGGACGGCTGCTGCTGGAGCATCTTGAGCGATGGGCGAACGAACGACGGGGTTTCGTTCAAAGCCGCGACAGGGGTCAGCGGTAGATGGCATTTTCTACGCATCTTAGTTTGTGGTTTGCGGATCACTGGTTTGAGTTGGTGGCGGCGGCTGTGAGCGCGCTGGACGTTTGGCTTGCTACGCGGCGGAGCATGATTTCGTGGCCGGTAACGATTTTTGCGAGTGCGCTGTATGGTGAGCAGTTTCGCGAGAGCCGGTTATATTCGGACATGTTGCTGCAGTGCATCTTTGTTCTCTTTGCGATATACGGGTGGTGGCACTGGCAACGGGGGTTGAGGGCCGAGGGTTCGGTGCGCGTGGAGACACCGAGAGCGCAGGAACTGCTGCGCGATGTGGCTTTGGGTGTGGGTGTGAGCGCGCTGCTGGGGTGGTGGATGCTGCGGCATACGGATGCTTCCCTGCCCTGGCTGGATGCGGCGCTGACGGGATTCAGTTTGGTGGGAACGTGGTGGGGAGCGCGCAAGTACCTGGCAAATTGGTGGTTATGGATCGTGGTGGACTTGATCTACATTGGGGAGTATCTCTTCAAGCACCTGATTCTCACAGCCGTACTCTACGCTGTCTTTGTGCTGCTCGCTATGCTGGGGTTACGGGATTGGCGGCGGGCGCTGCGGCAACAGCAGATGACCTGAGCTGTACCGCTGGAGTGGCGGCTTGGGTTTTGCATTGCATACCGAATTAAGAGACCGGATAGAATCCGCGCGGGCTTGCGTTCATCTTTTTCCGGTACATTTTTCGCGCACATTTTCCATGCAGAGGCTGGGTGCGTACGATCCTACGGCTGAGCTTTCGGATGACTGCTTTCGCAAGGCTTTTTTCTACCGTGGAGAGCCTGCGGCAGTTGAGGTCTGCAGAACTGCGGATGGTGTGGAGATTTGCGCTTATGGAAACCATGCCGAGGAGTTGCTGAAGGAGACCGTTCAGGGATTCGAGCAGGACGATCTTTACAGCGATTTTGCCACGGATGATACGGGTGTTTTTCGGCTTCATCAAAGCTTTCCGGGATTGCGGCTGCTGCGGGTTCCGTGGCTCTACGATGCTACGTGTTCGGCGGTCCTGCAGCAGCGCATTCGCACGGTGGATGCTATGCGGGACTGGCGGCGCATTACGAAGCGATATGGATCGCCTGCGCCTTTGGGGTTATGGGCATTTCCTCCTGCGGATGTGTTGGCACGAGTGCCGGCGTTTGCATTGGAGGGGATGGGGATCGACGCAAAGCGCGTGCGGGCCCTGCTGAACTTCGCACGCGAGTCGCGACTGGTGCGCTTCAAGCCGGAAATGAGCTTCGCCGCGATGCGGCAGTATCTGCTGCGTGTTCCGGGGATTGGGCCGTGGACAGCGGAGACTGTGATGGGCTACGGCGTGGGCGATGTGGATGCGGCGATTGTGGGCGATCTGCATTTGCCGCGTGTGGTTTGCTATGCGCTGGCTGGGGAATTCAATGGAACGGACGAGCGGATGATAGAGTTGCTCGAACCGTTTCGCGGGCACCGGTTCCGGATCATTCGCTTGCTGTATGCGGCGGGGCTGGATGTTCCCTGGTAGTCCTACACTTCATTCGTCCATGTGCACGTGATAAGGAGCTCACTTGAATCCCTTTGTGTCCCGGCGCAGGTTCCTTTGCGCGTCTTCGGCCGGCGCCGCCTCGCTGTATCTGGAGCCGGTATTCGCGATGACAAAAGATGCTGCGCCGAGCGGCGACGCGCGGTGGATACATCCGGTGATTGGCGCGAGCACGAGCGAGAAACTTGGCGAAGGCAAGACGTTCCCAGGGCCTGTCGCTCCGTTTGGGATGGTGCAGCTTGGGCCGGACACAACGACGGGCGGAGACAACGCGCCGGGCTACTCGTATGAGCACACTTCGATTGAAGGCTTCAGCTTCATGCGAATGAGCGGCGTGGGCTGGTATGGGGACTTCGGCAATCTGTTGACGATGCCAACGACGGGGCCGCTAGAGCTTGTGAGCGGGCGCGAGGGTCATGCGGGCGAAGGCTGGCGTTCGGGATATACGCACGACAAGGAAGTGATTGAGGCTGGATATTATGCTGTCGATTTGCAGAAGTATGACATTCGTGTTGAGCTGACGGCGGCGGCACACGCCGGGATGTTGCGATTCACGTATCCCAAGGCGGAGACGGCTCGGGTACAGATCGATCTGGCGCGGCGTATTGGAGGAACTTCAACACGGCAATTTGTGAAGGTGGTTGGCGACAACGCGATTGAAGGGTGGGCACGATGTCCCGAGAGCGGCGGCGGATGGGGCAATGGCGCTGGGCATGTGAGCTACACGGTTTACTTTCGCATGGAGTTCTCAAAACCGCTGCGGAAGTTTGGTGTCTGGAGCGTTGACATTGGTGGTTTTGCGCTGCATGTCGGCGACGAGATGATCTCGGATCGCTTCAAGTCGCAGGAGTGCTACGACCGCGTGAAGAACGCGAAAGTCGTGGAGGGCTGCCGGGAGATGGAGGGCGATCGCCTTGGTTTCTTTACTGAGTTCGCGACAGAGAAGGGCGAGCAGGTTCTGGTGAAGGCGGGCATTTCGTTTGTGGATGTGGAGGGGGCGCGCCGGAACCTGCAGGCAGAGATTGGGACAGGGATCGTGACGGGGATCAGAACGAAGAGTTTTGAAGCGGTGAAGCGCACCACAGTGCAGAGCTGGAACGCAGCTCTGTCTGCGATTGAGATTGAGGGTGCGACGGAGACACAACGCGGGATTTTCTCGACTGCGCTGTATCACTCGATGCTGGACCCTCGCGTGATTACGGATGTGGATGGGCGTTATCGCGCTGCTGACGGGTCGATACGCAAAGCCGGCACGTTTACTCCGCGAACGATCTTCAGTGGCTGGGATGTCTTTCGCGGGGAGCTACCGTTGATGACGATTCTGAACCCGGAGCTAGTTAACGATCAGATCAACACATTGCTGGAGCAGGCTGAGTTGAGCGGCAAGGGCTATCTGGAGCGCTGGGAGATTATGGGCGCGTACAGCGGCTGCATGGATGGCGATCCGGCGACTGCGGTGATTCTCGATGCGTACGTCAAGGGCATTCGCAAGTTCGATATTCAGCAGGCGTATGCGGCTTGCCGGCAGACGGCCGCCGGTGTTGGGGATAAGACGAACCGGCCTTTGAATGACTTCTATCTTGAGCACGGTTATGTGCCAGAGCAGGTTTCGTGGACACTGGACAACACCTACTTTGACTGGTGCGTCGGGCAGTTTGCGCATGAGTTAGGTAAGACGGAGGACGCTGCGCTCTTTCGTGAGCGAGGACAGAACTATCGAAAGATCTACGACCCTGAAGTGCAGAGCATGCGCGCGAGGGACCGCGATGGGAAGTGGATTGAATGGAAGGACAAGACCGAGTTTGGACAGGGATGCACGGAGAGCAATCCTCTACAGCAGAGCTGGTTTGTGCCGCACGACGTGCATGGGCTGATTGCGATGATGGGGGAGGATTTGTTTGTGCGTTCGCTCGAGGAGATGTTTGAGAAGACACCGGAGAGCTTTGCGTGGAATGCCTATTACAACCACTCGAACGAACCGGTTCATCACATTCCTTATTTGTTCACCTACGCGGGCAAGCCTTGGCTGACGCAGAAGTGGGTGCGGCGCATCCTGGATCATGCGTATCACGATGATGTGAACGGCATCCCCGGCAATGACGATGTGGGGCAGATGTCGGCCTGGTATGTGCTGGGGGCATTGGGGTTTTATCCGGTGTGTCCTGGAGATGACATTTATGTTCTGGGGAGCCCGTTATTTCGCAAAGCTACGCTACGGCTGGATGCGAAGTGGCACCCGGGAGGGAGTTTTACGGTTCTAGCCAGGAACAATTCAGCGAAGAATTGCTATATCCAAAGCGCAACGCTGCATGGGAAGCCACTGCATCGGGCCTGGATCCGGCATAGCGAGATTGTTGCGGGGGGAACGCTGGAGCTGGTGATGGGAGCAGAGCCGAATGAGGGCTGGGGCAGCGGTGTCGAGAATCGTCCGCAGCCTCGGGCGTGAATGGCCGCCGAACCTCAATGTTGAGGCAGCTCCTGTAATGCGATTGTGATATTTTCGAGGATGGCGGTGAATGCCGTGAGGAGCGTTTTCGTTGGCGATTAAGGAATTTATCAAGCATCATTACCGGCACTTCAACGCGGCATCTTTGGTGGATGCAGCGGAGGGTTACATCAAGCTCGTGGATGCGGGCGGGAAGATGTTCCTGACCATGGGCGGGGCGATGAGCACGGCGGAGCTGGGCTTGAGCCTGGCGGAGATGATCCGGCAGGGCAAGGTGCATGCGATTACCTGCACTGGCGCGAACCTGGAAGAGGATGTCTTCAATCTGGTGGCGCATGATTTTTATGAGCGCGTACCGAATTACCGCGATCTGACGCCCGAGGATGAAGTGAAGCTGCTGGACCGGCACATGAACCGCGTAACCGATACGTGCATCCCGGAGATGGAGGCAATGCGCCGTATTGAGAAGGTGGTGCTGAAGGAGTGGATGAAGGCGGACCAGGCGAATGAGGCTTACTTTCCGCACCAGTTCATGTACAAGATTCTGCTGTCAGGGGATTTGAAGGACAGCTACCAGATCGACCCGAAGAATAGCTGGCTGCTGGCAGCGGCGGAGCGGAATCTGCCGATGTTTGTGCCGGGATGGGAAGATTCGACGCTGGGCAATATGTATGCCGGACACTGCATCTCGGGCGATGTGAAGAAGGTGCATACGGTTCGGACCGGCATTGAGTACATGATGGAGCTGGCGGAGTGGTACACGAAGACGACCAGCGAAGTTCCGTTGGGATTCTTCCAGATTGCGGGCGGCATTGCGGGGGATTTCCCGATCTGCGTGGTGCCGATGCTGCATCAGGATCTGCAGCGGGAGCATGTTCCGCTATGGGCTTATTTCTGCCAGATCAGCGACTCGACGACGAGCTATGGCTCGTATTCAGGCGCGGTGCCGAACGAGAAGATTACGTGGGGCAAGCTGGGAGTGGATACGCCGAAGTTCATCATTGAGAGCGACGCGACGATTGTGGCTCCGCTGGTGTTTGCCTACGTACTGGGCTGGTAGAGGAAGCGATTTTGGAATCGAGAGCCGTCTGCGCTGCATCAGAGAGCGTGGGCGGCTTTTCTGCACTCCGTCGATTGACGGAGAAGCCGCTTAGGGATATAAACGCGATATGGACTTTGGACGCTGCTCTCTCGGGATGGCTTGCTGCGACTGTTGTTGTTGCGGACGGTGTGCGCGCTGGCGTTCCGGAGGTTCAGGTCTGAGTTAGGTTTTTCCCAACACAGGATTTGTCATCCGGCCCACACGCCAGCTTTTGCTGGGTGTGGGCTTTGTGCTGTTGGGCATTTGTTGAAAGGCGGAGGGTGCAATGGCGAATGAGACGGTTCGTGAAACGGCTGTTAAAAAGAATGGCTGGGGCTTGAGCCTCGATTGGTGGGCGGTGCTTCTGGCCGTGGTGCTTGCCCTGCTGGTGCGGGTGGGCGTGCTGCAACACGTTGGATGGTAGGAACAGATAGGCGAGGAACGGCTTATGGCTACTGCGGCTTTGGCATTTGAGAATGAAAGACAGAATCCGCTGCTGCGCGTGGCGGGATTGATTCCGGGGATTGCACTGCTGGCGGCGATTGGGCTGGCAGCGAAGTGGATCGAGCAATCGATCAACGGATATACGAAGGCGCATCACATTGTGTTTCCCAACATCGAGTATGTGCTTTGGGCGATTGTGATTGGGCTGGTGATTGGCAACTTGGTGAAGGTTCCTGCGATTTTTCAGGCGGGGATCGATACGTACGAGTTCTGGTTGAAGGCGGGGATTGTGCTGCTGGGGTCGCGTTTTCTGGTAGGCGATATCCGGAAGCTGGGCCGGATCAGCCTGCTGCTGGTGTTTGTGGAGATTGGCGGTTCGCTGTTGCTGATGACCGCGCTGGGCAAGGCATTTGGGCTGAAGCCGAAACTGATCGATCTGCTGGCGATTGGCTCGTCGGTGTGCGGCGTGTCGGCGATCATTGCGACGAAAGGCGCGATCGATGCCGATGATGAGGATTCTTCGTTTGCGATTGCTGCGATCCTGGCGCTGGGAGCGATTTCCCTTGTAGCGTTTCCGGCGATTGGAAACGCGCTGCATATGAGCAATAACGCTTATGGGTTGTGGGCTGGACTTGCCGTTGACAACACTGCCGAAGCAACGGCTGCCGGGGCGCTGTTTTCCGATGCCGCCGGGAAAGTTGCCGTGTTTACGAAGACTTGCCGCAATGCGATGATCGGCTTTGTGGTGCTGGGCTATGCGATCTACTGGGCACGCAAGGGACAGGCTGCGGCGATCGGAAACAAGGCGGCATTTCTTTGGCAGAAGTTTCCCAAGTTTGTGCTGGGATTTTTGCTGATCTCGCTGGTGGTTTCGCTGGGGTTTTTCGACAAGGGGCAAATAACGAGCCTGGCGAATCTTTCGCGATGGGCGTTTCTGTTGACCTTTGCCGGGGTGGGATTGAGGACCAACTTCAGATCGCTGTCGAAGCAGGGGGTGAAACCCTTTGTTGTCGGGGTGGTGGGCGAGGTGTTGATCGCGGTGCTAACTCTGGGACTGGTGGTTGGGGCGAATCGAATCTGGACGCTTTAGGACTTAAATAGATCTGTTGTGACGCGAGGCTTCGTGCCATCCCACCCTAGCCACAAAAACAAAGACGTGGCGAGGGTGGGGCACCCGGGTTTGTTCCTGTGTTATTCGGCGTCGATGACGCAGCGGAAACCGAGTGTGCCGGCGCGATCTTTCGACGGCGCCATGAGCAGGTATTTGCCGTGTTCGGTGTTGCGATAGGCCTGCGGAAAATACCAGAGTGAGCCTTGAGGCTGGTAGTAGCTGCCGCCGCGCAGGACTGCGGTGCGGGTGTGCTCGTCCTGATACTCGTCGGTTAATTGCCAGACGTTGCCGACCATGTCCATGACGCCGAAGGGACTGGCGCCGCGGGGATGGGAGTCGACGTTGTCGGGCGAGGTGATCTCTCTGCCGCGCACCGGAGCGGGAACGGCGAGACCATCCCATGCGTTGCCCCAGGGATAGATGCGGCCGTCGCTGCCCTGCGCGGCATACTGCCACTCCCACTCATGGGGCAGGCGCTTCCCTGCCCAGGCGGCGTAGGCGCGGGCATCTTCGAGCGAGACCCAGGTGACCGGCTTGGTGTCCCAACCTTTGGGGAAGGTGCCGTCGACCCAGTCCTTGAGGAAGTTGTAATCGTCCTTGGGGTGGTAGTGGGTGGCGTCGAGGAATTGCTTGAACTCCTGATTGGTGACGGGATACTTGTCGATCCAGAAGCTGGGGATGTGCAGCTGATGCAGATGGTGGCGGCGCGGCGTGTCTTCCCAGGCATACTGGACATCAACCCCGGCGCCGTTGTCACCCTCGATTTCCATGCCGCTGATGCGGAAGAGAAAGTCGGTGGCGGGCAGCTTGATCATGTCTTTGGGATCGGACTGAGGATGTGTCGTCGCGGCGATGGGGACCAGCTTTTGCGGTAGAGGTACCCAGATGTCGGAGAGCGAGTTGAGCGGCGTTGCGCTCCAGCCCTGGCTGGTTTTGAGCAGGGCTTCAATCTTAGGATTTTTCAGCTCCGGCGTGACGAGCAGTGCGCCGTAGCCGTGGGCTTCTATGTCAAAGCTGAGAGTGACGGTCTTGGCGTTTTGCTCGGGCTTGAGCTCGACACCGTGCCATAGATCGTAGTAATGCAGGCCGGCAGCGTAGGGGAGCTCGAGCTGCGGGCCAGTGACGTTGTATTCGTTGCGGTTGACGAGGGTGAAGACTTTTTCACCGTCCAGCGGCCAACCGGTTGCGAAGACTCCGAACTGTTCGGTCGGCGTGAGGGGTTCCCAATCAGGGCTGATGAGGAAAGGTGCGATAGCGCGGTCAACGGCGGCGACGCGGCGGATGCTCTCAGCTCCGCGTGGAGTGATGCCATTCCAGATACTCCACACGTTTTCCCAGGTTTCAAGGCCTGCGCCGTTGATGAAGGCGGCTTGGAGATTGTTGGTCTTGCTGCGATTCCAACGGTCAGAAATGTTGACCATGTGGCGTGTGTCGAGGAGCTTGCTCTCGCTGATGAGCGGGGCGAAGGGATAGCGCCAGTAGCCCCAGTTCATGTTGTTGTAGTTCAGCATTTCGTTGGAGCTGGGATAGCCCTCGGGCTCAAAGGCGATGGGGTGACCGGTCTTGTCGGAGGCGTCGCGGAAGGCTTTAGGCATGCCGTCAAGCGTGTCGCCGTTGATGCCGTCGGCTCCGATGGCGGCCATGAGCTTGGCGGTGGACTCCCAATTGGGGATGCCTTCGTCATGGGTGCCCTGGTCCCAGACCATGACCGGGAAGAGGACGCGGACGCCATGCTTGTGGAAGTCTTCAACCATTGCATGAAGCGCTGGGATACCGCCGGGAAGAGCGCGAATGAGATCGTACTGGCTGCGGCTATCGATGCCGATGTTGGGATAGCTTTGCCAGACCAGTACCGCATCAATTCCGCCGTAGCGTTTGGTGACGTCGTCGAGATAACGGTCGACGGTATATTTTCCTGTTGCCTGGTCGTAGAAGAAACGATCTTCGGCCATCATCTGCGGCTGCATGAAGCTGGATTGCGTCCACTGGAGTTCAGGGCGCTGATACTCGGAAGGGTTGTAGCCGTTGCGGATGCGGTTTTCGTCGCGCCAGTGAAAGACTTCCCTGCGCCACTCGCGTAGTTGAGCGGCACATCCCCGGAATTGATCGCAACCTGCAGCGCTGTCACCGCAGGTACGAGGGCCGTCTGGCCAGGATTCTTCGAGACAGGAAGGGACGGGAATCAGGCCGTTCTGCGGAGGAAATTTCGTATCCTGCGCATGCATTGTCAAGGAGACCGACACCAATGCGAGGACCGACAGGCGAAGAAATATAGGGTTGCAAGCCGATAGCGGCCGCGTGGAAAGAATGGTTCTCATTTCGAGAGAGAATCACGCGCTGGACCTAGAACTGTCAAGGAGAGAACAGCGCTGCGCCCGGACATTCCTCAGCCGAACTCAGGCTACGAATTATGGATGAATTCCTTACGTGGAGAGTGTGTATAGTTCACTTCATGACAGTTAGTATGAAGGACATTGCGCGCGAATTGGGAGTTTCTGTTGTGACGGTGTCCAAGGCGCTGCGGAATCATCCTGATCTCAGCAAAACAACGCGGGAACGCATTCTTCTCAAGATGAAGGAAATGCGGTACCGGCCTAATTTGACGGCACGCAGCCTGGTCACGGGGCGCTCGTCGTTGATTGGATTGATCGTTCCGGACTTGATTCATCCTTTCTTTGCGGAGATTGCCCGGGGACTATCACGCGCTCTTCGGGAACATGGTTATTTCATCGTGATGGCCTCATCGGAAGAGGACCCTGAGCTGGAGCAGCAGGAGATCGAGCATATGCTGGCTCATAGACTAGGCGCTCTGGTGGTTGCTTCATGCCAGACGGGTTCGGAGTTTTTGCAAAGAACCCAGCTCGAAGGGACACCGCTGATCCTTGTGGATCGATCGTTTAAGGATTTGAATTCACACTTTGTGGGTTCCGACGATTACAGTGTGGGGAAGCTTGCCGCCGAGCATCTTTTAGGCGCCGGGTGCAAACGTATTGCCCACATTCGCGGGCCGGAGAATAGCGTGGGCAGGAGACGTCTCAAGGGCTTTGCCGATGTATTGAAGACGCACGGGATGGAGATGGCACAGGATCACATTGTGCAAGTGCCGCGAGGTGACGTGGATGGGAGGAGCAATGGAGCTGACGCTCTTCAGCGTTTGAAGACACTGCCGCGGCTGCCAGACGGCCTCTTTTGTTATAACGATGTGATTGCGGTGGGCGTGATCAACGAGGCTCTCAGCCAGGGAATCGAGGTACCGAAACAGCTGGCGGTCATCGGTTGCGGCAATCTGCATTACGATACTGAGATTCGGGTGCCGCTTTCGAGCATCGACCAGCGCAGCGATGAAATAGGCAGTCGCACGGCGAGCTTGATTCTCGATATTCTCGCGGAGGAAGTTCCTGGGAAATGCCGGCAGATTATCTTGCAGCCAAAACTCATGGCGCGGAACTCTACGGCGCGGAAGCCTCCACAACGCATATCCAAGCCGGTATCCCGGACGCGGGGCTGAGGATGGGCACGGCTTATCGCTCGCCCCACTTCAGTTTGCTGCGCAACGCATCGAAAAAGCCGTTCCCACCAAGTCGAACAAGCTTGACCGTGTATTCAGAACGGTGACAGCGTATTTCGTCGCCCGTACACAGGTCGACTGCCTGCTGGCCATCTACGGTGAGGATCGTCGAGTTGGGCATGCTGCCCTTGGGCCCGTCGATACGTAGAGTCAACGCTGCATCGGCCGGGACCACCATGGGACGCAGGGTAAGTAGGTGCGGGCAGATCGGCGTTATCACCAGCGCATCGACGCCAGGTACGAGAATGGGGCCATTCGCGGCCAGCGTATAGGCGGTCGAGCCGGTTGGAGTCGCTACGATCACTCCATCGGCGCGGAAACGTGCTGCCAGCATGGAGTCCAGCTCAATGGCGAACTCGGCCATGCGGGCGATGGAGCTTTTAGAGAGCACGATGTCGTTGACGGCTTCGAATTCTTCGATACATTTTCCATCGCGCCACAGCTCGGCGTGGAGCATGGTGCGGGCATCGATCGCGCAGCAGTTATCGCACCAACCCTCCAGCGTGGGATAGAGACTTGCCAGGCGTACCTCAGTAAGAAAGCCCAGCGATCCGAGGTTGACACTGAGGATAGGAGTGTCGGAGCGGGCAAAGATCCGGCCTACGGCAAGGAGTGTACCGTCGCCTCCGAGCACGATCACCAGCGAAGGCTTGGCCGTCGGCAGGTCAGGACGATCGCGCACTTCGATTCCAGCGATCTTATCGCCGGAAACGCCTCTGGCTGCCGCCGCGGGCCCCACCAGGTAGGAAGCGCTCTCGCGGTCCAGCACCGGTTCGAAGTTGTGCGAGCGCAGCCACTCTATCAGCTCGGGAATCAGGCCGTTCAGCTCTTCCTTGAGAGGCTTGGAAACGATCGCGATACAGTTCATTTGGGCTTTAGTTTATCGCAGGGTGATGCGCGTGGATTTTTATTGTGGGCTGGGCGTTGGCGCAAGCAATACATGGAGCAGGAATTCCCGATTGCCTTCCATTCCGGTGATGGGAGATTCGATGATTTCGATCTGGCTGCCTCCAGCCTCGTGCAGGCAGGCGGTGACGCGGTCGATGGCCAGACAGTGGGCCGCTGGATCGCGCACGATACCGCCTTTGCCGATATGCTCCCGGCCGGCCTCGAACTGCGGCTTGACCAGCACTACGCCTTCTGTCAGCGAAGGCGCGGCGGCTAATACTGCCGGCAGGACGAGCGTCGCTGAGATAAAGGAGACATCCATTACCAGGAGGGTAAGCGCAGGCCCCGGCGGAGCCGCATCGGCGTGCAGAGAGCCAGGCGCCAGAAGCCGCGCATTGGTGCGTTCGTGGAGTTTTACACGCGGATCGCTGCGCAGCTTCATGGCGATTTGCCCAAAGCCGGTATCTACGCAGGAAACATGGCTGGCTCCATGCTGCAGCAGGCAATCGGTAAAGCCGCCCGTCGATGTTCCGATATCCAGGCAAGCGCGGCCTTCGACAGGAATAGCCCAGTGCGCCAGGGCAGCTTCGAGCTTGAGGCCCCCGCGGCTGACGTAGCGCAGGTCTTCACCCAGGATCCGGATGGGCGCCTCTTCGGTGAACGCCATACCCGGCTTATCTACTTTTTGTTCGGAGACCAGGACACGGCCGGCCAGGATCAACGCCCGGGCGCGTTCCCGGCTGGGAACTATCCCTTTTTGCACCAAGAGGCTATCGATTCGGGTTCGAGAGGGGGCCGACATCCAGTTCAATCTATTATGCTTCTAATAGCCGCAGGTTTTGTAGACATTCTGCCTGTTGGCATAAGGTCGGTTGTTGGCAATAGACCTGAATTGTCAGTACAGACACGGTGAGCAATCCAAAGCCCGCTTTGTTTCGTACTTTCAACAGGCAACCAACAACGGTAGAAGAAACGGAAGCCAAGCAAATGGAAGATGCCGAGTTGCTTGAAGCTGTCGCCCAGCAGGATCAAACTGCAATGGCGGCGCTTTTCGACAAATACTCGCGGCTGGTTTATTCGATTGCGTTGCGTGTGTTGCGGGAACCCGATCTCGCGGAGGACGTAATGCAGGAAGTGCTGCTTCAAGTTTGGAGACAACCTGGAGGGTTTGTTTCTCAACGAGGCAGCCTCGGCGCGTGGCTCGCAGTGGTAGCGCGCAACCGCTCAATTGATGTCATTCGACGGCGAGCCCATCTTACGCCGCTTGAAGATCTGATCCTTCCCGAGCCCAAGAACATGCAGCGCGCCGTGGAAGAGAACCATTTGATGGATCAGGTTCGGTCAGCAGTGAATACGCTGCCCAACGAGCAACAGGCGCCGCTCCACATGGCCTATTTCGAAGGACTCACTCATACTGAAATCTCAGAGCGCACCGGCACACCGCTAGGGACAGTCAAGACGCGCATTCGCTCCGCGTTGACTACGGTGAGAAGGGCGCTGGAAGCATGAGCATGCCAGGAGCTTTCCATATCGAGGAAGATGATCTGATTCAGTACGTGTTGGGATCTCTCAAAGAGACTCAGCTCGGCACGCTGACAGCTCATGTTTCCATGTGCAATACCTGCCGCGACACGTTAAGCCGCATTCAGCTTGAGTTGGCGGCCTTTGCCGCGGCGATGCCAACCTCGGATCCGCCGGCAGGCGCACGCGAACGCTTTATGGCTCAATTGACGGTGGATCCAGCCGTCGAATCGAGATTTGTCCAAGCTCGCAATAAAAACCGTTTCTACATCATGTCGAAGTCGTTTCAGCATTGGCTGGAGACTCCGATGCCGTTGAAGATCCTTTCCGGGTTGCTGGCGGCCGCCTGCGCCTTTCTGGCCTACGACGATCTCTCGAATATCCATGCAAATCGTCAACTGTTGCCGGAGCTGCGGCGCTTTGAGCGGGAAAATGCACAGCTTCAGGAGTTGAGGGAGTTTCTGCAGGGCAATCATGTGCAACAGGTGACTCTGCACGAGAAACCGCAGATAGGGAAAACTCCGGAAGGCCACACTTTTTATTCAGCTACCTCAGGAAAACTGGTTTTTACGGCTTCAAACATGCCGACACCCCCGGCTGGTAAGGCCTATGAGCTGTGGATCCTCCCTGCCGGGGGCAGTGCGCCAATTCCCGCCGGTATGTTCACTCCAGACCTGCAGGGCAATGGAGCCGTAATCTTCCCCGACATTCCGGCCAATGTGCAGGCGAGCGGGTTCGGTGTGACGGTTGAAGATGCGCAGGGGGCTACGGCGCCGACACCTCCCATCGTTCTTAGCGGACAATAATCGCTTAGCGGACAATAACCGGACCATAGCCGGGTAATGCAAATCAAAGCGAAAGGCCAGCCTACATTTCGGGCTGGCCTTTTACTTTGGTTGCTCAGAAGCTGGTCGTACAGTCTTCGCCTGTTGGCGCGTCCTCTACGGCAACAGGCTTGCATCCTGATACTTGCAGTTGGTTGTCGTGATACTGGCTGCGGGCAACTCCGATAGCGGCAGGTAGCAGGGTTGCCCTGCTCCAGGCAGCCGGCTGATCAGGTTCAGGTTCGACGTCGCGCCGTCCGGCGTCGAGGTGCGCACATCCAGCGCATTGCCCTGGACCAGCACTGTTGTGCTGATAATGTCCTGATCCGTTCGAATGATGGTGATGTACGGGCTGTCCGGCGAAACCACGTACACCTTGCCGTATAGCGAATTCTGTGTGGAAACCACCGTCCGCGGGTGCCCTGTCACAGGCAGTGTAGCTTCGATCGAGTGGCTGCTGAGGGTCACGATCGAGACTGTGCCGTCAGTCTGATTGGCGACGTAGGCACGGGAACCATCGGCCAGCACCGTGACCGCAGCCGGATTTTTGCCTACCGGAACGGTGTAGGTGGTACCAAATGTCGCGCTGTCGTTGCCATACTCATCCAGGCTTACATCGATGATATTGATGGTGTTGCCGTCGTAGTTGGAAACAACCAGTTGCTGTGTGGTGGCGTTGTATTCAGCATAGACCGGACCAGCTACAGCCGGAAGACTGGATGTTCCATTCAGACCGGCTGTGCCATTGGGAGGCGCGGGACATGAGGTCGGATCTGCCGGGTTGGCCGGATTGATCGGCTTGATCGCCGATACCGCAAGAGGCAGGCAGGGATGGCAGGTGTAGGCCTGTCCGTTCTGGTTAACACCAGGGGAACAAGCGTCGATCGCATTGTTCTGGCTGTTGATGACGGAGATCGTGTCGCTGCCGCGATTGAGTACAAAGACACGCCTGGCATCCGGCGTGCCGACGGCGTAAACGGGGCACTTACCTACCGAAATCTGCGAAGAACGCGTATATGTGGCAGTCTCAATGCCGTCAACGATGCCAGTGTCTTGCGCAGAAGGATTGACATTGCAAGCCGTTCCATACGCAATATTCTGGCTAACGACGTAATAGCGGCTCGCCGCAGCTACACCCACCATGGTAACGGGGGTCTTATCTACTGGAATTACCAACTTAAACGCTGCCGCTGGAAATCCATTCAGAACGTCGACTTCATTGGTGTTGTTATCCAGCGCAAACAATCCGACAGCGCCATCGAAAAGACCCACAACCGGATTTTGCCCGGCAAACGGGCCGGTCGTCGGAAGCTGGTTCAGGGTGCTGAAGTAGACATTCTTATTCTGTAGCTGAGTTGAGACAGGAATGTTGGAGACTGTCCCATCCACATTCAGGGTCCAGGCTTCTGTACCTGCAGCATTAATCGCAAAGGTAACCGGCCCCGGGCCGATGGGAGCCGTTGCCATTACTGTATCCCCGGAGTAGTCGATCACCGTTCCGATGCCCTGTGCTGTGGGCGAAGGCGCCGAAATCACAAACGCCAGCGCCGTCGGCTGGGCGGGTGGGCCGGTGCCAAGGATGGGAGTTGTGGTGGGGCGAAGATTGCTCCCGCATCCGGACAACGCAACAATCGTGCCGAAAGCCGCGATGAGGACCGAAGTTCCTGGGTTCAGACGTGCGTGGCGAACGATACGCGCCGGCAAGGATTGCTGGGAAAAATCACTCATTCAGTCGTTGTCCTGCTTACTGGTCGATTGTAAATCACGGGGTTGCAGCGAGGCGCTATCTCGATTGGACGCGGCAGGCGGACGATGGTTGGTACTCTGAATCCAGCATCTGCATTCCTGATTGCTGGTGAGGTTCCCAAACGTGATTCGCAAGCCGGACAAAGCTCTTCAGTGGCAGTCAAAGACGATTCTGCTTCTGGTTGTGCCGTGGACGGTGGCGTCGGTGATCCTGCAGGCTCACTGGTGGCTCGTTCAGGAGCCCACCGTGGCCTGGCAATCTCTCGGAATTAGCGCCCTCTTCGGGCTCATTGTCTGGCGTCTCAAAGCTGCCACACCCGCCGGCGCCGCTACTGGCGCCGCCATCACCGCCAGCCTCATGTTTTCGACCGCCCGCTATCCCTACCGGTGGAGTTGGCTCCATGGCGGCTTGCTGCCCCTGCTAACGGTATTCCTGCTCACCTATGCGGCCACGAAAATAGGCAAGGCCAAGAAAGAGCGGTTGGGAACAGGCGAAGGCAAGCGAGGGCGGAATGCGGCACAGGTAGCGGCCAATCTGGGAATAGCAGCACTAGCCGCTCAGTCGATCCAACTCATCCAAACGCCGCACGATTGGGCCGGGGAGCTCTTCCTTTCTATTGCGGCGCTGACAGCTCTGGCAGAGGCCGCCGCAGATACCGTTTCCTCAGAGATCGGACAGGTCTTCGGAGGCGAACCACTCATGTTGACGACCCTGCAACGCGTGCCTCCAGGGACCGACGGCGGAGTGTCTTTGGCTGGCACCTTTGCCGGAGCCACAGCGGCCTTGATCGTAGCTGGCGTGGGGAGTGCGATGCTTTTCACCGATCTGCCGCGCCAGGGTCACTTCACACTGGCAGGCATGATCGGTTTGGCCGGAACGCTTGGACTGCTCTTCGATAGCCTGCTGGGAGCAATGCTGGAGCGAAAGGGCTACTTGAACAATGACGCAGTTAATTTTCTTTCGACCATGTCTGCGGCAGTTTTTGGCTTAGCGGAGCTTTATCTGCTTCTAGCATCAGCGCCTATCTAAGGTGGTCGCAAGAAACTAGTCGCTCTCCTGCTGCACCTGCTCCAGCAGCCGCTGCCAGATCTTCTGATTTTTTCGATACGCCTTCTTCAAGTCTTCCAGAATCCGGTCGAAATCCGAGTTGGTCTTCAGGTTGTTCCACGCCGGATTCTTGCTGAACCAGGGATAGTTCTCATTGCCCAGATAGATCGCCCGGCGCAACCAGTGCAGCGCCTCGCTCGCATCACCCTCCACGGCAAAGTAGGAGGCCAGGCGGTATGCCATCTCGCTGTCAGCTTCGGCGGCAGCCAGGGTATCGTCCTTGAGCAACGCGGCGGCCTGAGCGCGATTGCCAATCTGCACATAGCAAAGCGCGAGGGTGGGTACAGCGATGCGCATCGAGTCGTCGTCGTGAATCACTTCTTCGAGGGTCTTGATTGCTTCATGCAGATTGCCCATGCGCATCTGCTGATAGCCAGAACTGGTCCGCAGCAGCGGATGGCGCGGCTCAAGCGCAAGGCCCTTGGCCAGCTCGTCACCCGCCACCTCCAATTGATTGCGATACTGATAGACGCGGGCGCGATGGTTGTAGAGCAAAGCCGCATTGGCCGGATTGAGCTTGAGAGCCTGGCTGAACTGGTTGAGAGCCTCGTCATACATTCCGTCAAAGCGCAGCGTGATACCCGCCACCATGTGAACGTTCCAGTCGTTGGCCGCTGAACTCAGCAGGTTCGCCACGCCGTGCCGCGCCGACTCCTTCTCTCCGCGGGAGAGCAGCATGTAGATGCGGTAAAGGTTCGCCTCGGTCGACTCGGGATCAAGCTTATGCGCCAGGTCAAAGGCCCTCCGCGCGGTCATCACGTGAATCTGCCCGCCGAAGCCATGACGCACGTATTGCAGCTCGGCAATGCCGAGGCCCGCCCACCCTGCGGCGAACTCCGGATCGCTGGTAGTTACCCGTTCGAAGAGGCCACGCGCGCGGTCCAGATCGGCGCGAGAACCGGTGCGGGTCATAAACGAGCTGAGCAGGGCGCGGGCCTGCAGATACTCCTCGGATACCAGATCGGGCAGTGAAACATCCCGCTGGCCTGAACGGGTGCTCTCCGACTGTGAGGCGCGGTTATCCACCCCGCCAATACCCTGCAGGACTGCGAAGACCTCGTTCGAAATCTCATTCTGCACCGCGATCAGGTCAAAGGAAGCCACACTGATCGTCCCGCCCGAGCGCACGCTCTGCGCGGTCACATCCAGCAACTGCCAATTCAGATCGAAGCCCTGCTCCGAGCGAATGAAGTTTCCCGCGAGAACATGCGAAACCAGTAGCCGTTGGCCAATATCCAGCGGATCCATCTGAGCCGTGGGCAGGGTCATTAGAGAGCTGGAGGGACGCACCACGATCGACGGAATACGAGCCAGGCGCGCAGCAATCGCGTCGGCCAGCGCGAAACCGTAGAGCGGCGCTACCTCCGTCGTACCCAGATTGTTGAAGGGCAGCACGACCACAGAATTCTGCCGTGGCTGTTCGCTGCTGGACTCACGAAAGCGCTCGGCCAGCATCGACAAAAAGCTCGTAGACCGCTTTTCTGCCTCCGGCCCGGTCGTCACCAGATTGGCGGCGGCATCGCCGGGGATCCCGCCCGTCTCAAGCTGCATGGCTTTCATGATGGTCTTGAGTGCCTCGCGTACCTCACCCGCGGATGCGTAGCGCATCGCCGGGTTCTTTTCCAGGCACATCGAGATCACGCTCCGCAGCTCGATCGAAACACCGGCCTCATCAAGGTCGGGTGCGTCAGAGAACTGAATGGCGCGGATTACCTGAAAGTCTTCCGCGTCCGGCCTCGCGAATGGATGGCGGCCTGTCGTCAATTCATAGAGCAACACGCCCAGCGCCCAGATATCCGACTGTACGCTGGATTGGCCGGTGACAAATTGCTCCGGCGCCATGTAGCGAATCGTTCCGCCCCGCGCCGTATAGGTCTCCGCCACCGGCACGGAACGGGCCACGGCAGATTTGGACGGATCGAACCCGGCCTCTTCCGGATGCAGGCGTCGCGCGAGGCCGAAGTCCAGAATTTTGACAAGCCCGCCGTCAGTCAACATTACATTCTGCGGCTTCAGGTCACGATGGAAAATGCCGAGGCTATGCGCTGCCTGGAGGCCATCCGCGATTTGAATACCCACGGAGAGAACCAGCTGAACATTTGCCGGTCCCCGCGCGATCAGCGTATCCAGCGATTGCCCCGGCACAAACTGCATCACGATGTAGGCTTCCTCACCGGTTTCACCCACTTCATAGATGGCGCAAACGTTGGGATGTTCAATCGCGGAGGCGAGTCGAGCCTCTCTTAAAACAGTCGTCCGCATCTGTCCCTGGGTAAGCAGGCCGCGGCGAAGAATCTTGAGCACCACAGGGCGCGTCAGCAGCGTATCGTCGGCCAGATACACGACACCGCTGCCGCCTGCCCCGAGTCGACGGACAATCTCGTAATGCTCAATCATTCTTCGTTTCATCGCAATCTCAAGTGTACCGGTGCGGTGCTCCCAGATGTCTCAGCCACCGGGCTTCTAGTTTTTTCATATCGCAGCGGCATCGGAAAGCCATGCGGCTTTGACCAGAATGGGTCCGGGTCTATCTGGTAACGTCATAGCTATGATTTTTTGCCGGGAGTCCACGGTACGACGGGCGATTTCCTGCTTCGGCGTGGCGAACTTGTTCTTTCTGTGTGCCAGCACTGTCCTTTCCCAACAGACCCCCATATCAACCCTTGCGACAGCCGCGCAGAATCCTCCCCAGGCGCCAAGTGCCGGAGCGCAGGTACAAACCGGCTCGGTGGTTGGCAATGCCAGCATCGACGCCTTCATTCACCGGCTCAGCGCGCTTCTGTCTGATCATCAATTCCGGCAGGTGGAAAGACTTCTCGAAGAGTCGGATAAAGAGACAGGCCCGGCAAAGCTGACCAAGGAGCAGGCTCAGCTTTATCGCGGCGTACTTGCCAACCGCGAGAACAAACCGCAAGAGTCTATTCGTCTGCTCGAGCCTCTCGTCGATCACCTGCCCCAGCAACCGGCCTCTGAGGCAGCTTTACAGGAGGAAAAGTACCTGCGTAAAGCTCTTGCCGAGGACTATCTCCGCACCGGCGACTGGGCAAAAGCTGCTTCGGCCTACCAGGCACTGGATCACAGAAGCAGCCTCTCTGCCGATGAGAAGGCCGACATTGAGCTGCCACTCAAATTGCTGCCTCTGGTTGCAACGTACCCTCACATGACCGTGGAACCCGGCGAACCGTTCAGCCTGCCCTATGACCGCGATGCACTCGGTCTGACAGACGTACCGGTTTTCGTCGACGCGCAATCGCATGACTGGATGCTGGATCCTACGGCGCCTTTCAACCTTATCTGCAAGTCAAGCGCTAAACAGATTGGCTTGAAAATCTCCAGCGAAGCTGCCATTGTCCAGACGATCACGGGACGCCCCATCCAGGTTCATGCCACGCTGATTCCACGCTTCACCCTGGGAAGCGTAACTTTTCGCAACATGACTGCCTTCGTCTTCAATGATGCGGACTACTACTTTCCTAAATCCGGCTATCAGGTCCGCGGCGTTCTGGGCTATCCGGCAGTGTCAGCACTCGGCAGCATCACCGTCAGTGCCGACGCGCGCATTGAGGTCCAGCCCGGTGATAAAGGAGAGCGGCTGACTACCGGAGCCCGATTCTTTCTGGACGGCGACCAGATCGTGGCTGCCCTCGGCGACGCAGCCAATCCCAAAGCCGATGCAAATGACGAACGCATGTTTGTCATCGATGCGAGCGGCCAGCAAACCTATCTAACCTCGCGCTACTACGCGGAGCACAGCGCGGACTTCGCCGGCAAAAACATGCAGCTACTCTCGATGCCCGGCGCCCAGAATCACGCACCCACGCCAACCTATATCGCGGATGCAGTGCATCTGACCATCGGAGACACTCCAGTTTCTTTCCAATACTTGCAGGTCTTGACGCAGCCCCTGGACGCCGCCGCAATTGACGACACCTACGGCACTTTGGGCATGGAGGCGCTGGATGAGTTGAAGAGCTACACCTTCGACTACCGCACCATGCGCTTCGGCGTAAAAACCGAGTAGTTAATTTTCAACAGCCAGCACATCGTGCAAATAGTCGATCATGGCCCGCTTGATCGGCACCGCCGATTTACCGAGATTGATCGTTTTCTCCGTGGTGGAGTTGCCCGCCATCAGAACGGTACCGAGACGGATTGTTTTTCCGTCGCCCAGTTCGAGATAGATCGGGACTATCATCTTGAAGTTTTCAGGAACGCCGGATTGCGAAAGCTTGAAGTACAGGCTATCGGCGTCGCTGTTGTTTTTGATCTGGCTCTCGAAGTGCAGTTGCGGCAGGTCGGTGCCGTAGACATACTCGTTAAAGAACCAATCCATTTTGTGGTTGTGATCCGCATCCATGCCAGGGGTCATGTGTTTTTCGACTATTGCCTTGAAGTCTTCGGTGGTAGCGGATTTGAGCCGGTAGGTGTCGACAAAATCGTGCATCATGGCGCGGAAGTCTTGATCTCCCGTCTTGGGCGAATACATCATCATGCGAATCATGTGCAGGATGTATGCGCCCTTGGGATAGATCAGATCGCGGGCGACGCTTCCGGTCTTGTTGGTATTGAGCCGGTAGCCCATGGTTACCGGTCCCACATCGATGGGCCTGAAACCGGCGGTGTTCTTTTCTGTAATTTCCTGCTTGAGCTGGCGCCAGAACTCACGGAACTCATTATTGTTCTTACGCGTTGCTTGCAGGAACATGGCGGCTGAGGCTTCGGCGAACCCCTCGCTCATCCATTGGTCGCGATAGCCTGCAAAGCCAACGGTATGGCCCCACCACTGATGGGCTACTTCATGCGCGGTCACGGTTTTCCAATATGGATCGGAAGGCCTTAACCCGAACTGGTTCTGGATCGTTGCGTCCCAAAAACCGCAAATTGGCAAGTAAACCAGCATCGGCCAGCTTTGCCCGTAGTTGCATGCCGGTTGTTGCGAAAGAGCCAAGTGATCGAAAGGCAGTTTGCCGAAGTTCAGCTCATAGATTTGAGCTGCGACGGTACCTTCCGACAAGGTCACAGGAAGCATTCCAACCGTATTCATATTGCCGACTGCCATGCCCGTGCTATGCGAACCCTGCGTGGGCAGATCTTCCCCGTTGGCTACGTGCAACACGCTGGTCGCCCAATCGGGCAACTCAGAATTGGCGTATGCCGCGACGGCGAGATCGGCGGTTTTACCATCTTTTTCGGCGAATTTTCCCAGGTGAAATCCAGCCACTGGAAGAGGCATCATGGAGTCCCACTCCGTCGTGCGCATCTTTCCGTCGACCTTGTCGCTCAACTTGCTTCCGGTAGCGATGAGTTGAAGCTCTTTAGGAGTGTGAAAGCGCATTTTGTAACGAGTGTAGCTGCCGAAGGATGTTCCACCGTTCGGAAACCAGCTTTCACGAGCGATCGGGTCGAAGTTGTCATTGCCAACCGCCCGCACTGCATCTTTACCGCCGTAGGTAATCTTGACGGTCGTGATTTCATCTTTCTTCAACGGCTTGGACAGGATCAGGCCAAAGTCCGAGTCTTCCTTCTTATCTTCCTGAACAAAATCCAGCAGCTCGCTATGTTCTCCCTCGGCCTGGCTGACACGCAGAGTAGCGAAGAGATCCAATGGAATGACGGCGAGACCGTCCGCGAGCGCGCGCAAGTGAATTGTTGCCTGACCGCTTAGAAAACCACTCTTTTCGATGGTGGTATCGAGCTCATCGTTTTCCACGCGAAAAGGCACGTTCTCCTGGCGTCCGCTGGCCGTGCCCGCGGCATACTCTGTAGCCAGATGAAAGGCCGAAGGATAGCTCCATCCCCACTGGTTGTAGATGCCAAGACGCACCTCTTCCGGAGAGACGATGGCAGCACCATACGGATCGATCTCGAAGAGAATATGAGCGTTCGACGTCCCTTTGATAGCCGCGAGAAAGAAGCCGCCCGACGTAGGGCTGAGCACATCCTGGAGCAGGCGCAGGTCGATGTTTTCAAAGAGATGCTCGCGCTGGAAGGTGTGAAACTCCTGCGCTGCCTGGGTCAGAGTGCTGTCGGCGTGTGCCGTCTGATTGACTGCGGCGGCCTTACGCAACTCATCGGCGGTGCCATCGGTAAAGCGCAGGACGACCTGGGTAAAGTCCTCGTCGAACTCCGGCTTGTTCGTCAGAACCTGCATACTGTGCCGTTCGGTAGGGTTGGGCGGCGTCAGGTGGAAATGGCCCTGCCCTCCAAACACTGCCCCCGTTACCTTGCCGTTGACTTCCCCAAAAAGAGCGAATTCCCCGCGCGTGAAAGTAAAAGTGCCGGCATCGCGCTTGAGGACAAGATTGTCCGCGACAATCGACGCTCCGCCCGGAAGCAGGGTGCGCAATTGATGGTAGACAGCGTTGGTGTTTGGATTCTGGACTGCAAACGCGTTGACAGGAGAGGAACCTACGACGGCAAACAAAGCGGCGATGAGCAGATGGCCGCAGAATTGATAGCGCTTCAAGGGACAGCCTTTGAATGGAGATGGGTGACGGCCTAGTGTCCCATATTTGCCCGTTTCAGGCCAGAAATGAATGCGTATTTACCAAAGATGAAACAGCGCGCACATAGCTCTTAGGCTTCGCGGCGGCGGCGTTGATGCGTTGAAGGAATATGCAGGTCCTCACGGTATTTGGCCACCGTGCGCCGGGTCACCTGAATTCCCTTCCCTTGCAGCATGGCAGCCAACTGGTCGTCAGTCAGAGGGTGGCGGGCATCCTCTTCTTCAATGAGTTTACGAACCATCCGCTTGAGCACCACCAGAGGGGTGTCGGCGCCTTCCGGACCATTTGCGCCTTCTGAGAAGAAGAAGCGCAACTCGATCACGCCCTGCGGGGTATGCGCGTATTTGTTGGCCACGGCGCGACTCACCGTGGAGGGATGCACGCCGATCTCCTCCGCCACTTCCTTGATCATCATGGGACGAAGCGCCTCGATGCCGACGTCCAGAAACTCCTGCTGACGCCGCACGATGACCTCGCAGGTTCGCAGGATAGTGCTCTTGCGCTGGGCGATGTTGCGCATGAGTTGCATGGCGGAGCGGAAGCGCTCCTTGACGTAGTCCTTGACTTCCTTATCCGTGTTCTCCGCGACCAGCATGCGGCGGTAACGCTGGCTTAGCCGAAGGGTCGGCATATCCTCTTCATTCATCGCCACGATCCAGGTGTCGCCACGCTTCACGAACGCCACGTCTGGTTCGATAAGCCGCGTCTGCTCGCGATTGTAGCGGCGGCCTGGCCGTGGATCGAGTGTGCGGATCAGATCAATCGCGGTGCTGACCTCGGCAACAGGCCGATTCACAGCCCTGGAAATCTCCTTCAAGTCACGCTTTTGCAACAGCATCAAGTGGCCATGAACGATCAGCTTGGCAGTAGCGAAGGTCTGCCGCCGGTCATCGAGCACCGCTTCGGCTGCCGCATGCAGACCATGATGCGGGCTTGCGTTCGGGCTGGGATGCAGGTGGGGCTCTACAGATGTTCCGTTCCCCTCTTTGGTAGCTGCAATCGCCAATCCAGGCTGAACGCCATCGGTACCGGCAATAAGATGTTCGCCATCATGCATCGCAAAGCTGTCTTCAGAATCGTCATGCGAGTCATCAGGATGCCGGGCAAAGACCAGCTCCAGTTCGCGCAGCTGCGCGTCCAGTTGAATACGCAGGCAATCACGCAGATCAAGCGCCCCAATTCCAGCCGGATCTAGATGCTGCACTACTTCCAGCGCCGCGCGCATCCGCATCAGGGCGGTGTGCGGTGAATCTTCGACGCCGGCAAAAACCTCGGCCAACTCTTCGAGTGTGGCGCCCAGGTAACCGTCATCGTCCAGGTTGCCAATGAGAAACTCGGCGGCCTCGCGAAGGTGCGTGTCCAGGTTCATCGACCCTAGCTGCCACAGGAGATGGTCGGTCAGGGTAGTCGGTTGAGAGAGGAATTGCTCGAACGATGGCTTGTCTAGTTCTTCGTATTCCTGGCTGGTGCGAAAACCAGGGTCGAGATAATCCTGAAAATACGACCCGAAATCAATTTCTTCGAAGGGGTCTTTCGGGGTTACCGGTGCCTCTTCCACCACCCGGTCGCGCATCGCTTCGCGGCCGCCTATTTCATCCAAGGTTGGGACGGATTCGTCGATCTCTTCGAGAACCGGGTTCTCGATCATCTCCGCATTGATCATCTCGGTCAGTTCCAGCTTGTTCAAAGCCAGAACACTCACCATCTGCATCAGACCCGGCGTCAGGATCTGGCGTTGCGATACCTTCAAATTCAGTCTAGGTTGCAACAATGGCATGATGATTTTCCCGAAACTTTCCCCGGTTGTGCAGCGTGGTGCGTACTGTTCAGTGTAAATCTCCGGCTCAGGAAGCGTAGTGGAAGTTGTCGTACTTCGAGACAGATGTACCGGATTGGGCAGTCGTCATTCCGGGAAATTTGTAATTCATTTCGCTTAATCCAGCGAAAAACCCGCCCCCAGATAGACCCGCCGTACCTCGGGATCGTTACCCAGCTGGTGGGGCGTCCCGGTACGAAAGATTTTTCCTTCGGCAATGATGTAGGCGCGGTCAGTGACCGATAGGGTTTCCCGTACATTGTGATCGGTGATCAAAATACCGATTCCACTGGACTTAAGATCAAAAATAATCTTCTGCAAATCCAGCACAGCGATCGGATCGATACCACTGAAAGGCTCATCCAGCAGCAGAAAACTGGGCTGGATGCACAGACAGCGGGCGATTTCTACCCGCCGCCGCTCTCCACCTGAGAGCGCATAGCCCTTGGTCGACCGAATATGCCGGAGGTTCAGCTGCTGAATCAGCCGCTCGGTGCGTATCCGGCGCTCCTGGTCCGGAATGGGCTGCGCTTCGAGGACAGCCATGATGTTGTCTTCAACCGTCAGTTTGCGAAAGACCGATGGTTCCTGGGGCAGATAGCTGATGCCGTGATTGCGGGCTCGCAAATACATGGGAACGCGTGTAATCTCGGTGTCGTCGACCAGAACGCGGCCCGTCTCCGGCACCACCAGGCCCACGATCATGTAAAAACTGGTTGTCTTGCCCGCGCCATTCGGCCCCAGCAAGCCGACAACCTCTCCCCTGGAGATGTTGATGCTTACATCGCGTACCACTTGCCGGCCGCTATACGATTTGCCGATTCCCTCGGCGCTGAGTGTCTGCATTCCCATCCAGGTTTCTGGTGAACAAGCCCTTATTTCGGATGCTTCTGGGGAGCTTGCGTATTCGTAACAGTTTTGCCGCCGTCGCCTTCGACAGTGACGCTATCATCGCGGCTATGGAAAATCAACGCGCTGCCCGTTACCGTGCCCCGCGCCTGATCGGTAATACGTGGTGGAGCGGCGCTGGTTCCGGTAAGCGTGAAAGTATCGTCTTCGCTCAGGTAGACGAGCTTTTCTCCCGTGCCGTTGCGATCCGGCCAATCAACCGTCAGATGTCCGCTTGCCGTCAAACGGTCAATTGAACTGCTGGCCGATCCTGATTTTGCGTTGCCGGCGTTGCCATGCACCCCTGCTGGCAACAGTTTCACTTCAGCCTCTTGCGCAACCACAGTAGCCGCGCCGCTTCCTGTCGTCTCCGCCGTGACAGAGCCAATCGAACCGGAATGAAACAAAGCGACTCGCTCTCCTTCAGAGTAGTGCAGATCTCCACTTCGAATACGAATCACAGAAGGGCCCTCTGATTTGTTCTTCGACGCCGCCGGAGACACAGACTCAGAGCCCGGCTTCGTCCGGACCAGCACCGTCCTCACCGGGCTGGTCGCGTCGCCTTCCGCGGTCAGAGTTTGCTTCTGCCGGTTCAGCGTGATGAGCGGAGCTGAGATGGAACTGGCCCCCTGCCAGAGCCGAGGCAGATTGGCGCCCTTGGCAGATCCGGCGCTGAAGATAACCTGCTGCGTCGTCTGATGCACCTCTGCCTCTGGCGCAATGGCATGAATTGGCCCACTTGCATTTGGCCCGCTATTCTCCAGCAGCGCCGCACCAGGCATGGGCGAAGGCGCAAGCGAAAGCTGTTTACCGGCATTAATCCAGCTCGCTTTTATATCTCCGCGAGCAAAAACATTGCCGCTCTCCCGGGCAAAGTCGATTTGAGCTGCGGTCATGTCGAGGCCGCCATCCACAACACGTGGACTCCCACTCAAGTGAAGCACTTGGCTATGTCCGTCATACACCGCACGATTGGCCGTAGCTTTTACCTGCGCTGGCTGCGCCTGCCCCTGCCGTGCGGGTTCCTGCACCAGCACAACATTGCCAACTTCGACAATCGATTCGATCTCAGAATTCCTATCCGCACCTTTGGACCTAGGAGTGGGAATCGCCCCTTCGGCAACAAACCGCACATCCAACTGATCCGCGTTACTGGTCTGGTGAACACCCTTCGCTGTCTGCTCTTCAAAAGCTGCATGTCCCGAACCGGAAAGGTTCGATAAAACACCTCCAGCAGCAAGCTCGGCCACGACCGTGTCAGCAGAAAGCTTAGATGGAGTCACAACGCCACCCGTCTTGGTCTCGGACGTAATCACCACGCCGCCGAAACCATGGATGGTGCTCGGCTCCACCTTCGCTGTATGGCTCTGCTTCTGATTCGCATGATGAAGGTCATCAGAGCGTTCCAGCACCGGCCTGAAGTCTACATCCGCGCTCCGTGATTTCCAGCTGCGCCGCATCTCGGTGGGTGCTCCCTTCGCGTTGACACCCTGCTGCTGCGTATTGAAAACCACACCCGCTTCCAGATGCGCCTGGCGAAGCTCTCCCTCCGCGTCGAACGCCAATCGAGCCGTAGGAGCGCTGCCCTGGATCTGCCGCCTGGCCTGCGTCACCTCCAGCCTCGAGCCTCCCTCCAGCAGGCCGTGGCGAGGATGATTGCGCTCATCGAAATCAAGCGTGCCGCGCGGAGCCATGACGTGGCCGCCGGTCCTAGTTTTGAGGTCCACGCCAGCCGAACCATCCAGCTTGAGCACTGAACCGTCTTCTCGAAAATGAATCAGGGCGTTGCCGGCCTCTGCCGTACCCCCGCCGTAATCCGCCACAGCCTGCGTCAACTGGCAGATCTGCTGGCTGCGCTCAAACTCCGCATGCCCGGCGTGCACGGTCACCGGCTCAACCCCTGCACGCGCAGCGTTCCGGTCAACATGCAGCTCGACGGCGTGATCCAGAATCAGCTCACCCCTGGCTGAGTCATAGCGGGCCCCGACAGAGTTGCCGCTGCCCTGCCGAACCGCAAAGTCAACACGCTGTTCGGTTACGGCGATGCCGGTTTTCTGATTGAAGAGCAAACCACTCGTCTTGACATGAATCTCATTGTCGGTAATTGCCGAACCCGACGGAACATCGGCAGGCTTTTGCGCATCAGGCCTGGCGCTGCCCGGCTTCAACGATGCCACGGCAGGCTTTACCCCAGGACGCATCAGCGTAATCTCAACCGCACCGGCGGCATGCGCGATGCCCGCTCCCGGATCGTATTCAAATTCGCTGCCGGAAATCGTATCTGACCTCTGGCCATCTTCGCCGTAAAGATCAATGTGGACATCGTGCAGCAGCGTTCTGCCGTCTTTCTTCATTTGTACGGCGCGTGCCGCGTGAATCTTGAAGAGCGTCTTGCCCTTGCGCGACTGTGTGTAGTTGACGCCATCGGCCTGCTGCTCGATGTCGATACCCAGCCGCTTGGGCAGGTCTTTGCTGAGGAAATGGCGCTTCCACTGGCCGCCAATGAGAACGACCGCAATGCCAACCACAAGCAACCCACCACCGATCAGAACCAGCGTGCGCAGGCGCTCGATGGTGAACCGGGGCAGAAGATTGGTCAAGCGCATTGCTGAGATTGTTTCATGGTTACCGGAAATGAGAACTACTGCAGCCGGTTAAGCCGCGCCACCAGTCGCGACGCCAGGCTCTCGCCCAACTCCGACCACAAAAGCCGTGCTGTCGCTTCAGACTCTTTCTCAACGGCATTGGTGAGTTCGATGAGCTGGCGGATGTTCTCTTCAATGCAACGGATAGCCTCCGGCGTGAGCGCGACCTCTTCCTGGAGGAACGGCGCATCGGTACCGAAATCGATGCGGATATGGCCCTCCTGCTCGTAGGCGCCCTCGTCGAACTCCGGACCGTAGCCGATCACCCGCACCAGACGCGGCGTCCGCACCCAATTAGGGTTGGGACCGGCGTTCAACTCCGGCTCCCAGAGGGTCCAGCCGATCTGGAATTCGTAAGCGTAGTCGGGGTGCAGAAGCTCGAGCGCTTCTTCGACGGCAAAATCGATGCGCGCGCCATGTTCGCCAAGTCCATAGACTTCCTGGAAGGCGTGCGCTTCGCGCCAGTTGACCGGCCATGCGGTTGCTGAGAAGACACCTGCTTCACCACCGTGAGCGGCAAACTGGCGCAGAACGATCTCCAGCTTCTCCTGGAGTGATGCGAGGCGTAATTGCGGGTACCAAAGACTAAGTGAAATTGTGTCGGACATACTTTTTAACTTTAGACGCTGAATAAGGGGATCGAGGATTCGCCTACACAGACATCGGCGCGGCGAAAGCACGAAATCAGCGACTTGTGCGCAATTTAGCATTCCGTGCTGATATTCAAACTTTACATCAAATATAAGAACACGCATACTTGGATAATGAGAACAACCATCAAACTCGAAGATGAGGCAAGTGAAATCGTTCAGCTTTACGCCGAGAGCCGCGATATTTCTGTAAGCAAAGCCATCTCGGAACTCGTTGTCCAGGCGGTGCATCCGAAGATGCGAATCAAGTATGTGGATGGAATTCCGGTCTTCGACGTACCCCCCGGGGAAGTAATCACAGACGATCATGTCCGCCGGATGATCGCAGAGGAACTGTGACCGGATATCTGCTGGACATTAACATTTTACTCGGCATTGCGTGGGAGGATCAGGAAGCGCACGCCACCGTCTTTCCGTGGTTCCAGCAAACGGGACGCCATCAGTTTGCAACCTGCGGCATTACACAGACAGGATTCGTGAGGATTAGCTCCAGCGTCCGATTCGGCCCCAATGCCGTGTCAGTCAAAGAAGCATTCCAGGCCATGGACACATTTACCGCAATGGCAGGGCACGAATTCTGGCCCATTGAACTTGGTCTCCGGGCAGCGACGGCGCACTTCGTTGACAAGCTATTCGGCCCGATGCAGCTGACGGACGCATACCTGCTCGGTTTGGCAATCGCAAGAGACGGCGTGCTGGTAACGCGCGACAAGGCGATTCCGCAAATTGCCGGCGCTGCATTTGCAAGCCATGTGTTGCTGCTGAACTAGGCCACGACAATTTCGCTGAAGTCCGCGATACCGGAAAAACCATCAAGAACAGATTGAATCAAGGCTAGACGGGCTGCTCGCAACTCCGGTTCGGGGGCCATGACCATAACCTTATCGAAGAAAGCGTCGACTGTAGGCCGGAGGGTCGCGATGGCTTCCAGAGCTGCGGCGTAGTTGTGCTGCTGGCGTAGCTCGGCGACCTTGGTGGCGAGGCTTGTTGAGGCTGCGAGGAGTGCCTGCTCTTCGGGCTGAACAAGCGCGGATGCGACAAGGCTATCAGGGCCAAATTTCTCGCTCTTCTCGGCGGCCTGGCGGAGGATGTTCTTGATGCGCTTAGAAGCCGCTGAAATGGCGATGAAATCTTCGGAACCTCGCACGGCTGTTAGGGCTTCAGCGCGGGCTATTGCATCGCGAACGTCGTCGGAACCTGCGGCCAGTACTGCGATTGCTACGTCGTAGGCGAAGCCGCGAACGTCTTTGAGATAGAAGCTGAGACGTTCATTGAAGAACTTGGTGACTGCCTCCTGCTCAGCACTGGCAGCGTTAACTACCTCCGAGATCGTCAAAGGAAGGTCAGATTCTGCAAGAATTTTCACAATTGAGTTAGCCGTACGTCTTAGTGCAAACGGATCCTTTGAGCCTGTGGGAACGCCGACTGTTGGAATCATCCATACAATAGTGTGAATGCGATCCGCGAGACCAAGCAACTGGCCTTCGATAGTCTGTGGAATGGCATCGTCACTCGAAGCCGGAGAGTATTGCGCGTAGATGGCAGAGGCGACTGTTTCTCCGAGGCCCTGGGCTGTGGCGTAAAGGCCGCCCACAATACCTTGCAATTCAGTAAATTCCTTCACTAGCTCGGCAGTGAGATCGGCCTTTGCAAGTTCTGTGGCTTTTAGAAGTGCAGACTCATCAATCGCGACAGCGCCATTAGCCTTGGCTACAGAAGCAAGCTTATTTACAGCAAGAAGATTGCCTTCCGTCTTCCAGTGATAGCTGCCCAACTCCTTCTGGAAGGTGACGGACTTGAGCATTTCTACGCGGTCTGTCAGCGGTATCTTCTGATCCGTCTCCCAGAAGAACTGGGCATCCTTAAAGCGCGAACGCAGCACGCGCTCGTTGCCGTGGCGGATGATGGCACGGCCTTCGGCATCGACTTCGGTATTGAGTACGGTGAGGAAGTGCGGGGCTAGTTTGCCCTGTGCGTCTTCGACGGCGAAATACTTCTGGTGGTCGCGCATGACGGTGACCAGCACTTCTTCCGGCAGCGACAGATATTCGGCCTCGAAACTGCCGTGCAGCACGGTGGGCCATTCGGTGAGATGCACCACGGTTTCGATCAACGACTCATCTTCTCGCCAACGCGCGCCGGGAGTTGAGGTAATTGCGCGGGTGGCTGCGTCGAGGGCCTTGCGGATGGTGTTGCGGCGGAACTGGACAACTGCATCGACATAGGCCTGGCGCAGCGAGGCGAGATAGGCAAGCGGATGCGCGATAGCAACGGGCGAGTCGCCGTGCAAAATGCGATGGCCCCGGCTCTGATTCCCTGCCGCAATGCCCGCAATTTCAAGCGGAACGATGGCGTCATCGAGCAGTGCGACCAGCCAGCGCAGGGGGCGCACGAAGCGCTCCGGCTTGCCCGCGCGCCAGTACATGTTCTTAGCCCAATAGAGAGAGAGCACTTCTTTAGGGAGCTCGGCTGTCAGCACTTCGGCCGCGAGTCGGCCTTTGCGCAGGGCGGTTGCGCCGACGTATTCGCCTTTGGCGTTGGTAATCTTGATCAGCGCTGTGACATCGACTCCCGCTTTCTTCGCGAAAGCCTGCGCAGCGGGACCGGGTTCACCGTTGGGGAAAGCGATCTTCCACGAGGGGCCGGTGAGTTGCTCTTCGATATCGGCCTGGGCGGGCAAAATACCGCGGACAACGACGGCGAGGCGGCGCGGCGTGGAATATGTCTCAACCGCATGCTCGTAGGCAAAAAGACGCTCGCGCGTCAACAGGTCACGGACGCGCTGGCCTAACTCGGTCTCGGCCCCTGCGATCATGCGGGCTGGAATCTCTTCCAGTCCTATCTCCAGTAAAAACTCTGCCATAACTTGAATATCTTTCCTTGAGTGCCAATCCAAATGCGATTAACTGACTGCCTGCTGCAATGCATAGGCCCTGGCAACGCCCACCGCGAGATTGCGAATACGCCCGATGACGCCGACGCGCTCTGTCACTGAGATGGCGCCGCGGGCGTCTAGAAGATTGAACAGGTGCGAGCATTTCAGCGCCAGCTCGTAGGCTGCAAGCAGCGGAAATCTTCTTTTGTCTGCCGCATTTGCGTTTTCCTGCTTGAAGAGAGCACCGGCTTTGTCCAGTAGCTCCTGCGCTTCGGCTTCATACAGATTGAAATGCTCCCAAAGCTTAGTAACATCGGCGAATTCAAAGTTATATACCGAGAACTGAACTTCTTCTGGCAGCCGCACATCGCCGTAAGTCACGGTTGCACCGGTTTCCGGGTCGCGCGCCCAGACGATGTCGTAGATGGAATCGACATCCTGCAGGAAGGCCGCGATGCGCTCCAGGCCATAGGTCAGTTCGGCGCACATGGGGTCGAGATCCAGGCCGCCGCACTGCTGGAAGTAGGTGAACTGCGTGATCTCCAGACCGTCGAGCATGACCTGCCAGCCAACGCCCCAGGCACCGCCTGCGGGCCACTCCCAGTTGTCTTCTTCGAACTTGAGGTCGTGGCGGTTGAGGTCGATACCGATAGCGGTCAGCGACTCCAGGTAAAGTTCCTGCACGTTGACAGGCGGCGGCTTCAGGATCAACTGAAACTGGGTGTGCTTGAAGAGCCGGTTGGGATTTTCGCCATAGCGCCCATCGGCAGGCCGGCGCGAGGGCTGCGCATAGCCGACGCGATAGGGCTTCGGGCCCAGAACGCGCAGGAAGGTTTCAGGCGACATGGTGCCTGCGCCGACTTCGACATCGTAGGGCTGCTGCAGGACACATCCCCGCGCTGCCCAGAAGCTTTGCAGGCGAAAGAGCAGCTCCTGAAAGGTTAGCGGGATTTGCGCTGTTGGAGGCAGAGTACCGTTGGTACTCGTAGAACTTTGAACTGTAGACACAAAAACTCTCTCTGGCGAAAAGACTTCCCCCATTCTACCGGAGGAGCTGCCGGGGCTGCCCGTCCAGACGGGCGCGCCTTCGGCGTCTTTTGCTGTGCATCGATAACATTTCGTCTATATGCGGGAGATTGCTTCCGCAGAGCGGAGTTTTCGTTCCAGGTGGCGCTCCAGCGATTGTTGAGTGAAGCGGCGTAGATCCTGCCCGCGGCGGCGCGGCCACGCTTCCGTCGCAAACGCGGTTACTGGTTCGCGAAGAATGCGCTGTGCCAGCACCCAGGAGTCTGCCGACAGCGTACTCCCAGCGCCTTGCCGATGCAGCGGACAGAAGAGGCCATCTGACTGCGGATGAAAGCTGGCCTCTCCGGGCACAAACCGCTCTCCGCAGAGCGTACAAGCAGCCAGCTCCGGCAGCCAGCCCATCAGGCGGGTCATCCACAACGAAAAGTAAGTCATGGGCATCCATGGCTGAGCGATGGTGGTTTGTTCGAGGACAGCGAGAAGCAGGCGAAAGACCGTTTCCTGCGGATCGTGCTCGGGAAGCGCTTCTTCCAGCACTTCGGCGTAGAAGCTGAGAACAGCAGCACGCGCATAGTCGACCGGCGCAGAGAGTGGCGACCGCAGCAATTCCAATTGATCGAGGCGGACGAGTTCCTGGCGAGGACGATCGGCGAAAAAAGCGCGGGCCAGGGTCATCGGCTCCAGGGCACCACCGAAGCGCTTGCGGCTCTTGAGCGCTGCTTTGGCAACACCCTTGACCTTGCCGTAGTCGCGGGTAAAGAAGCTGACAACAAGATCCGCCTCATTCACCGGCCAGGTACGCAGAATCAGGGCGTCTGAGGAGAAAAGCGTCATTCACTTCTATCTTCGCATTGATCGCTAAACGCACAAAAACACAAACGCGCACCCCGGGCAACCGGAATGCGCGTTTTGAGTTTGTAGCTCGATCGAGAACTAGCGGCCGAAGTGCGCGGCGTTCTTCTCGGTGTAGCTGGCCCACTTCTCGGGCAGATCGTCCTGGGCGAAGATCGCTGAAACCGGGCAGGCTGGGACGCAGGCCCCGCAATCAATGCACTCGACGGGATCGATGAAGAGCTGATCGGCTGATTCGTGGTCGCCTTCGTCTTTCTTAGGGTGGATGCAATCGACGGGACACGCGTCCACGCAGGCGCTGTCCTTAGTGCCGATACAAGGTTCTGCAATCACGTAAGCCATAATCTGTGCTCTCCGAATAGGTCTTGGTGCTTCAACTCGCTCATAGTAGCACACGCGGCGACGGGCTTGGCAGGGGACAATGGGCGGGTTGAATCAGTCTCCGAAGCCCAAGTCCCAAAGGGCGATACGACCGGCCCTACGCGGCTGAATAAGAACTCTAAACCGCTGCCTTCACGGTTGCGGCCGCGCGCTCCGCACGACGGGCTGCATACTCTGCCGGCGAGGGCAACGGCGCCAAATTCCGCCCCGCAAGCATGTCCTTGAACAAACCGAGCAGCTCATGGTGAATCAGCTGATTGGAGGCGAGAATTTCCTGACTATCCAGGCGCCTGTAGGTTCCATCGAATCCTGTCACCATGCCTCCCGCTTCTTCAACGAGCAGAAAACCTGCAGCAGTATCCCAGGGATTGAGATTGAATTCCCAATACGCATCCATACGCCCGCAGGCGATATAGGCTAGATCCAATGCGGCAGAACCCGCCCGGCGCACCCCATGCGAGCGCAGCGTGAACTCCTGGTAAAAGTGAATATTCGGATTGTCATGGCGCTTGCGGCTGGGAAAGCCAGTCGCCACCAGCGCCTCGCCCAGCACTGGAACTGGAGAGACGTGGATCGGCTTGCCGTTCAGAAACGCGCCCTTGCCGCGTTCGGCAACAAACAGCTCATCGCGCATTGGGTCATAGATGACCGCGGCGACGATTGGCCCGTCTTTTTCCGCGGCCAGACCCTCCGGACGATGCTCCAGGCCCATCGAAACGCAAAAGTGCGGGAATCCATGCGCAAAATTGGTCGTGCCGTCCAGCGGGTCGATATACCAGCGGAACTCAGCGTCCAGACGGTCCCGCGTTCCCTCTTCGCCGTAGATGCCGTGCGCCGGAAACGCAGTCAGCAGGGCATCGCGCAAGTACGCTTCCACGGTGCGGTCGGCAACTGTGACGATGTCGACATCGCCCTTGTACTCAGTTTCGACGCCCCGGCCAAAGAACTCCCGAAGCTTGGCTCCGGCGGTTCGGGCGATTTCTGCAGCTTGCGGAACCCAGGTAAATTCAGCCTTCTCATCCGAAACCTGGTTGTGCCCCGCGCTCATGCTCTCACTCCCGGACGTGCGTCGTTGCGGCTCAACCTGCGGCGCGGTATTTCCGTAATGGTCCGGATCTGATGCTTATAAATGAACAAATTGGGATGACCGTCGCGCGTGATGCGGATCATGCTGTCGTCGAAATACTCGATCCAGCCGTCGACGGTTTCGCCATCGCGCAGTTGTACTTGCACGCTTACGTGGCGGTCGCTCAGGGAACGCAGATAGAGCGCTTCCTGCCCGGTATCGCCGGGGGGAGGCGTCCTCGAACGGCGGAGGTGAGAGAGGGGAGGATTCATAGTTTGATTGTAGTGGGACGCCGGAGCGGGGCCAATGGTTGCACTCGATTGAAGTGCCTCGACCCGCAATTCAGTCCTGGATCAGTCCTTACCGGACTGTGAATCGGCGTAATACCCGGTCCGGTAGCGAATGTCGAAGGCCTCTGCCGCAGCGCGCGGAACCGTTACATGGATGCGGTGGAAGTTCATTCCAGGAGCCTGTTTAGCCGGATAATACCCCAGCAAATACTGCGTCCGGAGATCCTCCGAGACCTGCGCAAAGGCCTTGTCCAGCCCACCGGCACTGGCATAGAAATATTTGCCGCCAGTCTGCTCGGCCAGGGTGATAAGCGCGTGCTCCCCGCCGGTATCACGACCGGCGCTGGCCTCGATGGGTACGTCAATGATGCTGTAGACCATCACCTCGCCGCGCAAAGCCTGTTCGAGCGCCTCGGCGTAGGTGACCGTGTTGGCGGTGTCGCCGCCGTCGGTTACCAGTAACAGCACCTTGCGTGCCGGTTTCCCAGCGGAGCCGAGCACAGCCAGATTCTGCGATGCCAGATAGATGGCGTCGTAAAGCGCAGTCGCAGGACCACCGCGCAGGCTGCTTAAACCCCGATCGATGCGATTCGCCTGGTTGGTAAATGGCACAATCTGGCGCACCTCGGTAGAAAACTCCAGTAGGCTGATCTGATCCTGCTGGCGCAGCAGAGCATGGACAAACCTGCGCGCCGCATCCTGCTCCAGAGGCAGATCCTTGCGCACGCTGCCACTGGTATCGATGGCCAGCACAAGATTCAAAGGCAGCTCAGATTGACGCTCGAATACTGCGATTCTCTGCGCGCGGCCATCCTCGGTAATCGCAAAATCTTCTTTGCTGAGGCCACCGACAATTGCCCCGGTAGCGTCAGTCACATTCGCAAAAACATTGACCAGCTTTACATTCACGTGCAAAACGGGAACATTGCCATCCGCAGACTCGGAGCTGGCGGGCGTCGACTGTGCAGCTATCAAAATGGGCGAACAGGCCAGCAGACAAACCAGAAGAAATGAGCTAGCTACCCCTCGGCTTCTCTTCACGGCTTCTGCTCCATGACCCCAACGGCGCCTGGAGTCAATTCGGGCGGAAATGGCTCTCCATCTGCCCAGACTACCCCGTCGGCGAACGTCTCCTTTTTCCAGATGGGCACCGTCTTCTTAAGCGTGTCAATCAACCAGCGGCAGGCCTCGAAGGCCGCTCCTCGATGGGCCGAAGCGACCACGATCAGAACGCTCGTCTCTCCGATCTCCAACCGCCCCAGCCGATGCACCAGAGTCACTCCGCGCACACCGAAGCGCTCCACGGCTTGACCGGCCAACTCGGCTATCTGCCGTTCCGCCATCTCCTCGTACGCTTCGTAATCCAGAAACCGGGTGCGGCGGCCACGCGTATTGTCGCGCACGATCCCGTCGAAGACCACGACCGCGCCGTCGCTCCCCTCCTTCGCCGCGGCAACCAGTTCATCTGCCGGAATTGCATCCCGCGTCAGATACGTCCGCAACGGTGAACTCAATTCAACCGATCCACCTGAAACCGGCGGCAGCAACCCGACCAGGTCGCCTTCCTGCAGAATCCTGTTGCAGGATGCATATTCGGCATTCACACTCACTGCAATCCGGCCAAGCAGTTGCGCAATAGCCGGCTGCGCCTGTAGCCGCTGGACGAGCAAAGCAAGCAGATCACCCACCGAAGTCTCGGCCGGCAACTCCAGCGGAGACTCGCTCAAGCAGTCTTTCAATACACCGAAGGGGAGGAGTTGTATGCGCATCTTTCTCAAAAGAATACCCTCTCCTTAGACGCATCGGCACGAAATCCGTAGCCGGACGCTTCTTCGCCGCCCTTCTACCCTCACCAGGCTTTGATTCGGCCGTAACCCCGTGTATGATCACGCCTAATCCGCAGTAAACTAGAGCGCACCATGAGTCCGACTCCGCAAACCCGTATCGTCGGGACCCCTCAAATCCGGAAAGAGGGGGTGGACAAGGTGCTGGGCCGCGCCAGGTACGTCGACGACCTTGAGCGCGAAGGCATGTGGCATGGAGCCACTGTCCGGAGCACCATTCCGCGCGCGCATATCCGGCAGATTCATTACGACCCGCGCATCGATTGGAGCGAGTTCGTTATCGTCACTGCCGCGGACATTCCCGGCAAAAATCATATCCAGATGATCGCTGCCGACCAGCCCTGTCTGGCCGACGACGAGGTCAATCATAGTGATGAAGCAGTCGTTCTCATCGCCCATCCCGATAAACGTCGCCTGCCCGATGCCGTAGCGGCGATTCGCATCGACTACGCCCCTCTGCCGCCCGTACTCTCGATCGAAGAGAGTGAGACACAGCAGCAGATCGTCTGGGGCGAGGACAACATCTTCAAGCAATTCCACCTCGAAAAGGGCAATGTCGATGAGGCCTGGATAAAGGCCGCGCACATCGTCGAGGGTGAATATCGCACTGGCGCGCAGGAGCACCTGTACATCGAGAACAACGGCGCGATCGCCGAGTATAGCGACACCGATGGAATCACCGTCTGGGGTTCGTTGCAGTGCCCCTTCTATGTGCACAAGTCGCTAATGGCCGTCTTTGACCTGCCCCCCGAAAAGGTACGCGTCATCCAGGTCGAAACCGGCGGCGCATTCGGCGGCAAAGAGGATTACCCCTCGATCATCGCCTCTCATGCAGGGTTGCTGGCGCGCAAGGCCGGCAGGCCTATCAAGATAGTCTACGACCGCATGGAGGATCTTGCCGCCACCACCAAGCGCCATCCCTCGCGCACACGCCATCGCACCGCCGTAGACAAAGACGGCAAGCTGCTGGCGATGGAGATCGAGATCGCCACCGATGGTGGCGCTTACTCCACCCTTTCCTCGACTGTGCTGTCGCGCGCAACGCTGCATTCGACTGGGCCTTACGTGTGCCCTAATATTCGCATCACCTCCAAAGCATGGGCCACAAACACTGTTCCCTCCGGCGCATTTCGCGGCTTCGGAGCACCCCAGTCCATCTTCGCCATCGAGCGCCACATGGAGCAGATCGCGCGTGCCGTCGGAATTGATTCAGCCGAGATTCGCCGCAGGAATTTTCTGCACGACGGCGACACCACGGCGACCGAACAAGTTATGGTCGAGCCTGTCATTCTCGATACTTTGCTTGAGCGGGCGCTCAAGGAAAGCAACTACCACGCCCAGCGCAAACAGTTCACGCTGGACAATCCACATAGCTCAATCAAACGCGGAATGGGTATTGCAGCCTTCTATCACGGCTCCGGATTCACCGGCTCCGGCGAACGCTATCTCAACTCACTGGCCGGCATCGATGTAACTCCGCAAGGGAAAGTACGCGTCCTCGTATCCAGCACTGAGTTCGGCCAGGGCACGAACACCATTCTCACGCAGATCGCAGCTGAATCCGTTGGCGTCGGTTACGACGATGTCCTCATGGCGCCCAGCGATACGAGCATTGTCCCCAACAGCGGACCCACCGTCGCTTCGCGCACTTCAATGGTCGTGGGCCATCTCATCGAGCGATCCGGCCGCCAGCTCATCGCCATGCTGCAAGCGGAAGCAGCACTACCCAACACCTACACGGCCCGCGATTTCTTCGCCGCCTGCGAACGTTATCGAGAACAGCATGGCAAGGTCGAATCGCTTTGCCGCTACGAAGCTCCGCCCAACATCTACTGGGACGATCAGAAGTATCGCGGCGAGGCCTACCCTGCCTTTGCATGGGCTGTATACATAGCAGAGGTTGCAGTCGATACAACCACCTACTCCGCGGAAGTAAAGAACTTCTGCACCGTACAGGAGGTCGGCCGCGTTCTCAATCCCACGCTCGCCGCAGGGCAGATCGAAGGCGGTGTCGCGCAGGGCATCGGCTATGCGCTGTACGAAAAGGTCCTGCTCAAGAACGGCCACATGTTCAACAACCAGATGACCAACTACATCATGCCCACAGCGCAGGATGTCCCGCCTATCTCCGTCATCTTCGAAGAGATCCCTTTCAACCACGGAGCCTATGGCGCAAAGGGTATTGGCGAGCTGCCGCATGACGGGCCCGCGCCCGCAATTCTCAATGCCATCCAGGATGCAATCGGCGAGAACTTTACATCGATCCCTTTGCTTCCCGAAGACATTTTTGTACGCCTGGCCACGAACGTTACCGTCAACACTACGGCTCAGGAGCCACTCTCCGTATGAGTCCAGTCTGGCCAGAGATTCATCTCACCATCAACGGTCAGTCCGCGACGGTCGAAACGCCGCCCATGAAGCGCCTCCTCGACGTGTTGCGTGAAGACCTGTGCCTTACTGGCACTAAGGAGGGCTGCGGCGAAGGCGAATGCGGATCGTGTTCCGTGCGCATGAATGGAGAGCTGGTCAATAGCTGTCTCGTTCCCATCCTGCAAGCCGACGGAGCGCGTATCGAAACGGTAGAGGGATTGGCCATCGATGCAGAATTGCATCCGCTACAGAAAGCGTTTCTCGAATGCGGTGGCGCGCAATGCGGCATCTGCACTCCCGGCATGCTGATGGCCGCAACCCATCTTCTGGCTCACAATCCGCACCCTTCGATGGAAGAGATTCGCGAAGGACTTGCAGGCAATCTCTGCCGTTGCACCGGCTTCATCAAGATTTTCGATTCGGTCATTGCCGGAGCGGCGATGAAAGGTGTCGCATACGATGCGCGGTAATCCCGAGGCTCATCAACTCATAGCCGCAACATCGCTTGCCGATGCCCTCGCACGGCTGGCAAATGAGCCTGGCGCTTGGACACCCATCGCAGGCGGCACGGAGTTGATAGTCGCGCACGCCGCGGGACGGCTCAGCGCACCAAGGTTGATGAGCCTTTCAACAGTCCGCGAATTGAACTTCATCAGAGTAGACGAGCATTCAGTCTCCATCGGCGGTGGCGCAACATTCGGGCAGATTCGTCGTCATGCAACCATCGCCTCCGACTTCCCTCTGCTCGCCCAGGCCGCGGGCTGGATCGGCTCCATCGCCAATCAGAATCGCGCCACACTCGCAGGCAATATCGTCAACGGTTCACCCGCCGCAGATGCTCCGCCAGCCCTGCTCGTGTACGACGCAGAAATTGAACTCATTTCTCAACGCGGATTGAGGCGCATACCGTACGCTGACTTTCATCTGGGCTACAAAGAGAGCGTGCTTGAACGCGATGAATTAGTCCTGGCGCTCCACCTGCCGCGCCGCTTCGAAAATCACGTCCGGTATCTGCGCAAAGTCGGCACGCGCAATGCCATGGCGATCACCAAGGTTGCCATGGCTGCAACTGCCCTCATCAATGACGGCCGCATCGTAGAGATACGACTGGCGGCGGCAAGTCTCGCTGACCGACCTGTACGATTGATTGCCACAGAAGCCGTGTTGTCCGGCACGGCATTCTCGCAGGAGGCACGAACAGCCGCAAGGACGACGCTCTTGAATGAAGTACGCCCTATCGATGACATTCGCTCCACAGCCCGCTATCGCGCGCATGTAGCAGCCAACCTCCTGAATGAGTTTCTCGATACACTTGAACCTAAACAGGCAGCAGAGCGAATCGCATGAATCCTATCCTCGATGCGTTTAACAACGAAGATCATGATGCAGCTCTCGCATCGCTGATGAGTTGCTGCGCGGCCCATCGATGGGCTCTCTCTGTGGCAACGCTCCGTCCATTCAAGGATGAGGAAACACTTTTTACTATCGCGGATTTCATCTGGACAAAAATGCAGGAAACTGATTGGATGGAAGCCTTCCGCGCGCATCCGCGTATCGGCGAACGCAAGCCCGCAAAGGCGTCGGCTCAATCGAAGGAGTGGTCGAGCCAGGAGCAGGCAACCGTATACGATTCGCATGCCGAAACGCTTGCCGAACTGACCGCGGGAAACCTTCGCTACGAAAAGCAATTCGGATTCACGTACATCGTATGCGCCACCGGCAAGTCCGCCGAGGAAATGCTCGCAATTCTAAAAGTCCGCCTCGGAAATGACAGGCAGAGTGAGCTGCAAGAAGCTGCCGAACAGCAAAGACAAATCATGCAAATCCGTTTGAGAAGGTGGCTCCAAGTATGAGCGCAATCACCACCCATGTGCTTGACGCCGTCCTGGGCAAACCGGCCAGCGGCATTGTAATTCGTATAGAAAAGCAGATCGGCCAAGACTGGACTCCCGTCAGCGAAAGCATCACCGACAGCGATGGGCGTTGCCGCGATCTCTATCCAAACGCAAGCAGTGGGACCTATCGCCTGACCTTTGCGGTGGGTTCCTATTTTGATCAACGTGGACGTGTGAGCATTTACTCTGAAATCGTCGTCGCTTTTCGCGTCGACGGTGAGCATCACTATCATATTCCGCTGCTGTTGAGCGACAACGGTTACACCACCTATCGAGGCAGCTAGCCGGAGGCGTAAAAGCATGGCTCATCTCGGCACCAATTGCTACGGCAAATCGCGCGTGCGCGTCATGAAAGTAGTACGCAATGAAACGCACCACGTTATGAAGGAGTGGAATGTGCGCGTGCTGCTGCATGGCGACTTTGAGACATGCTTTACCGAAGGCGATAACAGCAACATCCTACCTACCGACACTATGAAGAACACGGTCTACTACCTCGCTCGCGAGTCGCAGGCGGGTACACTCGAAGAATTTGCAATCGAACTGGTTGAATATCTGCTCACCAACAATCCGCAGGTAACGAAATCCAGTGTTGAAATTGAAGAAAAGAGCTGGAAGCAGATGCAAATCGACGGTGCGCCGCACGCAACCACATATCAACTGGCTGGTCCTGAGGTGCAAACCACCGAAGTGATCCGCCAACGCGATGGCGCCGTCACAGTGACTTCCGGCGTCGACGGTCTCGTCATTCTCAAGACTACAAACTCAGCCTTCACCGGTTACATCAAAGACAAGCTCACAATACTGCCTGAAAGCAACGATCGCATCTTAGCAACCCGCGCCACCGCGACCTGGGATTATTCTTCGATCCCTTCCGGTTATGACGCAACGCGCTCAACTGCGCTTACTGCATTGATGAAAGCCTTTGCCGATCACAACAGTCTCAGCGTGCAGCACACACTCTATGACATCGGTGCAGCCATGCTCGCTGCCGTGCCTGAGATGTCGCGCGTCAAACTTACCCTGCCCAATATTCACTGCCTGCTCGTCGACCTGAGCCGCTTCGGCCAGCAGAATCCCAATCAGATCTTCGTACCTACCGATGAACCTTCAGGCTATATTGAAGCCGTCATCGAACGATAAGGTTACGACATCTTCGCTTTTGACAGGTGCCCTATGTCTCTTCTTATCAGGAATGGCGAAATCGTCACTGCCGACACACGATACTTTGCTGATATCTATGTTGAAGAAGAGACAATCACCCGCATAGGGAAAGACCTCGCAGTATCGCCGGATACTGAAGTCATCGATGCCGCCGGTAAGTTTGTCTTTCCTGGATTCATCGACCCACACGTTCATATCTACCTGCCCTTCATGTCCACATTCGCCAAGGACACACATGCGACCGCAAGTGTTGCCGCGTTGATCGGTGGCACAACAACCTTCATTGAAATGTGCTGCCCTTCGCGGCTTGAGGATGCACTGGACGGTTATCACCTCTGGAAAGAAAAAGCCGCGGGACAGAGTGCCTGCGATTATGCCTTCCACATGGCCGTGACTCATTATGACGACAAGACGGAGTCGCAACTACGCGCCATCGTTAACGATGGCACATCGTCGTTCAAGGTTTTCCTCGCATACAAGAACTTCTTTGGCGTGGAAGATGGCGAGCTCTACAAAACTCTGGCCCTCGCACAGAAGCTAGGCGTTATCACCACCGCTCATTGTGAAAATGCAGAATTGGTGAGTCAGTTACAGGCAGCGCTTCTCACCGAAGGCAGAATCGGTCCCGAGTGGCACGAACGAAGCCGCCCAGAGACAGTCGAAGCAGAAGGCACGAATCGTTTTGCGGCCTTTCTGGAAACAACCAGGGCGCACGGGTATGTCGTGCATCTCTCATGTCAGCCAGCGCTGGAAGCCGCTGTGCGCGCAAAACAGCGTGGCGTACGGCTTTCCATCGAGTCAGTGGTTCCGCACTTCCTGCTGGACAAGAGTCTCGCTGAACAGCCAGGCGTAGAAGGCATGAAGTACATCATGTCGCCACCGTTGCGCGACAAACGCAATCACTCTTCGCTCTGGACGGCTCTGCAATCAGGAATGGTCGATACCGTTGGCACGGACCATTGCCCTTTCGACCTGGACCAGAAGAGGCTTGGAACGCAAGCCTTCACACAAATTCCAAACGGAATTCCTGGCATCGAAGAGCGTGTCAACCTCATGTATTCGCATGGCGTGCGCACTGGCCGCCTCGACATACACCGCTTCGTCGATGCGCTCAGTACAGGTGCGGCCAAGCTCTTCGGCCTCTTCCCGCGCAAAGGCACGATCGCCCCTGGCAGCGACGCCGATCTGGTCATCTTCGATCCCGATTATCGTGGAGTGATTTCAGCAAGGACACAACATACCAACAACGACTACAACGGCTTTGAAGGCTTCCCGATTGAGGGTCGTCCCTCTGTCGTCACTGTGCGCGGCAAGGTCCAGGTGCGCGATGGCGAATTTGTAGGCGAGCATGGCCGCGGCAGATTTATCGCGCGCGAGCCGTTGGGGGACAGCCATGCCCGGTAGAGAAATATTCGATCCACAGATCGCGCTCACCCTGCTTCACGAACTCCGTGAGCTGACAGCCAACGAACAAGGCGCGCAACGCGTCGCGTGGACAGAGACTTGGCGCAACGCTCGCGCCTGGTTCGAGAGCAAGTTACAGGACCTGCCCGTCGAGCACCATCGCGATGCCGCCGGCAATAATTGGGTCACACTCAAGGGCGCTTCAGACAAGACGCTGATTCTTGGCAGCCATCTTGATTCTGTTCCGAATGGCGGCTGGCTTGATGGTGCTCTTGGGGTACTCGCAAGCTATGCGGTTCTGCGCCACTGTGCTCTTGGCTCAACGCCTCCGTCCATCACGATTCGATTGGTGGATTGGGCTGACGAGGAAGGAGCCCGCTTTGGGCGCAGTCTCTTTGGCTCTTCAGCCTTCGCCGGAACACACTCCATCGCAGCCGATCGTTACCGCACAGATCGAGATGGCATCACTCTCGAAGAGGCGCTTGCCGAAAATGGCATCGACATCAACCGCATTGGAGATGCTGCGGTCGAACGAGCCAATGCCTGTGCCTATCTTGAGCTGCATATAGAGCAGGGGCCGATTCTCGAAAGACTCGGCCTGCCTCTGGGTGCTGTTCTCGGCACCAAAGGCGTCGAACGTCACGCGATCACCTTCCATGGGCAAGAGGCTCACTCTGGTTCGACTCCGATGGCTGTGCGGCGCGATGCGCTGGCCGCCGCCGCTAAGCTGGCCCTTGAGATTCGCAACATCGCCAGTAAACATCCCGATGCCGTATGCACCATGGGCAGCCTCAAAACATTTCCCGGAATCGTGACTGCGGTCGTAGGCCGGGCAGAAGCCACCCTGGATCAACGCGACCTCGATGTTGAGATTCTCGCGCAAATGTATCGCGAAGCGCAGCAAGCCAGCCAGCGTTTCGCCGAGGAGGAGCGCTGCACGGTTGAGTGGTCACATATCTGGAATATCGAACCTGTTCCCTTCCATCCGCGCCTTATCGAGTTGTGCGAAGAAGCAATTCGCGAGACCGTCGGCTCAATAGAAAAAGCGCCTCGCCTGCCATCAGGTCCGCTGCACGATGCAGCAGAAGTCGCGCGGCTCGGCATCCCGACCACGATGATGTTTGTGCAATCACTGGGCGGCATCAGCCACAACAAAATTGAAGACACACGAGAGTCCGATCTACTGCTGGCTGTGCATGCCTATCATGCTCTCGCGGAGAAGACCGCGGCCTGGATACTTTCTGACCCTACCTGATTCACGGCTTAGGATCGTCGTTTGGGCTCAGGCAAGGGCCTGCGCACCGTCTTTGCTTCGCCCTCACGCCCGCTGTTTGCCCGATAAATCTCGCTCCAGGATTGCTCGATGACAGGCAAAGATTATGCGCACTATAGCTTCTGGCTTGAAGACGCAGGCGACCCGCTCGCGCCGCGGCCACCGCTACAGCGATCCGAAGAGGTGGATGTCGCCATCCTCGGCGCGGGCTACACCGGCCTGTGGACTGCGTACTATCTTCTGCTTCACAATCCCGGCCTGAAAGTTGCAATCGCCGAGAGCGAAATCGCCGGATACGGAGCCTCGGGCCGCAACGGTGGTTGGTGCTCGCCGCGCTTTCCCGTCTCCGCAGGCGCCATGGCTAAACGCTGGGGGGCCGGTGCAGCACGCGCCGTACTGCTGGCGCTGCAAACAGCAGTCGATGAAATTCGCGATGTATCGGAACGCGAAGACATCGACACATGCTTTCGCCCCGCTGGAACATTGACCATTGCGCACGGCGCGCATCAACTCCCTGCGCTTCAATCTTCTTACAAAGCTTATGACCGCCTTGGCATGGGCAGCCACTATCAGTTGCTATCGCCTGAACAAGTAGCAGAGCGAATCAATATCACCGGCGTTCATGGAGGCCTGTACACGCCCGACGGCGCAAGCATTCATCCCGGCCGACTCGTGCGCGGCCTGGCCCGCGCTGTCGAAGCGCGCGGCGGCATCATTTACGAGCAAACTCGCGTCACAGATTTCAATGACGGAAGCAATGCACGGCTCGTCACAGAAGCAGGTGAACTGCGAGCCCGCAAGGCCATCGTGCTTGCTGGCGAAGCCTATCTCACACGCTTACCCAAGCTGCATCGCGCGCTTCTTCCTGCGTATTCGCTCATATGCCTCACCGAGCCGTTAACCGAAAATCAGTGGGCCAAGATTGGCTGGCAGCATGGAGAAAACCTCGCCTCTACACGCAATACCGTTGTCTACCTGACCAAAACTGCAGATGGCCGCATCCTCTTCGGCAGCCGCGGTGCCCCCTATCGATTCGGCTCTGAAATCAGCGACGATCAGGATCGTCACGCAGCAACACAGGCGCTCATTCAGCGCTCTTTAATCGAGTGGTTCCCGTCGCTTGAGGGCATTCGCTTCACGCATGGATGGGGTGGTCCGGTCGGTATGCCCATCGACTGGACGCCTGCCGTTCGCTTCGATCCCGCAACACGCATTGCCTTCGCGGGCGGCTACACCGGTCAAGGTGTTTCAACAACCAATCTCGCAGGCCAGATGCTCGCAGGCATGATCACGGAGCGGCAAACCGGCTTCGAATCCTTACCTTTCTTTCAGCGCCGCTCACCTAACTGGATACCCGAGCCCTTGCGCTGGCTGGTCGTACGTTATATGCAAGGCGCTCTTTTGCGCATCGACGAAGCCGCGGAAGCGGGAAAAGCCGCTCCCATCGACGCACCCATCGCGCAATTTCTCGGCAGACATTAAATCGGGAAGCACCGCTTTAATCTTTGTGGATAAGCTCGCTTAACACGCTCGTCCATAGCTCCAACTCAGCGATAGGAACGCACTCGCGATCGCTGTGCGCTGTACGCATGTCGCCTGGGCCAATCACAATCACTTCGTCTGCGATGCGCGCCAGGCGGCTGGCCTCCGAACCGAAGCTGATGCCGATGGGCTCTCCTTCCAACCGTGCGGCAAGCCGCTGCTGCAGAGGGCTACCGGACGCGATAGCAGGCGAGAAGCCGGGTTCAGCCCTGAAACCTTCGACTCGAATTTTGACCTGGGACTCGGACTCTTCTACCTGATGCGCAATGGCCTGAATACGCGCCAGTACGCGGCCTGGATCTTCGCCAGGAATTGCGCGCCACTCGACAAGAAATGTGCATGAACCAGCGAGAATATTTTTGGCCGTACCGCCAGAAATCACGCCGATGTTCAGGGTAGTGTGCGGAGGATCGAAAAGCGCATCTGCCGTTTCGATCCCCATGCCATCTTCAATGGCCAAAATCAACCGTGCAGCAACAGAAATCGCCGACCGGCCCTGCTGTGGGAACGCCGAATGCGCCTCCTTGCCTTCAACGGTCACACGCGCCAACCCATAGCCCTTGCCTGCAACACCGGGACAAAGTGAAGTCGGCTCGCTGACGATAGCGGATGCTATGCGCAGATTGCGAAGACGATCTGACGCAAGCAATCGGTCCATGCCCTTGCAGCCGATCTCTTCGTCGGCCGTCAAAATAAGAGCAACGCCCGACGAAATGGATGTCGATTCAAAGCCAGAGACGGCCGCTAGAAAGCAAGCCAGTGCGCCTTTTACATCGCATGATCCACAGCCATGGAACTGGCCTTGATGCGACGCAAGTGTAAGCGCACCTGACCAGTCTTCGGCGAAGGGCACCGTATCGGTGTGGCAGACGAAGGCCAGTTCGACTTGATCCGGCATCTCTGAAGCAGGCCATGCGATGAGATTGGCCTTTTCAACACCAGCCTCATCGGTCCACAAAAGCATTTCTACCTGCCAGCGGCGCATCTTCAGAAACTTCTCGACCCAGCGCAGAAGAGGTAGATTCGATACCGCTGAAGGGGTCGGAATCGCGATAAGTTCCCGCAGAACATCGGCTGCAGAAACGGGTAGGTTCACAACTTCACCTCATCGCCTGCAATGAACACACGCGGCCTCGCTGGAGCGGCGACATAGTAGGCCAGTTCGCGGTAGTCTTCGCATTCATGGATAAGAAAATCTGCGGCCTTGCCCGATTCGAGAGAGCCTGTTTCATTGCCAAGGCCAAGGCTCCATGCCGCGTTGATCGTCGCTGCAATGAGCACCTCAGCCGGCATCATGCGCATGTGAATGCAGGCCAGCGACATAGTAAACGGCATCGAAGGCGCGGGGGACGAGCCAGGATTGAAGTCTGTAGCGATAACCACCGGCAAACCCATCTCGATCATCGTCCGCGCTGGTGGGTACTGATCGCGGCCCAGACAAAACACCGAGGCCGGCAGCAGAACCGGTTGCACTCCGGCAGACAAAAGCAATCGAAGCGTCTCTTCGGTCACGGTTTCAAGATGGTCGACCGTAGCAGCTTTAAGTTCCGCGCCGAGTGCTGCTCCAGTGCCTGGGCGAAACTGTTCCGCGTGAATGCGCAAGCCAAGACCGTGCCGCCTGGCGGCCTCGAGCACCTGTCTTGTCTCCGCGACGGTAAAAGCGTGATCATCGCAAAAGGCATCGCAATAGCGAGCCAGCTCCTTCGCTGCAACTTCGGGAATGAGTTCATCGATAATTCCATGCAGGTACTCATCGCGCCGGCCTGCCATCTCACGCGGAACCGTATGCGCGGCGAGCAGCGTGGGCACAATGTGCATCGGCCCCTCGGTACTGAGATGCGCGAGCACGCGCAGCATCCGCAATTCTGTCTCATGGTTTAGGCCATAGCCGGATTTTGCTTCCAGCGTTGTGGTGCCACCGCGCAGCATCCAGTCGCGATGTTTGCGGGCTTGCTTCAGCAGCTCGTCTTCTGTAGCAGCGCGCGTCAACGCGACTGTCGATTGAATCCCGCCGCCAGCAGCGGCAATCTCCTGGTACGTCGCACCGCCGATACGCCGCTCAAACTCCGCCGCGCGGTTTCCGGCGAAGACCAGATGCGTGTGAGCATCCACGAACCCAGGCGTAACCAGTCGCCCGCCTGCGTCGATCACAGTCGTGTGTGCGTCAATCTTTCCACGCAGATCTGCATACGATCCACAAAGATGTACTCGGCCATCTTCTATGAACAACACAGCATTAGTAACCACTCCCAACTCGCGCATCTCAGCACCCACGCGAGGCCGCGCAGGACCGGCCAGCGTAATCAGCTGGCCGATATTTACAACGGCAATTTTCTTCGAAGCAATTTGACTCATCGGCGGAGAGCACCCGTCTTTCTGTTCCCTATTCGCTGTTCTCTATTTCCTGTCTTTCAACATCGGCATGTGGATGCCGCGTTCACGCGCCGTTGTGCGCGCAAGCTCATAACCGGCATCTGCATGGCGCACGACACCCAGGCCAGGATCGTTATTCAGAACCCGGCTCAGGCGTCTCTGCGCGTTTGCAGAACCATCCGCTACCGTCACCTGCCCCGCGTGCAGTGAGTAACCCATGCCTACGCCGCCGCCATGATGAAAACTCACCCAGCTCGCTCCGCTGGCTGTATTAAGCAGCGCATTCAGAATCGGCCAATCAGCCACTGCATCGGAGCCATCCAGCATCCGTTCGGTCTCTCTATATGGACTCGCAACAGAACCTGTATCCAGATGATCGCGGCCGATAGCTACTGGTGCTGATATCTCGCCTTTTCGGACCAGATCATTGAGCGCCTCGCCCATCTCCGCGCGCTCGCCATAGCCGAGCCAGCAGATGCGCGCCGGTAGCCCTTGAAACGCGAACCTGCCGCGTGCGAGCCGCATCCACTTGTTCAGAATTTCATTCTGCGGGAACAGCTCCAGAGCCAGCCTGTCCGTTCGATCGATGTCTGCTGGATCACCCGACAAGGCAACCCAGCGAAAAGGCCCGTTGCCCTCGCAGAAAAGTGGACGAATATACTCAGGCACAAATCCAGGAATATTGAAGGCCTCCGCGCACCCAGCATCGGCGGCAAAACGCCGGATGTTGTTGCCGTAGTCGAACGCGATCGCGCCTGCCCGTTGCAGATCCAACATGGCATTCACATGAACCGCCATCGATTCGGTCGAAAGCCGCGTGTACTCGGCCGCATCGCGCTGGCGCAACTCTGCTGCCTTGGCAAGGGTAAAGCCAGCCGGGACGTAGCCATTCAACGGATCGTGGGCGCTGGTCTGGTCAGTGACGGCATCGACCACAACACCGCGCCGAACAATCTCCGGCAGCACCTCCGCGCAATTGCCCACCAAGCCAACAGAAAGCGCGCGGCCCTCGCGCCGCGCGGCTTCACACAACTCCAGAGCCTCATCGAGATTCTCTGTGAGCGTATCGCAATAGCGGGTTTCGACGCGGCGCTCGATGCGCGTACGATCCACATCAATAGCCAGTATCACGCCATCATTCAACGTCACCGCCAGCGGCTGCGCGCCTCCCATGCCGCCGACACCGCCGGTTACTACCAACCGGCCCTTGAGCGAGCCGCCAAAATGAATATCCGCCAGCGACGCAAAGGTTTGAAACGTCCCCTGCAAAATCCCCTGCGTGCCGATATAAATCCAGCTCCCCGCCGTCATCTGGCCATACATCATCAGGCCCTTGCGATCCAACTCGTGAAAGTGCTCCCAGTTGGCCCACTGCCCGACAAGATTAGAGTTGGCCAGGATCACACGCGGAGCCATATCGTGCGTCGGAAAAACAGCGACCGGCTTGCCTGATTGAACCAACAGCGTCTCCTCGTCGCCCAGGTTCTTCAACTCACGCACGATTGCGTGATAGCTCTCCCAATTGCGCGCTGCCTTGCCGATTCCGCCGTAGACGACCAGGTCCGCAGGCCGCTCGGCTACCTCCGGATCGAGGTTATTCATCAGGCAGCGCAGCGCGGCCTCTTGCTGCCAGCCTTTGCAGTTCAACTTGCTGCCACGCGGCGCGCGAATCGTCTCCGGCAAAGTGGATGTTGTCATCGCTCCATACTCCTCAAGTCGTTGTATACAGTCGCTGAATCTCGCCATACCGCGCGCGAATTGCATCGCCATCCGCGTGCTGACCGTCCTCAAGAATAAGTCGCCCCTGCACCGCGACGTCGCGAATCGCGCCTTTAGACAAAGCAAATACAGCCTGAGATGCAAAGGACTCCGCGTCCAGGCCGAGAATGGAAAGGTCGTTCAGGTCAACGGTAAAAAAATCCGCCGGCTCTCCCACAGCAAGGCTCCCGCCGGGCAAGCCCAGTGCAGCATAGCCATTGCGTGTCGCGGCAGCCAACAGGCCCGCCCCAATCGGCACTCGATTCGCCCAGTCCGCACGCGCTGAAGCATCCAGGATTCCGCGCTGCTGGTCGCGCAAACGCAGATGATATTCAAGCTGCCGCGCGTCCTCCAGAATGTCGATCTGCGCCTGGCTATCCGTACCGAAGGCCACTGGAATGCCCAGCCGCGCCGCCGTGTCTGCTGGAAATATCCCATCCCCCAGGTTGCGTTCCGTCGTCGGGCACGAGCAAATCTTCGACTCCGACCGCGCGGCTGACTCGAACTCCGCCTCCGTCAGATGGATTGCATGAATCAGCGTCGTCTGCGGCGACAGAATCTCGTGCTCGGCCATCAGCGTCACCGGCGTGGTTCCATACTCGGCGACACACGCCGCGTTCTCCCCTACCTGTTCCGAGATGTGCATGTGCAACGGAAGATTGCCGCCTGAACGGGTAAATTCGGCAATCCTCTTCAGATCGTCCAGTGGGACGGCGCGAATGCTGTGCGGAGCTGCGCCCACCTGAACGTTTTCCATCTGCGCAAATTCCGCAATCAGATCTTGCAGATTACGCAGATACTCTTCAGGAGACTCGTAGAAACGGCGTTGCCCTGGATGCGGCGCGCGCTCAAACCCCGCACGAAAATACCCGCTGCGCAGAAGACAGATTCGAATGCCTACCGACTGCGCGGCAGCGATTACCTGTTTGCCCAACAGATTTGGATCTGTATAGGCTGCTCCGGCAGAATCGCGATGCAGGTAGTGAAACTCGCCCACAACGGTGATACCCGCCGCAACCATTTCCAGAAAAGTCGCCCGCGCTATATCGTACACATCTTCCGGCGACACAAACCCGGCCGCACGATACATCTGCTCGCGCCACGTCCAGAAGGTGTCACCACCCGACGCGCGGCCTTCAGCCCGGCCCCGAAACAACCTCTGAAATGTATGCGAATGCGCATTGGCCATCCCCGGCAGCAGCGCTTTGCCTGAAAGGCGAACGACCTGCACTCCCATCGGCGCGGCATCTTCTGCCACCAATCCGGCAACCATACCGCGGGTGTCCACCAGCAGGCCCAGACCGACGTGAGCCTTGGTCTGGCCCCGAACTTCGGACAACATCATTTCCGGCAGATACAGCGTTGGCAAGGTCATCGCTCGACTCTGCCATCCATCCTAGCCGCAGAGCGGTTCAATCCTAAAGATGAGAAGCTCCGCGCCCCAGCCCCGATGTCGAAGATTGAGAAGTGATTTCAGGAATCCGTAGCTGATTCCACGGTAAATAGGGTCTGAGAGCGCGCATCTCCTCACCGACCTCCAATTCCGCCAACGCATGAGAAAACAAACACTGATCCAACGCTCTTGGCGTAGTCCATAGTTCGGCGGCAATTCGCAAAGGTTCTCGCGAAACACCCGCTCTCGGCTGCGGAAGGCGTCCGTAAACGCGGCTGATTGAGGGCAAGCAGCAAATCAGACATGTCATCAGCAATGTGAACGCATCTGTCCATGGATTCGCAATTTCCATGTAATCCAGGGACAACTCGATCTTGTCCGGCGTCACCACAGTCTTGAAGAAGTGCATCGGATCAGCGGCCGTCGCCAGCAGCCGCGCCTCCTGACTGTATTTGAGGGATGCCGGGTCAGTCAGCCCCGGCCGTTCTCGCAGCAGCAGAGTGTAGTGAACACGAAATTCAGACGTAAGCTCAGGTAATACGGGCCGCGGCCCCACCAGGCTCATCTCCCCACGCAGCACGTTCCAAAGCTGCGGCAATTCATCAATTTTTGTGCGCCGCAACAACCGCCCAAACGGAGTAATTCGTGGGTCCGGCCCGAGCGTATACGCAAGTCCCGCGCCGGTATGAGACATGGTACGCAGTTTGAGTATCTGAAAAGGCTCAAACCGGCGCCCCATGCGCACCTGGCGAAACAGCACAGGCCCCGGCGAACTGAGGCGGATAATCAAAGCCGACAAAGCCAGAATCGGCAACGAAAGGCACAGCAAAAGTGCCGACAGCACGATATCAACACCACGTTTGACCACGGTCCCCCCGAATTGCGAGCAGATGGGACTACACAGGCCAGACTAATCAGGTCTGAACCCGTCCGAGGGTTTGCTCAATTGCGGGAATCTCTGGAATTTCCAATGTGGGAAATTCTTCCTGACTCAAAGAAACTGGGAATTCAAGTTGCTCTGAGGGAAACTCTTCACGCATACAAACTTCCACTCGGTGTCAACGCGGCGAGGCACACGGAACAGCCCAGCTCTTCGGAGAAAATTTAATGAAGGTGGATCAGTGCAAGAAGAAGACACCCGCCTGCGTTTCCGTGTCAAGTCAGAATCCGTAATTAAGAGAAAAAATGCACGGACGCGCCCGGTCAGCGTTCGATCCAAACTCAGATCGCAAAAACAAAACCGGCCCTTCCGCCTAGTGCAAGCGACGGAAGAGCCGGTTGATTGAAATCTCTCTCAGCGCGTCATTATCGACGCTGAGCGTTACTTGATCTTGAGAAAGATGATGACCAGCGTGAACAGCGTGAGCGATTCGATGAACGCCAGGCCGAGCATCAGGAAGATAAAGATGCCGGGGCGTGCTCCAGGATTGCGCGCCAGGGCTTCAACAGCCGAGGCGGTCGCCTTGCCTTGTCCCAGTCCGCAAAGACCGGCAGCCAGAGCCAGACCTACGCCAATGCCGATCGGAGCAAGATCCACAACGCCGGCGCCGCTCTGAGCAAAAGCGGGAACTGCGCAGAAGAGGACCGAAAGGGTCATCAAGAAATATTGAAGCTTCTTCATAGTGTTTCTCCTTAGTGTTCCTGCTTCACAGGATTGATCGTCAGTGGGTGGTTGAGGCTCACCAAGCTGGCCCCCTCACGCTCACGATCCTCCGTTGCTCCGGAGCAGAAGCGCTCTCCGGCGGAATCTTGAATACAGTGTGAGTGACGAGCTTTTGATCCAACACTCCGAACCGGGTGCCTCTCACACTCGCACTCCACACTAGCTTTTCCTAGTGCTCGTGGGCCACGGCCAGCGACAGATAAATCATGATCAGCAGCATGAATACAAATGCCTGGATCACCGAAACCAGCAGATGCAATCCCAGGAAGATGACCGGAATGCCCACCGGCACCAGCGAGAAGAAGACCAGCGTCACGAGGCCGCCCGCAAACATATTCGCGTACAAACGAACCGAGAGCGACATAATGCGCGCGAAGTGCGAAACCACCTCGATCGGAAACATCAGCCACGCCAACCACCACACCGGGCCCGCGAAATGCTTCAGGTACCCGACAACTCCCTGCTCCTTGAAGCCGTAGAAGTTGTAGTAGACAAAGGTCGCCAAGGCGATCGCCAGTGTCACGACCTCAAGCTCCGTCGGCGAGTTGACGCCCGGAATAAGACCGATCAGGTTGCAGCTCAGAATGAAGACAAAAGCCACGGTAGCGAAGCTCTGAAACCGCTCATACCCATGCCCGATGATCTGCTCCGCCTGCCCGCCCACAAATTCATGGATCATTTCGGCAAACTGCTGCACCGGCGCTGGCTTGTCGACGCTGAGCGTGGCGCGTACCAGAATGAAGAACGCGAGCATCAGCGCGGCAATCAGCAGCTCCAGCGCAAAAGCGTTGCTGATCGGCGCAGCCGGGTCGGCCGGATGTACGCCCACGGCGTTCAGCAGGGCGTCCACCGGGCCAGCGAGGACATGGTTTAACAATCGTGTAAGTGCAAGGGAATCAGACATCTCTCTTGAGTCTTTCTGGTTTCAGAATGGCATTCCAGGCTACCCGCGAAGCACCCGCATCGCCTCCCAGACCAGTCCGGCGAGGCCCAGGCCCAATCCACATAACAACGCAACCGGCGAGCCCTGGAAACACTTCAGGCTAACATAAATCGCCACTCCAAAGAGAATCAGGCGTACCAGAAACAGGCCTACTACCAGCCCGGTGCCCAATCCGGAGCGCCGCTGTGCTCCCTCCCCGGCTTCATTTCCCCCCAATCGCGCGCCGAAAACCCGGATCAGCCGCCCCCACTCGTAGATGCTGCCTACCGAAATAGCCCCGCCAACAGCAAAAAGCGCAGCCGTCGGCCATCCCCAACGCACCCACAGCCCAAGCGCAATCGCCACGCCCAAAACCGCCGTGATACGCACCGCGCGCTGCAACAGCGCCGTCAGATCGGCGAAGGTGAAATCCACAATGGGATGGTCGGGAGGTCCGGAATGAGGGGCAGGCCCGGCTACCTGCGCTGGCTCAGGATCGTTCTGGCTCATTTGGGTTTCCGTGGAGAAAGCGAATTCATCGCCTCCATCGCCATACGAATTACGCTCACCATGCCGGCGATCAGACCGAAAATCAATCCAGCAACAGTCGCCCAGTGGAGGTGAAAGAAGTGATCGATACACCACCCCGCTCCCCAGCCAAGAACCATCGCGCAGGGCAGTACAAAGGCGATCTGCATCAGCTTCTCAGCCTGCACCAGGCTGTTGAGACCGCCAGATTTCTTCGCGGGCGTGCTGGAATCCGAAATGGGATTGTTAAACGGCATCCCTCCCGTTTATACACGTGCCAACATCGATGTGCTACTGCCCCTGCCTGAGAGGGGGAAGAGCAATGCTCAGGGTTGCGCTCCTCAGCCTGAAACTGCCCTCCTGCCTGTCCACCGGCACTAGTTCAAGGCCGTATCCGATCCGCGTAATTCTCACTCTGTAGAAGTAGATATGCCCGGCCTCAGCTTTGATCTCGCCGCGGCCAGTCTTGCTTTTCAGGTCGGGGTCGCTCGATTGCCAGTCTGTACAGAGGTGGTGCTCGCCCGGCGTCACCGCAACGGCGAAATACGAATTGCCCTGGTTGGCTCCTACCCAACGCCCATCGATGCCAATGCGCGTAGCAATGCTGCATAGAAAGCAGGACTGTCGGAAATCGGCATCTTCAATGAAGACCAGTTCCGCTTTGCCGGGTGCGGGATCGTTGACTCCATGCGTATCTTTCTGAAACCCAACCCGCAGCGTCGCCTTCTCATCACCGCAAGCCGTCGGCAGCGCAGCACAAAGTGCCGACACGGGGCAAGCCAGAGAGCAGGCCAGAGCCAGGACACACATCAAGGCTCTCAGCATCACACCCAACAGTAAGCCTCTGCCCCTTGAGACGATGAAGCGGGACGAATAGCCGCAGGTGCTAAAACCGATTGATCAAATTGTGAAAGAGAACTCCCGATAACCCCAGCCGGTATACTGGCAACTGCACAAAAAGCTTGAACATTGCTGAGGAAACATCGTGTTCGATTCGGAATTTGAGCGTGGTCTCTTCGAGCTGCGCCAGCAAAAACTTCGCGACATTGAGGCTCTGGGCCAGTCGGCCTATCCCAACCGCTTCCCTGCCGAAGGCCCTGAAGCCACGTCAATCCCCGCCATCCGCGCCCAGTACGATGCCTTCACCGCAGAGCAACTCAATGGCACCCCTGAGGCTCCCGTCGAACACATCCAGGTCGCCGTCGCCGGACGCATCATGGCCATCCGCGCGCAAGGCAAAGCGGGATTCGCGACTCTGCAGCAGGGCGGCCAACGCCTGCAGATCTACGTGCGCCTCGACGCCGTCGGCGAGCAAGGCTTTGCGCTCTACAAGCTTCTCGACATGGGCGACCACATCGGCGTCACCGGTTATCTCTTCCGCACTCGCACCGGCGAGCTGTCGGTGCATGTTGAGACGCTGACCTTTCTTTCGAAGGCTATGCTTGCCCTGCCAGAGAAGTATCACGGCTTGGCCGACGTCGAGCTACGCTACCGCCAGCGATACGTCGATCTCTTCACTAACCTCGATGCCCGCGAAGTCTTCGTCAAGCGCGCCAAGATATTGAAGGCCGTTCGCAAATTTTTCGATGACCGCGATTACCTGGAAGTGGAAACGCCGATGATGCAGCCCATCGCCGGCGGCGCGGCAGCGCGGCCCTTCACCACGCACCATAACGCGCTCGACGTCGATCTCTACCTGCGTATCGCGCCGGAGCTTTACCTGAAGCGCCTGGTCGTCGGCGGACTGGACCGCGTCTACGAGATCAACCGCAACTTCCGCAATGAAGGCGTAAGCACCCAGCACAACCCCGAGTTCACCATGCTGGAGTTCTACCAGGCTTATGCGAATTATCACGACCTGATGACGCTCACCGAGGAGCTGATCGCCTTCGTTGCGCAAGAAGTGAATGGCACCACGGTGGTCGAGTTCAATGGCCACACCATCGATCTGGCGAAGTGGCAGCAGCTGACGATGGTTGAAGCGATTATTCAGCACTGGCCTGACGTTGACGGCCAAAAGCCCAAAACCCCAGACTTTACGTCAAAGGACAGCCTCCATGCTGCCATAGCGCGCTTATACCTCGCCTATGAACAGCTATACCGAAGCCACGACGCGAAGCAGACTGAACTTATGCAGAGCATGGCACAGCGCTACGAACGAGCTGATCTTTCCGATTATTCAGTCGGTTCTGTTGCGAACCAAGACGATCCAGATTTTGTTAATTGGCGGATTCACGATAGGCAGGCAAAATTCAACTTTGTGGAATCGAGACGGATAGGTGCTGTTCTGCAAGTGCTCCTCGAATTTCAAGGAAGCAACGCCCAAATTGGCAAGACCGTCTACTCGCTTTTCGAGGTTCTCGTCGAACCCAACCTCTTCCAGCCCACCATCATCTACGACTACCCAACCGAGGTCTCGCCGCTCTCAAAAGCCAAGCCCGACGACCCAGCCCACGTCGAACGCTTCGAATTCTTCATCGGCGGCTTCGAAGTCGGCAATGCCTTCAGCGAGTTGAACGATCCGGTCGAGCAGCGCAAGCGCTTCGAAGATCAGTTGGGGCAGCGCGCAAGCGGCGACGACGAAGCCCATCAGATGGACGAAGACTACGTCCGCGCCCTCGCCTACGGCCTGCCCCCCACTGGCGGTGAAGGCATCGGCATCGACCGCCTCACCATGCTCCTCACCGGGTCGCGGTCGATCCGTGATGTCATTCTCTTTCCGTTAATGCGACCCGAAGTGCAGGGGGAAGCATGAGAGGCCAAAGACAAAAGCAGATCCTTCGCTGCGCTCAGGATGACAAACTGTCTTTCACACTTCACACTCGACACTTCACACTGGCCTCTTCATGAAAATCCTCTTCGTAGGTGATGTCTTCGGAAGTGCCGGGCGCAGGATCGTCCGCGAACATCTGCCGCATGTGCGCGAAAGCCACCAGATCGACCTCACCGTCATCAACGGCGAAAACGCCGCCGGCGGCTTCGGCATCACGCCCTCGCTCGCTGAAGAACTCTTCGACCTTGGCGCCGACGTCATCACCACCGGCAACCACGTCTGGGACAAGAAAGAGTTGATCGAGTACATGAAGTCGGCTCCCGAAGAGAGCCATGAGCGCGCTCGCCGCGTCCTGCGCCCCGCCAACCTGCAACACGGCCTGCCCGGCTACGGCGTCTACGAGGGAGTGATCGAGGACGGCGAGAACATCGGCACACCCTACGCAGTCATCAACATCATGGGCCGCGTCTTCATGAACGGCACCAACGACCCATTCAACAAGATCGACCGCATCCTTGAAAGTGTCGAACAGGCAAGCAAAGCAAAGATCATCCTGGTGGATTTTCACGCCGAAGCCACCAGCGAAAAAGTCGCCATGGGCTGGTATCTCGATGGGCGTGTAACCGCCGTCTTGGGCACCCACACCCACATCCCCACCGCGGATGAGCGCGTCCTCCCCGGAGGCACTGCCTACCAAACCGACGTGGGCATGAGCGGCCCGTATGACTCGGTGATCGGTGTCGAAAAAGAGCTGGTGCTCAATCGCTTCCTCACCGGCATGTCCGGCAAATTCGAAGCCGCCACCGGCAATCCCAAGATGTGCGCCGCGGTCATCAGCTGCGATCCAATGACAGGTAAAGCCCATCGCATCCAGCGCCTCATGCTGGGCGAATAGCCGCTCTAGTCTTCGCTTTTCGCACCGGGCAGCTTCAGGCCCAGCTCGCGCATGGCAATCTGCAGGTCGGCCCACGCATGCTTCTTCTGCGTCGGGTCGCGCAGCAGAAACGCCGGATGGTAGGTCACAATCAGCTTGGTCCCACGCAGCGGATGCACCCTGCCGCGCCACGCCGCAAGCGACTTTTTCTCGCCAGTCAGATACGTCACCGCCGTCTGCCCCAGCGCGACGATCACCTTGGGCCGCACCACATCGATCTGCTTGAAGAGGAACGGCGAACAGGTATGCGCCTCATCCGGCTCCGGCGTACGATTTTGCGGTGGCCTGCACTTCACCACATTGGCAATGTAGACCTCTTCGCGCTTCAGGCCCATCGCCTTGATCATGTTGTTCAGTAACTGTCCCCCGCGGCCCACAAACGGCAGCCCCTGCGCATCCTCGTCTGCGCCCGGCCCTTCTCCAACAAAAAACAATTTCGCATTCGGGTCACCATCGCCGAAAACAATCTTGTTGCGGCCCTGCGATAACTTGCAGCGTGTGCAGTCGCCAATCTCTTCGCGAATCAGTTTGAGTGCGGCAAAATGCTGCGCCGGCGGCAACGGCTCAGCCTGTGGCGGAGCAGCAGGAAATGGCTTGCGGGGTGCGATGGCGTCCTCCTGTGAGGGCTCTGAGGGGTCCGTAAAAAGCGCGGGCGCTGAACGCTCCGCACTCGCCGGCAAATGAACCTGCGGTTGGGATTCGACGACGGCAGCAGCCTGCGCGGCAACCGGCTGTGACCACAAAGCCGCATCCACCGGCTGGCGATACAACTCCCAGATTCCCAGCTCCCGATAGAACTGCACACGCGCCTGAAGAGCCTCGCGATCAAGCTGAGGTACAGGGCTGGACGCATTGGGAGGATCGAGCGGTGAGGTCACAATTACTCGATGATAATCTGCCGCCGCGAACCCGCTCCAGCTACAAAAACTTCCGCCTCCGGATCCTCGCTCACCTGCGCTTGCGGCTCCGCTCCGGAAAGCTCGACAAGCAGCGATTGCGGCCTCCGCAAACCAACCACCTCGTCGAGAATGCGATCCGCCAGCTTGCGTTTCGACATCTCCGGCAAATCGGTCGCTGTATTCGCCGTCAGAAATGTCGCACCGTTCCTGTCGGAATCGAAGCCCACGCCCTCGCGTGAAACATCGTTGACCACGATCGCATCCACACCCTTGCGCAACAGCTTGGCGCGGCCATTTTCAAGGCGGTTTTCCGTCTCCGCCGCAAAGCCTACGATTAACTGCCCTGGCTTGCGCTGGCGCACCACCTCAGCCAGAATGTCTTCCGTCGGCAGCAGTTCCACCGTCAGCGGACCGGTTCGCTTTAATTTCTGGTCCGCCACCACGCTCGGGCGATAATCCGCCACGGCAGCGGACTTGATCACCAGCGTCGCATCCGGCATCCGGCCCAGTACCGCAGCGCGCATCTCGTCCGCGGTCGTCACCTTCACCAGCTCGCAATGTGCCGGCGGATACAACGCCGACGGCCCACTGACCAGAATCACCTTCGCTCCGCGACTCTGCGCCGCCTCGGCCAGCGCGTAGCACATCTTGCCGCTGGAACGGTTGCCGAGAAAACGCACCGGATCGAGCGCCTCACGGGTGCCTCCCGCGGTGATGAGAACTACTTCGCCGGCCAGATCATGGCTGCGACCCAGAGCGTTGAGCACTGAATTCGCAATAAATTCAGGCTCAGCCATGCGCCCAGGACCGACCATCCCACAGGCCAGCGCACCAGCATCCGGCTCGATGACCCGCACTCCGCGCTGCCGCAACAGCTCAAGATTGGCCTGCGTTGCCGGATGCTCCCACATGTTCACGTTCATCGCCGGCGCCACCAGCACCGGGGCGGTCGTCGCCAGGTACATCGTCGTCAGAAAATCGTCGGCCATACCGTGCGCGAATTTGGCCAGAATTCCCGCTGTTGCAGGAGCTACTACCAGCGCGTCCGCCCACTGCGCCTCGGCAATATGCTCAATGCTGGAATCCGTGTTGCCATCACTGCCCTCAGAATCAAGCTGTGGCCAAAGGCTGGTGATGACTTTATGTCCTGTAAGCGCGGCAAAAGTAAGAGGCTGGATAAACTGTCGCGCCGCATCGGTCATAACTACTCGTACTTCAAGAGCCTGCTTCTGTAGAGCGCGTACGACTTCAGCGGCCTTATATGCGGCTATTCCACCCGATACTCCAACCATCACCTTCATAAGAGGATTGTACCCCGAATGTAAAAGGCCAGCTCCAGCAGTGCACGATCACAGCGCACCACCAGGAGCTGGCCTGGAAAGAGGTCAGCTTTGAGAAAAACACCCCGTCGCTAAATCGCGAGGATCGGAATACCCGGATCTTCAAGCGTCGGCTTTTCCGGCGGAGGGCCAGTATGCACGTACGCAATCTTGCCCGCCAGAATTTCTTCCTGGGCCAAGCGGCATGCCTTGTTGGACTGGCTGCGCACCAGCGGGCTGGCTCCACTTTGAATCTGACGCGCGCGGCGCGCGGCGACCATCACCTTGCGATAGTTGGAGTCGAACTTGGTCTCAATCGGCAATTCGGTTGTCATCAATTTCCTCCAAAAAGGTTTTGCTGTGGTTCAGGCCCAGGATCAATTCCGAACGACTCAAGTACAGGTCGCAGTCGTTCCCGGGAATTTACTTCGCGGCAGGCTTCCGCTATCTCGAAATCTCGCCTGGTGCGCTGGTCCAGCGGTTTGCCTTCTCGCTGCATTCGCTCTACCACCACAACCGCTTCCAGTTGGGCGACGGCCTTTTCCAGTACATCATTCACAAGAATATAACGGTAGAGCCGATAGTTCTCAATTTCCTTGCTGGCCTCACTCGTCCGGCGCAGCAGCACCGCCTCATCCACATGCCCCTCAGCCCGGCTCCGGTTACGCAGCCGCGTGCGCAACACCTTGGGATTGGGCGGCATCACGAAGATACTCACCGCATCGGGAAGCTTCTCGCGCACCTGCCGCGCGCCCTGTACGTCGATGTCCAGCAAGAGGTCGCGGCCTGCCGCAGTTGCCTCCTCAAGCGAGCGACGCGCCGTTCCGTAGTAGTTGCCAAAAACCTCGGCATACTCCAGAAACTCCCCGGCATCGCGCATTCGCTCGAACTCCTCGCGGGTGGTGAAGTGGTATTCGCGTCCGGTCTGCTCAGAGCCGCGCGGTTGCCGCGTTGTCCATGAAATCGAAAAGTCGATGCCGCCCACCTGCGAACGCAGCGCGTTCACCAGCGTGCTCTTGCCTGAACCCGACGGCGCCGAAATGATAAAAAGAATGCCTGCCACAATCCCCCGGTCTTTCGTTTAGAAAACAATTGTCATCCTGAACGAAGTAAAGAGTCTGCGGGTGCCCCATCCTTGCCGCGTTTTTTGCGGCCAGGGTGGGATCGCAGAAACTCTGCTACTCCAGATTCATAATCTGCTCTCGAGCCTTTTCAACCTCGGCCTTCATTGCCAGGCCCAGCTCGGTAATCTGCGTTCCCTTGCCCGCCACGCCGGCCGTCTTCGACAGCAGCGTATTGGCCTCGCGGTTCATCTCCTGCAGCAGGAAGTCGAGCTTCTTGCCTGTTTCGCCGCCCGTTGTCAGCACATCGCGAAAATGCTGAATATGCGTCTCCATGCGAGCAATCTCCTCTGAGACATCGCTGCGCTCCACCAGCAATGCCACCTCCTCAAGCAGCCGCTGGCGGTTCGATCCAATCGCTTCGCCATTCACACCCACAGCGGCCTCCAGCCGCTCTGTGAGTCGTTGTTGATAGCGCAGTTCTATCTCCGGCCGCAGCGCTGCCACGCCATTTACCGCGTCGGTGAGCCGATCCAGCGTCAACCGAAGCACCTCTGCCAGAGCTGCCCCTTCGCGCTGGCGCATCGCCTTCAGCGCTCCGATCAATGGCCCTCCAGGACCAAGCTGCTCAAGCACGCTCGCGGTGAGAGCTGCATTTTCCTCTTCATTCGAACGCGTTTCAGAAGTCATCGCACCGGGCAAACGCAAAATCACATTCAGATCCGGCTGGCCTTGCAATTGAAATTCCTCAGCAGCCGCCTGAAATGCATCGACGTAGGAAGCTACAACATCACGGTTATACCCACCCCGCTGTTGAGCCGTACGATCCACCTGCAGCGTCAACTCAACGTGTCCACGCAACAATTGCTCTTTCAACACCCGGCGCACTTCCATTTCCAGCGCATCCAGTCCCGAAGGCAGGCGCAGATGCAGGTCGAGAAATCGATGGTTCACACTCTTGAGCGTAAGCACGTAAGAGACCTGCGCATTCACTTCCACGGCCGCGCGCGCGAAGCCCGTCATTGAAGAGACCGAAGCAGAAACAACTGGAGAGGTAGTCATAGAGAGGTTTATCGCCCTGCCTCCATCGTAACGGCAGAATCCGCAAGGGGCACGTCGGGTACAGTCGCTTCCAGCGTCGCCTCCGGCACATCCGCAAATTGCAGCGTGTACAGCCGTTGATACGTAGGCGAAGTTTTCAGCAGCTCATCATGCGAACCAATCGCCGTAATTCGCCCATGCTCCAGCACAACCGTGCGTGTCGCCCGCCGCACAGTCGACAACCGATGCGCAATCACTACGACCGTGCGCCCTTGCATCAGGTTGCCTAAGGCCGCCTGCACCAGCGATTCACTTTCCGCGTCAAGAGATGAAGTGGCCTCATCCAGAATCAGGATCGGCGCATTTTTCAGAATCGCCCGGGCAATTGCAATTCGCTGCCGCTCGCCACCCGAGAGTCGAAAGCCCTTTTCGCCAATTACCGTGTCATATCCCTGGGGCATGCGCAGAATAAAATCGTGCGCCAGCGCGTATTGAGCCGCTTGCTCCACCTTGTCCCGCGGAATATCCGGCTGGCCATACGCGATGTTGTTCCGCACCGTGTCGTTGAAGAGAATCGTCTCCTGCGTCACCTGGGCAATCTGTTTGCGCAGAGACTCCAGAGTGAGCGACCGCACGTCCTTCCCATCGATCACGATGCGCCCGCTGCTTACGTCATAAAATCGCGGAATCAGGTTCACCAGCGTGCTTTTGCCCGCCCCGCTTGGCCCGACCAGGGCAAGCATCTCGCCTACCCGCACCTCCAGGTTGATCTCATGCAGAATCTGCTGCTCGCCCTCTTCCGTCGAGTAAGAGAAGCCAACATTTTCAAAGGCGATCCTGTCGCGGAAAGTCTTGAACGCATGAGCCCGCGCCGGTTCGCGCACATCGTCCTCAGCATCGAGAAAATTGAAGATCGAGACTGAAGCACCCATTGCCTGCTGAAAGCTGTTGTAGAAGTACGCAAACTTGCGCACCGGGTCATACAGCTTGAAAAGTGCAATGATAAAGACCATGAAGATCGACATCGTCATGCGTCCATGCAGAATCTCGTTACGTCCGACTCCGATCAAGAGAGCAATGGCGATCGATGCAATTACATCCATCAGCGGCGAACTGATCGACTGAATTCTGACACTGCGCAGATTGGCGCGGAAGAGCCGTCGCGCTGCTTTTTTGAAGCGCAGAATCTCCCATATCTCTGTCGAGAAAGCCTTCACGATGCGATTGCCGGTAATCGTTTCGTGCAGGATGTTTTGAATCTCCGCCACGCGATCCTGCCCGGTTCGCGTGCGCACGCGAACCGTCCCACCGATCTTACGCGCGGACGCAATCACCACTGGCACAAATAGCAGAAGCACCCAGCTCAACCGCCCGCCCAGCGCGATCACCGCCGCCAGCGTGAAGATAAAGGTGAATGTCTGCTGCAGAAACTCGCTGAGCACCGAACTTACCGCCGACTGCACCTTTTCCACGTCATTGATCAGCGTAGAGAGAATCGTCCCCGTGGCGTGCTTGTGGAAGAAGCTCGTTGAGCTCTTCATAATGGTTTCATACAGATGATTGCGCAGGTCGGTGATCATGCCGTAACCGGCATAATTCACCAGATATGTGCCGACGTAGTCGCAAATCCCCTTCAGAACCGTGGATGTAATCAGCGCAAAGGCCACCACTGTCCACGCATTGTGAAAATGCGAAGGAACAATCGTCAATAGATCGAATTGAAATCTAGGCGGCAGGTTGGGAAACAGCGGAATCTTGTCTGCCTTCGCGCTGGGATCGAGCACCGTGCTCAGGATAGGCCCCAGAATCAGCACCCGTACCGGGTCCAGAATACCCACAACCGCAAGCAGCAGTACGCCCGCCAGTGATTGGAACCAGTATGGCGCGTCATAGCGCACCAGGCGAAAGAACCGCTTCATACCGCACCACGCCGTTTCCCGGCAACAGAGCCGGCTCGAACAAGCTGTAGCGTTGGGTTCAACTGCATCTTTCCATTGTATCCGCCATGTCCATGCCCCCTGCAAAAGGGCTAACTGGATACCTGCCCTTGCCTCGGCTGTGTGGCAATCGCCAGCAGCGTACCGCAGGCGACGCCCAGGCCATCCACCAGTACGTCCTTCCATTCCAGCGGATTCCGATAGACAGCGTGCTCCCCATATTCAATCGCGAGTCCGAGCAGCATCGAGCCGATGAAGAAAAGAGCGCGCGCCCAGGACGACCGTGTCGTTCGAGCAACGCCGAAAGCAATCGCACTGAATGCCAGAAGATGGCCCCATGAGTGGAACCGGCCACTCGTGTGCAGCCGATGTTTGTCATCGCCGGGAAGAAAGGAAACCAATGCAACCGCTCCAATCACAGCGGATGCCAGTGCAATAGAAACCAAAGACTTCCGGTTAGAGATGCGAGTCAATCGAGATTCTTCGTTGATATTCACGTATACCTTTGACTTTATGAGGACGGACGCCAGCGCCATAAGCTAACGCGGCATATCCCGGTGCACGGCCTTTACGCGGAAGCCGGACTTGCTTAACCTTTGGGTCATCTCCTCGGCCATCATCACCGAGCGATGCTGTCCGCCGGTGCAACCGAACGCGATCGTCAGATAGCTCTTGCCTTCTTTCACGTAGTGAGGCAGCAGAAAGAGGATCATGTCTGTCACCTTGGCCAGAAACTCCGCTGTTTGCGGAAAATCTCCCACATACTTCGCTACCAGTGGATTCTGTCCAGTGAGCTTGCGAAACTCCGGCACAAAATGAGGATTCGGTAGAAAGCGGACATCAAACACCAGATCGGCATCGAGCGGCACGCCATTCTTGAATCCAAAGCTCAGACACGAAACCAGTAGATGGCTGCCCACTCCGCCATCTTGCTGGCCAAACTTGGCCTGCATGTATGCCCGCAGCTCGTGAACATTGAAGCCCGAAGTATCCACGATGAAGTCCGCAAGATTGCGCACTTCGTCCAGCATCTGTCTTTCCGAGGTAATTGACCGGGCCACCATCTCCGACCGGCTCAAAGGATGCGGCCTGCGTGTCTCCGAGAATCGCCGCACCAGCACAGCATCGCTAGCGTCAAGAAATACGACGCTGGTATGCAGCATCTTTTTGACCTTGAGCAAAATCGTTGGCAACAGCTCAAGCGTAGGCCCTTCGCGCACATCAACCACAATCGCGGCTTTGTCAATCTCAGACAAGCCCTGTTCCGGCGCGCTCTTCACCAGCGCAGCAAAATTCGGCAGCAACTCCAGCGGCAGATTGTCGACCGCGTGATAGCCCAGGTCTTCCAGAGCCTTGAGCGCCGTAGCTTTACCGGAACCGGAGATACCGGTAATGATCACCAGTTCCTTCGCGTTTGGCGGCGCTCCGGCACTCGGTCGCCTGGCAGTCGTCTTCTTTACTGGCCCATGTTTGGCGTTGGGCTTGGCAGAACGGGGCATGGCCCCATCCTAACCTGATTTGGCCCGAATTCGATCCCACTTTCGTTGCTGCCAACCGTTACGGAATTTCCACCAGCTCCATCTTCCCATCGCGACGCCGGTGCAGAACAAAGAGCGTACCCGACGCGATACGGAAGATGAGCAAGTCCCGATCCCGGAACTCCGCCTCTTTCACCGCTTCTTCAATGGTCATTGGGCGAATCGCCAGCGCCTCCGAAGCGCTCAGAATATGCGGCTCGACCACGGCGGGATTACCCGGAAAGGAATGCACTGTAATCGCCGCTTTGGTCTTCTTCCCCGGCGGCCGCGCGATCGGTGCGGCATGACCATTGCGTCCGGCAATCTCTTCCGGGTCGAGTGGAGTTTCAAGCGCAATGCGTCCCGTCTTTCTGGGACCGCGTGTCTCGGCGGTGGGAGCTACACGAGGCAGCCGCTTCTTTGTTCGTACCTTGTCCCGGAAGCGCTGCGCCTGCAGCTCCGCATGGGCCAGAGCCTGCCGTAGCGCTGTTTCCTGGCTGGCCGACTCACCCTTGGCCACAATGTTGTGCTGCCTGCTTTGCAGACTGACCTCGACGATCTGCAGATGCCGTTCCGACCAGAAAGTAAGCTTGGCCGAGGTAATCTTTCCCAGCACTAATCCAATGCGGTCAACCGCCTCGGTAGCGCTATCCTTCGTAATCTTGGAAATCTTGACTTGCCTGGCAGTGAACTCAACGTCCATCGTTCCCCTCCAAACACAGATTTGGCAATCGTCTGACGCTCCACGCGAGCAAACTCAGTCTGCAGAGTGTAAACCCATACACCCATGCGCGTCAGAGTTGCATGGTACTGCCTTCGACCCGCGGCACAGGCAAAAGTAATGGATGAGGCTTAATGTCCCCGTCGGACGGTGCCTTCAGGCAAAGGTTTCACAGGCGTGCGCTCGGCCTTTTTCTGCCCGCGCCGTCCCAGGATAAACATCGTCCCGCCAAAGGCCAGCAGCACCAGCCCCCAATCGAGATTGGCGTTGATTCCCAGCGACCGCTCGTAGATCGGGCTGCCCGCCGTTGCCTGTCCATACACGCTGAGAATCAGTCCCACGAGGGTAAACATCAGCCCCATCGGTATGCGTAAATCTAGATTCATCGTCCGTCCTCCACAGTGGGTGCCCCCTATCTCGATTCTGAGATGTGGGAGTCACGCCAGTCCTGCCGTTTCCATTACCGGAAGATCACATTCAGCGTGACGACCATCACCAGCAGCAACACCGCCAGCGCTTCAGGTCGCCGCCACCAAGGCAAATGCCCCATTTCCGGCTTGGGTGTTAGTGAATGCACCAGTCCAACCAGTTCCGATTCCGGCTTGGGTTTGCCAAAGAGGCTGATCAGGATCGTCACCACAAAGTTCGTGCAGAAAGCCCAGATCGCCGTCCAGAAATTCTGCGCCATATCGCTTGGATAATGATGCAGGATCGCGATCCAGCCGCCATGCAATCCTGGATGCGCCTCCAGCGGAAGCGTCATTCCATGGTGCAGGATTGCCGCCACCGTTCCCGATACCAGCCCGAAAAACGCCCCGTTCCCGGTCGCCCGTTTCCAGAACATGCCCAGCAAAAACGTTGCGAACAGCGGCGCATTCACGAACGAAAATACCAGTTGCAGCGTGTCCATGATGTTGTTGAAGCCTGTCGCCGCGTACGCTGTCGCCATCGATAACAGGATGCCTCCCACGGTAGCCCAGCGACCCATCGCCAGGTAATGTGTGTCAGGCGCCCCCTTCTTGATATACGACTGGTAAAGATCGTAGGTCCACACCGTATTGAAGGCTGTAACGTTGCCCGCCATTCCACTCATAAAGCTGGCCAGCAGAGCCGTCAGCCCCAGGCCGAGAATGCCCGTCGGGAAATAGTGCAGCAGCATCGACGGAATCGCCAGGTCGTAGTCCAGCAGCGGCTTGCCGCTGGCATCCAGCATGATCTTGCCGGTCAGCGGATTCGTTTTAGCCGGGACCAGCCCCTGGCCTTTGCTCTCAGCCTCGGTCGGAATATTCTCAGTCGTCCGCGTGATAACGCCGTTATCGACCTTAGTCGTCACTGTAGCGTGAGGCGCAGTGGCAGCAATCGCCAGCAGCCCCGGCAAGATCACCAGGAATGGAAAAAACATCTTCGGAATCGCTGCAATCAGCGGCACACGCCGGGCACTCTCCTCTGAATCCGTCGCCATCGCCGTCTGGATCACCAGAAAATCCGTACACCAGTAGCCGAAGCTCAGCACAAATCCCAGCCCCATCGCCAACCCGAACCACTCGACGCCCAGCGGGTTCGTGCTGGCATGAGTCATCCCCTGCCAGGAGTGGGTATAGGCCTGTGGCAGCGAAGCCTTCAGACCGCTCCATCCGCCTACATTCTTGAGACCGATAATAACCAGGGGCAAGAATCCGGCAATAATCAGGAAGAATTGCAGCACCTCGTTGTAGATAGCGCTGGTCAACCCACCCAGGAAAATGTATCCCAGCACAATAATTGCCGAAAGAACAATTGAGAAATGAAAGATCCACCCCAGCGGTAGCCCAGCGGAGATGAAAAGGTAGTCGAACACGTGCAGTGTCTGGATCAGCCGCGCCATCGCATACATTGAGATGCCCGATGAAAACACCGTCATCACCGCGAAAGAACATGCATTCAGCGCGCGCGTCTTTTCATCGAAGCGCAACCGCAAAAACTCCGGCACCGAACGCGCTTTCGATCCGTAATAAAACGGCATCATGAAGATGCCCACGAAAATCATCGCTGGAATCGCACCAATCCAATAGAAATGACTGGTCGCAATGCCATATTTGGCGCCCGAAGCGCCCATGCCGATCACTTCCTGAGCGCCGAGGTTGGCACTGATAAACGCCAGTCCGCAGATCCATGCGGGCAGCGCACGGCCGGCCTGGAAAAAATCCTTGCTCGTTTTCATGTAGCGCTTCAAGGCAAAACCGATGCCCAGCACAAACACGAAGTACAGCAGCATGATCAGCCAGTCGATAGTAGTCAGGTTTGTATGCGTCAATGCAGCCAGCCCCCGGGCGCCAATTAAAAATCGCGCAGCACTTCACTCTATCCAGATGCCCTGCCAATCGTCCACTCTAAAATGAAAACCTTTCCAAAATCGCCCCCGGCAATGAAATCCCGGCATTTCGATGCCATCTTTGGTAAAACAACGTCCAAGAGACAACCTTGAACGCGAACCGGCCCCCTGATTTCCAATCGCAACTCCGGAGGAGATACATCGGTGAAGATTCAACCGGCTTTGAAATACGCATTCGGATTGAGTCTCCTGTTCATGAGCACGACCCTTGGCTGGGCCGCCGGCAACCACACCAATCCCCTCAACCGCGACCCGCTGGTACGCGAAGCCTACGACCACTTCTATCAACTGGACTACGCAGGTGCCGTCACCCGCTTTGAGCAGTTTCACGCCAGCCACCCCGGCGATCCGCAAGCTACTGCGTTGCTGCTCAATGCCGTGCTTTTCCAGGAGCTCTACAAACTTGACCTTCTGGACACCACCTTCTATTCCAGCGACAGCTTCGTCTCAGGCAAGCGCCCCAACTCCGCGGACCCAAAGGTGCGCTACCGCATCTTCTCCCTCGCCGACGAAGCCGTTCACGAGGCCGACTGGAACCTAAGCAAAAATCCCAAAGACGTTGATGCACTCTTCGCCCGAGGTTGGGCTCGCAGCCTCAAAGCCACCTACATGGCTATGGTCGAGCGTGGCTTTGCCGCAGGCCTCCATCTCTCCATCGAGGCCAAAAACGACCATGAGCGCGTTCTGCAGCTCGATCCAGACTACGCCGATGCCAAGCTGGTCTTCGGTATCTACCAGTACGTCGTTGGCTCGCTGCCCCTGCCCTTCAAACTCGTCGTCGGCATGGCCGGCATCAGCGGCACCAAGGCTCGCGGCATGGATCTGCTCCAGGATGCAGCCGCACACGGCACCATCACCTCCGTTGAAGCCCGCACCACCATGGCGCTCTTCCTCCGCCGCGATGGCAAGTACCCTGAGGCGATTCAGGTCGTGGAGTCGCTCAAGCGGCAATACCCGCGCGACTTCCTCTTTTGCCTTGAAGAGGCCAACCTGCGCCAGGAATCCGGTGCTGGCCGGGGTGCAACTGACTCCTACCGTACCCTCATTGCCCAGGCCTCAAAACCCGGCTACTTCCCATCCGCGCATGTTGATCTGGCTTACTACGGGCTGGGCAAAAGCCTGCATGAAGAGCGCAATTTCGGCGAAGCCGCTAAAGCCTATGAACAGGCAGCATCCAGCCCCACCGCAGGCGCTGAGCTCAGGCGACGGTCGCTGGTCGCCGCCGGCATGAGCCACGATCTGAGCGGAGACCGGCAGCAAGCCCTGTTGGACTACCGCGCCACCATCCAGGCCGGATCGGACACCGAGCAGGCCGACATGGCGCGCAAATACCTCGACAAGCCATACCGGGAAAAGTAACGTCCTCCGCCCCAGGGCGGTTTGGATTTACACTGGAAAAGATGATTCTTACCCTCGAATGGACCCCTGAAGGCGTCCGGTTTATCGACCAGACCAAGCTCCCCCTCGAAGAAACCTACGTGCTCGCCACCAGCTATCAGCAGGTCGCAGACATCATTGTCACCATGGTCGTCCGCGGAGCCCCGGCCATTGGCGTTTCCGCCGCAATGGGTATCGCCCTGGGCGCAAAGCAGACCAAAGCCCGGACAACGGATGAGTTCGCTCCGGAGTTTGAGCAAATCTGCGCTCTGCTGGCCGGCACGCGTCCCACCGCCGTCAATCTCTTCTGGGCCATCGACCGCATGAAGAGCCTTTTCGCGAAACTGCGTTCAGAGGGAGCGACACTGACCGCGATCCAGCAAGCATTGCTGGACGAAGCCCTCGCCATGTACGACCAGGACATTGCGGATTGCAAAGCCATCGGCGCTCACGGCGCTGCCCTCATGCCCGACGAAGGCGGTGTGCTCACCCATTGCAACGCCGGAGCGCTCGCCACCTGCGGCTACGGAACCGCGCTGGGCGTAATCCGTGGAGCAGTCGAACAGGGTAAGCAAATTCACGTCTATGCCGATGAAACCCGTCCCTTCCTGCAAGGCGCGCGTCTCACCGCCTGGGAACTGATGGCCGACGGCATTCCCACCACCGTCCTCTGCGACAACATGGCCGCCAGCCTCATGCGCCAGGGCCGGATCCAGGCCGTCGTTGTCGGAGCCGACCGCATCGCCGCGAATGGCGACGCGGCCAACAAGATTGGCACCTATTCCGTCGCGATCCTCGCCAAAGAGCACGGCATCCCCTTCTACGTCGCCGCGCCCTGGTCGACTATCGACCGCGCTACAAAAACCGGCGATGACATCCCCATCGAGGAGCGCTCACCCATCGAAGTAACCCACCACGGCGGTAAGCAGCTTACGCCGCATGGCGTCGGTATTTGCAACCCCGCTTTCGATGTAACGCCGGCCAAATACATCGCCGGAATCATCACCGAACGTGGCGTTCTTACCGCCCCGTATGTGGAGGCACTCGAATCGGCGGAACTCGCGGCACAATAATTCCCTTGTTGCCCGAACCGGATGACGTTTGGGTAACCGTAAGTGTCCCGTTGACGAAAGTAAGTGCGTAATTTGCCGCTGTCATGGTGCCACGCACAATGCTGATGGGATAACTTCCTGCCGGTGAAGTGGTGACTGCTGTCGTTGCCAGGTTTGGCATCCCGCTCGTTGCCGAGGCAACTGTATCTCCGTTCGCGAAGCCGCTCACGGTGTAAGTGAAAGCCGGAATGGTGCTGCCCGCCGGCATCGACAGGTTATTCGCGGTTACCGTCAGCGGAGCCTTTGTAATCGTCAGGCTTCCGCTCTTGAACCGGAAACTGTAATTCTGCGCTGTCAGCGTTCCCATCGCCGGAGTAATGGCATACTGACCGATAGGCGAAGTGCTTCCGCCTGCCGCCGTTATCAGCGGTGCGCCGTGGATCGCTGCCCCCGCGGTATCTCCATTCAACAGGCCGCTGACCGCATATGTCATTGCAGGAACCGCACCACCGTAGATCATGCTTTGACTATCTGCAGTAATAGTGGCCGTCGCCCTGTTGACGGTAAGCACTCCCAGCGCCATTGTGAACGTGTAGTTATCCGCTATTAAAGTCCCTTGAGAAGGAATGATCGCATATACCCCCGCCGATGCAGTCGCCATCGCATTCGTGCTTAAGGCCGGCGAGCCAGATATCTTACTCGGGCCATCCTTGTTGACGAAGCCGGTCACCTTATACGTAAAAGTCGGTAGAGGGCTTCCGTAAATCATTGAAGCCGCGTCAGCCGTCACCGTAAGTGCGGCCTTATTCACCGTGAGCACACCGTTCAACACCTGAAACGAATAGTTATGCGCGGTCAAGCTTCCAACGCTCCCGGCAATCGAATATGTCCCCGCCGAAGAACTCGAAGCCACGTTACATTTAAATACCGGCATTCCACCTACCGCTGTAACGCCGTCACCGTTCATAAACCCCGTCACCTGATAAGCAACCGCAGGCACCGCACTTCCATAGGTCATTGAGTTTGAGGCTGGCGTCACCGTCAGCATGGCCTTATTCACCGTAATGATGCCATTCGTTGCAGAGAAGCTATAGTTTTGGGACGATAGCCTCGTGACATCGACGTTGATCGCATAGGCCCCGGCAGGCGAACTCGCCTGGGCCGCGGTAGTCAATGACGGGACGCCTGAGATAACTGCAGCCGTCTCACCATTGGCAAACCCCGTTATCGTATACGTAAGCGTTGGCATCGGGTTGCCGTAAGTCGATGCGATCGCATCGGCTGTTACAGTCAGTACAGACTTCGATACTGTCACACTTCCGCTCACGAACTTGAAGCTGTACAGATCCGAACTCAATGTACCAACTGTCACGTTAACTGCATACTCCCCTACGGGCGAGGTCGAAGTCGCGACAGTTGTAAGTACAGGAATTCCGGAGACGGTTGCTGCATTGTCTCCGTTTACAAACCCGGTCAGAACAAATCCGGGCACCGGCATCTTGCTTCCATAACTGATCACAGTAGACTTTGGCGTCACCGTCAACACGGCTTTGTTGATTGTCAGAGTACCCGTTCCAAATACGAGGCTATAATTCGCCGTCGTAAGCGAACCAGTCGCCGCAGTGATCATTACGCTGCCTGGCCTGGTTCTTGCGGTAGCCTGCGCCGACAATGCCGGAGCACCCTTCACTGCTGTCGCTTGCGTATCTCCGTTGACAAAACCCTGAAACCTGCAGGACAACGCGGGTACTGTCTGACCGTAGGCCATCGTTCCGTCTAAGGGTGTAACCGTCAGCACTGCCCTCTGCACCACCAGTGATCCGCTCACAAAAACAAACGTATAGTTCTTCGATGATAGTGTTCCCAGCGAAGGGGTAACAGCGTATGTTCCTGCTGAAGATCGCGTGGTGGCCTTCGTCGTAAGCATCGGCGCGCCGGTTACTGCGCTTGCAGGCCAATCTCCCAGCACAAATCCATGCAATGCATAACTTAACGACGGAAGCGCTCCGCCATAGATCATGGTCTGACTCGCTGCGGTTACCGTCACTACCGCCGAAGCAATCGTAAGACTCCCATTTATAAACGTGAAATCGTAGTTGGCGGCGGTAAGTTTTCCAAGCGATGGAACGATCTCATATTTTCCTACTGGTGAGACTATACTCGCCTGACATGTGAATACTGGATTGCCGCTAACTGCGCCCGGCCCCTCTCCATTTACAAATCCGGTTAGAGACCAGGTGAACGGTGGCGTCGTTCCGCCATATGCGCGCGTCGTCGAACTCGCCTTCACCTGCAGCCAGGCCTTAGCCACAGTGAGAGTCCCATTCACAAAGACAAAGCTATAGTTGGTCGACGACAATGTTCCTTGTGAGGCCACCAGATTGTAGCTTCCCGCGCGCAATGCACCGCCATTCTGGATCGATACGGACGCTTTTCCAGTAACGGCCTGTGTCGCTGACTGTCCCAACACAAATCCTGACACCTTATAACCGAACACGCTGGGGACCGCTCCATAAGTAGCGCTGACGTCGTTGGCGGTAACTGTCAAGATCGCTGGCGACACGATGAAACTCTGCGTCACTGGATCGGCCGCCTGGTACGTCAAATTCCCTGCTTGCAACGCCTGTACTACAATTGTCCCGGCTCCATTGATGCTGAGCAGGGCCCCTTTTTGACTCAAGGTCGCGGGCCCGCTGACTACCCGGTAAGAGACCGGCAGACCCGAAGAGGCGTTAGCGGATAGCACCAAAGGAGCTCCTCCGTAACTTATGCCTGGGATAGCGTCGAAGCTGATCGTCTGACCCAGCTTCCCTAAACTCATACCGCCTACCAGCATCGAATGCTGCGTTTCAACATCGTTCTGAATATTGCCAGCTACGGTCACGGTCTCAGCCAACTGTGCATTGGGTACCTGAGGCGTGAAATTAACAGCCAGTTGACATCCGTTACCAGGGTTGATGGACTGCCCCAGGCCACACGTATTATTGGCACCCGGTTCCTCAGGAAAATCTGGCGGATAACTGACCGAAGTTAAGGTAAAAGGCAGGTTGCCGATATTTTCCACCAGCTCCACCTGGGCGCTGTCATCGCTTGTCGAACCTAGATAGGTTTGGGCGAATGCCATGGCGCTCGGCCTTGATAGGTCGATTTTTACCACTTGGTCATTTCCGGTGTCCGCCACATACAGGTTGCCTTTTCCATCAACCGTCATCCCTGCCGGGGCATTGAATCCGCTTGCCACTGTAATCTGCGCCCCATATTGGCTGCCCGTCCACGGCAACATAACCACACGATTGTTTCCGCTATCAAGAACATACACATTGGAGTTTCCATCTACAGCAATCGCGGAAGGAAACGATAATTTACTGAAGGGCAAAATAATCTGCGGCTGATAACTATTTCCCAACCATGGTACCTTTGCCACAGTGTTCACATATGGCATGGTGAAATATGCGCTGCCACTGCTATCCACGGCGATTCCTGTAGGGTTTTTGCGATAATTTCCCAGCGACTGGGCTGCAGTATATGCAGTACCGGTCCACTGCATCTTTGGAATCTTATTATCGAAGGTGTCCGCAACATACACGCTACCGGCCCCATCCACCGCTACGGTGGATGGACCGTACATGGCAACTCCCAGCTTAGTTTGAAGTCCGAAACCGCTTCCCATCCAAGGTAGTCTTATGACTTTATCGTTTCCATTGGAAACGACATATAGATTTCCAGCGCCATCGATGGCCATGCCCATTGGGCTATTTAGACCAGTGATCGGAATCGTTGCCTGCGGTCCGTAGCCATTGCCGGTCCAAGGCAGTTCGACCACTCTGTTATTGCCTGTATCGGCAATGTACACATCGCCATTCCCATCCACCGCCACTCCTGATGGGCCACTCAACTGACTTCCTAACAGGGTTGTCGCGCCAGGAAAGAAACCTGCCTGAGCTTCCATCCCAATCCCCGAGAAATAAGCCGTAGCCATTGCGTTTCCGAATCCGTCGAATAACACCGCCGCTCCCATGCGTTGACCGGATACTGACGGAGTAAAACGCACATTGACCGAGCAGGTGGTTGTCGATCCATAACTTTGCGCCGCACAGGTGCTATCGCCAGCGTCGGTGAAATCTTTGCCGTCCATTCCCTCGGATAGCACGCGCACACTGCCTATCACGGTTCCTGAAGTTATTTTGAAGCTATATACCTGGGCGGTGCTGGTTGAGTTAGTGCTTATGGCGCCAAAGCCGCCACTGGCCGAAGTAACCTCCCATACTTGACTATTCGATCCGTCCGCAACAAATGTGTTGCCGTTTCCATCCACAGCGACGGCCAGAGGCGATGTGAAGTTACTTCCAACTGCGATCGCCGCACTATACCTGTTGGGGCCTGGAGTCCAAGGTAATTCCACGACTTTGCCATTGCCTGTCTCGGCGATATAAAGGTTATGGCTGTCGTCCACAGCTACACCCATTGGCGCCGTGAGACCGTGAGCTAAAGTCTGTTGCACACCATAGCCAGTCGCGGTAAAGGGCTTCTTTACCACTTGTCCATTTCCTGTATCGACAATGTAGAGGCTCTTGTCCACGTCTACAGCCACGGCTGTAGGACCGTTGAATCCGGTACCCACAACAATCAAAGTGCCATACCCGTTTCCGAGGCGTGGTAGTTCAACGACCCGATTGTTTCCTGTGTCCGCAACATATACATTCCCGGTTTGATCCACCGCCAGGCCCATCGGACGATTCAGCCCAGTCCCGATCGTTACTGCTGAGCCGAATCCTTCTCCAAACACCGGCAACATCAGAATGCGATTGTTGCCGGTATCAGCCACATAGACATTCCCGTTCCAGTCCGCGGCAACACCCGAGGGTGCAGAAAGCCCATCCAGCACGGTGTTCGCCGCGCTGTAACCCACCTCTGACGGAGTCATTTCAACCACGCGATTATTTCCCCGGTCGGCAATGAACAAATCTCCAGCACCATCAATACTCAGGCTGCTCGGAGTTGCAAATACCCCGTCTCCCATCTGGATCTGCGAGCCTGCAAAGGTTACCTGGCCAACAGCTATATCCGCAGGTAATAAGACGATGCCAACTATCGCCAGAACACTGAAAACACGATGCACACCACGGGTTCGAGACCACCAGGAATGGGCCGCCTCGCCAGCATCAAACCGCGCCGTTCGCTTTTCAACGCCAGGCGCCACATTTGCTGGGATCGAGTTCCATAAGAATTTGCACATGCCACTCACTACCTTGAAGCTGAAGTCTTAATGCCTGCTTATTTCTCATCGACGACTCCATGGAATTCTTCAGGGACGGAAGGTATTTGCGGACAATATTTAGAAACTTAAAGTTTGCTTTCGAGCAACAATCCGCTACGGTGTATCTATAACCACATCAATCAAGTACGCATTCGGAAGGGAGGCGCCCAGCCGTCAAGCGGGCAGTATTTTCATGGTGCAAGTCATGTATCGGCTCGCTTCTTTCGTTAAATGTCTCAAACAGGCGTCACCGGCTGTCCAAGACCCGGATAGCATCATCTTTGTCCCATCATCGAAAACCTGCTTAACCACATTGCCGTAAAGTAAAGTTCTGTGTGGTCTCGCTTTTCTATCTTCCGGTTACGGCAAAAATCCCTGTTCCGGGGAACGGTATTGGCTCTCGCCGCATTCTGCATCAGTTTTCCTCTGTCCGGGTTTCCCGAGGTTCACGTCTGTCTCTGGCTTATCGCTCCGTTGCTGGCGGCATGCGCGGCCACCTGGGACACCGCCCGATGCCTGCAAAAGCAATGGAACTTTTACCATGGCGCGGTTTTGCTGTTACTCTACGCCGATCTCATGATTCTGCTCATGATCTCGTTTTTTCTTCTCGCACCCTTCTCTTCGGCATTTTTTTAACTTGAACAAGCCTGCTCAGACAATGCTTCCATTCGCCCATCCCACCTTGTAGGATGAGTGAGCAAGTATCTTGTTCTGTGGGGAGAAGCGTAAATGCTCAAGGGATTCCGGGACTTTATTCTTCGCGGAAACGTCGTCGATCTGGCTGTTGCCGTCATTATCGGAGCAGCCTTTGGAGCCATCACGGCGTCGGTCACCGCAGATGTCATTACCCCTCTGATCTCCGCCCTCGTCGGCGCGCCGGACTTCTCGACCCTGGTCATTCACGTTCCGGTGCTGCACCACGTACCTCCGCCGCCCAATCCGCTACCGGCAAACTACGTGACTCCGGGCGACATTCATATCGGCAAGCTGCTCAACGCGCTGATCAACTTTCTCCTTGTAGCGGCGGCAATCTACTTCGCCGTAATCCTGCCGATGCAGTACCTGCTGAAGAAGTTCGCTGCGCCGGCGCCGCCGCCGGTTCTACCCACCACAAAAACCTGCGCCGAGTGCCTCAGCGAGATTCCTCTGGCTGCGAAACGCTGCGCCCACTGCACCCAACTGGTCTCCTGAACCCTGGCCTGATCATCGCGTATTGGACGGAACTCTCTCTTCCGCGCTTCGTATTGCGCGATGATCCACGGTCTATTTCTTCGAGGTCGTTTCGTCATGCCCAGCCGCTCCCACATCCTGTTCGTCTGCTTTGTCCTCGGCTGTCTACTGATTTATGTTGAATTGCGCCATTCGCCCAGACAGGTCATGGCGCAGGCAACTATCCCTACAAGCAATGCTGCATACGCGCCCGCATACACCAAGGATGGCGACCTGGAGCCCCCGCTCCAGTACCGCGAATGGATTTATCTGACCAGTGGGTTGGACATGAGTTATACACCCAACGCCAATCCAAATATGTCCATGTTCGACAATGTTTTCGTCAATCCCGAGGCCTATCGCAGTTTCCTAGCTACCGGTACATGGCCCGACAAGACCGTCATGGTCCTCGAAACGCGGGGCGCCTCCGGCAAAGGTTCCATCAACAAATCGGGGCATTTCCAGAGCGGCAGCCCAATGGGCCTCGAAATCCACGTGAAAGACGAAAGCCGTTTCCCCGGAAAATGGGCATTTTTCGATGTAGCCAGCGAAACCAAGGCCACGCTCTTCCCGCAGAAGGCAACCTGCTATTCCTGCCATGCCGAGCATGCCGCGGTCGACACGACATTCGTCCAGTTCTACCCCACACTGCTGCCCATCGCGCAGAAAAAGGGCACGCTTAGCCAGCCCTATCTCAAGGAGACGGCTGCAGAAATTTCAAAATAGCTCTGCTTTGGGCGGACAGACCGGGTTAGAAGACGCAAAGCAGCGTCCGGATCGGCTCAGCTCTAACGCGCTAGCAAAGAGCCCCCCTGTCCGATGGTCTGGATGAGAATGTACAGGTAGCAGGCCAGGCTCAACACAGGCGACAGCCAGAGCGAAAAATGTTTACGCGCCAAATACTGAACCACCTTGAAGTTCGGCGTTTCGTCAGGCAAATATTCCTCCCGGTCACGCCTTGATGCAACCCGTGCCGCCTTCAGGTTCAACTCCGTCTTGAGCACCGCAAAGTGCGCCTTGTTCGGAAAGCACATCAACCCACGCAGCAAATGGTCGGTGTCGATCCAGTATTCCCGGTCCCGGTCCGCCTCCTGAACCGCAAAGGCCAAAGCCTGTCGGGCATCGGCGGCCAGTTCAACGCGGTTTGACTGGTCCTGACATGCACGGCCCGCGGTAGGCGAAGGCAGCAGCGGCGAACCTGAAAGCCAGCGAAGATACAGCGCATTCGTCTTCAGCGACCCGATCCGCTCCGCGCGAGTATCCTCTTCGCCAGTCAGCCCCGCCAACAGATCGGCCACCGTAATTGCATCGCTGTTGCGGTCCAGCGCTTCACAGCGAGCATGAACGATCGCCGTCCATGCCGCATCAGTGTAGCGTTCAGAAAACAGATAACTAATTTCTTTCTTCGTAGCGCTTGCTTCCATTTGCCTGCGTATATCCATCATCTCTATCTCCATCTCGAGGTGCTTTTACAGCCACTCAACAGAGATAGGCCAACCGTCGGAAGTTACCAATCCCACATTAGCCGTGTCAAGTTCCACAAATGTGTCACATCAGAGGAAGCTAACCTCGGCCACGAAGGGTACATTCCAATGGCGCGCAAAGCCTTGAAAAATGGGAAAAACGCATTTGCCGGTAAAGAACGCCCGGGATTGTACGAACCCCTCTTCCGCAGGCTACGCAAAGGTTCACCGGACGGTCAGAATGCGACAGGTCTGTCGCAGGCGGCTTCACATTCCGCATCCAATGCAGGGAGGGAGAAACTTACCATGCAAGCAGGAAAGTATTTGGCCTTGGCCGTATGTGGCACAGTGATTTTCGCTGCGGGATGCCGCAAAAACAGCGTCGATAAAATCGCCTTCAAATCAGCCATCAACAACTATCTCAGCGCGCACCAGGAGTGCGTATGGCCCGACACAAAGAAATTTCCCGCTCAGGCCGACACCTCAAACGATGAACAGACCAAAGGCTATGACGCTCTCACGGACGCCGGCCTTCTGGTACGGAAATCCGCCGAAAAGAAGCGCTTCCTCATCGGTTCGAAGCAGGTCAACGACTATGACCTCTCCGACAAAGGCCGCTCCACCTGGACCGCGGACCAGACCCAGCCCGGTTACGGCAACTTCTGCTTCGGCCACCGTGAAGTCACAACCATTGACAGCTTCACCCCCGCCGACAACCCAGACGCCAACCAGTACATCGTTACCTATCATTACGATGTTGCGAGCGTCCCTGCCTGGGCCAACACTGTAGAAATGAAGACCGCCTTTCCCAGGCTGGCTGCCGATACTTCAGGTCAGCAACTGGGGACAGCGACCCTCATCAAAACCAGCAACGGTTGGCAGGTAAGCGCCCTACAGCCGGCTAGCACCGAGCCCGCCTTGCCGCGATAGTCTCTCGCAGCAAGCCTTCATGCCCTCGGCGGCGACAATGTAAGCTGATCGTTACACGATTCGTTCAGCACTTCAGCTGCCGAGGACAAACCACGCATGCGCTTGCGCTCCTTTTTTGCACTGGCACCAATCGCTCTGCTTACTTCCCTCTCTCTTCTCCGTGCACAAAGCCCCACTCCTTCCGTATTCGGCTACACCGATTTCACCGCGCAGGCCAAAATCGACGCCGCATTCCTTGCCGTGCCCGATGCCAAATTCGCCGGCCAGGAACTTAAGATTCTCACCGCCAAGCCCCACATGGCCGCCACCAAAGAGGACTACGAAACCGCGCAGTACGTCGCCCAGAAATTCAAATCCGCCGGCCTCGATACCGAGATCGTTCCCTATCGCGTTCTCCTCAACCAGCCTCGTAAAGTCAGCTTTGAAGCACGCACCGACGCAGGCGCGCTGCTCTCCACCGGCCCTACCCCGGAACATGTAAGCGACGACCCCTTTCAGGACGACCCACGCGTAGTCCAGCCCTTCAACGGTTCCTCAGGCTCAGGCGACGTAACCGGCGAAGTCGTTTACGCTAACTACGGCCGTCTCGAAGACTTCGACAAGCTGGCCGCGCAACACGTCGACTTGCACGGCAAGATCGTTCTCGTCCGCTACGGTAGCAACTTTCGCGGCGTCAAGGTTTACATCGCCGAGCAGCGCGGAGCAGCCGGCGTCCTCATCTACTCCGACCCTTTCGACGATGGCTATTTCAAGGGCGATGCCTATCCCGATGGCGCCTGGCGGCCCAATACAGGCGTCCAGCGCGGCAGCGTGCAGTACCTCTTCAAATATCCCGGCGACCCGCAAACCCCCGGAGTTGCGTCCACAGTCGACCTCCCCGACTCCGCGCGTCAAGATCCAACGCACACCGGCAACCAGCCCAACATCATCGCAATCCCCATCAGCTACCACGATGCCGCACCCATTTTGAGAGAACTTAAAGGCGCCGGCGTCCCTAAAGGCTGGCAAGGCGCTCTGCCCTTCAGCTATCACGTCGGAGGAACCGGCGTCAGCGTCCACCTCATCTCCGATCAGGATTATCAGGTACGCACCATCTGGGACGTTGTTGGCAAAATCAAGGGCACCGACCACACCGACGATTGGGTTGTCGTCGGCAACCATCGTGATGCCTGGGTCTACGGCGCCGTCGATCCCAACAGCGGCACGGCTGCCATGCTCGAGGCCGTGCACGGTTTCGGTGTCCTCCTGAAATCCGGCTGGAAACCCAAACGCACCATCGTCGTGGGCAGTTGGGACGCTGAAGAAGAAGGCCTCATCGGTTCAACCGAATGGACCGAGCAACATGCCGACACCCTCAAGCACGCTGTCGCTTATTTCAATGTCGATGTTGCCGTCGCTGGTACCGACTTCGGCGCCGAGGCAGTTCCCTCTCTCAAGCAGTTCGTGCGCGAAGTCACCAAGGAAGTTCCCAGTCCCAAAGGCGGCTCCGTCTACGATCAGTGGAAGCTCAGTTCCATCGGAGAATCGGACGACTCGAATTCTGGCCACGCCCATCACACCAATACCGCCAACGACGACATTCCTGTTGGAGACCTCGGTTCTGGCTCCGACTTCACGCCCTTCCTGCAGCATGTCGGCGTTCCCTCCACAGATATTGGTTCCCGCGGCGACTACGGCGTCTATCACTCCGTCTTCGATAACTACGCTTGGTACATCCAGAATGCAGACCCGACCTTCGTCTACCTTCAGGAGATGGCCCGCATCCTCGGCCTCGAAGCCCTGCATATGGCCGACGCCGATGTCCTGCCCTACGATTACGTCACCTACGCGACTGAAATCACAGCGTATCTCGATAAAGCCAAATCCCGGCCAGTCGCCCGCTCCCTTGACTTCGCACCCGCCCAGGCTGCCGCTGCTCGTTTCCTTCGTGCTGCTACCGCCGTCCGCTCGCGACAGGCCACTCCGGGCTCCAATCCGGCTCTTCTCAACACCAGGCTCCGCGCCACTGAAACCGATTTCATCTCCGAAGCCGGCCTTCCCAATCGCCCCTGGTACAAGCACACCATCTACGCGCCCGGCGAATACACCGGCTACGCAGCGGTCGTCATCCCCGGCGTCAATGAAGCCTTGGAGGCCAAGAACTCCTCCCTTGCCGCTCAGCAATTGCTCATTCTCACTCAATCCCTGAATCAGGCAGCCCAAACTCTGGAAGGCGCGCTCTAGTCGCGCCCCAGCTCAATCCAAATCAGCCAATGAGTCCATACAACGATCGCGGAATGCCTATAACAAAAAAGTTTCCTCAAAAATGAAATATTTGCTGGACTTCGTTATGTAAATAGTGCACAGTAACGTTACTAAAGAATTTCAAAGCGCTTGGCGGGTGTTACCAAAGAGAACCATTTCTTGGTAGGCTACGCATGAAGTCGGGAGAAAGCCCTCGTATGCACGATCTTTTGATTGGTCTGGTTTTCGTAGCCATGGTCGCATCGCCCGCTCTCATTGCCTCCGTGCCGAAAACCCAGAAGAGCAACGAGTTGTAGCCTGCTCTCTCTACTCAAGAGCGCAAGTTTTCCTGGAAATTCCCTCCCCCGGAATCTCCGCCACCTCAACCCCTAACCTTGATTTCACTCCCTCCCCCTGGCCGCGCGGCACCGAGCAAAGACTCAGAGCGCGGCCAGTAATTTTCCCGGAGTTTTCATCCTGGCTCTTCTCAGACATCCGTCGAACCGGCAGTTGACCCTCCCCCATACAGACTCGTAAAGTAAAAGACTGGAAGCTGACCTCGCGCATCGACGCGCGACCCTGAAACGGTGCAATTCCTATGAAGCTCTCTCCACAACAAATTCGCATCGGGATTGCCTCGGCGGTCGTCCTCGGCACCATTGGGTACCTGGCCTTCACTGGAGCGGCCTCCAGCAAGAGCTACTACGTGACCGTGCCCGAGATGCAGGCCATGGGTGAAAAGGCCTACCAGTCCAACCTGCGTGTCGAAGGCTATGTCAAGCCCGAAACTATTCAGCAGAGTGGGGGAAGCGTCACCTTTATCCTCGACGAATTTGAGAGCCACAATCCCAAGTCAACACCGGCGCAGCGAGCGATCCGCGTCAACTACAAGGGCTCAGAACCTCCCCCAGACACCTTCAAGAGTGACTCGCAGGCCTTGGCAATCGGTACTATGGGCCGCGATGGAGTCTTCCACGCGACCCAGCTTCAAGCCAAATGCGCCAGCAAATACGCTCCCGCCGCGCCCGGAGCGAAGCCCGCCTCCATGCCCCCCTCCGCCATGTCCAATGACAAACGGGCCTCCGCTGAACAACCAGCCACACCCGCCCGCTAAAGCCACCTTGTCCGTTCATTGAAGGCTGCCATCCTGAACGCGGATATCCCCACGGACAGGTCTTCGTTCGTGGATTGGATCAGTAAAGGATCTGCTTCAGTCGACTTTTCGCTTCGATCCGAACGAAACACTGCCGCTGGCAATCAAGGTGTAGTCGGACGTCTGTCGACCTCGTGCGCTCTTCTTAGGATCGACCTCGATCAGAACCCGCGTCCTCTTTGTCACCGATCCATCCCAGACCGTTCCCCCATGCAGGTCTTTGTACCGGATCACCGACCCCGGCGTTTTGGGAGCAAAGATCGCACCCGCCGTAGGGTGACCTTTGTCCGGCCCTTCCTGGGCTCGATAGCTGAATCGCAACTGGAAATGCCCCGGCTCTGCATAGAAAAACCAATAGTGATCGCCAACCTCGCTATCCACCGTCGCATGGTTCGTCCCCACCCTCAATGGTGCCGGCGATTGCACATGCAACGACTGGGCTGAGGCAGAAAACGCGCATAGAAGACCGAGAGCCACCGGGAGCATTCGCTTCAACATGCCGCGATTATATCTATGCCTCATAATCGTCCTGCAAGCGTCCAAGCAAAGATAACCGCCACTAAGGTATCCTTCTCGCAAGCCTGCAGTTACACTGATCGATCTCAGATGCTCGGCCGGCTCAAGTCCAGCATGTCCCAAGCAATGTCTCAAATCACGCCACAGACATCCGAGGCAATAACCTCCGCGACGGCCAATTCCATCGCCAGCCTTGTCTCGATATCGCGGCTCTTCGGCAGCTTCGCAGCTCTCCGCCAGGTCTCCCTCGATCTCACCCCTGGCCAATGTTACGTCCTGCTCGGCGAAAACGGCGCTGGCAAATCCACGCTCCTGCGTATCCTCGCCGGCCTGCTTCAACCCTCCGCCGGCACTGTCACCGTCTTCGGCGGCAGCCTTCCGTACGCGGCGCGTCATCGCATCGGCTACATGAGCCACGCTCCCATGCTCTATGACGAACTCACCGGCCTCGAAAATCTGAATTATTTCCGCAATCTCTATCAGGGCAACGAATGCCTCACCGCACAAAGCGCCCTCGAACAGGTTGGCCTCGACCCGGCTTTGCCGCGCCCCGTCGGCCAGTATTCGCAAGGCATGAAACAGCGAGCCTCCCTGGCCCGCGTCCTGCTCTCCCAGCCTGAACTGCTCCTGCTCGACGAGCCCTTCTCCAACATGGACGTCGAAAGCGTGCAGCAGATGGTCCACCTCCTCGCCCGTTTCCGCAGCAGCAATCGCACCATCGTCATCACCACCCACCAGCGCGACCTCGCCGCACCGATCGCAGACCATATCCTTACCCTTAAGGCCGGCCGCGTTCACTCCCTCGAAGCTGGACATCCGACTCTATGAAGACCAACGGCGCACGCTTCCTCGACACCCTCGGCATCTCCTACTCACTCCGCGAGTACGAAGTCGACCCTGAAGATCTCACCGCCATCACCGTCGCCAAAAAGATCGGCATGCCCATCGAGCAGGTCTTCAAAACACTGCTCACCACCGATGGCGCAGGCAGCCATTTCTTCGCCGTCATCCCCGGCGATGCCGAGCTCGATTTCAAAAAACTCGCCCGTGCCGCAGGCGTCCGCAAAACCGAAATGGTCTCCCTGAAAGAAGTTCAGCCCCTTACCGGCTACATCCGCGGCGGTGTCACCGTCTTCGGCGCAAAAAAAGCCTATCCTGCCTTCGTCGATGAAACCATCGAGATCTTCGATGAAATCAGCGTTTCCGCCGGAGTACGCGGAACCCAGCTCATTCTCTCTCCTGCCGACTACATTCGAGCAGCCGAGGCCACCGTCGCCGACCTGACAAAAGACAATGTTCGCCTGGAAGACAAGCCGAGCCTCTAGCTGTGCGACGCGTCACCGTTCGTCTTGCGCGTTTCCCGCGCCCACTTCGTCCAATCCCAGAGGCCGTTCGTTACAGCCGCCGGAAACTGGTGACCTAACTCCCGCGCCAGCATCACAAGCTGCCCCCGATGATGACCCTCGTGTGCAACAAAGTAGCTCAATACATGCCCCACATCCAGCGGAAGATTACGCCAGACATACGCCTTCGCCGGTGGTATGCTCCCACCCCGATCGCAGCCGAATTCCAGCAGCCGTGACATCCCTTCGCCACTGCGCCCCAACGCCAAAACAAGCTGCTCCACTGTCACATCGAACCGGTTTACCTGCTCCGGCACAAACAGGCCGAACTCCTTGCCTAATGTCCTGATCCACGCGCAGCGGGAGTTATGAAGATGCGCAGCAAGCATACGGACAGTCTTACGCGGAAGGCCCGGCACCTTCGCCTCCCACAATTCCGCGGGAATTCCGGCGACAATGTGCGCAGTTATCCGCGCATTCGTCCTCCACGCGCTCAGAATGGAATTCCGAAGCATGTCGGCCGAAACTTCCTGCTCACTCTTCGCAGCAGCAGCTTTCTTCATGCGCCGATTCTAGCGTGAATCCGGCGCCTGATACCGAAGCTATCCCCAGGCCATTTACCCTGAATACATCGAATGCCCGGCACTTCAACAACCCGTTCCAGTAACCGGAGCTGGCTCGCGCTCGTCGGCACCCACCTTCGCAAAGACCTCCGCATCGAGTGGCGCTCCCGAGAAGCCATCAACTCCATGCTCTTCTTCGCCCTGCTCGTCGTCGTCCTCTTCAGCATGGCCTTCGACCCCACCGCCGCCACCTCCCGCGAAATTGCCGGCGGAGTCCTCTGCGTAGCCACGCTCTTCGCCAGCGTTTCTGCTCTCAATCAAGCCTGGGCCCGCGAAATCCGCCATCAGGTCGTCGACGCCCTGCGCATGACCCCCTCCGACGGAGCAGCCCTCTTTCTCGCCAAAGTCCTCGCCAACTTCCTCTTCGTCTCCCTCGTTCAACTCGTCCTCGGCCCCATCTTTTTCATCTTCTATAACCTCCACCCTTTGGGAAACCCATGGCTCCTGCTGCTGGTCATCCCGCTGGGCACCTGGGCCCTGGTCTCCAACGGCACCTTCTTCGCCGCCCTCTCCATCCGCAGCCGCAACCGCGAGCTCCTGCTGCCGCTGATCCTCTTCCCCATCTTTCTGCCCGCCCTGCTGGCCATGGTTCTGTCCGTCAAGAACATGCTCACTGGCGACAACAGCGACCCCGGACTGATGTGGATCAAGATGCTGGCCGGCTACGACATCATCTTCACCACCGTAAGCCTGCTTCTCTTTGACACCGTCCTGCAAGCTGAATAAGGCAGCACTGTCGAAGCGCTAAACTAAAGCTGTCCGCAAAACATACGGGGCATTCAAATCAATGAAAAAGCTGATATTGACACTTGTCTTTCTCTGCGTTGCCGCGCTGATGGGCTGGGGCTTTTATCAAGCCATCTATGTCGCCCCCACTGAAGCCACCATGGGCGAGGTGCAGCGCATCTTCTACTACCACGTTCCTCACGGAATGCTCAGTTACCTCTTCTTCAGCATCAACTTTGTGGCTTCAATCCTGGTTCTCGTCTGGCGGCGCAGCAATCCAGCAAGGGCTCTGGCTGCGGATGCATGGGCGCTCGCGGGCGCAGAGGTGGGCGTGGTGTATTCCACCGTAGTTCTCATCACCGGACCGATCTGGGCCAGGCCAGTCTGGGGCATCTGGTGGACCTGGGACGCGCGCCTCACCACCTCGCTGGTGTTATGGCTCATCTACGTCAGCTATCTGCTGGTTCGCCGGTTCTCTGCCGGTGCGCAGGCGCAAACCCTGGCCGCGGTGCTCGCCGTTTTTGGCGCTCTCGACATGCCCATCAATTACCTGGCCAACCGCCTCTGGCGCACCCAGCATCCGGCGCCTGTCATTGGCGGAGATGCGGATTCTGGTATGGCTCCCCCCATCGCTACTGCTTTCGTCTGGAACATCCTGGCCTGGGCAGCCTGGGGGCTTTTTGTATTGGCAATCCGGGTCTACATCGAGCGGCGTCAACAGAAGATCGATAGCACCACCGCTGCTGCTGCGCTCCTCGCCGATTGAAAATACCAACAACACGCCACCTGGCGAGAAAGGTTGATTGAACGATGGGACATAAATTTCTAGTAGCAGCGTACTGCTGCACTTGGACAATCCAGCTCGGCTACGTTGCGTGGATGGCATTGAAATGGAACGGACAACGCTCCAATATCAAGAACATGCGCGATTCCAAGCGGTAACCACTATCAGGCTCTCCGATGCGTAACACGAAGGTGGGTAAACAGGTAACACTGTCTTGATTACCGTCACCGTCTTCGTGGGATTTAAGAAATTCCTAATCGGACCGATGATGAAGGTGTGGAAAGGTTCAAATGAACCTCACAGGAGACACTCCAATGCATGATCTGCTCATCGCTCTCGCCTTCATCGGAATGGTCATAGCCCCCGCCGTCGTCATGGCCAAAGCCACCCCGGCCGAGTCCAAGATCGACTAGCGTCCCGGCGGTTTCCGCTTAGCGGCAGTCCGTCGATGAATCGCCCGAATTCCGCTGAAATAAGCCCATAAGCCCAGCAAGTGCTCTCCCGCAAGTCCGGCGAGCGCATCCTTTTTCAACAAATGGATGCCCTTCAAGCCTTCTCTTCGATCCCCCCAAACCAGACAAATCCTGCCAACGCTCTCCCTGCTCACCACAGGCCTGGCCCGGTCCCGGCCATTGTCCCTATGCCTATTTCTATGCTTTCCGGAAGCTGCTTTAGCCCCACGACACCCACAGAATGATCTAACACCTTTGTGGGAGCAGGCATACCACTGTCCCGTTTCAGAACGTAATCATAGTGCTATGGAGTAACCACGTTACTTCGGGCATCATCGTGGTGTGGATGAGTTCAAACGGACTATCCCGGAGAGGAACACCCCAATGCATGATTTTCTGATCGGCGCCACCTTCGTCCTCATGGTCATCTCCCCCGCAATCGTCGCAGCGTTCTCCGGAAGTTCTGAAGTCAACGCCGAGTAAGCATTCCCGGGGCATTCATCCCAGAATTGCTCCCGAGCGGCCATGATTCATACCGGGATCTCCTCCCGCGGCCGCTCAAGAACCTTCAGCAGAATCCATCCCTTTTCCCCCACTCTTCTGATCTTCCGCGCAGCCCCCGCCATTCTCCGCGACCTTTCCGCGGGCGTTGGGTTATGGCCATAGAGCCATCTGCAGCCGCACGATGGCGAATTCAGAAAACGAGGGACACCATGAGAAAAGCTCTCGCAATTGCAGCATTGGTTCTGCCAATGGTTTTGGCCGCCTGCGATCATCCACGGCCCGTGGCCTACTACCCTCCCCCTCCTCCCCCCGCCTGGACGGAGATTGCCCGCCAAGGCTTTCATGACGGAGTCGAAGCAGGACGGCGCGACTTCTCTGCCGGCCGCGCTCCCAACGCTGAACGGCATCCCCGCTTCCGCAGGCCGCCTGTACCACCGCCTGCCTGGGAAGATTACCGCCACGGCTTCCGTGAAGGTTACCGAGGAGTTTTCGAGCGGCATGGACCTGGTCCCGGCAGCTATTGACGCGGCGCTCTTGATTCCAAAGCCGGCTCTGTCGATCCCCATCGCAAGTGCGGCGGATCGCGATCGCGATCCGCCGCTGCCTTAAACGGAGACCGCACCAGACTCCTCTCCAATGGAATATCGCAACGGCATTTCCGGACGCCGGGTTTGCGGTCAGGTCAACACGCCGCTCATCGGGCGATAATCGAAATGTGACTCTGGCAACAATCTGGAGCTGGCTTTTCGTCGCGCTGACCTGGATACTGGCGCTGGGTTGGCTCCGCCAGCTCCTGATGTGGCTCGGCAATTCTTCCCGAGTCGCCGATCTGACGCACGCCGGAGCAGCACCCTTGCGCGCGTCGGCCACTCCATTCTGTACGCCTGCGAAACCCGATTTGGCGGTGATTGTTCCTGCGTGCAACGAGGAAGCTTCAATAGCTGCCACTCTGCGCTCGTTGTTGGCCTCACAGGGGCTTTCTGTGCAGATCATCGCCGTGAATGACAGGTCATCTGACCGGACCGGCGAGATCATGGCGGCAGAATTCCAAAATTTCAACCACCCAAAACTGAATGAGAATCTGCAAAATAGTCTTCAGATCCTGCACATCGAAGCACTACCGGAAGGATGGCTTGGCAAGCCTCATGCCTTGGCGAAGGCCGCTGAGCTGACACAGGCGGATTGGGTTCTTTTCACAGATGGAGATGTTCTCTTTGACCCGAAGGCGCTGGCGCTTACACTGCGCTATGCACAAGCCGAGCAGGCCGATCACCTGGTACTGATGCCGGATTGGATCATGGCTTCTCCCGGAGAAGCGGCGATGCATGGAGCGATGCACGCGCTTTCGACATGGACATTGCACCTGTGGCGTGTAGCCGATCCTCAAGCCCGGGATTTTCTTGGCGTAGGCGCCTTCAATCTTGTCCGGCGCGAAGTGTACGAGACACTCGGTGGTTTTGCGGCGTTACGCATGGAGGTTCTCGAAGACCTGCGCTTCGGCTGGCAGTTGAAGCGAGCTGGATATCGCCAGCGCGTTGTATTAGGACCGGGATTGGCTGCGGTCCGCTGGTCGCAGGGAGCATGGGGAGTCGTTCGGAATCTTGAGAAGAATCTCTTCGCCTTGTATCGATTCAAAACCGGCATGGCGCTCTTCGCCTGCCTGGGTTTGGTCGTGCAGATTGCCGTCCCGCTGGCCGCGATCTGGATTGGCGGCTGGGCGCGCCTCGGTGCAATCGTACTGTATGCGTCCATCATCGGGCTTTACGTTGCCAGCCGCAGGGTAACGCGTGTATCTCCGTGGTATGTGCTGGCGTATCCCCTGGCTGTGACCTTATTCCTCTTCGCCCATGTGCGGTCAGTCGGGTTGGCCTTATGGCGCGACGGGATCCTCTGGCGAGGAACGCTCTATCCTTTGAAGGAGCTTCGGGCTCACGCCGGCCACTTCTGGTCTAGCCGCGCCGAGTAAAGGTTCAGGGATTTCGCGCAGTGGGCAACGACTCCTGCTTGCGCGTATCCATAAAGCTGCGGTGATGTCCGGTTGAAGACAGATTCGGGTCATGAACCGGCATCCTGTCGGATTGGCCATTAAAGCCCTTAAGCAGGCGCGGGTTGGGCCTGAACTTCTCCGGGCCTCCGCTGAACTGGCGCATATGGCTGATGACCATGCCCATGCGGCCATGCATTGCACGCACTGTTCCGCGCACCCGGATGTTTTGGTCGCGATAACGGCGTAAGTCTCCAACCTCGGCACGGTCTGCCTGCAGACTGACAAGCGTAAAACGGCATCGCTCATCAGGAACATCGGCCGGGCAAACATCCAGAAAGCGCGTTCCATCGGCTAGCTCCACTACATCGTAGACATGGGCGCTGAGGCAGATCTCTTTATCGATCTTCTGGCTTAGTTCCGATGTTGTCTCGTCGACAGGAACCGGGACGCAACTCTCATCTCGATGCTTGCCCTTTTGGGCGGTTGGTTGGGTTTGGTCTGTGGTTGGCTGGGTTTTGGCAGCGGGCTGAGGCGCGGTTGACGAACCGGCCTGGTTTTCCTGCGCAGCCAGGGCCACGGCAGCATATAAAGCTACGACCAACAGCGCGTTCCCGCGCCAACCGCCCAGGATCATGAGGCATCTCCAAATGTGGCCACGAAAGGATGCACACAGCGTATCGCGAATCGGCAGGAAAGCAAATCCGCATCTCACTTTGGTTGTGGATCAGTTTGAAAGAATTGTCATTCTGAGAAAACGCAGGCGGCGAAGTATCCACCGATCTACGGCAAACTGACCCAATTTCCCTCACTTTTCTTGGATATGCGTTCCGTCAACATCTCTGGTGGCAGCCCGTCTAACGAAAAGGAACAAATTCGCCGATTCGGACCCACCCCATGATCAGAGCTTCAGTTGTCGGAAGTGCAGTTGCAAAGTTCGCCCTTGTTGGATGTTGCACGGCAGTTTCGACGATAGCCCAGTCCACGCAACAGGCCGCTGGAACTTCTCCTGCGGCAACCACACCAGCGACAACGCTGAAAGTTCAGGTGCGCGAGGTGATTCTTCCCGTCACCGTCCGGGATAAAAAGGGTCAGGTTGTTCCGAACCTCAAGGCCGACGACTTTACGCTCGACGAGAATGGCCGTCCGCAGACGATCAAAAGTTTTGCGCACGAAACCAATCTGCCGTTTCGGCTGGGGTTGCTGGTGGATACCAGCCGAAGCCAGGAAAGCGCTCTGCCTGCCGAGCGCACGGCTACGGGCAAATTCATCGATCAGATGCTCTCGCAGCCAGCGGACAAAGCCTTTCTGCTGCACTTCGATCATGAGGTCGAGCTACTGCAGGACTTCACCGCGACCAAGAACAAGCTGCACCACGAACTGGACGAGATGTCCACGTCGACGTACTCCAATGACGAGTCGACCTCAACCAGTGGAGATGAGCGGAATGGTGAGCGGCGGCGGCGAAGGGGCGGAACGCAGATGTATGACGCCATCTACCTGGCTTCAAATGAGTTGATGACCAAAGAACCAGGACGCAAAGCGCTCATCGTTCTCTCGGACGGCGTTGACCGCGGAAGCAAGGAGTCTTTGAACGACGCCATCGATGCCGCTGAAAAAGCCAATGTTTCTGTCTATACCGTTTATTTCAAGGGAGAGCAGGAGCATCGTGATTCCGGATTCTCGCCCGGTGGCGGCCATCGTGGTGGAGGAGGCTACCCCGGAGGGGGAGGGGGTTATCCAGGCGGCGGAGGTTATCCGGGTGGCGGGGGACGTCGCGGAGGACAGGGCGGCGGGTCGAATGAGCCGCACGTGGATGGAAAAAAAATTTTGGAGCAGATTGCAGGACGGACCGGCGGTGTTTTCTTCGAAGCCAAGAAGAAGGACAGCTTTGACGAGGTCTATGCCCAGATTAGTGAAGAACTGCACGGGCAATATCTGCTGACATACACGCCGGACAAGAAGAGTGAGGGCGACGCGGAGGGTTTCCACAAAGTCGCCCTGAAGGCTTAAGATGAAAAGTTGAGCGTGACTACACGCGAGGGGTACTACTCGCAGGATTGAGTGATTGCCTTACGCAGCAGGCCGGTCGAAACGATTTCTCTGCGCGTCGCGCGGCTTGGCTTCGGCTATGAGAATCGATTCAAGGCCTACGATCTGCAGCAGCTCCAGCACATGTGCCGATGGCGAGACCACGGAAAACTCAGTACCCGACTCGATTGCCGTGCAGTACAGCGTGATCAGGGATGCAATGCCGGCCGCGTCGATACGTTCGACGCCTCCTAGATTCAGCGCTACAGACTCCTGCCGTACACGCGGCAGCAGCTCTTCGACGATCTGGGCCTCGGTGCCCCGAACCAGTTCCGAGTTCATGAAAACGACAGCGGCATTGCTTGAAGCCAAGGTTACGGTAGAAAAAGGCGATACAGTCATAAAAGTCCTCCAGATTGGGCTCGCGGGCGATCAGCTTTCTTGCCGTCCTCGAAACCCTTTCAATGATCGTGATCAGAACCCTGATCGCGTTTCATGAGAAGGAATACGCAAAGATGACCCCCGCCAGTTCCATTCCATTTGATTCGACCCGTGCACCATCCGACTCCGAAACATTGCCCGGTGCTGCGATAACGCAGGAGGCAATCCGAGAGCTGTCGCGCGAAGCGGGATTTACCGAAGCCGGCATTGTGGGTCTGCCCTACGCCAATATAGGCCGCGATGCTGCTCGATTTGAAGCCTTTATCGACGCGAGCCATGCGGGGAGCATGGCTTACCTGGAGCGTCGCGATAAAGCCGGCGAACTGGTACGTGGCAGGATCGACCGGCCATTCCCGTGGGCGCGATCGGTCGTAGTATGCCTGGCCAGTTACCATGCTGATGCTCCGCTTTCGACTTCCCCTGCGGAACCGGGCGCCGGCTGGATTGCGCGCTACGCATGGTCCAGCCGCCGGGATGAGCGCGGCGCGATCCGGCCCAGCGACTATCACAAGGTCCTGCTCAAGCGGCTGCGGGCTTTCGAAAGCCGGTTACATACGCAATTCGGTGATTTTGACTCGCGCTCTTATGTAGATACAGGTCCGGTGGTTGAACGCAACGCAGCCCGAGCCGCGGGCCTGGGCTGGACGGGCAAGAACACCTGCCTGATCCACCCAAAACTGGGATCGTGGAATTTTCTGGCAGTAATTGTGACTTCACTGGAGCTTGCAATACAAGAGGCCCCGCTGACTGTTCCGGACCGCTGCGGAAGCTGCCGGCGGTGTCTTGACGCCTGCCCGACGCAGGCGCTAATCGAGCCCTACCGGATGGATGCGACGCGCTGTATTTCTTACCTGACGATCGAACATCGCGGCGATCTTCCAGAAGATCTGAATGCTGGAATGGGACGGCAGGTTTTCGGCTGCGATATCTGCCAGGATGTCTGTCCGTGGAACCGCAAGTCCCCGATCGGGGTTGATCCGGAGTTGATGCCGCGGGCGGAACTGATCAACCCATCGCTGGACTGGCTAGCGGAGCTCGAGGAGGCGGATTTCGAGCGCATCTTCAATGGCTCGCCAGTGCGCCGGGCCGGTTTTGCCGGATTGCGGCGCAATGTTGCAGTCGCCATGGGCAATAGCGGCCTGGCATGTTTTCTGCCCCGGCTGGAGCTCTGGGCCAGAAGTCCCGAGACCGGCCAGGAGATGACCCCATTACAGCGGGCTGCGCGATGGGCCATTGCGCGGATTACGGATTGATGGCCGTTGATCTGAAAAGCGAAGATTTCACGAATAAAAACCGGAGGGTGTAATTAATTATTTTTCAGCCGGTCGAACGGATACAACATCGATCGGTGCGTACCTATTTTCTCCACTTGCTTTCATTGTGCACGAAAGAAGCTGAATTCCACGCAAACGAGAGAGCGTATCCAAAGACAAATTCTTGCTCTCATCAGCTTGAAGACGCGAAGAATCGTGCCGGTAGAACACGCGGTCTGTCATTCTTTGCTGCATGAATGTTTGGCTAAAACTCGACGGGAGATCATTTAGGAATCGCCGGTCAAACAGTCATATAAGCGACAGGCACGTATCTCCTCTTTTGAAAAGATATGTAAAAAGATGACTAGCATGAAATCACATCTGAAATCAGTTGTGCGCGACATCCGAGCAGTGTGTCCAATTCTGGCTGGGATGTTTGTCGGCATGGCTGCGCTCTCCGGATGCTCTAGCTCCTCCAATGTCTCCAGCCAATCGCCGCCCTTTGGCGTTATCAGCACCGTAGCTGGCGGAGGTAACAGTTGTCCTCCGTCTACAACCGGATGTTTGGCTACGAGTACGCAGTTGCCGGGTCCGATGGGTGTTGTGGTAGACGCCTCTGGCAACCTTCTGATCGGCACATACGAGGGCGGTCCAACTTACGGCGAAGTGTTTGGGGTCGCAGCCAACGCGCACATGATTTCCTCTGCCGCCTCGGCCGGTTTTGGGTATGGTGCGGCAGGGATGGCGGCAGATGGGGCAGGCAACCTTTTCATTGCAGACCAGATCAACAACCTCGTCGAAAAAGGTAAAGTGTTGGTTTCAGCGGCGGGCGTCATTACCATCACTGGCATTGCGACAGTGGCCGGAGGCGGCAGCGGCTGTAGCCAGCAGACGGATAGCCTCGGCGACGGCTGCCCAGCAACGAGCGCCGTATTAAGCGGCCCCACCGGCGTGGCATTGGATGCCTCTGGCAATCTCTATATCGCCGACTCCCACAATAACCGAGTTCGAAAGGTGACGGCTGCAAATGGAGTCATTTCCACCGTAGCTGGGAATGGTACCGCAGGATTCGTTGACAACACATCAGCCATCAATGCCGAACTGAACTACCCGATTGCCGTGGCTGTGGATGCGTCCGGCAACCTCTATGTCACCGATCAGTGGAACAATCGCATTCGCAAGGTGTCGGTCTCGACTGGCAATATCAGCGTGATCGCGGGGAGCGGTCCAACCAACTGTCAGAGCAGTTGTGGCGGGTACAGCGGAGATGGAGCTACGGCCACCAGTGCACGATTGGACACGCCTAGTGGGATTGCAGTCGATTCATCCGGCAATCTGTACATTGCGGATGAAAACAATTACCGCGTCCGAAAGGTGGACGCATCAGGATCGATTACGACCGTAGCCGGTGTCGGCCAAAGCTGCCTTGGACTAAGTTGCAACGGCCAGTACGGAGGGTTCAGCGGCGATGGCGGCGATGCCACCAAGGCGGCTCTCAACCTTCCGACGGGTGTAGCTGTGGATGGTTCCGGCAACCTGTACATAGCGGACTCAGGCAACAATCGAATCCGTATGGTGAACGCGAGCAAATAAGTTCAAAACAGGTAGGCAGACAAGCTTTCTATGAAAGCGACGCGGAGTTGTGTCCACTTTTAGTTCCGAGAATTACGCCCCCTCACTTAACTTCACTTTGAACGGTAGAAGGATTCCAACGATGAGAAACACGAAGAAGCTCGCAGCGATTCTCAGTTTTATAATCACTTCCGTATACGTTCAGGCCCAATTACCGGATTCCGTCCTGCCGGTCCCTGGGTACATTATTGACCTGCTCGGCAACGGTAGCTCAAACCCCGGGCAAGTGCCAAAGCCTGTTTCGCCGGTGCTGGATTCTCAAGGCAACCTCTATTTCATAACAGGAAGCGTAGTGTATAAACTCACCGCCTCAGATCTTGCGGTCACAGCGGTGGCGGGAAACGGTTTGCCAACGGGCGAATCAACCTCGAATTGTGCGCAAGCAATCAATACTATTGGCGACGGATGCCCGGCGACTCAAGTCGCGTTTGCCTATCCAAATAGCGTGGCGGTAGATGCTTCGGGCAACATCTACATCGCGGACCAGTGGTTTAATCGCATTCGCAAGGTGACCGCCTCCACGGGCATTATTACAACTATCGCGGGATCAGGCACTGCATCAGCTTCAGCCGGCACCGTTACCTGCGACAACGTTCAGAATGGCCAATCTGCAAGTTTTGGTGGAGACGGCGGTGCTGCAACCGCTGCTTTGCTAGCTTGCCCGATGGGTGTGGCTGTCGACGCATCCGGTAATATCTTCATCGCGGACACATATAACAATCGGGTGCGCAAGGTTACATCCGGTATTATCACGACGGTTGCTGGGAAAGGCCCTGCAGCCGCTGGGATTGTCGCTAATTGTGGCGCTCTCGGAATCTGTTGTTTACGATCCCAGGCCTTTAGTGGTGATAGTGGTCCCGCGACTGGCGCACAGATGACCTGTCCCTTTGGCATTGCGGTTCAAGGCGGCAACATCTTCATCGCGGACACATATAACAATCGCATTCGCAAGGTGTCCGGCGGCATAATTAACACAATCGCGGGAAATGGCAATCAAGGCTATTCGGGCGATGGCGGGCCTGCCACCAGCGCCATGCTTAATGGTGTAACAAACGTATCGGTCGACATTAGCGGGAATGTCTATTTTGCAGATTACAACGAGCAATATATTCGCGAAATCTCGTTTACGAACGGCTTTGAAATTCCATTTGGATACATCCAGACCATTGCGGGTGGAGGTTCTGGGTGTTCTGGAGAAACGGATAATCTCGGTGATGGTTGTCCAACCCTCTCGGCAATTTTGAACCAACCCAGCGGTGTAGTCGTAGATTCAAATGGCTTTCTGTATATTGCCGATTACGGCCACAATGTGATTCGTGTAGGTTCGCCATACAACTCTAATGGTGATGGTATTGGTGGTACCTGTGGCGTCGGTTGTCCGGGTGTGCCTGGTAGCGGCACGGGTGTCGGTACTGGTGGCGGTGGTGTCGACACCCCCACCCTGCCGCAGTGGGCCGCGATTGTCATGGGAGTCATGTTGGTATTGATTGCGGTGGTGAAAATGCGGAAACAGCAGTCTTCAGCGATCCCTGCATGAAACGAAATTGGGTAGTCTATTTCATTCTTTTTCTCACCATTTTCGGCACATTTGTCTACGGTTACTACCAGGCGCAAGGCACTATCGTCTCGCGTCTGGTAGTAGACGATCTCACTGTTCGTCCGGCAGCAGCGATCATCAATATCGTCTTTCCTGCGGCTGCAGCTAAGGCACAGGGCCACAGTCTCTTCACAAGGTTTGGGCGGCTCAATATCTTGGATGGCTGCGAAGGAGCGGAAGCAATGTTCCTTCTCATCGCAGCCGTCCTTCCATACCCGGCCCCTTGGCGATTCCGGCTCATCGGCCTCTGCTCCGGAGCGCTGCTCGTATATGTGTTGAATCTGGCACGCGTTGTAGCTCTCCTGGCATCTCTGCACTGGCGTCCATACTGGTTCGGCTCTCTACACGGAGTCATCGCGCCGACAGCAATCATATTCTTGGGGGGCCTATTCTTTCTGCTGTGGGCGAGCGCCGTGAGAGATCACGAGCAGGTATAACTTCGTGCCGCGAAGATTGCTGCGAACCTGTCTTTCGGCATTGACAATCTACGCCGCTCTTATAGCATTTGCTCTTTCTGTCGTTGGAGTATATGGGCAACGGATAGTCCCGTTTTATCGTTGGGAACTGAGTAAAATCGCGCCCCAATACAGAATCCAGACGATCAAGTTTGATCAGTCTGGCATAGACCCGGTGTTCAAAGTCCGGGCTCGCCATCTGGTGCTTGTCAGGGGCGGTTCTTTTGAAATGATGGCTGATGTCGGTTCTGATTTCTGGGCCATGGCTGGACTTGAGCATTTGGTTCTCGTGCTGCTCATCCCTCTTGCGTGGCCTGGATTGAAGCGGAGACAACGACTGTTGAGTCTGCTCGCGGCTGTTCCCGTTCTTATCGCATTTGAATGGGCGGATACACCTTGGAGCATTGTGGGGATCTTTGACCAGGAAAGCTACTTAAAATCGGGTAGTCCGGTTACCACTGCAATGTACTGGGCTGTAATGTTGAATTCAGGCTGGCGTGCGGCTCTGAGCCTAGCAGGAGGATTGTTGGCCTATGGGTGCGGTTACCTCATCGAGAATTGGTTGAGTCCGAGTCCAAGTCGTAAAGGTACGAAGCGTTCTAAGGTGAGCCGCCGCTTCGGGATCGCGAAGGCTAGATAGGAAAGGTCGACAAAGGCGGCTTCAGACTCATCCGAATCCCCAGAACCAACCTCGCCAAAGCTTAGCGCACATAATTTCCAATTCACGAGGTGTCCCTAAGTCCCTTCACTGGGACCTAGGGCGTGGTGCGCGGGGAGGCTGAATTTTTGGAGGCTCAGGAGGGTCGAGTTACCTCGATCGCGTTCAATCCCTTGGGGCCTTGCTGTAACTCAAATTCCACGCTTTCGCCCTCATTCAAAGAGCGATAGCCTTCCGCCTGGATCGCGGAAAAATGCACAAACACATCCTCGCCGGATGACCGTTGTATGAAGCCATATCCTTTTGCCCCGTTGAACCATTTCACAATGCCAGTTTCTTTCACTCTCACTCTCCTTATGAATTTGCGTATGAACGATTTGCCGACGTCAGAGCCGATAGAAGCATGCCCGAAAAATCAGATAGCTCTGCTTAAGTCTCCCGCTGCTGCGGGAACAAGTATGACGATACAAACAATGGATCTTTGAACTGGAACCAAATGCTCAAGGCATTTTTCGGATTTCCGCAGAGTCTTGAGAGCCCCGAAGGTAGATTTTTATTGAGTAAAATCTCTTAACTACCGTAGCTCCCCTTTACACCGATCCGGAAAATATTTCAGCGCGCGAACGCCTGCGTAGATGTATAGCTGCGCCCCGGCGCACAGCCCAAAATTGAAAACCGTGCTCTGGTTATGGCAGGGTTTGTTTGAAAATGCAAGAAAAAAGATGGAAGGAGTTAGTGGGCGAAGTGCGCAGTACTGGCGTTTAGCGGTGATATTCGCAGGCCAAAATCGCGATTCTGCTAGCATCTGAATACGAGTTCACGATGACGCCTGTTTCAGAATCCGAGACGGAGCGGCTTTCTCAGTCTCCTCAATTGGCACCATCCTCCGTCGAAAATCCGGCGACGCGTGCGGCTGACGAAGGGCCGCTGCCCATCTACGGTTTCGAGTGGCGGCGAGATGGCAAAGTCTTGTTGCACTACCTTCTGGACAGCGAGGTGCACACCTTCGCGTTCAGCGTCTCGGCCAACGCCATCCTGTCATTCATCCCCTTCATCATCATGCTGTACACCATTGCACACGGAGTATTCCATTCCCAGGCAATGGTCACTGCGATCAGCGATATGGTGAACTACCTGCTGCCTTCAACGAGAGAGGACTGGATCGCCCAGCATCTGGCGCCGGTTGCGTCGCGGCAGGGAGTGCATCTCGCTTCCCTGCTGATGATCCTGGTCTCCTGCACCGGCATCTTTCTCCCGCTGGAGGTAGCGCTCAATCGCTCATGGGGTGTGGCCAAAAGCCGGAACTATCTGATGAACCAGCTGCTGGCGCTTGGCCTCGCGGTATGGATGGTGATGCTGGGCCTGGTCAGCATTGTGCTCAATGCCACGGAGCGATGGGTGCTGACGAAAATCTTCTTCGGGCACGTCGACAATATCGTTTTCAAGCTTCTAAGTGAATCCTGGCTGACGCTTACCTCGGCAATCGCAGGGATTCTATTCTTCTTCTCGATCTACTGGCTTTTGCCCAACCGAAAACTGCCTCCGCAGCCCGTCTTGCGCGTCGCGGTGGTGACCGGCCTGCTTTGGGTAGCGGCGAAGTATATCTTTGTTGCGCTGCTGCCGCGCATGGACCTGCCCGCGCTCTACGGACCGTTTTCAATCTCTGTCGGACTACTGCTGTGGGCCTATGTCTCAGGACTGCTGCTCTTCGCCGGGGCGCAGTTCAGCGCGATGCGGCACAATAGCCATAAGTCGCCTCCGCCCCAGCTGACCGTTCTGGAGTAGCCGTCTACGGCAGGCGGAATGCTTTGATCGCAATTGCGTTGGGCTGTCGGCCCGATGGCAATAACGTGAAGAGCGAACGGGTACTGGTACGGATTACGGCTACATCTCCGGAGCGGGCATCGACGACAAAGAGCAGGTTCCCGCGCGATGAGAATGCCAGTCCGTCCGGTCCGTCTCCGACGTGGATTGCAGGCCCGAGGCGCTTGCCGTCGTCGATGGAGTAGATGGATAACTCCTGCGAGCGGAAATTGCTGACGTAAAGCAGGGAGTTATCGGAACTTACCAGTCCGTGAACAGGGTGCGACCCCATGAGATAGGCACCTGTAACATCGTCGGTGCTGGTTTCTATCTCGGAGATCGAGTCTGAATCAAAGTTGGAGACGAAGATCTCGCCACCGTCGGGTTTGAGCGCCAGGTGCACGGGCGAATGGCCTACATCGAGGAGTGCTTCCAGTGCGTCGGGACGGGCAGCATGATTAGCATCGGCGGAGTTGGCAAGCGCGATAGCCGCGACCTGGTGTCCTCCCGAACAGGCGACGAAGGCTTTGGTGGAGTCGGGAAGGATTACAGCATCCGTGGCCCCAGGGCAGCCTTCGATTACTTTGCGAAGATGCCAGTCCGCAGAGCTGCCATCCGCCGGGCCGAGGATACTGATGCTGTTGCCGACGCGGTTGGTAACTAGAAGAGACCTGCCGTCAGGCGCGATGCGCACCAGCCCTGGGCCTTCGCCGGTTCCGATAAGCGCAATCTCGCGGCGGGCCTTGAGGTCGAGGACGGAAACTGAGTTGGAGCCTGAATTGGCGACATAGGCTAGGTCGCCGGAAGGGTCAACGCTCAGGAAATAAGGCAGGCGACGGACGGGAATTGTGGCAACAACGGCGTTCTTTTCGGTGTCGATGACGGAGATGGAGCCAGAGGTCTGCGCTGTGCCGGAGTTGACGACGTAGACTTCATTACGCTTGGGGTTGGCGGTGACTCCGGTGGGGTTGGCGCCGACGGGGAGTTGGCGGTCAAGACGTAGATTGACGACGTCAAAGACGGAAACGGTGTTGCTGCCGCCATTGGTGACGTAGGCGAACTCTCGATAATTCGCGGGGTATTCGGCGAAGTCGTGGTGGCGGCAGCCGCTGAGCAAAGCTCCAGCGAACAGCAGTATGCCGAGAGCGGCAGGCCAGGTGTTGCCGCGGATTTTGCCGGGGCCGGTCACCGGGCGACAGTTTCCAGGTGGATGCCGCGGGGAACGTTGCGATGGAGGACGGCAGCAATCTGTTCAAGTTCGTCCATCATCGCGGCGAATTGATCTGGGTAGATCGATTGCGGACCGTCGGAGAGGGCTTTTTCAGGCTGGTGATGAACTTCGACCATGATTCCGTCCGCACCGACAGCTACAGCTGCGCGCGCCATTGGAACAACCTTATCGCGTTTGCCGGTGCCGTGGCTGGGGTCAACCAGGATAGGCAGGTGGCTTAAGCGCTGGACGGCTGGAACGATGCTGAGGTCAAGGGTGTTACGAGTGTGATCGGCAAAAGTACGCACCCCGCGCTCGCAGAGGATGACCTGGTAGTTACCTTCGCTCATGACATACTCGGCGGACATCAGGAATTCATCGAGCGTAGCGGACATGCCGCGCTTCACCAGTACGGGCTTCTTTGTCCGCCCTGCCTTCTTGAGCAATGAGTAGTTCTGCATGTTGCGGGCGCCGATCTGGATAACGTCAGCGTATTCGGCGACCAGTTCCAGCGACTCGCTGTCGATGGCTTCGGTAATAATCCGCATGCCGGTGCGCTCGCGAATCTCCGCCATGATCTGGAGCGCTTCCAGGCCGAGGCCTTGGAAAGCATAGGGTGAGGTACGCGGCTTGAAAGCGCCTCCGCGAAAGAACTGGGCACCTGAGGCTGCGACCTGGTCGGCAATGGTGAAGGCCTGCTCGCGGGTCTCGATGGAGCATGGGCCAGCGACAATGGCGACGCTGTGGCCGCCGCCAATGATGGCGTCGGTGCCAGGGAAGCGGATGATCGTGTCCTCTTCCTTCACGTCGCGGCTGGCTAATTTGTAGGGTTTGGATACTGGAATGACTTCGGCTACGCCGGGCAGGAATTCGAGATTGCCTCGCTCAACCGCGCCTTGGTTGCCGGTGATGCCAATGGCCGTGCGCTGGACTCCCGGAAGAGCATGTGCGCGAAAGCCCAATTGCTCAATGTGCTCGCAGACTGCCTGCACCTGTTCCGGTGTGGCATGCGATTTCATGACGACCAACATGGCCTTGCCCTCGGGCAGCACAAAATTCAGCTGCTTGTTGCAATTGTATCCAAGGGCGATGAGGCGGGGTCTAGGCCGGGGCCGCGATCGAGGCGATTAGTCCTGGTTGGCTTCAGAGGAATCAGAGAAAGCGGCGACGATTGCGGGGGAGATTACCATTCCGACGAAGGTGAGGCCGATAAGAAGATCATGCATTGGAGTGTGCTCCTTCTGTGGAGGACCGCTTTGAAGTAACTGTCTCATCCACACCATGATCATGACTCAAGTAACGACATTACTAAATAGCACGATGCGCCTGTCCCAAATCCAGACAGTGTTAGAGGCTTCTACTACGAAGGTGGGATTAAGAATTGCGCCGTTCAAAGCGGTGGGACGAACAATCAATTATTTGGCGGCTGAGGCTGAGGTTGCCCCTGCTGCTGCTGTTGTTGCTGTTGCTGGCGCTGCTGAATCTCCTGCAACATCTGCTGCGGCGTGCGTGGACCCTGCGGAGGCTGAACTGGCTCATTGTTCACCTGCGGGCGGAACGGTTCCGGCTGTGGTTCGGGTTCCGGCTCTTCGGGAGCGTCTTCTTCGCTATTCTGATTAGGCTGATTCGCGTGCGGCGCACCATTACCCTTACCCCCTGAAGCCTGGGCCGTAAGCACCAGCTCGCGCGGCGTTCCTTCGCCCTGATCGCCGACCATGATCATGTTGTATCCGGATCCCTGAAGCAGTTGGGATAGTACATCCCGTGCAGAAGCTGGCCCGTAATTGCCATAAATGCGCTGGCTGCTTTGGGCACCTTGAATACCAGCTAAGCCGTCTACTTTGACCCCAGTAGCGACAGAAACATCATGTAAAATCTGGCCCAGAGTCGAGTTGGCGGCGGTAACGCTCAAGTCACGGCCGTTCCAGGTTACCGACGCCGGCTTGGCCTTGTCGTTGACCGGCCAATCTGGCGGAGGAGGATCAGGAGGACGCTGTACGACCGGGGACGGTTGAGCGGCAACCGCTTTGTTTTTCCTGCTCGCGCCACCATGCGGATGCTTCCCGGCAAGCGACGGAGAAACTTTCGTGGCGCTTCCTGCACTCTGTGCGGATGGAGCTGGCTCCTGGGCGATCGCCAATCCTGAACCCGCGATGGCACATGAGAGCACAAATCCGGAAGCTAGTGTAGCCAGGTCCGCACGCCGGGATGGAAAAACCGATGCCATCGAACTCCCGTTCACCCTTTGTCAAACGTCTTAACTCAGGAACTGCCGTGCCGTTATTCATCGACGTCCGAAGACACAACTTCAGCACCTACTGTACTAGACTAGCAACAGTTGGGAAACGTTCGGGAGATGCAACGGTCAAAGCCATCGTGCGACTGGACGGAAATGGGTCAGATGAAACCGGATACGGAGCAAGAGCAAGTGGTAGAAAAGAGCAATCCGGTAATCCCCCGGCGATTACGCCGCCTGGCTACGGCTGCTTTCGCTCTGCTCATTGCCGGCGGCATCATGACCGATGCGAGGCGAGCCCTGGCCGTCAACTGCACCACCCAGGCGGGGCTGCAACCAGCTGACCGCGATAGTCTGCTGGCGGCTGGCACTACATTTGCCGGGGCAGTCGCCGCTCAGAATTTTGATTTGCTTCAGTCCTCTCTGCTTCCCGCGGTCACCGGAGATTGGGATGGCATCCGTTCCGTAGTCCAAGGAGCGAAACCATTGTTCCAGGGCGGAACCCTGGCCTGGGGCGACGCCTATCTGCTCGACGCAACCGACCTTAAAGCTCCCGCGGATACTCAGTTCTTCTGCACCAATGCGGACAGCGCCGCCACCATGACCATCAATCTGCGCAATCTGCCGCCCGGCCGCTACGCCTTGCTCATCGGTGATTATCCGGGAGCCTCACTCGCCGGCCAGTTGGCGCTCATTGTCGGTGCGGATGCCGGGGGCAAGTGGAAACTGGGCGGAATCTTCGCGCGCGAAGGCGCTCTTGAAGGCCACGACGGCGTCTGGTTCTGGAGTCATGCCCGGGCGCTGGCGGGGAAAAAAAACGCCTCCGGCGGACCGTCCTGGGCCGCGTGGTTCAGTTACGATGCAGCGCGGTGGCTGCTATTGCCGGTGGATTTTCTCTCCTCTCCTCATCTTGAAAAGTTGAATCATGAGCAGGCTTCGCTGGGCACAAATCCCGTGGATGCATTGCCGCTCACGGTTCCGGGAGAGGGAGGTAAACCCTGGAAGATCACCGCCTTGCGATTTGACGCGAGCCTCCATAGCGATGACCTTGGATTTGCCTATGAGAGCGCGGGAACCTCAGATCCGGCAGCAACCCGCGCCGAAGCGATAGCTGCGATGTCCGCGCTGCTGAAGCAGCATCCGGATCTGCGTGAGAATTTCCACGGCCTTTGGGCATATGCCGAAAAGGATGGTAAACAGAGCTTTGCCATTGAGCAGCCCATGGCCCAGATTCCGTGAAGCCGCTCGACAACACCCGGATTCAGCCTGATTGAGGAGATTTTGTGCCGCAAAGGGAATTCCCTACTGCTCCGCTGGTTGGAGTCGGTGCTGTAATCGTCGATGATCAGGCCCGGGTCCTGCTCATAAGGCGCGCGACTGAACCTTTGAAGGGACAGTGGTCTCTTCCAGGTGGCCTGTTGGAGCTGGGAGAGACGCTCGTCGAAGGCGTCAAGCGCGAGGTAGCTGAGGAAACAGGACTAATTGTGGCCCCCGAAGCAATCATTGAGGCTGTTGACCGCATCTATACCTATAGCAACGGTGAAAAGTTGCAAGTTCGTTATCATTATGTGGTTGTGGATTATTGGTGTCGGGTGGTCGGCGGGGAGTTACAGCAAGACAGCGATGCGGAAGAGGTTGCCTGGGTTAGTCGTGCCGAGTGGAAGGATTCGAATTTCTACTCGCTTGATCTTATCGCTGTGCAGGTCATCGAAAAAGGTTGGCTCATGGCACAGGAGGCAGGCAAATGTTTAAGAAATTTTTCTGGCGGTTGAGCGTTGCATTTGCAATCCTGCTCGTCATTTCAGGAGCGGTGTTTTATACGCATCCTACGTGGGTTTTCGACCGCATTCAGGACTATCGCCTGAAGCTGTCCGGCGTCGAGAGTCATACCGTCATGGTTGACGGGCACCGCATTCATTATTATGTCAACGGCCCTCGAGACGGCCAGCCTGTTGTGCTGCTGCATGGATTGGGCGGCCGGTCAGAGGATTGGGATAAGCTTTCGCCTTATCTCCAGAAGGCTGGCTATCGGGTGTATACACCTGATCTTCTAGGCTTTGGACAGTCTGAAGAGCCTCACAACGCCAGCTACTCCATCACCGACCAGGCAGACCTGATGGTTGGCTTTCTCGATGAAGTGGGCCTCAGCCGGGTCGATCTTGGCGGCTGGTCGATGGGCGGATGGATCGCACAAAAGGTGGCCGTCGATCATCCTGATCGCGTTCGCCGCTTGGTTCTTATGGACAGCGCCGGCCTCAAGATGCCGCCTCATTGGGACACGCGCATTTTCACACCGACCACTCCGGCGGAATTGGCGCAGCTCCATGCGCTGCTCACGCCGCGTCCGCCCAAGGTCCCCAGCTTTGTAGCCAAGGACGTTCTTCGCCTGAACGCCGCCTACGGCTGGGTGATCAAGCGTGCTTTGGCATCCATGCTCACCGCGCGGGACGTCACCGATGACGATCTTCCCTCCCTCAAGATGCCGGTCCTGATTCTATGGGGAGGACAGGATCGCATCACGCCCCTGAGCGAGGGTCTTGCCATGCATGCACTGATTCCTCAGTCCATGCTTCGAGTCGCTTCGGAATGCGGCCATGCCGCTCCTCATGAATGCACTGACCAATACGGACCCGAGATCATCAGCTTCCTGCGCAGTCAATTTACGCTGCCGGAAAACACCTCAACCGCGCAGAAGAAAGAGATCAACGTAACCATGGGGCACGATACGCGGAACGGCGAATAGCGACGAACGGGTATCCCACCCTTGTCACATTTTTGTGACAAGGGTGGGATACTTTGTACCTATAGCTTTTTATAGTTTCGTACTTACCCGAATCCCAATTCTTACTCGCAAGCCTTCCACACATATGCATCTTTCTGCGGGAGTCCGATATGCGCGAGGACACGGTAGACAAACTGCTGTGCCATTTCCGTTGAATTGCTCGGCCGGTTGTAGAAGGCCGGAATGACAGGAAAAATCACGGCGCCGGCATCTGAAGCCAGTTGCATATTGCGCAGATGAATGCGATTGAACGGCGTCTCGCGTACGCAAAGGATCAGCGGACGCCGTTCCTTCAGTGTGACATCCGCAGCACGGGCAATAAGCGTTTCAGCCAGTCCATTGGCAATCGAAGCCAGCGTTCCCATGCTGCAAGGCAGCACGATCATGCCATTGGACGGATGGCTGCCACTCGCGATCGATGCGCCGATGTCGCTCTCCGCAAGCTGAACAATCTTTGTTGAGGGCTTCCCCAGTAGTTTTTCAACCAGATTATGGCGGCCGCTGATCTCCAGTTCTTCGGCCAATACACGCAGTGAGTTTTCCGACGGCAAAAAATGAACGCGGTCCACACGCTCATCGGCTTCAAGAGCCACCAGCATTTCGCGGGCAAAGACCGAACCCGAGGCGCCGGTCATCGCTACCGTCACATTCCAGCTCATGACGTTCCACCAAGCACACGTTCAAAGATAGCGTCGACATTGCCCAACTGCCGTGTCATATCAAAGGTTTTCGCCAATTGCTCAGAACTCAGCAGCGCAGTGATTTCGGCCTCACGCGCCACCTCATCGCGAAAGACCAGATCCTCTTTCCAGGCTCGCATCGCGTGTCCCTGGACCAGCCGGTAAGCATCCTCGCGCATCATCCCGGCCTCGGCCAAGTCGAGCAGCAACTGCCCTGAAAAAATCAGTCCGCCCGTGCTCTCAAGATTGCGCAGCATCCGCGCCGGATACACCAGCAGCTTATCGATCAGCGAAGTGATCTTCGTCAGCAGATAGTGCGTCAGAATCGTGGAATCCGGGAAGATCACCCGCTCCACCGATGAATGCGAAATATCCCGCTCGTGCCACAGCGGAATATTCTCAAACGCCGCCTGCGCATTGGACCGCAACACCCGCGCCAACCCGCTGATCTGCTCTGAAGTGATGGGATTTTTCTTGTGCGGCATCGCCGAAGAGCCCTTCTGCTTCTCGCTGAAATACTCCTGCGCCTCACGCACTTCAGTTCGCTGCAAGTGCCGAATCTCGGTCGCAATCTTGTCCAGTGTCGACCCAATCAGCGCCAAGACTGAAATATACGCCGCATGGCGATCCCGCTGGATCACCTGCGTAGCCACCGGCGCAGCCTTCAAGCCCAGCCGTTCACAGATACGCTCCTCATGACGTGGGCTCAGATGCCCAAAGGTGCCCACAGCGCCGGAAAGCTTGCCCACGCGCATATCCTCGGCAGCAGCATCGAAGCGCACAAGATTGCGCTCCATCTCGGCAAACCAGTTCAGCAGCTTCAATCCAAACGTCGTGGGCTCCGCATGAATGCCATGCGTGCGCCCAATCGTAGGCGTGTGCTTGAACTCGATAGCACGCCGCTTCAGCACCTCCAGAAAGCCCAACAGAGCCACGCGAATCAGCCCTGAAGCCTCCGCAACCTGCAAAGCCTGCGCCGTGTCAACAATGTCGTTCGAAGTAAGCCCATAATGCAGCCACCGGGACTCCGCATCCAGCCCCTGTGCCTTGAGCGACTCAGCAACCGCAGTGGTGAAAGCGATCACATCATGCTTCACCTCCGCCTCGATCGCCTGAATCCGCGCAACATCAAAGCTCGCCTTGGCGGCAATTGCCTCCGCTGCAGCAGTGGGAATCACGCCATCCTCAGCCAGCACCGTGCTCGCCGCGGACTCCACCTTGAGCCAGCAGGTATATTTGTTCTCTTCCGTCCAGATGCGGCCCATCGCGGGCAAAGTATAGCGATCAATCAAGCAGGGTTCTCCCACAGCCCACATTCCGCAGGCCAACCCCTAATTGTATCGGCAAAGAAGAATCGCCACCCTGACCGCCAAAGCCTGTCATCCTGAGGGCCAAAGTTTGTCATCTTGAACCCTAATGTTTGTCATCCTGAGCGTAGCGAAGGATCTGCTTTCCACTTCACCCAAACAAATCCGGGGTGCCTCATCCTTCACGATTTTGTGAAGGGATGGGAAGAGCGGCGGATCGGGAAAATCTACAACCGCGTATTGATCCCAAATTTCGCATCCAGCTCGTCATACAAAATTCCGCGTCCCGGCTTGTATGGCTGAAACCACTCCCCATCCAGCACCAGTTGCGGAATCGCCCGCTTGCCCACCCTGCGGAGTACCTCGTCCGAAGCCGTAGGATCAGCCTCGATGTCGATCTCGGTAAAGGCAATTCCATGCGCAGCGAGATAACGCTTAGTCTCGCGGCAGTCGCGGCACCACGGAGCGGAATACATAAGTACCTGCATATTCTTCATTCTATCTGTTCGATGCAATTTCGAGGAGCAGCGCGATAGCATGAGTCGATGACCGCCGAAGAAATCAAGACCCTGCTCAAGCTCGAACCGCACCCCGTAGAAGGCGGCCACTTCCGCCGGACATACACGTCGAAGCTAACCCTCGACACAGAGCGCGGCACCCGCCCCGCAGGCACAGCCATCTACTACCTGCTCGAACCCGGTACCTTTAGCGAAATGCATGTCCTCACCTCAGATGAACTCTTCCACTTCTACTTAGGCGACCCAGTAGAAATGCTCCAGCTCTGGCCCGATGGGCGCTCGGAAGTCGTGACTCTCGGTCCGGACCTGGCCGCAGGCCAGCATGTGCAACTGCTCGTCCCAGCAGGCGTCTGGCAAGGCACACGACTCGTTGGAAGTGGCAAAGTGGCGCTGTTGGGATGTTCCGTTGTGCCAGGGTTCGATTTTGCGGATTATACGAGCGGCAGCTATGCGGTATTAGCCGCCAGCTGGCCCGCCGAATCCAATCGCATACGCGATCTCACCAGACTTACGACGTAGTTAGGCCCCCTTGCTCTCAACCCTCATCGCCGGCCCGGGTGGATGTAACGGCCTGAGCTCCCACACGTTCGGCGCCACATCCTCCAGGTGAAACTCGCGCGTCACATCCTGGAGCGATGCCTTCAGCTCCTCGGGAAACGCACCGCTCTGCCGCGCTGTCTCCCACCGCCGCACTGCATCCAGAATCGCCAGTTTATCGGCATCGATGGTCACATCGGCAGCGGCTTGCTGCGCCTGGCTCTCGAAGCTGATAGCCAGCGCAAAACCTGCGCCAAATCCCGCTGAACGCGCCCCCAGCCACTCCGCATCTTCGAGCGTCGTCTCCTTGCGTATCGAGAACCATCCCAGCATCGGCGGAATCAGGTTGCGCGCATACAACATCTGGTTTTTCATGCGCAGCATCGTCTGTCTGTCGCGAAACCCCGCATACCACGGCTCGCCCCAGTTGTACCGCGTCGCAATGTGCCAGGTGAAGTGATGCGGCATGCTCGCATCGTTGATGAATGCTTCGCGAACCTCCGGCCTCATCTCGTCCCACCACGTCTTCGTAAACAGCGAGCAGCCGTACTGCCCCATCCCCGTCGACCAGTTGCCCTCGAGCCCATCGAGCGAGGTCTGCTGTGCGCCCGTGTAGTTGCAGAACTCTCCCAGCTTGCGCGCCACCTCAATGCACAGGCTCGGGTCGGTAAGAAACACCTTGTAGTCGTGGTCGATCAGCCGTCCAACCGCAGCGCCATTCGCATGCGCCGCAGCTGTCGTGCCAAAGGCGCCCCGCGTACACTTCAACAATCGCCACGGCATCTCTGACGAAACACTCTCGTACTGAATCAGCTCCTCACCAATCACTACCGTATTGAGCGCGCTGTGCTTGCGAAGATATCCCGGATCATCAACTGCAATCTGCACCTGCGCCGCATCGACGGCCGCTGCCAGTCTGGCCGTGCCCACACGCGCAAGCCTTGGGTCAGGCTTTGGCGTTACATACGCATCGTTCGTGGTGAGAAAGTTGGACAGCATATGGAAGCCGACCTTCACGCCGGCCTTGCGTCCCTCATCCACGCAGTACTTGAAGCCATCCCACCCGCGCGGAAACAGCTCCGGCTTCAGCTTGAAGTGTCCCCACGTCTCAAACAGCGAGCTCTGGTAAAGATATTTCAGTCCGGCACGTTTGGTCATCGCCAAGGCACGTCCAATCGAGGCCTCGCCAAAGTCGGCAATCAGATACGAGTCCGTCGCATGAATCGACTGCTTGGCCCACACACCTTCCAGCATCAGATGAGGCAGCCCCTCTGCAACCTCGATTGCACCCAGCGTTGCCAGAGCCTCAGACACAGGAACCGCAAACAGCGCTATGCTGCTGCCCACCACCCCACCATCCTCAAACGCTGGAGCATCGTACTTCTCCCAACCCCAGTTTGAGATCACCCGCGCGTGATCGCGATTCCTGCAGTAGCACTGCAACTCACTACCGCTCGCCGTAAGCCGCGCCGTATCCCCCCGCCAGCGCTGCTTCGCCTTCAGTTCCGCCGGTAGTGCCGGATAGCTCCCTGGATCATCCATCTCCAACGAATCCGGTTCCACATCTGATTCATCCGTCGGATACCCGCCCAGCGTCTTCACATTCAGTGCCTGGATGCCGATCGCGCACTCAGCATCGCGCACAACACCGACAATCTCACCCACCGTCTCGCCGATTGTCGTTGGATACGATCCCCACAGCACCAGCTCCACGGTCTGCGCGCTCTTGAGCTCCACTAGCTCCAACGTGATATGTGTTGGCTTTTCGCGCAAGGCTACCTTTACCTCGGCGCCAATATCCGCATACCGCAGCGTTAGCCTTCCCTGCCGCGAATCCCACTCCATGCCTGTCGGCTCATGCATCTTGCCTTGCACCCTCAGGCGCAATAGTGGAGCCGCAGTGGGCATGTAGTTGCGATCGCGAAAAGTAATGCCTGTAAGCCAGCCGCGTTCATCCAGTGCAAAGGCCGCAGAGCGCGTGCGAAAAACTATCTTGCTCGTAGTCTCAGCCAGCAACGATGAGCCTGCGGCACACACCGATGCCCCAGCCGCTGCCATCATCCACCCGAACTGCCGCCGATTGATGGGATCGCCCTGATCAATTTGATCGATCTGCTCATCACGCAAGCCGCTTGTCCGCCGCATCGCTTTGCGATTCGCTCTCCCGGCCCCGTCTATTTCGTCGCTCATGGACGTATTCTCAACCATCGAGCCCGGCAGCGAAATAGACCTAACGCCGCTCGCGAAAAAACGCCCGTAGCAACTCGCTCGACTCGTCCGCCAGCAACCCGGAATCCAACTGCATCTGGTGATTCAGCCGAGGATGGTTAATCACCGAAAGCACCGACCCCGCCGCTCCAGCCTTGGGATCGGCCGTGGCATAGACCACGCGATCCACCCGCGCGTGGACCAAAGCCCCAGCGCACATCGAACAAGGCTCCAGCGTCACAAACATCGTGCAGCCATTCAGCCGGTGATTGCCCAGCGCCAGCCCTGCAGCCCGCAGCGCTACTACCTCAGCATGAGCCGTAGGATCGTTATCCCGCAGCACACGATTCTGCGCCCGCACCAGCACGGCGTCTTTACACACAATCACTGCGCCCACAGGCACTTCGCCCGCCTGCCCGGCAGCAATCGCCTCATCCAGCGCCAATTGAAGATAATCGAGATCGTTCATCCGTATGCTTCATTCTCGCATTTCAGATGACGGCCCATCACGAGTCAGCCCGCCGCAGGCTGCTGCTGCGTCATGCAATGCAGTGTCCCCAGACCCCACACCAGATCGACCGCGTGAATGCCGATCACCTCACGCCCCGGAAACAGCTCCGCCAAAATCCCCAATGCCACGCGGTCATTCGGATCATGAAAGGTAGGAACCAACACCAGGCCGTTGGCAATGTAGAAATTGGCATAACTCGCCGGCAGCCTCTGCCCGCGAAAGACCACGGGCCGCGGCATCGGCAGTTCGACAATCGTCCATTGTTTGCCGTCAGGCGTCCGCGAAGCTTTGAGCCGGGCAAGGTTCTCGGCAAGCACAGCATGGTTGTAATCCGCAGCATCCGGCTCGACCGCAGTCACAATCGTGGTAGGCCCAATAAACCGCGTGATGTCGTCCACATGGCCATGCGTGTCGTCGCCGGCCGTCCCGCGATCCAGCCAGATCACCTGTTCAATACCCAGATAATCGTGAAACGCACCCTCAAGCTGTTCGCGGCTCACGCCAGGATTGCGCTGCTGCACCTCGCTCAATAAGCATTCCTCGGTCGTAATCAGCGTGCCTGCGCCATTGACGTCAATGCTGCCGCCTTCAAGCACCAGCCGATGTTGCGAACCATCGTTCAACATGATCGAAGGCTGCCATTGCCGCATCGCCAGCAGCTTCGCCACATGTGCGGGAACCCGGTCATCGAGCTTCCAATCGTCATATTTCGCCCACGCATTGAACTTCCAATCCGTGAGGGCGAGTTGCCCCTGCCCATCGCGAACAAAGATCGGCCCCGAATCCCGCAGCCAAACCCGATCCGTCGGCCAAAGATGAAAGCTGACCCGCTCCAACCGCGCCCCGGCCCGTTTCAGAATCCCCGTAGCCCGCTGCCGCTGCGCCTCACCGTTGACGAGAATATTCACCGTCTCACGTTGCGAAAGCAGCCGCACAATCTCCGCATACACCCACGGAATAGCCGCAAACTTCCCCGGCCAGTCCGAAGCATTCTGCGACCAGCCGAGCCAGGTTCCCTCGTGCGGCTCCCACTCCGCAGGCATGCGATAGCCCAGTGAATGCGGCGTCTCTTGCTTCTGGCTCATTTCCACTCCGTCGTGGAAAGCTCCGGATCGAGAAACCGCTGCGTGATGCCACCATACGCATCAATCCGCCGGTCGCGCAGAAAAGGCCAGTTGCGTCGCGTGTCCTCAAGCAGCGCCGGATCGATCTCCGCGATCAGGATCTCCTCCTCCGTATGCGAAGCCTTGGCGATCACCCGCCCAAACGGATCGGCCAAAAACGACCCGCCCCAGAACTCCAGCCCCTTGCCCTCGACCTTGTTGCCGAGCACATCGCCTTGCTCATGTCCTACGCGGTTTACGCCCGCGACATACACGCCATTGGCAATCGCGTGCGCCCGCTGAATCGTCTGCCACGCGTCATACTGCGCCACGCCAAACTCATCCTTCTCCGCCGGATGCCACCCGATCGCCGTCGGATAAAACAGCGCCTCTGCCCCCTGCAAGGCGGTAAGACGCGCACCCTCCGGATACCACTGATCCCAGCAAACCAGCGTCCCAATGCGGCCAAACGCCGTATCCAGTGCCTGGAAACCACGGTCGCCCGGCGTAAAATAATACTTCTCGTAGTACAGCGGATCATCTGGAATATGCATCTTGCGATACACGCTGGCGATTGCCCCATCGGTGTGAAACGTCACCGCCGTATTGTGATACAGTCCCGCCGCGCGCCGCTCAAACAACGAAGCAATCACCACCGTCCGCGTCTCGCGCGCTACTTCAGCAATCCGCGCCGTGCTCGGCCCCGGAATAGACTCCGCCAAATCGAACAGCTTTGTATCTTCGCGCTGGCAGAAATACTGCGCCCGAAACAGCTCCGGCAGGCAGATCACGTTCGCCCCGCGTCCAGCGGCCTCGCCTACCTTGTTGAGCGCTGAAGCGAGATTCGCCTCCGGGTCAGGTCCCATGCTCATCTGAATCAGGCCAACGTTATACTTCCTTGCTTTTGGGTTTGCGGGCATTTTTCTTAATTCTCCAAGGCTCCTGCACAGTAAATACGCGGCAGCTCCGACTTATGAGTTTACCGCATGACCATATGTGCGAATCTCTTGATTCGATGCACCATCCAGCATATTGATTCGGCGTTCACAAACGGCGATTGTGCTATCTCGTGGCCCCGCAAATTGCCACCTCCAAATTCAGGGTGATAGCCTTTAGTTTCGGCTTTGACAGCACGCCCCGTCGCGATAAAACGCTGAATCCACAATCTGAATCGTCGAAAGGAACACAGGCAGAGCAATGCAAACCACGTATAACGGATTGGCTTTACCGGCCGATGGCGCGCCGATTGAATATTCCAACGGACAATTTAAAGTTCCAGACAACCCAATCATCCCCTTTATTGAAGGCGACGGCACCGGGCGCGATATCTGGAAGGCCTCGCAACGCGTCTTCGACGCCGCCGTCGAAAAAGCCTACGGCGGCAAGCGTGCCATCAAGTGGTTCGAAATTTACGCCGGCGAAAAAGCCTTCCGCCAGTTCCAGACCTGGCTCCCCGACGACAGTGTTAACGCCGCACGTGATCTGCGTGTCTCGATCAAAGGGCCGCTGACAACGCCCGTCGGCGGTGGCATTCGTTCGCTTAATGTGGCTCTGCGCCAGATCCTCGATCTCTATTCGTGCGTGCGTCCAGTCAAGTACTACAACGGCGTTCCCTCACCCGTGAAGCATCCTGAAAAGCTCGACATCATCCTCTTCCGCGAAAACACTGAAGATGTCTACTCCGGCATCGAAGTCAAGGAAGGTACACCCGAGGCAGCCAAGCTGATCGAGTTCCTTAACGACGATCTATTTAAGGGCGGCAAGAAGAAAGTGCGCACCGACTCCGGCGTCGGCATCAAGCCCATCTCCATCACCGGCTCCAAGCGCCTGGTCCGCTCCGCGCTCAAGGAAGCGCTCAAGACCGGCCGCAAGACCGTCACCCTCGTGCACAAGGGCAACATTCAGAAGTTCACCGAAGGCGCCTTCCGTGAGTGGGGTTACGAGGTCGCCACGCAGGAGTTCCGCGGTGATATCGTCACCGAGCGCGAGAGCTGGATCCTCGGCAACGTCGAAGCCAATCCCAATCTCACCGTTGAAGAGAATGCAGCGCTCATCGAGCCGGGCATCGAGTTCGGCACGGACGCCTTCAAGCAGGAGCTCTACGCCGAGGTCAAAGCGGTGCTGGATGCAATCGGCAAAACGCATGGCAATGGCGCATGGAAGAAGAAGATTCTCGTCAATGACCGCATCGCCGATTCCATCTTCCAGCAGATCATCATCCGTCCGGAAGATTACAGCATCCTCGCCACGACCAACCTCAACGGTGACTATATCTCCGACGCAGCAGCAGCGCAGGTCGGCGGCCTCGGCATCGCTCCTGGCGCAAATATCGGTGACGGCTACGCGGTCTTTGAAGCCACTCATGGCACCGCGCCCAAGTACGCAGACAAAGATATGATCAACCCCGGCTCCGTCATTCTCTCCGGCGTCATGCTACTTGAGTTCCTCGGCTGGAAAGAAGCCGCCAAGCTGGTCGAAGACTCACTCGAAAAGACCATCACGCAAAAAACCGTGACCTACGACTTTGCCCGCCAGCTGGAAGGCGCAACCAAGGTCGGCACCAGCGAATTCGCCACAAAGATAATCGCGAATATGTAGGTAACATCGTAGCCAGAGGGCCTGCCGAAAGGGATGAGATGACAACAAACCGTTGGCTTTTGCGACTGATTCATGGCAGGACCCTCTTGTCGATGTTGTGTTGTTTAGTTTGTGCGGGGATTGCATTCGCAGAACTCAGAGGCAATCCAAAATCATTACTTGGATGGTGTAACTTGCTTGCCTTAACAGCGTGGCTATTCGATCTGGTTTTGCGATTCCGAAGTTTAATCGCGAAGAGTGAGCCTCACCAACTGGAAACTTTAGGATAAGGCTCATGCCTTCAAGAGAATTCTGCAATTAAAAGGAGCATCATGCGCAAAAAAGTAAGTATCGTAGGCGCCGGTAACGTAGGCGCCACTGCGGCCCATTGGATCGCCGCTAAGGAACTCGCCGACGTCGTCCTCATCGATGTCGTCGAAGGCATCCCGCAAGGCAAAGCTCTCGACCTGCTCGAAGCCATGCCCATCGAGAAGCGCGACGTGCATGTCACCGGCGCCAACGACTATGCCGCCACCGCTAACTCCGACATCGTCGTCATCACCGCCGGCATCCCCCGCAAGCCGGGCATGAGCCGCGACGATCTGCTGCACACCAACTACAAGATCATGTCCGACGTGGTCGCCAAGGTCGTCGCGCAGTCGCCGGAAGCGATCCTCATCATCGTCTCCAACCCGCTCGACGCCATGGCTCAGACCGCCTTCAAGCAATCCGGCTTCAACCGCGAGCGCGTCATCGGCATGGCCGGCATTCTCGACTCAGCCCGCTTCCGCACCTTCATCGCTGAAGAACTCAACGTCAGCGTTGAAAACGTCACCGCCTTCGTCCTCGGCGGCCATGGCGACACCATGGTTCCGCTGCCGCGTTACTCCACCGTGGCGGGCATTCCCATCACCGAACTAATCCCCGCGCCTCGTCTTGCGGAAATCGTCCAGCGCACCCGCGACGGCGGCGCCGAAATCGTCAAGCATCTCAAGACCGGCTCTGCGTACTATGCGCCTTCTGCCGCGGCAGTCGAGATGGTTGAAGCCATCCTCAAGGATAAGAAGAAGATCGTTCCCTGCGCCGTCTATCTGCAAGGCGAATACGGCATCGAGGGTTACTACATCGGCGTCCCCTGCAAGCTCGGCGCAGCCGGTCTTGAAAAAATCATCGAGATCACGCTCACGCCTGAAGAAGACGCTGCACTGAAGAAAAGCGCGGAAGCCGTGAAAGAACTCTGCGCCGTCATCGGCGTCTAACCTCAGTCCCAGAACCGGCGGAGCGTCTTACATCGATGCTCCGCCGATGAACTTTAGAAGTCCGCTTATATCGGGCGTAATTACATCTGGATGTACTCCTAGTTCTTCTTCCCGCACATTCCCGCGATTTACCCAAACCGTCGGATACCCGAACCACTTCGCTCCCACCGCATCCCACGCGCCAAATGCCGCGAAGACAATCTCGTCTTTTCGCAACCCCATTACATCCGGACCCATCTGATAAGCCTTGGTGCTTGGCTTGTACGCTTGCACGCGATCTGTTGTGAGATGGTCTTCGAAAAAAGATCGGATCTTGGCCGCCTTCAGATTCGTATCGAGCAACTCGGCAGACAAGTCGGAGAGGAACGCCATCCTGATCCCGCGCCGATGGAACTCTGCAAGTGCCTCCGGCACATCAGGCCACACCGGCAGCTCGCGAAATGCATTCATCAATGATTCGTGCTGGGCAAAGGAAAGCGAAAGCTTCATGTTCGAGGTTATGTAGCTGAGCGCATCTTTTGTGACGTGCCAGAAATCGACATACTGCTGTCCCAGCGTGCGCAGCCAGGTGTATTCGAACTGGCGTATGCGCCATAAGTTGGCGAGTTCCATTCCCCTGCCCGGAAAGACCGCTTCGAGACGCTTCGCGATCGATCGCGCATCGAAAAGTACAAACGCATCGAAGACGATGGCCTTGACAGGCCTGCCCATTGGAGACGCCTGCTCTTCTCCCAACGAGGAGATCGAGCCGCTGGCAGCTGCTAAGACAGTTCCAGCCGCCAGTTTTACGAATTGTTTGCGAGTCACATCCATATTCACTCAACTCCAGCCACCATGATGCTATGCAATCGAAAAAGTTACCGTCAGTTATCAATACCAGACAGAAAAAGCCGCACAGCCCGTTTCCGGGACTGCACGGCTTTTGTATTAACTCGTTTGAATCAGTTAAACTAGGCAATTCGCTCAATCACAACGGATTCAAGCACTACCGGCTTCAGCGGCTTGTCCTGTGAAGTGCGAGGAACATTGGTAATCTTCTCGGCGATGTCCTGCCCTTCAATCACTTCACCAAAGATCGTGTGCTTGCCGGTCAGCCATTGCGTAGGAACCGTGGTGATAAAGAACTGGCTGCCATTGGTTCCCGGTCCCGCGTTGGCCATCGCCAGCTTGCCAGGCTTGTCGAACTTGTGCGGCGAGTCTTTGGTCTCGTCCTGAAAGCGATAGCCAGGGCCGCCCATGCCCGTGCCCGCCGGGTCCCCGCCTTGAATCATGAAGTCCTTGATCACGCGATGAAAGATGGTTCCGTCATACAGCTTGTTCGACGACTTCGCGCCGGTCACCGGATGCGTCCACTCACGCTTGCCTTCCGCCAATTCAATAAAGTTCGCGACGGTAATGGGAGCCACCTCGGGGAAAAGGCGGACGGTGATCTTGCCCTCCGTCGTGTTGAAGATCGCGTACGTGCCGCTAGTCAATGCCATGAAAACTCCTGTGTTGGTGTATCTGGTTGCATGAGGTTGAGTTAGACGTGAATAACCGCGACCCTGATAAGGATCGCATTGTGTAGTTATTTCGGAGAAACCGCCGGAGTTGTGCCCGCAGGCGATGGAGGCATTGGAGAACCCTCACGGACAATCGTGACCTTGCGCAGAATCACCGGAGTGGTCGGCTTGTCGTCGGCATCCCGGTCGACTCGGGCGATAGCCTTCACTACCTCAATACCATCCTGATCGCACTGCCCAAACAGCGAATAATGCTGATTCAATGATTCGTACGGTTGCTCGGTAATAAAGAACTGGCTGCCATCGGTATTCGGCCCGGAGTTAGCCATCGCCAGGCGGCCGGGTACATCGAAGTTCAGATTGGGATCGAACTCATCCTCGAAGGTGTATCCCGGATCACCCATGCCCGTGCCCGTCGGGTCGCCGCCCTGAATCATGAACTGCGGAATCACTCGATGGAAGACAGTACCGTCAAATAGCGGTTTGTTGTGCATCTTCTTGTGAGTCGTCGGATCGGTCCAATCCTTTGTGCCCTCAGCCAGAGAGATAAAATTCGCCACTGTCTTTGGCGCTTGTTTCTCATAGAACTGGCATGTGATGCGTCCCATTGACGTATCGAAGACCACGGACGGCCCGTTGGGGTGAACCATCACCGAGGCCTGCGGCGTCGGCCCATCCGGCAACTCTTCCGCCGGCTTGGCAGGCTGCTGCTGTGCCGCGGGGTCGCCCGCAGGTTTGGCGTTAGGATCGGGTTGAACCGGAGTTGATTGAGCGAATCCTGCCGTTGTGCCAACGGTCAGCGAAAGAGCGAGAACGAAGCTAACGCGAATTGCAGCTTTCATACTGCCCATTAGGGTAAATCAACAGAGCCTTACGCAGCCAGAGTGGGTCGCAACGGAGTTCTTTTTGGGACTGTATTTCTGCCTGCTTGCCGTCATAAATTAACCCGCGGCCGCGCAGGCTCCAACGGGTTTCCCGCCTGCATCTCCAATGGCGTGCCCGATTGACACGCCCTCCCTCTCGCACGTAGGGTGAGTGCTTTACCCTAACTCCAGGCCCAGGGAACGCATGTCTCTTCTTCAATCGCTGAAATGCATCTTTACCGACAGCCATTTTCTGGCTCCATTCGGCATTCTGCTTGCGGGCATCGCCCTGCTTGTAGCGCTGCACTAAATCACTCGGCATCACTCTGAAAATCGATCGGCATATGACCTCTACCACGCCCAACATGGACCACAAGGGAATGTCGCTGCATCAACTCGGCGTCATCGCAGGTCTGGCCGCCGGCGTATGGCTAGGTGCGGCTGAAGCCCCTACCAAGCTGGTGAATATCGGCCTTTCTCCGTTCACGATTTCTCTCTGCATGGTGGCTGGCGTCTTCACCGCGCGGTGGACCTTCCCGACACTGCTCAAGGGCACCTCCTATGTCGCAGCCGATCTCGGCAGCAAAAAACACCTGATCGTATGGGCCGTGCTTGCCGGAGCGCTCTGGGCCGTCGCCAATACCCTCACCGTCTATGCCATTCGCGACGTAGGGCTGGCTATCGCCTTTCCTCTCTGGAACGCCAATGCTCTCGTCGGGCTCTTCTGGGCGCGAGTGCTCTTTCGGGAGTTGAAAGGAGCCAGCGGCCAAGTGATCGCTCGCGTTCTTTTCGGTTCCCTGGCCATTGTCGCGGCGGCCATCATGCTCGGCTTCAGCAGCATGTCTGGCGGCGCTGGCGCAACCGGCCATCACGCCGTGCAGGGCATTATCGCCGCCATCGGCGCCAGCCTCATGTGGGGCACCATGTACGTGCCCTATCGCAAAGCCTATCTGAGTGGCATGAATCCCCTTTCCTTCGTCACTGCCTTCACCGTCGGCGAACTGGCAACCATGTGCACTCTTGCGGTCACCCTCGGCGGTGGTTTTCACGCCATCCTCGGAGAGCTCGAACAGGCGCGCGGTGTTCTCTTCTGGCTCTTTCTGGGCGGTTTTGTTTGGGTCATCGGAGATCTGTTCCAGCAGTTCGCAACCAAGTATTTGGGCATTGGGCGCGGTATTCCTCTCTCCAATACCAACCAGCTCTGGGGACTCGCCTGGGGCGCGCTTGTCTTTGGCGAACTTGCAGGAGCGGATCGAGATCATAAGCTCTTGGTTATTGCCGGCTCGCTCATTATGGTGCTGGGCGCCGCATTGATCAGCGCAGCAGTTGCCAGCGGCCGGGAGCATACGTCGCGCAATGATGCGATCCTGCGCGAATGCGATCGTTACGGCCTCGACTACACACAAACTCTTTCAACCATGGCAGGGGAGGAGACTGCGGAGACAGGCCGCCGCCGCTGGTGGGATTACCTGATCGTGCTTGCGGCCACTTTGATCTTCATCTATTTAGGCGCGCACGCAGTCTTTCCTGCGCTGCACATGAGCCTGCCGTGGATCGCCGTCCTAAGCGCAATTCTGTTGCTCAGCCTGCTCATCGGAGGGTTGAGCCTGCGCCACAGAACCCACTTCAGCTAACGGAGCCGAACCTGCATGGAAAGCCGGCCGCCATCGTCCTCTCGCCCGCTGTCGTCCTCGCGTCTGATGAGCCTCGACGCTTTGCGCGGCACCGTCATGATCATCATGGCTCTGGATCATATCCGCGACTTCTTCGACCGCAGCGCCATGTCGTTTTCACCCACCAATCTCACGCAAACGACACCCCTACTCTTCTTCACCCGCTGGATCACTCATTTTTGTCTGCCGGTCTTTCTCTTCGCCGCCGGAGCAGGCGCATTCCTCTGGTGGAAGCGCGGTAATCGCAGCAAGCGGCAGCTCTCCTGGTTTCTGCTGACACGTGGACTCTGGTTTCTTATCCTCGAAGTCGTCGTGATGAACTTCGCCTACAACTTCAACATCTCCACAAGCAATCTCATCCTCCTGCTCGTGCTCTATATCTTCGGCGCATGCATGATCCTGCTTGCCGCGCTGATTCATCTGCCCCTGCGCCTGCTCGCCGCATTGAGCATCGCCATCATCGCGCTGCATAACCTGCTCGATCCCGTTCGCGCCACGGCCTTTGGCACCCACGCCTGGGCATGGAATCTCCTCCACCAGCCCGGCGTCTTCACCGCCTTCGGCAGACTCTTTCTCGTCACCTATCCAATTCTTCCCTGGATCGGCGTCATGGCTGCGGGCTTCTGCTTCGGCTCTGTCTTGATGCAAGACGATGCACCACGCCGTCGCATTACCCTCCGCCTCGGCCTCGGTATGACTGCGCTATTCTTTGTTCTCCGCGCCATCAATATCTACGGCGACCCGTCCCGCTGGGCTGCGCAAAAATCAGCGGCCTTCACGGTGCTCTCTTTCTTCAACTGCACCAAGTATCCGGGCTCACTCGACTACATCCTCATGACCCTCGGCCCAGCCCTGCTCTTCCTCGTCTGGCTCTATCCCCGCCAATTCAAGCCCACACATCCTCTCATCGTCTTCGGACGCGTCCCGCTCTTCTACTTCGTCCTGCACTTTTACGCCATCCACGCGCTGCTCGCCATCATGTCATGGATTCGCTATGGCAGCTCCGCATCCAGTTTCATCTTCCATACCGTCCCCTCACTCGGCGGCCCGCGCGAAATCTACCCCGCAGATTTTGGCTATCCGCTATGGGTCACCTATGCCGTCTGGATAGGTCTCGTCCTGGCGTTCTATCCACTCTGCCGATGGTTTGCGCACATCAAAGCAACGCACCGCAACTGGTGGCTAAGCTACCTCTAAATTCCATTGCTGCATAGAAGCGGGTGCCCCATCTTCGCCGCGTTCTTTGCGGCTAAGGTGGGATACTTTGTACCTATAGTTTTTTATAGCCTTCATCGAACTCACTCAACACCAGCCGCTTGAAAAGCCGCTCCACAAGCTCTCCAGACCGGCCATCCTCCTCTGAACAAATACCCGTATGCACCGGCGAAGTTTGCATCATGGCGCTGCGCGGAGAAACCAGCCAGTGAAACCGCTCCCGCAGCGGCAACAGCGCAATCTCTCCCGCAGTCTCATCACCCGCGCAGATGCGCTCCACCGCATGAACATGCTGCCGCACCATCTCCACATCCAGCCCCGGCCATAGTGCCCGCAGCCGCGCTTCATCCACATGCACCTTCGTCTGCAACAGGCGATGCTCAAGGCAAAAGACAATCACACCCACATTGACGAACTCTTCGCGCTCCACCCGCGGCACCACCCGCAGCACAGCGTAATCAAACGAGGCGTTGTTCATAAGCCAGCATCGCCTCCTCTTCAAAGCTCGCCGCAGCCGCCAGCCGCTTCGTCAAATAAGCCAGATAATCGCCCCGCCCTTCTGCAGCGCTGCGGACTTCGGACTCAAGCCATGCATCCGGCACCATCTCCAGAATCCCGCCCAGCACCTCCGGCGTAATCCGCCTGTGCGCTTCTGCAGCAGCTTCGCGAATCGCACTCGCCCAAGGCAACAGCACATGCTGCCGCGAGGCAATGAAAGGCGATTCGGCCTTCGCGGTCTCCCAGTTGTGATGGAAATAAAGCGCGGCTCCATGATCGATGAAATGCGGCCTGCGATGCCACATCAGCAAGTTCGGATTGCGCGGCGTGCGGTCCACATTCTGCACGAACGCATCGAACCAGACCGCCATCGACGCAATCTCCGCCGAAGCCACATCGCCCGCCGCAGGGTCGAACATCGTCGAGCCGGGTAAATAATCCAACGCCAGATTCAACCCAACGCTCGCCTTCAACAGGTGGCGAATTTCCGCATCCGGCTCATTGCGCCCCAGGGCTGCGTCTACTTCGGCAAAAACCAGCTCCGGCACCAGCAAGCCAAGCGCGCGGCCAATCTCGCCAGCCACAAGTTCCGCCACCAAGGCAAGCACACCCTGGCCCGCGCCGCGAAACTTCACCACATAGAGGCCAAGATCGTCCGCCTCAACGATCGCGGGCAGAGAGCCGCCCTCACGCAGCGCGAGCGCATACCGGGTAGCCTTGATCGTTCGAAGCATCGGCCACCATTGTATCGAGTTCAGCCTTGCTTCAAAGGATGTTGATTCAAGAGACGCGAATGAACGCAGGATTCAGCCGGAACGCGATCTCAGTGATGATGTCCGCCGCCATGGCCGCCTGAGTGTCCTCCAGAATGACCACCGCTATGACTGCCGCCGTGGCCACCGCCAAAGCTTCCATGGCCGGAGTGTCCGCCGCCGAATCCCCCGCTCATCTTGGGAGCCTTCGGCTCATGGCCGCCCCCGAACATATGGAAGCCACCCGACTTTTCTTGCCGTCCTGAATAGCCGCCGAAACTCCGGCCTCCGCCATAGCTTTCGTGCGGCAGACTGGGCGCGCGAAATGACTGGGCGCGAAATGCCTGGGAAGGACCACCGTAGCCATAACCTCCAGGACGGTTACCGTAGCCGCGAGTCTCGTATCCACGGTTGCCGAAGGAAGGCTGCGCACCGCTGTATCCGCGATTGAGCTGATTGAACTGATTGAACTCCTGCGGCCGGCCCCCCGGCGCCTGCATGTGGTTGTACGACTGGATGGGAGAACGGGCATAGCCGCCTTGCCGCGAATCCCGGAAGCCGTTCGGCATCCCACGATTCTCCCCAAAACGGTTCGGCGTCTGGGCTCGCGCATAGGCCTGCTCGCGTGCCGAATCGAAGCCTCTGCCGCGGTTGTATCCGCCATAGCGATTGAACCCATTCCCTGACCGCGCATACCCGTCCCTGCCATATCCGCCTTGCCGGTATCCGCCAAATCCATCGCGGCGCGCATTCATCGCCCCGTGGTAGAACGGTGCGCGAGGACCACCATGCGGCAATCCCCAATCGCGCACAGTCCTGCTGTGCGAGTAGTAGTCGGAGTTGTGAAACAGCAGCGAATGGCCCAGCCAATCCAGACCCCAGCCCATCCAGCCAAACGGCATCCGGGTGAATGCAGACATCGCAAAGCTCAGTCCATATTGAATCGCTGAGGAACCGTATCCAGAACCAAAGAACGAGCCCAAAGCCCCAACCAGCGAAAATCCCCGGTACGGCTCAATCGGCTCTCCATACACCGACCACGGATTGTACGTCGGCACATACACAACTTCTGGATTCGTGGGGGCAAGTTGAATATATCCCTGATCGTAGTTCATCGATTCCTGCGGGGTGCTCTGCAGGTTGCCGGCAGCCTGCGCCCGTTGCCGCATCACCTGGATCACGTCCAGCACATCCTGCGGCTGGTTGTAATAGGCATTCCCCAGGGCAATCGTCCAGCGAATATTCTGATCCATCTGCGCCAGCACCTGGGGAAAAGCCGTCAAGGCCTTCAGACTCGGATCCCAGGTCTGTGCGTTGGCTCCGCCCGCAATCTGATCCGGCCCGGCATTGCCCTGCGCCTGCCGCCAATGATCCGCATCCACTACCTGGTCTGGATAGGTAGCCGCCGCCAGCACCTGTGCCACCAGCGTATCCGGATAAAGCGCAATCGGCGCCACCAGTTGCTCCAACTGCTCTGTAGTCAGTGGATTGGCTGTCTGCGCCGGAGCCGGAGCCTGCCCATAGTCATCGGCTCCAGTTGGATCGTCCGAATAAGCCTGCTGATCGTATCCCTGCCCCTGCCCGTAGTTTGAAAGAGGCGCCGTCTGCGGACCGTACCCCGGCTGTTGGCGATATTGCGGAGGTGGAGGACCATATTGCCCGTCTCCCGACTGTCCATAGCCGGAATCGTACTGCGCGCCGGACGGCACCTGCTGCGCGACCATGCGTGCCGGCTGTAACATCAATATCATCAGAGCAGTGGCCAGAGAGAGCGCAGGCAATAGCCTTGCGGGATTAGACAGGTGGGGTTCGGGCTTCATCTTCCCTCGCATTGGCGAAAAGCTGCCAATCTCCGTCATCGATGCCGCCGGAGCCAGAGCAGACCCGGTTCAGCACGAAAAGCCGGCTGAAGATCCAAACCCGGAACCCTCGCAATAGTTCTGAAAGAAAGCCTCTAAATACAAAAATCCTGCCGAATTCAACAGGGTTTCGTTTTGCGCCTCGCGCCGGCCTGGCCGCGGCCTCGGCGCTCTCGATTTGCCCGGGAACAAGTCGCCCATTGCATGCCGTCTCGCCTGCATCTACCGAGACGGCACCCATCGCCCCGCCACTCTTCATGCCACCTGCAACAGCTACACGCCCTTATGGCTCTTGGTGTGGACAATCGCAATCTTGGTCTTGCCATTATCCTGTGAAGCGCGCTGGGTAATTGTCACCATTACTGACTCATCCTGCCCATGTGCCAGCGTAACAATCGCAGTCTCTCCTGCATCCATCACCGAAGCGCCACTGCCCAGCTTGCCCTTGTAAAAATCGAGCACCTGGTCTTTCGAGTCGGTTGTCTCGAAGACACCCGTCACCATGGAGCCGGTGGGCAAATCCATCTTCATACTGCCGTGACCGTTCTGCGCTCCGGGATAGATATCCGTACCCAGCTCCGCGGCGGTGTAGGTCTTTGAGGTGCTCGTGGAGAAGGCGCCGCCCGGCGTGTGCATGGTCATATTGCCGCTATTGCCGTCTACATGGATAGCGCGCGAAACTCGCCACACAGTGAACGCAAAAATGCTGGCGCCAATCACACCCAGCCCGATGAAGACGGCCAGAATGATGAGAATGATCTTCACCGCGCTGCTGCCGCCGGAACTGGGTGGAACGGCTGGCTGCGCAGCCGGAGAGGCGGCATAGGTGTAGTTGCCTGCGGGCGGAGCGCCTGTGGCGACAGCGGTGGATCCGGCGGGCGCACCGCAGGCGGTGCAGAAGGTTGCGTCGGGCGAGAGTGCGGCCCCACATTTCGTACAGAAGCTAGCCACGGGAATCTCCTTATTCTTAAACGCGGTCGATAGGTCCGCTTTTCAGAAGGTATTTCGCGATTCGTGCAAATATACCTCAAACTACAGTGACCCCGTTGGACTTTTCGTGTCGAAAATTGGCTTGCCTTCAGCCTGGATACCAGACAATACGCGGGTCGTCGGCTTGCCTCTGATACTCCCATGCAGCGTCGGTCAGTTTCTTCAAGTCGTACTGAGGCCGCCATCCAAGCAGAAACTTCGCTTTCGCATTGTCCAGCCACGTCGAGTAATACGGCGTCTCCACGGGCACACTGGGCAAACCGCGCGACTCCGCCAGATAGTCCGCAAGCTGTCCATAATCTACCGGTTCATCCATGCAGATATTGAACTTCTGCTGATGCGCCTTGGGATGATCAATGGCGCGGCAGATTGCATCGACCAGATCATGGACATGCACGAAGTTGCGCTTCACTGGTACGCCTTGCGGATCGAGCATCACCGGCACAGCTTTTGATTTCACATACTCGTCCGCCTTTTCCGCACCTACCAGATCGCGCCAGCGCGGGCCGCCGAAAACATCTTCGCCAAATGAAAGCTGATATTTGAAGTCGTCCTTCTCCATGATCCATGGCGCACGAAGACAGCAGCCAGCGAGGTTGTACTGGACGTAATACTGCTCAAGAATTACTTCGTCCAGAACCTTGGAAAGCGCGTAGCAGCCCGCATACGGAGTGTATGGGTGTGTCTCCGTCACCGGAATTGGCTGAGGGTAGACGAAGTGGCCAACGCTGTTGTCGCCGCCGATCAGAATGAACTGCTTGAATGTAGGACTCATCCGGCAGGCTTCAAGAAGCCAGAAGATGCCTTTCACCGCCACATCCATCACGCTTTCCGGCGTCTCCTTTGAAGTGGCCAGATGCAAAACATGCGTCACTCCCTGGACAGCCTCGTCGGCTACGGCGCGGTGTTCGAGTGATCCTTGAACAACTTCCAAACGTGGACGCGGTTCGAGAAGGCGGTTGTGGCAGAGCGCCCGCACCCTGAATTCCTTAAAACGGCCATCAGCCATAAAGCGATCGATAAACGTCCGTCCAACCTTGCCGGTAGCCCCAGTCACCAGGATCCGCTTCGTCGAGATATCTTCGTCAGCTGTCCGTACCATCTTGTTCATCAACCCTCGTTTCCGGCGGTGTTTCCGATACTTGGCTCCGCCGGAAAGTCAATCCAAAGTATGAAGTCGAAGTCCATCGAAAGACCGGGGCAGAATTGTGACACGTCCAATATGATTACTTGCGTCCCGCTCAGATGTTGACTTTCTGAATCAAAGACGAGGTAAGACCATGGCCGCTTCGATTCCAAATATCGCACATCACAGCGTCATGCCAGAGGCGCACCAGAGTTTCTATGACAAGTTGAACTCGCAGTGGCACGAACGCGGACTCCAGTTCTTCATGCTCATCGTTCTCACCCACTGGGGAGAACATCTGGCGCAGGCTTATCAGATCTGGGTGATGGGCTGGGCGCGTCCCAAGGCCAATGGAATTCTTGGTCTATGGTATCCATGGTTGATCAAGTCTGAGACACTGCACTATGCATATGCTTTGGTCATGCTCACCGGCCTGTGGCTCCTGCACAAAGGATTCTCCGGGCGCAGCTATACATGGTGGATGGTAGCGTTTTGGATTCAGTTCTGGCATCACATTGAACATCTGCTCCTGATCGGCCAGGCCACCTTCCATCACAACCTGATGAACAAGCCGGTCCCCTTCAGCGTGCTGCAGTTCTTCTTTCCGCGTGTTGAACTGCACCTGTTCTACAACTCCGTGGTTTTCGTCCCCATGGTGATCGGCGTGTACTACCACATGTTTCCACCAGCGGGAGAAAAGCAGAAAGCTACGTGCACTTGCTCATGGCATAAGGATGAAGCAGAAGAAAATGTTACCTGCCCAGCCTGATCGACAAAAGGTTGTAACGGAAGGCTTGCACTGCGAGGATCAAATTCGATGAGTGGGCTTCGTCCCGGGGTCGCTATAGAGCGGCCCCTCCGTTTTTGTGCGCTCCTGTTGGTCCTTGCCGCCTCTCTCACACTCGCTGCTTGCCACGGGCCGATGACCGCGACTGACCGTACCAATGTAGAGCTAACAGTTGCTCCGCAGCCCGCGCATACAGGACCTGTCACCGTAACAATCCGCATCACAAACTCTTCGGCGAAACCCGTTACACATGCACGTATCATGGTTGAGGCAGATATGACTCATCCCGGAATGAGTCCGGTCTTCGGATCGGCACCAGAGATCTCTCCCGGTTTCTATGAAGCGCACATCGTCCTCAACATGCGCGGCGACTGGGTAGTGCTCTCGCATATCAGGCTGACAAATGACCAAAAGCTAGAGCGCCAGATCGACGTCAAAGGTGTTCAGGCCAATTAGATGACAACCACTTTCTCCCATTCTCCCGAACCAGAAGACGAGGAGGATTATCTACAATCGCAGCCCTTCGATCTACTCAGGACCCCGATCGTCGGCCCGCTCCTTCGGTGGCGCCATTCGCGCACGCTGCTGCAGGTTCCACTTCTACTCGTAAGCGTAGTCATGATCCTGCACGGGCTTTTCGGGCCATCGATCTCTCCGAAAAATCTGGCCACCGTCCTCACCTGGGTTCACTTTCGAGGAGCCTTGGTGCTGGTGCTTCTCTGTGCCGGCAATTTTTTCTGCATGGCTTGCCCGTTCATGCTGACGCGCAATTTCATGCGGCGTTTTATTCAGCCGCGCTTGAACTGGCCCCGCAAGTTACGCAACAAATGGATCGCCGTCGCGCTCTTTGCGCTCATCCTCTTCACTTATGAACTCTTTGGTCTTTGGTCTTCACCCTGGCTGACTGCATGGATCATCGTGGGATACTTCGTCACGGTGCTCGTAGTAGACGGACTCTTCAAGCACGCGGCATTCTGCAAATACATCTGTCCCATCGGGCAGTTCAATTTCATTGCGGCCACAGTTTCACCGCTTGAAGTCGCAGTGCGGGACAACGCTGTCTGTTCGAGCTGCCATACACGGGACTGCATTCGCGGCGCTCGCGCGCATTCCTCTGATCTTGTTGTTCTGCAGCGCGGATGCGAATTGGCTCTCTTTCTGCCCGGTAAGGTTGGCAATATGGATTGCACCCTTTGCCTCGACTGCGTTCATGCCTGTCCGCACGACAACATCGGCATCCTGAGCCGGCTCCCAGCAAGCGAATTGATCTCCGGTCGAATTGACTCGCCGCGATCTGGTGTAGGCGTCCTCTCGCGACGTAAGGATATCGCGGCATTAGCGGTCGTCTTCTGCTTCGGCGCATTGATGAACGCATTCGGCATGGTCAGCCCCGTGTATGCGGTCGAAGAGTGGCTCGGACGAGTGCTGCATCTCCATAGCGATGCACCCGTGCTCGGGCTGCTCTTCACTCTGGTGGTGATCGCCGAACCGGCGATCCTGCTTGGGGTTGCGGCCTGGGTCACGCGTACCTGGGGTGGCGTCAAGAGAGCCTGGCTGCCACTCGCATTGCGCTACACCTATTCTCTGGTTCCCCTTGGATTTGGCATGTGGCTGGCGCACTACGGATTTCACTTTCTTACCGGCTTGTATACGATCGTGCCCGTAACGCAGAGCGCGGCAGCCGATCTCGGCCTCTCCTTTCTCGGGGACCCGCGGTGGACGCTGGTCGGCATTCCGAAGTATGTTGTCGAGCCGCTGGAGTTTGGGTTTCTGATGCTCGGCATGGCTGGCTCGCTCCTGATTGCGTGGCGGCTTGCCGAGGAAGATTCCGCCGAGCATCCTATTCGTGTCTTCATGCCGTGGGCTATCGTCTGCCTGCTGCTCCTGCTTGCCTCCGCGTGGCTCATCATGCAGCCGATGGACATGCGCGCTACCATGATGGCCGGATAGTGGATGGCCGGATAGCCAAATGAGAATGAAGCTGTATTCACTCGCGATTGTGTTTATGTTGAGCGGTGCGCTGCCTGCTTTGGCCCATATCGGGCCGCCATATCCGATCATGCAGAATCGCACCGTTGGACCGCTGAAGGTTGAGGTGTGGAGCAATCCTGACGTGGGCACTGGCAGTTTCTTCGTGGTGATCGATCCGTCTCCTGGCCAGTCGGTGCCTGCGGATATGAAGGTGCAGATCGCGGTTCAGCCGGTCACTGGCCGTTTGCCCGAAAAGATCTATGACGCATGGCGGGAGAAGCTGAATAACCGCGTTGAATTCAAAGCCGATGTGCCTTTCGATCAGGAGGAACTGTGGCGCGTGCGCGTTCTGCTGGCCAGCGCGCAGGTGCATGGTGAGACTCAGACGGAAGTTGAAGTTACGCCAACGATCCTCGGGCGCTGGAGTCTGCTGCTATTCCTCTTGCCCTTTCTCGGGATTGGAATCCTCTGGTTCAAGGCTGCGCAGACAAAATTGAAGCGGCGGAAAAGGATGCGCGCTCGCAGCCTATAACCTCGAAGGAGACTTTGGGGGAGGGCTTTCGAAATCCTCGCCGCTGCCGCAGGCGACTCTACAACGAGAGTGCCTGTACAGCAGCGACGCTTCTGGGAAGTTCACCGCTTCCCGATGACTACCCTGCAATGAGAGTGTCTTGAAGGTTGGCGGCGTTTCAGGAATCTTTCTTCTACACCTGTATTAGCGCGAGATCGATTCCAAGGTGCGCAGGATTTTTCTGTTTTTTGGCAAGCGACAGGTTGACGGCGGCAAGCCAGTTGTTGCCGCGTGGCAAGGGGCAGGTTGCCGCTTGGCAAGTGAGGGATTGCCAAGTGGCTAGCTTTGCATTGCCGGATTTGGGGTCTGGCAAGGTACCGGTTGCCGGTTTGCCGAGAATTATGGCGGGTTTGGGTAGAGTAAGTTCATGAATCCACAAGAGTCAGGCAAAAACAGTATCGATACGGTGGCGCGGGCGCTCTTTGCGGCGCGGGGTTTTCCGGCTCCGCGGGTGGGGTGGCTGAAGATGTCCCGGACTCATGCGCAACTCTCGACGCGTGAGGTGGGGCGACGGTTGAAGGTGAGTCATCAGGCGATCTCCCAGTTTGAACTGGCGGAGCGGAGGGGCCGGATTTCGCTGGCCAATCTGCGGCGCGTGGCGGAGGCGATGGGTTGCGAGCTGGTGTACGGGATTGTGCCGAAAGAAAAACCTACGGCAGGTCAAACTTCACCTGGCGTCACACCGAAGCAAAGCGCGCCTCCGGAACGGAAAGGTACGGCCATGCTGCTGGAGCTGCTGCGTGATCGCTTGTAAATAGTATGCGCCGGAAGAGGAAAATTATCGGCAATTGGAAATTCGTGGTTCCCACCCATTCCGCAAAGGGCGCGGAATGGATGGGGCACCCGGCTGCGTACTTACTGCTGGAGAAGCAGATTCCCTGCGGGAATGACAGAAAGAAAAGGCACGGCAAAAGCAGATCCTTCGCTCTTACACACCCCAACGACGAAGACGGCTGGTCCCTAGCCCTCGTCGGATTCGCGGAGTTTGGCGATTACTTGGAAGTCTTCGAGGGTGGTGGTGTCGCCTTTGATTTCGCCGTGGGTGGCTAGTTCGCGGAGGAGGCGGCGCATGATTTTGCCGCTGCGGGTTTTGGGCAGGGCGTCAGTGAAGCGAATGTCGTCGGGGCGGGCGAGGGCGCCGATTTCTTTGGCTACCCACTTCTTCAGTTCATCTTTGAGCTGAGGGATTGAGCCGGGTCCTTCTTTGGTCTCGGCAGCGGTTTGTGCGTAGTGGGATTCGAGGCTGACGAAGGCGACGATTCCCTGCCCTTTGAGGTCGTCGGGGCGGCCTACGACGGCGGCTTCAGCGACGGCGGGATGGGCGACGAGGGCAGATTCCACTTCCATCGTTCCGAGGCGGTGTCCGGAGACATTGAGGACGTCATCGACGCGGCCCATGAGCCAGAAGTAGCCGTCGGCGTCCTGGCGGGCTCCGTCGCCGGTGAAGTAGCAGCCGGGGACGTCGGACCAGTAGGTCTTCTGGTAGCGTTCGGGATCTCCCCAGACGGTGCGGGCCATGGAAGGCCAGGGTTTTTTCACGACTAGCAGGCCGCCGGAACCTTTGGGGACTTCAGCGCCGTCATGGGTGACGACGGCGGGTTCGATGCCGAAGAAGGGACGGGTGGCGGAGCCGGGCTTGGTGGGAACAGCGCCGGGGATGGGGGCGATCATGATGCCGCCGGTCTCGGTCTGCCACCAGGTGTCGACGATGGGGCATTTGCCGTGGCCGATCTTGTCGCGATACCACATCCATGCTTCGGGATTGATGGGCTCGCCTACGGTGCCGAGGAGGCGGAGGGAGCTGAGGTCGTGTTTTTCGACGTGTTCATTGCCCCACTTGATGAAAGCGCGGATGGCGGTGGGTGCGGTGTAGAAGATGGTGACTTTGTGGCGGTCGACGATCTGCCAGAAGCGGGAGAAGTCGGGGAAGTTGGGCGCGCCCTCGTACATGAGAACGGTGGCGCCGTTCTGGAGCGGTCCGTAGACGACGTAGCTGTGGCCGGTGACCCAGCCAATGTCCGCGGTGCACCAGTAGACATCGTTGGGGTAGTTGGGGTTCTGGAGATCGAAGACGTACTTGGTGGTGAGGTAGGTGCCGACGGCGTATCCGCCGGTGGTGTGGACGAGGCCCTTGGGTTTGCCGGTGGTTCCGCTGGTGTAGAGGATGTAGAGCGGGTCTTCACTGTCTAAAGGCTCTGCTTCGCAGATCGGATCGGCTGCGGCAACGAGGTCGTGATACCAGTGATCGCGGCCGGGCTGCATTTCAATGGCGGATCCGGAGCGCTTGAGGACGACGACGTGCTGGACGGATGGGGTGTTGACGAGAGCTTCGTCGACTGTCTTCTTGAGCTGGATTTCGGTGCCGCGGCGGTAGCTGGTGTCCTGGGTGAGGATGGCGACGCATTGCGAATCATTGACGCGGTCGGCGATGGCGTGGGCGGCGAATCCGCCGAAGATGACGGAATGGATGGCTCCGATGCGGGCACAGGCGAGCAGGGCAATGGCCAGCTCGGGCGTCATACCCATGTAGATGGCGATGCGATCGCCTTTTTTGATGCCGAGGGACTTGAGGGCGCTGGCGAATTTCTGGACTTCGATGTGGAGTTCGCGGTAAGTGAGGGTACGGACTTCGCCGCTGAACGCGCGTGTCTCGCCGTCTTCAGCCTCGGGATGAACGGGCTCGCCCTCCCAGATGATGGCGGTCTTGTCGGCGTTAGCACCGAGGGCGTGGCGATCGACGCAGTTGTAGCAGAGATTGGTTTTGCCGCCGACGAACCATTTGGCGTTGGGGAGGTTCCAGTCGAGGACTTTGGACCACTTCTCGAACCAATGGAGCTCGGAGGCGGCCTCCGCCCAGAAGGCTTCAGGGTCGGCGATGGAGCGGGCGTAGAGGGCTTCGTATTCTTCGAGAGACTTGACGTGGGCCTTGGCGGCGAACTCGGGCGGCGGGGGGAAGAGACGGTCTTCGCGGAGGGTTGATTCGAGGTCTTGACTGGGCGCGACTGGGGTGGTTCCGGAGGACATGTCGATTCCTTGCTTTGAAAAATTGGGAGTGGTGCGGTGGTGGCGGCTGCGTCCCTATTGATACATGCGGCCTGTGAGACACGATAGCGGCTGGCGGTGTGGGTGGGCAAGTTGAGGGGAGAACCTGGCCCGCGAGAAATTTCTTGACATTCGAAACATTTTCAATTTCTCTTGTGCCGAAGCGGTTTCCAGGTCGATGGGATAACTCTAAATCGATCATGTGCAAGAACCTGCGAGCGGCGTGGAATCCCCAGACTCAGGCCGCACTCGCTTGATGCAAACAGACAATCCAGAAGAGCGAGGAACCAAGATGCAGGGTCTTGTTAGAAATGGGTGTGGATCAGAGTGTGCGCACACGAACTGTTGTGACGCGAAGTTACTCCTTCTAACGAACAAATTTGCAAAGCCGAAACGATTTGCGCTCTTGATGGCTGGAGTTGCAGTCATTGCGATGGCGGGGTGCGGCGGCAGCAGCAAGAAGAGCACCACGCCCGCAGCCGATTTCAGTCTTGCCGTAGCGCCTTCAACCGTTACAGTGGTGCCGGGCGGCGCAGCGCAGACTTTGACGGTTGGGACAACACCAACCAGTGGGTTTACAGGGACTGTCTCGGTTGCAGTCGGCACACTTCCAGCGGGCGTTACGGCAACGCCGTCAACTCTCTCCATCTCTCCGGGGACGCTGGGGCAGTTCACGATTACCGCATCTGCTGCGGCTGCGGCCGGCACGGCGAATATCTCAGTCACGGGAACTTCGGGAATGCTGTCGCACAATGCTTCTGCCGCGCTTACGGTCAGCACGCCGCCTACGCCGGTAACCACAGCTTCGCTGAGTGCGGGAGCCTTCGATTTCGGCAACAACCTTGTCAACAATACGCTCAGCAAGACGGTCGTCGTTGTGACCAATACTGGCGCAAGCAGTTTGACGCTGAGTCCGACGCTTACCGGAGATGCCAGCTATTCGATCGTGTCCGGTCAATCCTGCGGCAGCGAGTTGGCAGCCGGAGCAAGCTGCAACATGGTGCTGAATTACCTTCCGACGGTGGCGTCTACTCCCAATCCGCAAAATGCGGTGTTGAATCTTGGATTTGGGGATGTGGCAGCTGGCACCCCGCAAACGGTGGCCATTTCCGGCACATCGGGAGCCCTGGCTGCAGGAAAAGTCACAACGACGAACAATCCGCAGGTAGCACGCTACACGCTGACGTTGCCCTTCCCAGGAAGCGTGACCGTGAACTTCGGCACCACGACCAGCTACGGCCTCAAGACCTGGTCTCAGTCGACCGACTCGGCAGGAGGCCAGGTGAGCATTCTGGTCGCAGGGATGAAGGCTTCGACGGCTTATCACATGCAAGCTGCCGTGGCATTTTCAAACGGTATCACTACGACTGACACAGATCACACCTTCACGACGCAGGCGATACCTGCGAGTATGAGCACTCCGCTGACTACGACAACAACAGCAGGGATGACTCCACAGCCAGGACTAGAGATGCTGCAATCGCTGGGCGGGCCTATCGGTGTGCTGGTGAGCGATCTCTCGGGAAACATTCTCTGGACGTATGCCGCTCCGGGTCCGGCAACGGATCTGATCGACGGCGTAAAAATGCTGCCAAACGGAAATTTCCTTATGACAATCGGTGTCAACTCAGGTGTTCCCCTTGCGGGCCCCATACCTCCGGCATCGATTATTGAGATGCGGGAGGTCAACCTGGCTGGAGACACCATCAGGGAAATCAGCGTCGACGATCTCAATGCGCAATTGGCGACGGCAACCTGCGCCGAATGCAAGGTAACTGTCGACACCTTCCATCATGATGTAGAGCCGCTTCCCAACGGTCATTGGCTGGTGCTGGCCGACACGATTAAACCCCTCTCACCGACCAGCACGCCCAAGCTGACCAATTTGCCGCCGCAAAATGTGCAGGGCGATGTCATTATCGACCTGGATCAAAACCTGCGTCCGGTTTGGGTGTGGAACGAATTCAATCATCTCGACCCCAACCGTCACCCGTACCTGTTCCCCGACTGGACCCACACCAACGCGGTCGTCTACTCTCCGGATGATGGAAACATCCTGGTATCCATCCGGCATCAGCACTGGGTGGTAAAGGTGGACTACGCGAATGGGAGCGGAGCGGGAGACATCCTATGGAGACTGGGTGAAGGTGGAGATTTTACGCTGGTTGGAGGAACCGATCCCCAGGACTGGCAGTATGCTCAACACGCCCCATCCTTCACCAGCACAAACACGTCTGGTGTTTTCTCACTGACGTTGATGGATAACGGAGACGGCCGTCTGTTTGGACCGGGCGTAACCTGCGACAATGCCGGAGCGATCCCATGCAGCTACTCAACAGTACCCGTTTTCCAGATAGACGAGAGCGCCAAAACAGCGACACTTATGTTCCACCAAAAGCTACCTTTCAGCCTTTACAACAGTTTTGGCGGGAATGCTGAAGAATTGGCAAACGGCAATATCGAGTACGATCTTTGCGGCATCGCGGCTGGATCTGGCGGTGGATCCTACGTATACGAAGTTACCCAGGAAAGTATTCCGCAGACGGTCTGGGTCATGCGTACGAAACCAAATCTGTACCGGGCGACGCGCATGCCGAGCTTCTATCCAGGCGTGCAGTGGTGATTTGCAACAGGAGATTTAGGCGACGCTGACAGATGTTGCTATCGGATCTAGTTTGGGGCTTTGGCTTCTAACTGGATCTGATAGTTTCTGTAGTCGATCTTCATGAGGGTATCGCCGAAGAGAAAGCTGTGGGAACGCATCTCGGCGTGCTGGGCCATGGAGAAGCCTTCGACTTTGGCGTAGTCGCGGATGCCGCCGGTCTGGCCGGCGAAGAATGACGGGCTGGCGGCTGGGTTGCCCTCGATGTGGACGAGGGTGAGGTCGCCGGCGTCAAACCAGCCTTTGCCATTGAAGAGATAGGATGTCTTTCGGCGGGCCTTGAGATCGACGATGATGCATGGCCTGCCGTTGAACTCGACATTCTGTTGAACGGTGCCTGGCTCGGGGTGCATCTCGTAATTGGCTGAGGTAAGGGCGACGGATTCGCGGTTGGCGGCCTTGGCCATTTCCTTTTCATTGCCGAGAACCTTGTCGACGACGACGTTGCGCATGAGCGCGGAGCCGGTTTGAGAGATGGGCGTATATTCCTTGCCGCTGGCCCGGGTGTAGTTGGTTTTAACCGTTACCTGAGCCGACGGGGTGGTTTCTCCATTGCGATAAATGGAGTAGAGCTCCTGGACGGTGTAGGCAGCGACGCTGGTGGTGCGGGCGTGGACGGCGGCGTCGATGCGCTGGATGATCTCGGCGTCTGAGAGCGAGGGGGGCGCCTGCCAGGCATGGCTATTTGTCGAATAGCAGAGCAACAGGGCGACGACCAACAAAAAAGAGGAGCGATGGGGAGAGGCGATCAGGCTCATTCTGTTCCTTAGACTCAGAAATGGCTCAACGGGATGCTGCCGCGGGTTCGATTTGAGTCGGTTGGAGAGCTTGCAGCTGGGCGATATTGGCCAGTGCCTGACTCCAGCGCTGTGGTTTTTTGGCGGCGAATGCGGGCGGCTTTGGGTCACGGTAGAAGTCGAGGACATTGGCTTTGAGTTCAGGCGATACCTGAGCGAAATGATGGCTGGCGAGCTTTTCGAGGAGCTCGGCGTAGGTTTCGTCGGTGAGGGAGTACTCGCCAGCTTTGGTTTCGCGGCCAGTGTCGAAGTCGCGATTGTCTAAGTGCAGATAATTGGATGCCGCACCGGTGAGGTCGTGGGCGTACTGGTCGCGCGAGGCGTTAACACTCTGCATGTAGAGCTCTTCGGTGACGTTATTGGGGACTTTGAAATCGAGCGTCTTGAGCGGGCCGACTTTGGGCAGAATGCCGAGGAAGAAGGCGAGGAGGCGATCACCGAAGTTGGGACGCTGGTACTGTTTGCCGAAGTCGTGACGGTATTGGCTGGTCTTGAGGTGATAGAGGAAACGCTTGCGGGTCATGGTGGGATCTTCTTTGAGGATTTCATCCTTCTTCATGACGATGGCAACACGGGTCATCTGCGGAATGAGGCGGCTGACGGAGTAACGGAAGGTGCCGATGGCGAGGTCGAGATTGGGAAAGACATCTTCAATGGGTACGCCGTAGGTGGTGAGGAAGGCCCGCTGAAGGAGCGGCTTGGAAACTTCGAAACCGATGAAGTCGTGGAATGCCTGCGAGGTGAAACGGTCGTGCGCAACCTGCACGACGTCGAAACCAAACTCGGTGCGGATGTGGGCGGAGTGGTTATCGGCGTAGGTGACGCTGGGGCCGTATTTGGCGCGGAGTTTGGGAAATTGGTCGGCGACCGCGGTATTGACGGCGGGGTGGCCGGCGATGTCAGAGGCGTAGTGGGCCAACGCTCCCAGGGCGAAGGCGTACTGATCGATGTCATTCGATTCCAGGGATTCGACGAGCATGTTGGTAACGAAATCGCCGCTGCGCACGTAGTGGACCAGATCACTGAAGAAGTGATTGCCGAAGGGGTAGTAGCCGATGTCCTGGATGAGAGCGCCGCCATAGGCGTAGGCGTGGGCCTCGTGAATCTGGTCACTGGTGGCGTTAGGGAACTTGACCTCCAACATAGGGCGAATCTGGGCCTTCCAGAGGAGGTCGACGACCTGTTCGTGGGTGAGGACGGAGTAGGCAGGGGAGTTCTGGCTGGTCAGGAGCAAAGCGAGCAGGACGGAGAATCTGAGGAGATTGCGACCAACGGAACACGTGGATGAGGCGCGTGGCAATTGGGGCGATGGGTTCACATAAGAAGCATACCCTTCATAGGACGGCTCAGGATGGGTCTGGATTGCTCATATAGGTACGATTTGGGCCCGCTGGTAGGCTAGTTCTAAATCTGAAGCGATGAAGGAAAAGATGCAAAAGGAAGTTCAGGAAGATGGGCAGCAGAAAAATTGGGTGATTTCCGTGATCGGACGCACAAGTGTGAAAGGTGCGCTGGAACCGGTGGCATGCATTTTGAAGTCGAATGGACTGGGGCTGGACCGGATCGAGCCACTTTCAGGGGCAAACGAAGGCGGGGCTGGCTACGCCTGCGCTGTTTTTCACGCGCATGGGACGCTGGATGACGAGGCACGGATGCGCACGGAATTTTTGGCGTTGGCGGATGAGATCGCAGTGGATATTGCGTTCCAACGGGCGAATGAGTATGGGCGCGCTCGGCGGCTGTTTGTTTTCGATATGGACTCGACGCTGATCCAGGGCGAGGTGATCGACGAGCTGGCCAAGATGGCTGGGGTTTCGGACAAGGTGGTGGCGATTACGGCCTCGGCGATGCGCGGGGAGATCGAGTTCCAAGAGAGCTTTCGGCGGCGGGTGGCGCTGCTAGCGGGGCTGCCCGCGTCGCGGGCGCATGAGCTGCTGGAGCGGATTCCGCTGATGGAGGGGGCGGAACGGCTGTTTCGGACATTACGGCGGCGCGGGGCGAAGACGGCGATTCTTTCCGGTGGATTTACATTCTTTGGGGCGTTTTTGAAAGAGACGCTGGAGGTGGATCATGTGTACGCCAACGAACTGGAAGTGGCGGCGGATGGTTCTGTTTCAGGCGAGGTGACGGGACGCATTGTGGACGGAGCGCGCAAGGCGGAGCTGCTGAAGGAGATTGCGGCGAGCGAAGGGATCTCATTGGAGGAGGTTGTAGCTGTGGGCGATGGCGCGAACGATCTGCCGATGCTGGGATTGGCGGGGATGGGGGTGGCTTTTCATGCCAAGCCTGTGGTGCGGGCGAGCGCCAAGTTTGCCATGACGCATGTGGGCTTGGATGGGTTGCTGTACCTGCTGGGGATTCCGGATTGGGAATGGGCTTGAGGAACTGAGCAGCCTGCCTAGTGTTTGTCCATCCAGATATCCCAGGTGAGAGGACCGGCCTCGTCATCGGTCAACGGATGACCCGCGAGCTTGAGCGCCAGCTTGATTTGACCGTGATGATAGCCCTCGTGCCAGAGCATGTGCTGAAGCAAAAGGATGGGGTGGTCGTAGTGAATATCCATGGCGCGATGGACCTGGATTTTTCCACGTACGGCTTCCCGCACTGCGTTGGCGCTGAGGTTGAGCAACTCTGTGAGACGGGCGGGATCACGCTGGTCTGCCCATTCGTTACGAGGCACGTTGATGCCTAATCTGGCAGCGAAGTCAGGGGCGTCTTCGAAGACGAAGACCATGCGCACGTAGTGGATGTGGGCGAAGAGCTGTGCGACCGACGGGCTGCTTTCCATGGCTCGGACTTCCATACTGGATTGAGGGATGATGCGCAGCAGGTTGGTAAGAATTGTGTTGTTGCGATCCCATGAGTCGAGCAGAGCTTCGAGCAGGCTATCTTCATGTACTGTCATGGTCGTCATATCGATTGGCATTCATGATAAACGGGCACAGGCTGGGGGTTTTCTGGAAGGCGTGGGCGTCGTAAAATGGGAAAGAAATGGCTTTTCCTATCAAAGTATGTGTGGTCTGTTCCGAGGAGTTTGAGTTGAAGCCGGATAAGCCCGGTTTTGCCAACCGCTGCCCGGAGTGCAGCGAGCCTGAAGCGGCTGATTCCGGCGGCAAAGAGAGCATGGACGCCATCGAGCGGAAGAATCGCGCCGAGGCGAATGAGGCGCGGCGCGAAGCAATGCGCAATCTGCTGTACCGGAAGGACAGCTGAGTCCCTACGCTTCGCTTGATCGGAATGATATCAATAGATGCAAAGTGATATCATTCATGGGAGAGGTGCCCCCATGGCTGCTGTGACCATTCGAAATCTACCAGAAGAGACGCACCGGGCCTTGAAGGCCAGGGCGGCGCGGCATGGGAAGAGCACTGAGGCGGAGATTCGGGCGATTCTGGAAGCGGCTGTGCAGCCGGAGAAGCGGGTGGGGCTGGGGACTTGGCTGCATGAACGTGCGATGGAATTCGGAGGCGTTGAGCTGGAGATTGAGCGTGACAAGACTCCTGCACGATTTGCAACCTTTGAATGATCATCCTTGATACAAACGTGATTTCGGAGTTGGTGAATCCGCGATGTAGCCCTGCTGTTCGCTCCTGGCTTGATGCCCAAATTGATGAGGCGATCTTTACTACGACGATCAATCTCTCTGAATTACTTCTGGGGGTTGAATTACTCCCGCAGGGCAAACGACGCGAAAGACTTTTGCAGCTTTTAGAAGAATTTTTCGAACGGATGGGAAAAGACCATGTTCTCCTGTTCGACGAACCTTCCGCCAGAGCTTATGCGCTCATCATGAGTCGCAGCAGATCGCACGGCCGTGCGATTTCGATAGCGGATGGGCAGATTGCGGCTGTAGCGGCGGTGCATGGGTTTGCTGTGGCTACGCGGGATACTTCTCCGTTTGAGGCTGCGGGAGTTTCGGTGATCAATCCGTGGGAGATGTGATCTAACTACCACGCCAGTTCTCAAAGGCGAGACCTGGGGCACTCACATTTTTCCTTATCCAATTATTGATTATTTGCTGTAGCGCTTTTGGTGCCAGATCCATGCGGTGCGGATGATGTCGTCGATTTGGGGGTAGTTGGGCTTCCAGTTGAGCTCGGCGATGGCTTTGGCGCTACTGGCGATCAAGAAGGCGGGGTCACCGGCGCGGCGGGGTTCGATCTGGACGGGGATGGGGTGGCCGGTGACGCGGCGAACGCTGTCGATGACTTCTTTCACAGTGAAGCCGGCGCCGTTGCCGAGGTTATAAATGAGGCGATGGTCAGCAGCGCGGGGCGTTTCGAGGGCCTGCAGGGCGAGAATGTGAGCGTCGGCGAGGTCGGAGACGTGGATGTAGTCGCGGACGCAGGTGCCGTCGTGGGTGGGGTAATCTTCGCCGAAGATTTTAATGGCGGCACGGCGGCCGAGGGCGACGTCGAGGATGAGGGGGATGAGATGAGACTCGGGTTCGTGGGCTTCACCGCGAGTGATGATACCGCTTCCCTTTCCGCCGTCTTCAGGGGCTCCGGCGACGTTGAAATAGCGGAGCGAGGCGGAGCGCAGGCCGTGGATCTTGTGGAACCAGTTGAGCATGTACTCGACGAGGAGCTTAGACTCGCCGTAGGTATTGGTTGGCTTGAGGGCGGCGGTTTCGGGGATCGGAACGGTCTCAGGCTCGCCGTACACGGCAGCGGTGGAGCTGAAGACCAGGCTCCTGGGGCCGGCGGCGTGAACCGCTTCCAGCAGGGCAAGGGTGGAGGCGGTATTGTTGCGGAAGTAAACCTCGGGGTATTTCATGGATTCGCCGGCTTCGATGAGGGCGGCGAAGTGGAGGACACCATCGAAGGAAGCGTTTTCATCGGTGGCCCGGCGAAAAAGTCCTTCGATTTGAGTGCGATCCGCGATGTCGGCTTCTACGAATTCGACGCCGGAGGGAACCTCTTCGCGACGGGCGTGGCAGAGGTTGTCGACGACGACGACCGAGTGACCCTGCCGGGCGAGGAGAGCCGATACTGTACCTCCGACATAACCCGCACCGCCGGTAACCATGACTTTCATAAAAAAATTACCCCTTTAAGACTCAGTTGATATAACTTTAGACTATACACAGGCAGAACAGGCTCTTCGGAGCACCGGGGCTGTTCGAAAGATCGTCTTAAGGACGACTAGCCGGAGCAGGTTGACTGAAGTGCCGGAACGCGGAGTCAATAAGTTGTTGCTACAACTAGTTGATTTCACTGCGTAACCGACGCCAGTACGTGGGGAGTGTTGGACTTAAACGGCGTTTTTGGATTGCGAGATTCTTTGAAATCCAGATACCTGCCGTGAACGATTCATACCGCTATCCGTCTTAAGAGTTGTGTGCATCTAACTCTTGCAGGCAGCGCCTAAATTGGCCAAGCCTGGTGATGTATGCGGATTTCACCAGCTTTGCTGCACGGATTTTCCTCCCCCATAAGGTATCCGTATCGGCCAATGCAACTCAGCCCGGCGAAAAGGCCGGCTAACCGTGGGTGAAAGTACCACGTGATCGAGGACTGAGGACATGCCATCGACTCCCTATGCTGGACGTACGCGTTTTGGATTGCTACCTGAACCGGAGAGCAACCCCGCATCGTTTCTAACCAGCTGCATCATCAACGGCGCCATCCTGGCTCTGCTCATCGTTTTTGGAACGGTGGCGCACCATGAAATTGAGGTGCGCAAGATGGAATCAACGGAGATCGTCTTTCCGACGACACCTCCGCCACCGGTCGTGGTCAAGGTGAAGGTGCCCCCGGCGCCCAAGGTGCCCGAGCCGCCGAAGCCCCAGGTGGCCAAGCTGGAGCCTCCCAAGATCAAGCTGCCCAAGATTGAAGTCAAGCCTGAGACCAAGCCTTTGCCGGCAGTGAAGGAAGCGATCGAAATGCCCAAAGTGGCGGCGGCCAAGCCTGCCATCGTGCTGGCACCGCAACCCAAGGCGGCATTGGCTGCTGCGGCTGCCCCGGCTCTGACGCCGCAGCAGCATCCTTCAGTTGAGCCCGTACACCTGGGCGATCTGAATGGCGTGCGGCCCAATCCGAATGCGACGCGACCGGCGACGGTGGCTGCGCTCGGGAATCCTTATGGAGGATCGCAGGGCAAAGCGGAAGCACCCCGTGGCGTGGTTGGTTCCACTGGTTTCGGGAACAGCATCAAGTCCGGTTCGAACGCGGGTACCATTGGCAAGGTAGCTTCAGCGGGTATTCCCGGTGGCAATGGCACGGCGCAGACAGGCGGTACGGGCAATCCAGGCAGAGTAGCTGCCGCTGGGATTCCTGGCCTCTCCACGGCCGGCAATACGCCATCGACTACTGCTGCTGCTGCCGAGGCCAAGACGACGCCGCCAGTTTTGTTAAGTCATGCCCAGCCCGAGTATACGAGCGAGGCAAAGCAATTGAAGATCCAGGGGGATGTAGTTCTTCGCGTAACGATTACGACGGGTGGGCAGATGGTGGTCCATAACGTCATTCACGGCCTGGGGCATGGTTTGGACGAATCGGCCATGCGATCAGCACCAACGTACAAATTCCGTCCAGCCACGCAGAACGGCCAGCCGGTTGAGTACACCACGAACATCATCATCAAATTCCAGACGGCGTAGCCACAGAGCGCGCACTGGATTCCACTTTGGCCGCAAGCCCGGAAGAGGCACGAACGGTCAAAGCTTGAAGCGAACTTTCACATTAGGAGCTAGACATGAAGTTTCGGAAGATCTCCCTCCCCTTCCTGATGATCGCGCTGGGTGTGAACCTGGCCTACGCCAAGAAGACTCCCAAGTTTGAAAAGGCACACCAGCTCACCCCTGAACAGTCGGCCCTGGTGGAAAAGGCGATTGCCCGCGAGAAGGTGGTCATCAAGAACATCCAGGAGCGCACGCCACTGGTGGAAACGTACATCCAGCAGATGCGGCCGGATGAGAAGCTGTACCAGGTTCCGACCAGCGATACGTACATGCTGAACCGCGTGGATTTCCGCAAGACCTTCGGCGACAAGCCGTATGCGGCGCGCACCGATAAGAAGCAGGGATTCTTCAAGGGATCGCTGGGCGCTTTCGCCAACATCGGCAAGGCACTCCATCTCGACAAGGAAACTTTCAATGTCGATGGATTCACACAGATGATGTTCCTGGATCCTACCGGCTTCGATCAACAGCACTATGTCTTCAGCTATGTGCGCCGTGAGTTTCTGGGCAGCGTCCGGACGTGGGAGTTCGACGTGCAGCCCAAGGTTTCCGGGGTTGGACGTTTCTACGGCCGGGTGTGGATCGAGGACCAGGACGGCAACGTAGTCCGCTTCAACGGCACCTATACCGAAAGCACGAGCGAAGACAACAGCAAGGAGTATTTCCACTTCGATAGCTGGCGCATGAATATGCAGCCGGATCTGTGGCTGCCGGTAGCGATCTACGTGGAAGAATCGCAGCGCGTGGAAGGCAACAAGCAGGTCGGCCTGCGAGCGCAGACTCACTTCTGGGGCTATTCCCTGACGCTGCCGACGCGCGACAGCGAGAATGTTTCGGTGCAGGTGGAAGGCGCTGTGGATCAGAGCGCGGATTCGCAGGATATGACACCGCTGCAGGCGACACGGCAGTGGGTTTCGCAGGCGGAGAACAACGTCATCGACCGCCTGGTGCAGGCTGGATTGCTGGCTCCGCCGAGCGACTTCGACAAGACGCTGGAGCAGATTGTCACCAACCTCGAGGTTCCGAACAACCTGAACTTCCCGGACCCGGTGCATTGCCGGATTCTGCTGACCACGACAGTGGAAGCCACGACGATCGGCAACACCATCCTGCTGAGCAAGGGCCTGATCGACACGCTGCCGAATGAGGAATCGATTGGCGCGGTTGTGGCCTTTGAACTGGCGCATGTGGCTCTGGGACATCACATCGACACCCGCTACGCCTTCAACGATCGCCTGCTCTTCCCGGACGAGTCGTCGTTCCAGCGGATCAAGATGAACCACTCGGACGCGGATAATGCAGAGGCTGCGAAGCGGGCAACCGAGTATCTCTCGACCTCGATCTACAAGGACAAGACTTCCAACGCGGGCCTCTACTTTGCCCAGCTGGCGGATCGCGGCAAGGCCTTGAAGCAGTTGAATACGCCGAAGCTGGGCGACTCGATGCTCAAGGTGGATGGGACGCCATGGATGGCAGAGCTGGCCAAGAGCGCGCCGAAGCTGAACCCGGACGACACGACGCAGGTAGCGGCTTTCCCATTGGGAAGCTGGCTCAAGACCGATCCGTGGGACGACAAGGAGCACATGCTGAATGCGAAGCGGTATGCTCCGATGAATGCCCGCGACAAGATGCCATTTGAAGTGACGGCTATCTTCTACAAGCTGCAGCGTTACGAAGATGCGCAGAAGACGCCGGCAGGCAATATGCCGACGGGTACCGCGACACCTGCACCCGCTGCCGGGACACCGGCGCCGACAGGAACCAACTAACATCAACTCACAGGAAGTCGAAGGGATAAGCCGGGAGGTGTTGGGCAACTGAGCCTAAACCCCTCCCGGCTATACTTTTGTTACCACCCGGGCCCAACCTGGATTGGACGGATGACTCTCTAATCTCCCGCAGAACAGTTTTCGGAACAACAATCGGAATACCAATTGGCACAAGGCGGGGCTCAGTTGAGGACATTCAGGATACTTTCTGATGATTTGGAACAAGCGCTTTTTTGTTTTTTTCTTCTTTCTTTCGATCTTCGGTCATGGAATTATGCGGGCGCAGGTTGCGCCTACCGCTTTCAAGAGTCCAATCTCGCTCACCGCTGGCGGCATGGTTTCCGCCTTCCATCCGGACTACATTCCCAATAAACTGGCCGGCGTCGGGGTCTATGTGGACCTGAATCTCTTTCATGGCATAGGCCTGGAGGCGGAAGGCCGCTGGCAGCGTATTCACGAAACTTACGGTATCAGCCAGGACAACTACCTGATTGGGCCGCGGGTGAAGATACTGCATGTCTGGCGGGCGCAGCCGTATGTAAAGGCGTTGGGCGGGTTCTCAAATATGAATTTTGAGGACAACATCGCGCACGGACGTTTTACGACGGTGGCTTTTGGCGGAGGGATCGACATCAACCTGACACGGCGCTGGAGCGTGCGGGCGATCGATGCAGAGTACCAGCTCTGGCCGTCGTTTCTGGGTGGGCATCTGCAGCCGTATGGAGCGAGCGCGGGGATCGGGTACCGGATCTTTTGAGCAGAAGCGGGCTGTGCATATTGCAGCGGTGTCTGCAGTCTTCCCGCTCCTGATTCAAAGCAGATCCTTCGCTTCCCTACCCCGGCCGCTCAGGATGACAATTTCAGAAAGATCAACGACTCAGGAATTAGTCATTCTGATTCAACGTCTGCAGGGCGTTGTCGACTACTTTGACCCATCGGACGTCGGGCGAAGCGTTGGAGGCGTACTCGTCGTGCCAGTTCCACCACTGATATGGCTTGGTTTGGGGGTAGCCTTTGGGTGAATCCTCCCAATCCTCCTGGCGTCCGAGGGCGGTCATGTCGAGGTAGCTCCAGATGCTCCCCATGGCTTCGTCGCCGCGGCTGTTGATGAAGTAGGTCCGGTAGATGTTATCGCCCTCGCGGATGAAGGCGTTATGGCCGTGCCATTCGTTCACGCCGAAGTCGAGATCGAAGTCGTCGGTGATGGTGTACCAGGGCATCTTCCAGCCCATCCTCGACTTCAGGCGCTCGATGTCGGGCTGCGGCGCGCGCGAGGCGTAAACAAGCGTAGTATCGCGAGCGTTGAGATGGGCGAGGTGAGAGACCTGATCCGCTCCCAGGGAACAGCCGCGGCAGGCGTGATCGGGCCAGCCGAAGACGCCTGGTTCGAAGAAGGCGCGGTAGACGATCAGTTGGCGGCGGCCCTCGAATAGATCGAGCAGGCTCGCTTTGCCGTTGGGTCCGTCGAACTGATACTGCTTCTCGACGGCCAGCCAGGGCATCCGCCGGCGCGCGGCGGCCAAGGCATCGCGCTCGTGGGTGAGCTGTTTCTCCCTGGCGAGCAGGTTTGTGTGAGCCGCGAGCCACTCGTCTCGCGACACGATCTGCGGTTTCTCAATCGTGCTAGTTGACATCTCGATATCTCCTTGGACATGAGTCAGGGACGGTTTCTACTGCTCCGTTTTCGTGTCGAAACCATCCGGATCGGGTTGAGCAGAGCTACTGTCTGCGGCGTTCTTTATGCCGAATCTCCTGATTGCGATTGCCGCGAGCCCGCCGGTGGAGGTGACGCTGGCGGCAATCAGCATGGCAGTTGTCAAGCACACTGGACACATGAATTTCTCCTCACTTGTGGCCCGTCAATCCGTGATGCGGCGACGATGCCGTCTGTTGTCAGCGAGCCTCGGCGTGCTTGCGAACGCGGTCGTGCATCGAGGCCCAGCCTTTGTTCATGCCTGCCTTGTGCTCGTCAGAAACGAAGCCGAGCGCGGTGTGCTTGAAGGCGATCAAGGTTCCGCCATCGATTTCGCTCAACCGGTATTGCACGTTGGAAACGAAGGGGAACGAGGCGAACAATGGACCTACGAACTCCAGCAGCGTAGGCCGCATGATGGCTTTGATGTTGGCCCAGAAATGCCCGTTGCCATCACCCATGTCGCGGTACCACCGGCCGCCAGGCCAGGGTTCGATCTTCATGTTGAGCGACTTGCCGTCAGGCGTCTCGTTGCCGGGGCCGAGTTGCTCGAGCAGCGCGGCAAAGGTTACATCCAGAGGCGCCTGGACGTGGATTTCCTGGTTAATCGTAAGGGTCAGGTCTTCTAAGGTCTGGTCGGTGGCAATCATTTTTTCTCCTTGAGATTTAGGGAATTCAGATCGGTTGGGTCCTGGCGGACGATGGCTTCGGCGCGCTCCTTGACGCGATGCAACTGGTGCTGCCAGTAGCGCTCGAAGGTTGCGGCCCAGGCATGCAGGGGGCGTATGGCCTCGGCGTTGGTGCGGTACAGCTTTTGGCGGCCCTGGCAGCGCATGCGAACCAGCCCTACATCGCGCAACACACGCAGGTGCTTGGAGACGGAGGGCTGTTCCAGGCCAAGGGCGGCCACAATCGCCGTCACAGGCCGTTCTTCCCCCGCAAGATAGGTCAGAATCTCTCGCCTGCGGGGCTCAGCGACCGCGTTGAATGCATCTGAGGTGGTACTCGCTCTTGCCATGACGGAACATTACATTCCTATATGGGAATGTGTCAAGCGTGTGAAGTGTGGAGTGCGAAAGGCTGGGGGACAGGCTGGCTGTGGTTTTCCGGGTATTTGCGGGTGCGTGGGTTGTTGCTTTGGCGCTTGAGAACGGTTGTTCTACCGGGCGATAACGTCGATGGCAACGGGAATGGAGTGCGGCGGCATGCAGACCTGGTTGTTGCAGGCCTGGTAGTGGAGCGTACCTTCGACCAGATGCTCGCCTTTGGCGGCGACCAGCTCAGTGTGGATAGTGAACTCGCCGGTGTAGACGCTTAGCTTTTCCTTGGAATCGAAAGGGAAGCTGAAATCGATGCCGGGAGGAAAATTGGCATTGGCGAGGCGCACGCCGGAGGTTTCAGGCAGCTTGAGCGTGGTGGGGATGAGCTCTTCAGCACGCGGCGTGTGCGAGTTGATATGCAGCCCGGCAGCTACTTTGAAATGCAGGTCGACGGCTGTGGGTTTGTCCGCTGCCAGCGTGACCTGCTCGGGAAACAGATAGGCAACCGCGGCGGGTTTGGCGCTGGTGGCGTGGGGCTTCTCATCGAAGTTCGGAGCCTGCGCGGTTAATGGCAAAGCCGCAAGAATCAATGCGAGCGGCGCGAGGCGATTCATTACTTCCCTTCTCCCAAGGCTTTGATGATGTTGTCTTCAAGGTCGCTCTTGGAAGTCAGGCCGAAGGTTGCGGCGACGATGGTGCCGTTGCGATCGACAAAGTACGAGGTGGGATAGACGTCGGTATCGCCGTAAGGCTTGGCGATGCTGTCTCCATCGAGGAGGACAGGATAGGGAATGTGCATCTGGGCCACGGTTTTTTCGATGCCGGCCTTGTCTTTGGCGAGGAGCTTGGGATCGTCTTTGTCGAGATCGTCGAAGGAGACGCCGAGGATTTCAAAACCCTTGGGCTGATACTGCTTTTCCAGCTCGATGAGCCAGGGGGTTTCGATCTTGCAGGGGGCGCACCAGGTGGCCCAGAAGTTGATCTGAACCGCTTTGCCTTTGTAGTCGGCGAGAGAGACTTTTTCACCTTTGAGATTGGTGAGGGTAAAGGCCGGGGCGGGCTTGCCGACCAGGGGCGAGGTCATGTGGCCGATGCCGGCGTCGCCTCCGCTGCCTGCTGAGCCGTTGTCAGCGACGAGGACTGCCTGATTTTGCCGAGCCTGAAGCGCGAGCGCAACCTGACGGCGATTTTGCCAGTTGGCCCAGCCCGCGGTGCCAAGAAGTACGAGGACAAAGACGACAATCGATACGACAAGAACGTTACGCTTCACGAAATCAATCACCCCTAACCATTGTAAGGCGGTTGTGGTTTTGATGATCCGGACCAGCCTGGGGTTACAGAAGCTGAAACTGCTACCATCGGAAGCGCATGGGAAGTCACGATGAAAAGATGACGCCCGCGGAGCTGGTGCGGACCGAGGCGGCGGCGCTGGAGGCTCTGGCGGAGCGCCTGGATGGCACAATGGCGGCGCGGTTTGAGCAAGCGGTGGAGCTGGTGGTGCGCTGCGGCGAGGGGCGCGGACGCGTGGTGCTGACGGGGATGGGCAAAAGCGGCATTATTGCGCAGAAGATTGCCGCGACGCTGAGCTCTACGGGGTCGCCAGCGCAGTTTCTGCATCCGGCAGAGGCGGTGCATGGAGACCTGGGCGTGCTGATGCCGGGGGATGTGGTGGTGGCGCTTTCGGCGAGCGGCGAGACGGAGGAGATTCTGCGGCTGCTGCCGGTGCTGAAGCGAAAGGGCGATGCGCTGATTGCGTTCTGCTGCAATGAAGGCTCGACGCTGGCGCGGGCGAGCGACGTGGTGCTGGATGTGGGCGTGGAGCGTGAGGCGTGCGGGCTGAATCTGGCTCCGACGGCTTCAACGACGGCGATGCTGGCGTTGGGCGATGCGCTGGCGATTGCAGTGAGCCTGCGGAAGGGATTTGCGGCGGAGGATTTTGCGGATCTGCATCCGGGCGGGAAGCTGGGGGCGACACTGGCCAAGCGGCTGAAGCGGGTAAGCGAGCTGATGCATGCGGGCGAGGCGATTCCGATGGTGGCGGCGGGGACGCGGATGACGGATGTGATCTACGAGATGAGCCGCAAAAAGCTGGGGCTGACTACAGTGCAGGAGGATGGGCGACTGCTGGGCGTGATTTCAGATGGCGATCTGCGACGGCTGCTGGAGCGCGAGGGTGGGGCCGCGCTGGAGCTGACGGCGGGCGAGGCGATGAATCGAGAGCCGAGGACGATTGCAGCGGGCGAACTGGCGGCGCGGGCTCTGGCGGAGATGGAGGAGCGGAAGATTACTTCGCTGGTGGTGGTGGATGCGGAGAGGCGCGTAGAGGGCGTGCTGCATCTGCATGATCTTTGGGGGATGGAGTTGATTTGAGATATTTCCGTATCGAGCGGGCGCATAATTATTAGAGCGAGGTGCTGCACGATGGCGAGTATTACGATTCAACTTGACTCAGCAGTACAGGCCCGGCTGGCAGAACTGGCTGATGCCAGGCAGCAACCGGTTTCCGACGTAGCAGCGGAAGTCATCGCCATGTACGTTGCTGCTAACAGCTGGGAACATCAACATATACTCCGCGGCTTAGGGGAGCTGGAAGCCGGCGAAGGCGTTTCTCATGAGCGGGTAGCGGAGTGGTTGGATAGCTGGGGGACAGAGAATGAGTTACCTACACCAAAATGAAGATTCGATGGTCCCTAACAGCCATCTCTGACGTTGAGGCAATTCGCGACTATATCGCGGCCGAAAACCCTTCCGCAGCACACAAGATTTCAGTAGCAATCAAAGAGTCTGTCGGCCGATTGAAGAACTTTCCATTGTCTGGCCGTGCGGGACGAGTGCCAGGAACCCGTGAGCTTGTCATTCCGGGAACTTCATACATTGTGGCGTACAAGATCGACACGGACGAGGTGGTGATTGCCGCAGTCTTGCATGGACGCCAGCGTTGGCCGGGATCGTTTCTTTAGGTTGTGTCAGAAATTTTGGTGTGCTGCGGTTGCATGAGTTTTTGGGGGATAGAGTTGTTTAGGCTCCTGTGCCATAAGTAAGCAACTGCCTATAAAAAGCAGATCCTTCGCTACGCTCAGGATGACAATCATAAAGGAAACCAATAACCCGGGCGACTCTAGGAGACAAAAAACGGAGCTCTGGATTTGCGCGCTACTACTTCATATATCCGCGATGTCAATAAGCAAAGCGGAAAAGTTCTCTTCATAATTCACACGCAGCAGGTATCTGTCAGAGGAAGGCGTCGATCAAAATCGAATACCTTCCTTGTACACTTTGAATCCCGCCGCTCTTAAGCATTTCTTAGAACTTGCCGAGGCGGATGCGGATTATGGTGGGTTCGTTGGGCTGGAATTGGAGGCCGCGGTCGGTTTCGTCGCCGTTCCAGAGGCGGAGTTTGTGCCATTCGCCGTTTTCGTAGGTACCCTGCTCGGCGGCGAGGATCTGCATGCGCTGGCCGGCGAGTTTGCCGGGCTGGTGGAAGCTGATGCTGGCGTCCATGCCGGTGACGACGAACTCGTCCGGGCCGAGCTGGGCGACGAGGGCGACGCCGTGGGCGTCTTTGGTGCCGGGCGGGCGGCGGCCGTCGTGTTGCGGAAAGCCGAAGGAGACGGTGGCCTGCCAGGGACCAAAGTCGAGCTCCTGCTGGGCTGCGCCGGGTTCTTCGACAGCGGTTTTGAGGTGGCCATCGAAGTTCCACTGGGCGATCTGTCGGCTTATAGGACCGAGAAGGGCGAAGTTGGCGGCATGGGCCTTGGGCGGATCGTTGCCCTGAATGTTCCAGCCGGACTGGTCGATGCCGAAGGGGGCGAAACCGATGGCTCCGTTGCCGAGGGCGTAGAAGAGAACCTTGGCATAGCTGTCGTTGCGGCCGATTTCCGGGATGACGAGCGGATTGTCGGGGCGATGGTAGGTGTGGAGGATGTCGCGGACGAAGCCGGAGTCGTCGGAGTAGATGTCGGGACCGATCCAGTCAAGAGCAGGAGCAAGGGCGCGCCACATGGCAACGCGCTTTTGCACGGGGCCGCCGCTGGGATAGCCGACACCGGGCTGATCGAGGCGGCGCTCGGGGAGCTCGGCGGGCGGGTAGTCCACCCAGACGTTGACGTAGAGCGGGATGGCGAATTCGGCTTTGCCGGCGGTGGCGATTTCATTGACGTATTTGGCCTGGTAGTAGGCCTGAAAGACTTCATCGGCTTCACCGGGGTAGACCTGGGACCAGGTGCCGGGCTTGCGGTGATCGACGGCGAGAAGGTCGGCGGGAACCTGTTTGGCGAATTCGGCGTTGGCCTCGGGCGAGTTGTCGCGGGCGGTACCGATGCCGCCGGACTCGTTCTCAACCTGCACGGTGATGACGGTGTGGTCGGTGGAGTCGATTTCTTTGAGGTGGTGCATGAGGGCGACGAAGGCTTTCTTGTCGGCCTCAAGGTTGGTGCGGCTGTTGGCGGAGAGAACATCGGTCAGCTCGCCGTCGGGGCGGATCATGCGCGGAAAACGTTTGGTGTCGGTCTTGACCCACTCGGGGGCGTAATGCATCTGGCCGTTTTTCCAGGTGCCGAACCAGAGAAGGACTATATGGATTTTGTGCTGGCGCGCGCCCTGTACGAGGGCGTCGACGAGCGAGAAGTCGAAGTGGCCTTCGGTGGCTTCCATCTGCTCCCAGTAGACGGGGGCCTCGATGGTGTTGGCGTGAAGGGACTCGATGGACTGGAAGACCTGGGGCAATTCACTGGGCCAGGCGCTGGAGTTGTGGATCTGTCCGCCGAGCAAGAGGAAGGGTTTGCCATCGACGAGGAGAGCGTAGCGGCCGTCCTTCTGGACGAGCTTGGGAGCCTCTTCGGCATGGAGAAATGGCGCGCAGGAGAGCGCGACGGCGAGAAGGAGTGCGGGCAGGCGGGAGATTTTGAGCATGGTTGGGTACCCCGGTTAATGTAATCGTATACATAACGGTATGCAACTGTTGTTTTCAGTGAGAGCTCGGGAAAATGGATAGGCATGCGTGACAAATGAGCAGGAGTTGCTGCGCTACACTGACTGTTAGGCGGTGAGCAGGTATGTCGATTACTTCTTCCGTTGAGATGCACAAGTCTGAGGCTTCCGCCGGGCAGACTGCGGGAGGCGCACCTGCCGTGCGCGGCGCGGTTGCCTGGTCGGGCTTTCTGTTCGCCATGTTGCAGAGCCTGTGCACGTTCTTTGGCGCGGCGAACGGGCTACGCACGGTGATTGGTCTGGGAGCGATTACCCTGAGCGCGGGGCAGGCGGCGTTTGTGGATGAGTTCCACTCGGCGTGGTTTCGTCGGCCGATGAATGGAATTGCGCTGGCCGGCGCATTGCTCAATCTGATTGTGCTATGGCAGGTTCGGCGGCTGCGGGCGCGCCCCGCTGCGGCGTGGCGGGTGCAGCCGGTGTCTGCGAAGAAGCTGCGCGGGGAACGGTTGCAACTGGTGCTGGCGGTGGCGACGATTGTGCTGGTGGCGGTGGAAGAGACGCTGCATTTGATGCAGCATGGGCGGCTGTAAGTGCGAGTTGCCGCTAAATCCCTCCGAAGCAGACGATTGATCAAAGTCATCGTTGGCTTCATCCTTTGCCTGAGTGCTGTCGGCCTCTTTATTTTCTCTCCGTTACGGATGTGGTGGGAGATTGAAGATCAGCCTCATGTCTACTCGATCACGTGGCGATCAGGACTTGCTTTTCTCACCCTCGTAATTCTCACTCAGTGGCTTTCCGGGGTTCTGGTTCGTTTACTACAGTACTGCTGGTCGTTACTCGTTTCTCGCACGCAGCAGATTGACACCCAAAATCTGCAGGCCTAGGCTGAATACATGGAAATCGAACTCACCCCGGAGCAGGACTCGTTTATCCACCTCGGAATCAAAGAGGGCCGCTTTCGCGATGAGAAAGATGCTGTGCGGCAAGCGATGACTTTTTGGGAAGAGCGGGAGCGCAGGCGGCTGGAACTGATTCTCTCGATCGAGATGGCGGAGCAGTCGCTAGACGCAGGGGAAGGCGAGATTTATACCGAAGAAACGCTTCCTCAGCTTACCGAAAATGTGCGCAGACGCGGAATGGAACAGCTTGCGAGGAAATAATGCACGTTCGTCTTGCGCCGCAGGCTCGCGCCGATCTGGATGCGATCTGGTTATACATAGCAGAGGATAGCGGCAACTTCGACCTTGCTACTCGCATCGTTGACCGCATTCGCGAAACATTTGACCTTCTGGCTAAATTTCCTGAGCTGGGCAGGCGACGCGATACAGACATTCGTCCCGGTATTCGCAGCCTGATAGTCGATACCTACGTGGTGTTGTATCGGATTCGCTCCAGAGAACTACAGATTGCGCGTGTTGCACATGGAAATCAAGATCTCAGTGGACTGTTTCCGGAAGAATGACAGTGCTGACTGCTCGCGACTGAGCATGATTCTTCCCAGATACAATTGAGGAATTGCTTTTATATCCCGCGCTTCCCTGGCGCGGGTGGAAAGATTGAATCCTACCTGTATGCATCGTTGGTCGAAACTGTTTGTTCCTACACTGCGTGAGGCTCCTTCGGATGCCGAGGTAGCCAGCCACAAATTTCTGTTGCGGGCCGGATATATCCGGCAGCTTGGCGCGGGAATTTACAACTATCTTTTTCTCGGGCAGCGGTCGCTGAATAAGATCATCGGCATTGTGCGCGAAGAGATGGATACGATCGGGCAGGAGTTTTATCTGCCGGCGATTTTGCCGCGCGAATTGTGGGAAGAGAGCGGGCGCTGGAGCGTGATGGGCGACAACATGTTTCGCCTGAAGGACCGCAAGGGCGCGGAGCTGTGCCTGGGCATGACGCACGAGGAGGTCATGACCAACATTGCGCGTAACGAATTACGCAGCTATAAGCAGCTGCCGCAGATCTGGTACCAGATCCAAAACAAGTTTCGCGACGAGCCACGGCCGAAGGGCGGGCTGCTGCGGGTGCGGCAGTTCACGATGAAGGATAGCTACTCCTTCGACCTCGATGCAGCGGGGCTGGATAAGAGCTTCGATCTGCATGATGCGGTGTACCGGAAGATCTTTACACGCTGCGGGCTGAAGTTTGTGGCGGTGGAGGCGGACTCGGGCGCGATGGGCGGATCGCAGTCGCAGGAGTTCATGGTGTATACCGAGGCCGGCGAGGATCTGATTGCGAGCTGCCCGGTGTGCGGCTATGCGGCCAATACAGAGAAAGCCATTTCGCGGCTCGATGCTGTGGTGGAGATGGAAGCCAGTGGAGATGGACTGCCTGAGCTGGTCTTCACTCCAGGATGCGCGGCTATCAGTGATGTTGCTGAGTTCTTCAAGATTTCTCCGGCGAGCGATATCAAGTGCGTGGCGTATATGGCGCTGAAGCGCGGGGAAGGCAAGAACCCCGACACGTGGCATGGCGTTGCGGCATTCCTGCGCGGCGATCACCAGGTGAACGAGACCAAGCTGATGGCGGCGATAGGCGCGGCGGAGCTGCGTACGATGAATGGCGAGGAGTTGCAGACATTCATGCAGGGGCCCGCGGGCTATCTTGGACCGGTGGGTTTGACGCCGGCTGCCAAGCCTCTGACGGACGGCCTGACTGTGGTTCTCGATAAGGGCCTTGAGGGCCGCAGCAATCTTGTCGCGGGCGCGAACAAGATGGACTACCACTTGCGCAATGTAACGCCGGGGCGGGATTTCAAATGGACGGTTGCGGCGGATATTCGCACGGTAAATGAGGGCGAGGCGTGTCCGACGATGAACGCGGATGGAACTCCGTGCACGGGCAAACTCGTAGTAGGTAAAGCGGTAGAAGTGGGGCACATCTTCAAGCTGGGATACAAGTACACGGAGTCGATGGGCGCGACGGTGTTGGACCCGAACGGCAAGGAAGTGAAGCCGATCATGGGCTGCTATGGCATCGGCATCGAGCGCATTTTGACGGCTGCCATCGAGCAATCGAACGACGCAAACGGATTCTGGCTACCGCCGAGTATCGCGCCTTTTACGGTGGTGGTGACGGTAACCAATGTGACGGACGCCCTGCTGCGCGAAACCGGCGAGAAGCTGGCGGCGGAGCTTGAGTCGGCGGGGCTGGATGTACTGCTGGATGACAGAGACGAGCGTGCCGGAGTCAAATTCAAGGACGCCGATCTGGTGGGTATTCCCTATCGCATCAATGTTGGCAAAAAGACGTCTGAGGGCAAGGTTGAGTTGGTGACGCGGTCTGTGCCGGGCAGCGAAGATTTGCTCATTGAGGAAGTAGTGGGACGGTTGAAGGGGCTGGTTGGATAGAGTGCCGGAGCCTTTACTCGTGCTGATACGACACTCTCTCGATGAGCGCTTTTTGATGGAATGAGGCAATCAATATGGCAGTACGAGTCCGGCTTCCACAGGCACTGGCACGACGCACATTGAGCGGTACGCTGCTGCGTTGGGCGCTGGTGAGCGTGGCGGCGGTGGCGGTGATTTTTTTCATCGTCGCAACCTTCTACTACTACCGTTACCAAGGCATTGTGGATGAGCGGTTGAAGCAGCCTCTCTTTGCTACGACAGCCAAGATTTACGCCGCTCCGCGCGAGGTAAGGCCGGGACAGAAGCTTAGTCCAACGGCGATTGTGAACGAATTGCGCGCGGCGGGTTACACGGCTGAGGGCTCCGCTCAACCGTCGCCGCTGGGCACCTATACGCAGTCGCGCGATAGCGTCTCGGTACGCCCAGGACCGCAGAGCTACCACTCGCAGGATGGAGCGACGATTCAGTTTGAAGAGGGCGTGGTTCATGCGCTGGTGGATGAACGCGGCCAGGCTCTCTCAAGCTACGAGTTGGAACCGCTGCTGGTGACTGGCCTGAGCGAAGACGCCAACCGCACCAAGCGGCGGCTGCTTACCTTCGACGAGATTCCGCAGAACCTGGTTCATGCCGTGCTGGCCATTGAAGACCGGCGCTTCTTCGAACACAGCGGCGTCAACTACTTCAGCATGATCAGCTGGGCATGGCATGACGTGGTCGGCGACCGCAAACACAAGGGCGGCGCATCGACCCTGACGATGCAACTGGCCAAGCTGCTCTTTCTCTCGGACAATGGAACGATCCGCTACAAGCTGGTGCAGATCATGGTGGCCTTCAATCTTGAACATCGCTTCGACAAGAAGCAGATCTTTGAGATGTATGCGAACCAGATCAACCTGGGCCAGCAGGGCAGCTTTGCGATCGATGGCTTCGGCGAGGCTTCGCAGGCGTATTTCGGCAAGGATGTGAAACAGCTGAATCTTGCCGAGAGCGCGATGCTGGCAGGCATCATTCAAAGGCCAAACTACTTCAATCCTTACCGGCATCCGGAACGCACGATGGAGCGGCGCAATCTGGTGCTGGACTCGATGGTCGAGACCGGCGCGATCACTAAAGAGCAGGCGGAGCGCGCGAAGGCTGAGCCGCTGCATCTTTCGCAGCAAAGCGTAGATGCGAGCGAGGCTCCCTACTTTGTCGACCTGGTGCGCGACCAATTGATCCAGAAACTGGGAGAGCGCGACTTCAACCACGAGGGTTTGCATATCTATACCTCGCTCGATCCGGATCTGCAGCGCTCGGCAACACAGGCTGTGGACAGCATGATGCATGTGGTGGATGAGCAAGTGGAGAAGCTGCATGCGCGACGTCATCAGGGCAAGTCGATAGAGAAGGCTGAGCCGGTCACATATCCGCAGGTGGCGCTGGTGGCGCTCAATCCGCATACAGGCCAGGTGCTGGCTCTGGTGGGCGGACGTAACTATGGCAACAGCCAGTTGAATCATGCCATTGCGAAACGGCCTACGGGCTCGATCTTCAAACCGTTTGTCTATGCGGCTGCATTCAACGAGTCGGTGGCGGGAACGCAGTTGCCGGGGCATGACGAATTGTTTTCGCAGATCACGATGCTCAACGACGAGCAGACGACCTATGAAGTGGGCAACCAGGAGTACACACCGCGCAATATGCACGGGTATCACGAAGAGGTGACGGCGCGCTATGCGCTGCAGTACTCGCTGAATAATGCGACGATCGGGCTGGCTTCGCTGGTGGGCTTCGATCAAGTGGCGGCGCTGGCGCGGAGTGCAGGCATCAAGAGCGCGCGCGGAACGCCGTCGGTGGCGATTGGAAGCTATGATTCAACGCCGCTGGATATGGCAGGAGCGTATACGATTTTTGCCAACGGCGGTTTGCATCTGGATCCGTGGATGCTGGCGAGCGTGCGCACTCCGTCGGGCGACGTGATCAGCGATTACTCGCCGACTTCAAAGCAGTTGCTCGATCCGCGCGTGGCTTACCTGACTACGGACATGATGAAGAACGTGATCAACGCGGGCACGGGCAATGAAGTACGCAGGCGCGGTTTCACTGCGATTGCCGCGGGTAAAACGGGATCAAGCCACGATGCATGGTTTGCCGGATATACAAGCAACCTGTTGTGCATTGTGTGGGTGGGCAACGATGATTACACCAACATCGTGCTGCAGGGCTCACAGCTTGCGGCGCCGATCTGGGCGGACTTCATGAAGCGGGCAGTGGCGCTGCCGCAGTACTCCGACACGCATGATTTCAATATGCCGGAGGGCGTGCAGATGGTTGCGATCGATAAGGCGACCAATCTGCCTGCGGATTCAACCTGTCCGGGCGACACGTATAACGCGGCGTTTCTGGATGGCACGGTGCCGCAAGCCACGTGCTCGCATCCGAATTCTGACAAGCGCAATTTTTTGCAGAAGATATTTGGTCTCGGGGATAAGAAACCGTCGACTCCTTGAGTCCTGAACACAAATGCATCACCAGCCAGCATTCACGCGGAGAGAACGATGATCACATTGAAAGATGCGAAGCGCATTATTGAGACTGCCGAGAAGAAGGCGGCGGAGATTGGCCAACCGATGAATATCGCAGTTGCGGATGCAGGCGGCAACCTGATTGCGCATGTGCGCATGGATGGGGCATGGATTGGGTCGATCGATATTTCGATCAAGAAGGCTTACACTTCGCGGGCTTTCGATATTGCAACGAAGGATCTGGCGACGCATTCGCAGTCGGGCGGGCAGTTCTTTGGAATACACGCTTCGAATGATGGCAAGATCATGATCTTTGCGGGCGGAATTCCGTTGAAGAAGGATGGCAAGGTTGTAGGCGCGATCGGCGTGAGCGGCGGCTCGGGCGATCAGGACCATGCGGTGGCTGAGGCGGGCGCGGCTGCTTACTAGAGGAGCGTTCCGGTGGGTGCCCAGGTCTTAGAAGTGAGACGTGGACACCCGCCGAAAGGATCGCGCTCTGCAAGGCAGGCCACAGCTCATGGGTTAACGCCATTTTGGCTGAGTACATCCAGGATGGGTATCTTGTAGACTGCTCCGTCCGGGGCGGTGACCTGAGGGCTGCGCGGTTCGGAAAAAGCCCGACGGAACATTCCGTTCCAGCGGACCTGCTGAACAGGATCGTTGCCGTGATTGGTCTGCGCAGGCGCATCGTAGATGGTCGAGATGGCCTGAGCCTTGCCATTGAATTTGTTGATGATTGGCCGAAGGTCTGCGATGGCAGCACCGTGGTTCGGGTAGGTTCTGGTTTTCAGCTGCATGACTTCGATGAAGAGGTCACGGGCCAGGAGGGCCACGATGTCGTAGTGGCCCTGCTCGTGGACAAGGAGGGCATCGGGCGGCTGCCGCTTCCAACTTCGCTGCGTGTCCATGTTGATGGTGACGACTACGTTGTCTTCGAAACGGAAATTTCTCGTGCCTGGAATGACGGTTGGAGAAATGACGGGCAGGACGAAGTCTGCCTTAGTGAAAGCCTGCAGATTTGGCCTATGGGGGTCTGGGGTTCCCTGGAAATCGCTCCAGGCTAACGTTTTGACGAGTCCGACGAGACGAGATGGCATTCTACTTCCCTTCCTGCATGCGCATTTGCGGCCGATCTTTCCAAGCCCTGAATACGAGTTGGGACAGGCTTGCGAAGCGGTCTCATGCTAATGGCCGCGCGCGCCTTCAGCAAGTTGTGTTTCGGTGGAGCGAAACGTGTCTGCTGTGGGTGAAAATCATGACCTATGTGGATAACAATGTGCTGGTGCTGATGGCTTGAGCGGCCGCGCCGTAAGTAGAGGACACCTGGATCTCAAGATGCAGGTGTCGTTCTATTTGCCGCCGACTCGCTCCCATGCTTCGTAGCTGTTGGAGAAAACCTTCACACGCCTGTAGTGCTGGTAGAGGTAGCTGTAGAAGGGCTGCAGATGATTCGCTCCTGTCGCTTCGCGATGAAGAAATGATTCCTTCGAAAGGAGAATCATGAGAGGCGGACGGCGGAGCTCGAGCGCGGTGATGACGGCGCTCACTTGTTCGGGCCGGGTATAGTCTCCGGGGCCGAGCCCCTCAACGGGAGCGGCATCGTGGAGCGCGAGCGGAAGGATCAGGGGTGACAGGCCGAAGTACCATTGGCCGGGATGCGTGTGGTCGGCGGTCCAGCGATAGACTTCGGCGATGGCTGCATCGGGGATGGCAGTCCTGCCGGTGGGCAAATCGACGTATTGTCCGGGGCGAAGCTGCATTGCACCAACCTGTGCAAGCACGACTGCAAGCGAAGCGGCTGCAAGTCCAATGGCAATCGCTTTGTGCGTGCGAGAGGCGATGTGCTGCTTCGGGCTGCCGCCCTTGCTTAACAGCCAGGCGAGAAGGATCATTGCCGGAGGCGTGACGCAAGAGAGTCTCCGAATGGAGAGCGCCGGCAGCATGACGGCTAGCATGGCGACGCCGGTGATGGCGATCAACGCCAAGCGTGGCTTGTCCGATTCGATGTCGGCTCTGCGCCGCATCGCAATGAAGATTCCGATGTAGATGATGGGCTGAGCGCAATAAATGAAGGGAAAGCAAACCCACTTCAGGACTCCTGACCGGGCTTGGAATTCAGGCCATGCTCCGTGCCAGTTGTTGATGGGCACCGAACCGAAGTAACGCGCGGGGAAGACGATTACCTGCTCGAACCAACGATGAGCACCAGCAGCGAGGATGAAAGGACCATTGATGAGGCTGAAGATCACTACGGCTGAACAGCCCATGAGCAGGCAGCGTTGCCAGCATTGCGCCGCGCCGGATTTTTCATGCTGCGCGAGCCAGATGAAGTAGAGGATAAGTCCGATGGCTACTGCGGCACCTTTGGTTTGGGTAAAGCTAGCGGCCAGGCCGATGCATGCTCCTGCGATGAGGACACGTGATGTGGTGGCTCCGTTGAAGAGAGCGCAGACGGCGGCCATGATGGCTACTGTGCTGAACCAATGGTGCGTAGCATCGAGCGAGCCGTAAAGGATGAAGCCAATGAAGAGGATTGTGGGGAGCGCGACAAATGCGCCGGTGAGGAGGCGGGCCGCGCACCAGGTAAGCATCCACGTGGTGATGGCGGCGAGAGAAGCCATGACCAGGTTGGGGATCCATGGGGAGTGCGAGGTGAGGTAGAAGAGCGCGGCGTAGACGAGGTCAGTGCCGGGAGTGAGGAACTCGAAGAAGTCGCGGTAAGGGAGATCGCCGTGAAGGATACGCGCACCCTTGGTGGCGAAGCCGAGCTGGTCTCCCCAGAGGAGGATCGGGGTGCGCGGAAAGACGAAACCGCGCAGGTAGCAGGCGATGAAGGTGAGTGCGGCGAAAAGCGGAGCGGCGAGGCAGGTGGGGCGTTTCATGGAGTGCTGAGAATAGTTTCGCCTGCGGGTTTGAAACGGTGAATGGGCGCGACAAAGGAATGACAATTGAGGAGACGGTGCAATGGTGCCGTCTTTGCCGACCGCGCCGTTTTTCGGGCACCGGGGCTTTAGCGGAGATCGCTAGTTTGGGAGGTAATGTTGGGATCGACCGCCATCCGGGCGCAAACAAGAGCCGGAGTTACTTCCATTCGATTTTCTTGTATGCGGGATCGTAAACGCGATCTCCCCACTCGCTCGTAGCGTAGGCATCGGTGGCAATTGAGATCGCGTCCAACTTTGCATAATTGGCTGGGGAGGGGGCGGTCCCGGAAGCTTTTAGGCGCTGGAATTCGTCGCCGTTGATTTTTGTATAAAAGGTGATGACCAACGTCCCTACCTCGAATGAATTCATCATTACAAGCCCGTCAGGTGTTGTGACGGTTGAACCACGGCTCTTAAAGCCAAACCCATTGCTGCCAAACCTCATTCGCAGCTCGGCTAGAGTTGTGAGCCCAAAGTGAAGCTTGGGAAGATCGCATCCGGTATCATCGCTTTTGCCGTCCCAATCTGATTCGAGATAAGCGATCTTGCCTTCACTTCCCACGGTGACTGATAGCTCATTTCCGTTCGGAAGGTTCCATCGCTGCAGGCTCATTCCCTTGTAATTTTCCGTTTTCGCCGGCGGGCCTATTCGAGTCAGAATCTCCGACACTTCACCGGCCTTCAGTCCCACGAGTGTCTGTGACCAGCACAATGCAGCTTGACTTGCGCCCATGACCGACAGACAGAGGGCAAATTTACCCAATATTGTTTTCTTCATATGACTTGATCTCGCATCAACAATACATCAAATGACTCAGCACGCCATTGGACAAACAGGAACTTACCCAAGATCGAATGGCTCTTCCTGTTGGTCTCCTGGGATGGATTCTCCGTGGGCTATTTATTGCGCGGGGTGGGGAGAATCGACTGTCCAGCCACCGTCTGCGCCTTTGAAGAGGATGGCGGTAGCTGACTGGATGGATGTGTCAGCAGCAAGCTTAGGAAGTGCTCTCATCGAGGTGGGCGTGCGAACCCACTCGGGGATGCCTAAAACTTCGTAGCGGTAATCGACTGTGTATTGCGTGGGGTTGGCGGAGTCGTTGGGAGTGGCTTTTTCGATGGCGGTGGCGTTGAAGTGACCGAAGCAGAAGTTGCCATAACCGGGCTGGCTGGCATCGGGTGTCCAGGAGGAGTGTCCCCTTGTCGGAGAGGTTGTACGTATTGAGCTGTTTGGAGGCGACGAGAGCGCGCTTCTTTTCCTCCGATCCGCGCAGGAGAAGGCCAGCATCGGTGAGAGCCGCAAAGGCTCGGATCCGTTCGTCGGTGGTGGGATCGATTTGGGCAGGCAGCTTGACCGGTTGGGGCCAGACGCATTCGTGCCGCCCGGCGAAAGACTTGTTGATCGCGGTTATGAGTACCGCGTGATCGACTTGTTTCTTGCAACCGGTTGCATATGCTACGAGCCCGGTTAAGACGAGCGCCAGGACGATTCTTTCCCGCATCCCAATTCACCTCTATGGCTTAGAGGCGGAAAAATGGATTGAAACGAATGAGACTTGACTGCCATTCAAAAAGAGCGCACGACGGCTTCGCAAGAACTCAATACAAGGTCAAAAATCAATACGAGGTCACGAATCGAACACGCGATGAATCTGCTTGTCATTCGGCCCGCAGCGAATTCACCGGATCTACCTGAGTCGCGCGCAGCGCGGGCATATACATTCCTGCAAGAGAAACGCAAACGAGTAGGGCAGCAGCGATCCCGAACGCCAAACCATCGAAACTCCGCAGTGAAAATGGAGAATTTCTTGTCAGATGGGCAAATGCCAAAATTGATGGCTCGGCGATCAGGATGCCCAATACCAAACCGACCGCGATTTGACGGCCGCCACGCAACAGAATCGATCGGAAAACTGAAATTCGGTTCGCGCCCAGCACCATGCGAATTCCAAATTCACGTGTGCGTTGATTGACTGCGAACGATAGAACCCCGTAAACGCCGGTGACAGCCAGCAAGACCGCGATTGACGCGATGACTACGACAATTTGAGCTAGTGATCGCAAGTTCTCGGCATTGGATTCCATCTGCTCCCAGATGGTCTGAGGTGCCCTCGCTTGTGTCCGGTCGAGATTCCTGACTACATCGAATATGGCCTTCTCCATAAGTGAGGAACTTCCCGTAAAGCGGACATAAAGTTGTCCGTCGAGCGCGGCCGAATCACGTAGAAGGTAGAGCCGTGGACCATCGAGGACTCCGAAACGTTCGGAGCGAGTGTCGGCGGCGACCCCGATGATCGTGTATCGTCTATCGTCGGGAGTAACAATGATCTTGCCGAGGGGGTCTGCGCCTGGCCAGAACTGGCTCACGAGCGCCTGCGACACTACCGCAACAGAGCTTGTATTAGATGACAATGAATCTGAAGAAAAAAATCGCCGCCCCGTCATCATGCGGATAGCAAAGGCTGAGAAAAAATCGGCAGAGACATGATCGATGACCACCGGACGGCCTTGGCCAACCGACTGCTGCGGTAGCCGAACCTCACTGGGCGGTGCCGGGTGGAAGGGATTCAGAGTCTCGTACGCCAGTGACTGTACTCCGGGAATTGTTCGGATGCGGTCTTCAAGATCACGATAAAAAGCTATCGCTTTCGTGCGGTTTTGGGGCGACGTATCGATCTCAAGCGGAACTGAAAGCGTTTGGCGTGTTTCGAATCCCGGATCCATCGCGGTAATCATCGCGGGCATACGCGCGAACAGGACCGCAACGGTTAGCAACACGAAACTCATAGCAATCTGGGCGACGATCAGCGTACTCGTCATTCGAGAGCGCATCGTGGCTGTACCTTCGCGGCCCTTAAGAGCGGTGATCATGTCCAGCTTCCACGCAGCGTGCATTGGAGCAAGTGACGAAACGACACTGGCAACGGCGACAATGCCAGCAAGGTAGCCAAAAACGCGCCAGTTCGGGTGCAAGAGCGGGACCAGGGCCGCGAGGTTAGGATTTGCCGCATTCATGATCATTTGCGGCACATAGTAAGCCAGAGCAAGGCTAATCAGGCCAGCAATGAATGCAGTTAGAAATGCCTCAAGCAGCAACATGCGCAGCAGTCGTGCTCGACCCACGCCGAGTGCAAGGCGCACTGCGATCTCGCCGCGACGGACCACCGCCCGGGAGAGAAATACCATGGTCACGTTGCAGCAGGCCAGCAAAAGCACCAGCAGGAGCGGGCCGAGTATCAATGCCATCAACGCAGGGATCGTGTTGCGGTAGGCAGGGGTCTGAATGAACGATCCATTGGTCAGTTCAATCGAGGTCTTACGGTTGAAGGAAGTGACCTTGCGCTCCATATAGGCGCGGTCCTGATTGCGAAGGATCGTTGTCAGCTCTGCCGTCGCATCCACTCGCGAGTATCCAGGCCGCAATCGGCCCGCGATTTGGAGCCACGGCGTATCGGGATTGGCGAGCGGATTTGCCGTGCCATTGTCCAGCAGCGCTTCTGCTGTGAACGGTACAAAGACACCACCCGCCATAAAATTAGCAATGTCGGATCGCACAATGCCGACTACGGTAAAGGGCAGGCCGTTGAGGTGGATGATCGTGCCGACAATCTTCGGATCGCCGGCGAACAGGTTTCTCCAAACTGGCTCGCTCAACACCGCGACTTGAACCGAGGTGTTGCGATCGCACTCGTTGGGATTTAGGAAGCGGCCCAATAGCGGTTGATCATTACCAAATACATGGAAGTAATTGCAGGTGACGAGCAAAGTCGGGAGATTTCGATGCACTTCCTCTGCAACCGTCCCATGCGTCGTCCACGCTGCGGCATCGGCAAGCGTTGTGGCATGGGCGCGAATCGCCTCGTAATCTTCCGTGGTGAAAGCAGAATACTGCCCGGCTCCGGTGAACCAGCCTTCATATCGCGGATAGACCTGGACGAAACGGAACGGATCCGTCTGCGTGGGTGGATTCAGAAACATCGCATTCAACAGGGTGAAAACGCCTGCGTTGAGACCAATTCCCAGAGACAACGCCAGGATGGCGATGATGGAAAGCAGTGGCGCTCGCCGTACCGAGCGAATCGTATAGAGAAAATCCTGCCGGTCAATCCACATCGATGGACCTCCGAGAAAGGCTGGTCTCAAGAGTTCCAAAAAAAAATGCTTCTGGCAATGGCAGTTGTCGAATTAGTCAGATTCCCCAGACATAGAATCCATGTTTGACCGGTTTCTTCAATACCCGAAAACGCACATACGTTCACTCATGGAGGAAACACCGGGACATCGTCCAGTGGTGAACTTCAGTCTGTAGAAGCTGCAGAGCATACCTAATCCCTTTTAGACATAGAAAAGGTCGCGAGCGGCGGAGAAGCAGATCCTTCGCTGCGCTCAGGATGACAATTCTTGTAGTGCTCGCTCGGGATGACGATTCTTTGTACTAGGCGCGCAGGATGACAAGTCTTTGAACGATGCTTAGGCCTTATGGATAGGCTGGCAATTGGGACACCAGTAGGTGCTTCTTGCGTTAGGCCCTTGGAGGGCGCGCTGGATGGGGGTCTGGCAGCGACGGCAGGGCTCGTTTTTGCGGCCGTAGACCCAGAGGCTGTCGCCGGGGTCGGCTTTGCCGGTGGTGCGGCGTTTGTGGCCGCTATAGGTGACGATGAGATCGGTTGAGTCTTCAAGGACGTTGGCGGCGAGGAGTTTTTGCGCGGTTACGACGAGCTGTTTTGCCTGGCGCTGGGTGAGAGTGTTGACCTTGCGGAAGGGGTTGAGGCGAAGGGTGAAGCAGATCTCCGATTTGAAGACGTTGCCAACACCGGCGAGGACGTCCTGACGGAGGAGAGCATCGCCGAGTTCATCATTGGAGCGGGCGAGAAGGCGTTTGACTGCGGCGGGGGCGTCGAAAGAGGGGCTGAGGACGTCGCGGTCGGTTTGAGGAATTTTGCGATCACGGGCGAGGGTTTGCGGGGTGTAGACGCGGGCGATGGGGATACGGAATCCGACTGCTTGATAGTCGGCGACTTCGAGGATGATACGGGCGTTGACGTCCTTGTCCTGCCAGGGATCGCCAGGCTGATAGAGGTGCCAGGAACCGCTCATGAGCATGTGGGTGGCGAGGATGCGCTCGGAGGAGTGATTGAGGGCAGGGGCTAAAGCCCGGTTGATTTGCCTGGTCTTTTCGGCATGACTGAAGTCATGCCCTTTGACGAAACCTTCTCTGGCTTTCGACGATTGGGGCGCGGCGATGTGGATGAGGAGCCACTTGCCGCGGGATTCTACGAGGGTGATGGTCTGGCCGGTGAAGGGAGTCTGGTCATTGGCCTGCGCGAGCGGGATGAGGCTGGCATCGAAGTAGACGATTGGCTTGCCTGTGAGGGCGCGTCCAAGGGCTCGGGCGGTGCGGTAGATTGTGTCGCCTTCGGGCATAAAGCAGGGGTCAGAGATCAGGGTTCAGTAAAGCAGGTTTCCTGCGGGAATGACAGACAAGAAAGGCAAAAGCTATTGCCAAAGACAAAAATTAAAGTGGGTCCTTCGCTTTGCTCAGGATGACAAATTTTTGGATGGAGAACAAGTTCGTACTTGGCATATTCGCGTTTGGCATATTCGCGCTTGAGAAGTTGGCGCTAGGGATGATGATTTCTTGGGTTGAGGGTAGCGATTTTGTGGCTGGGTGCGACTAGTCGGGGCGGGTTAGGGCGGGACGGCGGAAGGCGGCTTGTTTGGGGGTCAGGCGTTCGGGGTCGAGCGCGGGTTGGCGCTTTTCCGGGCCGCTGTAGGGGGCTTGTGGCGTTGCTGGGGGAACAGGTCCGCGAACAGGGCGGCGGAGGTGCATGCCCAGGGGGCCGCGATGGAAGCCGGCGTCTTCAAGGGCGCGGGCGAGAGTGGGGTGCGCGGAAACCGGCAGGCCATTGATGGTGGAGATGAGGTAGCCGCTTTGATGGCTGCCGGTTTGGTCATGTTCGAGGCGAGTGCGGCCTTCCTCGGCGAGGAAGCGGGCAAAGCCATCGGCGATGTGAGAGCGCTCGGGTTCTTCAGGGGGAAGAAAGACGAGCAGGTTGGGATTGCCGCGGCGCAGCCAGGCTACGAGGCGGCCTGCGCACAGAACTACCTGGGCATAGGCGGCGCGGGTGAGTTGACGAGGAGCGGTTTCAGTATCTTCGGCTTCGGGAGGCAGGTCGGGCCATTTGAGGGTAGAGCCGTAGGGATTTGCGGGATCGGTCGCGGCGAGCAGGACAAACTCCATTTTGCCGCTTTCGGGGATGGTGGGTGCATTCCGCAGGGAGCGAATGAGATCGACGGCGGCGGGCAGGGCGAACTGCGTTGCGCCAAGGCCGGCGACGAAATATCCGCGCCGAATGCGGCCGGATTCTTCGAGGGCTTTGAGAACGGGATAGATGGCGGAGAAGCCGCCAGGGATGTTTTCCGCGGCCACGGACTCGCGGAGGAGAACTCCGTAACGGCTGAGGAGTTGAAGGGCGAGGGCGTGGGTGGATTCGGTGGTGGAGGGACTTTTCATTTCCCCCTCCGCCGTGATCCCAGGTCTCAGAGGCGAGACCTGGGGCACCCCGATTTGAACACTGTTTACCAGGGACCAACGGCCCTGGGCCGTGGCCGGGACGGTGCGGCGAGAGCGGAAGGCGGCTGAGGAGACGCCGGTGTGGCGCTTGCGATCGCCTCGCGAAGTCTCAGCCTTGGATATGTAGGCGCGCAGGGCGTGCAACGAATCATTGGTGACGAGGCCGCGCCAGACGAGGCTCCAGAGGGCATCGAGGGATTCGCCGGGATAGCCGCCGCCGACCGACTCATGAAGCTGCGTGAAAAAGCTGGCTCCGGTTTGGCGCAGTGCGGCGAGAAGCTGCTCTTCCCTCTCCGACATCGGCTCGGCGTTGGGACGGGGAATGGCGAGCAGCGGCATCTTATCGGCGAGATAGAGCGCCACGCGGCCATCGCGCTCGCCCAGCGGTTCGACACCGGCCCAGCTTACTTCGCCCGCAGCGATCAGCGTATCGAGGTCGCCGGGATTGTACGCGGCCAGGCGCGCGGGAAGGATGCTGGTCTCTACCAGCGATGCGGGGAGCGGCGCTCCCTGTAGATTTTCGACAGCGTCGAGCAGGGCGTCCATTCCCCTGCGCGGCGTGAGCAGGCCTTGCCAGTGGGTGAGGAAACGGGCGAGGGTCTGCTGCTCTACAGGCTCAACTTCTTTGCGAAGCCGGGCAAGGGATTTGCGGCGGATGATGCGGAGGATTTCGGCGTCGCACCACTCCTGATGCAGGCCGCCGGGACGGAAGCCGCCTTCGACAATGCGGCCTTCCGCGGCGAGAAGTTTGAGCGTCTGTTCCACCTGCGCGGGATCGAGCGCAAAGCGGCGGGAAGCATCCTCGGCAGTGAACGGGCCGTGGGTGCGGGCGTAGCGGCGCAGCAATTCGAGAACAGGCTGAGCTACAGGTTCGAGGAGTGCCGTGGGAATGCCGGGAGGCAAAGGGATGCCCAGGCCGTCACGGTAGCGGGCTGAGTCTTCGATGGCGATGAGACGTTTTTCGCCGGCGATGCGAATCTCCAGTACCCGGCGGGTGCGGATCAAGCGGGGTATCGATTCGAGCACTGAGGCGTTGACGACGCGCAAGGCTAGCTCGGCTTGCGTCAAGTCGCCGAGACGCAGCAGAAGATCGTGCAGGCCGTCTGCAGTGCGCGCGCGGAAGGGATCGATGAGGCACTGCTGCTGCTCTTCGACTTCAGCCATGGCGTCGGCGTCGAGAAGCTCGCGCAGATCGGCTTCGCCGAGGAGCTCGCGGAGCTGATCCTGGTCGATGGTCAGAGCCTGTGCGCGGCGCTCGGCCAATGGGGCGTCGCCATCATAGAGAAAGTTTGCAACGTAGCTGAAGAGCAGTGACGACGCGAAGGGCGATGGCGTACGGGTGTCGACCACATGTACGCGAAGCTGGCGCTGCTCGATGCCGCGCAGAGTCTCGATCAATGCAGGCATATCGAAGACGTCGCGGAGGCATTCACGATACGCCTCAAGAAGCATGGGGAAGGCCGGGTATCTGGATGCGACGGAGAGCAGATCGTAGGCCCGTTTACGTTGCTGCCAGAGCGGTGCTCGGCCATCGGCGCGGCGACGTGGAAGAAGCAAGGCGCGGCCTGCGGCTTCACGGAACCGGCCTGCGAAGAGAGCTGTGGCGCCGAGCTGGCGCAGGACGAGATCCATTGCTTCGGTGGACTCGACCATGAACCAGTCGGAGCTGGGAGCTTCGTCGGAATCAGGAAAGCGGAGGACGAAGCCGTCGTCTCCCCAGAGGGTTTCAACATCGGGACCACCAGCAGCGCGAATGCGCGCGGCTACGGCCATGGCCCAGGGAATGTGAATGCGGCTGCCGAAAGGAGTGAGCACGCAAACGCGCCAGTCGCCCAGCTCATCGCGGCAGCGCTCGATGACGATGTTGCGGTCGTCGGAGACGATGCCGGTAGCTTCAGCTTGATCGGCGAGGAAGCGCATGAGGTTTTCCGCCGCGCCTGGATCTAGGTCGTGTTCAGTAACCAACCGTGTCAGGGCAGCGGGCATGGGCAGGGCTTGCAGTTCGCGCACCATGGCGCCGATGCGGCGGCCGAATTCGAGGGGACGGCCGGGGCCGTCACCCTTCCAGAATGGCATTTTGCCGGGCTCGCCGGGGGCAGGTGAGACGAGGACCTTGTCGTGGGTAATGTCGTCGATGCGCCAGGTTGTGGCACCGAGGATGAAGGTTTCGCCTTGACGGCTTTCGAAGACCATTTCTTCGTCGAGCTCACCGACGCGCACGCTCTTGCCTTCGCTATGGGTGAGGAAGACGCCGTAGAGGCCGCGGTCGGGGATGGTACCGGCGTTGAGGATCGCGAGGCGGGTTGCACCCTGGCGCGCAGTGACGACGTTGCGGATGCGGTCCCAGGTGAGACGGGGACGCAGTTCGGCGAACTCATCCGATGGATAGCGTCCTGAGAGCAGATCGAGCACACCCTCGAAGGCATTGCGCGTGACGCCGCCAAATGGGGCGGCGCTGCGAACGATTTTGTAAAGTTCATCAACGCTGAATTCCGGGCCGGATTCAAATGCAGGTTCACTGGCTTCGGATGCGTCTTCCGCTTGTTCAAATTCTGCAAAGAGGCGGCTACGTGCGGCGGATACGGTTTTCAGTTTGGCGGTGCGTTTCTTTGCTTTCTCGGGCGGCGGCAGATTGGGTGGATGGGCTACGATGGCCACGATCTGCTGACAGAGGACATCGAGGGGGTTGCGCGGGAAGCGCGTGGATTCAATGTGGGACTCGTGCATGGCGCGAGTGACGGCGGCACAGGCGACGAGATCGGCGCGGTACTTGGGGAAGATGATGCCTTCGCTGACGGCTCCGACGGAGTGGCCGGCGCGGCCGATGCGCTGCATGCCACTGGCTACGGAGGGCGGCGACTCGATCTGAATGACGAGGTCGACGGCACCCATGTCGATGCCGAGTTCGAGCGTGGAAGTGGCGCAGAGGCCTTTGAGTTTGCCGGCCTTCAATTGCTCTTCGATGATGAGGCGCTGCGGTGCGGCCAGCGAACCGTGGTGAGCGCGAACGATGTCTTCGCCGGCGAGCTCGTTGAGAGCGCCGGCGAGGCGTTCGGCGACTTGGCGGCTGTTGACGAAGAGGATGGTCGAGGTGCGCTCACGAATGATTTCGAGCAGACGCGGATGAATGGCGTTCCAGATGGAGACGCGCTTGGGGGCCTGCGAGGCGGGGCCAGAGGGGATCTCCTCCTGCTGGCCGAGCCGGGCCATGTCTTCGACTGGAACTTCGATATGGAGCTTCAACTGTTTAGGCCCAGCGGCGTTGACGATGGTGACGGGGCGATAGCGGATGTTGCTGGTTTCAACGATGTCTACGGACCAGGCCGCAGTTTCCGGGGCCAACAACTCAGTTGGATCTACAGCGAGCGCTGGCGCAGCTTCCGGCACATCCACGCCACCCAGGAAGCGAGCAACTTCTTCTAACGGGCGCTGCGTCGCACTGAGACCAATGCGCTGAATACGGTGTTTGGTGAGCGCTTCGAGGCGTTCCAGGCTGAGGGCGAGATGGGCGCCGCGCTTGGTCGGGACTAACGCATGGATCTCATCGATGATGACGGTATCGACGGTGCGCAGCGATTCCGAAGACTGCGAGGTCAGCAGGAGGTAGAGCGACTCCGGCGTGGTGATGAGAATCTCGGCGGGAGTCTTGCGGAAGCGGGCGCGATCTTTCTGCGAGGTGTCGCCGGTGCGAATGCTGATTTCAGGATCATGCACCGGCACATTCATGCGCCGCGCCATGTTGGCGATGCCGGCGAGGGGCGAGCGCAGATTGCGCTCTACGTCGACGGCCAGCGCCTTGAGGGGCGAGATGTAGATAATGCGGCAGCCGCCGCCTTGGGGGCGCTGCTGCAGCATCAGGCGGTCGAGGCACCAGAGGAAAGCGGTGAGGGTTTTGCCGGTTCCGGTAGGGGCGAGGATCAGCGTGCTTTCGCCGCGGGCGATGACCGGCCAACCCTGGCGCTGGGGGGCGGTCGGCTCGTCAAAGACTTCGCGAAACCAGCGGGCGGTGACGGGATGAAAGCTGGCGAAGGGATCGGCCTGATCCACGGAGACGGCTGGCAACGAACCAGGTGGTTGGATCGGCTTCGGGATGGACTTGCGCGGAGGCATACCGTTCTTTCAGGATAGTCCCCACGGCAGAAACGGAGTGTGCAGCCTGAGTCACAAGCGCCCGGTAGCTGTGCTGAACTTAACTCTTCCCCGCGACCCTGCACAACAGTCCGCTGCTGAAGCGTTCCGCTCAACTGGGCTGGCGGGGACGGTAGTAGCAGGTGCCGCCGGCGAGAGTGGGTGTCCACAATGCCGGGTCGGCGGGCTGCTCGCTGGAGCCGAGAAAGAGAAGGCCGTCTGGAGCGAGCATGCGATGGACATTGGCCAGGAGTTTCTTGCGCGTCTCCTGCGAGAAATAGAGCATCACGTTGCGCAGAAAGACGACATCAAAGCGGGGCGTGCCGGGAAGGAATGGCAATTGATCTCCGCAGAGATTGGCCTGACGGAAGTTGGTCATGGCCCGCAATTCTGCTTTTACGGTCCAGTCTTCGCCGTGATGATCGAAGAAGCGGACGATATTGCGCGCAGGCAGGCCACGGTTCATCTCGATGCGATGATAGATGCCTGCCTGGCAGCGATGCACGACTTCGCTGGAAATGTCAGTGCCTTCGATCTTGAGATTCCAACCCGCCAGCTGGGGAAAATGCTCCAGCATCAGCATGGCGATGGAGTAGCCTTCCTGCCCTGTCGAGCAGGCGGCGCTCCAGAAACGCAAGGCCCGGGTAGCGCGGCGGCTTTCGATCAGGGTTGGCAGAAGCTCGGTGCGCAATAGCTCGAAGGGACGGCCATCGCGAAAGAAACTGGTTTCGTTGATGGTCATGGCTTCGGCGACCTGGCGTTCGAGAACGGGGTCACGCTTGAGGCGGAGCAGCTGGATCAGCTCTTCCATGTGGGTCAGGCCGTGATTGCGCAGCAGCCTTGCCAGCCGGGTCTCAAAGAGATAGTCGCGCGAGGGGTCGAGGACATTCTGCGATTGCTCATAGACGAGCTGGCGCAGGTAGCTGTAGTCGACGTTGCCGGAGGAGGCCGGTGCCGCAACAGCAATGGTGCTGCGAAGTGGATGAGTGATCGGGTTCATGTTGGGTATCAAAGGTCTCACACTGCCGATTCTCGAAGCGCCGTTTCTCGCATTTCGGCGACATCGCGTTGGCTTCGGCCGACAAGCCGAAGGATTTCAGGGGCAATTGCGTTGAGGGGCAGAACACGATGGGCGAGGCCTGCCTGAGCAACCACGCCTGGCATGCCCCAGACAGCGCTGGTTGACTGATCCTGGGCGAGCACGGTACCGCTATGCTCGCGAATGAGGCGGCATCCGAGCAGCCCGTCGGAGCCCATTCCGGTGAGAACCACGCCCAGAACATGGGAGCCGTAAACGGTGACGGCAGAACGGAAGAGGACATCCACTGCCGGACGGCAATGATTCTCAGGCGGGGCCTGGTTCAGCCGCAAAACTACATTCGACGCGGAACCGGAGAGATCTGTCATGCCGATCTCGAGGTGCCAGTTGCCCTTGGCGATATAGACCGTGCCGGGACGAACCGGCTGGCCGGCGGTAGCTTCGGCAACGCGCAAAGAGCAGCGCACGTCGAGCCTCTCAGCCAATAGCTTGGTGAAGAGCTCCGGCATGTGCTGAACGACCAGCACAGGCAGAGGAAAATTGGCGGGCAGAGCCGGGAGCAGTACGTCGAGGGCTGCAGGCCCGCCGGTGGAAACGCCGATCAGGAGTACGCTGGGAATCGAGGTGATGGCCTGAGGCGCGTATGCAACCGGAGGCCCTGAGATGCCGGGAGCTACTGTCCCTGACGACCGAAGCTCGGGTAGCATCGACCGGGCTGAACTGCCTTCCGGAGAAGATTGAAATATTCCCTGGGAAAGAGAGTTTGCATCGGGTGCATGGGCAGCGGTGAGGGCCAGGATCTTGGGAACCAGATCCTGGGCCAGGCTCTGCACTGCAGCCTCGCGAGAGGCCTGCCCGGAGGGTTTGGCGACATAGTCCGCGGCTCCGGAGGCCAGGGCCTCAATGGTCACCTTGGCGCCGCGCTGGGTCAGGCTGCTGCACATGATGACCGGCTCCCGACGTCCTTTGGCTTTCATCTGCTTCAGCGTATGTAAGCCATCCATCACCGGCATCTCCACATCGAGCAGAACGAGATCGGGATTGAGCGCATCCATCGCCCGCAGAGCGGATGCACCGTCGCTGGCGGTGCCTGCCACCTCAAGCCGCGTATCGGTGCCGACGACGCTGCGGAGCAGGCTGCGCATGACCGCCGAATCGTCGACGATGAGAATCCGCTTCACGCGGGTTGAGGGCATGGTTCAAGCCTCCACAAATCCCAGCATGGCCAGCTTTTCGGTGAGTGCCTCATTGTCGAAGGGCTTCATGAGGTACTCGTCCGCCCCTGCGTCCAGAGATCGGAGAATGAAATCGTCTTCGGCTTCGGTGGTCACCATCATGACCTTGACTTCGTCATAACCCTCGGCGCGCAGATTCTTCAGCATGTCCAGGCCATCCATGATGGGCATGTTCCAGTCCACGAGCGCCAGATCGAACGGAGCGCCCTCATGCATGTGATTCAGGCCGTCTTTGCCGTCGGCGGCTTCTTCACATTCGATTCCCTTCTCCTCGAGAAGGCCGCGCAGGTAATCCCGTACGAATCGTGAATCATCGACAATCAATGCACGCATTTCAAACTCCTCCACACAGATCGTGTTGCGAAAACCAGCTTCGTTGCACTGAAAAGAGTGCATACCGGGGACCAGTGTGAGTTGACCGGGAAGTTCTCATGCCGTGGCCGCTCCCAGATGCAGGGGATCGAGGCGCTCTGGATCGAGCATGACCAGCAGGCCTTCCTTCAGCTTGTAGGCTCCTGCAAAAAGCGCGCGACGGCGTTCATCGAGAACCGATGGATTGGGCTCATGGTCGGCGGCAGAAACGGTGAGCACTTCGCCGACGGAATCGACCAGGAGGCCGAAACAACCGCCTCCGCTTTCGAGAACCAGAATGTCCTGGCGGTCTCCCGGGCCGGAGCGTGGAGGCAGTCCCAGCAACTGACGCAGGCTGACGGTGGTTAAAACATCTCCGCGATAATGCACCAGGCCGCCGACAAATTCCGGCGCCAGAGGAACCCATTGCGGGATCGCGCCGCCGATAATCTCAAGGATATGCGTGATGGGAATGCCGAAGATGGTTTGCCCAACGCGCACCGAGCACATCTCCAGCATCGGGGAGGTGTCTTTGCGCAGGGCCAGGGTTTTAGCGCTCATGCCGGTGTCTCCGAGGTCCATTCCTGTTGCAGCCCGCTGTTGGAGCCAGCGCGCGTGCCCAGCGGCAGAGGCGGCACTGCGCCCAGATCCACGACGCTGGTTACGTGATCGTTGAGCAGGGTTACGCCGCTGGCGCGCTGCTGGGAACCGGCCTCGACGAGTTCATCACCGGCGGCCACATCGAGCACATGGCTGACTGCGATGCCCACCTGGCGGTTGCCGTCGCGGCAGACTACGACGGTGAGCGGCGTGTCAGGACCGCCTCCGGCTGTGAGCACACCACCCGCGTCTTCAACAGGAAGCAACTGGCCCTCAAAGTTGAGCACCGGCCTGTAGCCGATGTATTCAATGCGCGAGAGCGGAATGCGCTCGATGCGCAGCACATCGCCCAGAGGCACAGCCGCGCGCCGCTGTGCCGCTTCAACCAGCAGGAAACGGGATCCCATGGCTTCGGCGGCGCTATCGGACTGAGCATCGCCCGCAGCCAGGCCCGCCTGCTCTTCCTGGGAGCGCATGACGACACCGGCGCGCGAGGCAATGGAGCCCGGGTCGAGGATCAATGCCAGATCGCCGCTGCCCAGAACCGTGGCTCCCGTAAACAGTCCGATAGACTTGAGCACCGCGCTGAGCGGCTTGACGACGATCTCTTCCGGGTCGGCGAGTCCATCGACCACCAGTCCGAAACGGCGACCGTCCGCGTCCAGCACAGCGATGAAATGATCGCGGACCGGATCGACACTGGCCGACGAAGTCTCATCTGAAGCTGACGCCGGCTTTGAAGCCGCAGCGATAGCCGGCTGCGCAGCCGAAGCCGCAGCAATAGAACGATCCGTGCGGGGACTGGGAGACAACATGCGGTCAAGGAAGATGAGCGGTAGAAGTTGTCCGCGCAGCCGGTAGAGGGGCGCGCCCTCCATCCACTCGATGGCCGAGGCTACACGCTCCGGCGGAATATGAACCAGTTCAGAGAGCGCACCCTGGGGGAGGGCAAAACTCTGCTTGAGACTGCGTACGATGAGCGCGGGAATGATGGCCAGAGTGAGCGGAATGCGCAGCCGCAGCGTGGTTCCCTTGCCTGGCCGGGAATCGATCTCAACCTTGCCGCCGATCTTCTCGACGTTGGTGCGTACGACATCCATACCGACGCCGCGGCCGCTGACGTTGGTAACCGCTTCGGCGGTTGAAAAACCAGGCAGAAAAATCAACTGCAACAGTTCGCGATCGCTTAGATGCGCGGCTCGCTCGGCCGCGATAAGGCCGCGCTCGATGGCCTTGTTGCGCACCCGCTCGACGCCGATGCCGGCTCCGTCGTCGGAGACCTCAATGATGACGTGGCTGGACTCCTGGTAGGCGCGCAGCTTCAGGGTGCCCTCGGGGTCCTTGCCGGCGGCGATGCGCTTCTCGGGTGGTTCGATGCCATGGTCGAGCGAGTTGCGTACGGCGTGAGTAAGTGGATCCTTGATGGCTTCGAGCAGGCTCTTGTCGAGTTCGGTCTCCTGACCTTCCATCACCAGGCGGACCTTGCGATGCAGCGCCTGGGAGAGATCGCGAATGATGCGCGGGAATTTGCTGAAGACGTTGGAGACCGGCTGCATGCGGGCTTTCATCACCGATTCGCGCAGATCGGCGGTCACCATGTCGAGACGGCGGGAGAGCAGGGTCAGGCTGGGATCGAGCGCAGTGGCCTGCACGATCTGATTGCGGGTAAGCACCAGTTCGCCGACCAGATTCATCATGCGATTGAGGAGCATGACATCGACGCGCAAGGTGGAGTCGGAGGCGGCGGTGGACACCATCCTCGGCTTGCCCGCATCGTTGCCCTGCTCTCCACTGGAGGCGCCTGAGACGGCGATTGCCTTGTTCACCGTGGGTGGCGGGGCGGTATCCGCGTCGGGAATGGCCGGGGGGCCAGGGCGCGTGGCATGGACCAGGGGCGGAGCGGGACCGGAGGCTTGGATGCCGGCAGGCTCGCTTGCTTCGATCGTTGGGGGCGACGACTCGGCCATCACCGCGACGCCTGCTTCTTCCGGATGCTGCAGCCGGTGCATCAGGTCGATCAGCACTGTGTCCTGCTGTGCGTCTGCGCCTTCCTGGTTTTCTGTTTCGATGGTGCGCAGAATGCCGCGCAGCGCGTCCATCAACTGCAAAAGGCCGCTGATAATCGGCTGGTTGGCCGATAGCTTACCGTCGCGCAGCAGGCCCAGCAGATTTTCGCCGGCGTGGGCCAGACGCTCGAGGCGCTTGAATCCCAGAAATCCGGTTGTTCCCTTAATGGTATGGACGGAGCGAAAGATTTCACCCAGCAACTCAGTGTCCTGCGGCCTCTCTTCGAGGTCGGTCAGGCAGCGTTCCATGCGGTCGAGGCCTTCCTGGCTCTCGATAAGGAACTCGCGCGTCAGCTCATCCATACTAGATCCAATAGGTGCGTTTGATTCTGATCGTTCTTGATTCCGGCCGTTCAGCGATGGGGCGGTCCATTCCCGGCGCGTGGTTGCGGCTGAGGGAACAGCTACCTGTCTTATCGGAGCTGACTGAACAAACTTGAGACAGGGGTGTGGAAACGGGGACACGAAGAGGAAAGTTTTCCGGGCAGCCGGGCGGGAGAGTGCAGATTTCGGGAATTTTTGGGGCGTTATCCCTCGGTTAGCGCAAAGAGGAGGTGGGTTCTTCGTCGCCTGCGGCTCCTCAGAATGACAATTCCTTCAATCTGCGGGCTCCGGTTAACATACGGTTTCCGATCGTCCACGGACTGCTCCGAATAACGACACCTCAAAGTGGAGTGCTGCAGGAATCTTTGGAGACTGCCCAAAAATTTGCATCGAAAACGCAGGGGATTTAGGCTAGGCTTCCGGCTGTTCGGAATTGGTCCACGGTCTGTGGTCGCGCATTCAGGTTGGGATTGGACTCCAATCCAGAGGAGATATTGGACCGCAGTGGAAATTGACGCCCACGTTATGCCGGAGCTGATCCGTGTCGCGCTTGAGGTGGCGCATAACGCCTATGCGCCTTACTCCGGCTTTCGCGTGGGTACGGCGCTGCTGCTGACCAACGGTGAGACTGTTACCGGCGCGAATGTTGAAAATGTGAGCTACGGGCTGACCATTTGCGCCGAGCGCGGGGCTTTGATGCAAGCGGTGGCCCGATTTGGGCCCGAGGTGCGGATTGCGGCGGCGGCGATTGTCAACCTCAACGATGCGCCAAGCCCACCGTGCGGGGCGTGCAGGCAGGTACTGGCGGAGTTTATGGATCCCGAAGCACCGGTAAGCTTTCCGGCCGAACGGTCCGGCGTGATTGCCGCGATTACGCTTCCCTTTCGCGAACTGCTGCCGTTTGGGTTTGATCTTCAACTTAAGTAAGCGGAGGTTTCAGTATTGTCCAGCACATCCTCATCGGCCATTCCCGGCCCAGCCGTCCACACCATCGACCTCATCCGCAAGAAGAGGGATCGGGGAACGCTGACGGAAGATGAGATTCGGTTCCTGGTCCGGGGCGCTGCCAGCGAGAGCATTCCGGCGGAGCAGCTGGCGGCATGGCTGATGGCGGCGTGGTTGAATGGGCTGAATCTCGATGAGATTCGGGCGCTGACGGTGGCGATGCGGGACTCGGGCGAGAGGTTTTCGCCGGCGGGGCTGGGAAAGATTGCGGTCGATAAGCATTCGACTGGAGGTGTGGGGGACAAAACCAGTTTTCTGGTTGCGCCAATCGCGGCAGCCTGCGGCGTGGCGGTGCCGATGATCAGTGGGCGGGCGCTGGGACATACGGGCGGGACTCTGGACAAGCTGGAGGCCATTCCGGGGTATCGAACCGCGCTGTCGCTGCTGGAGTTTGAGAATGTGCTGGCGCGTTGCGGCTGTTCGATTGTGAGCCAGACGCCGGCGCTGGTGCCGGCGGATCGCGTGCTCTACGCGCTGCGCGATCGAACGGGAACGGTGGAGAGTCCGGGGCTGATTTGTGCTTCGATCTTGAGCAAAAAACTGGCTGCGAGGCTGGATGCGCTGGTTCTCGATGTGAAGACGGGCTCGGGAGCATTTCTGCGCAAGCGTGAGGATGCGGAATATCTGGCGGCGCTGATGGTGGCGACCGCTGAGGCGGCTGGGACGCGCACCGTGACTCTGATGACAGATATGAGCCAGCCGCTGGGCTATGCCGCCGGCAACTGGATCGAGCTTGCGGAGTCGGTTGACCTGTTGCGCGGGAAGCGGCCGCATTCGGATTCCGGATCGAGCGAAGATCTGCGGGAGCTTTCTCTGATTCTGGCTGGATGGATGGTGTATCTGGCCTCGAACGGTGGGGGAGGAAAAGCGGATACGCCGGAAGCCGGATATGCGCTGGCGGAGAAAGCAATCGAAGACGGTTCGGCTCTGAAAGCTTTTCTTGCCATGGTCGAGGCGCAGGGAGGAGATGCATCGGTCTTCGACGATCCAAAGTTTCATCAGCCCCATGCCACGCGTGTGGTGGAGGCCTGGGAGACCGGGTATATCGCAGCGATGGACACGACCATGCTGGGCTGGGCGGTGCAACGGACTGGAGCCGGGCGCGAGAAGGCGGGCGAGCCGGTGGACCCCGCTGCGGGCATTCACTTTCATGCGCGGCATGGCGTGCATGTTGAGAAAGGCCAGCCGGTGGCGACACTCTATGCAAAACATGCACGCCTGTTGGATGAGCCAGAGACGCTGCTGAAGCGGGCAATTGTGATTGCCGAGGCCAAACCGGAGAAACTTTCACTGGTCAGCGGAGTGTTTACGCGAGAACGTGCGGAGACCCATCTGGCGTATGAGTCGAGATAGCGTGACTTAGCAATACGAATAAAAATGCTCCGCTAAAGCCGCAAGCGACAATGATTGCGGCTTTCTTTCTTGACATATCCATAACCAAATGGCTATGGTTTTGAGAGTGAAGCAGGCCGCTGCCAATCACGTCTTTCGCGCTCTTGCCGACCCGACGCGCAGGTCCATTTTTGAGGAGCTGACACGGCGGGGCGAGCAGACAGTCCACGCATTGACCCGCTATGCGGGTGTCTCTCAGCCTGCCGTCTCAAAGCATCTGACGGTGCTCAAGCGGGCAAAGCTGGTGCGGCATCGCCGCGAGGGGCGGGAGACGCACTATCGCGCGCAGGCTGATGCGCTGGCGCCAGTGGTGGACTGGCTCAAGCTCTATGGCGCATTCTGGCGCGACCGGTTTGACCAACTCGAAGCCCTTTTGGAAAGGATGGAACCATAAGTCCCATGAGCAATCCAGCAGAGAATTCCCGTAGCCTCGTTGTGGAGAGGATCTTTCCACATTCACCGGAAAAGTTGTGGCGCGCACTCACGGAGGGCTCGCTGCTTGCGCAATGGATGATGAAGAATGATTTTGAGCCGGTGGTGGGGCACAAGTTCCAATTCCGAGCTGAGCCGGTTCCTAACTGGAATGGCATCGTGGACTGCGAGGTGATCGCTGTCGAGCCGATCCAGCGCCTCTCTTACAACTGGGGTGTTGGAGGCAGCGAGTCTGGGCTGCAATGGGTGGTACAGTGGACGCTCACACCGACGGAGGGCGGCACGCACGTGCGCATGGAGCAATCCGGCTTTGGTCCCGATCAGCAGGCAGCGTATCAGGGGGCGAACTACGGCTGGCAGAAGTTCTTTGGCGGCCTCGAACAGGTGGTTGGAGGAATGGAATGACGAGCAAGGCACGATCCATTGTTTATTGGACTATGACCATCCTTGTAGCGTTCCCCATTGGAAGCGGCGGCGTGTCGCAGGTGTGGCAATATTACGCTGATCCTCATGGCGTCGTGCCGGTACTGGGCTATCCGATGTACTTCTTCGCCATCCTGGGAGGTTGGAAGGCGCTCGGAGCGATTGCCATCCTTGTGCCGCGGTTTCCGCGGCTCAAGGAATGGGCGTATGCCGGCATCTTCTTCGACCTGACAGGCGCAGCCGCATCCTGCGCCATGTCGGGCGGTTACGGCGCTTACGGCTTTCACGTTATTGCGCCATTGATTATCACTGGTTTTATGCTGGCGTCGTGGGCATTGCGACCGCCAAGCCGCACACTCGGCGCGCTCTTTCCAGGAAAGAATGGCGGGGTGGTGTAGCGCTGGCTCCCACCCTTTCCACGATGACGCTATGGAAAGCGCCCCCCTTAAAGTTCAACACCTGCGTTTGGCCCATGTCTACGGCTATTCGAAAAACGGAAATATCTTTGGGTATGTACTATCGGGGAATTGCGGGAGCCTAGAGAGAGGCGTTTGGATCGCTGCCGGTTGCGATACGAGCATCGCCCTCACGAACACTTTGGGTAAAAAGAAGTTCGATCTACTAGAAATCGGAAAACCGATGCCTAGTTTTGTCCCGGACTGGGTTGACAAATAACATCACCCCCACGCACCACAGAAGCACGAATCTTTAACGAGCACCGTCCAACAATTAGCATAGGTGTCAGGGAGAGAATTGGATTGCGTCGTGTTGCCGCCATGGTTTGGGCGCTTATCTTAAGTTCTGTTGTGGCCGGCTCTTTTTCTGTCCGGGCTGAAGACATCAACCCAGCTCTCAAGCCACGTGTGATTGTTTTTGTCCACGGCATTCACGAAAACCATGAGGCCTGGAGGGCGGCGAATGGGGCCTATTGGCCTCAGTTACTCCAGACAGACGCGCATTTTCAGCATTCGGATGTGGTGGTCGCTGAGTATCCGACACCTTCCAGGCACGGGCAGTATTCGACGGAGCAGTTGGCGCAGATTCTCTTTGATGGCTTGAAGAAAAAGGGCATCTGGGAGCACAGAGATATTGTCTTCATCGCGCACAGCCTGGGCGGAATCCTGACGGAAGAGATGCTTCTGAAGCATCCTACAGAAGCGGCGCGGGTACCGTTCGTGGTCTCCTATGCGACGCCGCACCAGGGATCGTTTGTGGCGAGCCTGGCTCGGATTTACGATAGTGATCCGCTGCTGACCGACCTGCGCGACAGCAATGACAACAGCTTTCTCATGGACCTGGAAGAGCGCTGGCGCAGCACTCCTGCGATGAGCCGGATTCATCGCTTTTGCGCCTACGAGACGCGCGATACGGCGGCAGGTGAAGGCGTGGGGCGGTACCTGCATGCACATACGCGGGTGGTGAGCTACTACAGTGCGACGTATGGATGCGATGTGGATGCTCCGGCGCAGAAGATCGACGCGGACCACATCGACATTGTGCGGCCGGCGAGCCGGAATGCCGGCGCTTACATATTTTTTGCGAAGATTTACCACAGCCATCCTGTTATGGAAACCGTGGAGCGGGTACGCGACAACATGGTGCAGGGACTGCATGTGGACTGCAATCGCACCAGGGAGGCGAGCGATCTGGAGGTACCGATGGAGCTGGATGCTTCGCGGCACGAGCAACTGATCTCGGCCGAGGCTGAGTTCATGGATACGGACAGAATCAAGGAGATTCAAACACCCAAGGTGACGCGCGTCGATCCGAATGGAATTGCGCATCTCTCGTATGCCTTTAAGGGCAAGGGGCGCGGCATCCTGGGCTGCCCCGAGGGGCGCGCGGATATTCTTGTGCACTTTCATCTGCGCGGCGAGGTTGCGGTCAACGAGTAAGGCGTGTGGATGAAGAACCCGGAGTCATAAGAGCGCGGATGCTGTAAGGTAATAAGCAATTCATTGCTTGAATCTGTTGTGTTCATGCGCCGGGGGCTTACCTTTGCAGAGATTTGTCGGAGTGCTGGGAATCTTAGCCGTACTGGCTGCGGCGTGGCTGGGTTCGACTGATCGCCGGGCGATCCGGTGGCGGACGGTGGTGTGGGGATTGAGCCTTCAAATCATCTTCGCCTTTGCCGTATTACGCTTCGACTACGGCCAAAGATTGATGGCGTGGGCCGGCGGCGTGGTGCAGAACATGCTGGCTGCTACGTATGCCGGAACGAAGATCTTGTTTGGCGAGCTGGGTATGCCCAATGCAGGAGCTTTTGGCGATGTGCTGGCTGCCAATGGGCATCCCAATGCGGGCTCGATCTTCGCTTTCCAGGTGCTGCCGACGATCATCTTTATCTCGGCGTTTTTCGCGGTGATGTACCACATCGGGCTGATGCAGATCATCATTCGCGGACTGGCGTGGGTGATGCTGAAGACGATGCGCATCTCCGGCGCGGAGAGCATGAACGTGGCGGCTTCGATCTTCATGGGGCAGACCGAGGCTCCGCTGACGATTCGGCCGTTTCTTTCAGGGGCGACACGCAGTGAGCTGATGACGATTATGACCAGTGGCATGGCCCATGTTTCGGGTGGCATTATGGCTATGTACATCTCGCAGGGGATCGAGGCGAAGCATCTGCTCTCAGCGGTGATTATGACCTCGCCGGGGACGATCCTGATGGCGAAGATGCTGGTGCCGGAGACGGAGGTGCCGGCGACTGAGGGGCGCGTCGTGATGCCCAAGAATGAGGAACACGCGGATGAGAACCTGATCGGCGCGATTGCCCGCGGCACGCTGGACGGAGGCAAGCTGGCCTTCAATGTGGCGATCATGCTGGTGAGCTTTCTGGCGCTGGTGGCGCTGCTGGATAGCCTGCTGAACTGGTTTCACCTGGGGCATCTGTGGTTTCCATCCAGCCTGGGACAGATTCTAGGCTGGATCTTTGCGCCGGTGGCGTGGCTGATTGGCGTACCGTGGCATGACTGCGGCGCGATCGGTAACCTGCTGGGCACGCGCATGGCGCTGAATGAGGTGATTGCCTATATCAACCTGGGCGCGCAGAAGGCGCAGCTCGATCCGCGGTCTTTTACGATTGCGACCTTTGCCTTGTGCGGGTTTGCCAATCTGGGATCAGTGGGCATGCAGATCGGCGGCATTGGCGCGCTGGTGCCGGAGCGGCGCAACGATCTGGCCAAACTGGGGATTCGGGCAATGCTGGCGGGGACGATGGCGAATCTTATCTCGGCTTCGATTGCCGGGATGTTTCTGGGGTAGGAGAATCTTCCGATGGAACAGTCTGAAACGCGCAGGTTGGTGACTGAGCTGGCGGATGGACGGACGGAGCTGGTTTTCGATCTTCTGGATGCCGGATACGCAGCCGATTGGAAGGACGAGCACGGTGTTTCGCTCATCCAACATTGTGCTTACTACGGAGACGTCAGTGCGATTCGTCTGCTGCTGTCGCATGGCGAGCGTATCGAATCGTTAGGCGAAGATCTGGGGATGGGCGCAGCTAGTTATCACGGTCATTGGCGGCTTTGCCAATTTCTACTGGAAAACGGCGCGGACGCCAATTGGGCGGACAAGGAGACAGGCGAAACTTCGCTGCATAATGCTGTTTCCAAGACGGACCGGGTGGTTTATGACCGGGTGCTGATGGTGCTGCTGGGGCATGGGGCAAACCCAAATGTGGCGACGAAACCTGGTGTAGAGACGGGTGCGTTCATGCGGGATTGCCGGACGAAGGGCGAGACTCCGCTGCACCGGGCGGCAGCTTTTGGCGAGCCGGAGACAATCCGGATGCTGCTCGAGGCGGGCGCAGTAATTGATGCGAGGGACGCTAACGGCGAGACGCCGCTCTCATGGGCTAGCTGGTATGGACGACCGAATGCAGTGTTGCGCGAATTGCTGTATGGACCGTTCAGGATTCATCCGCAGAACCAGAGCATGCGGGCGAATCTGATTGGAACATCGCACTTGGAGGAGTGAGATCCGGATGTTTTGGGTAATGCAATGGTATCTTATGTGATACCATTGCAGCCGTGATCGAGATTCGCCACTATGTTGACCGGACCGGCCGGAACGTATTTGAGCGATGGTTCAACAAGTTGGATGAAGCCGTGCAGGCACGGGTAACGGTCTATCTCGATCGTCTTGAGCGCGGGAATACGAGCGCAGTTAAAGCAATTGGCGGCATGCTGCAGGAGTTGCGGCTAGATTTCGGCCCAGGCTATCGAATCTATTTCGTATGGGATGGTAAGAGACTCGTGATCCTGCTGGGTGGCGGCACGAAGTGGCGGCACGAAGCGGCGGCAATCATCGGATATCGAGCGGGCGCGTGCACTCTGGACTGAGTATATGGAGCGCAAGAAGGAGGCGGAATGACCTTGACGAAGAGCTTTAACGAGACGGTGAGAGAAAAGCTGCAGGGCAATGCGAAGTTTCGCCGGGCGTTGCTACGGGAAGCTGTGAGCGCGATGATTGCCGGTGACGTGGAGACAGGCAAATCGTTGTTACGCAAGTACGTCAATGGCACAGTCGGCTTTATCAAGCTGGGAGAAGAGTTGGGCCGCTCGCCGAAGACTCTGATGCGCATGCTGAGCCTGACAGGCAATCCGCAGGCTAAGGGGCTCTTTGAGATCGTGGCTTATCTGCAGAAGATCGAGGGGACGACACTCGAAGTGATTACAAAAGCTGCTTAGGTGGATGGAGTAGGCGTGACCAATCTGTCTGTGATCGATCTTTCAGCGTTGATATTGATTGTGACAGCAGGAATCAGCGTTCCGATTGCAGCGATCACTCCAATTTCACGATTGAAGGGGCCTTACGATTGGCTGGCTCGTGCCTGGCGGGATCGGGTATTTTCATCGAAGGTCTTACGCCGATCACGAGAGAACGTCTCATCTTCCGCTCCATGCTTTGTCCCGGTGCGGGAGTTTTTTTGATATGGATTGGGCTCAGAAAGTATCGCCGAGACCCTGAAGGCAGAACGCAGCCGAGACAAATCCTGTGAGTGATCGCTGGTTGCGTCGAATACTCCAACCGGCTCTGCAGTTAAAGTTATTGGTATGACACATACGGCGGATCCCTCTTACTTTGACGCGGTCACGGAGGCCGCTGAATTTCTGCGCTTGCGATTAGGCTCAGTTGAGCCGCGTATCGCGATTGTTCTTGGTTCGGGACTGGGAGCTGTGGCCGAGGCTGTGGAGTCGCCGGTGTTTGTACCGTACGCAGAGATTCCTCACTTTCCGCAATCGACGGTGCAGGGGCATTCGGGGCGGATTGTGGCTGGACTGCTGGGCGGTGTGCCGGTGATGGTGATGCAAGGGCGTGTGCATTACTACGAGGGATACACGCCGCAACAGGTGACTTTTCCGATGCGGGTGCTGGGCGGGTTGGGCGTCAAGACAGTGATTCTGACCAATGCTGCCGGGGGGATCAACAGCAACTACAGGATTGGCGACCTGGTGCTGATTGCCGACCACATCAATGCGCTGGGATTTAATCCCCTGGTGGGCCCAAACGAACCGCGTTTTGGCGATGGCGAAAAGACGGGGTTGCGTTTCTTCGATATGACGACGGCGTACTCTGTGGAACTGCGCGGTCTGGCGCAAGCTGCTGCACGCAGTGAAGGCCATACGCTGCACGAGGGAGTGTACCTGGCGACTTCTGGGCCGAGCTTTGAGACGCCGGCGGAGATCCGGGCTTTCAGGACGATGGGCGCTGACCTGGTGGGAATGTCCACAGTGCCGGAGACGATTGTGGCTCGGCACATGGGCATGGCTGTACTGGGTATCTCGTGCGTGACCAATCTGGCGGCAGGAATCAGCGCGACGCAGTTGAGCCACGAGGAGGTCTTCGAGACGGGCAGCCGGGTGCAGCATCGGCTGGCAGGGCTCCTCGCGCGGCTGGCGCCGATGCTGGCAAACGTGCAGGAGCCGAATGCGTGAGCGCCGACATAGCAGGTAGATCGCGGCTGCCATTTCCGCTGATGCTGGCGGTGGCCGGAGCTTCCGGGTCAGGCAAGACAACGCTGGCGGCGGAGCTGGCGCGGGCTCTCGGCGGGCTGCATTTTTCTCTGGATAGTTACTACCGCGACCTCGGCCATCTGCCGCTGGAAGAACGCGCGCTCAAGAACTTCGACGATCCGGCGATGATCGAGGCGCGATTACTGGGCGATCATATTCAGCGCTTGTCTGAGGGCCACAGCATTGAACGCCCGGTGTATGACTTTGCCGCGTATACTCGCGTCGATGGTGAAACGGAGACGATTCGCCCTGGCAGTTTGGTGGTTGTCGAGGGACTTTTTACACTTTACTTTCCTGAGCTGCGACCCTTTTATCACTTCAGCGTGTATGTGGATACGCCGGATGATGTCTGCTTTTCTCGCCGTCTCAGGCGGGATGTGGAGGAGCGTGGGCGCGAACCCGAATCAGTGCGGCTGCAATATGACGCGACCGTGCGGCCCTGTGGGCTGGCTTTTGTGCGGCCTCTGATGGATTTTGCAGACCTGGTGGTGGATGGCACGGACTCGCTGGATTTCAAGATCGAACAGGTTGTGAGCGCGCTGAAAAAACGGGGATTGCTGGCGGGAATGAATGCCGCAAGTTGATGGCGGAAGATTGACTGTTTGAGATTCTCCGGCACTCAATCTGGGGGTTTGCTAACCGATCTGGTACCCGCCTCATCAAGTTAATAAATATTCATTGGACTCTACCGAAACTTAATTATGCTGTCGATACTCTTAACGAGTATGTTGCGCACTTTGTCATCCCGCTTTAGCCAGTCTGAACGTGTGCAAGCCACGCAGGCAAAGATATTGGGTTGGCTTAAGGAGGGGCTCGCTCCCCGACAACTGGCGTTCACCCTGGCGCTGGGATTCGCAATTGGCTGTATCCCGCTGCTGGGCATCACAACGGGAATTTGTGCCTTGCTGGCGCTGAGCCTGCGGCTGAATATGCCGGCGATTCAGGCAGCGAACTGGCTGGCAATGCCGTTTCAGGTGCTTCTGCTAATTCCCTTTCTGCGTTTTGGCCAGTGGCTTTTCCCCGGCCAGGCAATGGCTTTGGATCGGGCCAGGATTGTCTCGCAGATCGAAGCGGCTCCCGGTAACACAATGCTGCAGATGGGTGGACTTTTCGGGCACGGGCTGGTGGCGTGGCTGCTGATTGCGGCTCCGGCTCTGCTGCTCTTGACCGGGCTGCTGACACCGCTGCTGCACCGGGTTTCGAACCGCCTTACTCCTCTGGCGGATTGAGCTATAAAATCAGATAACTTAAGTTTTTCCATTTCCCAAGCTATTCAGCGATGGTTTTGCGCTTGCGCTAGACGGCGAGGGGTCCATCAGGCAATCGCCGGAGACGACCGCAGCGGGTATTCAAGCCTCGGCGATGCAAACGCAAGTGTTGCAATCGATTGGTGTGGGATGAAACTTTGGTTTGGGTTTGGCGCATTTATTGCTTGCAGATATTACCAACGTGTACTACGGTAACACTAAAGTTGTAGACATTCGCTGCCGGCTCTACACCTCCGTCCGGAGGTGAATCGGGGGAGTGCCGGACGAACACATAACGGGCGACCTGACGTGAAGACCAGAAATTCGAATGCAGTGCTGATCCTCACCGGATGTGTGGCTGGATATCTTCTGGCTGGGGTAGCGCTTCGCCTGTATTGGGGATCTTCTGTCGATAACTTGATCGCAGCCGCCATTGTGGCAGGCGCCGTTCCCCTTCTGCTTTTATTTCTATTCCCGCCCCCCTCCGGCGAAGCAAACAAGGACAAGGACGCGCGCGCCGAGTTGGCGCAAACTCTATTGCACTCTACCAGTCCGATGGTGCTGGCGACAGCAATGGATGGCCGCTTTACCTATCTGAATCCATCGGCAGAGCGCATCCTGGGTCTCCGCGCGAGCGAGTTAGTGGGCAAGGCGCAGATGAGCGAGATCTTTGCGCCCGGCGAACTGGAACGAATTGGGCAATGGCTGCGCAAGCTGCATCCGAGCACCGGGCCGGGACCTGCCGCTCCCGCCGACCCTATGCGGGATTGTGTCAATTATGTGCTGCAGTTTCCTCCGAGCCAATTGCGCGGCGTCGATCTGCAGTTGCGCCGCAATGATGGCAGCACCTTTCCGGCGACGTTGTATTTGTCCGCCATCCGTGATGCCAATGCCAAGCCCACCGGCATTTTGGCAGTAGCCCTGGACCAGACGCTAACCCACAGACAGGAGCGCGCCCTGCGGGAATCGCGTGAACGGTATCGCGATCTGTTTGAAAACGCGAATGAAATGATCGCGACCCTGAATCCGGCTGGCCAGTTCGTGTATGTGAACCCGGTCTGGAAATCGTGCTTCGGCCTGGGCGACAGCGACTTCAACAAGCTGGAATCGCTGGAGATGGTCTTCAGCTCCGATTGCCGCCTGGAAGTGGGGCGCCTTTTCCGCATGGCGCTGGAAGGTGAAAACGTGGAACGCGCTCCGGTGCGCACACACACTCTGGACGGCCGCGTACTGGATCTGGAGCTGAGCCTGAGCCGCCGCCAGAAGAGCGATAACCCGCTGGCTATCCGCTGCATGCTCCGGGATATCACGCCGCAGAAACAGCGTGAACGGAGGCTTGCACTGCAACTGGTGGTGAGCCAGATCATCGGCCAGAGCACTTCGCCCGAGGTAGGGGCAATGCGAATTCTGGAGTCGGTATGCCTTTCGCAGGGCTGGGATCTGGCAATTCTGTGGACACTCGACGAGCAGGAGGAGAAGCTTCAGTTCTACTCCGCATGGGGAGCGCCCGGAAAGCGCGGTGAAGCGCTGATCCAGGAGAGCATGGGCCAAACGATTGGCCGTGGTCCAGACCTGCCTGGAAGAGTGTGGGTCCTGGGACGTTCGGTGTGGATGGAAGATCTGGTCACAGCGGCGCCTTCGGCCCGGGTGCAAGCGGCGATGCGCCATGGATTGGTTACCGGCTGGGCGGTACCGGTGCGGGTGGGCAACCGGTTGATCGCCATTCTGGAGTTCTATTGCCATCAGCGTAATCGGGAAGATCGCGAGACCATGGCCACGCTTGAGACGGTCTCATCGACCCTGGGCCAGATGCTGGCTCGCTCGCGCGAGCAGGATCGGGTGGAGGAATTGCACCGCACCCAGGAAATCCTGCTGGACACGATCGAGGATGGCATCTGCGGGGCCGATCGCAATGGGCTGGCAAGCCTGGTCAATCCAGCGGCAGGACGGCTGCTGGGAGCCGCTCCGGAGGCCTTGACGGGCATCTCGGTGCACGATCTGCTGCATGGCAGAGCGCCGGGAGCCAGTACGTGCGGCGCGGACTGCCTACTGCTGCGGGCCCTGACACGACACCTTTCCGCTTCCGCCGAGACGACGATCTACCGCCGCGACGGCACTTCCTTCCAGGCGGAATTTTCGCTGACGCCGATCCTCGATCAGGGACGCTTTTCGGGCTCAGTGCTTAGCTTCCGCGATATCAGCCAGCGCTTTGCCCTGGACCGGCTGAAAGATGAGTTTGTCTCAACGGTGAGCCATGAGTTGCGCACGCCGCTCACTTCGATTCGTGGGGCGCTGGGACTGCTCTCCGCGGGACTGCTGGCAAATGTGAGCGAGAAGGCGGCGAACCTGCTGCGTATCGCGCTATCGAACTCCGACCGGCTGGTGCGGCTGATCAACGATATTCTCGACCTGGAGCGCATCCAGAGCGGGCGGGAGCCATTGAGTTTCCGCACTATCTCCCTGAGCGAGATCATCCGCCAGGCCATTGATGGCATGCAGCCGGTGGCCGATGCAGCAGGCGTGCAGTTGATTCACGACGCGAATTCCGTAGAGCTTTCCGCCGACCCGGATCGATTGCTGCAGGTGATTACCAACCTGCTCTCGAACGCAGTGAAATTTTCGCCGGAGGGGGCGACGGTCGCGGTCACTCTGCGCGAGGAGGTCAACGGAATTACGCTATCCGTGATCGATCAGGGACGCGGCATTCCCGCCGATAAGCTGGACTCAATCTTTGACCGTTTTCAGCAGGTGGATGCTTCGGACTCGCGCCAGAAAGGCGGCAGCGGCCTTGGGCTGGCGATCTGCCGCACCATTGTGCAGCAGCATGGCGGGCACATCTGGGCTGAGCGCAATCCTGTAGTTGGATCAACTTTCCGCGTCACCCTGCCCTATCATCTGACGCCACCGGCTTCAAACACTCCAGCTCCAGTTGTGGAGATCGATCGCGGACGCATCCTGGTGGCGGACGCCAATCCTACGACGCGCGCCATGGTCGCGAACCAGTTGCGCCGCCAGAACTACCACGTGGTAGAAACCGGCACCGTGGAAGAAACTTTGGCCGCGGTTTCATCGCCTGTGGTCTCGAACGAGCCCGGCAGTGGGGTTCCCGGTATAGGAATTGATTCTATCGGGATCGAAGCCATTCTGGTCGATATCTCGCTCGATGGCTTGAATGGATGGGAGATTCTGCCACGGCTGCGTCTTGAGCCTGCTGCCGCTGGCGTGCCCATTGTGCTGTTGAGTGTGGACCATCCCAATCCTTCCCTTCCAATTCCCTCTGGAGCCGATGGGTGGGTGAGCCAGTCGAACAACGATGAAACGCTGTTGAGCGAATTGGCACGGGTGCTTTCCGCGCCGGGAGAAAAGGCGCGCATCCTGGTGATTGAAGACGATGTAGACCTGGCCCGGGTCATCGGCGCGGTCTTTTCCAAGGATGGCATCGAGGTCAAACTGGTGCATACGCGCCAGTCGGCGCTGGATGCGTGCCTGGCCTTTCGCCCGCAGTTGATTGTGCTGGATCTTGCCTTGCCGGATGGGGATGGTTTTAATGTTGTCGACTGGCTGCGCCAGCATGACGACCTGGCTCACCTGCCGCTGGTGGTTTATTCAGCGCGGGAGATCGATCCGGTAGAACGTGCGCAGCTGCAACTTGGTCCGACGCATTTTCTTACCAAGGCCAAGGTACAGCCACAGCAATTGGAGTCGCTGGTTTTGACAATGTTGCGCCGTTCACGCCAGTTGGAGGAGTCGATGTGCCTGGTGCTGCCTCCGGGTGACGACCCTGCGCACGGCCCTTCGTCTGACTGATCTTTGCGGTTAAAAGTAGTATGAGGTAAAACTTGAGCTAATACTCAGCAAAGCGCAATTAACCTTTCCCTAACAATATTTGCAGGAGTGCAGTTTGTCCCGCCGAATTTTAATCATTGACGATGAAGACGATATTCGCCAGGTAGCAGCTCTCAGCCTGGAGACCGTGGCTGGATGGGATGTGATCGTGGCCAGTTCCGGAGCCCAGGGATTGTTGCGCGCCGAAGAACACCAGCCGGACGCGATCCTGCTCGACGTAATGATGCCAGGCATGGACGGCCCGACGACCTTTCGCGAATTGCGCAAGAATCCCGCAACGGCGAAGATTCCGGTACTGCTGCTGACCGCTAAAGTGCAAGGCCCCGACCAGCGCCGCTTCGCCGATCTGGGTGTCGAGGCGGTGTTGCTGAAACCCTTCGATCCCCTGACGCTTTCCACGCAGATGGAAAAGATTCTGGGCTGGGACTAGGGTGTTTCCACACCTTTGAACCTTATGGCGACGAATCCTGCAATGGCAGCGGCTTTGGACCGGCTGTGGACTAAATTCCTGCCCGAGATTGAGCAGCGCGTGGCTCTGCTTGAAGCGGCGATAGAGGCACTGTCTTCCGGGTCCTTGTCTCCAGAGCAGCGCCAGGCTGCCTATGCCGCGGCACACAAGCTGGCCGGCTCGCTGGGCACCTTTGGCCTGCAACGGGGCACAGAACTGGCCCGCCAATGCGAAGATATCCTTGGCCCGGATTTCGCCGGCGCTGACTTAGGCGATCTGAAGAAGTGGGTGGTTGAGCTTCGGGCTCTTGTTCAATCGCGCAGAGGTTAATCGCATCTGAAGTTGTGATAATTCCTGCACTCAGAGACGTCCTCTATTTGTAGTGGAGGAGATTGAATACATGATCGTGAGGAATCTTGCACGCCGTCTGAAGTGCGAGCGTATAGATCTTGTCGTCTGGAGGCGTCCTTAAGTGTTCGCCACCGACGAGCGCCACCGCTCCGACTGATTTGTTTTTCTCGCCGTCGACGACAGTGTGCTTCAGAAACACTTCGGCCATTGCTTCGTTCCGCGCCTGCATGCCCGACGGCGAAGCAGGCTTTTCGTGAGGAATGTCATAAAAATACACTTTGACTGATTTGCTTACTGCTGTCTGAATGAGCGGCAGCATGGGCAGAGGATTGTTGAACTGACTATCGCAAAAATTGACGCCCATGTCGAAGAAGAACTTGCCCTCTCCCCATGTATCCGATGATTTTCCAAGGAGTTCATTTCGGATGGATTTGGTTAGCGGCTTAAAATCGTGCAGCTCGATAAACAGCCGTTTGACGAAGCCGATCTCGATCAGATCATAAATAATGGCTCTGCCATACGGCTGGTTGTGCCGCTCTCCGATGGTGATGCCTCCGAGCTTGATCTTCTCGGCGGCAGCGGCCAGAATCTCGGTGATCCCCTCTGCGCCTTTGCAGTATGTATCGACGTAGTGGCCCATCGGAGTTGTTCTCCAGCGAAAGCTTACTTTCAACTTTCATTTGCGCAGCAATCGATTGGCATTTTACACATGCCAAGAAGTGCGGTCAGCCTTCGGCTTCACTGATAGATGAATGTCGTACGCCTTTCTACGGTATGACCGGGATGCATGGGATGGCAAGAGCATTCGGTCATCACGAAAGTTCTCAGTATCTGATTGGGCGGCCTCGACAAGATCGCTGTTTTGGGCAGACGTATGAACGCTGCTGGCTCAATTAGACTTTGAGTTGGTGACTGCGAAATCTCCATCTACGCCCCAGCTTGGCTTCGCTTTCGAGGCTGACCCTGATTCAAGCCAACCGTCGCCTGCCGCATTACGCCGAACACGCACCCGCCGCACGTGGCTGGTGCATGAACTGGTGACGGAAGCGCGCGAACTGGTCGAGGCGGAGTTTGGCGATGTGTGGGTCGAGGGTGAGATTTCCAACCTGCGCCCCGCATCTTCAGGGCATTTGTACTTTACGCTCAAAGACGCCGAAGCGCAGCTCCCCGTCGTGCTCTTTCGCCGCCAGGCATTGCTGCTGCGCTTCCGTCCTGAAGACGGCTTGCATGTTCGCGTGCGTGGCAAGGCAAGCATCTACGAACAGCGCGGCCAACTGCAGCTGGTGGCCGAAACGATGGAGCCGGTGGGCGCGGGAAGCCTGCAACTGGCCTTTGAACAATTGCGCGACCGGCTTAAGGCTGAAGGTCTTTTTGAACAAGACCGGAAACGCAGGCTACCGGCCTTTCCGCGTTGCGTGGCGGTAATTACATCACCGACGGGAGCGGTCATCCGCGACTTTCTTCATATCGTCAATCGGCGGCACTCCGGTCTGAGCGTGGCGGTTATTCCGGTGACAGTGCAGGGAGACAATGCACCCGCGGAGATTGAAGCCGGGCTTGTCCTCGCCAACGAGGAAGGCGTTGCCGATGTTGTGGTACTGGCACGCGGCGGCGGATCGCTTGAAGACCTGGCTGCTTTCAATTCGGAGCGCGTGGCTCGCGCGATTGCGGGCTCGCGCTTGCCGGTTGTCTCCGCGATTGGGCATGAGACGGACTTCACGATTGCCGATTTTGTCGCCGACCTGCGCGCGCCGACACCTTCAGCGGCCGCGGAGTTGATTACCGATGCTCAACACAAGGTCGAGGAACTGATCGCATCGCTCTCGAACCGGCTGATTCGCGCGGCGCGTTTTCAACTGATGCAGGCTCGGCAACGGCTGGATCGTATGCCTGTGGCATATGCGCAGCAGAGGATCACGACGGCCTTGCACCGCAAAGAGCAGCGATTGGATGAACTGGGTTTTCAGCTTGAGTCAGTGATGAATGAGACGCTGCACATGCATGCACGGACCGTTGCAGAACTTGCGGCAGCGGTGCTTCATTTCGACCCGCGCCGCAAGATAAGTGCTGCGCGCGCATCACTGGCGGCCAGTCAATCGCGGTTGGGACACGCACTTGACCGTTGCCTGTCTGTAGCACGCCACAGAAGCCAATCTCTCGACGCGAGGCTGTATCGGGCCGCGCAAGTGGCGATCGCCAATCGCAGGGCAGCCTACCAGGCTACGAGTGGACAGTTGCAGTCACTGTCTCCTCTGGCAGTTCTGCAACGAGGCTATGCGCTGGTGCAGGATGAGAGTGGCGCCATCGTGCGCTCCGTTGGCAAGCTCGCCGCACAACAAGCCGTCTCAACACGCCTTGCCGATGGAAGCTTCACCAGCCAGGTCACTGCGATTCAATTGAACCAATCAAATGTGAAAAAGAAGAAGGAAAAACCAAATTCAAAATGAGACAGCTATTCGGCACGGACGGCATTCGCGGTGTTGCAGGCACAGCCCCTCTCGATACAACTACGGTTTACGCCGTTGGACTGGCGCTGGCGCATCAGTTGCGGCCGGGCGCGCTTGCGGCAGGCATGGTTGGCCCGCGGGTGATTGTGGGGCGCGATACGCGCGAGTCGAGTCCTTGGATTGCGAAGCTGCTGGCGGCGGGTTTGCGCGCTGGAGGAGCGGAGATTGAGAGCGCGGGAATTGTGCCTACGCCGGCGATTGCATACCTCGCGCATACGCACGGCTTTCATGCAGGTGTAGTGATTTCGGCTTCGCATAATCCTTGGGAGGACAACGGGATCAAATTGTTCGGGCCGGATGGGAAGAAGCTGCCGGACCAGACAGAACTGGCGATTGAGGAGATTATTTTCAAACATGCGATCTCGGCGACGCCGCCCGATATTGCAGATGTGCCGGTGCTTGAAGATCAGCTGCAGTTTGCGCGGCAGTATATCGACTTTCTGCTTGCCGCTGTGCCGGATTTGAATCTGGATGGGAAGAAGATTGTTATCGATTGTGCGAATGGCGCTGCGGCAGCGATTGCGCCACGGTTGTTTGCCGATCTGCACCGTCGCGGCGGCGGGGATGTGACGATGGTCAACGTTCAGCCGAATGGGCGCAATATCAACGATCATTGCGGGGCGCTGCATCCGAAGACGGTAGCGGCAGAAGTTGTGGCGCGTGGTGCGCAGATAGGGCTGACGTTCGACGGTGATGCGGACCGCTGCCTGGCTGCGGGGGCAAGCGACAACGTCATCAATGGCGATGCGATTCTGCTGATGGCTGCGCGGGATTTGCAGGCGCGGGCGCTATTGACGGGCGACATCGTCGTTGCGACGACGATGTCGAATATGGGGCTGGAGGCTGCGCTGAAGCGCAGCGGCATTACGATGCTGCGCGCCGCGGTGGGCGACCGTTACGTGCTGGAGATGATGCAGCAGAAGAATGCAGCGCTGGGCGGCGAGCAGTCCGGGCACATTCTGTTTCCTCATCTTGCGACGACAGGCGACGGCTTGCTGACGGCGCTGGTGGTGCTGGATTTGATTGCTCGCACTGGCAAGACGATCGAGGAGCTGACGGCGGATTTGAAGGTGTTTCCGCAGGTGATTGTGAATGTGAAGGTGCGGGAGAAGAAGCCGCTCGAATCAATTCCTGCAGTAGCGGAACGGATTCGCGCAGCCGAGGCTGAATTGGCGGATTCGGGGCGTGTGGTGATTCGATATTCGGGAACGGAGGCGCTGGCCCGGGTGATGATTGAGGCTGAGGATGAGGGGCGGATGCGGTTTCATGCGGAGGCCATTGCTGAGGCGATCCGGGGAGAGCTGGGCATTAGCACATAAATAAGTGCTACACTCAATCAGGTGCTTAAATGAAAGCGAATGTCACACTTAAAATCGATGTTGAACTTCTGCGGGAGGCTCGCATTCTGGCGGCTGAGGAAGACTCGTCGATCAGTGCCTTGCTCGCTGCCAAGCTGGAGCAGGCGGTAAGGGAACGCAGAGGATTTGAGCAAGCCCGCCAGAGGGCAAAGGCTCGCCTCCATGCGGGGTACGATCTTGGCTGGACGCCGCCTGCTTCGCGCGATGAGATTTATGAGCGATAAGTGTTTTGTCGACACGAACATCCTTGTCTACGCGCATGACAGGTCGACTGGCGAGAAACATCTTCGAGCACGAACGCTCATCGATCAGCTTTGGGATTCGGGATTGGGTGTGTTGAGTACGCAGGTGTTGCAGGAGTTCTGCTACAACATCCGGCGTAAAGCGGCCAATCCGTTGCCTGTCGATGAGGTACAGTTATTATTGCGCGACTACTCAACATGGGAAGTAATTACAAACACACCCTCATCCATTCTTGGGGCGCTGGAGATCGAGGCGCGTTACAAGACTTCGTTTTGGGATGCTTTAATTCTGCACGCTGCGGAGACTTCGGGAGCGACGACTCTCTATTCCGAAGACCTGGCGAAGGGGCAGCGGTATGGGGCGATTCGTGTGGTGAATCCGTTAGTTTGATCTGTGCGTCAATAACTGCTTAAGGATGTCACTCTTGAATTCGAAGCACCGTCTCATATAACTCACCAACGGTAAAAGGTCGGACGGTATCTGGAGCGGGGCCAAAAATAGTTGTTATTGCAAAGTGCCCGAGCAATGTAGGCCCACCTTCTGCGCCAAAGAGATATTCGTTGGGCTTCAAATTGAAGGTCTCGTGAAAGCTCCGCTCTTCCGATTCGAAAGAGACACCGTATTCCAGCTCGACTGCTTTCAGAAGATCTACGCCGTCATCACCAGTCACTCCAAGACTACTGTCAAATCTGGTAGTTGGCGTAATAGGCTTACGTTGCGACGTTCGTGTCTGTGATCGAATGAAATCCGCGAATTCGTCAAAGGATAATTTCATCAGGCTTCGCACCCAAGCAAACAAAGATGTTTAAGACCTCGTTGTAGTCTTCTGCGGTTGAAGTTACTGCATATCGCGCCAGTTATGGCCGAAAGATAGGTCGGCTTCTATGGGGACGCTTAGTTGGATTACGTTTTCCATGGCGTCTTTGACGAGGGGGACGATTGCGTCTTCTTCATCCTTGGGGACTTCGAAGAGTAACTCGTCGTGGACTTGCAGGACCATGCGCGACTTGAGCTTTTGATCGGATAGCTGCTTGGCGATGGCGATCATGGCTAACTTGATCAGGTCGGCGGCGGTGCCTTGCAGCGGGGTGTTGATTGCGGTGCGTTCGGCGAAGCCGCGCTGGTTGGCGTTGCGGCTTTCGATGTCGGGGATGGGGCGCATTCTGCCGAAGAGAGTTCGCACGCTGCCGGAGCTGCGTGTCTCGGCGATGGTCTTATCGATGAAGGCGCGAACGCCGGCGTAGCGCTCGAAGTAGCGCTCAATGTAGAGCTTGGCTTCGGCTTGCGGGATGCCGAGCTGGGCGGCCAGGCCGAAGGCGGAGATGCCGTAGACGATGCCGAAGTTGACGGCCTTGGCGCGGGCGCGGACATGCTTGTCCATGTTCTCGGCGGGCACGCCGAAGACTTCGCTGGCGGTGAGTGTGTGGATATCGCGGCCGGTCTTGTAGGCGTCGGTGAGCAGAGGGTCCTGGCTGAAGTGGGCCATAAGACGCAGCTCGATTTGCGAGTAGTCGGCAGAGAGCAGTTGATGACCGGGCGCGGCTACGAAGGCGGCGCGGATTTCGCGGCCTAGTTCAGTGCGGATGGGGATGTTCTGCAGGTTGGGATTGACGGAAGAGAGGCGTCCGGTTGCTGTGGACGCGGCGTTGAAGGTGGTATGCACGCGCGAGTCGCTATCGACGAGAAGAGGCAGCGCGTCGACATAGTTGGACTTGAGCTTGGAGAGATGACGAAACTCGATGACGTGCTGAGCGATGGCATGTTCTTCGGCAAGGCCTTCGAGGACGTCTTGCGCGGTGGATATTTTTTTGCCTTTGCCGTAGATGAGGGGCTTGGGCAGACCCATGTGGGTGAAGAGGACTTCGCCGAGCTGCTTGGGCGAATTGATGTTGAAGCGGTGGCCGCTGTGCTCGTAGATGAGCTCGCTGACGCGCTGGATTTCTGCACCAAAGCGCTGTGAGAGCTCGTCGAGTGCGCTAAGGTTGACGCGAACGCCGACGCGCTCCATCTGGTAGAGGACGGGCACAAGCGGGAGGTCGATGGTCTCGTAGACGGAAGTCAGTTTTTGCTCTTCGACATGCGCGCGCAGGGTGGGCAGCAGCGTTTGGATGGAATGGGCGGCGCTGGGGAGCGATGCAGGTACGGACTGGCCGCTGCGGGCTACTACGTCGACAAGGGTCTGAGTGGCATGGGTGGGGTTAAGGGCATAGGAGAGCAGCATAGTGTCTGCGATTGGGCCACGCAGGTTGACTCCCAATGCGGCCAGGCGATGCTGGGTTGTTTTCCAGTCATGGATGGTTTTGGGGACGGTGGGATCTTCGAGAAGCGCGTGCAATTTGCGGCCGAGTTGGAGGCGGAGAGCCAGTTCGGGCTCATCGCCAGCCTTGACTGAGACACCTACGAACTCAGGCACGGGGATATGTGGGAGCTCGGCGAGGGTATCGGCTGCGTCCATCATATCGAGCAGTGATGGCATGGGTGGGAGCGACTCTTCTTCGGCGACTTCTTCACTGGATTCAGAGGACTGCGCCGCGGCTTCGGGTTTCGCAATCTTTGTATCTTTGTCGAGGGCGAAGGCGAAGCCATGTGCCTTTGCGGCTGTGTAGAAGGCGGCAATCTGTTCGTCGGTTGGATCGTCGATTAACTCGGCGGTGGGCTTCTGCGCACCGGGAGCGAGGCTGCGCAACATCGATGTGAATTCAAGTTCGGTGAAGAGTTCGCGGGCGGCTTCGAGGTCGGGCTCGGTGGTCTGCATCTCGGCGAGGTTGAGTTCGAGGGGAACGAAGCGGTCGATGGTGACTAGTTCTTTGGAGAGCAGGACAGCCTCGCGATTCTGTTGGAGGGACTCGCGGTAGGTTTTGCGCTTTACTTCTTCTGCGCGATCAAGAACAGCCTCGACGCTGCCGAATTGCTGGATGAGTTCGACGGAGCCTTTATCGCCGATGCCGGGGGCGCCAGGAATGTTATCGATGGTGTCTCCACGCAGGGCCATGACGTCGATGACCTGCTCGGGAGGGACGCCGAGGATTTCGATCACCTTTGCGGGGTCGATGATGAGGTTGTCCTTTTGAGGATTGAGGACACGGACGTGCTCGCTGACGAGCTGCATCATGTCTTTGTCGCCGGAGATGATGAAAACTTCGTGGCCTTGTTCGGCGGCCTGGCGGGCGAGGGTGCCGATGACATCGTCGGCTTCGAAACCGATGGCTTCGAGGATGGGGATGTGGAGGACTTCGAGGGAGCGGCGGATATAGGGGAGCTGGCGCGCGAGGTCTTCGGGCATGGCTTCGCGCTGGGCTTTATAGCCCTCGTAGGTGGTTTCAACGAAGGCTTGCTCTTTGCTGGACCAGCGGCGGAGGGTGCCGATCTCTTTGGCTTTTGAGTCGCGAAAGACGGCTCCGCTGACGTCGAAGACCGCCGCGAGGTAGTGCGGGGCGAAGTCGGCGCGGAGCTTGGTGATCATGTTGGCGAAGACATAGGTGGCCGCGGTAGGCAGGCCGGCGCGCGTGGACATGGGGCGCGAGCGCTGCATGGCGTGGTAAGCGCGGAAGATGAAAGACATGGTGTCGAGCAGGAAAACGGGCTCACGCGGGGTCGGGTTGGTTTCAGCGGTCATCGTCTGCGAGTTTACCAGCGGGGGAAGGTGGCGGGACAGGCTTGCCCGCGGAAAGGCAAATGCGTCGGCGGGAATAGGTTGATTTACACTTCCAGCATTTGAGATGAGAGGCCAAATTATGCCGGAAGAATCGGTGACTATTCGCAGGGCAACGCTTGAAGACAGCGTGGCGAGCGGACAGATCTGTTACGACGCTTTTTCAACGATCAATCGGGAGCATGGATTTCCCTGCGATCTGCCTTCAGTGGAGGCAGCGAAGGGGATGCTTGCAATGGCGTTTACGGCTCCAGGCTTTTATTGCGTGGTGGCGGAAAGGAATGGGCTGATTATCGGCAGCAACTGCATGGATGAGCGCGCGACGATTCACGGCATCGGACCGATTACAGTAGCTCCGGCGGGACAGAATGGCGGGGTGGGACGCAGTCTGATGGAGGCAGTGATGCAGCGCGCTGAGGAGAACGGCGCCGCGGGGATGCGGCTGGTGCAGGCGGCATTTCACAATCGATCCTTGTCGCTGTATACGCGGCTTGGATTCGATATTCGCGAGCCACTCTCCTGCCTGCAGGGGAGGACTGTGCAGCGAGCGGTAGACGGCTGTACGGTTCGCGCGGCAGCGCCGGACGATCTGGAGAAGTGCAATGCATTAGCGCGGGGGCTGCATGGATTTGACCGGAGCATCGAGGTGGCAGACGCGATTGCACGTGGGGCGGCCTCTGTGGTTGTACGCGATGGACGCATCACAGCTTATGCCACCGGGCTCGCATTCTTTTGCCATGCTGTTGCGGAGACGAATGCGGATCTGCAGGCGCTGATCGCGTCGGCGGAGTCGTTGGGCGGACCCGGAATCCTGACGCCTTCGCGGAACGCAGTGCTGCTGCGATGGTGCCTGGAGAATGGATTGCGGGTGGTGCAGCCGATGACGCTGATGAGCAAGGGGCTTTACAACGAGCCGGCGGGTGCGTGGCTGCCTTCGATTTTCTTTTGAGGCCGATCAGGCTAACGAATGAACATGCAGTCGCCGTAGCTGAAGAATCGGTACTTCTGCTGGACGGCATGGGCGTAGGCGGCGAGGATGCGTTCGCGGCCGCTGAAGGCGCTTACCAGCATGAGAAGGCTGGACTGAGGCAGATGGAAGTTGGTGAGCATGGCGTTGACGATGCGGAATTCGTAGCCGGGGGAGATGAAGATGCTGGTTTCGCCGGTGTGCGGCTGAAGTATGCCAACTTCGGCGATCTGGGCGCAATGCTCCAGGGTTCGCACAGTGGTGGTGCCTACGGCTACGATGCGGCGGCCCTCTTTGCGGGCACGATTCAGTGCTTCGGCTGTTTCCGCGGGGAGGGTGTAGCGCTCGCTGTGGAGGTGGATTTCGTCGAGCCGTTCTACGCGGAGTGGGGCGAAGGTGCCCAGGCCTACGTGGAGGGTGACTTTGGCTATCTCTACACCGCGCGCCTGAATCGCTTCGAGGACGGATGGGGTGAAGTGCAGGCCCGCGGTGGGGGCGGCGACGGAGCCGCGATGATGGGCGAAGACGGTCTGGTAGCGTTCGCGGTCGGTGGTGGCGTCTTCACGCTTGATGTAGGGGGGCAGGGGCATGTGTCCTATCTGCTCCAGGACTGCGTAGAAATCGGAGGTGGGGGCGAAGCGGAGGGTGCGCTCGCCATATTCTCCGCTGGCGAGGACTTCGGCGCGCAGGAGTGGTTCGCTGTTTCCGAGGCTGAAGCCCGTTTGCGTTTGAGGCTGATTCAGGGGCCTGAAGGCCCCTGCTCCCTCCGCCGATTCCTTTGGCCGTGATCGATCCGCTGTCCCTGTTCCTTCCGGGTGAAATTCGAGGTGGTCGCCTAGGCGAACTTTGCGGCCAGGTCGAACGAGTGCGTTCCAGTTCCCTGCTGCGTCGGGCGCGGTCAGGAGAACTTCGATGAGACCGCTTGGCTCTTGTTTGCCGCGAGAATGCGCACGGCGGGCGAAGATGCGGGCGGGGATCACTCGGCTGTCGTTGAGGACTAACAGGTCGCCGGGATTGAGGAGCGAGGCGAGCTCGGCGAATGAGGCGTCGTTCCAATGCGGCGAAAGGCTGCCCTCGGGGGCTGAAGTCCCAGCTTCTTGCGATGGGTTGATGCCTGGACTGAAACCCAGGCCTACCTTTGAACTGACATTTGATCTGTCATTCGAAGATCGATCGACGACTAACATACGGCTGGCGCCGCGCTCGGTGGGGGGTTGCTGTGCGATGAGTTCTTCAGGGAGATGGAAGTCGAAGTCGGCGACGCGCAGTCCTGTAGCGGCTTTGGCTGGGCAGGTCATGCTTTTCCTTTGCTGAGATGATTGCAGGCCCGCTCACGGGCGCGCTCCAGCGTTGCGTCGAGCAGATCTCTAAGTGGCTCCAGCTCGCCTGCGTTGGTCTCTTCGGAGACGATGGTCCACTGGCCCCAGCTTACGGCGATGCGGGTGAAAGGCTTGGGGATTTGGAAGCGATCCCAGGAGCGCAGGGTCCAGGCCTTTTCAGGTTGCAGGTGAAAGGCTCCGATGGGGGCGCCGGTCATTTCGGCGAGCTTGATGGGGCCGAGTTTGGATTTGTAGATGGGGCCGCGCGGGCCGTCGGCGGTGAAGATAGCGGGCGTGCCTTCGTCAAGAACGCGGCGCAGGGCGAGCAGGCCTTCGCGGCCTCCGCGTGAACTGGAGCCGCGGACGGCGCGGTAGCCGAAGCATTGGAGAGTGCGGGTGATGAGCTCGCCGTCGAAGCTCTGGCTGATGAGGATGGTGGCACGGGTCGACCGATAGTAGAAAGCGCAGGCCAGGACGCATTGGTGCCAGAAGCAGTAGATTTCGCGGCTGGGGACGAAGCCGTGGAAAGCTGGAGTGACGCCGTCTTCGGCGAGGACTTCAAAGCGCCAGGTGCGGCCCATGATCATGAGCAACGCCCAGACGAGGCGCGGGACGACGGCCAAGGTTAGGCGCTGGGTGATTGTGAAGCGGCTGGGCGGCGGTGCAGTCACTCTTTTGATTTTAGTGTGGAAGAGAAGTGTGAGTGTGGAGTCCTCGGCCAGGGTATACGCACAAACGAGAATTCCAGCATTGAGGGTTGGATAGATCGGGCCTTCAGCCCTCGTCATCTTCTGCTGCTCTTGACCCAGCCCGTTGGGCTGGGCTGGGATAGCGGCGCGCCTTTGGCGCTTGGAGTTGAATAAGCTACGGCTAAGCGACGCTCACTCGTACTTCGCGGCCACTCACACTCCGCACTCCACACTCACACTCCACACTGTTCTTCAGCTGTAGCGCATCCAGCGGATGATTTCCGGGAGTGTGGCGCGTTTGCCATACATGAGGATCCCGATGCGGTAGAGGCGCGAGGAGATTGCCAGTACAGCCCAGATACTGAGGATCATGAGTCCGATGGAGACTGCGAACTGCCACATGGGTGGAATCTGCGAGCCCATGCGCAGGAACATGATGATGGGGGCACAGGGCGGGAAGAAAGACGCAGCGACGGACCACACCGAGTTCGAATCGTTGATGATCAGCATGATCATGGCGAAGCTGAGCCAGATGGGGACAGCGGCGAGGGGCGTGTACATCTGCAGCTCCTGCTCGGTTTCACAGGTGGCAGCGAGACCGGCGAAGAGCGAACTGTAGAGGAAGTAGCCGAGTACGAAATACACGGGGAAAAGCACGCCCTCGATGGGAGAAAAGTGAACGGCGTAGTCTCCCGACAGGATAGGTGCAGCGAAGGCCGAACTGACGATGGCGCCGGCGGCGATGACCCAGATGAGGATCTGTGTGAGGCCGACAGCCCCGACGCCAATGAGCTTGCCGGCCAACATATCTCCCGGCCTGGCGATGGCCAGCATCACCTCAAAAATGCGGGAGGTCTTTTCCTGGATGATGGAACGCGCAACATTGAGACCGTACATGACCGTGGTCATGGAGAGCAAAATGGCCATCACGTACCCCTTGTAGAAGGAGATGACGGCGTTGCTCTTAACCACGGTGCCATCTTTTTTCACCTGGTAGGTGTCGACAGGAACGCCTTTATCGATGGCCTCGATGTCGGGCTGCTTCATGCCGTCCTTGATGAGGTGTTGGTTTACGATGGCGTTGTTCAGAGCGTCTTTCAATCGGCCGTGGGTGGTGAAGTCTCCCGCGGATGGCGAGGTGTAGGTGGCTGAGGGCAGGCCCTCAGCGTGGGTTTCGATGACCAGGAAGCCGTCCAGGTCTTTGCTGACCACTTGCTTGAGCAGAGATGCGCGCTGATCCGCGCTGGCCGGAGTGACTACGTCCACGGTAGCTTTGGCGTCCTTTTCCTTGAGCATCTGGGTACGCATCTCATTGGCCAGCGCCCTATCATCGGACGCGATCACAATATGCCGATGAGAGCCCAGGCCAATGCTGGACAGGTAGCCGACGCCGATGACAACGGCAAAAAGAGCTGGGACAAGAATCGTAGTGAGACGGAAGGCGCGGCCCTTGATCTGTTCAAGATATTCGCGTTTGGCGACCAGGAGAATATTACGCATCGGCTTTGCCTCCCACGGTCTGGATGAAGATCTCTTCGAGTGAGGGCTCGACCAGTTCAAAGCGATAGATGGTAGCGACAGCCGCCGCTTCATGCAACAGCTTCTGCGCGTTGGCGCCTTCTTTGAGGCGAATCTCGACGTGGCCGGAGAAGTTGTTCGATTCGGCAATCTCCGCGCTGTTGAGAAAAGCCGGGCTGCCTTCAAACTCAATAATGACGCGGTTGCGCTCGTAGCCGGCCTTGATCTCGCGCATTTTGCCGGCGAGTACTGCCCGGCCTTTGTCGATGAGGCAGATGGAGTCGCAGAGCTTCTCTACCTGATCCATGCGATGGGTGGAGAAGACGATGGCTTTGCCTTCGTCCTTGAGTTCGATCAGGGTCTTCTCCAGCAGCACGGCGTTGACGGGATCGAGGCCAGAGAAGGGCTCGTCCATGATGATGAGGCCGGGGTCATGGAGGAGCGAAGAGATGAACTGGATCTTCTGCTGCATGCCTTTGGAGAGCTCTTCGGTCTTTTTGAGGAGTGAGTCGGCAATTTCGAGACGTTGGGCCCACTCCGTGGCTCGCTTGCGCGCTTCGGCGGGTTGGACACCATGCAATTCGCCGAAGAAAACGAGCTGATCGAGGACTTTCATCTTCTTGTACAGGCCACGCTCTTCAGGCAGGTAGCCGACGCGCTCCAGGCTCTGGCGGTCGAAGGGTTTGCCGAAGAGGCTCACCTGTCCCGAGTCCGGGATGGTGATGCCGATCATCATGCGAATGGAGCTGGTTTTGCCTGCTCCGTTCGGGCCGAGCAGACCGAACATCTGGCCGGCTTCAATGGAGAGACTCAGGTTATCTACGGCGACCTTTTGCTCGTAAGCCTTGGTCACTCCCACAAGTTCAACGACTGGCATGGATACTCCCGGCGGTCGAGGCCAGTTCCCGCGCGTTTCTTCAAGACTCGGTCTGCATGGAGTTTAACAAACTACGTCAGACTCAATGGGCAGCCCTGAATACGCAACGGGGCGGAAGCAGGTTCCCGGCTGGAAGCAAGGCAATGGCGGCGCGGATTTTGTTGATTGAAGGAGGGATCGATGCTACAGGCTTTCAGACTCAGATTGCCGACAAAGTTGAGCCGGGGCAACGGAGAAAGGTCAAGTGCTCAAGTACATTGATTCGAATTACGTTACCTGCACGATTGAGTCACGCCCTTCTACGAAGCCATTTTGACCAAAGGCACGCGAGACCTGTTATGCGGTTTCGACTTCCTGGCCGACCTCTTCGAAGTAACCGCCCGGCTCACCCTGCCGAATGAGGCGATGAAGATAGGCACGGGAAATGCACAGGCTGCGCGCCGCCATGGTCTTGTTGCCATTGTGCTCGCGGACCGCGGTCGCGGCCAGCTTGATCTTGTAATCGCGCAACTGGCGCTCAAAGGATCCGGCGGGCTGATAGTCACTGATGTCGACAACGCTCTCTTCGCGCAGATTGAGAGGCAAATCTTCCAGGCGAATGGTATCTCCGCGGGCCACGATGATGGCGCGTTGAATCACATTTTCAAGTTCACGCACGTTGCCTGGCCATGAATAGCTCTGCAGCAGAGACATCGCGTCCGGAGAAATCGTCTTGATCTGCTTCTGATAGGACTGACAATACTGCCGCAGGAAGCAGTTGGAAATCTGCGGAATATCCTCGGAGCGCTCCTGGAGAGCGGGCGAATGGATACGCAGCACGTTGATACGGTAGTACAAATCCTGGCGGAACTTACCCTGGGCTACCATCTCTCCCAAGTCCTGGTGCGTGGCGAAAATGAGCCTTGCCTTGAGCGGGATGAGCTTGTTGCTGCCCAAACGGCTGAACTCGCGCTGCTGGAGGACGCGGAGAAGCTTGACCTGGGTATAAAGGCTCAGTTCACCGATCTCGTCGAGGAAGATCGTGCCATCCCCAGCCTGCTCGAAGAAACCTTCGCGCGCTCCAGCTGAACCGGTAAAAGCGCCTTTTTCATGGCCGAAAAGCTCGGACTCGATCAGGGTCTCGGGAATCGCGCCACAGGAAACGGCGACAAAAGGCTTGCTGGAACGGCTGCCAAGATTGTGAATGGCGCGGGCCACCAGTTCTTTACCGGTACCACTCTCTCCAGTAACGAGAACTGAATTGTTGATGCTGGTGACGCTCTCGATCAGTTGATAGACTTGGCGCATCTGGGTGCTGGAGCCGATCATCCGGTCGCAGCCACCTTCCATCTCCAGCCGCTCCTGAGCTTGCTGCAACTGCCGTTTGAGCTCCGAAGTCTCATGCGCGCGACGCAGCATCGTCTTCAAATCGCGAATTGAGGGAGGACGACGGCAGTGGCCGTAGGCCCCTTCACGAACCAGCTCGAGAGCGGTGACACGGAGGGCATCGTCGGCGAGTACCACCGATGGAACGTGAGAGGCGATCAGGTGCCGGGAAAATTCAACCCGTTCGCGAAGAGAGCCGTGATTGGAGTTCAGATCCAGAACGATGACGTCACAATCGCCAGCCGATACGAGACGATCCATTTCATCCCGATCCGACTCAAGTAGAACTTCGAAGTCCGATCCAAGTGAAAACGACAGGATGGGTTGCAGGGTTCGATCTTCCGAGTACAGTCCAATACGTATGGTCACGAGTGACTCTCTCTCAAGTACAAATCGGCCAGTCGAAAAGCCGGTATTCCCCCTGACGGCATGGTGGGCTTGCAATAAGGTCTGCAACTGTCAGTGCGTTGGGGGTACGTAACATTTATCGGCCAATCACCCAGTTACGTACATAGAACTTTGGTCACCTTATAGCTGCCTAAAAATGTTACCCATGTACCACTTTCGGGGCAATCAAAAGGGCTGTTCGTTGTAAAGCCAAGAAAAATGCGCCCCAAATTAGTACACATCCCAGCCCACAAAACTAAGGATGCAGCCAAATTCATTTCCTGCCGGGGTCGCCTCGTGGCCGGCGCGACCCTTTCGTAACCTGCGGTGTATATGCATTGCTTCACTCCCGCGGCTGGGCTGTAAACATCCGTTCACATGCCGCTTGCACCGGTAAAGCTAAGCCGCTGATAACAAATACTTTCATGTCATTTTTTGGTTTGGGCAGTGAATTGCTCCACCCATGGCGGCAGTTCATTTAAGAAATCTAACCGGAAGGACAGGTATCTGGAGATGCACCTGGTTCACTCCATGCAGTCGATCTCCTGGTGGCCAACGGTGGCGGTTCTGGTCATTGCGACCGCGACCGATCTGCGCAGCCGCCGGATTCCGAACTGGTTGACCCTTCCGTTTCTGGTTGCGGGCCCGATCCTGTTGACCTGGCTGAATGGATGGCATGGGTTAGTCCAGAGCATGGAGGGGATGGGCCTGGGAGCACTGGTTTACGGCATCTTCTTTCTGATGGGCGGCATGGGCATGGGCGATGTAAAGCTATGCGCCGCAATCGGAGCTTGGATTGGCCCTGGCCAACTGCTGGTGGCGCTGGTCGTTACCGGTCTGGCCGGCGGAATGATGGCGGTTTGCTGGGCGATCTGCGGAGGTTTTCTGGGAGAGTTGTTTTCCGGCAGCGGCGATCTCCTGATTGGCGTCGGCAAGCGGGGCCTGAAGCCTCACGCCGACCTGGTTTTGTCCAACCCGCTGACACGCAAAATGCCCTACGCGCCAGCGATCGCAATTGGAACGCTGATCTCGTTTTTTTCGCATTGAGGATTTTTGTTCATAACACGCAGTTGTATCTGAAACCGGAAGTAGCGCCATGTTGATCTTTTCAATGACTCAAGGAACAAAAAAAATCGACGCACGACCATACCGCCTTATGAAGGGGGTATGCCTCTCATGATTACCACTCCGACGCAGGAGAGCGATTCTCTGGGCGGTAAGGTGCTCTCGGTAGCGTTGATCGGCCCTGATGACATTCGGCGCAACAGCGTGGCTTTGTCACTGGCCGGTGCTCATACCGGCTATACCCGCGAACTACTTGCCTATCCGGAGCTGGATGACGTTCCGCAGCTGTTGCAGCATAACCACGACGTCATCATCGTCGATCTGGATTCAAACCCTGAATATGCGCTCGACCTGGTGGAGAGCATCTGCGGTCAAAGCTCGACTACGGTGATGGTGTTTTCGGCTACCTCCAATTCAGAGTTGCTGGTCCGCTGCATGAGGGCCGGGGCGCGAGAATTTCTGACCCAGCCCATTGCACAAAGCACGATGGCCGAGGCTCTGGTACGTGCTTCGGTACGGCGTCCTCAGGCGCGCATTGCCATGCCGAAGAAGGTGGGCGGCAAGCTGCTGGTTTTCCTGGGGGCGAAGGGCGGCGCCGGAGCAACGACTCTGGCCTGCAACTTTGCCGTCTCGGTAGCCAAGGAATCGGCGCAGAATACGCTGCTGATCGATCTCGACCTGCCACTCGGGGATGCCGCACTCGGCCTGGGCACCGACTCGGAGTACTCGACTATTAACGCACTCGAGAACTCGAGCCGCCTGGACAGCAACTTCCTCTCCAAGCTTCTGGTCAAGCACAGCTCAGGGCTTTACGTGCTGGGCGCGCCGGGCAAGTTCGCTCAGTTCCAGATCACCAATGAAGCTCTGGACAAGCTGCTCACCGTGGCCCGGCAGGATTTCGAGTACGTGGTTGTCGATGCTGGAACCAAGCTCGATCTGAGCAACTCGGTGTTGATCGACAAGGCCACGACCATCTACCTGGTCTCGCAAGTCAGCATTCCCGCGTTGCGCAATGCCAATCGCCTGATCACGCAGGTGATCAAGGGAGACAACTCAAAGATCGAAGTGGTGATCAACCGCGCCACCGGGCGTTATCTGGACATCGACGAAGAACACATTACGAAGGCGCTGACCAAGCCGCCCGCCTGGAAGGTGCCGAACGATTATCCGACAGCGCGCAGAAATCAGAACACAGCTACGCCTTTGTCGCTGGAGGATTCACCTGTCTCCCGCGTAATCCGCCAGATGGCAGTTGCAGCCACCGGCGCAGCCGTAAAACCGGAAAAGAAGCGTTTCAGCTTGTTTTCTTCAAAAAACAAATAGCAGGGACGGCGCCACTTGGAACTGACGAATATCGAAAACTTTAAAGCCGAAATCCACCGGATCCTGATCTCCAAAATGGACCTGGAGAAACTGTCGAAGGTGGATTTCGTGCAGGCGCGCCAGGCTGTAGCGGGTATTGTCAATCAGATCATCGCCGAGCAACGCGTCCCGCTGAGCTATGAAGAACAGGAGAAGATCACCACCGATCTGCTGGACGAGGTCTTTGGTCTGGGTCCCCTGGAGCCGCTGCTGCGCGACCCCAATATCTCGGACATCCTGGTCAATGACAAGGATCATGTTTTCGTGGAAAAAGGCGGCCTGCTGACGCGGGTCGAGTGTTCCTTCCGCGATGACCGGCACATGCTGCAGATTATCGATCGCATTGTCAGCCGGGTGGGCCGCCGCGTGGATGAAGCTTCGCCGATGGTGGATGCGCGCCTGCCCGATGGCTCGCGTGTGAACGCCATCATTCCTCCGCTGGCGCTCGATGGGCCCTCTATGTCCATTCGGCGCTTCGGAACCGGGCCGGTGGCCGCCAATCAATTGGTGCAGTACAAGAGCATTTCGCCGGAAATGATGGAGGTGATGGCAGCCGCGGTACGAGCCCGCATCAGCATCGTCATCTCCGGCGGAACAGGCGCGGGTAAGACGACGTTTCTCAACATTCTCTCCCGCTACATTCCGCAGAGCGAGCGCATCATCACTATTGAAGACGCGGCTGAGCTGCAACTGGCGCAGGAGAACATTGTGCGCCTTGAGACCCGTCCTCCGAATGTGGAGGGAGTCGGCGCGATCCGCCAGCGGCAACTGCTCATCAACAGCCTGCGTATGCGTCCCGACCGCGTCATCCTCGGCGAGGTGCGCGGCGAAGAAGCCTTCGACATGCTCCAGGCCATGAATACAGGCCATGAGGGTTCGATGGCCACGGTACACGCCAACACGCCGCGCGACGCGCTCACCCGCCTGGAGTCGATGGTAGCCATGTGCAATCTGAACCTACCGGAAAAGACCGTGCGGCAGCAGATCGCCTCGGCTATCACGATCGTGGTGCAGGTCTCGCGTATGAGCGATGGAACGCGCAAAGTTACCAGCATCTCTGAGATCACCGGCATGGAGGAGAGCATTATTTCGATGCAGGAAATCTTCTCTTTCAAGAAAAAGGGAATTGGTCCCGACGGCAAGGTAGTCGGCACGTTTGAGCCGAGCCGTATCCGCCCCAAATTCCTCGAACGGCTCCGCATATCAGGCATCTTTCTGCCGCCGAGCCTCTTCGAGCAAACGATGGAAGTCAGTTAGGCACAAGGTCGAACTATGGGCACACTTTTTATTGTCGTCTTTCTGGGAATCTTTACGGTGGTCGCGCTGCTGCTGGTAGCGGGCTCCGGAGGCAGCAGCGAAGCCAAGCAGGTCGTGGCCCGGCTGAATTCGGCGCTGGCCACCGAACGCGTTAGTGGTGGAGACGCATTTGTCGATCTGCGCAAGAGCGAAATGCTCAGTGCCAGCCCGCTGATCCATCGTCTGCTGCTGGGGATCAAGATTGCGCCGCGCCTGCAGACTCTACTCTCCCAGGCCAACCTGAAATGGACGGCAGGAAAGCTGATGGTGATGTGCCTTTGCGGCTTCATTCTGGCCGGTTACGTGGCCTATCTGCGCACCGCAAGCTTGTTGCTGGGCCTCGCTGCGGGTTGCGTCGTTGGTTTCCTGCCGCTTGGCTACGTCCTCTTTCGGCGCAAGCAACGCTTCAACAAATTTGAGAAGCAGCTACCGGACTCGCTCGACATGATGGTGAGCGCGCTGCGCGTAGGCCATAGCCTCAACGCAGCAATGGCCCTGATCACGCGCGAATGCGAAGAACCCATCCGGGGCGAATTCAAGATCTGCTTCGATGAGCAGAACTACGGCCTTGAACTGCGCACGGCGATGCAACACATGGTGACCCGCATGCCGCTGCAGGATCTCAAGATCGTTACAACCGCCATTCTGATTCAGAAGGAGAGTGGCGGCAACCTGGCCGAGGTACTCGACAAGACGGCACATGTGACGCGGGAGCGGTTCCGGCTCAAGCGCCAGGTTGCAACGCACACCGCTCAGGGGCGCATGACAGGCATAGTCCTCTCTATGTTGCCTATCGTGCTGGGCTTTCTTCTTTACATGATTAACCCGGAGAACATGAGCGTTTTGTGGACGCGCGCCATCGGTGTCAAGTTGCTCTATGCCTCCGGGGCCATGATGGTCGTTGGTTCTCTCATCATTCGCAAGATCGTCAACATGGAAGTTTAGGGAGATTTATGGGACTCACACTTCTAGTTTTTGGCATGGCGTTTCTGCTGGTCGCGGTGGTTGGATTCTTCGCCACCAACCGGCAGCCAACACGCGACCGGCTTGCGGCCGTCATATCACCGCAGAGCAAGCAGACTACGCTGCTCGGCACATTTCAGCAGTCCGGCATTTCCATCAAAGGGATCGTCGAACGTTTCGAGCGGGTGCTGCCCAAGAGCCAAAAGGAGATCTCGGTAGTTCAGCTACGCCTCACCCGCGCCGGTTATCGCGGTTCTTCAGCAATGAAGATTTTTTATGGAACCAAGGTTCTTCTGCCCCTTTGTTTGTTCCTCCTGGTGTTGATCAGCGGTGTGGGACAAAGTTCCTTTTTCATGTATATCGTGGCTCTCGGCCTTGGTTTTCTGATCCCCGATTTCGCGCTGGGCAGGCTGATCAAGAAGCGCCAGGCAAAGATCCGCCGAGGTTTGCCGGATGTGCTCGATCTCCTGGTGATCTGCATCGAAGCTGGCCTCAGCCTCGATCAGGCCGTGATTCGCAGTTCGCAAGAACTGGCCATGGCCCATCCAGACCTCTGCGATGAATTGAGCATGGTGGTTCTGGAGCAACGCGCCGGACGCATACGTACCGAGGCATGGAAGAACCTCTCCGAGCGCACCGACGTGGATGTCGTGCGGAGCCTGGTTTCCGTATTGGTGCAGGCGGAGACCTTCGGCACCAGCGTGGCCAGAACATTGCGCACCCACGCTGACACCTTGAGGACGCAACGGGTACAGAAGATCGAAGAGCAGGCGGCGAAGACCACCGTCAAGCTGATCTTCCCACTGGTCCTCTTCATTTTTCCCTCTCTCTTTGTGGTCGTGCTCGGACCGGCGGCCATCATCATGATGGAATCATTCAAAAATTTCATGAACTGATCAAGAACTCACTGAAGAAAGGAGATTCAACATGAATAGCGTCACCCTCATTCAGATCGTTTCCGGTGTGCTTTTCGTGATCGTGCTGGGAGTACTCATCCAGCGCCGTCGCTCCAAAGCCTCGTAGTCCAAAGTGCCGTCGCACAGAGTTGCATAAAAGACATGGAGTCGATTCCAAAGGAAAGGAGATTCAACATGAACAGCGTCACCCTCATTCAGGTCGTTTCCGGCGTGCTTTTCGTGATCGTGCTGGGAGTGCTCGTCCAGCGCCGTCGCTCCAAAGCTTAGTTGTCCAACGTTGTGCCGTCGCAGAGGTGCATGAAAGACCCTTCGTCAATTTCAAAGGAAAGGAGATTCAACATGAACAGCGTCACCCTCATTCAGATTGTTTCCGGCGTGCTTTTCGTGATCGTGCTGGGAGTACTTATCCAGCGCCGTCGTTCCAAAGCTTAGTTGTCCAGAGTTTGTTGAAAGCTGCGTGGTCGCAGTTGAATCAATTGTTCAATTCCCCCAGGAAAGGAGATTGCCATGAACAGCGTAACGCTCATTCAGGTTGTTGCCGGTGTGCTTTTCGTGATCGTGTTGGGAGTACTCATCCAACGCCGTCGCTCCAAGGTTGTGTAATGGCCGGGCGCGTATGCAGCGCTCGTTCGTTCAATCGTCAGGCTCCAGATTTTCACCTTGCAGTCTTGCTCGCCGGGAATGCCGCCGTATGGGCGGCATATCCTGCCCGGTACTTGTTCACACCGCGAGGCAGAGCCGTCAATGTCAATTCATAAACCACATCGCAGGATGATGCCGGCGGAGATCGATCTGCCGAAAGCGAAGAAGCAAATGCACCAATCCCAGTACTGTGTGTACAACCCGATTCGAGAGACCTTCCTCAGCCTGGCGGTAGTGGCGGCGGATAACACCTTCGCGCGTCTCAAGGGCCTGATAGGCCGGCTACGTCTCCGCTCCGACGAGGGAGTGTGGATTGTGCCGTCCCGAGGCATTCATACCATCGGGGTCTTTTTTCCTATCGATCTTGTGTATCTGGACGAGGGTTACCGTGTGATTCACGTGGAAGAGTCTTTTCCCGCATTTCGCGTGGCCCCCTGGCGCACTCAGTCTGCCAGCGTATTGCAACTACCCCCACATACGATTTATTCCTCGCAGACCCAGTTGGGAGACCAGTTGGTGATCTGCGTGGCTAACGAGATGGAACAGCACCTCCACTCACACATGACGTCGCTCCAGGGACAGGTCAGAAGTTGAAAATGCACAGGATGACAGTGAGGGAATCTGGCTACAGAGAGATGAAGCCGCAGGCGTAACCACGGCAGGGATGGATGAAATGGGTTCACTCAAACAATGGTTGGCGGGATTGTTCTCGAAGAACGGCAATCGACGGCGTTCAGATCGACTGCGAGCGCCAAAATTGGTGGTGTATTACTGGACCGGCGCAAAGCCGGAAAAACATGAAGTACGTGACATCAGTCCGACAGGAATCTATGTCGTGACCGACGAGCGCTGGTACCTGGGCACGGTGGTGAAGATGACGCTGCAAATGACGGACAGCGAGGAAAAAACCTTTGAGCAGCACATCGCCGTGGAGTCGCAGGCGGTGCGCTGGGGCGACGACGGCGTTGGCATGTCTTTCGTCATGATGGACGACGCCAGTATCGCCGCGGACAAGAGTTCCCTGCTGGTGTCCGCGGACAGAAAAACGGTTGAGAGTTTCCTGCGCCAACTCCACAGTGACTCCGAGTAAGGAAGAAAACACAATGAACGTGGTTGAAACAGATCGGAATGAAATGACGTTGAGGATTTGCCATAGGGGCAAGCTCTTACGTACGGCTATGGCCAGGCGCAATGGTGGAGAAGAAGGCGGAGCCATGGTGGAGTTGGCCATCGTGCTTCCTGTCCTCATGCTTGTCGTCACCGCGATCTTCTCTTTCGGCATCACGCTCAACAACTATCTTGAGCTCACCGATGCGGTAAGCATCGGTGCACGCTACGTGGCGCTTCAGTCTCAGCAAGTGTTGGATCCCTGCGCGACAGCGGTTGCGAAGATCGAGCAGGCCGCTCCTTACCTCAATCCTGCCAACATAACCTTCACATTTGTGCTGAACGGCACCTCCTACTCCGGCACGTCCTGCAACAGCAGCAGCTATACCACGGGAGCCGCGGGAAATCTGGCGTCGGGTCAGCCTGCACAGGTAACGGCGACTTACCCATGCAGCCTTGCGGTTTACGGAAAAAATCTTGTGCCATCCTGCACCATCGTGGCGCAGACCACGGAGATCGTTCAATGAAGCGTCTACCCATGAATAATTTCAATTCCCTGCTGTTGTCTCTGAGCCCAGCGATGCGCGAGATATTACGGGACCAAAGCGGCCAGGTACTGCCGATGGTGGCGCTACTGATGGTTGGCATGCTTGGCATGTGTGGATTTGTCATCGATGTGGGCCGCATCTACGTCAGCTATCACCAACTGCAGGCATCTACGGATGCGTCTGCCCTGGCTGGCGCTCAGGCACTGCCCGGCAGCACTGCGGTCAGTGCCGCAACTGCGTATGGGGCGGGTTCAGGCGGCAAGAACGCCTACTCAAATCTTGCCAATGTCTCCATGGTGTCTGGATACCCACAGGTGAAGTGCCTGTCAGCTCTCAGTTCGCAGGGAATGGCCTGCGTAGCCCCTGCGAATGGAAACGCCATTCAAGTGAAACAGCAGGCCATCGTGCCTATGTATTTTGCCACCCTCTTCGGTACCCGCAGTGTCACCTTGACGGCTACCGCAACTGCTTCCATGAACGGCAAGATTCCGAAACCATACAATGTCGCAATCATCATCGACACAACGGCATCGATGAGCAATCCAGACAGTAACTGTAATGGCAGTACCCGACTGGCCTGTGCAATGCAAGGCGTACAGATCCTGCTGAAAAGCCTTGCCCCTTGTTCACCGGGACTAACCGCCTGTGGAACCGCAACCAACGGCAATGTAGCCAACCCTGTCGACCAGGTGGCATTGTTCACCTTCCCGAATGTCACCGTCGGAACAGCGTCGAAAGAATACGATTGCAGCAGTTCCGACCCAACCATCCCGGTTTATTCCCTGCCTCCTACAACGGCGAAAACCTATGCGCCCTCTGGATCGAGTACTGCGACCTACCAGGTCACACCATTTCAGAGCGACTACCGTACCTCCGATTACGCCACCTCTTTGAACACCAGCTCCAATCTCACATTAGCGGTGAATGGAAAAAGCGGTTGCACAGGAATGACTGATCCAGGGGGCAAAGGAACATACTACGCGGGTGTTATCTATGCGGCACAGGCCGCGTTGACTGCCCAGGCAGTCACCAATCCGGTACCGAACGTGATCATCATCCTGAGCGACGGCGATGCCAGCGCTTCATCGAGCGACATCGCAACCAAGACTACGGATGGACTTACCTCGATCAACAGCACAGGAACCTATCCCTCCTACAACGGCGAATGCAGTCAGGCGGTAGCAGCAGCAGCGGCGGCGGCAGCAGCAGGCACCCGAATCTATTCGGTCGCTTACGGATCAGCATCTTCAGGATGCTCAACGGACGCCACGTACGGTACCTACAAAGGCATCACGCCCTGCCAGACGATGCAAAAGATCGCTTCCTCGCCGGCATATTTCTATTCCGACTACAACCAGAGCGGCTCTGGAAGCACATGCCAGTCTGCCTCGCAGCCGACCAGCAATCTGAGTCAGATATTCGCGCTGATCCTCAAGAGCTTGACGGCCCCTCACCTCATCCCGGACAACATGCAGTAGAGCAAGATTGCGGGGCAGGCTACGAGCCAATCAACGAAGCCGGGAGAGCAGATGAACGACTTCGTCCGCTCTCGCCGGCTTTCGTTTTGCAGCCAGTCTTCATGAAGCTTCCAGCATTGGCGCAGGGAACGTGTCTGCATGGCTACACTGCATGCCAATTGGTATACAGACGTTCACACCTGCACCTTACAAAACCCCGTGAACCCAGCATTTTACGGGAATTTGGCTGCAAGACACTTTGGCACGGTAATTGCCTCTGAGTATAGGCAGCGGGCTGGCCCGATGCGCAGTCTGTTCGAACAGGATCCGGTATGAATCGAAGACTTGTCACTATCCTTCTCTGCGCTTTCGTGGTTGCCGCGGTATGCGCTCTCCTGGTCAATCGCATGATTGGCAGCCGCCTCAACGCGGGCGCCGCGCCTGCGACCACGCGGGTCGTTGCGGCTGCCGGCGACATCAAGCTTGGCTCCGTGCTGACGGCTTCTAACCTGACCACCATCGAGATTGCCGGTGCGCTGCCTAAGGGCGCCATCGTCAAGCCCGAACTGGCCATTGGACGCGGCGTAGTCTCAGACCTCTACCAGGGTGAGCCTATTCTGGACAGCCGCCTCGCGGCGGTAGGAGCGGGCGGCGGACTTGCTGCCACGATTCGCCAAGGTATGCGCGCATGCGCCGTCAAGGTGGATGACGTGGTGGGCGTTGCCGGCTTTGTCACACCTGGAATGCGGGTAGATGTGCTCATCTCCGGCAACCCGCCGGGAGAGATCAACACCACCGTTGGCTCGCGGGTCCGCACATTGCTGCAGAATCTCGAAGTACTTTCCGCCGGCACCGATATTCAGAAAGATGGTGAAGGCAAGCCGAAACAGGTGCAGGTCGTCAATCTGCTGGTAACGCCAGAGGATGCGGAACTGCTCAGCCTGGCCAGCAGCCAGATGCATATCCAACTGGTACTGCGCAATCCGCTCGACACGCAGATCGCAAAAACCACCGGCACCACCGTTGGCAACTTTTTCGGCGATCAGAGCGTTCCCGTCAAGCATACTGCCGCAAAACCAGCTCCCAAGCCTGCCGGATTCTCCGTTGAAGTGCTCAATGGCTCCAAGCGCAGCGACCAGAAATTCAATGCCCCCGGGGTACAACAGTGAGAACGAGAACCAGTATTACGGTCCTATGCCTTTCCGCAGTGTCGTTGCTTCCGTGTGTTGCGGCGGCACCTTACGCGATTCCGGCTAAAACTTCCCCCTCTCCGGCTGCCGTCGCAAAAGCTTCTTCACAGGGGACGAGCCAAGCCGCTACAAACCCCAATGGCAATCACTCCGCGGAGCACGTGGCAGATACAACGCGCGTACTCACCCTCTCTGTGGGCAAGTCCGCAATTATCGACACGCCGCGGCCGGTCAAGCGCATCTCCGTCGGTCTGGGGGACTTTGCCGAAGCCAACGCGGTCAGCCCTACGGAAGTCCTGATCAACGGCAAGGCGATCGGTGAAACCAGCCTCATTCTCTGGGATGTCAGCGGAGCGCGGCAGTTCATCCACATCACGGTATTAGCCGATACCACCGCAGCGGACGATCATCTGGAATCGGTCCGCCGCGAGTTGCAGACGGAGCTTCCCGATCAAGAGGTCAAGATCAGCTCCTCCAACGGAAATATCTTTCTGCGCGGCACCGTCAAGGACCTGAATAGCTCTGAACGCGCGGTGCAGATTGCAGCAACGGCCGGCAAAGTCGTTAACCTGCTCTACGTCAAGGTGCCTCCCAGCGATCCGCAAGTTTTGCTCAAGGTGCGCTTCGCGGCTATTGATCGGAACCGCAGCAAACAACTGGGTATTAACTTCTTCTCAACCGGCCTGGGCAACACCATCGGCGGAGTCAATACCGGGCAATTCTCGCCGCCCTCTGTCAGTGCGCCAAGCGGCGGCAGTAGCGCGGTCGCGTCAATCTCCAATGACCTGAATCTCTTTGCCTTCTTCCCCGGCCTCAATGCAGGCGCGACAATTCAAGCGATGGAATCTAAGGGGGTCGTGGAAGTGCTCGCCGAGCCAAACCTGCTCGCCATGAGCGGTAAGAAAGCCAGCTTTCTGGCTGGCGGCGAATACCCTTACCCAGTGGTGCAAGGCACCGGTACGGGGTCGTCGGCCGTGACCATTATGTTCAAGGAGTACGGCGTTCGCCTCAGTTTTATTCCGACCGTGACTCCACGCGGCTCAATCCAGATGCAACTTTCCTCTGAAGTCAGTTCTCTCGATTTCACGAACGCAGTTACACTCTCTGGCTTTCAAGTGCCGGCCATCGCGACGCGCAAGGTGAAGACAGATGTAGAACTGGGCGAGGGCCAGAGCTTCGCGATCGGCGGCCTGCTCGACAATCGCGAGACCGAGACCTTTCAGAAGATTCCTTTCCTGGGGTCAATACCGGTCCTCGGCAAGCTCTTCCAATCGATCTCGAAGAACAAATCCAATACCGAGCTCATTGTCATTGTGACGCCTGAGATCGTGTCACCGATCCCTGCTGGAGCACCGCTGCCGCAGCTCAAGTTCCCAGAGCCGTTCCTGCCCTCGCTCTCCGGCATACCCATGCACACACCTGATGACACGCCAAATCCCAATCCTCCTCCACCACCCACCATGCCGGTCGAGAAGCTGATCGAGAGCATGAAACCCGAGAAGCCATTGACTGACGACAGTCTTTCTTCTGGCGGGTTTGGGGCAATGCAGAGCGGAGGATCGGAAACGGGTTCATCGCCGAAGTAGAAATAAATAGTAGACCGCGGCTGCCATAACAGGTGGCCGCAGTCTCGGCCTATGCTGTCCACCAAACTGTGCCAACAGGATGCCGATTTCTTCGAAGGCTTTAATCTTCGAGATAGTGGAGCATCGTGAATCGCCTGGCATCCTCAAAGGAGAGGACATCCTTGAAACCGCTCGCAAATAGCCAGCTTCAAGCCGTCAACCTCACCCGCCAAACGGTACTTGCCGACCGGCTTGAAGTGGCGAATCATGGAGTCAGCCGCAGGAAGGGCCTGCTTGGACGCGAGGGCCTGCTGGCAGGCCAAGGCCTCTGGATCAAACCCTGCGAAGCGGTGCATACCTTTTGTATGAGGTTTGCGATCGATCTGGTTTACCTTGACCGCAAGAACCGCATTCGCAAAGTCAGGAGTGGTGTGCGGCCATGGCGAATCTCCAGTTGTCTGACAGCCCATTCGGTCATCGAGCTCCCTTCGGGCACCGTCCAGGCAACGCAAAGCAAGCCCGGCGATCAGGTGGAGTTTTCAATGCTTCCTGCACGTTAGAAGTTCCCCTGTCCTACGGTGAATCGAGATGTGATCGCGCATCTGTGCGACCGTGTCTGGCAATGCCTTTGATTTTCGCCTGCTGAATCGCCTACCAGACCGCAAGCCCCCCTCAACGCGTGCAGCCATTTCACAGGGCTGAAGCCCCAATCATCGATCTTCAAAGAAGGCATGTCTTGAACAGTTCGTATATCTCATTGAACTGCAGAAGAGTATCGCTCCCTAAAAAACATCCCACTTTAGAGTCACAATACGACCTTCAGGTAATGTATACGAGGCTTACCCTTTTAATGTCGCCTGTAAACGGCAGTTCACTACTATCTGCACTACCTACTCCATAAGTTATTGATTCTTATACCCCGGCTGCCAAAATACGGTTTGGCATGGCGTTTGCTATATAGAGTGCGAGCCCAGCTAATCGCCGGGACATACCAAACCACGGGGAGAAAATCTCACATGAAAAACATCGTTTCCAAGCTGCGCATTGCGATTAAGTCGCTGAAGAAGGAAGAAGGACAGGACTTGGTCGAGTATGCCCTGCTCATCGCCCTCATTGCCTTCGCGGCAACTGCCGGCATCAAGAGCCTTGCCACCAACCTCAACACCGCTTTCACCAACATCGGCACGGCCGTCTCCACCAACATCACCTAGTTCCTGCCAAGGTCAGGTCGGTCAAACAACGCCAACCCAATCCTTGGCTGGGGAGAATTTGGAAATGGGATCGGATTCGATCTCAACGAGCTCTCCCCAGCCAAGGTAACTTTTGTCACAATCACTGACACGCTCACCAGGATCAACGCATGACATCAGCTATCCGGAAGCGTTTGCACAGGCTGGTCAGGGCGCTCTCAAAACCAACGGGGCAAGATCTGGTTGAGTATGCTCTCCTGATCGGATTGCTGGCCCTGGGAACGATCGCCGGAACGAACTCGCTGGCGGCTGGCCTCAATACTGCTTTCTCCAACGCAGGAACATACCTCGCAAACATCACGAGTTAGTCCGGGCGGCGGAAAGCAAACACCCTCTGTAACCACTCGTTGCTGCGCTCGGGAGAGTCGCCTGGCGAGCCTTCTTACAACACTCTCCCAAACTCTTACTTCCTTTTCGGGATTGCCGGTATGCTTCTGTTAAACATCGCTCCAATCCTGAACCAGACCAGCGCACAGAGCGCTTCCATCAAACCATCCCTGATCCTGTGCGAAGGCGGACTGACGCTCATTGCGGTCGCACTCGCTTTCTGGCTGCCTCGCCTCGGTTCCGGATCATTCTTACGCATTGAAGGCTTTTTCACACGCATCGCGCATAGGCGCACCCTAGCCGTAGCCGGCGTCGGCGTAACCGCGGTGCTATTGCGTCTGGCAATCCTGCCCCTGGTCCCAATCCCGCTCCCTTTCGTTCCGGACGACTTCAGCTTTTTACTCGGGGCGGAGACCTTCGCCCACGGACGCCTGACCAATCCGACGCCCGCAATGTGGATGCACTTCGAAAGCATTCATATCACCATGGTGCCCAGCTACATGTCGATGTACTTTCCCTCCAACGGCCTGGTGCTCGCCGCGAGCAAAGTCGTCTTCGGCAATCCCTGGTTTGGCCTGCTGATCACCAACGCGCTGATGTGCGCCGCTATCTGCTGGATGCTCCAGGCCTGGATGCCATCGACGTGGGCATTGCTCGGCGGCCTGCTGGCGGTACTTCGCATCAGCCTCTTCAGCTACTGGATCAACAGCTTCTCCGGTGGAGGTTCTATTGCCGCGTTGGGCGGCGCGCTGGTGCTGGGTTCCCTGCCGCGCCTGGTCAAGACCATGCGGCTGCGTTACGGCATGCTTCTTGCACTGGGCATCGCGTTGATGGCCACCACACGGCCCTATGAAGGTCTCCTGCTCTGCCTGCCGGTTGCCGGATACCTGTTGCATTGGTTGATCTTCGGAAAGAACCGGCCCCGGCCCGCACTGCTGATTCGCCAGGCAGCGCTGCCTGTTGCCTTGTTGATCGGTGCCGGCGCATGGATGGGCTACTACGATTACCGCGCCTTTGGAAGCCCCACAACATTGCCTTACACGGTCGATCGCGCTACCTATGCCATGGCGCCCTACTACGTGTGGCAATCGCCGCGCCCTGCACCTGCCTATCGGCACGTGGTGATGCGGCGCTTTTATTTTGAGAACGAGCTCGCGGCACTGGATGACTTCCGCAAGCCGTTTGGCTTTTTGAAGACGACGCTGATCAAGATCGTCAGGAGCTTTCTCTTCTATGCCGGTATTGCTCTACTTCCCGGCCTCTTCTTTCTGCGCCGTGTTCTGCTGGATCGGCGCATCCGTTTTCTAGTCGTTTGCACGGGAGTGCTGGTAGCCGGAATGCTGATCCAGATATTCCTGATTCCACACTATCTCGCCCCGTTCACGGCGGTGTTCTACGCCATCGGCTTGCAGGCTATGCGTCATCTGCGTCAGTGGGCGCCGGGCAAACAGCCAGTAGGAACCGCGATCGTGCGCTTTACCGTTGTGGTTTGCCTGCTGATGGCTGGTTTTCGGCTTTCTGCCGAACGGTTCCAAATCATGCCCGTGGAGTTCCCTGCATCGGAGTGGTCGGGCGAGTGGTACGGGCCATCGCACTACGGCATGGAGAGAGCACATGTTCAGGCAGAGCTAGAGCGGCACCCCGGACAGCAACTGGTCCTCGTCCGTTATGCGGCCCAACACAATCCTCTTGATGAGTGGGTTTACAACGCCGCGGATGTCGATAGCTCCAAAGTGATTTGGGCGCGCGAAATGGATGCCGTCAACAATGCTGAATTGATGCGCTACTACAAAGACCGGCAGGTGTGGCTGGTGCAGCCGGATACAAGTCCGGCAACTGTAACTCCCTACTCGATACCTGAGCAGTTAGCCTCTGTCGCACATTGAAGGAGCTGCCGATTATCCGGCAAGCAGATCAAGTTGTAAAGGAATGAAACCATGATCAACGGAAAACGAATCGCGGTGGTGATGCCCGCCTACAACGCTGAGAGAACCCTCGAACAGACTGTGCGCGAGCTTCCCGACATTGTCGACATCAAGATCCTTGTCGATGATTCCAGCAAGGATGAAACCGCGGTCCTCTCCAAGCGTCTCGGCGTGCAGACCTTTGTCCATGATGCCAACTATGGATATGGCCGCAATCAGCAAACCTGCTATCGCGAAGCTCTTGCCGCGGGCGCGGACATCGTGGTGATGGTTCATCCCGACTACCAGTACACGCCTGCCCTAGTGACGGCGATGGCGAGCATGGTTTCAAGTGGCGTCTATGACATGGTGCTGGCTTCGCGCATTCTTGGCGGTGGCTCGCTGAAGGGTGGCATGCCGCTCTACAAATACGTCTTCAACCGCATGCTCACGGCGTTCCAGAATATTTTCCTGGGCATCAAGCTTTCGGAATACCACACCGGCTATCGCGCTTTCTCGCGCGAGTTGTTGCAGACCTTGCCCTTGCTTGAAAACTCCGATGACTTCGTCTTCGACAACCAGATGATTGCGCAGTCGGTGATGTTCAACTTCCGCATCGGTGAAATCTCCTGCCCTACCAAATACTTTGAAGAAGCCTCTTCCATCAACTTCAAGCGCAGCGTGGAGTACGGACTGGGCGTACTGGCCACAACCGTTTCCTTCGTCGCGCATAAGCTTGGCCTTCACCATGCCGCCAAGTTCGACTCGACAGGCCGCAAGGTCACGCAACAGTACTACTCCGAAGTGCCACTGAAGATCTGAATCTATCGACCGCCGTTTCGACAGGGACATGATGAATCGAATTCCCGCACTCGACGGCTGGCGCGGCATTGCCATCGCACTCGTCCTCTTTGATCACCTGCAGGCCGCCCTGACGGGTGGCTATGTACGGCCGTGGATGCAGACCGGCCAGCACGGTGTGACGATCTTTTTCGTGCTCAGCGGCTATCTCATCACAGCGAGGCTGCTGCAGGAGCCCGCAGGCCGAATCGACCTGAGAAGCTTTTATATCCGCCGCTTCTTCCGGCTGATGCCCGTGGCGTGGGCCTACCTGGCCCTCCTCTGGATCACAAGCAGAATCAGCGGTGAGCGCTGGATCTCAGGCGGCGAGATCGCTTCCTGCGTTTTCTTCGTCCGCAACTTCTTCGGGGCCGGTCCCTCTTTATACGCAGCTCACTTCTGGTCGCTCTCGATCGAAGAGCAGTTTTACCTTTTCTGGCCATGCCTGTTGTTAATGGCAGGCATGCGCGCCTCGCGATGGCTTGCACTCACTGGCGCTTTCATCATTGCCGCATATCGCGCAATACACTGGGCACACTACGACCACCAGTGGCTCGGCTTTCAAACGCAGGTACGTGCCGACGCGCTTCTCATCGGCTGCCTGCTTGCATTGCTCCTCGCCGAGCCCAGGTTGCGCCTCATCGCTCAGCGTTGCGGCAAGTTCCTATGGCTGCCTGCGCTCATTGCTTTATTGTTTGCAATCGCAAGTTTTCACTGGCTTCCACCGCTATTTGAGTGCATCGCAATCGCCGTATTGATCGCGGCTTCGATCCTCCACGCGCACTCTCTTTTTGTTCGACCTCTCCTGTTCCCCGCTCTCCTCTGGATGGGGACCATCTCCTATAGCGTGTACGTGTGGCAGCAGTTCTTTTTTGTTTATCGAGGCGCGGCGATCACCATTCCGCTGCTTTGCCTCATGCCGGTCTTTGCGCTCGGCAGCTACTACTGGATCGAACTCCCATCTGCCCGCCTTGGCCAGCGAATTGCCGGGAGACTTACATCGAAACAATCGCGGGATCACTCCACCTATGCCTCGGCTGTGCGCTCTGCATGAAGATATAACCTCGCATAGACCCAATCCACGACAAGCGCAATTTGCAGGGCAGCGCGCAGGCAGCGATCCGCATCCAATCCCCGAGAGAAAGGCCATTCTTTGGCTATAATCGTCTCGCGATAGACTCATAGATTCAGGCTCTTGTACGCCAGCAGTGAAAGGCCTTGCCCGGATGAACGATCAAGTCGACGATAAATTCAAAGGCCGAGTCATTTTCATGTTGCTGGCCATCACCGCAGTGGGGCTTTCTTTTGGCCTTGTCTGGATTGGCCGGGTAATCTTCCTGCTGCTGTTTGCCTCGATCGTCGGCACCGTCTTTCTCACCTCAATCGCAGAATGGATGCATCGCCGCTTCAAGATCAAGCGCGGCGCGGCGCTGGCCCTCTTCATCTGTTTATGCTTTGCCGTGATCTCTCTATTGGCATGGAGCCAGGGCGATAATGTGACGCAACAATTCGCCGAGATGGAAGTTCAGCTGCCCAGGGCCGCACACCAATTGATGGCCCAATTGCAGAGCCATCAATGGGGCCAGTGGCTGTTGCGACAATCACCCGGCTCTGAGCAGGTTTCGAACGGCTTCAGTTTCGCGATTACGCGCATCGGCGGCATCGTGGTCAGCTCAGCCACGATCCTGGCGGGACTGGTGATCGTTTTCAGTTTGAGCATCTATTTTTCCGCTGAACCGGAGACCTACTACAACGGCCTGCGCCGCATCGTTCCTGAAGAGCATCGCGAGACCCTGGATGCCTGCGCCGCCAGCGTGGCACAGATTCTGCGGTCCTGGGTGGCCGCCAAGCTGATCTCAATGTCGCTGGTGGGCATTTTGATCACGATAGGGTTGTCAATCGTCGGAGTGCCGTTGGCCGGATCGCTGGGTGTCATTGCCGCCCTGATGACCTTTATCCCCAACGTGGGACCGTTGATCGCCGTCATTCCGGCAGCGTTACTGGCGTTGGCAAAGAGTCCGGCTACCGGATTGCTGGCGTTGCTGGTCTACGCCATCGTCTATTCCCTGGAAGGCTATGTCGTTACGCCGCTGCTGGAACGCAACATCGTCCGCCTGCCTCCGGCACTTACTCTAACCATGCAACTGCTGCTGGCTGCGGTGGCCGGCCCAGTGGGCGTGGCGCTTGCGGCACCTCTGGCGGCCGCGATTCTCGGAATTCTATCCGTCATGCTGCCCAAGGCACCTGAAGTCAGCCTGCCCACAGCCCCCATGCCACCGCCGCGCACGCGAAGATTCCGCGCACGCTGACGACAGCATCCGCCGGTTTGCGCAGAGATGCTCGAAGCACTAATGGGCCGGCGAACGCAGTCCCCAGGCGCTCACAGTGCATCCGGGGCATGCCCGCGCCGACTGGCGATTGATTGCCGAAAGCTGCGTTGCGATTTCCTGCGCCTTATCGTTCCTGTGCATTGCCTGCAGACAATCGCGATATTGCAGCATCACGAAGGTGATCCGCGGATCCCCGGCCGCAAGCTGCTCTCGGAGTATTCGAAGTCCCTCCTGCGTTGAAACCTCCGCCTGCTCTGCCTCTCCAGCCTTGAGCTGGGCGGCGCCGAGAGCGACCAACGCGGCTCCACCCGGCTGCGAATCTCCGCCAAAACTACTGCGGCTGAGAGCGAGAGCTTCCTGCGCATCCGACAGGCATTCTTTGTGCCGGCGAAGACCGCATTGCGCATAGGAGCGTTCAATGAGCGTCGAGATCAGATCCACTTTTGCTGGATCATTCAGGCGAACCATCATAGCGAATGCACCGTTTGCCTCGGTCAATGCTTCCTTGTATTTATGCGAAGCCAGGGCGATCTCAGCCAGGCGGCTCTGGCTGCGGGCGATCTCAATCGGATCATTCGTCTTTTGCCGCAAGACCAGCGCTCTGCGGTAGAGATTTGCCGCTTCGGCAGTGCGTTCGTACATGCGATAGAGGGCTCCAAGCTGGTCCAGAGTTTCAGCATAGAGACTTTCATCTGCCGGATCTTTGCTCAGCGCCTCCAGGGCACGGTTGTAGGCATTCTCCGCGTTGGTGAATTCATCGGCCTCGGTATATGCCATTCCGAGGAGCACCCACTGATAGCCCAACTCATGGTTAGTCGCCGGTGGATGCCCTTGCAACACGGCAAGTTGATCGTGAATGCGGCGCTGCAAGTCACCGGTTTGGCTTGACTGTGCCGTGCAATGCGATGCCGCCGCAATGGACAGCGCGAGGCATGCGAGCGATGCGAGACGGGAGCAGGAGAGAAACGTCATAGATGCACCTCGGGGCCTTGGATTGGGTAGTGCTGCGCTTACTACGCTCAAAATGTTACAGATTGTAACGTTACGGTTCGTAGTGCTACCAAGCATAGCGCGGGCGCGACAACAAAGGCGTCGAGGTTTTGTCAGAGAATTGTTGAGTTTTGCGATACATCGGAAAACGGCAGGACCCAGGCTTCAGGCAAAACCCAGGGACCAATCCAAATCTGAAATGAGGCGCATTACTCCGGACGAGCTTCCCGGGTGGTTTCTATAGAAAAGCTTTATTTATCGCGGGCTACGACAAAGTCCGGCACGGTGAGCAGGGCACGCTTGAATTCCGATTCCTGGAGCGGCGCCAGCGCCTCGCGACCCTGCTCGGCATAGCGTTCGGCGGCGGCCAAAGCATATTCGACAGACCCGTTGCGGCGGAGTATCTCTTGCACCTGCTCACGCGTAGTGCGGGTGAATCCGCCGTCTTCCAGGACACGCTGGATGACTTCGCGATCAGCTGCCGTGCCGTGCTGGATTGAGTGAATGACGGGCAGGGTGGTTTTGCCTTCGCGCAGATCGCTGGCTACGGGCTTGCCAAGGACTTCTTCAGTGGCGGTGAGGTCCAGGACGTCGTCGACAATCTGGAAGGCCAGGCCGACGGCGCGGCCATAGTTGGCGAGAGCTTCTTCCTGCATCGGAGTTGCGCCTGCCAGAGTTGCGCCCAGTTGCATGGAAACCGAGAAGAGGCTGGCTGTCTTGCGGAAGATCAGATCGTAATATTCGGCTTCAGAGACGGGACGGCCGAGCTTTTGAATCTGAAGCAGTTCTCCCTCGACCATGAGCTGGGTCAGGCTGATGAGCAGGTCGAGAACTTTGAAGTTGCGCTCTTCGAGGGCGATGTGGAAGGCCTGCATGTAGAGCCAGTCGCCAGCCAGGACGCACTTTTCGTTACCCCAGGTGGTGTTGGCGGAGGGGCGGCCACGGCGGGTGTCGGCGCCGTCGATGATGTCGTCGTGAACCAGGGTGGCAGTGTGCACCAGCTCAACGACGGCTCCCAGCCGGATCATGCCGGAGCCGGTATAACCGAGACACCGGGCAGCAAGCAGCAGCAAGGATGGACGGATACGCTTGCCGCCGCCTACACGGAGGTATTCGGCGATCTCGGTGATGGTGTCTACGCTCGAAACGGCGTCGCGCCCAAGCTCGCGTTCAATGGCCGTGAGGTCATCGCGGAGCAGATCGAAGACTTCCCGTGCCGTCGCTATCGCCAATGTACTCAAGGTCTGGGAGTTCCTACGCTTTCTTCGTGCTCGCCCTGCCACTGAAGCTGTTTCCAGTATCTGCCTATCGGATGCAGGCTGGAGTGTTTTGATCTCGTTCAATTCGTCCGATAGTTGGTGAACTGTAAATCAATACCCAGATCTTTGCCACGCAAAAGTGCAATTGCAGATTGCAGGCTGTCGCGATCCTTGCCGCTTACCCGGACCGAATCGCCCTGGATGGAGGCCTGGACCTTGAGCTTCGAATCCTTGACGATGCGAACGATGTCCTTGGCCTTCTCGATCGGCACACCCTGCTGCAGCGTAATTTTCTGGCGGACGCTCTTGCCCATGGCTTCTTCGAGCTTGCCGTAGCTCAGGTTCTTGAGCGAGATGCCGCGCTTAACCAGCTTCTGGCCCAGAATCTCCTTGACCGCGTCGAGCTTGTACTCGTCGGCGGAGGCGAGCTGGATGGCGTCGTTGCCCTCCAGGTTGACCTCGGACTTTGAGTCCTTCAGATCGAAACGGGCCTTGATTTCCTTGGTGGCCTGATCGATGGCGTTGCGCACTTCCTGGATGTCTACCTTGCTGACGATGTCGAATGAATTGTCCTGAGCCATGGTTTTCCTGTCCTTAGCTTACCCTTTGTGCTGCCTGGGGGAGAAATAGGCCGGAACTTCGGCGCATCTCGATCCCGATTCTTCTCATGTTCAAGTTTCACACGTTCAGGGTCAGTCCAAACAGCCGTTCGAAGTTTTTCGTTGTGATGGAGCCCATTTCGCCGGAGCTGACCCCGCGCAGACCGGCCAGAACCTCAGCGGTGTGGGCGACCCAGCCCGGCTCGTTGCGCTGGCCGCGATTAGGGATTGGGGCGAGAAAGGGTGCATCCGTCTCGACGAGAAGGCGGTCAAACGGCACCTGGGCGGCTACATCCCGCAACGGCTGAGATTTGGGATAGGTGAGGTGCCCGGCGAAGCTGATCAGGAAGCCCAGATCCATCGCCCGCTGCGCGTGACCCCATTCGCCGGAGAAGCAGTGGAGAATGCCGCCCAGGCCGGTCTTGCCCCAGTGTTCGGACAAGAGGGTGAGTGTGTCTTCCCAGCAGGCATTATCCCCGTCTTTGGGACGGCAGTGGATGATGATGGGGCGCTTACGCGCTGCGGCGATCTCCATCTGTTGGATAAAAACGCGCCTTTGGGTCTGGTGCGGGGAGCCTTCGTGGTAGTAGTCCAAGCCAATTTCACCGCAGCCGATGACTTCGGGCTCGGCGAGGAGATGGTCAAGTTTGGCTAAGGCGGCTTCGTCCGCTTCGTGGGTGTTGTGTGGATAGATGCCGGCGCTGGCGAAGAGTTGGGGCAGGCCTTCTCCAGCAGAGCAGTCGGGCGCGTTGAACTGGCGGCAGATTTCGAGAGCGAAGTGCATCTCGGCTGGCCCTTCGCCGATGCCGATGGCCAGCACTGCCCCGACGCCGACGGCGTAGGTGCGCTTCAGGATTTCGGGGAGTTCGCCGGCGTAGCGTTCGCTATCGAGATGGGCGTGGGAATCGACGAGCAAGTGTACCTCGGGAAATTAACAGAAAAATGGCGCCGCTTTTGTCAGTGTTCTCAGGTCAGGGCCGAAAGACCTGCAGGCCAAGATGAGCCTCGAAGGGATCAAAATCGCGATCGTTGTGCAGCAATGAAAATTGCTGTTCAATACAGTAGGTTGCAATCAGGCAGTCCACCGTCTTGCGAACGGTAACGCCGAGATTACGCAGCCTGCGATAATTCCAGGCTGATGCGATGGCTAGCTCTTGGCTGCCGGTATTGAAAATGGGAAACTTAAGCAGCTTGCGCTGCATGCCGTGAAATTGAGCGTCACTATCTACGCCCTGCAAAACCTCGCACAGGTTAAGGCTAGTCATGCCAATTGTCTGTCTGCCCAAGGCGTCGTTTAGCCATTTTGCCTCACGAGTCGAAGCACCTCGAAGAGCGTCGATCCAGACTGAACTGTCAACAATCAGCACTTGCGAGTTACCAGGTCAGGAGTTGTGACGATGCCGGATGTATCGTTAGTTTGTTGGTCGCCCGAAGGCCCAGTAAGGCTTACATCCAAATCCTGAAAGCGGCTTTGCCGCATCTCGTCCAGATCCCCTTGCCAATCCACTTTGCCGAAATATTCGCGTATTCCCTCCTGCTCTTTGAGCTGAACGGTCTGACGGAGGCTGGCTTCGACTGCTGCCTTTTTGGTGGTGGTGTTGGTTGCGGCCATCGCCTGTCGCATCAACTCGTCGTCAATCTCGATGTTGGTTCGCATGGTCAGGCCTCCCAATGTGTAAGGATTGCATGATTTATGTGTACCACGCAATCTTTCATCAGAGAATGATTACTTGAGACGCGCGCCGATAGGTACATCTTCTAGGAAACCTGCCAGTACCGGCGCGCCCTGGTCACCGAGCGAAGCAGCAACGATCATCCCATTGGACTCAAGGCCGCGCATCTTGCGGGGGGCCAGATTGGCGACGATCACAACCTTGCGGCCAATAAGCTTTTCCGGCTCGTAGTATTGGGCGATTCCCGCTAGAATCTGGCGCTTTTCATAGCCCAGGTCGACTTCAAGCCGCAGCAGCTTGTCCGCCTTCGGAATGCGCTCAGCCACCAGTATCTGGGCAACGCGCAGCTCCACTTTGGCGAAGTCTTCGATGCCGATCTGGGCGATAGCTGGAGCTGTCGGAGTTTCGACGGTAGAGACAGACGAGACTTCCGGTTCGGGGACAGAGGCTACGGTCTCTGCCGGAATCGACGCGACCTTGGCTTCAGAGGGCAAGGCCGTCGCCTCGCTGACCACCGCCGGACTGCTCGTTTCAGTACTCTTGGTGGAATCTTCCACTCCGCCGGCCGCTGCGACTGCGGTCAGGTTATTCGCCTTCTCAAGATTCTCCATACGCTCCACTGCATCCTTTTCTGCACGCGGGAAAAGTGGCGACGGCTCGTTGAACTGAGTACCCGCCCGCAAGCCTCCCCACGACAATTCTTTGAGTTCGCCGCGCTGTGCGGCTTCTTCGATTTCACCCAGGCCCAATTGCCGCCATACCTTTGCGGTTGATTCGGGGAGAATTGGATGGGCGAGTGCGGTAATAATTCGGATCGCCTCCGCAGCAGTGGCCAGCACTCGTGCCTGGTTCGATGCGTGAACTTCATCGGAGAGATCGGCGGGTTTCTTCCACGGCGCGGAGGCGGTTAGATAGCCGTCGACTGCGGCCACGAGCGACCAGAGCGTTTCGAGGGCGCGCGAAAAGTCCATCGCCTCGAACTGGGTATTGAAGTCGGCGATGGTTCGCGCTGCATGTGCCTGAACCACCGCCTCTGCCGCGCCCAGCAGACCTGTCTCCGGCACGACTCCGCCGAAGTATTTGTGCACCATGTTGACTACGCGGCTTACCAGATTGCCGTAGCCGTTAGCCAGATCGCCATTGTAGCGCTGGACCAGCGATTCGAAGGTGAAGTTGCCGTCGTGGCCGAAGCTGATTTCGCGCAGCAGGTAGTAGCGCAGCGCGTCCGCGCCGAGAACTTCAAGCACGGTCTCGGCGCGGACGATGTTGCCGACCGACTTGGACATCTTCGACTTGTCAAAGAGCAGCCAGCCGTTGGCGATAACCGACTTCGGCAGCGGCAAGCCTGCGGCCATCAGAAAGGCCGGCCAGTAAACGGCGTGGAAGCGAATGATTTCCTTGCCGACGAGATGCACGTTCGCAGGCCAGAATTTTGCGAAGCGGGCTTTGTCTTCTGGCGTATCGGAGCCGTAGCCAAGGGCGGTGATGTAGTTGGCGAGGGCATCCATCCAGACGTAGACGACGTGCTTTTCATCGCCGGGAACGGGAATGCCCCAGGTAAAGCTGGTGCGGCTGACGGAGAGATCTTTGAGGCCGCTGCGGACGAAGGCAACAACTTCGTTGCGGCGAGCTTCGGGCTGAATGAACTCGGGGTGCGCTTCGTAGTGCTCCAGCAGTTTGCGCTCGAAGGCGGAGAGCTTGAAGAAGTAGTTTTCTTCGTTGACGGTCTCGGTGATGCGGCCGCAGTCGGGACAAGGCGCGCCGGGAGCGACGTCCACATAGGCTTCATCGGAGACGCAATACTGTCCGGTGTACGAGCCCTTGTAGATGTAGCCATTGTCTTTGAGCGTTGTAAACAGCTTGCCCACGCCGCGCTTGTGGCGCTCTTCGGTGGTGCGAATGTAGTCGTCGTAGGTAAGGCCCATGCGGTCCCACAGCGTACGGAATTCGCCTGAGATGACGGTTGCGAACTCTTCAGGGCTCTTGCCCGCGAGCTTGGCGGAGCGATCGATCTTTTGCCCATGCTCGTCGGTGCCGGTGAGAAACCACGTTGGAATTCCCTGGCTGCGCTTGCGGCGCGCGACGGCGTCGCAGACGATCGTCGAATAGGCGTGGCCCAGGTGGGGGCGCGCATTGACGTAGTAGATCGGCGTAGTGATGTAGAAGCTGCCGCTGGAATTTTCAGGCGAATTGGACATGTGCTCAGTCTTATCTTAAATGAGACAGTCGTTACATTCGATGCGACATTGAACAACGCCTGCCCCTGCTAGACTTGATAAGAAATAAAGGCATTTTCAGAGGTTTTGGCCCGTGTATTTCGAATTGCAACAACGCCTGCTGATGCGGGTTCGCGCACTGATCAAGAGCCACTACGACATTGAGCTTGGCCCGATCGCCATCGAGCAGCCGCCGGACTTGAAAATGGGCGAGTTCGCTCTTCCGGTGGCCTTTGAACTGGCGCGGAAGCTGCGCAAAGCTCCGAAGATCATTGCGGCAGAATTGGCCGATCTGCTCAATACCAGTCTCGCTACGGTCAAGCTTCTAATGCCGCAAGGCAAGGAAGGAACCGCAGGGGGTCTGTCGATTTCGCGCTTTGAGGCTGCCGGCGCGGGGTATTTGAATGTGTTTGTGAGCCGCGCCACTGTGGCTGCATATCTGGCGCAGTATGATGTGCATCCCGAGCCGAACTCGGGACTGCATGTACTGGTGGAGCACACCAGCATCAATCCCAACAAAGCTGCGCATGTGGGGCATCTGCGGAATGCGATTCTGGGCGATACTTTCGTTCGTATCTTGAGGGCGAATGGGCAGAAGGTCGATGTGCAGAACTACATCGATAATACCGGCGTCCAGGTCGCCGATGTCGTCGTCGGCTTCCTCCATCTTGAAGGCAAATCGTTGGGAGAGATTCGCGCACTCATCGCCTCATTTGAGACCAGCGAAGAGAAGTTCGACTACCTGTGCTGGGATGTGTATGCGCGGGTTTCGCAATGGTATGAGGCAGGTTCAGAGGAAGAGAATAAGCAGCGCAAAGCCCTGCGCTATGCGACTCTGCATGAGATTGAGGCCGGCGGCAATGAGACGGCTGCGGTTGGTGAGCTGATCTCGACGGCGGTGCTGCGGCGGCATCTGGAGACGATGCTGCGTCTGGATATTACGTATGATTTTCTGCCGCGCGAGAGCGAGATTCTGCACCTCAAGTTCTGGGATCTGGCCTTTGAGTTGTTGAAGCAAACGGGCGTGCTCTACTTCGAGACCGAGGGCAAGAACAAAGGCTGCTGGGTGATGACGCGGCCTGATGCAAAGGCCGTAGAAGGCGAAACGGATGAAGATGCCAAAGTGATTGTCCGATCGAATGGGACAGTGACCTATGTGGGCAAGGACATTGCTTATCACCTATGGAAGTTTGGGCTGCTGGGGCGGGATTTTGGGTATCTCCCTTTCTTCCAATACCCGAGTCATGAATGTTGGATTTCAGCGATCAAGGGTGCGGAGCACCATCCGCACTTTGGCGGCGCGCAGGCGATCTACAACGTGATCGACTCGCGGCAGAGCGATCCACAGGCCAATGTGATTCAGGCGCTGCGCGGCATGGGGCATACGGCTGAGGCGGATCGGTATACGCATTTCAGCTACGAGATGGTGGCGCTTACACCGCGCTGTGCTGTCGAGCTTGGCTACACCGTGGCCGAAGAAGATTTGGGCCGGCCGTATATCGAGGTCAGCGGGCGCAAGGGCTTCGGCGTCAAGGCGGACGACCTGCTGGACAAACTGATCCTCGCCACGCGCAAAGAGACAGACCAGCGCCAGTCCGAGCGACCCGAAGCCGAGCGGCAGCGCATCGCCGAACAGATCGCCATCGGCGCGCTGCGCTACTTCATGCTCAAGTTCACGCGCGGTACCGTCATCGCCTTCGACTTCAATGACGCGCTCAGCTTCGAGGGCGAAACCGGCCCATACATCCAGTACGCCACCGTCCGCATCCGCAACATCTTCCGCAAGGCGGAGACGACGCCGGAAACCGTCCTCGCCAACTTCGGTGCGCTCGATCTCTCAGAAGTGCCGTCGTTGCAGGAAGATGAAATCTGGGCCATCTGGCTGCGCGCCAGCAAGCGCTCGCTCACGCTGGAGCAATGCATCGCCACCTCCGAGCCGGCCTACGTAGCCCGCCACGCCTTCCAACTCGCGCAAGAGTTCAACAACTTCTATCACCGGCATCACATTCTTACCGAGGAAGACCCAGCGCGGAAGACGCTGCTGCTGGCTACGGCGGCGATTGTGTTGCGGGAGTTGGTGACTGTGTTGGGATGGCTGGGGATTGAAGCGCCGGAGGCGATGTAGCAGCATCCCTCGAATCCCAACGAATCGGAGGCCCACACTCACAGAACCCTCCAAAAACAATCGAACTGTCTGTAGCACCACCTTCGAAGCGCAATTGCGGCTCAATTTCAACAGGCGTAAGATGTAGCCATGATGCGGACGAGTGTCGCCAGCAATGGAGAAATTGTTGTTCCCGTGGAACTGGCGGAGAAGGTGGGCTTTCGTCCTGGCGACTCTTTGAATGCCACCATCGAGGCGGGAAAGATTGTGCTGTTTCCGTCATCCAAGGCTGAACATTCCGGCACAATTATTGCAGACCCCCTAACCGGATGGCCGGTCCTCGATTTCGGACCCGACGCGCCAGTACTGACCCATCAACAAGTGCGAGAAATGCTGGCAGACTTTCCGTGAGTCTGCCGTTGATTGCCAAGCCCAACTATCTCCTCGATGTGAGTGTTCTTGTGGCTTTCGGTGTTCGCTCGCATACGCTCCACCAACGCGTCGCGGCCTGGTTGCAGGCTGGTGGCTTCTCCTCTTTATTGACGTGTTCGATCACCGAACTCGGTTTCATACGAATCCTGTCACAGACTCCTCAGTACCCGTTCGACGTAAACCGCGCCCGCCTTCTATTGACCCAGCTAAAGCAATCAACCGGTTTGCCTTTTGCATTCATTCCTGATGACAGTGACCTGTCGACTCTCCCGGCTTGGGTCAAGGCCGGCGATCAGACAACCGATGGACATCTTCTTCAGTTAGCCAAGGCCCATGAGGCTGAACTGGCAACGCTCGACATAGGCATTCCCGGCGCGTTTGTCATCCCATAGCCACTCTCCTCAGACCCGTACGTGCATATCTTCACGGTTACGAGAATCAGGCTAACCAAATGCGCTACCATTCCGTTCAGTGAACTCTGTGATTCCAACCCGTCCGATACGTGTGCTGGTGGCTAAGGCTGGCCTCGATGGCCATGACCGCGGGGCCAAGATCATTGCCCGGGCACTGCGCGATGCAGGGATGGAAGTGCTCTATACCGGGCTGCGCAAGACGCCCGAGAGCATTGTCCAGGCGGCGATTGAAGAGGATGTGGACTGCATTGGGTTGAGCATTCTTTCCGGGGCGCACAATGCTCTGGTGCCGCGCATCGTTGCACTGTTGCGGGTCCAGAAGGCTGAGGACATTCTGCTTGTATTGGGCGGGACGATTCCGCAGGCGGATATTCCTTCGCTGAAGGAACAGGGCGTGGCGGCGGTCTTTGGGCCGGGGACGCCGCTGGATACGATTGTCAGCTTTCTGCGCGAGAATGTCAGGCCGCGGACGGCGGATTTGCGGGTCTAGACCGGCACGGCGACAGAAGCAGATTCCCTTCGGGAATGACAGACAGAAAAGTAAGAACAACAAAGGCAGAAGCAAATCCTTGGCTGCGCTCAGGATGACAAATCCGTCTTAAGGGTGCTGGTGACGACCAGCTACTCCTGGCCGTCTACTTCGCCTTGTTCGTCGCGGTCGGTCAGGCGGATGGCGGTGCGAATCGGCGAAGCGTAGCGCTCCGGCAGCATGCACTTCTGCATGGATGCGTCGCAGACTACGTGCACGGTTTCGCCTTCGGCAAGTACCAGTTGAACTTCGCGGGCCGACGGGGCGCGGAGGACGCGATAGGCGAACTTGAGCAGCGAGCCGCGCAGCAGGACCGGCCAACAGTCGATGAGGATTACATCGTCATAGCGTGCCGGAGCCTTGTAACGGCAGCTGGCTTCAATGACCGGGAGAATGCAACCGTCTTCTACTTCCATCTGCTTGTAGTCGAAGCCCAGCGAGCGCATGAATTCGACGCGGCCAAGTTCAAACCACACCAGGTAATTCGCGTAGTAGACCACGCCCATCTGATCGGTTTCTGCGTAGCGTACTCGTAACTCGGTCACGATGGACATGGTTCCGCTTTCTTGTGAAGCCTACATTTTTGTATGTGTGAACAGGCCCAGTTTGGAGATGTCGTTAAACATGATGAAGGCGAAGAAAACGATGATGAGCACGAAGGCGACTTGATAGACGCGCTCCTTGATGACCATGTTGACGTCGCGGCGGATGAGACTCTCGATGAGGAGGAAGAGGATCATACCTCCATCGAGGATGGGGAAAGGCAGCAGGTTCAAGATGCCGAGGTTGATGCTGATGGCGGTAAGGACTTTGAACTTGGCTTCCCATCCGGGCGTTTCAGCGGCCATGCCGGTCTGCTGGGCGATGCCGATGGGGCCAGAGAGAGTGCTGACCGACATGCGGTGCGTGAACAACCGCTTGAGAACCTCAAGGATGAGGGTGGAATTTTCGCGGTTGAACTTGACCGAGGCTGCAACAGCCTTTCCGAACGGTAGCTGTTCGATCCGATACGGCGACGGATTGACCGTGAAACCAATACGCCAGGCCGATGGAGGAGTGGCAGTATCGTAGGCTGGCTGGACGACCACGGTCGACTGCACACCGTTACGACTGATGACCGCCGTAAGCGGAGCTCCCTTTTGTGCCTGCAGGTAAGGGACGATCGATGCGAGGCTGCGGAACGAATGTCCGTCGAGAGAGAGAAGCGCGTCGCCCTTTTGGATGCCTGCCTTCGAGGCGGGCGAGCCCTCATTGACGGTGGCGACGGTGACAGGACCAGGTTGGAAGACGGGGATCAGCCCGAGCTTTTCAAGGCTGAAGTCGGCGACGTTGGGATCGATCGCCTTATCCGTGAGTTGGAGTGTCAGCGTCTTTCGCTGGCCGCCGCGCACAGCGGTCACGGGAACGCTATGGCTGATATTGACACTGGAGAGATTGAGTACGGAACGCTGCTGGACCTGTTCCCAGGTTGGCTGCTCCTGGCCATCGAAGTTGGAGATGACATCGCCTGGCAGGAGGCCTGCATCCGCAGCCGCTGAACCGGGAAGAACCCAATCGAGCTGGATGGGCTGGCCTTCATAGAGCGGCACTTCGTTGTGCAGCATGTAGAACCCGGTCATGAGGACCAGGGCCAGAATGAAGTTGGCGAAGGGGCCGGCCAGGCCGATGATGATGCGCTGCCAGCGGGGGTGTGAGGTGAGCGCGCCGGGATCGATCTTCTGTGCGGCGATGGTTTCCGCATCGGCGCCGGTAAGCGACAGGTTTTCGCCGGGCATTGACTCGCCGGTCATCTTGACGTAGCCGCCCAGGGGCGTGGCGGAGATGCAGTAGTCGGTGTCGCCGATCTTTATGCCGAAGAGGCGGGGTGGGAAGCCGATGGAGAACTGCTCCACGCGTACTCCGCAGAGCTTGGCCGCGAGGAAATGGCCAAATTCATGAACGAGCACCAGTATGCCGAGGGCGATGACAAAGGAGATTACAGAAACCAAAAATGTATGCATAAATGCGCGTGCGATACCTCAAACGATGAGTGGGGGGCTACACGCGAATTGCAGCTGCGGAGATCACTTCGCGAGCCCGTTCACGCGCCTGAGAATCGGCTTCGAGCACCCCGGCGATGGTCTCCGGGTGGCTGTCGGGAGTCCGTTCCAGCACCTCCTCTATTGTACGCGGGATACCGGGAAATGGGATTTCGCGGCGCAGAAATGCGTCTACGGCGATCTCGTCGGCTGCATTGAGAGCGATGCAGTGGGCTCCTCCGATTGCTGCGGCCTCGTAGGCGAGGCGGAGACAGGGGAAGCGCGCGAAGTCGGGCTGCTCAAAGTCGAGGCGCGACAGCGATGCCAGGTCGAAGGTCAAGGTGGAGGCAGGGCGCTCGGGATACGCGAGAGCGTAGAGGATGGGCAGGCGCATGTCGGTGACGGAGATTTGCGCCAGGATCGAGCCGTCCACGTATTCGACCAGCGAATGGACGGTGGATTGCGGATGAACGGTGACCCGGATCTGGGACGGCGGCAGGTCGAAAAGGCGGCAGGCCTCGATGACCTCCAGCCCTTTGTTCAACATGGTCGCAGAGTCGATAGTGATGCGCTGGCCCATGACCCAGGTGGGATGCTTGAGGGCCTGCTCGGGGGTGATCGCTGCGAACCGATCCAGAGGAAGCTGGCGGAACGGGCCGCCGGATGCGGTGAGCCAGACCTGTTTTACCTCGGCTGCCGTGCCGACTCTCATGCACTGGTGGACGGCGTTGTGTTCGGAGTCGATGGGGAGGAGAGGGACGTTTTTGGCACGGGCGTCGCGGGTGAGGATTTCTCCAGCGGCGACCATGCATTCCTTGTTCGCGAGACCGATGGGCTTGCCGGCCAGGATGGCTGCGTGGGTGGCTTCGAGACCAGCCACACCGACGATGGCGGAGACGACAAAATCTACGTCGGCGTGGGTGGCGCAGGCGACGCTCCCAGCTGTGCCCCAGAGAACCTCGACCCCAGTGATACCCGCTTGGAGGAGACGGCTATCCAGCTCTGCTGCTAACTCTTCAGTGGCTAGCGAGATCAGGCTTGGCCGCCAACGGGCGACCTGCTCAAACGCGGAATCGATGTTCCGTCCAGCAGCTAATGCAGCGACCGAATAGCGTTCAGGATAGGATTCGACGATCGATAGCGAGCTTTGCCCGATCGACCCGGTGGAACCGAGAATGGCTAGTCTTTTCAATCAGATACCAAAACCTATATCCAGCTTAAAAATGCTGAATAACCTGAGCGTACCACAGCACTGGAGCGGCCAGGAGCAGCGCGTCGATGCGGTCTAAAATGCCGCCGTGGCCTGGAAGCAGGGTGCCGGAATCCTTGACTCCGGCCGACCGTTTGAGCGCCGACTCGGCCAGATCCCCCACCTGCGCAGCTACATTCACGATCACTGCGAACACCAGCCAATACCAGATCGGACCGGGAAAGGAGAGCGTGAGGATGTCCCGCTTGGTTAATTGGACGGCCAGTTCGATCAATCCGATGGTGACCAGCAGGCTGCCGAGCAATGATCCGGCCGCGCCTTCCCAGGTTTTGCCGGGACTCAGTTGCGGAGCCAGCTTGTGCTTTCCCAAGGTGCGGCCGACGTACATGGCCACGATATCCCCCGCCCATACGGCACAGAGCAAAAACGTTACCAGTGACTTTCCGTCTTCAGAACTGCGCAGCACAGGCACGGCCAGAAGAGTGAAGCCGGTGTAGATGAGGCAAAAAACAGCTGCAGCCGCAGCCGACAATGCTTCCTTGACTGGTCCGGAAAACGCGCAGTACACAAACAGAGCCAGACTGAGCGCGCCTAATGTCACGGACAGCTTGTCCGGCCAGCGCAGCCAGACGGCGAAGAGAGTTGCGATAGCCACCAGAACAGGAATGCGCGGTGCTTTCGCCCCGGCAGCCTCTGCGATTCCCAGATATTCCCAGGCCGCCAGCAATGCCACGGCGCAGGTGATCACGGTGACAAACCAATCCTGCCCGAGAAAAATCACCACAATGACGAGGGGAATTAAAACGATCGCAGTAAGTATTCTTTTCATGCCAAGGGTGAGAATACACCCTTGGATCAGAGCAACCGTTTCCACCACTAAATTAGACAGTAATCAGACTGTCTTATTTGTCTTTTATTGACATAAGACAGTTTTTTTGTTTAAATGGTTCGATGGAGAAAACTGCATGAATCGTGGGTCTAGTGAACTCGTTCGTAGCGTTGCGCTGGATAAATATGTGCAGCCGGCTCTTTCTGCGGGGCGAAGACTGTTCTCCATTGCGGTCAAAGACATCATGAAAGATTTGCAGCCGATTGGTTTTCCGACAAGCAACTATCCACAGATATGCACCTCGCTGCGGAAGCGAAAATTCCTAGTTGACAACTCTCTTGAGATTGAAAAAATCGAGGGTCCTCCCTCAGGATCGAGCCCGACTGTTGTCATCCACTACCGGGTGGCAACACCAGCGGCGCCCTCATCTTCCACCAACTCAAGCCCCGCGCCCGATTCGAATTCCGACCAAAATCCACCCGAGGACCCTGCGGCACGCGCGGAACGGCTGGTAGACGGGCTATTCGGGTTACTACGAGAGGAGATGGCGGCTTACGGCGGAGGGGAAGCATTTCTGCGCTGGATTCGCTCCGAGGATGATCCGGAAGACGAAGCGTTCCGGGCCCGGAGGATCGGGTGAGTCGCATCTTCTGGGACAGCATGCTCTTTATTTACCTGGTCGAGGGTCACCCTGGTTATCGGAATCGCGCTAAACACCTGCTGCAACGGGCTCAAGAACGTGGCGATTCGCTCTATACAAGCCACCTGATCCTCGGTGAAGTTCTCGCTGGAGCGGCCAAATCACCCGATCAGACCAAGCCCGCCGCAGTGCGCTCGGCATTGGATGCGATGGGCTTCACTTATCTTCCCTTTGGTGAGGGGGCAGTGATGCCATTCAGCCGATTGCGCGCTCAAACACGATTGAAGATTGCCGATTCAATCCATCTAGCTTGCGCGGCATCAGCAGGAATTGATCTCTTTTTGACAGGCGACAAACAATTAGTCGGTCTCCATGTTCCCGGAGTTCAATTTATCGCTGATTTCAATACGCCTTTGCTCTGATTACGAAGGATGATGCCCTATCCAGCGATACTTCGCTCTGGAATATCCTCGCTCATCTGATCTTCGCGCTCGGCTTCGCCCAGTCCGCCATAGCGGCGCTCCCTGCGCTGATAGGCGGCGATGGCTTCGAGGAGATGGATGCCACGGAAGTCGGGCCAGAAGCGCTCAGTGACGAAGATCTCGGCGTAGGCGATCTGCCACAGAAGGTAATTTGAAATGCGCATCTCGCCTGAGGTGCGAATCAGCAGATCGGGGTCCGGCATGTGCGCCGTGTAGAGGTGCCGGTGCACGTCCTCTTCAGTGATTCGATCTGCGCTCTGACCTTTCTGCTTCAGCTCAGCGGCGAGAGAGCGGAAGGCGTCTACCATCTCGGACCGGCCGCCGTAGTTCAGGGCCAGGGTCAGGGTGGTGCCGGTGTTGCGGGAGGTTGTGTCGGCCGCCCATTGCATCTTCTCCTGCACCTCAGGGGGCAGCTCATGGGTGCGTCCGATGTAGCGGATGCGGACATTGTTGTCCATCATGCGCTGCAGGTTGCTCTCCAGGTAGCTTTTGAGCAAACGCATCAGAAAGCTCACTTCGGAGCGCGGGCGGCGGAGATTGTTTTCAAGCGAAAAGGCGTAGAGGGTCAGCCACGGCAGGCCGATGCGCGAAGCTGTCTCGGTGACTAACTGAACGCTCTTTGCACCTTGCTGGTGTCCGAGAAATCGCTGCAGCGACCGGGCCCCTGCCCAACGCCCGTTGCCGTCCATGATGATGGCTACGTGCTCCGGCAGCCGCGCTGGCGTCAGCGTCGCGTAGACTGCCCGCTCTTCGGGCGTAAGTTCATGAATCCGCGACGTGGCAGTCAGGTACAAAGGCTCGCCTCTTGCAACCGCTCTAGCAACTTCGACCGTAGCACAAGCGCCGATGGGTCGCAATCCGCTCTAGCGCAACGTGGTGCGAAGGCCGGTCATCTCAGCCTGGATATGATTCCCGGCGCAGTTCGGATGCGCAATTTCAGATCCCTCAGAACTGCTCTCGCCGGAGAGAGATCAGCCTCGCGCTACGCGGTACGGCGCTTCCCCATGGTCAGTTCCCGGGCAGCATCACGCGCACGGTCCCGAGCATGATTCAACAGCAGGGAGCGCTGCAAAGGCTCCAGTTTGGGAAGATACTGCGCCAGTTCCGCGAGGAAGGGATCAGCCAAAATCTCGGCCATCTCTTCTTCACGCTGGCTGCGGCCGTCGCGCACCAGTTGGCAGATGTCGACTTCAAGGGCAGCCGCCAGGCGCTCCAGAGAGCCTAGTGTGGGGATGGCCTTGCCGTTTTCGATTTTGGAGATGTAAGTGCGGGGAACCTGCATACGGCCGGCCAGTTGCCGCTGACTGAGGTGGCGGGCCCGGCGAATGTCCTTTACCTGCGCCGCAACACGCAGACCTGCATCCTGGGCACTGGCAGGGCTGTCAGCCGGAGCTGAAATTTCGATTGGGGCGGGAGCTTCTTCCACATCGAGCGGCTTGTGGCACCGCCGGCACATGGAGTTGCTTGTCCTGAACTGCACCAGAGCACAGTGTTCGCAGCGAAGGACCTCGCGCGCAGGCATCGTAAGGGGCATCGTCACCAGAGTCGTTGCCATAATTTGTGTGCGGAGGCCAGAGCTGGGCTTCCGGTGGTGACTACTACACCACGTCAAGAGTTACTCTCAACTGAGGGAACCATAATTGTCAAGTGAAAAACAGGGCTCATTCCGAAAATAAACCGAAGAAACCCGAAAGAACCCGGCAAAACGCGAACCATAAGAAGCAACTTCAATGTTTTGAGGAGTCTCACAATACCCGGCATGGCTGATAATAAGCGCATGAATATGAGGTTCGATTCGAGTACTGCCCCGTCACAAAGCCGGGCCTATGACAGGCAGGCCGCCTGGGCATTGCTTACGGAATGGACGCAGAGCGAGAGCTTGAGAAAGCACGCACTTGGCGTGGAAACCTGCGTATTGGCCTATGGAGAAGCAGAAGCAGACCGGCTCGGCCTCTCTGGGGCTGCGCGGGAGGAATTGCTCACCCTGTACTCGACCACGGCGCTGCTGCACGATTTCGACTATGAACGCCATCCCACGCTGGATGAGCATCCCTTTGTCGGCGTTCGTGAGCTGGACAGGCTGGGTTGGCCCGAGGCTGCACGGACGGCCATTCTCGGCCACGCTGAATACTCAGGCGTTCCCCGCGTGTCACATTTGGCTAAGGTTCTGTTCGCCTGCGACGAGCTTTCCGGTTTCCTGACCGCATGCGCCCTGGTCAAACCCAGCAAGGCTATTGCCGACGTGGAACTCACCGGAGTACGGAAAAAGCTCAAAGACAAAGCTTTTGCGCGCGGCGTCAATCGTGAGGATGTACGTCAAGGCGCGGAACAACTCGGCGTTGACCTGGACGCGCATATTGCCTTCTGCCTTGACGCGATGCAGCGTCGCGCGGGCGAACTGGGGCTTTGACAGAGGAGGCCGCCGTCTCCACGGATGTGCAATGACGCTCCCCCATTTGCGCCATTGAGACCGGACGTGCGTAACGTTACGCTCCTATCCATGAGCCAGATCGCACAGACCTTGCCTGAACCCCGCTTGCAGAGCACGAAGAAGCGCGTGCAGCCGATTCGCTCTACTCCCACGTCACACCGCCCGGCTGCAGCAGAGTCAGCCACGCAGGTTGTTGCGGCCAAGCCTGTCAGCGTTAAGCCGGGAACTGCCCTCAAGGCAGAGAAGGCGAAGAAAGTCCAGCGCAAGCCGGGTGAAGCGATCGCTTCGTGGTGGCCGGTTGCTGTAGGTATGTTCCTTTGCGGCTTCGTGCCGGAGTGGCATGCGATGGCAATGCAGGCGGGCATCTGGGTGGAACGTATCGCCTTCCCGCTGACCCTGTTGGCCACCCACCGCGAAATCGGCATCGATAGCCAGATGGCCAGCGTGCTGCCGCAAGCTGCGCTCTATCTTCAGCTTCCGCTTGAAGGCCTGCTGACCAAGCTCACGCTTGACCGGGGCAAGAGCCTCAAAGCTGCGATCATGCAGCTGGTCCTGGTGCATGGCATAGCGGCGTTTGTTCTCTGGCTGATTTCGTTCAGCGCTCGCTAAAACAAGCCTGTTGAAACGGCAATCCTAGCGAAGCGAATCTATTAAGGCATAAATGCCTGCCATATCGTGGAGTTTTGTAAAGGGTGTATAACGGAAGCGCTGACTCTGCAGGGGGAAATCGATGAGCCGTTTCCGTTATATCCAGGTTGAATCCCTTCGAGGCGTCCAGACGATTACGCTCAATCGCCCGGAAAAGCGGAATGCGCTCAGTCCCGAGCTAATCGACGAACTGACCAACGTCCTCTCCGACGCGGCCAACTGCGACTGCGGTGTCGTCATTCTCACAGGAGCGGGATCGGCTTTCTGTGCGGGCCTGGATATGGAGCATCTGGAAACCATGACCGCGCACACCGTGGAGCAGCATCGGCGCGACTCAGAGAACATGGCTCGGGTGCTGCGCACTCTTTATGAATTTCCCAAGCCTGTTATTGCCGCGGTAAATGGCCCCGCTATTGCCGGCGGCATGGGCCTGGCGACACTCTGCGACTTCACCTATGCCACACCGGACGCCCGTTTCGGATATACCGAAGTGAGAGTGGGCTTTGTTCCTGCCATCGTCGCTTCGTTTCTCACGCGCCAGATCGGGGAGAAACGGACGCGCGAACTGCTGTTGAGCGGCCGCATTCTCAAAGCCGACGAGGCTTGCCGCATGGGACTTGTCACGCGCATCGTGCAGCCGGAAGAATTGATGGCCGAGGCGCAGGCCTTGGCGCACAGCCTGTTGCTTAACAGCCCGGAAGCCATGCGCGCCGTGAAGCAATTGCTCGCCGGCCACTCAGCGACGCGGCTCGATGAGGAGATCGAAGACGCGATTGCCGCCAACTCCCATCAGCGCTCGTCGGAGGATTTTCGCGAGGGTGTACGCGCTTTTCTGGAGCATCGCCGGGCTGACTGGCCCAGCGCGCATGTCAAGGTTTAGGCGGCGAGCCGTTCACTGTCCTGGGAACGGATTTTTCGCGCGCAACTCCGCCACGATCACTTTTGAGGCTTCGCGCGCTTCGTCACTGCGGTCCGGCGAAAAGCTGATGGCGCCGACTCGCGCATGGCCACCCCCGCCATAGCGCTCGCAGACCTGAGCCAGATTCACCATCGTAGCCGGATCGGCTTTGGTCCAGGGATTGGACCCTACCGCCACCTTGGTACGGAAGCTGGACTTTGAAAGTCCGATGGAATACGTGGCCTGCGGAAACAGATAGTACGGAATGAACTTGTTGAAGCCTTCGAGCAGATGATCCGAGATGTCAAAGAAGATGGTTCCGTCACGGTATTCACTGCGCTCACGGATGAGAGCGATCGCTTTCTGGTGCTGCTCCAGCAGCGGCGGCAAAAGCTCGGCGACGAAGAGCTGCTCCAGCACCTGGGCCAGCGGCAACTCGGTCAGCAGCGGGATCAGCCGGGGAATAAAAGCGGGGTCTTGCGTGGACTCGATGATCAGCGTCAGCTTCATGGCCGGAGCGGCCATTTCTACGGCTGCCTCGGGACTCTCGTAGAGGGCTCCATCGACGATATTAGCCCAGTAGATGAGTTCTTCCACCGGCCCGGTGTCAAATCCAAATTGTGTCGCGGCAATATGTGCCAAATATTTGGTACAGGAGATGTAGGCAGGATCGAAGAATTTGCGGTTGGCGCACTTTGGGTCGGCCTTGCAGGCTACAAAATTGTCATGATCCGCTGGACTCAGGAAGGCGGAAAGATGGTGGTCGAACCACCAGGTAATCTTCGGTGAGGACGAGTATTTGAAATCCACGATCGCATTTTCGTCGCCGGTGAAATCCGCCTCATTGAAGAGCGCCCCTGCCCGGTGGACCAGTCCGTGGTATTCGTATGCGGTTCCCGGCGCGGCAATGCACTCGCGATGGAAGCGTGTGAAAAGAGAAGCGGAGCATGCTCCGTCAAAACATTTGTCGTGATAAAAAACTCGAACCCGCAATCAATCCACTCCCAAGTGTGAGATGCTCCGCGCTCCCCACAAGCCGCTTCCATTGCACTAGCCGAAACATTTAGCATCAGCGCCCCACACCGTCCTGTCAAGCTGAGCCGCCCAATTCGCATCGGATCGGAGCCGCGCATACACGAACGGCGCTCACAAAAGTGGAACCCTCCGCGCCATTCCGGCGTAACCTATACCTTGAATCAACCCATGTTCATTTTTTCTGCGCAGGAAAGAGTTCAATGATTCCCGAAAATGCCTCTACGCCGGCTGGCCACCCGGTTGATTCTCAGGAGACCACACCGGAAACCCTCCTCCAAACGGAAACCTCGACCATCCCGCCAGTCCCCGAGCCGGCCGAAACTCGATTCCTGAAATGGATGATCTTTGGCCGCGATGGCCTTCGCGTCGGATGGTCCGCGGCTCTCTTTCTGTTTCTCACTGTTCTCTTCATGATTATCCTGGCGGCAGTTACCTCAGCCTTCCTCGATAAAAGTCAGTCCAAGGCGAACCAGTTGAGTCCCACAACGGCCCTGGCGAATGAAGCAATTCAGTTTGTGGCGATCCTGGGCGCTGTGGCGATCTGCGCGCGCATTGAGCGGCGCCGCATTCTGGAGTACAACCTGACCGGCTCGCGAAAGGCTTTGCACTTCACCAGCGGCCTGTTGGCGGGAATTGTGGCGCTAACCATCCTGATTGGAGCGCTTTACTGGGGCGAGTGGATTCATTTTGGGCCGGTGGCCCTGAGTGGCGGTCAAATCCTGGGATTCGGCGCAGTCTGGGGCGCCGTGTTCCTGCTGACTGGCTTCGTAGAAGAAGGGAGCGTTCGCTGCTATCTGCAGTTCACCCTCACGCGCGGCATCGACTTCTGGTGGGCTCTTGGCCTGGTCGGGGCAATGTGCCTGTGCGGCCTTCTTCAAAAAGGCGACGGCATCTGGGGTGTCTACCTGATCTCTGTGCTGGGACTCATACCCTGCCTTTGGCTGCATCTGTCCAAATCTGAAAGCGCGGGTTTCTGGCAGGCCGCCTGGGCCACTTCAACCTTCTTCGGATTTATTCATACCGGAAACGGGGGCGAGAACTGGATCGGCATTTTCGCCGCCGCCGCCATCGGCTTCGTCTTTTGCGTCAGCATTCGCCTGACGGGCTCGGCGTGGTGGGCTATTGGATTTCATGCATCGTGGGACTGGGCGCAGACCTTTTTCTTTGGCACGGCGGACAGCGGTCTGGTCGCCCAGGGTCATTATCTGTCGACGAACCCGGTCGGTAAGACATTGTGGAGCGGCGGCACAGACGGGCCTGAAGGCAGCCTGTTGATCGTTCCCCTGATTGTGCTCATTCAACTCGGCCTGATCGTGGTGCATGGCCGCAAGGCGAGCATCAAATCTGCTTCCACAGGCGTCCAACCCCAGCTATCCTAAACAAGCTGACCGGATCAAGTTGACGGAGCGGGCTGCGCGGGACGGCTGACAATGGCCAGCTTGACTGGACTGGGACTGGGCCGGGGGGAGAAGCGTTCATTGAGTAATCCAACACGCTGGCTGCGCGGTTCGCTCTGGACTCTAGGAAGCATCGTATTTCTCATGCTGTTGCTGGCTGGCGGCAGCCTTTTCTGGCTGCATCATGCGATGGTGGCTTCGCTGCCGGTGCTGGACGGCAGCATTCAGGCGAGCGGCCTCACCGGCGAGGTCACTATTCGGCGCGACCAGCACGGCGTACCGCATATCGAGGCCGTCAGCCAGGATGATCTCTTTTTCGCACAGGGCTACATCACGGCACAGGACCGCCTGTGGCAGATGGACATGCTGCGCCGCAACGCCTCGGGCGACCTGGCCGAGATTCTCGGTGCTTCGGTGCTTGAGCATGACAGGGCGCAGCGCGTCTTCCAGTTCCGCAATGTCGCGCATCGGATTTACAACAGCCTGCCCGACGCCGACCGCCATCGTTACGAGCAGTATGCGCGCGGGGTCAATCTATACATTCAACAGAATGAAGCGCATTTACCCGCCGAATTTCGGCTGATTCGCTATCATCCCCGTCCCTGGGCGGGGATGGACTCCGTGCTCATCGGACTGAACATGATCCAGAGCCTGGATAACCATTTCGAAGACAAGCTCTCGCGCGAACGCATCGTCAATCACCTGCATGACCCGAGGCTGGAAGCGGAGCTGTATCCTACGGGCTCCTGGAGAGATCAGCCGCCTACGGCAGCCGTCGCCGACATGACGCAGCCTCACCCCGCTCCACCTCCGGCAGACGATGAAGAGAACGACCAGAACCAGGCTGGGATTAAATCCACGTTCAAATCGCCGGGCATCCCAGCGGAAGATCTGCGGACCCTTCGCCTGGCGCAAGGATCCGCGGGCTGTTCAGGCTGCATTCCCGGCTCCAATAACTGGGTGATCTCGGGCAAGCATACCGCCAGCGGAAAAACGATGCTGGCCAATGATATGCACCTCGGGCTTTCAGTTCCGAATATCTGGTACATGGCGGACCTCAAGGCTCCGGGGCTGCATGTCACAGGCGTCACTCTGCCGGGCGTGCCGCTGGTGATTGCCGGGCACAATGAGCATGTGGCCTGGGGCTTCACCGCGCTCTATGCGGATGTGCAGGATGTCTACGTCGAAAGACTGGACGGCAAGGGCAACTATGCAGGCCCCCAGGGACAGTGGCTGCCCCTGGCCCATGCAGCCGAGACGATTCATGTCAGATTTGGCAAGGATGTGAAGGTTGACGTCCAGCTCACCGCTCATGGACCGTTGATCAACCCGATCTTTCACAACCAAGCCCGTCCGATCGCCCTGCACTGGACGCTCTACGATCCGGCTCTTGCGGCGATACCTCTCTACGAGATGAATACCGCAGCCAACTGGCAGCAGTTTTCAGCGGCACTGGGAGCGTGGTGCTGGCCCACTCAAAACGTGGTCTACGCCGATGATGCAGGCCACATCGCCTATCACGCCGTGGGCAAGGTTCCCATGCGGCCCAATGGGCTGGCCGGACTTCCGATTGAGGACAATGACCACGAGTGGCAGGGCTATATGCCATTCGATGAGCTGCCTTACTCGGTCGATCCGCCCTCAGGACTCCTCGCTACAGCCAACGCGCGCGTGACTCCGAACGACACCAAGTTCCCGCTCACACTGGATTGGCCGGATGCCTACCGGGCTGAACGCGTCTACATGGACCTGCGCGGCCGCGACAAGCTTACGCGTCAAGATATGCTTACTGTTCAGAACGACATCTACAGCGAAGTGGATCAGGAACTCGCACACCGCTTCGCCTATGCCATCGACCAGAGCGCCGCAGGTACGGATCCTCGTCTCAAGCAAGCCGCCGACCTTTTGCGCAGCTGGGATGGCCGCATGAGCACTGACTCCGCGGCAGCCTCGATCATTCTCCGGACGCGACAGGCCTTCTGGCCACTCATCCTGGAACCGAAACTGGGCAGTGACGCTGAATTCTATAGCTGGGCTGAATCCAATTTTGCCGAAGAAGAGATCATCATGCATGGCGGCGCATCGTCTGGCTCGGACAATGCAGCAGCGCCCAGCAAATGGCTTCCTTCCAATTACAAGAACTGGGACGCGCTTTTGACTGAAGCCGTGCGGCGAGGATTGCAGAACGGCAGGGCGCCGGCAGATCTCTCAAAGTGGGCTTATGGCTCCTGGCATGTAGTTGACCTGGAGCATCCTGTCTATGCCATGCTGCCGATCGTCAAGGGCTGGACGGGCACTGGCGAGCACCCCTTGAGCGGGGACACGACCACCATCAAGCAGGTCGGCCGCGCCTTCGGACCCAGCCAGCGTTTCACCATGGATTGGAGCGATCCCGACGCCTCGACTGAGAACATTGTGCTCGGCGAAAGCGGCAACCCCGCCGGCAACTGGTTCCGCGACCAGTGGCCAGCCTGGTACAACGGCACCACATTCGCGTTGCCTTTCTCATCTTCCGCGGTAGCAACAGAAACGACGCACACACTGCGCCTGGTGCCGTAGTGCGAGTTCGACACAATCTCAAAGCCGTCACGGCGAATATCCGCTCCCAGGCTGTGCATGAAGGCGCGCTTCTCATCCTGCTCGCGGCGCTGGTCTCTTCCCTACCCCGCTTCGTGCGCGGCATCTCCTGCGGCCACGATTTTGGATTTCACCTGGTCTCGTGGTTCGAGACGCAGCGGGCGTGGAGTCAAGGCATCTTGTATCCGCACTGGGCGCAAAGCCCCAACTGGGGAGCGGGCGAGCCGCGCTTTGTTTTCTATCCGCCTCTTACCTGGATGCTGGGCGCAGTCCTCGGTCTGCTGATGAAGTGGAGCGCGGTACCCGCTGTTTTTGTTTTTCTATGCCTCACCGCGACAGGCCTCACCACCCGGGCGCTCGCGCGCAGCTTTTTGCCAACCGCCAACGCGACGCTTGCCGGCATCATCGCGGCCGCTGCTCCCTACTCTCTTTTCGTGGCGTATGAACGCACCGCTTACAGTGAGCTGGCTGCTGCCGCTCTGATTCCGCTGCTACTGCTCTATGCGCTTCGCACCGCCAGCCGGCCACTCGATAGCAATGTGATTCCACTCGCACTTACCCTTTCTGCTATCTGGTTCACAAATGCCCCGGCAGGTGTAATCGCCTGCTACCTTCTAGCGTTTGCAGCCGTGGCTGCGGCAACCTTGCAGCGCTCATGGATGCCGATCTTTCGCGCAGCGATCGCTGTAGCTTTGGGCCTGGGACTCGCGGCAATCTATCTCATCCCCGCCGCGTGGGAGCAGCGCTGGATCGCCATCAACCAGGTGCTTGACATCGGCATGCGTGTACAGGACAGCTGGCTCTTTGCCCGCCACTCCAGCCCCGACATGGAGCTTCACGATCAGATACTGCGCCTGGTCTCCGCCATTCTCGTCTTCACGGCAATCGGCTCCTTCGCCGCGCTGCTGCTCTGCGCCCGGAACAGGAAGCTACCCTACACAGCCCGGCATATCTGGATCCCTCTCGCGCTTCTCATCCCCCTCGTGGTGCTGCTTCAGTTTTCCATCTCGGCGCCACTCTGGCATTTGCCCAAGATGCAATTCCTGCAATTTCCCTGGCGCTGGATGATCGTTCTCGATATGCCGTTCGCGGTCTTTCTGGCTGCGGCCACTCCGTTAAACACGAAACGCGGACGGATCGGCTCGACGATTGCCTGGGCCGCTGCACTGCTGATCTTTGCGGCCATCGCTTCGTCGGCCTTTTTCCAGTATTGCGATGATGAAGACAATGTCGATAACCAGCTGGCAGTTTTCAAAGCGGGCACCGGGGTTGACGGTATCGATGAGTACGCAGCCGTGGGTAGCGACAACACACTCGTCTCAAGCAATCTCCCCGACGCATGTCTGGTGACCGATCCCACGCGCGACCTGGGGCTGAGCGATTCCGCTCCCGGCATTCCGTCGGTGCCAGACTGGTATCCGGAGCAGGGTTCCTGCGATCAGACGTTCACGGCATCGCTCTGGCAAAACGAGCATAAGATACTTCGGATCGACAGCGACCACGAAGGATTCATCGTCCTGCGCCTGAGGCGCTACCCGGCATGGAGCGTCACGGTCAACGGCCAGCAGACGGCTACGCCGGACAACCGGGAAGACGGTCTCATTGCAGCGCCCGTGGGTGCCGGACCGTCGACCATTGAAATTCGCTGGATGACTACTCCCGATGTCCTTTGGGGCCGTTGGATCAGCCTCGCAGCATTTGTGCTGCTGGTAGCACTTTGGGTTGCGCAACGCAGGCTCGCTCCAAAGAACAACGGCAAATTCATTTATCATTGAGTAAATGTCTGTAGCGTTCAAACCCGATGTCAAAACGCTGATTCGTGAAGGCGCCGACCTCACCGACAAAGCTCTCGAATCGCTGATTCCTACCGCCGCAACCATCCCGGCCTCGATTCATGGCGCGATGCGGCATTCAGTCTTTGCGGGCGGCAAGCGGCTCAGGCCGGTGCTTGCGATTCAGTCGGCGGTTGCTGTTGCGGGCAAGGTTCCTGAAGGCATTGGCAATCTGGGCGCGGCGCTTGAGATGCTGCATACCTATTCGCTTATCCACGACGATCTTCCGGCGCTCGACAACGACGACCTGCGACGCGGCAAACCTACCTGCCACGTTGTCTTTGGCGAAGCGATCGCTATCCTCGCCGGTGACGCGCTGCAAACGCAGTCATACGAAGTTCTGGCCGGACTCAACTGCCCTTCTGCTGCAACGGTTGAAATCATCCGGCTCGTCGCCCAGGCCACTGGCACTGTGGATGGCATGATCGGAGGCCAGGTGTTGGACATTGAAGGCGAGCATCAGAAGCCAACCGCGGCGCTGGTGGATGCAATTCATCGCGCAAAAACCGGCGCGCTGATTCGCGTCAGCGTGGTTACAGGCGGCATCTTCGCTGGAGCCACTCCCGAGCAGGTTGCGCAGCTTGATACCTTCGGCCGCAAAGCAGGGCTCGCTTTCCAGATCGTCGATGATGTGCTTGACGTGACCCAGGATTCAGCGCAGCTCGGGAAGACTGCCGGCAAAGATCTTACCAGCGATAAAGCTACCTGGCCTGCGGTTTTTGGCCTTGAACAGAGCCTTAAGGATGCCGACCGTCTGATCTCAGAGGCCTTCGCTGCCCTCGACTCGTTTGGTTCCAACGCGGATGGCTTGAAAGCGGTTGCGCGCTATCTCGTCGAGCGAAAGAACTAGCCATGGCTGCTGGCCGATTTTCCACAGAGCTGCCCATTCTGACCGCGGAAGATGTGCGGATCGCTCTGCGAGACTGCTTCGATCCTGAAGTAAAGCTCAATCTAGTGGATCTAGGCCTGATCTACGATGTCGCCGTGGAACCCGACCCGCACGCGACTCCCGCCTTTCCCCGTCAACGTGTGAAAGTGACCATGACCCTCACTATGCCGCAGTGCCCAGCCAGCGGACTCATCTTTGAGCAGGTCCATAATCGGCTGGCCAGCATCCAGCAAGTGAGCAAAGTAGAAGTGGATCTCGTTTGGGAACCGAAATGGACGCCCCATAAAATTAGCCCAGCCGGAAGAAAACAGCTGGGCCTTTGATTTCTGTCGGATGGAGCCGATTACTTAGAATCGGCGATCAACGCCGCAGAATGCTCTGAATGCGATGGCCTTGTTCTGAGGCTTCGTTCAGGTAGCCTTCCACTTTGTCCAGAAACACCTGCGCCTCGGCTAGGTACTCCGGCAGGCTGTGCCACCATTTTTCCACCACAGCCGGCTCTTCGAGCAGCGCCATGGCAGTCCCAGCTGCGGCAACCGCCAGACCCGCTTTTTTATGTCCGGCTATCATCAGGGCTCCCCCGGCAATCACGGTTCCGGCAGCCAGCAACTGTGTCCAGTCGGTTGGTGTTGAATCGACTGAGCCGGACGAGAGCGACCGCATCTGCGCCGGTTGGCTTGAACGGGAAATCGGAACTGCAACCATAGTTGTCTCCTCAAATAACTTCGATGCCGTATTCAGGCCGGTCGGGTCGAGCTTACTGGTCAATTCTGATTGGTTAAGCCTGATTCTTCTGATGCTTAGTCGAGATCGAATTCGCGGAACGGCTTGCCCTCAGGAGCGTCCTTAGCCTTGCGCAATGCTTCGGCAAATTTCTTCTCAAACAGGTCTTCTTTGTTCTTCTCGGCTTCAATCGACTGGCGGAAGATGGACTCTTTGCGCTCGTCCTGGTCCCGCATGGCCTGGGCCGCCGTGGCCAGATCTTCAAAGGTGCGCTTGCGGGGAGCCGGAGTGTGGCTGATCAGCGCACCCGTCTTGGCATCGATCCGCAGCATGGCGGAGCAATCGGGACAGGCAACTTCAAAAACGCGTTGTGATTTCGAATCGGGCATCGACTCCAGCCTTTTCTGATCTTCGATTGTAGGAGCATCGGAGACGAGTTGTCGCCTGGCTTGGGACAATTCCCCCTCAGTTACCAGGTTATCAATAAGATACTGGCACCGCGACCAACAGCGATCATGCCGCAAAAGAAAATTCCCGCCTATACTGGAGGGAATTTCTGGAGTGAACGGATTTGTTCAACCTACGCTTTGTTCTCAGCGCTGGCCAGCTTTGCCTCGGCCTCGTGAATGACGTCGTTGGCCTCAGTATATTTGTCGGCATCGTCGCCAGCCTGGCTCCACAGTTCATGGCCATGGTCGAGCTCTTGTTTCGCCCGGGCAACGTCGATTTGCGACGGCACAATCGCATCGTTGGCGAGGATCGTCACACGATCCGGCAGCACTTCGACAAAGCCCCAGCTCACGTTGTAGCGGTCAGACTTGCCGACGTTTTCGCCGCCGCCCGGCCCATTGCTTGCGCCGTGCAGCGTCACGTCTCCCGCACCCAATTCGGCCAGTAGCGGAGCGTGCCCGTAGAGCACTTCCATATAGCCGGTCTTGGCGGGCAACTCGACCGCTTCCGCGTCCTGCTCGACGAGAATACGCTCTGGAGTTACCAGGCGAACTCTCAGCTTGTTTGATCCTTCAGCCATTCTGAACCTCAGTGCGGACGTGTTGAGTGTGAAAATGTGAAAAGCTTACCCACACTTTCACACTTCCACACTCACACTCGTCTTTACGCCGTCGCCTTCATCTTCTCTGCGGTTTCGAGCACTTCTTCGATGGTGCCCTTCATGTAGAAAGCCTGCTCGGGTACATCGTCGTGTTTGCCTTCGATAATCTCCTTGAAGGAGCGCACAGTGTCGGCGATTTTGCAGTAGCGTCCGGCGATGCCGGTGAACTGCTCGGCGACGTGGAAGGGCTGGGAGAGGAACTTCTGCACCTTGCGGGCGCGGGCCACGGTGATCTTGTCGTCGTCGCTCAGCTCGTCGATACCGAGAATGGCGATGATGTCCTGGAGATCCTTGTAGCGCTGCAGAATGCGCTTGACGCCCTGAGCCACGTCGTAATGCTCCTGGCCGACGACGCGTGCGGTGAGGATGCGCGAGTTCGAAGCCAGCGGATCGACGGCGGGGTAGATGCCCAGCTCGGAGAGCGGACGGCTGAGCACGGTGACCGCGTCGAGGTGAGCGAAGGTCGTTGCAGGCGCGGGATCGGTCAAGTCGTCGGCGGGCACGTAGACCGCCTGCACGGAGGTGACGGAGCCCTTCTTGGTGGAGGTGATGCGCTCCTGCAGTTCGCCCATTTCCGTCGCCAGATTGGGCTGATAGCCGACGGCGGAAGGCATACGGCCAAGCAGCGTGGATACTTCAGAACCGGCCTGCGTGAAGCGGAAGATATTGTCGATGAAGAGCAGCGTATCCGCGCCTTCTTCGTCGCGGAAGTGTTCGGCGACGGTGAGCGCGGTGAGCGCCACGCGCAGACGCGCTCCTGGCGGCTCGGTCATCTGGCCGTAGATCAATGCGGCTTTCGACTTGGAGGGATCACCCGGCGTGATGACGCCCGACTCGCTCATTTCGAGCCAGAGATCGTTGCCCTCACGGGTACGTTCGCCGACGCCGGCGAAGACCGAGAAGCCGCCGTGATTCTTGGCGACGTTGTTGATGAGCTCCATGATGACGACGGTCTTACCGACGCCCGCGCCGCCGAAGAGGCCGATCTTGCCACCTTTCAAAAAGGGCTGGATCAGGTCGATGACCTTGATGCCGGTCTCGAACATTTCTTCGCTGGTGGATTGCTCGTCGAACGAAGGCGCGGCGCGGTGAATGGGCATGCGCTTCTTCTCGCCGACCGGGCCAAGCTCGTCGACCGGCTCGCCAATCACGTTGAGCACGCGGCCCAGCGTTTCGCGGCCCACGGGAGCGGTAATCTGCGAGCCGAGGTCGAGCACGTTCATGCCGCGCACCATGCCGTCGGTAGCGGTCATGGCGACGGTGCGCACACGGCCTTCACCGAGGTGCTGCTGCACTTCGAGGATCACGTCGATCTCGGTCGGCACGGTGAAGCCTTCGCTGGTGACGCGCAGCGCCTGATAGATCGGCGGCATTGTCGCTTCTTCGAACTGCACGTCCACGGCGGGACCGGAAACCTGAATTACCTTGCCAATATTCTTTGCCATATCTGCCTTCTTGAAAATCGACTGCTAAACCGCAGCCGCTCCGCTCACAATTTCGATAATTTCCTTGGTAATCGCTGCCTGGCGCAGACGGTTCATCTGCAGCGTGTAGGCGTCGATCATATCGCTTGCGTTATTCGTAGCCGCGTCCATGGCGGTCATACGGGCCGCGTGTTCTGCCGCGACCGATTCCGCTGTCGCATGAAAGAGCATCGCTGCAACATACTGCGGCAGCAAGCCACTGAAGAGCTCTTCGGGCGACTCGTCGTAGATGTAGTCGACTTCAGAGGTTCCGAACTTTTTGGACTCTTCGTCCGCCTCGTGGGTGTCCGCTTCCTTGATCTCAATTCCCGCCGAGATCGCCGCCTGGGCCGCCGCTTCGCGCTCTTCTTTTGTCGGCTCGATCGAAGCGGCAATGTCATGCTTGCCAATCTCGATGATGGGCAGCAACCGCTCGGTCACGACTCGCTGCTGAATGACGGATTTGAATTCGTTGTAGACGATGTAGCAGGCGTCGATCTCTTCATGCACGTAGCGCCGGATCACATCCTGGGCCAGTTCGAAGACACCCTGTGGATCCAGCTTTTCCAGCATGGTCACGTGATCCCCGACAACTTCAATTCCACCCTTGCGCTCGCGGATTTTCTCGGTCATCTTGTGGAAGTCGGCGGGATTTTCAACCTGCCTTTCGGTGTAAACCGCAGCGGGATAACGGCGCCTGAACTGCTCTGTCGCCTTCTTGCCGATGGACTCAACATCGATCTCTTTATCGCCATTGGCATTGAGATATTGGAAAGCGGCCTTGAAGATGTTGCCGTTGAAGGCCCCGGCAAATCCGCGATCGCCGGCGACGACGATGACCAGCACGCGCTTCTCGGGGCGCATGGCAAAGAGAGGGTGGCGCAGGTTGCCGGTCTCCGGATCGATGATCTCGATGCGGCGAATCAGCGACTCGAGCACGCTGGTGATCATCTGCGCATAGGGCCGTGCGGCCATAGCGCGTGCCTGGGCACGACGCAGACGCGCCGCCGAGACCATCTTCATGGCCTTGGTGATCTGCCGCGTGCTTTTCACGCTGCGGATGCGCCGTCTTAAATCGAGAACACTTGCCATAGTTCACCAGGGATCAGGGATCAGGGTCAGAGATCAGCTTGAACGATCAGTCAAACAGCTTTTTACTGATCTCTGAAAACTGTTCTCTGTTCTATCCTTTCGCCTTATCTGAAAGGGTTGCCTTGAAGTTCTCCGAATACTCCTTCAATGCGTCGTGGAGCTTCTTCTTGATCTCATCGTCGAGTTGCTTTTTCTTGGTCAACTCTTCCATCAGGCCACTCTGTCCCGACTCCAGATAGCTGTACAAGCCATCTTCAAATCCGCGAATCTGATCGATCTCGAACTGGTCGAGATAGCCCTGCGTTCCGGCGAAGAGGATGACGGTCTGCTGCTGCCAGGTAAGCGGCTTGAACTGCGGCTGCTTGAGCAGTTCGCTCAACCGTTTGCCACGGTTCAACTGCTTGAGGGTAATGGGATCGAGATCTGAGCCAAACTGCGCAAAGGCGGCCAGTTCGCGATATTGTGCAAGATCGAGCTTCAGCGTTGAACCGACCTGCTTCACTGCCTTGATGGCTGCCGAGAAGCCGACGCGGCTTACCGAGAGACCAACGTTGACGGCCGGACGCTGACCGGAGTTGAAGAGATCGGTTTCAAGGAAGATCTGACCGTCGGTAATCGAAATCACATTGGTCGGAATGTAGGCCGATACGTCGCCTGCCTGGGTTTCGACGATGGGCAGTGCTGTGAGCGAACCGGACTTGTTCTTCTCGCTCATCTTTGCCGAGCGCTCCAGCAGACGCGAGTGAAGATAGAAGACGTCGCCGGGATACGCTTCGCGGCCTGGCGGACGGCGCAGCAGCAGCGAGATTTCACGATAGGCCATGGCGTGCTTGGAGAGATCGTCGTAGATCACCAGCGCGTGACGGCCCGAGTCGCGGAAGAATTCGCCGATTGCAGTTGCCGTGTAGGGCGCAAGGTAGAGCAGCGGGGCGGGCTCGGAAGCAGACGCAGCCACGATAATGGTGTGCCCCATGGCTCCGGCTTCGGTGAGGGTCTGTACAACTTGCGCAATTGAAGAGCGCTTCTGGCCAATGGCGCAGTAGATGCAGATGAGGTTGTTCTTGGCCGAATTGATGATCGTGTCGAGCGCGACGGCGGTTTTGCCGGTCTGGCGGTCGCCGATGATCAGCTCGCGTTGTCCGCGGCCGATCGGAATCATGGCGTCGATGGCCTTGATACCGGTAGCCATGGGCTCGCGGACCGGCTGACGGTCGATGATGCCGGGAGCAAGACGTTCGACAGGCAGCGACTCCTTGGTTTCAATGGGTCCCTTGCCGTCGATGGGCGCACCAAGTGCATTGACCACGCGGCCGATCATGGCGTCACCCACGGGCACGCTCAGGATCTTGCCGGTGCGCTTGACCTCATTGCCTTCCTTGAGCTCGGTGTAGTCGCCCAACAGCACAGCGCCTACCTGGTCTTCTTCAAGGTTCATGGCAAGGCCGGCCACGCCATGAGGGAAGGACAGCAATTCACCCGCCATCGCCTTATCCAGGCCGTGAAGCCGCGCAATACCATCGCCCAGCGAAATGATCGTGCCGACTTCGTCGACGCGAACCTTCGAGTCGTAGTTCGCGATCTGTTCGCGAAGAATCTGAGAAATCTCGTCTGCCTGTATCTGAGCCATACCTGCTCTTCCTGTTCTTTCCGTAATTCCTGTTTCAGAAATCGAATCAAGTCCGGTTTTGAATCGCTATGCTTCGAGCGTTTCCTTCAGCCGCTCAACGCGGCCCAACACTGAACCGTCATAGACCGTGGAGCCGATCCGCACAACCACTCCGCCGAGAATCGACTCGTCCAGCGTAAATGTGGCCTCAACCTTGCCTTTGGCCAGCTTCGCAACCTGCTCCAGCAATGCAGTTTTGTCGTCAGCGCTCAACTTGCGGGCGGTTGTTACTTCCGCCTGATAAACGCCTAGCCGCTGCTGCAATTCTTTCTTGTACTCGGCCACAATCTCATGAATCGCACCGATGCGATCATGCTCGATCAGGACTGCGAACAGGTTGCGCACCTGGGGAGCCAGCTTGAGCTTGCCTTTCATTGCGTCCAAAACGGCGATCTTCTGCGCCGCCGGCACCGAGGGGTCGCCAAAAACCTCGCGCAGTTGAGGACTGCCATCCCAGGTGGCAAGGAAGTCGTGAAGCTGCCTTTCAACCTCGGGCGCGCCCAGATGAAACTCAGCGACCGCATCCGCAAAGGCTCGTGCATAGCGTGAGACAAAAGCCGCCATCAGTTTTTGCCTCCCTTACCGTGTCCGTGCCTTCCGCCATCCACATCCGCTGCAAACTCCGCAATCAAAGCCCGGTCCGCTTCCGCGTCCAGCGTCAGAGTGCTCAAAGCACGGTCAATGGCAAGATCGGCGGCAAATTTCTTCAAGCCACGCTGCGCCTGGCGGCCAGCCATGGCAATCTCTTGCTCAGCGGCAGCGACAATGCGCGCTGTCTCTTCTTCAATGGCGGCCTTGCTGCGCACTTCATCGGCACGCATTTCTTCTTCGACCTGCTTGCGAATGACAGCGATCTCGGCATCAAGACCAGCCATCCTGGCTTCCACGGCACTCAGCCGGGCATTGGCGTCGGCAGTCTTGGCCTGTGCAACTTCCAGCTCCGCACCAAGGCGAGCCGACCGCTGCCGAAAGACCTTGGGAAGCATCCTGAAGAGCGGGATTCCGATAGCCAGCGCGATGATGGCAAAGTTAATGTACTCAAAACCGGTTGCGGCTGTCTCTACATCGACGTGGAGGAATTTCGCAATCGCCTGAACCGACGCCGAATGCCGGTATTGATTGACCTCGTCCGCCTCAGACTTGGGTTCAGGTTTGGATGAAGGTGTGTCAGCCGCCGGTTTATCGACGGTTTGAGCGTCCGCAGCCTGCGCTTGGAGTGCAACCGGCCCGGCAAGAACTCCTCCGAGGAACAGCGCAGAGAGAATCAGCAAGCAGGCTTGAAGGAAAAATGGCCCACGATGAAATGGTCTGGAAGGAATCAACGGGAACCCCCGGCAGTCGCCGGCATCACTGCACGTACCACCTGTTCGGCCAACTGATCAGCGCCGGCCATCAGTGTCTTGCGCGCTGCTTCGGCGTCTGATTCCAATGCCAGCTTAGCCTCTAGCACGCGCTGCAGAGCTTTTTTACGGGCCGCGTCAAGCACTGCATCCCGTTCATGCGCCCATTGCTGCAGGCGCTGCTCACGCATTTTGAAGACCTCGGCACGAGCCGTGCGCAGCTTATCGGCGTAATCGTCCGTCTTACCTTCAGCGGTGGCAATAGCCTTGTTGGCTTCTTCAATCGCTCCCGAAGTACGCGCCCGGCGCTCGGCCAAAGTGCGGCTCAGGGGTCCATGAACCAGAAACTGATAAGCCAAAACCAGGATGATGAACAAAATCAGCGTCGGCAGAGAACCACGCAGGAGTTCGCCGAGTTGTTGAATGACTTCTTGCATGATGATTATGAAATCGCTTGTCCCAGGGGTATGCGCGCGTTTGCGCAGGAACACTCTTTTGTAACAGGGGTAAAACCCTATGTCAACGCATGAGCAGGTGTTGTTTCAGAACGCGGGAAGGAATGGAAATGACTTTCATCCCTTAGAAAAATTTGAGAAAGATTTGTGTTGCATTTGGCTAAAACAGGCTTACGCTAAGAATATCACCTCGACCCGGTTCAGGGTCCAGCGGGCTGCAAACCTCGGGAAGTATCTCCACTCCCTGGGAATGCAGCCCACCTTCATTTGCCGCAAATATTAATGTCTGACGCTGAACTGCTATTTTTCTGAGCTGACCTCTTCCAACGTCTGCCTGATCCGCCCGACAAGAGAGGCCGGTCCGCGCACGGCGAGATGAACTAAATCCCCCTCGAAGGCCCGGTTGTGGATGATCATTCCGGCCTCGATGGCTGCCAGGGTAGCACCTTCGGACTGGGGCACGATCAGTTCGGCGTCCGTAAGCGGATCGGCAACAAGAGCTTCATCGATCGCTCGGAGAAGGCCATCGATTCCCTCTCCCGATTGTGCCGAAACGGTCACGATCCCGCGCGTTCCCAGCCCGGCACGCTCTTCCGAGGTGAGCAGATCGATCTTGTTCAGTACCTCGATGCGCGGCTTGTCGAGAACTTCCAGTTCCCCTAAGACCTTCTCCACCTGCGACTTCTGCTCATCCCCATAGGCCGATGAGGCGTCGCGGACATGGAGCAGCACCTCGGCCCGCTCAACCTCTTCAAGGGTCGCGCGGAAACTGGTCACAAGTGTGTGGGGCAGGTTGCGAATGAAACCCACCGTGTCGGAGAGCAGAATCCGGCGCCTGCTGGGCAGTTCAAGGGCGCGGAGTTTAGGATCCAGAGTTGCAAACATGCGCGAAGAAGACAGCACCCCGGCACCGGTCAGCTTGTTGAAAAGCGTACTCTTGCCGGCATTCGTATATCCCACCAGCGCCACCGTCGGCACCGGCACTGCCTCGCGCCGCTGACGCTGCTGGCGGCGAATCTTGCGAACTCCATCCAGTTCGCCGCGAAGATGCACGAGCCGCCGCTGGATCCGGCGGCGATCGGTTTCAAGCTGGGTTTCGCCAGGACCGCGGGTACCGATGCCGCCGCCCAGCTGCGACATGGCCTTGCCGCGCCCGGTAAGTCTGGGGAGCATGTATTCAAGCTGGGCAAGTTCCACCTGCAACTGACCTTCGCGGGTGCGAGCGTGGCGGGCAAAAATGTCCAGGATCAACTGGGTCCGGTCCAGCACCAGGCAGGGCATCAGGGCTTCGAGATTGCGCAACTGCGTCGGGGTCAGATCGTGGTCGAAGACAACCAGATCAGCCTGGTTGGCGGCTGCAATGCCGGCGATTTCTTCAACCTTGCCCGCGCCAATCAACGTCGCCGCATCCGCCCGGCTGCGCCGCTGGAGTACTTGCGCCACCACCGCAGCCCCGGCAGACTCAATCAATTCGCGAAACTCGACCAGCGACGCGTCGACGCTCAGTTCGGTGGAAACTCCGGAATTCAGCCCACTCGTCAAGAGCGGCGTCTGCGTTGTGTCCTCTTGAAGATCATTGCCATCGGAGATTGCTGCAAGCGCGGCAGCCCGCGCACCGTCGGCTCCAGGCCGTCGCACGGAAACCCGGCTGGACAGATCGACTCCGACCAGTACCGCCCGTTCCTGGCGGCTGCGGATGGAGGCGGAAACAGGTGCAGCTATCCCTGCCGGTCCGGAACCTGAGACGGTTCCGTCCCACACAGAGTCGCCGCTGCCGTACTTCGTTTTACGAATGACTCGCCTGAGAGCTGTTTGCCGCAGGTGTCAATGGCGCAGGCACCGCCGCTGGACTAGAGGCCCCGGCGCCCACTGGGACGCTTGCACCCGGTCCAGCAGACCTGAACTCAGGTACATGCATGACACTCCGATTGCTCACAACCGTAGAAATTGCGTGCTTGAAGATCAACTGCTCCTGGCTGTTGTTCTCCAGCAGCACGGAGTATTTGTCAAACGATCGAATCTTGCCGGTAAGCTTTACGCCACTAACCAGATAGATCGTGATGGGGGTTTTATCCTTCCGGACCGTGTTCAGGAATGTGTCCTGAATGTTTTGTGCCGGCTTGTTGTCCATATGCCGATCTCCTACTCTCTTGTTTTTGAAATTAACTTCATTCGTTCGAACCAGTCCGGTAGAAATCGCTCCTCAGCGTTGAATCTAAACCCGAATCGCTGCCCAGGGTTCGCGCTGTAGCCGAATCGTCCCTTCCTGCCTGTGGCTGGTCCTGTTTACTGCTAAACCGGTTGCTTTCTCTTGCCAAAGCTCCCGCAATGGTGCCTGTTTCACTATAGGGGTTGAGGCATCATATCAACAATGCCTAGCCTATAGAACCTTGGTCAACCGACGCAATCGATTTCACACCCGCAGTTTGTCTGGCGATGTTATCGGCTTCCAACTCGCCCCGCCTAACTCCGCAGTCATACTTGGTAAACTAACGCCGTGACAACCCAGAAACCGACCGCAGCCAGCTCCATTGCCGTACCCATGCTGGACCTCTCCCGGCAATACACTCCCATCCGGGAAGAAATCCTTGCTGCTCTCGCCGAAGTTCTCGACCACAGGCAATTCATCCTCGGCCGGCCCGTTGCCGATTTTGAACGTCTTGCCGCCCAATCTCTGGGGGTTGCCGAAACCGTTGGCTGCTCTTCTGGAACCGATGCCTTATGGCTGGCTCTTGCCGCCGCGGAAATCGGACCCGGCTCGGCGGTTGTAACCACTCCATTCAGCTTTTTCGCCTCCGTCAGTTCCATAGTGCGCGCAGGCGCGGTTCCGTTACTGTCCGATATTGACCCCGTAACTTTCAATCTTGATCCGGCCGGAGTCGAAAAACTGCTCAGGGGGCCGCAACCTTTTCCAATCCGCGCATTGTTACCTGTTCATCTCTACGGCCAATGCGTCTTGTGGCCGGAGTTTGCCCGGCTGGGCAAGGAACATAAACTCGCGCTCATTGAAGACGCGGCACAGGCATGGGGCGCTCGGTGGAGCGATGTGCCAGCGGGAGGACTGGGGGATATCGCGGCATTCAGTTTCTATCCCACCAAAAATCTGAGCGCCGCTGGCGATGCCGGGCTGGTGACGACCAATAATCCCGCATTGGCCGAACGCGCCAGAATGCTGCGTCAGCATGGAATGCGCGAACGCTATCATCACGATGAAATGGGCTGGAACGCCCGCATGGATGGCTTTCAGGGCGCCATTCTGCAGGTCAACCTGCGCTATATTCCCGAGCGCAATGCGCAACGCCGCCGGGCCGCCGAACGCTATCATCAACTCTTTGAATCCGCAGGGCTTGCCGAATCGGGCGTCTATCCAACACAGGGGGTAGTTTTGCCCCGCGAGCTGGCCGGCGGACGGCATGTCTGGCATCAATACGTGATTCGCACCCCCCGCCGCGACGCCTTGCGCGATTTCCTGACCGCACGCCAGATCGGCAGCGAAATCTACTACCCGGTGCCGCTGCATCGCCAGAAGGCGCTCGAATATCTTGGTTACGGTGAAGGCAGTTTTCCGGAAGCTGAGCGCGCCGCGCGAGAAGTGCTTGCGCTGCCTATCTTCCCGGAGATTCGCGAGGACGAACAGCAACAGGTCGTCGGCGCTATCGCTGAGTTTCTGATCTAAGCGCGGAAGCACAGCCGGTCATCGTTTTTTCTTTTTGACGGCAACTTTTGCCTTTTTACCGGTGCCAGCCGCTTCGCCGGACTCATGGTTCAGCACAATCGGCCCCTGATCAGCGCCCGTACGTCGTACGAGATTTCCTTCCAGGCGAAAGGACACCGTCCGCGGAAACGCGGGCCGCGTGACGCCGGTATCGGGATCGACCCGCACATCCGGACCGCTGGCTATGGAGAAACTGAAGACTGGGAAGGTCTGTCCGTTCACCGTCTCCTTTGAAATTTTGATGGGCAGGTATCCCTGGATGCCACGCAGGCGATAGCCGGTTTCATAGCGATGGTGATTCAGGCTCCAGGTAAAGACACGCACTTGATCGAAATCGTAGGGCAGTCCACTGCGGGGCGGAGCAAGCGCGGTCACGTATTCAGTATGCTCGGTGGGCGGCGCAGCACTGCCGGAGTCCGTGTCCGAATCTTCAATGGGCTTTTTATCTGGCCTGGCAGCTTTTTTCCCTGCCTTGCGCACGCGCTCCACGCCGCTGTCCATTACCTTGGCGATTGGATAGGCCCCTACCATCCTCTGGCCTTCGGCGTACCCACCAATCTCATCCGGAACATCGACATCGAGCCGGCCGGAAAGCAGCCAGCCGCAATGCCCTGCCGCGTCTCGAACCAGCCACCAGTCTTCCATTGGAACGGGTGCCGGGGATGCCGCAGCGGGTTTCGGAACGGCGGCCGTAACGGCAGGCGATGTTGGCTGAGTGTGGGGGGGTGGCGCATTCGGAGCCGCAACGGGAGGCTTAGGTTTTGCCGCTGCCGCTCCCGGTGTCATTTTTTCGACCGAGCCGCGCTCCAATAACTGCACCTTGGTTGAACCGGCGATCACCAAAAAATGCGGCGTATCGCGTCCTGGAAGCACATGCAGATACAGGTCGTCGCGCAACTCGCCGGTTGCGACGACCGGATCGCCGGCATGCTGTTTGGCCAGGTCCTGGAATTGCTGGTAGAGCTTGTCATCGACGATCGCGTGATTCTCAAGCCAGCCGATTTCGCCTCTTGGAGTGCGCACCTTGGTGAAGCGCTTGCCATGCTCCACCACTTCGAGGGACTCGCCGTTGGTGGCCCGCCCTACGCGGTTTGAAACCGCGGCAACCCGATCGCGCAGATAGACCTCGCGCGCTGAGACATACACGAACTCATGCTGTTCTTTGTGAAAGCGAGCACAGCCCGCCACGAGAAAACTTAAAAGAAGAGTCACAACCGGCAATGACAGCCGTGAGCTCGAAGCGCAGAACGAAGGGCGCGATGAGGGAAGGTGCAGCGAGGGAGGAAACGTGTGCACAGAAAGCCGCAATCTGCTTAAAGGATAGCATTGCAGCGGTAGGAATGCAGGTGCATGGAGTCAGGGGTACAAGGCCATGCACCTGTTCAGGAATCGCCTTCAATCAGAAAGTCACTGCGATTCCGTTGGCCGCCGACGGGTTGACGCTCGCCGTCGACTTGGTTGAGCCTACATCGAGCGAACCGAGCGACGTGGTATCGAAGCTGTAGAGCCACAGATTCGGATTGGCGCCATTTCCTACGGCCATCACGTAGGTCTTGGAACTGTCTTCGATTAGCGCAGCCGGCGACTTTTCGGTCGGGAAGGGATCGCCGAGCGAAGTCAGAGTCTGACTTGTTGTGTCGAAGGAGAATCCTGAAATCGTGCCATCTGCGCCGTTGGCCACGTAAACGTAAGAGCCGCTCGTATCAGCCAGAACCGCAGAAGGGGCCACCCCAGTCGGATAGTCAGCCAAATCCTTGGATAGATCACTGACCTTGATCAGGCGCACATTTCCTGCCGCGTTGTTTCCGCTGATATCCGCCTCACTAACATAGAGGTAGGTCGAGGTAGGGTCCACCGCCACGGCTGTATCCGAGGTATTTTTCGTCGCCAGCGGGATCGAAACCCGGCTTCCCCACGGACCTTTCGAGGTGGAACTGGGGGCGAAACCGAATGCATTTGTCCCACCCGAGCCAAGCGCCACAAAAACATTGTCGTTGGCCTTGGAGATTGCCAGTTTCGGCGCGAGCGTTCCAAATGTAGTGTTCACGGTAAATGCCGTAGACGATGACGGAATGCCGGTCGTCGGGCTGATCGGAATCGCATCCAGTTCCGTCTGATTCTGATAGGCAACGACCAGCCATGAGCTGGTGGGATCGACAACCATGCTTGCCACCGTATACCCATTCTGATTCAGGTAAACGACGGTATTGCTGTTGCCTTCAGTCAGAGTGCCATCCGAGTTGATGGTGTAAAGGAAGATGCCGGTGGCCGTACCGACAAACAAAAAAGCATTGTTCGGAGCCAGTGCAATGGCAGTTGGGGCGAGCGTGAGTGAGACCGGGCTGCCGCTTAGTGCAGTCAGTACACCGCTCGAAAGGGAATATTCAGCCAGAGTGCCACCTGCGTTGGTGACGTAGACAAAGCTGTTACCCCCGCCACCAGACGGGTTGTTGTTCACCGGCGTAAAGAACTCCCCGCACCCGGTCAAGAGAATCGTTGCTGCAACGCCCAAAGCCGCCGCCAGCCGCAAAAAGCCCATACTGCGCCCCAGTCTCATCGGTAAAAACTCCTTGTTTCCACTCTCAGCAACAGTTTGCGGATAGATCAACGGTTGAATGGACCAACGGATTGCACACGCTCTTAGGTTAGCGCGTCCGAATGACCGCATGAGGCAATACTCCGCTTTCAAAGTACGACGCAGAACAGGATAAAAGCGCTTGCCCTCAACGGGATAATAGAATTCTGCAATGCGCAGCCGCCTCTTTTTCTTTGCACTTTCACTTCTTCTGTCCACAACCCTTATCGATCCAGGCGTTGCTCAACCGTCTGGCCACTCGGAGATTTGCAGTTCCTGCGTTCGCGCGGACCTGGGTTTTCTGGCCAGCGATGAACTGCATGGACGCGGCTCAGGAACGCGCGACGAGCATCTGGCGGCTCTCTATGCAGCCTCGCTCTTCCAGTCCTTCGGCCTTGAGCCGGCCGGGGAGAACGGCACCTACATCCAGCGCGCTCCTCTACCCAACCCTCTGCCGCAGCGGCTGGCTGAATACCTGAAGAAACACGGCTTCGATCAGAACCAGCGGACCGATACCTGGAATACGCTGGGGATGCTGCGCGGTTCGGATGCCGAAGCCTCGAAGGAAGTAATCCTGTTGACCGCGCACCTCGATCATCTCGGACTGGGAGAAGCTGCCAAAGACGACCCCAAAGGCGACATCATCTACAACGGCGCCGACGACGATGCCTCAGGCACAACCGCGGTGCTGGAGCTGGCTCGCGCTCTGAGCCAGGGGCCGCGGCCGCGCAGGTCGATCTTGTTCGTTCTCTTCGGCTCGGAGGAGCTTGGCGGCTACGGTAACCAATATTTTCTGGAGCATCCGCCGGTTCCACTAACGGAGATTGTGACCAACCTGGAGTTCGAGATGATCGGCCGGCCTGACCCTGCGCTGAAAACAAAGACGCTATGGCTCACCGGCTACGAGCGATCCAATTTGGGACCGACGCTCGCCCAGCACGGTGCAGCGATCTCAGCCGACCCGCACCCCGCCGAGCATTTCTTCCAACGCTCCGATAACTACGCCCTGGCAAAGAAAGGGATCGTGGCCCAGACCGTGTCCAGCTTTGGATTGCACAAGGACTACCACCACCCGAGCGACGACCTGTCAAAAATCGATTTCGATTTCGTGACTCACTCCATCGACTCGATGGTCGATCCGGTGCGCTGGCTAGCGGGCTCCACCTGGCGGCCAGAGTGGGTTGCCGGTGGGAAACCGTAGGCCGCAAAGCTAGCTCCGCATGGCTTTCCAGACGAGAGCAGCCCCAGTGAGGTCTTCGATGGCCATGCCCAGGGACTTGAAGACGCGGCGGTCTGCTGCCGGCATCGCCACACTGCCAGCAAGGATTTCTCCGATCTCCGCGAAGACCTTGGCACCGGAGAGAATGACATCGCCAGACTCATTCTCCGAACCCTGGCGCGATTCGGCGATGAGGCAGCCCTGCATGACTTCGTCGTCGAGCTCTCGTAGCTGCGGACCGACAGCGCCAACGGCAACCACAAGCGATTGAGGCGCAAGCCATTTGCCCAGGAGCACCGGATGCGTAGCCGAGGTCGCCGTCACGACAACATCGCACGCCGCAGTTTCTTCGATGTTGACAGCACTTGCGCTCATCGCCTGAGCCACGGCCACTGCGTTATGCGAGCTTCGACTCCACACACGGACGTTGCCGGCTTCGCGAAAAGCCGGCTGGACATGGCGCAAGGCTTCAATGTGCGAGCGGGCCTGCACACCGCTGCCGAGTATTCCCAACGTCTTTGCATCCGGCGCCAGAGCCTGCACCGCAACCGCTGAAACGGCCGCGGTGCGCATTTCGGTAATGAGACGGCCGTCCATGACAGCGAGGGGCTCGCCTGTCGCCCGATCAAGAAGCTCAATGGTTGCGAGGTGGGTTGGAAGGCCCTTGTTTGCGGGAAAGAAGGTCACCGTTTTTACCGCCATGAATTCGCCGGCGATGACCGGCATCACGGCGAACCAGCCGCTGGGATTGCCGGCCTGATCTTGAACGCGGATGACCTGGCGCAGGGGCTGCTCGACTCTGCCGGCTGAATAGTCGATGAGCGCCTGGCGGATGGCGGGGATGAGTTCTTCGTAGGTCAGGACGCGGCGGATCTGGTCTTCAGAGATGTACATGGGCGAGGGTTTCCTGCATTTTTCTGCGGGCCATTGATCTTAAAAAGAAGACGACCGCGGAGGCTGCCAGCATGGTGAGCGAGAGTACGCCGAGGCCGCTCTGGTAATCGCCGGTGCGGTCGCGAATCCAGCCCATGAGCGGAGGATAAATGACGCCGCCCAGAATGCCGACCATGTTGATGGTGGCCAGGCCGGCAGCTGCGCCCATGCGCTTGAGGAAGGTTGTGGGCAGCGCGAGAAGTGGGCCCTGTATCGCGTTATGCGCCAGGTACATCAGAGCCAGCACCGGAACCGCGATCCAGGGCTTGAGCGTAACCGCGACCACCAGCAGGCATAGAGATTCGAGCAGGCTGGGGATGAGCATATGCAGGTAGGCTTTGCCGGTGCGGTCGGAGAGCCATGCGTTGAAGATCATGCCCGCTGCACCGAGGAGTCCCATGCCGGAGACAATGTAGCCGACGCGCTCATTATCGAGCAAGGTGATGTTTTTGATGATGGCAGGCAGAGTGAAAGTGTAGCCGTAGTTCACGCCAAGCATGAGCAGGTTGGTCAGTCCGAAGAGCCATACGCGGATATTTCCCAACGCCGCGCCGACACCGCGGGCATGGCTGCCGGGAGTCTCTTCAGAGGTTAGCTGGGCTTCGATCCAATTGTGTTCTTGTTCGGAGAGCCAGCGCGCGTCTTTCGGCGTGTCTGGCAGGCATTTCAGAAAGATAACGCTGAGCAGGACCGGCGGAATTCCCTCGACGAGAAAGAGCCACTGCCAGCCGCGCAGCCCGAGCCTGCCTTGCAGGTTGAGCAGCGCTCCGGCGACTGCTCCCATGAAGACGGCGCTCAAGGGCAGTGAAACATAGAAGCGGCTGATGGCGCGGGCGCGCAGGTTCGCAGGGAACCACTGGGTGAGGTAGTAGAGCACACCGGGAAAGAAGCCAGCTTCGGCCATGCCCAGTAGAAAACGCATGGCGTAGAACTGCAAGGGCGTGCGGACGAACATCATGCCCATCGCCAGCAGGCCCCAGGTGAGCATGATGCGCGCCAGCCAGCGGCGCGCTCCGAAGCGGTAGAGCAGCAGGTTCGAGGGGATTTCGCAGGCCGCGTAGCTGAGGAAAAAGATGCCTGCGCCGATGCCGAAGACGGTGTTGCTGAAATGCAGATCGATGTTCATCTGCAAGGCGGCAAAGCCGATGTTGACGCGGTCCATATAGGCCGCTCCATAGCCGAGCGCGATGAGCGGGATCAGGCGCCAGGTGGCTTTGCGCATCGCAGAGCGGCCAATCGCCTTGCTGTTCTCAGATTCGATGGCGGCATCGATTGGGGACAGAGGCAGTTCTCCTTTGGCATGTCTTGAATTGCAGGGCTATACACGGGCGGAGGGGAGTTGTAACTGAGTGGAGCGTACCACAGCAGGCAGCGTGCCAATCACCAGATTGCAACTGAACAGTCACAATCCCGCAACAAGTAGGGCATATGGTTTGTGATCGGACGTTGAAACCAATCTCCCCCACGAGGTCATCCCCCATGGCTACCGACCGCCGTTCGTTTCTTCAGCTCCTGACTACAGGCGCCCTCACCGCAGCCTTTCCCGCCAGCATCCGCCGCGCACTGGCGATTCCTGCGCATCACCGCACTGGAACTATCAAGGATGTAGAGCACATCGTCGTTCTCATGCAGGAAAACCGGGCCTTCGATCACTATTTCGGTACCCTGAGAGGGGTGCGCGGTTACGGCGATCCACGGGCGGTCAATCTGCCCTCGGGCGATCCGGTCTGGTATCAGCCGAATGCAGTAGGCGGATATGTACTGCCGTTTCATCCCGGCGCGCCGGATCTGGGGCTTCAATTCATTCAGGATCTGGCCCACGACTGGACGACCACGCACGCAGCGTGGAACGAGGGCAATCACGACCAGTGGGTGCCGCAAAAGGGCACCACCACCATGGCGCATCTGACGCGCAGCGATATTCCCTTCCACTACGCTTTGGCGGACGCCTTTACTATTTGCGATGCCTACCACTGCTCCCTGCTGGGGCCGACCGATCCAAACCGCTACTACATGTGGACAGGCTGGGTGGGCAACGACGGCAAGAACGGCGGGCCGGTGGTCGACAACGCTGAAGCTGGATATGACTGGCATACCTATCCGGAGCGACTGCAGAAGGCGGGTGTCTCTTGGAAGATCTATCAGGATGCGGGCACTGGGCTCGATTTGGCGGGTGAGTGGGGCTTTACCAACGATGCGTATATCGGCAACTACGGCGACAATTCGCTGCTCTACTTCCATCAGTATCAGAACGCTGCGCCAGGCAGTCCGCTTTATCAGGGCGCGCGGACCGGCACGGATATTTCCGCCGGCGGGACGCTCTTTGATAACTTCCGTAAGGATGTGCTTTCCGGCAAGCTTCCCCAGGTCTCCTGGATCGTTGCGCCTGAGGCTTATACGGAACATCCAAACTGGCCGGCAAACTACGGGGCGTGGTATGTGTCGCAGATACTCGATGTCCTGACTTCCAATCCAGAGGTGTGGAGCAAGACGGCATTTCTGTTGACCTACGACGAGAATGACGGCTTCTTCGACCATATGCCGCCGCCGACAGTCCCCTCTTCCCGGACGCAGGGCATTTCAACAGTCGATACAACCAACGAAATCTTCCCGGGAAGCTCGGAATATCCCAGCGGACCCTACGGCATGGGTGTGCGCGTGCCGATGGTCGTAATTTCACCCTGGAGCAAAGGCGGTTGGGTCAATTCAGAGGTCTTCGATCACACGTCCATCATTCGTTTCATCGAGCAACGCTTCGGTTCGGAGTATCCCGGCCTTCACGAACCAAACATCACACCGTGGCGTCGCGCTGTTTCGGGTGACCTGACCTCTGCATTCAACTTCCGCTCGCCGAACGACGTAACCGTTCCACTGCCCAGCACGATTGCTTATCAGCCCCCGGACAATAACCGGCATCCGGACTACATCCCCACTCCGCCTACAGATCAGGCGCTTCCCGCGCAGGAGCCCGGCACCCGGCCTGCTCGCGCAGTACCTTATGAATTGCATGTTCGCGGCGAAGTTGACCATGCCGATGGCAAGTTCAGAATTCACTTCGGCAGCGGCGGCAAGACAGCCGTCTATCAGGTTCGTTCAGGCGATGCCACCAGCGGCCCATGGACCTATACCGTAGGCCAGCATGACGAAATTTCTGATAGCTGGGATATCGCAGCAAACGGCCAGAGTGCTTATGACCTATCGGTTTACGGACCGAACGGCTTCCTGCGCACCTTCAAGGGATCCATCGCGGGCAATCCTAATCTCGACGTCCGCTCGGTCTACAAGGTTGAGAATTGCGGCATTGTGATCATCGTCGAAAATCACGGCCATACAAAATGCAGGCTCAACATTTCGGATGCTTATACCGGTGAGACTTTTACTCACAGCATCGAACGAGGGGAGAGTCTGGAGAAGAACTGGTCGCTGGAGCGGTCCTTTGGCTGGTACGACTTTACGGTTGAGGTGGATTCAGATTCACACTTCAAACGGCAGTTGGCCGGACATGTCGAAACCGGAAACGACAGTGTGACTGATCCGGCAATCGGCAAGCCCAGACAGGGCGCATAAACCGCCTGAACGCATGAGTACCCGGACAGGGCGAGTCTCCATGGCTCGCCCTGTTTCGGCATCAGGAACTCAGTTCTAGTTGGGGCGGGACTTCGGCGCGGATCGGCGGCGGAAGCGTTCGTCGATGGGTTGACGGCCTTTGAATCCGGATTCCATTGTGTGCCAGTGCTCGATGGCGGTCTCGCCGTTTTTCCAGCAGAGGAGGACGACTTCGTCTTCGACTCGGCAGGGGAAATCGAGCAGGCCGGAGTCGAGATCCTTCACTTGAACTCCGATTTCGTCGATCTCGGCCACCGTCTCACGCGCCCGCTGGATGTGCTGTTCCATGGCTGAACGCTGGCCTGCAACCTGGCCGATATTCACGGTCATGCCGCCGGCAAGATGGATGCGGCGCGAGAGAGCCGATAGCTCGGCTTCGATCTCCTCGGCAGCCTGCTTGCTCTCGATGGCGCGCTTCAGCAGCGACTCCACTAACGGGAGCATGGATTGAGCTTCATCGAGGGTAAAAGTCTTCATGCGCTTAATCTCTCCACTCCAGTTTAATGCCACAGCGCAGTTTGCGGATGGTTCAGCTGCAACTGCATTTTCGCGCCCAGGCCAGCGCTTCTTCCTCGGCAGCTTCAATTTCAGCTTCGGTGAGAGGCTGGCCATTGGCTGAACGCATGCGCGCGGCTTTGGCGCTGACGCACTGCGAGACTTCAGCTCTCTCGGGAAAATCGCCCGGATTCAAGCTGTCCGTTTCCAAAGTGTTCTCCCACTCAGCTTCTAAACTTCCAACATTCGGTCCAGTGCGATGCGAGCCCAATGCTTGACGCTCCGTTTGACCTTGATCTGGTTGACGACGCGGCCCTCGACGAGGTTTTCCAGCGCCCAGGCCAGATGTTGCGGGCTGATGCGATACATGGTTGTGCAGAGGCAGCCGGAGTCATCCAGCGTGATGATCTTTTTGCCCTGCGCGGCAAAGCGCTTGGCGAGGCGGTTGACGAGATGGATTTCGGTACCGATGGCGAACATCGAACCTGCCGGGGCGTCCTCGACGAGCTGGATGAGGCGCTCGGTCGAGCCGAGGGCGTCGGCCTTCTGGCAGACCTCCCAGCGGCATTCGGGATGGACGATGACCTGAATGCCGGGATACTTGGCGCGGACCTGATCGACGTGGCTGGGCAGGAAGCGCTGATGGACGGAGCAGTGGCCTTTCCAGAGGATGATGCGACTGGCTTCGAGGGCGGCCTTGGTTTGCCCGCCTTGCAGCGCCCACGGGTCCCAGACAGACATCGCTTCGAGGGGGATATTCATGGCGTGGCCGGTGTTGCGGCCGAGATGCTGATCGGGGAGAAAGAAAATGCGCTTGCCGCGCTGGAAAGCCCATTCAAAGGCGGCGCGGGCGTTGGAACTGGTGCAGACCAAGCCGCCGCGTTCGCCGCAGAAGGCTTTGATGGCGGCGGTGGAGTTCATGTAGGTGAGCGGGACCAGGCCATCGGTCAGGCCGATCTTTTCGAGAGCTTCCCAGGCGGCTTCTACCTGGGAGATTTCGGCCATGTCGGCCATGGAGCAGCCGGCGTTCAAGTCGGGCAAGATCACTTGTTGGATGGTGTTGCCCTCGGCGTCCTGGCGGCCGAGCAGATCGGCGCTTTCAGCCATAAAATGCACGCCGCAGAAGATGATGTATTTGGCTTCAGTCTGGGCGGCGATTTTGGAGAGCTTGTAGCTGTCGCCGGTTGCATCGGCAAAGCGAATGACTTCATCGCGCTGGTAGTGGTGGCCGAGCAGGAGCACGTCTGTGCCGAGTTTTTGACGGGCCGCTGCGATGCGGTCGTCCATGGTGTGATCGGGCAGCGCGAGATAGTTCTCGAGACTGCAGGTTTCCAGGCTGGCCGCGTCGGCCGCCGGGACTTCCTCAAGTACAGAAATCACCGTATTCCGCCTTCAGTCCAACAGCTATTTTGGAATAGCGTGGACGGGGATGTTGAAAGCAAGTACTGGCTGCAGTGGATTCACTGCCCGGACACTTAATGCCCTGGCCCAACCCACGGGGATGTTGCAACCCTGTTAAATGGACGCCAATCACTGGCTAAACGATGCGAAATTCGCTCTCGATCAGCCAGATTGGATCCCATGAGTTGAATTTTATCGCGCCGAGGCCACGCACGCACAAAAAGACGAGACCGCACATGCAACTTTTCGGTTGCACGACAAAAGCTGGATGGATTAATATGCAACCCGGAGGTTGCTCATGAGTGAGAGCACGATTGAAAAGCGTATTGAGCTGAAGGCGACGGTTTCGCGCGTGTGGCGAGCCTTGACGGATTATCGCGAATTTGGCGAGTGGTTTCGGGTACGAATCGACGGGCCGTTTGTACCGGGAGAAGTCTCCAGCGGCAACATCACCTGGCCTGGGTATGAGCATTACAAATGGGAAGCGGTAGTTAAAGCCATGGAGCCGGAGCGGCTGTTCTCCTTCACGTGGCATCCGTATGCGCTGGATCAGAGCAGGGATTATTCCCAGGAGACACCCACGCTGGTCGAGTTCCGGCTGGAGCCGACGGCAGTTGGGACGATGCTGACGGTGACCGAATCGGGCTTCGACAAGATTCCGGCGGATCGTCGCGCCGAAGCCTTCCGCATGAACGATGGCGGATGGGCACAGCAGGTGGTGAATATCGAGCGCTATGTTGCCGAAAAACCCTGACGCGGCAGAGTGGCAGGCACACGCGCCGGTGTTTGCGGCGCTGGGCGATGAGACACGGCTTTCCCTGGTCATGCGGTTGGGCCAGGGAGAGCCGTGCTCGATTTCGCAACTGACGCAGGGCACTAGGCTGACCCGGCAGGCGGTGACGAAGCATCTGCGAGTGCTGCAAGGGGTGGGGCTGGTACACGGTCTACGCTCGGGGCGTGAGAGCTTGTTCGAGCTCGATCCAAAACCGATGGAGGCGATGAGGCGGTACCTCGACCGCATTTCCCGAGAATGGGACCAGAGGTTGATGAGACTCAAGTCGCTGGTGGAAGATGGAGGCCTGGAGGCAAGGACATCAATGGCGAGCGACGAGGAGATACTGACAACGGTGTACCGTGACTTCAATGCGCGGGATATCGATTCTATTTTGAAGTTCATGGCTGCGGACGTGGATTGGCCGAATGGGACGACCGGGGGGCGCGTGGATGGTCATGGCGAGGTACGAGACTACTGGACGAACCAGTGGGCCGTGGTGGATCCCAGGGTCGAGCCAGTGGGATTTCGCAGAGAAGCTGACGGACGGATCGCCGTAACCGTTCACCAGGTGGTGCGGAAATTGGACGGCACGCTGATATTGGACCGGATGGTGGAGCATGTGTATGCGATTGACGGGGGACTGATTCGAAGCATGGAGATTCGTGAGCTGGCAAAGGAATGAGTAGAAGCCATCTCGCCGAATGCGCCTGTCTGCAATCTGAGCGCTGAAATGCCGTACTGTTTGTGAGGGCTCGTAGCGGACAGGTATCATTACGCAAAGCAGGTACGGCAATCGCATACATGGTAGCTATGGTGGTTCCACCCACAATTCAGGTCGCGAGCATTGGCATTCCAGACACGTTGTTTCTGATGCTGCTGGCGTTGGTGGTCTTCGGCCCGCGTCGGCTGCCGGAGATTGGGCGGCAGATCGGGAAGCTGATGTACGAGTTTCGCAAGGTGTCGAACGATTTCAAGTTCCAGATGGAAGAAGAGCTGCGAGCCAGCGAAGAGGCGGACAGGCAGGCCAAGCTGCAAGCCTCACTGCCTCCGCCTGCCCCGGCGCAGGTCACGCTTGACGTCCCTCCGCATCCGGTTTCGGAAACCCCGGCAGAGCCGGCTGAAGAGATCGATTTCGGCCATGGCATGAAGTCGGCGACGGCGCATGACAGTACTCCCGAAGCTGAGATCGCATCCGCTCCCGGCGAAGTGCGTGGAATCCCTGCGATTGAGCCTCCTTCCACCGGTGAATTAGTTGCGGCGGCGAAACCCTTCCGCGGCCGAGAGCCGGAATCGCAGCCAGCCAGCGAAACAGTGACTGAGTCGGGCAGCGAGCCCACACATACCGCGACGACTCCAATCGTGTTGGCTGATGAAGGCCGCGTGGGAACTGAAGTGCAGCCCGGAGTCGATGCGGCAGCAGAACGAGAAACTCATGCCTGATATTCCCGACGTTATCGATCGCGCCAAAGCTGCAGTAAGCGAACGGGCAGAGTTGCCCGGCATGAGCCTCTTTGAGCATCTGGACGAGCTTCGCAGGCGGCTGATTCACTCAGCGGCCTACCTGGTGGCTGGCTACCTGATCGCTGTTTTTTTTGCGCCCCGCCTATATGAGCTGGTGCAGGCGCCTTTGAACTCGATCCACATCCAGCTGAACTTCACGCATCCGGCCGACCTGGTCAATCTGCGCTACATCCAGATTCCGCTGGTGGGCGGAGCCATCCTGGCTGCCCCGTTCATTCTCTTTCAGGTCTGGCTGTTCATCGCGCCGGGGCTCTACCAGCGTGAGCGGCGCTTCCTTGTCCCTTTCATGATCGCAGCCATCGGACTGTTCTTTACCGGAGCATTCCTCGGTTACCACTTTGTATTTCCGGGAATGCTGAAGTTCCTGATCAGCGATCTCAGCGCTCAGCTCGGCATTCATCCCATCATCAGCATCGAGGAGTACACCAGCTTCTTTCTTTCGCTGATTCTCGGCATGGGCGCCGTCTTTGAGATGCCGGTGGTGATCTTCTTTCTGGCTCTCTTCGGCATTGTGAGTCCGCGCTTTCTGTGGAAGAACTTTCGCTATGCGATCCTGATCATCTTCATCATCGCTGCGATTATTACGCCCACCCCGGATATTCCTACTCTTTGCGCTTTCGCCATGCCCATGCTGGTGCTCTACTTGATCGGGATCGGAGTGGCGTGGTGGGTGCATCCGGAGAGGCGGAAAAAGAAAGAAGCCGCGGCGTGAGGTTGAGGTTGAAGGGCGGGGCATCCCGGAAGCCCCTGTCTCGAAAGCGAGACATGGGGCACCCGGATTCGTGGAGATTTGTGCCGGCCCACCCTAGCCACAAAAACAAAGACGTGGCGAGGGTGGGGCACCCGCTGTTGTGTCTATTGATGCTGATGGTGGGGCCTGCCGCGTTTGCGCAGCAGCATTTTCGCGGGGACAAGGCACTCGAAATTACACGCCAGTTTGTGGCTGTTGGACCGCGGTGGTGCGGGAGTCCGGGTCATGCCAAGGCTGAGGCTTTTCTGCGCAATGCGTTCAAGCATGACCAGTTGGAAGAGGATACCTTCACTGCCAATACGCCCATTGGCCCTGTGCCCATGCGGAATTTCATTGTCCGCTTTCCCGGCAAGAAGGACGGCGTCATTGTCCTGACCACGCATTACGAAACCAACTACCCGCTACGCAACATCGGCTTCGTCGGAGCCAACGACGGCGGCTCGACTACCGGCCTGCTGATTGAGATTGCCAATGAGATTCGCGGCCACATTCAAAGCGGATACAGCGTGTGGCTGGTTTTCTTCGACGGTGAGGAGGCGATCGAACACTGGCAGGGCACCGACAATACCTACGGCAGCCGTCACCTGGCGGCGAAGTGGGGCGCGGATGGGACGCTGAAGAAGATCAAGGCCCTGATGCTGGCGGATATGCTGGGTGACAAAGATCTCGACGTCCAGAAAGAGACGCAGTCCACGCCCTGGCTCTCAAATCTTGTAGCGCAAGCTGCGCGCAACACCGGCCATGCAAAATATTTCTTCGCCAAAGAACAGGCTGAGGAAGACGATCATCTGCCGTTTCTGAACCGGGGCGTACCGGCAGTCGACGTGATTGACGCCGACTATGGCCCTCACACACCGGAGCTGCCCGACGGATACCATCACACAGCGCAGGACACGATGGACAAGATCAGCGCCAAAAGCCTGACCATTGCCGGGGATGTGTTTCTGGAAAGCATCAAGTTGATCAATCAGAGATGAACCAGAGATGAGTGACCGCGCTCAATCGCTCGACGCCTCAGCGGTTTCTTCCTGATCCTCAAACACGACCTGCTCGGCTTCCTGCGTAGTGAAGACAAAGCAATTCCGGCCATTCTGCTTGGCCCGGTACATGGCGCCGTCGGCGAGATGCATCAGCGTTCCGGCATCGGTTGCGTTGCGCGGGTAAAGGCTGATGCCGATACTGCATGTGGTCTGAATCGTGTGTTCCCTGAACACAAAGGGTTGAGCGATCGAATTCAGCAGCTTGACTACCAGAGACTCGACGTTGGCTACAGATTTGACTCCCGGCAGCACGAGCACAAATTCATCTCCGCCCAGCCGGCATACGGTGTCTGACTCGCGCACCGCGTCATTGAGGCGATAAGACGCCTCTTTTAGAAGCTGGTCGGCAACCGCATGTCCGAAGGTTTCGTTGATCTTGTGAAAATTGTCGAGATCGATAAAGATCACCGCGAGGGACTCACGCGCGCGATCGGAAAGGCGCGTTGCCTGCTCGAGGCGATCGATCAGCAAAATGCGGTTGGGAAGGCCTGTGAGCGGGTCGTGCTGCGCCTTGTAGGACATTCGTTCGGCAAGCCGCAGAGCCTCGCTGGCGTCCTGCATGACCAGCAGGCACCCTCCGGTCTGCCCAGAGCGGTCGTCGAGCGGCATGGCAGCAATATGCACGCCGAGACGGCGTCCATCACGGCCTACCAGCAGCGAGTGGCCGGTATATTCCACCTTGTGGCCGCCGCGCAACGCGCTATGAGCGGGATTTGGCTTGGGATTCTCGCTGCCATACTCGCGCAGATTCACCACGTCCTCGACAGCCCGGCCAAGAGCTTCCGTCTGCGACCAACCCGTCAGCTCCTGGGCGGCGGCATTGACGATCTCGACACGTCCCACCGCGTCCGTAATGACGATGGCGTCGCGGACAGACTCGAGCGTTACGCGCAGCAATTGATGAGGATCCTGCATCCGGCGTCGACTCCCCTTAGCGTGCATCATAGACACGGCCATCGAGCTTCGCAAGGCTATCGTGCCCTTCCACGTGCCGGTACGATAGCATCGGGGAATGTCCGGTGTTGATTTAACGCAAAGAATTGCCGGCGCGCCGCTGCTTTGGTGGATCGGTTTTCACGTCGCTGTACTGGCGCTCATTGTCGCCGATGCGCTGCTGCCGCACAGCCGCCGGGACGAGCCGCGACCCAGGCTGGCCTGGCTCTGGAGCCTGTTCATGGCCTTGGTCGCATTGGGCTTCGCCTTCTGGCTGAACTTCGAACAGGGCCGGGAGACGGCACTGGAATTCGTCTCCGGTTACACCATCGAAACCTCGTTGAGCATCGACAATCTCTTCGTCTTCCTGATCCTGTTTCGTGGATTCGGCATCAACCACCGGCAACAACACCGCGCGCTGCTCTGGGGAGTCGGCGGAGCCATTGTGCTGCGCGCCTGCTTCATCGCCCTGGGCGTTTCGCTGCTGGCGCGCTTCAGTTGGATCACCTATGTGTTTGGCGCAATTCTGCTCTATGCCGCCTGGCGCCTGATCAAAGGCAGCTCTGCCGCGGACGCAATGCCGGCGTGGGTGACGCGCATGCAAAAAGGCCGGCGCACCCTGCTTTTCGTGATTCTGGCCGTGGAAGCGACAGACCTGCTCTTTGCAATCGATTCGATTCCCGCGGTGCTGGCGGTTTCGCGCGATCCTTTCGTGGTGTATACGTCCAATATCGCGGCAATCCTGGGTTTAAGGTCGCTCTATTTCGCCCTGTCGAGCCTACTGGACCGCTTTCACTATCTGCACTACGGATTGGGAGCACTGCTTGGATTTGTCGCACTGAAGATGCTGGCGGCGCACTGGATTGAGATTCCAACCATCTGGTCGCTGGGAATCATGGGGGCCATTCTGGCCGTGTGCGCGGTAGCATCTCTGATGGCTGGAAAGAGTGCTGCAAAGTCCCATATATGATTCGGGAATAGGAGTGTTATGCGAGTCGCAAGTACAGCAAGAACAACCCTGGTGACTGGCGCGTCGCGCGGCCTGGGAGCAGCAATCGCCATTGAGCAGGGAGCGGTGGGCAACAACGTTGCCGTCAACTACTTCAATAGCGCGGAAGGCGCGGAGCGCGTCTGCGCGCGCATCCGGGAAGCAGGCGGATATGCTCATGCGTTCAAAGCCGACGTGCGCGATGAGGCGGAGGTCGATCGTATGGTCGGCGAAATCGAAACCGTCTTTGGCGGAGTCGATGTGTTGGTGGCGAATGCGACGGGGCCTCAGCCTTTCCTGTCGATTGAACAGCAGACGTGGCAGAGCTATCTGGATCAGCTGGAGTTCTTTGTCAAATCGCCGCTGCTCCTGCTGCAGCGCGTGCTTCCCGGAATGCGCGCGCGAGGGTTTGGGCGCATCATTCAGATCGGCAGCGAGGTGATGGAGCTGGGCAATCCGCGTTTCGCCAACTATGTTGCGGCCAAAGGGGCGCAACTGGGACAGACGCGCTCCTGGGCTCGGGAACTCGGTCCCGATGGAATCACGGTTAATCTCGTAGCGCCCGGTTGGATTCCGGTCGAGCGCCACGCAGGCGCACCGCAGGCGGAATTAGATGCCTATCGGCGTGGCGTCCCGATGCAGCAGATGGGCAAGCCTGAGGATGTGGCAAAACTGGTTGCCTATCTGGCCAGCGACGGCGCAGGATTCGTAACCGGCCAGAAGTTCGCGGCAAACGGCGGCAATACGGTCTGCTGAACTTCACCACTGTTCGAAGCGAATCTGGCCCTCGCGTTCGACAGAATGCTTGCGGAAGTTCTCATCGTCGCGCTTCGGATAATCGTTGCGAAAATGGGCGCCGCGGCTCTCGGTACGAGCTTGTGCCGCGAGCAGAATGGCATGGGCTACGGAAACGAGAGCCTGCGCTTCATAGAGCCGGCGGCTTCCCTGCCTTTGCCCGGCGAACTGCGGCAAATCTTCGGCAATTTGCCTGTGCTTTTCAAGGCCGTGCTGCAAAGACTCTCGGTCGCGAAGCAGCCCAGCGTCCTGCCACATCATCCTCCGCAGCGTGGTAATGGCTGCTTCAATTCGGACCGGATCGGGTACGGTGCGGCTAGTTGCGTGGGCCTCCGCAGAGCCCAACGGCAAATCGTCTTCCAGAATCGCCTTCGCGGCTCGGGCTCCGAAGACCAAGCCTTCGAGCAGCGAATTTGAGGCCAGCCGGTTAGCTCCGTGCACGCCGGTACAGGCCGCTTCTCCCGCAGCATAGAGACCACGCAGCGTAGTGCGCCCATTCAGGTCAGTCCGGATGCCCCCCATGAGATAGTGCGCCGCTGGCCTCACTGGGATTTGATTTCGATGCAGGTTAAGGCCGTGCTTAGCCAGGAAGCGGCTGATCCCAGGAAAGCGCAGGTTTAGGTCAATTCCCTGGACATGCCGCATATCAAGGTAGACCGGCAAAGATTCCACCACTCCGGATTCGTCATCCGGCACCCCCATGCCCTCGCGGGCAATTGCACGGGCAACCACATCACGCGGCGCCAGTTCCAACTGTGCGTGATAGCGCTCCATGAACCGCTCGCCACGGCTGTTGCGCAGATAAGCGCCTTCACCGCGCAGCGCCTCTGAAAGCAGAAAGCGCGGAACCCCAGGCAGCGAAAGCGCGGTGGGGTGGAACTGGTAGAACTCCATGTCAGCGAGTTCCGCGCCGGCCTGGGCAGCGATGGCGATGCCGTCGCCGGTTGCGACAGCAGGGTTGGTCGTATCGGAGTAGACCTGCCCTGCGCCACCCGAAGCAAAGAGGATAGCCCGAGCGCGAACGCGGTGCAAACCGGCATCCCCAGGCGAAAAAAGATCGGCGGCGACAGCCCGGCCATCTTCCACGATCAGGCCGGCAATCATCGTCCAGGCAGCAAAACGGACACGTGGATGTTGTTGCGCCAGTGCGAGCAATGAGCGGCTTATCTCCGCGCCCGTGGCATCTCCGTGAGCGTGCAAAATGCGCGGCAGACTGTGAGCCGCTTCACGGGCCAGAAGCAGCTCGCCCTGAGGCTCATTGCGGTCAAACTGCGTGCCCCAGCGGATAAGCTCTTCAACCCGCAACGGGCCTTCCGAAACCAGAGCTTCGGCAGCAGGTCGATATACCAGGCCATCGCCCGCATATTCAGTGTCCTGAAGATGAAGTGCGACATCTTCCTCGCCCGACATAGCCACAGCGATACCGCCCTGGGCATAGTGGGTATTCGATTCACCGAGCGCTTCCTTGGTCACCACCAGCACTTCGCCGTGCCCGGCCAGTTCGATAGCCGCACGCAGGCCGGCTACGCCTGCTCCAATCACCAGATAGTCGATGCTTTCCGCCTGAGCCATAACCTATGAGGCTAACACCTGCAAGTGTGGGCTAAGATCACTTCTTAGGATTTATGCAACAGAGAAGGCACACTCGAGATGATCTGGAGAGATGGCATGAGCGTGACGCGACGAAGTATGCTGGCAGGCGCGGCAGCCTTTGCAATAGGAACCTCACGCCTGCAGGCGATGAGCGGCAACGTGCCCTCTGGCCGCAAGCTCAAGGTCATCGTCACTGGCGGTCATCCCGGCGATCCGGAGTATGGCTGCGGCGGCACGGTGAGCCGCCTTGCCGGCCTCGGTCATGAGGTCGTGTTGCTCTATCTCAACAACGGAGCCTGGCCGCCGACGCCTGCGGAAGTTCGTATCGCCGAAGCGAAGAAGGCATGTGAAATCCTGCACGCGCATCCGCTGTACGCCGATCAAGAAAACGGACACGCCATTGTGGACAATGCCCGCTACGAGAGCTTTGCAAAGCTTCTTATCGCAGAGAAACCGGATCTAGTCTTCACCCAATGGCCCATCGACAATCATCGCGACCACCGCGCCATCACCATGTTGACCTATGACGCGTGGAAGACCTCTAAACAGAGCTTCGCACTCTACTACTACGAAGTCTCAGATGGTGAAGACACCTTGCAGTTTTCTCCGACCCACTACATCGATATCACGCAGCAGGAACCGATAAAACGGGCCGCCTGTTATGCCCATGCAAGCCAGACTCCCGACCGGTATTACAAGATGCAGGATGATGTTTCGCTCTTTCGCGGGGTCGAAAGCGGATATAAACGCGCTGAAGCCTTCATACTGCAACAACGCAGCCTCGGCGATCCGCTGCGGATGTTGATGGCACGATAATTGTGTGCTGTTTCCGGACTCCAGGGGAATCGGGCGCGTATGATGATTGAAGTGTCCGGCGGAAGCCTCGTCACCGGCGAGGAAGCAGAGGCTGATGTCGGCAACAATTTCGTTTTCCTGCGAAAAGCTCTCTGAGACCACCGGACTTGTACCTGGAAAGGTCGGGCCCCAGTGAGCGTTCATCTCATCAATCCCAGTGACAATTCTTTTGGAACGGCGGTCATCACTCCGCGATGGCTGTTTGTGCTTGCGGCGGCGACGCCGTCTGTGGCGGGCGATCCCATCCTCGTCGATGAGTCTTTGGAACAGGTTGTGCCGGAGAGCATTCAGCCGGGCGATATTGTCGGGATTAGCGTTCATACAGGCAATGCACTGCGGGGATACCAGGTAGGGCGGATGGCGCGGGCGCGGGGAGCGTGGGTCGTCTACGGCGGCATTCACGCAACTTTGTTTCCTGAAGAAGCATTGGAACGCGGCGAAGCTCATGCCGTTGTGAAAGGCGATGGCGACATTGCCTGGGGCAAAGTTGTGACGGACTGCCTGGCAGGCGCGCCTGGCCGTATTTACGAGGGCGGCCGTATCGAAGGCAGCCAGTTTCTGGCCGCGCGCTGGGATCTGATGCAGCCGGAGAAGTATATGTGGGCCTCGGTGCAGACGATTCGCGGATGCCCGAAGCACTGCTCGTTTTGCAGCGTATGGCGCACGGATGGGCAGCAGCCGCGGCAGAGGAAGTTTCAAAGTGTGATTGACGAAATCATCAGCCTGCGGCGGATCGGATTTCGATTTATTGCGCTGGCTGACGATAACTTCTATCCGGTGACGCTGACAGATCTGCGGCTGGCGAAGCAGCAGAACAATCTGGCCAAACTGGAAGAGTTGACAGCGATTCGCGCCGAGCGTTTTCAGTTGATGGAAGAATTGGCAAAGCTGCCGAAGGACATGGTCTTCTTCACGCAGATCACCATGGAAGCAGGCGAGGATGGCGAGTATCTGGACGCCATGCGCAAGGCCAACATCAAGGGTGCGCTGGTGGGTGTCGAGGCAGTCACTCCCGAAGGGCTGAAGGCGGTCTTCAAGGACTGGAACAAATCCGGCGATGCGCTGGCCGAGCAGTTGCAGACCTTCAAGCGGCATGGCGTGCATGTGCTTGGCTCGTTCATCTTTGGACTGCCGACGGATAAGCCTGCGACCTTTGATGCGACCGTCGAAATGGCATTAAGGGCGGGCGTAACCTTTGCCCAGTTTGTGATGATGACGCCTTTTCCGGGCACAGTCGATTTCGGGAAGTGGGAGACGGAGCAGGCCAAGCATCCCACACTCGTAGGCGATGTGCCGATTACGCGCTATTGGATGATTCCGACGGAGGTGAGGCCAAAGATGTTTACGCCACATCCTACGATGAGCTCGGATGAGATTCGCGAGCGCACGCAGCGGGTCTGGGACCGATTCTATGACTGGGGCGCAATCTGGCAAAGGTCGGCCTGTACGCCTAACCTGCGGGCTCGGCTGGCCTTCATCTTTCTTTCGAAGCTCTACCGGCAGATGTATGCAGGCACCGGAATCTCCACCGACAGCGCGCGCAGAAAGAAGTCGAAAAACTGGGCTCGATGGACAGCGAAGCAATGTAAAAAGCTGTTCCAGGCGACGCCGATGCCAGAGTTGATGTCGCCCAAATGGGAGATTGGGTTGCCGCCAGCATTGGCAAAAGTTGCCTTTGCCGGAGGCGAGGCTCTGGAAACCGCTGGGCCATTTGTCGTACTGCCGGAAAAATAATTTCTGGCTCTTCACATCAATCGCCAAGCATTGGGTTTGAAGACTGGAGTTAGGACTCGAGTTTGCTCTGTGCGATACGATTGAAGAGATGCAGATCATCAAGGTAGACACTCCCTCGGCAAAGTATCAGGTCTACGCGGGCACGGGACTTATCGATTCCCTTGAGCCGCGCATGATCCGCGTGCTCACGGATCTACACGGGCGCGGAGCAAAGCTGCCCAAACGCGTATTTGTACTCACTTCGCCCGAGATCTGGGCACTCTGGGCCAAGCGATTTCTGAAGTCATTTTCAGTTGAACCCGTAGTCCTGTTTCTATCTCCCGGAGAGACGCACAAGACGCTTCGCTCCGTCGAAAAGCTGCTCCGTCAGATGGCCAAGGCAGGCGGAGATCGCAGTTCGCTGCTCATCGCTTTTGGCGGCGGCATTGTCGGCGATGTAGGCGGCTTCCTCGCTGCGATTTATATGCGCGGCATCGAGTATTTCCAGGTCCCGAGCACCTTTCTTTCGCAGGTCGATTCTTCCGTAGGCGGCAAGGTCGGCGTGAACCTGCCTGAAGGCAAAAATCTGGTTGGAAATTTTCATCACCCGCTGGCTGTCTTCGCGGATATGGAACTGCTCGGCACACTCTCTGACCGTGAACTACGCGCAGGACTTTTCGAGAGCGTGAAAGCCGGTATCATCCGCGACCGCAGCCTGGTGCGCTACATGGAAGAGAATTCCCCGAAGATTCTAGGACGCGACGCAGCGGCTCTTGAAAAAGTGATCGCGGCTTCCATTCGCATGAAGGCCGACGTAGTCGGTAAGGATGAGCGCGAGAGCGGGCTGCGCATGATCCTCAATCTTGGGCACACACTCGGCCACGCCATCGAATCGGTGACCGGCTATCGCAAGCTGCTGCATGGCGAGGCAGTGGGCTGGGGCCTGATTGCTTCGTTATACCTGGGCATGCGACGCGGCACGATCGATGAGGCGCAGTTCAACCGGCTGATGAGGTTGGTGTATCTTTATGGTCCTCTGCCGGCGTTGAAGATCAATGCGCAGAAACTTGTCGATGCTACTGCGAAAGACAAAAAGCATCTCGGCAATGTGCGCCGTTTTGTGCTGCCCGTGGGCATTGGCGACGCATGTGTGGTTGAAGATGTGACCGGCGAAGAGCTACTCGAAGCCGCGCGTTATATGCTCGCGCTGGCGAAGGAATTGCCGTTGAAATCCGAAAGCGTGGCTTAGGCATGGCAGAAAGAATCATTGCGGGCGGAATCGGCAACGCCGCTGTACGTTCAGGCGGAACAACGCCGGAAGGCGCGGCCGACGAACGAAGCGCCTCCGCTGCAGTACAGACGATGTTCAACTCAATTGCGCCTCGCTATGACTTTCTGAACCACTTGCTGTCAGCGAATGTGGATCGAACCTGGTGGTGGCGAACCGCGCGCCGCTTTCATCCCATTCTCGCTAATCCCGATGCGTCGATTCTGGATATCTGCTGCGGGACCGGCGACATGACCATGGCTTTGTTGAAGCATCGGCCAGCGGGAGCACGCGCTGTGCTGGCGGCCGACTTTGCCCATGAAATGCTGGCTCGCGGTGCCCGAAAGTTTGCGCGGCCCTCTGCCAAACACGGGTCGGCAATTGCACTTGAAGCCGATGCTCTGCAACTGCCGCTGCGCAATGAATCGTTAGACCTGATCATCACCGCCTTCGGCTTTCGCAACCTGGCCAACTACCGCCACGGCCTCGTTGAATTTCATCGCGTGTTGAAGCCGGGCGCCCAAGTCGGAATTCTCGATTTCAGCGAGCCCGACGGCTTGTTCGGAAAGGTCTACCAGGTATATTTCCGGCGCGTACTCCCTGCTATCGGCCGCATCGTTTGCGGCGACAACGGACCTTACAGCTATCTGCAAACCTCTGTCAGCAAGTTTCCTCCTCCCCATGAAATGCTGCAGATGATGCGTGAAGCCGGCTTTCGCAATGTGCAGTGGACGCCCTATACATTCGGCATCGCAGGCCTGTTCACAGGAGTGCGCGGCTGATCTGCATCGCCTCAAATCGCCGCTCGTGCTGATTCAATTACGCTCGAGGTTGTAGGCTGGAGTTCGCATGAGTACCGTCGCCAATCCGCCTGAAGTCTCCGCGGCCAAACGCCGTGTGGCACTGCACTCCATGCTGGCCGCGCTGGTAATGACGGTGCTCAAAGTTGCAGCAGGCCTGCTGAGCGGCTCGCTCGGCGTGCTCTCCGACGGAGCTCATTCAGGACTGGACCTCGTCGGTTCGGCGTTGACGTTTTATTCAGTTCGCGTCTCCGACAAGCCGGCCGACGATGGCCACACCTACGGCCACGCCAAGTTCGAAACCCTGTCAGCCTTCGCTGAAGCGGGGCTCATGGCAATCTCCTGCGCATGGATCATCTTCGAAGCCATGCAGCGCATCTTCCGTCACGAAGCAGTCGTGCATCATTCGCTGTGGCCAGTGCTTGTCTTGTTGACTTCGATCGCAGTGGACTGGTGGCGCTCACGTCAGTTGGGAGCAGTGGCGAAGCAGTTCAACAGCACCGCGCTCGCGGCTGATGCTTTTCATTTCGCTTCCGACATCTGGTCTACGCTGGCCGTGCTCGCCGGGCTGGCCCTGAGCTGGGTGGGCAGCGAGTTTCATCTGAGCTGGCTCAGCTATGCCGATCCGGTGGCGGCGATGCTGGTATCGCTGCTGATTCTGCGGCTCACATGGAAGCTCACACGAGAGACATCCGAGGTGCTGCTGGATGCAACGCCCGGCGACCTTCGCTGGAAGATCGTGCGCGAAGTGGCCGCTGTTGACGGCGTGCTCGGAGTGGAGCAGGCACGCGTGCGGCGTGCCGGTTCCGCGACCTTTGCCGATCTCACGGTGGCGCTTCCGCGCAGCTTCACTTTCGAACACACAAATGAGTTGGTGCGCACCACCACAGAAGCTGTCCATCGCGTGGTGCCCGATGCGGATGTAGTGGTGCATACCGTGCCGCGTGAAAGCTCAGCGGAAAGTATCTTCGACCGCGTTCGTGCTGTAGCTGCGCGCAACAACGTTTCCGTGCATGAGGTAAGCGTGCAATCCATCGAAGGCAAGCTGCGCGTGGAACAGCATGTCGAGCTCAATGAAGCGATGACACTTGCTGAAGCGCATAACTTTGTCACTGCCATGGAGACCGAGATTTTGCGCGATGTGCCGGAGGTCAAATCAGTTCTCACCCACATCGAGAGCGAGCCGGGAACTATCGAGCGCGCGCAGCCCTTGAATGACAATGGGCAGATAGAGAGCGAAACCGAGCGCGTGGAACGTTCGCTGCGCTCAGTTGCAGACGGCTTTCCGGAGATTCTGGATGTGCATGAAATTCTCATCGGGCGCACCGGTGAACACATTCAGCTCAGTTGCCATTGCACCTTACCCGACGAACTGACAATGCAGAGGGTGCATGAGGTGATAACGGGCCTTGAAGACCGGCTGAAGATCGAGTGTCCCGAAGTTGGCAAAGTGCTGATTCATCCTGAGCCCGAAACCGACAATCATCGCTAACCTTACTAGCTCTTGGGGCAACGAAAATATCCACAATTTGCGTCAGATTTGCACAGCAGAAAATTTTTAAAGGGCCGGTTATTCAACCGTGAACGGGTGTTTAATTCTCTTAACGGAAGAGACGTCTTCCTGAAGGCACGAACGGACAACGACCTTCGAGAGAATCGGCAACGAGGATCGAGAAGGAAACGAGAAAGTTCTGGCAGCGAATGGGATGACGGGGAGTGAGGGAAACTCGGGCCATGCCTGGATGTCCCACATGACACTCGGCGTAACAGACGCGATCTGGTACCAGAACCAGACCTTCGAGAAAACGGACAGCTGAGGGCGAGTTTCCGCAAGGGAATTCGCCCTTTTGCTTTGCAGCCGTCAATCAAGCCCAAGCCAGCTAAAATTGAGATAGAGTCAGCACCGCTAAAGTCTGACCGGTAGCGCCGAGGGCCTCACATGATTGCACGCAGCGAGTGGTCGAGCACAGATCCAAATCCAGAAGGCTTCACAGCACATGCCCAGACCGGACATGCGATTCGCCTGGACGCCTCTCACGAACACCTGGAAGGACCAACGCCGATGGAGGCAGTGCTCATGGCGCTGTGCAGCTGCACTTCAGTCGATGTGGTGAGCATTCTCAAAAAGAAGCGGCAGCCGCTGGCTGCGCTTACCGTATCGGCCGCGGCTGAGCAGGCTCCTGCCCCGCCGCGGGTCTTTACCAAAATTCAGTTGACCTACACCGTGCGTGGCGAGGGCGGCGCGCCGTTGAGCCGCAAGGCCGTTGAGGATGCCGTCACACTTTCAAAAACGAAATATTGTTCTGTCTCGCTGATGCTGGAAAAGGCCGCGGAAATCGGTTTCGACATCGACTTCAACGGCGTGGAGCCGCAGCCGTGAAGCCCATCAAGGTCCAGCTACAGCTTCGCCCGCTTCAAAATTTCTTTCAGGGCGCATTGCTGCTGCTTGGCCTCGTCGTCGTGGCGCTGCTCTCGGCCATCACCACCATGCACTTTGCCATTCATGGAGCTGAAGTGCGCATTCCCGTTCTCAAGGGAATGACCGTCGCCGAAGCACGCAGCCAGACGTCAGGCCTCGGTCTGAATCTTGAAGTGGATAATCGCTATTATTCGGCCGATGTGGCAGCAGGACACATTCTCTCCCAGTCTCCGGTGCCCGGCTCGGTTGTGCGGCGCGAGTGGCGTGTCCGCGTAGCCGAGAGCCTGGGCCCGCAAAAAGTGGAAGTGCCAAGCGTCATCGGAAACCAGGAGCGAACCGCGGCACTGAACCTGCGGCGCGTAGGCCTTGAAGCGGGTGCCACGGCGCATCTTCCCTGGGCCGGACCATCGGCGGCGTACGGCACCGTGGTGGCGCAGGATCCACCGCCCAAGGCCCAGGGCATCGAGCGTCCAGGCATCAACCTGCTGGTGGCTGCGCCGGACGATACGCGCGTCGATGGCTTTGTTATGCCTGACCTGACCGGTATGCCGATCGTCACGGCGCAGAACGCGCTTACGCGGGTAGGCATCAAGTTTGGCGAGCCCAAGTTTCAGGACCCACCGATTCCGCCCGTGTCAGGCTATGCTCCAGTACCTGCGCCCGGCACTGTAACGAGTTTTGTGCTCAATCCTGCGCCCGGCAGCGCGCCCCCTCCGCCCAAATCGATGGCCATGCCTGGCTCCGTGCTGAGCCAGTCTCCGCCCGCAGGCTACCGGGTGGATGTGGGATCAACGGTTTCGCTAACCGTGGCGAAGTAAAGCTAACTGCATTTTTCCAAAATTGCGATAAAGAACCCGTCCGCTGAACCTTCGGAATCGAAAGCCCCTGGAAGCAACGTCAACGATCCATTCGCCGAAACTCGTCCCAGCAGTGATTCCGCGCCCGCCGGGGTCAGTCGCCCCTCGTCACGCAGCTTCTGAAGCGGACCTGTCGCTGAAACCTGCCGCCATTCCGGAGCTCCAGCGAGCACTTCAGCGACTACTTCGCCGTTCTCCTCCGGTTCGAGCGAGCAGGTTGAATAGATCACGCGCTCTTTGCCGGCACGCAATGCCCCACGCAAAATCGCGCACTGCCGTTGATGATGGCGCTCCAGATCGGCAGGCTGAAGCCGGTGACGAATCTCCGGATTGCGGCCCAAAGTGCCCGTGCCGCTACATGGAACATCGGCTAAAACCAGGTCGTAGCCGGGCTCAGCATCGAGTTCTTCGGCATTGCCTTGCAGGACTTGAATGCGCTCTGCATACGGGCTCATGGCAACGCGCTTGCTCAGTGCTTCGAGCCGCGCCGGGCTGATCTCGCAGGCAACGATCTGGGCCTGTGGATTCACTTCCGCAAGGATAAGCGTCTTGCCACCAGGGGCGGCGCAGCAGTCGAGAATGCGTGTGCCATGGCCGGCCAGTTCCGCAATGAGCTGCGAGCCTTCTTCCTGAATGCGCAGCCGCCCTGAGCGAAAGGCCGCCGTCGCTGTGACATCACCCGAGATAACGCGACGAGCAGCAGTGAGAATTACACCAGGTTCGAGGCGAATTCCCTCTGAGGAGAGTTCGGTTTCAAGCGCTGGGTCATCGACGCGGATAGTCAACTCCGGCTGGCGCTGGCCGTGCTCGCAAATACAGCGGGCAGCTTCGAGACCATAACGCGCTGCCCAGCGCTCCACCAGCCAGAGTGGATGCGCGGTAGCTTCGGCGAGTTCTTTGGGGGTGAGATCGGTAGCTGAAAATGGCTGCGGTTTCGCCTGTGCTGCGATCTTGCGCAAGACCGCGTTGACCATGCCGGAAGCGAATTTGTGTCCTGCATGTTTAGCCAGCGCAACAGATTCGCCTATAGCCGCGTGGGCAGGAATGCGATCAAGGTGCTGAAGCTGGAAAGCGCCGAGGCGCAGGGCGATGCGAATCTCAAGATCGACACGAGCATTAGGCTTGGCAAGCAGGGTCCGAATCATGGCGTCAAGGGCGATCTGCCAACGAAGAACGCCCATCACGAGTGTCGTGCAGAGGTTGCGATCCTGCGCGGAGAGCGCCGACACACGAGCACCGCGCAGCAGATCGTCCGAGTGCGCATGTCCATGCTCAACCTCAAGCAGGATGCCAAAAGCTTCGCGACGTGCGGGCGAGATAGGTGCAGGCTTGCCGGTGGCCATCTCTAGCCGAGCCTTACGCCGGTGGCGATCTGGTTTCCACGCAGAAATTCAGCAGCCAACATGCGATTGCGGCCTTCGGGTTGGACCTCAAGAAACTCAAGCGTAGTTCCTTTGGCGCAACCCACGAAAAAATGGCTGTTCTCGATAAGCACTTCGCCTGCATCGACTTTCGGCTTCGGCAAAACAACCGGCTTCAGCTTGGGCACGATCAGCTTCTTCCCCTCCAACATCGTGAAGGCTCCAGGCCAGGGTTGGAAGCCGCGCCACCGGTTCCACAGCTCTGTGGCAGTCCGGTCAGCAAAATCCATGCGGCCGTCTTCGCGATCGAGAATGGGAGCCAGCGTTGCCTTGGAGTGGTCCTGCGGCTGCGGCTTAAGACTGCCGTCAGCCAATCCGGCAAGAGTTTCTACAACCAGAGGCGCACCGGCTGCGGATAGCTCGCTAAAAAGATCGACCGAAGTCTGTTCTGGGTAAATTGAGACTTGCTGCTGTAGAAGCATCGGCCCTGTATCGAGACCTTCTTCAAGCAGCATGGTCGTATTGCCTGTGACGGTTTCGCCCATCGCCACCGCCCACTGAATCGGCGCCGCGCCCCGATACTTCGGCAGCAAAGAACCGTGCAGGTTGATGCAGCCGAGACGCGGTAGATCGAGCATCCACTTCGGAATGATGCGGCCGTAGGCGACAACGACGATTGCATCGGGCGCAATTGCCTCAAGCTGAGCGCGGAATTCCTGGTTGTTTTTGATTTTCTCGGGCTGGGTGACTTGGAGGCCGTGGGCGAGCGCGGTCTGCTTGACCGGCGGCGCGGTGAGGATCTGCTTGCGGCCTACCGGGCGATCGGGCTGAGTAACAACAAGAGCGATTTGGTGGCCGGCGGCAATGAGGGCTTCGAGTGTCGGGACAGCAAAGTCGGGCGTTCCGCAGAAGACCAGGCGAAGCTTTGCGGCACCCCCAATCATGCGCTCTACCACTCGCCGGCGCGCTGCATCTTGCGAATTCTGCGCAGTGCCAGGTCGCGCTTAAGACTGCTGATGCGGAAGATAAAGAGCACGCCGTCGAGGTGATCGATCTCGTGCTGAAAGCAGCGTGAGAGCAGCTCTTCCCCTTCGGCCTCAAACCACTTACCGTACTCATCCTGCGCGCGAATTTTCACCTTTGCGGCGCGCACGACTTTCTCGCGAATCTCAGGAAAACTCAGACAGCCTTCCTCTTCGTAAAGGCGGCCTTCGCGCTCGATGATTTCAGGGTTGATGAGAACGAGCTTTTTCGATGGCTCTTTGGCGGCGCTCAGGTCGATGACTGTAATGCGCTTGGAGACGCCTACCTGCGGCGCGGCCAGGCCAATGCCCTGCGCGGCATACATGGTTTCAAACATGTCGGCTACGAACTTACGCAGCTTGTCGTCGAATTCGGTGACCGGCTCGCCTGGCTGCTGAAGTACCGGTTCTGGATATTTCACGATGTCGAGAATCATTGGAGTCTTGAGAGATGCGCCTTTTCGCTCGTCGTTCCTGTCTTGCTAATTCTTGATCTGCTAATAGTTTTTGATCTGTTGGATGTAGCCGTCATAGTTGCGCTTCAACTCTTCCGCCGAGTCGCCGCCGAATTTCTCCATCACTTCTTTGGCAATGATGAAGGCTACCATGGCTTCGGCTGCGACTCCAGCCGCAGGAACCACGCAAATATCGCTGCGCTCATAGCTGGCGCTGGTCGCCTCCCGCGTGTCGAAGCGGACGGATTCAAGCGGGCGGCGCAGGGTGCTGATGGGTTTCAAATAGCCGCGCACCACGACATCTTCGCCGTTCGAGATACCGCCTTCGATACCGCCGGCATTGTTCTGGTGACGGGTGAAACGGGTTGGCTTCTCCGGATTCTCCGGGCCGTAGTGGATGGCGTCATGCACCTTGGATCCGAAGGACTCCGCAGCCGTCACGCCTCGGCCAATCTCGACCGCTTTCACAGCCTGCAGACTCATCACCGCCCAGGCCAGTAGCCCGTCCAGGCGCTCATCCCAGTTGGCATAGGTGCCAACACCCGGAGGCAGGCCATGGACGACAACTTCGAAGATCCCGCCGATGGTGTCGCCGGTGCGGCTGGTCTCTTCGACCTCTTCCTTCATGCGCGCTTCGGTTTCGGGATCGACGCAGCTTAGAAGAATCTCTGGTTTTTGGGTGACGGCTACGATCTCTTCCCATTTGGCAGGGCGGTCGAGTTCGACGCGGCCTACGCGGATGACATGGCTGGCGACTTCGATGCCCAGATGACGCAGCAGCAGCTTGGCAAATCCGCCTGCAGCCACGCGCGAAGTAGATTCACGGGCCGAGGCACGCTCCAGCACATAGCGCGCGTCTTTGAAGTTGTATTTAAGCGCTCCAGGCAGATCGGCATGGCCGGGGCGCGGCGAGGCAACGACCTGGTGCTTGCTGGGGTCACCGGCTTCGACGGGCAGCTTCTCTTCCCAGTTCTTCCAGTCGCGATTAGGAATCTGGATGGCGATGGGCGAGCCGATGGTCTTGCCATGGCGCACGCCGGAGAGGATGTGGACCTTGTCAGCCTCAATTTTCATACGGCCGCCGCGGCCATAGCCCTGCTGGCGCCGCCAGAGCTCGCGGTTGATGAAGTCGATATCAACGGGAAGGCCGGCGGGCAGGCCGGAGATGAGCGCGATGAGTGCTTCGCCGTGCGACTCGCCGGCAGTTTCGAAACGGATCATGACCTATTGATTATAAGATGGAGCGGTAGCGATCACGGAGTTCGCCACGCACACCGCCAGAGAAAGAGGCACTTCGCGGACCTCACTCTGACATCTGCGGCAGGGTCACAAAGTACGGAAGCTTTCTCAGTAACCGTAACTAAGTTCAGATTTTCTGATACGTGCGGGTACGATGAGTCTCGTCCCTCACCACACTCGGTTGGATCCAGATCGAATCTGTACACCAACTCGTATGAGCTACCTCTGTCTAGTTGCTCGAGCGAGTACAGAGATTTTCTAGCGCTTTCCGCCGCTGAGTCTCTCAACATTTGCGGACCGCTCTGAACCTGAACTGATCCGACCGTCCCGTCTTCATGAAGAGTAACCTGAAGATGAACATCGCCCGTCACCCTCGCTGCCATAGCGATAGGGGGATAAACCGGCGGAACTAGTTTCATAATCTTCAGAGGCGATGATTCACTCAAGCCATGACTCATCGCCAAGATCAACACACTGCCAGCAATTAATGACGTCAACAGCGGCCTCATGCGGCCAAGTATACCCTGCATGGGCGCTTTCGGAAGTCTGCCGGGCAATCTCTCAGTCGAGAAACCACTGCCATTGATCTTCGGTCAGCGGGACGACGCTGAGACGCCCGATGATGACCAACGGAGACTGAGCGAAGAGTGGTTCGGCTTTAATCGCCGGGAGGGTCTTCGGCGTCTTAAGCCGCTTGCCCACCTTGACCTTGACGATGGGAACTTTGGGGTCGGTTGCATCGACGCTCAAAACAGTGCCGGTGCCGACAGCGGTGCGCTCGTCGCCGGTGTGGTAGAAGATCCACTTGGTGCCCTTGGGCATCTGGCGCAGATGCATCACGGCAGTGGGATTGTTGACGCCATCCCAGATGGTTTCCTGGTCGCGCAGAAAATCATCAAAGGAGTACTTATCGGGCTCGGTTTTGAAGAGGAAGTAGGGCATGTCGGTTTCATCCTACGGTAGGGAATAGGGATCAGGGAATGGTGTAACCATAAATCGGGATGAATTTGTTGAGACACTAAAACAGGTCCGCATGTGTTCCAGTGCGAACGAGATACAAGCCGTCGCCATCGATCTTATAGATGAGAAGCCAATCAGGTTCAATGTGACAGTCGCGATGATGTTTCCAATCGCCGGACAATGGATGATCCTTATACGCAGCAGGCAACGGAGAGCCCTCGATAAGCAGAAGAATCAGCACGCGCAGTTTGGACATGTCTTTGCCTCGCCGCTCGACGAGTTTTACATCCCGTTTAAACTTTGCGCCGCGGACCACATTCCGCATATTCAGATACCCAGGTCCTCAAATAACGCGTCAGCCGAATGGAAGCGCTTGCCTTTGCCAAGATCTGCCTCTTGCATTGCTTTGACCGTGCCGGCATTAGGAACTTTTACTTCGAACGGAAGGGCCTGATCAGCAGCGACACGAACTAGCAACATGCGCACAGCATCGGAGACAGAGATGCCCATCGCGGCCAACGTCCTGGCGGCATCTTCCTTTACCTTTTCATCGACACGCACATGGACCATAGTCGTTGCCATCGCTTCAATCTCCCGAGATACATTGTATCTCAAAGCTGAAATCGAGTTGATTAAAGCTGAATCGAATTGATTATTGATTGCCTTCCGCGAGCCAGGCACGGCTGTTGAGCATCGTGCGCTGATCGAGCGCCCAGACGCGGTCGGTGAATTCGCCTGGCCCTTTGCCCTGCCGCGCGGCTTTCTGGAATTCGCTGGCAAGAGTCTGCATCTTGGCGTCCATGTCGTCGAGGAAGTTGAGCATCAGCGCCTCCGGAATCATCGGCAGCTTCGGTGAGCCGAACTCCAGCTTGCCGTGATGCGAGAGGATCATGTGCATCACCAGCGTCTTCAGCCGGGGCGGAAACCCAGGCAGGCTGTCGATGGTCTTCTCGATCATGCTCACGCCGATCTGGATGTGGCCGAGCAACGTGCCTTCGAGTGTGTATTCAAAACCTGTCGACCAGGCCAGTTCGCGTATCTTGCCGATGTCGTGCAGGATCACGCCGGTCAGCACCAGATCGCGCATCAGCATGGGATAGTGCGGCACCACTTTATCCGCTAGTCCAAGCAGGCTGACCACATGCTCCAGCAGCCCGCCGAGGAAGGCGTGATGCAGTTGCTTGGCTGCGGGCGCTTCACGCAGAGCTTCGCGAGTCGCCGGATCGGCAAGCATTGCCGTAACGAGCCGCTGCAGGTCAGGGTCGGTAAAGCTGGCAACCGCCGCTTCGAGCTTCTGCCAGAGCTCGTCGATATCGTATGTTGTTGCCGGCAGCAGATCCGTACGATCGAATTCCGTAGGAGCCAGCTTGCGCAGCTGATCGATCTTGAGCTGCATCACGCCTTCAAACTTCGAGCAGCACCCGCGAACTTTGACGACATCGCCTTTGCTGAAGTCGATACTGATGCGGGGATCGGTCAGCTCCCAGATCCGAGCCTCGATCTGACCGGAATTGTCACCAAGAATGAGGCTAAGGTAGGGCTTGGCGGTGCGCGTGGTTCGCTGCTGCTTGCTCAGGACAAGGTAGATCGAATCGAAGGGTTTGTTTTCGTCGAGTCGGACAAAATCGGCTATATAGATTTCTTTCATGCTGGGGGACAGCTTACAGCATTCGACGCCGGAAAGTTCGGTACAAGAAGGAATCCTCCCCAGGCGCCGATTGAGGGCCTGGGAAGGATTTGTGATCCTTGACGAAGCTGAAGATTACTTAGGCGGCTCGGAAGCCGGCGTATCGGACTGAGGCGGGTCAGGACTCGCCGGTGTCTGTTGTGGTGCGGAAGAAGGCACCGGAGCTGTGACCGGCTGAGCTGGCTTAGGCGCTGGCGCTCCCTGAACCGGAGCTGCCGGGGTAATCTCAAGTGGCGTATTGTCGGCAGGCTGTTTAGGCCGTGCCTGCATACGCGTCTTCTCGCCCGCAACGGCGTTCGGATTCTTCTTCTTTTTCTTCTTCGCTGTGTCGCCAGCCAGTCCAAGCGGCGTGGCCTGTGTCTGCCGGTCGGCTACTTCGGTCGCGTCCGCGGGAGCAGGGGCAAAGGTATCCAACTGCGGTCCCTTCGGCTTGGGAGCCTTGGGCTCCTTCATGCGTGCCGCAAAACGAGTCTTCTTCACCGGAGCAGCCGGCTGCAGCGCATTCTGATCGTCCGCCGCGTCGGTGGCCGCAACCTTCGGCAGAGCGCCTGCGTCCTCGGTCTTGGTCTCCGCAGCGTTCGGCAGGGTTTCGCGCGGCGCCTGGCCGTAGCGAATCTTTTCCTTCTTGCCGGCCTTCATGGTCGCGGGAGCCGTGTTGGCCTTGGACTTCGAGGCCTTGCCAGAGGGCTTGGCCGGAGCCTCGTCGGCTGGAGCCGCAGCAGCAGCGGGCGTGGTGTCGACAGAAACCGGCACCGCCGATGCCTTGGACTTGTTACGGAAGCTGTGTTCCGTTTCACGGAAGCGCGTACGCTGCACCTTCTTCTTCTTTTTGGGAGCAGGAGGCGTGTAAGCGCTGTAGACCGGCTTGGTTTCTTTGGGGCTGGCGCCGGTATCGGTATAGCCCGGCTTGATGTCGATGTAGGCCTGCTCGCGCATGGTGGTGAGGTATGCGCGAATCGCCGGCTCCATGCGGCTGGTGAAGAAAGCGTCTTCAACCTGGGCCTGAACGTCTTTGTACTGCGGCACGCCCCCAGGGATGTGTTCGACCACCTTGAAGATCACATAGCCCTGCTTGGTGCGGATCGGATCGGTAAACTGGCCGGGCTTGAGTCCGAATGTCTGGTCTTCAAAAACCTTGTTGAGCTTGCCGCGCTCGAACTTGCCCAGATCGCCGCCCTGAGCTGCGGTTTCTCCGTCACTCGACGTTCGGGCAAGCTGGTCGAAGTTGGCTCCTGCTTTGAGCTTGGCTTCCAAATCGTCGGCCTTGGCCTTGGCCGTGGCGACCCGTTGCGGATCGTCGGGCTGGACGCCGCCCGCTTCAGTTGCGGACGGTGCGGGAGCGCCAGTGGACACCAGAATCTCGCTCAGCCGCACACTCTCGGGCTGAACATAGTCCTGCTTGTGGGCCTCGAAATAGCGCTGTACTTCACCCGGCGTGACCTGAACGTGACGGCCTACTTCGTCACGCATCACCTGCTGGGTAATGATCTGGTTGCGGATGTTAGCTTTGAAGTCCTCATAGGAGACGCCCTGTTCGCGGGCCGCCTTCTCAAGGTCCTCCATTGTCTCCAGGTTGTACTGCTTGCGAATCTCGTCCAACCGCTTGATCAATTCAGTCTCGGCTGAAATGTTCAGCTCCTTGCCCTTGGAGAGCCAGAGTTGCTGGTCGATGAGGTTGCGCAGCAGGTCTTTGTGCCCCTCGGAGATTTGCTGCATGGACGCGCCGCGCTGGCGAGCTTCGTTGTCCAGCTCCTTCATGGCGCGGTCATAATCCGACCGGGTAATGATCTGGTCGTTGACGCGAGCCAGAATGTCCTCGACTGTCACACCGCCGTATGGACTTTGAGGAGCTGTGCTTGCGGGTGGATTCTGCGCGTGAGCGCCGGTGGCAAAGATGGCTGTGCCGAGGACGGCAGACGTCAGAAGCGCGGAGATTCGATAGGGTCTCAAAGTCATAGTGGGCAAACGAGCCGGCGCTGCACGCCAAGTCCGTACATATCCTTAGACGTTATTGTAACCGCCCGGAAAGCAGCGCGCGGCAAAGTCTCGGAGCTGTACCGGATCGCACTGCTATCGACTTGTTTCCCCGCCCGTCCAACGCACACGATGCTATACTTTCGGTCAAGGCAGCTCCGTTCTGCGGCCCATTTCCGGGGAGATTCCGGACTTGTGCGAGCCCGAACGATGAGCGTCTGGAGGTACCCCACGCTATGACTCCGCGCACCCGCCGGGCCATCTTTTCTCTCGTCTTGTTCTTTGGTGTATGTGCGGCTGTCGGCACGCTGCTGCAGGGCCGCGTCGGCGCGCAGTCGGCCCAGGACGAATCGCAGCTGCGGGACAGCCTCAGGGCCTTCACCAACGTATACGCTCTGGTAGAGCAGAACTACGCCGAGCCTATCAATGGCGACAAGGCGGATACGGCCATCTACGATGGCGCAATCCCCGGAATGCTGCGTACCCTCGATCCGCACTCCAGTTTCTACGATCCGAAAGCCTACGCCAAGATGCGTGAAGAACAGCATGGCCGGTACTACGGCGTGGGCATGGTGATCCAACAGCAGCAGAACAAGATCTACGTGCGCAATCCCTACGAAGGCACTCCCTCTTTCAAAGCGGGAATCCATCCCGGCGACATTATCGCTTCAGTGGACGGAAAGTCCGCCGATGGCATGACGTCCGACATGGTGGCCAAGGCGCTCAAGGGCCCCAAAGGCACGCATGTAACCCTGACTACGATCCGCGAAGGACAGAGCAAACCGCTCAGCTTCGACCTGGTGCGCGATGAGATTCCCAATCCCTCGGTAGACCTGAAGTACCAGATCCACCCTGGCGTCGGATACATCCATCTGAAGCAATTTCAGGAGACGACGGCCAAGGAAGTTGAAGACGCGATCGACGGCTTCGGCGACATCAAAGGCTTGGTCTTTGACCTCCGCGGCAATCCCGGCGGACTGCTAAGCCAGGCCGTCGAGGTCTGCGATCACCTGCTCTCCAAGGGCCAGAACATCGTCTCGCAGAAGGGGCGCGCCTATCCCGACCAGGTTTACACCGCGACCCATGGCAACCAGGGACACACCTTCCCCATTGTCGTCATCGTGAACCGCAACTCTGCCTCCGCGGCGGAGATCGTTTCCGGTGCCCTGCAGGATCATGATCGCGCCCTGATCGTCGGCGAAACCACTTTCGGCAAGGGCCTGGTGCAGACCGTCTATAACCTCTCTGAAAACACCGGTTTGGCACTGACCACCTACCACTACTACACGCCCTCGGGACGGCTGATTCAACGCGACTATTCCGGGCTTTCGCTGTATGACTACTACAACCACGGCAATGCTCTTCCCGCTGACAACACCAACAAGGAAGTGAAGCTCACCGACGCAGGCCGTACCGTTTACGGCGGCGGTGGCATTACGCCCGACGAGAAGATCGAGCAGCCGAAGTCGAACCCCTTCATGGATTCGCTCCTGATCCACGATGCGTTCTTCCACTTTGCTCCCCACTACCTGGCCAACCGGACGGTGGGCGAAGATTTCAAGGTGGATGACGCGGTTCTGACGGAGTTCAAGCAGTTCCTGACCAGCAAGAACATCGAGTGGAAAAATGAGGATTTCGTTGGTCCCATGGATTGGATCAAGACCAACATCAAAGCCAAGATCATGAACATCCAGTTCGGCCAGCAGCAGGATCTGCGCACCGAAGCCGACTGGGATCCCATGATCCAGAAGGCCGTAACTTATCTGCCCGAGGCACAGGCGCTGGAGACCAACGCCCAGAAAGTGCTGGCCCAGAAGGCCGAAGCGCGCAACGGCGGCAACTAACGATTCATTGAGGCGATTAGAGAAGCAAAGGCCATCCGGAACCGGGTGGCCTTTGCCGTTTGCGGATTATCTCTTGGCCGAAAAGCTTCGCTGCCTTAGTATCCGAAGTATTCATGCGCTTACTTCCCTACCTTCTCCTGTCCTTGACCTGTATCGCGCAGGCCGCGCCTATACCCGAAAAAACCGCTGCCCCCATTCAAGTCAAGGTCGTTGTCATCGCCATGTTTGAGCAGGGGGCCGACACCGGCGACATGCCCGGCGAACTGCAGTACTGGGTTGAGCGCGACCACCTCGACGCCGTTTATCCCCTTCCAAGCGCTTACCACGACGCGCGCATGAATGCAGACGGCGAACTGGCCATCGTCACCGGCCAGGGAACAGCCCATGCCGCGGCAACGATCATGGCCCTGGGGCTAGACCCGCGCTTCGACCTGACCCATGCCTATTGGCTTATCGCCGGCATTGCCGGCGGCAATCCTGCGCGCGTCTCACTGGGCTCAGCCGTCTGGGCCAACTGGGTCGTCGATACCGATCTTGGCTACGAGATCGACGCCCGCGAAATTCCACCGGACTTCTCGACAGGGAAACTTCCGCTCCGCAAATCCAAGCCCTTCGAGGCACCTGCCACTCCGCTTGAAGGACAAGTCTTCCAAACTAACCGGGCGCTGATGAACTGGGCTTATGCCCTGACCAAATCTGTACCGCTCCAGGACTCCGATCACCTGAAGGAGATTCGGAGCCGCTTCGCTGAAGCAGCAGCACACAATCCGCCGCAGGTACTGACGGGCGATGAAGTCTCCGGCTCAACCTACTGGCATGGCAAGCTGATGAACGACTTTGCCGATAAGTGGATGGACTACTTCAGCAAAGGCGAGGGCAAATTCGCCACAACAGCAATGGAGGATACCGGCACATTGCTATCGTTGCAATATCTCGCCCGCGCCGGGCGCGTGGATGGGCAGCGCGTGATGGTGTTGCGCACAGTGAGCAACTACGACCAGCAGCCGCACGGCACGGATGCAGCGACCAGCCTCTCGAATCAGCGCATCGGGGCCTATGGGGCATATCTGCCTTCGCTGGAGGCTGCTTATACCGTGGGCCACGTGGTGGTGGGCGAACTACTCACGCATTGGAGCAGCTACCGTGATTCTTTACCGGCAATTGTCACGTCCCACTAAGGGACTAAGTCTGGATAAAATCATGGATGGAAATCAAACTACTCCAATCGGAGGTGACGTTTGAATCTCATCCTGATACGCCACGGTGAGAACGAGAAGACAGGTACATTCGATCTGACGTCTCAAGGCAAGCAATTCTCGAATGAGGTTGAACTGTACCTGAGCTGTTTCAATATCCGCAATATTTATGTAACAGGCGATCACGGTGAGGCCACCCTGCGCTGCACCGAAACGATTCGCCCCTACGCCAGCGGAGCCCAAAAGCAGATCAAAGTTCTGCCTCTGCTGGAGATTATCGACGGATGGCGATTCGACAAGACTCCAGGTGAATTCTACGACGTCCTGATCTTCCGTAGCATCGATTTCTCAGTCATGACCGATGATAGCCGGGGCTACTTCTTCGCCAACCTAAAGCCGGAAGACGAGAAGTATCACCGCATCATCGTGTTAAACGGGCTTCTTTCAAAGAGCCCGTTCCAATTTAAAGACAAGATGATCTTCAACACCGGCATCGCATCCCGCAACAGCTAGCTGAACAAATCCTTCATCTTGCTGATCATGTTCCGCGAAGCGGGCTTGTTCTCGACTGCCATGCTGTCGGCCAGTTGACGGACCAGCTCCCGCTGGGTGCGCGAGAGCTTCTTCGGCGTCTGAATCAGGACCTCCACGACCATGTCGCCCCTCCCGCTCTCGTTCAGGTGCGGCACGCCTTCGTTGCGAATACGGAACTGCTTGGCATTCTGCGTTCCTTCAGGAATACGCAGCGTCACCTCGCCATCCAGCGAAGGAATCTGCACTTCGGCACCCAATGCTGCCTGGGGGAAGGAAATTGGCACGACGCAGTGCAGGTCATATCCATCGCGTTCAAAGAAGTCGTGCGAACGAACAGAGAGGATCACGTAAAGATCGCCGCGCGGACCGCCAAACTTGCCAGCCTCGCCTTCGCCTGAATAGCGAATACGCGTGCCATCTTCAACGCCCGCCGGAATCTTGACGTTCATCTTGAATTCGCGTGCGACGCGGGTCTCGCCACGGCAGGTGGTGCAGGGATCGGTAATGACCGTGCCCGATCCGCCACAGTTGCCGCAGGCGCGGGCGACGGAGAAGAAGCCCTGCTGGTAGCGGAGCTGACCGCGTCCCTGGCAGGTAGCGCAGACGGTCGGCCCACGGCCGGAGGAGGTTCCAGCGCCGTTGCACGCGGCGCAGTTTTCACGGCGGCGGACTTTGATCTCGGTCTCCTTGCCGAAAACCGCGTCCTGGAACTCAATGGTGATGTCGTAGCGCAGGTCTTCGCCGCGCTGCACACGCGAACTGCCGCGCCGCTGGCCGCCGCCGAACATCTCTCCGAAGAGATCGCCAAAAATGTCGCCGAGATCGGCCGCATCGGCAAAGGGGCTGCCGCCGTTAAAGCCCGCACCAGTTGCTGCGTGACCGTACCGGTCGTATGCGGCGCGCTTGTCGCTGTCCGACAGAACCTGATAGGCCTCGCTGGCCTCTTTGAATCGCTCCTCGGCCACAGCATCGCCGGGATTGCGGTCGGGGTGATACTTCATGGCCAGCTTGCGATAGGCGGTTTTCAGCTCCGTCTCGCTTGCCTGGCGGGATACCCCAAGGACTTCATAGTAGTCTGCTTTGCTCACTGGATTCCTGGTTGCCATTGTATGTGTGGTGTCCTTGAAAGTCTTGCTTTAAGCTTCAGTCTGTTTGCTATTGGAGACGATTCGCACCAGTGCTGGACGAAGCAGGCGCTCGCGAATCTTGTATCCCTTGCGAATCTCTTCGGCCACGGAGTGGTCGGGCAGATCGTCGCGTTCAATGCTGCCAAGAGCCTCATGCACGCGGGGATCGAATTGCTGGCCGATGGTGGGAACAGCCTGGACCTGTAAGTTGCGCAGCGTCTCGTCCATCTGCTTGACGATCAGCTCCACTCCCGTGCGTAGTTGATCGCCGGAGGCATTGGCCCCCAGCGCTAACGCAAAGTTATCGATGACCGGCAAAAACTGTTCGACGACATTGCCTGTGGCATAGTCGCGAAACTCCTGCTTTTCCCGCTCCTGGCGCTTGCGGGCATTGTCAAACTCAGCCTGCAGGCGAGCCAGCCGGTCCAGCAGTTGGTCACGCTCGGCCTTAAGCTCTGCCAATGCGGCGCTGAGCGCCTCCGCGCTCAGAGTCTCGGAAGTTTCATCGACAAGGCCGATCTTTTTTCCGGACTCCTGCGCACTTTCTTCAACGGTCAAAACATCAGAGTCCGCTGCCTGCGTAACTCCATATTCATTTTCATGCTCTGCCATACGACTCCACCGTGTTCATCCCCTGGGGATGGAATTTTCGACTGCAAAACTTGGCGCTGAATGAGAAATCGGAATTGAGTTCTCGAATATGCCTATCGCCACAATATGCGGCCTTATTGCGGCGGCCCTTCCAGCACCCTCTCCGAGAGCCGGGCTATGTAGCTGACCGCCTGAATCATCTCCTGATACTGCATGCGGGTCGGAGCGATCACCGCTACAGTGCCCATGCTTTCCGCTCCGAAACGGGTAGGCGCACCCACCAGCACCAGATCCGGCATAGCCGGCATGGATTCTCCTACTCCTTCGATGCCGCCGAGGCCCACAACGACGCGAACCTCATGCTGCTGGACATCTTGCCGAACATCGACATACGCATTCAACAGCTCGACCAGGCGCTGCTTTGCTTCGAGAGCGACCAACATCTGGCGTAGCCGCTCGCGGTCCAGCTCTCCGGCCAGCAGGTTGGCCATGCCTTCCACATAGATCAACGGCGACGACGCATCCGCCGCCAGTGCGCCCTGCCGGCAAAGCTCTTCAAGAGCGTGAAGGCGGCTTTGATATTCGGCACGCTCGGCTTCAATGCGGCGGCTGACTTCGGTACGAATCCGGTCAAGCACCCAGCCGCGGAAGTTTTCATTCAGATAGCGTGCGGCCAGCTCCAGATCGTTGTAGCTCAGTTCCCGGTCGATGGTGAGTATCCGATCCTGCACCGAACCGGCGCGCGTGACCAGCACTGCCAGAACCCGGCCCGTGGCCAGGCGCGAAAAATGAATGTGCTCCAGGATCGGCGACGCCGTCGCGCTGGCCACGGCGACACCCAGGCCGCTTGAAAGCAAGGCCAGGACATGCGAGGTGCGTTCCAGGTACTGGAGAGGTGAATTGACCCCGCTGAAGCTCTCCTCGATCTGCTCCCGGCGCTGCTCGCTCAACTGGCCGATCGGTGCTGCGGAGCTTCCATGAGCGGCTTGCTGCAACTGGGCAACGTGATAGCGGAAAGCCATTGGCGTGGGCAGACGGCCTGCCGAAGTATGCGGCTGATCCAGCAGCCCTGCATCGCCAAGCGAAGCCATCACGTTGCGGATCGTGGCCGAGCTCAACCCTTCCCTGTTTTCAAAATAACGAGCCACCGCCTGCGACGAAACCGGTTCCCCAGTGGCGATGTAAATCTCGATGATGGCTGTAAGCACCAGCCGCTCTCGTGGGCCGACGCGAAACTCGTGCATTCCGCAACCTTTCGGGTAACTTACTGTTTTACTTGGACTTACCGTCAAAAACAGACCTGATCACCCTCTTTTATTCTAGCAGGGTGTGAGGGAGTGTCAACAATGGCCGCCAGCCGCGCTCTCATCAATCAGACCGATCTGGTCAGCCGCAGCATTCTTTCAAGTCGCTTCAGAATCATCCAGAACGTGCTTTTCGGGTAACATGCCCTGATGCAAAATTCTGGCGATGAAAGTATCACCATCGATCACCCGATAAAAGAAGACATGTCTTTCGTGTTCGATGCGCAGATAGCCTGCCCGCACGACTTGGCACGGTCTGCCGATCTGGGGATTGAGAGCGATGCGCTCACAACAATCCAACAGGCCTGTAATGTAATGTATGGCCTGTTCAGGACCCCACGTATCCATTGTGTAGTCTGCGATCGCGTCGAGATCCACCTCAGCGCGATTTGAGAGCCGGTACCCAACCATTTATCAGCTTCGGGGCGCGTTGGCTACACGCTGGCGTATCCGCTGCTGGATGCGCTCAAGGACCCCATCAGGCGCGATGCCGCTCGCTTCGCCAACGAGAATCGCTTCCCTGAGAGCAAGCAATCGAGACTCCTGCTCCTGCTCGTCCCGCTCCAAAGCCCGCAGGCCGGCGCGAATAACCTCGCTCGCATTGTCGTATCGGCCGCTTTCGATTTTTGAGGCGACAAACTGATCGAGTTCAGAGGTCAAATTGACATTGCGGGTAGGCATCGCGCGTCTCCTGCAACAAGTTTAGGCTTGATTGGCAAATATTGCCAATCAAGCCTCGAGCGAGTTAGAGAATCAATTTCATTACGAAACTGAAGTATCTTTTACTCATATGGACCTGTTTGAAATCGACGTATCGTGCCGCCCGTTTTCACCCAAAAGCCTGCGCTGCCTAGCCGTTCGTCTGCTGTCCATGGGGATCTTGCTTGCGGCCCTTTGTGCTATCGAAGCGTATGCCGCAACGCACCCTAAGGCAACGGCAAGCAGCGGAAATACGAAGGAAATACCTGAGCTGTTGGCTTGGCGGGCTGATCGCGCGCAGCAGCTTTCCGCGCCGGATGGGTGGCTGTCGCTGGTTGGACTGGAGTGGCTGAAGCCAGGCAAAAATACGATTGGGCTCGCTGCCGACAGCGGGGTTCGGCTGAAAGGCCACGCGCCTGAACATCTCGCGGTGATTGATGTCGAAGGAGGCCAGATACAGTTGACAGCTCCCGCAGGCGGCTTCCCTGCCCATCTGCTGGTGAATGGACAACCAGCTCAGGAAGGCCCTCTTCAGTCAGACGATACCCGGGCGACGGTGCTTTCCGACGAGAACCTGACCATGGTTGTGCTGCACCGCGGCGATCGCTTTGCCTTGCGAATCAAGGACGCGCTTTCGCCCACACGCCTCGCATTCAGGGGTCTGCACTGGTATCCCCCCGACCCCAAATACCGGATCAAGGCTAAGTGGATTCCTTTCAATCCTCCGCATACAGAGAAAATTCCCACGGTGATTGGAACGACATTAAATCTGCCCGCGCCGGGGCTGGCTGAGTTCACTTTGAACGGCAAGACGATTCAGATTGAGCCGATTCTTGAGGATGCGAGCTCGAAGGATCTCTTTTTCATTCTGCGCGATGCCACCAGCCATACGACAACCTACGAGGCATCGCGATTTCTCTACACCGAGTTCCCCGATCACGGCTTGGACCAGCCGGGTACGCTGACGCTGGACTTCAACCGGCTGCAGAATCCGCCCTGTGCGTATACGCCGTACGCCACCTGCCCGCTGCCGCCGTACATCAATCGGCTGGCGATTTCCATCCCAGCGGGCGAACAGCGGTATACGCAATAGTCTCTTGAAATTGTTGCGGTTGTGCGCATTCGGGATTCACGTCAGGCCTGAAACCGGCTTCGGTAAGCCTCTGATGTTTCGATTAGAAACACCGTCTGGCCGGCCGTGACGAGCAGGTCTTGATCGCCGCTGACCAGGACGTCGGCTTGTCCACTCTGGGCTAGATCAAGAAAGATCTGATGCTCTGTGTCGCCGCATGTGGCAGGACATCTGGAAAACACTTCGACCTGCTCACAATACGGAAGATACTCTGCGAGAAGCTCAAGGCGATCTTCTTGAGAAAGCTGGAATTTGGGATAGCACAGAACACGGTTGATTTCAGCCGCAGTCGCTGCCGAAATCAACGAAACACAGGCATTGTCTGCCCAATGCGCTCTTAACCAGGCGAGACGTCCATTTGCAAACAAGAGCGCGGATACGACAACGTTCGTGTCAAAGACTACGCGCAAACTCAAGCGACTTCGCCTGTCCCTCGCGACCAGGAAATGGCGTCGGTTACATCTCGCTCCTCAATCCCCAACTGCACGAGCTGCTTGCGCACTTCGTCCGCACGGCTTTGTTTGAGAGGACGAAGTGTGATCGAGACCCCATCGGTACTGACATCGAAGTACTCGACGCCAGAGAAGCGGGTCGCAACGGCCTTGGGAAGTGTGAGCTGATTCTTGACCGTCATTTTTGCAAGCATTTCGCCATCCAAGGAAACAAGGAAATCTTATTATGGTTAGCTGATTTCCACAACGTCGCCGCTGCGTGATGCGGCTTCTTCAGCCCGCTCAGTCAGCTTTCGCGCGACTTCATAGAACTCGGCAGCCAGCGGCGAATCCGGGCCGGCGAGGGCTACGGGCAGGCCGCGGTCACCGCCTTCGCGAATTGCCGGAACCAATTCGATTGAGCCTAAAAACGGCACGTTGAACTGTTGCGCTGTGCGCTCGGCTCCCCCTTTGGAGAAGATGTCGATGACCTGACTACAGTGCGGGCAGGTGAAGTGGCTCATGTTTTCGACGATTCCGAGGACTTCGACGTTGACTTGAGCGAACATTTCCAAGGCTTTACGGGCATCCTGGAGGGCTACGTCGCTGGGCGTGGAGACGACGACTGCGCCGGTGAGCGGAACGGTCTGGACAAGCGAGATGACGACATCACCGGTGCCTGGCGGCAGGTCGACGATGAGGTAATCTAACTCATTCCATTCGACTTGCTGCAAAAATTGGCGAATGATCTGGTGCAGCATGGGGCCGCGCATGACCATCGGTTTATCACCGGGCGAGATGTAGCCGATGGAGATGGTCTTGACGCCGTGGGTGATATTGGGCTCGATCTGGTTGTTGGGACCGACTTTGGGCTGGGCACTGGAGCCCATCATCAGCGGGATATTTGGCCCGTAAATGTCTGCATCGATTAGACCTACCTTATTACCCATGCGGGCCAGAGCGATGGCCAGATTGACGGCGACAGTGGTTTTGCCGACCCCACCTTTGCCGGAGCCGACTGCGATGATCTTTTCTACGCCGGGCAGCGGAAGCGGCGCCGGGGGTATTGAATGTCCATGTGCCATGAGAGTTTTCCTTCGTGTTGCGGTGTGCGTGTCTTTTTCGTTTTGCGACTGAGAAGTTACGTTAAAAATACGACGTTCGTAGAGTAAAAATGCGGCGGCCGAAGAATATCGATTCGACCGCGAAGAAAAACGATGCAACGAGCAAGGTTAATAGCGCTCATCCCTTGCCTGGGCGTACGCTTCCGGGACTGGCGGGGACGAGCTTGGCGCGCTTGCGCCGTTCGGACTCGGCCTCACGGTTTTCGCGGCGTCGCTGGGCTCCTTCATAGCGCCGGCGCTCGTCTTCGGTTTCGGGCACCAGCTGCGGAACCGGGACGGGATGGCCGGAGGGATCGATGGCCACGAAGACCAGGTAGGCGCTGGCCACGTGACGGTACTCTCCGGCCTGGGTATGTTCGGCGAAGACCTTGACGCCGACTTCGACGGATTTTGAAAAGGCCCGGTTGACGCTGGACTTGAGAATCAGCAGGTCGCCGACGTGGACGGGCTGGATGAAGTCGATGTGGTCCATAGCGGCAGTGACGACGTGGGTGCGGGTATGGCGGTAGGCGGCCATGGCCCCGACGAGGTCGATGAAGTGCATGAGGCGGCCGCCGAGCAGGTTGCCCAGGGTGTTGGTGTCATTGGGCAGGATGAGCTCGGTCATCTCCGATTGCGACTCGGAGACAGTGCGCGCTGCTGGCTCGGCCGGACAGGCGGCGATTGGGTCGGCTTCAATCATGGTTGGTCTTGCTCGCCTTTCGCGCCAATGGCCAGCGGCTACACTGGGATGGGCGGCCGCTCCTAAATGGAAGCGACTCTATTCAGTTTCGGCAATCGGGCTGGATTTCGCAAATGACGGATGAGACGGCGGAGATTTGAATGGACAAGCTGGCGGGACTGAACGAGATTTTGACGGTGGACCCGAACAACGCCTTTGCCCGGTATGGGCTGGCGATGGAATACGTGAACCGGGGCGAGATTGCGGCGGCGCTTCAGGAATTCGACACGCTGGCGGCGGCGCATCCGGACTACACGGCTGGCTATTTTATGGCGGCGCAGGCTCTGGCCAAGGAAGAGCGGGTGCCGGAGGCGATCGAGCGGCTCCATGCCGGGATTGCGAGCGCGCGGCGGACGGGCAACAACCATGCGTTGAGCGAGATGCAGGGGATGCTGGACGAGCTGGACCGGTAGGGCATCTTGATTACGCGTCTTAAACGCGAGATTTGGTAGACCCGGTGCCAGGTCAATAGATGTTCAAGTCCGATGGTATCCGCGTGTCGGGGAGAACATCGCTCAATTGCACGCCTGCTTCGGATGCGATCAGCAGGCGCAATGAAGAAAGTACATCGTCTCCCGCCGATCCTCCATGATGCGTTGCAAACACTGCATAGTTTCTCGCCAAGATGGCTTTCGCTAGATCTCCAACTGTTTCGCAGCCAAAAGGTAAAGACCGGGCCAATGGTCTGCAAGCGAAAATAGCTGGAAGAACCAACAAAAAACTGAAGGCAATCAGTCCTGTCCAACCGAGTTTGAGTCCGAGGAACTCCTTTGCGCAGACGAGGAGTGTAACTGGAGCGATGAGACAGAGCAGGAGGATGCCGCGAGGAAAAGCCAGTCCAGGAAACTCAATTTCAAGGTGCTTCTGCATCGCACGCCACGTTTTTTCACGTGATCGCCAAGGCAACAATTGTCTAAGAGGTGTAGTCGGACGGACCGATTTTGAGGGGATATCAAAGAGGTCAGCAAGCGTCTTTCTGAGCTTGTAGAAGATAGCTGCAGACAGGCACTTCTCATTCGGTGAATAATCCGCGAGCTTGCAAATGCGCTCCGCAAGTTCAGAAACCCGAATGCCGGCTAGCGAGTAGAAATCACCCAGGTCTACTCCAAACGATCGTTCAACCGATTCAAATAGATCCCATGTGTCTTCACCGACTGCATTTGGATCGTCGGGTTTAATACCATCAAAGAGTGACATAAGCAATCTTGATTGATGTCTATCATTGTAGCTGCGTATGCGGAAGACGGTTGGATTCCATGAGGGATATTCTGGTCAGAGATCGATGGAAATATTCCTACCGGGATGAAGCTCCGGTCGTAGTGATGGCTTATATGCGGGGGGTTCCCCCCGGCCTCCCTCCGGAATGACATTGGTAGAGTGTCCCGATTCTGCATCTCAGAAGCGAGATATTGGCCGCGATGAAAAGCAGGTCCTTCGCTGCGCTCAGGATGACAAGTTCTTTAGTAGGAAATGACAATTTCGGCTAGTAGGGAATGACAATTTCTGCAACGTATGTCGGGTGGTGAATGAATATTTCTGAGAGCTACGATTACCTGGTTCGGGCGCGGCGGGATTTGTGGGCGGCGCTGGAGGCTGTGCCGGACAAGGCGCTTTCGAACCCGTTGCTGCAGGGCGACCGGTTTCACTCCATCAAAGACCTTGTGTTCCATATTCCCGATGTGGAAGACGGCTGGATTCATGGGGACATTCTGAAGGATGAGCCGGTGCAGAAGAGCTTTGCCGCGGTGCGGGAGAGCGAGGGCGGGCCGGTGTACGCAAATTTTCCGCTGGGGACGTTGCTGGAGTATTGGCGGGCGGTAGAGACGAGCACGCTGGAGTATCTGAAGACTCTGACCGACGAAGAGCTGAAGCGCGTGGTGACAGTGGAGGACTGGGCGGATAAAAAACTTACGGTGGATGGAGTGCTGTGGCACGTGATGATTCACGAGATGCGGCATACGGCGCAGATCAGCGTGTTGCTGCGGATGCAGGGGATCAAGCCGCCGTATCTGGATTTGTTGAATTATTTATAGGGATGGATGAAAAGCGCTCGGGCCCATCGAGGGCCCTCGAAACGCTTCGAGAAGCCTCTATTCCGGAGCCTGATGGCTCCGGCTCCCTCCGGGTTTACTTCCTTCATACAAGATTGCCGACAACACCGCTTGCAGCAGATTCCCTTCGGGAATGACAGACATAAAAACGGTTCGTGCTTTGCACGAAATTGGACCATGTCTCAGAAGCGAGAGATGTGGCACACAATGTTCCGGATCGGTCGTTTGCGGCAACCCACCCTAGCCACAAAAACAAAGGCGTGGCGAGGGTGGGGCACCCATTTGTGGTCATACTTTTTGTGGTCATACTTTTATGGTTTGAGGGTGGAGGAGGGTATGGTGACTGAGCCCATTCTGCCGGAGTTGCTGTCGACGACGATGATGCGGACGGAACCGAGTTTCGATTTCGGTTCGACGGCGTGCTGGTAAGGAATGCCTGCGGGCATGCCGCTCTCGTAGCTGGACTGTTTGAGAGAGAGGCGCAGGGTGTCGCCGGAGACTTCGGCTTTCTGGGCGGCATCGTCGCGCTGGGCGATGAAGATGTAGAGGTCGTCGGTCCAGCGGTCTGCGTTTTGCCTGAGAGCGAGTCCGGGGAAGCCGATGCGCAGCTTGACCGTGCTGTGGCCGGTGGCTGAGTCTTCCGCAGGTACGGCGCGGACGCTGAGCTGAATGCCACGCGCGTCCTGCGGGCTCCAGACTGCATCCTGAAAACGCTGCTTCGTCGTAGCGGCTTCTTCGTTGTAGAGGTAGCCGTTGCGGTAGCGGAGCTTTACGTCTTTGCGGCCTGAAATCTTGACCTGCAGGGTGTGGAATTTGTTGTCGGCGGGGGTGTCGGGGTTGAAGCCGATTTCGTAGAGGGCTTCAGACTCCTGCTCGATGCTGTCGAGAGTGGCTTTGAGGTCGCTGCCTTTGTTGACGGCGCGGCCTCCGGTGGACTCGGCGAGGAGGCGGACGGAGCTTTGGATGGCGCGGGTGTTTTCGAGCATCTGCTCCTTGATACGGCCTCCGGTGTCACGCGGCAAGTGAGCTCCGCCCGGGACACTGTTTGCAGTGGCGACCGGATTGAGCCCCACCTCGGCGTTGGCGAGGGATGCGTCGATGGCGTTGCCTTGAACGGCAGAGGCATCGACGGCGTAGAGGGCCATGTGGGCTTCATTGAGCGCTTCACGGGTACGCAGGAGCGCCTGCTGTGACTGGGTCTCGCCTTTCTCTTTACTGACGGCCTGATCGGACCAGTCTTCGAGGACGCTGTCGCCTGAAATCCAGATAAGGCTCTTGTGCCCGGCGACTGGTGCGAAATGCCGAGCGAGAGCGATCATGCTGCCGAGGGCATAGCGAAGAGGGTTGTCGCCCATCTGGCGCAGCTGAGGGTCAACGGAGTTGATATAGTCGGGCGCCTGGATGGTGTTGCCATTGACGCTGTTCAGGTCTTCAGGATTGCGAACGGTGTCGAACTGCTGCTTGTTGCGGTTTTCGAGATCCTGGGCATGTGAGACGGAGGCGGCAGAGGGTATCCAGGCGGCGAGCCTGGCCTGGAGGAGTGCATGGTCAGTGGTGACGTCGAGAATGGTGCGAAAACCGTGCTCGTTGAGAGCGTAGAGAGCGACGCGCGCATCGGGGTGTGCTGACTTGAGGAAGCGGTCAATCTCGACGCGGGCGCGGTTGAGGTCGAGATAGGGGAGATGGCTCTCGTCCATGAGAAGGAGCAGTAGGTCAGAGTTGTCCTCGGCCTGAGCAGGAGCAGCCTCGTTGGTGAAGATGTCGGTTGGGTCGGACGGGCGAGCGGGAGCCACGTTGGTGGAAGCGTGATGAAAGGCTCGGACCTGCTGCCTGCGGCCGTTGTCGTAGATCTCGATATCTTCAGGCTTGAGGTCGGCGATGGGCTTGTTGTGCTTGTCGATGGCGACGAGGCCGAGATCGACGAGGCGAGTGGTGACTTTGAGGGTGAAGTTACTGTCGGCTTCCGAACCGGACGCCGCCGTAGATGGCGCTCCACTCATGCCGGGGAGGCCGTTGACGTCACGGACGAGGATTTCTTCATCCGACTCTTCAGGGTTGGGAGCGCGCGGCGGGATAACGGCGGCGGTTTCAGTTGCCGGAGTTGGCTGGGCAGGTGTGGACTCGGCGGCTACCGGGACTGGAGTAATCGCCGACGCCGGAGTATTGGCGGCTTCTTGGGCGGAGGCTGGAGGCTGGCTTGGCTGATCGGGCTTGGCGTCTTCAGCGTTCATTACGAGCGTAGCTTCAGAGCCGAAGCGGCGATAGTCGACGAATCTGACGTCGTTTAACTGCTGCTCGACGGCATGTACGACAGCAGCGATCGGACTGGATTGCAGGAGAGTATCTGAAAAAAAGATGGAAACACTGCGCGTAGGACAGATATGTAATTCGGGGCCTATCTGCACCGGGCCGTATTCGACCATCATGTCAGCCTTATGCACTGGATTGTCACGAGGCAAATCAGCTTGAATGGTGATTCGAAGGATGGTGCCGGTATCGGGGTCTATGGTGAGATACCCGTGATAACCGACCGCCCCGCGTGCAGGCTGTGTGCCATCCTCCTTGACCTGCCCTTTGGACACACCCTCGCCATTGCGCGACCCATAACTGCCGCCAACCGGTTCGCCCAAGGTCTGATCTTTGAACGCTACGCTGTAATGTGAATTCGGACGATCCACAATGAACTGAAAGACCGCGACTGGCTTGCTCTCTCTCTGCTCCCAATGCGACCACTTCAGCCTACCCCTCGCGGCATCGACGAGAACAATTTCGAGGATAGGGCCAAACTCGCCCCAGGAGGTCAGACCCAGATCAGGGGCCGCCGGCAGCCGGCTCTTATGATCTCGCTTTGCGGAAGCTTTTGATGAAGCCGTGTTTTTCTGTCCGGCAGCGAGCGAAGGGTCGTCGGTTTCGCGTCCGTCTCGAAAGGCCACAGGCGCCTGGGCCCGCACTCTGAACTTGAGCCCGGCTTGCATGTAGCCCGCGTAGTGCTCGGTCTGCCGGGTAGCCAGGAAGTCGGGCAAGGTGTGCAAAGTCCGCGCCACATAATGGATCGTTTGCGAGAGCATGAACTTCTGCGCTGCCACATCAGGGACGGGCCGTGCAGGAATTTCACTTGCGGGCGGATCGAGGAAAACCGAAGCGTCCGCGATTGCGCGGAGCATTTGCTCTGTTTTAGAACCGGGACTGGCTGAAAGCAATTGCTGAAGCGATGACTCATTCAACCGTGCAGCTAACTCGATGTCACCCAATTGTTCTGCGATTGAGTCATCTGTCTTGTGCGCAGCGATCGCGGAATTCAGTAGTTGTTGCAGCTGGTCGGCGGTAATCCGCCTGGCTGCGCTAGCGGAAACCGGAAGCAACGCAAGGACGGAGAGAAACAATAACCCGATACGTAGCTGCCCGCTGTTGTCCATGTGCATAGGTTACCGCCATTTCGGCTGCATTCGAACTGTACAACCGCGAAGGTTCGCGAGACAAACGATCGGTGCAGGTCTCACTTTTGCTGCAATTTTCACCCGGCGAGAACGGCTTCTGTCTCCTGGCCGGAATCTTTAGGGCTGGTCGTCTACTCTAAAGGAAATCCCTGGGAGGATGCATGGCTCACTCTGCACCGTTGCCTCTGACGCTTGGCGAACTTCGCTCGAGCCGTCTTTATTCGGAAGCTCGCATGGCGCACCGCACCGTCAAGGACGAGATGCGGGAGAATCTGATTGCTCGTCTACGTTTGAAGCAGCCACTGTTTGAAGGCATTGTGGGCTACGAAGACACGGTGGTGCCGCAGGTTGCGAATGCAATTCTGTCGCGGCAGAACTTCATTTTGCTGGGGTTGCGGGGGCAGGCCAAGAGCCGCATTCTGCGCGCGCTGACAGGACTGTTGGATGCGCAGACGCCGTATGTGGCGGGATGCGAGATTCGGGACAATCCCTATGCGCCGCTGTGCCGGCGCTGCAAGCTGCTGATTGCGGAGCAGGAAGAAGCGACTCCGATTGCGTGGCTGACGCCGGAGGATCGGTATGTGGAGAAGCTGGCGACGCCGGATGTGACGGTGGCTGACCTGATCGGCGATCTGGATCCGATCAAGGCGGCGCGCGGCGGCCATGACCTGGCCAGCGAGTTCACGATGCATTACGGACTGTTACCACGGGCGAATCGCGGCATCTTTGCGGTGAACGAGCTGCCGGACCTGGCTGGGAAGATTCAGGTGGCGCTGTTCAACATTTTGCAGGAGGGCGATGTTCAGATCAAGGGCTACCCGGTGCGGCTGGCGCTGGATGTGGCGCTGGTCTTTAGCGCCAATCCTGAGGACTATACGGCGCGGGGCAAGATTGTGACGCCGTTGAAAGACAGGATCGGGTCGGAGATTCGCACGCACTACGCGGCGACTGTCGAGGAAGGCATTGCCATTACGCAGCAGGAGGCTTGGACGGAACGCGGTTGGGGCCGCGATCTAGGGTCGTTGAATATTCCGGTGTTCCTGCGCGAGGTGGTGGAGCAGGTGGCTTTTATGGCGCGCGATGACCGGCGGGTGGACAAGAAGTCCGGCGTGAGCCAGCGGCTGCCGATTTCGACGCTGGAGCTGGTGGTTTCAAATGCCGAGCGGCGTGCCTTGATGCATGACGAAAAACTGGTTGTGCCGCGCATTACCGACCTCTACGCAGCGCTGCCGGGCATTACAGGAAAGCTGGAGCTGGAGTACGAAGGCGAGCTGCGCGGCGCGGACACGATTGTGCGCGAGATACTGCGCAATGCGGTGGCGCGGGTGTACGACAAGTATTTCAGCGAGACCAACACACAGCAGATCGAACAGTGGTTTCATCTGGGCGGGACGCTGCAGGTGGATGACTCGGACTCTTCGCGGGAGATTGTGAAGAATCTGGGCGAGATTCAAGGGCTTATCGAAAAGCTTGCGCCGCTGGGCGTCAAGGCTAAGGATGAGCCGGCGGTCATCGTTGCCGCGGCGGAGCTGCTGTTGGAAGGCCTATATGCGCACAAGAAGCTGAGCCGCAGCGAGGAGCGCGGTTTCAGCGCTCCGGAGAAGATGGCGCGCCGGGAACAGAGGCAGGCTGCGGAGAATGAGGATCAGCAGTATGAGGACTGGCAGCAGCGGCGATCGGGGCGGCGGGGGAATTTCAACTAGCAACTGACTGGGCCGTGGGCCGGAGATTGTATCTCCCACCCTTCGCAAAATGCGCGAAGGATGGGGCACCCGGAGGTTCGTTCCCTAACTGAATGATCGAGAGGTGCGGAGCGTCATGAAGCGGATTCGATATACGAAGTACAACGGCGAGCTGGCCGGCGACATGGATCTTGAGGATCTGATGCAGCAGCTTTCCGATTTTCTGCTTGACTCCGGCTTTCACGATCCCATGGCGCAGTTTCAAGAGCTGGATGGAGAGCATACGCTGGAGAATCTGCGCGAGGCGTTGCGGCAGGTCTTGGAGCTGGGCGAGTTTGAGCAGGATATTCGCGAGCGGCTGGACCAGATGGCGGCTGAAGGGGAGATCGACCGTCTGATCGAACAATTGCTGGAGCGAATGCAACAGCAGGATTACATTCGCATCGACCAGCCGAGCAATGATCCATCACGGGCTGCGAGCAGTCCGGGCGACGTGGGCGAGGGTGAGACTTCGGCACGCTTTGAGGTTACGGACAAATCGCTGGATTTTCTGGGCTACAAGACACTCCAGGATCTGCTGGGATCGTTGGGGCGCGCGAGCCAGGGACGGCATGATACTGCCCACCAGGCGACCGGCGTAGAAGCCAATGGATCGACGCGGCCGTATGAGTTTGGCGATACGCTGAACCTCGATGCCAATGCCACGCTGGCGGCGGCGATGACGGCTCATGCCGCGCAGTCGAATGGCAACGGAGCGACGTGGCCGATCGAGGTAGATTATCCGCATCTGCATGTGCAGCAGAGCGACTATCAATCGACCTGCGCGACGGTGGTGATGCTGGACTGCTCGCACTCGATGATCTTGTATGGCGAGGATCGTTTCACTCCGGCCAAGCGCGTAGCCATGGCGCTTTCGCATCTGATCCGCACGCAGTATCCGGGCGATACGCTGAACGTGGTGCTGTTTCACGACTCGGCAGAAGAGGTGCCGGTGTCGCAGATTGCGCGTGTGAAGGTTGGCCCGCATTACACGAATACGCGCGAGGGATTGCGGCTGGCGCGCAGCATTCTGAACCGGCAGCGCAAGGAGATGCGGCAGATTGTGATGATCACCGACGGCAAACCTTCCGCGCTGACGCTGCCGGATGGACGCATTTACAAAAACGCATTCGGACTCGATCCGCTGGTGCTGTCTGAGACTCTGGAAGAGGTGGCGCGCTGCCGGCGTGCGGGGATCATGATCAATACGTTCATGCTGGCGAGCGATCCGGGGTTGGTGCAGTTTGTACAACGGGTGAGCGCGATGTGCCGGGGGAAAGCTTACTTCACCACGCCGCAGACGCTGGGCAACTACCTGATGATGGACTTCATGAGCCGCAAGATGAAGACGGTGCATTGAGGCCCGGCGTCACGAAGCCTACTTGGCGGAGGACGGTTTAATCGCGGCCAGCATCTCCCTACGCAGGATTGCGTTGATGCGCGATTGATAACCTTTGCCCTGCGATTTAAGCCAGGCGAGGACGTCGGCATCGACACGTGCGGTTACCTGTTGCTTTACCGGGCGGTAAAAGCCGCCGCGCACAGCGCTCTTCCATTGCTCGTCAGTCCATTCCGGCATGTCGGTGGTATTGATCTCGCTGTCAGGACGCGCTGCGAGGGCCTTAATTTTCGCTCGCTGCTTCTCCGTAAGTGGAGGCAGTTCGCTCAGTTTCGATCTAACAACCTTCTTCATAGCTTTTCCTTTCTATTGAGGTAGCTCTCCGAGCCGAAATGATTCGAACGCACTCCATTGGGGTCTCGAGTTCAAGATCGTCCCAGGTGGTATGCACGATCAGCAACAACAGCACGCCATCGACCATGCCGAAAGTCTGCCATCGCTCTTCGCCAGACACAATCCGGTCGATACGCGAGACACGCAGTGGGTCGCGAAAGGCTTCTCTGGCAAATTCGAAACTGATCCCATGCTTGCGTTGATTGATGCGATTTTTCGCTTCATCCCACTCGAACTGAATTTCATACACAACATAATTGTAACTACATTTTTGCAATGACGCAATCAATCAATGAGCGAACTGCGTTGTGGATTTAAAGTACTCATCCGCGAAGGCAATGTAACGCTGCCAGTCTTCGAGGAGCATGTCGTGTTTGCCTGGGCGGCAGTAGTAGCGAATATTGTTGCCCATGAGCTTGCCTACCTGAAACTTTGCATCGGCAGGTATGCCTTCCTGGCCGAAGAGGCGGTAGACTTCGCTGGCTGCTCGTGCGGATTCGAATTCGCCTTGCGGATCGGAGAGTGGATCGTCCTGCGCGCTGGCGATGAACAGAGGTCGCGGCGCAATGAGCGAGAGCAGCAGATGACCGTCGAGCGGATACTGCTGCGGCCTGCCGTTGAAGGCATGAAAAGCGGGCGAAAACCAGTAAGGAAAGGCCACGTTGAGATGCCAAATGGTCTCGCCTGCTTCGCGATGCGAGAGCCCGGCGCCTCCCTGCCCTGACTCATTGGAGATGACCATGGCGAAGCGCTGATGCGGGCCCTGATCCTGCGCGGCAGCCCAGAGAGCGGCTTTGCCCATGCGCGAATGGCCGGTGAGGATGATGGCGTGCGGGTCGATCTGCGCGGCAAGCTCTGAGTCGGTGGCGAGATAGTCGGCGACGCGGGTAAGGCCCCAGGCCCAGGCTCCGATAGCACCCCAATCATCGAGATCGGGCATGTACTGGCCGGGCTTGAAGAAGAGAGGACGAATGCCGTAACCGATGCCGGTGGCGAAGTCGGGCTCGATGTCGCCGGCATAGAGTGTGGCTGCGGCATAGCCTGCTTTGACGATGGCCTCGAAGGGCCACTTGCCTGCATCGCTGCCGCGGGCGGCTTCTGCGGGAGGATGATGGACGTTGACCTTTAAGGCGCCGAGGAGCGAGAAGCCGGTTTCTGCAGGGTCGGGAGTCCAGACATTGTTCGGATCGACGCCCGGATCAGTGGTGGTGGTTACGTTGCCGTCGAAGTTCAAACCGATGAAGACCGGTACGGCGTGCTTTGGATGCGCGGGCAGATAGAGGAGCAGGTGCAGATCGCGGGTGAGCGACGCGGTGCCGATGGTGAGCGTGATCTGTTTACGAATGGCTGTGCCGCCGAGCGCGGCCTTATCTTCAGAGGTCACGCGGGCGTGGATCGGCAGCTTCTGCGCGGGCGTGCGGCCGTAGACACTCTCCGCGAAATCATGCAGCAGCTCAGGGCGGCGCTGGGAGTTGAAATCCGTAGGATTTGCAATATGTTGACCGTTGCGCGTGACGAGAGAGTCTGGCCAAGCCGGATTTGCCTGGGCTTTCGTCACTCGATCTGTTTGCGTTTGACCGCAGCAAAGCAGCGCAGCGCCGTTGAGCAGAGCGACGCCGATAACTTGCCATCCAGCATTTGAGATCCGCGACATATGCCCTTTCGCGCAGACGGTGGGTGTACTCGAATGCGCTTGAAAGAGCGAGTCTACTACGGCGGACTCAGAAATTTGATTCGTCCGTGATGTCGCTTCGACCATTTGTGTGAACCCACCCTAGCCACAAAAACAACGGCGTGGCGAGGGTGGGGCACCCTTGGGTCATGCACAGAGCGTGGATTTGTCTACTTAAAGCGACGCGCCCAACTCTTTGCGCACTGCTGGGGCGACTTTGGCGCCGAGAATTTCGATGGCTTTCATCATCTTGGCGTGAGGCAAGGTGGCGACGGTCATCTGGAAGTCGAGGCGCGCGATGCCGCCGAGAGCTTCGTTGGTGTAGAGGATTTTCTCGACTACTGTTTCCGTGTCGCCGATGAGGAATGCGCCGGTAGGGCCGCGCGTGAGATCGAATTGCGCGCGCGTCGTCGGTGGCCAGCCACGCTCTTTGCCGATGTTGGAGAAGCTGACCTGATAGCCCGGATAGAAGTCGTCCGCGGCTTGTTGCGTCGTATCTCCGAGAAAGCCGAGCATGTGGAGGCCTACTTTGAGTTTCTCCGGAGCGTGGCCGGCGCGGGCGCCTGCTTCACGATAGAGATCGATGAGAGGGCGAAAGCGATGCGGCTGTCCGCCGATGATGGCCACCATGAGCGGAAGGCCGAGGTAGCCTGCGCGGGCAAAGGATTGCGGCGTGCCTCCAACGCCGAGCCAGATAGGCATTTGTTCCTGCAGCGGACGGGGATAGATGCCCTGGCCGGTGAGCGCGGGCCGATGTTTGCCGGACCAGTTGACGGTCTTGTTGTCGCGAATCTTGAGCAGCAGATCGAGCTTCTCGGTGAAGAGGTCGTCGTAGTCTTCAAGCTTGAGGCCGAAGAGCGGATAGGCTTCAGTGAAGGAGCCTCGGCCGGCGACGATTTCTGCGCGGCCCTGCGAGATGAGATCGAGAGTTGCAAATTCCTGGAAGACGCGGACCGGGTCAGCGGCACTGAGCACGGTGACTGCGCTGGAGAGACGAATCTTCTTGGTACGTCCGGCGGCGGCGGCGAGAATGATTGTCGGCGCGGAATCGAGAAACTCGGGACGATGGTGTTCGCCGATGCCGAAGACATCGAGGCCGACCTGATCGGCGAGCTCGATCTCTTCGAGCAAGTTGTTCAGGCGCTCGGTGGGAGGAATGCTCAAGCCAGTTTCAGGGTCTGGAATTGCCGCGGCGAAGCTGTCGATACCGATTTGCATGATGCCTCCAATAATACTTGTTCAAACAGGTAATTTGATGCGCGGCCCATCGCGATTGATTCAAGTTGGCTTTGGACGACTGGATTGGCTAACGCTCTGATGCATGCACGCGGGAAAATTCATCAAAGATAAATTGACAGGCTAAGTTTGCCTCACTACTATTCACACGTTTTTCAGAAGATTCATTGCACGTTTTGAATTTGAAAGTCTGGAAATAGCAGTGCTCTGCTGGGAACACCATTGAACCGCAACACCAGCAGATTCCACCGGGCTACAGCGAGCCCCATCTGTAACAACCCGTGCAGTGAAGCGGCAGCGAGGCTGCGTGCTTCCCCTGCTTCCCTACTCTGCGTCCGGTGCAAGCCGCCAGCCGTTTGTTGGCTCGAGGACCGGTCGCGCAGCTGCAGCGAGGCCGCGCGCTTCAACATGCGCGCGTCGCGGCTTTGCGCGTGAAGGAGAACGATACATGCCCGATCCAACCTTTGAAACAGATGTTCTTAGCGACCTACTCGATGGCGTAACGACCCTGGGCCAGATTTCCGCGGACCAGAAGGTATTTACAACGCTCTATAGTGCTTTTCGCGCCGGCAATCAGGCGGCCTTTCAAAGAACTCTTGCTTCGCTCAACCTGACGATTCACTGTAGCCGCATTTGCGAGTGGATGCGCACCAAGGAATATTTCTTTGTCTGCAACTGGCTGTGCGGCCCGATACGCCCGATCGAGAAACCCAATCTGAGGCTGTTTGCAGAGACGATCGTGAAGATCACCGCGGACCCCGCCGTGGTCAAACAAATCGGAGTGATTTTCGACAAGCGTGACCAGGACGGTTTCAAGAAACTTGTCGAGCAGTACAACCTGGGCAGTTACTGCCGGCTTTTCTGCCATTGGGTATGCGTAGTGCGTTACCGGTTGATTTGTCGCCTGGTTTGTACGATTGGACCAGTTCCACATGTGGACTTCGGCAGCGAATTGCAGGCAGCGGGCCATGTGCTGCGCCAGTTGCTGGCCAACGGCACGGCATTCGACGATGCTGTCGCCGCTTCAAACGCGGGCGATTCAGATAAGCTTTCAGCGGCCATCCGGAAGGCAGGCATCTTTGAACTGTGCTACCTGGCGTGTGAGTGGTTTTGCGCCTGGCGTTGCGCACTGGCGACTTCAACTTTGTGTATTCCGCTTGAGATTCCGGTCATTAAAGACGAGATCGCGGAGGCCTATCAGTTTGCGGTTGCGGCGGTGCAGCTTGGTCAGAATCCCACGGCATTGCAAGGACTGACTACAGCAATTGGAAAAGGCGATTCGGCGGTTTACACGCGGCTGATTACGGACCTGAAGCTGCAGCCATATTGCATCCAGTTCGCATACTGGATATGTGCGTTGCGCTGCTGGCGCTTCTGCAAGCTGGTATGCCCGCCGGTCTTCAACCTGCCGTGGTTTACGCATGTGGGGGATTTCGGAATCATCGGAGACATCAGCACGGCTAACGGCTTGACCACCGTTGCGCGCGGCGGCCATGGCGGCCCGAGCTTCGCCTTTGCGGGCAATCTCAAGCTGCGCGGATTCTGCCCCAAATACGATCCGGCTCACGCTGGCGCACCGATGGCGTACCGTTTCCTGGTGCAGCCGGCCGGTGCGGCTACGCCGACGCCAATCGCAGGCGGGCAGGTGAGTGAAGTACTGGTAGGCACGCGCTACACGCTTTGGAACGGCAATCCGCTTACGCTGCAGTCGGTGCGAATACGGGGGACGGGTGTCACGTCACCGACTCCGCCCACAGTGCCTCCCGGACCCAATCCGCCGGATCATTACATCGTTCCTGATCCGCAGGGGTGGGTGCAGATTGATCTCAATGCTCTGGACGACGGGTTCAATGGCTGGCTGATGGGATTTGCTTCGGCAGCGGTGGTTCCGGGCGGCGATCCACTGCCAGGTACCGTTGCCGGAGTGACTGCGGGAAACCCGCGGGCGGGGACGGATGCGGCGATCATTTTCCAGGCAACGCGCGTGAGCACGATTGCGGCGGTGAATGGCGGAGGCACGCCGGACTACACCAATCAACTGGGCAAGATCCACATCAACAACTGGAGCGAGGTGAACCTGATCGACCTGCTGGAATTCGCTCCCGGAGCCTGCACACCGCTGACGACGGCGCTGCATATCAAATACACGACCGACCATGAACAGATGGCTCATTGGTTCATCGACATGGTGACGGCGGCCGTGGTTTCACCTGCACCGACCTTCCCCAGCGGATCAGGGCCACGGGGCGCCTTTGGAACCAACCCGCAAAATATCATTCCCTGGCCGAATTGCTCTTACCTGGTTCGGCTGCATACACGGTTGTCGATTACCGATGGACTTACCGATGACGGCGACAAGTGGAACTTCAAGACCTTCTGTATCGGGAAGAAGACAGCTCCATAAAACCGCTGTAGACAAACCGCCGGAGACCCGCATGTGAGTCTCCGGCGGTTTGTCGCGTGATTAAGCGCATAGGACTGCGGCTCAATCGAAGACGACGGTCTTGTTGCCGTAGCAGAGGATGCGGTGTTCAAGATGCCAGCGAACGGCGCGGGAGAGGACGATGCGCTCGAGGTCACGGCCACGGGCGACAAGGTCTTCTACCTGGTCACGGTGGGAGATGCGGGCAACATCCTGCTCGATGATGGGGCCATCGTCAAGCACCGAGGTTACATAGTGGCTGGTGGCGCCGATCAGCTTGACGCCGCGGGCGTGCGCGGCATGATAGGGGCGCGCCCCGATGAATGCAGGCAGAAAAGAATGATGCACGTTGATGATGGCGGCGGGATAGCGTGCAACGAAGTTTTCAGTGAGGATCTGCATGTAGCGCGCTAGCACGACGAGTTCCACGCCAAATTCGTGGAGCAGCGCGAGCTGGCGAGCTTCAGCTTCGGCGCGCGTGGACGGCGTGACGGGGATGTATTCGAAGCGAATGCCGTGGAATGCGGCGAGCTTTTCTGCTTCGCGATGATTGGAGACGATAACTGCGATTTCACAGGCCAGTTCATTGGAGCTGACGCGATGCAGCAGGTCTGCGATGCAATGCAGATATTGCGAGCAGAAGAGTGCGATGCGCGGCTTCTGGTTCATGCCTCGGATCTGCCAGTGCATCCCAAGCTCTTCAGCGAGCGGCGTGAAGGCCTGGGTGAAGTCGTCGATACCTGAGTTAGCATTCTCAATCGCCCACTCGACGCGCATGAAGAACAGGCCCAGCTCATGATCTTGATGCTGATCGGCATGGAGGATGTTTGCGCCCTGCAGATAAAGCAGGCCGGAGACACGTGCAACGAGACCCTTTTGATCGGGGCAGTCGATGAGGAGAACAGCGCGGTCGTCGGCTTCAGGCATCCAATCCAGATTAACCGACCTCGGATGGCGATTCGCGGGTTCAGAAAAAAGGCGAATGCCTGACTCGATCGCGTTCTATTCGCGGCGAAGGGCCTCGACGGGATCGACGCGCATGGCGTTGCGTGCCGGGATCAATGTTGCTGCCAAAGCGACCAGCCCGAGCAACAATGCGACTGCAATGAAACTGCCTGGGTCGTGTGGGCCGATGTTGAACAGGAGATGGCTGAGAACCTGTGTGACGGCCAGCGCAGCGCCCAGTCCCAGCACGCCACCTATCGCAATAAGACGTACGCCTTCCAGGGCGATCAGACGGAGGATATTGCCGCGGCTGGCTCCCAGAGCCATGCGCACGCCGATCTCCTGGGTGCGGCGGCTGGCCGTGTATGAGGTGAGACCGTAGAGTCCGATGAGGGCCATGGCCAGGCCGGTGAAGGCGAAGAAGGTCAGCAGGGCTGTTTCGAATCGGGGACCGTCGGCCAGTTTGCTGACTCGCTGGCTCATGGTTTCGATTTCTACGGGGACTGTGGGGTCGATGGTGGCGATTTGTGTGCGCAGCCAGGGCGCGACGGCTGTTGCAGGAAGAGATGTTTCAACGATCAGGACTGAAGAGCGGCCGGGACGATTTGGCATATCACTAGCAACGCTGGGCCTCAACCGGTAGAATTCGGGCTCGCCCGCATCGGCGAGACCTGCATTCTTCACATCTGCCGCTATGCCCACGACTGTCGAGAAGAGCTCGAAGGGCTGAGGCTTAATTCGCTGGCCGATTGGGTTTTCGCCAGGAAACATGCGATTGGCAAGACCTCGACTGAGGATCATGAGATTTTCGTTGGCGTTGCGCTCGGCTTCGGTGAAGTTGCTTCCTTGCACGATGGGAATATGGAGGGCGCGAAAATATTCGGGCGTGACCCAGCGCCAAGCCACCATGCCGCCGGTTCCATCGGTCGACCGTGGCCTGCCTGAGACCTCCATGACCGAGTAAATTCCATCGTGATGCCAGCCTGTCGGGGGCAGCGAATCACTCACGCCGACCGAATCGACGCCGGGCAAACGGCGCACGGCGGCTTCAGCCTGGGTGAAGAATTGCATCTGCTTCTGCGCTGTGTCGTAGCGTTGCGCACCGAGGGAGATGCTGGCGGTGAGAACCGCGTTGGTGGTCATGCCGAGATTCTGTTTTTGCAGGTTCAGAAAGCTGCGCACCAGGAGCGTTGAAGTCGAGAGCAGAACCATGCTGATGGCGATCTGTGCGGCGACCATTCCCCGGCGGGTCAGACCGCTGCGGGCACGGGCGTTTGTGGAACGCGCAGCGATGGCGCGGGGTTTGCCGGCGGCGAAGACGCCGAATGCGATTCCGCAAAGGCAGGCTAGAAGCATCGTAACAACCGCGACGCGCAGATCGAGGCGAGCCTTGTCGAGAAAGGGAATGGCTGTTGGAGCAATGGCGACAAAAAAACGCAGCAGGAGTTCGGCGAGCGCCGAGCCCAGAGCTGCGGCAATCAGCGACAGGAGCAGCGCTTCCGTAAGGGTCTGGCGAGCCAGTCGGCCGCGGCTTGCGCCAAGGGCCGAGCGCACTGCCAGTTCATGTTCACGGGCCGCGCCACGCGCCATCATCAGTCCTGCTACGTTGCCGCACGCGATCAGCAATACTGCAAACACTGCGCCGAGCAGTATCCATGCAACGAGGTGAACGTCGTGCATTTGCCTGTCGCGGAGCGAGCGGACGCGGAGATGAACCTCTTTGCGGAAGGCCGGTGGTGCGAGGTTGAGCGAATATTGGAACAGCGGCTCCAGTTGCGCTCGAGCTACATCGATCGTGAGACCGGGTTTGAGACGAGCGAAAGCGAACATCACGATGCCGCCGTCGGCTTTGCGCTGTACTGCTTCGTCGATCGCCTCCGGCCTCAGAATGTCGGCTGCTTCAAGTGTCGGCATTTCGAAGCTGCCAGGGAGTACTCCCACGACGCGGGTAGGAACACCGTCGATGTCTATCGGGCGATTCAAGACGCTCGCGTCTCCGCCGTAATGGTTCTTCCAAAGGCCATAAGAGATGAGCGCGACTTTGGGGCCATTGAGACGATCTTCTTCAGGAAGAAAATTGCGCCCCAGGAATGGCGCGATGCCCAGCGTGGGCAAAAAATTTGCCTCGATGCTGGCGCAGCTGAGATGGGCTGGGTTGCGTTCGGTGAGATCGCAGGCCGAGACGCCGGTCTCCGATGTAAGCGACGTGAATGGCTTTTGATTATCGCGCCAGACATAGTACGAACCGCCCAGCATGAACTCCCCAGGAACGATGGGCGCGGTCAGACCTACCGAGACAAGTTGATCTCCGTTAGCGTAGGGCAATGCGCGAAAGAGAATCGGATCGACGACGCTGAACACAGCCGTGGTGGAACCGATTGCTAGAGCCAGCGTGGCGATGACCGTAGCCGTGAAGGCGGGATTGCGGCGGAAACCACGCAGGGCGTAGCGTGCGTCCTGGGCGATGGTTTCGATGAACCAGCCGGGGTGCTGGCGGCAGGTTTCTTCGCGCATTTGTTCGACGCCGCCAAAATCAATCCGTGCACGCCTTCGCGCCTCCTCTGGAGCCATGCCTGCGGCAATATTGGCCTGGATCGACTGCTCCAGGTGAAACTGCAACTCTTCATTCAGATGAGCAAACTCTCTCTTCGAATTGCGCAGCAGCAGGAAGCGGAAACGCGAGGCGAACTGCTTGAAATAATCCATGAACCTGCTCATCCTGTCTCACCTCCAATGTCTACTCGCAGCGCAATGCCTCAACGGGATCGACGCGCATGGCAGCGCGCGCGGGAATCAGCGTTGCTGCCAGAGCGACCACGGCAAGCAGCAGCGCCACCACGGCAAAGGTCGCTGGATCGCGCGGACCGATGTTGAAGAGCAGGCTTTTGAGGATTTGCGTAAGGCTCAGCGCTGCACAGATTCCGACAGCTCCGCCGAGCGCGATCAGGCGCAGGCCTTCGCGGGCGATGAGGCGCAGAATATTTCCGCGATCGGCGCCCAGGGCCATGCGTATGCCGATCTCTTGGGTGCGCTGCGCGGCCAGATACGAGGTCAGGCCATATAAACCGATTACCGCCATCACCAGCCCGGTGAGAGCAAAGAAGCCCAGGAGCGCCGTCTCGAAGCGCGGACGATCGGCGAGCTTGCTGACGCTCGCGGTCAACGGCTCGATCTCAACTGGAACTGTGGGATCAAGTTGTGCAATCTGGGCTCGCACCCAGGGCACGACGGTCTGCGCAGGGAGTTCCGTATCGAAGACCATCGCATTGTGATCGCCCCAGTCGGTGGCCAGATTGCGGCGAAGGCTATAGAACTCTGGAATATCCTGATCGGTCAAGCCGCCATTCCGCACATTGTGCGCGACTCCCACGACTGTATATTTGGTCCCGTCGGAGCCGGCGTCGATGCGGTTTCCAAGTGGATCTTCGTTGGGAAAGAGGCGCTCCACGGCCATCTCGCTTAAGATCACCGACTTCTCGCTCAAACTGCGTTCCTCTTCGCGAAAGTTGCGGCCGCGTACGATGGGGATATTGAGCGCGCGAAAGTAGTCCGGTGTGACATTGCGCCAGCGGACTATTCCGCCCGATCCGTCGATGGGACGAGGTCTGCCTTCGACGGCCAGGTCCGAGAAGCGGCGACCGTTTTGCCAGCCGTAACCGGGAGGAAAGGAATCGCTCCAGGCGACCGCTCTTACTCCAGGCACATGTCTGACGGCTGCTTCAGCCCGCAGATAGAAGTCGAGCTTATCTGTTCCTTTGCGGCTGACGAGCCCGCCGACGGAACTGGCCTGAGTTCCGGCCTGGGTTCCGGAAAAGACAAGGCGCAGGATCATCACACCCCTGGTCTGCATGCCGAGGTTTTGCTCTTCCATCTTCTGAAAGCTGCGCAGCAACAGCGCTGCGCCTGACAGCAGCACCATGCTGATAGCTATCTGTCCGACCACCAGCCCACGGCGCAGCAACGCGTGCTTGCCGGAGTTGGTGGCGCGTGCGGCCAGTGCAATCGGGCGTGGCTTCTGTAAAGCGGGAATCAACCCAAATAGTGCCCCGCAGAGCAGCGAAAGCAATATCGTGAACAGGGCGATACGCAGGTCCAGATGCGCCTTGTCGAGAAATGGGATACTCGCCGGAGCCATTGCGACAAAGAGCTGTAACAGGCCTTCTGCCAGCGCCAACCCCACAGCCGCTCCAGCAAATGACAAGAGAAATGCCTCAGTGAAGGTCTGGCGCATCAGCCGTCCGCGGCTCGCGCCCAGCGCCGAGCGCACCGTCAACTCGCGCTCGCGCGCCGCACCCCGCGCCATCATCAGACCGGCTACATTGGCACAGGCGATCAACAACACCGCCAACACTGCTCCAAGCATGACCCAGGCCACCAACTGCACATCCTGGGTCTGGCGGTCGCGCAGTGAACGAATGCTGAGATGGAAGTCTTTGCGAATCTCCGCCGGAATGAAGACCTGCTGCGTATGCGTGAAGAGCGGCTCCATCTCGGCCCTGGCCTGGGCGATGCTTACCCCTGGCTTCAGACGGGCAAAGGCGCGCATCGGATAGCCGATACCGCCGTTGACGCTATTCTGCTCGGTTCTTACCAGGGCCGATGGAAACATCACATCCGCATCCTGCAAAGTGGGCAACTGAAAGCCTTTGGGCAACACGCCTACCACGCGGGCGGGGCTGTCATCGATGTTGATCGTATGATTCAGAATCCCGGGATCGAGACCGTAGCGATCTCGCCAAAGGCCATAGGAAATCAGCACCACGCGAGGCCCATTGGGCAGGTCCTCCGAAGGGAGAAAATTGCGCCCCAGTACGGGCGAAATCCCCAGCAGAGGCAGAAAATCTGCCTGAGCGTTGATGCAGTTGAGCGAAGCCGGATCTGTCTCGACAAGACTGCAGGCATGAGGCATGGCGCCCTGCGACGCAAAGGCTTCAAAGGGCTTTTGATTGTCCCGCCACTCGAAGAAAAAGCCGCCCAGCATGAACTCCTGCTTTTCGAGCGATTGAACGAGACCGATGGAGACGATCCGGTCGGCGTGAGCATAGGGCAACGCGCGAAAGAGAATGGGATCGACGACGCTGAAAACGGCGGTGGTTGCGCCGATTGCCAGAGCGAGAGTGGCGATGACGGTGAGGGCGAAGACCGGGTTGCGGCGGAAGCCGCGCAGGGCATAGCGCGTGTCTTGGACGGCGGTTTCGAGGAGCCAGCCGGGGCGTTGGCGATGAGTCTCTTCGCGCGCCTGTTCGACGCCGCCGAAGTCGATCATAGCCTGTCTTCGCGCTTGCTCCGGGTTCATGCCGGCGGCGATGTTGGTTCGAATCGATTGCTCGAGGTGGAAGCGCAGTTCTTCGTCCAGCTCCTTTATGGAAGTGTGACGGGCGAAGAACCGAATAAAGAGTGCGCGGAGACGGTTCATGACACAGCCTCGGCTCTTCCCAGAACGAGGGCAATGGCAGCAGCCATGCGATCCCATTGCTGCAGCTCAGCGGTCAACTGCTTTCGACCGGCTGTGGTGAGGGAGTAGTACTTGGCGCGGCGGTTGTTCTCGGAGCTGGACCACTTGGCCTGGATCCAGCCGCGGTATTCAAGCCGGTGCAAGGCCGGGTAGAGAGAGCCCTGGCCGATCTGTAGAACCTCGTTGGATATCTGCTGAATGCGCAGCGCGATACCCCAGCCATGCATGGGTTCAAGGGCAACGGTCTTGAGTATGAGCAGGTCCAGAGTTCCCTGCAGCAGGCTGTTGGCTTCGCTGGACATCGGCATTCCTCTCGGCAATCGACAAGAGACGGATCGAAGGTAACTCCACCTCTTGTCGATTGTCAAGGGAAAGGCGCGGCTTTGTCAGAGACGCGGCTGATGCGGCGCGAGTTGTTCGCGCAGGTTGCCGGCGAGATCGGCGACCAGGCGCAGTTTTTCAGCCAGGGGCGCGGGAATCTCACGGTCCTGCAGGGCGAGCTGGGAGTGCAGGAGCAGTCCCGCGACGGTCGACTTGAGCTCGGTCTCGATGGCCGCGGCTGCGGCTTCATGGGCCAGAGCTCGTTCGCGCTCACGCCGGTTGAGGGCCATGCGAATCTCGCGGGCCAGCCGTTGCGCACCGGAGAGAGCAAAGTTGACCTGTACCGGAATGGCGAGGCCGGCCAGCTGCCAGATCTGCTCCACGCCGGCGGGATCGGAATCGATGATGCCTTCATCGACCACGATGGCAGCGTACTCGGAGCGCTTTAGAGCGCTGATGGCGGTTTTACGACCCTGGGCAATCTCGCATTCCAACTGCAAGATTTTAGTCAATGCGGCGGCGCAGTTGTCGGCGCCTTCCATTCCGGTCACGATGAGTATCTTCATTGGATGTCTCCTGTGCTGTGCGCAGGGGAAAGAGGAGTCGATTGAGCCGGCAGTCGGGTTCTGCTTTTGTCTGGGTGGTGTCGCGCGGCCGGGCTCAAGAGATGGAATCAACGTCTAGTCGTCGAGCAGAGGATCCGCGATGCCGTATTCCTTGAGCTTGCGATAGAGGGTCGTTTTGCCAATGCCCAGAAGCCGCGCGGCCAGAAGCTTATCTCCATTGAGAGTGCGGATGGCTCCGAGTATGGCGTGCCGCTCCATTTCGGCGAGGGTCTGTACTTCAGTCGAGCGTTCCGTGGAGGCGGTCTCCGCCTGTTGGGCGGCTGTACGGCGGGCTTCGAGACCCTGCTGCTGCAACTGTTTGGGCAAGTCGCCCAGTTCCAGAACGGGCCCGGTACTGAGCGAGCAGGCATACTCGATACAGTTTTCGAGCTCGCGGATATTGCCTGGCCAATCGTGGCGTATCATGGTGCGCAGCGCGTCGTCGGTCAAGGTGAACTTGCGTTTGCGCTCCTTGGACATGCGATCGAGGAAATGCGCCGCGAGGAGCGGGATATCCTCTTTGCGGTTGCGCAGCGAAGGCAGGCGCAGATTCACGACGTTAAGACGATAGAAAAGATCTTTGCGGAAGGTGCCGTTTTCGACCATCGCGGCCAGATCGCGATTGGTGGCGGCAACCACACGGGCCCGAACCGGGATCCGGTGCGTGCCGCCGACCGGACGGACCTCTTTCTCTTGCAGGGCGCGCAGCAGCTTGGCCTGCAGGTCGAGCGGCAGCTCGCCGATTTCGTCCAGGAAAATCGTGCCGCCCTCGGCGGATACAAACAAGCCATCCTTGGATTTGACGGCCCCGGTGAAAGCACCTTTGACGTAGCCGAAGAGCTCGCTTTCGATGAGGCTCGGCACCAGGGAGCCGCAATCGACAGGTAGAAAGGGCTTGCCGGCGTTGGGCCCATAGGCGTGGATGGTACGAGCTACCAGCTCCTTACCGGTTCCGCTCTCACCCAGCACCAGAACCGGATGCGAACTCTGCGCGACTTTGGAGAGAATGCGGTAGAGCTTTTCCATCTCCGGCGAGCGCCCGATCATGGAACCGAGACCCTGGCTGAGGCGCATCTGCTCCCGCAGCTGCCGGCTTTCTGAATCCACGGTTACCGTTTCGGCGGCGCGCTCAATGACTGCCGAAAGCTCATCGACGGTGAATGGCTTGGTCAGGTAATCGTCGGCACCGCGGCGCATGGCCTCTACGGCGGTGTTGACGGAGCTGGAGGTGGTCATCGCGATCACCGCCAGGCGAGGATGCAGGTACTTGACGTCGGAGACGAATTCAAGACCCAGGTTGCCTGAACTGATATTCACCAGCACGATGTCCGCGGTCTGGGAACTGACCAGCGTCCGCGCCAGAAAGAGATCGGAGGTGGATTGCACCTCATATCCAAGGGCAGTTGCGATTTCCGTGCACGCCGAAGATATGGCCGCGTCTGCCTCAACAACCAGGAGATGCAGCCGTATCTTCGAATTTCGAGTGGCCGTCGTTTCAAACGGTTCTGAGCCTTGCGGAGGAAACTCCATAACGGTTGAGTGAAAGAGTGTTTCGAGCATTGTAAGCGCCTTTCCCTGGCTGTGCGAATTCATCGAAGCATTGTTTCCAAACATGGATAACTGCTTGCAACAACTCTGATCGATCCAGAGCGGAGCAAAGCGGCAAGAAGAACCACCTGCTCTGGAACGCGTCCTTGCTAAGGGTCCGCAGCACGAATTTGAGAGAGAACTGGGCCAATTAGCCTTGTGCCTTCCATTTCTGCATTGCCTTTTCGGTTCACGGCGCGACTCGAGCCATCGGCAGCCGGGACCACGGCCCAGACAATAACCAGAGCGTGGTCCCCAAAATTACGGGAACTGGATCGGGACTGTCGCATCTGTGGTGTTAACACGGTTGTCGGATTGACTGTCATGAATTGTAAGCGCCTTTCTGCTACTCCGCCGAGTTAGTCGAATTATTACTTTCAACTTTGGTAACTGCCAGCAATAACTCCATCCAATGGATGGCTACGACTGCGAGAAGAACAACTTAGTGGGAATCAGGTTCCCCGGTAAGAGCAAGAAGAGGAAATTCAAGAGAAATGACGGCACCGACTGCAGCTCCGGTTTCCGAAGTTCCCTTGCGGTTCGCAGCCCAGACCGAGCCACCGGCAGCGGAGACCAGCGAACGGACGATAGCAAGCCCCAGTCCACGATGCTGGGTGGGCCAGCCGGGAGGCGCTGCGCCGTGGGCGTGAACCGGCCTGCTGTGCCGGGAGTCGTGCGAGGAGAACCCGGAGGAAAAGACCGCTTCCAGGGCGGACTCGGGAATACCCGGCCCGTTGTCGCTGAAGGTAAGCAGCAGCGATTCCGGAGTCTCCGCGAGCTCGATCTGGATCGCGCCGCCTGCCGGCATTACATCCACGGCGTTACGGCACAGATTGACCAGAATGCGGGTCAGGTCTTCCCCTGCCATGGCCAGAGGACGATGGCCTCCGGAGGCAGACAGGTCGACGACAACGCCCGGCCCGGCAATGGCGGCGAGCAGATTCTGGTTAGCGGCCAGATCGGCGGCTAGATCCTGAATTTGTTCTCCGGAGGGGATGGAACGGACCTTCCGGGAATGAGAGTGGCCCGCGTGAAGGGAATCCGGGATCGCATTGGCGGCTGCGAGCGAGATTGGGTGTGCGGAGCCGGATACCTGATCGCTCAATACCGGATCGTCAGACACGTGGACATCAGGCAGGTGCGTGCCGGACAGATGGAGGTCGAGCCGCTCTGCTACGTTCTGCATCAGGCTTTCCAATGCAGAACCGATGCCCCTTTTAGAAGATGCGGGGAGGGCCGGAGTTTTGGGCGCGCCGGAGGTATGATCAAGAGCTGCCAGCTTCTCCAACAGCCGCCGGCTGGCTCCGCCAACCAGACGCAGTTCGCCCGCGTAGTGGCGGAAGGGTGCGGATAGCACCCCCGGTTCTTCCAGCAGGTCACAATAGAGATCCATTGCCGCTACCATGTTGCGCGCATCGTGGATGAGCGAAGAGAGCGTTTCAACCGGAGCATCGGGGTAAAACGGTTTGAAAATGTCTGCCCCTCCCCGCGCCTGATCGAGCCTGTTCAGGGGGGCTACGATTTCCAGCCAGGGCAGGTAGCGAAATGAAGCTCGCGCAGATCCATCCGATACAGCCGGTCGCTGCAAGCCGGAATGATTGCCCATCTCAGAGTTGATGCCGGTATTGGCAAGAAGCGTTTGCGGATTACGCGGTCGATTGGAAGTATCCGGACCATTAGGACCGTTCGGGACATCTAGACCAGATGAACCATATGGTTCATCTGGCTCGCCTGGTTTGTTCCATCCATCAGTCAGCTGCATAACTACCCCCGTAGTTACGCAGACCTTGCGGGGGAAACGATCACGGAAGCATGGACGTGAATCCTGTCGGCAACCCTAGCTGATCCGACGCTTGTCTGTCCACACGCCCACAGCCGTTTTTCCCAAACCGGGCGTGCCGTCAAGAGTCTCTGCTGAGTGCCGATCTTGCCCTACCTGTAGCACTCCGCGTGCCAAACCAGAACTGTTTTCCTAAGTTCCTGATAAGGAACGGCATGCATATCCGATCCCCATCCCGCTTTGAATGACCTCGAAAGCCAGCTTTGTTCCGAAATGGGATGACGGCCTGAGTAGTTCTTTCTTATCTATAAGATTCTCAACGAGATATCAGAAATCCCGATTTGAGCTTCACTGGAAATCGTTCCTGTTTTAGGAACTTTACTCAGCCAGTTTCATTCAGGCTCATTCCCGTACAATCGGCCTATGGCAAATCCTTCCCATTCTGTAGCCGGAACGATCTCCGGCGAGACTGTTTTTTATCGCAAAGATGGCCGGGCAGCCGGGCAGCTTCGCCCGCTGACGCTTACGCCGGGCTTTGTCCGCACGGCCGAAGGCTCAGTTTTGATTTCCGTGGAACATACGCGGGTGCTGTGCAATGCAACGATCGAGAGCGGGGTGCCGAGCTGGCTGCGCAACTCAGGCCGGGGCTGGGTGACGGCGGAGTACTCGATGCTGCCGCGCTCGACGGTAACGCGCTCGCCGCGCGAGAGTGAGCGGGGGAAGATTGGCGGACGCACACATGAGATTCAGCGGCTGATCGGGCGCAGTTTGCGCTCGGTGGTGGATATGCAGGCGCTGGGCGAGCGGACGGTGATCCTGGACTGCGACGTGATCCAGGCCGATGGCGGGACGCGGACGGCGGCTATTACCGGGGCCTGCGTGGCGCTGGCGCTGGCCTTCAATGCGCTGGTGAAGTCGGGGACGCTGAAGGTTTCTCCGCTGAAGCAATTGGTGGCGGCGACTTCAGTGGGCATTGTGGAGGGTACGGCGCTGCTGGACCTGTGCTACGAAGAAGATTCGCAGGCCGAAGTGGATATGAATGTGGTGATGACCGCCGACGGCGGGTTGGTGGAGACGCAGGCTACGGCGGAAAAGGGGAGTTATTCGCGGGGGCAGCTTAATTCCCTGCTGGATCTGGCTGAGGGCGGGCTGCGGGAGATTTTTGCGGCGCAGCGGGCGGTCTTAGGCTAAGACCTGCCCCGCTCTGCATTTCTTTCAACTAGGGTTTAGCGCTTCTGCCAACGCGCAGCGAGGGCTGCGATCTTGTCGTTCATGGTTGGCGGCGGGGCTACAGGCTTTTGCGGCGATACCGGAGCAGGCTTGCCACCGGAGTTCGGACGCTGGCCGTCTTTGCCTTGCGGCGTGTTTTCGAGCAAAGCTTTGATGCTCAATGAGACGCGCTTGGTGCGGGCGTCTGCGGTAAGGACTTTGACTTTAACGATTTGGCCGGCTTTGACTGCTTCCGATGGGTCTTTGATGAACTTGTTGGAGAGCTCGCTGATGTGGACCAGGCCATCGTTGTGAACGCCGATATCGACGAAGGCTCCGAAGCGGGTGACGTTGGTGACGACGCCTTCAAGGACCATGCCGGGCTCGAGGTCGGAGATTTCGCGGACGGACTCTGAGAAGCTGGGGGCGACGAATTTGTCGCGCGGGTCGCGGCCGGGCTTGCGCAGCTCTTCGAGGATGTCGGTGAGCGTAAAGGCTCCGGCCTGAAGTTTGACGCGATCGACTTTTTCAAGCAGGCTGGGCTGTTGAATAAGCTGCGGGACGGGTGTGCCGGCGAGACGGGCGATCTGTTCGACGAGGGCGTAGGACTCGGGATGAACAGCGGTCGAGTCCAGCGGGTTGCTGCCGTCGCGGATGCGCAGGAAACCCGCAGCTTGTTCAAAGGTTTTGGGGCCGACACCGGCAACCTGCTTAAGCTGGTCGCGGGAGAGGAAGCGGCCGTGCTGGTCACGATGGGCGACGATGCTGAGCGCGGTGCGCTCGGTGATGCCGGCGACGTAGCGCAGGAGCGCCCAGGATGCGGTGTTGAGATCGACGCCGACGCGGTTGACGCAGCTCTCGATGACCTGGCCGAGGGAGTCGTGAAGCTGGCGCTGGTCTACGTCATGTTGATATTGGCCGACGCCGATGGCTTTGGGATCGACTTTGACCAGTTCGGCGAGTGGGTCTTGCAGGCGGCGGGCGATGGAGATGGCTCCGCGCACGGTGAGGTCGAGGTCGGGGAACTCCTGCCGTGCGATGTCTGATGCGGAGTATACGCTGGCTCCGGACTCCGAGACGGTGACGGTGAAGATGTCTTTCAGTTCTTTCTCGCGAAGGAACTCGCGTACGAGGGCATCTGTCTCGCGCGAGGCTGTGCCGTTGCCAATGGCGATGGCGCGGCAGTTGTGCTGGCCGAGGAAGCGGTAGAGCGTGGCCTTGGCTGCGTCGGCGTTGCCTTTGCCGGTGTGAGGATAGATGACATCATGAGCAAGGAACTTGCCGGTCTCATCTACGACAGCGATCTTGCAGCCGGTACGCAGGCCGGGGTCAATGCCAAGAACGGCAATCGGTCCGGCTGGCGGTGCGAGCAGGAGGTTGTGAAGATTCTCGCGGAAAACGTTGATGGCTTCAGCATCGGACCGGCGCTTGAGCTCAAGGCGGATCTCTGCCTGAATGGATGAATTGAGCAGACGCGCCCAGCTATCGTCGATGGCTTGTTCAAGGTGCGGTGTCCAATCACCGGATCCGCGAAGGACGCGTGAGCGGAGCATGGAGGTGGCGCGCTCGGCGTCCGTCTCGATGAGGAAGTAAAGCACGTTTTCGGTTTCGCCGCGGCGGATTGCCAACATGCGATGCGAGGGGATGGTCTTCACCGGCTCGCGGTAGTCGTAGTACATCTTGAACTTCTCTTGCTCATCGAGCGGCTTGCCTTCAGTTTCGGTAGCTTTTTTGCTGGTAACGATTCCTTCATCGAAGACCCACTGGCGGAGAAGCTTGCGCAGGTCGGCGTCTTCACTGATCCGCTCGGCGACGATGTGACGCGCGCCTTCAAGGGCGGCTTCCACACTGGTAACGCCTTTTTCTTCGCTGATAAATGCCGGTGCGAAAGCGGAGAGCGGAAGATCACCAGGCTGCTGCTGCCAGAGGTAGTCGGCGAGGGGTTCAAGGCCCTGTTCACGGGCGATAGTGGCCTTGGTGCGGCGCTTGGGTTTATACGGCAGATAGAGGTCTTCAAGGATGCTGCGGTCGAGCGTGGCTTCAATGCGAGCCTTCAACTCTTCAGTGAGCTTGCCTTGCGAGGCAATGGTTTCAAGCACGGTCTGCTTACGGGAGACGAGTTCGCGGAAGTAAGCAAGCTGCTCTTCGATGGAGCGGATCTGGACTTCATCGAGATTGCCGGTGGCTTCTTTGCGATAGCGGGCAATGAAGGGGACGGTGCCGCCATCGTCGAGGAGTTCAATGACGGCGACGAGGCCGCGAAGAGGGAGGTTGAGGAGTTGGGAGACGTGCAGAAGAATTTCAGGGGAGAGGGATTGCGGGGTAGCCATGATGTGGTTCTAGTTTAGCCTTCCAGGCACTTGATTCTTTCGCGCGCAGCTGAGGAAAACGTGGTACCTCGTGGTTGTTTCGGAATCTATTTCTCCATGCCGAGTTTGGGCCAGATAGAGTCGATTTTGGATTTGGTTTGACGGTCCATTTCGAGCATGGCAGGCCATGGGCGGTCGAAGCCTTCGGCTTTCCATTTGCGGGTGGCGTCTATGCCCATTTTTGAGCCGTAGTTAGGCAAACGGCTGGCGTGATCGAGGGAATCGATGGGGCCTAAGGTAAATTGAATGTCGCGCTCGGGGTCAATATTGTTTGTAACTCGGAGAGTAACTTCGCCTAAGTCCTGGACATTGCAGTCTTCATCGACGACGATGATGCACTTCGTAAACATGGCCTGCCCAAGCGACCAGATGGCGGACATAACTTTGCGGGCCTGGCCGGGGTAACTCTTGCGGATGGAGACGATCATCAGGTTGTGAAAGACGCCTTCAGCGGGCAGGTTGATGTCTACGATTTCGGGGATGGTCATGCGCATCATCGGCAGGAAGATGCGCTCGACGGCTTTGCCCATCCAGGCGTCTTCCATGGGCGGTTTGCCTACGATGGTAGCGGCGTAGATGGGGTCTTTGCGGTGGGTAATGCAGGTGAGGTGGAAGACCGGGTATTCGTCCTGCATGGTGTAGAAGCCGGTATGGTCGCCGAAGGGGCCTTCGGTACGCAGTTCGCCAAGCTCGACGTAGCCTTCGAGGATGATTTCAGAGCTGGCCGGGACTTCTAGATCGACGGTCTCGCATTTGACGATTTCGACGGGCTTGCCGCGCAGGAAGCCCGCGATCAGGTACTCCTCGATGTCGGGCGGAGCCGGGACGATGGCGGAGAAAGTCGTCGCGGGATCGGTGCCGATGGAGACGGCGACTTCCATGCGCGAGCCCTTGAGATTGCCGAATTGGACTTGGGGCAAACCACCTATTGGTCCGTCGGGAACCGCATACGCGCCACCCGAAGATTCCGCCATTGCAGCGACGCGGGCCGCTTTGGGATCGTCAGGCGCGTTGGCTGCGGCAACGGTGCGCAGCGCCTCGCGATAGTGCTCCGCAGCGATTTTTTGCCGCTGCCAGTGCATGCCGGTGGTCTGGCCGTCGTAGACCTGCATGCGGTACATGCCGATGTTGCGCCTGCCGGATTTTGGATCGCGGGTGTGGACGCAGGGCAGGGTGATGAACGGGCCTCCATCATGAGGCCAGCAGGTGAGAACAGGAAAGTCGAGCAGGTTGAAGTTGTCCCGAAGGATAACCTGCTTGCAGGGAGCGTCCTTCGCGGAGACGGTCTTGGGAAAGGCGCGCGTGAGCTCGGCGACCTGGGGCAGCATCTTGAGCTTGTCGAGAAAGCCCTCCGGGGCTTTCATGTGCAGCAGGCCCTGAATGCGTTCGGCGATTTCGTCGAGATGGTTGACGCCGAGCGCGAGGGCCATGCGGCGCTCTGAGCCGAACTGGTTGATGAAGACCTTATGGCCGGGGTGACCTGTGATGTTTTCAAAGAGCAGGGCCTTGCCGCCCGCGTTGGCGGTGCCTTTGCCGGATTTGGAGGCGCGGTCGGTGATCTCGGTGATTTCGAGGCGCGGCGAGACGGGTTCGTTGATGCGCTTGAGTTCGCCGGCTTTGTCCAGTGCCGCTATCCATTCACGAAGATCGTTGTAGGCCACGAAATCTTACTCCCGAGGGCAAAAAGCTGCCTGCTTTTACTGTACGACCTTGGCTTGGGTTTCATGGGAAGGGCAGGTTGGCAATACGGTGCGATGACGATAGCATCGGCTGGTGCGAACTCTAACCAGACTGCTTCTTTTTAGCGCTCTTCTGACGGCGGGCGCTGATGCTCAAAGACTAACATTCATCCATGCGACGGTAGTCGATACGGCGACCGGAAAGCTCGTACCGGACGAGACGGTGGTGATTCGCGGCAATCGCATTGTGCATGTTGGCAAAGCGGGGAAGCGGGCCGAGGGGACGGTGGTGGATGCGAAGGGGCTCTTCCTGATACCGGGGCTGTGGGACATGCATACGCATGTCTACTTCGACAGCACGGCCGGTGAAGGAACCGACCTGGTGCTGCCGCTCTTCGTAGTGAACGGCATTACCGGCGTGCGCGATATGGGCAGCGGGCTGGATGCAGTCTTGCATGCGCGGGATGAGATAGCCGCGCATCGTATGCTGGGGCCGCGGATGGTGGTCTCAGGGCCGATGCTGGATACACCGAAGTCTCAGTACAAGGCCGCGATTCCCATCGCGAACCCAGAGGATGGACGCAAGGCTGTGGATATGCTGAAGAGTCGCGGCGCGAATTTCGTCAAGGTGCAGTCCGGTGTTCCCCGCGAGGCTTACTTTGCCATCGCCGATGAGGCAAAGAAGGATGGAATTGAATTCGAGGGCCACGTGCCGGATGCGATTCGGGCACGGGAGGCTATTGAGGCCGGTCAAAGGACCTTTGAGCATCTGATCGGAGTCTTTGAGGCGAGCTCGCCGGATGAGGACAAGTATCTGACTGGAACAAAGACGCCGGGCATGTTTCTGGCGACGTATGACCCGGTGCGTGAAGCGAAGATCATTCAGTTGATCCAGGAGAAGCATGTCTGGCAGTGCCCGACTCTCTACTGGGAGCGCGGCCAGTGGCTGGTGGACGTGATCGATTACGCGAAAGACCCTGACCTGGCGTATGCGGCGCATAGCTGGGTGACAACAGGATGGCCGAAGTGGCAGAAATCCATTTTGAAGACGCTGGATACGGACCCGGTGCCGGTGCGGGAAAAATTTGTGGAACATGAGCTTGGAATCATCCGCCGGATGCACGCCGCGGGAGTCGAGTTCCTGGCGGGCACGGATACGCCGGCGGGAGTGGATGTGATTCCCGGAATCAGCCTGCACCGGGAGCTGCAGCGGTTTGTCGCCGCCGGCTTCACTCCGCTGGAGGCATTGCAGACGGCGACACTGGCTCCGGCAAAGTTCTTGAACAGAACGGAAGACTTTGGAAGTGTGACCGAGGGCAAGTTGGCAGACTTGGTGCTGCTGAAGGCGAATCCGCTGGAGGATATCGCCAACACCCGGAAGATTGCCGGAGTGGTGCTGGATGGCCGGTATTTTTCTCCGCAGGACCTGGAGAAGATGCGCGCCGACCTGAAGAAGCTGGCAGCGACCCGTTGAGCTTTTGACCTATTGAGTTATGACCGCCGGCTCGATGGCGTCCAGCGGAAATCCGAGACGCTTCCACTCGTCGAAACCGCCGCGCAGGGGCCGGACGCGATCCACACCTAGCTTGTTCAGCGTCATGGCCGTTTTGGCCGCCGTGGCCTCACTGGGACAGGTACAGTAAAGGATGACGTCGCGATCGAGCGGAATCTCGCTGTAGCGGGCAGTCAGGCTGTCGGGTGAGAGATGATGCGCCCCGGGCAGGGTGAAGGGGTCCGGAACCAGTTCGAGCGGGTGGCGCAGATCAACGATATAGACCGGCTCGCCGGAGTCGAGCATCTGCTTCAGGGTTTGCGGCTCCAGCCGTGCAGTACGGAATTTCTTCAGATAAGCCTGACGGCGGTAGATGCGGCTGGCGATAAAGCCCAGGATACCCAGCAGCAGCAGGATGCCACCGAAGTGCCCGATCGCATCCAGGGCACTGGGGTCTCGCTTGAGAATGTCCCCAAAGAGCCTTCCCCCGAGAAGCAACGCACCGACCCAGATGACCGATCCGCCGGAGTCGAAGGCGAGAAAGCGGACCAGGCTCATGCCGGTCTGGCCTGCTACTGGCGGAGCGATGATGGAAAGTCCAGGGACGAATTTAGCGAAAAGGAGCGTATACGCGCCGCGCTTGCCGAAGGAGTCGTGGGTACGCCGCACACAGACCGTCGACTCCAGGGAGAACTTGCAGAGCAGCCGGAGGACAACGTGGCCATAACGGCGTCCGAAGAGGAACCAGCTCACGTCGGCGACCAGGCAGGCTACTACTCCGGCCAGCAATGCGGTGGCGAAGTTCATATGCTCGGTCGCCGACAGGGCTCCCGCGGCCAACAGTACTGGGGTCGCAGGCAGGGGCAAACCTATCTGCTCAAGCAGCACCCAACCGAAGATGAGGACGTAACCGTAAGTAAGCAGGATTGCGGTAGGGAGAGCCATAGGACGGACCTGAGACCAGTGTAGGGGAGGAACACCGGCGCGTATATAGGATGCTTGAAAGCTTTCGCGGTTGCAGGATTGTCAGAAGAGGCGGATCTAGAGCATTTCCCCGGCGGCCACCCGCGCGGAGACCTGCTGGAGCGCTTCGTAGAGCTGGTCGAAGTTCTCGATGGCGAAGAGCGCGTGATGCATCTGATCGACCTGGACGGCGGTGTTGAGGACGGCGTCGAGGTTGAAATCGAGCACCTCGCAATGGCCTTCAAGCACGTTGGTGCATTCGCCGTTGGAGCTGATGAGGCCGCTGCCGTAGACCTTGACCCGGCCATGCTGGCGGATCAGGCCGAACTCGACGGTATACCAGAAGAGCCTGCCGATGCGTTCGAGAACAGCTTCGTCTTTTACGCTGGCGCAGAGCTGGCCGTAGTGGGCGAGAAAGTCGGCAAAGACAGGATGGGCGTGCATAGGCACGTGGCCGAAGATGTCGTGAAAGATGTCGGGCTCGGGAGTATATTCGAGCGAGTCGCGCTTGCGGAGCCAGGTGGTGACGGGAAACTGGCGCAGGGAGAGCATTTCAAAAAAGGCCGGACCGGGCATGAATCCGCTGACGGGAACGGTGCTCCAGCCGGTGCGGGGTCGCAGGCGAGCGGAGATTTCGGTGACATCGGGGAGGCGGTCGGCCTTGAGACCGATGACGGCAAAGCCTTCGAGATATTCGGCGGCAGCATGGCGGGCGAGTTGCGGCATGCGGCGAGCGACCAGCTCGGCCCAGGTCTCATGCTGATCCTGGGTGTAGGAAGGGTAGTCCTGTCGAATCAAGAAGGGGGTGAAGGACGAAGGTTGAAGATCGGAAGCAGTGGTTGCCATGCTGACCTACCGGTTTCATTCCGCGGGTGAACCGCACAGCTTACTTACTTCGACGGTAAGGCTGTCAATCCGGTTGCCACTAGAGAGGCCGAAGGAAGCTGAGCCTGGGCCTGGACTGGAGTTTTCTCGTCGAAATACTTGCGATCCCAGAGGCTGCGGTAGAAAAGGCCGGTCAACTCGGCGGCGCGAGGCCCGAAGACGGGCCGGCCGCCTTCGAGGAAGAAAACCGTGACCAGGCTGCCCATGGGCGAGTCGGAGAAGGAGGCGAACCAGCCGAAGCGGGTTCCATTGTTGGAGCAGGTGCCGGTTTTGCCGAAGACCGGCAGCTCGTGGAAGTTCACACGCAGGGAGCGGGCAGTGCCGTACTCGACCGCGCCGGCCATGCCATCCTGCAGGTCGGGAACGAAGCGGGCAATGTCGAGGGTACGCTTGACGCGCGGCTCGAAGCTGGCGGCTTCTTCCGGTGAGGTTGGATGCTGGAGGTAATAGAGTGTTCCGCCGTTGGCGATGGCTGCGACAAAGGCGCCAAGTTGCAGCGGAGTCATGGAGACGCCCTGGCCGAAGCTGCACATGCGGCCTACGCCGCCCTGGTTAGCGGGCAGCTCCTGATCGGGATAGGTGCCGAGCTGTTCGCCGGCGATGTTGTAGCCCGCCAGCTCACCCAAGCCAAACTGCGTGGCGTAGTGGCGAACGCGCTCAAAGCCTAGTTCCCTGCCCATTTCCTCGAAGTAAAGGTTGTTGGAGTGAGCCAGGGCCTCGGTCATGTTCATGCGGAAGCCACCGAGGTTGACGGGAGTATCGCGGGTAACAAGGCCCTCAGACAAGGCAGCCAGGCCGACGGAGAGCTTGATGGTGGAGCAGGGCTCGGCGCCGGGAGACAGGGCCAGCTTCTGGTTGACCATGGCCAGAATGCGTCCGTTGGCGGGATTGATCACCACGGCGGTACCGTTCATGTTGCCCAGGGCATCAATGGCGGCGGCGCGGATGGTGGGGTCTTCGCCGGCGGTGATGTCACCCTCGCCCTGCGCGGCAGTCACGAAGCTGCTGGCGGTAAAGCGCTCATACGAGCGATGGCGGCGGGAGACCAGATTTGTTTTCCGAAGGCGAGCACTGCGCGTGGATTTAGGAGCGGCCTTGCCAGCAACGCGCGCTGTTGCTTTTCCGGCCGCGGCGTGATGCGTTGCGGTCGCCGTTGCCTTGTGCGCGACTGCGTGCTTGGGCTCAACCAGGCGGGTATGCGCGCCTTTGCGATGAAGATTGTGTGCCATGTCCAGCGCACGCGCAGGAGCGACGGAGAGGAAGGCGGAAACCAAGGCGGTGAGAGCGACACACGGGAGAGACAATTTCATCAGGAAAGCGTCCTTTTGATTCTTGAAATCTCGTCTCCGGCGGCTTTCCGTGCGGCTCTTTTCCGAAGACGGCTACAACTATGTGCGCCGTGCTGCTGCCCCGTTACAAAGACTTGCCGTGCTGTGCCATGACCTGCTTTACCGTTCAGGGTTTATTCTTTCGCCAATATCAGTCTAGCAAAAGCTGAAACTCCGCCGGTATACGGCATGTGCCCGCCGTTTGATTTCGGCCTGGCCAAATCCTGAATTGAACTGCGATCTTAATCGCACTGTACAGACTGACTTCTTAAAACACAATCCCCAATTCGAAGTTTCGGCCTCTCTGGGACCTTCTTTGCACTGCAGTTCTAAAACTGTCCTCGGCGCAGGAATGCGGGAACATCGAGGTCGGCCGGTTCCGTTTCGGCCTGCTGGCCGAAGATGGGCGACTGGGCCGCGCGAACGGCGTCGCTGGGATGAGGAGGCAGTTCGGTCGCGTAGTCCCGGGGCAGCGGAGCGTAGGTTGGGGCATGGCTCGGGGAATGGCCCGGGGCTTCGGAGAGCTCTGCAAACCGGGGCCGGGCCGGAGGGGCCTTTTCTTCCGGTTCGTAGGAGAAGCGGCCGCCAAACTCCTGCAAAGGATTGGGCTCGCGGGCGGGAGCGGCTTCCGAAATCGCGGGCGCCCTCTCGGCGACTGCGGCGGCTACGGGCGCGGACTCTGCCGCTGCAACGGGCGATGAGAGGGTTTCGGTTTCTGAAACCCAGGCTACAGACTCTGATTCTTCCTCTTCTTCACTCATGAAACGCAACGGAGCGGGAACGGCTTCCACGTTGCCCTCTTTCATCCAGTGATTGGGCGCGACGACCGGCACGGAAACGACCGGGACCGGCTCAACGTCGAGCATACGGGAACGGCGCTCGGGCATCTGGTCGCGAAAGCCGGTGGCGATGACGGTGATCTTGACGTCGTCGCCCATCTTTTCATCGAGCACCGCACCGAAGATGATGTTGGCGTCTTCATGGGCTGAAGTCTGGATGAGCGAGGAGGCCTGGTTGACTTCAGAGAGCTTGAGATTGCTGGAGCCGGTGATGTTGATGAGGATGCCGCGGGCTCCGTCGATGGCGCCTTCTTCGAGCAGCGGGGATGCCATCGCCGCCTGGGCCGCTTCAACGGCGCGATTGGACCCGGAGCGAATGGCCGTGCCCATGACCGCGTGTCCCATGCCGGCCATGGTGGTTTTTACGTCGGCGAAGTCGCGGTTGATGATGCCGGGGATGGTGATGATGTCCGAAATACCCTGCACACCCTGGCGGAGCACGTCGTCGGCGATGCGGAAGGACTCGAAGAAGCCGGCGTCTTTGGCGACGGCGAGCAGCTTCTCGTTGGGGATGACGATCATGGTATCGACCGACTCAAGCAGCTCAGCCATGCCGCGCTCGGCCTGCTGCAGGCGACGCTTGCCTTCAAAGGCAAAGGGACGCGTCACAACAGCGACGGTGAGGATGCCCATCTCGCTGGCAAGCGAAGCAATAACCGGAGCAGCGCCGGTGCCTGTGCCTCCGCCGAGACCGGCGGTGACGAAGACCATGTCCGCACCTTCGAGGGCTTCAATGATCTTGTCTGAATCTTCGAGAGCGGCGCGGCGGCCTACGTCAGGGTTGGCTCCAGCGCCGAGACCGGAGGTAAGGCGAACGCCGAGCTGCAGCTTGACCGGGGCCTGCGAGAGTTTGAGGGCCTGAACATCCGTGTTGGCGGTGATGAACTCCACGCCTTCGACCTTGGCTTCAATCATGCGATTGATGGCATTGCCGCCGCCGCCGCCCACACCGATGACCTTGATGCGCGCGCCGTGAGGAATCTCATCGTGAAACTGAATGCGGATTCCCTCGCCCGGTTGCGCTTCAGCCGCCTGAATGCCGATATGCTCCATGCCCGCCTGTTCTCCGCTCTGCTCCATTGCTGCTGCCTCCGTCCGACTCTCTAACTGAATACTACAAACTCGCGGCGAAAATAGCGCGGAGTTTACCGCGCAGACTGTTGTTTTCCGCGGTACGTGTGACACGTTTACGATGCGCGTAGAGCATCATGCCGACCAGCGTCGCGTAGGCGGGGTGCGTCAGCTCCGACGGCATGCGCGAAAGCTGTACGGGCTGGCCGATCCGCGCGCGTACGTGGAGGATGCTTTCAGTTACATCGAGCAGGCCGGGCAGAACCGATGCGCCGCCGGTGAGAACGCAACCTGCTCCCAGCGCGCCAAGCACGCCGCCATCGCGCAGGCTGCGGCGGACCATGTCGAAGAGCTCGCGGGCACGCGGCTCCAGGATTTCAGCCACCATGCGGTGACGAATCATGGTCGGATGCGGATTGCGAATTTCGATCTCGTCGAGCTGCGGAACGGCGGTGACGACGGCGTGGCCGTAGCGGAGCTTCAACTGCTCGGCGTGAGCGACGGACATTTGCAGAACAACTGCAAGATCGTTGGTGAAGTGCTGGCCGCCGAAGGGAATGCTGCCGGTATGGGCCACAGCGCCTTCAAAGAAGACGACTAATTCAGTTGAGTGAGCGCCGATGTCCAGCACGCAGACGCCCAGTTCTCGCTCATCGGCGGTGAGCGTGGCCTCGGCGGCGGCGATGGCTTCGAAGACCGTATCCGTCACTTCGAGTCCGGCGCGATTGGCGCAGGTAACGACGCTCTGCTGGGCGCTGCCGGAGCAGGTGGACATATGCAGGTCGACTTCAAGGCGGCTGCCGACCATGCCGACCGGATCATGAATGCCTGGCTGATCATCGAGGACGAATTGCCGGGTGAGGAGATGGAGGATTTCACGGTCGGGAGGAAGCGAGACGCCGCGCGCACGCTCCACGGCGATGCTGACGTCGTCTTTGCTGATTTCGCGCATGCGTGCGCCGAAATTGAGGCCGGCGGTGGTGTTGACGCCGATGACATTAGGACCGCCGATGCCCACCATGCACTCATCGATGTTCACGCGCGCCATGCGCTCGGCCTGATCGCTGGCGGATTTGACGGCGCGGGCTGCGGGCCCAAGCTCGGCAATGAGCCCCTTACGCATGCCTGCAGACTCGACTACCGCGTGGGAGCGATACCGCAGCGCGCCCTCATTGAGGTCCGCCCCGAGCACACGCGTGAAGGAGCTGCCCACGTCGAGAACCACGATCAGATTTTCTTGCTTCTGGCTCATCCGCGTTCCTGTTACGTCCGTTCCTGTTGCGTCTCTACTGCCTATTGTCCCTGCTTTGCGGTTGGAGTGGCGTGGGTAGCACCGTGAAGTGCTTTGTCATGCGCGGCTTTGGCTTTGGCCGCTTTGAGCCGGGCTGCTCTTTTTCTGGCTTCGACTGCTTTTTGAGCGGCGCTGGTCTTAACCGAAGCGGCTTTCATTGGCGCAGCCTTGGCGGAATTCGTGTCGTTGGTTAAGCCTTTGGGCCTGGAAGCAGCCGCAGATGCGCCGGCGGGACTGGTCTTCACAGGGCCGGCTTTTATTGGAGTGAGCTTGGCCGGGCTTGCCTCGCCGCCTGCAACATCAGTGGCCATCTCCAGGGGGACGTTGGCTTCATAGCGCAGATCGACGCCAATCAGCTTCGGATACATGGAGCGCCACTTGGCGATGTTTGCCTTGTAGACCTGCAAGCGCTGCATGAAGTGGTCTTCGCCGAAGTGGGCAAGGATGTCGGAGCCCTGCTCAGGCATGGTGGCGCGCAGGTCTTCAGGGTCGGAGAGATCGATTTCAGAAACCTGGTGCGAAAGATGTTGATTGTTTTGATCGAGCTCGGCGATGAAACGCTGATAGACCGCCATCCGGGCGCGGCGCGAAGCCAGTGAATCTTGGGCATCGATACCGTGAATGATGGGAAAGAAGTAGTGATGCTGGGCCATCATGGCTGGAGGCATGGTAAGAATGACACCGTCGGCGTCGGCCAGCTCGACCCGGTTGCCTTCCATCACAAGAGCGATTGGCGTGCGCTCGACGATGCTGACGCTGAGACGGTTAGGCAGGAAGCGCATGACTGTGGCCTGCTGCACCCAGGGAATGGATTCCAACTGCTTGCGCCGGGTAGAGAGCGGGACGAAGAAGATGTTGCGGCCGATGTCTTCACCGAAGACCGGCAGCAGCTCGGCACGGTTGACCTCACTCAGGCCAACCGACTGAATGCTGGCCGCGCCAGCGATGCGGAAATGCGGATCGCGGGTGAGAAAGTTGCGCGTGATCATGCCAGCGGTGACTGCGGCAGCGAGGGCCAGGAAGGCTCCGGTGCCGAGGAGAACGCGGCCGAAGGTGCTGCGCGGGCGCCACCAGGGACTCTTGGCGACAGCAAATTTTGTGCGCCGGGGAATGGGGCCGCGAGCTTCGAAATCGTCTTCATCGTGAGCCGCCGCAGGCATGGCTGAGACCACACGCCTGCCGCCTCGCTCTCCGGCGAGCACAGCGGACGGTGCCCGCCACGCGCCTCGTGTTTGAGGCGCAGAAGGCTCCGCCGAGACTTGGTCGTCCCATAGGGTCGTACGGCTTGGATAGCTGTTCTTCGTCACGCCCGAGCCAGGTCGTGAGAATCGCCAGACTTTACTATAGCGTTCGGACTGCGATAAGCAGCGGGCAAGTGGGTTGGGGAACCCGCCGGGTAACGGCCAATTGAAGGCGCTATCATCCTTCAATGGCCTGTTTTTGGAATGTTTTACGACCAGCCTTCAATTGGTGCTCACTGGCCTGTCTGGCGCTAGCTCTTGCAGTCGGCGCGCATGGACAGAGCTCACAGCAATATAAATATTTCCGCATCGGGTCGCAGCAGGATGTGGCAACGAAGACGCAGGCGGGGTTTGCGCTGATGGGCGGCGGGACGGACCTGGATGAGGCGTTTCGCTGGATGTGCCAGCGGGCCGGGGGCGGCGACTTTCTGGTGCTGCGAGCCACCGGCGATGACGACTACAACCCGTACATTCAGCCGTTGTGCAAGCTGAATTCAGTGGCGACGCTCATCCTGCCCAATAAAGAGGCGGCCAACGATCCCTTTGTGGCGGCGACGATTGCTCATGCCGAGGCGATCTTTATAGCTGGAGGCGACCAGGCCAATTACACACGCAACTGGACCGGGCCGGTGCAGGCGGGGATCAACGCGGCCATCAAGCGTGGAGTGCCTATAGGCGGAACGAGCGCGGGTCTGGCGGTGCTGGGGGAGTGGGCCTATTCGGCTGAGGGCGACAAGCCGGATGATCCGAATCTGGATGGAAAGCTGGCGATGGAGGATCCGCTGGGACCGCGCATCACGCTGACGCATGGTTTTCTGGATATTCCGGTGCTGAAAGGCATCATCACCGACACGCATTTTGCCAAGCGCAACCGCATGGGGCGGCTGCTGGTCTTCCTGGCGAAGATTGAATCTTCGACGCCAGGCGCTTCCATGCATGGAATCGGTGTTGAGGAAAAAGCGGCCGTGCTGCTGGAGCCGGATGGCCGCGCGACGGTGATTGGCCACGGCAGCGCCTATCTGGTGACGGCTGTGCCACCGTTTGCAGTGTTGGCTGCGGGGAGACCTCTGACGGGGGCGAAGTTTGCCGTAGAAAAGGTTGTGTCTGGCAAGTCGTTCAATGTGACAGCGTGGAAGAGCGATGCTACGCCCTATTCACTCACGGTCAACTCGGGCAAGATTCAATCAACGCAGGAGCTCGGCGCCATCTATTGATGGCTCTGCTTCTTCAATTGCCGCAAGCAGCTGCGGTGCGAGCTGACTGACGCTGCCTGCGCCGAGGGTAAGGATGAGATCGCCGGGTTGGGCTATCTTTGCGGCCTGCGCTACTGCCGCTGAAAAATCTGGCGCATAGCGTGCCTGGGCATCGCGAATGCGGGCTACGAGCAGCTCGGCTGAGACGCCGGGAATCGGCTCTTCGCTCGCGGCATAGATCGGCAGCACGGTGACCGAGTCTGCCAGCGTAAAGGCCGTGCCGAACTCGACCAGAAGATCACGAGTTCGGGAGAACCGGTGAGGCTGGAAGATGACGTGAATCTTGTTGTAGCCGCATTCCCGCGCGGCGGCGAGAGTGGCGGAGATTTCGGTGGGGTGGTGGCCGTAGTCATCGACGACCGTGATGCCGTTGGCTTTACCGCGCAGTTGAAAGCGGCGATCGACTCCATTGAAATTCGCCAGTCCTTGCGCGATCTTGTCGGCGGGAATATCAAGCTGACAGGCGATGGCCACCGCGGCAGTGGCGTTGAGGATATTGTGCCGCCCCGGAACACGTAGTTCAAAGGGGCCGAGCGGACCTTTCGCCGTCAACACCATAAAACGCCGAAAGCCGCTAACAGCGCAGGTGGGGCCGCCTTGCTGGCCAGTCGCGCCTTCCAGAACTTCAAGCCTGTAGTCGGCCGAGGGAGCTACTCCGTAGGTGTAGACGCGGCGCTGCGCGCGCGGCAGAATTTTGACCAGCAGCGGATTGTCGGCGGAGGCCGTCACGGCTCCGTAGAAGGGAACCTTGTCCATGAAGGAGAGAAACGCTGTCTCCACATCGGCCATGTCGCGGTAGCAGTCCATGTGCTCGCGGTCGAGATTGGTGACGACAGCAAGGATAGGCGAGAGCTTGAGAAAGGAGCGATCGCTCTCGTCGGCCTCGGCCACGAGATACTGCGAACTGCCCAGGCGCGCATTCGAGCCAAGCGCATCCACTCTGCCGCCAACGACAACAGTCGGGTCGAGGCCGCCTGCGGCGAGGACTGAGGCGACCATGGAGGTGGTAGTGGTTTTGCCGTGCATCCCGGCAATGGCGATGCCGTACTTGAGGCGCATGAGCTCAGCGAGCATTTCAGCGCGCTGGATGACAGGAATCTTGCGGGCGCGCGCTTCAACGACCTCTGGATTGCTGGCGCTCACTGCGGAGCTGGTGACGATAACCGATGCGTCTCCGACGTGGCCTGCTTCATGGCCTTCATAGATGGTCGCACCCATCTGCGCGAGGCGGTCAGTGACAAAGCTGCGGCGCAGGTCGGAGCCGGAGACCTTCATGCCGAGCGTCAGCAGAATTTCGGCGATGCCGCTCATGCCGATTCCGCCGATGCCAATGAAGTGAACGTGCTGCTTCTGAATAAACATGCGTAAAAGCCAAGGTTAACACTCCTGCTTTGCCCTGCCGCGGAATTAACGCCGCGCCTGGCAACGATGGAGGTGTCGCATCAACACGGGTAACTCCGCAAAGTTGCATGTATTTATTTTTTGCGCCTTACACCAAAGCGCCACAACCTTTTGCAGGGCCAGTGTTTGCACTTATCAAGAAAGGCGAGTTGAGGGTAACAGCAAGATACAAGTTACCTGACAACAACTCGCAGTCCTGAAGTTGACAAAGCTTAGGGACAAAAGGAAGGTTGCCATGCGGAAGATGATGAAGAACAGCTTGCTCGGAATGACTCTGGTTGCTGGATTGCTGGGAACCGGCGCAATGGCGGCCAATGCTGCTCCAGAATTCCATGGACGGGTGGAAGCGCGCGGATTTGATCGCGGCAATGAACGGTTTGCCGGACGTGACTTTGAACGGCGCGATTATGAACGGCGCGACTTTGTGCGGCGTGACTTCGTGCGGCCGGTTGGCCCGGCCTATCGCAACACCTACGTGGAGACGTATATTCCTCCCTGCCCCGGCGATGGCTACTTCTGGACAGCCGGCTACTACGATGGCGGCTACTGGGTTCCGGGAACCTGGACCTTCCGCGGACGGGTTGGCTTCGAGCGCGATTATGGGCGCGGCTACCGGGAGAACCACTTCGTCGCTGAGCGCCGTTTTGACCGGCATGACGACCGGCGCGATGGCCGCGACTTTCGCGGACGCCGTTAATCCGCTTGTTTCAATTGCATCTCTCTGATTCAAAGGCCTCTCCGCCAACCCGCGGAGGGGCCTTTTTGCTACCCGGTTCGCACCTCGGCAGACCCGGCTTGCATCCAACGATGTAGAAAGAAATTTCATCACGGCGGTTGTAAAGAATTGTCGGCACGGCACCGCAACTTCCGCCGGGAAAAGACGTTGAATAGATCAGAAGCGCCGGGAACGGCGTAAGCTGATCGGAAGAGCTGGAAAGCTCTTGATCGCGAATCCCGAGAGTGGAGAACCGCGAGTGCCGGGAAGCAAATGGAGGTCTACAATGCGGAATCTTCGCTTAGTTGTCTTAGCAGCGTTGCTGGCAGCGGTTGTTTCGTTCGCGCCCCATGCCCAGGCACGCGTATTTGTGGGTGTGGGAATCGGTCCGGTGATTGCGCCGGTTCCGTACGCCTACGGGCCGCCTGAGTGCGAATACGGCTATTACTCTTACTACCCGTATGACTGCGCGCCTTACGGCTATTACGGCGCGGGCTGGTTTAACGACGGCCTGTTTCTGGGCGTTGGCCCCTGGTATGGATGGGGCTGGGGCCGTGGCTACGGCTGGGGTCATGGATGGGGCTATCGCGGATACGGTTATCGCGGCGGCTATGGATATCACGGTGGCTATTACGGTGGACGCGGTTACGGTTATGGCGGCCGTGGATACTACGGCGGCCGGCCCGGTGGGCGTCCTGGATATGGCGGCGGACATCCCGGCTACGGCTATGGCGGTCGGCCCGGATATGGTGGACATCCCGGATATGGTGGCGCACCGCATGGGGGATTTAACGGCGGACGTCCCGGTGGCGGTGGCCACGTAGGCGGCTTCGGCGGTGGCGGTCATCCTGGTGGCGGCTTTGGTGGCGGCGGCCACATGGGCGGCGGCGGTGGCCATATGGGTGGCGGCGGCCACGGCGGTGGTGGACACCACTAAACTCAGCCGTCCAGCTGAGCAGGAAGATTCGGCACGAAAGGGATGGGCTTCGGCTCATCCCTTTCTTTGTGGCTGGTGGCGAAAGCTTTCTCTCTATCTGGATGGCTTTTTATCTGGACCGTATCGCCAACTGCATGAGCCGTCCGGCGATACGCTCGGCGGCATCCGGATGAGCCTGCGTTCGCGCCTGCCGACCCATCGATCGCAGTCGCGCCCGATCGGCAAGCAATCTTCGCAGCGTTTCCAGCAGAATCTCCGGGCGCTGCAACTGGCGCTCTTCAATCATCACGGCCGCATTCGCCTGTACCATAACTTCTGCGTTGGAGCGTTGATGGTCGTCGGCAGCGGCGGCAAAAGGGATGAGCAGCGCGGGCTTGCCGGCTGCTGCCAGCTCGGCTACCGTTGAGGCACCGCTACGCGCCATGACCAGATGTGCCGCGGCGAACTGGTCGGCCATATTGTCGAGGAATGCCTCGACGCGCCATCGCGCCGGATCAGCTCCAGAGGCTGCATACGCCTCACGCGTGATATCCGCATGGCGCGCTCCAGCCTGATGCAGCAGCGTCAGGCCAGGCACCGATTCCAGGAGCGCCGAAACGAGCGGCGGCATCAGCGTGTTAAAGATACGGGCGCCTTGCGAGCCGCCGAAGATGAGCAGATGAGGCGAAGCTGTCTCGCCAGGGTCAGTGATCGAAAAGAACTCCGGGCGCACCGGAATACCGGTCACTTCAGCATTGCGAAACCACTTCGCAGCCGGAGGGAAATTGACGGCCGCGGCCTGGACTCGCTTGCCTACCAGCCGATTGGCCATGCCCGGAACAGCGTTGGGTTCAAAAGCCATGGCTGGAGTGCCGCGTAGGATCGCCGCACCCATCGCCGGGCCGGAGGCGTAGCCGCCCACGCCGAAGACGGCGTCCGCCTTGAACTCGCGGATGATGCGGGCGCAGGCAAACAGGCTTAGCGGCAATGCTGCCAGCGTGCGCAGTTTGGTGATCAAGGAGACCTGGTTAAGCGGGCCGACTTTGATCAGTTCCAGCTTGAATCCCGCTGCGGGGACGAGGCGCGACTCCATGCCGCGCGCTGTGCCGACGAAGAGGATTTCGGCGTTGTGACGCGCGGCCAGTTCGCGGGCTACGGCAAGCGCAGGAATAATGTGTCCGCCGGTGCCGCCGCCGGCAATGAGAATTCTTGGCGCAGTGGGACTTGATTGAGACAACTCAGTCGATCTCGCGGGTGAGATTGAGCAGTATGCCGATGCTTGCGAGCATGATGCACAGCGATGTTCCGCCCTCGGAAATGAAGGGGAGAGGAATACCTTTGGTCGGCAGCAGGGCGATGACCACGCTGATATTAAAGAATGCCTGGATCAGGATGGTGACGGTAATGGCGAAGGCAAGCAACCGCGCGAATGGATCGCGCAGCAGGAAGACCGTGCGCATGCCGCGTATGCCGAGAAGCACGAAGAGTCCGAGGATCAGGATGGCGCCGAGAAAGCCAAGTTCTTCCGCAATATTAGCCATGATGAAGTCGGTATGCGGCTCGGGCAGATAGAAGAGCTTCTGCACACCTTCCATGTAGCCGCGGCCGGTCCAGCCGCCGGTGCCGACGGCGATCAGCGACTGGTTGATGTGGAAGCCTGCGCCCTGTGGATCTGCCTCGGGATGAAGGAAAACTTTCATGCGGGCGAGACGCCAGGGAACGAAGATGAGCAAGGCCGCGAGAACCGGGGCGACGGCAGCAAAGATGCCAAGGACATAGCGCCACTCCATGCCGGCGAGCAGGAGGGTGAGGACCATCATGCCGAAAAGGACGATGGCGGTGCCGAGATCCGGCTCCTTGACGATAAGCCCGATGAGGATGAATGCGGGAATAGCGGCGGGGAGCAAGGTATGCTTCCAGTCGCGCATGGCATTCAGGCGGGTGTGCAGAAACCACGCCAGATAGAGTGCAAGGACGGGTTTGGCTATCTCGGAGGGCTGAAAGGTGAAGAAGCCTCCGAAGCGAATCCATCGATGGGTAGCATGGGAGCCGGGCACGACGAAGACCGCGAGCAGCAGCAGAAGCGTAACGCCGAGCATTGGATAAATAAAGCGTTTCGAGTTGTAGCGGCGGTAGTCGATGCGCATGAACACAACCATGGCGATGACTCCAAGCAACGCCCAGAGCGCCTGTTTTCCGAGAAAGGTATACGGCGAGCCGAAGCGGGCCTGGGCCATGACCGCCGAGGCCGAGAAGACCATGGCCAGCCCTATCACCACCAGAGAGAGCGTGGTGAAGAAGAGCCATTTATCGACGCCGACCCGTTTCGCCATCGCTATCCTCGCCCTGGCGCATCGCGCAGATCGGTAGGCAGATCCGTGACCAGTTGCTTGAAGACTCGGCCGCGATGCTCGTAGTTTTCAAACTGGTCAAAGCTGGAGCAGGCCGGCGAAAGCAGTACCACATCGCCGGGCCGGGAGGCTTTGCGGGCCGCGGCAACGGCTTTGTCCAGCGTTTCGCAGGAAACAATCGGGACGATGCCGCGAATTTGCGACTCGATCTTTTCAGCCGCGGAACCGATGGTGTAGACGGCCTTCACACGTTTGCGCAGCAAATCATCAAGGTCGGCATAGTTGGAGTTTTTATCCTTGCCGCCCAGGATGAGGTGAATGCATTCAGGAAAGGCCGCGATGGCTTTGGCGGCTGCGTCAACATTGGTGGCCTTGGAGTCGTTGTAGTACTCGACGCCATTGATCGTTGCCACATATTCGAGCCGGTGCTCCACGGCGTGAAAGCCTGCTACCGCTTTGGCAATTGCCACGGCGGAGGCTCCGGCAAGGCGTGCCGCGCATACCGAGGCCAGCACGTTTTCAACGTTGTGCGATCCCTTGAGGGGAATGTCCTTGAGCGAGATGATCGGTTCGATTGCATTGCTGCCGGCGCGGAAGACAATCTCATCTTTGCGCACCCAGGCGCCCTGGGTGACTTCATGCTCCAGCGAAAACCAGTACACTTGCGCGGCCGATCGAGAGGCAGCTTCCGCGGTGCGCTTATTGTCCGCGTTCAACACCAACGTGTCCGATGCGGTCTGAGCGGTGAAGATACGTTCCTTGGCCAGCGCGTAGCTTTCAAAGCTGCCGTGGCGATCGAGATGGTCCGGCGTGATGTTGAGGATTACCGCGATGCGCGGATGGAAGAGCACGGTGCTCTCAAGTTGAAAGCTCGATACCTCCAGCACCGACCAACTGGTGTCAGAACTTTTCTCGATTAGATCGACCACGGGCACGCCGATGTTGCCACCCACCTGCGTTTCGATGCCTGCGCCGACCAGGATTTCGCCGATCAGGGCTGTGGTCGTGGTTTTGCCGTTGGATCCGGTGATGGCGAGGATGCTGCCTTTGAGGAATTGCGCGGCCAGCTCCAGCTCTCCAATGACAGGCAGGCCAAAAGCCTTTACCTGCACCAGCTCCGGGGTGTCCATGGGCACACCGGGACTGACGACGATCAGGTCCTGGCGGCGGAAGGTGAGCAGTCCGTGGCCGCCGGACTCGACGCTGATCCCGTGTTCAAGCAGAGCAGGGATTTCCTTGGCCAGGGCCGCGGCGCTCCGCATGTCCGAGACCGTCACCTGCGCTCCACGCCGGCGCAGGAAGAGCGCAGCCGCCAGACCTGACTTGCCCAATCCGACGACCAGAACTTTCTTGCCTTTCAACTCCATTCAAACTCCGCTCACGTGCCAGCTTCAATTGTGGCACTCAAACGTTACGAACCGTCTACCTCTAGCGCAGTTTCAGCGTGGTGAGTGCAAACAATGCAAACACCAGAGCGGCGATCCAGAAGCGCGCGATGACTTTCGATTCTTTCCAGCCCAGCAATTCGAAGTGATGATGCAATGGAGCCATCTTGAAGATGCGCTTCTTGCGCAGCTTGTAACTGCCCACCTGGAGCATGACCGAAATCGCTTCCAGCATGAAGATACCGCCGATGAAGGGCAGCAGCAACTCCTGGCGGATGACGACTGCGACGGTCGAAATAGCCCCGCCCAGAGCCAGCGAGCCCACGTCGCCCATGAAGACCTCGGCCGGATGGGCGTTATACCAGAGGAAGCCGATTGAAGCCCCAACCATGGCTCCGCAAAAGACCGTGAGCTCGGCGACCATGGGCATGCGCTGTAGTTCAAGATAATTTGAAAATACGATGTGGCCGCTGACATACGTAAGCACGGTCAGTGCTCCGGCGGCGATGATGGTGCAGCCAATTGCGAGGCCATCCAGGCCGTCGGTCAGATTGACGGCATTCGACGAGCCCATGAGAACGAAGATCACGAATACGACAAAGGGAGTAAAGGCCAGGAATCCCATGTGCGGCAGCGAAGCGGGCCACGCATGCCAGAGCAGATCGGGCCGAAACTGCTTGAAGAAGGGCACCGAAAGCTGCGTGGAGAACATGCGAAATTGCTGCAGCACTGCGAGGGTAATGGCCACGCCGGCCGCGGCGCAGGCCTGCCATGCGAGTTTGGCGCGCGCGGTAAGGCCAAGATTGCGCCGCTTCACGACCTTGATGTAATCGTCGGCAAAGCCGATAGCTCCAAAGGCCAGGGTGGAGCCGACAACGACCCACACAAGAGGATTGGCGGGGTCTGACCAGAGGATCGTTGGCAAGAGGATGGCGATGGCGATTAGCACGCCGCCCATGGTGGGCGTGCCGGTCTTCTTTTTGTGCGACTCCGGACCGTCTTCGCGAATATATTGGGCGATCTGGAACTGGCGCAGCTTCTCGATAACGAAGGGGCCGATCAACAACGCGATCAACAATGCAGTCAGAGATGCGAATGCGGTGCGAAACGTGAGATACCGGAAAATGCGGAAGGGATGGAAGTATGGAAAAAGCTTTTGGTACAGCAGCCAATAAAGCACGAGGACTCCAAGCCAGTGGGCGACTGTTCCCGATTCTACAAGCTTCCCATGGGCCTGGCAGGCGAAGATTGAACCGGCTTCTCAGGATGTGTAAACGGAGTAAACCTCGGCGCGCACCTTGGCTGCCGCAGCGAGGAACTGCGCCGGTCCTGTGCGCTCAATGCCCGCCAGATGGCTCGGAAAGAACGGCTATCGCGCGCTCAAGGCGAACGCCGCGCGAACCTTTGATGAGAACAACGTCGCCCAGCTTGAGATTTTCTTTGAGCCATGCACCGGCGGATTCAGCATCGGGCAGGAAGAGCGCTTCAACTCCTGTCACTCCTGCCCCGGTTGCGGCCTGAACCAGATATGCCGCGTTGCCACGAACACCGATGATGATGTCGATGCCCGCAGCGGCAGCGGCTTTGCCACACTCGGCATGGAGATCCGGCGCATGATCGCCCAGCTCCAGCATCTCTCCTGCGACCAGGATACGCCGCAAGGCGGGGCGCGCGGCCAGTGCAAGGATCATCGACTTGAGCGCTTCAGGATTTGAGTTATAGGAATCGTTGATGACCGTGGCGCCTTGCAGTGTAAGCACTTCACCGCGCTTGTCTCCGGCGGTCAGTTCTTCGAGCGCCGCAGCCGCAGCCTTGAGCGGAACGCCGGCCTCACGCGCAACGGCCAACGCGGCGGCGGCATTGGTGGCGTTGTGCCTTCCGACGAGAGCGAGATTCAGTTTGATGGCCTGGCCTTCAGAGAGAATTTCCAACTGGAGACAATCGCCTTCGCGAACGGCCGTGATCTGCGGGTCGGCGCAGGGGCCCGCGCCGAAGTAGACGGCTCTGCCGGCGAAGTCCCTGCCAAATTGGGCTACGTAGCGATCGTCACAATTCAGAAAAGCTACGCCGGTGGGAGGCAAGGCTTCAACCAGCTCATACTTGGCGCGGGCAATGCCGCCTTGCCCATCAGGGAAATTCTCGACATGCGCCATGCCTACGTTGGTGATAACGCCCCAGTCGGGAGCGGCGATGCGCGCCAGCTGGGCGATCTCTCCGGCGTGATTCATGCCCATCTCGATTACCGCATATTCATGCTCGGGCTCAAGGCGCAGCAATTGCAGCGGAAGGCCGAAACCGTTGTTGAGATTGCCGAGCGATTTGAGCACATTGAACTTCGCGGCCAGCGCGGCGGCGATTGCGTCTTTGGTTGATGTCTTGCCTGCACTTCCGGTAACGGCGACGACACGCCCGCCCCAGTGCCTGCGGGTGTGCGCGGCCAGAGCCTGAAGCGCCTGCAGCGGATCTTCAACGATGAGCAAGGGCATGGCCAGGACAGCGTCTGGCAGTGAAGCTACGCGGGCCAGTGAAACTACCGCCGCGATCGCACCCCGCTCCAGCGCCCCGGCAATGAAGTCATGCCCATCAAGCCGTTCGCCCCGGACGGCGAAAAACAGCTCGCCAGGCTGCACGGTGCGTGAATCGATGGAGTAGCCCTGCGCCACAAGCGCACCGGCTCCCGATGCGCTGGCTGGGGTTTCCAGCTTAGCGCCGCAACTCAGAGCGGCTTCGGCAAGCGTAAATCTCACTGTGCTCCACCATAGCCCAGAGCGCTCAATGCGGAAAGAGCAACCTGCGCGTCATCGAAGAAAATTGTGTGATCGCGAAGAATTTGTTCCTTCTCGTGCCCCTTGCCGGCGATAAGGACTACGTCTCCTGGCTGAGCCTGCGCAAGAGCGAGAGCGATGGCCGCGGCGCGGTCCGGCTCAACGACATAGTGAACGCCGGAGAATGCGAGGCCAGGCAGTATCTCATCGATAATCGCGAGCGGATCTTCAGAACGCGGATTGTCGCTGGTTACGACGACGAAGTCACTGCCTTCCGCCGCAGCGCGCCCCATACGCGGACGCTTGGTACGGTCGCGGTCGCCTCCGCAGCCGAAGAGAGTGATGACGCGTCGCTGCGAACCTTTGCTGGAAGCGATAAGCTGCCTCGCCAATGCAGTGAGATTGCGCAGCGCGTCATCGGTGTGGGCGTAGTCCACAATCACAGTGAAGGGCTGGCCGGCATTCACTGGCTGAAAACGGCCAGGCACCGGACGCAATGAGGGAATTGCAGCGATGAGAGCAGGGAATGAAACACCGCGCGCGTGAGCAGCGGCCGCGGCGGCAAGCAGGTTGAGCACATTGACTTCGCCGGCAAGTGCGGAGCGAATGTGCGCCGTGCCATGCGGAGTTGCCAATGTGAATTCCGCACCGGCAGGCGTCAGGCGAAGCTCCTCAGCGCGCCAATCCGATTTGCTTTGAATGGAATATGGAACGACCTGCGAGCCAGCTTGAACGGCAACCTGGGACAGCTCCTGCGCATGCGGATCGTCGGCGTTTAAGACGGCGACGCGCGGGGCGGGGTAGCGTGTTCCGTCGAAGAGCAGACGCTTGGCGGCGAAGTACGCATCCATGGTGTGGTGATAGTCGAGATGGTCGCGGGTAAGATTGGTGAAGATGGCCACATCAAAGCCGATGCCTGCGACGCGTCCCTGATCGAGCGCATGACTTGAAACTTCCATCACCAACTCGGTTGCTTCGCGCGCAACCCCATCGGCCATCAGCGCAAAGAGATCACGTGACTCAGGCGTGGTGTGCGCCGAGGGTCTTGTTTCTCCGGCGACGTGATACTCGATGGTGCCTACGAGAATCGACGAGCGCGCCGCACGGTTCAACAATGCCTCGGTGAGAAAGGCCGTCGTGGTCTTGCCGTTGGTTCCGGTGACGCCTGTGGCTCGCAGACTGCGTTCCGGATGGCCGAAGAATGTTGAAGACACCTCCGCCAATGCGGTGCGGCCATGCTCAACGAGCAGGCTTGGAATATGAGGGTGAGACTGAGCCAGTTGCGCGAAGGCGTCGGCGGAGTCAGTTACGATGCCTGCAGCGCCCTGCGCTATGGCTGCCGCTATGTATCGATTGCCATCGGTCGTGCCGCCGCGCATGGCGACGAACACCGAGCCGGCAATGATGCGGCGGGAATCGTATTCCACACCCATGATCTCCGTTGAAGACGCAGCACGGCCGCCGCCTTTGATAGCAGCCACATCGCGGATCAGTTCATTCCATTGCATTCTGAATTTGATTTTATCGCTGAAGGGTCACACAACATTTGCTGCGCTATCGGGCGCAGTGAACGACGATCTGCGTTCCCGGCTGCACCTGGCTGCCTGCGGCTGGTTCCTGCGAGCGCACCAGCCCGCGGCCCGTCACTTGGAGATTGAGTCCGGCAACAGCTACCTGCTCTACAACCTGCCTCATTGGCATGCCAATGAGGGATGGCACTTTTACGCTGTTGGCGGCAGGCAAGGACACGGTCACCAGTTCAGGGGCAGGGGGCGGCGCGGGAGTTTCAGGGGCAGGTTTTGCAGGCGGTTTTTCTGCTTCCTTCGCCTTGGCGCCGGCTGCCGATTTGGGAGCGTTGGCTGCCGCTGCGGCAGTGCGTGCGCTATTGATCGACTCGCGCAGAGGATCGTCGGGCGGCAGATCGTTCAATGCAGCCACCAGTGCGTTCACATCGCCCGTCTCCTCATGTTGCGGCTCTTCATCTTTGGCAGACGGTTTGGCTGCGCGCGGCGCGTGAATCTCAATATCGTGAGGCACGCCGAGGTACTCAAGCGTCTGCTGTGCAATCTGCGTGAAGACGGGAGCCGAGGCCGCGCCACCGTAGTAGGAGACGCCGCCACCCTGAGGCTCATCAAGCACCACTGCTACCGCAATCACTGGAGAGTTGATTGGTGCAATGCCGGCGAAGGAGGCTACGTGTTTAGTTTTCGAATACGTTCGTGTGGCAGGATCGATCTTCTGCGCAGTACCGGTCTTACCGCCTGAGGAATAGCCATTCAGCTGCGCCTGCTTGCCGGTGCCGTAGAGCACCACACCTTCCATCATCTTGCGCATCTGGGCGGCGGCGAGAGTGCTGATTACGCGGCGTGCTCCGGTCGGTAACGGGTTGGGCAGTTCTTCGCCGGGATGAAACGGCTGCGCTACAAGCTGCGTGGTCTGAATGCCTGGTTGACTCCCGGCCTGGCCGGTAACTTTACCATCTTTTGCCTGCGTGCTGATCACTACGTGTGGAGGCAGGTAAACACCGCCGTTGGCGATAGTGGAGACCATCGAGACCAGTTGCAGAGGTGTGACCGCGACCTCTTGACCGATGGCGATAGAGCCGATCGATGTTGAGCCCCAATGAGCCGGAATGCGCAACAGGCCACGCGTCTCGCCGGGCAACTCCAGCCCTGATTTCGTGCCGAAGCCGAAGTTGTGAATGTAATCGTAGAAGTGATCGGGGCCCATTCTCAGCGCCAGTTTCACCGCCGCTACGTCGCTGGAATGCTCGAGAGCTTCATGTACCGTGATCACGCCATAGTGATCGGACTTGTCGTCGTGAATAGTGCGGCCGTTGAAGGTAATCGCCCCACCCTGGCAGTCGATCATGTCATCGGGTTTTACAATGTGCTGGTCGAGAGCGGCGGCATAGGTGACCAGCTTAAATGTGGATCCGGGCTCGTAGACATCGCTTACCGCGTGGTCCCGCAGCAACGCGGGCGTGGTGTGGCGAAAGTCGTTGGGATTGAAGGTGGGGCGGATGGCGAGCGCGAGGATCTGCCCGGTGTGCACATCCTGAACGACGGCCGTTCCGTTGGCAGCCTTGGTGCGTTCCATGGCAGCGTCGAGAGCCTTTTCTGCGAGGAACTGAATGTTTTCATCGATGGAGAGAACCAGATTTTCACCCGGCTCCGGCTCGTGTTCCGTTGAGCCGAGCACATGGCGCCGCGCGTCCATGGCGGCGTACATGCGGCCGGGCACGCCATGCAGGCGGCCATCGAACTTCTGCTCCATACCGCCCAGGCCGTTGTCATCCACGCCGACATAGCCAAGCACCTGCGCGGCGATTTCGTTGTCCGGGTAGAAACGCTGGAATTCCTTCTGAAAGTAGACTCCCTTGAGGTTGAGCGCCTTGACGCGCGCAGCGGTCTCCGGCGAAAGACGGCGTGCCACCCAGGCAAAACCGCGCGAAGCATTCATGCGGTCAAGAATCTGCTTCTCGCTGGTCCAGGCGTCGACAGGAGAGGTGTCGCTCTTTTCGTGGACGATCTGCGCCAGCATGTGCGCCGTGGTCTCCTTGTCGTCGATCTCAGAGGGAACGGCGTAGACCGAGTCGGCCTGCACTGTCATGGCCAGCTCGCGCAGGTTGCGGTCATACAAGACACCGCGCCGTGGAGCTACGGCGAAGGTGTGCTGCTGCTGCTTTTCCGCTTTTTCAACAAACTCATGATGGCGCAGAATCTGCAGCCAGAAGAGCTTGGAGACGATCAACCCAATCCAGACCATCATGCCCAGGCAAACGATCCAGTAGCGGCCACGCAGCAACGGCCGCGCCAACTGGCTGCCATAGGTCCGGTTCATGCGTGGGTTGGGTTCGTTCACTTCTATTGCTCCGAAACTCGGGTTACTTCATATCCGCTGAGGATCGGATCTGGCCCTGACCCTCAGCGCAGCGTGCCGGCCGCCGGCGAAACCTGCGCCAGCGCAGGCGCTCCGCTATCGACAGGATTGGCATGGTCGGTGGAGTGGACCACTTGATTGGGCTGCAGCTCGACCAGGCCCATCTGGCGTGCCATGGCATCAATGCGGCGAGGTTGCGAGAGCTGCGCCTCGGCCAGGCGAAGCTGCCGGTTCTGCTCGCGTAGCACTTCCACCTGCGTCTTCTTGGCCTCGACGTTATAGCCCATCTCGATGGAGCTGAAATGCTGCAGGCCATAGAACATGATGAGCGAAAACAGGACCGTCACCGCCGCGGTGAAGATACGCATCTCACGAATGCGAACTGTATCGGGAGCCTTGACCAGGCGTGAGTTGTCGATGCGCTTGGGAAAGAAGACCTCCAGCGTCGCACCCCGGCGCAGGCGCTGTTGCTCGGCAAAGAGCCGTGCATTGCGCTCCTCGATACGCCGGCCGGAGCTGCGTCCACTGTCGAAATAGGTTGCTGCGTACGCTGCCATCTTCGTCTCCTTTACTACCCGTTACTTGCGCAGTCTCGGCTTCTTGCCCGACTGTTGCGCTTCCTTCTTCTTTTCCGACTTATGCGGTCTCAACTTTGCGAATCCCGTCAACTGCCGTACTGAACCTTGATCCTGATACTCCGGTTTGGTTGCCACTTGTCCCGGCTTAACCTTTTCTGCCGCTCTCAACTTCGCGCTTCTTGCCCGAGGATTGCGATTCGTCTCTGCCTCATCGGCGACTACCGGCTTGCGCGTCAACACTGTCCACTCGCCGCGCGCCTGCACTTCCCTGAGCACATCCTTGGCGATGCGATCTTCCAACGAGTGAAAACTAATGACGACTATTTTGCCTGAGGACTTAAGCAGCTTCGGTGCGGCCTCCAGCAATTCCCTGATCTCATCCAACTCGCGATTGACATGAATACGAAGCGCCTGAAAGGTCCGTGTTGCCGGGTGAATCCGCTCCGATTTCAGTGCCGGGGCGCTGCCGGCAACGATACGGGCTAACTGCCCCGTCGTCGTCACCGGCCGCGCCCTGACAATGGCTCTGGCGATTCTCCGCGACCTCCTCTCTTCTCCGTATTCGTAAATAAGATTGGCAAGATCGCTCTCGTCCATCTCATTTACCACTTGTGCCGCGGTCACTCCCTGGCGCGTGTCCTGGCGCATATCCAGGGGACCATCGGTCTGAAAACTAAATCCTCGCTCGGGCTCATCGAGCTGCATCGAACTGACTCCGAAGTCGGCCAGCAGTCCGTCGAGCGTTCCCGGCGCTACATGCTCGGCCACCTTGCTGAAGGCTTCGCCAATCAGCGTCAGCTTCGGCATGCGCTCGCCTAACTCCTCAGCCAGCAGCTTCAGCCGCTCCGCCGCAAGTTCGAGGGCTTTTGGATCCCGATCGAAGCCGATCAGGTGTCCGTGCGGCCCCAACAGCCTTGCGATCTGGCTTGCATGGCCTGCGAGTCCCAGCGTGCAGTCGAGGTAGGTGCCACCCTCGCGTACATCGAGGTATCGAATCACATCCTGAGAAAGAACCGGCACATGGCGCGGATTGCTGTCCGTCATGTGTTCCCCCTTGGGGGTATCTGTGCCAATCAGGAGCCCTGTTCCCTGTGGGCTTCCTGCCTGGCCAAAATCGCTTTCGCTTCTTCGATCGTCATCAACTTCGACGATTCACCTTTTGGAGCCACCATGCCGGCAATCTCCCGCTCGGCCTGCTCCTCGGTCTGCACCAGCAAAAATCGCTGCTGCCCGGTTACTACCACTTCCGCATTTGCCAGGTTGAAGCTCTCGCGGACTTTCTTCGAGAGCATGACCCGGTCCTGCTTGTCGATCTCCACGTCTCCGCCGAAGTAGTTCACAAACCGCATCCAGGTAGTCTTGGCTGCGTCTTCCTCGGGCAGCGCCGCTTTCTTCGCTTCCTCGATCTCCCACTCCTGCATGGGCCAGATCTCGGTTGTCTTGCCATCCCTCGAGGTGATGAAGAACTTGGGGCCGTAGCTCTTTTCACTGATCTGCTTCATAAAATCCGCAGGCAGCTTGAGCCTCCCTTTTTCATCGACTTTGGCCTCGTGGGTACCGCGAAACATCTGCGACCTCAAATCTCAACTGAAGCTTTCTCGCGGAAATGCGAAGCAAAGCCTTCGAACTGGATTCATAGTACGCCAGAAATTTGTTTTTTGCTCCCTTTTACTCCAAAAATCTCCACGATCGTACCGTATAGCTCTCTTTCTTGGTTCAGAAAATTTGTGCAATCGCACCGGGATTTAGGCAGATTCAGGAGATGACCAGAGAATGATCCCGAAGATGCCCCAATAGAAAGGAGTCGGCTTCATAAGACCGCAATATCTAGTAGTTAACTGAGATGAGTCGCTATCTCCCTACAGCCTTGCGCCGGCGATCCACCAGGTGGAATACGAGGTAGGCCAGCACCGCCAAATTCACGACAAACAGTCCGACGCGAAACCAGGTCACGCGCACCATAAGCTCGTGAATTTCCAGCGGAAGAAAAGATGCAGTGATGATGGCGGTGAAATATTCGGCCCAGACCTTCTCCAGCATCAGGCCTACGCCTTCGATCAGACCGAGGGTGGCATAGCAGAAGAGAAACAGACTGATTCGCTTCAGCATGTGGTCGTCTACCAGTGCAGCTTTCTCCAGCAGAAAACCGACCAGGCGTCCTTCCGTATTAAACCGCAACTGCAGGGCTACGTTGTTGAGCAGATCGCCGACGTCTTTACCCAGCAGCTTCAACGCGCCGACGCCCACACTCACCAGCAGGATGGCCTGAAGGAGTTTGTAGGCGGCAATCAGCTCCAGCCAACGATTACGCTTTTTCTTGTTTGGAACCAAAGCCACGTGCAGTCCACTCCTAAACGCGCACCGATACTCCGATGCCTTTATGCGCCCGGCCGTGCTGTGCGGCTTGGTGCAGCATGAATACTTTTACGTTAATTGAGCAACCCACGTTCACCCTAATTCTTCCGCTGCACCTTCGGTGGGATACTCTGAAGCTGTCGCGCAGCGGAGCCCGCTCACCCAGCCATGCCCCAGACTTTGAGTACCAGCCAGTGGACGCCGTTCCCGGTTGAACTGGTTTTCGCGTTCTTTGCGAATCCGGCCAATCTGCCGTACCTGATGCCCAAGTGGCAGCAGGCCAGGATGGAGAGCTCGCGCCTGATTCCACCGCCTCTTCGGCCGGTGGCGCCCGATCCGGCGCTGCGCTACCAAAGCCCGGCAGCGGGTGTGGGTTCAGAGATGGTCTTCAGCTTCCGCCCGATCCGCAGCATTCCGTTTCGTATCGGTTGGCTGGCTCGGATCACGGAGTTCGCCTGGAACAGCCACTTTTGCGATGAGCAGGTCAAGGGGCCCTTTGCCAGTTGGAAGCATCGCCATGGCATCGAGTCTGAAACTCAGGACGGCGTCACCGGTACGCGTATCACCGACGAGGTAGAGTACGCGCTGCCGCTCGGGCCGCTGGGCGGTCTGGGCCATGCATTGCTTGTCCGCCGGTTGATGGAGGCTACTTTTGCATTTCGGCGGCAGCGGCTCGAAGAGATCTTGCCCGTGGCTGCCCGGCAAGCGGCCCGGCGCAGTTAGAGTCAAACAAAACGGCCCCCAGCATGGCTGGAGGCCGCATTTGCCTTCTTACTAGAGAGCTTAGAAGTGGTACGCCACGCCGATCACCGGATTATTGACGTTGTAATACCGATTGGTCGTCAGAGGGCTGTAGCCAAAGTTCGGCACCTTGGAGAAGATGCCGCGATACTCGGCGCGAATATCGAAGCTGGGGCTGATTTCATATGCGATGCCGCCACCATACAGGCCGACGATCGTGTTCTGGCTTTTCACATCCAGTGTGGTCGTACCCAGGTTGCGGATATTGCCCCACAACAGAGCACCGCCTCCAGCTTCAACGAATGGATTGAAGTTGTGGAAGTTGAAGTTGTACACATAGGCCACGCTGACTTCCTGCAGCCGGGTATTTACAGCGTAGTTGTATGACGGTGCAACATAGTGCAATGCGCCTTGCGAGTAGCCGTAGTTGGCCTCGACCGCGCCGCGTGGTGTGAGCATGAAGCGGTAGCTGAAAAGGGCTCCCAGACCGCGCTTGGCGCTGACTTTCACATCGGTTGAACTGGACTTGAAGGGCAACAGAATCGCTGATCCGCTGACACTGACGTCTTGACGGCTTTCCTGAGCTCGACCTGCGACGGCAGAGATCGTCAACAGGAGTGCAAGTAGGGCAAATTTCTTCATTCGGTCGTGAACCTCGCGACTGCCCGAACTGCCTTGCGGCCAACGGAGCACGTCTCTTTTATCGATAGCGGCACCGCTTAAGTGCGCGCTGCTCTTTGAATTGTAAATGCCCGGAACGGCCCATCCTGAGTTTGGACAGTCACGGATTATTGAGTGCGACGGTACAAAGACTTCCAGAGCGTGGGACAACTACGCCAATAGACGCACGTTCCTCCGCAATGAAAGCCGGACCGGAGCAACTTGCTGATTGCCGTCCGGCGGCGGCGTCCCGCGACCGGGCTTGCGGGTTTGCCAAACCCGGCTGAATGTGGAGAATGCTGAAGTTACCCAAAATCGCTCCGGCGTACCCTCTGGCTGTACCGGAAGAGGACAACGGCGGCCAAAGGAAGCACGATGGAACCTGAACTCGTCCACTCCGCGTGGCTCGGCGAATTTCTCGGAACGTTTATCTTGATTTTGCTGGGCAACGGCGTCAACGCCAGCGTGAGCCTGCGCAAGACCTATGCCGAAAATGCCGGCTGGATGGTCGTGACTACAGGATGGGGCATCGCCGTGCTGTGCGGAGTGCTCACGGCGCAGGCCTTCGGGAGTCCTGGAGCTCATCTCAACCCAGCCATCAGTTTGAGCGCCGCGGTGATCAGCGGCGACTTCTCTCACCTGGGCAGCTTCTGGTCCGCGCAACTGCTGGGCGCCATGGCCGGAGCAACGCTGACCTGGCTTTTTTTCTATCCGCATTGGAGAGTGACGCCGGAGCAAGGTACCAAGCTCGGGGTCTTCTGCACCGGCCCGGCGATTCCCCATCTGCCGGCGAACCTGCTCGGTGAAGCGACTGGAACCTTTGTGCTGGTGCTGGTTGCCGGGGCGATCTTCTCCCATGGAGTTGCAGCGGCGGGCAACGGGACTGGCCCGGCGGTTGGCCTTGGCCCATGGCTGGTGGCCAGCCTGGTGTGGGGAATCGGCCTGTCGCTGGGCTCGACTACGGGGTATGCCATCAACCCGGCGCGCGACCTGGGCCCGCGGCTGATGCACTTTCTACTGCCGATCGCGGGAAAGGGCTCTTCGAACTGGCGGTATGCACCGGTGCCGATCATCGGCGACCTGGCCGGAGCCGCCCTGGCCGGGCTGCTGCTACGTTTTGCACATCTCTAGGAATGTTCAGTCAGCAAGACACGCTCGATCAACCGCCGTCACAATTTGAGTGATTCCAGCGTTCGTTGCAGAATGCCGGAATTTTTCGCCTGTACAAATACGCAGAATTCATCACCGGTTACCCCCGGCGGGAATCATGTTGCCACGCATCGGTTCGCAGGCTCAAACGACTGAAATGCATCGGGATGCCGGGATTTGGGCAAAATCGTTTTCGTTGCCTTCCGCCGGCACAGGTGTGACAATGGCCATGTTTCCGGCTTCATCCACATGCCGCCCTTACCTGCCACTGACATGAAACTCTGTCCGATCTGCGCAACGTCGTATCCGGCTGAACACCGCACGTGCCCTGCTCACGGTACGCTGCTGGTGGATGCGGCGGAGTTTGCGCCGGGAACGATCGTCCGCGACTGCTACCGCATCGAGCGCATCCTCGGCAAAGGTGGCATGGGCACTGTCTATCTGGCCGAGCACATGCTGATGAAGGAGCCGCGCGCACTCAAGTTCCTCTCCAGCGCGCTGGCGTCCAACCCGGCTTTCGTGCAGCGATTTCTGCAGGAGGCGCGGGCCGCGAGCAGACTGCGCCACCCTAATATCGCCGCAACCCTGGAACTGGGCCAATCCGAAGACGGCAGCTTTTATATCTCGATGGAGTATGTTGACGGGCCGAGCCTGCGCGGGCTGATCCTTGATTCGCCCGATGGGCTGCCTCCGTCGCGCGTCTTCAGCATCGTCCGTGGCATTGCGGAAGCACTGGGAGCGGCTCATGCCAAGCGTATGGTGCATCGGGACATCAAGCCGGAAAATATTCTGCTGGCTGCAGGGCTCGAAGGCGAAGTCCCCAAGGTCGTCGACTTCGGCATTGTCGCACTCAATGACGGCGGGAGCTCACTCACGCAGACAGGACGTCCTCTGCTGACAGCTGAATATGCCGCGCCCGAGCAATGGCGGGGCGCCGTGCCGGCATCCGAGCTCGATGGACGCACCGACCTCTATTCGCTGGGCTGCATGTTTTTTGAAATGCTGACCGGACGATTGCCTTTTCATTCCGAAAGCTATGAGGGATGGTTCGAGCAGCATGTCTATTCTCTGCCTCCATCACCGAGCTTCATCCGCCCTGAACTGGCGCGCTTTGCCGGTCTCGACGCGCTGGTGCTGGAGCTGCTCGCTAAAGATCGCCAGCAACGCCCGGCTAATGTTGACGTATTTATCGCGGAGCTGGATCTCGTCATTGCCCAAGGCTCAGGGACGCGCAGCATCCACCGGGAGGCTACGCGTAACGATTTTTTGGTCACCGGCGCTACGCCACCGACGACAGCGCGGGGGCGTACCGTGGTGGACCTGAATACCGCGCGGCCTCCCTACGACGCTGGCTGGTCTTTAAATGCGGGTTCGCAAGCCGCACCGCCGCAAATGCCTCCCGTGCCATTTGTGCCTGCGCAAGTTTCGAACGATAACTTCAATCCTCACCATGCAGCGGATTACCTGAACATCAACGCCAGGCCGTTTCAACCTGGCTATCCCATTGCAGGCACCCCGCCAGCGGTCAAGCCGGACTTTGCGTCACCTGTAAGCCGGGTGTCTGCGCCGCCTGCCGGTGCATCGATAAACCGGGGCGTGCTGATTGCTGTACTCAGTATTTTCCTGCTGCTGACCCTGGGCGTGGTTGGGGCATTTCTGTGGCTGCGCCGGGAACGAAGTCCGCAAACGGACCAGGCCGCTCAGAGGGATCAGACAGGGCAGCAGCGTGCAACGGATGCCCCTGCACCCATTGATACCGGGAGCGCGCCGATTCCGAACCCACCTGCTCCGAACCCGTCGCCAGCACAGCCCGATATTGCCAAAGAAGGGCCTCATCCGCAGGCAAAACTTCCGTCAAAACTACCCGGCATACCCAACGATCCAGTCTCGATTGCAGCCAAGGCCATCGCTCTGTACAACGAAAAGGACTATGCCACAGCAGGAGCGATGCTGGCCCAGGCCTGCACCAACGGACAGGCGGACAGCTGCGATTATCTCGGCCTGATGTACCAGCACAAGCTGGGAGTTGCACAGGACTACGGGCGCGCAGAAGGCTTCTACGACAAGAGCTGCCAGGGTGGCAGCATGGCCGGGTGCAGCCACCTTGCCAATCTTTACCTGAATCACATCGGGGTCAATCAGGATTACGAACGCGCGCTGGCGCTTTTCACGCGTGCATGCAATGGCGATTACGCCGACGCCTGCCAGAATCTCGGCTCCATGTATCAGTTCAAGAAAGGCGTTGCTCAGGACTTTACCCGCGCGGTGTCGCTTTACGGCAAGGCCTGCAACAGCGGCAGCATGAACGGATGCAACAGCCTCGGCGTGCTCTACCAGCACAGTCTCGGCGTGCAGCAGGATTACTCGAAAGCGGTCACGCTCTACGAAAAGTCATGCGACGCGCGAGTGGCAGACGGATGCAACAACCTGGGCTACATGTACCAGCACGCCATGGGTGTACAGCAGGACTACGCGCGCGCCGCTGTTTTGTATGAAAAAGCCTGCGCGGGTGGCAATGCGTTTGCATGCAACAACCTCGGCATCATGTATCAGGCCAGGCAAGGTGTCGAGCAGGATTACGCGCGGGCGGCCACGTTTTATGCGAAGGCCTGTGAAGGCGGCAGCTCGAATGGGTGCAGCGATCTTGGAGATTTGTACCGCACCGGCAACGGCGTTCCCAAGGACTCAGGCAAAGCGCGCACCTATCTTTCCAAAGGCTGCAGCATGGGCAACCAGTGGGGCTGCGACCGGCTGAAGCAGGTAAATTAATCCCTCAACGCCCGGACATCTTCCGGTAAATTCAAAAGCCTCCCGTATAGTTGTAGCAACGAAATGGCTGGGGGAACGGCGGATGGATTCGGCTGAAATTACGCAACTGCTGCAGCACGCCAGTGAAGGCGATAAGGAAGCCTCGGATCGTCTCATCCGCGTGGTGTACGCGGACCTGCACCGGCTGGCCTCGCGCTACTTGAGCGGTGAGCGCCAGGGTCATATTCTGCAGACGACCGCGCTGGTCAACGAAACCTACTTTCGCCTGTTTGGCGGCGAGCCGCTCAAGATGAATAACCGTGGACATTTCTTTGCCGTGGCTGCTACGCAGATGCGGCGAATCCTGGTGGACGATGCGCGCAGCAGAAGGGCACGCAAGCGCGACGGCGTCCAGATCGAGCTGGATGAAGCCTTTCACGTGGCCTCCGGAAAAGATGCGGAAGTAGTGGCTCTTGACGACGCGCTCAACCAGCTTGCCGAGCTTTATCCCGAGAATGCCAGAGTCGTGGAGCTGCGTTTCTTCGGCGGCTACACCAATGAAGAGACTGCTGAGATTGTCGGCGAAAATGTGGCCAAGGTTCGCCGCGACTGGGAGTTTGCCCGTGCCTGGCTCTATGACAAGCTGGCCGTGAGCTAGGACTTGCTGTGCCTGTTACGGTGTTCCCTGCATGTCCTGCTGGCGGCTCGCCGGATTGGCTTCAAGTGAAGCCTTGATCTGCCCCAGCGCCTGCAGCACCTCCGGGCTCTTGCTCAGCTCGTCTGCCGATGTCAGCGCCTTCAATGCTGAAACGCAGGTGCGCGCCGCCTCGGCTGGATCATTCAGGCTGGCGTGGTCGGAGCTCCATTGCGTATGGGCGATGGCCAGGTACGCGCGGCCCAACGCAGCCACCGTGCCCGGATCTTCTCCCGCGGAGCTTTGCGTGTCGGCAAAGTATGTCAGGCTCTGCTGCACAAGCTGGCGGGTCATTGCCTGAGGAACCAGCTTGCTTTTGAGAATAGCGGGGGCGCGGGTTTCAAACTCAGTCGAGAGATGGTTCAGATCATGCTGCATCAGTGCGTGCGCTTCCGCCTGCGGCAGGGTGCGGTACTGGGTTTCGTGACTTTTTACCATGTTCAGCTCACCGCGAATCGCTTCAAGCTCACTGCGATAGCTAAAGGCCTGCCAGGCTGCCACGCCGCCGCCGATAAGCGAGATGGCGATGAGGATCAGGGCTGCGATTCTCATGCGATGCCGCCACACAGTTTTGCGTACCAGGTAGGCCGCTCCATCGCCGCGCGCGGCCACTGGGAGCTTCTTCTGAAAACGCTCGATATCCTCGGCGAAAGCGGCAGCGCTGGCGTAGCGGCGTACAGGCTCCTTGCGCAAAGCCATCAGCAAAATGCAATCCAGATCGCCGCTGAGGCGCGGACGAATCGCTGCCAGCAGATGATCGGGATCGGCCTCCACCGGCAGCGGCTGCAGGCTGCTTGGCCTGAGGGGTTGTTGATTGGTGATGGTCTCCAGAATCTCGGGCAGGTTCTTGCTGTCCAGCTTCAGCGGCCGAACCCCGGTCAGCAATTCATACAGGATCACACCCAGCGAATAGATGTCCGAAGCCGCGGTGACTGTCTTCGATGTGATCTGCTCCGGACTTGCATAACCGGCGGTCAGAACGGGCATTCCGGTCGTCGCCCCGCTGTCGAAGCCAACCTTCGAGAAGCCCAGCTTGGAGACGCCAAAATCCAGCAGCTTCACCTGCCCGTTATGGGTAACCAGGATGTTGGCAGGTTTCAGATCGCGATGCAGCACGTTGTTTTCATGCAGATAGTCAACCGCATCGCAGGTCTGGCGAAAGAGATTCAGGCGCTGGTCGAGCGTGGCGCGGGTGGCGCGGCAATATTCGTCGAGAGGCTGGCCCTCGACATAGTCCATGACGAAGTATGGAAGGCCATTGGGCGTCGCGCCGCCGTCGACGATGCGTGCAATGTTGGGATGATCCAACTGCGCAAGGATCTCACGCTCGCGTAGAAAGCGATCCTTGAGAGGATTGGCGCGCAGCTCAGGCCGAATCACTTTCAGCGCCACCAGCCGGCGGTATACCTCGTCAGCACGCATGGCGAGATACACCACGCCCATGCCGCCCGAGCCCAGTTCCCGCAGCACGCGGTATGGGCCGATCATCATGCCTTCCTGCAGCGGCGGGCTCTCGCGTTTGAAAGCAGGCTCGGCCATGAAGCCTTGCCCACTGGCGCTGGCCGCGCGCAGCAGGCGCATCACACTTGCGACGACCTCGGCATTGCCGCCGGCCCGAACCTCGACCCACGCCTGCCTCTCCGCTGCGGGCAATTCGCTGGCGGCGTCGAATAGATCGCGGATCAGCCGCTGTGTACTGTCAGCCATCCGACGGTCTCCTGTGTGTCGTCCGCATTCGAAAGAACACTTTTGTTTCGCAGACTCCTTGCGCTGCAGGAAAGAATAAATGCCTGCTTCAATCTATAGCGTGAATTCGACCGCTGCCTGCGCAAGACAAAGTGTGGAAAAAGCGCTGCTGACCCTACATTCTTATAGGCCAGGACAGTGTACGTCACGGGTGAATCCATTGCTGCGGTTCCATTACAGGGGATCGTTGTCTCGCTTGAGGAGGATGCCCAACACGGTCAGAACGAGAGCCCCGAACATACCCAGAAGGACCAGCATGGATGTGCCAAAGCGATGGCGAAAATTTTCCGCTTCATATCTCTCTCCATTGATCTCTTTCACTTCGCCTCTGTAGGCACGAGAGATGTGCTTCATTCCACCCTGATCCTGCCATTGGAGCAGGTAGTGCGGGAGGGTGGCTTCTGCCGCATCTGAACACAGAACAAACTGCGGTTGGCCGTCAGGGCGCTGGATCGCCGGAGCGTCGACCTCTCCTAAAGAATCCATCGGTTCGTTTCCGGCCCTGATGCAGGCCTGCGCAGCCAGTCTGGGATCCATAGCGGGTAACATTTTCTGATCCGGATCGCCCGGATCAGGCAGATATTCATAGGCCGGTTCGCTGTCATTTCGTTTCCAGCCATCGCGGCCTGTCTCATGCAGCATGTTCGCTTCAAAAGCCCAGCGCGAAGGAACGGCATCCGTAACCCAACGATATTTTGCATCGATCTGATAGATGGGCCTCATGCCTCCACCGAGAGCAACGATCGGCAATAGAGCAATGGGCAGCAGAGCAATGGCGCTCTCAGTCGTGTGCGAGAAAGCCGAGATACAAAGGCCGATGCCCGTGCCTACCATGGATGCAGTCACCAACACGAGCAGGGCGAGGATGAAGCTGCCTTTCAGGTGCAGCGCCAGGAAGACAATGCCCAGGAGGGTCAGACTCTGGAAGAAGCTCAATGCGAACAGGACTGCCAGTTTTGAGAAGACATAGGAACCGAGCTTGAGCGTAACCATCCGTTCGCGCTTGTACACAGTCCATTCGCCAACAATATCGCGGGCCGCGTTGTTGCAGCCAAACCAGATGGCTGCGAGCACCATGAGAAAGTGCACGCCTGCCAGCTTAGGCGTCAATTCCGGAAAGCCATTGATGATTCGCAAAGGCTGATATACGAGTGCTATCAGCGTCGCGAAGATCGGCGCCTGCAGGAGCAGCACCGCGGTCTGCGTCCTGTCACGAAGCTTGACGATGGTATTGCGCTTAACCAGGGCTATCCATTGCGTGAGGCCGAATCGTCTTCTGGGTTTGTCAGCCCCGGCAGGCGCACTCGCAGCAGGCTGCCTGCCTGAGCGTCCTTCGACGAAGTCGCGGTAATAGCGCGAACTCCTGAATAACTGCACCCATTCGTGGGTGTGCCGCTTGGACACTCCTGAGAGCAGCATTTCGGGGGAAAGATCCTCCAGCGGCGCCGCTTCAGGCAGGCTGTTGAAAAACTGCACCGAGTCGGGATACGCGGGGCCGAAATACACCATCGCTCCGGTTGCGTCGCCCGTCTCACGATTGACCATGATCAGATCATCGAACTGCTTGTAGATGAGGCGGCTCGGCTGATGGATCGTGGTGATGATTGTCTTGCCTTCCCTGGCGAGATTTTTCAGCAGATCCACGACCGCTTCAGCGTCGTAGGAAGAGAGCCCGGACGTTGGTTCATCCAGAAAGAGAACGGGTGTGTCGTTGATCAGTTCCAGCGCTATGTTCACGCGCTTGCGCTGCCCGCCGGAGAGCGTTTTCTGTTCCGGCGAACCGATGCGCGTATCTTTCTTGTCCTCCATTCCCAGCTGCTTCAGCACGGTAAGTGAACGAGCCCGGATTTCGTTGTCGGTGAGATCGGTGCGCAACCGCGCAGAGAAATAGAGCGCTTCGCCGACCGTCAATTGCGCATGGACGATATCGTCCTGCGGCACATAGCCCAACTGCTGCCGGAAACGATCGTAGTAGTCGTACAGGCTGGCGCCGTTGAAGAGCACCTGGCCTTGTGCCGGCCTGGTATAGCCGTTCAACGCTTTGAGCAGTGTTGTCTTGCCTGCGCCGGCTGGTCCCATCAACGCGACCAGTTCAGAAGGAAAGACGGTCATCGATACCGGCTCGATGAGGCGCCTGCCATTGGGAGCATTCACGACTACCTCTGAAGCTTCGATGGTGAGGTTGCCATGGTATTCGCGTTGGGCAAGCTGGCCACCTTCCAACAGTTGGAAGCGATAACTACCCAGCCCGATCTCCTGGCCAGGACGCGCGAGAACCTTACCGCTGACGCGCACGCCGGCAACAAAGGTTCCGTTGCGTGAGCCAAGATCTTCGACGAGAATTCCATCGGCTTCGCGGATCAGGCGTGCGTGGCGCCACGAGATCATCGGATAATCGAGCGGCACATCGCTTTGCGGGTCACGTCCCAGCACCATAGAGGCTCCGCTAAACTCCACCTTGTCGAAGGCCGATTCGCCAATCGATACCTTGGCGGGCGTCAGCAGCTCGCGGGCGGATATCTTGTACGAGCCCAGATAGACATCGCTATTCGCATCGAGCGCCGTTCGCTGGATGCGGTTATCCATGCGGTCGACCGCGGTGCCGTTTCGCGAATTCAAGTCTTCAAGAATAGCGCGGCCATTTTCAAAAAAGATCCGGGCGTGATTCCACGAAACGATGGGCAGATCAATCTGCTTTGTCGATTCCGGAGCACGCCCGATGGTGATGATTCTGCCCCTCGGCGGATCTGACAAAAGTACGGCGGCATCGGGCTCCGGCGAAGACACGGCCGGTGGAGTTACCGTTGTATGCGGCCAGGGCATAGGCACATTGCGCCCAAGAGTTACCAGCGCGCCTCGTGATACCTGGATCGATTGCCCGGACGGTACGCGGGTTCCATCAAGATAGATCCCATTGGGCGAGTTCAGATCTTCGACGCGATAACTTTCACCGTCTTGCGTCAGACGGCAATGCCGTCCTGAAACAGTGGGCTCGGCGACAACCAGGTCGCAGTCCGCGGTCCTGCCAATGACCCAGGATTGAAGAGGATTCTGTGGGTTGGAAGACATAAACAGGGTGTCTTGAACTGCCCCAACGATAGCACGGGCGGCCCTCCTGCAGTGAACCGAACTGCAGGGATTTCAGCGTAGCATCACAAGATTGAAAAACAGGAAACTTGCGCAGCAACCCAGCCAGCTACCGCTTATCTTCTTGGAGAGTTATTCAAGGACATGAGATCGCATCTATGCGGTGCCAGCAGGTATCGCGGATGGCAGCATTACCGGTGCTCGTCTACGGGAAGAGTTATGCTCTACAATCGACTTCCCGAAGCCGCACGCCCCTGGGCCATCCCGAATTTTTCTTGTCCTCTCAGGAGAGCACTCGCCGTGACCGCCAACCCTTGCGCCTCTCGACTCGCCGCTTGTCACTTGACAAGGCGCACATGGTTGAGCAGAGCTGGAATTGGGGCGGCGGCGCTAACTCTCCGTCCCCTGCTGGGCGCATCAAATCTTATCGCCCAGGAGCCGCGCGTTTCAGCTCGTTTGCCGGGTAGTCTAAGCGACGCGGAAGAAGTGGCTCTTGGCCGTAGATTTGCCGCGGAGTATGAGAGAGAAACACCGCTGCTTTCCAATCCACTCATCGATCAGCATCTGAACGCCATGGCTCGCGAACTTGCCAATCACAGCCAACGGCCCCGGCTGCCTTACCGCGTCAAGGTTGTCAATTCCTCCGAAGTGAATGCTTCTTCGATTCCCGGCGGAACGCTCTACGTCTACCGCGGCATGTTAGACCTGCTCGCCACCGAAGATGAGCTTGCGGCGGTTCTTGCCCATGAGATTGGCCACGTCGCAGGACGGCACGCGATCAAGCAACTTATGCTCACCTTTCAGGCCCAGGCCCTGCTCAAACCGATCCTGGACAATCTGAATAAACAGAATGGCATCGTCGAGAAGATCATCCTTCAATTGGGTGGAGCAGCTGCACTGCTGGCACGGCTCAATTTCAATCGCCAGGACGAGACACAAGCTGACCTGCTCGGCTTCTACGAAGTACTGCGCGCCGGTTGGGATCCACGCGGATATGTGAAGATGCTTGCGGCGCTTGAGACATTGGAAAGATCCCAGGGCGGAACTTCCCTTCCCTTCATGTCCAGCCATCCGCCGACATCCGAGCGATTCGCAGCGATCCAACAAGAGCTGGCGCGGGTCAAGATTCCGGAAGACGCGCGCACGGATTCACTTGATTTTCGTGCCTGCAAGGCCGCGCTTAAACTTCTGCCCCCACCGCCTCGAAGTTATCAACCGCAATGAGAGGCTATGGGACAGCTTGGTCAGACAGGACTTTGCATAAACTCCGGATGGATGCCTTCATGAACTGCCAATACCGGCCACTGGTTCGAACGATCGCCCTGGTACTCAGCTGCTTTGGCGCTTGTGCAGCTTGCGGCGTCACCCAGGCACCCCCGGAACCGGCACAACTGACTGCCGGGCCCAGTTATACGAGCAGTAATGGCAATGCCGGGCCCAGGTTTCCGAATGTCGATCTGGCCTTCGAATTAAGAGGCCCCACAAACTCGATCATTCCCAGACCCGAAGATCTCAGCCTCCACTCACTTGGCCAACAGATCGCGACAGCAAATGCGATTCGCCGCTTCGACCAGACCGGCTATGGTGTTACCGCGATCCTCGCCATCGATGCCAGAGTATTCGTCAAGGCAGAATCTCCTGACGATATCCATGCCGCCATCGCAAAATTTGTGAGTCAGGCGCGCCCGCAAGACAAGCTGGCTGTACTTACCTTCGCCGATGGAAGTCGCATCGATTCGCCCTTTGGCGCCAGCCCGGCATCCACCGCTCATGCAGTGCAGATGGGCGAAGCGCGCGGCGAGGTCACCCGCTTATATGACGACATTCTCGACGCACTCAATCTCTTCACCAACAGCCAGCCAAAGCGGCGACAGTTGCTCGTCCTCTCCGACGGTCACGATGAAGGCTCGCACCACACCATTATCGAGGCAATTCTGAAAGCTGAATCGCTGGGTGTCGTGATCGATTCAATTGGACTCACTGAAGATCACGGCGAACCTCTTGCATCCCTGCGGCAACTCTCCTTTGAGACGGGCGGTACTTACCTGCGCGCACAATCCGCGCGCGAGCTGCAAGCCCTCATCGGACAAAACATTGAATCCAGGCGCGCAACTCCAGTGGCCACTTTCGTGCTTGATCATGTTGCCGCCGATGGCAAACTCTTATCGACGCAATTGCGCTGGAAGCACGAAGGCCTATCCACGACAGCATTCATTCAAACGCCGAAAGGCAAAGCCGCATCCGGCTTTCCACCCAACCTATCGAGTCTCTGGCTCTGGGGTCTTGGCGGATGTTTTGTAGCAGGCGTTCTCCTGCTCGCGCTCTCGTGGGGCGGAACCCAAACTTTAGCTGTACCGTCCTTGCCGACGCCTCAGCCGCTGCCCGATCCTACATCCGTGCGTGGGCCTGTGGCGCTCCCAGATTCGTTTCGTGCGGCAGCGGTTCAGGTACCGGCCGCAGTTGAAACTTCACGGGCAGTCTCGCACGCTGGCATCGAACCCGGCAGCCGGGACAACACGGAATCCGCTGCTCTCTTCAAGGCGCCGGCAGGCGGCCCGTTTGCGCGCCTGCTGATCCAGAATGGCAGCCTCGCGGGTCAAAGAATCCCCATCACGACAACCGAGTTCAGTATTGGCGGCGTACAGGGAAACAACCTGCTCATTCCTGGCGACACCACCATCTCCGGACAACACCTGCGTCTTCATTGGAACAACTCGATGCTTCACGTTGAAGACAACAATTCCACCAACGGTACCTATCTCAATCGCCAACGTCTGACGCGCGGCCGCCATCTGCTCAGACCCGGCGACATGATCGGCCTGGGGCAGACCCTTGTCCTTATTGAACGTGCCTAGAAACCGAGGAAAACATCTTGCAGAACCTGTTTCAATTCGCCTTGCAGAATCTTTTACGTGTCTTATTGGCGCTGTGTATCTCGCTGCCGTCTTTCGCTGCAGCAGCAGCTCAATCACCGGGATCGTCCCCTGCTCTTCTCTACGGGCCTAAGGGTGTGAGCCCGCTCGCCGTACGCCAGGGAACGCTTGGCAGTTGCTTCTTTCATGCTTCCCTCGCGGCGATTGCGCAGGCTTCACCGGCATCACTGCGCGACGCGATCCATGGCAACGCGAAAAGCGGCTATCGCGTGCACTTCATATCCGGCCCGGATGAACTGGTTTACGCACAGGATGTTGAATATGCGCGTGCGCATGGCTACGACCACTCGGAAGGCGAGTGGGTCGCGATCCTGATGCGCGGCTTTGCCCAGCGCAAATTGCGCCAGAGCATGATTGCAGCCATTCAGCGATCTACCGTCATCCCGGCCTTCGTCAAGCCCATCGCCCTCTCCAGTCTTGAAGGCTCCGGTCCATTGCTGGTCGCCTATGATCGCGCGATCCGCTCCGTTGTGAGCCAGAGTGGCAAGCAAAACGGAGAAATGAACAAGGCCGCGCTGCAAGCTGAGGTAGCTCGCGAACTGAGCGCCCTGGGAGTCACCGCAACGCAGGCCCAGGTGATCGGCGGGTTGCTCGATCACGCAGGATTTTACGAAGAACTCAATACCACTGTGCGCGAGAATGGCGAGGTCTTTGGCGCCTATCGCAGCCTCGGCCAGGGAGGTATTCCCAGAAGTGTGATGGAAGCATTCTTTGGCCATGCCCTCGCAGCGCCCGTCACTGCCTCAACGCTGGTAACGCAGCTAGTCGCGCTGCACGCAGGAGGCATGGCCATGGTGGCAGGCAGCAGGCCGTCCGTCGCATCGTTCCAGAGCCGCCCTCCGGATTGGTATGTTCCTGCGCATGCCTACACGGTTCTTGACTACGATGCTGTCAATCGCACGGTTACGCTGCGCAATCCGTGGGGTGCGCACCCTCAACCGGATGGTGTATTCCAGCTTCCTCTCCCGGTGTTTCAGAGAACGTACCTGATGTATTCGTATGCGCAGGCAGCCGTGCGTTAGATTGCTATCGGGCTTCTGCAAAAATTCCAATCTGCACTGGCCCAAGCTTTCGGGCCGTTGCAGCGGGAACGCCGGTGATCTCATCAGAAGCCCGATCTGCCGTGCGCCCTGCTGCCTGCAGGCGATAGCTTCGCCCGGCGAGTGCGGAGAACTCCAGGGTTTCGCCTTTGAGTGCGGTCTTCAAATCGCCTTGAGAAATCAGCTCCACAGGTGAATCGCCCCACGGATTTCGAATTTTGATACGGCCTGCGGTGCCAGCTTCGACAATCACGCCCTGCACGGCGCCATCCCGCAGACGCACGTCTATCTTGGTTTTGTCGCGAACCGCAACCTGCCCATCGACATCCCACTGCTTAGGAAACGCAGGATTGATGCGGATCAAACCGTCATAATCCTGAACGAGAGCCTCCTGCAACGCGGCAGCAACGACGCCTTGCTGCTCGATATAAAACTCGCCCGTGCTGCCACCCCAGTTGGCGTAACCGTTGATGAAAGTCTGGTATCTTTCCGTGAGTTTGATCAAGGTCGACCGCACTTCGTCCGGCAACTCAAGGCGTGCCGCCTGGATCGGATCGTCGCTCCAGTCCTGGTTCAATGGATACGGCCGATGCTGATAGGTTCTCCGTGCCAGTGCAAAGAGCGGCGACGTGTCTCCGATGAGACTGTACGGCCACACCGGTTCGAGCCCAATATTCTGAACGTTTTTGTTTTCTGCAGCCGGCAGATACGATGCCGCGATGACATCTTCGCCCCCAGCATCCGCGGTGGCTGTCAGCAGCGTTTTCGCAACGCCGGCTTGAGTGCGCGGCAGAGGTGGAACTTTACCGATCGCCATACGCAGTTGAGAAACCAGGCCAGTCTCTCTACCCAAGAGCTGCGCCGCGTCGATTGTCGCTTGATACAGCGCCGGACGCGCGGAGAGATCGGTTGTCGGATCCTGAGTATCCCACTGCGTTTCATGGGCATTGGAGCGTGTGTGCAACAGTCCGTCATTGCCGGGAGTTTCGTAGGCCAGCAGAAAACGTGCCGCCTCAGCCATCACAGCAAAGTTCTTCGCCAGAAAAGCACGATCCTTGGTCGCGAGGTATTGCTGCCATATCCATAGCCCGATCTCTGCGCCGGTAGAAACAGTGCGTGCGTTGTAATAAGGCTGGTAGCGGCTGTCGCAATCCATCGCGATCCCAGGCGAGTCTTTGCCCCAGTTCTCGAACTCAATGCCGCGGCCGTTGAACCGCATCGTCTCCGGTACACAGATTCCTGGGCGGCGATCCATATGCGCGCGTGTCCACTTCTCGATGTCGTTCAAATTGCCACGATAGAGATTGAAATACGGGGCGTTCAATTCCGGCACACCAGCAGAAATATTGGCCGCGACCTGCATGCGCAGATTCCAATGCCAGAAAGCGCCGGGGTCCCACATATGCACAGGCACGGAGCAAAACATATCCGCAACACCGGCCTGCGATCCGGGATACTCGCCGCCGCTCGATGCCGCCGCGGAGTATAGATAGAGAGCCCGCAGATTTTCCATATACTCACCCGCGCCGTCGGGTGAAGCAATCTTCATGAAGCCCGCATGCTGCCAGAATCGATGCCACCATGCGCGATGTACAGTCGCGCTTTCGAGAGCCGCTTTCGCCAGGCTGTCGCTGGCCACGGAAACAGTCGAGCCGGCGTCCGCATTGAAGTGCGGGCCGGCAATAAACAGCCTGAAACTACCGTCGGCGCGAGGCTGAAAGGACAGCGTGACCGTGTTCGCGTCCTCAACTTTGCTTGCGGCTTCGCGGCCGTCAACACGAACCGCAGCGAGAGAACCGAAGTTGCGTCCCGACGCGCCTGGCTGCCAATCGTCTGACCATGTGTCGCTCAAGATCGCCGTGACGCCCGCGGCTTCCGCTTTGGGGGCGCGAGAAGCCGCAACGCTCACCTTTGCGGTCTGCATCTCGCCGGGATTTGCTCCCGTCACTTCGACTACAAGAGTGTCACCTGTGATATCAGCATAGACAGTCGCGCTCATGCCGGCACCCTGCTCATGAAACTCGCCGTTGTAGAGATCGAGACGGCCCGAATAATCCGATGCCTTGACCAGCCTCGTCAATCCCGGCAGAGAGACCAACGCTACCGGCACGCGGTCCGGCAATGTATCCACGCGGTTGAGTTGGACTGTTAATCCATCTGCCGACCAGAGGGCGACACCGAGACGGCCATTGCCCAGCGGCATTGCCTGGCTGGGCAGCAGATTAGGGCGCGCCAGCACAATGTCAGACCGGCCGATGACTCCTGCATAATCGACACGAAGTGCATGCTGTTCTGGCGCGATTTTTGGGCTGGTATCGACCCTCTCTGCACCTTCGCTCGAAGCACTTGCCGTGCCTTGCGCTGCAGCCGGAAAAGGAGACGAAAAAGCACTCGTAATGATTGCTCCGAATGCAAACAGCATGGTTCGCTTCAATAACAAACTCAGCCTCCCCGACAGAGCCTTGACAGCAACTACGCAAGCATAGCGCAGTCCGCGCTTGCAGGTGATGGTGAGGATCTCCGGCACATGGTCCATGGTCATGCAATGAGCGCCGAGTTCCTCAGGCTATAATCAGATCACTTCACGGTGCCTGATCGAGAGATCGGGATTAAAAGGGAATCCGGTGTAAATCCGGAACTGCCCCGCAGCGGTAAGCAGGAACGAAAGCTTCAAGATAAGCACTGGTTCAGCCATGAACTGGGAAGCTGAAGCAAGTAGGTAGCCTGCAAGTCCGAAGACCTGCCGAGAAGCCATGTCCATAACGGATATGGTTTGCACACGCCTCCGAGGGGAAGGCCGGGTGATCGCAGCGCTTTGTCTGCGCTGTGTTTTCCTGTCACTCACCGCGGGGCCGAAAGGTTTCCGGCATATGGTAGCCGATCCATCCGTTGTCATCATGATCGAGATGGTCTTCCCTGACCAGACCAATCATTACGGCACTCTCTTCGGAGGTCACGCTCTTCGCCTCATGGATAAGGCGGCATTCGTCGCAGCCTCGCGTTACGCGCGTCGAACCGTCGTCACCGCATCTTCAGAGCGAGTTGATTTCAAGTCCGCCGTGCATCACGGAAATCTGATTGAGCTGCATGCGGCGGTTGTCTCTACCGGGCGCAGCTCTATGACCGTAGCCGTGCAGCTCTTCGCGGAGGATCTGCTGTCGGGAGAGCGCACGCTCTGCGCCGAAGGCCGATTCATCCTGGTCGCATTGGATGAGGAGGGCCGTCCCGTGCCTGTCAAAACATTTCCAGCCAACACACCGATTACATCGAAGGAGAGTTGAATGAGCCTCGTACAAGCTGCCAATCTTGGATACCCTCGCATGGGCCTGCAACGCGAATTGAAATTTGCCCTCGAAAGTTTTTGGACGGGTCAAACGAATGAAGACGGCCTCCTGGAAACAGCGCGCAATCTGCGTGCAGAACATTGGAAGACCCAGAAAGATGCGGGGATTGCGACTCCCCCTTCCAACGATTTCTCCCTCTATGACCATGTGCTTGATATGGCGGCAACGGTTGGTGCGATCCCGCAGCGCTTTGCGCATGGAGGTGGTCCGTTGATGCTCCATACTTACTTCGCCATGGCTCGCGGCTCTGAACACGCGAGCGCAATGGAGATGACTAAATGGTTCGACACCAACTACCACTACGTCGTCCCTGAGTTCGAAGCGGAAATGCGCTATCGATTGCTTTCACTGAAAGTGGTCAACCAATATCTTGAGGCAAAGGCCCTGGGCATCGAGACACGGCCCGTTTTGCTCGGACCAGTATCGTTTGTGCTTCTCGGCAAGCCGACCGCGGCAAGCGTTACACGCGCCCAGGTGCTGCAGGCTATTGTTCCTCTCTATCAAGAGCTGCTTGCGCGCTTACAGGCTGCCGGCGCGGATTGGGTGCAGATCGATGAGCCCTGCCTCTGCCTTGATCTTGATCGCGAGGCGCGGGCCCTGTTCGCGGCAGCGTACAAAGGCCTTTCGCATGACGCCTCGCCTCGGCTCATGCTCACGACTTACTTCGGAGACCTCGGTGACAATCTCGATCTGGCGCTGTCTCTTGGAACTGCCGGGCTGCATGTTGATCTGGTTCGAGCGCCACACCAACTGGCTCCGCTTCTGGATAAACATCCACGCGATCTTCATCTCTCGCTTGGGCTCGTCGATGGCCGGAATGTTTGGCGCACGGATCTCACGAACGCACTCTCGCTTCTCAGGTCCGCTCTCAACGTACTTGGGCCCGATCGAATTCAGGTGGCCCCCTCCTGTTCTCTTCTTCATACTCCAGTCGATCTCAGTCATGAACAAAAACTTGACCCAGTCATTCGCAGCTGGATGGCCTTTGCGCGACAGAAGCTGGAAGAAGTGTCGCTGTTGGCGCGGGCAATTGAAAATGAATCCGCCGTTCAGCTTAAGCTCGATGAGAATGCGCAGGCGATCGCCACGCGCAGGTCGTCAACTCTCATCCACAAGCCCGAAGTAAAGCGCAGAATCGCAGCCGTTGACAGCTCGATGCTGCAGAGAATCAACCCCTATGCTGTACGCCGCGAACAACAGGCCGCAGCCCTCGCGCTCCCGTTGTTTCCAACAACAACCATCGGCTCCTTTCCTCAAACGGCGGAGGTTCGCAAGACGCGAGCCGCATTCCGCAACGGAAGAATCGATCAATCTGCCTATGACGCATTTGTAGAACAAGAAACCGAGCGCTGCATTCGCTTTCAGGAGAAGCTAGGCATCGATGTTCTGGTTCATGGAGAGTTCGAACGCAATGACATGGTTGAATACTTCGGCGAGCAGCTTGACGGTTTTGTCTTCAGCGAAAATGGCTGGGTTCAGAGTTATGGATCGCGATGTGTCAAACCGCCTATTATCTATGGCGATGTGTCACGGCCGCAGGCGATGACCGTTCGATGGTCGGCCTATGCTCAGTCACTAAGCACGTCGCCTGTCAAAGGCATGTTGACCGGACCGGTAACCATCCTGCAATGGTCGTTCGTACGCGATGACCAGCCGCGTTCACTAACCTGCCAGCAGATCGCCCTCGCTATTCGAGATGAGGCCGTCGACCTCGAATCCGCGGGAATTAACATCATTCAGATTGACGAGCCCGCAATTCGAGAGGGTCTGCCGCTGCGTCATGCCGATTGGCCCGAATACCTCGACTGGAGCGTCAAGGCATTCCGCCTCGCCTCCTCGGGGGTCGCTGATAAAACGCAGATTCACACTCACATGTGTTATTCCGAATTCAACGATATGATCGACTCCATCGTCGCCATGGATGCCGATGTCATTTCAATGGAATGCTCTCGCTCTCGCATGGAGCTGCTCGATGCTTTTCGTCGGGTTCAATATCCCAACGAGATCGGTCCCGGAGTCTATGATATTCACTCGCCACGCGTTCCAGAGGACGGCGAAATGCTGGCCCTGCTGACAAAGGCGCTCGAAGTTCTCACGCCTCGCCAGCTTTGGATCAACCCTGATTGCGGGCTGAAAACCAGAGGCTGGAAAGAGGTCGAACTTGCCCTGACTAAAATGGTAGAAACTGCAGCTGTCATGCGTGCGTCTCTGAATACTCCTTGACCCAATGCGCTTTGGCACGCGCTTCGATAGGATTGTCGAAAGGGATATATGAGAGCTGAGCCGGGCCTGTCTTCAACTTCCGGTCCGGCATGCTCTCAACGGGTGTGACATGCCATGGATGAATGGCCTCAGCTACGAAAGCAATGGCGATCGGCAGTCGCCGACCACCCGCACTCCGTGCTGCTTGAGACATCCCGCGTCGATGGCATGAACAGACAGAGCTATCTTTTCCGCGAGCCCATTCAAATACTTTCAGCATCAACTTTGGATGAGATGCCCTCTCTGTTTGAGCGAGTTGAGACTGCCCTCGCGGATGGTTTTTATGCCGCCGGTTATGTCGGCTACGAGTGCGGATATCACTTTCAGCAGGTTAGGCCTGACGCACTGCCCGTTCCAGAACTGCCGTTGGCATGGTTCGGCATCTATCGCGATCCGGCGGTTTTTGTTCACCCGGTCAATGCCCCAGAGAATGATGCTTCTTCTCTCATCCGTGATAAGCCGGAGAGCATATTGACCATGCCGGCAGGCGCTGTCGCTCTGTCGATTTCTGAAGATGCCTACAGTGAAAAAGTAAGACGGGTTAAGGAGTACATACAGGCGGGAGACACATATCAGGTCAACCTGACCGACCGCGTGGAAGCAACATTTGACGGCCCTGTGGATGAAATCTTTGCGCTTCTTTCCACTCGTCAGCCAGTTGCCTATAGCGCTTTTTTGCATGTGGGCGACGCTTACATTCTTTCCCTTTCGCCTGAGCTGTTTTTCAAAATAGACAAGGGCACAATCGTGACCCGGCCCATGAAAGGCACGATGCCGCGCGGCCTCGATTCCCTCGAAGATATCGAGATCGCTCGCCGCCTTCGTGAAGATGAGAAGAATCGCGCAGAACACGTCATGATCGTGGATCTGCTTAGGAACGATCTTGGCCGCATCTGCACCATGGGAAGCATCCGCGTCGAGGATCTATTTTCTGTTGAAAAATATAGGTCTCTTTTTCAAATGACCTCGACTGTTACAGGAACACTGCGCGCCAACATCAGCTACTACGAAATCTTCAGGAGCATGTTTCCAAGCGGGTCGATTACCGGAGCGCCGAAGATCAGAACGATGCAGATCATCAACGAGCTGGAGCAAACGCCGCGCGGAGTTTATACCGGCACAATCGGTTTCATCGCGCCGGATCGCACTTGCGTCTTCAACGTTGCCATTCGCACGCTGGTTCTGAAAAACACGCATGCCGCCATGGGCGTGGGCGGAGGCATCGTGGCAGATTCAGAACCCGCGGAGGAATACCGCGAGTGTCTGCTCAAGGCCAGTTTCCTCACTCAATCTACTCCGCCGTTTCAACTGATAGAGACAATGCTTTGGGAAGATGAAATCGCGCTGTTGAACATGCACCTCGACCGGCTGGAAGTATCGGCCTCTTACTTTGGATTTGCTTTTGATCGGCAAACGATTGCAAAGCAGCTTGACACGCGATTGAAGCAACTCGCGCCGCATAGCCGGTTTAGGGTAAGGCTGCTGTTGGATTCAGAGGGAGCTCTCACGATCGCAACAACACCTTGCCCTCCGCACAAATCGAGCGGCCGTGTTCTAGTGTCGTCTGCGCGCACCTATTCGCGCAATATTTTTCTGCGGCATAAGACAACGAATCGCGCGCTGTATGACACGCTCTACGCACAGAGCCGCGCCGAGGGCTTCGATGACGTAATTTTTCTCAACGAAAGAGATGAAGTAACGGAAGGGGCCATCAGTAGCGTCTTCATACAGCGTGGCGACCGGCTACTGACGCCGCCCCTTGGCTCCGGCGTTCTGCCGGGTGTGTTTCGCCGTCATCTATTGGAATCGAATAAAACGGCAGAGGTGCGCGTGCTCACCGTTCAGGATCTGGAATCCGCCGACCACGTGTTTCTCTGCAACTCCGTCCGTGGAATGAGCAGAGTAACCTCCATCCGCTATGAAAGCCAATCGTGCAGAACAAGCCTAGTACGTTGCTCTGCCACCGCTGATATCGAAGACGGCAGCAGTCGTGAATGAATTTTCTTCCGATGCGAGCCAGGCCACCATCGCGCTCACTTCATCCACTTCGAGAAAACGTCCCCGGGGAATTCGGGAGAGCATGAAATCAATGTGCTCCTGCGACATCTGATCGAAGATGCGAGTCCGTGCGGCAGCAGGGGTAATGCAGTTCACCGCGATGTTGTATGAAGCCGTCTCTTTGCCCAAAGACTTCGTAAGCGCGATCACACCCGCTTTCGACGCACTGTATGCGGAGGCATTTGGATTGCCCTCCTTGCCCGCGATGGAGGCAACATTCACAATGCGGCCGTAATTCTGCCGAATCATCTGCGGCACTACCGCGCGGCAGCAGAGGAAGACACCGGTCAGATTGATATCCATGATTTTCTGCCAGTCTTCGACCGGATATTCCCACGTCTTATGATTCGGGCCGGCGATTCCGGCGTTGGCAACCAGAATATCGATCGTGCCATGCTTCTCAATCGTGTTATAGGCGGCGGTCTCAACACTCGCAGGATCGGAAACATCGACTGTTTCCGCTGAAACGTGCGCGCTTGCATTCGATTGTTGACATTGGTTGAGAGCTGTTTCAAGAACAGCTCCATCCCTGTCCCATAGAGAGACCGATGCTCCCGATTGAATCAAGCGCATTGCGATGGAGAGACCAATACCCTGCCCCGCGCCGGTGACGACAGCGTGACGGCCGTTGAGATCGATTTGATTCACCTTTTACCTCGTATCGATGATTTGAATTCGATGATTGAATGCAAAGATTTGAATGCCGCACTACTCGATGATTTTGAACCGCTTCAACGATTCCTCATTCACCGTTAAACCGAGCCCAGGCTTTGCATCGTCCAGATCGATGTAACCATCCGCGGGCTCAGGCTCGCCGTCGAAGATATACCAGAAGAGTTCATTACCTACCTCGACATCGACCTTGGGGAAGAACTCCGCAATGGGCGAATTCAGACTGGCCATCACCACATGATAGTTGTGCATCTGCCCCGCGTGCGGGACCACCGGCACCTGGAAAGACTCAGCAAGGGCGGAGATTTTTCGCGCCTGGCTGATGCCTCCTACGCGATTGGTGTCGAACTGGATGTAGTCCAGCGCATTGTTCTCCAACAGTTCGCGGAAGCCAAAGATCGTAAACTCATGCTCTCCGCCTGCAATTGGAACGCGCTGCTGACTCTTCAACTCCTTATAGCCCCGCGTATCATCCGGAATCACCGCCTCCTCAAGCCAGCGCAGGTGGAACGGCTCAAGCAACGGCAGCATGCGCTTCGCGTAGTCGAGCGTCCAGCCCATGTAAGCGTCCGACATCAGATCGATGCCGTCGCCCACCACCTCGCGTACGTTGCGCACTAGTTCCACATTCTTCTGCATGCCTTCAGCGCCATCGAGCGGTCCCCACCCATAGCGCAGCTTCATTGCCTTGTAGCCCTGATCCTTGTAGCGCTGCGCCTCGGCGCGCAGTTCAGGAATAGGCATAGCATAGAGCCGGCTGGCATAGACGGGAATCTTCTCTTTCGTGCGCCCGCCCAGAAGCCGAAAGACAGGCTGTTTTGCATCCTTGCCGAGCAAATCCCACAGTGCGATATCGACCGCGGAGATGGCCGTCATCGCCACGCCTTTGCGGCCAAAGGCCATGGTGCGCCGGTACATCTGCTGCCATAGGAACTCCGTATCCCATGGGTCGGCTCCGATCAGCAGCGGCTTGAGATACGTATCAATGAGTGACTTGGTCACGACCGGTGAGAGGGCGGCATTGCCAAGCCCCACCAGTCCGGAATCAGTAAAAATCTCGACCAGCACCCAGCCGTGAAAAGCAAAGTTGCCCATCGATGCCTGGCGGAAAGCAACAATATCCATCGGGTTCGTGCAGAAGTGGGGCGGCAAAGGAACCGTCTCACCTTCCCACTGAACGACACGGGTGCGTACGTCTGTAATCTTCATGCCAGGCTGTTTTTCTCCTGCAAGCATTTTGTACTACTGGGGTCAGTCCTGTCGTCCGCCAGATGGATACAACCATACAAAGTCAGGAATTTTCAACGCATCGTCACGCACATTGCCTGGCAATGCCCAGCTTATCGAGACAACGCGGACGGAGTCGAAGCTACTTTCTGATTGCGCATACAAGCGACGAGCAGAGCGCCCAGAAACGTCATGGAAGCCAATGCCGCCGCACCTGCAAATGGCGATCCAAAGCGCGTCTCCGCCCACACTTTGACATTGGGGAGAACGAATCCGCCGAGATTGCCGAATGCGTTGATAAGGGCGATTGCGGTGGCGGCGCTTGCCCCCGATAAATATCCAGTCGGAAATGTCCAAAAGAGCGGCTGGATCGCAATATAACCGGATGCCGCAACGCACAGAGAGAGCAGCGCGACCGCCGGGCCGCTGACTGGAGCCAGCAGGATTGCGCAACTCGACGCAGCCAATCCAAGACTCGCAAGCATGCGATAGTTGCCGCGCCGGTCGGCGATACGCGAAAGCCAAAACGTCACTCCGATGGCACAAGTCCACGGAATGGATGAAACCAGTCCGACCTCAAGCCCGATCTTCTTTCCCAGGATTGAAGAAACCTCGGCCGGCAGATAAAAAATAACCCCGTAAATTCCAGCCTGAATCAGAAAATATATTCCCGCGAAGTACAGCACGCGAGGATCTTTGAATGATTTCAATGAAGAGGAGGGGCCATGCGCTCTTCGTTCTGCCTCTTCTGATGAAAGCACATGCCGTAGCGCACGTTTCTCCGCATCCGGCAGCCATTGCGCACTCTCGGGCCTGTCGCTCAGAAGCCAGAAGGCGCATATTCCCACGGCCACAGCCATCATGCCCTCGATGAGAAACATCCACTGCCATCCCTGCAGATTGAGCCGGGGACGCATGTCCATCAAGAGCCCGGAGAGCGGCGAGCCAAGGATGAAGGAAAGTGGAGCTCCAAAGTAGAAAAGGCCCAGGATCTGCCCACGTGTCTTATTCGGAAACCAATAAGTGAGATACAGAATTACGCCTGGAAAAAACCCCGCCTCCGCCGCACCCAGCAACAGGCGCAGACAATAGAACGACGTGTCTCCCGTAACAAACATGGTGGCCGCCGATATCAGGCCCCAGGTCACCATGATGCGCGAAAGCCAGATCTTCGCGCCTACCTTGTGCAGAATGAGATTGCTCGGGATTTCAAACAGCGAGTAGGTGCAAAAGAACAGGCCTGCGCCCAGCGCATACGCCGCCTCTGAGATGCCCCTCGAGCTCTGAAGGGCCTGCTTGGCAAATCCAATGTTGGCTCGATCCAGAACCGAGACGATGTACATCAAGAGCAGAAAAGGCAACAATCGCCGCCGAGCCCTGGCGATCGATTGGTCAAGCAACTTGTCTGCAACATCCAACATGCGCTTCCTGGAGCTCCGACCAATGAGGGCCGCAAAATGATTGAGTGAGCATAGCAGAACGGCCCAACATCAGGCGGTTGAGAATACCGATGTGCCGTGTAATGAAAGGGCAGATGTAGGAAGCCTATTTAGATTATTGGTGGAGCTGAGCGGGATCGAACCGCTGGCCTCCTCATTGCGAAAACGATGCTGAACGAATTTTCAACAACTTAGCACAACACCACCACAAAGCCTTTTGAATGGAAAAGAACGGATCACAATCCCTATGGTGACCCTTAATGGACCCGGGCTAGCGAAGGGGCTGACCTTCGCGCATCTCGTCCGTAGCCCTCTTCACCACCGGCTCACCTACGTGAATATCTCCACGAATGGAAACCTGTTCACCAGAGACAGGACCCTTCCTGACGTTGACCCAGTGAGCGTGCCCGTTATGAGCGGTGATGACGAAGGTGCGCTCAGTCGTCGTGACGACACTGGTAGTAGGAACGAAAAGAAGATCCTCTCCCGAGGTCACAGGCCAATCGACGGTTGGATACATGCCTGGAGCAAGAGCTCCATCGCGGTTGATGATGTCTAGTTCCACCATCATGCTACGGCTTTGAGGGTCGAGTGCCTGGGGAATACGAGCGATCACGCCCGTAAAGCTCTTGCCCGGTCGGGCCGGGACATGAAATGTCACACTCTTTCCACGAGCGATCGACCCAACGTAGCTTTCCGGAACCGGTACGACAAGACGAAGGCGAGAAACCTGCTGCAGTTTTAGCAGAGGCGATCGGCCTCCTGCGCTTACCATCATTCCGGGATGGACCAAACGGTCGGTAATGATGCCGTCGAAAGGAGCGGTGACACGCAGATAACTCTGCATCTCGCCCGTTGCTTTCAACTGGTCTTCCGCAGTTTTTACTGAAGCCTGGCGACTGGAGACAAGAGCATCGGCAGCTTCCTTCTGTTTCTGTGCCTGGACGAGTTCATTGCCGGCCACGGCCCCAGGGGTCTTTGCGGCTTCGGTCAATTTGTCATAGGTGCTGGCCGCTCCAGCCGCCTGTGCCTGCGCTTGGCTGAGTTCGCCCTCGGCTTGATGCAGCGTCGCCTCTGCGGCACTCGTCTGTGAGCTCATCTCTGGTGCGCTGAGCTGCACAAGGAGTTGCCCTCGGCGGACAAGGCTGCCACGGTCTACAAGCACCTTCTCCACATAGCCGGGAACACGTGCTTCGATGTCCGCCTGGAGGTACGGCGCCAGCTCAGCCGTGAGCGGCACTGTACGAGCCAGGGAGTGGCTCTCTACTTTGACCATTTCGACACGCGGGGCAGCCTGTCCGTGGAGGAACGGAGCGATGGTAAGAGGCAGGAGAACAACCCAGTGCTTAGGCAGGTGCATAGTATTTGCTCGAAGGATCTTCCGGGTTCAGAGAGTTTGATTTGGTGGAGGCGCGACCCTGTAGGCTGGCGTACATGCTCGGCAGAACGCTGAGGGTGGTGAGTGTCGAGAAAATGAGGCCACCCACTACGGCTCGGCCGAGAGGCGCAGCTTGCGCGCCACTCTCTCCGAAGCCAACGGCCATGGGAATCATGCCGCAGATCATGGCGCTGGCGGTCATCAAGATGGCACGCAGGCGGCTTGTTGCACCGTAGTGCGAAGCCCGGAGCACGTCATTTGTCTCATGACGCGACTGCTCCGCGAAGCTGATCATCAGGATTGAGTTCGCAACCGAGATACCCACCGCCATGATGGCTCCCATGAACGATTGAATGTTGAGTGTGGTCCCGGTAATCAAAAGCATGAGGACAACTCCGACCAGCACGCCGGGGATCGTAGAAAGAACTGCCAACGGAAGCCGAACGGACTGGAAGTTTGCCATCAGAAGCAGGAAGATCGTGGCGACTGCCAACAGCAAGCCCATCCGCAAACCTGAGATGGTCTCTTCGAGCGCTGGTATCTGGCCTCGGACTATTACGGTGCTTCCTTTCGGCGGCGCTCCGATCCTCTTCAGGACGTCGTTGATCTTCTGTTGAGCATCTCCAAGAGATACGCCATGGATGTTCGCTGTGACGCTCACGATGCGTTGTCCGCTGAAACGTTCGATCATCTCGGGCATGAACCCACTGCTCAACGTGGCAACTTGATCCAACTGGGGCTGGGTCTGGCCGCTGTTACCCAACGGTAGAGACGACAGTGCGCCCAAGCCCTGCACGCGATTGGCAGGGATTTGCACTTGGATCTGGAAGGCGTTGCCGGTCCTCGGATCGCGCCAGTAATTTGGCGCGACGAATCGAGATGATCCTGTAGCAGGAACAAGCGAGTTTGTGACATCCGCCATGGTCAGGCCGAACTGGCCCGCGTAATCGCGGTTCACATTGATCTCCGCCGTCGGATACTTTTGCGTTTGCGCGATGGAAACATCCCGCAGGAAACTCAGCTTCTGCAACTCAGCTTCTACCTTCGCCAGGTAGGCGTAATCCTGATCGAGATCGACGCCCTGAACATCCACTTGCACCGGTGTCGGCGAGCCGAAGCTCATCACCTGCGATACGATGTCGCCCGCTTCAAACGATATCTTCAGATCGGGCATGTGCTTCTGGAAAGCCGCGCGTAGGGATTCACGCAACGATTCGTCATTCGGATGGCCTGGCTTGAGCTGTACCTGGATGATCGCCTCTTCCGGACCGCTGGTGAAGAGATGGATCAGGTTCACGGGATAACTGGAGGGCTGGATACCCATGTAGTCCGAGGTGATCTCGACCTTGTCAGGCCCGATGGCCTTTTTAATGAGATCGAGAGCTTGAAGGACTTTCAGCTCCGATTGCTCGATGCGCGTCCCGGTTGGGGCTTTTACACGAAGCCGCAGAACCGGCCCGTTCACGTCCGGGAAGATTTCTGTACCAAGACGCGGAGCCAGCACGATCAGGAGTAGCGCGCTAATGGCGAAGTAGCCGATGATGATCACTTTTCTCCGCTGGAGCACACGGTCTATATAACCCTCATACCATTTGTGAAGTTTGCCAAAGCGGCCTTCCGTCTCTTCACCGCAGTGAGTCTCCTTCATAAACCACGTTGAAAAGACAGGCACAAGGCTACTCGACAGAAAGTAAGAGGCAATCATCGCGAAACCGACCGCGAGTGAGAGCGGTACGAAAAGCTGTCGGCCCACACCTTTCATGAAGAAAGACGGCACGAACACCGCCAGAACGCAAAGCATCGAGAGAAAACGCGCTATGACAGTCTTTTTGCATGCTTCCAGGACGGCTTTGGCACGGGAAACCCCAGGCAACATTTGTGTGTGGATATTCTCGATCTCGACGGTCGCTTCATCGACCAGAACACCCACGGCCAGCGCCAGGCCTCCAAGTGTCATGATATTGATCGTTTGGCCGGTTGCCCAAAGAAACAGAACTGCAGTGAAGAGAGCGAACGGAATGTTGATAACAACGATCAAGGCTCCGCGCCAGTCGCGCAGCAAGAGAAGCACAACTAGACCGGTGAGCACTGCCCCTAGAGCTGCTTCACGCACGAGCCCGCTGATTGCATTCGAGACATAGCCGGATTGATCGAAGGCGAGCTGTACATCCACGTCATCAGGGATCACCTTCTTGAAACCGGGTATCGCCTCTTTGACTGCTTGGAGCACGGCAAGGGTGGATGCATCCGATCGCTTGGTGACTGGGATATAGACAGTCCTGCGACCGTCCACATGAGCATAAGCAGTGACGATGTCCGTGCCGTTCTCGATGCTTCCAATGTCGCGGAGGTAGATGTTCGCTCCGGACTTTGGATGGATAGGCGTGTCCATCAGCTCCGAAAGGTTCGGACCAAGCGTCGAATTGGTGCGGACAAGGCGGTTGAGGTCTCCATCATAGAGATTGCCCGCCGGTGCGACAACGCTGCCCGTGCTGACAGCGGAGATCGCCTGCTCCGGAGAGATACCGTACTGTTTCAGCTTGTCAGGATCGAGGTTGACTACGATCGTTCTCTGATTGCCCCCAAAGGGCGGCGGAGCTGAGACGCCCGGCAACGTAGCAAACAGCGGCCTTACCTGATTCAATGCAATGTTCTGGAGTTCGCCCTGCGTATGGTTCTCGCTGCTGAAGAGCAAGAGCCCCACCGCAACGCTGCCGGGATCGAATCGTGTAATGAACGGAGGTACGGTACCCGGCGGCATAAAGGCGCGTGCGCGATTAACGTATCCCACCGTCTCGCCCATGGCCTGCTGCATGTCTGTTCCCTCGCGGAACGTCAGCTTCATCAGAGCCGCGCCCTGCACACTTTTGCTGTCAACAGACTGGATGCCCGTGATGTAAAGGAAGTGGTACTCGTAGTAGTAAGTGAGGAAACCTTCCATCTGTGCCGGGTTCATGCCGCCATACGGCTGCGCGACATAGATCACGGGATTGCCAACCTGAGGAAAGATATCCATCCTCATTCGGTTGATCGCCATGAAGAAGCCGGCCACAATCGCAAGCAGAGCTACGATCACGGTAAGAGGCCGGCTGAGAGCTGCGAGTACGAGGCGCATTCTGATCGAGTCCTTTGCTAACGTCCAGCCTGGTCCAAAAACGGCCGCAGATCTCCACGAACAAATTGAAGGCGCAGAAAGGCACGCCAGACATTGAGACGAGCCACCGAATCGTCGATCTGAGCCTGAACAAGCAGCCTCTGAGCTTGAGCAAGATCATCAATCGGAGCGAGTCCAGCCTTGTAACGAGCCGTTGCCTGATCCAGGGCAGTTTGAGCTGCTTTTACTTGAACCGGTGTGTTCTCTGCGATTGTCTTTGCAGCTTTCACTGCTGCAAGAGCTTGTGAGAACTGTTCCTGCAAAGCCCGGACCGTCAGATCTTCCGTGGCCTTTGCAGCACGCAGGTTTGCAGCCTGTTCTAACTGATGGGCATGAATGCTGGCGAAGTCGAGGAACGAGAAGGTGATATTCACGCCCGCTGCATAGTTGCCGGTATTGGGGGCGAGCCCATTGGCTCCTGAAAGCCGCTGCCCATTCATTTCTGCTCCGGTGCCGCGAGCATATCCGGCCCCTTCAAGATTGAATTGGGGAACCCAGCTGCGCTCGATCGCGTGGAGTTGGGCGGCATTCTGTTTGACCGCCGCTTCCTGCTCGGCAACTGCGGGGTTCTGCGAAGGCGCAAAGGAAGCGTCTAGGGCGGCGAGGTCCGGCAAGTCAGTCTGCAATGGTCCGGGACTGGGTGCTTTGGGTCCCAATTGGGGAGCGAATCTGGCCATCGTTGCCCGGCTCACTTCAATCGCTTCGTCTGCAAGAGCCAGTTGGTTCAGTGCCGCGGCACGCTCAGCCTCAATGCGGGATTCATCCGCTCCCGGACGGAGTTGCGCCGCAACGAGTGCATGAATGCTGGTCTTCAACGTTTCCCAGCTCTCAACCGCGGCTGCAGCGGCGGTTCTGGTACTCAACGCGGCTAGTTCCGTGAGATACGCGTCTGCCGAACCGGCCGTGACTTCCAATTCCGTTCGTTGTCCTGTGGCGCGTGCCTTGTCACGCGCCGATTCAGCGGCGGCCACGTTCGCGTGGCGCAGGCCGAAATCGAAGGGTTGCCAGTTTACAAGCAGCCCTGTGGCACTGCCCCACACCGAGCCGCTGTTGTTCGTTCCGATCACAGGGCCGGACATGGACGGAATTACCGCTTGGGGGAGCAGTGCTCCAAATACGTTGTTTCGCGTTCCACGATTGAACTGCGCCACACTGTCCATGCGTGGCAGATAGGCTGTGCGGGCGAGCGCGAGGCGTGCAGCGGATGCGTTGAGTTCTTCCTGGCTGACACGAATGGTGGGGTAGTTCTTCTCGGCTTCACTGACGACTGCGGACAACGATGTGCTGTTATCCCCAGAACTCTGCGCTCTTGCCGACACGGCATAAAAGACCAATGGCGTGCAAGCGAAGGTGAGCAATTGACGGCGAAGATTCAAGCTAGTTCCTTAGATCTCTGAGATAAAGAGGCCGGTGCCTCAGGCATCGATGGACTCCCCCATTCAAGGTCCGCGATCGTGCGATACTTTCCGATGCTATGAAAGCACCTTTCTTCCTTAAGGGATTCTGAAGTTTTGTAAGAAGAGTGCGAATCGATGGCTCTCTATCCATTAAGCGCGCTAGAGTTTAACCAGTGGAAACCGAAAGTCCATCTCGCTCCCCCGACTCGATCCATATTCTTGTGATCGAGGACGAGCGCAAGCTTGCGGCCGCGATTTCCGACGGACTGCTCCAGGGGGGACATCGAGTAACCATCGCATTTACGGGGGAGAACGCCCTCAAAATTCTTCAGGAAAAGCAGGTCGATCTGATTCTCCTGGACGTCATGTTGCCGAGGATCAGTGGTCTCGAAACGCTCAGGGAAATACGGCGCCGGGGGTTGAAAATGCCAGTGCTCGTTCTGACCTCGAAGGGCCTTGTCGATGATCGCGTGCGGGGACTCGACGCGGGAGCCGATGATTATCTGGTCAAGCCGTTTGCTTTCCCGGAGCTGCTTGCCCGTATCCGGGCACTGCATCGGCGTGTGTCGCCCTCCGCGCCCACGCGCGTTTCCCTCGATGATCTGAATGTCGATTTGAACGGCCGGACGGTCGAGCGCAGCGGAAGGACTCTTGATCTGACAGAGCGCGAATTCGACCTCCTTGAATACCTGATGCTCAATAAAGGAGCGGTAGTCTCCCGGGAAATGCTCGCGCGTGATGTCTGGAAGAGCGAGGTTCGCTATACGTCGTTAGATAACGTCATCGACGTTCATATCGCCCACATTCGCCGCAAACTGGACGACTCCTTCGAGAAAAAGCTTCTTCATACCGTGCGCGGCGTCGGATTCGTCATGCGAGTGGGAGAGGACTAGCTTGTCAGCGTGGCACATCAAAATACGGAACCGGCTCACGCTTTGGTACGTCGGCATCTTCGGCGTGATCCTCTTCGGTTTCATCTGTGCCGCGTCTGTATTGCACTATCTCCAGCTTCAAGACCAGCTTAACCACGCGGAAATTCAGGATATGGAGACGGTCGAGGGACTCCTGAATTTTGAATCGGATGGCCGGCTCATCCTTCGGCAAGACTACTTTATAAGCGAGGAGCACAGGCTGCTTCTGGACCGGTTGCTCGAGGTCCTGAGCATGGATGGGCATCTCCTCTTCCGCAACGCGAAGCTGGGCGCGGACAATTTGGGAGGTGCACGATCGGCAGACGAAGGAAGCGCCGATTTCTTTCGCCACAATTTGCAATTGGCTGACGGCACACACGTTCTTGTGTTGTCACATATCCGGCCAATGCAAGGCAGAACCATCCTGATTCGGATTGGTTACAGTACCGAGCCTATTCGGAAGCAGTCGATTCAGCTCTTTGGTCTTCTCATGCTGATCATGCCATTTGCCTTGGTAGCCGCCGGTATCGCCGGTTCAAAAGTAGCGAGCAAGGCGCTCGATCCCTTGAGTCAGATGGCGCAACTCACACAGCACATCACGGCTCACCGTCTGAATGAGCGCATTCCAGTCAAGAACGCGGACGATGAACTCGGACACATGGCTGTTGTCCTCAACGACCTGCTCGAACGCTTGGAGAAGTCCTTCCAGCAACTGCGGGATTTCACCTCGGACGTTTCCCACGAACTCAGAACTCCGCTCGCATCGATTCGCAGCATCGGCGAGGTAGGTGCTCAAGCGGATTACGAGCCAAGGAAGTATCGCGACATCATTGGAAGCATGCTGGAAGAGGTATCCCGGCTCACTGGAATGATCGATACGCTGCTCACCATAGCCCACGCCGAATCCGGGGCAATCGTACTCAAGCGGTCGACATTCCCGGTAGACGAACTGGTGCAAGAGGCGGTCTCTATCGTGCGTGTGCTTGCCGAAGACAGAGCGCAGACTGTCTCGCTTTCGATCGAAGATCCGGTTGAGGTGAGCGCTGATCGCTCCTTCATGCGCATGGCGCTTGTCAACCTCATCGACAATGCGGTCAAGTATTCTCCGGAAAGAAGTGAAATCCGAATTCTCGTACAAGCTGTAGAAGGCAGCCCGATCGAAGGCCCGGCAGTGAAAATCTCAGTGGCCGATCAGGGGCCAGGAATACCAGAGAACATGAGAGAGCGCGTCTTCGACCGCTTCTATCGCCTTGACGAATCACGGAATAGTGACGCCGGAGGCGTCGGCCTGGGCCTCGCGATCACTAAGTGGGCTGTTGAAGCTCATGGTGGGAGCGTGAGCGTGAGTCCTGGCGCAAATTACGGGGCGCTTTTCTGCATGGTCTTGCCGGCCATTTCTGTTAATCCCATAGCAAGTTCATAGGTTCGCGTCCCATCTACCCCGATCGTGAAGCAAGAGACGCCGCGAACTCGAAGAGCCTCGTTTTCTTGGCGAGATTACGTCTAGCCAATCACTCACGAGTGAATGAGATGGTCCGCCGCTTGATTCAGCTGGTTAGCAGGTGGTTCGGGTCTATATCCTCTCCGTGTCGGTCACGGCAGGACTCGAAAAGAAACGTCGGTGTCCAAAGCTGTTGGAGTAAGTATTACTTTTACGACGATCCTATTTTTCGGTCCTCGCAAAGCGAAATGCAACGTGACCCATGACCGGTCAGCAACAGACGCAGAGCGAGGCTGGTGAGCTTATCATCCGCGGTGCTGTCGAGTGCGGCGAGTACGATTTCCTCGTCGCTCTGTTGTGTGTTTTCGTCGTTCTCGGCGAAGTGACTGGCCACTTCCTCAAGGAAGTTGTAGGGGTCGATGTGGACGAGCAAGCGGAGGAAGGTACGAAGCTGCGCAGCGGTAAATGTGTCCGGGGCTAGGTTGAGGATGCGTTCGAAAGTCGCGGCGCGAGCCTTGTTTAGCTCCTCCCGGCGCTGTTGTTCTGCCTCGTACTCTTGTTGCTGACGTTCCTACTCGGCAGCTTTGCGCTCCTCCTCCCGGCGCTGTTGTCCGGCTTCATGCTCTTTGCGGCTCTGTTCGTACTCCGCCTGGCGCTGCTCTGCCTCTTCTTCGGTCTCCTCCTCGGGTGCTGGCTCCATGACCGGGACGGGGTTCTCTGCTTCCTCTCTGGCAAGCCGGGCGGCGGTAGCGGGATCATGCACCGGGCAATGGCTATCGGTGCAAACGGTGATGGTCTTTCCGGCATTTCGTCCGAAGACAATCAATGCGGACTTCGTGTGGGGGCATGGCGGTTCGGCATCCGGGTTGTCGGGTATATCGAGTTCACGATAGGAGTGTTTGGGAAGAATGCCAGCACGTTGTTCCTTGACGGGTCGCCACGTAGTTTCGATCTGGACTAGGTGAGGCCGTGCGATAAGTTCGCGGTCAATATGCGCTGAAATCTTGGTTTGATAGCACGCTCCGTCGAGGCACTGATCCCCTTGCACTTCGGCGAAGAGGATTTGTTGTACCCGCTGCGGCGAGGGCAGGAGACACAAGCCCCGGCGTCCGGGTTGAGTGTGATGTCTTCCCGATCAAACGGAGCGTCCGCAAGAGCGAGATAGAGGTTGGCTTCAATCCAAGCGACGAGATGTTTTGCGGGAAGAAGGTGCGGCTCTTTGTCGTTCCAGTCTTTGCGCCAGCACTGCTCAAAGGCATCGGCTTGATGCTCCTGCGGCAGACGGGCGATGACGTTGGCGTGACTGGCGGTAATGCGCTCTTCCGCAAATGCCTGTGCGACCTCAGGAATGAGTTGCAAGAGAGAAAGACGGGCATAGATGTGCGACGGACTCTTACCCGATTTCAAGACAAGAGCAGCTACGTCGTAACCGGGCATGTCGAGCAAACGTTGGAAGCCCTGCGCTTCCTCGTAAGGATGGACGTCCACACGTTGCGAGTTCCCTGCTTGTCGGCGCATTACCTCATGTTGCGACCGAGACTTGGCCGGAGCGGCCAAGTTGTCCCTTGAGCTGGTAAGCGTTCAGCTAAACGAGCAGCCCGTTGCCATCACCACGCGCGAGCTTTCCAGCAAGAACAATCCACGAGGCACCCACACGGTCGCCCGTACATGCGCGTGGCACGCCGGCAAAGGTCTCGTCTGAGCGCGAATGTCCCGCGGGCGCTGGCGGATTGATTGGCAGAGAACACGGTGGAGCACCGAGGGCATCTGATAGGAGAGAAGTTAACGGCCAGAAGTAGTCTTAGCTGCCGCGTTGTGACAATAATTGGGAAGGTGATCCGGCTCTTGCCAGATCGAAAGGACATGATGAAAGCACTTGAGTCTCAGATAGCCGTGGTGACGGGTGCCGGTCGCGGCGCCGGCGAAGCCATTGCGACTCGTCTGGCTGCAATGGGAGCGCATGTGATTCTCGTCGCCCGTAGCGTCGGGCAATTGGATCAAGTCCGCGACCGGATCGTCAGGGATGGTGGAACCGCGTCCGCGTTGCCGTGCGATTTAACGAACGCGTCAGCCGTAGAGGAATTGGGGGCTGTCGTCGCGGAGCAGCATAAACGCTGCGACATCCTGGTTAACGACGCAGGGGTTGGATTGGAGGGAAAGCTTTTGTACCAAATCACGCCGGAGGAATGGGACCTGATCTTTGATACCAACCTGCGCGGACCTTACCTGATGATCCGTGCCTTGGCGCCACTGATGATTGCCGCCAGCTCCGGCCACATAATCAATATCTCGTCGCTGGCCGGTCGAAACCCACTTCCGAAAGGCGCCGCGTACGCCGCGTCAAAATGGGGCTTGAATGGCCTCACATATTCGGTGGCCGAAGAGCTACGTCAATTCAATGTCCGCGTCAGCGTAATAGCCCCAGGCTCCATTAATACGGATTTCAGCGACCACTCCGGCAGGGGTGCGGCTTCAGGAAAAGATCCTAAAAAGAAGCTCCAACCGGACGATATCGCATCAGTTGTTGCGACCCTGGTGGTACAACCACCACAGTCTTTTATCAGTGAAGTCCTGATGCGCCCCACTAACAAGCCTTAACCTGTGCTCTTTTCCTACGAAGTGCTGTCCAGTCGTCTCGCAGCCGCTGAAGGCTTGGCTGATGTCGGATCTGAATCGCTCCCTTGAAGGCTTATGGGGCTTTGATTTGCGAAGCTACCGCATGAGCGCGCGAGACTATTCTTAAAGTGGGGTAGCTGCCTAAGTACAGCGACTACGTCGGCTGTGGTTTTCCAGCTTGTGCTTGATCGCGACGGCCTATACCGAGTGGGTAGGGTACCGGGGTTGTTTACGTCGACGATGCCGCTGATGGTGGGATTTGGTGCGTCCGCGGGATTGAAAGAGAACTGCATCTGATCGGCGTAATAGTCAGTGCACTCGGTGGCGCCGCCATTTCTTGGGCGCGCGGCAAAACCTCTGAACCGAGTCAGCAACACGCGCCGTCGCATGTCTTCGCTGCATAGCGGGTGGCGGCAATAGAAGGATTTTCCCATATCGCGAGATTGCGCCACGTTTCTCTGGAATGAAGTCTTGACAGCTCATTAAATTCGAATACATTATCACCTATGAACTTGCTGACGACTTATCCTGCTAAATCGCTTTTTTTGCAGCGAAAGTCGCAGTATGCCCTCATCATCTGTCCAATGCACTAAGAAGAAATTCTTTCTCTCCCGCCTGTTCGTTCCCCACGCTAGCCTCATTATTCTTTCAAGCAATGTCCATTGCCACCCCGCTCGTATCGCGGTTCGAGCAGAGTTACTGTCCCTCTATGGATGCAGGGGATGGAAGAGCTACCGAGTTAGACCAACAAATCAGGCCTGTTTACGCGATCGTCCTGGCATAAGCCGTGGCTGTTGGTTGCCGCGGTAGAGCCAATCGACTTCCCGTGCCCGTCACCTCCACCGTCGGCGGCATAAAAAGAGGATTTCAAAACATGATGAAGGCAAGTCTTCGTTTTCTTGCATTGTGTCTGGTGGCCAGTGGATGGTTGTTCCCGATGGCTTCAAGTTCCGAGGAAATTCCATCTGCGGTCCGCATCGTCAATCGGGTCGATGAGAATCAACTGGTCACGCTCAAAGGCAATACGCATCCCTCCGCCAACGCAAAGAACGACCTTGGAGTCGTGAGTTCTTCGCTCTCCATGCCCGACCTGACTCTTGTCTTGAGCCGGAGTCCGGAGCGGCAAGCAGCGTTCGAGGCATTTGTTGCGAGCCAGTACGATCCTGGCTCGCCGAACTATCATCGATGGCTGATGCCGTCGGAGATCGGCGCAAAATATGGCCCGGCCCAGGCAGACATTGTCACTCTCTCGAATTGGCTCACCGGACACGGATTCGTAGTTACCAGGATTGCGAAGGACAGAATGTCGATCCAATTCAGCGGTAGTGCGGGTCAGGTCCAGAATACCTTCCATACGCAAATTCACCATCTATCCGTAGACGGGATTCCTCACATTGGCAACATGAGCGACCCGCAGATTCCGAGTGCATTGGCTTCGGTCGTTACTGGGATCAAGTCGCTGCATAACTTTCTGCCGCGTCCACTGCACACGGCCGGCAGCACAGTGCAGTTCAATCAAGAGGCAGGAAAGTGGCAACGAATCGCGCCTGCAGCAGCCGCCAAGTCTGCATCGAGCGCGGCGAGCAAGACCGCCGCCGCTCCCTCCCCCGCTCCCCTGTTCGGTATCAATGTTCCAGCAGACGGCAATGGCAGCGCGTATCTGGAAGAAGATATAACTCCCTACGACTTTGCCACTATCTACAATGTGCTTCCGTTGTGGAATGCGGAAATCACGGGCAGCGGCCAGTCTATTGCGATCGCGGGAACCAGCGAAATCAATTCGAGCGACGTTGCGACGTTTCGTACCGCCTTCGGCTTGCCGGCTGGTTTGACGCCGCAGCAAATCGACACAAACGGTCTGGCGAAGGTGTGCAGCGCCAGCAGTGGGGCATGTAACGTCAACGATCTGGTCGAGAATTCCCTTGATGTCGAATGGGCCGGAGCCGTTGCGCCTGGCGCACAAATCGTGCTGGTAGTGACCGGCCAGAATACAGCGGGAACTGTCGATACTCTGTATGATTCCGCGAAGTACGTGGTCGACAACCTTACTGCCAAGATCCTGAATGTGAGCTACGGCCAATGCGAGCTGGGGATGGGCACTTCCGGCAACGTCGCGTACTACAACCTGTGGCAGTCCGCGGCGGCAGAAGGAATTTCTGTCATTGTGGCGGCGGGAGATTCCGGTTCGCCCTCCTGCGACCAAAACGGGGCCAATTACTATGGCTACCCCTACTCCGCGCAGTATGGGCTCTCGGTCAGCGGCATGGCGTCCACACCTTACAACACCGCGGTCGGGGGCACAGATTTCAGCTGGTGCAAGCCTACGCTCGACAACAAGGGAAATGTCGTGGGCTGCCCGACCACCAGTTCAAGCGCTTCCCCCTATTGGAATGCGAAGAACGATGCGGCAACGGGAGCGAGCGCCGCCGGATATGTTCCCGAGACTCCGTGGAATAACACATGCATGAATCCGATTCTCGCCAATTACCTGGCGAGCTTTGCGCCGTTTGTAACCGGGTCTACAAACAACGCGCCCACGCCGACCAATCCCGAGGGCACATGTAACTTCGTTCATGACTATTGGGCATCGATTTACAACGACCATGGCATTCTTTTCGCTCCGTGGGTTACCACCGTGGGCGGCAGCGGCGGGGTGAGCCATTGCGTGGTCAGTGACGGTCAGGAAGTAACCAGTTGCCTCAGTTCGACGACGAGCACGGGTGCTGCGAACGGATCGATTCCTTTGCTCGGCGACGGATGGCCGAAGCCTTCCTGGCAGACGGGTGTGACCGGCATTCCCGCGGATGGAGCCAGAGATATCCCCGATGTCAGTTTCTTCGCCGGGTCGGGCACGCTGAACAGCGCCTATCTCTACTGCGTTTCCAACCCGAATGCTGGGAGCTGCAGCTACAGTGACACGGGCGGGTCCACGGTGGAAGAGGCCGGCGGCACATCGTTTGGATCACCGGCAATGGCCGGGGTCATGGCGCTGATCAACCAGAAGGCGGGCGCCGCGCAAGGCAATCCGAACTCGCAGTTATATGCCTTGGCCGCCAAGCAGACCTACTCGGAGTGCAGCGCGGAGAGCGTGACGGGTTCCAGCGGTTGCTACTTCCATGACATCGATACGGGCACCATCGCGATGCCGTGCGATTTTGGCGCCACGGTCGGGGGTGCCTGGTACGACCCCTCCTATGGCTGGTATATCGGCGACCCGCTCCCGGGCATCATTTCTCCGGACTGCACGGCGCTCAACAAGGGAGACGGAGTAGGCACCTTGACCAACTCCGCCGGCAGGCCCGCCTATGACGCAGTGACAGGGTTCGACCTGGCGACAGGGCTTGGATCGATGAACGTATCCAATGTGGTCAATGCGTGGGTTTCCGACTCAGGTGCGGCAGCGGCGTCGGTGGACGTTACGCCCTCCGCCTCGGCCATCTCCGCCAGTTCCGCTCTGACCGTAACCGTCGCGGTGAGCGGTTCGGCCTCGCTCGGCACACCGACCGGTTCGATAGTGTTGACGGGTGGAGGCTACTCCATCAGCCAAGGCCTTAAGAAGGGCAACGCCACAATCACCATTCCGGCGAACAGCCTGAGCACGGGAGCGGATACGCTGACCGCAAGCTACAGTGGAGATTCCAATTACGCAGCAGCCAGCGGATCCACTATCGTAACTGTCACAGATGTAGCCAACGTAACGGTAACACCTGCCTCGATGACCCTGGACACGGGACAGAGCCTGAGCGTGACCGCCGTGGTTAGCGGAGCCAATGGAATGCCAACCGGAACCGCAACCCTCGCGGCCGGCAGTTATACCTCACCGGCAATAGCTCTCGACGGCAACGGCTCAGTCAGCTTCACTGTACCGGCTGACAGCCTTGCCGCCGGGTCATCGAAATTGACCGTTACCTACAGTGGTAACTCAACCTACGCAAGCACTACCGCCACGACCACCGTAACAGTGCTTCCCTCCACCTACTCGCTTGCTGCAACCACGCCGCCGGCTATTGCTGCTGGATCGACAGCCTCTTCAACGGTGACCGTAACTTCCGCCACAGCCTATACCGGCACTATCACACTGACCTGCTCCGCCACCTCGACACCTGCGAACGCAGCAAACGTGCCTACCTGCACAGGCTCTACGTTCGCGATGACCGGCGGCACAGCGAGCGGCACAGCGACGCTAACGATCGCTACAACCGGAAACATGGCAATGCTTCAACCCCTGCGCCGAGGCAGCGAATGGATCGGCGCGGGAGGAGGCGGGGTGCTTGCCTTGCTGGTGTTCCTGGGAATTCCGGCCCGGCGGCGGAACTGGCGTGCCATGGTCAGCGTGTTCGTATTCCTTACTGTGCTCGGCGGTTTATCGGGCTGCGGAGGTGGCGGCAGTTCCATCTCGCACACGCAGACAACGGCTGGAACTTACACCTTCACGGTAAAAGGACAGGGCAATGACCATGTCAGCACAACGGAGAGCACGACCTTCACGCTTACGGTGAACTAAGCGTGCGCTTCGGTAGAGAAATCATGCGGATCGCTGATAAGCAGAACTTTTGCCACACTTCATTCCCAAGAGGGCTCACGAGATGAGAAGCAGGAACAGAATAGCTGTATTCGCACTAGTGTCCATGTGGTTGGCCGGAGCCATTGGTTGCGGAGGCGGCAAAGCCACTCCCGCCGCGCCCGCCACTTATACCGTAGGCGGTACGGTTTCGGGTCTCACCAGCGCAGGGCTCGTCTTGCAGGACAGCGCAGGCGACAAGCTTACGGTGAGCGCAAACGCCACCGGCTTTCACTTTCCCACCGCGGTCACGAGCGGCGCAGCATACAGCATTACGGTGCTTACTCAGCCCGCCCGCCAGAGTTGCACGGTCAACAACGGCAGCGGGACGTCCACCGCTAACGTAACTACCGTGAGTGTCGCCTGCGTTCCTTCATACACCATCGGCGGTTCCATCCTTGGCCTCAGCGGTACGGGATTGGTCTTGCAGGATAACGGCGGCGCCGACCTCGCGGTGAGCGCAAGCGCCACCAGCTTTGCCTTCACCTTCCCCGGCCCCATTCCAAGCGGTGGCTCTCCCTACAGCATTACGGTGCGCTCCAATCCCGACGGCCTGAGCTGCACGGTGGCCAATAGCGGCGGCACCGCTACCGCCAATGTCGGCAATGTGAATGTTTCCTGCACGAGTTTGGCAACTGTTACCTACCGCGTCGGGGGGATAGTCGAGGGCCTCGCAGGCTCCGGGCTGATCTTGCAGGATCACCTCGGCACCAACAACGATGACCTGTTACCGGTTGAGCAGAACGGCAGCTTCACCTTCCCCGAACCGGATAGCAAGGGCGGCGCGTACAACGTTACCGTGCTCACCCAACCTGCCGGCCGCCGCTGCGCGGTTGCCAACGGCAGCGGCACGGCCAGCGCCGATGTGACGAACGTCGTTGTCACCTGCGTAGGCGAGTGGACGTGGCAAGGCGGCAGCAGTACAGTCGGCAGCGGACAGGTCGGAGTCTACGGCACGCTGGGAAAGCCGGCCCCCGCCAACATTCCCGGTGGACGGAAGCGAACTATTAGCTGGACCGATGCCTCGGGTAATTCTTGGCTCTTCGGCGGAGAAGGCTACGATTCGGTGGGAACCGGTGGATTGCTCAATGACCTGTGGAAGTTCGACCCGACCCTGGGTACTAACGGCGAGTGGGCGTGGATGGGCGGCAGCGTCATTATTCCTTACAGCAAAACGGGCACCAGCGAAAATGGTGAAGCCGGAATCTACGGCACACTGGGAACGGCCTCGCCCCGAAATGTTCCTGGAGGACGAAACGCCACGATGAGCTGGGTTGATTCCTCGGGCAATTTCTGGATCTTCGGCGGATTTGGTCTTGATTCGATCGACCACGGTGGCGCTATGAACGACCTGTGGAAGTTCACTCCTGGCGAAAACGGCATTCCGGGTGAGTGGACCTGGATGGGCGGAAGCAATACGGGAACGGATCCCAACCTGGCCACGGACGATTCCGCAGTCTACGGCACACTGGGGACGCCAGCATCCACAAACATTCCCGGAAAACGGGATGCTTCGCTAACCTGGGTCGATGCCTCCGGCAATTTCTGGCTTTTCGGGGGCTTTGGTTCTGATGCCACGGGATACGCCGGATATCTGAACGACCTCTGGAAGTACATTCCGGGCGAGAAGGGGAACCCCGGCGAGTGGGCGTGGATGGGCGGCAGCAGCAACTCATTCGGCGGCAGCCAATGCCAGTCTGTGAGCGATATTGTTTACGGCACGCTGGGTAAACCTGACCCGGTAAACTCTCCCGGAGGACGAACCAGCGCCGTGAACTGGACCGATGCCTCCGGCAATGTCTGGCTCTTCGGCGGATACGGTTGCGACTCGACCGGTACGGTTGGATATCTGAATGACCTATGGAAGTATGTTCCCGGCGATACCGGAAACACGGGCGAGTGGGCGTGGATGGGCGGCAGCGAAAAACTCGGCGCATTCTACGGTCCCTCCGGTGTTTACGGTACGCAGGGCATCCCTGACGCGAAGAGCGTTCCCGGAGGACGACTCGACGCGGTGAGCTGGGTCGATGCCTCCGGCAACCTGTGGCTGTTCGGCGGCAACGGTGTCGACTCTACCGGAACTGTGGGCCAACTCAACGATCTGTGGAAGTACACTCCGAGCGCGACCGGGGACGCGGGCGAGTGGACGTGGATGAGCGGTGATTCCACAGTCGGCCCCTTCGACGGCCAATCCGGAGTGTACGGCATGCTGGGAATTGAAGCCGCCACAAACACCCCTGGAGGACGCGATGCGGCCGTCGGCTGGCACGATGCCAAGGGCAACCTCTGGCTCCTTGGTGGACAGGGCTTCGACTCTGGCGTGGGAAGTGGTGGATATCTCAACGACGTTTGGGAGTACCAGCCGTAGCGGAGTAGCGCCTGTGCGAGGCGAGCGGTGTGCCAGGGCGGGGAGTTCATCTGCGTTCATCTGCGCTGGCACGCCGGCAGCTATACGGCGACCGCACTCCGAACGACACCCTCTTCTTCGGGGCCGACATGTGCCTCTCGATTACGACGCGGGTCTCGCAGCCCGGGGTTCTCGCCATGGGAAGCTCCGCTTCTTAGACGCGTTCCCATCGTGACCGCATCACTTAACTTGCAGGCAAGTGCCTCCGCTCCGCGAAGCGTTTCTTGCTGCCCATGGTCAGGACGAACGTTGTTGTCAGTTTGCATATTGGCGACCATGCGCTCGTTAAGGTAGAGCAAGACTCCCCGGCCTCGTCTTCCGTAATGGTGAAGCGTAGGAGAGATTGAATTCTCTACGATTGGCACAGCGATCGCTCAGCACGACGATTTCGCTTTCCGCGACCTCCCCGCGAGAATCCAGGGGACGGATCCTTTTCCAACGGGCGATGGCGGCTGGGGCGTGCCCTATCGCGCATTCTTGGCGGCCACGATTGCTTGCCGCAGTTCTTGCGCCGCCGCATTATTTGGGCAATGCGCAGTGCTCCGTTCACCGCTTCTTCAGACTCGGTCCACTTGGCCTCGCTTGCGAGCGCGGCTGCGAGATTGATCCAAGCCACAAAATACGAAGGCGACGCCTTTAGAGCGGCTCGGAAGTATTCCTCGGCTTTTCGAGCGTCTCCAGTTCGCACGGTCAGGAATCCAAGCTGATTCTGCGCTTCAGGCGGATTTGGGTTCAACTGGATGGAGAGAACGAGTTCCGCACGTTCGTCTGATGTATTGTTGAGCAGGTCGAAAGCTTTGGCTAGTTTGTAATGGAGCACACTATCGTCCGGTGTATTTGCCAGTGCTTCTCGGTAACGTTCGGCAGCTAGCTGCGCCTTGCCATCAGCTATGGCTTGGTCGGCCTCCACTGTAAGTAATGCTGAGCGAGATTTTTTAAGTCCATCCGCCTTCTGCTGCTTAATATCGTTAAACTTGTCAGTTGCACTCTCTTCTTGTCCAAGGCTGCGCAGGACTCGGGCGAGTTCGTAATGAACATCGAGTTCCCTGTCACCTAGGGCTTCGGCCCTTTCGAGTTCCGCCTTCGATCTGCCGAGATCTCCCAACTCCTGGAAGACCTTACCGAGCTCGGCATGCGAAGGAGCATAGATGGGATTCAGTGCAATGGATCTTTCGAGATGGCGGCGAGCGTCAGAGAATCTTGCGGATCGGTTTTCGAGTACGGCGCTTAGGTAAAGAGCTTGCCAGTCGTGAGGATAGAGAGCTAACACTCTGCGGGCTTGATCAGGAGCACGTTCGGACCGACCTAATACAAGAGCCTTTAGATACATTGTCTCTGTCTTCTGATCGTGAGGATGGTTCTGGAGGGCAAGCTCGAAAATGTGTGATGCCTCGATAGACCGATCCATGATCATCAGAACCATCGCTAACTGATGAGCAATCGGAAGGCTGTCGGGGTAAGTGGCCAGGCCTTCCTGCAAGGTTCGTATTGCATCGTCGAGTCGAGCTACAGCCGCCAGGGATGTCCCCAAGTCAACGGTCTGTTCGGCCGTTAAATGAGCTGCCGGAGATTTCTTGTCCAGCAATGCAATCACGCCGGTATAGTCGTGTCGTACAATCAGGTTCCTCGAGAGTGCGTCGAGAGCGGTCGAGGATTCTGGATCGATGGTGAGAGCTTCGCGCCACTCTTTCTCGGCTTCCTCTCCGTGCCCCAACTTCTCTAGTACCGTAGCCAACGTCAAAGCAATCTGAGCATCCCCAGGATTCAGCATGCGAGCCCGGTTCAGCGGCTCTTGGGCTTCGACATCTTTGCCCGTTGCGTGGAGATTCGAGCCCCCAGTGGTATGCGAGCGTGGCTGAACCAGGCTCGAAGGCGGAGGCTCTCGCGAATGCTTCGGCCGCACAGGCAAATTGTAGGCTCGACTCATACGAACGACCGAGTTCGGAAAGACGAGCCACAGGCTGCTTTTGTCTGGATGCTTGTGCAATGGGCCCGGGCGTGTTGCATATATTGGAAGCGGAAGTATATGTCGAAAGGAGAAAGAATGCTCCGATGAGGCAGAGACACCGAAGGAAGCGATCATCCGCCAAAGTTGAAGAGACTGCAGCTCCGAAATCGCCAACTCGAGGATTTGCAGCTAAGTGTGACACCGCTTGCCTGTTCATGGTGACTGAATTCTTCATGGCCGTTCCTTCAGGTTGCGAAAGGCCCGCTTCGACTTGGATGTGAACATCAATCGCACGGCTTACGAAGCCTCTTCTACATGGGACAAGAGACCGCTGCGAAATGCCATCGCAACCGCTTCGGTTCGATCCGAGACAGCCAGCTTTTCCATGATGCTATTCACGTAGTGGCGTATGGTGTAGTCGCTGAGATTCAGGGCCGAGCCAATCTGCTTGTTGGTAAGTCCCTTGGCCAGTAACTCGAGTGTTTGCAGTTCTCGCGGAGTGAGGTCCGCGCGCATCATTCGGTCAGCCAATTTGGCTGCGATATGAAGAGGGATGTAGCGTTTCCCTGCATGGACAGCGGTGATAGCAGCGATGAGGTCTGCCTCTGACGTATCCTTGAGCACGTATCCTTGAGCGCCTGCGCGAATGGCTCGATAGATAAGTTCATCTTGCTCATAGCTTGTGAGCACTACGACCTTAGGCGCCACTTGGGAGGATTGCATCGCCTGCAGTATAGCGATGCCATCCATTCCTGGCATGCGCACGTCCAGAAGCATCAGATCGGGTCGATGAGTAGCGACCATCTTGAGCGCTTCCGATCCACTTCCGCATGTACCGATGACTGTCATCCCCCGTTTGGCCACTCAGCATATTCGACAACCCGGAGCACATGACAGGGTGATCGTCAACAATCAGAATGCGAATCGAGGATGCGTCGTTCTTCATGGAGTTTTCGTCTCTCGGATTTTTATTGCAAAGTTAACCATCGCGTCAATGTACGATATCAGTCTGCTTCTTTGAGAGATCGGTACACTGATTGAAACGCATGTTCCGGCGCCGGGTGTGCTGGAGATCTCCAGGTCGCCGCCGATCTCGGAGGCCCTCTTGCGCATGCTGCGAATCCCAAAGCCTAGCAGGTCGCCGCTAATAATGAATCCTCGGCCGTCGTCAATGACCTTCAGTTGAACGCAATCGGATCTATAGTCAATAGCAATTGCAAGTCGCGTAGGAAAGGCATGACGTATGGCATTCGCAATTGCCTCCTGACCGATGTGGAGCAATTGCTCGCTCACAGCATTGGGGAGAGGCCGAACTTGGCCCGAACAATTCCTCTCGATCTTGATTGCTCCACTCTCGGGCAGCCCTTGTGCGCATGCTTCGAGCGACGAAGGCAAGTCGGTCCCCGAAAAGGCGGGTCCAGACACGGGGGTTATTGCTCCCGCACCATGGTGGACGCAAACGCGCCTGCTCTACCTCTCAATCATCCTCGGAGCTCTGGTTTTCGGCGTCCTGATTCTTCTGCTCTATGTCCAGCTGAAACGATGGAATATGGAAACTGTTCTGCACGAGCGGGAACGGCTGGCGCGCGACGTCCATGACACCCTAGCGCAGAGCTTCGCCGGAATCGGGTTCCAGCTTCAGGTCATTCGAAAATGCTGTGCGTGAGCACGCCACGCCCCAATCTATCAATGACCTAGTTGCGTCTGAGTTCGTTCAAGACGTTTCTCAATGGGAGTGGGTACTAAACCGGACGCAACATGGCTGGACATTGCTTACGGCATCACCGCAGCCTCCGATAAGCCGCTGCTTGGCTGGATGCTCAAACCGGCCGCATTCGGCAGAGGCTGACCGTCTCTATCCAAAGAACTCATGAACGCTTCTACCTGGGCTCTCCACAGTGCCGGGTGAGACATCGTCAGATGTCCCACAGAGCCTGGACCCGCCTGTTGCACAACCTGCTGCCCGTGCGGCACACGGCGAACGTCATTCTCCAGAATGCCGAGGCTGTCGCGATAGAATTCGTCGTCTTCGAAGTTGAGAGCAAAGACCTTCGTCTTGATCGTGCTCAGACCCGGTTCAGCGTTGAAGTCGCGCGAAGAATCGAAGGCGTAAAGAAGATCGTTGACGTCTAGAGCCTTCGTTTGGCTGGACACGTTGGTGAGCAGCGTATCGGCTTCTTCAGGAGTACGCACCTCCTGTTGAAGCGCGGGCACGCCGTCAATCATCATGCGCGCGAGCTCGAAGGCAAACCGGGCAGAAGGTGGTTGCGTCTCGTAATTTCCTCCATTCCAAGCAGGATCTGCATGGACGGTATCAATGAGGAGCCGGCGCCATAATAGGTTGCGCCCGCTGATGGGTGCCGGGAAACAAGCGATGGGCATGATTCCGTCTTCTGCCTCTGGGTAGGCCTCTGCCCACTGCCAAGCGTTCATGCACCCCATCGACATTCCGATCACGGCGTGTAAGTGTTCAATCCTCAAGGAATCCGCAAGCAGCTTGCGTTGCAGGTCCACCATGTCACCGTAGCCGTAGTGAGGAAACCTGGCTTTCAGGCCATCGCTGGGCTTGCTGGAATGGCCATGTCCGATGTCATCCGGAATGACGATGAAGTATCGGGAGACATCGACCGGAGAACCCGGCGCAAAGAGCGCGCGTTGGAACTCAGGAGTGACGAGAGCCTGGCTGCTGGCGTTGGTCCAATGGAGCAGAAGGACGGCATTATCGATCTCACCCCGCACGTTCAGGTGCTTATGACCGAGTGTCACGTAATGAATCCGGCTCTGCAGGAGCTTCTCGCCGTCTCGAAACGTGTAGTTGGTGAAGACCGCGTCGCCTTCTGTTCGCTCGATTGGGATGGCCTGCATTGCGTCTGACGATGGCTTCGCCTCTTGTCCCAGCACCGATCGTGTCATCATAGCCAACGCGATCACACCCAATTGCGTGATGCGACGTGTCCGGGCGAACGACGTTCCTGATTTAGCTGTTCTCTGTGGAGTGCTTAGCATTGCCGCTACCTCTCACCCAAGGACGGTCAGATCGCCAGCCTGCGACGATGTCGTTGTTTTGTCGCGCATCTTCGCAAGAACGATGAAGTGAAGAACAAGGAAGAGAGGCACCATGAATCCAGGAATAAGAACCCAAGGCAGCATCGGCATGATGGCGCTGCTCGGGCCGTTGCGGAAGACCTGAAATGGACTGGGCGCCGAAAGTGTTCCCATCACCAGAGCGTTAATCAGATCGCCGATGCCGAGCGCCGACCAGAGATAGATCGCCACGCGCGGGTAAGGCTTTCCAGAGGCAATGATCCAGGTGAGCGGGATGGCCAGAATGCCGACCGACATATCGCCGTACCCAGCGAAGGGAGCGAACGGGGCCGGAAGACGGTGCGCTCCATAAAGGAGCACGAAGATGACGCCAAGCGTGCGCAGTATCTGGACCGCGATCAGGGATAGCATCGGAATCTGCCGTATCCGCTCCCGCAGGCCTTTCGAGAGAAACGTAACCGCGGAGAGGACGATGACCGGGACGATGACTAGAGCACCCAAGCCACCTGTACGCAGCGGGCCGCCTCCCACGATGACCCGTGATGCACCGACTGCGCAGACACCGAGGAACCATAGTCCCAACAACACCCCGGTCCAGATGCGGGAGCGACGACTGCTCCCGAGGATGTGTGCCGTCGTAACTACGACAACATATGCGCTGATGGAGATCGCGCCCATGGATAGGAGATCAAGATTCATACTTCCTCCGAGAATGTAGCGGCTGCTGAAGCGTGCCCGACGAGCTTCAGCAGCGGTTAGGCTCGCAAGTTAGGGAGCAGGGTTGAAGAAACGCAGATTCTCCCGGAAGAAGTCTTCCAGTGACTTCGGCTCTCGTCCCGTCACCTTAAGGATCGTGTCCGTCGGCTTCGCACGGTGTTCGCGCGTGCGGAAGTAGCTCCAGAGATGCGAAAGGTGATCGAACGCGTGCGCGTTGATCCGCTCCTTTGCGCCTTCCGCCCATTGTTCGTCGGTGATGGGAACGTACTTGAGAGGACGCCCAATGACTTTGCTAAGCAACGCGACGATCTCCTGCACGGTGGGTGTCTCGTTCACGATCGGGTACACCTTCTGAGTCGGCAATTCGGGACTGGTGAGCAGCGTCGCCGCGACGCGGGCAACATCCTCACCGCTGGCAAGCGGGAAGGTAGCATCACCGTTACCCCACGGCAGCAGGACCATGTCTTTCTCAGTGACGGACCTGCTCACCAGAGCCCGGACGTTCTCGAAATAAGGCGGAGCCTGGATGTGGAGGGCTCCGACGTCTGCCCAGTCGAACACAAGGTCGGTCAGCCGATGTTGCAGGTTACGGTGAGATGGCGCGTTCACTAGATCCCGAAAGAAGGCGTCCTCGGGCGTGTCCTGGAACTGTGAATTGTTGACCACCATTTCCAGTTTCGCGGCGCGTGCCATGGCCGCGAAGATCGTAGCCGCGTCCATCAGGCCGTCATCGACGGGATAGGTGAAGTAAGCACGATGGACACCATTCATCGCCTCCTGCACGGAGGCGGGGTTGAGAAGATCCCCGATGAAGATGTCAGCGCCCTCCGCGCGAAGCGTCTCGGACCGGTCATCGAGCTTACGAACAAACGCCCGAACTGGTACTCCCTGTTTTAGCAATGACGATGCGATGGAACGGCCTGTGGCGCCCTGTCGGCCACCGGCTGATCCGGTGACAAGAATCGGCTGAGACATAAAATTCTCCCTTCACGATCATAGGAGTATGGTCATCATCCTATGGATGCAGTTAATTTTCGTTTGCGCCCTTGAGATGTCACAGAGCATCCTAAAGACGATGCGATACGCACCAGGACACAAAGCTGAAGTCCATCGAAAAATCGTCCAAGACTCTTCACGCCGCGTGCGCGCCGAAGGACTGGCGGGCGCGGGCGTAGCCTCCGTCATGCGGGACACAGGCCTGACGCACGGCGGCTTTTATAAGCACTTCGAGAGCAAAGATGAGCTGTTGCTCGCTTCGATCAAGGAAGCGTTTCGAGACTTCTCTGACCGGCTTGTAGCAGCAGCACAACAGGCCGGCTCTGACGAGCCGTGGAAAGTCATTGTGAAGAGCTACCTGGGGCTAGAGAATCTCCGCCGTGTCGAAGAGAGCTGCCCGCTTTCGACCCTGGCTACTGACATGGCTCGTACTGACAAGAAGATGAGAGGTGAGATTGTGGTTGAACTGATCAAGTACAAGGAGCTGATGACTCCGTTCATGCCCGGCCGCCGGAAGGCGGAGAAGGAACGCAATTTCTTCGTGATCTTTTCCGCCATGACCGGAGCGCTTCAACTGGCGAGGATCATCCCGGACCCCGGTGCTCAGGAGAAGATCCTCGCGAGTACAAGAGAGTTCTTGCTTTCCAGCTTTGAGGGTTGAGTCCGGTTCGCTAACGGCCAGAGGCTCCTCAAATGCCATGGCCGAAACCCTGAGCCATTCGGCCATGACGGATGACTCCAAAGCTGCCGTCGATAGGTTCGTGCGTATTTCTTCACATGCCATCCAGGGGTCCGTGATTACGAACGCGTTCCTTCCAGAAGTTCGGTAGGATGCGAGACTCAAGGATCTGTCTTCGGACGTCAGTGCTTGCTCCTTGACCGAGGCTGTACCGCCATACTTCCGCAACGCTGATTCTTTCGGCAGCTTGCCTCGTGACTCGGATGGTATCTCCCGGCTTCAGTGTTCCTTCTTGCAGGACCGCGGTGTACCACCCTGGCAAACCGCGCTGCACGAAGAGAGCCACCATGTCATTCCGCTCGAATTTGATCTGGAGCTTGTAGCACGGACTTCTTGGCTGGGTGACCTGCAGAACGACGCTTCCCACCTCCAGTACATCGCCGATACAGAGATCTTCTTCCGTTAAACCACTCGTCGTCAGGTTCTCGGCGAAGCTGCCTGGCGGCAGAGCTCCCCTCTGCAAGAGATCCTCCCAACCTGAATAATGTTCACCGGGATAGCAATAAACTGCCTTATCAAGCCCGCCGTGCACCGTGAGATCGCCTTGAGCGTCGCCCTCGATCCCCAAGCGGTGAACCCTCGACTGAGCGAATACGGGTGTCTTGAAAAATCCTGTCGTCACGATGTTCCCGCCGAACTCGATGTGGCGCAATTCTCCACTGACGTTCACGGACTGTAGCGCACGACACTCCGAACCGCTTACGCTAGACGCGGCGGGCATGCTCGGGCGTGGAACGTTTGACATGAAAGGTCACCTCTCTAATTACGTTGTTACGTTCACACAGCCTTCAATGCACGAGGCAGGAACTCTTGCATTAACGACGCGATCTCATCCCCATGATCCTCCAAAGCGAAGTGTCCCGTATCGAGAAGATGAAACTCCGCGTTAGGAAGGAAGTCGAGGTACTTCTTCATGTACCCGCCGGAGAAGACCTCGTCGTTGGCGCCTGTCACAATCAGAGTTGCTGGATCATGAGCGCGAAAATACTCCTGCGCTGCCGCGAGCACCGGTCGGTCGTTTCGGATGTCATAAAGGACGTCGAGATTGATCTCATCAAGCCCTGGACGGCTCAATAGGTAATTGTCGACGAGCCAATTATCGGGGTCGATTTGCGAACTGTCTTTCACGCCGAACAGGTACAGCCTCTTGATCGCCTCAGGCTGCAGATAAACGCGCGCGTTCTGTCGGCTCTGTGCGGAGCCATCTTTCCAATAAGGCGCCAGGTCCTTAAAGAAAGGAATCGGAGCTCTATAGGACGGTGCATTCTGAGCGATAAGTGCGGTCATACGGCCAGGTCTTTTCAGCATCACACGGTAGCCGATCGCCCCACCGATGTCCGTCACATAGAGTGCGAAGGTTTGGATTTGAAGCTGATCCAACAGCGCGTTCACTATCTCCCCGGCCTCATCGAGACTGTACTTGTACTCGCTCCGCGATCGACGAATGACTGCTCAGAACTCATACTTGAAGCCTCCTTATAACTGACGTCTCTAATCTCGCTCTAGCTCCAACCAGGCCCGCAAGCCTCCCGAGTGGTTCAGCACGTCCGGCTAGAGTTTCGGCAGTGCGCTGACATCCCATCCCCCACCAAGCGCCTTGATCAGCAGTACGTCTGCCTCAAGTCGCCTCCTCATGATGTCGATATCGTTACGTTCGTTCGTCAAGGCCGTGGTCTGGTAGATGACTACCTGTAGGTAGGTGTCTACTCCACCGTCATAACGATTCTGCGAGAGCTTCAACGACTTCTCCGCAGCGCTGGTCGCTGAGTGCTGCTGAGTCGCCTCGGTGCTCAGAACGCTGAGCGCGACCAGATTGTCCTCCACCTCTTGGTAGGCGGTGAGGACCGTTTGTCTATAGTTCGCTACCGTTCCGTCATAGCCCGCCAAAGCAGATTCGGTTGTGGCTCTACGCCGGCCCGCATCGAAGATGGTCTCTGAAAGCGTGGGTCCGACTGCCCAGAGTCTGCTCGGCCAATTGAACCAGTTGAGCACGGATGTACCTTCAAGGCCAGCCGTAGCTGCGAGGCTGAGCGTCGGGTAGTAGGCCGCCTTGGCAATACCAATCTGTTCATTGGCTGCGGCCATGCGCCGTTCTGCCCCGGCGATATCCGGGCGACGTTCCAGAAGCTGAGCGGGCATGGCGACTGGCACGGCCGGCAATGCGGGTCCATTGAGATTGAGGGGGCTGGCGGGCAACCGGAATTCGGCAGGAGGCTTCCCGATCAGGATCGCGATTGCATGCTCGTACTGAGCCCTGCGGACGACGATATCCGAAGCCTGAACGCGAGTCGCATCAAGCTGCATCTGAGCTTGAGCGACATCTGTCTCAGGCGATGCTCCTCCTTCGAATCTGTTCTTCGTAAGAGCCAAAGCGTCGATGTAAGCTTTGACGGTATCATCCAGAAGTTTCTTCTGCGCGTCGTCGCTTCTGACTTCAAAGTAGTCGAGTGCCAGTTCCGCGTGTAGGCTCAGACGGCTTGTTTCAAGATCCGCTGCACTGGCTTGAGCTTGTTCTCTTGCTGCTGTCACCGAGCGGCGAACACGGCCCCAAAGGTCCACTTCATAGGAAAGGTCGACTGGAAGAACGAACTCACCAGTTCCATTGCGGTTTACGACGCTCTGGGGAAAATAGGGTTCATTGGATGACGCCCGCAGCGAAGCGATACTCGGGGCCACCGCAATGGTCGGAGCCTCTGCGGCACGATTGAAGCGAATCGCAGCGCGAGCCTGGCGAAAGTTGGCTTCTGCGATTTTGAGGGTCTGGTTCGATAGATCAACTTGCTCTTCCAACGCATTCAATTGCGGATCGTTGTACGACTCCCACCACTTTCCCTTGAGCCCGGCATCATTGGGTTGGGCGATCTTCCAGCCGTCGCCTTCCTTCCACTCCGTAGTTTCTTTGAATACAGGGGGAGCCGGAGCAATCGGCTTTGTGTACTTGGGACCGACCATGCAGCCCGCAAGAAGTATCATTCCCGTCGCAAGGGCAAGACCCGAATAGCTCCTCATTGGTGCACCACATTCGTAGAGCTAAGACGCGCCCGGACAGCCGCGCCATCCGCTAAAGAGTCTGAAGGGTTCAGGATGATCAAATCCTTCGGGTTGAGGCCAGACACAATTTCGACAGTCGCGCCATAATCCTGGCCGATCACAATCGGCGTCAGCTTTACGTGGCCGTTGTTCACCACACCGGCTCTGAGCCCTTCTGACCTGAATAACAGGGTGTTGGAGGGGACGGTGACTGTGCCGCCTCCCGGTGTCACTTTCAGGTGAACAAAGGCATACGCTCCCGGAAAGATCCGGCCAGTGGGATTCTTTACGTCTACCTCAACGTTCAGCGTGCGCGAATTGAGATCAATCGCATCGGAATGCCGCACGATTGTGCCTTCGAACGTCTCTTTAGGAAAGGCGTCGATCGTGACGCCAACCTTCCCTCCTTCTGCAACAGAGGCCGCTTCGATCTCAGGCACGGGAACATAAACACGCAGCGTCTTGATGGATGCGAGGTGGAAGAGTTCTTTCGGCGTTGTATTATCGCCGGCCTGAATCAAAGCTCCGATATCCGTGTTGCGAGCGGTGATCACGCCATCGAATGGCGCCGTCACCCGTTCGAAATTCTGCAATTGGGTCAAGCGGTCGACGTTGGCTTTGTTTGAGGAGACAAGTGCCTGCTTGGAGACGAGATCGCTGGCCGTCTGATCCGCTTCCTGTTGCGAGACCGCATTTGTCTTGAGAAGTTTCTGCCAGCGCTTCGCGGTTATATCAGCGATTTCAAGATTGGCCTGCGCGTTCTTGAGATCGGCACGCGCTTGCTCCAACTGCTGATCGAGTTCGGGAGTCTCGATCAAGGCGAGGAGCTGACCTTGTCTGACGTGTGCCCCGATGTCTACATACCAGTGCTTCACATAACCGCTTGTTCGAGCGTAGATGGGAGTGTCGTTGAATGCCTGGGCATTGCCGGGAAGGTCGATCTCCGCCGCACTCGCTCCCACCGTTGGGTGAACGACAACGACGGACGGGGCCGATGACGCGACTGCAACATCATGCAGGGCAGCTTGAGCTTGAACGCGCGTATGGATTCCGTACAAAATCCCTATGGTCAACACGACAAGCGCCATGCATGCTCCGACCGTAAGCCGATGCGATTTGGATGACTGTCCGGCTGCCGCTGGCTGACTGCCGTTGGATGGCTGGGTGTGCTCTTTATGGCTCATAGACGTGCACTCCGTTTATACCTGTATTCCAGAAGTGTGAACTGGAGATTCAAAAGGTTTGTGGATCGAGTTTTTATGGAAGAGTGAAAAGACGGACGGGACGAAGACGAGGGTTGCGACCGTAGCGCACATGAGGCCACCGATGACTGCCCGACCCAGTGGGGCGTTTTGTTCACCGCCATCGCCGAGACCAAATGCCATCGGCACCATGCCGATCATCATCGCGAGAGCGGTCATGATCACCGGACGGAAACGGGTGTTGCCCGCCTCGATTGCGGCCTTGACCGCATCTCCGTGAATACTTAGCCGCTCCTTCGCGAACGAAACCACTAGAATACTGTTTGCCGTCGCGACCCCGACGCACATCAGTGCTCCCATCAAAGCCGGCACACTCAAAGTCGTGTGAGTGAAGAAGAGCATGAGAACGATGCCGGCCATAGCCGCAGGGAGCGACGTAATGATAATGAAAGGATCAAGCCAGGATTGGAAGTTGACCACGATCAGCATGTAGACCAGAAGAATGGCAAACCCGAGTCCGCTGAGTAAACCGCTGTAAGAACTTCGCATCGTGCCGACCTGGCCTCGAATCGTAATGAACGTGCCGCGCGGCAGCTTGCCGTTGTACGTATCGACAATCTTCTGGACATCGTCGCTGACTGCACCCAGGTCGCGGTCCTGTACCGCGCCGTAAATGTCGATGACTCTCCGGATGTTGTAGTGCGAAAGGATTGCCATCTCGTGGCCCCGTTGCATCGAGGCGACATCGGCTAGAATCTCCGGTTTCCCCTGGCTTCCACCGGCAATGGAGATATTTTGAATGTTCTTGAGCGATTGGATACTGTATTGTGGCGTTTGCGCGACAAGGTTGTAGCTCACTCCGTTCGTCCAGTTGACGAAGAACATGGGAGTGATTTGAAAGCTGCCGCTCAGACTGTTGAGTACACTCGACGCGATTTGCTGTTCGGTGTATCCCGCCTGCAATGCCTTCGTCCGATCAACATCGACATTCAGTGTTGGATAATCGAGCGGCTGTTGGATGTGCAAGTCGCTCAACCCCGAAACCTGATGCAGTTGTGCCATGAGCTTCTCGGCAATCTGATGGCTTGCCTGGACGTTCGCTCCTTCAATTTGGACATCGATAGGCGCTGGTAATCCAAAGTTCAGAATTTGCGTGACGATATCGGCGGGCACAAAGTAGAACGTTGTTCCAGCAAATTCATCGGGGAGCTTCCTTCGCAGGTCTCTCACGTAGTTGGCCGTCGGCCCGTGCTTCTGCCGCAAGGAGACCAGGACATCGACATCGTTCGAGCCCATAACTCCCGACGTCGCATGCATCAAATTGAGCGGGCTATAAGGCAATCCGATGTTGTCGAGAATGTTGTCGAGTTCACTCGCTGGAATTTCTTTACGTATCGAGGACTCTACGAGATCGGCAAGTCGCGCAGTCTCTTCGATTCTCGTGCCCGTTTTTGCTCGGACGTGGAGGATGAACTGCCCACTGTCTGTCAGCGGAAAGAAATCCTGCCCAAGCCAGGGAACGAGGAGAAACGTGCATAAACAGAGTCCGAGGAACACTGGGATGAAAATCCCTCGGCGAAGCACGAATCGTGTAAGCAAGTCATGGTAGGAAGACCGTACCTTCTCAAAGCCTGCCTCAAACCGCTTCTGAAAACGGGAGAAAATATTGCGACTGTCTCCCCGGTCTTCATTGAGCCGGAGCATGTACATCGCCAGTGTGGGAACGAGAGTCCGCGAGAGAATGTAGGACGCGAGCATCGCAAAGACCACCGCTTCCGCCAATGGGACAAAAAGGTAGCGTGCGACTCCGCCAAGGAGAAAGAGAGGCATGAACACGATACAGATGCAGAGGGTTGAGACCAACGCAGGGACTGCGATCTGCTGCGCACCGTCGAGAATTGCCTGTTTGATATCTGTCTCGTGACCCTCCTCCAGGATGCGATTGACGTTCTCAATCTCGACGGTGGCGTCATCCACCAGAATTCCAACTGCAAGGGCCAGACCACCCAGCGTCATAATGTTGATCGTCTCGTGCAGAAGACTGAGAACAATAATGGAAGTGAGGATCGACAGGGGAATGGAGATTGCGATGATGATTGTGCTGCGCCAACTTCCGATGAACAGCAGGATCATCAATGCCGTCAACGCACCGGCGATCACGGCTTCCCGGACCACCCCTTCGATTGCCCCCTTCACAAAAACAGACTGGTCCGCAATAGGCGTGACCTTCATCTGAGGCGGCAGAGTGAGCGCCGCCCTTGGGAGTACCTTTCGGATTCCAGCCACGACGTCGAGCGTAGAAGCGTTTCCTGCCTTCAGCACACTCAGCAGAACGCCACGGTTCCCGTCCTGGCGGATGATATTCGTTTGGATCGCGAACCCGTCACTGACCTGAGCGACATCTCTCAGATAAACGGTAGTATTCCCGACCTGCTTGATCGGAATACTGTTCAGTTCAGCGAGCGTGCGAGGGGCAACGTTCATACGCACGTCAAGCTCGCTCTCCGCAATCTTGGCGGTTCCAGTGGGAAGGATCAGATTCTGTGCATTGACGGCATTGAGGATATCCGTCGGTGAAATCCCCTTCGACTGCATCAGGTTCTGGTTCATGTTGATCGTGACCTGGCGCGGTTTACCGCCATACGGAAGTGGAACTACGGAGCCGGGCACGGTGATCAGTTGGGTGCGTAAAAAGTTCAGCCCGAGGTCGTTCAATTGCTGCTCGGACATCCCCTCTCCTGACAGCCCCAATTGGAGAATAGGCACACTTGACGCACTGAAGTTGATGATCTCAGGAGGCTGGATACTCGGAGGCAGGAAGCGCTGCACGAAGCCTCCCGCAGCAACGACCTGCGCATTTGCCGTATCGAGGCTCGTGCCCGGTTGAAGATAAACCTTGATGACCGCAGTGCCGTTGTAGCTGGTCGACTCGATGTGTTGAATATTGTCGACCAGAGTCGTCAATACTTTCTCGTATGGTGTCGTCAGGCGCGCTTCGATGTCTTCCGGGTTCAGTCCGGTATAGGTGTAAGCAACAGAGATTACGGGAATGTCTATGTTGGGGAAGATGTCAGTCGGCGTATGGAGAATGATCGCTGGACCGAGGATCAGGATGAGCAGCGCCAGAATGATGAAGGTATAGGGCCGATTGAGAGCTAGTCTGACGATCCACATAAGCGTTTGTTCGCTCGGTGGCCGTCGTCCACCTCACGTCTACTCCTTGTTAGCGGCGAGTTGTATCCCAACTGGTCACAATTGAGTAGATTCATAAAGTGCATACAAAAAACCATGAAATTTCTTCATATTCAATATGCGCAACAGGCATAATATTTATGAATGGATTTCTGGACACGCCGAGCTCGCGCACTCGCGCATCAGAGCAGGAAGAGAGACGCTCATGAACCTGATCGACCTTGAAGCATTCGTTTCCGTTGTGGATCACAAATCGGTTGTGGGAGCTGCGTCAGCACTCCACCTCACCCAGTCCGCGGTAACGCGAAGGGTGCAGAATCTTGAGGAAGTTCTGGGCGTTCCCTTGCTTGATCGCCAATCGAGACCTTTACAGCCCACTTCTGCCGGGAAGGAAACCTACGAGTTCGCGCGCCCTGTTTTGAATTCCGTAGGAGATTTGAAGGCGGCGATTATGCACAACGGAGAGCCTTCAGGAACATTTCGATTCGGTGTAGCGCGAGGTCTAGGAGATCTAGCGATCGGCTTTCCCATTCGTTGTTTGCGGGACAGTTTTTCCAAGCTGAAGCTTCATGCCTTCGTGCAGTGGAGCGCACTTCTCCTCGAACGGCTGGCGAACGGCTCTCTCGATGCAGCGGTTGTGATCTTTCCTGAGGACGTGCAGCCTCCCGCCACAGTCAATGCCATCGATCTAGGGACGAAGCGACTTCAGGTCGTTGCCAGCAAAGACACGCAATTTTCTGGAAAGATTAGTTTGCAGGAACTGTCCAATCACCCTTGGGTACTGAACCCGGCGGGCTGTGCGACCCGAGAGTGTCTCGAACGAATCTTTCTCCGCCACGGCCTGCCTTTTGAATCCACAGTAGAAGCCGAGGGATACGAGTTACAGTTCTCGCTGATCGCGTCCGGAATCGGCCTTGGGGCTTGCATGGCCGAAGCACTTCACCACTCAGCGTTTCGCAACGAAGTGAAGATACTCAGGACGAAGGATCTTTTGCCCACGCAACGCGTTTGGCTCTTGTATTCGAAACACATCGGACGGCTGGAGTCTGTCGTGGATTGTCTTCGAGAGGCCATCCATCAGAGCCTGCGTTCATAGAACGATCCTCGAACAGAGTGGGCGGCGACCGCCGCGTCGGCAGTGTCCAACGAAGATGCAGAGAGAGCCTTGCCAGGCATCTCCCTGCTGTGGATTTCCCGCCGTAGGGTGAAGATTATTTCGTAACAAGGTGGTCGAGTGCATCCTGAGCGGAGACCCGGTCGCCATGGCTGTGGCTAATCTTCTCGAACACAATCGTTCCGCTCTTATCGAGGATGAAGGTCGAAGGGTAGGCAGTCTCGTGCTCGGCCTCCCATCGCAAGCCATACTGGTTCGTGACCTTGTAGTCAGGATCGGTCACAAGGGTCACATTGGCCGGCAAGTCGGCTTGCTTTTCCAAGAACTCTCTCGCGTGCTGATCGAGGTCGGCCGGAGGTCCTGGGTAGACGAGGAGCACACGCGCATTCTTGGCTGCAAAGGCAGGAGCATGTTCCACGAAGTCGTGGACCTGTTTGATACAGTATGGGCACTGGTAACCGGGATACCCACGCAAGACGATCAGAACGAGCGATTGACCGCGCTGCTCCTTCGACATCTGTACAGGTTTGCCGGATGGAGTTGATAGTGTGAAATCCGGAGCTTTCGAGCCAACTGCAGGGGTCTCCGCTGAGGCGCAAGCCACAGAGAAGAGGCTGAACAATAAAGCGAAAGAGACTCTAGCCAGCCAGGAGCGTAGAGAGCTACGGCGGATCAATGAGAGCGCGGTCATTAGGCAGGTACTCCTTGTCTGGAATACCCCGTCTGATTCGCAAGCAGGCGAAAGGTTACAAAGAACCACAGAATCGACCACGATTAGCGATCCGTCCCATTCCGACGCTACGCGACTGGCTGTCTGCTTCCGCCTTTGCCGTTGGGCGACGAAGGACGATTAGAGACCCTTTGGACCTTCATGACAGAAAACCCGGAATCAAGACCGCCAGTACAGCTGCGAATTCATCAACAATGCCTAAAATCTCTTCATGCCGCTTACGATTGCTGTCGAGAAGCTCATCGCCTGGAACGACGATACAGCTCAGAAGTTTCATGACTTCGTGCACATAAACCCAGTCGTGTTTTCGCTGCCCTCCGACATCCGCAGCGAAGGTACGGTCGCGGGAACTCTTCAACACATCGTCTACCTGGAACTTCGATTTGCAAACCTTATCGCAGGCTTCCCAAAGAAACCGTTGGAAGAGATCCCGAAAGATTCGATTGATGCCATCCACGAGACACACAGACACGCCACGACGATCATGCGGCAACTGCTCTCCGACCCGACATTCGACTGGTCTCAACAAATGGTTTTCGAAGTCCCAAACCTCGGCCCTATCAACGCTACCCGAGAGAGTTTCTTGATTCACCTATTGATGCATTCGATCCGACACTATGCACAGCTGGCAGCGGTCATCCGCCAAGCTGGCTATCCGCCCACTTGGCGCATGGACTACCTCTTCTCGGAGGCACAGGCAATGTAAAGGCCACACTGTTGTAGGACTCCTGGTCTCAGGCAGTAAAGGGGGACTGGTGCAGGAGAGGGGAATGTCATCCTGCCGCGCAGCCGGCGAGCGGAGGCCGGAGAGCAAGCGGGATGAAAGTCCGGGAGAAACCGAAGAGGGTTCTCCCGGCGCCCGAAAAACGACCCCGGACGCATCCGGGCCATAAAAAGGACGAGGGCTATGCCGCTTTCTTTTTACCGCGTCTTCATCTACTCCCGGCGTGCTCGTGGGCTGGTCAATCTCCGGGAGGGTGAGGCCGTCGCACTGCTCCACGTTGAAGACCGTGTAGTGGCAGAGAAGGAATGGGGCGCGTTCGTCCTCGTCTTCGTTCTCGTCGGTCTTCTTGTCTTCGGAAGCTGCTTATAGAAGACGATGGGGGTTCCGCTCTCGCCTTTGCGGACGTGGCCTTTCAACTCCTGCGCCTGTTTGAAGGTCAGCCAAAACGGGCTGCTGTAGTCGCTCGACCAAAGCAACATGGCATTGATGCCCCGGTAGGGCTTGCCCGTAAAGAAATTGCGCGGGAACGGGCCACCGGCGAAGCGTGGCGTCTTCCACGGTTTCTCCCAGGGAATCACGCCAGCCTTGAGGCTGGAAACGATGCGGTCGGTAACGGTCTGATAGATGCTTGGTCGATTCGCGTTCTTGGATTTCTTCATGGCCTTTACTCCTCGTCGGCATTTGCTTTTGCACGTCCGCGTTGAAACGCGGCATGTACATGCTGAGCGCCTCCTGGCGAAGGCGGGGGTAGCAAACGGAAAGGTCTTCGAGCGCAGCTTTTTGGGGGGACCGCGCGCAGCGTGGGGGAGCCAAAGCCCGGAGGGCGAACGGCCTTGCAGAGCGCGGTCGGGGCAGAGCCCTTAGCGAGGGCTTGTCAACCGCATTCGTGCGCGTTAGCGCACAAACATTCCAGGGGCGGTGTTGGGGCAGGAACGAGTCTGTTACGAATGTATGGTCCGCCGCGCGACTGCAAGGAAAAGTTTGGTGGAGAAGACAAGTCTGCGCAAATGTATTCGGCCTTTAGGTGGAGATCGTCTCTCCTGGCCAGGATGAGATGCGCGCGCGTCTGTCCTTTAAAACTCGTCGGTCCTTGAAGACCATTCGTAACATCAGGCTGCAGACACGCCGTTGTGACTGTTCTTTCGTCCTTACCGCTCCTGTGCAGACTTCGGTGGAGAAGCGCTAGTCGTCGTAGTGGTGCGGGAAAGTGGGAGCGCGCAGCGCCTCCACGCCGAAGGTGTCTTTTCCTCGCTACTTACGTTGCAACGGGTCTGTACTCGTTGCCACTGGAGAGCACAGCCCAAGCGATACGGGCCAGCTTATTGGCCATGGCGACTATTACGACGTTCTTGTGCGCTCTGGCGTCGAGTGCATCGAGCCACGCTCCAATAGGTGCTCTGTCGCGCTTAATATGCAGTACAGCTGCTCGCGCGCCGTGAATCAGGATCCTGCGCAAGTACTCCTGGCCCCGCTTACTGATGCCAAACAGCTTCGCCTTACCGCCGGTTGAGTACTGGCGTGGCACGCCGAGCCATGCTGCGAACTCTCGTCCCTTGCGGAATGCAGCACCATTGCCGATGGCAGCGACGACGGCCGTGGCTACGACGGGGCCAATGCCTGGTATCTTACGAATGCGTGTGCATCCCGCATCTGCAGCAGAGATCCGTTCCGGTTCATCGTTCAGCTCTTCGATCTGCTGCTCAACAAGCTTCCACTCGTTCCACAACCCGCTTATCAGGTTACGCATCCGCGACGTTAGGTTGGACTCGGCGTTCTCAAGGATGTCAGCCATGGCAGCGCCCGGCCGAGAAAATGCGCCCCGGAGCACGCCTCCATCCCCATCAGAGAGGTCTGCATGTTCGCCGTGTAGGCCAGCAGTTGCTTCTGCGTGAACTTCTTCCGCACAAGCACGTCGCCAGCAGATCCCAGCGCTACAAGGTGAAACGTCGTCTTGCCAAGGTCAATGCCAACTGAATGTATCTGCATACTGATGATCCTCCTTCACAGGAACTACCACCACGATCCACCTGCTAACCAGGTGAATCAAGCGGCGGACCATTTCATTAACTCATTGCTCATACCCGACTCATAGCTGTTGCAGTGTCCGAGTTGTCAACAAACCTTTCCGGGAACACGAACCCACTGCCTCTCGATGAGCACATCGGCGCCGGTCACTCCATACTGACGGTTGGCACGAATCGAAAGCGCGAGGCGGGTTGGCTCTTGTTGTTGCGGTGAGGAAGTAAGGGATGTCCACTGCCAAAGATTTTGTGTTGCGAGACGCGGTTTATTTGAGCGGGCGTGAGCCTGCGATCAGTATGTCTACTAGTCGCTTGGCACTTTGCTGCCAGTCAGCGCCGGAGCCCACATGCGAGACGCCGATCAGCGCTCGAGGCAGGTCGAATGCATCCAGATCTTTTCGCAGATCGCCACTCCTCTTAGCGCGCTTCACCAGCCCGCCGATCGCGTCCTGGATCATGGTGCGTGAACCTTCATAGAGCCTGGACGGCCCTCCGACAATGCTGTTGAGAGCGGGCGCAATGATGTGCTTTGCTGCGATGTAATCGACCAGCAGCAGCATCCAGGCTCGAAGCGCTTCGATGGGAGACATGGTCTCGGCGAAACGGGCCGCGGCTGCCGCGAGTTTCTCTACTTCGTTCCGGTACACACCTTCGATCAGCTCGTCCCGCGTAGGAAAATGACGATAGAGAGTGCCAATTCCAACGCCTGCCTGCTTCGCGATTTCCTCCAGGCTGGCATCGCCGCCTTGCCGAGTGAAGGCGGCCTTCGCGACCTCAAGAATGCGCTCGCGGTTGCGCAACGCATCAGCGCGCGGTTTCCGGGCGGTCGTCGAAGGGCTCTTCGTCATCTCAAAATTCTTGCAACCGGAGGCTACCTCCGATTATCTATTGATTCGGAGGCTGTGTCCGTTTTAGTCGAGGCGGCAGCTCTTCGTCAATCTTGGCTCAAATCAGAACAGGGAGACATATATGCGCGTATTCGTTACCGGCGCTACCGGATTCATCGGTTCCGCCGTCGTGAAAGAACTCGTCGGCGCGGGCCACCACGTCCTTGGAATGGCTCGGTCGGACGCCGGCGCAAAGTCGCTTGAGGCTGCCGGGGCCCAGGTGCATCGAGGCGACCTGGAGGACCTGGAAAGCCTGCGTAGCGGAGCAAACGGGGCCGATGCCGTGATCCACACCGCATTCCGGCATGACTGGTCGAGGTTTGCGGAGAGCTGCGAGCTGGACAAGCGCGCCATCGAGACCATAGGCGCGGTGCTGCAAGGCTCAAGCCGCCCGTTCATCGTCAGTTCCGGCGTAGGAGTAGCTCAGGGCCGCGCCTCTACTGAGGACGACCCGCCGCTTTCTTCCCCATCCCTTCCTCGCGTATCGGAGGTGACGGCTGTTGCACTGATGGAGCGCGGAGTCCACGCAATTGTGATGCGCTTGCCGCAGGTCCACGACACCGTAAAGCAGGGCCTGGTCACACCGCTGATTGCGGTGGCTCGCGCCAAGGGGGTCTCGGCGTACATTGGCGAGGGCCGCAACCGCTGGCCTGCAGCGCATATTTCGGATGTCGCACGCCTCTACCTGCTTGCTCTGGAGAAGGGCACAGCGGGAGCCCGTTACCACGCCGTCGCCGAAGAGGGTGTGCCCCTCAAAGATATTGCCGCAGCTATCGGCCAGGGCCTGAACGTGCCGGTCATTTCCATTGCGCAGGAACAGGCCCAGGAACATTTCGGCTTCCTCGGGTTCTTCGCAGGCAGGGATCCACTGACCTCAAGTGCGCAGACCCGCGCCAAGCTCGGATGGAATCCTACCGGCCCGTCGCTTCTCACCGATCTCGGGAACATGCGCTATTCCGAGATCTGAACTTCAACCCACGATCAAGGAGAAATCGAAATGCAAAAGACATGGTTCATCACTGGCACCTCACGCGGGTTCGGACGCATCTGGGCTGAGGCTGCTCTTCAACGCGGGGATCGGGTTACAGCGACTGCCCGCAAACTGGCGGACGTAGCCGATCTCACGGAGCGTTTTGGCGACGCGGTGCTGCCCCTGGCCCTCGACGTCACCGACTCTGCGCAGGTGCAGCAGGCCGTGCATCAGGCATACGCGCACTTCGGCAGGCTGGACGTGCTCGTCAACAATGCCGGCGCGAGCCTGTTCGCGGCAACAGAGGAAGCGAGCGACGAGCAGATCTTGGGTGTCTTCGATGCAAACTACCTCGGCATGGTCCGAGTGCTGCGAGCGGCTCTGCCTTTGCTGCGGAAACAAGGGAGTGGTCACATTCTTGGCGTCTCCAGCGGACTTGGGATAGCGGCATTGCCAATGATTGGCTTCTACTCAGCCACGAAATGGGCAGTCGAAGCGCTCCATGAGGCCCTTGCGCAGGAGGTAAAGGCGTTCGGGTTGAAGGTGACGATTGTTGAACCCGGAGCCTATGCAACCGACTTCGGAAAATCCTCACAGATCGCAGATGCGCTGGAACCGTACGCGGATTTCCGGAAGCAGTTTCTGATGCATCTGGCGAATGTTGAAAGCGGCGATCCAGAGGCGACGGCAGAAGCCATCCTGAAGCTCGTGGACGCGGAAAATCCGCCGCTGCGACTTGGGCTAGGCACTTCTATTCTGCCCAGGGCGCGTGCTGCGTATGCGGAGCGGCTGCAGACGTGGGAAGCGTGGGAGGACGTGTCGAATGCGGCGATGGGCGAGCCGAAGAAATCGATGAAAGAGTGGATCGAGCAGCTGATGCCTGGGACTCCGGATCAGGCATAAGAATGGTTCTATCCCTTCATTAGCAAAGGGATGAAAGAATCAAAGCAGGAGAGTTCCCGCCAAAGAACAACCACGAAGAAGATTGCGTTGGTTACTGGCGGGAATACCCCCATTAAGAAGAAGAGATGCCTCTAAATCCCTCCATCTTTCACCGTGCATCAGCGAGCGCGTCATCGCCGATGCGCTCATCGAGACGCTGATCGTACCCTGCGTGACTTCACAACTCAGAACACTGGTCGCTGCCGCAAGATTTGCCACAACTACTAGACGGAAAGGCTGACGCTCCTCTCGAGGATGCTGCCGCTGATGTGGTTTACCGCTTTTGACGGACCGACGCTCTCAGTCCGATTCCGCGAAGCTCACCTTGTCACCCCTCGCTCTGTGGCGTGAACTCAGACGTACGCACACCCTGATTCAGAATCGAAACGTAGAAGTCACGAAAAGATAGCCCACGTTCTTGCGGGGATTTGTCTGCTTCAGAAAATCCCCGCTGAAGAGATGGAAATATCCGGATGTACTCGAGAAATGAGGAGAGAAAGCGTGCTCAATGACGACCCCAGGCTGAAACCCTATGAATCGAGCGGAACTGCTGTTTGCAGGACGAATCAAAACACCGGCGAAGTTATAGATCCCGTCATGGATGGAACTGCGCCAATAGAACGGCATCTCCGGAGTAATGGACGTTTTCGGATTGAGTCTGAATCGAACGGTCGGGCCCAAGTCGGTCAGGTTCAGAGGGCCGAGGAGGGCGGAAAGGCTGGAATAGGTTGGGTTCGGAAACAACGGGTTAAACGTGTTGATGTTCTTACTGCTCTGATCAGAGTCGCCGCTCGCGAAGTCGAAACGCACTCCGACGCGAGGTCGAAATTTCAGGTTTCGGAGTGTTATTCCGTCGTTAGTTGAAATCGCGCCAGCTAAAATATAGCCGTTGGCGAACTTGCCCGTCTGGAAGATAAACTCTGTATCGTAGTCGAAAATCTCGGCCCGATTCCAGATGCGGCTGCCAATGGTTTCGCGTATCTCATGACCTGTCTTGGCGTTGAGAGAGGCACTCCTGCGATCAAGTCCAAAGTAGTAGCCTGACCAACCACCGTTCTCATGCGCGCGAGTGAACCCCGCACTCCATTCAGTTTGGCCGTGATCGGGAACTGCGAAGGTGTTCGACCGCAACAGAACCGGGTGCGCTAGCGTGGAGTTGAACGCCCACTGGCCGCGTTTGAAGGTGAACCGGAATCCGTCAAAAGCGCGGCGGAGATTCAACCCTTCACTGTCGCCAATAAGATGACCTGCGCCAAATTCGATTTCCTGCCGGCCGACCCGAAGCCGCAGGTTTTGGGAGGAACTCGTGAAGTCGGCAAACGCTTGGTGAAGATCAGCGGTGTCCTCATCCGTCATACGCGGGCCTCCGTTGCGACCTTGTTCGAGTCCGCTCTGAAACTGCGAGAAGAGGCGAAGGTGTTTGCCTATGTGCCAGTCCGAATGGAGAAGATATCGTTGTAGAACGTACCCGGAGGGCGATTCGGGATCGGCGCCGAAACCGGGATTCTCGTAGTTCTCATACTTGTACCGTATTTCCCCGCCAATCGAGAGGTACCATTCGCTTCGGCCCAGCGGAATGTACTTTATGTGGTCGATCGATTCCGTGTAGCAAGCCTGATCCATAAGGAAGCTCCAGTCCTCGTCATAGCGAAGCGGCCTCAAGGCGGGCTGGAGCTTCTGACACTGCGCCATTGCCAACGCAGGAAAAGAAAGTAGGAGTGTTATGAGAACCAGCCGTCGGATCGCGAGCACTTGGATATTCCTTCCGTAGACAGGTAAGTGATTTCGCATCCGATGACATCGAAAGCTGAGCACAAATCGCCCATGCATCGGAACGGGGCGGAGTATCTAGCCGCGAACCCCTGGAAGGTGTTTCTCAGATTGGATCATTTGAGCAGTCAACGTACTCAGGAGAACCAGACCGACAGAGATCCAGATCACTTCGCGGTACCCTGCCAGGAAGGCTTCGACGAAGGCGTGCTCAACGAGCACGTCATCAATTTGAGCGCCAGCGAGTTTCGATCGCTGAACTTCCGCATTGTGGCGGACTGAGGGGGAAAGCTGCATATTTGTAAGGCTTCGGTCGAGCGTGTGGTTGAATCGTGTCGAAAGAACAAGGCCGAAGACCGCGATGGCCAGAAGCCCAGCGATTCGCGACATGGCGTTATTGACTCCGGAAGCAACTCCCGCTTCTCTCGAGGGAACCGATTCCATCACCGCCGTCGTAAGCGGAGCGACACTGATCGCCATCCCGATGCCCAGAACGGCCACCGCAGGGAAGAAGGTGTACCAGTACGAGCCTCCGATGCCTGGTCTCGAAAAGAGTGCGAACCCCAATGCGGTTACAAGCGTTCCGATGGTGAGTGGCAATCGTGCCCCGTACTGGGCAACCAGGCCACCGGACCAGCGAGAGAGCACGAATATCAGCAAGATCAGTGGGAGTAAAGCGGCTCCGGCCTGCGTTGCGGAGTAATGCTGAACTTGAATGAGATCGAGGGGAAAAAAGAACAGAATGCCGCCCAGTGGCGCATAGAGCAGGAACGTGAGGAGATTAGCCCCGGAAAATGTTCTGGACCGGAAGAGATGCAAGGACACCATCGGAGATATCGAGCGCGATTCCACAAAAAGAAATGCAATCAGCGCACCGACGCCGACCATCCCCAGGGCCCAAACAATTGCTTTCTGTCCCGGCGTTGGGGTCGATCCATTGATGAGAGCGTATGTAATTGCGCCCAGGCCAATAGTGGCGAGTGCAGCGCCCTGCCAATCGAGACGTTTGCTGGCCTCTTCGTTGCGACTTTCCGGGACCCGCCACAATGAAAGCAGAACCACGATGGCCGCAAGTGGAAGATTAATGAAAAAGACCCAACGCCACGACACATTCTCAACCAGCCATCCACCCAATACCGGACCGATTGCTGCGGTGATGGCAGTAAATCCGGACCATGTCCCGATGGCTCTCCCGCGCTCGTTCTCAGAATAAGAGGCGCTGATGATCGCCAGACTCTCGGGAATCAGCAGCGCCGCACCGATGCCCTGCAAGCCGCGCGCGACGATGAGAGAAGCGATCGAGGGAGCGAGCCCGCACCAGGCCGAACCAAGAGCAAACAGCAGAACGCCGTTGACGAAAACTCTTCGCCGCCCATATAGATCTCCAAGCGAGCCGCCGAGGAGCAACAGCGAAGCAAGCAGCAAGGCGTAAGACTCTACAACCCATTGAATGTCCTGAACCGTTGCGTGCAGATCGGCCTGAAGTGCAGGAAGAGCTACATTCACTACCGTCCCATCAATGAAGGCCATACTCGAGGCGAGAATCGTGACAATCAGAACCCATGGCCCTTTGCACGTTTGCATCGCAGCCGGGATGGTCCCAGTTAACGACTCCTCACAAGGCGATTTGATGGGTGTTGTCATCAGCAGACCAGCCCGTCGCGGTGGGCCATAGGTTTGTTAGACGCTGCCTTCCTCAATAGCGCCTTGACTTCTATACTTTTGGCGAAGAGAGGTGTTTCTTGTGCATTATGCGCGGCGGATGCGATGTCCTGCGCTTGCCTCGCGACCTCAAACGGCACACCGCTCCTCCCCAGATGTTCCCAATACTCCGGCGTCGTTTTGCCGATCACATGATTGCTCAACTCGCACTGGTCAGCATCAATGGCCCTGACACTAAGCTCCCAGACCACGCCAGACTTGGTGCGACCGGCAGAACCGATCACGTCGGAGGTTGAGGACAGGCGCACGTGATGTCTCTCGCCGATGTCTTCAATATAATGCTGAACCATGAGGTTGCCGCCGATCGTCTCCACGTTGAGCGACATGCGACGCCCGTCGTCGCTGGTGGTGAAGCCGGCTGCGATGTGAGCCGGAGAACAGCGTTGGTACTCAGCGTCCTGAAGAGTAAATACCCAGTCGGCAATGTCCACAAACTCGATGGGTGCGTTGATAATGGCGGTCGAGGTTGATTCCGTGATGATCGTATCGCTCATGATCGGGGTCCTTTTCAGGTGGGATGATGAAGGGTTTGTTGAATGAAGATGACTGCCCGCCTTATTAACTTTGGCGGGCCGGCACCATCACTGCTGACTCTGATCTGTGGCGTGAACTGCTTGCTCAATCACCGAAGCCACATCCTGCGGATGCGCCAATAGGACGAGGTGTGAAGCGGGAACGGTGGTCACCTGTGCACCAATCTTCTGCGCCATCATCGATTGCAGCTCAAACGGAATCACTCGATCCCTGGTTGTGATCAGCGTCCAAGATGGTTTGCTCTTCCATGCGGGATCGGTGACCGGGACTGCCAGGGCACTTGGAGCCGACGTGGGAACTTGCGTTGAGAAGAGGATAGCCTTTTCTCTTGGCGCCAGTTCTTCAGCAAAATCCTCGTCGATTCCTTTACGCGAGATCTTGGTAAAACCTGCGCTGTCCGGCACGACCTGCGAGGCCGCCGGTGATTCGACAGGCGATGACTTTAACAGCGATAGCGCTGATTCGCCCGCATCTGGGGCAAAAGCGGCGATGTAGACCAAGCCTTTCACCTTCGGATCGGCTCCCGCCTGAGTGATAACTACGCCTCCGTAGGAGTGGCCAACGAGAATCACCTGGCCATCGACCAGCGCCAAAGCGCGTTGGGTGGCAGCAACATCTTCTGCGAGAGAAGTGAGAGGTATCTGTACGGAAGTTACATGAAATCCCTTGCTCTGTAGCCGCGCGATAACACTGGACCAGCTCGAGCCATCTACCCATGCGCCATGGACGAGCAACACATTTGCCGCTGGACGTCTCGCATCGGCCTGAGCCTCCGACATGCTTGAATGCGTAAACAGCAATGCGCAGGAAAGAGCAATGGGGGCCGCGCGATGGATCATCTTGATAAGCTTCATTTGGAAATTGTCCTTTCGGACTTGACCTGCACGGACGTTGGACATCGGCCGGGCAAATTCCGTCCTGTTAAGAGGTCAAACTATCGGCCTCGTTATGAGCATGTCGGAGCTGTCTGGCTGCTCCAATAAGGGTGCCGAACAGCACTATCGGAGACCACCGCTTGCGTTGATCAGTTCACCCGTGACCCATCTGGCATCATCGGATGCCAGGAAGAGAACCACTGAAGCAATCTCTTCGGGCTGAGCGGCACGACCGAGTGGGACCTGGGCTATGAGATCGTCTGCGAAATCAGAGCCCACATAGCTGCTCGTTCCTTCGGTGACTGTGAAGCCTGGATTCACAGAGTTGATTCGGATTTTCTTCGGGCCAAGTTCCTTGGCTAATACGCCAGTGATTGCATCGACCGCGGCCTTCGTCGCCGTGTATACGGTGGTGCCTTCCGACCTCAGCAACGGTGCTGTCGAACCAATGTTGATGACACTGGCTCCCTCAGCCAGGTGCTTTGTGGCGGCCTTCGTCACCAGCAGAGGTCCGAGTACGTTGATGTTGAAGCTCTTATGGAATGCCTCCTCCGTGATCTCCTCGAGCGGCGCAAACTCGTAAATTCCCGAATTGTTCACTACGATGTCGAGACGGCCATAGTTGTCAATGGCTACGGCGACCAGGCCTTGTGCATCGGCCGGTTTCGAGACATCGCCGCGTACTGCTATGGCGTTGCCACCAAGATCCGCAATAGCCGAAACCACTTTCTCCGCGGCTTCTTTGCTAGAGGCGTAGTTCACAACCACCGAAGCACCTGCGAACGCAAGGGCCTTTGCTATAGCTGCTCCAATGCCTTTGGAGGCTCCTGTCACGATTGCGACCTTGCCTGTTAGTTTGCTCATGCTCCTACCTCTCGTATTGCGGGTTCATGGGAAATCGTCCCGTTGACGGCAATTTGTGAAAGTGAGAACCCGGTTACTTTTGCTGTCGCTTAGCGGAATAGCGGCTGGCGGGCACACTGGTTTGCGAGGCAGCCAGCACCGCGATTCGGGCGTTGTCATAGCTGAGGAAAAGATCAGGATTCTCGGCCGAGGGCAAAGTAATGGACTCGCCGGAATCGAAGCCGGCGAGAATCGCGTCAACCGCATCTTCAGCGGACATCACGGTGGAAGGGTCCAAATGAGACAGAGAAACGCCAGAGACTTCCCAAAGGTCTGTTGCAATCGCCGCGGGCAGCACGAGATGAACCCTTACTCCCGTGCCGGCAACCTCTTCCTGCAGACCACGTGTGAAGTTCAGGACGTAGCCTTTTGTCCCGCTATAGATGCTGCTGATGGGGAGACTGTGGAGCCCGAGCACCGATCCGATATTCATGATGGCCCCTCGATCCCGCTGTTTGAAGCCAGCCAGAACGGCAGTACTCAACCGGGTCAGCGCCACGATGTTGACATTGACCATTGCCGCGAGGTCGTCAGGCTCCGAGTCGGCGACCTTGCCTAGCGTGGCGGTTCCCGCATTGTTGACCAACAGTGAAATGCTGTTGTCGGTCGCGAGCGTCCGAACAACATCGTCCAGCTCAATCGGATTGCCGAGGTCTGCGGCAATCCATGCGGTGCCGACACCATAGCGTTCCTTCAAAGATCTGGAGAGAGTCTCGAGGCGAGTCGCGCGTCGCGCTACGAGCAGGAGGTCGTAGCCTCTTTTGGCAAACCGATCGGCGAACAACGCGCCTAAGCCCGCAGACGCTCCGGTGATCACCGCCGTGCCGCGCAGTGACTTTCGAACTGAGTTTTGAATGACCATGCCGTCCTTTTGTGATTGGTTCCGTGTAAATCAGTAATCGAGAGCATCGAGGTAAGACCAAAAAAACCAGTGGCTTCATTTTTGGAAGTCACTATCAGTAGATGTATGCCTTGCGTGATGCGACTCAATCTAAGCTGAAAAAAGTTGTGGAAGCGCTCAGAAGGGAAACTGGAATGCAATTGTTGTGCAGCAGAGGCTGCGTCCATATAGCAATCGATACATTGGCCCTATGCGAATCACGAGAGAACTGGGACGATGGCCTGCTCTGCCGGCAACTGCCAAACTACAGCCTCATTCTCACGCGCTTGAAGCGCAAGGTACTGGTGAACAAAGGCGATCGCCATGCTTCCTTCGCCAACGCTACTCGATACGCGTTTAATCGAATCGTGGCGTACATCACCCGCGCAGAATAAGCCCGGCAAATTCGTTTCGAGTAGAAATGGCATGCGGGTACCGGTTGAGTGAGGTAGATCACGCCCCGTGCACACAAACCCGTGGTCGTCACGCTCGAGATCTTTTGGAAGCCAATTGGTATTTGCTCGCGCCCCAATCATGATGAAAAGCGCATGAGCTTTGCGGAATCGGGATGACCGACCTTTTGTATCTGTTTCGATAGACTCGATACAATCATCCCCCAAGACAGATACAACCCTGGTTTCGGTTTCGACGAAGATGTTATGGCGTTCGGCAAGCTGATCAATCAGATATTGCGACATCGTTGAATCAAGATCTTTGCCGCGCACCAGCAACGTTACAGTCGCCGCGTAGCCAGAGAAAAACATTGCGGCCTGGCCGGCCGAGTTGCCGCCTCCCACGATGAAGACGTCTTTGCCGACAACTGCTGTTGCTTCCATGCGCGTGGCTCCGTAGAGTACTCCTTTTCCTTGCAATCGATCCACGCCGTCGGCCTCAAGCCTTCGCCAATCCACTCCAGTCGCGAGAACGATGGTCTTCGTTTTCACGTGGAGCCCGCCATCGAATTCAACACGGTAGCCACCCATAGTGGGCTCGATCTTTTCGACAGCACGCGTCAACACCATTTCGGCGCCAAAGCGTGTGGCCTGCTTGAGAAAGCGAGCGCTTAGATCGTCGCCGGAAATCCCAGTCGGAAAACCTGGATAATTCTCAATGCGCGAGGAAGTTCCTGCTTGTCCGCCAGGGGCGTTCTTTTCTACCAGCAGGACAGACAACCCCTCGGACGCACCATATACGGCCGCGGCAAGTCCGGCCGGGCCGCCTCCGACCACAACGACGTCATACCTATCCTTCTTGGGAGAGGTGCTGAGGCCGAGCGCATCGGCGAGCTTTCGCACTGTGAGCGGATTCACGAGAACGGCGCGATCGATAACAACGAACGGTCCAGGAGAATCTGGTGGCACTCCCAAGGACATTTGTGCCGGATGATTTTCATGCTGCCATTCATAAGGGATTCGGTTCATGGAAAGGAATTCCCGGATGTCCCGACAATCTGCATCGTACGGTGGACCAATCACGAGTACTCGCAAAGGATTGGTCTCGCGCATGTTCTCCTGCATCATCGTCACGCGCTTCATCATCACCTTGACCACGAGATCGCTGCACTCCGGAGAGGAGTCGATCAGTTCTCTGAACTGCATCCGGTCCAGGCGAACAACGCGCGATTTCTCGTGCGCACGCAGAGATGCAATGGCAGGTGAATTAAGCAAGATGGGAGTCTCCCCATAAAACTCTCCCGGACGATAACGTGCTCTCACCACACTCGACGCGCCATACTCTTTCTCAACATCAAGGCACCCCTCGAGAAGAACAAAGAACCATGGTGCCTCACCTTCGCGGATCAGCCACTCTCCCTCTTTGACAAATAGCTCTGCTGCATTTTGTGCGATGCGTTCTCGGTGCGCGTCTGACAGGCAGGCAAATATCGGCGCCACCTTCAATTCATCGGGATGGATCATGTCGGCTCCTTGTATGCAGGGCGCGGTGTTGGTATTAAACCGGAACACGCGTTCGCGTTCCGGTCTAACAAACTGCTATTTCTTGCCGCTGAGAACTAGCTCCGGATTCTCATCCTTGGCCGCATCTGGCAGCGCAGCCAGAAACTCATCCGTTGTCAGGTTGGCGTGGGCGTAGAGCTTCGCGTTCACGTTCGCTGCCGTCATGCCTTCGAAGTCAAAGGCTGCTGTCGCATCCTTGATCAGCGTGACGTGGTAGCCCAATTCCATCCCGAAGCGCGCCGTCGATTCGACGCACGAATTGGCAATGAAGCCCACCAGAACGATCTTCTGAATGTTGTGCTGCTTCAACTGCGCGTCAAGATCGGTGTTGGCGAAGCCGTTCTGAGCCCAATGTTCGAGCGCAACGACATCGCCCGGTTTCGGACCGAACTCGGGATGCCATTCACCACCCCACGTGTCTACGCCAAATGCATTCCGGTCCTTCGTTTGAATCTGTACGGGATTGACGTGCAGCCAGCGCTCGAAATCTTCCTTGCGTGTGCGATGGTGGGGAACGATGAAGACCTGAATGCCTGCTGAACGAATTGCAGGAATCAGCTTTCGCATGTTCTGGTAGAAACCGACCGAGTCGGCGGTTGGTTTGGTGATTGCATACATGCTGCCACCTTCGCTCATGAAATCGTTGTATGGATCAACGATCAGGAGCGCGGTGTGCTTCTGTTCATAGACTGCTGTATTCATGGGGAAGCTCCTTGGCACATTCATTGCTCTGTGCCTTCAGATAGTGAAGGCACTACCGCCGAATGTCAAGGACAATCGCAAAATCCTGTGAAGAATTAATCTGTGAACTTCAGCCCTGCCGCTTCCTCGATCGATGTTTAGTGGCAGGAATGGCGGCAGGTGTCACCTTACTCTTTGCGAGTGCGCCATCGGATGATCCAAGTTTCGCTCGGCGTTTGCTCGACTGAAAGGCAGCCCGACGAGCCTCTCTTTCTGCGGCGAAAGCTTCGCTGAGCGCGCCATCCACGTCATCGAAGGTAAAGGGCTTACTACCACGCGGCGGTTGCCAGTTGGCGTCGATGATCTCGCCGGTTTTCTTGTAGGTGATCTTGAAGGCGGGCTCGTCTCCAGGGTTGTAGTGGCCGTACCTTAACATCCAGGAGCGGAGAGCGAGAGTGACTACATCCAGTCCCTTGCCTTTCGCAGTCGCATGATATTCGTAGCGGACCGGGTGACTGCTGTACTCTTTTCGCTCCAGCAATCCCTCCTCCTCCATCCGTTTCAATCGGTTGGAAAGCAGGTGCGAAGACATGCCGGTCAATGCCTGGATTTCCTCAAATTTGCGCATGCCGAACGTTAATTCGCGCATAATCAGGAGCGTCCAGCGATCTCCAACCACTGAAAGAGCGCGAGAAATTTCGCAGACACTGTCGCAGATCTCTTCTTTGACCTTGCCTTGTCCTTCGCTTCGGGGCTGAACCACCGAATTTCTTTTTATCGCTGATCGGCCTCGATACATGTCTTACACCCTATCCGCCCTAAGCGGCCGAAGCTGTACGCCTCCGGACCGGATGCGCCATGCCTTCCACCATTGTACGAGTGTGACTTCTAATTGTGAAGGCTTGCATTTGGATTCTCTAGTGTGTAGGCTGGTTCAGTGACTTCAATTTGTGAAGGTGGTTGATGTGAAGAAGCTGGCGGACAAAGTGGCAGTCGTAACAGGCGCTTCAAAAGGAATCGGAGCCGCCATCGCAAGGCATCTGGCTGCTGAAGGGGCTTCGGTCGTGGTGAACTATTTCACCAGCGAACAAGGGGCGGATAAAGTCGTAGGCGAGATTGTGGCGGCGGGCGGCAAAGCGATTGCCGTAGGCGCCGATGTGTCGACCGAGACAGGAATTGCGAAACTGTTCGACGAAACCAAGACGGCCTACGGCAGAGTAGACATCCTCGTCAACAACGCTGGCGTTTACGCGTTCGGCCCTTTGGAGTCCGTGACATCGAAAGCATGGCGGAGGGAATTCGACCTCAATGTGCTCGGCCTGCTGCTTACCACTCAAGCTGCTCTTCCGCTGTTCCCTGAAACCGGAGGAAGCGTCGTAAATATCGGCTCTCGGGTCAGCACCGTAGCTCCCGCTGGCTCCTCAGTTTCAGCTGCCAGCAAGGCGGCCGTGGACGCGATAACGAAATCCCTTGCAAAGGAACTCGGACCACGCAATATCCGCGTAAACTCTGTAAACCCAGGCGTAGTCATGACCGAAGGATTCATTTCGGGAGGCCTGGCGGACAGTCCGATGGAGAAGCATAACGTAGAGCTGACTCCGCTTGGCCGCATCGGACAGCCGGATGACATCGGCCCTCCAGTCGTCTTCCTAGCGTCGAATGACGGCCGTTGGATTACCGGCGAAACGCTTATCGTCTCGGGTGGTGAATGAGATGCTGTACGGGGCGACTGTCTTGGCCGCTCGCAAACCACAAAGTATTCAATCACGGCCTTCTCCTAGCGATATCAGGACTACGCGCTCATCAGCCGTAAAACCGCCTGCTTGAAAAAGTGATCGCTGCCAATCGACTCCCTGCGGCGTTCTTGATGAGCGCATTATCGCCGATGCGCTCATTGTGAAGCGGCGGGCATGATTCCGCATGTTCCGGTCATGCGCAAGCTTAATAATCAAGGCGGCGGCAGACTGTTCGGGCGCGAGGATTTCCGCTATGAACCTGAGAGCGACACGTATGTCTGCCCTGGCAACAAGAGGCTGCTGCGGAAGAGCACCAATCACAAAGATCGTTACACCATGTATAAGGCTTCGACTGGCGACTGCGGCGCTTGTCCGCTGAAGTCACGCTGTGCACGCAGGCTCCGAGACGTGGCTTGGCCCGGCACCTATATGAGGAAGCATTGAATCGGATGCAGGAGAGAGTGACCCCAGAAGCGATGAGGCTACGTCGATCCACCGTCGGGCATCCCTTCGCGACGATCAAGTACCGTATCTTCGGACATCCCCGTCTGTTGATGCGCGGGCTGTCCGGTGCATGGGTCGAAATCGGTCTCGCGACGATGGCATATAACCTGAAGCGCATCACAAACGTCCTTGGCGCAACCAAACTCACCGAAGCACTTCATCACGCCTGATAAGCGCATCAACTGAACCCTCAATCTCAACTCCTGAGAACGTGAGCGAGAGCCTCCGCGTCATCGTTCCATCTCCGCAACTGAGTTTCGTAACGACCTCGAACGGGCGCGCTTGGCTCTTCGACCGGAAGACGCGAAGCGGCTGCAGGCGTAGGCGGATGACGGCAAAGCCGGCAGGAGGCTCCCAGAAACGTCGTTGCTCTCAAACCCCAATTGACCGATATCGACTGGTTATCAATGCGATGAATTCTTGCCACGCAACGATGAGGGCGGTTGGCAATCTACTCCTGTAGTTCGGTCATGCGAAACAGTCCTGCATGTGAAACCGAACAGCTCATTGGAGGATTCATCGTTATGTCAAAGCTGTTTGAAAATAAGCTCGCACTTGTCACTGGAGCGTCCCGTGGTATCGGAGCTGCCGTTGCCACTCGTCTTGCAGCCGAGGGTGCCTACGTGATCGTCAACTACGCCGCGAGTCCTGCTCGCGCGGAGCAAGTCGTTGCTGAGATCACCAAGGCCGGTGGTCACGCCGAGGCCGTCCAAGCCGACCTGAGTACAGTAGAAGGCACGAAGGCTCTGGCTGAATCCGTGGACAAAGTTTTCGGGGGCAAGTTTGGTGGCCGGGTCGACATCCTTGTCAACAACGCGGGCATGGTCGAGTTCGGACCCTTCCTTGAATCCTCGGAGGACTCCTACGACAAGCACTACAACTTGAATGTGCGCTCCCTGATCGCTCTCACCAAAGCGCTTGCGCCGCGCATGATCGAGGCCAAATGGGGACGCATCATCAACATTGGCTCGTGTCTCGGTGAGGGGGCACCTATCCCCGGAGTGGCGATCTACGTCTCCACCAAGTTCGCTGTGCAAGGTTTCACGCGCGCACTTTCGCGGGAACTCGGCGCGACAGGCGTTACGGTCAACAATGTGCAGCCGGGGGCTGTCGACACGGAAATGAGTCCCGATGACGGCGGTCCGGCAGCGCAGATGATGAAGAAGATCATGAGCGTTGGCCGGTTTGGCCGACCTGAGGAGATCGCTTCGGCGGTGGCTTTTATCGCGAGTCCGGAATCGGCTTTCATCAACGGCGAGAACTTCACTGTGGATGGCGGCTGGAACGCGTGACGAACTGGGCGGCACGTTGCGGCGTACCGCCCAATTCGTGTCCGCGATCGAAGAGAAATCCGTTCTCAGTTCTTTGCGCCAGATGCCAGGTCGAGCAAACGTCGGGCATCATTGCGGATCACTTTGGCCTCTTTATCGACTAGTTCGACGAACGTTTGAAACGTCGAAGACCGCGTATCCTTCCGCCACGCCAAGACCAGCTCCGCTTTGTACTCATCATGTTGCAACCGAAGGAAACGAACTCCTGGTGGACGCAGATTCATGACGCACGCTGGAACTAACGCGATGCCTTGTCCTGCGGACACCAGCGTAAACACGGTATGCATAAGATCGGCCTCACTTGCGATCTTCGGAGCAAAGCCGGCCTTCTGACACATGCCGAGGATCGCGTCATAGATGGCAGGAGCGCCCGCCCGTTGCAGCAGAATGAAGGATTCGTCGGAAAGCTGTTCGATCTTCAGCTTTTTTCCCGCGAAGCGATGCGTGGAGCAGACAGCAACCACGAGAGGTTCCTGAAGAATGGACTTGACCTCCAGGTCAATGGCCAGCTTCTTCGGGAATGGAAGGCGTGTGATCCCCGCGTCGATCTCGCCTTGGAGGAGAGCCAGCTCCTGCCGGGGAGGGTTCATCTCCCGCAGCAGCAACTGCACGCCCGGTTGCAGTTCCTTGTACTGCTGCACAAGACGGGGCAGGAATCCATAGGTGGCCACACCACAAAATGCCAGGGTCAGCGTTCCGAACTCGCCGCGACCGGCGCGACGCACGGCGTCTGTCGCATGATCGGCCTGCCGAAGCGTCAGCAAGGTTTCTTTGTAGAAGACCTCTCCCTGGGCCGTAAGCCGAACTGTTCGCCCGGAACGAGCGAAGAGCTCAACGCCGAGCTCTTCCTCCAGCTGTGTGAGACTTTTGCTGATCGCTGGCTGCGATACATGGAGAAATCGTGAGGCTTCTCGAAAGCCTTTGCGCTCGGCCACGGCAACAAAGTAGCGTAAATGCCTCAGTTCCAATGAAAACTCCCTGGAATCATTCGCTCCCCTATGCACTTCTTATCGAATCAGTGTTCGACACCCCATCATCGCAAATTGCGAGATGTTATGTCTTTCGGGGCACCTCCACCGGGGACGGTGCAGCTTACGTTTAGGCTAAGTTTGCTGGAATTCCTTGCCTCGGATCAGGACGAGGTTCCTTACCTCTGGCGGTGTGTCGGCTTCGCCGGAGCGAGTAGTGCGATGAGTAGGGCTGGCCAGCAGACTCGGAATGCGGCATAGGCGATGCGAGGAGACTTTCTCCCGAGAGGGCTCGGCCATTTGATCTAGGCCGAATAGAAATTGAATGTCGTCATGAGCGTTTGAGCACCAGTGAAGTCCATCGTGCCGCCTGTTTGAGCGGCACACACTTGAGTACCACTGGCGAGGCAAAGCGCGACGACGGCGGGTCCCATCACGCGGATGGCGCGAATCAATTGGAACGTTGAGGCAAGGTCTCTCAGTCGTCTCCATGAACAGACAACGAAAGCACCACGGAATAAACTCTTAGAAGGAAGGATACTTCTCTTGCGAAACATCGGCACCTCCACCGACTGGTCTCAGTCGGGGTATGCCGTGATCATTTGGCAAGTTCGGTTTGGCGTCCAATACTTCCTATTTATCGGGTGATAGTTCGCAGCCAGTGGATGGTCTCCGCGAAGGCAAACAACTATTCTTTCCCGCCGAAGCTCCTCAATATGCAAATCAGAGTTTGCAAGCGGTAGCGTAACGATCGCAGCGTCGACGAAGCCAGTCAGCACTTCTTGGACGAGTTGGCTCGTATCTCCATGTGTAGGCCTGATCACACACGCGGGCAGCAGTTCCTTATGCAGGGCGCAAAACCTGCGAAACACACTTTCGTCGACAAGAGACGTCAAGCCTAAACGTACAGCGCTGATCTCGTTTCGTTCGATTGAGACCAGCGCATCGATTACTTCGTCCCGGAATTCGAGCAAGTTGCGAGTGAGGACGACAAAGGCTTTACCAGCTTTGGTCGGCACGATTTGACCGCTCTTCGTTTTGTGGAAGAGCCGCACAGATGCGTTGTCTTGAAACTGTCTCGCTTGCACGGTCAGGTTCGGTTGGGACGTAAATAGCTCTTCTGCTGCAAGACGGAACCCACGCTTCTCAAGAATCTTCAAGTATCGGAAATGACGAAATTCAGCCCAATCGTACATGCCGCCTAACCGAAAGGACTAGACGGCATGAACAAAATCACAACATCCATCTCCGCGCCCAGGCGCAAACGTTGATTTTGAAAGGGAATAAGGTTGCCTGGAAAACCTTAATGGACCCTGATTGGGCCCGTATCGATTTTTCCACTCCCTGAATGGACCCGGATTTCTAACCTAAGTTTTTGATTTAATTGGTGGAGCTGAGCGGGATCGAACCGCTGGCCTCCTCGTTGCGAACGAGGCGCTCTCCCAGCTGAGCTACAGCCCCACAAAGGAAGAACAACTTTTCTAGTTTATCAGCGCATGGGAAATTCGCAAATCGCGCGCATCTCCCATGCGCCGCGAGCCTTACAGATGGTTCATGTTCAGCAGGAACTCCGCATTGTTGCGCACCTTCTCCAGGCGGCTCACAAGCAGTTCCATCGCTTCCACCGGTGATAGCGGGTTGAGCACCTTGCGCAAGACCCAGATACGCTGCAGATCTTCCTTGGGGATGAGCAGCTCTTCCTTACGCGTGCCGGAGCGCTGGATGTCGATAGCCGGGAAGACGCGCTTGTCAACCAGCTTGCGATCCAGAATCACTTCCATGTTGCCGGTACCCTTGAACTCTTCGAAGATGACTTCATCCATGCGCGAACCGGTATCGACCAGTGCAGTGGCAATGATGGTCAACGATCCACCTTCTTCGATGTTTCGCGCCGCACCAAAGAACCGCTTCGGCCGCTGCAGGGCATTGGAATCCACGCCGCCCGAGAGCACCTTGCCCGAAGGAGGAACGATTGTGTTGTACGCACGGGCCAGACGGGTGATCGAATCCAGCAGGATCACGACGTCGCGCTTGTGCTCCACCAGGCGCTTGGCCTTCTCAATTACCATTTCGGCCACCTGTACGTGGCGCGCTGCCGGCTCGTCAAAGGTGGAGCTGATGACCTCACCCTTTACACTGCGCTGCATGTCGGTAACTTCTTCGGGACGCTCATCGATCAGGAGAACGATCAACACAACCTCGGGATGATTGGTGGTCACCGAGTTAGCGATCGATTGCAGCAGCATCGTTTTGCCGGTACGAGGCGGAGCGACGATCAGGCCGCGCTGGCCCTTGCCCACCGGTGTCAGCAGGTCCATGACCCGGCCGCTGGTCTGCTCGCGTACCGTCTCCATCTTGATGCGTTCCTGGGGATAGAGCGGGGTCAGATTGTCGAAGAGAATCTTGTTGCGCGTCTCTTCCGGCGACTCGAAGTTGATGGCCTCGATCTTGACCAGGGCGAAGTACTTTTCGCCTTCATGCGGCGGTCGCACGTTGCCGCTGATGGTGTCGCCTGTCTTGAGATCGAACTTGCGAATCTGCGAAGGTGAAACGTAAATATCGTCCGGACCGGGCAGGTAGTTGTAATCCGGAGAGCGAAGAAAACCGTAGCCGTCAGGCAGGATCTCGAGCACGCCCTCGGCAAAAATGTGGCCCTCTTTTTCGCTCTGTGCCTGGAGAATCTTGAAGATGAGGTCTTGCTTGCGGAGGCCGCTCGCACCTTGAATGTCCAGAGTCCGCGCAATGCGGCTCAGCTCGGTGATGTTTTTTTCTTTTAATTCAGCAATGGTCATGGATTCCTGCGGAAGTACCTGCGAATGCACCGGTTACCAGGCATATCGCGAAGGGGAATGAAGTGGGGGTAAGGAGGAAGGCTCCGGAGAGGGTTTTGCGGGGGCGGTGGTAGTGAAGGCGGTGCAGGCCGCGCTTAAGCTGCGCGGCGCTGCTCCAGAGACTGGGTAGGCTGAACTTCAGCCTCCGCGAGAGGGGCCAGCGTTCCAGGATTGGCCGTGCGGAAACGATAAAGAACCTCGTTGGTCGTATCCTGCAGCCGGCTATTCGGCTTGTGCAGTTTCCGGGTCGCCTTGCTGGCCAATTGGCACAGCTGGTAGCGGTTGGACACGTGAGTAAGTGCCCCAAAAATCAGTTCCGAGCGCATATGCATCGTTCTCCTTTGTGGTAGTCGCTGCCCGGTTTTTCCGGTGCAGAGGAAGGCCGTTGAGCGGCTCTATCCTATTTTTGTTACTGCCTGTTGATTAGACGCAGAAACCTGGAGTAGAGTTCAAAATTCTTGTTCTCAAATCCAAGGCTGCGTACAAGACTATGCCCCGAGGATTTCATCCACCTTACTGCTCAAGCTGGGATGAAAATGCTCAATTCAGACCACGAGCCACACATAACCGGCACACCAATGCCACATGGCAAACCGCAAGTACAGATAAGATGCGGGAGTCGTATGCGGGATTAAGGCGACATGACACGCAGTCAACTCAACCTGGCCTGTCTACGTGAAAATCAGCCTTACTGGATAGCAAGTATGAATCTATACCCATCGCCTTTGCAGGTCAACCCTTTTTTATAACACATTTCACTCTATCCCTCAAAATTGCCATCACCGTCCGATGCCCATTCCGGGGTGATTATCCTTGTCCGTTTTGACCTTGATTTGTTCTTCGACTCGTGGCTCGGATTGCAGTGCAGCCTCCCGTCCGGCTCAATACATACAGGTTGCCCCTCCGCATCCCAGTGCGACAGAGGATGGCCATTTTCTAGCGGCTTGTCGTGTCGGCCGAAGGCTTCATCCAGCCGGAAAAATGCCGCGAACATGACCGTCACCATCGGTATCGCCACCAGAAGCGCATCTGTATTGGTTTGAGTTGCCAACATGCGGAGCCCGTCCTTTTCCGGCATCGAGATCCAGCAAAACAGGACACTCGGATCGACGCTCAAAAGGCTTATCGGACGGATTCTTAAGAGGTTCACTTTACTTAAGTACTGTAGTTTTACATCGCCTCACAAGCTCATGACTTATCCGGGCGGGAAGCTGCGGCGCGTCTCCACCGCGCTTACTTGAAATGCCTGATTTTTCACAACGGTTCGTGAACCCTTAGCTTATTGGCTTCTTGCGGACAATTCTTGCGGCAGGCTGTTCTGTTCCATCGGGATCGAGGCAAATCTGGCGCCCCGCTCCATCCAAACCCGCGATCTTGCGCCGTTGCTGAACAGGCTTCTTTTTGTTCTTGCCCACCAGTTCATCCAGCCGAAAGAAAGAAACAACCAGAATGCCGATCATCGGCACAGCAACCAGAAATGCATCTAAATTGGATCGAAGGATGGACATCGGACCCCTGCTCGCGCGCGGCCACCGTCCGGCCGTCGACTTCAGTGATTTTCAAGGCTCGGATGTAGGGTCGTGCAACGAGCTTTCCTTACTTTAGTACCGTCTTCCGACCTGATCCTCTCCCATCTTGAATCCGTGACTCGGAATCTGCCATACAACCCATGGGTTATCTCTATACCACTGGAGTCATGCTTTTATTTCTGTAACATGGTTCGTCGTTTCTCGTTCCACGCGTAGTTCCGCCTGAGATTGCGGCCCTGAAGTTACAGATAGACTCATCGATTACAATGCAGCATCTATCTGTAAGTCCATTTATAGAACCACTTCAAACAAGAGTGTTTCAACAGTCAAGCCCAATAGCTCCGGTCCAGCGTCCGGTATTGAATCGCCTCCGCCAGATGACTTACAGTCAGCCCCACCGCTCCCTCCAGGTCGGCGATTGTCCGCGCCACCTTGAGAATGCGATCGTGGGCCCGCGCACTCAGCCCCTGCTGCTGCATGGCCCGCTCCAACAGCCGCTCGGCATCGGCGCCCAGCTCGCAATGGGCTCGAATCTGCCGGGTTCCCATCTGCGCGTTGGCAAAAATTCGCTCTCCCGCTTTTTGGAAGCGCTCCCGCTGCAGTTCACGCGCTTTCATCACCCGGTCGCGGATCTGGGTCGACCCCTCGGCCGCCGCACCGCCGCGCAATTCCTTATACTGCACCGCCGGCACTTCGATATGAATGTCGATCCGGTCCAGCAGCGGCCCTGAAACCTTGGCCACGTAACGCTGAATCATCGGCGGCGTGCACTGGCACTCCCGCGACTTATCGTTGAAGTACCCGCAGGGGCAGGGGTAATCTCATTGCTGAAGCCCCCCTGCTCTACTTGCCTGTGTCGGATCAATATTGAAACCTTTGGGTGCTAGCGGAGGCCACTCCTTACAAGGCCGACCTCCGCGGATCGATCTTTCCCCTGTAACCACTTGGAAACAATGGCTCACCTGTATGCATTCGGATTACCATTCAAATTTCTGCGTCCTGCGAGGATTCAACGCGAGGGATGAGGCTGCCCGATCGGCTTTTGTCTTAAGCTAATATTGGACGCTGCTGGTCGGCTCGTTGTACGGACACGACGCAGCGAACACCAACTGTACGCACGCCTTCACCTCTGCCCATAGGCCGTAAAAACATAGTCTTTTGACTTCACTGCTGTGTGGCAAGCGAACCCGCACTTTGCATCATTCGCCTGCGGTGGTTTGTCCCCCAAGTTACCAAGCCTGAATTTGCCGGATGCTGCTTCGTACTCGAACACGCCGTAGCCCCAGCCGCCGCTGTCCGCAAACCTCTTACTATCCTTAACCATGAAGTCGACGTCATGCTGGCCGCCTGGAATCGTCGGCGCCCCCGGCTCACCGGCATCCACTTTCGCGTTCCAATGAACCTTGGCCATCTTCGCTCCATCTGGAAAGGGCTTTCCATTTCCCGGGATGCCCGCCTTATAAGAAGCAATCATGACAGGATTCCCGAGGATCGCTGCGAGCGCATCTCCTTTATGGCTGATCGCAATCACCGGCCAGTCCTCGTACCCTCTAAACTCGGAGAAAGCCAGACCATTGGGTACTTTGAGAGAGTACTTATCCTGCGTGGAAATAATCGTGTGTCCCTGTGACAGATCTGCTGCAACGGACGATGTAGTGTTGCCGTTTGGAAGGTTATGAATGTAACGCACAAGCTTCCAGGTATCGTTATCTGAGATGCTCGACTTCCAGGAAGGCATGCCTGTTAGGCGCACTCCGTTCTGTATGATCCAAAATAACTCCGCGTCGCTCCAGTGCTGCACGTGGGCCGAGGTCAGATCCATGGCGGGCGGCGACATATTGCGCCCGACGTTCGTGTCACCGCGCGCTTCCGCACCGTGGCATTGGGCGCAAGACCCAAGAAACACTTCCTGGCCCTGGCTCACGATCTCCGCCGTCTGAGGCAAAGGGTTTTTCATTTTCCCAGCCTCTAACGGTATAGTGACGTCTTTGGCCGCATTGGCTAGACTGCTCTCTCCCTGAGAAGGTTGTTTGCCCACTGTGCAGCCCTGAGGCAAGACACTAAGGACCGTGCTGAGGACACAAAGGATTACTTTGTGCTCTAGCAACGTTGTGACCACCTTTTCTTTCGTTAGTCGAGGCATGGTGTGTTCTCCTTCTCAACAAAATTTTCCAGGTCCGATTACGACGTGAGTCCGGAACGATTGCAATTGTGCTCTGGGGCCGGGAGCAGAACAATGAGCCGATGGTATCGGCAGACGTTCAAGACAGCCCCGACCCTGGTTGCACCACTCTTATGTCGCGTCGATGATGTGGGCACTCATGGCTGTGCTGCTGAGGAGTGGCCAGCTCGATCAGTGTTTTAGGTCGGTCAGATCGTCAAATCGTAGAGCTGCTGCTGATAGATCTTGGCCCATTCTTCGTTCGAGGGGGGAAATACGTTCAGGAACTTTCCCTCGCTCGACGGGATCACCTCTACCATTTTTGCGATCATGTCGTTGGGATCAAGTCTCCCTTCCGGCTTACCGAGTAGTGCGTCGGCACCGCTCTGGAAGACTGCGCGCTTTACGAAATTCACGTCATCGTTGAGCCACCGCAGACCGGCCTCGACCATACTTTCATTGAAACCAGTAAGGAAAGGCCCGGGGTTGATGGTTTGTACCTGGATGCCGAAGGATTTCAGCTCCCCGTACATGGTTTCAGCCATCGATTGCAACGCATGCTTGCTTGCGGCATATGCGGGGACTGGCGCAACCGAGACGAGCCCAACGATAGATGAGATGAATACCACCTTTCCGCGGACACCTTCGGCAACCCATTTCCTCACCACGCGCTGCGTGAAATCCAAAGTCGAGAAAACATTTGTTTCGAAATTGCTCCGTACCAGATCAACAGGAATTTCAGAAATGGGTCCGCCTTCGCCAATACCGGCATTATTCACCAGAATGTCGAAGTCGAACTTGAGTGTGTGTGCGGCGTCATAGGTGTCGAGTATGTCGAACTTCTCAACGCTGAGTGTTTTAATGCCGAGTGAGCGAACTTTTTCTCGCAGAGCTGTCACTTGTGGCCAGGTCTGAGCGGTTGCGATTACGTCGTGTCCTAGTTTTGCCAGTCCTATGGCTGTTCCTTCGCCGAGTCCTGAGCCTGCTCCTGTAATCAGTACCTTTCGCATGTGGCTTATCTCCTTTTCTTTTTGTTAGGCACTCGATGCCGTTCCCTGGTTTGAGCAATTGCATGCTTCTGAGCTACTTCTCCGCGTACTCGCCGGTGCTTGTGCCGATTTGCATACTTGCCGGGTGTCACTAGAGAGCCCAATCGATGCGTATCTGCCCTTCTTTACTACTGCCATCCATGGTCTTTGATCTCCATGGCCTTGCTTAACCGCCCGCAGTCTCATTCGTTCACTGCTATCTCGTTGTTGCTCTAAGGCTTGATCACTGCTAGTCCCGACTCGGGATCAAGGAATCTGTGCAATTGAGTCGGGCTTTCGGTCAGCACAACCTCACATGTCGGGCGTATATATGCCTCTAAGAGATGGCCGCCGTGAGCTGTGCCATCTTGTCGGCCAATGACCATATGTGAGTGGACGACCGGCTTACCGTCCCTCAACGCAACGTCGCCGATCAAAGACAGGAGTTCTACTTGTTCGTCCAAAATAACGGCGGGATCGTACGTCTTGGACCCCAAGTTGTACCAACCCAGTCGGACAGAGGATAGGGCTCCGACAGCCTTGAAACTTGCCGCTGACAGGTTCTGCTCAATTGCGAATTTAGAGAGACCGGTCGCAAGCTCGTCCCCCGTCTCGAATATCACAACGAACGTCTTCGGTGATTCGTTGATTTGCCTGTATTTCATCGTTTCCTCCCTTTTATTTAAAGAAGCGCAGCAATTCGCTCAACACTTCTTCAGGTTGCTCTTCTGCCAGGTAATGGCCGGCGTCGAGGGCCTTGCCAGAGACAGGGCCTGTTGCATGCTGTTTCCAAACGTCGAGGACGTCCCAAAGTTTGCCGATTGCGCCCTTCGCACCCCAAAGGACATGAACCGGGCAAGCTACTTTGTGCCCAGCCTCTTCGTCGGCCTCATCCATCTCAAGGTCGATCTCGGCGGCTGCGCGATAGTCCTCGCAGCTGGCATGAATTGCCTCCGGAGTACAAAAGCAGCGCATATACTCCTTGATCGCTTTCTCGGTGAGAGCGCCCGGCGTACCGTTTTGCATTTTGAAATGTTGCTCCAGAAAAAACTGGGGATCGGCGCCGATCATGTGCTCCGGCAATGGCGCGTTCTGAATCAGAAAGAACCACCACATGTACTTCGTCGCGAATTCTTTGTTCGTGTCCTGATACATGCGGAGCGTAGGCACGATGTCCATGAAGCAAACTCTCCGAACCGCTTCCGGATGATCCAAGCACATTCGGTGAGTTGTGCGGGCTCCTCGGTCATGAGAAGCCACATAGAACTCTCCGTAGCCAAGATGACGCATTACTTCGATCTGATCCTGCGCCATGGCTCGGAACGAATAATTTGCATGACGCGCACTGCCATCCGGCTTTTCAGAATCTCCGTAGCCTCGGAGGTCCGTGAGGACAACCGAATAGCTTTTTGAAAGTCGTTCGGCGATCTTATGCCAGATGAAGTGGGTCTGAGGGTACCCATGAAGAAGAAGCAACGGAGGACCAGATCCTTTCCTCAGGGAGTGGATCTTTGCCCCCGTTGTTGAAATCATTTCGACTGAGAAGTCCTCGAATGCCATAACAAATTCCTCTCTGCCGTAGACCCGACCGTGATGTTGCCGCGGACCACGTAGTTATCGCTGGTGACACAACGCGCCGTTCCAGTCGCGTCGCTCGTTGTCGATACGCTTGGAACAAGAAGTGATCCAGGCCAGAGCTGTCACGCTTGACGTCGGTTGCGCAAGCACCCGAGGACGCGCAGGAGCGACAAGTGGACAAGCTCAATGGCTGAAGGGTATCTCGGTGTAGTGATGCTCTTCGTAGTTCCGTTGCAAGTAACCATTGACCGTGTCATTGAAATGAATCCAGTGCTTGGTCTTGGCATGTGCATCCAATGCGCTCTGGTCACGCCAATGCTCAATCAGCGAGTACTGATCTTGCCTTCTTGTGTCATTCCAAAGCTCATAAAAAACACACCCGTCTTCTTTGTTCGATTCGACCACCATTGTCTCGAGGAGTTTCAGAAACTTCTCCTTCGAATCCTCCCTAACGTTGAAGAAAACATTCAAGATCACCATGTGGGTTCCTTTCTCCTTGTGAACAGACTGAGCGATACAAAAGCCGACTGGACTTCTCTAAACCTCTGAGAGCTTCGTTAGCGGAAGTCTGGACTCATATTTCGCCTCGACAGGGGATATCGAACTTCCCTCCGCAATTGCGATTAAGCCTGAGGTGAAGCGCGATAACAATTGCACCTTGGTATGGACGATACCTTCGTACATGCGGGCGGAAGCTGCCCGCTTCTGTTGACCGCTGAGGTGTCTTGGCACTCAATCACACGAGCGTTATCGAGGGAGGACTCACTAAGACAAATCTCATGCGAAGGTATCGCCGATACTATCGTTCAATTGTTTCTTCATTGCGATTCTGGCTTAATCGCGAGTGTGCAACGCATCGGAATCGATCGATAAGACAGCCGATGTTGTTGAGGAGAACTCACCATGACCTTCGACAAACTCCCAGAAACTATCACTAAAGTCCAAACCGCAGGAAGGAAAGCGGCCCTAAGGGCCTTCTCGGCTTTGGTATTGATTGGGATTGCAACGACATCTGGAGTTTCACAAGTGACGGCAATGGGTTACATATCGCCGTCGGAACCTATTCCAGCCGGTAAAGCTCCCAAGATGCAGGTTCAATTGCTGAGTGCTGGAGAGAACAGGAAACAATATGCTGTGATTTTCTATCAAGGAGATGAGGCATATTCCGGTCTACGTGAGTTTGCGAAGAAATATCACGTTACGAGTGCCCATTTCACAGCGATAGGAGCGGTGGACAAGGCGACATTGGCTTGGCTTGATCCCCAACGCAAAATGTATAAGAGGATTCCCATTCAAGGTCAGCACGAAGTGCTATCGATGGTCGGAGATATAGCCCTCTATCACGGGAACCCAGTTTTGCACTCGCACATGGTGGTGTCTGGCCCGGATGGAACGACACGCGGTGGTCATGTTTTTGAGGTGTACGCCTCTCCAACACTGGAGGTGATGGTGACCGTCGATCCGATCACGATGCAAAAGCGGCTTGATCCTGTGACTGGCATAACCTTGATCGACCCAGAGTCGAAATAGGAGCGGAACAGCGCATCGTCTGCAAGGTGTTTTACCAACGTGGCCGAAGAGAGGGTGCGTCATGTGTGAAGAAGATACGGCAACATTCATAAAGCGTCGAGATTTGCTCAGGCTCTCGTTGACCGCCGCGCTGGCCGGCACGGTTGCTATGCCCGCGAGGACTCAACCGCTGCGATCAATCGACGCGAAGACCAGGCGGTTGCCCGACCTACCAGAAATGCCGCCAAACGATGTCGCAGCAAAACTCCTTCCCGGCTTCATGCAGGCTGACGTTCACACCAGCGGCGCCATCATCCGGGTATTTCACAAAGGCGATGGTCCACCACTACTACTTTTGCATGGATATCCCGAGACTCACGTGACCTGGCATAAAGTCGCGCCAAGACTTGCCGAACGGTATTCGGTGTACATACCTGATCTGAGAGGGTACGGGGATTCGAGCCGGCCGAGTGATGGAGAAGATCACTTTAACTATTCGTTCCGCGCCATGGCGTTGGACCAGTTGGAGACGATGCGTCATTTCGGGCACGAGCAATTCCTCGTAGCTGCCCATGATAGGGGTGCTCGTGTTGCACACCGATTATGTCTGGACTTTCCCAAAAGCGTGACTAAAGTTTGTCTCATGGACATTGTTCCTACGCTGACAGCATACCGGCAGACAAATCGAGAGTTTGCCACCAAGTACATGTGGTGGTTCTTCCTGATCCAGCCAGCCCCCCTCCCAGAACATTTCATAGGGCTCGATCCTCAGTTTTATTTAGAAGAAGTTCTAAACTGGCTGAACAAGACCCCCGGTGCGCTCACGCCTGAAGCGCTCAGCGAATATAGTCGCTGTTTCTGCTGTCGGTCGACGATTCATGCAACCTGTGAAGATTTCAGAGCGGCAGCAGAGATCGGTCTTGAGCTAGACAAAGCTGATGAACGCAAAGGGAACAAAATCGTAGTCCCAGTTCATGTGCTCTGGGGAGCGCAAGGAGCGATTGGAGCGCTGTGGGACGTCCTTAATACCTGGCGAGCACAAGCAACTTCGACCGTAACGGGACATAGTTTCGATTGCGGCCATTTCCTCCAGGAGGAGCGGCCCGAAGAGACCTTCGAGGAACTGCAGAGCTTCTTCGATTCCTGAGCAAACCAAATTACAACGAGGTCGTTGGATGGCGACTGTAAACCAAATAGATGTGTTTCCGGATAGCAAAACCCGTCTTCTTGATGAATATAGCTGCAAGTCACGCTGCTAGTGAACGGCAAACCGCCGCCTCTCTGGAGGCAGGAGAGAGATTCAGAAGGACGAGTGGACCTTCGGGTCTGTTCCTCATTCTCCCTTTCTAATCGAAAGGTTTAGCCTCAGCCAATGTGCGGAAAGTAATCGAATATCGCAGAGCATCCACCGGTGGAATACTGTGCTCCCATCGAGATCGGGCGTCCGAGTCCAGGATATAAATGGATCGAGGTTTGATGATGTGCGACCGGCGCTGCCAGCCGTTCCCGGTTGCCCTCCGAAAACGTATTGTGGCAGCAGCCGATAATGACACACCGACAATGATCCCAAACTGGGGCTTGTCCTTGTGCCAGCCGATTCCAGCGCCAGCCCTATATTCGTTGACTCCGACTTGCCGAAACTCGTCCGGAAGTCTCGTGGAGAAGCTTGCTACCCGCGGGAGAAGGTCTTTGAGAAAACACGGTATCGCATCAGCCTCTCTTATCGAACCTCTATTGTAGTCGTATATCAAGCCGAAACTTGCTACCCGCCGATTTCCGACATGTCCATGAAACTGGAATGGCTTTAGGTCTAGCTTGCTTAGCGAAGATATAAGCGCGGATTCCTCCTCTTCGTCGAAGATGTCATCCTGGTACCGAAAGCCGCGTGGTTCCAAGGCGGGCGGCTCGAGAATCGTTTCGAATAGAGCACCCTGGCTGGCCATCGTATTCCTTTCACTGCTGTCGAGGATGGGACGTTGCTACGAGGGAACGATCCGCATAAGCATCACACGAAAGAGGAAGCGTGAGATCGAGTCACAAAGCTCTGCCGCCATGCATCGATCTCGCCACGGCAGAGGGCGCGACGCGATGAGGCATTAGCGTCGGCGAGACGTCGGTATAGAGCGAGACAACGGGCAGAAGGCCCGGGAGACGATGCGAGTCATCCTTCAACCCAAACACTCTCGCTGAAGCCGCGATGCTAACCGCTCGCCAGTCTCTGCTGAATGAGATAGGTGGGATGTCAGCCAGGTCTGCTTCTTCGAGCCAGATCTGCATAGCGGCCAAAGTCCGCTCTGCACCACACATTTCCTCCACTGAGTTGATGAACCTGGTTAGTTCGCGATCTTCCGACAGGTTCTGCTCCTCGTAGATCGAACGTGGAAGCAATCCGTGTGCCTTCATTGGAGACTCACCTTCTTTGCATATCTCAGCCAAGTTCCATATGAGGAGAGGCAGTGGTAAGGCGGGTTTGGAAAGAGCAATGAGGACATTCCCATTCATGTTCTTCGCCGGACTCCCCTATCCAATGTGGGTAAGCCCGCAAGCATTCGGGACAACCGAGCAGGACTCCACCTCCCGGCTCCTGGTCCACAGAATACTTGTCTATCCATATCGGAGTAGCAACTCGCGAGCTGGGACCAACCTTCAAAACATCCACAATCTGTATCAACCGTGCGATACTGCTCGCGTTCTTTTCATAGAAGGCATCAGCCGCGACTCCCGTGGGAACGGTGCCTCCAAAGTATGAGGCGCTCATCGCAATGACCCTAATCTTCGGATAACGACGCCGGACGACAGATAGAAGTTCAAACCCAGACATGCGCGGCATGTTCAGATCTGAGATTAGGATAGCCGGAGATTGATTCCTTATTTCGACGAGCGCTCGCAAGCCGTCTGGCGCCGTCCTGACCGAATAGCCGAGTTCCCTAAGGATCTCTGCAAGTACATTTCGGAGAAGGGGGTTGTCCTCCGCGATAACAACATCGATTGGCGCGTCGGGCGTCATCATATTACCTCCCAAAGCAGGTTGCCGCTGTCAGTGCTTATCAACATCAATCACAGCCTGAGCGAACTCCCTTGGGGCTTCTTGAGGTAGGTTGTGCCCAATGCCCCCTTTGATAAGTCGATACTCATAGTAGGCAGAAAACTTCTTGCGGTAAGAAGCGTCGTCAGGATGGGCTGCGCCGTTGGCGTCACCTTCCATGGCTATAGTTGGCACAGTGATGGTCGGACTCAATGCGAGCCTCTTCTCCAGGCCATCGTATTGCTGTTCTCCCTGCACTAGGCCTAGTCGCCATCGGTAGTTGTGAATCACAATTGCAACGTGATCAGGATTGTCAAAGGCCGCTGCAGAACGATCAAACGTAGTATCGTCAAAGCTCCATTTCGGCGATGCAGTCTGCCATATAAGCTTTGCGAAATCCCGGCGATATCTTTCATAACCAGCGCGACCGCGGTCTGTTGCGAAATAGAACTGGTACCACCAGACCAGTTCAGCTTTAGGCGGCAAAGGAGCCGTGTTTGCGACCTGACTGCCGATCAGATAACCGCTCACTGATACGAGCGCCTTGCAACGTTCTGGCCACAAAGCCGCGAGGATGTCGGCGGTGCGCGCCCCCCAATCAAAGCCAGCGACGATCGCTCTCTCGATCTTCAGTGCATCCATCAATGCGATGATGTCGACCGCAACGACCGCTTGCTGGCCGTTCCGCATCGTAGCACTGGATAGGAAACTTGTAGTGCCATACCCGCGTAGAAAGGGGACAATGACGCGGTAATTCTGAGAAGCAAGCACCGGGGTGACATCAACGAAGCTGTAAATGTCGTAGGGCCAACCATGCAAGAGAATAACCGCTGGACCATCGGACGGGCCAGCTTCCGCGTAGCCGACGTTAAGCAGCCCGGCATTGATTTGTTTTAAAGTCACGAAGGATTTGAGCGGGGACATATCGGTCGCACTTGAGGGCATTTTGCTAGGCTCTGCGTCGCCGAAACCGGGTATTGCCAGCTTGGCCGAAACAAAGGTGGCGGCCGCAGCTCCCAGAAAGCGGCGGCGCTGATGATCAACTTCCTGTGGCGTTCCTGTCGGATTCATTTATTTCCTCCAGAGTCTGACCGCCTGTCGCATATCTCAACAGGAGTTCTCTTAGTTGCTGGTTCTTGATAAGCAGCTCACAAATGAGTTGCTGCAGGTCAGCCAGGCGATTCTCCAGTATCCGTTCACAAATTTCATGATGTGTAGTCGCATGAGAATGAATGCAGTTTCGGATGGGCTCTAGGGATTTCGCGGAAAACCGGGGATAGGTCTCGTGTTGTGAAGTGATGGTCATACTATTCCGCGAAATCTAACAAGCGCAAGGGATAGGCGTTTTGAGTTTCGCAACGCCGGGACTTTGCTATCGGAGTTCACACTTTGATGAATTGCACATCTAACGAAATCGCGACTTCGTCACCCACAAGGACACCACCGGAGTCCAGTGCCGTATTCCATATGATTCCGAAATCCTTATGATTGATCTTGGCGGACCCGGAAAGGCCAATCCGTTGGTTGCCCCACGGATCGTTGGACGGATCGCTGACGTCGTTCACCGTCAGGATCACGGGTCTTGTTACGCCGTGGATTGTGAGATCGCCGTTGACCAGGTAATTGCGGCTGCCGGCAACCTGGATGGACTTGGAGGTAAAAGTAAGCTCAGGGAATTTTTCGACATCGAAAAAATCGGCGTTCTTCAGATGAGCGTCTAGCCTTTCATCCACGGTCCTTACGCTGGCTGCGCGAATTGATGCTGAGACGGTAGAACGAGTGTAATCGCTTTCGTTGAGATTCAACACTCCGGATAATCCTGAGAATTCGCCTCTCACATAGGAAATCATCATATGTCTTACCCTGAACTCTGCGATCGAGTGCGCGGGGTCGATATTCCAGACGCTGACAGAGGTGTCCGCGTCGACCGGTTTAGAGGTTGCTGAAGTTGAACTCATATTGTGAATCTCCTTTCTGGTTTGGTCGATAGGACTGGATGAGGATCACTTGTTCGTTGAGTTACGACCGGACGGGGCTTAGATTTCGTATGCGCGTCGCTCTGCTTAACCTCAAGCGGGGAGGGAAACGCGGCCGGGAAGAGAGTTGCGTGGCTCAGTCTAAGGCGCATGATCGATCAATCCTTCAGCTGGCCTAGTAGACCTTCGATGTTGGTGTCGCTAAATTGCCCGTCCGTCGAAAGAGACAGATTTCGCCATGCGACGATCTCGCTCTGCATACTGAGTAGTTTGTTTGAAGCAGCATCCAGTGCCACCGAACCTGCGACAAACCGCCCCGGAGGATTTGGCTCGCGCGCGAGGGTTGCGATAGCATCCGCGAGTTTGTACGGGTCGCCAGGTTGGTGTCCGTTCCGACCCTCAAATGCCGCCCTCAATTCGCTGCTCCGGTCGTCGTAATCTGCGAGGGTGCGAGATCCGAATTTCATTGACTGAGGAGAGAGAAAATCCGTTCGAAACGGGCCGGGCTCGACGAGTGTCACGATAATGCCAAATGGGGACACTTCTTTGCTTAGGCATTCGGAGAATCCTTCTAATGCAAACTTGCTCGCGCAATATAACGATCCCATCTGCGCGCCGACAATCCCGCCGAGAGATGAAATATTGAAAATGCGTCCACTCCGAGCAGAGCGCATGGATGGCAGGATCGCCCATGTCACATTCATTGCGCCGACTAGATTGGTGTCAAACTGGGTCTGAACATCTTCTATCGTCATCTCCTCGAAGAAGCCCATCAGCCCGAAGCCGGCGTTGTTCACCAGAACGTCGATGCTGCCGAAGCACGAGATTGCCTGATTCACTGCCTTTTGCACCTGCTGAGCATTGGTTACGTCCATCTGGATGGCCAGCAGTTGGTTGTTGTCCTCTCCTAAGGTCTTCGATAGCAGGCGCTTTTCCCTGCTGGTCGCCACAACTCGATCGCCCCTGCCGAGGCAAACTCTCGCGATCTCAGCTCCAAGGCCCCGACTTGCACCTGTTATGAACCATGTATTCGCCATTGGGTGTCTCCTTCGGCGGGGCTTTCCGCCGTGCTCCGGCCGCTTCGCGAAGAGTCGCTGTGGATAGTCCGTGGCTTGCGGCGACCGCTCAATGAGTGGCTCGTGGACAATGACAAAGTCGATCTAGTCACGTCCGCTAATGCTTATGCTGCATTCGTTGCCAAAGAGCGCGTGATTCTTAGCCGGGACGCCATATTTACGAGATGCGCGAATGAATTTGCCCGCATCTTGCGCATGACGCTACCCCGATGTGCTTTCACCGTGATTTCGCTGATACCAAGTTCTTCGCCTGCTTCCTTGTTCAATAGCCCTGACGTCACAAGCTTCATGACCTCTCGTTCGCGCTGGCTAAGAGAGTCAAAGTTTGCTTTCAATGAACGAAGCTCCATTTCTCGGCTCAGAATCGCTTCACTACGCCTAATGGCTTGGCGGATCGACCCAAGCATCACGTCGGCATCGCACGGTTTGAGCAAGAACTCCAGCGCACCTCGTTTAACGGCTTTTACTGTCGTGGGGATATCCGCGTGTCCGGTGAGAAAGATGATCGGCATATCACAGCGTTCGGCTGCTATGCGTTCTTGAAGTTCTAGTCCATTCAGATCAGGAAGGGCGAGATCAAGGATCAGACAGCAAGGCACTGCCGTCTTGGGAAAGGCAAGGAACTCTGACGCAGACGCGAATGTCTCCGTTTGCCACCCAGCATCCCAAATCAAGAGCTCCAGGGACTCTCGCACTGAAGCATCGCTATCAACGACGAATATAACTGGCACTGACGATTTCAACATCCTGACCTCGCATTGTGGCCAATGTCGATCAAAAGTCGGTTCTCGCGTACTGGAAGTGCTCAGATTGGGAAGACACCTTGGACGCACGCGATGGCCAGCTCCGGAAGATCTTGACCTAAGAATTAACACGCCTACGTATAAGGTTCGTTTGGCGATGGTATGAGTGTGCGTCAGCCGTCTTAGAAACGAAACCCAATATCGGGACTCATTTTGAACTCTTTCGGGTGGTGGGAAGTGCATGTTGGCTTCAAAAGCGCTGCCCCAAAAGAGTGCCGCCCAAGCACCCGGCAGAGGAGTCATCCGCGCGGCGGTCGATCCAGCTTATCGATGTCAATTCTCTTGAGTCCGAATAGCCATGCGTCGAGAGATAGGGCGCCGGGGCCAACCAAAGCCAGTCCCGCACCCATAGAGGCCAAGAGGATGGACGGACAAAGAGTGTCATGAAATACGATGATTTCGCTTGCCGACAAAGCGATCGACATCACCCCTGAGATGGTGGTCCACAGCCCTGCTATCAGCACCGCACCGTCTATAACTTCAAGCAGCCCTAGCATGAGTGCCAAAAGCGGTTCGCCATGGCGAACTCTCACTTCGCCGTCGATCATGAGAGCTGCGCCGGCCGCAATCCGAAGGAAGAGCAATCCGAAAGCTGGCCGGCCACCAGCGAAGTTCGAAATGAATCGTCGCACGAATAACCCTAGGCGATGCTAATCGCGCATTCGCTCGCCAGGACAGCCCATTTCTAGGGAAAACGCCGACCCTTTCGAGTATCAGAGTTCAATGATCCCGCGCTTCAGTCCGATTGTGGCGGCATGAGTTCGATCATTCGCATTCAGCTTCGACAAGATGCTCTTAACTCGGCCTTTGACCGTCTCTTCGGCGACCGAAAGGATATCTGCAATCTCTTTATTTGCGTTTCCTGCCGCGATAAGTCTGAGGACATCGACCTCCGCTGGCGTCAGTCCATCATCTGTAGCATGTTCCGCCAATTCAAACGAAGCCTCTGGCGACATGGCTTTTTTACCATTGTGAACGGCGCGGATCACGTCTACGAGATCTTTATGTATGGTGCTTTTTAAGAGATAAGCGCGTGCTCCGGCCTTAAGGGCGCGGAGCACTTGGACGTCACCACTATAGGTTGTGAGGACAATTATTTTGGCTTCAGGAAATTCGCCACGGATCGACAGGATCGCATCGAGCCCATTCATGTCCGGCATCTGCAGATCCATCAGCGTTATGTCGGGCTTGTGAGTGCGGAATTGACTAACGGCATCTACGCCGCTCGATGCCTCCGCAACCAGTTGCAGGTCAGGATGATCGGCCAGGAGGCTGGTCACTCCGCGGCGGAAGATAGGATGATCGTCGACTGCCAGAACCCGGATGTGTTGGAGATCATTGGGCATAAGATTAGCTCCGCCGGAAATTGGATAAGATTGACCGTCGCACTGATGAGGGCTTCGCGTAAACACTTGCTGCGGGGATGCTCAACTCGATTTCTGTACCTACGTTCGGCTGGCTCCACACTTCCAACGTACCTCCCACAAGTTTTGCTCGTTCCCGCATACCCTGCAATCCCCAATGACCTGCCTTGTGATCACGGTTCAGAATGGCGGGATCAATTCCTGTCCCGTTATCGCCAATCCGAAGACGCACATTTCGCTCATCAAACCGGATTTCAACCTCGATCCGCCGAGCCCTCGCATGCCTGATCGCATTGCGAACCGCCTCCGTCGCAATCCGATAGATTTCGTCGCGAACAACGGGGTTAAGGGGTGCGCCCTTTCCTTCTACCTGTACCTGGATCTCAGGAGCCGGTTGCGTAGGAGTGCCGCTCAGGAGCTCTTTCGCAAAATTGCTTATTGCCAAATCGAGGTCGGTCGCGGCTGAGCCGCCAGAGCGCAGCGCATGCACAGTATCCCTGCCATCTGTGATCGCATCCGTCGCTTGCTCAATTGCACGGCTGACGCGGCGCTTGGCTTCCTCCGGCTGCAATGGAAGAACGTTGGACACCGTCTGGAGAAGGGGCAACAAAGCCTGGAAGCTTTGCAATAATGTGTCATGAAGATCGCGTGCAATGCGGGTTCGCTCATCCACACGTGCCTCCAATGCGACCGCAAACTGCCCTTCCAAATGCCGAATCCGAAACAAATAGGCTCCCCATAGCAAAAGCAGAACTGCGATCACACAGCACAGAAGGAACCAAGTCGTCTGGTAGTACGCCGGCGCAATTGAGAATCGCAAAAGTGCCCCGGTCTCATTCCACACACCATCGTTATTGCAAGCAATCACGTGGAACGTATAGGAGCCAGGGGCAAGATTCGTATATCGCACCTGGCGCTGGTTAACTACTTCCTTCCATCCCGGATCCTGGCCCTGTAACGTGTAGCGGAAGCGCACTTTTTCTGGCGCGGCGAGGCTCAGCGCCGTGTAATCAATCGTTAGCTCATGGGCTTTCGCCGGAAATCGTAAATCGTTGGTTGCGTCGTAAACCTCAGAATCGACCGTGATCTGTTCAATGTGTACTGGTGGCGGAACTTTGTTAAATGGGAGATGGTTGGGGTCGATCACTCCAACACCATCGCTGGGGGTAAACCAGATTTTCCCATCTGCGGTTTTGGTCGCCGGCGGATTGTATGGCCGATAGATCTGTTCGTGTACACGTAGGCCTGCGGAGTTGTCGAACAGTATGGAATGCACAGTCAGATTCGCAGATCGACCGGAGCTTGCTGCCAAGATCCACTTGTCGATCTCGGTAGGCGTCAGGCGGAGGAGCCCACATTGGGTATCGAGCCAGAAAGAATGGTTATGATCCCGGATCATCCAATGAATCGAGTCGCACGGCAACCCTTCTTTTCGTCCAAGTGTTATGAAGCGCCCCTCTTTCATCCTGCTCAATCCGTTTTCTGTTGCAGCCCAAAGTACGCCGTCCTTTTCGACCTGCAGTTGAGAGACGGCGCCCGATCCCAGTCCGTTCGCTGCCGTGAGGTTCTCCCGAATTTTCCCGCGAGAGAAATAGGAGATACCCCCTTCAAAAAAACCGAGCCAAAGCCCGCCTCGTGAGGGATCTGAAGCCAAGCTGAGTGCGAAATCCTTATGACCTAGGCTTGCCCAGGAAATCCTCTCGATCAATCTGTCACCGCTCAGATGAAGCAGACCAGCTTGCTGATCGGACATCCATATATCGCCGCCAGAGTCTTCAGCAATATCGAGCAATCTTCCGTCTGGGGTACTGGCCACCAGATAAAACCGGTTGTCTTTGAGATATCCAATCTCCCGGGTCGTCGATAACCATAATCGGCCACTGGTGGCCTGAAAAAGAGAAGCAGGCGATGCTCCGTTTAGCTTTCCATCGCGATGACCAAAAGTCAATATTCGTCCCGCACGCCACCGGTCAAGGCCGCCGGGAGTGGAAATCCAAACACTCCCATCTTTGTCCGCTAAAACCGAGCGAACCCCTGCATGTGACAGGCCCTCTTTGACTGTCAGGGTTGTAACGGGGAGCTCCCGAAATCGATCAAGACCGTCATTGGTCGCGATCCAGATATTGCCTTCCCGGTCTTCATAAAGAGTCTCAACTTCATCGCTTGACAAGCCGTCTGCCTGCCTGAACACGTCCGCTCTGCCTTGATGAATATGCACAATACCCGCGTGCAAAGCCGCGATCCAGAGACTGCCGTCTTTGTCGAGCAGCATTGTTTTGGCCGTGAAGGGTTGCACGTTTGCTGGTACCGGGAAAGCCTGAATCCGTCCCTCGTGGAAGCGGTGGATACCGCCGTCCGAGCCGATTAGCAGATTGCCCGCGCCATCCTCGGCAACGCCCATCGGCGGATCAATCCCAAATTGCATTGGATAGAATTGGGGAGCCTCCTGTTTCCATTTCCATATCCCGTATCTTGCGGTCGCCCAAACAATACCTTTAGCGTCCTCATATAAACTGGAAATCCATCCTCCGCGGCCCAAGCTGCCGTCCTTTCCGTAGCAGCGAACCGCGCCCCCTCGGAAAGCGCAGATGTTCGGGCTGGAAAATGTCTCGTAGCCAGCAGACCATATGGTACCGTCTCGATCTTGAATGAATCCGGTTACGTTCTGATTATCGAGTTCCGGATAGCGTGTCAGCTTTCCATTCTGCAAGGATGCGGCCCCTCGGTCTGTACCGATCCAGAGTGTTCCATCTCGCGCAGCCAGCAGACTATAGACGTGCCATGAAAGGAAATCTTCTCTCAGGTGGGATTGCCACGGAATTGCCCTCACGCCATCAAAACGATACAGACCGAATTCCGTTCCCAGCCAAAGGTATCCATCCGGGGTCTGCGCAATTCTGAGGATTGTCCCCTGAGTAAAACCATCACGGACCTTCCACGACGTATGTGAGTACTGACTGACATCCAGTTCAGGATTCAACGCTTGAGCGGCGCTTGAACACGCGAGGAACAAACCAGTGATGAGGGCTACTGGCCAGAAAGTGCGCGCGAATTTGCGGCATCTTTGCATGCAAAAACCATCATAATTTTCCGTCAGGGAACTCCGCCACACACAAAATGTTCTGTCCTTGCAGGCCTAGTGCAGAAGGACGGACAGCTGCTGCTTGCCGGAGCAGGGATGCCGAGATAGCATTTCGTCATGCGCAATTTCGCAACACCGATGGCGCATTTGGGCCTACACGACCGAAACATACTTTTGAAGAGGCAAACCGGCAGGTGGCCTCGTTCACGAAGAACGAATGCCTATGCGATTTCCTGCACTGGGTCTTATCATTTGTTTTATCGCGCTTGGTCTAGACATCCAGGCACAGTCGACAAATGCTTCTATTAGGGGCGAAATAACTGACGCTTCGAAGGCTTTGATCGTTGGGACGAAGGTTCTCGTCGTAAGCGAGAATACAGGTGCGGAATACGAGACTGAGAGTGGAGCGACCGGCCTCTACCGGCTATCGGATATCCCCCCCGGCCTATATCGTTTGGAAGCAAGGAAGGCGGGCTTCAAGACACTCATCAAGTCGGATCTCGTTCTCCATGTACAGGATGTTTTGAACCTCGATTTTGAGATGGAGGTCGGTCAAACTTCCGAGACGATTCGTGTTGCATCCGGACAATCTGAACTCAATATGGAGTCTGCCGCCGTAAGCACCCTCGTTGACAATCGGTTCGTTGTGAACTTGCCGCTTAATGGCCGCAGTTTCAGTTCGCTTCTCGATCTGACTCCCGGGGTGGTACTGTCCCCGACCGCGACCTTCTACGAGCAGGGGCAATTTAGTGTCAACGGGCAACGGCCTGATGCAAATTACTTCATGGTGGACGGCGTGAGCGCAAATCTTGGAACTCCCGGCACCGGCTTTGGCCAAGGCGGGACGGGGCAGCTCCCAGCTACCAATGTTTTCGGCGGCATGAGCAATTTGGTGTCCGTCGATGCGCTGCAGGAGTTTCGTGTGCAGACTTCAACGTTTGCGCCGGAATTTGGCCGTGCGCCCGGCGCGCAGATCTCGGTTGCCACAAAGTCGGGCGGGAACGTTATCTCTGGCACGGCGTTCGAGTATCTCCGCAACGATGTGCTCGATGCGAACGACTGGTTTGCGAATAACAAGGGCCTAGCTAAACCTGCACTGCGGCAAAATGACTTCGGTGGTGTGCTTGGCGGTGCAATTAGGAAGGACAAGCTCTTCTGTTTTGGCTCCTATGAAGGCGTACGAGTTCGTCAGCCACAGATTGCCAACACTTTCGAGCCGTCGCTTTCGTCTCGTCAGACTGCTCCCGTAGCCGTTCAGCCGTTGCTAAACGCTCTTCCCAAACCCAATGGCCCTGACTTTGGCGACGGGACTGACGCATTTGTGGCTGTCTATTCAGACCCATCATCACTGGATTCTTACAGCGGTCGCATTGACTATATTGCATCGTCTCGGCTGAGCTTTTTTGCAAGATATAGCGACGCACCTTCCACGCTTCTTCAGCGCGCGGGTTTGTCCTTCAACTACAGCACACTGTTGCATACGAACGACCGAACGCAGACTTTCACTTTGGGTATGAATGGGACAGTCGCGCCCCTTATCGTCAATGAGTTTCGATTCAATCGGAGCCTGAGCCGAGGCGACAGCTTCTTGACACTTGATAATTTCGGCGGCGCGACGCCTCCGACAGGTTCACAGCTATTCCCAACGGGCCAATCCCTCAGTTCATCTTTGTTCACGTTCCAGGTCGGCTTGGTCCCGCTTGGCATTAGTTTTGATGTCGGGCCGTTGGCGAACAATCTGCAACGTCAAGTCAACATAACGGACAACCTGTCCTGGCTCATCCATAGCCATCAGGCGAAAGTCGGCGTGGATATACGTAGGCTAAATCCTGAAGAGAATAACGGCACCTACCAACAGGCGTTCTACTTCGACACGCTTGCAGACCTACTCGTCAATTCCGCTACGCAGATAAGCGTGAGTTCCCGAACTCCAGATGTGCAGCTTATGACGTATGACTTCAGTGTCTTCGCTCAGGACACCTGGAGACTCGGCGACGTGACAGCAACCTACGGCGTGCGTTGGGAGTACAACACCGCACCCACCTCGCCCAACGGGACGCCCCCCTACACGGTCACTCAGGTCACCAACCTCGCCACAGCTGCATTGGCGCCGGCCGGCACTCCACTTTGGAAGCCGCACAAAAATGACTTTGCGCCGCGCTTTGGTCTCGCGTGGCGAGCCAGGCCCAACTTGGTTATCAGGTCGGGGGGCGGCACGTTTTATGACCTTGGCTACGCTGACATATCAAATGCAATGACTTCTTTTCCTTATATTCAGCAGCGTACGTTTTTTGGAGTTCCGTTCCCATTGGCCGGTAGTAGCGCGACCCCTCCGCCCTTCAGAACAAGCCCTCCAGTACCATCCATTTCGGTAATCGATCCTAACCATGTCTTACCCAGAACTTACGAATGGAATGTGGCAGCTGAACAGAGCTTCGGATCTGACGACATCCTGGCGCTCACGTACGTTGGAGCCGCGGGGCGCAAGCTAATGAGGAGAGACATCTACTATGCGCCAAATCCAGATTTTACCTATCGGTTCGACGTGCAGAGCAATGGCGGAGCTTCTGGCTATAACGCGTTACAAGTGCAATATCGGCATCGGCTCGCGCATGGATTACAAGCGCTCCTTTCTTACGCTTGGGGGCACTCGCTGGACGACGTGTCCTCAGACGGCAACATTCAAAACGTCCCGCTCTCTGAATTGACCGGGGCTAGAGAACGAAGCTCATCCGACTACGATATTCGAAATACGTTTACCGGAGCGGTCTCCTACGATCTCCCGAGACCCAAGGGTGCGCTGTTGGAACAACTGTTTGGAGATTGGTCCACAGATTCGATCGTGTATGCGCGCAGCGCTCCACCGGTAAATGTAGTCACCGGAAACAATCCATTTCCATATGTTTCACTGTCGGGCGCAAACAGCGTCCAGCGGCCAAATGTGAATGTCGCCGTACCTCTTTACCTCAGCCGGAACGGTGCGCCGGGGGGTAAGGTCTTTAACTCGGCGGCGTTCAGCACACCTGTGCCTCCGGAGACGCAGGGGGATCTTGGGCGCAACGCACTTCGAGGGTTTGGCGCAACGCAATGGGATTTAACCGTGCGCCGCCAGTTTCGCCTGGAAGGGCGCCTCTCGCTGCAAACAAGAGCCGACTTCTTCAATATTCTGAATCACCCCAACTTCGGCAGCCCGATCAGCTACCTGAACTCGCCACAGTTTGGCCAGGCTACACAGATGTTGAACAGCCAACTTGGCGGTCTCAGCCCGCTGTACCAGATCGGCGGTCCACGCTCGATCCAATTAGCGCTCAAGCTGCAATTCTAAACAGCACGGCAGGAATCAATGTCGGCCGTTCTGGTAAAGCCTCGGTTCCAAGTTGAGTTGCCTTGGGCACCGACGATTGGCTGTTGACCAGCCGATCAATTCATCGCACCCATGAAAAGACGAACGAGCTCTGCGATCTCGTCGGCCTTTGTGTCGAGGGCGAAGTGGCCAGCATTCAGTACATGCACTTCAGCGCCCGGGACATCCTTCCTGTATCGTTCCGGTTCGCCAGATTCGAATGAGAGATCGTGCTTACCCCAAATCACAAGAAGTTTCGGCTGCGTTCTTTGCATCCATGCTTGCCATTTGGGGTATGTTTCCACATTTGTCCGATAGTCATAAAACAAATCGCTCTGGATTTGTGCTTGGCCTGAGCTGTTGAGAAAGGCGTACTCGTCCGTCCAGAGATCAGGATCATAGAGTTCGACATTAGGATCGTCACCGACGTGCCGCGTTTTCGTCGCAGCAAGCGAAAGCAAATTCTTTCGCAATGCCTCATCGTGCGTCGAACGGTCGGACCAGAAAGCGCGACGAGTGGCCCAGTTGATCCCAAGTCCTTCGTTGTGCGCCACAGCATCCTGCACGATGAGGGCCTTCACTCGTTCGGGGTGTGAGAGAACGATTCGGAAGCCTACTGGCCCTCCATAGTCCTGCATGTAAAGCGTGTACCGCGTCAGCCCAAGTGCCTGGGTGAAATCATCGATGACACGAGCGATATTGTCGAAGGTGTAGGCGAACTGTTTAGGGTCAGGCCAGTCACTGTGGCCAAAGCCAGGGTAGTCTGGGGCGATCAGATGGTACTTGTCGGCCAGACGCGCCAGCAAGGGTTGAAACATTCTCGATGAGGACGGCAGTCCATGCAGAAGAAGAAGCACTGGGGCATCCTTCGGCCCGGCTTCACGATAGAAAATGTTCAGTCCGTCGACCTTGATCGTTCGATAGAACACCTGGTTATTCATGGTCGTCTCCTTTGTTCGTGCATTCAGCATCGGGGATATCGCGATGATGAATGCAAAACTCTTGATTACTGAATGAATCAACTTCACTGCTTTCATATCGCTGCCTGCGTCACTTCTTAAGTTCGAACACGACCTCCAACTCAACTGGCACCCCTAACGGAAGGCTTGCAACGCCGATGACCGACCGAACGGCCATAGTTTCTGCTCCAAATACATCTCTGAATAACTCCGAAGCGCCGTCTGCTATTCCGGGGTGCTCCGCGAAGTTTGCTGAAGTCGCAATAAAGACGCCGAGTCGAACGACTCGCTTGATGCGATCGATCGTGCCGAGGTGATCCTTAGCTGCTGCGATTGCATTCAGCGCTGCAATGCGGGCCGCGTCTCGTCCGGCTTTTGCATTGAGCCCCGCGCCGAGAGCGCCAACATAGGCTGGCTTATGGTCGAGGATGGGCAACATCCCACTGAGGAAAAGTAGCTTTTCGGCCTGCACCGCTTCCACGTATGTACCGAGGGGGGTCGGCGCGGTGGGCAGTTCGATGCCCAGATCGTTAAGGCGGCTTTCCGCGCTGAGGAGCGGCGTCCTCTTACGGCTCACCATTTTCCAACGTGCGCACCGCCATCCACGTGCAGCACCTCCCCCGTCACATATCTTGCCTCCATCAAATAGATCACTGCGTCTGTGATATCCGCCATCTCGGCGATCGTACCCATAGGAGAAAGGCTTTTGAGAAAGTCTCGTGGATGATCTTTATGCATAGGCGTATCGACTACACCGGGCGCGACCGCGTTAAACCGGATGTGGTTCTTCGCGTATTCGTTCGCCAGACTTAGGGTGACCGCATTGAGGCCTCCCTTCGTAATCATTGGAATAGAGGACGGCGCATCGGCAATCGGATTGTCTGCTAGTGCCGCGGTAATGGTGATCACGCTCCCACCGGTACCTTGCTTCAGCATTTGCCGTATAGCGAATTGAGTAACGAAAACGAACCCGTCGATGTTTGTAGAGAGCAACCCGCGGAGATCCTCATTGTCGTAGTCCGTAAAGCGCTTCGAGACATATATTCCCGCGTTGTTAACGAGGTGTTCGATTGATCCGAAATTGGAGATCCCCGCTTGTGTCACTCTATCGGCCGTTGCGGCGTCGGCAATATTGCCCTCTACCAAAACCAGACCAGGGGAGGGCCGTAGATTGCTTTTCGAGATGCTTCGTGAATTCGCCACCACGTTGTAACTTCGATCAAGCAGCGTTTGGACAATTGCCGTGCCGATGCCTTGCGACGCTCCCGTTACGATCACAGTCTCCTTTTTTTCCATCGTGCGTCCCTCCTGACATTCAGAGATTTCAAGTTCATTGTGTCGATCCGTCGGGCAATTAAGCGAGACGTCGCGTCGAGGCGCTGTCAAGGCACTGCGACTCTCCATTCAGCTTGTGATTTCGAAGATCGGGGCACCGCTTGAGCCTCTGCCGAGCTCGATGGAGACGAGCTTTTACCGACGCCAATGAGACCCCAAGCTGTTTCGCAAGGTCTTTCATTGATTGCTCCTCCGACAACCAGGAGTGCAGGGGAATTCGCAATTTTGGATCGAGTTGCCGGATCGCGTTCGCGACTACTTCCGATCGCTGATTCTGGTCAAATAATTGTTCGGGATTCAGGGCACTGTCCCGTACGTCGAAACATGTACTACCGTCTTCAAAGATCTCCAGACTTTCGAATGACAGGCATGCTCTAGCTCGACGTTTGCGAAGCATGATTAACGCTGAGTTGATGGCAATTCTCGTCAGCCAAGTCGAAAACCTGGCTCTTCCCTCGAAGGTTGTTAGAGCTCGATAAGCTCGGAAGAACGTATCCTGCAGAGCATCCTCGGCGTCTTCGCGGTTTCTGGTAATCGATAAAATGCGTTGGTAAATCTGGTTCGAGTAAGTCTGCTGGAGCACATCAAAGGCATCGTGGGATCCGGCCTTCGCAGCAAGCAGCGTCTTGTTCTCGCACTCAATCCTCAGGTGATTAGAGCGTCCAGAGGTTGTCATCTCACGTCGCGTAGAAGCCATACCTGCCTCCTTTTAAACCGGCGGGCTGTCGATTAGAAAAATGAGAAGTCGACTAAGCATTAGGGTCGACTGCAATTAGGCCTCAGTTCCTTGGCCGGAACAACTAGACGATGGTATGGGTAACACCATCGTCTAGTTTCAGGACGACATTTAGGCAGCTGCATCCGAGCATGAGCATGCGACGCAAACTAAATGAGACGGATTCCTTCGAAGAGGAGTCAGCTTAGGCTTAGGTAGGCCCTCGGTTCGTAGGCATAAATCCATCTTCATTTCGAACTCGACATCGAAGACGTCAGACCATCCACCCGAAACGCGTCGCGAGTCGTCGCTCGCTGCCTCGCCGGTCAGCTACTCGTGTGAGTTTAGGAAGCCAGCTCCGATTAACGATTGCGTCCATACGAAGGTATAGCCGATACCATCGGTCAATTGTTTCCGTCTTCACGCCGTGGTGACATCAAGTCGAACCGTCACGGAGCCATGACCTGCCAACTAGGCTCCTGGTTGCTCCGGTAACCGCGGGGTCACTCTCGCTTATCCGAAGGAGATGCAATGGATTACGCAATGGACTATTCAGCAAGCACGGACGGCTTCCGCGTTGCATATCGCCGGGCAGGAAAAGGATCGCCCGTCCTGTTGATACACGGTTCGCCGGGAGATCACACTGAGTATTCAAAGGTGTTTCCGTTGCTGGCGAACGTAGCGGATGTCACTGCGCCGGATCTGAGAGGATACGGCAGATCAGAGAAACATCCCGCGACAGCGGACTTCTACTCTAGAGATGGCCAGGCGAAGGCGATGATCGCCCTCCTTGAAGAACTCAACCTGCACAACGTTGTTGTCTGCGGATATGACATTGGGGCCTTCACCGCTCAAGCGATCGTGCATTTGCGTCCTGATCTCGTTAAGTCGCTGGTTCTTTGCCCGCCGGTGCCCGGAGGCGGCAAGAGGATGCTCGAAAACGCTGCTCTGCGCGAATTCTGGCATGCCACTCTTTACCAGACAGAGTTGGTCGAGAGGATGATCGATGGAAATCCGTCGGTCATCCGATCAATCCTCAAATTCAACTTGGAACACTGGTCCGGGCCCGGCTATCAATTTGAGGAGGAGTTTTTAGATCATTTAGTGGAAACCTACTCGGCTCCGGGTGCTTTCACAGCGGGAATATCTTGGTTTCGCCACGAAACAGGAAATCCGATAGTAGCGTCCGCCACCGAGCAAGTACCAAGTCGCGAGGCCCGTCTGGCGAAACCGGTGACCATCTTGTGGCCTGAAAATGACCCGCTTTTTCCGACCGCTTGGTCCGACAGACTCGATGACTTCTTTGCAAACTATACCGTGCTATTTCTGAAGGGCGTTGGGCACTTTACACCGCTCGAGGCTCCACAGGCCTTCGCGTCTGCGGTGCTCGAATCTCTCAAGACGTCCTAGGTAAGTCCGTTAGCGCTCGGCTCGCCAAATGGATTGAGGGAACTCTGGATCATGTCGATCTAACTCGAATATTGAAATCTGAAGGGAGAATCGAAATGCAAAACCTATCACATGGCATGTTTGACAGGGACCACGTCAGAATCCACTACGTCACGGCTGGCCGGCCGCCGCGTGAACGTGACGGGAACGCACCAGAAGCTTCACCTAGGCAGACGATCGTCCTACTGCATGGTTGGCCGCAGACTTGGTGGGAGTTTCGGTTGATTATGGAACCCCTGGCCGCCGATGGCTGGTACGTCGTTGCGCCGGATTATCGTGGAGCCGGCGGCTCATCGAAACCACCGAGTGGCTACGACAAGCAGACGATGGCGACGGACATCAAAGCATTGCTTGAACACCTCGGGATACATGATCCTATTACCCTTGTGGGCCATGATCTTGGAATGTTGGTCGCCTACGCGTACGCATCTCTTTACAGCGAAGATGTCAAACGGCTGGTATTGATGGAGGCACCCATCCCCGGCACCCTTACCTATCAGAACGTCCTCGCCACTACACGATACAGCGAAGCTCGGCTCTGGCACTTTCATTTCCACGGTGCCGCCAACAATGTTGCTGAGACCCTCATCTCCGGGAACGAGTTTCCATACTTGCGCCGCTTCTATGTCGACCTTAGCGCGAACCCGGACGCTATATCCGTACTGGACGCAGAACGGTATGTCGCCGAATACACCGCGCCGGGCGCCATGCGTGCGGGTCTCGAGCTCTTTCGTGCGTTCGAGAAAGACGCGGTTGATAACGTACGTGTACTAACGGAAAAGGGCCGACTCAAGATGCCTGTACTCGGCCTCGGTGGAACTGCAAGCTTCTTCCTTCCAGTAGCACAAAAAATGCTCGAGGAGGTGGCAGTAAACGTAACGGTTCGCCCTATCGAAAACTCGGGACATTGGATCGCCGAGGAGCAGCCGGAGACCTTGATTCGAGAGTTGCGCCGATTTGTTGCGGAAACGGACTCGAAGTGATCAGCAGCGTCACGGATGTCACGTTCGTCGAGTTAAAACCACTAGCTGTGTAGGAGGCGCATGGTCAGATCCATCGCTCGCCACCGCTTTCCGCCACTCACCGTCAATTGGTTCAACGAGGGTTCACCGTGGATCGATGATAATCCGGAGGAAGTTGATGGATAGCAACACCTTAGCTGAGTCAAGCGTTTCGGCAATAATCAACGTACCTATCGAAGAGATCGATCTTCCCGAGTGGTGCTTTAGCTTGTCGGAGGCAGAATATCAGTCCTGTTCTCCAGCCCATTGTTCCGCCGGAGTGACTATCACGCCCGATGGCCGAAGGATGGCAATCAATGTTGAAATCTTGGGTGGCAACGCGATGGTTCAGCACTGGGTGGAAGACGTAAGCAAACCCGATAGGCTCAGGCTCGTTTCGGAATCGGATGTCTTTACTCCAACAGGCAGAATCAAGGTGAACGTCGTCTGGGAGTTGTTGGTCAAACGGATCGATAACGAATCCTGCGAATTAATTAACACGGTGCACAGCACCGCCACGCCAGAGCTCTTGGAGTCGCTCGCACGGCAGGGCATCCCATGGGAGGTGCTCCGAGCTTCTAGCAAACCCATCACCGAGGCTCACAATCGGCAGGAAACACCTTTCTTCGCGAAGAGCATTGAAAAATATAGTTGGAAAAGAAAGTGACCCGTGCGCTGGAGGCATCGCCGACGGTAAGTCTTGTTCGCCCGATTCACATCCAAACCATTACATGAAAAGCATCGGTTTTTTATCATTTGGCCACTGGACACCTTCACCGCAGTCTCAGACACGGTCGGCGGCCGACGTTCTTCTGCAATCAATTGATCTTGCGATCGAAGCCGAACGGCTCGGGATGGACGGGGCTTACTTCCGTGTTCACCACTTCGCCAGGCAATTGGCATCGCCGTTTCCATTGCTCGCCGCTATTGGAGCACGGACAAGCACGATTGAGATTGGGACTGCGGTTATAGATATGCGGTATGAAAACCCGCACTACATGGCCGAAGACGCAGGTGCTGCAGATCTGATCGCCGACTCGCGACTGCAATTGGGTATCAGTCGTGGTTCTCCCGAGCAGGTGATCGATGGATGGCGCCACTTTGGATATAGCCCCGCTGATGGTGAAGATGACGCAGACATGGGCCGACGTCACGCGGAGAAGTTTCTCGAACTGTTGCGTGGAGAAGGATTCGCTCGGCCCAATCCACGTCCAATGTTTGCAAATCCTCCCGGCTGCTGCGGCTCGAACCCCACTCCGAAGGACTGCTGGACCGTATCTGGTGGGGATCTGCGACCAACGCCACGGCGATCTGGGCTGCGAAGCTTGGAATGAACTTGCAGAGTTCGACGCTCAAGTTCGATGAATCCGGGGAGCCCCTGCACATCCAGCAAGCTGCCCAGATCCGAGCCTATCGCGCTGCCTGGACCGAGGCCGGCCACAGTCGTAGTCCACGAGTCTCGGTAAGCCGGAGCATCTTTGCCCTGGTGAACGATTTAGATCGCGCCTACTTCGGGCGTGGCGGCCAGGAGACGGATCAGATTGGCTTCCTTGATGAGAAGACCCGCGCGGTTTTTGGCCGTGGCTATGCCGCGGAACCCGATGTATTGATCGAGCAATTGTCGAAAGACGAGGCAATCGCCGAGGCCGATACTCTCCTACTCACAATTCCGAACCAGTTAGGTGTTGCATACAACTGCACATTATGGAAGCGATCCTCACGACGGTTGCTCCCGCGCTCGGCTGGCGTTGAATGGACCAAAGAGGGTGAACTAGCCTCCAAAAGGCGCACCCAGCCTTCGAGGCCGTGAGCCATAAAGCTGATGTGAGTCCGATCTTTGCGCTAGGAGGGAAGGTTCAGGCGTTGAGATACCCCTTAGGGACAAGGGTAATTTCATTGCTGAATCTCCCCTGCTCTATCTCCCGATCGCTGCAATGTAATGACGACTGCCTCTCCCCTGCTCGCAGCCCAGTCATGTCCCTCTGACATGCTGTTGCCTTCGCCCTCTGATTCTTTCAAGAACAGAGGAGCAGACATGTTCCTCATGACCGGCCCATCACCCGCAACGGAAGCGCCGGTCAGGGCCGCCTCAGCACCGCGCAGCGGTCGGAGCGCAGGGTACTCCCGCCACTATCGCCCGCACTGTGTTTTCAACACGTTTACGTACAGTAACCGCAGATTTGTCCGCCCAAGCTTACCGAAGTCGCCAAATACCTACACGCTGTGGGTCGAGCCGTGGGGACGAGAAAGCCGCATTCAGACGTGCACGCTGTGCTCACGGGTCGCTTTCTTGACAGCGCGCTTTGCAACGGAGGCTTTCTTCTTCTTCGCGACAGCTGCAGCTTTATACGCGACAGCGACCTTGCGGGTCGGATGAAGCGCGGAGAGCACCGCCTCGGGATTTTTCGAAATGACTGTCAGAAACGCCCGTGCGGAAGCTTCCGGCGTGCGTCGGCCGCCTTCCCAATGCTTCACTGCATCGAGGCTGAATCCGAACATGTCCGAAAACTTGGACTGCGTCATGTGAAGCCGCCCACGGATGGCCTTGACGTCGACATCCGTAGGCACGCTCACTTTGTAGCCTTCCGTTTCTCCAGAGAGAAACGCATCCACTTCCTTGAGTCCATTCTTGAGGTCTTGAAAAACTGATGTCATAACTTACCTGCTGTACTTGGTGAATATTGCATCGGCGAGTTTGGCAAGTTCATTGCGTTCTTGCTTCGTCAGATTGTCCTTTTTATTCTTGGCATAAGCAGCGATGAGGAAGATTGGGAACTTCTCGTTGCGCAGGATGTAGATCACCCGCGCCCCTCCCCGTTTACCCATACCGCTGCGGCCAACCCGAACCTTCCTGAAGCCGCCCGTACCCTTCATTACTTCACCGCACTCAGGGTCCGCTGCAATCATCGCCACGATATCCTCACGCTCGGCCTCGCTGAAAATGCCAGCGGATTTGAGGTATGAGGGGGTTTCGACCACGACGTGCATTCTTTACTTGTACTCCAATGGACACCTTTGGTCAAGAACAAAAGGTGTCCATTGGCACCCTTTTACGCCCCGCAGCGGGTGGCAAATCAACACATTGAGGAGCCGGCCGACACGCTGCCTAGCGTTGTGTCTGCAGCAGCACTGAATTGCGATGGTAGTCGAGGAACGCGCGTTGTCCCTGGCTAAAAACACCGACATTCACAGACTGCCGCGTCTCGATTCCCATCTTGCGGAGTGAGTCCTCATGTGCAACCGGCGAGATTATCAGCCGGCCGTTGTCCTCGAAGCTGATGAAGCCACGGTCGAAGAGATGATCGATCGAAGGCGTGAGCAATAGTCCGTTCTCTCCGTTGAGCCGCTCTTCATTGCTTGAATCACGCCAGGGCTTACAGTGGCTTGCCCGCAAATGTTCAGGCTTGTCCACTCTTGTTATCCTGCATGCGTTTTCAAGCCGCATCACACGCTCTTTGAAAAGCCCCTGCCCGCGCCGGGCGATGACGAGTGCCTGGCGTTCTGTATCTGGGATATCGGGAGATTCTTCAATAATCTGTTCGACGTGATGCTCCCATATCTCCATGTCGGCGCTTTCAGCCGCTGGTCGGACAATCTGCGGTTGCTGCAGCGCGCCAGCAAGTTCCTGAGCCTGACGCCCGATGAGACCCAAAAGCGCCCGTGCGAACTCAACCGATAGCTCCGTCAGATAGATACCTTGATTACCGTTCCCGGAGGCCTGCAGAGGCGAATACTTGCTAGGCAACACGGCGCTCAGCACAGCCATGTGATCCTTGGGGCGGATCTTGTTGCCCATCTCGATAAAGTTCACTCGAACTTTCCAGCCGACGCGTTCCCAATTCATGCCGGCATTCCCGAATTCTTCGGGTCTCGGGCATTCGTAGCAATGGGACGCGGCGATGCCGATGCCGTAGATCAGCGTGTCAAAGAAGGAAAAGACGAGATCCCCTGGCGCTACCTCCCGCATGGACTCATAGAAAGGATTGCGCCTGTCGCCCTGGGAGCGTCTAGGAGACCAGAGATACCCGCCCTGAATCTCTTGCCGGTGCGTCTGGTTCTGATTGACCCACCAGTAGCGCATTCGGACGACGGCTCCTTTCAAGCCTTGCGGTGTCTGAAATCTTATCGCACCGCCCGCAAACGCGAGCGTGTGCTAGCTCCTGCTGTCACGGGGCTGTGTGTAGTCTCAACAGTCTCATGGGTTAGGGTTGCGTTGATGTCGAGCCTTACAGAATCCAACGAAAAGCTCTGCCTGGAAAACCAAGCTCAGGCAGGCATGGATTGCAGTATCCGACCTGAAAAGAGGCGAAGAGACGAAAGAGTTCGCGCGCAGGCTGCGCAAAGGGGCAGGGGCCGACCCGTCCGCCTCCGGCCCAACCCGTGTCGCCGGCACCGTGAATTACAAGCGAAAATACAAGCCCGACTCTCCGACCGTGACGATCGTCGATGCCGTACCCGGCCCTATCGTCACGCCGGCCGAGCTGGAGCGATTCAATCTGCTTGCATCGCGCGAGCCCCGCCGTGATTCGGCTTCCTTCCCGCAAACCTGCTCGTTCCGAGAGTGAGCGGACCTGGCCCGACCTTGTACGGGCAGTGCGCTCCGTTAGAATGTTGTGGCCTACTCTAGCCCTATTTGACCGACTCCGTATTTGGTTCATGCGGGGCTTTATGACAGTGTGCAGTGATGTTCTAGACGTTCGATAAAAGGAGACGTGACAATGGCATATACCGCAGAGATCAGCCGTAGCAACCCCACCTGTTTCATCTTTCTGCTGGACCAGTCGGGATCAATGTCCGAGGGATTCGGAGAAGGCGGGATTCGCAAGGCTGACTTCGTTGCGGACGTCGTGAACCGCACGCTCCATGATCTCGTCATTCGCTGCACACGCATGGAAGAGATTCGCAGCTACTATCACATTTCAATCATCGGGTACGGCGCATCCGTCGGACCCGCCTTCAGCGGTTCGCTCAGCGGACGCTCACATGTGCCGGTCGGAGAGGTAGCCGATCTGCCCGCCAGGCTGGAAAACCGCACCAAGAAGGTCTCGGATGGCGCAGGCGGGCTTGTCGAGCAGCAGGTTAGATTCCCGGTATGGATGGACCCGACATCGAACGGAGGCACCCCAATGTGCGACGCGTTCGGCCAGGTTCGATCTTTGCTGGAGCAATGGTTACCGGAACACCGCAACAGTTTCCCTCCGACCGTCCTTCACCTCACCGACGGGGAATCGACGGACGGCGATCCTTCGGGAGTTGCTCAACAAATCATGTCCATGAGCACGATCGATGGGCCGGTGTTGCTGTTCAACTGCCATGTGTCATCGCGCCACAGCATGAAGATCGAATATCCGGGGGACGAATCGAGGCTCCCCGACGATTTTGCGAAGACACTTTTCAAAATATCGTCGCCCCTGCCGGAAGCATTTCGTCAGGCCGCTTCTAACATGGGCCTGAGCACCGCAGAAGGAGCCCGAGGGTTCGTCTTTAATGGTGATCCGGTCTCCGTCGCCCAGTTCTTCGAAATCGGGACCCGCCCAGCGAATCTTCGATGAACGGCAGTGATTGGCATTTCTCCGTCGCGCAATTCTTGCTGCCGAAGGAGGGCTTAGTTCTCTCGGAATGCGAGGACGCGATAGCCCTGTCCCTGCGGCAAGGGCGTTTCTGCGTCTCGGACGGCGCAACGGAAGCGTATGATTCACGCCGCTGGGCGAGGCTGCTGAGCCGGTGCTGGGCAGTGAGCGGTCACCTTCTGACGAAGGAAGAATTCGAGCCCTGGCTGTCGATCATGGGCGAACGCCTGCAGCGACGCTGGAGCCGAAAGACATTGCCCTGGTACGCCGAGGAAAAGGCGAGGGGCGGGGCCTTTGCGGCTTTCGTAGGGGTCGCCTTCATAGAGTCGGACGATCGCCTCATCTGGCAAGCCGTGGCTTTGGGAGACAGTTGCCTCGTGCAGGTTCGCGGTGGAGCCATCGTCCAGGCGCTGCCGATCAGCGAGCCCGAGGCCTTCGGCTACCATCCGACGCTCATTCCTTCGAATGTTCAACGGCAGCAAGGCATTAGAGAACAATTCACGGTCGCCATGGGGAGTGCCGCCCATCAAGACAGTTTTTGGCTGCTCACCGACGCCATCGCGGCCTGGTATTTGCGCATGGCTGCGCAAGACCCTTCGCGAATCGATGAGCTGGCGCAGCTGCTCGACTCCCACGACACGTCCGGATTTGAGCGTTTCGTCGAGCGCGAACGGGCCGAGAAGTCGCTTCGCAATGATGATGTAGCCGTGCTTCGAATCACGATTGACGAGCCGCAGATTCTCATCGCGGCCGTATGACAACAATCCTATGCCTACCGGTCCTTGGCCCAGCTCGCGAGATTATGTTGAAGCAGTCCAGAATCCCGCATTGGCGTTCCAAGATCCTGACCTGAAAACAGCGACTCCGGCGCTTGACCGGCTCGGAATGCCTTTCGTCACGTCTGGGCAATTCGCCTATGTCTTCAAGCTGAATACCGCCAACGGCAAGGCCCAGGCGGTGCGCTGTTTTCGCGGCAGTGTTGGCGACCGCGAGGATCGTTATCAACGAATCGATGACCATCTCGATAAGGTGTCCGCTCCCTGCTTCGTGAGCTTCGAGTACGACCCTCAAGGGATCATGGCCGTAGGACGACGCTATCCCATTCAGGTAATGGAATGGATCGGCGGATTTCCGCTCGACGTCTATCTTCCCAATGTCCTTGGGAGGAAGGACATGCTGAAATTCCTGGCCGACCAGTGGCTTAAGGCGCTTGCGACATTGCGCGACGGCAGCATGGCCCATGGCGACCTCCAGCATGGCAACGTCATCGTGGACGAAAGCAATTCGTTACGCCTCGTAGACCTCGATGGCATGTACGTGCCCTCCATGGCCGGTTGGAAATCATCGGAACTCGGCCATCGTCATTATCAACACCCGAAGCGAACACCTGACCATTTCGATGCAAGGCTCGATAATTTCTCGGGGCTCGTCATCTATCTCTCGCTGATTGCGCTCGCGGGGCAGCCGGATCTTTGGAAGGAGTTCCACGACGAGAACCTCATCTTCGTTAAAGCGGATTTTGAAAACCCTCGATCATCCAAACTCTTTAACAAAATCAAGGCAATGGGCGGGGAGTGCCGGACCCTAGCCGAGGCGCTCGAAAAAGTCTGTTCTGAAGATCCTCTGCGCTGCCCGTCAGTCCTGGAGCTTGTCAGTGCTGCGCCATCGAAACTTCCTACATGGATGGTGAATTCGCCGGCGGTCACCGTTCAGCAGGCCACGCGTGAAGTAAAGCCTGGGCAGGCACCGCCCCCGCCCGTTTCGAGCATCCCGCTTCCCAACAGCACCACATCGCCTAGCCAGCCTTGGTACATGTCGACGCCAGCCAGTGTTACCGTTCCTTCGCCGGTGCCTGTCACGCAGACAGCGGCGGCCGCCCGAATCGCTCCGCGTGATGTGGCACGGCACAGCGTGACCTACGCCTTCTTGGGAGTTTTTCTCATTTGGCTATGGATTCCTTTGCTTCGCATTCCGTTCGTCGGGCTCGGCGCTACGGCTCAAGGCGCTACCTGGCTTGCCGTGTTCACCTATCTCGCGGCATGCGTCTTTCTTGCATATCGACGGACGGCGAACGAAGCGAAACTCGCCGTCATCCCGATGCGGACTACCAACTGGACGCCGGCATCGCCAGTCGTCGCTCCAGCTTCTCGGCCCGCTTCTACTTACGGCTCATATTCCGCACCGGCAAAGAGAGCAAGCAGCGGCGGTTCTACGGCCCCCAGGGCGCTTGTCGGAAGCAAGATAAGGATGATATATCACAAGCCCTCCTGCACATGGGCAGGCAAGATCTCGTATCGCAACCGAGTCAATTTCAGCTCCGAGGCGGATGCCAGGGGACGCGGCTATAGGCCGTGCGGTGTCTGCTCGCCATGAAGCGCACTAGCGGAATAGTTTGCCCATCAAACGCGCCGACCATCTTCCGGCGAGACGCCGAAATATCCGCTGCAGAATGCGCCCTTTCAAGACGGCATCGATATCGCCGAGGGAACGGGCGGAGGCATACAGAATGCTGCGGAGCTTGCTTATCGTCATGTGCCGGCTCTACCGAACTGGATTGCGCTAATTAAGAGATAGAAATGTCTGCCTTATTTACCAAAGCGGCCAAGGTAAAAACCACAACGAAATTGTGGGTTATCGGCATTGCGCTGCTGATTATGGTAAATGTTCCCTTTACCGACAACCACTCTCAATCGGCTCCCGTGCCGGCAAGTCAGCCCCATCCGACAAGCACTTCGCCCCCGATCGCGCCTCCGACTGAGGCACCCAAGCCGCGCTCCCTGAAAACCACGGAGAATCCGCAACATCACACCATCGAATCCTCCTCATCTTCATCCGTTGCAGGCTACTATACGGGCACCGTTCATAACCAAACCGCAGGACTATCGGCCGACTTCACGATTCAGCTCCAGGACGCCGGCGGAACGCTTTCAGGCGTCATGACCGTGAAGCCACCGCTCTACGGCAGCGGAGCGCTGAAGGGCAAGAGGGACGGCCAGAACCTCAGCTTTGCCGTCAGGAGCGATATCGGCACCATCTCGTTTACTGGCGTCGATAAGGGCGAGCAGATAGCCGGAACCTATACGGTTCAGCATCCCTCCGGTGGTCTGGAGGTGGGCTCGTTCAAGCTCGCGAAAGGGAGTGCGACGAATCGTCCTGGCCAGGCGGAGACGGCAGCTGGCGCAGATACGCCAGTTCAGCCTAGCAATGTAATCCCGCCTGAAAGAGTCCCGGTCCCGGCCGAATCTCCGGCAACGATTACCCAACCTGTTCCGCACTCCGATTCGAAGAATTACGCGAGCTGCATGGGCGGGATTTCGTACAGCTGCAACAAGGCGCTGCTTACGGTGGACGAGGCCGCGAATGTCCATGCGAGTGATCTGCGGCGGAATTATGCGAGTTGCATGAACGGACTTTCCTATTCCTGCAACAAGGGCCTGCTCACGCCGGACGAAACCGCAAAGGTGAATGCCAGCGATCTTCGAAGGAACTATGCGAGCTGCATGAACGGGCTATCGTATGCCTGCAACAAAGGCCTACTCACGCCTGAAGAGAGAACCTCCGTCGAGGCAAGTGATCTGCGGCGAAACTACGCTTCCTGTCTGAACGGTTTGTCTTATGCATGCAACAAGAATCTCCTTACGCCGGATGAGCTTTCCAAGGTGCAAGCCAATGATCTGCGACGAAACTATTCGGCCTGTATGAACAATCTCTCCTATGCCTGTAATCGAAGCCTTCTGACGAGCGATCAGTTGTTGGAAGTCCAGGCGAGAGATCGAAGCCGGCAGAAGTGAGCCCAAGTCATGGTTATGTTTACTTTTCCTTGAGATTGAATCTCAGGTTCCAACAGCCGCACCGAAGATCTGTCGGATTCATGCGGGGAGAGAGCGACATCCATGAATCGCATTGCGGTTTATCGCACCTGAATTGCTCTAACACATGTCGGAAAGCCAGCACCACCGGCTTAAAATCGTTGTTATTCCGCGCTTTCAATTGGGCGCGTTCAGGCCGAGTCACTCATCTAGGGCGAGCGCAACGTTCCTGTAGCCACAATAACCTGGAGGGCAAGGGTAATTTCATTGCTGAAGCCCCTCTGCTCTATCTTCCAATTTGCAATCGCTTTTGACACTTTTGATTCGGATGCGAGCCCAGCGGTTCTATCCTCTACTCCGCTTTTGATCATTTCTTTCCACCTCCGCAGCCCGCGTTCTGTGCGGTTAATGATCGGATAGCCCTCGTCCCTAAGTTGCCCCACGCGCTGGCGTACTCGTTCGCTGACTTCTGGCAGCTTTCTGGCTGTCTCCTCGATGTTCCAGCCCAATCGATCGCCGTCATGCACCAGGTAAAGTCCGCCACGCTCCGGTCAGGGCCGGTTCGCGGCGCGTCGGCGCTGTTGGGCCGGGAGAACCAAGATAGCGAATATTAGGCGAAAATATCCCGTTTCCCTCAGCCATTACGGTTTAGGATTGAACAAAGCTTGCCGTGTGCAGCACCGTGCTGTAAGGTGATGCACGAAGGGGAGGCGTGGCATGTCACCGAATAAAGAATCGCCTGGAAAATCCCCAACGCCTCGCGTTTCCGTTTCCTTGCCTCCCGACGTGCACTCTACGTTGGAGCAAATCGCCCAGGAGAAGAAGGTTTCCGTCGCTTGGGTAGTTCGCGAAGCAGTGGACAAATACCTTGCGGACAAATGGCCGCTATTCGCCGCAACAAAGCAGCATGAGGAACATCATGGCAGGTAGTCAAAATGCAAGTCCAAGAAATCGCCCGTTTGTTTCTGGCCCGCTTGGCGTAGTTTCACCAAAATCAAAAGCCACCGCGTCCCCCAAAGTGGTCCCCATCCAGCCGGCACGACCGCCTAAGCTTACCAAGGCCAACGCGGCCATGCACCCGGTCGTCATATCTGAAGAAATATTCTGTTCTTCGAAGCTGCAAAAGTCTGCTTTCTATGCCGACGAAAACATCCTGATCTTCAATATGGAGATCCGAGATGCGCTTCGCCTGCTTGCTACACATAAAATGCTGGTCAATTGCATCGTGACGTCCCCGCCTTTTTACGGACAGCGCGACTACCAGGTCGAAGGACAAATAGGCCTCGAAGATAATCCCAAAGAGTTTATCCAAAATCTCGTCACTTCCCTTGATCTGTGCAAGCCTATCCTCGCCGACAACGGCAGCATGTGGGTCAATCTTGGTGATACCTACTGGAGTGGCAAGGGCGAACATAAAAGTGGCGAGACCAAACAGAGCGCTCGGCGCTTCGGTCTTCGACCTCAGGATAAGAAGGGCGACGGAAAGCTTTGTGTTCCCAAGCAATTGCTTCTTATTCCGCATCGATTTGCGATTGCGATGCAGGATGAAGGCTGGGTCGTGCGCAACGATAATGTGTGGGTCAAGCCTAATCCTATCCCCGACCAGGTACGTGATCGCTGCTCCATGTCGCATGAGTACATGTTTCACTTCGTCAAGGAACGCTGGTATTACTTCGATAAAAATCTGGTCGGCCGTCCGACGGAATCCGGATCGGTCTTACCGCCGCTTGACACTTGGGAGATTGCCCCGGTGCGTGGCGGCAGCAATGGCAATGGCGATACGCACAGGGCACGGTTCTCGGAAGAATTGGTGAAAATTCCCATTTCCACTACAACGCCCAATCGCGGTGTTGTACTTGATCCATTCGCCGGCAGTGGCACTAGCCTGGCATTCGCTCGCAAGCATGGCTATCGCTGCGTCGGAATTGATATTAAACGTGAGTTCTGTGAGCAGATGGTTAGCCGCGTCCGCGAAGCGCAAGACCCGGAAGTTGAGGACTAAGCAGTTATGCCGATCTATCTCAGTGCGCAGCGCATCGCTCAGGCCATAGGGAGTGTTTCAGGCTCGCGGGCAAAAGCTGCGCTTTTTGATTTCCTCGTCGTTAAGCGCACGTTTGCTATCAGGGGTGCAGCGGCGGTTGCGATCACCGAGACAGAGCCCACTTTCATTGAAGCCCTCGATGAATTGGGTGCGTGTGGCGAATACAACGGACAGCCCGTCAAGCCGGATACGGCATTCTATCTAAATCCGTTTGTAACGCGGGAAAGGGCACGGCAGGGCTATCGGCAAAAGCGCTACCGCTCCAATGGCACGAACACTACCATTGGCGGCACACATTGGCGGCCTGTCATTGCGCTCAGTACTGATGATCCTCGCAGGGCCAGTCTCGCACCCGACTACTTGCAACACGTCGAATCGTTATTGCTGAAGGCCGGTAAAGCTGAGGACAAACCCAATCTGGTGGAAGTGGCTGTCTGGTATTTCCGCGGGCAGGACATCGAACCCGTTGTCGGAACAACTCCGACGCCGGCCCAAAAGTTAGAGGCCGTGACTCGGGAGTTTCGCACACGTGTTGGATTGACTGATGACGAGGTAGCCGCGCTTTTCACCCAGAGAGTAAACCCACAGACACCCGAAGACGCATTTACGGATGCACCTGCAAATCCGCTTCAGTATCTTCCCGGCGAGCCGGAACCCGAGCCCATCGTTGCCGTCGAGGATGTCGGCAGCTGCTCGCTGGATCTGGTCATAGCGCTGGCCGCGAAGAATTTTGTCATCCTCACTGGTCCCTCCGGCACAGGAAAATCCCGCTCTGCATTGCGTCTTGCGGAGAGTGTCCAACACGCCTTTGCCGAAAAAGTGAACGGCGCGACGTTTGAACTGGTAACGGTGGGTCCGGACTGGACCTCTCCGAAACGGCTTCTTGGGTACCGCACCCCTTTTGGAAGGCTGCGCCAGCTTGAGGATGGATCAGAGACGAATGAGAGCTATGAGATAACCAGCGTCGTTCGCCTGCTGCTCAGGGCAAGCCATCCCGATGTCGCCGAGGTTCCGCATTTCCTGATCTTCGATGAAATGAACCTGTCACATGTCGAGCGTTACTTCGCACCGTTCCTGTCCCTTATGGAAGCTGCGAATGTACTCGATGAAAGGGCAGGGGTGGCGCTCATCGACGAACAGGATCTGGCGATCATTGCCGAGCTGCTCAAAAACGAGGACAGCGAATCGGCCGAAGCCAGGGCGGCGCAGGCCCTGATCGCGGATGGCCGAAGCTTCACCATTCCGTCCAATGTGTTTTTTGTGGGCACGGTCAATGTGGATGAGACCACTTATATGTTCTCGCCTAAAGTGCTCGACCGCGCTCATGTCATTGAGCTGGAATCGCAAAAGCCCAGCACCTATCTTCTTGGCGAAGCTGCAAAGGCTGGTGAAGAAATTACCGTTCAGCAGGCCCTCGAACTTCTTCAGGAAAGCATCGAGGATCGCGAAGAGCAACGCAACGAATTCGCCAATCCGGCACAGATATTGGATCGTGCGAAGGAACTGGGTTTTACCGACGAGGAAATCGAACGCATCAAGCGGACGACCGCACGCGCGTTGGATGGATGCTATGAATTACTCCTGCCGGTGGGCTTCCCGTTTGGCTATCGCATCCCCAAGGAAGTCTTCGGCTATCTTCGCGTCTGGATTGCCGCAGCCATTCTTCGCGGAACACCAAAGGAGTCAATTCTCGAACACTGGCCTGACGCGCTCGATCGTGCCATCCTGCAGAAAGTGTTGCCGAAGATCCATGGCAACAAACGCACGCTTGGCGACAGCCTACGCGCCACCGCCGCATTCCTTGCAGGCAGTCATGGCGGGTCAGCGGACCCGGCGCGATACACGCTAGGTATCAATACCGTTCTGTCGATCGCCGAAGCGGATGCGCTGACGCTCGGTGTCGAGCACCCGATGCCGCAGGCGACGCGAAAGCTGCGCGCTATGCACGACCGCCTGGTCGCAACCGGTTACGTTTCCTTTGTGAGCTAACGCCGTGCCGATCCCTCTGCATCGGGTTCGGTTTGCCTGGGGCCCTTCGTCCCAAATAGATATCGAGTGGACAAAAGGCGGCGGTGAACAACTGCAGGGCTTTGTTCCTACGCCTCTCCTTACTTTCTGCGAACGGGAAATCGCTCCTGACGACTATGCGCAACGCGGGATACCCGCCATTTGCTGGCGCGACGACAGTCCGGTCCTGTTTGAGCCCCTACAACTTCGCGAGAACACCGATTATTTCATTGACATCACGCTGCCATTATCCAAGGCCGAGGCGGAGCGGCATGCCCGTCTCACGCCAGCATGGCCGTTTTCCGAACGACTCCGCGGCGTATTCGCGCCCGACCCGCCACGGCGGTGGAGAGAGCCTGATCCGGAGAGTGTCGTCATCTCCGGGCAGCTTCGACTCCGCAATCATGCCGGCATCATTGACCTGACTCTCGCAAATGGAGCGGAACTGAGGGCGGAGGTCATATGCCGCAAAATCGGCTATCTCACCGAGTTCCAGGCGCTGCTAAGCGAAGTGGCTGAATTCCTGGCTGAATTGCTTTTGCAGTATGACAGCCCTGTGAGTTCCGCCTTCGATCTGACCGACGCCCGAAGTGCCAACATGGCGGCCATGTTGTTTCAAATTCGGTATGTGATGACCGAGACTAACCTGCCGCTTGCGGTTGAAGAGGTTCTGAGCCAGGTGCAGGCCAGACTAGTCACCGAGACCCGCATGTGCCCGATCGCGGAGGTGGAAGTACCCGACGTGGAGGTTCTCGCAGACACTTTCGACGCGTCTCTCTTTGACGGTGGAGGCCCTCTATCGGGATTGTTCCGCGGCTACACGCCGCGTGAGTTGCCAGTGGTCGAGATGACCGAAATCACTGATACGCCCGAGAACCGTTACGTGAAGTATTTCCTCGAAGAGTGCACTTTGCTGTCACAATGGCTGGCCACTCGTCTTGCGAGCCAAGGCAAAGCTGCCGCCGCGCGAGAGGCGGAGAGTTGGATTTTGAAGCTGCAGGAAATGCTCGCGCACGATACTTGGCGCACCGTCGGCATCATGCGGCAGTTCCCTTCAAACTCCCAGGTGCTTCTGAGACGCCGCGGCTATCGAGAACTTTTACGCTTTGATCTCGCGCTTCGGCTCAGTCTGACCCTGCCTTGGAGCCAGGGAGAAAAACTCGCCGAAGGGCTGACAGGGGATATTCGTCCCGTCAGCGAGCTTTACGAATACTGGTGCTTCTTCTTGCTGCGCCGGTCACTCGCGGAACTCTGCCAAGGCGAGCTTCCGGGCAATGGTTCTTTCCTTTCCTTCACGAATGAGGGGCTACAGGTCCGACTCGCAAAGGGGAGGCGCAGCCGGACGACCTTCCTCTATCATCAGGACAGCGAGAAGACGATCAAGGTTACGCTCTTCTATAACAGGCGGTTTCGGCGTCCTTCGCGCAACTTGCTCACCTGGGAAGGCAGTTACACGGCGTCCTTCGATCCCGACTACAGTATTGCCATCACCATCACCCAAGGTACGACCCTGCAGAAACACTGGCTGCATTTCGATGCCAAATACCGATTGGAACCGGCTGAACTTGAGCAGATACTCCACGACGGGGACGACGCGATGACCGCCGATGCAGATGATGATGAGACGGGATATGAACAGGAGATTTCGCGTCTGCATCGTCGCGAGGATCTTTTCAAAATGCATACCTACCGTGACGGCATCCTCAGCACCCGTGGCGCCTACATTCTGTTTCCCGGCGACGGTAATGGCATGCGCATGCACGGGAAGACACAGAATTTCTTTATTCGCCATCCCTCGGCTTTCCGTGGCCCTGCAGCACATACCTTTCCCAGCGTCGGTGCGTTTGATCTCTGTCCAGGACGTGACGAGACACAGACGCCGGTCTTGAAGGCATTCTTGGCGAACGTATTGGAATCTCTCGCGACTGGCACTCCTTACCAGGAAGAGGAGGGCCTGTTCTGAAAGCTGGTAATCGAAAACTTACCCTTCATTACTGAGCCGATGTTTTGCCCACTTTCGGGATGTCGCTAATTCTGCATATCGGCACAGCGCATTCGCGAGCTGCATCTGACGCGGGCTGCGGCATTCAGGTTCCAGAAGAATCGGGCTTCCGACAATAAGTACGGTAGCCTGAGCGCGGGATGTGGCTACGTTCAGACGATTCAGACTGTATAGGAACTCCATTCCGCGCGGCGCGTCTTCTGGCGATGAAGTTGTGAGCGAATAAATCACGATAGGCGCCTGTTGTCCCTGAAATTTGTCCACCGTTCCGATCCTCGCGCCCGGTATTCGCGTCATGAGATCGAAAACCTGCGCATTGTAGGGAGCGACAATTAGTATGTCTTCCAGTCGTAATGCGCGGGTTTGTTCCTTGTCATTCGTCCAGCACACTCCGGGTTTGAGCAACTCCTCGACGAGAGCGGCTACGCATTCCACTTCCTCGACGGCGGAGTTTTGATTACCCTCGTGGATCACAGGTAAGAACCAAAGATTGGAACTGCCGAGCCATGGATGGCCGGAAACAATTTGTCGCTCTAGCCCTTCACGCGAACTCAGGCGCCCTTCATAAAATACTTCGGACGTGAACTCGCATATCGCCGGATGCAGTCGCCATGTTCGTTCTAGGAACAAGCCTTTATTTTTCGGAATGGTTTTGGCCCCGTTGAGTAGATGTTCCAACGCTGACACTTCTGCCCCATCCGGATGACTGCCCTTCTGAGGTTGGTCAAGCTGTTGGGGATCGCCAAGCAACACCAGGTTCTTAGCGGCTTGTGCTATCGCCAAAACATTTGCCAGCGACATCTGACCGGCCTCGTCAACGAAAAGGACGTCCACTGCCTCGAAATAGTCCTCCCGCGCCCATAACCAAGCTGTACCCGCAGCCACCTGAGTACCACCGCGGAGCGCCGCAAGAGCCTCCGCGTTATCAGTTGTGAGTGTGATGCCGGATTCATCCCCCTCCTGCAATTCGCTCACCTTCTGAATACATTTCAGGTCCGCTAATCCGCATTCGTGGGCCGCTGCGAGCACCTCGTCTAGGAGATTGCTGATAACCTTGTGGCTCACCGCAGTGATGCCGACCTTCTTACCTTGCCTTATCAGCTCACAAATCATGCGCGCGCCGGCAAACGTTTTTCCGGCACCAGGCGGTCCTTGAATCGCCAGCACAGATTCGCTCAGCGAGCACGCAATGCGCGTGGCTGCCTCAACTGTCGATTCGTCGGCCTGCAGGAGCGATGAACTGGCGCCATCGAGCCGGGGCGCTCGGCGCAGTAGCAAGTCCCGTGCCGCCCGATAGGGTCCTGCGGAGTCTACGCCGTTGAATTCGACCCAAGAACTGAGCCGGTAAAGTGCATCAGCCAACACATCGGTTTTCGGGCCGGTCTTGTCCACGAACACTGCACTTGGATGTATGTCCGCAGTCTTCCTCGTTTTTTTAATATCGACTGTGCGCGCGATGACGTCGATGGCGATGACTTCACCAATCTTTTCATCACGCTGGCAGACCGTATCGCCCGCCCTCACATCTGTCTCTTGCTTGTCGAAAGAATAGCGATCCTTGGGAATCTTGCGCACCACTTCGAGGGTCGAATCGAACCTCAGCCCCGCAATCGCCGACCGCTCATCGAGAAGGTCCTCATCGATCAAGTCCTTCATCCGGAAATACTCCCACCAGTCGGCTTTGGCTTCACGCCGGTGCCAGTCCAGCAGATTGGCAAGCAGCCAGATGGCCGCCTGCTCATCGCTGCGCGATTCCAATTCGGTCGGAACATTACGGGTTAAGGCCTCGAAAAGCATAGCTGTTCGTTGCTGGCGGTCAGTTACCGCCTCTGCCGGATCGCCGTCTGAAGGAGCCGGACGCGTCAAGCGATGTCCCGCACTTTCTAAATTAAGCCGCTCGCGTTCCAGCCAGTCCCGCAAGGAACGAGTGGAAAAGCAGTCATCGCCGTTGTAAAGAACGATTGCCTGTTTGACGGCGTCACTAACCTCGCATGCGCACTCTGCCTCAAGGGCATGTTGCATCGTCCGCATCGCCTGACCGGCTTCACTGAGAGGAATTCTCCGGGTGAAGCCGTGAAATGCTTCGAGTGCCTTGAGGGAATACTGCTCGACGCTAGCCCGCACGGACCTCTTGATCAAGGTGTGCAGATCGACGAACAGTTTTGCACGCAGCATCCGGTCGATTTCGTCCTCACGAACGCCATACCTACCCATCAGCCTCTTCAGTGCGGATGGCTCATATGGCGCGAAGTGGTAGATGTGCATTGCCGGGTACTGAGCCCACCTCGCCATTACCAAATCCACAAACCATGTGAATGCATCCTTTTCCTCGTTTGCTGTGAGCGCCCAACGGCATTCATAAGCGGGCTGTTCCGCGTTCGCCGAGACCACGCCGAACAGGTATTCTCTCCCGTTCAGGCCGACGAACGGGTCTCCTTCAAGATCGAAGAAGATATCTCCCGGCGACGGCTCTGGCAGGAGATTGAGACCGTGTTCATCGGTTACCTCGAGGGCTTCGTGCAAGTGACGTCGTGACTCACGAGCGGCAACCTGGACGCGTGCCTGCTCGCGGACGCGTACATAGCTCTCACGGGAACCGTGATCAGGACGGTGCGGAATCGGAACCGGAAATTCCGCGAGCGCCGCCATCGTAGTCGTCTCCCATATTCCCAACTGCTTGCGCTGCAACCTGCTGATGCCGGCAACGAGAGACAGATGGTCATCGTCTCGGCGTTCCGTGTCGCATTCCTGCTGCCATCGGCATACCTCACAGTGTGGGTTCGGTTCGGGGTAGGTTTTGCAGTCGTCGCCTGCAGCGTTGATGGAGGCGTGAAGCCGGGATTTAACGTGCCGATAATAGGCCGCATAATCAAGGACCCGATATCTTTCGGGCACAAATGCTTCCCCGGGTGGAACTACATACATAAATTCAGGCAGAACACCCTGTGCGGCTTCGATCAGATGGGAATAGAGAGATAGCTGGAGAATTGTCGCTGCTTTTGTTTCATGGGCCAGCTTGCAGTCGTAGGGCTCATAGGACCAAGCACCCAACGCACTCGGAAATGCCACCTTCCGCAGGACGTCCGCCCTTCCAAACCAATCGCCTTCACTGAAGCCTGCTTGAACGATGATGTCTGTGCCCTCTTGCATTGCAACGAGCGTGTCAGCGACGACTTGCTCATCGTTGCCAGAGTTCCTGAAGCTGGCGACGGCCAACCCGCTCGCCTTCAAATGCTCAACGTAAGCATTTTCATGAGCGATGCCGCGTTCCTGCAGGATTCGTGCGTCGGGAGAACTCCATGCAGGGGAGGGGCGTCTACCATTCGCCACATCCAGGTCCAGAACCGTCAGATGCCTACACGAGAGATGATTGCTCAAATCACTCGCAGACAGGCGAATACTTACCGGATTTTTTTTCATGACAAAGGCTCTCTATGGTTGCATACATTGTAAGAGTCCGATCGAGTATGTCAGTACAAAAGATTGGTCCGCGCTGTGCAACTCGCTCCGTAGGTGCGGGTGCCCGGTAACACTTAACGGGTGCCACGTTCCATCGCTTCGATGTCTATCGGTGAGCACTCACGGTGATCCCACGCAATCCATCGCCGACGCGCCCTCTGGGTGTATGATTGCCCCTTGCGCAAAACGTGGACCGTGTATAGGTTCTGAATGCTTCAACCACTGATTGTTTAGCAGTTTGGCTGCCTGGAGGAGCCTGTGCGTCTATCTCGATTGACGATAGTCAATTTCAGGAATTTCAAGAAACTAGATGTTGCGCTGGGACCCGATCTCGTAATCGTCGGCGAGAACGGCATCGGCAAATCAAACCTCATTTACGCGCTCAGGCTATTGATCGATCCGACGCTGCCAGATTCTTCCCGGCAGCTTAAAGATGAAGATTTCTGGGACGGGCTGCCCCGGCCGCTCAAGTCGGCGGACAGAATTACGATCACCGTCGATCTTGTCGATTTCGATGAGGATGCGGACCAGCTTGCAATATTGAGCGATCACCTCGTGAGTTCAGATCCGGTCACCGCACGCCTGACCTATGTTTTCCAAAAGGCGGAAAAGGTTAAGGGAGATCCGAAGAAAGAGTCAGATTACGAATTCGTGTGTTTCGGTGGCGACAGGCCGGACAACGGATTCGGGTACGACGTTAGGTCAAAAATCCCCCTCGCACTTCTTCCTGCGCTCCGCGACGCGGAAAACGATATCGCAAACTGGCGCAGGTCGCCGCTGCGTCCGCTGCTTGACCGGGCGACCGCTGGCATCGACCGCAAAGTCCTTCAGGCGGTCGCAACCGACGTCGCCGCCGCGGGCGCAAAGCTTGGTGGCATCAAGGAAATCAAACAAGCTGGGGATTCAGTAAATACGAGGCAAGAGCGCATGGTCGGCGACTATCATGCGTCGGACATCTCTTTGGGCCTTGCCCCCTCTGATCCGGATCGGTTAATCCGTGCGCTACGCGTATTCATCGACGATGGCAAACGCAGCATCTCCGACGCCAGCCTTGGCACGGCAAACCTCCTGTATCTGAGCCTGAAAGCGCTGGAATTTGAGACGCTGGCCAGCGAAGGCGACCGCGGCCATACCTTCGTCGCTATCGAAGAACCGGAAGCGCACCTTCACCCTCATTTGCAGCGGCTTGTGTTCCGGGATTTTCTGCGCGCTCGGAATGACCATGGAAGGCTGAAAAAGGAAGAAGCCGAGTCCGATCGCGCCCTGTCGGTCATCCTGACTACCCATTCCCCGCATGTTGCAAGCATCACTCCATTGCCATCGCTCGTGATGCTGCGGAAATGTGCCGACGGCAGCACCGAGGCTCACTCGACCGTCGATCTGGATCTGACGGCACAGGAAATCGCGGATCTGGAACGTTATCTGGATGTCACGAAAGGCGAAATGCTCTTCGGGAGAGCGGTCATTCTCGTGGAGGGTGATACAGAGCTGTATCTCGTGCCCACGCTCGCCAAACTGCGGGACATCGATTTCGAGCAGCTCGGAATAACAGTGTGCTCAGTCGGAGGAACCAATTTCGAGCCCTACGTTAAGCTTTTGGGCGCGGAAGGCCTGAATGTACCGTTCGCCGTGATTACGGACGGAGATCCGGATGAAGACGGTGATAGCGCCGGCGTGGACCGGCTCCGCGGCTTACTGTCTGTGATCACCGGAAATGATGATGCGGATGATGAAGACGAGGAAGAAGTCATCGCCCTTGCAAAGTCCCACGGTCTATTCATGGGAGAACATACCTTCGAAATAGACTTGTTCAAATGCGGGCGCCACAATTCGATGTGCACAACACTGGATGAACTTACACAAGTCCAGGCGGCAAAGAAACGCGCTGATGCTTGGAAAGCGGACCCCGCCACGCTCGATTCCGACCGATTCATCAAGGACATCAAGGTGATAGGCAAAGGCCGCTTCGCTCAGCGACTCGCCACACGGATAACCGGTAACAGATGCCCGGACTACATAACCGAAGCGGTGACCTACCTGACCGAGCTTCTGTCTTAACACATGAACAGCGCATATCTGAAGGCCTCCGAAGAGCTTCGAGAAAACCCCGGCCAGTGGGCTGCCTATGAATCCACCGACCATTGCGTCGTACTGGCAGGGCCGGGCAGCGGAAAAACAAAGACGCTCACGATCAAGCTTGCACGCATGCTGGCAGAGGAAGTGCGCGAACCGCGAGGTATCGCTTGCATAACCTACAGCAATGAATGCGCCCGTGAATTAAAGCGGAGGCTGCAGACGCTCGGTGTGGAAGAGAGCAACAGACGAGTCTTCATTGGCACCATACATTCCTTTTCCCTGAAGCACATCGTCACTCCGTTCGCCGATGTAGCGGGGCTGGGACTGCCAAATCCCTTGAAGGTTGCGACTACGACCGAACAAAGAAAGCTATTCGACGACGCGCTTACCAAGGTCATGGGCGAGAGCGCTCGCGCAAGTACGTTCAAAGTACCCATCGACGCCTATCGACGCACGCACCTTGACCGAAACGCGGCGGCTTGGAACGAGGAGCCGAATTATGCAGGCGTTATAAGCGAGTATGAGAAGCGCCTGCGACGGGCTGGACTCATCGACTTCGATGACATGATGCTGCTCGGCCTTAAGCTCATAGAGTCGCATGAATGGATAAGGCGGGCCATCGTCGCGAAGTTTCCGATCCTTGCCGTTGATGAATATCAGGATTTGGGAATCCCACTTCATCGGATCGTCATGAGTCTGTGCTTCGGCGCCGGAGCCAGGCTCTTTGCGGTAGGCGATGCGGACCAGTCAATCTACGGCTTCACTGGAGCTAGACCGGAACTACTAAGGAAACTATCCGAACGTGAAGACGTGACGGCCGTAACGCTGCCTTTTAATTACCGCAGCACACCGGAGATCGTTGCTGCGAGTGAAGCCACCTTGGGAGCGTCTCGTGGATACGTCGCAAAAAGCGCCGCCAAAGGGATTGTTGACATTCATTATTTTGAGAATGGGCTCGAGGAACAGGTCTTTGCAATCATCAACGACCTGATACCTCAGGCACTCGCGCGTGAAGACGGTCGACAGCTAGGCGACGTTGCGATTATTTACACCGACTATAACGATGGAAATTTGGTGTCGAGAGTTGCAGGGGAGGCGGGGCTTGAATTTGTGCGCATCGATAGCGGCGCTCCGATCCCGGCGACGCCACTCATAAGGTGGCTACAGGAGTGCGCGGAGTGGTGCGCGGGAGGCTGGCAATTGTCCCAGCCGAAGCTGCGGGAGCTGATCGGCACGTGGTTGCGATTTAACTCTTCGCAGAAGCAGAGTTCCGACCGACTCGTTTTACAACGTGGGCTGGTGAAATTCCTGTTCTCAAACCGCGATCCGGATGAAAGATTGGCTGATTGGCTTGTAAGTATGGAGCAGGATTTGCTGCGAGATGCCTTCGCGCGCGAAGGCACCTTGCGCGATGAAGAGAATAATTTTGCTGCGCTCCTGAAGTTGACCAATGCGGAAAAGGAACTTGAGAACGCCACGCTTGCGACATTCTCGGGAAAGGCGGGTTCGCCTGACCACTTGAACTTGATCACCCTGCATTCGGCAAAAGGTTTGGAATATGAAGTAGTGTTTCTCCTTGGTATGGATGAAGGCCGTCTTCCTTCATGGGCCGACAATACCGATGAAAAGCGTGCGGAAGCGAGAAGGCGTTTCTATGTCGGATTGACCCGAGCGAAACGTGAGGTCCATCTCACATATTCAGGATTTACCGAAAATAAGGACGGCACTCGCTATGACAGAGGGCCGTCTCCATTCCTCACGGAACTGGAAGAGCGCATAGGATCCTAAGCCTCTCCAAATCGTAACGATCCGTTGCCTTTGTGCATCACTGAGATGGCATCGCGTTAACCATTCGGGATGCCACTCGGCGAGATCGTCGATACGTGATAATCCGGTTTATTACGTAGTGAGTAAATACGGGGCGGGGGACAAATGGAGACGCAACCACCCGCATATGAAATCATCGACGGCTTGCAAGCGACTTCTGATTAACATCCAAGCCCTTGTCAAGGCCAACTACGACCGCACCGAAGTCAGCAAGGAGCGCCGTTATCCGTTCTGATCTGGCATGCCGTACTCTCCGCATGGCCGCTTCGCAGATCGCTCGAACCTGGGCCAGATTCATCCGGGGCACCTTCTGGCCGCGGATCACGTAGCGGCTGTACACATCGGTATGGTGAACGGGCCGCGTACCTCCCGTGTGGAAAAGAACCGATTTCCACGCATATTAGGGGTACGGATTCACGCATAAGCGGGGTATCGCGCCCGCTCCTGCACGCATAACGGGGATACAATTCACGCATAAATTGGGTAGTAAGTTGCCGTAACTATTTGCAGATCAGCGCGCTATGCTGTTCCCTGTATGCCTATATCAGTTCCTATAACTAAATCACCTGTAGTGGTCAGCTCCGAAGGTGGAAATCGAACCTCCGCCCCCTTGGGGGGAAGGGCACGTCGATTATGCGATCGTTGCTTTGGGAACGTGAGTGAGCGACGGATAAAGCAGGACTCCATCTTGCTGAATCTCGATTTTTAACTGAGGATAAACGGCTTTCACTCTGCGCAATGCTTCGATCGCGTTTCCCCGGAATCGAGATTTTCCTTGCGGTGTCTCAGCGTAGCCAGCACCGAAACTCAACTGAAAGGATTTCCATGATATGCGCAGCGGCCTCTTCAAATAGCTGACGCGTCGGGTTGCCCAGGCATATAGATCGAGCGATAACGGCGACCTCTTCAAGGCTTTGATTGCCCTTAAGTCGAGCGGGACTGGAGCCTCGACAAGTTGTTCGAAGAACTTTTGCGAAAGAGTTACGCTCGACTGCGCGAGTGGCGCCTGCGGCAACTTCTGCGGCGTCCACCAGAGATCGAACTCCTCCGCCAACAGGAGATTCGAGCCTCCAGTGTTGCTTTGCCCGTTTTGGTCCCGCTTCCATCGCGTCGAGATCGCAGCGCCGAAGAGACGCTCCATTTGCCCCCTAAACCGCGGAATCGTCCCCCAGTGACCACCTGTACATTGCAGGCCGAGCTGACCCATGAAGCTTGATAGCGAACGTCCAAGCTCCAGCTTCCGTTCACCCGTTCGCAAGGCTTCAGTTGTCATCCAGACAAGAATCAGCCTGGGATACGAGCCGTACGGGAGTCCTGCCCCACCCAGATCAGTGATCGAGAGAGTCACGTCGCCATCGGTACGGGTGTATTGCTTTCCGGGCTGCGCCCGGTGAGGAAGGGTGGTCTGAACGAGCATCTTTGCCATGAACCCGAGCGCTTCCGCGTCTATAGCACTCTCGTTGTACATTGCTTCTGCCACCGAGAGAATTGCTTCAGCATTTCGTTCTCGCCGGTTCGCGGCGGTCGCTCGCGCGCCATCAATGCCCGGTTTGGAGTCGCCTTGGTTGCATCGACGGTGAATCTCCAGCAACGGCCGACCTTCCCTTTCGACTTGCCAGAGTATGGACTGGATGCTTGTCAGATCAGAGGACACTCTTAGACGTCACCGTGAGCCCAAGGCATAGCGCAATGTACATTGCATCGAATTTGGCTACGCCTTGTCATCTATAGGCAGTTTATACATTATTGAAGTGTACATTTCAATAATGCAGGGAAGAAACGTTCATGTCTCATGCAAACTACTCAAATCGCGTTCAGCCCGGCAGCGGGCAATCCAGTAGAGAGTATGGAATCTTTTTCTTCACCACAATTCAAAGGGAGGAAGTCTCCTCCCTGCCTCCTGCCGGCTCCGCGCGTCATCCGCCACCCACCTCTGCGGGCCTGTTCCTGCCCGCAACGCCGACCCTAAAAGCAACCGCCAAACCCCCTAAGGGGAGCCCCGCCCCTCGCGCCCGCAAGCCGTTTCCCCAATCTTCCGCGCTGCGCTTGTGCAGACCTCCGCTTGCGCTCCGCCCTTTTCACTCCGCCCTGCTCCGTTACAAGGGTGGGGAGACCCCTCAGCTTGCAGTTGCTACCCCCCGCCTTCGCCAGGTGGCGTTCGGCATGTATGTCACATGCCACTGCCACAACAACGGCAACAGCAACCACAGGGAGGAAGCATTCATGAACAAGAAAGCACCGGCTGCTACAAAGAAATCCAGCGTTTACCAGATCGTTACCGACCGCATCATCGCAAGCCTCAAAGCAGGAGTGATTCCGTGGGAGAAACCTTGGCAGACACCCCGCTTCGCAGGTGGCCCTTTTCCGCGAAATTTTCGCACAGGTAAACCCTATCGCGGTATCAACATCATGCTCTTGTGGTCTTGCAGCTATAGCTCCCCCTTCTGGCTTACGTTCAATCAGGCCAAGGAGCTAAACGGCAGTGTCCGCAAGGGTGAAAGGGGTACGCAGATCGTTTTCTACAAGCAGCTACGCGACCGTCAGAAGTCTGTCGACGAGCAGACGGCAGAGGAGGACCGCCGCGCCCCCTTCGTTCTCACCTATCACACGGTTTTCAATGTCGAGCAGTGCGACGGCCTCACGCTTCCGCAGATCGAGCAGCCGATACAGCCCAATGAGGTTGAAGTAGACGAGACCTGCGAGGCTATCGTCAGCGGATGGAGCAATCGGCCAAGTCTCCAATTGACGAGCGAATCGGAATACCGCGCCTACTATCGACCAAGCACCGATTCCGTGCATATGCCCGCCCGCGCCCGATTCGTAGATGCCCCGCACTATTACAGCACTCTGTTTCATGAACTGATCCACAGCACTGGCCACGAAACCAGGCTCAATCGTACCTTTGGAGCGCACTTCGGAGACGAACTCTACAGCAAGGAAGAGCTCGTGGCGGAGATGGGAGCCGCATTCCTGTGCGCGACCGCCGACATCGCAAATGAGAACACCGAACGCAATACGACGGCTTACATTCAGAATTGGGTTTCAAAGCTCCAAGAAGATAATCGCCTCATCATCCACGCCGCCGCGAACGCACAGAGAGCCGTAGATTCGATCCTCGGCACCTCGTTCGAGAATACCGACGAATGCAACGATATGCCGGAAGGTATCGTCGCACCGGCACCTCCCAGACGGAAGACCTGGCAGCATAAAGCCATAATTCGCGGCCCCTTCCCTCTAGGGAAAGGTGCCGCGAAAGGTATCCTTTGAGAAATGCGAAGTACGGCCGTCGTTGGCAGGACAAATGGACAACATTGGTGACGAGATCGAGATGGCTCGCCGCTTCTACGGTTTCGGGCACTGGGATGCGCCATTCTGGTTTATTGGTCCAGAGCAGGGTAAAGGACCGAAGGAGGCAGATGAGAACGACCGGCGTCTCAATGCCTGGACGAGTCTTGGCAGGTCCGAGTTGTGCGATTGTAGAGAGTTTCACCACAAAATTGGGGAAACTAGTTGGCACCGCGAGAGGCCTCGTCTCCAGCCAACTTGGAGGTCGCTGATGCTTCTTCTCAAGACGCGTTTGGACGAGTCTCCGGATCATGAGAGCCTTCGCGCTTACCAACGAGATCGTTGGGGAAGAGCCAGCGTTGAGCAGGGAGAGACACTAGCAATCGAGTTGTCCGGGCTGGCCGCCAAGAGTTCAAGAGTTCTCATTGACCGCAGCCTGTTCAGAGAAGAGAGGCTGGAAGTCATTCGTGAGCGAATCCGTCAATACAAACCCGAATTCGTGATTATGTACGGTATGAATGAGAGGGTCCACTGGGAAAGAATCGCAGGCGTCGAGCTGAGCCCAGACACCGTTGTGAAGGTTGGGGCGACGCTGTTCGCACTCACGCCGCACCCGATAGCTTTTGGCCGGACGAGGAGTGATTGGGTGACGTTGGGAGTAACCCTTCGCGAACTTGGCAACAGGAAAATCGAGCCCGCAGTGGGATAGCGGGCAAAATGATTTTCAACTTAAATCAGGTAGGTAAGAATCCTCGCCTCGCACGAATCTCCAGCCGCAGTTCCTCTCTCAGAGCTTTGCTCTTCTTGAGTCGTTTGAAGAACTCTTCGAGGACGCTTACTACAATGGCGTTGACGCTGACGCCTTCCTCTTCGGCCCATTCCCGGAGGGCAGTCCGAGCTTCAGCTCCAACGTGAAGCAATTGAGGAGAACATAGCGGTAGACCGGCTTTGCGGGTCTGCTGGATTTCAACATCCTTGCGGTCGACGTGGCTCAAAGCAAAAAGGACGATCCTGGCTAGATCGCCCTTGACGCGAGCCTCTTCCGTGACTGCTTCTCTCAATTCGAGGGGAAGTCGGAGAGTCATTCCGGCTCGATCGTCTGTCCACCGTTGGCCTTCACGATTCACTTTCCGGACTTTCTTCTTCTCGGCCAACCGCTATCCTCCTGTAAACATTATGCCTTGTTCATTCCCTGAGGGGCATGGCTGAGTACGAACCTTTAAAAAGGAGGTCCTTTTCAACCCTCACGAAGAACCTGTATCCCGGTCTGACGATGATCGTCGGCTGGATGTTCAGATTCCTCCGCGTGACTTCGACTCCAACCTGACCGACCTGTTGTCCGACCGCCTGCCCTATCTGTTGCCCGTAGCTGGGCTGTGTCAGAACAGAGGAATTTTGCCCCTGGCTAATCCCGATTCCCGCAGCAAATAGAGAAGTAAGCATGGCCCCGGAAAAGATTCGTCCCCAGTGGTTGTCCACCTGGTCTCTGAATCCCGCCGCGCCTTCGCTGTCGTCCCCTTCGAATCCGCCAAGGGAAAGCGAGCTGCCGTCGGGGAAGATTACCCGCCGCCAAACAGCCTGCAACGCTTTCTGACCATATCCAACGTGCGAATTATATATTCCCACAAGCGTGCTACCTGCCGGAATCAGGATGTACTTGCCGGTAACTGTGTCATATACGTTTTCCCGAACCAAAGCCCGGATTAGGCCAGGCAAATCGGAGTTGAGCTGCTGCTCCAGTACCGCGGGGATTAACCACCCAGCTTTGACTTCATACCTGCCGCGGGCAGCCTCCCTTTCTCGGCCGAGATATTCCGACTCTTCCTTATTATGTTGCTGCCTAAAATCCCCTTTTTGCTCCTGATCGTTCTGACGTTCGTATTCTGTTCGCTGCTCTTGTGCCCCCAATCCTCCAGCCTGAAGGCTGGAAGGTTGCACGCCACCTCCAGCACTTTGCGCTGCCCGAGCGTTGATGAGAGCGGTTTGTATCGCCTGAAACGGGTCATTGGGCTGTTGCACTGATCTTTCATTCGCCCCGGTCGGCAGATTGCCCTTTACCGAGGTTGCTGCTTCCATCGCCTCCCTCTCCCGTTTGTACTCGTCCAGACGCATTTGCTCGGCAAACGACAAGGAGCCATTTGCTGCTGTGGAGACCGGACCTTGCCTGTATTCGATCGGCGGCATGGAGCTTGCCCGAGTTCCATTGGCCGATCCAGGAACGGGCTCTCCAGGTTTGTTTCCGCCATCCGTATTCATGATGGATGAACGCGGAGTGAGAGAGTCCGGAACGTGCATTTGGCCGGTGTCGAGTCCATTTCTCGCTTGATCGGAGAGAAGACCCTTCTCGACATTCGTTGCAGGACCGACGCTAACCTTGGCAGTTTCAGCCTGCTTTGTAGTCTTCCTATTGCGGTTTGCCATGCCGTGTCGCATGTACAGAGCCGCCAGGACGACAATTGCAATGACTATGATGCCCGCCAACGGACGCAACTTGCGCGCCCGAGGTACAACACCACCGTTAACACCTCGCACGACCTTATCGGTCTGTGCGGCCCGCTTCAGCGCCTCTTGCTCCCGCTCTCCCCCGCTGTTTTCCAGATCAAGCGCCTTCAGATCCTCATCGTTTATCGCCATTACTTAGCTCCTTTTCCCGGTAGCACCGGAATAGGGCGTGCCCCGGGTGATCGTTACGCGAGTCTGTTTCTTCCCAACTCCCACAACGAGAATTGCTTTGTCGAACAGCCTATCCACGATGTAGCGCGTTCCATCTACGCGGAAGTTCACTAGCTCCGTTTTGCCGTTCACCAACATCAACAATGTCGGTAGCTCGCGGAAACGCCCATCGTTGGGATAGATCAGATATGTGTGCTGGCCGTCGTCCAGAACGCGCTCTGGACGATAGGCAGGATCTCCGGTGAGTTTGTAGTCGAAGTACAAATTATCTAAAGCGTTCTCTGCCATTGGCAGCACTCCCGCCTGTTTGTCTTTCGCTTGGTCCTGCGCTCTCTTTTGCTCCGCAACCGCCTCCGCATCTCGCGTCGCCGCGTCCTGTTGCGCTTGGAATGTTGCCCACTTTGCACGATCATCGGCTGGGTACTGAAACGCCAGCCGGGAGACGAACCGCGTGGGGTCCGATATCAACCTGACAACGTATGTGCGTCGATCAGTCGGAATGATGAGGTCTGTTTCGAGGCCAGGCTCAATCGGTTTTACAACTAAGAGCGGAGTTTGATCGAGTCCTGAGCCACTCATAACCGGAGTGATTTCCCAGCGCCGCGAGTCACCGATCTGTGGCTGGCTCTGCAAATGCTCGCCGGCCTCCAGTTCCACCGCGCAGACTCTAAGCGGAGCGCAAACCATCACAGGCATTCCTTGTCCGAAAACATAGAGTACCCGCCCATCGGGGCCAGGTGTGGGTGTGCCCACTCCCGTCTCCCATTGGTGCGCGACGGCGGCTGCACTCACGGCAGCATTGTTCAGTTCGGCATGTGGCGGCTTCCAATTTGGGGGAACTTCAGAACCCTTTTCTGCCGGCGTCCCTCCATCCCGAGAGGACTGCGCGACGGGCTTTTGGCTGGTAAGTGGAGGTACTTGGAGAGGCGGTATAGGAGCTGACGGACTCGGTTTTGGAACCGCTTGATTGGTTTGTGCGTTCAACGCTGCCGCCGCAGCCTTGAAGTTGTAATGAGACAGCTCTTGCTGCTGCTGAGCCGTCACAGCCGGGGATTGTTGGGAGCTCCCGGTTGCTCCCGCTGCTTGCGCTGCCATCATTAGTGCCGTGATCCAGATCATTTGCCGGAGCCTCCATTCGTGGTTTGATCACTGCTCACGGCGGAACTAGGACCGCTCGCGCTTACAACCTCACCCCATGTCAGGTTCGTGACATAGAGCCCTAGCGGGTTTACCAACGCCTGCTTCGCATCTGTGACTTCTTGTGTTGTTACCGACACGAATGCCCTGAACCGATGGCTTGCAACGAACTGGCCCACAAGATCGCGGGTCACTTCGATCCACGTCACTTCATAGGTTTTGGGTGACTGCTGGACGATAGATTCCACTGACGCATCCACCGTCTGTTTTTTCAGAAGATCGAAGGGCGAGTTTTTCGAGTAGAACTCCGTCACTGTGGCGGAGGCCGCCGAGTTCTGTCCCGTCTGCGCGTAGACTTCATCGACCAGTCGTCGCTGTGCTACCGCATCCGTGACAATCATGCGAAGGTCCGTCACCCATCGCGCTACGACTGCCTCCTGTAGCCGCACATCTCTCACAGCAACTTGTTTGGCAGGAATGACCGGCACTGCTCGTCCCACGTCATCCAGCGCCACGACGTACGGGACCGTATCTGAGCGATAGCCTATCGCGACCATCCCCGTCACACAGAGGAACGTCGTAGCCATCGAGATGAAGGCCGCGAGACGCCAATTGTTTTTGCCCTTGATTTGATCCCCGAACCGCTCATCCCACTCTTGGCGGGCCCGGACGTAGGGTGATTGAGTTTTCGTTGTTTCTGCCACTGTCTATTCCTCCCTGTCGATTCGCAGTTGTGCGGACGATCCATGTCCGCTCCCGTCGTGGGGAACTTCAATATTGCTGGCCCGTCTCACGAGGTCCTGGGCCGAGATTGTGTCTTGCGTCGGCGCTGGGGCTGGCGGAGCTTCAGGACTTGCGCTTGCAGACGCACTAGGGGAAGGAGGTGCCGGAGGCGAATCAGGAGACGGAGCCCCCTCACTCGTTGGCACAGGGGGGGCAGGGACGCTACCCACTGCCTCGCCTGCCTCCGCTGCGCCAATCGCACCTGACGCAGCCGATGTTGCCGCTCCTCCGGCTTCCATTGCTCCCGCTGTTTCGGTTGCGGCTAAAGCGCCACCGGCAACGGCACCAGCACCTCCCGTGGCGACGGCCGCGGCCACGGTCGCAGCCCCCAGAGCAACACCTTTCCCGATCTCCGCCGCCATTCCAACGAGGTCCCCGCCACCCATCCCCAGAGTTCCCGCGGCGATCGACCCCGCCATCTTCGGGATCATCCACGATGCAAACGCAAAGAGAAGCATTGACATCAGAGTTGGGAAAATCTGAGTGATCGGCTCATCAGCCGTGTAACCGTTCATCGTCGCGATCCAATTGTTTGAGACCGTCTTAAAGACCCCCAACATGAGGTAGATCAGCATCAATCGCACGCCCGTGCTGACCGCCAGTGAAATGTACCTTTCAAAATAAGGCGAAGTCCAACGACTACCTCCGAAGCCAAGGAAGATGTAACCAGCAGACATGACGATGATCGCTTCCAGCTTGGTCACCACATAGTGAAGCGTGATGATGATGTATGAAGCGAGAACGATGCATGCGGCGAGAATCGTAGTGATTGCTCCGCCTGGCTGCGTCAATAGGTCCGTTGCCGACACTTTCGTGAACAGGTCCGAGACAATCTGAATCCCCTGCATCATGATGTCTGAGGGATTCTGCGCCAACGGCACACCCGCGGCTGTAGCCCCGAGCTGGGCGAAACTGTTCACAATGGCAGGAATCCAGACCTGACCATTGATGAGAACTGCGTAGAAGAACGAAATAACAAGCAGCTTCTTTATCAGGCTCAGGAAAAGACCATTAAAGTCGCTTTCGCGTAGAAAGGAAGGCGCTCCCCAGGCGAAGTCCAACGTTGCCAGCACATAGAACAGGAAGGCCGCTTCGTGCATGATGGCGGGAATCCAAGCGTTTGCCGCCTGCCCTATTTGCTGGAATGTCCCACCCACGTCGACAGGCGTTTGTGCGTGTGCCGTGACGACCGAGGCGAGCGCCACGGCCGTCACAGACAAGATTCTCCGCTTTATTGCCATGCGCTCACCTCAGAAAGCCACACCGTCTGACTTGATATCTGGTTTTCCGAAGAAGTTGGCGCGGGCATTACCCGCGCACACTTTTCCTTCATCAGTGGTCGTCCAGTCTGCCGGGGCATTCGCCTTCTTCTGTTTGCAAAGTGGTGTGAGTTGCTTCCGGACATCCTCATGCTTGGCTAGAAATTGCCCAATGCTGTTGGGCGTGGACTGATCTACGTTCCCGCCTCCAGCCTGTTGAAAAGCCGCGACGATCGGGCTTTGCTCCACATGGCGGCATCCCGCCAATATCGTCAGACCCGCAACTGCCAACCAAACACTCATCCGCTTCATTGCAAATCTCCTTTTAGAACGTCACGCCATCGCTCGTTACCTGACTCTGGCCGAAGAACTTGTCGGAGTTTGCCTGCCTTGTCGCATCCGCCTGGACCTGTGCGCCCTGGAAAGCTGCTTTGCTCTGCATATCGGCCATCATCAGTTGTCGCAGCTTCATCAGCTGCTCTGATTGATTTTCCGCTATCTGGTTTCCAACTTCCAGAGCTTGCATCCTTCCTACCGAAGACGTGCTTTGGTTCTGCAACGTCTTCAGCAGCGCGGCGTCACTATCAAACTGCGCGTTCTGCAGGCCGGCAGCTTTCAAAGCCCCGAGAGTGCTATCGAGGCTTGTCTGGCTCCACTGCTGATACGACTGACCGTAGTTGGTATTTGATGAGTAGCCGGGGAATCGAACTTTGAAAGCCCCGTCCATATTGCTCATTGTGTAGGAGAGTGCCTGGCCCGTATTCACGATCTGTCGCAGGTTTGCGATATCTGACGCCACGGTTCCGAAGAGTTGGTCGGAGATCGTGAGGCCGTGCTTTGTCATGTCGGAAATCTGGGTGAGCTGGTTTTCAACCATCGACACCTGTTTCTCCAACTGTCCAACCAGTTCCGCGTAATTGAGGAGCTGGGTGTACTCGGTTGCGAATACGCCCGGTACCCCTGCATGGGCAGGAGGCGGGCATATCGTCGCAGTCCCCACAACGGCAATCATGGCGACTGCACTTGTTCCTTTAGCTAGCCATCTGGATTTCATGTTGTCTTACTCCTTCGTAGTAGTCGATCCAGCTTTTCTCTACCTTCCTTTCTTTCATCCACACCGAGATCCAGCCGTCGCCATACTCTTTGGCTAGGGCGTCGATTCGGGCTCTGTCCCTCTGGCCTGAGACCCCTAGAAATGCGAGAGCCACTGCTCCGAGACGGAAAGAGATCATGCGTCGTCCGAGACGCTGGACGACGTAGTAATCGCGCTTGGGCGTTGCCGTCTGCAACAGTTCAATTTCTCGAGTGTTGAGACCGGCGTATTCGTAGAACTGCCTCATGCCCTCGTTCCCTGCTTCACTGTTGGGCAGGTATATCTTGGTTGCCGTGCTCTGAAGAATGGCCGACGCGATAGGAGATTCCTTGATGTCAGCCATACTCTGAGTTGAGAGAACAACGACGGCATTCTTTTTCCGAAGCGTCTTCAACCAGTCCTGGATTTTGTCTCGCCAGGCCGGATGCTTCAGGAAGAGCCATGCCTCATCAATCGGGACCAGCGTAGGGCTCCCATCCAAGGCACGTTCCATACGACGAAACAGATAGAGCAGGACCGCCATGACGGTAGCTCCACCGTAAGAACCACTCAGGAGTGTCTCCATTTCGCATACAACGAAACGCGAGGTCGTGAGGCCGTCATTGCGGGAATCCAACATCCCACCCAAGGGACCGTCGATGACATAGGGCTGAATCCCGGCTTTAAGCCTCTCGTCCTGGAGATTCGCCTCCAGCTCAGTCAGTGTCCTACGGTCGCGAGGAGCCGTCGCTAACTGGCGCAAAGCATGGTTGATGATGCTTCGTTCACCAGGACCGATCTCAACCCCCTGCAAACGTAGAACAGTCTCGACCCATTCCTGTCCCCATCCAAACTCCGCATCGTTGTCAATGTCACGAAGTGGCTGGAAGGAAAGACCGCCCTCACCGATGTCATAGAACCGTCCCCCGGCGGCCTTGCAAAGTCCGTAGAGCGAGTGACCTTTATCGAACGCGAAGACCCGTGCATTCGGGTATCGGAACCACTGCGCAACCAATAGTGCCAACTGTACTGACTTGCCGCCACCCGTAGGGCCAACGATGAGCGTGTGCCCCACATCGTTGTCGTGCAGGTTGAAGCGATAGGGAGTGCCGCCCTGGGTAGCGGCGTAGATAAGAGGCGGTGAATTAGGCGGCATCAGAGCCGAAGGGTTCGTTTTTTCGCCTGCCCATACCGCAGAAATGGGCATCAGGTCAACGTAGTTTCGGGTGTGCGCAATCACGCGCCGCACCTGAGCGACGCCGTTTCCGGGGAGAGTTCCAAAGAAAGCATCAACGGCGTTGACGTCTTCAACTCTCACGCCGAATCCGCGATTGATGAGAACCTTTCGAAACTCACCAATCATGTTGTCCAGAAACTTCTTATCCCTTTGCTGCAAAACGATTGAAGACGATAGATAGCAAAAATGCACGTCCCCCGATGTGGCTTCGGCCAGCGCTCCATCAGAGTCCGCGACCATCGACATTGCAAAGTGATTTAGTTGGCCTCCGCCCTTGCCCTTGAAAACCTGATCTTTCAAACCTCGCTGCTGAAACTTCCACTTCTGCCCTATTTTCGAGATAACCCCTTGCGCTTCCGAAGGGTCCATAAGAATTGCCCGCGTATTCCAGCGATACTCACACGGAATCGTGTCCAGTAGAGACAGCGCGCCTGGGTAGGTGGACCTGGGGAAGCCATCCACCGACAAGGTGCGTAAGTGGCGGTCTCCCATCATTGTGTCCATACCGCCGCGGAAGTCTTCCATTGCGAGAAGGTCATTTAGAAACACGGGGATTTCAGGCTGGAGAACGGGACCTTTGATGCCGGTCAGACAGCGTCGAAGATAAGCCAGTAGATCGTCATCGACCCGCTCAAAGCCACCACCGAGATTCGTGACAACGGCTTTGAGCCGCGATACGGGAAACTGAGCTGCAAAAACATCCTCGAATTGACGGACTTTTCCCTTAAAGAATCGGAGGGCTTCTGCACCAGCGTTCGTCCCGTCGCCAGTGTCCTTCTCCGCTCCGGTCAGCATGAAACCGCGGAGCTTTTCCGTCGCAGCAATGGGAGGCATGTACGTGAGTGCCAGGAAATATTCATTTTCAAAATGGCTCCCCTCTTGCCCAAATTGCTCTCGTCGCTCCCTATCGATCAGAGCCGTAACGTCATCGGGAAATGCGCCGTCCGGCGAGTAGCCGCTGGAATAGGTTCGGAACGAATCAACCTGAATCATCCAGCTACTGCCAAGCCGAAATATCCTGTTCAGGCGTCGAGCAATAGCGGCCATCTCCGCATGTGTCGCAGACTGAAGGTCCGGTCCCCGGTACTGCCATGCGGCCAGCAGAGAGCCGTCCCGTTGCAATACGACTCCGTCATCGACGAGGCCAAACCACAGGAGCAAGTCAGCAAGTCCCTGTGGCTGTTTACGTGTTTCTCCGAACATTCCTACCTCCAGCTCCGTTTTGGAGTTTTGCCGAGCGACGTGACCGCGCTCTTCGCTGGGTAAAAGTCCTTGTATTGCAGGTGGCGGCCGTATACCTTCCTCATCATCGGGTCGGCCTTGCCAATCCTCGCCAGGACCGCAACGATGGTGCCAAAACCAAGGAAAGCCATTAGGAACGACAGGAAGGTCATGACACTAACGGCCATCAACGCGGCCCCGAGGCCCGAAAAAATGACCAGCTCCCTATCTCCACCGAGAAGCTGTTGGGGCCTACTCAACGAGGTCCGCATGATGGTCTGCTCTGGTTCTTCCATAGCCCTCTCCTAAAGAAGGGAGGAGGCTTGAGTGTTCAAGCTTCCCCCCGATGATTTGCATATGGTTGTCTATCCCCGAGCAATCGCATGGATCGGTTGGAGTACGGCAATCTCCGCGCTCTGGCCGATGAACGAAGTCATGACCTGAGCCGCAAAGACGACTAGGCAAACGGCGATGCCAGCTTGAAGAAGGTGCCGCATCGTCTCGCCCATCTCCCCACCACGGAACGCAAGCGTGGCTCCAAGCGCCACGATAGCGATAACCGAAATGGCGTATGCCACGGGCCCGGTCAGTGACGTTACAAGCGTTGTCAGTGGGCCTTCCCAGGGCAGGTTGGTTCCAGTCTCGGCAGCAAAGGCTCCGCTAGAGCCAACCGCCACCATGAACGCAAGCATCAGGACTACCCGAAGGGTCCCTAGCCGCTTCGCAATCAAAATACGCATACGATTCATCTAAATTTCCTCCAGTGCCCTTCGGCACATCGTTATGCGAACGACTCTCGTCCTCCGCGCCATTAGAGAAGCTCTGCCTCAACAGCCTCAGAGCCACAGCACTCACACCTGCGTCAGGAGATAGCGACCGTCCTGGTATCCAGTGACCACCGCGACCTCCTGTACCTTCCGGCCTTCAACGGGATCGTTGATGACCGAAATCACGACATCAACGGCGGCTCCGATCGTCCGCTGTTGTGGTGCCTCTGTTGCCTCGCGCACCAAATCTTCCAAGCGGACCAGCGCCTCCGCGGCACTATTCGCGTGAATAGTGGAAACACCTCCGGGATGGCCCGTGTTCCAAGCCTTCAGCAGCGGCAGTGCAGCCGCTCCATCTCTCACTTCGCCAACGATGATCCGGTCCGGCTTGAGCCGCAGCGCAACCTTGAGGCACTTGAGTTGGTCGAACTCCGTCGTCGCTAACATGCTCAGACTGTTCGCAGAATCGAGTAGAAGCTCCTGCGTGTCTTCGATCACCAATACCCGATCGCCGGGAGTCAGAGTGCCGATCTCTTCGAGGATGGCATTCGCAATGGTCGTCTTCCCCGCGCCCGTTCCGCCAACGATGAGCATGTTCTTTCGTGCCCGGATGGCTTCTTGAATTACTTCAATGTGGTCCAAGCCCTGCAACTTTGCGATGAAGTCTTCCTGCGCTGCCCGACGATTGCGAGGATCATCCTTTTTGGTGAGAATCCCCTGCGCTTGCAAATCGCGGAGACTTCGCTTTCGGTCCGGCTTGACCCGGATCGCGAACGATGGCGATGGCACAACTGGTTCAATCAACCCTGCGAAACGAAACTTCCAGATGGGAAGCTGCGTTTCAAGAACAGGCCGCAACTCTGTCACGGTTGTTTTCTGCATCGAGGCAATCGTCATCATTGCCCCACGCGCTTGCCGGCTGGACAGCTCTCCTACCTGCTCAAATGAAGAGCCAGTCCGCTTCACCCAAATCCGCGAGTCTTCGTTAACGATGATGTCTTCGAGCCCACTGGATTTATCGAGCAAAGCCACAATCACCGGCCCCAGCTCGTCCCGCAGCTTCTCTCTGAGCCGTTCTTGTTTCTCGTCACTGTGGGCATCTGGGTGCATGCGCTAATGCAATGTACCTTTCACAATGTCTGACACCGAGACCGACTGCATTTCAAAGAAACCTCAAGTAAAGGACTTGCCATTCAATTATAGTGCAGTGTACATTTCACTACAGCATCCTAGCACTATTCGGGATCAATTTGGCAAATCCTTAGGGGTGGGCATCGAAAATGGACAGAACTCTCATCGCCGTTCGGAAGATGCTCACTGCGCTCGACGCACCTGCGTATGACATTGGAATTCTGAGCGACCGTGGAATGCTTCCTGGCCTGTCAGATCTTCCGCCTGATGTCGTCATGTCTCGTCTTCCACTCCTAAAGGCCCACAATTCGCGCGGCGCGCACATCTATATTCGTCCTTCAGGAGCGCACCGATTCACAGTCTTAGACGACCTGAATCAAAGCTCAATTGACCGGCTCACAGCGGACGATTTCGAGCCGTGTGCGATTGTTGAGACCAGTGCAGGAAACTTTCAAGCGTGGCTAAAGCATGACGGTGTTTATCCCACAGAACTCTCAACATTCATCGCTCAAACACTCGCTGGCAAATATCAGGGAGACCCCAGCGCCGCCGACTGGCGGCGTTTCGGCAGGCTTCCCGGTTTCACGAACTGCAAGCCGAAGTATCGCAAGGACAACGGTCTCTATCCATACGTACTGTTGCGGAGCTGCAGTGGCAATCAATACCGGATGGCGTCGCTCCTTCGTCTTGAGCTGACCAAGCAATTCCAACTGCAAGAGCATGAGCGGCAGGCGCGTATCGCGCAACACCGCGCGGCAGTCTTTTCCCCTAGCAGGGGGAGGAAGTACTCGCATCTTTCGTTGGAGAAGTTCCGTACCGCGCCGAAGTACCACGACCGACCGGCCGCCGCGGACATCGCCTTCTGTGTGGCGGCTTATTCGCTGGGGATGCCGGATGATGCGATGGCAAACACCCTCGACAGCGAATACCTTTCCCGCGATCCAAACCCCGCAAGGAAGGCTGCTTACATTCGGCGCACTATGGCGAAGGCGAGACTATGGGCGAACAGATAGTCGCTCAAAGCGCGCGGGTTTCGTGGCTTTCATTCCAGCTAGGTCGTTGCGGCGTACAACATCCAATTGCGATCGTGCGGCCTCTGCAATCTGAAACGAGAGACATGAAGAAGTTGAGCCCTCAGCTCCATTTCCGTTTGTCTTTCTGTTTGCGTTCAGCGTGCCGCGCTAATGACACCCCCGCCCTTCGGACGCACGCTCTCCTGCCAAAGATTCGCTCCGCGCCTTTCAGGCGTGGACTCCTCCCCCGAGACAAGCTCGGGTCCCCTTCCCCGAATCGTTTCTAGTCGCCTTGGGAGGGGGTCGCGTCGGCACACCCTTCGGGCAAGCATGTACCGCATCCAGCGGACAAACCCAAATAACGGAGCTAAAGACAATGGTCAACAAAGTCATCTTCATCGGTCGTCTCGGAAAGAATGCAGAAGTCAAAACCGCACAGAACAACAAGGAATACGTTGTATTCAGCCTGGCGACCAGCGAGAGCTGGAAGAACGAAAAGGGCGACTACGAAAACCGCACCGAGTGGCATCGCGTGTATGCTTGGAGCAATCTCTCCAGCTTCGCCAAGACGCTTCAGAAGGGGCAGCTCATCACCCTTGAAGGGAAAATTAAGTATCGCGAGGTCTCGGAAGAGATCGAGGACGTTACGTTCAAGCACACCATCGCCGAGATCCACGCAACGAGCATGAAGCGGCTCTCGAAATTCGAGGTCGCCGAAGATCCGGCAGACTGTGCGAGCGAGGACGACAGCGCAGCCCAAACTGAATCGGAGCTTGTCTCTCCACCGAAGAAGCGGAAGTAGCCTCTAAACCCGGGGCCGGTACAGCCGGCCCTTAGCCTTACACACCTGAGCCAGCCAGGGCTCATTGCTAGTTCAGCTTACTCTGGGAAAAGTGACGGCGTGACTTGCATTGCATCAGACGGAGTCAGAGGCTTTAGGAGTTGCGGACCGTCGTCTTTGAGCGGCGCAACCCTCCACGCCTTCATGCCTTCAGCGGGGTAAGTCCGCACAAGGTCAATCGGCAGGTGTGACGGCTCGGTTGGGGCGAGCCATCTTGAGTAGTCCTTCGGCTCTATTATGAGCGGGCAGCGATTGTGGAACGGCTCTAGGACTTCATTCGGATCCACCGTGACGATGGCAAAGCTTTCAAGCACGGTGCCGGTGGCTCTATCCTTCCACCTATCCCAGATCCCGCCGAAGGAAAAGAGCCGGTCGTCTTTGAGCGCGACAGCCCACGGCTTTGTGACCTTTCGCCTTTTCTCCTCTGGGGTGAGAACTTCCCATTCGTAAAAAAACTCCCCGGGAATCAGACACCGGTGTTGTTGAAAAGGCTTAATCCATGCCCCATTGCTGGTGAGTTTGTCATCACGGGCGCAGTTCGAGATCATTTTGTGCATATTCGACCAGTACGGAACCAGCCCCCACTCCATCAGCACCATTTCGCGCTCACTCGTTTCTTCGTCGAGGCGCACAACTGGTTGAAACGTGCCAGGGGTGATGTTGTAACCGGGAGGCATGGGCGGCAGGTCAACCACCTTACGGCGCATGGCGTAGTGCTCCGCGATATATTGCTTGTCACTCCGCCGTCCGTATCTTCCGCACATAGAGTTTCCGTCTCGATTCGGCGCCAAGGCGACAATCCGCACATTTCAAAAAACCAGAGTATCCGCGCACCACCTTGTCGAGGATCGCCTTCCCCAAGGCGATTACGACTTGGAAACAGTACGAGATTTCAATTTCGCAGCGGAACGCTGGAGAGCGTTACAGGAAGATTATTGTAGCCGTGCTTGCGCAAAAGGATGTTCATTGCCCGCGCGGACTGTTCTTGAAATTGACTCGGCCCACATCGAACTCCAATTAGAGGCAGTCGCTTCCCCGACGGAGGCTCCACGATCATATATGGGAGTAGGAGCTTCGACGTAGGACGAACCGAGACCCCCTCAAAATTCGCGGGATTCACCCCGGTCAGGGTCGCACCCTTCGGATAGGTAACAATCCTCCACTCCTTTTCCTCCGAGAACGACTCGTGCTTCACGGCACATGCCCAGTCAGTCATTTCCAAAATGAGCAGCACGGATAACTCTACATGCGCGGCAGTGCCTTCAGAGGAAGTCGTTTTGAACGAAAACCCATTGACCAGCTTAATAAGGCGCCTCAGAAGAAAACGGAGCCGCGCCCGCTGCTTATTAGGCTCATAGATGACTTGCTTAACCATCGTTCTGAACCCGTGCTTACACAAGAGTTTCACCTCATCGTCTTGACTGAGAGGTCTGAAAGCCAGCGAAAATCCGCTCGCCTGACCATATGCTCGCCACTGGCTCAGCAAATCTCCTTCTTCGCAAAAAGAAACAATGAAAGGCTGACCGAAACTATGAAGGGGAGTGTTGAAAAGGTGTACCAAATGTTGGACGAGCACCTTTTCCCAGGGGCTCATGTCTTTCTTATTTCCCCAGGTCTCTTCAATGACCTTCATAGCGATTGAAACTGCATATTCGATTTCGGACAGGTCGTTCGAGAACTGGGTCGCAGTAGCCCATAGAACATTAGAAGAGATAATTCCTTCGACTCCGAAAGCATCGGTATAGTGATGGAGAATTGGAGAGTCCATCGTTCGGGAAGGTTCGTCTTTCAGAATGTCTAGCCACCGGTCCATTACGAAATGTGGTTTCGGCTTTCTGGGAAGTGCCTTTGGCATGATGGAGTTCCACTCACGCGGATTCTAGCACGCGACGGGACAACCCCCGGTGGGCTGTCGCCGCTTCCCAACCTGAAAGATCGACAGCAGGGACAGCGTCAATATGCATGCGGGATTTCCCAAGCGTTACCACGAGCTTCGGGTGGTCGTCGACAAAGAAGACTCTACATTCCCAAACCCATAATGGCATTTTGTATGGGAATCGATCAGAAACGGCAACGCAACCTGGCATGTCTGATTGACGTTTTCAGCCTATGCCAACCTCCTGACCACTTTCTGGAGAACCCGCAGGATCACAGCAAACGTCCCGCCGACGATCACCGTAAATAGGTATGCAAGCCAAAACATACATCCCCCTTTCTACCTTTGATGCCGTTCACCAATTTACCAATGTCTGCCTAGCCAGAATCCGCCCACAAGAAGGAGGGTACCGGCCAGGACCCCGCCTCCGATGCAGCCCCAGAGTAGCTGTCCCCATGCCCCTCCCAGCTTGACTCGAAAGTCTGTCGTCACCGACGCGAAGGACTTCTGAGCTTCCCGAATGGAGTTGTCTAACGTCCCCTTCATCCAATCGTCCATGCGCTGTTGTGAAAGCGTGAGCACCCTTACGAGAGTGTCCTCAATGATCTGTTTTATAACTGAGGCGAATTGCCGTCTTGTTTCGTCTGTGTAGCTCTTGAGTATGGCTTCGCCTGAGATTGCATCATGAAGGCTGAGCTGCACATCCTCCAACAGTTGTCGAGTCTGTGAAGCAGCGCTTTCGATTGTCCCCCTGATCTGAGTCGATGCAAAGTCCGCCATCTCACGAGTGACGCCGCGGAGCCGCGCTTGCTCTGTGGCAGCTTCGTTCAGCGCTCGCGCCATGTTCTCCATCGCTCTGCACTCTACGACGTTCAGTTTGTAGCGCAACCATTCAGGGTCTTCCGGGTCCATCTTCGAGAACTGCTTGACCAGATCGAATAGAACGCGTTCTCTCGCCTCACCCTCTGGGAAGGCGAGATACACTAGGTCACGAATCCAGGCGGAATTATCGACTGCTGTCATAGGCACAGTGCTCATGGGAGAAGCACCTTTCTCGCTTCCGTGAATTGGCTAAAAGCACGAAAGCGGTATGTTCTTGCCCGTAAGGTCATGTCCGGTGCTCTCAACTCCGGAACATTGGTTTTGCGGTCGCCCACGTCGCCAAGGGTGACATTCATCGTCCGCATCATGCGCTGCAAGTCAGGCCGTCTGGCATCCATCCGTATCTCGACAGGCGAGAATGTCTCCCGAAAAGCCGTCACATCCGACTCCAGCTTCGGGTTCTCCCAGGACGAAGCGACACCATCCTGAAAATGGTTGTGAACGATGACGTAGTCCACGGTGTTCTGCAACTCGCCGCCCCATTCGATCACCGACCGCGCGGAGGCAATGTCAGCATCCACGATGCCCAGAGCCGTCCATCGAAGATCAAGACCCGAGTCCTGCATCACCTTATAAAAGTCTCTAAACCACGGAATCATTCGATGGCCCTGCGCCGCGCCCAAATCAGCGAGAATCACGTCGGCGCTGGATTCCAGCGAGATTCCCAACAGCTTGTCGTATGTCCAGCTCTCCAGCGCCGGTAGTTTGTGCGCTTTGGCAAACAATGCCTTGAAGCACCCCTCTGCTTTATTGTCAGGGTCCATATCAAACAGGTCAGCGGTGTATGCGGTGGTTGCGTACCACTCCGCCAGTGTGGCCATGACGGTCGTCTTCCCCACGCCGCCCTTGCCGGCAATAGGAAAGACGACACGCTTGGGTTTCAATTCCAGGGCTGTGGTCAATCCTCGCCCCTCCCCACAAATACGCTCGGCTTGAAGACCTTCGTCGGTTGCGATCGTGACTCTCTCTGCCGATTCACTTCCGCTTCGCGATCCAGCCTCGCCATTTCCTCTTCTCTCCGTACTTGCCATGCCGGTTTCTCCTTTTTTTCCGTGTTCTGGCTACTCAGACCGCTCGCGCGGACCGTCTGTTGACGAGCATCTCTTTCCATCGCTGGGGGGGTGAGGTTCTCGCCATTCCCTGCGATAGGCGAACGGACGCCTTCAATGACTCGGTTCGCCGCCTTACAAAACTGCTGGTATCCGCCGGGATACCCTTCATCCCGGAGAGTTCCCCAGATGACACGCCAGGTCAATCCGCTGGCTTTTGCAGCTTGCAACTCGGAGCGCACTGCCTTGAGAAGTCTAGCTTTGAGTTGGAACACGCTCCTGCGAAGCGTCAGTGCTTCAACCAACGCGACCAGTTCGGGAGGTCGTTCATGTTGTGCAATGCACATTGCAGTAGAAGAATGCCAGACCCACAGAGAAGATTGCAAGCGCACAAGAACGATTCCGTGAGATTAAAGGCGAACAACCACGACAAAGAACGAATTGTCACGAATAAAGCCGAACCACAGGTCGAAGGCACATCGATCGTAGAGAGTCTGCCTTGTTCGTCTTTGTTCGTGCTTTTTGTTGCAGCCGAAGGCTGCGCTTTCGGGGTCGGAGACCCACGGAGGTAGGCTGCGAAAAGCAGCCGTCTTTCTACGAAAGTGCAGTAGTGGAACATAAAGCGCAGACGCACTTTAAAAGTTTGCTCGTTCCATCTGATTTGCGTTGTGCGTTTTAGGTTGACGCACCCTTGTACTTTTAGGAGCCACGTGTGCGTCACATTGCTATAGAAATGTACATTGCGTTATAGTGCACACATGCCGCGACCGAAGCCGCCCAACGTAGTTCGGTACACAGTTCGACTCAGCCGCGCCCAGGGAGAGCGCGTGGCTGCGCTCAAAAAGCAGCTTCATGCTTCCAGCGACAACGAGGTATTCGACTACCTAGTCACTGTCGGGACCAACCAACGGGACGACCTTGAGCAACTGGTGTACTCCCTGTTTGGCAACCTGGCCGACTCCCTGGCTCACAGATTTCAGAGCTTGGAGACTGTCAGCCAGCTCCATCTCGCGTTAACTGACACGTACATCAAGTACGCTCTCACCGCCCTCCCAGAGGTTCCTGGCTCCCTGCTTGCAGCGGCGCGCATGCGTGCGACGAGGATCTACGAACAGGTCAATCTCACGGCTGCGAGGGAATTCCAACGTCGCCGCCAGTCGGACGCTTACAACCCTACCCAGCTTGGGATTGAAGACGAGCCAAGCTATTCAGCTACACCGTCAGATGAGGTCTAAAGTCAGCCATGCCATCCTCTGCTCGACAGCGACGAAATACTGGCGAGGAACGCCAACGCTCGACAAAGCTTCGTCCAGGCCGGGTCCGATCCACAAATACATCTCCGCGCCGGGTGACAGGCACGGCAAGGAATCTCCTACGGCTTGCCCGCCTAGTCAGTAGGTCATCCGAGCGGTCGAACCCGGTTCGTAACGTCAAGGGTTCGAGAAGCGGCTCCTCGAAGACATCTCCGTTCCAGCGCCGAGCTGTTGTGAATGTTCGGTATTCCAATGCAAAGACCCCCGGAGGGTGGAAGGCTCACGGTACCTATGTCGAGCGCGAGAGCGCAAAAGGCCGAGACGTGGGCGATGGGAAGCTGTATGGCCCTGAAAACGATGTACAGACACCACACCCAGACCGTTTGGGTCTAGCCCAGGAGCACTCACTGGACTCTCTGGCTGGCCAATGGCAGAAAGCCGGGGACGAGCGCATTTTCAAAATCATCATTTCCCCAGAAGATCCGATCCTCAATTTTCAGCGCACGGCTTGCGACATGATCGCTCGCATCGAGCAACACACCGGAGTTCCGGTCGAGTGGGCAGGAGTTGTCCACCGGAACACGGATCACCCGCATGCCCACTTGATCGTGCGAGGCAAGCTCCAGTCTGGTGAAGCCTTGAAACTTCCACCAATGCTCATCCGCAAGGGCCTTCGTGAAGCTGCCCAAACGTCTCTCACGCAGCAGCTCGGCCCTCGCACGATGGAAGACATTCAACGCCAGAAACAAATTGAACTCACTGCCAATCGAATTACGCCCCTGGATCGGCGAATTGCCGGACGCGCAAAGTCTCATTCCAACGGTCAGGAATACAGTGACGCCGGAATCGCAACCAACCCCGGTGAGCTGGCTCGCCTTCGACACCTAGAGGGGCTGGGACTCGCGAAACGACACACAGCAGACGGTTGGCTCGTTCGCTCCGATTTCATCGGCCAGCTCCAGCAAATGAAGGACGTGCAGGACCGCGCGCGAACACTTTTTCGCAGCGGTGTTGCCATCAGCGACCCTCATGCGCCGATGGAATTTTCTACCAGCTCCAAGAAGCTGATTGGGCGTGTGTTGCTCAACAGCGAGGACGAGCGCACGGGCGCTCTGCAAACCATATTCGAGACGACCGAAGGGAAAATCGAGGTCATCCGACACGATGGAACCCTGCGGGCGGCTTGGCGGCGCGGGGATCTGGAGCCAGGCAATGTAGTGACCATCGACAGCTTGAGAGGCGATCCAAGCAAACTCTATGCGACGGCCGTAGGCGCGGACAAAGACATCCTTGGGAATAAGCAGGCTCTTGATTCGGTGGCGCGGCGGATGCGAACGATGGGTCTCGCTTCCAGTGAGAGCGATAAAGGTTGGATGGGACAATTCAACAACGCGCTCAGAACCCGCGTCGCAGAGCGGGCTCACGAGCGAGGACACTGATTTTTCTATCATTATTAGTGAAATGTACCGTTCACTAGAGCATGAAGGTCACGAATGAATAACGGAACCACCGCACCCCCTGGATACGTTCTCCCCTCGCGCCCACGCTGGCAGGGCGGGTGGAACGTTCGGGCCCTGTTGGGCGCTGTCGTCGCCTTCGTCATAGCAGCCAGCGCTGCCAGCCAATGGCTTGCAGCGCAGCTCAACAATCCTGTTGAGATGGGCGACCCGATTGCGTGGCTTCATGGCGTAGCGGTGTTTCAACCATTTGCGGGCCTTGTGCTGTGGAAGCACTTTGCGGGCAGTCGTCTCATCAGTTACGCCGTGCGGAAGGATATTTGGATTGCGTTCGGGGCGACGATTCTGGGTGGACTCTTTCTCGCCTACCTTGCCTATTGGTTCCTCTCGCTCATACGCGATCGTAAGAGCACAGATAGTTTAATGAACCTTCACGGCTCCGCGACGTGGGCCAAACGAGATGACATTCAGAAGCTCGGTCTGTTCGATGCGAACGATGGCGTCTATGTCGGGGGCTGGCGTGATCCAGATACGCAGGAGATTCACTACCTGCTCCACTCTGGCTCAGAGCCGGTTTTGCTATTTGCTCCCAGCCGAAGCGGTAAGGGCGTATCGGCGATCATCCCCACCCTGTGTCAGTGGCGGCAAAGCGCCTTCATCTATGACCTCAAGGGTGAGAATTGGGACCGTACCGCCGGCTTCCGGCACGCTATCGGCCAGCGCGTTCTGAAGTTCGCTCCCACGCTGCCATTCGAGAGTTGCTGCTACAACCCGCTCTCAGAGATTCGGTGGGAAACCGATTACGAGGTCGCTGACGCACAGACCATAGCGAATGCAGTGATTCGCCACGGCGACGACGACAGTCCCTACAAGCACTTTGAGGATGCCGCAGTTGATCTCGTATGCGCTGGCATCATCCACCTGGGGTACGTTTTCAGAAATCTCGACGCCCCGCGCGAACCAACGCTCCCCGATGTGCTCGCACTCTACTCCTCGCCGGGCATGAATTTCGAAGACGTGCTCAAAGAGATCCAGAGCACGGTGCACATGCCGGGCGGCAAATCGAATCCTCGCCTTGAGTGGTTCGATATCAACGGCAGGCCCACCTTCACCCATCCTTTCGTTAGCAAGGCCGTCCAGAGACAACTCAACAGGGTCGACCGCGAGGCTTCAAGCATTCAGTCCAGCGTTGTCACTCCGATGACGGTTTACGACGACCCGATAGTTCAGAAGACCGTTTCCCGCTCTGATTTCGTTGTCCGAGATTTGGTCTACGGAAAGGAGCCCATGAGCTTGTATTTCAAGGTCCCGCAGCCGGATCGAGAACGCCTGAGACCACTGGTAAGGCTCATGCTCCAGCTCATATTCAATCGGCTCATGGAACAGCTCGACCCCAGCCGTCACCATCTGCTGCTCATGCTGGATGAATTTCCAGAGTTGAAGAAAATCCCTAATCTTGCAAGCGCGATGAGTCTGATGGCTGGGTACAAGATCAAGCCCTACCTCATTGCTCAGACACTTACCCAAATCATCGAAGAGTATGGCCCAAACGAATCAATTACCGACAACTGCTATATCAAAGCAGCCTTTCAGACCGACAATCTCCAGACGTGCAAGAACCTTTCCGAACTCAGCGGCAACATGACCGTGGAGAAGGAGACCGTCAACTATAGCGGGCAACGAACAGATTTCTACCTCAAACACATTTTCCGCAGCGTCGAACAGGTCCAGCGCCCTCTCATCACCGTTGACGAGATTCGACGCATCAAGCCGCCAACGAAGGCCAGCAATGACCCCGACAGCAGGATCACCGCACCGGGCGACATGCTCATCTTCATTAATGGCGTAGCTCCCATCTACGGCGTACAGAGCCTCTATTTCCTAAATGACGCACTGCTCGCCAGAACCAAACTCAAACCTCCCGCCTTCAAAACGGCTGCCCAGCCACGCTCACAACAGCCCGCGCAAGCCCGACAGGTGGTGCTCGATATCAGCTCAATCACCGCTGCTGCGATTGATCAACAAGCAATTGAGGAGAAGCTGAATGGAAATTCTTAATCAAGTGACCCTCGCCGGAAATCTTACTGACAAACCCTCGATTGATGACGCTGGCGGTCGCATTTTCGTGCGCGCCCGCCTCGCGCAGAACTGGTTCTACGACACTCACGGCAAGACCGTAGAGCACCGGCAGTTTCTCCCGCTCACCTTTCTCGGAGAAAGTGCCTCCGTGGCGAAGACCTTCGAAAAAGGTGACAACATCCACGTTACCGGCCAGTTGATTCGACGTGACCCCAGAACCCGCTCTGAGGATGCATCGCGGCCCCGCGAAGCAGGAAGCATTTTTGAGATCCACGTCATTCGAGCATTCCGCATTGCAGGCATCTCCAAATCCGACACCGCCGCGATCCACCAAAACGAAATTCGGCGCACGAACGATGCCAAACAGGTTCCCGCATTTATTCAGGAGGGCATTCATGATTGGCCTGTCTAATCCGAAGCTCCGTAATCGGCTCGCCCGTCTCTCCCGGCTGAGCTACATCGTGGTCGCGTTCGCCGTTGCTTTCGTCGGACTCACTCTGGCTGGCGTTGGCTTCGGCTTTGTCTTCAACTTCACGCACTCGGCTCCCTTCGGCCTCTACAGAGAGATTTCCAATCCAGCTACAACGCCTCACACTCCCGCCCCCTATGTTTTCTTTTGCCCCGATGTTCGCTGGCCTGGCATGAAAGGGGAGCCCAATTATCGAAAACCCATGCGGACCTGTCCGGACGGATTCGCGCCCCTCATCAAGCCTGTTGTGGCATGGCCCGGTGATACCGTCGAAACGTCGGCCCGAGGTGTGACCGTCAACGGGCAATTACTCGCCAATACACTCACGATTAGCCACGATTCGATCGGGCATCCCATCCGCCCCTACGCATACGGCACCTATCACGTTCAGCCGGGACAACTCTGGGTAGTCAGTTCTTTCAGTCCCAAGAGCTTCGATTCTCGATACTTCGGCCCAATACCAGCTCGATCCGTACGGCACTGGGTCCAGCCTTTCCTCGTCGAGAAGCAATACCACACTGAAACGAAGACGAAGTAGGCGCAATCTGAGCGACTCGTACCGAATGGAGTCATAGGCCATGAAAATCTGGGAGTCTGTCGAACCATCCGAAGGGAAGATGACAACTCATCTGCTCTCCATTCGAGTATCTCCGAACCTCCGAACGGTGCTACTTTTCGCAGCCGCGTTCGCCTTCGGAACCGCCGGATGGAGCGGTACGCCGTCCCTGAACTTTGTAGCCCTGCTATATCCATTGGTGTACTTACAGTCACGGCGTCGACTGGACACCTTGAGCTCAGCACTCTACTACGCGGGGGCCACATGGAGCGTCATTCCAGGTTCAAAGAGCTTCTTCGGCACCGGGGAAAACCTTCTGCTGCCTCTGCTCATCTGGGTCGCTCTTCTAGCCCTCAGTTCGGCTCCGTGGATCGCTCTGTACAATCGTCGCTTTCTTCCCCAGGCAACCGTCGCTGCCATCATCACTCTGAGCCTCCCGCCGTTCAGCCTTGTCACGGTTGCGCACCCGCTGATCTCTGTGGGGCAGTGGTTTCCAGGAACTCGATGGTTAGGGCTCTGTCTACCACTGCTCCTAATATTGGCCTACCGTCGTCTCGGTACCCCTTTTACTCTAGCGGTGCTCGTGGGTGCGTCGCTCGCGGCACATGCTCGTTTTCATCGCCCATCGCAAGATCCGCGCATCGTTGCTATGAACACTCGTTTTGGAGGTCCAGCGACACGAGACATCCTCGGCTCAACATTGCAAGGCCAGGAAACGGCAATGCAGCGAATAGCTCTTGCGCACCCGGATACGCTCATCCTCTTTCCGGAGTCAATTATCCCAACGTGGACCCCGACGCATGACGAACGCTGGGCCGCAACCTTTGCTCAACTGCGGGCCAGGCATACCGGACTGCTCATCGGCACGACAATTCCCGTTGCAAACACCCAGGCAAATCGCAATGTTCTGCTCTCCCGTGGCTACACGGAGCGCCTGTCATATGTTCAGCGCGTTCCCGTGCCTCTCGGCATGTGGCGCCTTGGCGACAAGCGCAATGGCTTCCCGTTGATGCTCCGCTATCCCTCCACAGTCCGTATCTGGAACCGACGCGCCGGAGTCCTCATCTGCTACGAACAGCTCCTTGTTTGGCCTGCTCTCCAAACGCTATCGCGAAATCCTGAGATGCTTCTTGCCCCTTCAAACTTGTACTGGGCCTCCGGCACGAGCATTCCATCTGTCCAGCACATCTCCGCTCAAGACTGGGCAGACCTTTGGGCGATTCCTTTATATGAGGCCAGCAACCGATGAAGACTTTCCTAGTCACGACCCTATTGCTTCTTCCGCCCTCAGCGCTAGCGCAGAGCACAAACATCACCAGGCTGCAATCGACCTGTCTCCCAACTGCTCCGCTGAGTACGCTTCGCGCCGTCGTTCAGGTTGAATCAGGCGGCAATCCAAACGCTATGCAGATTGACTTTCCCAAGGCCCTACTCAAGCGTTGGAGGCTCGCCGAGGGAACATTACATCTCAAACGCCAGCCCACCAACCAACGCGAAGCGTTGGATTGGTTGGCATACTTCCAGAGCTACGACATCTTTGTGGACCTTGGGCTGATGCAGGTCAGCACCGCCGAGGCTAAACGACGGGGTATATCACCTGAGTCTCTACTGGAACCCTGCACGAATCTGCGGGTAGGCTGGCAGATTCTTGAGGACGCTTATCAGATTGAGAAAAAGACCTATGGACCCGGCCAGGAAGCCTTACAGCACGCAATTTCACGTTACAACACTGGAGATCCGCAGCTAGGCATTGCCAACGGCTATTTAGCTCGCGTTTTTGCAGCAATCAGCAGGCTGCAAGCCGAGCCACCAATGGAGAGGCGATGAGTGTTCTATCTTCCAAACGTCCACATGACCAAGGCGTTGAACACAGCATGGCAAACAATCGCTGGAATGACGCTGCCGCTCTTCAAGCGACACAGACCATAGACAATGCCAGCAACGGTCGTCAATGTCAGATAAATTCCGGTGCGAGCGTGAGCGACTGCAAATACGGACGCCACGAGGAACATGATGAGAATCTCAAATGCCCGTTTCGAGCGCAGCTTTCGTCCTACGAAGAGAAAGCCGTTATACATCAGGCCGCGAAAGAAGAGCTCTTCTGTTATTGGAGAGATGAGTACCGACCACAGCACTTTTCCTGCGGGTACCTTTCCATAGACAGGCAGATTCTCCTTCTTTACACAGACCCAGAACAGCAAGAAGAGGGTGATCGCCGCAAACGTCGCCCATTGAATAGCCCTGCTGTTCACGCGCTCCAGCGACAGGATCAGGGCCTTGTCCGTACCGCTCATCTGCCAAGTGAGTTCCCAAAATGTAATCGCAAGCAACCCTATGACCCACCAATAGGGGACAGCCACACTCATCACCGCGAGGCCCCACGTCGCCAGCCACGCAATTGGCAGCCACTTCCGCCGCCATTCCACCCCGAGAGATTGAGAAATGACTACTTCTGACAAGGAACGCATCCTCCGACTAAAAGCGGTGCAGGCCGCTGTCGCCTCGGTGCAACTCGCGGGCATGCAGCCATCGCAACATCTCGAAAGCCTCTTCGCTTCTTGGATTGACGGTAAATCGACACGCGACCAGGTCTACGACTCTCTCTTAGAAAAGGTGAGAACAACCAATGATTGAGCACGCTGACATAACAATACTCGGCACTACAACTCTAAAAAACAAACTTGGCATCACAGACCCGGAGCAGCTCGCGACAGCAGAGGCCGACTTCACCGCGTTTCGACTCGCTGAGCTTCGAATCGCTCCTATCCCAGGAGGCTTCGACTCCGTACACCTTCAGCAGATCCATCATCATGTTTACCAAGACCTTCACGATTGGGCCGGAGAGCTGCGCCGCGTGGACGCCGGCAACCGACCCGCGCCCGATGTTGCCACGGCGCTAAACGCCATCTTCGACCGACTGGCACGTGAGAATCACTTAAAGGGTCGTGCCCCCGAAGAATGGTCGCATAGCCTCTCTACATACATTTATGAACTTGGAACAATCCGCCCGTTTCCCACTGGCAATGAAGTCGCTCTGCGTGAGTTTGCCGATGAGCTGGCACGTAAGAACAACCTCAGCCTCCAATGGAACACTTCTCCAGAGGTCGGCACGAACGACGTAATGAGGCACCTCGACCAGTCGGAACAGTCTGCAAACATTCGACGCATGGTCATGTTGGCAATGGATACAGACCCCGGTTCATTGCGGCCAAGTCGCGGCACGTTACTGGAGCGTGGAATTGAACGACTCTTCGCAGTGGGTACTCCACTCCCCTAGAGTAAAACACGCTCTCCGGCTAAACTTGAGTTGAGCTGTTACCGAACGATACATTTCATTTCGTGAGACGGACATACATGCGCCTCCCCCGCATTGTAAGGAAAATCTTCGCGACTTTAGGAATCACGCTTTTAGTCGCAGGCTGCGCGTATTATTACGCGATCACCCCCCACCACAGCTCGGCCCCGCCTGAATCAGCGGAGGGCTTGCTCGACAGAGCGGACACCCTTGCCTGGGGCAATCGTTGGGCCGATGCGCTGCCGCTCTACCAAAAGGCCCAGCATCTTTACACCACACAACACGAGCCTTCCAAAGCTTTGTATGCTGAGGTCAGTCAAATTCCTCCGAATGAGTCTGTGAGCATTCCGGCGACTCTTTGGGCATTGACGCAAGACTTGGCCCGGCCCGAAGCCGCTGACTCTGAGACCAGGCTGAGAATCCTCACAATTCGAGGGATGCTCGAAACCAACTACGACGCGTCGGAGGCACGATCAACCTGGCAAGACGTGGCCGCGCTCGCGATTAAATTGCATCACTACGAGCTGGCGACTCGCGCCACGGGCGAGCAGGGCATAGCTGCGTTTATCCTCGGCGATACCGAAACTGCGAAAAGGCAGGTGATAAGGGCTTGGGGACTTTCAAAAGTTGAGAATGATCCAGCAGCAACCGTTCGGTATGCCAGCGTTTTTGGTGCCGGCCTAGTTCAGATTCATCGCTACAAGGAAGCTCTGACCCCTTTGAACGAGGCGATCAAGATTGCTCAAACGAATCCTGAAATTGCCTATCCAACAATTGCCATTTACGCGAAGATCGACGCCTTGACCGGCCTTCATCAATATGAAGAGGCCATTGCTCTCGCGAACGCATCACTCGCACGGCTGCAGGGTACACCCTATGACGCCCACAAGTCTCAAGTCTACCTTTCGCGGGGAACAATCAATAAAGAGCGCGGGGATTGGAACGCAGCAATCGCCGACTTCCAGCAATCTGTCGACTTCTCTAGCAAGATCAGCAACTACCGCGGGGTCACCGACGCAGGCGGACTTCTCGCCCAAGCCTATCAACATAATGGCAACCTGCCCGATGCCCTTGCGGCGATAAACCGCGCCATCGACGCGAACACCAAAATTCCCGACGAGCTTTACCTCGTTCCGCGCAATCTCGCTATCAAGGCAGAAATCATCGAGAAGATGGGCCATGCTAAGGAGGCGGATGGGCTCTATCAAAAGAGCATCGCGCTTGTGGATGGCATGATTCAGCACGCGGCCACGACCAATATCCAGAGGCAACTCCTCGCGGAAATGAGCGATGTCTATTCGGATTACTTCGCATCGTTGTGTGCTCAAAATCGCTACGATGATGCCCTCCAGGCCCTTGAGAGGGTTCGGGGCCGTGTCGAGGCAGAAGCGCTAGAGCACCACGCCAGTGAGCCGGCTCATGCGCCGACGCCAGATGAGAAAGAGCTGACCCGGCTCAATCTCGCCCTCATAAACACTGACGATCCAGCCACTAGAGCCGCTTTGACCAGCGAAATCGATAACACTGAGTTGCAAATCAGTCCAAGTGCGCTGGTACGGGAAACCTCGATTCACCCCGTCCATCTAGCCGAGGTGCAACGCACGCTTTCGCCCAGCGCGCTTCTGATCGAATACGTTCTCGCGGAACGGAATTCGTATGCATTCGCCATCACTCGCACATCAGTCGCGTCCTACCGACTGCCTCCGAAGGCGCAAATCGAATCGGACTCAAACCTTTACAGGAAAGAAATCCGCGCTCAGAAAACCGACGTGGCGCTCGCCCAGCGCCTTTTTAGCGAATTGCTTGAGCCAATCAAGGAGTACCGCCAGAACACGGATCTCATCATAGTTCCCGACAGTTCTCTCCATCTGTTGCCCTTCGCTGCGCTTGCAGACAAAGGCTCCTATGTCCTCAAAACTCACACGGTAGACGTTGCTCCCTCTTCTACCGTTTTCGATCTGCTTCACAAGCGTCTCGCCCAGGAAGCATCTGTTGAAATGCCATATATCGGCGTAGCCGCGTGGACACAGCCTGTGGATACGCGAAATCCCATCGTTCGAGCCGTATCTGGACCGGCGCGGAGCCAGCTTGCCCCGCTACCTGACAGCAGGCTAGAAGTAGAGACAATCGCCGCAGATTTGCCTCGACCGAGCACGATTCTCCTGGGTGCGGATGCCACTGAAACTCACTTCAAGCATCTTTCACTCAGCAGCACGGAGGTTATTCATCTCGCGTTACACGGCTATGCCGACCTGGACTATCCAGACCGTTCCGCTTTGATCTTCGCGCCGGATGCTTCGGGAACTGACGATGGACTATTGCAGGTTCGTGAGATTCGCGGATTGCATCTGAAATCTAAGCTTGTCACGCTCTCCGCTTGTAATACTGGCGTCGGTCCAGTGGGCGAGGCTGGCGTTGCGAATCTGGTTAATGCCTTCATCGAAGCGGGTGCTGATTCTGTTGTGTCCACGCTCTGGGAGCTAGAGGATCACACCACCGAGCGTCTGATGACGACGTTCTATTCGCAACTCGCGCGACATGACCGCAAGGTTGATGCTCTCCGTGTCGCCCAGCTAGATCTCCTCAATCAAGGTCTTCCGCCGTACTTCTGGGCAAGTGTCCAGATCGTTGGAGATCCCGACGGCACCTTGTGACATCTCGGGTGTTTCTCGGCGATCCTGTGCTATCTTCGGCGGTCGCGGATACCCTTAACCCAACTTTCTAGCGCCTCAATATCTTTCTTGAGTTCGGGGGTCCCCGGCACTGGCGCGCGCGCCGCGGGGGCCTTATCGTGACCCGGCAGCCACGTCGAGCACTTCGTCATCGCCGTCTCAACCGCCTTGCAGTCTGTATCCTTAATGTCGGAGAGTGGGGCGAGTCTCTGCGTTTGAACGCTTGGTCTATACCGCTCCACGACCCCGCCCAATAGAACTTCTTCCAAAGCTCGCTCCCAAGTTTCGCGCAACAGGCCGTAGAGGTATTTTGCCTCCTGTTCGTAGGCGTCTTGGTTGCCGTCTCGGGAAAGCTTGTCCGCTGCTTGGTAGCGGTTCTTGAGATAACCGATCTTCCCTTTGACCGGCATTGCAACCCAAGGTAATTCCTCAGCACACACACCCGCCCCCTTCGACTGCCTCCGAACATGCTGGTCGAGCGGTTCAATGCTGCTCTCTTCCGCATATTGCTTCAACGCTAATAGGAAGACGACATCGTGTGTGAATACGATGACCTGCCTGTGCTTGGATTCCTGCACCAAGCGCCGTGCCACATTGTTACGCCATTCAAAATCGAGCGAGGACACCGGATCGTCGAACACGATGGCGGAGGGGTCATCTGCTGTGCTGAGCTCGGCGAAGAAGGCCGCAATCGAGATACAGCGTTGTTCGCCTTCGCTCACGATCTTTGGAACTTCGACGCCAGGATTTCGTGTGAGGATGAGCTTGTGGTAAAAGACGCCTTCCGCGCCGCCTACCTCTTTGAGCTCGATCTCAACGTGATTGAATTCGAGATTCTGCAATTCGGTTTTGAAGCTTTGCTTCAGACGCTCCGAAACAACACCCTTCGTTACCTGAGAGCTCTTCTGCGTAATGGCAGTGGGCTTCGTTTCGTCGATGCACTGGCTGTACGCGGCGATCTTCTTCTTTTTCTCAATCTCTTCAAGGATCGTCTGCTCGTGTTTCCCAAGCACCGTTCGGGCCCGCAGTTCCTGCGCCTCGTCGGCTAGCTTCTTGCGCGCATCCGTATTCGCACTTTCGCGCAGAGACTTGACACGGGCCTCTATCTCAGCCGCAATGGACTGCACCTCCCCCGATACCGAGACGAGGGCGGGACAGTCCGGGGTCAAGTCCTTATCTTCTGTCAGTGCAGCGACAACCGTGGCACGACGTTTCTCGTTCTGCGCGATTGCGCCGCTGATACCTTCCGCCTTTGACTCATGCTCCAAACGGAGTTCTTTGATGGCCTCCTCAACCGCGTCCGAGGTCGTCTTGAGAGAAGTAAAAGCGTTGCGTCTGCGGACGAAGTGTTCCCGAATCTGGCGTAGTTCCCGCTCCGTCGTAGATGTTACGAATTCCTCAAACAGTTTGAGCCTGTGCGCGGCGGCGTGGTCGAGGTCCTGCTGACAGAGAATGCACTTTGATCCGTCTTCCGCGACCGGAAACGCCTTCCCCAGATACGCCTGTTGCTCGGAGAAGAGCCTAGAGGACTCCCACATAGCCTTCCACTGCTCGCCGCCGGTGCCGGGGAGCAGACCTTGGGGAAACGTCACCTCGCGTAGGCGCTTCGCCTCCTCACTCTTGCGGCGGCCTTCTGCCCTCACTTCGAACACAGCTGCAACCTCTGCATCCGACAAAGCATTCTCCAATGCCTTTAGATGCTCTCCAAGCGCGCGCACGCGACCGGCGCGGATGTTGAGCTGGGCAATCAATTTATTGGGATCGTTGGCCTGCACATCTTGCAGGAACCTTTCCAGGAAGCCAAGCCGCGCTTCTTCCTCAGACGACAGCCGCGTCACGGCTAGAACCGCTTCTGGCTTGGTAAGCGAAGTGATGTTGCCGGCGAGCTTTGCCGCCACTGTCCCAGTGGTAATCTGCGCGACGATGGGAGCAAGCACATTCGTATTCAATGCCCGCTGCTCCGATTCCAGCCTCGTGCGAACGGCCCTACATGCCTTGACCAGCTTGTCGAACAGGTCCAGTCCGAATGGAAGAAACGCGACATCTGTCCTCTCGTTGAGGTACACGGCGGCGCACTGCGTATCGAAGACACTGACGCGGGAAATGAATTCATCCGCGTCGCCGCCCACCCATTCGTGGGGAGTCGTCTCGTCGCCAACCTTATATTTGATATTCACGACCGGTTTGGGCGGAGCGACGCCGGACATGACATTTCCGAGAATCTGCTCCTGCCCGCGTGCGCGACACGCTTGCTTGAGAATGCGAATGTAGCCAGTCTTGCCAGCGCCGTTGTCACCGTAGACAATGGTGAGGCCGGACGCGAACTTGAGGGTCTGATCTTCCGCGAGCGCATTTACGCCCTTGTGATGGAATATCGATTCGAGCGATACTGCGGCAGTTGTTGCCGCTCCATCGGGTACATGCTCCTTAGCAAGCGGGTTGACTTCTGCCTTTTCAGCTAAGCCGTGATCGCCCTTGCAAATTTCGGCCAAAGCGCTGATGTCGTCTTCGGAGAGTTCTCCATTTACTACCAAACGGCGAAGCGCGTCGCGTTGCCATGCGGGGCGCTCGGCTGACCAAGTGAGAATTTCCTGAAGGACCTTCACCGCAATTTGCCTTCCTTCCTCAATACCGTCACCAGGCCCGCCACAGAAGCTGGCGGTGCCGGATTCAACGTTTTCGGCGGATCTTCTCCGAGTTGTGTCCGGTCTAGTTCGGCGCAATCCTCGATCAATCTCGCCTGTTGCAGCTTGCTTCTTTACTTTCAATATCGCACATACCTTTGCGGGTTCTGTCGATCCCAAAGCAAGTGCCCAGGTCAAGATTCGAATTGTCAGAGCGAAGCAACTACTGCGTGCCCCGCAGGTAAGAACTCAGGGCACTCCGCTCATTCCCCGCGTACATTTGGCAAGTGTCGGCAGCTTAGAAAAGCCAGAAAGAACACGCTACCGGGCTCATGGATACACGAATTCGGCGAAAGCCAGACGTTGATTCCCTCAGAAGGTCTACCAATGTCCGCCGATCTGCTTATGCACGTTCCTCAGCTGAAGCCTTCAGATGGCCAATGCGCTCACCGAAGGCTTGGGCGAGCTAGTCGAAGAAATGCACTCATATCTGTATTTCGGTACCTACGGTCTTCAGTGCTGTATCGAACTGCCGGTCGCCACCGCGTCTTCTCTCCCGCCAATCGAATTCGCTAACTACATCAGGTTCAATCGGGCTGCCCTCAAGAGCCGTACCGCTCCACGTGTAATACGCACCCGTCGGAAGCGCGAGCCGAAAGCCATGTCCGACTTTCACTGAGGTGGCAGACAAGAGTCTTCCGGCAGTTTTTTCCCCTACGATGGTTGCCAGCCTATTCTCTTTCGCAAAGATGGTAACCATCTCGGCCGCACTGGCAGTATGGCGATCAACCAGGAGCACGACATTCCCTTGCCACGATTGCGGACCATGCCCCTCCGACTCCAGCACAATCGGAGATTTGGTGATGAGAGATGGCAGATAGCGCAGGGCCAGCAACCAAAGAGCCTTCTTAGATGACGGGATGCTTCCAAACCGAGGAAATGCAATTTTCTCTTTGTCGAGATCTCGCCCCGCCCAACGCTTTCCAGGCGCAAACCCAACCGGTATCTTCTCTGGGGTCAATAAGCTCATGACACGAAGTGCACCGGCACCGCCACCCGTATTTCCACGCAAGTCGACAATTAGCCCTCTAATTTTGCCGAGACCAGCTACTGCCTTGGAGATTTCGTTCGCAACGTCTACCCCGATCATCCCCGGAAACATTGCCACCTTCAGATATCCAATCCCTTCACCGACAAGCCTCGACTGGACGAGTGTCGGCTCTACGAAGTGCAGCTTTTTCCCTTTTGGCTTTGACACCTCGACTATTACTGTTCGCTCGTTATCATCGCTCGCAATAACATTGAGCTTAGAAGTCGTTCCCATTGGGAATACCGGGTGCTCAGGGGGGATGATCTCTTTGCCATCAAGCCTCAACAAGATATCGCCGGGTTGAATCCCAGCGAGTGCTGCCGCGCCGCCATCATGAACATCTTGGAAGATCCACCGAGATCCGTGGGCAGTTTCATCCGCGAGATACGTTGCGCTGAGGGCCGCGCGGCTGGAAGCTCTCCGCGCGCTTTGATGAAAGAAGCCAACGTGAGAGGTCTTGAGATTCTGGAGGAGGGCAGTGACAGCCTGCTCAAATGCTTCCAGTGTGGGCGCGCCTTCGATAATCGCACGATGATTCGCGACAGCTTCGCGCCACCCATTTTCGAGAAGCTCTGGTTTATAGAACTTCTTGCCTAAAGCGGAGAGGACACCCTCGAAGACTTCATGCTTGGCTTTCGAGGTCAGGCCGTCATTCAGTTTTGGGGAGGGTGAATTCCGCATCTTTTCAAGGAGCTCCATGTGAGATTTGAACGGGGTAATAGTACATGCCATTGTCAGAACCCCTGACTGTTGCCAGAAAGTAAGCCCCGGGCTTGGCTGCGCGGAGATCGAGGGTTACACCGACAATCACTTTGCCAGCATTGGTGACCGCATCCCCCGACCCCTTCGCCACAACCTGATTTCCTAGCTTGTCTCTCGACACAAGCACTTCGTAGTGTCCAGATTCGCTGAATCGAGGCAAGGTTACTGAAAGCCGCACGATTGCAGCCGGCAAAGAGACCTGCTTGAGAGCGTTCTCATCATCGTCTTCTCCCCTTACCGTTCCGGCATTGAAGAGATCGACATTCGCGTTCACAGACTCCGTGGAGGCCAGCTGGACAGCCGCCATTTGTGCAGCGCGCGAATGCTGGTATTCCCAAATCCCGACACCACTCGCGACGATCAAAGAGGCGGCGACCGCCCAGCCGATGATTCGTCGGCGCTCTTTGCGCCTTTGCTCCCAATCGCCCCTGAAACCTCGGAATTCAGCGAAGCACTCCGAGCACGAAGCCAAATGTAGACGCGCCGGATGCGATGCTGGCAGTCGATCTTCGGCAAGCGCACGGAGGGTTTGCTCTTCTGGACACCCGATCCGCTCAGGATTTGGGTTCGCCTCTAGGAAAAAGTCCTTCATCAAATCCAAGCGTTAGCCTCCGCTTTCCGATTCGCAAAGATGTGGTGACGTTTGAACCTGCTCTTCAGTTGGGTCACCTACCAATATTGTAGAAATCCTCTCTTTGACACGCTGTATAGCCTTTGCCGCTGCTGAATAACTGACACCCAACGCTGCGGCCACACTCGCCGGGCTCGTTATGTCCTGTTGAAGCAAGACGAGAATATGCCTGTCGCGCTCGCTCAATTTTGTCTTCAATTGATCAAACAGGACGCCTCGGTAAATGACCCGTTGTGTTGAGCGATCAATGCCCGCCCACCGCTCCAACTCGGTTCCTATTCCAACCGGAATCTCCCTGGAAGCATTGCCTCGGAACCACTCCCCGACTTTTCCACGCAAGGCAGCAAAGGCGTAGCGATAGGGAGACCGAATGTCATCGAGGCGACCGCCCATTGCCTTACCAACGTCTTCTGCCCAACCAGCAACTACAGCCGCGTCCAAATGGGGATACTCCCGCCTGACCCAACGGTGCGCGGCTTCCACTGCTAGACGGATAGCCACCGGGAGAGTCTCACCTCGCCGGTCCACGAGATGCAGAAGCGTCTGGCCCATAGTCCCCATTTGCAGAACCCAAAACACTTTCTGGGATGTGTCAAAAAAGGCGGTCTCATCCCAGCTTAGGTAGTAGATGCACTTCAGCCGTGCAATCGTTTCTGGCGCTGGCTCAACTCAACGTGTCGCTCACTCCGCAGGGCGATTCAGGGGATCGTGTGCGGGTCATACAAGCAATTGCTTGTAGATTTTACTACAGGAGAAGGCTGCTCATGGGAGTCTTGCTGGAGCGCAAAACACAGGTAATTTTCGTCACCGCGTCTTCGGTGGAACAGAATGGTAAGGCACGTGAGGTCATTGTCGAGAGTCGGCCGCTCTATGCCGTCGTTCAACTCAATGGGTCCAAGGAGAAGTACTCTGTCGCATGGGAAATGATCTACAAGCTTGCCAAAGAGCGGCACGCAGAGAATCTCCGTGTGGAAGCCCAATCTCAGAGCAAACGTGGACGGATTCGACACAAGAAAATTCTGGAGTGAAGAGGTACGCTATTTGTTTTTTGGCGATTTCTTTGCGGCCCTCTTTGGCAGCCTGGGGGAGGAAGTTGTCGCAGCGACAACGTCTGCGGCCTTCTTCTTGGCCCAACGCGCTCCTACAATCCTGCGCGCCTGGGCGCTCCGCTCCTCAGGAGTGAGGTTCGCCCAGCGGGCCTTGCCACCGTCTGATTGAATCGTCTTGAGGTGTTCCCGAACCGTCAGATCTTTCTTAAGCATTTTTCACAGCCGAAGGCAGGGGATACAACAAATATAAAGGAGCCAGCCGTTCATCATCCAAGTAATGAGTGGGTTTGATAGTTTCAAATTCTAATCCGCTTCGCAAGCCCCATCCGTCGTCGGGGCGTTCATTGTTTCCTCTCGCGTTATGGTTTCAGGACGGAACAGGCGGCTCTGAGCGGATTTCGACTGTTCGAGAACACCAGGTGAGGCCACAGAAGAGCCTCTCCCCAGACTGTATTTGGCGTTGCAAAAATATCAGGAAATGGGTGTATATTGAAATGTACAATTCAATACATGGACTGGGAGCCTCTCATCTTCACGGCTTCCTCATTATTGAAATGTATATTTCAAATACGAGGCGCGCGCGGCTTTTGAGGACGAGTCACAGCTCCGCAAGCTCTTCGCCTCACCCGGAGTCGAACTCATGAAGAACGAATTGCGTGGCCTGACCGATCCAGAGCGCGGCATAAACTGCCCTGGCTACGTGCCGGATCAGGCCTCTCCGATGGAGCATGCCATTCCGCTCGATGTGAATCTCAGTGAGCCACGGACCGAGCATCGGGAAGACGTCAGTATCACAGAATCAAGGACAAAGATCGTCCCCTTGTCTGCCCTCGGGCTGGTCGATGCAATTCTTGAAGTCAGCCGCCAGCGGAAAACTATCCTCGATCAAGTGCGTTCTGCTCTACTATCAGGCAACGACGTGGAGGCGCTCCAATTCGCCCGGAAACTGTGCGGATTACCCGTAAAGGACAGAAATGAAGAGGGTTATCGAGCTCATCAGAGTCAGCACCGAAAGGCAGGCGGCGAACGACCGCGCTTCGATTCCCGCGCAGCAAGCCGCTAACCGGCGAACTTGCCTACAGCACGGACTTGAGATCGTGCGTTCGATCCAGATCGCCGACGTTTCGGGAGCTTCTGTGCTTTTAGCCCCCGAGATTCAAGAGCTCATCCGGCTTATCGAAGCTCCTTCCATTAGCGGTGTCGTGGCGCGTGAATTCAGCAGGCTCATGCGCCCGGAGAATTTCGCCGACTATGCTCTCCTTCAGGCATTTGCTGACTCCAGGACCGTTCTGTATTTGCCGGAAGGACCAATTGACCTCAACAGCAAGACTGGCCGACTCATGGGAACCATTCGCGCGGCAATAGCGGGAATGGAGCGGACCGAGATTCTTGAGCGCGTTTGGAGCGCAAAAGAGGAAAAACGACGGCGAGGAGAGTTGGCACAGAGCTCGATTGTGCTCCCGTTCGGAGTTGGGTATGAACAGGGTCGAGGGTTTTACTACAAGCCGGAGGCAGAGCGGGTGCGTGCGGCTTTCCGACAGTTTCTGGCCGGAAACCAGAGCTACTCTAAACTCGCCCAAATGGTCGGCGTGACGCCTCGGGGCATGCATCTGATCCTCCGAAATCCAATCTGGACTGGGTGGCGAGTCATCGACAAGAAACGAGACCTGTCAGGTGCCGGTAAGTACACCGGTATTGACGGTCGCCAGGCGGACCGCCGGAAGGTTTCCCGCGCCCCTGAGGACGTGATTCGGGTGCAAGTCATTGAAAACCCAATGATTACGCAAACCGACTTTGAATCGGTACAGCAGATCATGGATTTGAAGCAAAGGAAGCATTGGCGAACTCGAACGGACTATGAGCATCGCTTTACCTATAACGGCTTTCTGACCTGTTCAACCTGCAGGGAGGTCATCCATACGGCTTTGGCACGACGAGATTACTATGCCTGCAAAGGGCGACGAACCACACACAAGTGCCAGACGAAATACATGGGCCGTGGGAAGCTCGAAGGGTTGCTCGATGGGTTGTTCGCCGACCACCTCACCAAACCAGCATTTCTCGAAAGCTGTGTTGAAACGCTACGGCAACGCTCCATCCAGACTAGCTCCAGGGTTGACACCGCGAGATTGACCGCCGAACTCAAGGCGCTCCAGCGCAAACGAGAGCGGGTGATCGACGGTTTCGTGGAGGGGGTAATCAGGCGTGAGGAGCGGGATCAACGCCTCATCGCAATTGAGGACGGAATCCGCGTTGCCCAAGACATTTTAGCCCGAGAGCCAGCGGATAGGTCTTTCGACACAGGAAAGCTCATCGAGGCGTTTGCACCTCTTGTCGAATGGGAATATTGGACAAGAGACCAGAAACGGCAGGTTCTTTCGACTCTGGTACCAGATATCCGGGTATCCGATTATAAAGTTGATTCCTTGGGACTTAGCTCGATTCTGTTCAGCAATGAGGATACCCATAGGGGCAGGGATTCATAGCTGCTGCCAGCATGAATCGCGCCGGAAAAGTCAGTGACATGGAGGCCCGCGCGATGGTGACGGTGTGATCTTCCAGCGGCTGCCGCATCACCTCAAGCACGTTGCGCGGGAACTCCGGCAACTCATCCAGAAACAGCAGACCGTTATGCGCCAGCGAGACCTCGCCCGGCCGCGGGATCGCACCTCCGCCAATCAACCCGGCATCGGAGATCGTGTGATGCGGCGCACGAAAAGGCCTCTGCGCCACCAGCCCCCGCGCTGCGTCCAAAACCCCAGCCACCGAGTGGATTTTGGTCGTTTCAAGCGCCTCCTCAAAAGTCAGCGGAGCCAGGATCGACGGCAGCCGCTTGGCCAGCATCGTCTTGCCCGAGCCCGGTGGCCCGATCATCAGGATGTTGTGTCCACCCGCCGCCGCCACTTCCAACGCTCGCTTTGCCGTCTGCTGCCCGCGCACATCGCTGAAATCGGAGGCATGATGATGCAGCTCTCCGAGCAGTGCTTCAGTAGCCACGCGAAATGGCTTCCGCTGAACAGTGCCCATGAGCGTGGAGTTGAGCAACTCGATCACATCCGTCAGCGAAGCCACGGGGAATACATTCACTCCCTCAACCACGGCGGCTTCTGCCGCGTTCACTGCCGGCAGCACCAGGTTCGCGATACCGCGCGCCCGCGCCAGGATGGCGATCGATAGAATTCCCGGTACGGGCCTCAGGCCGCCGTCCAGGCCCAGTTCTCCCACCAGCAGAAATTGCGTCAGATCGGCAGAACTGTGCAGAGCGCCATACGCGCTCAAAATCCCTACGGCGATTGGCAAATCGAAACCCGCCCCCTCTTTCTTAATGTCCGCGGGAGCCAGGTTGATGGTGATGTGCGTCGGTGGAATCAGATATCCGGAGTTCTTCATTGCCGCCCGCACCCGGTCGCGACTCTCCCGCACCGCAGCATCCGGCAGCCCTACGGTGTGAAATTTATCCTCTTCGGCGACGGTTCCGCTCAGGTCCACCTCAACATCGATCAGGTTGGCATCGATGCCATACACAGCTGCGCTCAGAATTTTTGCAAGCATTGGGAAGTGTCAGCGAGTGTAACACCCCCGCGACACGAGGTAATAGTTGGACCTCAAAACCCGTTCACCACGGACTCAGGCACGGGTGACACAGGCTATTTCGGAGCAGGCCCTTGAGGTGGGCCGGGCGGCGGCGGCGGACTGGACTCAGAGGACTTCTTCTTTCTCTTTTTCCACCAACCGGCCAGAACTCCCGCACCCGCCCCACCCGGCAGCAGGTACATAAGAATGCTCTTCCAGTTATCGGCAAGAAACTTTCCCGTCGCCGGGCCTATCCGCTGGGTCCATGGCAGGACCGTCACCGTGATCGTCGCTACCTTCGTATCATCGTCGGTGGGAGGAAGCGCCCTGCCATTGGCCAGCATGCGAATGCGCATGGAGTGCAGCAGCAGTTCCTGTTGCCCTGCCTTCAGAGGAGTCACGGTCCAATGCCACTCCGCGTGGCCGCCCGACTCGACGCTCTTGCGCTGATCGTCATTTGCGGTGATGGTAAATGCCGTCGTATCCCTGGCGCGCAACTGTACATCCATGACATCCGAAACCGGAACCTCCACTCCCTGCACCGGTCCGCTTCCCGTCAATCCGTATTTATTTTTCGCGTCATCATCGCTGGGAATGAGAGCAATAGGCTCATCCGCCGGCCGCCGGATCGCGACATCGACCGGACTGCTCGCATTCAGCGTCATGGTGCTCGGCGGATTGAAATTCATCACGCCTTTCGCTTCGGCTGCCGTTGGCTTGGCCGCGTCCTGAGCGCTATCGCCGGCACGATCCTTTCCTGCTGCTTCCTGCACGGGACGGGCATGATACCTATGGGGAACGGGCCGGGACGGTTCGATCGGCGGCTGCGGCTTCTGCGCCGCAGGCGACGCATCTTGAGGAACAGCCGTGGGCGCGGGCTTGTTCGGTTGGGTATCGTTCTGCTGTACGGCCGGTTCAGCCCGTTTACAGCCAACAATCGTCACGCCTCCGCACAGCAACATAATCAGCGCGGCGGTCAGGGCAGAAGCGCAATTCGCCCTCTTGACTCTTCTCACAGCGGCGATGTGTGATCCAGCTCTCATGAAGACGCTAAGAATAGCGCAGCGCGGCCATCAAAAACAGGTGATTTTTGCACTAGCCGGCTACGCCAGGGAGGATGCATCCGTGAGCAGCATCGTTTCATACTGCGCCACCTGGTTGCGGCCCAGGCGCTTGGCGCGATAGAGAGCCAAATCGGCCCTGCGCAGCAACAAGTCGGCGGTCTCCCCGTCCGAGGGGTAGAGGGCCACCCCGATGGAGACAGTGAAGTTGTCGAGGATGTCCCCTTCCAGCTGCAGGCGCATGCTCTCAATCGCCCGGCGAATGCTCTCCGCACGGTCCACCGCCACCGAAGGCGTCACGTCGGGCAATATGATGGTGAACTCCTCGCCTCCGTACCGGCAGGCAATATCTTCAGTGCGCACGCTGGCCCGGAAAATATCCGCAATGGCCCTCAACGCCATGTCGCCGGCCGCATGCCCAAGGCTGTCGTTGAATTTCTTGAAGTGGTCCAGGTCAAGCATAAAGACGGCCAGCACCTGCTTGCGCCGGGCCGACCGCGACAGTTCGCGCTCCAACGAGATCTGCATGAAATGCCGATTGAAGAGTCCGGTCAACGAGTCGCGGATCGACTGATTCTCAAGTTTGGTGCGCAGGTTCAGCGTGGCGACTGCCATGCCCGTCAACTGGACCAGTTGACGCAGGCCGTCCATGTGCTCGGCCACCAAGGCGATGGTCTCGTCCGTGGGGCATTGCACATACAGCACGCCCAGCGTGTTGCCGTGCGCCACAATCGGCTGGCACAGATAACGCTCCGGCATATTCCCGCTGAAGTGCGCGCAATGGATCTCCGAGATACCTGGCCTGCGCCAGCGCGGCTGCCCTGAACGTAAACCGCAGCAGGATTCGGGCAGGAAAAAATCTTCGATCGCGCCCTCATCCCCGGCACTACTTCCCTCTGCCGACCAGCTTGAGACCACCTCCACCAGTTGCCGCGAATTGTTGATCATTGCCAGCGATCCGCTGGTACCGGCCAGCAGACGGGAAAAGCTATGGGCCGCCGACTGATAAACCTGTTGCACCTCGACGCACAATTGCAATTCGTCGCGCGCCGAAGTCAGCATTTCAGACTCGTTCGCGCGATCCTCCAGCGCCTTTACGCTCCCTGCCAGACGCTCGTTGGTCAACGCCATCTGCCGGCCAACCCGCTGCCGCCGTAAAGCATCACGTAAAAGCAGGCTGAACAGCGCGACCAGCAGGGCCAGAGACAACACAACAAAACCCAACTCCGTAGAAACTGAAAGTGCCGAGTCGTGCTGCGAGCCTTTATTCCTGTCCTTGAGCAGCCAGTGTTCGTTGTCATTCATCAGACCCAGGGTCTGCTGGCAATGTTGCAGCAGCGTATCCGGAATCTGCGTCTTGGGATTGAGGCTGATCGCAAACCGGTTCAGTTCTGAGGAACACACCAGCAAGTCTTGGACATTCACCGTCTGGGATGGATTGTCCTCTACCAAGGTCCTGAGCCGCGTCGCCGTCGTCTCCAACTGATTGGCGCCGGCGCGCGCACGGCTGGCTTGCTCCTCGTTGCCGGTCAGCAGGTAGAGGCGCGTACGATACTCGATCCGTTCAATCAGCAGCGATACACGCTGCAACGAACTCAGCACATCTTCCGTGTGCTGGACCCATTCGGCCGAGGCGATCAAACTCTGCGTGTTCCTGTAGACCATCGTTCCGGCGGCCGCTGTGATCAACACGGCCACCACTGCCGCCGCGATGAGCAGCGCCACGCCGGACAAACCGGAATACCAATGTTTCCACCTGGAGAGCATCCAATATGCCTATTTTTTATTAGGGTAACCACAAGTATTGTAACTTAAGTAATTACCCCTGGAAAGATTTTTGCTCCTGAATTTCGTTGGGGGAAACCCGCGCCGCTCTTCTCAAGTACTGAAAGTGCGCTCCATTCCTGGGTTAATGTGTTTTCGGTCTTTTTGCACCATCTCTGTCTCCGGGACGAATCGCGATAGGTTACCTTATACAAGTAGCCATGTGCGCCATGATTCCTTCCGAGCTCGTGCAGTCCGCGCCTCCAACCGGCACCGGCGATCCGGAGGGCCCCGCCGTTGCGGTTGTCACAGGATCGACCCGCAAGATCGAACTCCTCGTTGAGGCCATCCAGCGCCTTTCCCTGGCTCAGGATATCCAGTCAGTCCAGGAGATCGTCCGCACTGTCGCCCGTCAATTGACCGGCGCGGACGGTGCCACATTCGTACTCCGGGACGGCGACCGGTGCTTCTACGCCGACGAAGACTCGATCAGCCCTCTCTGGAAAGGCCAACGCTTTCCCTTGAACGCCTGCATAAGCGGGTGGGTCATGGACAATCGTGTTGCCGTGGCGATCCCCGATGTCTACCAAGATCCGCGCATTCCCATCGACGCCTATCGCCCCACCTTCGTGCGCAGCCTGGCCATGGTTCCCATCCGCACCCAGTCTCCCATCGGGGCCATTGGCAACTACTGGGCCTCACATCACGTCGCCACCGACGATGAGCTGCGCATCCTGCAGGCCCTGGCCGACTCCACTGCCGTAGCCATCGAAAACATTCGCATTCATAAGGAATTGGAGGACCGGATCCGGGAGCGCACCAGCCAGCTCGAAACGGTTAATCAGGAATTGCGCGCCGAGGCCGTGCTGCGCAAGCAGATGGAAGCCAAGGTCCTGCAGCTCTCTCTTACCGACGAGCTCACCGGCCTCAGCAACCGCCGGGGTTTTCTGATGCGCGCCGAGCAGATGCTCAAGCTCGTCCATCGCGTGCATACCCTGGGATGGCTGGTCTATATCGACGTCGACGGACTCAAGCAGGTCAATGATGCGTTTGGCCATGACGCAGGCGACCGGCTTATCCGCGGCGCTGCCAAGGTCTTGCGGGAGAGCTTCCGCGACGCCGACATCATTGGTCGAATCGGCGGCGACGAGTTTGTTGTGTTCGCCACCGGCGCATCAACGCCGGCTATCGAGATCGAACTGCGCCTGCGCAACAACATCATCCATCACAATCAGTGCTATGCCGACCAGCCGCCGCTCTCCATGAGCATCGGCGTCATCCGCTGCAACCCCCATGCTCTTAACACACTCGATGACATGATTCATCAGGCCGATGCCGCCATGTATATCGAAAAACGCCGCAAGCGCGCCAATCTACAGAACGAGCTGGGCAGCTGAATCAATTGAATCCGCAATCCGCTACAATCGTCGAGGTGTATTCAGGGGATCGGCACCGCAATGACCAGCCTATTCGACCTCTATAAAATCGGCGTCGGTCCATCGAGCTCCCACACCATGGGTCCCATGCGCGCCGCCTTTCGTTTTGTCGAAACGCTTACCAATCAACTCAACGATGTGCAGCGCGTTCAAGCTGACCTCTATGGCTCGCTGGCGCTTACAGGAATCGGCCACGCCACCGATCGCGCTGTTCTCCTGGGTCTCAGCGGCCACGAACCGGCTAGCGTCGATCCAGCAGCCATCGAAAGCGCGGTTGAACAGATTCGCACCGCGCACACTCTGCTCCTCGCCGGCAGACAGGCGATCCCGTTCCACGAGCAGACAGACCTGCTCTTCCATCGCGACCAGATGTATCCTCCAGGCGCGACGTTCCAGCATCCTAATGGCGTGCGCTTCACCGCCTTTAACAACGCAAGCGAGATTCTAGAGGCACGCACCTACTTTTCTATCGGTGGCGGCTTCATCACCGAAGACAGTGTCGAGCCGCAGGCGCACACGGACAATGCAGTCTCGATTCCCTACCCTTTCCACAGCGCCGCGGAGTTGCTCGATCTCTCCCACGCCCACGCACTTTCGATCGCGGAGATCGTGCTCGCCAATGAGTGCATGCGCATACCGGATACAGAAGATGCTTCATCAAAAGAGCGCATCATTCGCCAACGGATTTTGGACATCTGGCAGGTCATGAAGAGTTGTGTAGCTCGTGGCATCTCTACCGAAGGCATTCTTCCCGGCGGCCTTAACGTACGCCGCCGCGCTCATCGCCTCGCAGAACGGCTGCGCGAACGCCAGCAGGAGCAGCGCCCTTCAGATCCGCTGGCGCCGCTTGACTGGGTCACCGTCTATGCCATGGCCGTCAATGAAGAGAACGCTGCCGGCAGCCGCGTCGTCACCGCTCCCACCAACGGAGCTGCGGGCGTCATTCCCGCCGTTGCTCACTACTATCTCAACTTCATTCCCGGTGCGAGCGAAGCTGGCTTGCTGCGCTTCTTCCTCACCTCCGCCGCCATCGGCATTCTCTATAAAGAGAACGCCTCCATCTCCGGCGCTGAGGTAGGTTGCCAGGGCGAAGTGGGCGTTGCCTGCTCGATGGCCGCGGGCGGTCTCGCCGCTGCACTCGACGGCACCAGCGGGCAAATCGAACACGCCGCCGAAATCGCCATGGAGCACAACCTCGGCATGACCTGCGATCCCATCGGCGGACTGGTGCAGATCCCCTGCATTGAGCGCAATGCTATGGGCGCAGTGAAAGCCGTTCACGCCACCCGCATCGCCATGCAGGAGCCTGAAGAGCACAAAGTCTCGCTCGACCAGGTGATTCGCACCATGTACCTTACCGGCCTCGACATGCAATCGCGCTATAAGGAAACCTCGCTCGCCGGCCTGGCCCTCAACATCATTGAGTGCTAGAACCCAATTGCGCGTACACTGCTGATACGAAATCAATCCCATTGGATCTCATGCCCGACGAACTCATTCCGGCTCATCTTGGCGATTCTGCGGCGAACGTCCCGCAGCCTGATCTGGCGCTGCCGCCCATTCCAGCCACGCGACGCGGCATCGCTCCCATCTGGCACACTATCTTGCTCGTAGTCGGCATCCTGGCTTTCTCTATCTGGGGCTCGATACGCGCCGATACTCCGGACCTCAATCCGCTTGCTCCGGTTCACAGCACCAGCCGTACCGACACAGGGAACGGCACCGATCACACACGCCTCATTCGTTACGGGCTCACTGGCGTTCTCGAACTGACCATCGTTGCCTGGGTAGTCCTCGGATTGCGCATCCGTCGAACTCCATTTCGAAGTCTCCTCGGCGCCTTGCCGCACGACCTGAACAGCATCACCCTCGAAGCCGGAGTCGCACTGGCTTTCTGGCTCTGCTCCATGGTCGTTCTCGCCTCGGCTGCCTTCACCTGGCAGTTTGTCGCCAATCAGATTTATGAGCACCAGGTGAAAAGCCACGCGCACGATCAATCTCATGGCAATGCTAAGACGGAGTCTCCGCTGCAAAAGCAGACCGAGATGGCGCGAGAGCTGATGGAGCTCGCTCCGGCCAATGGCATGGAACTCGCGGCGTGGGGCTTCCTGTGTGTCATCGTGGGATTCTCCGAAGAGCTCGTCTTCCGCGGCTATCTGCAATCGCAGGGCATCGCGCTGCTGCAGCGGATCCCTGTCAGCATTGTGCTTGCATCGCTCATCTTTGGAGCCGCGCACGGCTACCAGGGCATTCGCGGCATCTGCATTATCTCCATCTACGGCGCGCTTTTCAGTTGTCTCACTCTATGGCGCCGCACTCTCTTTCCTGGCATGCTCGCGCACACCTGGCATGACTTCGCGACCGGTTTGTTGCTCGCCTTCCTGCGCTCTTCACACATCCTCGAACATCTGCCGGCGCCGAAGTAAACGCGCTCCACAAAAACGCAGATCAAGATAAAAAAATAAATCTCGCATTTTTCTCTTGACACTCATCGAGCATGAATCTATACCTTCATCCATTGCAGAAAGTTTTTGATCTGCAATCTGCTTGAGTCTCCAGGGAGAATAGACAAGCAACGATAGGCAAGCACCACAAAGGCAACAAGCGAAGGGGACGCAACAAGCGTCCCCTTTCTTGTGTCTGCGCTTTGCCTCACCGTCATCACAAAAAGCGATAATGAAAGCACATGACCAGACGCCGCTGGATCGCCGACACCTCCACTGAAACCACCGCAAGCCTGCTTGGCCCGCAAGCCGAACATCTCGCGCGCGTCCTACGCGCACAGCCCGGCACTCAAGCCGACATCGTCGCCGACGGCCGCGTCTATCGTGCCTCCATCGCCAGTGTTCATGCGGATGAAGTGCGCTTCACACTTTACGAAGAGATACCGTCGGAACGAGCGCTGCCGATCACGCTTCTACTCGCAATCTTCAAATTCGACCGCATGGAGTGGGCCATTGAAAAAGCCACGGAGCTCGGCGTCGCCACCGTAGTCCCTGTCATCGCACGCCGTACTGAAAAGCATCTTGCCCAGGCCGCCGGTAAGCGCGTCGAACGCTGGCGGCGTATCGCGCAAGAGGCCGCACAACAATCGCGCCGCTCTGATATTCCCACCATCGAAGAACCCATTGCTTTGCCTGCCCGCCTCGCGTTGAGCAGCACAGCCCAGCAAATCCTTCTCGCTGAAGACGAGCGCAGCACCACACTGCGCCAACGCATCGATGCCGCACTCGATGCATCGAATTCGGAACTTCCCAACTTTGAATTCGCCATCGGCCCCGAAGGCGGTTGGACCCAGGAAGAAATCGCGCTCTTCCAAAAGCATCAATGGCAGTCCGCGTCACTCGGCCCAAGAATTCTGCGCGCCGAAACCGCCGCCATCGCCACTCTAGCCATCGCCTCATCGCTCTTATAAACAAGAGAAGGAATGGGTGCCCCACCCTCGCCACGCTTTTGTATTTGTGGATAGGATGGGACTCACCAATCTTGCGAATCTCATAGAGCCACCATCAGGATGATCTCTCGACCTGATAGTGAAATGGCGCGCCCATTCCCGTTGCCATTCCACGCACCGTCTGCAGAAACGCCGTCGCGGCGTAGGACAACTTTGAGTTCTTGCGATAGACCAGCCGCAGCAGCCGCCGAAACTCCAGCTCATCCACCGGCACGGCCACCAGTTCGCCCGTCTCCAGCTCGCGCGCCACCGTCAGCCTGGGCACCAGCGCCATCCCATTGCCCATCGCCACAAATCGCTTGATGGCTTCGATCGTCGGCAGTTCAACCCGCATCTGTAGCGGTGTCCGATGCTTCTCAAACGTTTCGATCACCCGCTTTCGCAGCGGAGACGGAACGTTATGCGCAACAAACAATTCTTCGCCAAGGTCCGTAATCGTCACCCGCTTTGACCGCGCCAATGCATGTTGCGGATTCACGATACACGCCAGCGTATCCGCATACACTGCCACCGAGCGGTAGTGCTCCGTGTCCGGCTTGAAACTGATCACCCCCAGCTCAAACGTGCGCAGATCCAACTCCTCCGGAATCTGACTCGCCAGCGAGCGATGCACCGTGACATCCACCTGGGGATGCAGTTTTCGAAACGCGTCAAGCACCGGCAGCAGGTAGAGACATGTATATTCGTTCGCCGCCAGTTGCAGCCGCCCTCGCTCCAGAGACTTCAGTTCTTCGATAGCCGATGAAGCCTCACGGCGCAACGCCAGCAGCCGCAACGCATACTCCCGCAGCAGCTCCCCCGCAGCGGTCAGCGAACCGTCTCGCGCCGCGCGATCCAGCAACAGCTCTCCCACCGACTCTTCAAGCTTGCGAATCACCTGGCTGATCGCCGGTTGCGTGCGATGCATCCGCACCGCCGCCCGGGAAAAACTGCGTTCCTCAGCCACCGCCAGAAATGTCTCAAGTTGGTTTAATTCCAAGCTGACCGCCTCCTTTTAATCCATAAGCAATTGTAATCGAACTCCAAAATAGAATAACTTTGCGTTATAGAGCCCTGATCGGCGAAACTATGTACGGCGAAGAATGCGCCCCAGGACTGTATCGATGGACAACCACCATGTATTGATCTTCGACACCACCCTCCGCGACGGTGAGCAATCCCCCGGCTGCAGCATGACCACCCAGGAAAAGCTCTCCATGGCGCACGCTCTTGAGGATCTCGGCGTCGATATTCTCGAAGCCGGATTCGCCATGGCCTCCGAAGGCGACTTCGCCGCTATCTCCACCATCACCCAGGCCATTCGCAAGCCGCGCATCACCTCCCTGGCCCGCGCCAAGAGTGAAGACATCATCATGGCCGCGCGTTCGCTTGAACACGCCGATCGCGCCCGCATTCACGTCTTCCTCGCCTCCAGCGATCTGCACCTCGAATACAAGCTCAAAATGAGCCGCGAGCAGGCGCTCGATCAGGCTGCTGAGTCTGTTCGCCAGGCGCGCAGCCTCTGTGACGATGTCGAGTTTTCCCCCGAAGACGCCACCCGTTCCAACCGTGACTTTCTCGTGGAGATGGTACGTGTCGCCGTCCAAGCCGGAGCCACCACAATCAACATGCCTGACACCGTTGGCTACTCGACGCCCGAAGAATACGGCCAGTTGTTTCGTGAGGTCCGCGAGCGCGTGCCGGCTATCGACGCCGAAGGCATCATTCTCTCCTCGCACACCCACGACGACCTCGGTCTCGCCGTCGCCAACTCGCTCGCCGCCGTCGAAGCCGGAGCCCGACAGGTCGAGTGCGCCGTCAACGGCATCGGCGAACGCGCCGGCAACGCCGCCCTTGAAGAAGTAGCCGCCGCCCTCTACGTTCGCGCCGACCGCTACGGCATCACCACCAGCATTCATCTCGACAAGCTCGTGCCCACCAGCCAGACCCTAGGCCAGATCATCACCTTCGCACCCTCCCCGAACAAAGCCATCGTCGGCGCCAACGCATTCGCGCACGAGTCCGGCATACATCAACATGGCATGTTGGCCAACCCACTCTGCTACGAAATCATGACGCCCACCTCCGTCGGCGCAGCCAGCACGCTACTCGTACTCGGCAAGCACTCCGGCCGCGCCGCGCTGCGCAATCGCCTTGAGCAGCTTGGCTTCACTCTCTCGCGCGAAGAGCTGCAACAGACCTACTACCGCTTCGTAGCCCTCGCCGACCGCAAGAAAAACATCTACGACCAGGACCTAATCGGCCTGCTCTCGCAACAGATTCGCGACCGCCGCCCCATGTCGTTAGCCGAAGTGGACTAATCAAGTTCTGAGAGCGCGGATCATGATTTTGCCGAGAAAACGCTTTGTGATCCACGCAGTCTGGACATTTCTCGCTTCTCCGATCATCTATTTCGTTGTCATTAACCAAGACTTCAGTACGACAAAATTGACGCCGCTCGAATCCGGAGCATTGGATCTGCTATCCGCAATCTTTTTCGCGCCAGGCTCCGAAATAAGTGGATGGTTAGTACGTATATTCGGCATTTCAGGTTGGGATGGCTTAACTGTGTTTTTTCTTACAGAAGTCTTCTGCAACTGGGCAGTATTGCTGATCTGTGTCGTGACAATTGAGTTCTTCATCAACCGAAAGAGAAGGCAAGCATGAAGTTGAACCTCCTAGTAGTTGCCGGCGACGGCATCGGCCCTGAAGTCACCAACGAAGCACTCGCCGTCCTGCGCACCGTCGCCGAGCTCGAAGGCCACGACATCGCCGTCACTGAAAAACGCATCGGCGGCATCGCCATCGACACCGACGGCACCCCGCTCCCTGCCGACACGCTTGAAGCAGCCCTCGCCTCCGACGCTGTTCTCCTAGGCGCAGTCGGCGGCACCAAGTGGAACGCGCTGCCACCCAACACGCGGCCAGAAGCCGGCCTGCTGCAACTCCGCGCCGCGCTCGGCGGCTTCGCCAACCTGCGCCCCGCCTTCGCCGTAAAAGAACTCGCAGTCAACAGCCCACTGCGCACTGAAGTGATCGACGGAGCCGATATCCTCTTCGTCCGCGAACTCCTCGGTGGCCTCTACTTCGGCTCCCCGCGCGAATGGGATAAAGCCAAAGGCGAAGCCTGGAACACCATGCGCTACACGCGCGACGAAATCGTCCGTGTCGCCCGCATCGCTTTCGACCTCGCGCAGAAGCGCAACAAGAAGCTCACCTCCGTCGACAAAGCCAACGTCCTCGAAGTCTCGCAACTCTGGCGCGCCACCGTCACTGAAGTCGCCAAGGAGTTTCCCGACGTCACGCTCGAGCATCAACTCGTCGACTCCATGGCCATGCTGCTCATGACCAGCCCGCGCAACTACGACGTCGTGCTTACCGAGAACCTCTTCGGCGACATCCTTTCCGACGAGTCCGCCGTCATCACCGGGTCGCTCGGCATGCTGCCCTCGGCCACCATCGGCGGCAAGGTCAATCTCTATGAGCCCATCCACGGCTCCGCTCCGGATATCGCCGGCAAAGGCCTCGCCAATCCGCTAGGCGCAATCCTCACAGCCGCATTGATCCTGCGCCACTCAGCAGGCCTTGAAGCAGAAGCCGCCGTTATAGAGACCGCAGTGCGCCGCGTCCTTGAAGAAGGCTTCCGCACCGCCGATCTGGCCCGCGGCAACACCACCGATTTCAAAGTCCTCTCCACCACTGAGATGGGCAAGCAGGTTCGCGAAGCAGTTGAAGAAGCTTTAACCACCGAAACCATTTAAGGACTTCGGTCAGAATCAAATCCGGGTGCCCCACCCTCGCCGGGTAGTTGTTCTTCCGGCTAGGGTGGGACCGAACAAAACCAGAGTCAGGACTCAAATATGAGCAACACACCAAAAACATTATTCGAAAAAGTCTGGGAGCAGCACGTGGTCGCGGAACCTCAAGGCGAACCCACGCTCCTCTACATCGATCTTCATCTGATCCACGAAGTCACCTCGCCGCAAGCCTTCGAAGGCCTTCGCCTCGCCGGCCGCAAAGTACGTCGTCCCGACCGCTGCGTCGCCACCGTCGATCACAACGTGCCCACGCTGCTCGCCGAGCGTTTCAACATCCTTGACCAGATCGCCGCCAAGCAGATCGCCACTCTGCGCGAAAACTGCAAAGAGTTCGGCATCGAGCTCTTCGACATCGGTAGCCGCGAGCAAGGCATCGTCCACGTCATCGGTCCCGAACTCGGGATCACCAAGCCCGGCATGACCATCGTCTGCGGCGACTCGCACACGTCTACGCATGGAGCATTCGGCGCGCTCGCCTTCGGCATCGGCACCAGTGAAGTCGAGCACGTTCTCGCCACACAGACCCTTCCGCAAAGCAAACCAAAAACCTTCCGCATCGCCGTCGAAGGTGAGCTGCCCAAGGGAGTCACCGCCAAAGACATCGTCCTCGCCATCATCGGCCAGATTGGCACCGACGGCGCAACAGGCTGCGTCATCGAATACGCAGGTTCAGCCATTCGCGCCCTCTCCATGGAAGGCCGCATGACCATCTGCAATATGAGCATTGAAGCAGGCGCCCGCGCCGGCATGATCGCTCCCGACGAAACCACCTTCGCCTACCTCAAAGGCCGTCGCTTCAGCCCGAAAGGTGAGGCTTGGGAAAAAGCTGTCGAAGAGTGGAGCAAGCTGCCCAGCGATCCCGGAGCAAAGTTCGATCGCGAGCTCATCATCGATGCTGCGACGCTCGTTCCCTACGTAAGCTGGGGTACCAGCCCCGGCATGGTCGCGCCTATCACCGCCTCGGTTCCCGATCCCGCTGCGACGCAGAATGAAAGCGAGCGTCGCGCCTTCGAGCGCGCCCTCGAATACATGGATCTCAAAGCCGGCACGCTCCTCGAAGACATCAACATTGACCGCGTCTTCATCGGCTCCTGCACCAACTCGCGCATTGAAGACCTGCGCGCCGCAGCCACCATCGCCAAAGGACACAAGGTCAGCACCCATGTCTCCGCTATGGTCGTACCCGGCTCGCAAGCCGTGAAAGATCAGGCCGAACAGGAAGGCCTCGACCTGGTCTTCAAGGAAGCTGGCTTCGATTGGCGCGAGCCCGGCTGCAGCATGTGCCTCGGCATGAACCCTGACATTCTTTCCCCCGGCGAGCGCTGTGCCTCAACCAGCAATCGCAACTTCGAAGGCCGCCAGGGCCGCGGTGGACGCACTCACCTCGTCTCGCCTGAGATGGCTGCAGCCGCAGCCATCGCCGGCCACTTCGTCGACGTACGCAACTGGTCTGAAATTGCCGAGACCGTGGAGGCAAACTAACATGGAACCCTTTAAGACCATCACGTCCCTAGCCACCCCACTCGACCGCGTCAACGTCGACACCGATCAGATCATTCCCAAGCAATTCCTCAAGCGCATCGAGCGCTCCGGCTACGGAGAATTCCTCTTCTTCGATTGGCGCCGGCTTCAAGAAGGTCCCAACGCTGGTGATCCCGATCCCAACTTTGTGCTCAACAATCCAAAGTACAAAGGCGCAAAGATCCTCATCGCCGGCAAGAACTTCGGCTGCGGATCGAGCCGCGAGCACGCCGCCTGGGCGCTCTCCGACTACGGCTTCCGCGCCGTAATCGCACCCACCTTCGCCGACATCTTCTTCTCCAACGCAGGCAAGAACGGCATCGTCCTCATCCGCCTCAGCGAAGAAGACGTCGCGCTGCTGCTCAATCGCGCCGCCACCACACCCAACTACGAACTGACTGTCTCACTCGTTGACCAAACGGTCACCGACGCACAAGGCTTCCACGCCACCTTCGAGATCGACGCATTCCGCAAGTTCTGCCTCATCGAAGGCCTCGACGACATCGGCCTCACCCTGCGCCACTCAACCGAGCTCGACAACTTCGAAGCGCAACACGATCACGCCAACTGGCTCCAACCACGTCCCGCAGCATAAATAAATGGGTGCCCCACCCTCGCCACGTCTTTGTTTTTGTGGCTAGGGTGGGATAACAAAATCTCGATCAGGAAAAGTAAAGAAGATATGACCATCGAAGGCAAGCGCCAAAGCATCCCGTTGACCGAAGGCCCCAACCGCGCCGCCGCCCGCAGCTATCTGCGCGGCATCGGCTTCAGCAAAGACGATCTGCACAAGCCCATCATCGGCGTCGCCAACACCTGGACCGAGATCGGCCCCTGCAACTTTCATCTGCGCGACGTAGCTGAGGCCGTCAAGCAAGGCATCCGCGAAGCCGGCGGCACTCCGATGGAGTTCAACACCATCACCATCTCCGACGGCATCACCATGGGTACGCAGGGCATGAAGGCCTCGCTCGTCTCGCGTGAAGTCATCGCCGACTCGGTAGAGCTCGTCGCCCGCGGCAATCTCTTCGACGGCATCATCGGCATCGGCGGCTGCGACAAGAACATGCCCGCCATCATCATGGCGCTCTGCCGCCTCAACATCCCCGGCATGATGCTCTACGGCGGCAGCATTGCTCCCGGCAAGCTCAACAACCCTGATGGAACGACGAAAGACATCACCATCCTCAATGTCTTTGAGGCCATCGGCTCGCACGCCAGCGGCACCCTCGACGACGCCGGCCTTGAGGCCGTCGAAGCTGCGGCCTGTCCCGGTGCCGGAGCCTGCGGTGGCCAGTTCACTGCCAACACCATGGCCATGGCCTCTGAGATTCTCGGCATGTCGCCCATCCAGCTTTCTGGCGTTCCCGCACTCAGCGCAGATAAGCACGAAGCCTCCCGCAAAGCCGGCCACATCCTCATGGAAGCAGTCCGCGCCAACCGCCGCCCTTCCGACATCATCACCCGCGCCTCCATTGAAAACGCCATCGCCTCCATCGCAGCCTCTGGCGGATCGACCAACGGCGTCCTCCACTTCCTCGCCATCGCCCGCGAGATGGGCATCGAACTCAACATCGACGACTTCGACCGCATCAGCGATAAAACTCCCTTCATCTGCGATCTCTCCCCAGCCGGTAAGTATGTCGCCTCGGACTACCAGGCCGCAGGCGGTTCACGCCTCCTCGCCAAGCGCATGATCGATGCCGGCCTCGCCGATGGCTCCGCACTCACCATCAGCGGAAAGACCCTCGCAGAAGAAGCCGCAGAAGCCGTCGAGACACCCAATCAGCCAGTCATCAAAACCTTTGAAGCGCCCATCAAGCCTCACGGCGGCCTCGTCATTCTCAAAGGCAATCTTTCCCCCGAAGGCAGCGTGATGAAGATCGCCGCAGCCGACCGCACGGAGCATCGCGGCCCGGCCCGCGTCTTCGACTCGGAAGATGACTGCTTCCTCGCTGTGCAGGCCCAGAAGATCAACCCCGGCGACGTTCTCGTCATCCGCTACGAAGGCCCCAAAGGCGGCCCTGGCATGCGCGAGATGCTGCAAGTCACCGCAGCCATCAGCTCCAATGCAACATTGAGCGCCACCGTAGCTCTCATGACCGATGGCCGCTTCAGCGGCGCAACCCGAGGCTTCACCGTGGGCCACGTCGCACCCGAGGCATTCGTGGGCGGTCCGATCGCCGCCGTTCGCGAAGGCGACATCATCCACTTCGACATCGCCAACCGCAAGCTCACCCTCGAAGTCCCAGAAGAAGAAATCGCAGCCCGCCTCAAGACCTGGAAGGCTCCAGAACCACGCTTCAAAAAAGGCGTCTTCGCCAAGTATGTCAAGACCGTAAGCACCGCCTCAGAAGGCGCAGTCACCACCTAGCAAGCTGAACCAATCCGGGTGCCCCACCCTCGCCGGGTAGTTGTTTTTCCGGCTAGGGTGGGACCAACAAATCAAGACTCGAATCAAGGAAGGGGAATCTTCCATGAGCAACATTGAAAAGAACGAAAGCGCGCACCTCAATAACATCACCCGCCTCACCGGCTCAGAAATCATCTGGGCCACCCTCGTAGGCGAGGGCGTCACCACCGTCTTCGGCTACCCTGGCGGAGCCATCCTGCCCGCCTACGATGCCCTGCGCAAGTTCCCCATCCGCCACATCCTCGTCCGCCACGAGCAGGGCGCAGCGCACATGGCAGACGGATACGCGCGCGCCTCGGGCAAAGTGGGCGTGGCCATTGCCACCAGCGGCCCCGGTGCGACCAATCTCGTCACCGGCATCGCCACCGCCATGCTCGATTCCATCCCCATGGTCTGCATCACCGGCCAAGTCTCCAGCAAAGTGCTTGGCACCGACGCCTTTCAGGAAGTAGACATCACCGGCATCACCCTGCCCGTCACCAAGCACAACATGCTCGTCACGCGCGCTGAAGACATCGCGCCTGCCATCCGCTTCGCCCTGCAGATCGCGCAGTCCGGACGCCCCGGCCCCGTCCTCGTCGACATCACCAAAGACGCGCAGCAATCCTCGGCCATCTTTGACTTTGAAGCCGCCAAGCCCCGCGCCTACAATCCCCACCCCATGCTCTCGGTCGTCGACAATCATCTCCGCGAAGCCGCCGAGCTCATCCGCGCCGCCAAGCGTCCCGTCATCCTCGCCGGGCACGGCATCCTGCAATCCAACGCAGGCGAGCAGGTCCGGACACTGGCCGAACGCATGCAGATTCCCGTCGCGCCAACACTGCTCGGCCTCGGCAGCTTCCCTGCCTCCCATCCTCTCAATCTCGGCATGATGGGCATGCACGGCGAGTCGTGGGTCAATGAAGCCATCCAGAACGCAGACCTGCTCATCGCCTGCGGCATGCGCTTCGATGACCGCGTCATTGGCACGCCCAAGACCTACTCACCCAACTCCAAGAAGATTCACATCGATATCGACCCCGCCGAGATCAACAAAAACATCAAGGCCGACGTTGCCCTGGTCGGCGATCTGCGCGAAGTCCTCGAGCAGCTCCTACCCCTGTTGCCCGGCCGCGACGGCGCCGCATGGCTCAGCGCCATCGAAGCCAGCAAAGGCCACGCGGCAGTACGCGATATTCGCTTCTTACCCGATGACGGCCATCTCTACGCCGCCCACGTCATGCACGACCTCTGGCGCATCACCGAGGGCAAAGCCATCGTCGCCACCGACGTAGGCCAACACCAGATGTGGGAGGCGCAGTACTATCGCCACGACCACCCCAACACGCTCATCACCTCCGGCGGCCTCGGCACCATGGGCTTCGCACTCCCCGCCGGCATCGGCGCGAAAGTTGGCTGTCCTGACAAAGAAGTCTGGGTCATCGCCGGCGACGGCGGCTTCCAGATGACCGCCTCGGAACTTGCCACCATCGCCCAGGAAAAACTCAACGTCAACATCGCCATCATCAACAACGGCTACCTCGGCATGGTCCGCCAGTGGCAGGAGTTCTTCTACGAGAAGAACTACGAGTCCACGCCGCTGGTCAGTCCCGACTTCGTCAAACTTGCCGACGCCCACGGCATCCCCGGCCTCGCCGTCCGAGACCGCGGCGAACTCGAAGCCGCCGTCCAGACCGCGCGCAGCCACAACGGAGCATTCCTCATCAACTTCCTCGTCGAAAAAGAAGACTCCGTCTATCCCATGATCCCCGCCGGCGCAGCCCTCCACGAAATGATTCGCCGCCCAGGCAGCAACCCGCTCGTCGAAACGCCAGAAGACGAGTAATCAGAAATCTGGGTGCCCCACCCTCGCCGGGTTTTTGTTGTTCCGGCTAGGGTGGGATTAGCACGAATTTCAACCCTTGAGTTTCGAACGGAAGGTCCAATGTTACATACGTTCGTCGCATACGTTGAGGACAAGCCAGGCGTCTTAACGCGGGTAGCCTCATTGTTCCGCCGGCTCAATATCAACATCATCTCCCTCACGGTCGGCCACAGCGAACGCCCCGGCATCTCGCGCATGACCATCGTTGCCGACGCCTCCGACGAAGCCGGCAACCGCATCCGCGCCAGCCTGTATAAACTGGAAGACGTCGTAGAAGTCGACGATATCGGCCGCGCTCCATCCGTTACCCGCGAACTCGCACTCATCAAGGTCGCCGCCACCGCCAGCAACCGCTCGCATATCTTCGAGCTGGCAGAAGTCTTTCGCGCCCGCATCGTCGACCTCGCTCCCGATTCGCTGATGATCGAGATCACCGGCGTCGAGAGCAAAATCGAAGGACTGATCCAGGTGCTGAACGAAACCGAAAACCGCGTCCTTGAAGTCTGCCGCAGCGGCAAGATGACCATGCGCCGCGGCCATCACACCAAGGGCGTTCTACGCGCCATGGGAGCCAGTGAACCGGAAGCCCCCAAATCAACGCCCGATCTACCCAATTCAACCCTGGAAACCTTCCCGGACAACTTCGCCGACAACATATGAACCAATCTGGGTGCCCCACCCTCGCCGGGTATTTGTTTTTCCGGCTAGGGTGGGAATCCACAAAACTCGCAAACGAACCGCTAAAGGAAAACGAAGAACATCATGGCCAAGACCTACTACGATCACGACGCAGACCTCTCACTCATCCAGGCGAAAAAAGTCGCCATCATCGGCTACGGCTCCCAGGGCCACGCCCACGCGCTCAACCTCAAAGACTCCGGCGTCGAAGTCCGCGTCGGCCTTTCGGAGAGCAGCAAGTCGCGCGCCAAGGCTCAGAAGGCCGGCCTCGAGGTCGGCACCCCCGCCGAAGTCACCAAGTGGGCTGACGTCATCATGATCCTCACCCCTGACCAGACCCAGGCCAAGCTCTACGCCGACGAAATCGCGCCCAACATCACCGCCGGCAAGCTGCTCCTCTTCGCCCACGGCTTCAACATCCGTTACGGCACCATCGTTCCCGCCAAAGATATCGACGTCGCCCTCGCCGCTCCCAAAGCTCCCGGCCACCGCGTGCGCGAAGTCTTCACCGAAGGCGGCGGCGTACCCGGCCTCATCGCGGTTGAGCAGGACGCCACCGGCACCGCGCACGCACTCACCCTCAGCTACAGCAAGGCCATCGGCAACACCCGCGCCGGCGTGCACGAAACCACCTTCACCGAAGAAACCGAGACCGACCTCTTCGGCGAACAGGCCGTGCTCTGCGGCGGCGTAGCCTCACTCATCAAGGCAGGCTTTGAAACCCTCACTGAAGCCGGCTACCAGCCCGAGATCGCCTACTTCGAAGTCCTCCACGAGCTCAAGCTCATCGTCGACCTCATCTATCGCGGCGGCCTCGCCTACATGAACTACTCCATCTCAGACACCGCCGAGTGGGGCGGCTACGTCAGCGGTCCGCGCGTCGTCAATGAAGAGAGCAAGAAAGCCATGAAGGGCATCTTGAAGGACATTCAGGATGGCAGCTTTGCCAAGCGCTTCATCGCCGACCAGCTCTCAGGCCGCAAAGAGTTCCAAGCCTTCCGCGATGCCGAAGCCGCTGAACCGATCGAGAAGGTCGGCAAGAAACTCCGCGCAGCCATGCCCTTCCTCGATCCTGTCACCGTAGAAGAAGTAGCCAAAACCCGCTAGTCAGATAGCGAAATCAACGGGGTGCCCCACCCTCGCCGGGTATTTGTTTTTCCGGCTAGGGTGGGTTTACCTAAACCCAGCATCAGAATTCGGTCCACGCGGTTCCAATCCTTCACGCCGTCCAGCAGTCCACTCCGACTCAATCTCCACAGTCCCACGTTCCCCCGTCAGGTAATGCCGAAAGCTGGACCATCGCCAATCATGCGGCCTTCCTACCAAGCCGCGTACAACAGGATTGCGATGCATATACTTCAGCTTTTCAATCCGCTTCTCCGCAGAGAAAACATTGAAGTCGTAATAACGAGGAAGCCAGAGCGGCCGTGTCGTTGCACGTTTCGAAACCGAGGTCTTTAGCGCCTGAATCGTAATGTCGAGTGAAACCCGATTAGGTTCAGACACCAGTAAATGCACATGCTCGGGCATTACCACATATCCGTAGACACGAAGAACGTATCTCCTCCGCACAGCCTCCAAAGATCTCTCGAAAGTCTCTTTCATATCAGGTGATTCAAGATACGGCTTTCGGTCCTGGCAACTGAATGTCAGAAAATGCAGATCCCCAGAAGTCTGGTATCGCGTAAGTTGATTGGGCACGGTGGACGCAGTCTAAACCCACCCTAGCCGGAAAAACAAATACCCGGCGAGGGTGGGGCACCCGAACGTTCAACCTACTGCATCGACTTACGCAACGCCACAAACCCTTGGTCCAGTTCCGTCAACCGAATCAGCCCCTGACGCGGATACTCGATCTCCAGCGTCGCATACACCGTCAACGTCACCGTGACAGCAAAGATGACCGTGTAGATCCAGTCACGTCCGCCTGCCTTCATCCCATACCCGGCCATAAATGCAGCTACACAACTGAAAACATAAAGCAGCAGAAACACCACCCCCGGCGGATGCATATTAAACGCATTCTGCCGCGTGGAAGTAATGTCGATCATGTCGTTGATCGCCGGCAACAGCAATTTCGTAGCGTCCGGATTGGCCCCGCTTGAGGCCGCGGCAACAGTGCTTTGTTGCCAGATCGCATTCTGCAGGCGAACTGTCTCCGGCGAGATCGTCATGCCGACAGCCTCGTAGATATTCATGCGCGATGCCGTGTATTCCCGAAAGAGTTGCCGTAGTCCCGGCTGGGCCTGTGCAGGCAGCAGATTCAACCGCAAATAGGCTGTGCCGATATCGTTGGTCTCCTCAGTAACGAGTTGGCGGTGCCGGTCATAGCGCGAAGTCGCTCCTGAAAATGTGAACGCCAACAGCAGTCCGAAGAGGGCGAATACTGCGCCTTCGACCGCATTGCTTCCCTCCGTTGCGCGGCGAAGACGAAGCCGTCGGCCAACTTCAAGCAACACCACCATCACAGGAAAAAGGAGAAAAGCGGTAAACGGAGAAAAGCTCATCAGAGATGCAACTCCTCAATCCGCAATCCTCTTACGGTCACAGTCAAATGGCATGTCTTCATACCACGGACTATAAACCAGAACCAACTCCCGCGCAGCATTACCGGCGGAGACCTTCCTCCATCCATCCAAACCGGAACTCGGCGTAGTCAACGTTAACTCTATGCTGTATCCTTCGTCCATCCGTTGTCTTCGAGGGATCCTCTACATGAAAATTACCCGTCGGAAAACCATTCAGCTCTTCGGCGCAGTCGCCTCTGCTATGGCCGTCAAAACAGCCTTCGGCCAATCGCCTCTTCAGGTCACCCCAGGCCCCTTCACCAATACCCGCGACTCGCTCAAGTCCTACGTCCTTCCCGAGTGGTTCGGCGACGCCAAGTTCGGCATCTGGTCGCATTGGGGACCGCAATCCGCAGTGGGCGACGGAGACTGGTACGCCCGGAACATGTACGTCGAGGGCACCCCGCAGTACGACTACCACGTCAAGCGCTTTGGCCCCCAGTCCAAGGTGGGATACAAAGACCTCGTACACCTGTTCACCGCCGACAAGTGGGATCCTGAACACCTCATGGACCTCTACCAGAAGGCAGGCGCCAAGTACTTCTTCTCCATGGGCGTCCATCATGACAACTTCGATCTCTGGAATTCCAAATACCAGCCTCGTTGGAACGCAGTCGCCTCCGGCCCTAAGAAGGATATCGTCGGCCTTTGGGCTGCAGCCGCCCGCAAACGCGGTCTCCGCTTCGGCGTCTCCGAACATCTCTCCAACAGCTATAACTGGCTCGCCCCGTCGCACCTTGCCGACACTAAAGGCCAATACGCCGGCGTCCCTTACGACGGCCAGAATCCTGCCTATGCCGATCTCTACCATGACTTCACTCACGAGCCGGCCGACTACGCCAAGACAGTCGCCAAAGATGCCATGTCCCGCACCTCTCCCGACGTCTGGAAGATGCAATACTTCAACCGCATCAAAGACCTCGTTGATCAGCACCAGCCCGACCTGCTCTACACCGATGGCGGCATTCCCATGGAAGAGTACGGCCTGGCCACCGTCGCCGAGGCCTATAACGTCGGCCCGGTCTCCGCACAGGGCCACCCCGAGACCGTTTACTTCAGCAAGACCGGCTCGGACTGTGTCGCCGGCACCTGCGCCCTCGACCGCGAGCGCGGTGTGCTGGACGACATTTCCCCCAAGCCATGGCAGACCGATACCTGCATAGGCCAGTGGCACTACAAAGAGGGCGGCAAGTACAAGTCCGCAAAAAAAGTCATCGATCTGCTAGTCGATATCGTCAGCAAAAACGGCAACCTGTTGCTCAACATCCCGCTGCCCGCCTCCGGTGAACCCGATGCCGAAGAACTGAAAACTCTCGCCGGCGTCACCGAATGGGTCTCCGTCAACGGCGAGGGCATCTTTGGTACGCGTCCCTGGAAGACCTATGGTGAAGGGCCGGCCACCAAGGTCGTCATCCCTAAAAGCGGCAAGGAATTCGACCCCAGCGAAGACAAGAAACCCGACCTCGGCGTCCGCGACATCCGTTACACGGTCAAGGGCAAATCACTCTACGCCTTCGTTCAGGGCTGGCCCGCGAGCGGGTCGGAAGTGACCCTTGAAGCCCTCGGCACCAACAGTCCGCAGCAACCCGGCAAGGCAGTGGACGTACGCTTGCTCGGTCGCAACGAAGCCCTCAAATTCACGCAGGACTCCACCGGTATGCGTGTAACTCTGCCCTCCACCCGGCCCACCGCCGCTGATATCGGCTTTGGCCTCCGCGTAAATTTCGCCTGATGCACAACAAAGAATCAGGGCGCGTCTTGGCGGCACAGTTGTCCGTGCCGCCAGGAACCTGTAAGGTGGCTCGATGAACCGCCGGGACTTCTTCGTTTCTTCAAGCGCCTTCGCGCTCGGGGCCGCCCATGCCAGCCCACTTTTCGCGCTGACCCAAGCCCAGTCTGCCGTCTCCAGCGCATTGTCATGGAAAGCGGCCTCGCTCGACTGGAGCTTCACTGTCGTCAACGGCCACCTCCGGCAGCACAATCTTCTTCCTGAAAATTTCGGCGGCACGGCCAATCGCGGGGCAGACGGCCCTGAAACCGGCCTGCGTCTCTCCGGAGAAAACGCTTCCGATGCCGCACTCAAGCAATCTGGCGGCACGGCAGGGCATGCATTGGTCTTTCAAGACCATCGGGAAGAGAAGACCGCAAACGGCAGCACTTTCATCCTCACCCATCGCGACACAGAAGCCGCTCTTGAAGTTGAATCCCTCTACCAATCCTTCGACCAGGTGCCTTTCGTCATCCGCCGCTCCACGCGTATCAAAAATGTCTGGGATAAGCCCGTCGGCATCGAGTACCTCAGTTCCGCCATGCTCCACGGCCTCGCCGACTCGCAGCGTTTCGATCATGAGCTCAAAATCCACCTGGCCTTCAACAGCTGGATGTCCGAAGGCCAGTGGCATATCCTGCGCCCTTCGCAGCTCGGCTGGGTTGAGAACGAGCGAACCAGCTGGTCTGAAGCTGAAGCAACCAGCATCGGCAGCTGGTCCACAGAAAAATATCTGCCCATGGCCGTCGTCGAAAACCCCGGCCTCGGCGTCTCCTGGTTCTGGCAGATCGAGCACAACGGCTCCTGGCACTGGGAAGTCTCAAATGCCTCCTCCGGCGGCAACCAGGCCGGCGATGTCTACGCCTACCTCGGCGGCCCAGACGGCCTTCATCATCAGGCCTGGAAAAATATCCAGCCCGGCCAGTCCTATGAAACCGTGCCCGTCGCGGTAGGCTGCGTACCCGGCGGATTCGAAGCCGCCATCGGCGCGCTCACCACCTACCGCCGACGCGCCTGCATTAGACCCCGTCCACAAGAACCCAGCCCCAACGCCGTCATCTTCAACGACTACATGAACTGCCTCAGCGGCGACCCCACTGAAGCCAAAGAACCCCCCCTCATCGAGGCCGCCGCCAAAGCCGGCTGCGAATATTTCGTCATTGACGCCGGCTGGTACGCCGAAGCCAATGAAGACTGGGGCTCAACCGTCGGCGCCTGGCAGCCCTCCAAAACCCGCTGGCCCCGCGGTCTCAAGTTCACGCTCGACGCCATCCGCAGCCACGGCATGGTCCCCGGCCTCTGGCTCGAACCGGAAGTCGCCGGCCTCAAGTCACCGCTCGCTCCTAAGCCTGATAGCTGGTTTCTCATGCGGCATGGCCGCCGCCACGTCAACAACGGTAGGCTCTTTCTCGACTTCCGCAATCCCGAGGTCCGCGCTTACCTCGACGGAGTCGTCGACCGCCTGGTCAACGACTACGGCATGGGCTACATCAAGATGGACTACAACGCCGACACCCTCGAAGGCACTGACCAGAACTCCGACAGCCTCGGCCAGGGCCTGCTCGAACACAACCGCGCCCATCTCGCCTGGCTCTCCGGCCTGCTCGACCGGCATCCCAAGTTGGTCATCGAAAACTGCGGCAGTGGCGGCGGACGTGAAGACTACGCCATGCTCTCGCGTCTCCAGCTCCAGTCCGGCAGTGACCAGGAAGACTACCGCTGCTTTCCCGCCATCGTCACTGGCTCAACGGCCGCCGTCTTGCCCGAGCAACTCGCCATCTGGTCCTACCCCATCCTTGGAGCGACGGCAGACGCCGCTAGCTTCAACATGGTCAACGCCATGCTCACCCGCATCCACCAGAGCGGCAACCTGGCTCAGCTCGAACCGGCAGCCGCAGATCAGGTCATCGAAGGCATACGCGTCTATAAGACCGAGATTCGCCCTCTGCTCACCCAATTCCTGCCCTTCTATCCCCTCGGCATGCCCGACCTCACCGACCGCGTCAGCCCTGTCGCTCTGGGGATGAAAACCGCCTCCAAAAAATTTGTGTCTGTCTGGCGGCTCAAAGGCGAATCCGAGATCGTTCTTCCGAATCTAAGCAAGAAGACGCGTCTCCTGTACCCCTCCGGACTGGGAATCGAGCTGACCACTCGCGACAATGCTGTCTCAGTTCACCTGCCTCGTCCCTTCATGGCTGCAATTCTTGTTGACGACAATCCATCAGCCTGAACGAGTCCAAATCTATACCGGCGTGACACCAAAAGCCGTCCGCATTGCGCTCTGCGCATCGCTCTGGAACTGAGTAACTTCTCTCTGCGTACTCTTGACTGCATGCTTCACCTTCCGAAACTCTCCCACCCACCATCCATTAAACTGAAGTTCAGGCTGGGATAGCCGCATTCATGCCGATCGATATACACCCATCCATGATCCCGGAAACACCCTCGCCGGTCGAGGTCCTCACGGCGGCCATTGAGAAGGTGGCGCCGCTGCAAGGCCTTCCACTTGAAGATCGGGAATGGCTCGCCCGCCACGGCCGGGAGATTCGTATCAAGGCAGGAGAGATTCTCTTTGAAGAAGGCGCGCCCGCCGATGAGCTCATGCTCATCCTGAAAGGCGAGTTGCATGTGCGCCGGATCCGCGGCGGCCCCATGGCGCTCTTTATTGGACGCAGCGGACAGATGACCGGGCTTCTCCCGTTTTCCCGCATGACCAGCTATGGTGGCCAGGGCTTTGCGGCTCAGGACTGCTGGGGCCTCTTGTATCCAAAATCTCTCTTTCCCGAGATGCTTGCGGCAATTCCCTCTTTCGGCCAGCGCGTGGTTTCCACACTGCTTGACCGCGTACGCGAAGTCACCCGCATTGAGCAGCAGAGTGAAAAGCTGACCGCCCTCGGCAAGCTCGCCGGTAACCTTGCCCATGAGCTGAACAATCCCTCGTCCGCAGCCCAACGAGCCGCAGGCGGCATTCTCACCGAATTGCGCGCCGTCACCGATGGCCGCTATCGGCTCATTGCCCTCTGCCTCAATAGCGAGCAAGTTGCCAAGGTTCAGGAGTGGGAGCGTGAAGTTCGCACGCTGGCTCAGGAAAATCTGAAGTTCGAAAAAATTGACGTCACTGGCCGCGAAGACGAAATCAGTAGATGGTTCGATCGCCATGGATTTTCAGAAGCATGGCAAATTGCTCCCGAACTCGCCGAGATGGGCGTTGAAGCCTCCTACCTCGACCCGTTGTTGACATTCCTCAGCCCCGAGGCCATCCAGGTTGTGCTTGAGCAGTTCGCCTCCGCCCTGCGCGCCGAGCACTACGCCCACGCCATGCTGGATTCGACCAACCGCATCTTTGATCTCATCAGCGCCATCAAGACCTACTCCTACATGGATCGCGCGCCGATCCTCGAAATCGATCTGCCTGCCGGCCTCGACGCCACCCTGCAGATGCTGCAATCCCGCATGGCCAACGTCAACGTCGTACGCGAATATCAGGAAGGCCTGCCCACCATCAGCGCCTACGGCAGCGAGCTGAACATGGTCTGGACAGTCCTCATTGAGAACGCGCTGGACGCGCTGGCCGGCGTCGACCACAGCGACAATCCCGCGCAGCGAGGCTGCCTGCGCATTGTTTGCCGCCAAGAAGGCGACATGATTTTGGTCGAGGTTTGGAACGACGGCCCGGATATTCCTAAAGATCTTCAGGACCGCATCTTCGAGCCCTTCTTCACCACCAAAGGCCCCGGCCAGGGATTGGGACTGGGGTTGGACAATGCCATGCGCATCGTCCGCAAGCATCGCGGTCACCTGGGCGTCCGCTCAGAAGACGGACTGACTTGCTTCCGCGTACGCCTGCCCATCGACCAGTTGCAAGCCTACTGAGTTTGCGCCTCAGCACTCTGCAATCGGCGTCGTGCATAGCGCTCGAAAGAGGAGTGCTTCATTTTCGCGAACCGCCTCGTCCGCCCGGCTGCGCATCAGCGCCATCTTGATGGTGGCATGCAGCTCGCGGTCCAGAAACGGCTTGATCAGATATCCATAGGGATGCGTCTCACCTGCGCGCTTGAGCGTGACATCTTCCGAATAGGCGGTGAGAAAGATAATCGGAATGTGCAGGTAGCGGGGAATCTTCCCGGCTGTTTCGATCCCGTCCATCTCTCCCTGGATATGAATATCCATGAGAATGACGTCGGGAAAGACCTCTTCAATCATCTTCAGAGCCTGTTCTCCGGCAGTCGCTGTTCCCGCAACGGTATATCCGAGCTTGATGAGCTCCTGGCGTATATGTAACGCAACCACAGCTTCATCCTCGACAATCATGATCCTCGTTCCAGTGATCAAAGACATATCCGACGCAGATTGGGTGACAATTTGAGTTGCAGTTTCCATGCGCACACCCTCGCCCTTCCTGACCTGTTACACAGACACTTGCCCGGTATTTCACCGGCCCGCATGTGGTTTCCGGCGCTTTCAGCAACCGGCTTAAGCTTTCTTTACTCTTTATCGGCCAGACCAGCCAACCCTTAATACAGATTTGAAAAAACTTGGGCTTTGTTGAATTTTAGTAATCAAAGAAGCTCTTCCAGTCCCGGCAATGGGCGAAGACCCGGCCCAGCGATGCTGCAGGCTCAAGAAGTTTCAGGTTGATCCAGAGTCTCTCAAATCGCCAGCGGAAAACGGACCACGAATTGAGTTGGAGCTGCTCGCCGGACTGTGACCGCTCCACACAACTGCCCGGCTAAAACATGCACCAGCTGAACCCCCAGCGTCTCAGAGCGGTCGAAGTCGAAGCTTTCCGGAATTCCCACGCCGTCGTCCGAAACCGAAAGAATCGCATGGTCGCTCCGGTCATGTTCGAAATTCACGGTAATTTGCCCCGTTCTTCCCTCCGGGAATGCATGCTTGAGTGCATTGGATGTCAATTCATTCACGATCAACCCACACGGCACCGCCGCCTCAATCGGTAGGCGCACGTCATTCACGTGAAACGAGAGCGCAATCCGCTCCGGATGCAGACTGTAGGACTGAATCAGAGTAGGCACGAAGGAGCGCAGGAATGCCTCGAAATCGACATGAGCAAAATCGTTGGATTGGTAGAGCGTTTGATGGATCAAGGCCATCGATCGGACTCGATTCTGCGTGCTCTGCAGCATTTCAATGACCGAAGGATCGGAAATCCGCGCCGCTTCAAGACTCAACAGGCTTGAAACCACCTGCAGGCTATTCTTGACCCGGTGATGGATTTCGCCTAGCAGAATGTCCTTTTCGTGAACACGCCGCTCCAGTTCTATGTTGGTGAGCGCAGCCCTGCTATGCATGCGAAAGCGTTCAATGGCGTGGCGCAGGGCCCTGGGCAGGGCGCGGGTCTCAATCTGGCCCTTAACCAGATAATCCTGCACGCCTTCTTTCATCGCCGCGGCAACCACGTCATCGTCGTCGCGGCCGGTCAACACAATGACTGGAACCTCGGGAGCCAGCTTCCGCACCCGCCGGACAATTTCCATCCCGTCTCCATCTGGCAATCCCAGATCGAGAATGACGACATCCACTTCACCCTGGGCCAGATGGTTCAACGCCAGGCCCAGCCGGGGCAGATGGGTAATCTCGAAGCTTCCCGCCGGCTCGGTGGCAAACATCTCCCGCAGCAGGCGTACGTCGCCCAGATTGTCCTCGACCAGCAAAATCCGCAGCATCTCAGGTTTCATGACGTCTCCGTCGACGGCAGCTTCACTACCGAAAACCAGAAGTTGTCGATGCTCCGCACCACCGTCAAAAATCCCTCCAGATCCACCGGCTTGGAGATATAGCAGTTGGCGTGCAGCAGATAGCTGCTTTCGATATCCACATCTGAAGCGGATGTGGTCAGAATGACCACCGGAATGCTCTTCAATGCGGGATCGGCCTTCACCTCCGCCAGCACATCGCGCCCATCCTTGCGAGGCAGGTTGAGATCCAGCAGAATCAGATCCGGGCGCGGACTCTTCTCGTAATCGCCCCTCCGCTTGAGAAAATCGAGCGCCTCGACGCCGTCATTGACGACATGCATTTGCAGGTACACCTTGGCATCCTTAAAGGCTTCCCGGGTCAATCGGACATCGCCCGGATTATCTTCGACAAGCAGCACCTGAATCGCTGTCCCGCTGATATGAATCGCTGGCATCAAAGCTCACCTCCGTGGCAAGGAAAAATGAAAGACCGAACCCTTCTCCGGTTCGGATTCGACCCATATCCTCCCGCCCTGATGCTGAAGGATTCGTTTGCAGATGGCCAGCCCGATTCCCGTCCCCTGATACTCAGTCCGGCCATGCAGTCGTTGAAAGATCTCGAAAATCCGCTCGAAATATTTGGGATCGATTCCTATACCGTTATCGGCCACCGAAAAGACCCATTCATGCCCCACTACAACTGCCGAAACATGTACCTTCGGGATCCTGCTTCCGCGATACTTGATGGCGTTCCCGATCAGGTTCTGAAGCACCTGCACCAGTCCCGACCTGGCGGCTACTACCCTGGGTAGAACATCGTGGGTAATCACAGCGCCACTATCCCGCAGGGCAAAATCAAGATTGTCGACCGCCTCCTGCAATGCCTCTTCGCCGGCGAACTCAGCCGCAGGTGGCGATCCGTTGCCCGCCCTGGAGTAGAGCAGCAGATCCTCGATCAGGCGTTTCATGCGCTGCGTTCCATCCACGGCAAACGCGATAAACTCGTCCGCGTCGCTGTCCAGCTTTCCCTTGTAGCGCTTGGACAGCAACTGCACATAGCTGGCGACCATGCGCAGCGGCTCCTGAAGATCGTGGGAAGCAATGTGCGCGAACTGCTCCAGCGCTTCATTGGAATGCCGCAGCTCCATCACCTTGGCGGCGAGCTGCTGGCCAGCCACCCGCCGCTCCGTCGTGTCGCGAATCGCCGCTGTCACTGAGATTCCGTCCGGTCCCTCCAGAGGGCTCAGACTGATCTCGACCGGAAATTCGGTACCGTCCTTGCGCATACCCATTAAATCGATGCCGGCGCCCATCTCCCGCTTTTTAGGCTCTTTGAAAAAGTGCGCTCGGTGTCCCCCATGCGTCTCTCGCAGATTAAGCGGCACCAGAATATCCACCGAGTGACCTACGAGTTCTTGCCGGGAGTAGCCAAAAAGCTTCTCTGTCTGCAGATTGGCCAGTTCAATCAGGCCCTCGCTGTTAACAATCACCATGGCGTCCGGAGCAGACTCCAGCAGAGCGCGGAAGCGTGTCTCCGCCTTCTTCCGGTCGGTCACATCGCGAATCGCCGCCGTCACTGAGATTCCGTCCGGTCCCTCCAGAGGGCTCAGACTGATCTCCACAGGAAATTCGGTGCCGTCCTTGCGCATGGCCATCAAATCGAGACCGGCGCCCATGGCCCGTTGTTTCGGCGCTCCAAAGAATTCCCTGCGATGCCCTCCGTGAGCCTTCCTCAGGCTGTGTGGCACCAGAACATCCACGGTATGTCCGATCAGTTCGCTGCGGGCATAGCCGAAGAGCCGCTCGGTCTGAAGATTGGCGATCTCAATCAACCCCTCCCGATTCACGATCACCATCGCATCCGGGGCCGACTCCAGCAATGCACGGAAGCGCGTCTCCGCCTTCTTGCGGTCGGTGATATCGCGGATCGCCGCCGTCACCGAGATTCCGTCCGGTCCCTCCAGTGGACTCAGGCTGATCTCGACTGGAAACTCGGTCCTGTCCTTGCGCATGGCCATCAAATCGAGGCCGGCCCCCATGGAACGCTGCTTCGGCGCTGCAAAGAAAGCTTCTCGATGTTCGCCATGCGCGGCCATCAAGCTGTGCGGCACAAGAATATCCACGCTATGTCCGATCAGCTCGTTACGGGCATAGCCGAAGAGCCGCTCGGTCTGAAGATTGGCGATCTCGATCAACCCCTCCCGATTCACGATCACCATCGCATCCGGGGCCGACTCCAGCAACGCACGGAAGCGCGTCTCCGCCTTCTTGCGGTCGGTGATATCCCGAATCGCAGCGGTCAGCGAGACTCCATTCGGTCCTTCCAGAGGACTGAAATTGATTTCCACCGGAAACTCGCTGCCGTCCTTGCGCCGCGCGCGAAGCTCCACCCCGGCGCCCATCCGGAGCTCGAAGTTACCCATTAGAAACTGGGATGACTCGGTTTCGTAGCCACTCCGTAAATCTGCCGGAATCAGGATCGCCACCGGCTGACCGATCATTTCATCACGCGCGTAGCCAAACAGGCGCTCGGCCTGCGCGTTGACCAGCTCGATCCTGCCGCCCGCGTCGGCGATCACCATCGCATCCGGCGCCGACTCCAGCAGCGCACGGAAACGTTCTTCAGCCTTCTTGCGCTCGGTTACATCCCGAAAGGAGGTGAGCATCACCGGCCCATCTCCCGTCGCCAGTGGGCTGCGGCTTACCTCGACCGGAAACTCGGCGCCACCCTTGCGCACGCATATGCATTCTTCGCCAAACCCAACGCTCCGGGCGTCTGGAGCCTGGAAGTACTCCTCCCGGTTCAAGGCCCGTTCCTCTCGCAGACGCTCCGGCAGCAGGACTTCGGCAGATTTCCCGACCAGTTCATCGCGCCCGTATCCAAAGACCTCTTCCGCCCGCCGGTTCATATAAACAATCCGTCCCGAAAGGCTCACAACGAAGATCGAATCGGGCGCCGCTTCCAGCAGCGCCTGATACTTCTCCTCCATTGCTTTCCGCTCTGTCAGATCCTGGGTTATCTTGGTGAAACCCCGCACCTGGCCCGATGCATCGCGCGAAGGCCGGACCGCCACCTTGGCCCAGAAGCGGTTGCCGTCCTTGCGCATCCGCCACCCCTCGGCCTCATACTGCCCCGTCGCCAACGCGGTTTGGATCGTCTCCTCGGGCTTTCCCGCAGCCACATCCTCCGGCGTGTAGAAGCACGAGAATTTGCGTCCAATGATCTCAGCAGCTTTATACCCCTTGATGCGCTCAGCCCCACTGTTCCAGGTCTGCACCACACCATCCAGGCCGATCAGGTAGATCGCATAATCGCGGACTCCATCCACATAATTCTGTAACCGCTCCTGCTGGTCGCGTATCGATTCCTCAGCGTGACGGCGTATTTCAATCTCTCGCTCCAGGTCGGAAAGGCTCGGGATGCGTTTGAGAACGGGAAGCAGGCGCATCAGCACCAGGGCCGTGGCCACGGACAACACGGCTGTGACCGCTTTAATCAAAGCGTCCAGCCTGTATACCGGAAACCAGATCGTCCAGACATCCAGAAGGTGAGTCGTGCCGCAGGCGGCTATGAACAGCACGAAAAGAATGGCCACCCTGCGGAACACAACATCGGCTCTCTGGATGACTACGCGCAGCAGTACAAAAGGAATTGCGTAATACGCCATCGCGATCGCCAGGTCGGAAACCACCTGCAGCCACAACACCGCCGGATCGCCCCGCAGGCAATACAGGTGCGGCATGAAGTCTGTCCCGAAAAGCGATCGAAAAAATTGGAGCATTGACCGGAAACAGGGCAGTTCAAAGGCCATCCGGAATTGGTTCGAAACTAAAGAACTCTAACGATGTGTCGTGCCTAAAAAAGGGACGGATGCGTTTCCGCACCCGTCCCTTTTTGGTACAGAAACAACTACTTCTTAACTAAGTCGCCGCTCTCGTCGCGCAGCTCGATCGGACCCATATCCAGCTTCTCCAAGTCGGATTGAATCTTGGCCCGGTCTCCTACCGCCATCACCACCAGGTTGTCGGGATGGATATAGTTCGCCGCCGCCTTGGCCACCGCCGCCGCCGTCACCGCCTCAAACTGCCCCGGCAGCTTCTCGAAGTAATCCCGCGGCAGATTGTAGACAAACAGCTCCGCCATCAACCCTGTCTCACCGCCCACCGTCTCGAAGTTTGCCGGCAGCGAACGCAGAGAGCTGTCCTTGGCCAGCTTCAGTTCCTCCGGCGTCGCCGGGTCGGTGTGAATCCGGTTCAGCTCCGATATCAACTCCTTGAGCGCCGGAGCCGTTACATCCGTCCTCACCTGGGCTCCCGCATACATCGGACCGCCGCCACGATAGAAGAAGAAGCCCGAAAACGCCCCATACGTGAAGCCGTTCTTTTCCCGCAGATTCATATTGATGCGGCTCGAGAAGAGTCCTCCCAGAACACTGTTCATCACGTTGATCGCCGGGTAGTCGGGATTGTTGCGCGCCACCCCCAGCCCAAAGGCAATCAGCGTCGTCTGCGGCGAACCGGGCTTGTCCACGATCTCGATCTTGCGTGCCGGCGGAGGCGGCGGTGTCGGGACGCCGGCCGATGCCGCCAATGCCCCGCCGCTCCAGCCGCCGAAGTACTTCTCTGCCAGAGCCTTTGCCTGCCCCTCCGAAAGGTCCCCGGCAAAGATCAGCGCCGCACCCTTTGGCCCATAGTGAGATGACCAGAAGCCAGAGAGATCCGCCCGCGAGATCGCCTTCACCGACTCCGTCGTGCCGATCGACTGGAAACCGTAAGGCTGATCGCCATAGAGCACCTTCTGCCCCACGCGCAAGGTGGATTGAATCGGCTCGTCCCCCTCCTGCAGAATCGCCACCAGCCGCTGCTGCCGAATGCGTTCCACCTCTTCATCCTTGAAGGCCGGATGCAAAGCCACATCCGAAAGCAGCTCCAGCGCCGGACCTGCGTTGTTGCTCAGCGCGGCCACGCTGACATTCGCGCTATCCATCGATGCCGATGCATTCAGCCCGGCGCCGATCTGCGCAATGTCATTGGCCAGCTGTGTCGAAGAACGTGTCGCCGTGCCTTCCGAGAGCATGCGGGCCGTAAAGGCCGCCAGCCCAGGCTTTTCTTTGGGATTCTCTTCTCCCCCAGCCAGGGTCACCAGCGCGGCGCTCACCACCGGCAGCTCATGCTCCTCGATCAGGTAGAGCTTCATGCCGTTGTTCAACGCCAGGATCTTCGGAACCGGCAGGTTCAGCTTAGGCTCAGGTCCCGGCTTGGGAGCCTCCTTACGCCAGTTCTGCGCCGTCTCAAATTCGGCTGGATACGGCGGCACCACCTTGACCGTGGCGTCCGTGTCCTCCGGACTGCGCGGCACATCGTCCGTCACCTTCTTGCCCGGCACGCAATACACCACCGCGCGCTGATTCTTCCCGAAGACATCGTGCGCCACCTTCTGTACGCTGGCCGTCGTCACAGCTTCGTAGCGGGCCACATCTTTGGGCAGATAGCCTGGATCATCCTTGTACTGGTTGTAGCGGTCCATCATGTCCGCCACGCCGCCAAAGCCGCCCAGCCGCTGCAATCCCTGGATCAACCCGGAGAGATGCTGATTGCGCGCGCGATCCAGCTCCGCCTGCGTCGGCCCTGAAGTCCGCAGCGCCTCCACTTCCTTATCGAAAGCCGCCTCCAGGTCCTCCAGCTTCACGCCCGGCCGCGCGATGATGTCGCACTCCGCAATCGAAGCCACCATCATCGACTGGTTGTTGCAGCTTACGCTTTGGGCTACCTGCGTCTGGTACACCAGCTTCTGGTAAAGCCGGCTCACCTTGCCCCCACCCAGGATGCTGATCAACATATCCGTATCCGCGTCCCCAGGATGAAACGCCTCCGGGGCAAGCCACGCCACCGAAAGCCGTGGCAGCTGCACCGTGTCCGTCACCGTCACCCGCCGCTCCGTCGTGATCGCCGGCGTCACCACATTCGCCTTCCCCACCGCCGGTCCCCTGGGAATGGGCGAGAAGAACTTAGCCACCTTCTCCTTGATCGTCGCCGCGTCAAAGTCGCCCACAATCGCAATGCTGGCATTATTCGGGGTGTAGAAATGCTGGAAGAAGTCACGCACATCCAAGAGGCGCGCCGCCTCCACATCGGCATGAGAGCCAATCACATTGCCGTAGTAGGGATGCCCCTTGGGAAACAGCAGGTGCCCCACCGCCTCGTCGGCCACGTCATAGGGATTGCCCTCGTCCTGCCGCAGCTCGTTGCGCACCACGTCGCGCTGGTTGGTCAGCTTCGTCCTATCGAGGGTCTCCAGCAGAAAGCCCATCCGGTCGCTCTCCAGCCACAGGGCTAGGTCGAGTTCATTGCTGGGCACCGTCTCGAAATAATTCGTCCGGTCGTAGCTCGTCGTTCCATTGATATCCGTCGCGCCCGCGCCTTCCAGATACTTGAAATGCGCCTTCTCGCCCACATGCTCCGAGCCCTCGAACATCATGTGCTCAAACAGGTGCGCAAATCCCGTGCGCCCTGCCTTCTCGTTCACCGGACCAACGTGGTACCAGAGATCCACCGCCACCAGCGGCAGGCGATGATCCTCCCGCAGAATCACTTCCAGCCCGTTGGGCAGCGTGTACTTCTCAAACTTGAGATTCGGCACCTTCAACTGCGTCGCCGCATCCTGCGCCTCCAGGCGCGTTGCATGGACGAGAAGCACAGCGCAGGTAACCAAAGCAGTCGGCAAAACGCAACCGCGCACAAATGAAGTGAGTTTGTTGATCATGAGCTCTCCGGGAAAGGTCAGTTTCGGCACGTTTATAGAATACCCAGCGTATGTGGCGGCAGCAGCGCTCAAATTCGCTGCCAACTGGTTTCCGCCTGATGGGATGGAACAAGATGTGACGAAAGCTCTTCAGGCAGGGATGAAATGCACCCGTCGCGATCAAGAAATCAGAACCACTCCGCGTGCCCCTTCAGAGCCGCCGGCAATCTTTCACGTCTACTTCTCGACCTCTACCCCGCGCCAGAAAGCAACGTGGTTCTTGATCTTGCGCGCCGCCGGCTTGGGATCGGGGTAATACCACGCCGCGTCAGGGTTCTCCTGGCCATCGCTGAAGAGCGAGTAGTACCGGGCCTGCCCCTTCCAGGGACACGTCGAGGTGGTTGAACTGGGACGGAAATACTCCCGCTTTAAAGCGGCTTCAGGAAAATAAACATTCCCCTCCACCGTTTCGTATGTATCGCTCTCGGCAATGACAATGCCATTCCAGACTGCTTTGGCCATATATGAATCTACGTCCGTTCCGGAATTCCGGTTCCTGAGTACAACGATAAAAAGGGGCATAAGCCCCCTTTATCTCAATTCGGATCATTGCCAGAAAAATCTCCCGGACACGCCGAGGCTCAGGGTCTTACTGTCAAGCGGAAAAATACTTAGTCGCCCAGCACGGAGACGGAAGTGACATGCACGCTCTTGGCCGAAGCATCCTCGGTCACCGTAAGCGCAACATGCTTGCCCCAGGCTTCCTTCACCGAATCAGGATTGTCGATGGCCCAGACTTGCTTCTTGGCTGAGTCCACAAAAACCGGCTTCTCACCGCCGGCCAGGCACTTCTTGGCGCAGGCCGCGCCCGTCCCCGCATGCTTGGCTCCGCACATCGCGTCGGCGATGTAGCCGTCAACTTTGGTGGAGTCGGCTGCGAAGGCCGCGACGGTGGCCATCGAAAGGAGCGAAAGGGTGATACCGGCGATACGCTTCATGAGCAAAGTCTCCAGAGTGATAGGAATTGTGCGTAACCTCGAACAGAATGAGAATGCGCTAAAGCATCCCCCTTTGGCAAGCAAGAAGGCGCCTGCCCTTCAGGGTTATCCAGGAACCTTCGGCTGATGCAACCAGTCCGCGCTACGTGCCTGCCGCGACGCCTCTACGCTCTTCTTCATCCCTTCATACCGGGCTGCCGCAGCCTGCGAATTCTCAATCAGCTTCAGCGTCTTCGAAAAATACATCGGAGACTTGGCATGAATCTCCGGCAAAATCGGCGACAGCTTGGCCAGAATATAAAACGGCTCCGCATTGCAATCGACAAACAGATCGGCGGAAAGCGCGCCGTGCAAAACCAGCGAAGCCGCCATCTCCCAGTAACTGACCACCTGTTTGAGCCACGCATTCTTCTGCGAACCGGAGTCGTTCTGCACCACAAAGAACTCAGCCGCCGTTGCCGGCCAAAATTCACCCGTAATCCACGCCCGCGCTTGACGCATCACGGTCTCCGTACGCAGTTCGTAAAGCTTCAAAATCAGTTCAGCATCAGCATTGCTGGCAATTCCCTGGGACACGAGTTACCCCTCCATGGGACTGCTGATCATCCTAACCGATCCACCACCCTCGCCCGGCGCTGACGAAACGCGGCAATGCTGTATAGTCACGCCAGAGAATCTTCGCCGTTCCCAAAAGAAGCTCCTGCCAATGCATGAAAATACATCTACCCTCCTGGAAGTCACCCAACGTCACGCCGCGGATTGGCTCAGCTCCCTCGACACCCGCAAGGTCCGTGCCGACGCCTCAGCCGAAGAGTTGCGCCAGGTCTTGGGCAGCCCGCTTGCCGACGAAGGAATCGCCCCCGAACCCCTGATCGACACCCTCGCCCGCGCCGGCATGCGGGGAGCAGTCGCTTCCACAGGCCCGCGCTACTTCGGCTTTGTCATCGGAGGCAATCTCCCGGCCGCGCTCGCCGCCGACTGGCTGGTCTCCACCTGGGATCAGAATGCGGCCCTCTACGCCATGTCTCCGCTGGTCTCAGTGATTGAGCAAACCGCAGGATCGTGGCTACGCGAGCTCGCCGGCCTTCCCTCCACCATGAGCTTCGGCTTCGTCACCGGCTGCCAGATGGCGAACTTCACCGGTCTGGCCGCTGCCCGCCATCGCGTCTTGCGCGACGCCGGTTGGGATGTCGAAGCCGACGGCCTATTCGGCGCTCCGCCCATCGATGTTCTGATCGGCGAGGAAGCTCACTACACCGTCGCAATGGCTCTGCGTCTCTTAGGCATGGGAGCAGCCCGCGTGCAGCGGATCCCCGCCGACAGCCAGGGCCGCATACGCCCAGACCAACTGGCTATTGCCCTGCGCGGCCGTCAAGGGCCATGCATCGTCTGCACTCAGGCCGGCAACGTGAATACCGGCGCTATCGATCCTCTTAATGAAATTGCCGAAGCGGCAAAGGAACGCGATGCGTGGCTCCATGTCGATGGCGCCTTCGGTCTCTGGGCTGCGGCTTCACCTCAACATGCGGCACAGCTACGCGGCATCGAGAAGGCCAACTCCATCGCCACCGACGCCCACAAATGGCTCAATGCTCCCTACGATTGCGGCCTCGCCTTCTGCTCTGACGAGGCTGCGCACCGCGCATCCATGTCTCTGGCCGCCGCCTACATTACCGCTACGGAGAGTCAGCGTGATTCCCACGAATTTGTACCCGAAGCTTCACGGCGCGCCCGTGCCGTTCCTGTCTATGCCGCGCTGCGCTCACTGGGACGCCGCGGCCTCGCCGAGCTCATCGAGCGCAACTGCCGCCATGCGCGCCGTTTTGCCGAGGCCTTGAGCTCGGCAGGCCATGCAGTGCTCAATGATGTGACATTGAATCAGGTCCTGGTTTCCTTCGGCACTCCGGAACAAACACAGCGCACCATCAGAGCCATACAGGAAGACGGCGTCTGCTGGTGTGGAGGAACAGTGTGGCAGGGCCACACCGCAATGCGCATCAGCGTCAGCAACTGGTCCACCACCGGCCACGACGTGGAACAGAGCATAGAAGCAATTCTGCATGCGGCGCAGCGGAGCAAAGCTTCAACCTGAAAATGTCCGCTCCAACAAGAGCGGGCATTTTCAGCATCTGCGTCAAGAAACCGGCTGCAGCTCTTCCTCGCTGTCCTTTTCCTTAACCGGCCCATGCGTCTCCACAGTCGGAGGCGGAGGAGCATCCCCAATCCGCTTCTCGTACTCGCAGACCACATCGGGCTGCACCGGCACAACCTTGGCCGCCGCCTTCGCTGCGGTCTTCTTCGCGGCAGTCTTCTTCGCCGCCTTCTTAGGAGCAGCTTCAGCAACCTCTTTCTTCGGCAGGCTGTTCGGGCAAATCAGATACACGCCCGACTTCAGCGTCTTCTCCAGCAGATAAGGACTCTTGCACTTGGGGCACGTCTTCGCCACCGGCTTGTAGTTCGAAGTAAAGTCGCACTTGGGATAATTGGTACAGCCCCAGAAGATATTTCCCCTGCGCGCCTTCCGCTCGGCCAGGTCACCCTCACCGCACTTCGGGCACTTCATTCCCTCGATCAGGTTCTGCTTCACGTACTTGCACTTCGGATATCCCGAGCACGAAACAAACTCCCCATAAGCTCCCTGCCGCAGCACCAGCTCCTTGCCACACAACGGGCAGTTCTCGCCCGTAGGTTGCGGCGGCTTCTGCTGCTGCTTCTGGCTCAGCTTGCGAATCGTCTTGCACGGCGGATCTTCCGAGTACCCCGGGCAACTCATGAACATCCCGAACGGCCCGCGCCGCAGCACCATCACTCGGCCGCAGTTCTCGCAGTACTCCTCGTTCTGCTCCGCCTCCTGCGCCTCCGGCGTAGCCATATCTGGCTTGCCCGCCGTGTTTTCCTTGGTGAATGTGCAGGAGTTCTTATCCTTCTTGTCGTACGCGCTGCACGCAAAAAACGTCCCGAACTTACCCCACTTCAATAACAAAGGTGACCCGCACAGATCGCACTTCTCATCCGTCACGATCTCCATCGCCTTGATCGATTCCATCTTCTTCTCGGCGACCTTCAGCTCCTTTTCGAAGTAGCCATAGAACCCGCCCAGCAGGTCCGTCCACTTCTCCTTACCCTCTTCAATATCGTCCAGCTCGCCTTCCAGTTTGGCCGTATACGCGGTATCGAAGATGTACGGAAAATTCTTCACAAGTAGGTCGCACACCACCATGCCGATCTCTGTCGGATAGAAGCGTCCGCGCGGCCCGCCATGCTTCACCACATACTCGCGATCCTGGATCGTGTTGATGATCGAGGCATACGTCGAAGGCCGCCCAATTCCCCGCTCCTCCAGCTCCTTCACCAGCGAAGCCTCGTTGTACCGCGGCGCAGGCTCGGTAAAATGCTGCTCCGGCTTCAACTCTTCAAGAGCCAGCTTCTCGCCTTCCGCCAACGCTGGCAGCCGGTTCGCCAGCTCATCGTCTTCTTCGTCCTTCTTGTCCTTCGCAACCTCATAGACCTTGAGGAATCCGTCAAACACCGGCACCGAGCCGCTCACGCGAAACTCGTATGTCCGCCGCGCCTTCGCCGCAATATCAACCGTCGTCACATCGAAGATCGCCGCCGTCATCTGCGAAGCCACAAAACGCTGCCAGATCAACTTGTACAACTTCAACTGCTCATCGCTCAGATACTTCGCAATCGAGTCCGGCGTCCGATTTACATCCGTCGGACGAATCGCCTCATGCGCATCCTGCGCATCCTTCTTGCCCTTGTACTGGTTCGCAGCCGCCGGTAGATACTTCGGCCCAAGCAGCTTGCCGATCCATTCACGAGCACCGGCAATCGCATCCGGCGCAACACGCGGCGAATCGGTACGCATGTAGGTGATCAAGCCCACCGTACCCTCAGCGCCTACGTCCACGCCCTCATACAGCCGCTGCGCAACACCCATCGTGCGCCGCACATTGAATCCCAACTTGCGTGAAGAATCCTGCTGCAACTGACTGGTCGTAAACGGCGCTGAAGGATTGCGCTTGCGCTGCTTGCGCTCCACCGACCGCACGCTCCACGCCGCCTTCTCCAGATCGCTCACCGCCTCCTGCGAACTAACCCCATCCGGCAGCGAAGGCTGGTTCACTGTCTCCACCGTAGCCCGCTTGCTATCGATCCCCGTCAGCCGCGCTGTGAAGCTTTCCGGCGTCCGGCCCTCTGGATGAAGCTGCGCATCAAGGGTCCAATATTCCACCGGTTTGAACGCATTGATCTCCCGCTCGCGTTCCACAATCAGCCGCACCGCCACCGTCTGCACGCGTCCCGCGGAAAGCCCACGCCGCACCTTGTCCCACAGCAGCGGAGAAACCTGGTACCCCACCAGCCTGTCCAGAACACGACGCGTCTGCTGCGCGTCCACCAGGTCCTGGTCGATGTCTCGTGCGTGCTTGAACGCCTCCTGCACCGCCTTCTTCGTAATCTCATTGAAGGTCACACGCTGGATCTTCTTCCGCTGCGCAGCATTCGTTCCCAGTTGAATCGCCAGATGCGCGGCAATTGCCTCGCCTTCGCGATCCGGGTCAGGCGCCAGAAAGATATGGTCCGCCTTCGCCGCCGCTCGCTTCAACTGCTCGACCAGTTTCTCCTTGCCCGGAGAAACAATCAGGGTCGGCTCAAAGGTCCGCTTCTTCAACTCCACGCCAATGTCATTCTTGGGCAGATCCATGATGTGTCCAATGGACGCCTGCACCTCGTAACCGCTGCCAAGATACTTCCCGATCGTCTTCGCCTTGGCGGGAGACTCGACGATCACCAGTGATTTGCTCATTTCCATCCTTATATCAGGGCGCCCGAATCCTCTCCGGTTCTCAACCCCACGTACCGATTCCGTACCGATCAATTGACGATTGGACCCCGGAGAGGCCAAACAGTTGCGCCGCAACCATAAATTGCGCGGCAAAATTACAGCCGGAAACCCTCCAACTGCCCCGGCCTCCAAAAAATGTCCTTCAGAAACAGGACGCTACCACGGAATGCCCCTGCATTGCTAATCGCCCTGTGCAATTTTTCACGGAATTGTCTAAAAAGAGCGGACATAATTCTTGCCCGGCAGCGACCGGATACGGCCCGCCAGCTCCAGCTCGAAGAGCGCCGTAAAGACCTCTGAGGAAGTCAGTTGCATCTCAACCAGCTCAAGAATTTCGTCCATCTGCAAGGCCGCATCCTGGCGAAGCACATCCATCACAATCGCTTCGTGGGCCCCGAGAACCTGAAGAAGCGGTTCCGGTCCAACAGATGCGCCGCCGTCCGATTTGGATTCAACCGGCCGCCCCGCCTCAATCTCCAGCCGCACCTGCGAGGGCAGCGTCTCCCAAACATCCTCCCACGTCGCAGTCAACTGCGCGCCTTGTTTAATGAGTGTATTCGGCGTCCATGAATTTTTATTGGTGACGTTTCCCGGAACCGCGTACACGTCCCGTCCTTGCTCGCTCGCGCAGCGCGCCGTCACCCGCGTGCCCGAATTCTCCCCAGCCTCCACCACCAGCACGCCAACGCTCACGCCAGAAAGTATCCGGTTCCTTCGCGGAAAATTCTGCGGCGCAGGAAACGTCCCCAGCGGCAACTCCGAAACAATCGCCCCGCCACCTGCCAGAATATCCTCAGCTAGCTTCTTGTTCTCCTTCGGATAGATCACATCCGCGCCCGTCCCCCACACCGCGACAGTAGGCCTGCCTGCCGCCAGCGCTCCCTTGTGCGCCGCCGTATCGACACCCCGCGCCATGCCGCTCACAATCAGCACTCCTCGCACCGCAAGATCGCGCGCCAACATCTCCGCCATCCCGGTCCCGTAGGGGCTGGGATGGCGCGTTCCCACCACCGCAATCGAGGGCCGCGCCAGCAAACCAGCATCGCCGCGCACCCACAGTACCGGCGGTGGATCGTAAATCTCCTTCAGCGCCGCCGGATACTGCGTGCATCCGAAGGTAACAATCTGCACCTCCTGCTCGCAGGCCCGATTCCACTCCTGCTCCGCACCCGCACGAGCTTTGCCATCGAAGATATATTGTGCCGCCCCCGCTGGAAACCTGAGCCCTTCAAGCCCTGTCAGCGGCAAAGAAAATATCTGCCACGGACCATCAACCTGCTGCATCGCCTCCAATATCCGGCGCGGCCCCAGTCCCGGCGTCAACGTCAACGCCAGCCATGCAAGACGATCCTCGTCAAGAGCAATCGGAGCAGCGGATTGGCGGGCTTGTGTCTTCATGATCGAATCGAAAACAGCCCGCCCATTCAGCGAGCAGGACTCCGTCCGCCGCCTGTCAAGCGCCACTGTCAACATGCAACTGATTCTGTTTGAATTGCGGCAACAGTAGCGTCTCACCGTTCCCTCAGTCAAGCGAGAACTTGGAGAATTAATCCAAACTCATCGCAAGTTTCCCGTTTGGATACTTTTGCATTCAGCTCTGAGGAGGATAGGGTGGAACTGTACCGGCGTCAGCTAACACCGGAATAACTTTCCATTCCGAGAAAGCAACAACGTAGAGCACGATGATGCCAACGAATGGAATACCCACAAGAATCGAAATCCAGGGTGGAAAGCCAGCTTTCTTGAAAATCATCCAGAAAGGCAGGACAACAAACACTCCCATTACAGCAAGAACAAGCAGATGTATCGGATTAAATAGCTCTCCCAATTGATGCCTCCCAGCTATAACTCGGCGCAAGTTTAGCTCAGGGCCTTAGGGAACGCAATCGCTTTTGACGAGAAGCATCTAACTTGCCTTCTTCTTAGCTGGCTTGGGCTTCAAATCCTTCCTGCTCGACTCATCCAGTTCCACATCGAACTTCTTCGCCGCCGCTTTGATCCGCTTCCATGCCGCATCCTTCTCAGCCTCTGAAACACCCTCCACCTGGTTAAACCGCGCCACGGCATTGCGCACATGCGCTGCATTTTCCAACGGTTCCTTGCGTTCCTTGGGAAAAGCATATTTCGTAGCAGGAATCTTCTTCCGATCTTCCGTGTCCAGCTTGCTCATAACAACCCTCCGCAAACATGCTTGCGCAATCGCCACCGACTCATCGTCCAAAATTGAACGCGGCCCTAAACATCGCAGAACAATTCCTCGAGAGCACTCAGCACCCAAGCGCCAAAGGCGCGCCGCTATCCCAGCCCAGCCCACCGGGCTGGGTAACAGATCATCCATCGAAGCTAGGGCTGAAAGCCCGCCCTATCCATCCCCAACCCCAAACTTGCTACCCTGAAGAGGTGCATCCGCCCGTAAACACTGCTCCGCCAACCAAACTCCGCATCGCCGCCATCCGTTTCCTTAATCCCGCTCCCCTCATGTGGGACTTCGAACACCAGCCGCACAAGTCCGAACTGGAGCAACGCTACACCCTCGAATGGATGATGCCCTCCGCCTGCGCCGACCGCCTCGCCTTGCCGATCGAGCATCCCGATGCAGCCGACATCGGCCTTGTCCCCATCGCAGCGCTCGCCACCACCCCCGGCCTGCGCATCGTCCCCGGCTGCGCCATCGCCGCCAAGCGCAGAGTGCGCTCGCTCCTCTTAGTGCGCCGCGCCAGCCAGCCGCTTGCAGAGATCAAGACCATCGCCGCCGACACATCCTCAAAGGCATCTTTGGCCTACACCCAAATCATGTTCAAGCGCTGGTGGAACCCCGAAGCAGTCTTTCTCCCCCACCGCCCCGATCTCGACGCCATGCTCGACATCGCCGACGCCGCCATGCTCATCGGCGACCCCGCCCTCTACGCCCTGGAAGAGCAACAGAATCACGAAGAACGCACCGGCCAGGAACTCGTCTATCACGACCTTGCCGAAGAATGGATCGCCCTCACCGGCGTCCCCTGGATCTCGGCAGTCTGGGCAATCCGCGAAGCTTCCCTCGCCGCCAGCGGCCGTACCCTTGATGAAATTGCAGCCGACTTCACGTCCTCTCGCGATCATGGCCTCGCCAATATCGAAGTCCTGGTCGCAGAATGGAGCGCGCGCATGACCATCCCGGCCAGCACCATCCACACCTACCTAACCAGCAACATCTTTTATTACCTCGACGAAGAATGCCTGGCTGGCCTGCGCAAGTTCTATGAGCTAGCCGGGGAAACAGCCGTCCTTCCCGCTTACAACGTGTAAACCGCCATTCGTCACCTCGTCGCAGCGGCCAGCAGATTCGTCCCTATAATGCACTCCTATGTTCAAATACCTGGCGATTGCGGCCCTTCTCTTCAGTGCCGCGTCCCAACCCTCGGCAATCGAACAATACAAAGCTCTTCGCCAGCAGGTTCGCTCAGCCCGTCAGGCGGGCGGCCAATCCGCGTACCTGCGTGCGCTGCTTCAATCGCAGGAGCTCCTGCACCATGCGCCCGCATATGTTAACGCCACAGCACAGGCATACGCCGCCATGGGTGACAGCTCACACGCATTAGCCTCTCTCAATGAATTCGTAGCGCTCGGACAAACAGACGAATCTCTGCTGAATCACCAATCGCAAGCCTTCGCACAACTTCAAAAAACGCCGGAATACCAATCGATCCTCAAACATCTGGCAGCCAACAACACACCCATTACACACGCTGAACTCGCCTTCACTCTTCCCGATCCCGGCATCGTCGCAGAAGACATCGCCTACGACCCACAATCGAAGTCCTTCCTCATCACCAGCATCCTCGAAAAGAAGATCATTCGCGTCACCCTCGATGGCCACGCTACTGATTTTGCGCAATCGCCAAGCCAATGGCCCATGCTCGCCGTCAAAGCAGACCCCGCCCGCAATCTGCTGTGGGCCACCGAAGTCGCATTGGACAACTTCACTGCAGTGCCCAAATCAGACTGGGGACGATCCGCTCTCCTCTGCTTCAACCTGCAATCGGGAGCAGTTCTGCGTCGCATCGAAGGCCCAACTCACTCCGCGCTCGGCGACATGGTTCTCGCACAAAACGGAGACCCCATCCTCAGCGATGGCGCCGGCGGCGGCATCTATCGACTTCACGCAAACACGCTCCAACTCATCAATGGCGCAGACTTCATCTCGCCGCAAACGCCGGCCACCCTGCCCGGCAGCAACCGCATCTTCGTGCCCGACTACCTGCGTGGCATCGCCATCCTCGATCTCAAGACAAGCCGCGTAACATGGCTGAATTCCGAGGGAAAATACGCCCTCAGCGGAGTCGATGGGCTCTATTGTGTTGGCAGCTCACTCTTCTTCACCCAGAACGGAACTTCGCCCGAGCGCGTTCTGCGCGTTCAACTCGACAAAACATACACAAGGATCGTTGCGGAAGAAATAATCGAGCGTGCCACCTCAACACTGGGCGACCCGACTCACGGAGTCATCGTCAATGACTCCCTTTACTACATCGCCAACTCCGGCTGGAGCGAACTGGATGATCGCGGCGACGTCAAACCAGGCTCGCATCTCACTCCGGCACACATCATGCGATTCAAACTTTAAATATCCCTAGCCTCGAAACCAGGGGTGCCCTAGCCTCGAAACCAGGGGTGCCCTAGCATCGAAACCAGGGGTGCCCCATCCTCGCCGGGTATTTGTCTTTCCGGCTAGGGTGGGAATCACAAATCTAAATCTCCCACCGCAACAGCGCCGCTCCGACAGTGAATCCGGCCCCAGCCGCAGCCAGCAGCACCAGGTCGCCCTTCTTCAGCTTGCCCTCTTCCACAGCCGTTCCCATCGCCAGCGGAATCGTCCCCGCCGAAGTATTCCCATATTTCTCAATATTGATAATCACCCGCTCCGGGTCCATGCCCAGCCGGTCCGCCGTCGCGGTGATGATGCGCTTGTTGGCCTGGTGCGGGATAAAGCAGCCCAGGTCCTTGCCGGTAACGTCGTTCCGCTCCAGCACCTTGCTGGTAGCCTCAGCCATCTTGCGCACGGCAAACTTGTAGACCGTCTGCCCATCCTGATGAATGAAGTGCTTTTTCTCCGCCACCGTCTCCGCCGACGCCGGCAGCAAACTCCCACCCGCCGCCAGATTCAGCGCCGGGCCACCCGATCCATCAATCTCATGCACAAAATCGATCAGCCCAATCTCGCCCTCGTCGCAAGGCTCAATCAGCACCGCGCCCGCGCCATCGCCAAAGATGATGCACGTCGTGCGATCGGTGTAATCCACGATGCGCGAGTTGGCGTCGGCGCCAATCACCAGAACTTTGGTATGCGCGCCGCTCTCCACCAGCTTCACGCCCGCCTGCAGCGCAAACACAAACCCGCAGCACCCGGCAGAAACATCGAAACCCCACGCACCCTTGGCCCCGATTTTGTCCTGCACCAGACAAGCCGTCGAAGGAAACATCATGTCCGGCGTCACCGTCCCCACAATGATCGCCTCAACCTCTGAAGCATCGATCCCGCGAGCCGCCAGGCAGCGCCGCGCAGCCTCCGCGGCCATGTCGCTCGTTCCCTGCCCTTGTTCCAGAATGTGCCGTTCCTTGATTCCCGTGCGCTCGGTAATCCACTGGTCGTTGGTCTCGACCATCTTCTCGAGATCCGCATTGGTCAGAATTTGAGGAGGAACGTAAATGCCGAGGGCGCTGATTTTTGCGCGAGTGCAATGCGGAGCGCGAAAGACCTGACTCAAAGCTGAATTCTCCTTCAGGTCGCCAGCCGCGGGGAGCAGCGGACCATCGCCTGACCGACAGTTCACATGAAAATAACGCCCGGACGTTTTGCCCGAAGGGCGATCAAAAGACCTGGAAGGCCAAAGTACCGGGTGACCTACTGCGCCCACACTAGCCCGTTACCGTTGCTTCCTTCCGGACCTGGCGGGGTTGGCGGGATTGTGTCGCGTAGGGCCCGGCACTGATTGATTCTACCATCCGCCAGCCGGATTCAAACTCGCCGTCTGCTTGGGCTATCGTTGAATTAGCTCACGCATCGCACTTCAGAAAGCCAACAATGGCCACTGTAGATTGGATCAATGGCGCAATTCGAGCCGCCATTCCCGCAATCGTCATTTCGACCTTGTATCTGTGCCGCAAGTGGTTGCCTTCCCGTGCGCTAACCCGGCAAATCGACTGGGATTCAGATAAGCTATACAAGCGCTTCCGGCCGATGTACTGGAAAGTATTGGCTGGGGGCATCATCGTTATGGCGGTCATTGCCATCGGCCTCTCGCTAGCACTAAGCTGGATCAATTCTCAGATTGCAAACCTTTCCGAGCCGCGAGCAATTCACCTGCTTCCGGAAACCGCGATTTGGTACGGCTTCCCAGGATTCGCCGCTCTTGTCAGCTGCTACGAAATCACCCTGCAAATAGGGAGCCTTTTTGCCGGCCGTGAAACGATCGATTTCTTTTCCGACTGGATGGACAATACCAGCCGAGGTTGGATCCGTTCCCGGTATACCGGAATTGACTCCCGCCGCATTCTTCGCTGGATGATGGCCGGAATCGCCTTTCCTGCCGGAATCGCCACTCTCCTTGCCCTGCCTATGCATGCCGGCGTTGGCCCCGAAATCATCGAAGATTGCGGATATGCTTTTAAACCCTGCCGCACTTATCCTCTGGCCCAAACCGTCCGCGTCACAGAAATCGCGGGGTTCAGAGATAAAAGTGGCAAGTTGATTGATCGAGCCGGACTCGTCCCTGATTTTGCTGACGGCAGACGCTGGGCCTCAGCAAAATGGGGAGAGTGGAACGAGACCGTCGATCCAGCCTTGGTAGCCTTTGTTCTGAGCAAGACAGGGCTCAAACTCAGGTATGCTCCTGCCGAGCAGGACATCCCACCATTGCCGCCGAGCAAATAGCCCCTGAACACGATCCTGCCTCCCACTGACGGGACTCTGCCGCTAGAACCTTTCCTGCATCCTGCCCGGAGTCAGCTCGTCATCGATCGCATCCCACGCGCGCGGCGAACCGGCGTATACTGACCCCGCCCGAAATTCCACGTGTTCAGAGGCATCGAAGATGAATCGTTTTTCCAGACCGGTTTCAGCATTCGTTCTTCTTCTGGTAACACCTGTCCTGCTCGCCGCCCAGGACGACGCCAAATCCAAAAACAGCGCCGGTAAAGTCGTCTCAAGCGTCAACGCTGACGTCACCATTGCCCGCAAAGCCACTGCTGAAAAACGCTACGGCGATGCCGAAACCCTCATGCAGAAAGACGTCTCCGAACATCCCGAGCTCATCGTCCCCCGCGTCGAGCTCGGCCTCGCTCAGATGGGCCTGGAAAAGTACGACGCCGCAGCCGCCAGCTTCCGCCAGGTCCTCGGCATCGACGCCAAGATCGACACCGTCACTCACGACGACGCCTTCTACCAGAAGAACGGCATCCAGGCCACCCACGCCTCCCGCAACACCGCCGGCGGCGAATACATCGCTGAGAAAAATCGCGACCCCGAAGTCATCGGCGCCGCCTGGAATGGCCTCGGCGAAATCTACATCCGCCAGAAGCACTTCAAAGAAGCGCAGGACGCCTACGACTCAGCCGCCCAGATCAATCCCGCCAAAGCCGCCTTCTACCGCAACAATGAGACCATCCTCTTCTTCAAAGCCGGCCAGTCCGACGCCCAGCTAGCCGCCGCTGAAAAAGCCATCGCCGCCGATCCCACCCGCGCCAGCATGTACTACTTCAAAGCCCAGGCCCTCGTCTCCAGAGCCAGCGTAGACGCGAGCGGCAAGATGGTCTTGCCCCCTGGCTGCGCCGAAGCCTACCAGAAATACCTCCAGCTCGAACCCAATGGCCAATTCTCCGCCGACGCCAAAGGCATCCTCACCGCCGCCGGCGTCCCTGTACCCTCCACCCCCGGCAAGAAGTCTTAGAGCCCTATCTAAGAATTCTTGTTCCGATCACCAAAACGGGTGCCCCACCTTCGCCAGTTGTTTTCGTGGCTAAGGTGGGATATCGATATCTATAGCCCTTTACAGTATCTATAGCCTTTACAGTGTCTAGCCCTTACAGCCTTTCCAAACTCGAACAATCACAAGCCGACAAAACCAGCGCCAAAGGCGCGGCATTATCCCAGCCCAGGCCATCGGCCTGGGTCAACGAGACGCAATGAGAATAAGGGCTGAAAGCCCGCCCTATCTCTCTCAACCTGCGCCTCAGCCGAAGTACTATTGGCTGAAGGCCAAGTCAAAATCATGGCGCGATGACACCCTCTCTCAGCAAATCCTTCGGTCTCACGGTACAATTCTGTCGCCTATCATTTCACTAAGGAATCATCATGAAACATCTCCTCTGGATAGTGCTGCTCTCCCTGTTGACTCCTTCCGCCTGGTCCGCCTCCAACCGCAAGGTCTCCGTTGAACAACTGCGAGACATGCTCACCACCCTGCAACGCGACAAGAAAAACGACGAAGAAGTCTCCCTCCAGCTCAAACAAACCGAGCTCACCGAGCAGCTCACCTTCGCCGTCATGAACACCATGGGCGACCTGGTCCCCGGCCAACTCTCCACCGAGCAGATGTACGTCCTCGAGGCCCGCAGCGCCATGCTCCCGCCCCCGGCCTCCGACCTGCCCACTGCCGCTCCACCGGATGCCGCCGCCCAACAGGCCATGCTCGCCAAAGCCCAGGACTACGTCTCCAAGACCTACGCCCAGTTGCCCCACCTCACCGCCTCCCGCATGACCGCCCGCTTTCAGGATGGAGCCGTAGCCGCTCCCACCTACTCCAGCGTTCAGGGCGGCATCACCGACAACAAAGACCCGGTCTTCGAACAATCCAAGACCTGGGTCCGCCTCATGAACACCAAGACCGATACCGTCGAAAGCGACAATGGCGTAGAAAAGTTTGTGAAAGATAAAACCCAGTGGGGGCCCAACGGCATCGCGGCGTCAATCGGCCAGCCACTTGCCCTCAACACCGCCATGCAGGAGATCGCCGCCAACGGCAACCCCAAATGGCTCCGCTGGCAGTCCATCAACGGCAAGCAGATTGCCGTCTACTCCTTCGCCGTCGACAAAAAGAAAACGCACTTCTCGGTCAGCTACTGCTGCTTCCCCTCCACCGACACCACCGGAACCACCCACGTCGGATCGCCTCAGGGCTCCGGCCCAGGCACCAACGCCGCCGGCAACATGCAGAACAATGTCGAGTGGAATAACTTCAAAGCCAACAACGGCTACCACGGCGAGCTCTATCTCGACCCTGAAACCGGCACCGTCGTCCGCCTCATAGAAGCCGTCGATTTCAAGCCCAGCGACTTCGTCCATCACGACGCCGTCCGCACCGACTACGCCCCCATGACCATCGGCGGCAAAACCCTGGTCGTCCCCATCCGTACCTTCAACATCGCCGAAACCGTCCCCAACGGCGACGCCAACACCTCCCACGTCACCATCCGCCACCAGTTCGTCACCCAGGACATCAAAGACTACAAATAGCGAACTGAAACGCCCAGAAAGTCACCCTCGCGGGTGCCCCATCCTTTTGCGCTCTTTGCAAAGGGGTGGGAGACTAACTCCGCCAGCCCCAAGCCTGTCATCCTGAGCGAAGCGAAGGACCCACCACCCTTCAGGCAGCAACCTCTCCCATTCACCGCGAAATCCCATTCCCCGCTACAATAAGAGGGTGACTCAGGAATCATCCACTCCCCCCACGGTAAGCACGCTCCCCACCGTGGGCTTTATTTCGTTAGGCTGCCCCAAAAACCTCGTCGACTCTGAAGTCATGATGGGCCTGCTCGACCGCGCCGGCGCGCGCCTTACCAACAACCCTGAAGACGCCGAAATCCTCGTTGTCAACACCTGCTCCTTCATCGATTCCGCCAAGCAGGAGTCCGTCAACACCATCCTCGAAATGGTGCAGCACAAGACCGCCGGCACCGCCAAGCGCCTCATCGTGGCCGGCTGTTTAGTCGAGCGCTATCGCGACGAAATCCAGAAAAACATCCCCGAAGTTGACGCAGTAGTAGGCACCGGCGAGCTAGAAGCCATCCTCGCCGCCGCAGGCCTCAGCGCACCTGCCCCAGCCATCAGCAATTCGCCCTTCAACATCCTGACAGCATCGGAGCTAGTCGAAAGAGCCCCCAGCGCCGTAAACAAGCATTCAAGGCCAGAAGGCGATCTGCGCGAAGAACAAGGCCGCTTCTCCCGCGAACACTGGGACGGAGCCATCGCCAGCCTCCCCAACTACCTCTACTCCGACGAAACCCCGCGCATCCTCACCACACCCAAATCCTCCGCCTACATCAAGATCGCCGAAGGCTGCGACCACCCTTGCGGCTTCTGCATCATCCCCCAGCTCCGCGGCAAGTTCCGCTCCCGCCGCATGTCGTCCGTCATCGCCGAAGCTGAAAATCTCGTCAAGCAAGGGGTCCGCGAAATCACCCTCATCGGCCAGGACACCACCTGCTACGGCGAAGACCTCGGCCTCAAAGACGGCCTCGCCGACCTCCTCGAAGCCCTCGCCGCAATTCCAGGCCTCAAGTGGCTGCGTTTCCTCTACGCCTACCCCAACAAAGTCACCACCCGGCTCCTCGAAACCATCGCCAAGCACGACAATATCGCCAAATATCTCGACGTCCCGCTCCAGCACGCCAGCCCGGCAGTTCTAAAGCGCATGAAGCGCGGCGGCAGCGGCGACATCTTCCTCAAGATGATCGAGAAAGCCCGCAGCATCGTCCCCAACCTGGTCCTGAGAACGACCTTCATCGTAGGCTTCCCCGGCGAGTCCTCCTCGGACTTTGAGCTTTTGGAGCAGTTCATCACCGAAGCCAAGATCGACTGGCTAGGCGCCTTCCCCTACTCCGACGAAGAAGGCTCCCCAGCCTTCGACCTCGACCAGAAAGTCCCCAAACGCACCATCGAGTCCCGCCGCAAGCGCCTCATGAAGCTCCAGCAAAAAATCTCTGCCACCCGCCAATCCCAATGGGTAGGCCAGGAATTCGACCTGCTAGTTGAAGGCATCAGCGAAGAACACGACCTCCTCTGGCAAGGCCGCACCCTCATGCACGCCCCAGAGATCGACGGCAAAGTCCTCATCAACGACTTCGGCCCGCACGACACCCTGGTCCCCGGCACCTTCTACCGCTGCCAAATCACAGAATCCCACCACTACGACGTAGTAGCCAAAATCCTGGAATGAGAGATTGAAAGCGAGATCGTATGGCCACGCCGCGTAATCGCCAGACGAGTACACCCACCAGAATTGCTGCAATTGGAATCGTTGAACAAAATTCAGTCGCTGAGCAATTGCGTAGTGCGAGAGAACTGTTACGGAAGCGGCGGCGGAGGGCACTGTACGCAACGCTAGCCTATCTGCTCTGCGCCGCATCGCTCTTAAATCCCATCTCGGGTCAAGCGCTCTATGAGAGGAAACCATGGAGCATGCTTCTGCTGGTAATTTTCATGGTGGTGCAACTGGCATGGATGGTGCTAATGATGGCGTTCGGCAAGGCCTGGAGCTACAAGCTCAACATGGAAAAGCAAGCAAAACGTGCCCACCTGTAATGTATGTCTGTTCTCAGATGCTGTAATTAGTCTTGTGATGAATCTATACCCACCCTTCACATCCCGGACACGGAGCTCGCCAGCAATCTCGAAGCCCTAATAGCCCGGGTCCGCGCCGGAGGCGGGGGATTCATCCCCCGCATAAGCTTTAACCAATAAAGTCTTTCCCAGGGCCTCGACGGCCCGAGGCTCGCCCTTCGATTTTCAAGGCTCCCGAAATCAGAAACGGTCTCCGCCCGTCAACACCTCAATTAGCTCAGCAGCAACCTCCGCGCCCGCTCATACTGCACCCGCACCACCTCAGCCCCATACTTCCGCTCCAGCCGCCGCACGGTGAAATGCCCCTCCGCCACATCCTGAAAATGCCTGCTGAACATCACATTCAATGTCAGCCCACCCAGCGCCCCCGCAATCGGCACCAGTTCCGCCGCTACCTTCTCGCTCACTTCCATGCCAAACCGCGCCGCCACTCTGCTCAAAAACGAAACCAGCGCCGGAGCCCCTTCCTTCGCAGCGCCCTTCTGCACCAGGAAATGTGTAGCCTCGCGCGTCGCCTGCGCCAGTGCTGCCCGGCTCACGTAGTACGCGCTCTCCAGCGCCTCCGCATGAACCTTCCCACCCGGCCCCAGCGCGAACACTTCGAGGCACGCCAGCGCATTTGCCGGATCGCTCAAATCCTCCCCCTGCGCCCGCGCGATCTCCACAATCGAGTGCAGCATCAGCGTCGTCGTAATCGGCAGCTCCACCAGCATCCCCGGCAATCCAAAGAACCCGCCCACAGCGCCTGAAACCGCAGCCGCAGCCACATGCACACGCCGATGCGGCGTCGGCCGCCTGAACGGCTGGGATAAAACCCCAGGCTTTCGACCAACGTGCAACGCCACCTGCAAACACTGTTCCAGCGCCTTCTGCACCGCGGCCCCAACGGACTTCTGCGCCCCCTTGGGCAGCATGTGCAACAGCGTCTCCACCGGCACGCCAATACGGTCCGCCACCTTCATCGCAAGGCTCTGCGTCTCCAGCTTCCGCGCCGCCTCGCACAACTCCACATACTCCCGGCCGGACATCGTATTCATCGGAACAATCGTACTCACCAACGTAGCCTCATCTCGCCAAAGTCGGCAGTCTTCCTAGTGAATCTCAACCGTGCGAAAGCCCAATCCGTACAGCAGCGTCTCCAGATTCGCCTTGGCGTTAGACTTCGCTTTATCCAAAATGCCATCCTGGATCGCCGCCTGCTCAATCTGCGACTCGGCCGCCTTGCGCACTTCCGTCTCCAGGTTCGGATCAGCCATCACCAGCATCCCCGTAACCCGCGAAAACACTCGCGTCTTCTCATTATCCAGCCGCGTCGACAGCACCATCGGCTGCGGCAGCCGCAGACTCACATGGTCGCCCTGCACCGTCACATCGCCCGGCTTCAACCCGCTCAGATCGATACCCGCCACCACCTCGCCATGCGCAATCAGCAGCAGCTTATCGCCCACCAGCGCATTCGGAAGAACATTGCTCTCCCGCTGCCCCACCACAATCTTGTCCAGCGAATATACCACCGTCTCCAGCCGCGACAGCCGCTGAATCCGCTCGACCACAGCCGCCGAAGACACATCGATCGTCGTCCGCCGCCCAACCAGAAAGCTCGCAATCCGGTGCATCATCCCTTCGCCCGCAGGCAGCACCATGCGCCCAATCAGCACCATCAGCGCCACGCCCGCCAGCAGGCCGAGCAGCAAGGCCGCACACCCACCCAGGCATCCCGGCCCGCGAACGATCCGGTCCCCATCCCAATCCCCATGCCCATCGCGCCGCGGAAATACAGGCGTATCCGCATCGTCGCCAAACCCGTTACCCGCATCTCGATTTGTTCCCAAAGCCGTCATAATGCCGCAAGGATACGCCAGCCTTCCACGTCAGGCTGTTCCCCTTCGAGCACCACATCACGCCGCATTCCCGCAAGTCCAAACGAATTATCATCCTGGAGCAAAGTGAAGGACCCACATCCCCTATCCTTCCAACCAATCAAATATCTTTGAATACAATTTCTATAGACCGATGGACCAAACCCCCTCAAATCGCACGAACTCTCCCTGGCGCATGGGAGCGTTCTTTCTCCTCACTCTTGTCGCCATCCTGGTCTGCGGCTTGATCCTTCAGCCCTTCCTCGCCGGAATTGTCTTCGCCATCACCATCGCCGTATGCACGCAAAAGCCCTATCAGTGGCTCGCCGCCCGCATCCGCAATCCGTCGCTGTGCGCCGCGGTCGCATTGATCCTCCTGCTCCTTGTCGGCATCATCCCGGTCATCGCGATTGTTGCGCAGCTCACCGCACAGGCCACCAGCCTCATCACTGCGTTGCGCAATGGCGCGGCCACTGACTGGGTCCAGCATTTCATCGCCTACCACCCAGCCCTCGCCGCCAGAACCGAAAAAATGATTAATCTCGTTGACCTCGGTTCCATCACCCAATCCACCGCCGCCTGGGCCGGCAAGCACCTGTTCGGCCTCCTGGGAGGCTCTGCCGCCATCGTCGTCCAGATCGTCGTCATGCTCTTTCTGCTCTTCTTTCTCTGGCGCGATGGGCAGGCGGCAGTCCAACTCCTGCGCTCCCTCTTGCCCATGAACGAGGACGACGCGCATCACCTCATCGACCGGCTCCATGACACCATCTACGCCACCGGCTTTGGGCGGCTCGCCATTGCAGCCACCCAGGGAGTTCTCGGCGGCCTCGCCTACTGGGCTCTCGGCATCCCTGGAGCCGGCTTCTGGGGATTCCTCACCTGCGTCTTCGCCCTGATTCCCGGCTTTGGAGCGGCGTTGGTCTGGGGGCCCATCTGTCTCTACCTTGCCCTGGGAGACAGTTGGGGAAAAGCGGTGATACTGGCCGCCTGGGGAGGAGGATTCGTCAGCCTCATCGACAACTTCCTCTACCCGCTCCTGGTCGGCTCTAGCCTCAGAAGCCATACGGCCATCATCTTTCTTTCCCTTCTCGGCGGAGTCGCCCTCTTCGGCCCTCCTGGAATCATCCTCGGCCCACTCGCCTTTTCCCTCGCTGGCAGTTTGGTCGATCTCTGGCGAAAGCATTCCTCGACCCGTCCAGATCTCCCCGCGATCCAGTAACGGCTCGCGCTCCGCAGCGCCGTCAGTCGAAAACACCAGTAAGACGAAAGAAGCGATACCATAGGAATAGCGCCGACTATGCCAGCGAAGAAACAATCCGCCCCCAAGCCCAAGATCAAGCCGCTCCATTGCCCCACCTGCAAAAAGCTGGTGAAGGCCACCGACGAAGATTTTCCCTTCTGCAGCGACCGTTGCCGCCGCATCGATCTCGGCAAGTGGGCCATGGGCGTCTACAAAGTCAGCTCCCCAGTCCTCGACCCCGACCTGCTCGAAGACCTCGAAGCCCCCCAGATTGGAAATCAGCACGGAAATGACCGTGACCGCTAAACCCGACGCGGCCGCACAAGCCCGCCTCTCCGCCGAAAGAGTTAGGGCCGCTCAAATCGAAGCCGCCAAAGGCGGCTGGCCAGAAGGTCCAACCTGCCAGTTCATGGCCCGCAAAAAGACCCTCTGGGCCTGGACCGTCGCCACCTTCTTCGGCTCCGGCCTCGGCAAACCCGGACCCGGCACCTGGGGCTCGGTCGCAGCAACGCTCATCTTCTCTGCAGTCGCCTTTTTCCTCCATCCCGCCACGCAGACGCTTCTCTCCCTCACTCTCGTCGGCATAGCCCTCTCCATCGCCCTCGGCGTTCCTGCCGCCACCATTGCCGCCAGAGAAAGCGGCCGCAAAGACCCCGGCTTCGTCGTCATCGATGAAGTAGCCGGCGTCTGGATCACCCTGCTCGGGGTCCTCTATCACCCCGACTGGCAGCACATCGTCGTCGCCCTGCTTCTCTTCCGTGTCTTCGACATCTGGAAGCCCTTCCCCATCCGCCACCTAGAAAAGCTCCCCGAAGGTTGGGGCATCGTCTTCGACGACGTGGCCGCCGGGTTGTATGCTTGGGCTGTGCTGGTGCTGCTCAACAAGTGGCTCTAAGCACACCGAATTCCCCTATGCCCAGGCTCGCAAAACAAACCCTGCTCCCTCCCATGATCGAGAGCGTCTTCCCGGCAGCAGCCCTCCCCGGCGGTGACGTGGAACTGCGCGGCTCCAACCTCGGCCCCATCGGCAACGCCGCGCCCACCGTCTTCGTGGACAACGCCGAAGCCAATCTGCTCATGAGCCGCCCCACCCGCCTTGCCTTCAAAGTCCCTGAAACCGCCGCCACCTCCGGCATCCTTGAAGTCCGCAATCCAGACGGCGTCAGCAACCCCGCCACCCTGCGCATCGCTCGCCAGCTCTCGGACGGTCTCCACCCCGTCACCAGCCCCGTCGTCAGCCGCTCCGGCATGACCTTCGCCACCATCTCCGGCCCCCGCGGCAAGCAGACGCCCGTCTCCATCGTCCGCGTCAGCCCCGACCGCGTCGGCACGCCCTTCGTCAGTGGAATCCTCAACCCTACCGGCCTCGCCTTCGACCCCGACGGCAATCTCTACGTCACCTCCCGCGCCGAAGGCACCGTCTACCGCATCGACGCCGGCGGCGAAGCCACCATCTATGCCGAGGGCATGGGCACCGCCACCGGAGCCGCCTTCGACGCCGAGGGCAACCTCTTCGTCGGCGACCGCAGCGGCACCATCTTTAAGATCGCCGCCGACCGCCCCGGCACCGCACGCCAGATCTTCGTCTACGCCACCCTCGAGCCCAGCGCCGCCGCCTACCACCTCGCCGTCGGCGCCGACGGCACCCTCTACGTCACCGCCCCCTCGCTCTCCCCCAACGACTGCGTCTGGGCCATCGACCGCGACGGCACCACCACCGCCTGGTTCCGCGGCCTCGGCCGCCCCCAGGGCCTCGCCCTCGACACCGACAACAACATCTACGTCGCAGCCTCCATGCACGGCCAGCGCGGCCTCATCCGCATCACCCCCCAGGGCAAAGCCGAACTCGTCGTCGCCGGCTACAACCTCGTCGGAGTAGCCTTCTCCCCCCTCGGCACCACCGTCCTGGCCACCAACGAAGCCGTCTACGATGTAGATTTAGGAGTAGAAGGCCTCCGCCTCTTCTGATCGAAACAAGAAAGTACCTTGTCATCCTGAGCGCAGCCAAGGACCCGTTGTTCCACGAACCACTAACCCCGTTCCCCGACCCCTGTTCTCTGACCCCTGAACCCTGTTCCCTGACCCCTGTCTTCCTATGAAATGCGAAATCATCGCCGTCGGCTCCGAGCTCCTCACCCCCTTCCGCCAGGACACCAACTCCCTCTTCCTCACTGAAAAACTCAATGAGATCGGCGTCGCCGTCACCTTCAAAACCATCGTCGGCGACCGCAAGCAGAACCTAGTCTCCGCCATCCGCACCGCCCTCAGCCGCACCGACATCGTCGCCATCATGGGCGGCCTCGGACCCACCGAAGACGACCTCTCCCGCGAAGCTGTCTCTGAAGCTCTCGACCTCCCCATCCGCCGCGATCCCCAGCTCGTCGTCGCCCTCGCCGCGCGCTTCGCCGAGATGCGCCGCACCATGACCGACAACAACCTCAAGCAGGCCGACATCATCAAGGGATCCCAGATCCTCCCCAACCCCCGCGGCACCGCCGTCGGCGTCTGGCTCGACACCCAATACGAAGGCCATCGCAAGCTCCTCATGATGGTCCCCGGCCCGCCCAGCGAATGCAAGCCTCTCTTCGTCAACGAATGCATCCCGCGCCTCCGCGCCATCCTGCCCGTCCGCCACATCGCCAAGCGCGTCCTTAAAGCCACCATGATCGGCGAATCCGCCGCCGACGCCCTCCTAGCCCCCATCTACACCCAGTACAAAGACGTCGAAACCACCATCCTCGCCGGCAACGCTGAGATCCAGCTCCAGCTCTTCTGTACCAAGCCCACCATGGAAGCAGCCCGCCAGCGCGTCGATGAGCTCGCCACCAAGCTTGAAGAAGCCCTCGACCAGCACCTCTTCTCCTCCGCCGACGACACCGGCTCTGAAACCCTCGAGCAGATCGTCCTCTTCTATCTCGAAATGAAGCAGCAGACCATCGCCACCGCCGAGTCCTGCACCGGCGGACTCCTCGCCCAGCGCCTCACCTCCGTCAGCGGCAGCTCCCGGTCCTTCCTCGGCGGAGCCGTCGTCTACTCCAACGAGCTCAAAACCGCCTTCGCCAACGTCCCGCAAGACCTCATCGCCCGCTACGGAGCCGTCAGCGCCGAAGTCGCCGAAGCCCTCGCCCGCGGCATCCGCGAGCGCACCGGAGCCACCATCGGAGTAGGCATCACCGGCATAGCCGGCCCCAACGGCGGCACAGAAGAAAAACCCGTAGGCCTCGTCTACGTAGCCATCAGCTACGCCAATAAAACCGAGTCATTAGAATGCCACTTCCGCGGCGACCGCGAAAGAATCCGCCTCTTCGCCAGCCAACAAGCCCTCGACCTGGTCCGGCGTAGGTTGATGTGATCTCCTTTTTTAGAAGATGAAAGCCGGGTGCCCCATCCTTTCCGCGTATTTTGCGGAAAGGGTGGGAATCACTACCCTCCCGTCGAGTGGGAGCCAGCACATTTATCTCCAAGCAGCACCACAACTCCGGGTGCCCCATCCTTTCGCGCACGTCGGGGTCCCCGACGACAGGTCTTCGTCGTTGGGGTGGCTGGGCGAAAGGGTGGGAACCACTACCGCCCGCCCAGCCCCTCCCGGCGCGCAGCAGTCCAATGAGACTCAATCTCCACCGTCCCACACATCCCCGTCAGGTAGTGGCGATAACTCGACCACGCCCAATCCTCCGGCCTCGTCACCAACCCTCGCACTACCGGATTCCGGTGCATATACTTCAACTTTCCAACCGTCTTCTTCTCGGTTCGCACATTGAAGTCGTAATACCGTCGCTGCCAGAATTGTTTTTCAGAGTCCAGCTTCAGTAACCGCGAACTCTCCTGCTTCCACACCTGCAGCGCCACCGCCAGCGAATCCCGCTTCGGCTCGCTCACCAGCAGATGCACATGCTCCGGCATCAACACATAACCCGCCACCACAAACTCATACCGAATCCGAACCTCTTCTAACATCCGCTCTACAGCGGCATAACCATCTCGCTCCGCCAACAAAGGCTGCCGCCGATAACAACTGAACGTAACAAAGTGAAAACCACCCGCACTCTGATACCGCCGCAACCCTTCAGGCATAATCCAGCCATTCTACCCGGCAGCCAGCCGCCTTTCCTCCGCGCACCACAACTCCGGGTGCCCCATCCTTTCGCGCACGTCGGGGTCCCCAACGACAGGTCTTCGTCGTTGGGGTGGCTGGGCGAAAGGGTGGGAACCACAACTGTCCGCATCACGTTAGGGAATTCCGTTCGTAGAACGTCAACGCAGAGAAGAAACACTAGCCGCCATCGGAACTTCTCTATAACCCCCAGGAAAAGTAAAAAATGAAGCGTCGGGAACGCCGGCAGAAAACCGCTTGACGCGAAAAGCCTTTCCCAGCTCATGCGCGCGAGAAAATCCGACAAAGCTGCCGGCATAGGACCAGAGATCACAACGCGCTTCAACACATCTGCGCAGCGCTCAGCAGACCCGCAACCGCCTTCGGATCTCGCTCAATCACCATCAGGTAAGTCCGCCCGCGAGGCATCCTTGGTCATTCTAAAATTAGCCAAAGCGGTGTAACTCATCGGTCTTATCGGTAATAACAACGAGGACAAGAGAATATGTCTTTCACATCTCGCAGTCTTGTCATCTCAGGGCTCGCATCCCTATGCCTCCTTGCTGCAGTGAGTCTTGAAGCGCAGGAGCAATCGACAGCGCCCCTAACCCAACTTGCCGGACAGCAAAAATTAGCGGACTGTAACTTTCAGTCTTCCGATCCCGTGTCAGTTGGAAACGCCTCGATAAAGGCGAAGGCGGACGGAACCGTCACTCTGAGCGGTAGGGACAGGACAGGCCTGCCGTGGAGTGCAACATACCCGGCGTTTCCTGGAGCCGGATGTCAGCTATGGCAAGCGCGCCTGGAGCGAAGAGCAGAACCAGCACTAGTCTTCGTTGCTCCAGGAGGGAATACAAGCGGAGGTTGGGACACGACACTCGCGGTACTGTTGTTTGACGCACACGGCAGGCCTTTTCCTTGGCAGGCGAAGGGCAAGTTTTCTGTAACGGACCAGGGCATCGACGGCATCGTCCAAATCGGCACAGCGGGCACGGCAGCCGTGTTGGTTCGTACGCGCCAGAGCGATGGACCGGAAAATCATCTCGATTCGCATAGTCTCTACACCTTCTCCGGCGCGCGCGCACTCGAAGTGAAAGGGGAATCGGAAGGAAAATATTGGCCTTTTGATGTTGCCTCGGGCTCACGCAAGTGGTCCTCGCAGCCAGCGTCGCCGTTACCTGTTGCCACCTTACAGACATCCGGCGCATCTTCTAGCGCAGACACGCTGCCCGACAACGCCTCCCGCTTTGAGGGAATTAAAGGCACGAATGACTCTGATCGTCAGATTATTCTTTCCAGTCGTAGTATCTTCTTTCCGGACCTCTTTGTTATCGACACCCAATCAGGCCGAAGGATCATATCCTATCCGACACTATCGGATTTAACTGGCGTGAAAGCTGGCAAGGCGACAGGAGTCACGCTGGGAAACAATTGCTCCGAAGGAGACTGCCACCCCGTAGTCGTATGGCTCAGGCAATAACTTCCGGCGCCTAGCTCACCCTCTGGAAGGCCATCACCACAACTCCGGGTGCCCCATCCTTTCGCGCAGTTTGCGAAAGGGTGGGAATCACAACTGTCCGCATTACCTTGGGGAACTCCGTTCGTACGAAATTCAACGCGGAGAAGAAACACTAGCCGCCATCGGAACTTCTCTATAATCCCCAGGAACAGTAAAAAATGAAGCGTCGGGGACGCCTGCAGAAAACCGCCTGACGCGAAAAACCTTTCCCGGCTCATGCTCGCGAGAAAATCCAACGAGGCTGCCGGCATAGGACCAGGAATCGCAACGCCCTTCAGAGCACATCTACGCCGCACTTAGCAGTCCGGCAACCGCCTTGGGATCGCGCTCAATCACCATCAGGTAAGCCCGCGCCGTGGCATCCGGACTTTTGCGCCGCTGCTCCCAATCCCGCAGCGTCCCCACCGGAATCCTGTATGTCGCAGCAAACTCGTCCTGAGTCATCCCCAATCGCTCGCGCAGCTTCTTCACATTCGGCAGAGGCTTCAGCCCCTCCCAATCTCCTCCCGGCAACGGAAGCGGCTGCGCATCCTCGTCAACCAGCGCGCCGGCATGAATCTCTTCCTCAGTCATCGCCCTTACCCGCGTCCAATCCGTCTCCGACAGAGAAGAATCCTTCGCAATCACGTGATCCTTCTCGCGATCCCATTCGTATTCCACCAGACGATACTACGGCTAAGCCGTAGTATCGTCAACTGTGCCCACTGAAGATTCCTGCCACACCGTTGCCGATCATTTCACTGAAAAGGCGCACAATAGTTTTAGCAACCCGCAGACTCCATCAGACCACCGCCGGAGCTCAGTCACCGCCAGGACTAAAAATCCTTAGCCCGGCAACCCAAAACTTGCCAAGCGGCAATCCAGCGCTTGCCATGCGGCAACGTATCGCTTGACACGCGGCAACCCAGGCCTTGACACGCGGCAATCCGCAACTTGCCGCCTGCAACCTATACCTTGCCGGATCGCCCGGCACATGGCCCGCCTGCCACCGCGGCCTGTTAACTCATTGATAAATTTCTTTCGCTGAACTAGTATCGGAAAAAGGTAATAATATACAAGACTGAAGTATACTGATTAGGCCGTGACAGGGCAGTTTAAAATCGCATGATTTTACCGTGTCTCAATTTGAGATAATCTGGTCCTTGGTAAAGCCGATCCCTCCGAAGAGGGATCGGCTTTAGGCGGCAAGTGGCAATTCATGCCACTCTTGATGTGCGTCCACTTGCAAAACTATCTTGGGCTTATTTTGTTTGACTGACATGTCTTCCAATATCGACTGGAGTATGCTCTTCGCACATTCCACCAACTTGGAGTCCTCAGAAAAAGCACAGTAGGATAGTTTAGCCAGCTTCTGCACCTGGATGGAAACCTTCGTGCTTTCGTTCTCAACTCGCGAAAGCATCTCAGCGCCAATTCCTAAAAAGGTGCAATATTCTGAAGCCTTTTTACCTAGCCTCTTCCTGAGAAACCTTATTTCCTTTCCTGTTAAGTCTCTCGGAGACATAACAATGTCACGTGCAATCAATCGCAGCAATTGCTTTATTGCCGGAATTTCTGCGACTAAACTTCCGTCTGAGTTTTTGAAATACCTGATTCCCACCAAGTAAATGTTGTCGAGCCCGCTGTCTACAAAATGAAAGGGTTGCTCCTCAGTCGCCATAAATTCTTGACGACCAACCATTTCTTTTTGGACTGTCATTTCCATCTCGTGATTACCTCGAAGGTTTTGCACCTTGTGTCCACGGCGACAATGATAGTGAGGGGTTCGCCCTCAATCGTTTCGGTGGCTAACCGATATTTCCATTGCCACTCGTTATCGTTGAATTCCGGGGGACGTTCGTATGTCCAGTTGTGCTCGATACCATGAATGACATCGTCTAGCGTCAATCCTCTATCAACATGGTCATATCGAGCATGGAAGGTCTCTGGGTTGTCCGGACCATTTCCGTTTTCAAGCGCCTCCACTAGAAGCGCCCTGAGTTCGGCCTCACTCAGGTAATGAGGACGATAGCCTAATGTTGACATTTTATCAAGTGCCTCTTTGTACATCAAATGCACTATTCCTGCAAATGGGCCACGGTGCAATAATAGGAAAAGGCAGAGGAGACTGGAAATATACCAGTCTCCTCTATAAGGAACCACCAAGGCCCGAATCGTCTCCGCCAAGAGATAAGCGATTCGGGCCTTTCCGCGTTATGGCCTGCCGACACGGTGGACAGGATGGCAGCAGGCTATGGCTCTCATAGGCTTAATCAACCTCCACATCTTCGTCGCTCAAGGAAAGTTTGAGCATCTTGAGCAATCGAGACAAATCCTTCGCTGCATCCCAATCCGATGGCAGTTCTAGGCGCACGGTGCGATTGGGGCCGAGTGGAATGGGCATGATCGTTCGCTTGGAATCGAGCAACTCTTCAGCCTGAAATTGTTCTTCAGATCCCCCTCGGGAAGGGTCTTTCTTCGCCCCATTCTTTTTGGGTCGCCTGACTACTCGGACTTGACTTTCGAGAAATCCTGATAGCGGAATCGAAGCTCCCTTTGCGGCTTGCAGAAAGAATGTTATGCCTTTACGCTTAGTCTCTCCCTGTACTGAATAAGCCTTCTCGAATTCATCATCGAGCATTTTGGCGGTCATTTTTGAAAGGTCGTGCTTCTCAAGAATTTCCGGATAGGCTGCGCGCAATAGCTTTTCGACTTGAGCAGGGCGACCTACTTTGTCCTTTACAAGTGCCCCTAAAAGGGCCGTAGGCACTCCCGAATCCTGAACAAGACCCAAGAACTTATAGGCTGCAAGAATCAACCCCTGAGTCCCCCCAGGCTGGGTCTTCCAAATTCCACGATCTATTTGCGGAGGAAGGCCATGCGTCTCGAATACCTCAAGGGAGTTGATGACCGTCTTGTACGGAAGATACGGCGGAGTAGGCCGAACTTCACTCTGAGATTCATTTGCCATAAAGCCTCCTAGAAGTGGCTACACTGCGGCATTGATTGGATAGTATCGGAGTATTTGCCACAGCGCAAGAGGAAATTATATGCGTGACGACAATTTTGCTAGGCTCATTTCGTGGAGGCGCACATGAAAAGCGGGGATCGGGTCGCCGTACGGGATTTCTTTGGGAATATCCTTAAGCGGGTTGTCGTAGAGGCAGATGACAGGTATGTTTTTGTGTGTTCACCCAGTGAATGGGAATCTGCTCTTCAAGAGCAGCGCGAACCCACTAGCGTAGGATTTCTACATAGGTTTGTAGTCAGCCATGAGGTAGCGGCATGAAGTCGGAAAAATCTAGATGGAGAAACCCCGTTAAAGACGTCCCGGCAAAGCCGGAAACTCTCAAGATCGAGGGCAACTTTGATGCGTTTAGAGATTTAATGAAGCGCGTAGTAAAGGTGAAACCGCCAAGGGCTGAGAAGCCTACCGCTTCCCCCGCCCCTGTCGCTTCTTCTTAGAATGGTCTTTCTTCGCTCTTGCCCGTCAGTTCGGCGTATGTGATCCGCTTGCCGCGGATCTGAGACATGATGAGAGCGAAGCGGTCGGCATCGTTCAACGGATTGTCTTTGGTTGCGCGGTTGTTGTAGCGAAACACCTGTTCTGTAACGTAGCCGTCAAGGTGGAACGGCTCAACCGCTACATACGTTCCTTTGAGTGATCGCTTGAGCAACGCCCAGAAGTTTTCAATGCCGTTTGTGTGGACGTTTCCGCGAACATATTCATCTACGTGGTTTACCGTCTCGTGAACGAACTCAAGGGCTTTCAGGTTGGAGTACGCTCCGAGTCCATCGGTATACACCTTGCTGCCCTTGGCTATGTTGTCGAGAATCATGTCCTGGAGCACTTTGCGTTCGATGTTCGGAATAACCTTAGCGCGGACTTGACGAGTCTCCCGATCCAAGATGCCCATAACTGGAGTTTTCTTTGTGGCCTTTCCAGTGTGGGGGGTGTGGTTGGGATTCTGAATCCAGGTTCCTGATTCGTCTTGGATCATCTTGGCATATTTCTTTGGGTTGTAGCCGTGACGATTCTTAGGGGATCCGCCGTGGTAGGATTCGTCCACCTCGCAGGCGTCGCCGCCTTCACCAAACATGAATCCGGCCGCATTCTTCATTGCTTCGCGTAGACGGTGGAGCATGAACCAAGCGGACTTTTGCGTTACGCCGATGGCCCTTGCCAGTTCGTAGCTGCTGACGCCGTTCTTGCAGTTGGCAATGAGCCAAGCAGCAGGCAACCACTTCTGAAGACTGATGGCGGAGTCCTCGAAGATCGTCCCAACCTTGAGCGAGAACTTCTGCTTTGCGTGCTTCTTCGGGCAGAAATACAGCTTGTACTTCTCAAGGTAAGAGACTGATTCATTGCCACAGTGAGGGCATGTTACTTTGCCTTCAGGGAACAGACCAATCATGAACTGACGGCAGTTCTCATCATCGCCAAAGTATTGAATCGCTTCGAGTAGTGTCTTGGGTTCCTTTGCCATGAATCTAATGTACCGAAGAATGTCACTTCAGTCAAGTATATTATTACCCGGAAAAATAAATATATTCCCCCGAGGTTTACTGCAAATATCGCATCCTCCCTTGACAATCGATAGTCGGATGTCTACCATCGCTTTCAATCGAAGGTAGATAGTCTTCCATGGCAAAACAAGCACAACAAAGGGCAAATCTGCTGCAAGGCACGTTGGACATGCTCGTCTTGCGCACGCTGCTCTACGGGCCGGCTCACGGCCATCAGATCGGCAAGCACATTCAGCGGACCACAAACGACTTCCTTCAGATGCAGCACGGCTCCCTCTATCCCGCGCTGCATCGGCTGGAGGAAAGAGGCTGGGTGGTCTCCAAATGGGAGATGGCGCCCGACCGCAATCGCGAGTTCAAGTACTACCGATTGACGGACTTAGGCAAAAAGCAGCTGCTCGTCGAAGAGTCGCAGTGGAAGCAGATGGCCGAAGCCGTAGCGCGCGTGATGTGGCCCGCCGCTGAGGAGAGCTGAGATGAAATGGTCGCGGACAACGAAACGAAATGCCGATCTGGAGCGGGAGCTGCAGTCAGATCTTGAACTGGAAGAAGAAGAACAGCGGGAGCGTGGCCTGTCATCTAAAGAGGCGCGGAATGCGGCTCTGCGCGCTTTCGGCAATCCCACGCTGATTCGCGAGCAGACTCGCGCTACGTGGTCGTGGAGCTGGCTCGAATCCTTGGCCAGCGACCTGAAATACGGATTGCGCGGCATGGGCCGCAATCTAGGTTCCACCCTATTTGCAATTCTCATTGTCGGCCTCGGCATCGGCGGCGCTTCGACCGTCTTCAGCGTGGTCAATGCGCTGCTGTTGCGTCCGCTGCCCTTCCGCGATCCAGACCAGTTGGTCTGGATATCCAATGACGAGACCTACAGCACTCAAGCCGAACACTATGCAGACCTGCGGGAGCAGAATCACTCTTTCTCCGATCTTGCAGGCTGGTCGGGGGCGTACAGCGCCGGGGACAAGGAACTGATGGGGGCCGGCGAGCCGGAGCGTGTTACTACCGTCCCGGTCACCGATAATCTTTTCTCCCTGCTGGGAGTGCAACCCATCCTCGGACGATCGTTTACCAAAGAGGAGGGCCAAGGGAAATATGCCGCCCCCTCCGCCGTGATCGTGAGTTACAACTTCTGGCGCCGGCGACTCGATTCGGACCCGCATGTGGTGGGACGAAAACTGACGTTTGACAATCAACCGGTCACTGTAGTTGGCGTGCTGCCCGCGTCGTTCGATTTCGCAAGCATCTTTGCTCCGGGCACCCCGGTCGATGCTTTCATTCCCTGGCCAGTTCTGGATAAGCAGAAACCGCAGGGAAACACGATGGCGGTAGTCGGAAGGCTGCGGCCCGGCGTCGCTGCTGCGAGTGCTCAGGCTGAGTTCACTACCCTTGGCAAACAACTCGTGCGCCAATATCCGCAGCGAAATCCGATCAACCCTACGCTGGTTCCGCTGGAGCAACATGTGAGTGGGCAAGTGCGTCCGGCGCTCCTGGTGCTGATGTGCGCAGTTGGCCTGGTCATGTTGATTGTCTGCGCCAATCTTTCGCATCTGCAGTTGGCGCGCATGGGGACGCGGCAAAAGGAAATGGCCATACGGGCAGCGTTGGGGGCCAGCCGCTTTCGACTGCTGCGGCAAGTGCTGACCGAGAGTGTGACCCTCTCGTGTTGCGGCGCGGCGCTTGGCCTCCTGCTGGCAATGGCCGGTACGCGCACGGTGGCGCACCTCACTGCGTTCAATCTTCCGCTACTCGAAAACGTCCGGGTCGATGGGAGTACGCTCGCCTTCACCTTGCTGGCGGCGGTGGCTTCAGGCGTACTCTTTGGCCTTGCGCCTGCGCTGCAGGTTCCGGCGTACAAGCTCCGCGAAGGCCTGCAGGACGCGGGACGCGAATCGAGTGGCGGCAGCCGGCACGGCTGGTTTCGCGATGGACTGGTGGTCTCCCAATTTGCCTTGGCCTGCGTATTGCTGGTGGGAGCTGCGCTGCTCATTCAAAGTTTTCTGCGCGTCATGACTGTGGATCTAGGGTTTCAACCGGAGCGCGCGGCCGCGTTGAGAGTCGACCCAAGTTTTAAGATTTCGAGTGCGGCGCAAGCAAACTCGTTCATCGACGATGTGCTGCAGCGCACACGCGCAGTTCCCGGCATTACAGCAGCCGGAATAAGCGATGTCCTGCCGCTCGATGGGGACCGAGGCTGGCAAGTTGGAGCCAAAGGACAGGTCTACGACAAGTACCATCACCCGGAGGCGTACATCCGTGTCGTAACCGATGGATATTTCCAGGCTCTGGGAATCCCATTGAAGTCGGGAAGAGAATTCGCGGAGAGCGATCGCTCGCCGAGTGAACCTGTGGTCATGGTGAATGAAACCTTGGCGCGCACCTTGTGGCCCGGCCAGAACGCGGTGGGGCAGATGGTGACGCAGGACGGCGGACGGCGCGTTATCGGCGTGGTTGGCGACGTCCATCACGGAGGACCTGAGAGATCGGGCGGCTCCGAGATGTACATGCCGATGCGCCAGACCGGAGACTACGCGGCGATGAGGCTTGTGGTGCGAACCACGCTTCCTCCGGATAATCTCACGGCAAGTATCCGATCAGCGCTACGGCCGGTCGATCCAAATCTCCCGGTCACCGAGTTTCAAACGTTCCGGGGGTTAGTCGACAAAGTGGTGTCGCCGCGGCGTTTTCTGGTCACGCTGCTGACGGGATTTGCGGGCTTTGCGCTGCTGCTTGCATCGCTTGGAATTTACGCGCTGATTTCGTATTCAGTACATAAGCGCACCAAGGAAATTGGAATACGCATGGCTTTGGGAGCAAGCGCCAGCCTGGTGCAGCGAGGAGTTCTCTCAAAAACGCTACGACTCGCTCTGGCGGGAGTGGCATTTGGGACGCTCGGCTCGTTCGCATTAGGCAGATGGATCCAGTCGATGCTCTTTGGCACAACATCGACCAATCCTGCTATCTTCCTGAGCGTTGGTTTGCTCCTCTGCGCTGTCGCACTGGCTGCCGCATACGTTCCGGCGCGGCGAGCCTCGCGCATTGAGCCGTTGCAGGCATTGCGAACAGAATAGGCTGACGCTCTGAAATAGAAAGCTGACATCACAAGCTTGAAAAGAGGCCCTTCCTCGCCGCTGTTCATGGCGAAATACAGGAGAGCCTCCCATCAATCCAACTGATCCGTAAAACTACTTCTTCAGTAGCGCAAGAATTTCCTTCTGGTTAGCAAGAATCTGATCAAGCGACTCCTGGTTGCTGAGAATGGACTTCTGGTTTTCAACAATCGCTTTCTGATTCTCAAGGATTGCTTCCTGGTTATTGAGAATTGTCTTCTGATTGGCAATCACTTCGTTTTCCGACATCGAAACCCCTCTCTTGAATGGCCTGTGGGCGCCTATATTGATCGCCCTACTTTATCTCACTCGGCATATCTTCCACCGCAACAATCTGCCACTTTCCGTTGCGCTTCAGCCATGTATCCACCCAGGTCAGTTTTCGGCGGTATTCATGTCCGTCTTTAGCCTTGGTAAGAGCGGACTCACTCCCATATAACACCGCCATGTTGTCGCCGAAGTAATGCACGGTGACTTTGTACATTACGCATTCCCGTTCAGAGGTTTTGGTGTTCTCTGAATCCGCCACTATGTCCTTCTTTTCATAGTGGGAACCATCCGGCGCGATGCCGTGAAAATCGTCCGCCAAGATCGTCTTCTCGATGCTGTTGTGCGTGCAGCCCGCTTCGGCCCACTTGCGCTCCATCTCGATGAGCATTTTGGCCGTAGGATCATCCGCCGAAGCCCAGTGGCTCGTCTGAGCCTGCGCTGCCCCTGCAAAAGCCATTGCCATACCGGCGACAAGAACAAATCTGCGATGCAATGAAGAACTGCGAATCATGGCGCTCTCCTGGAAAGCTTTTCTGGATTGAACCGATATCAACCCAGCATACGCGCATCAGCCTTTCTGTTGCGCAGCAATCCACGCATCGATGCGCGCTTCCAGCACGTCTAGCGGCAGCGCGCCTGCATCCAGCACCTGGCCGTGAAACGCCCGCAGATCGAACTTCGCGCCCAGTGCCTTCTTCGCCTTTTCCCGCAATTCAAGAATCTTCAGCTGCCCAATCTTGTAAGCCAAAGCCTGGCTCGGCCATGCGATGTAGCGATCCACCTCTGCCTGGATACTTGGCTCGTCAATCGCCGAATGCTCATGGAAGAAGTCGACCATCTGCTCCCGCGTCCAGTGCTTGGAATGCACTCCCGTATCGACCACCAGCCGGATCGCCCGCCAGATGTCCGCTTCCAATCGGCCATAGTCCGAGTATGGATCCTGATAGAAGCCCACATCTTTGCCGAGCCGCTCGGAGTAGAGACCCCAGCCTTCCTGAAAGGCCGTATATCCACCGAACTTGCGGAACTCCGGCACATCCTGCAGCTCCTGGCTGATCGAAATCTGCAAATGGTGCCCTGGTAGTCCCTCGTGATAAGCGATCGCCTCCACCGCATACAGATTGCGCTGCTCCGCGTTGTACGTGTCGATATTCAGCCTGCCCGGCCGGCTTCCATCCGGAGTTCCCGCCTCATAGTACGCAGGCGCAGAGGTCTTCTCCTTATACTCAGGCACCGGGACCACCTCAAACGGAGCCTTCGGCAACCGCCCGAAGAGATCCGGCAGCTTGGCCTGCATCGGCTTCAACACGTTGCGATAATCGTCCAGCAACTGCTCGCGCGTCGCGCCATGCAGCTTGGCATTGGTCTTCAGGCCGGCACGAAAACTCTTCAGATCGGCAAAACCCAGCTTCTGCGCAATCGCCAGCATCTCTGTTTCGTCGCGCTTGACTTCATCCAGGCCGATCTGGTGAATCTGCTCAGCGGTGAGGCTGGTCGTCGTGGTACGGCGAATCGAGAACGCGTAGTACTTCGCCCCGTCCGGCAATGCAGAAATCCCCGGTTCCGCGCGCCCCGCCGGGACATACGTTGCCTCCAAAAAGCGCTGAAAACGGAGGTATGCGGGCAGCACCTCCTTGGTAATTGCATCCAGCATCTCGGTCTTGATGCGCTCTTGTTCCGGCGCGGGAATCGATGCCGGAAACTTCTTCAACGGCATGGCCAGCGGCGAATCTTCCGCCTTCTGGTGCGCCATCCCCTTTACCTGCTCGAGCGCCTTTTCCAGCAGGAATTTCGGCGGCACTCGATGGTCCTCGACGCCAATCGACATGTTCTGCGTGGTCTGTTCAAAGGCCTTGGGAATTGCATGAAGGCGCGCGATCCAATCGTCGTAGTCTTTCACCGTAGTAAAGCTCAACTGGGCTACCAGTTGCGGATAGGTGGTGTGAATGCCGCCCATCTGGTTCAGCGGCATCTCCCACTCTTTGTACTCCGCGGCCTCCTGATCTTCAGTGAACTGGCGCAGCAATAAATCCCGGCTGATCACCTCCTGCGGCGTGAACCCAGTTGCGTCGATCGCCGCCAGCCGCATCAGGAAACCCTGCTCGCGCTCCAGCCCTGCGTTGTATGCCTTCACGGAGTAATCAGAAATCTGATCGTTGTACCGCTTGTCGCCAATCGATGATGCAAACTCCGGCGAATGACGCAGATTATCCTGCCAGTAATCGTCAAACAGGCGATTGAGCGCCTTGCGCCGGTCTTCGAGTGATTGCGGCGCCGCAGCAGCGTTCGGATCGACCTTGAGCACCTGCGCATGGACCCGTGCGGGGGAGAGCGAAAAACTGAAAACGGCAATGAGAACTACGGGGTAAAGCTTCATGTAAGAGGCATTCCTTGGAGCGAATACGCTACCAGTCGAGTGTAAGTCACCTGCCTCTTTTGATGGCAACCTCCACCCAATGCATGGCTGATTGCCCTAAAATTCCATGGTGCCGCAGACGTAGTTAAAGGAGGTATCAGACTCCACATGCAGATGAGCTTTCGTGGGAAGGTGGAAAGCGGCCTTGTCGCCCAGGACTACAGCGAAGGCCGTTACTGGACTGCCATTCGCGTCCCTTTCAACCCCGTCGAAGTGTGGCCGGAGCGCAGAGGCATGAGCGTGCGCGGCGCTATCAACGGGATACCGTTCCGCAGTTTCCTATTTGGCAGCCACGCCGCCGGACACCTTCTCTTAGTGAACAAGATCATGCAGAAGAAAGCCGGGGTCTCGCCCGGCAGCATGGCCGACGTTGTCATCGAGCCCGATCTCGAAGACCGCTCTGCGACGCCTCCACCCGAGCTGGCCAAACTGCTCAAAGAAGATCGCAGCGTGAAGAAGTGGTATGAGAAGTTGAACTACTCCTCGCGCCGATACATCGCCGACGCAGTCAGTCAGCCCAAATCCGCGGAAGCACGCCAGCGCCGCGCCGAGCAGTGGGTTGAAACCATGATGCTGGTGATGGAGGGCGAGGTCGAGCCTCCGCCGATCCTGCAAATCGCATTCCGCCGTCAGCCGCTGGCGCGTGTTGGTTGGGAAGCTATGACGCCTATCCAACGCCGTAATCAACTTTTCGGCATCTTCCAGTGCAAGGGTCCGGATGCCCGGGCAAAACGTGTGGAGTGGGCTATCAACGAAGCTCTTCGCGTTGCGAACCGCAAAGCAGGCAACAAAGCCAACTCGCGCATCGAACCGGTAGAATGATCCTCGCATTGAGTGGCGAGCTCATTCAATCCGCGCAAGGAACACAGACGATCAGGAGAGAAGCATGACGACCCATGCCGCCGGTACGTTCACCGTCAAGATGACCCCACAAACCTGGAGCGAGTCTTCCGTCGATCACACCCTCGGCCGCTTTCTGCTCGATAAGCAGTATCACGGCGATCTCGAAGCTACCGGCGAAGGCCAGATGCTCGCGGCTGGAGACGGCAAGCCTGGCTCATCCGGCGTCTATGTCGCAATCGAGCGCGTTACGGGCTCGCTGCAAGGACGCAAAGGCAGTTTCATACTCGTGCACAACGGCATTATGAATCGCGGCGTGCCCTCGCTCACCATCTCTGTATCGCCCGACTCGGGCACAGGTGAGCTGAATGGCCTGAGCGGTACCATGACCATCACCATTACCGATGGCAAGCACTCCTACGAATTCGCCTACGCACTGGCGACCATCCAGTAAGTTATCGAAAGAGATCATGCCCACTCTGTCACGCGCAAGCGCACTTGCCTTCCTGTTGTCTCTCTCGCTCTCCTCTGTAAACGCAGCGACACCGCCTGACGCCGTGGACCGCGTCAATCTCTACATCGGCACCGGCAGCGGCAAGATCGGCTATGGCGGCACCATGCCCTTCGTCACCCCGCCCTTCGGCATGATTAACTGGACGCCCCAGACGCGCCAGAATCGCCTCAGTATCGTCTCCTACAAGTACGAGGACAACGCCATCTCCGGCTTCATGGGCACGCATCAGCCCGCCATCTGGATGGGCGACTATGGCTACATCACTCTCATGCCCGAGATCGGAACCACGCGCCTCGCTCTCGAAGATCGCAGGCTTCCCTTCTCGCACAAGAATGAGATTGCCCGCCCCGATTACTACTCCGTCAAGATGGACGCTGGCGGCGGCAAACAGCTCCGCGCTGAGATGACAGCGACCGAACGCTGCTCCTACATGCGCTTCACTTTTCCCGCCGGTTCCGAGGCCAAGATTCTTGTCGAAAACACGCATCCCGGCATTCCCGGCAGCGTCACTGTCGATCAGGCCGCGCAGGAAATCTCCGGCTACAATCCTGACCGCGTCGACAGCCGTCTCGGTCCTTTTGCGCTACCCAACTTCAAGGGATACTTCGTGGTTCAGTTCCGCCAGGCCTTTGCTTCCTCTGGACTGTTTGGCGGCTATTCACAGCAGGAAGAAGGAAGCGGCGCGGTTGCAGCTTTTCCTTCCGCCACGGTTGTCGAGGCGCGCATCGGTACATCCTTCATCAGCATCGACCAAGCCCGCGCTAACCTCAAAGCCGAGATACCCAACTGGGACTTCGACGCGGTACAGCAAAAACTGCGCGCTACGTGGAACGAAAAGCTCTCGCGCATCACTCTTGAAGGCGCAAACGACGATCAGGTCAGCACCGTGACCACCGCGCTCTATCATGCGCTGCTCTACCCGCGCGTCTTCTCTGAATATGGCCGCTACTACAGCGCCTTTGACGACAAGATTCATGACGGCGAATCCTACACCGCGTATTCCATCTGGGATACCTTCCGCGCCGAGCACAGCCTGCTGACTCTCGTTGCCCCTGAGCGCATCGACGGCATGATCACCGCGCTGCTGCAGAACTTCAAGGAAGGCGGCTGGATGCCCAAATGGCCCAACCCCTCCTACACCAACATCATGATCGGCACGCACGCCGACTCCATGGTCGCCGAAGCTCTCAACAAGGGCTTCCACGGCTTCGATAAAGAACTCGCCTGGCAGGCGGTCTACAAAGACGCCATGACTCCGCCCGACAACGACACCGGCGACCGCTACTACGATCGCGAACCGCACACGCCCTATGAAGCCCGGGCCGGTCTTACGTACATGAAGCAGCTCGGCTTCATCCCTACCGACAAAACCGCTGAGGCAGCCTCGCGCACGCTGGAAGATTCGTACGACGATTACGCCGTCGCCCAGGTCGCCAAGAATCTCGGCAAGATGGACGATTACAAATTCTTCCTCAATCGCTCGCTCAACTATCAACACATCTTCAACAAGCAAACAGGCTTCATGCAGGGCAAGAAATCCGATGGCTCATGGGCCGATGAAAAAGACGGATGGACTGAAGGCGATCACTGGGTCTACACCTTCGCAGTCTTCCATGACGAGCCCGGGCTGATGGACTTGATGGGCGGCCCTGACAAATTCAACAACCTGCTCGATCAGCACTTCGCCGGTGGCCACAATGTCCATAGCAACGAGCCCAGCCATCACTACGGCTATCTCTACGACTACAGCGGACAGCCTTGGAAGACGCAGGCCAAGGTCCGCGAGATCGCCAACGCGGAATACGCCAATCTGCCCTCGGGCATTGACGGCGATGACGATTGCGGCCAGATGTCCGCCTGGTATCTCTTCACCACGCTGGGCTTTTATCCCGTCAATCCTGCCTCTGGCGAGTACATGATCGGTAGCCCGCTCTTCCCGAAGATGAGCCTGCGTCTGGCCAACGGAAAACAACTCACAGTCATCGCTGAAAATAATTCGGACAAGAACGTCTACATCCAGTCCGCCACATTGAACGGCAAACCACTCGACAAGCCCGTCATCACCTACGATCAGATCATGGCTGGCGCAACGCTAAAGTTCGTCATGGGCGCGCAGCCCTCAAAATGGGCGGCCGATTGGAAGCCGACAGCAATCTCTCGGTAAGTTGTAGTGACGGAGTTTAATTCACAAGGTATTGCGTTACGCCGCAATGGCAGCTGGATGGATTTCTGAACGCTGAACGATGGAAGATTTCGCGTCTCTGATGGAGCCGAAGTCTATTTTGGATGGACTAAAACCGGTCGCATAACTTGCACGCAGTTTCAGAACCTGAGAGCATTACAGTTATGACACATAGGGTCATCCTGGGTATCCTCTATCTTATCTCTGCGGTGTTGGCCATTGTTATGGGGGTACGGCAGAGGCGCGAAAGAAAAGGCTTCAGGGTGCTGTTTTTCGCCGGCGCCGTGGCGCTACTGTGTGCAGCGGAAAGAATATGGATAAACTGACCCAATGCAGTCTATGGATTCAAACTGACCCACTACCGTAAATTTGACTTGTGCCAACGATATTGCACAACCTGATAAAGTTTTGAGTGATGCCCGTCGCACTCACAGTCTGGCTGCATTCCCTGAGCATCGTGGTGGCCGCCTACCTGCTCGGCTCCATCCCCACCGGCTACCTGCTGATGCGCATCTTCCGCAAGCAGGACATTCGCTCCATCGGCAGCGGCAACATTGGCGCCACCAATGTACTGCGCTCCGGAGCCAAAGGCCTTGGGGCCGCGACGTTTGCGCTGGACGTGCTCAAAGGCGCGCTGGCGGTCCTTGTTGGAGCCAAGCTCGCCACCTTCGGCTTCCCGCCGATTCCGCCGCACAACGCAGCAGCCCTCGCCGCCCTCTGCGCAGTCCTCGGACACATGTTCCCCATCTGGCTCGGCCTGCGCGGCGGCAAAGGAGTGGCTACGGCATTCGGCGTCTTCCTGGTGCTCGTCCCCTTCGCCGCGCTCGGCTCCATCGCCGTCTTCATCCTCGTCTTCGCGCTCAGCCGTTTCGTTTCGCTGGCCTCCATCATCGGAGCAGCTCTCTTCCCTCTCTTCGCGTGGCTGGCCGCTCCGTGGACGCACAACTATCTCATCCTGGCAATCATCTGCATCGTTGCCGGACTCATTCTCATCAAGCATCGCCCCAACATCGAACGCCTCATCGCGGGCACCGAATATCGCTTCGGCAACAAGAAGCCTCCTGCCTCCGGTGAAGCCGAGGGCTCGGCATGAGCCGCATTACTGTCCTCGGCTCCGGAGCCTGGGGAACCGCCATCGCCCTGTCGCTCGCCAATCAGGGCCGTCATCAGGTCACACTCTGGTCTCACCGCGCCAAGGGTGCCGAGATTCTTCAGCGCGACCGCGAAAACCGCCACTTCCTACCCGGCTTTCCATTTCCTGAATCGCTGGAAATCACCGCTGACGAAGCCACAGCCGTCGCCCAGGCTGACATCCTGGCCTGCGCCATCCCTTCGGAATTCCTGCGCACCACACTGGCCCGCATCACTCCACACATCGCGCTGCCCGGACCCGCCTCCTCGCGGCCGATCATCGTCAGCACCACCAAGGGCATTGAAGACCATACGCATCTGCGCATGACTCAGGTCATCCAGGATTGCCTGCAGCAATCCTTCGGCATCGAAGGCAAATCCATTCCAGTCGGCGCTCTCAGCGGACCTTCGTTCGCTCAGGAAGTCGCCGCCGGACAGCCTACTGCCGTCACCATCGCCTTTCCTGCCGCTCATAGCGCAGCCGGGCCCATGATTCAGGCTGCCTTCTCCAGCCCCTCGCTGCGCCTCTACACTAACACCGACATCATCGGCGTCGAGCTCGGCGGAGCGCTCAAAAACGTCATTGCCATCGCAGCAGGTGTTTCCTCCGGGGTCGGTCTCGGCCTCAACTCCGCCGCCGCCCTCATCACCCGCGGCATCGCTGAAATCACGCGCCTCGCGGTGGCCGCCGGCGGCCAGCGCGAAACCCTTGGCGGACTCAGCGGCCTGGGAGACCTCGTGCTCACTTGCACCGGCCCGCTCTCACGCAACCGCACCGTGGGCATTGAACTGGGCCGCGGTCGCAAGCTTCCTGAGATTCTTCTCTCGCTCGACGGCAAGGTTGCCGAAGGCCTCCGCACTACCCGCGCCGCTCTGGGACTGGCCCGCCAGTTAAATGTCGAAATGCCCATTACCGAGCAGATGGAACTCATCCTCGACCACGGCAAGTCCCCGCACGAAGCCATACGCGACCTCATGCTTCGCCCTGCGCGGCCTGAAGAGGACTAGAGTCTAAGTTTCTCGCGAATACCGATCGTTTTCATCGCCGGCTTGCCTGGTCTCGGTTCGGATTCTTCCTCCAATCCACTTTCGCCGGCCGCTTTGCCGATATTGGTTCTGGCAAAATCGTGCACGATTTGTATAATTTCGGTTTTAGTGGTCCGGTTCACGCCGAAAGCCGCTTCGGCCTTGAGATCGATCTTCCGAATCGAGCGCGTGAACGCGAGTCAGCTATCGAATCATCAGTTAGATACGTCTCGACCGTACGTCCCCATTCACAGGCAAGAGCAACAACTCGAATGCTGTGCCGTATTTGATTCTCACTACTTTCAGAGGCCAAAATGACGTTTAAGAAATTACTGGTGATGTTGACTTGCAGCGTACTTTGTATCCAACTTGCGCCCCGCGTCTTCGCGCAGGCCACCACCTCGCTGGGCGGCCGCGTAACGGACAAGACCGGCGCGGTCGTTCCGGGAGCCACCGTCACTTTGACCTTGACAACGACCAACGCTGAACGCACCGCTACAACCAGCGGGAGTGGAGAGTTTCAGTTCTCGCAGCTGCAGCCAGGGCGTTACAATCTCATTGTTTCGGCGTCGGGATTCACGACCGCGGAACGAAACGGCATGGATCTGCTGGTAAGCCAGCCGGCCACGGTCAATGTCGCTCTCTCCATCGCCAACGTGACGGCGCAGGTGAATGTCACCAGCGATATTCAGCCAGTGCTCAATACCACGGACGCCACCATGGGCAATGCATTCGACAGCCAGCAGGTAAGCTCTCTGCCGATTGAAGGACGCAACGTGCCTGACCTGCTCAGTCTGCAGCCCGGTGTTACCTATCTTGGCCGCACCGACGAGAATAACGGGACCCAGGCCGCGGGCAATAATAGCGGCGACTCGCGCAGCGGTGCTGTCAATGGAGGCCACGGCGACCAGTCGAACATCACCCTGGACGGCGTTGACGTCAACGACATCAACAACGGTTTTGCCTTCACCAGCGTGTTGCGCGTCACGCAGGATTCGGTTGCGGAATTTCGTGTCACCACCAGCAATCCCAATGCGGAAGAAGGCCGTTCTTCCGGCGCGCAGGTAGCCCTGATCACTCGCAGCGGCGGCAACAAATACCATGGCGCAGCGTATGAGTACAACCGCAGCAATTTTCTGGAAGCGAATGATTTCTTCACCAAGCAGCAGCAACTGGCGGCTGGCTTGTCCAACACTCCGCCCAAGCTGATTCGCAACACCTATGGCGGCGCGATCGATGGTCCAATCAAGCATGACCACGCCTTTTTCTTTGGCAACTTCGAGGGACAGCGCCAGACAGAAGGAACCAGCGTGAGCGCCGGCACCGTGCCCACCGCCGCCTTCCGCGCCGGCAATCTGCAGTACGACTATGTCAAGAACGGCAGCGATGCCGTTTACCTGCTGACCCCCGACGACATCAAGAGAATGGATCCGCAAGGCATCGGCGTCAACCAGGCCATTCTGCAGATCTACAACGCCTATCCCATGCCCAACGATCCTACCCAGGGCGACGGGCTGAACACCGAAGGCTTCCGCTTCCCTTATACGCAGCAGAAGAGCTACAACACCTACATCGCGCGGCTTGACTGGAACGTTACCTCCAACGGCAAGCACACGCTTTTCTGGAGAGGCAATCTTCAGAACGATCGAGAGCCATCCCTGCCGGCGTTTCCAGGACAACCCCCGTCGACATCGACGCTGACCAACAACAAGGGCTTCGCCGCCGGCTACACCGCCATTCTCACCAGCAACCTCATCAACAATTTCCGCTACGGTTTTACGCGGCAGGGCGTGGATAACGCCGGCCTCTCCAATGAGCCCCATGTCAGCCTGGCCGCGGTTGCCGATCCGCAGGCCTTCAGCCGCTCGACCTCGGCGATTATCCCAGTACAGAACATCGTTGACGATGTTTCGTGGACCAAGCACACGCATAACTTTCAGTTCGGTGTGAACTTCCGCCTCATCGACAACAAGCGATTGAGCAATGCCAACTCGTTTCCCGATGGCCAGATGAATCAGGGCTGGCTCTCCAACGGATCGACGGTGGCCAACAGTAAAGGGCCATTCGACCCGCCTGTCTATGGCTATCCGGCGGTCGATTTCTCCAATTACGGCAATGAGTACAACAGCGCACTGCTCGGCCTGGTCGGCATCGTGACCGAAGGGGATGCGATCTATAACTACGACAAGCAAGGTAATCCGCTGCCTCTCGGCACCACGGTCAAGCGCGAGTATGGATGGAAGGAGAGCGAAGCCTACTTCCAGGATTCGTGGAAGGCGCGTCACGATCTCACCATCACCTACGGCCTTCGCTACTCATACCTGCAGGCTCCCGCTGAAAAGAGCGGCACGCAGGTCGGCTCATGCCAGATCTCCGCTGGAGTATGCCAGCCGTATTCACTTACACGCTACTATCAGGACAGCGCCCAGCAAGGCGCGGCGGGCGGCGCCGCCAACAACATCGGAGAAGTGGCGTTCAATCTCAATGGGCGCTACAACGGGAAGCCTGATTTCTGGACTCCGCAAAAATACAACTTCGGACCGCGCGTGGCTTTCGCCTATTCTCCCGATGCCTCTGAAGGAGTTCTGGGCGCACTGCTCGGCCACGGCAAGACAAGTGTGCGTGCCGGTTACTCGCTGGTCTTCGATCACTTCGGCGCCGCCACTGTGAATACCTTCGACTACAACGGATCGTATGGGCTGTCCTCCGATCTTTCGAATCCTCCAGGCTCCGTTTACATTGGCACCGCGCCACGTTTTACCAGCCTGACGGCTATTCCCGACGGCCTGCTGCCGCCCGCTCCCCAGGGTGGCTTTCCGGCTGTTCCCTCAGCCGATCAATTCGCCATCAGCTGGGGCCTCGACTCGCAGATCAAAACTCCCTATTCACACCTGATCGATTTTTCGATCGCGCGCGAGCTGAAGAATGGCTCATCGATCGAGGTTTCCTATGTCGGCCGGCTGGCCCATCATCTGCTCTCGCAGGAAGACGTGGCCATGCCTCTGAATTTGGCCTCTGGAGGCGGCACGTACTTCGCAGCGGCACGCCAGCTCGCGATCCTTGCCCACGCCGGCACCGATGTGAGCGCCATTCAGTCCATTCCTTATTTCCAGCAGGTCTTCTCTGCGCTCAATGGAGTCGACCTGGGTTACGGCGCTGGACCGGCATCTGCAACGCAGAATGTGTACCAGCTCTTCCAGCAGAACATCTACAACGAAACCTACGCCCTCTACGAGCTCGATGTACCAGATTCTCTCAGCGGTGCTGGCGTCAATCCCGACCAGACCTACCCTTCGTACCGCTTTTATCACGATCAGTATTCGGCGCTCTACGCATGGCGGTCGGTAGGTTATTCAAACTACCACGCGCTTGAGGTTGTCTATCGCCAGCGTTTCGGCGCAGGCTTGCAGGCTGACCTCAATTACACCTACTCGAAGTCGATGGACATCACGTCGCAGTCGGAGCGGCTGAACACCTCCGGCGCAACCAACTATGCACAGATTCTCAATACCTGGGAGCCGAACCAGCTCTATGGCGTTTCAGACTATGATGTCACCCATCAGATCAATTCCAACTATCTGTGGACCCTGCCCGTCGGTCGCGGCAAACGCTTCATGAGTTCAGCCAACAAACTTACCGATGAGCTGATCGGAGGATGGGAGACTACCGGCATCGTTCGCTGGACGAGTGGTTTCCCCTTCCTCGTCGACAACGGCGCCTACTACCCCACCAACTGGGACATTGAAGGCTGGGCCACGCAGAGATCGAAGATTCCGTCGCGCGCCGCAAAGCGGGGTCATCTCACACAGCGCTTCGCCGATCCGGCCGCTGTCTTCGCTTCCTTCGATCATGCTCTGCCGGGCGAGTCGGGCACCCGCAATCCGCTGCGCGGAGATGGATATTTCACCTGGGACGCGGGGCTGGACAAAGAATTCCACATCACCGAGCGAGCCAAGCTGCAATTCCGCTGGGAGATGTTCAACATCACCAACAGCGTGCGCTTCGACCCACACTCGATCAGCTCTACGCTCGACAACCCGCAGAACTTTGGCCAGGCGACAGGAGTTCTGACCAACAAGCGTGTAGCCCAGCTCTCGGGCCGCATCGAGTTCTAGCGGCGGTACTTTACTTTGCAAGAGTTGCCGATTTAAAAACGACACCGAAGCACCGGACTTCCGGTGCTTCGGTGTTCGTAGCTAAAGAGACCGCTATCGCGCTCCGCTCCCTGATGCAGCGACGCCGACTACGAGCTGCGTACCGCCTTCCAGTTGAACGTCTTTACGCGCTCCCAGCAGAATGCTCGAAGCCTGAGCCATCCTCGGGTCGTGCTGTCCCGGCGCATTGTTCGCCAGCAACACTCCCGGGATTGACGTCGTCTGGATGGCGATATTGCCGTTCTTGGCGACCACGGTCCCAGCCGCCGGAGGACCGCTGCCGGCAGCAGGAGCAGCTGCGGAGTCAGTGTTCCCGTTTGGCGTGGCCTGTGATGTGCCAGACGCTCTCGATGAGGCGCTTGTCCCGTTCATGGTCCCCGGTCCCGCAGCCCGAGGCGCGCTCATAGGCCCGGGCGCATCAGCGGCACTAGCCGATTCTGCACCGCCTGCAGGGGAGATCGACTGAATCTGCGATTGCACCGGCAGGCTCTGCCCGCCCTTCAACTCGATGTGGTCGAACTGAAGCGCCACCTGCGAGTTCGTGCCCGACGCGCTTGCCTGCACCGCCACGACACGGCCTATCAGCTTCGATCCCTTGGGAATGTCCGTTCCATCGGCAGTCTTGACTGCGCTCTTCGTCCGCACCTCAACGTTATCGCCCGTCTTGGCAGTCTTAGTATCCAGCTTGCTCACCAACTCGCCATTCACCGGGCTCATCGGAGCACTTGGCGCCTCCGCGCTCGCAGCTGGAGCCGCCTGCTCCGGACTTGCCTGCTGGGATTGCGTTTCCGGAGTGCCCGGAGCACTCTGCTCTCCCGCGGGTCTCGGGGCCTGCGGAACTTGCGTAGCAGGTTGGCTTGCCGCCGGCGCGCCCGGCTGGCTCGCTGGCTGCTGCGCCAGAACTGGGAAACTTGCCGAGGCGAATACCACCGCCAAAAACGCTGTACCTGGTTTCATCGAAAATCCTCCGTAAGCTCTCGCAACCCGCATCTCCTTGGCGACGCGCACGAGGCTTCCAGAGCATTTGCAACCGTCGGGCCAAACCATCCCGGGCTTTGGCCGCACCGCTTCAACGCACTGAGAGGAAAGAAATTGTTGATCTGGCTGCACCCTGCCGGCGATTTTCAAAAATCGCCGCGAGGCTGAAGTATTTGCACAGATCGGGTAATTCTTACCGGGTTGAAATTACCCGGTTACCCTAAATTTCGCATAAGTGCCCAACACTCAACCTTCCGAAACTACCGGCAGATGCGCCGCATCCCATGCCGCCAGACCCCCTGCGATCTCGATCAGATTTGTGATTCCGTACTGATGCAGAATGCTCGCGGCGATGGATGAGCGGTAGCCTCCCGCGCAATGCACTACAACCCGGCGGTCGCGTGGAACCTCGGCAATCCTCTCCTGTAGACGGTTCAGAGGAATATTCACGCTTCCGGGAATGTGCTTCGTCGCCCATTCCCGCGGGTTGCGAATATCCAGCACCACCGGAGTCTCCGCTGCGGTCAAACCGGCTGCCAGCTCATCCGCCGCCATCCGTGCGGTGACCCGCTCGGTCGGCCACACCAAGTCCGGCCTCTCCGCCAGTGCCTCCATTCCGCCCGGCAGATATCCCATCACGTGATCGAACCCGATCCGTCCCAGGCGCAATGCCGCTTCCTGTTCCCGCCCTGGCTCGGCAATGATCACGATCGGCTTACTGCGATCGAGCACTGTTCCCGCCCACGTCGCGTACTGGCCGCCGAGCCCGATGTTGATGCTCCCGGCAAGATGCCCCTTGGCATACTCAGCCGGATCGCGTGCATCCAGAAACTGCGCCCCCGCGTCTCCCAGCCGAATCATCTCGTCCAACTCAACCGGCTGGTGAACAGCCTCCAGATTGCGGTCCAGCGTGGCGCGTTCCCGCGTATTCAGAATCGCGTCATACGTAAAATAGGCCGGAGCGTCGGGCTGGTCCGCCGTAACCAGCCCGATGAATGTCTCCTTCGACATCGGCTGAAGCGCGTAGTTGAATCGCCGCTGCTCTCCCAGTGTCGAAACCGTGTCCGAAGAAAGATTCTTACCGCACAGCGATCCCGCCCCATGCGCCGGATACACCAGGGTCTCATCGGGAAGCACCATGAGCTTCTCATGCAGCGAGTCGAAGAGATGCGCGCCCAGATCGTTTGCCGTCCATCCCAGCGACGCCCGCAGATCCGGCCGCCCTACATCGCCGATGAACAATGTATCGCCGGTCAGCACTGCATACGGCGCCTCGTTCTCCTGATCAAAGACCACAATCGAGATCGACTCGATCGTATGCCCCGGCGTCTCCAGCACCTGGAGCCGCATACCCGGAAACTCAAGCGTATCGCCATCCTTCATTGGTATAAACGCGTACTCGGCCCTGGCCCGCGCGCCCAGATGGATTGATGCTCCGCACCGGTCGCGCAGTTCCAGATGCCCGGCGACAAAATCGGCATGAAAGTGCGTCAGAAAGACGTAGCGAATGGTGAGACCAAGCGTCTCGGCGTCCGCCAGGTACTGATGAATATCACGCTGCGGATCGACGACGATCGCAGTCGAACTCGCCTCATCGCCAAGCAGGTAAGAGGCATGCGCCAGGCAGCCAAGATAGTACTGTTTCAGGATCATGGAATGTCTCTTTCGACTATTACAGCATGCGCTGGATAACCGCCGTTTCCGAGAACGAAGATTATCAGACCCTAAACCACCGGCGTGAAAGCTACTCGCACCTCGCCGAATTGATGTATCCATATCTAGCCCTGTCCAATGAGCGGGGTTATGCTTATAATCGGAACTTCCCGGTATGGAACAATCAACTGAATCTCCGAACAAAGCCGCTATGAGCGTCCTTGTCATCGATGACAACAAGGCTCACTCCGAGGGTCTTGCTGAATTGCTTGAGCTGGCTGGCTTCAAGGCCACCAATGTGCTCACCGGCGCCGAAGGCATCGAGTATGCGCAAAAGAATGCCGTCGACGCTGTCTTGCTCGATATGAACCTGCCCGACATGAATGGTTTTGAGGTCTGCCGCCGCCTGCGACGCAATCCCCTCACTGCACACATCGCCGTGGTGTTTCACACTGCTCAGGGTTCCAAGCCCGGCGCGCGCCACGAGGGCGATGCATTCCTCACTTACCCCATTGCCATGACCGAGGTCTATTCGGTGATTCGAGGCAGCGTCGAGCGACGCAGAAGCGGACTTCTGAGCCGGTCGCAGTGATGGCCGTCGTGTATATCGACAAAATCCACCTCCAATTGTCACCTTTTGATAAGCATTGCGGAATTCCTGAAACCCGCTTCCCAAGCGCGCGTCTCACTACGCAGGTACTCAGGAGAATTTCATCATGGAAAAATTCGCATTATTAGCGCAGGTTCAAGCCAAGCCCGGCCAGGAACAAGTCGTCGAAGAGTTTCTCAAATCCGCGCTGCCATTGGCGCAGGCTGAGCCAGGGACTATCCGTTGGTACGCCTTCAAGACCGGCGCCGATACCTTTGGCATCTTCGACACCTTTGCCGATGAAGCCGCCCGCGACGCACATTTGAACGGCGAAATCGCCAAGGCCCTTATGGCCAACGCCGACACGCTGCTTGCTGTGCCACCTAAAATCGAAAAACTCGTCCTCCTTGCCACAAAATAGCGTCTCAACAAAAGATACGCATTGTGAAAGAGAGAATCCCTCGCATGAAACAGAGCTCTGTTTATTCTCGATGGATTCTGCCCGCGTTTCTGCTCTCGATCACGGCTGTCAGTCTTGCCTCTGTCATGGCAGGCGGCCAGTCCAGTCGACTGCCCGAGCCTCAGTCAGGACCACCCCGGTGGGATCGCGGGCCAGGCTCACGAGAACAAATCGTCTCCACGCAGACGCTCAACGTCGGGGGCGCTGCGCTGCAAATAGATTTCGCAGCCGGCGCGCTCGATCTACCCACTGCTCAAATCCTTCCCTGGATCGAGCGGGCTGCCGACGCCGTCGTCGTCTACTACGGCCGCTTCCCCGTGCAGCGGGCGCGCATTCTCATCGTGCCATCGGCCAACCGCAGCGGCATCATGCAAGGCACAACCTGGGGAGACATGCGCGGCATGCCGGGCTTCACACGCATACGCCTCGGCCAGCACACCACCGTACAGGAGCTCGCTGAAGACTGGACCATGACGCATGAATTGATCCACATGGCCTTTCCTTCATTGCCCGACGAACAACATTGGATGGAAGAAGGCCTGAGCACCTATGTCGAGCCCATCGCCCGCGTCCAGGCAGGAGAACTGCAGGCTAAACAGATTTGGCGCGACATGGTTGAGGGCATGCCCAAGGGTGAACCTGGGCCAGGCGACGCCGGCATCGACAATACCCACACTTGGGGACGCACCTACTGGGGCGGTGCGCTCTTCTGCCTCGTCGCCGACGTCAATATCCGCAAACAGACCGGCAATAAAAAAGGGCTGCAGGATGCACTCCGCGCCATCGCCGCCGCAGGCGGCAGCATCGACCACGACTGGGCGCTCATGAAGGCCCTCGAGATCGGCGACAAGGCCACCGGCACAACTGTGCTCGTCGACCAATATAAGCAGTGGAGCAACAACCCCATGCCCGTCGATCTTCCCAAACTCTGGGCCGATCTCGGCATCAGCGCAAGTAAAGACGGTGTCAGTTTTAAGTCAAATGCACCGCTGGCCTCTATTCGCGAAGCCATTACCCGGCGTTGAATTTCAAATGATGCTGTCCGGAAAAGGCGCCTCACATCTTTGTTGCTGCCGATGCCGCGCAATGCAACTTTTAGTTGCGATGACGGCGCCGCCACAGCAGCAACGCCAACAATAGAACAAATATTGTCAGAGCAGCCGCGCGCAACAGAAACGGGTGCGGCATTGGCGCGCCCAACATCCAGCTAAACCCCGCGTCCCCGGACCGGCCGTTCGACTGGAGTGATGGGTCCGTCGTAGCGGCCCAGCAGCGCATTCCAGCGAATGATCGCCATCTCCCGCAGCATGTGCATTCCGTCGCGCAGGTAGCTCATGCGGCTTCGCTCGTCATGGCCCCAGGTTACAGGTACTTCCCGCACGCGCAGATGGCGCTTGCCGGCGATGAAGAGAATCTCCGGATCAAACCCCCAACGCTCGATGGTCTGCAATTGAAATACGGTCTGTGCGGCCGCGCGTGTGAATGCCTTGAATCCACACTGCGTATCGGCATAATGCAAGCCCATCACGGTGCGTGTGACCAGGTTAAAGCAGCGCCCAAAAAATTGCCGGTAGAGCGGCTGGCGATGGGTCTGGCGGGTTCGTTCCAGCCATCGTGAGCCAATGGCGATGTCCGCGCCACCGCGAATCGCGTCGAACAACAATTCCGCCTCGAGAATAGGCGCTGAGAGATCGGCGTCGGTAAACATCACGATCTCGCCCTGCGCTTTCAACAATCCATGCCGCACGCTGAAGCCTTTGCCCCGATTGCCGGGATTTTCAAGCAGCCGAACCTCGGGAGCTGACAGCGCAAAATCCAGGACCTGCCGCGCCGTTGTGTCCGTCGAGCCATCGTTGACTACAATCAGTTCGGCATCCCAGCCGCGCTCGCGAATACAGCTGACAACTTCGCGCAGAGCCGCATCGATGCGCGCGCTCTCGTTGTACGCGGGAATAACGATACTGCATGCGGGATAGCCGCTCAAGAACTTGACACCCTTCTGGCCAGCGAAAATACATCTTGCGCAAATCCTCTGTCATCATAACCGAGCCGTGCGCACCTTCGAAGCCCCGAATGGGCTCTCTCCGAGCCCCATTCGGGGCACACCTACTGACCCCTTGGTTATACCCAACCCATTCAATTTGCAAAGGAAACTACTTTTTTTGGGACTCTGTCCTGAATCCGGTTATTCTTGGAGGCGGAGGCCAATCGGCATGACCAAAGCAGACTTGGTGGAGAAGGTGACGCAGCTTGGCGATCTAACCCGCCGCGACGGAGAAGTGATCGTCGAGACCATCTTCGACTCCGTGATCGCCGCATTGCAATCTGGAGACAAGATCGAAATTCGCGGCTTCGGCTCCTTCCGCATTCGGGAACGGAACCCGCGCATTGGCCGCAACCCCAAGACCGGCGACCGGGTTGACGTTCCTGCGAAACGCGTACCGTATTTCAAACCGTCCAAGGAACTCCGCGATCTGGTCAATCCCGAGGAGAAGCCCGCAGCGTAGCAAGGGTAAGAGTGGACTCCGGCCACTGGCGTTCTCGATGCTGGAGGGACAGCGGTCGATACGTCGCCGGAAGGACCGGACATGGTCTCGGGAAATGACGCTCAATACGCGGCGCTCGGGCGGGCAAAACGATTGCGCACAGTTCTCGGAGTCCATTCGCCGCGGGGATTTTGCGTCGCCGGTGGCTCTCCAATCGCCTGGCAGAGGCAGTACGCCGTCGGCCCAGATGCAGGCGCCGGCATCGCCCAACCGGTCATCTGCCTGCACGATGCGGGCAGTGGCGGCCGTGAGTTTTACCGCCTCCTCGACCGCGTCCCTGTCGGCAGCCAACTTCTCCTTCTGGATTGGCCGGGCCACGGACGATCGGCTGACCTTCCGGAGCCAACAGAGTTTTCCATCGAACTGTGCTCTTCCCGGCTGAATACATGCCTGGATCAGCTGGGAGTCGCACGGCCGATTCTTCTTTGCAATGGATTCGGAGCGGCAGTCGCCATTCACTTTGCGTCCTGCCATCCATCCCGGGTAGCCGGATTGGTCCTTTGCCAGCCCGCCGGACTAGTCCATGCGGCGGACGGCGTAGATAAAGCGGCTCGCACCTCTGGCCCAGGCCACAGACAGGCTCTGCGTGTGGAACTTGTCAGGCTTGCGCTTCGCAGATATTGCGACGAGGCGCTCACCTCTCTGCGGCAATCGGAAGCCACTTTGCGCGTAGCCCTGATATCTCTTTCCTGCCCTGTTCTTTTCGCTCTCTGCGACAGGAGCGACGGGTACCCGCTTCGAAGCTATCTCGATCTTCTCGATCCGCTCCTGAAGTCTGCCCCGCAACATCGGTTGACTGTTTTCAGCGGCGATTTCAATCCCATCTGGGATGAGCCAGAGCGGTTTGCCCAGGCGCTCTCAGCTTTCGTCCAGGGTCAGTTGCCGTTCTCCAGGCACCATCACGCATGGCTGCTCGCAGCAGTTGACTGGCCAACGCGTGGCATGAACCACTGGAAGTGCGTCCATCCCGAATGCACCGCTGAACAGGTACTGCCTGAAGAACGGAACGCCAACGACTTGACCGCTGCACGCCAAAACTAGCGAACCCCGATCACGCTCATCATGCGGCCCGCATGTCCAGACGAAGTCCGGTGCGAATAGAAAAACTCCGGCTGGCAGCCAGTGCATCCACCCACCACTGAAACTGCACCGGCATTGAGCCCGGCTATCATCAATTGCCGGCGATTCGCCTCAATCAGGTCGAGCCTCAAGCCGGGACCAGCGTCTTCCGGAAATAGCGCAGCCGCATAGGGAAGCCGCCCCTCGAACTCCTTCCGCACCTCATCCCCCACCGTGTAGCAGCAGGGTCCGATGCCCGGCCCGATGGCGGCAATCAGATCTGCGGGGTCGGATCCGAACTCAGCCTGCATCCGTGCGACACCCCGCTCTACAATTCCCTGTAGCGTCCCCCGCCACCCGGCGTGAAATGCAGCTACCGCTTTTCGAACCGGATCCGCCACCAGCACTGGAATGCAATCCGCCGTCTGAATAGCTAGCAGAACTCCGGCACGATCACTCATGATGCCGTCTGCCTCTTCAGGAGCACCGGACAAGCCCTCACGCTTAACCGTAGTCACCGCCGAATGCACTTGCCGCACTGTGGCCAGTTCCGCCTCCCGGTTGCCAGTGACAGCCTCAGCGAATCGGTAACGGTTCTCCTGCACCAGCTCTCGCGTATCGGCGGACGTGAACCCCAGATTCAGTTCACCCCGCAGGTCCTTCGCAATGGCATCCGGCAGATAGGCCCGGCTCACTCCGCCCTTGCGCGTGCTGAAACCATGCCACAGCCAATCCAAGCTGAGCCATGCCGGTACAGCCAGCCATTGGACGCCGTTCGAAGATTGTTGGAGATCGGGAATATTGATCGTGGAAGGCTGAAAAGACGCCATGATGGCTTTGATTCTAGCAATCGGAGGAAAAATATCTCCAGACGAGCGTTGGGCCCGCCTTCCGGCGAGCCCACTCGAGAGGCAATTTAGATGGGAGTTTCTGTGGATCGTGTGAGGGGAGTCCGTTGCCGGACCAACAACGTAGATAGTAGCGCTTTGGCGGGGAGTACTACAGCGGTTGCCTCTGCTGGTTATTTGTTCAGATGCATGCCTTCGTAAAAAGTTGTCTGCCGTTGGCCCGGGTTTTCTATTTTTTTATTTTTTTTTCTGGGAGGGCATTCAACCCGATTTTTCTGCCTGTTGCCCAGCCGGGCACCCTCTTAATTAAATAGGCAAATCCTGGCTTGTCAGAGCGGTTACCAGACGGCAATCTCAATATATGAAGCGCGTCTATCTCTCTCTGATGATTGTCCTTGTGTTCATCGGGGCCGTGTACGCGTGGAATCACCGGCGTGACTTTGGACTGCTGAGTCGATGGCTTCCCAGCCGCCCTGCAGAGGAAATCATTCCAGCTACTACGAGCGCACAACTCGAGTGGCAAGCAGTTGAGGACGCATCCATCGGCTTCAAGGTCGAGATGCCCGGCGACCCCAAACGCATCGTAGTACAGGCCACCAGCGAAACCGGCGGGAACGAACCGATCAACATGCTTCTTGCCAAACCGGACCCCGAACGCTCCTATGCCGTAGCGTGGGCCGAAAAACCACCCGTCGCCCGCATGAACGACCTTATACCCGACAAGACTCTTGACCAGGCCCGTGATGGAGCCCTGAATCGCACCCAGACCACCCTGGTCAGTGAAGTCCGCAGTAACCCGCAGGGTTTCCCAGGGCGCGATGTCGTCGCCCACAATGTCGGCGGAGGCATTCTGGACACCCGCCTCATCTACGCCGGGCCGCGTCTCTACATGCTCATTGCCACCGCACCCTCGGCAGCCGCCCGGCACGAGCAGGATGTCATTCACTTCTTCAACTCTTTCGCCATCGCCAGCAACTCCCAGATCCCGGAAACAATCCCAGCGGCTACTGAATGAATTGAACCGAGCTAGGCCTGCTGTTGGCTTTGTAAGCCATCGAGCTACCGATCATACGGTTGTTGGCCGAATACAAGGTTCAACCGTACACTTTGAGCCACTGACCATCATTCTCACTCATGATCGCGTTAACGGCTCTCTCAAGATTCTCGACCGTGAGATTCTTCACAAAGAGCATCGGCTCACCAAAGAAATAGTCCGTTTTTTCATTGTCCATACACCTGTAGACATTGTTAGGCGTAGCTACGACAAAGGTAAATTCACGGCCATCCTCAAGGACTACATGAACATCAATGTTGTCATTCTCCGGATTTACTTCGGACCAATCCGATAAACAGATGATGCTTTTTATTCCCACACAACACTCCCGGAGAATTCACAATAACGCGACTACTTGGGCCGGGCCGCCTTGGCGACAAAGAAGGTGATCAGACCCACAGGCAGCAATCTAACCAGAAAAGCCGTAAGCCGCCCCGCAAGGTACGGAATAATCGTCCGTTTACCGGCTGCCAGGGCCTGCAGGCCGCGCTGCGCTACTTCTTCAGCCGACTGAATCCCTCGCCCGCGAAACTTTGAAGCCCCCGCGACTTCAAAAAACTCACTCTCGGTAGGCCCCGGGCAAAGCGCCGTCACATGCACGCCAAAAGGCGCAACCTCTTCGGCCAGTCCAAGCGCAAAGAAGCGGTCGAAGGCCTTGGTAGCCGCATACGTCGAAAGAAACGGCACCGGCTGAAAACTCGCCGTCGAAGCCAGAATCAGAACCCAACCCCGCCGCCGCTCGACCATTGGGGGCAGAAAGAGGCGCGTAAGCCGCACCATCGCCTCGCAGTTCACGCGAATCTGCCCCATCTCCTGCCCGATGTCGGCCGAGTGCAGGTACCCGTACTGCCCAAGCCCGGCATTATTGACCAGAATCTCCACGTCGAGCCCGCTCCCGGCCGTAGCGTCGAAGATGGCCTGCGGTGCCTCCGGGTCCATCAGGTCGGCAAGCACAATCCGCACTTCAGTGCCCTGGGCTGTCAGTTCCGTAGCCAGAGCCTCAAGCCGCTCTTTGCGCCGCGCAGTGAGAATCAGCTTGGCGCCGTTCCGCGCCAACTCCCGCGCCAGAGCCACCCCGATGCCCGCACTGGCTCCTGTAACCAAGGCCCATTTGCCGTTGAAATCTCTCATGTTCGCCATGCGCCGATCATAGCGTAAAGAGAGAAACAGGCTCATCGGTAGACTTCGCGTCTGTTGCCAATGCGCACAATCAGAATCTGAACCTTCTGATCCTCAATCCTTGCGATAACTCTGTAATCGCCAACGCGATACTTCCAGAACTCCCCTAACTCCGTGCCCCGAAGAGCTTCGCCGATGGAGCGAGGATCTTCCAGCAAAGCCAGGCGTCCGAATAGGAAACGAAGGATTCTGTTTCGCACCTGAGCATCAAGTTTGTCGAGATCTCGTTTACCCTGACGCTCAAACTCTATTGCGCAGCCCATTATCGAGCTTCCACCAGTTCCCCATTTTCACCAACCTCGAGCCCATATGACTTGATTACATCATCGAGGGAAATTGTCGAGCTTCTACCGGCTTTCAAATCTGCCAACCGCTGCTCCGCTAAGTAGATGTCTTCAAGATCATCCAGATATTCGAGAATCGCTTCACGGGCGTAATATGTCTTGGTCCGACCAGTGGCTTTGGATAAAGCTTCAAGTCGATTTTCAATTTCTGCGGGCAATCGAATCGCGAGCATACGGGGCTACTCCTGCTATACAAGTATAGCAGGAGTAGCCCCGTCGAATACCCTTAAGCCCCGGCCGCTGCCAGCTCCGCCTCAAACTCCTCATTGAGCCAGTTGCTGAAAGCAGAAAATTCCTCGTCCCGCCCCAGGAAATCCCGCACCATCTGCCGTCCTGGCCGCGATCCGCCCTGCTCGATGACCGCCTTGCGATACTTGGCCGCAGCGGAACAGCCCAGAAGGTTTGCCGGATCGAACTGCGCAAAGAAGTCCAGCGCAATCACCTTGTCGAAGGCATAGGTGTAGTAGTTCGACGAGTAGCCGGTCAGGTGGCCGAAGCTGGCATACATGCGGTTACCCTCAATCCACTGCCACGGCTGCAGACTCTGGTAGAGCGATTTCGTCACCCGGTCCAGGTCGATCCCCGCCGGATCCTGGTCATGCAAGTCGAGTGAAAGCGTCGTGTAATAGAGCTGCGAACGAACCCAGTCCGCACGCCCAAAGGCTCCAGCCAGCTTCATCTTCTGAATCAACTCCGCCGGCAGCACCTCACCGGTCTCATAGTGCCGGGCAAAGGTCTGCAACAGGGCCACATCGCGGAAAAACTCCTCCAGCATCTGCGACGGCACCTCGATAAAGTCGCCCTCCGTCGCAAATCCTGAAAGCCCCGCCCACTCCGTATGTCCGCCCAGAATGGCATGCATGAGGTGGCCGAACTCATGAAAGTAGGTCACCACGTCGGAGTACTGCATCAGGCCCGCATCGTCCCCCTCAGGCCGGGGGAAATTGCAGATCAGCCCCGCCTCCGGCATATAGCGCCCGCGTACCCCCGTCACCACCGGCGTCGCCGAAAACCACTTGTCCTTGCCATCGCGCGGATGCATATCCAGGTAGAACCGTCCAATCTCAGTCTCGCCATCCAGATCCAGCACATCGAAAACCGAAACATCGACATGCCATCCCGGCTTGCTTGACCGCCGGAACACCACCCCAAACAACTTGGCCGCCGTATCCAGCACGCCCTGCTCCACCTGCTTGTAGGGAAAATACGGTCGCACCGACTGCGAATCGAAATCGAACGCTGCCCGCCGATACTGCTCATACCAGTAGCCGCGCGCCGCGGCGTTCATCACCTTAAGTTCCGGCCGTTGGGTCTTGGCGAACTCCAGCACCATGAGGTATTCGCGCTCTGCCCCAGAGCGGCTGGCTTCCTCCAGCTTGGCAATGAAGCTTCGAACATTTTTCGCCGAACCCATCATCTGGTCGGCTGTCGCCAGGTTGGCCCAGCTTGAAAATCCAAGCAGCGTCGCAATCTCCTGCCGCGTCTTCAACAGCTCCACCAGAATCTCCCCGTTTGCCGGATAGGCCCGCGTGTGGTACGCCAGAAACATCCGCTCCCGCAACGCATCGCTCTTGGCAAAGGTCATCACCGGCTGCATATCCGGCTGGTCTGTACTCAAGGAGAAATGGCCATCGCAGTTGGGCATATGCCGCGCCAAGTAATCCGCCGGCAGACCCTCCAGCTCGGCGGCATCCTCCACCGTGACGGTCTTCGCCCCTTCCTGAATATTCCGGCTGAACTCCAGCGACAGCCGCGTTGCCTTTTCATGCAGCCCATGCAGATGAGCCCGCGTCGCATCATCCTTATCCACGCCCGCCAGCCGGTAGCTCAGCAAAGTCCGCTCGACATAGTGCCGGGTTGGCTCGCTCGCTCCGGTCAGATCGATCGCGGCAAGCGCCTTGTACACATCCCGGTTCAGGCTCAGCGTCGTGCCTGCCTCCGCCACCCGCTGCGCCTCGTCCTGGGCCTGATCTCGCACCGCCTTATCCGAGGCGACGGAGTTCAAGACTCCAGCCTGCGCCCCTGCCAGGCTCAACTGCTCCAGGGCAATGTCATAGAGCCGCAATGAGTTATCCGGCGTCCGCGCGCCTTGTACGGCAAGCAGTCCGGCTATCGCTGCATCGCTCGCTGCCAGCCGGTCAGAAACCCACTCCTTCAGGCTCGCCGCCGTCAGCTCCTGTCCATCCCAGGCATGAATCGCCGACGTCATCTTCAAGACAGAATCCACACTCATCTCGCCAACGCCTCCAAACATCTAGGTTGCCACAGCAGGCATGGTTTGTGCCGGACGTTGCGATTCTGCCACAAAGTATTGCCACACAGAGCACTCGCCACTTGCGTTGAGACCGGAGCCGCTTTAAGATGCCGCAATTGCCGAAATGCAGAATCCACAATCCATCTCGCCTACCGCCTACCAACGCTCCCGCCTGGGGAAAGTCTGCGTAGCCCTGCGCGGAGACACTGCTGCCGAACTCGTGCACAGCGCCCAGGCCGCCCTTGCCGACTCACAATTTCTCGAGTTCCGCCTGGATTCGGTCGACAATCCAGCCCGAGCTATCAGCCCCATTGCCGAGTTTCTGGCCGCCCACCGGGAGGTCGCAGCCATCGCCACCTGCCGCCGCCAGGCCTTCGGCGGAGGCTTCTCCGGCAGCCTGCATCAGGAGCTGACCATACTCAAAGCCGCAGCCCAGGCTGGCTTCGCCCTGATCGACCTCGAAATTGAATCCGCTGAGGAGTCCAGCGCCGCCGAGATGGCCACTTTGCGCGATCTCGAAACGGGCCTGCTCATCAGTTTCCACGATTTCAAAGGTTCCGTAGATCCCGAAACCATCTTCGCCCGTATTCAGCGCTTTTCTCCGGACTTCATCAAGGTTGTCTCCACTGCGCACAACCTCACCAACAGCCTCAAATTGCTCAAATGGATCGAGCAGCGGTCAGCCGAGGCGCAGGTTGTTGGCATTGCCATGGGTGAGGCCGGCATTCCCAGCCGCATTCTCAGCCTGCGCGCCGGTTCTGCTTTTACCTTTGCCGCCTCGAGCGAAGGATCCGAGACTGCCCCTGGCCAGATGACCGCGCGCGCCCTTCGGGATCTTTACCACGTGGACCAGCTCGACCAGGCCACCCGCGTCTACGGAGTCGCCGGCAACCCTGTCTCACACTCGCTCTCGCCCCTGATGCAGAACAGCGCCTTTCACCGTGAGCGCGTCAACGCGGTTTATCTTCCGCTCAAGACTGAATCGGTTGACGATTTGCTCACCCTGGCCCGCGAACTGCCCCTCAGCGGCCTCAGTGTGACCATGCCGCTTAAGCAGCTCGTGCTGCCTCACCTGGCCAATAGCGACCCCCTCACCGCCAAACTCGGAGCCTGCAATACCATCCGCATGGGTGCCGACGGCAAACTCTATGGCTTCAATACCGATGTAGCCGGCATCGTCCGGCCGCTTGAAAAGCGCCTCAACCTCAAGGGAGCCCGCGTTCTGATCCTGGGTGCGGGCGGAGCAGCCCGCGCAGCCGTCTATGGCCTGATTGAAAAAGGCGCGCAGGTGGCCATCTGGAGCCGCAAAGAATCTGCCGCCAAGGAATTGGCAGCCAGCGCTAAAGCACTCACCATCACCACCAAGCAGATCGCCGAAACCCCGTTCGACATCCTCATCAACGCCACCCCATGCGGCATGACCGGCAACGCCCATCCGCTCCCCCTGGAAGACAACGCATGGAAAGCGCGCCTGGTCTTCGACCTGGTCTACAACCCCCTCGATACCCCGCTTCTGCAAGCTGCCCGCGCTCGCGGCGTCGCCACCATCCAGGGCTACGAAATGTTCGTTCACCAGGGCGCACGCCAGTTCGAACTCTGGACCGGCAAACCCGCTCCTGAAGCCGAGATGCTCCGCGTCGTCCTCTTCGCCCTGAAAAACGGGCGCTGAAGCATCCTGTCTCCAAAGCCCTACCTACCTGTTCCCCATTCCCTGTTCCCTATATAGTGGTAGGACAGGTCAGGTATGAGTGATCCGCAGAATTTCGGGTTAGGGGAGCTGGGCCAGCGCCTGCAGGCGATGAGCGATCCAGCGCCTGAACCGCGTCTGCGGCCATACCAGGGTAGTTCGCAATCGACCGCAGCTCCCGCGTCCTCATACGGTACCGTGGCCGGCGGCCGTCCCGTCCCCATCTGGGAAACAGAAACGCCGGCAGCGCCTGCCTCTTCAATTCCATCGGCGCCACCAGCTTCCGCGCCCCCGTACACTTCTTACTATTCCACCCCGGCGGTTCCAGCTCCACCGGAGCCCTATCCGCCGCTTCGGCCCGCAAGCTCATCGAACGGACTGTCACCGGACGAATCCTCCAATGGGAGCGCGAATGGCTCCTTGAACGGCGCTCAAAACGGTTCGTCCAACGCCGCGAACAGCAAAAGCTTCACTAGTTCCGATTCATCTGCTTCTTCGAGCGGCTATGGCAGCAAGACGGCAATCCCGCCACCAGCCGCACCCGTCTCAGACGATCCCAACGCACCTAAATCCGGCCTGCAGCGCGCGGTCGACGCGGTACGTTCGGCGTTGCCTCTGGTACAGAAATTGCTCCCGTTGCTCGACAGCAATTTTGCCAGCACTGTCACGGCGCTGGTCACCCCTCACGCGATTCATCACCCTCAGCCGCCCCCGCCTGCTCAGATTCATGTCGACCTCGAGCCTGTCGAGCGTGGATTGGCTGAAGTCCGCACCAGCCATCGCGAGCTGCGCTCGCAGGTCGTTGAGCAGGCCACCAGCCTTAAGCGCGTAGAAGACCAACTCGAACGCGTCCGCGAAGCTACTGACCGCAATACCCTTGAGCAACAGGAGCTGGTCGAAGACCTGCGCACCGTGGGCGGCCGTATCAGCACCTTTGCGGTCATCGGGCTGATTATCCTGATCATCTCCATGGGGCTGAACATCTATTTTCTGGTCCAGCTTCAACACATCCTGCGCTAAATCAGTTCCCCACTACGCCGCTGGTAAGTTGCAAGCAGGTTTTTATCCTTCCTCCTGTCCACTCTTGGACGGGTGCCGCGAGAAGATTTTTCCGGTTAACCGATTTTGTGGCTACGAATACGGTTACTTGCTCTTTATTTCACGCGATTAAAAAAGATTTTCATTATGTAAAAGCAAGTTCGAAATTGGCGCTTCCATTTTGGGATTTTGAGAAGTGCATCATTGCCAGTCGTATTTTCCACGGACTACTATTCGCCTAGTTCACCTCCCGTTCAACCACCGGGGAATGAATGTCTTCGACTTTGGTAATACTTTATTCCGGCATCACTAACTAATCGAATAGGCTGCGTTTACCAGCGCAGCCCTCTGGAGTGTGCACGTTATGGCATGGTATGCCTATTGCATTGGTGAAAAACAAGCCTTTCCTGAGTTAGCCCGCCATCGCAAACCCATCCCACTCGAGTCCGTACTTGGAGTCAGTGGAAATCAGGTCTTTCTTTACCCCGCCAGTGATTTAGCCATCGTCGTCAGCGAACACAATCCAGCCGAAGCCCTCAATCAAAAGGCCGGCATGGATCACGCCAGAGTCATCGCCGACTGCTTCAAACAATCCACGGTTCTCCCGTTCCGCTTCGGAACCGTCTTTCAGGATGATGAGGGTCTGCGCAAGTCGATCCGTTCCAACCAGCGTCAGTTTCAGAACAATCTTGAGCGGCTGCACGGAAAAACCGAGATGCATCTGAAGATTTATGTCGACAGTTGCTGTAAAGAGCAGCTCGATACCATGGGTAAGCTTGAAAAGCATTTACCCCTGGAAGGTGTCGGCAAAGAATACCTGTCCAATCTTCGCGAGAATGCAACACGGCAGCGCGAGCGTCAGACCCGCGCCCGGGCGGTTAGCTTCCAGATGCACCGCATGTTCAATCCGCTGGACGAAGAAGTAAGCTGCCGCATGACTGAAAGCGGCAGGATGCTTCTCGACATCGCCCATCTCATTGACCGCAAGTGCGTCGAGCGCTACCAGAACAAATACACCACCACCAGCGCCATGATGCGCGAATGCCAGATGCAGCTCTCAGGCCCCTGGCCGCCGTATCACTTCGTCCACCGCCTCACTCGCGGCGCCCACGTCCCGGCACACGCTCCGGCAGCATCAACACCCGTAGCGCGTCCCGTGACTCAACCGCTGGCGACTCCGCAGATGGAACCAGCCCTTGCCGCCGTCTAAACCAGGATTCACAACAAATAAAAGCCCCGGCGACCGCCGGGGCTTTTGCACTTACTGATCTGCACTTACTGATCCTTGTTCCCTAATTCCTGTTCCCTGTCTTCTCACTCTGCCGGCGAAATGCTCCGCCCACCTTTGCGCGTCATCACAAACGACTTGCGCCGGTCGGCTGCCGCATGGTCCACGCGGTTCCAGAAGCCGATGAAGTAGTCGATCGCCGAAATCACCGAGACCAGCGTGGCAAAGTAGATCGCCGTTACTGCCGTCCACTTCACCGGAACGATGAAGCCCCAGAAATTCCACTCGTACCACTGGTGGGCCAGGATCGCCGAAACCACCGCCACGATCTGGATCACCGTCTTGAGCTTGCCCAGGTCGCTAGCCTGAATCGTGAATCCTTCCGACGCAGCAATCGACCGCAGCCCCGAGATCAGGAACTCGCGCCCGATGATTACGACCGCAATCCAAACCTTGACCACCGCCGGGTTGTAGGCCACCAGGGCGATGAAGGCGGCGGTGACCATGATCTTGTCCGCCAGCGGATCGAGCAGGATGCCCATGGTGGTGATCTGGCCCCGCTTGCGCGCCAGGTAGCCATCCACACCATCGGTAATCGAGGCCAGGATGAACAGGATTGAAGCCAGCAACTCCTGGATCCCATCCGTGCCCTGCCACGGGAAGCGCGGCGAAAGCATCCAGAGCAGCAGCGGGATCATGACAATGCGGCTCAGCGTGATGGAGTTAGGCAGGTTCAAGTGTCGTCCGCAGGCCAGGGTTGGAGTGCGCCTTGCCTTATGCGCATTATATGCGCCAGTTGATTTTGAAGCTGTCTTGTTCCATGTGGAACAATTTCGGCCTCGCCGTCAGTCAAGTCGCCCGCTAGCGAATTTGTCAGATCTCGCTTGTTTTCCGAAACTTGGATTTGCAGAGAATCAACGCCATTTATGCATATCGCAGGAGGATGGCATACGCCTCGGTCTATGCCAATTTTTAGCCCCAAGATCGGAGCAGAAATCGCGCAAGAAATTCAAAAAGAACATCCTGAGTGGGCGAAGAAGCCTTCCGATGATCCTGAGCCGAAAAAATAGCCGGTGATAGAAGACGGCCTCCTACCGGTAAATCCATTGCTGGTTCGGATTGGTTACGCTTAAGGAAACATCTGCCAATCGGTATGCGATTTTACCGGGCATAATTCTCGATCAACCGCTCAACTGGCGAGGAGAGGAAGTGCGCCAGTGGTCATGTCCGGTTCAATTGGTGTGCTGATACTCTACGGAACGGCGGCTTGCCTCGCCGTGGAGGACTATGAACGCAGTTGCAGCCTTCGGTCGCATGCTCTTCGCAATCGCAATGGTGGGGTTTGGCATTCAGCATCTGTTACTGAAGGGCAATGTAGTCGGCGTTGAGCTCACACCACCCTGGCCCCCCTCGCATCTTGTATGGGGCTACATGGTGGGCGCGATCCTTATCGTGTGCGGCCTGTGCGTCGCGCTCAACCGGTTTGCCATCTTTGCATCCTTGCTCCTGGCCGCACTCTTTCTGAATGCAGTCGTCGTGCTCGACCTGCCCAAAGTCATGGCCAAAATCATGGACCTCACCGAGCGCACGCGCTTCTTCGAGTCGTTATCCTTCGCGGCAGGCGCGCTCATCGTCGCCGGGCTGGTCGCCAAGGGCAGCCGCGCCTCGGGCCTGTGGCGAACAGCGCAGATCCTGGCGCTCATCGGCGTGTGGCTCTTCGCTCTCTCGATGATCGTCTTCGGCATCAGCCACTTCATCATCCCTGGCTTTATCGCATCCCTGATCCCGGGGTGGATTCCATGGCACTTGATTCTGGCCTGGGTCACGGGCGTGGCGTTCGTCGTGGCCGCGGCCAGCTTCCTCACCCGGATCCTGGCGCGGTTCGCCGCGATCCTGCTGGGATTGATGTTCCTCAGCTGGGCTGTCGTGCTCCATGCGCCAAGAATTTACGCGGCGCTGCACAACGCCGCCGAGTGGAACAGCGGCCTGGTCGCACTGGGTATGGCTGGATGTGCCTTCGCACTCTTCGGCAGCACAGCCATCCGCCGCGGCGCTCGTCTCTGAAATCCCCACAAATAACACTGCCGGAGCGGATGCTCCGGCAGTGTGTCAACTTGCGATCGGAGATCTACGCGTAGATCCCGCGCTGCTTGATCGTAAAAGCCACGCGATCGATCGCCAGCATGTACGCAGCGATGCGATTGTTCACGTTGTGCGCCTCGGAGTACCGCACCACATCCTCGAAGCTCTCCTTCAAGATGCTCTCCAACTGCTCGTTGACAATCGCTTCCTTCCAGAAGTAGCCCTGCCGATCCTGCACCCACTCGAAGTAGCTGGCTGTAACTCCGCCCGAGTTGGCCAGAATATCCGGCACGACGAAGACGCGTTTTTCGGCAAGAATCTCATCGGCCACTGCGGTCGTTGGGCCATTGGCGCCTTCGACAAGAATCTTGGCTTTGACGCGGTCAGCATTGCGACTGGTGATTACGTTCTCGGTTGCGGCGGGAATGAGAATATCGCACTCGGTCAGCAATACTTCGTCCGACGGCATCGCTTCCGCCTCGCGAAATCCAAGCGTCGTACCATTGCGCTCCTTGTATGCCAGCAGTTGATGTACATCGATGCCGTTGGCGTTATAAAGTCCACCGTCATATTCAGCAATGCCCACAATCTTGTAGCCTGCATCCGCCATCAGCCGTGCGGTGTTCGAACCCACGTTGCCAAAGCCCTGAATGATGACCCGGCAGCCTTCCTTGGGCAGATTGAGATAGCGCAGGCTCTCGTCGCACATCACCATCACGCCGCGCCCGGTGGCCTCGCGGCGTCCGCGCGATCCGCCAATGTTGAGCGGCTTGCCGGTGACGACGGAAGTGACTGTCTGGCGCATATGCATGGAGTAGGTATCCATGATCCATGCCATGGTCTGCTCGTTGGTATTCACGTCGGGAGCGGGAACATCCTTTTCCGGCCCGATAAAATCGATAATCTCCGAGGTATACCGGCGGGTCATGCGTTCCAGTTCGCCCTGGGACATTTTCTTGGGATCGCAGATCACGCCGCCTTTGGCTCCGCCGAAAGGGATGTTAACCACCGCGCACTTCCACGTCATCCATGAAGCCAGCGCGCGAACTTCATCGAGCGTCACATCGGGCGAGTAACGAATGCCGCCCTTGCCCGGGCCGCGTGCCTGGGAGTGCTGCACCCGATAGCCGGTAAAGAGTTCAAAACGGCCATCGTCCATCAGGACGGGGAAATGCACGATGATCTCGCGCGAAGGAGAACTCAGGACCTTCCACAGGCCTGGATCGAGGTTCAGCTTGCGTGCTGCAAAGTCAAATCGAGCGCTCTGAGCTTCCCAGGGATTGATCTCCTGCTCAAGCGTAATAGTGGTGGTTGCCATGCTACTTCTCTCCAATTCTGACGACAGCGTCGAATTGCGTTCTTGCGCTGCCTTGCGTACTTACCTTCATGCGAACCCTATCGGCTCTAAAAGGTTACGGTCCAGTATGTTGGACGCGGCAGTACGGTACTCCGGTTCGGTGAATTGGGCTGCGTCGGGGCTGTCTTTGCCGTATTCCCCCTCTTTCCTGGGAGCGCGGCGGCAGGGCCGATCGCAGTCACGGTCGATTCGGCCCGGGAACCGGTTGCTCCGGGTCGAAGATTGGGCGCAAACCCGTGTCCAAACCTGATGAGAATAGGTTCCCCGTAAGTGGAGAGTCAACCCCACGAAGGTCGGATTCCCTCCCCCTTTGGTCGCGCTGAACCAAACAGCGCAACTCTTTGAGTGTGCATGAGATGAAGCCGCCGTGGCGTTCTATTTTCGTAAATCTTCACCGCCGGTGCGATAGCGTAGAGTTAGGTGCTTTGAACGTCGTCCCCTGTATGGGCAAGGCAGACAGTGCCAGGAAGGTCATCAACGCGCATGACGCGAGCAGCCATCATCGGCAGCGGCCCCAACGGACTCAGCGCAGCCATTACTCTCGCCCAGGCCGGTGTCGAAGTCCACGTCTTCGAGGGCCGCGAAACGATCGGCGGCGCCGCCTCCACGGATGAAGTAACGCTGCCCGGCTTCCAGCACGACCTGGGCTCGTCCGTCTTTCCCATGGGTATGGCCAGCCCTTTCTTCCGCTCCTTGCCATTGGCAGATTTCGGCCTGCGCTGGATCGAACCGGACGCGCCTCTCGCCCATTCTCTGGACGACGGCACGGCAGTGATTCTCGAGCATGATCTGGCCGCAACAGCGGCGGGTCTGGGTGAAGACGGCAAATCCTATTCGAAGCTGATGCAACCGCTGATGGAGCATTGGGCGGATTTGTGCGATGAAATTCTCGGCCCGGTAATTCATTGGCCATCGCATCCGATCCTGATGGCGCGATTTGGGATCTTCGCGGCACTCCCGGCTACAGTCCTGGCAAAGACGCTGTTTCGCGGCGTGCGGGCCCGGGCCTTGTTTGCCGGGACTGCGGCGCATTCGGTCCTGCCGCTGGAGCGTCCCTTCAGCGCGGCAGTCGGACTCGTCCTCGGAGCCGCAGGTCATGCTTCCGGATGGCCCGTCGCCGCAGGCGGAGCACAATCGATCTGCGACGCTTTGGCTGGATACCTGCGCATGCTCGGCGGCAAGATCGTTACGGGACATAAAGTCTTGACACTCGCAGAGTTGCAAGATGTCGACATCGTCCTCGGCGACATCTCGCCTCGCCAGTTGTCTGAAATGGCGGACAGCGAAATTTCCCCCGCATACCGTCGCAGCCTGAACACCTATCGTTATGGCCCTGCAGTCTTCAAAGTCGATTGGGCGCTGTCCGAACCGATCCCGTGGAAAGCCAAAGAGTGCAGCCGCGCGGCCACGGTTCATCTCGGGGGCATGCTGGAGGAGTTCGCCGCCTCCGAGCGCGCTCCTTGGCACGGTCGCGTCGAAGCAAGGCCGTTCGTACTGCTGACCCAGCCAAGTCTCTTCGATCCGGCGCGCGCCCCCGCCGGCAAGCACACAGCCTGGGGCTATTGCCACGTTCCCAATGGTTTCACCGGCGATATGACTGCCCGGATCGAAGCCCGGATTGAGGCTCAGGTTGAGCGCTTCGCTCCCGGCTTCCGCGATTGCATCCTGGCCCGCAAGAGCTGGAGCCCTGCCCAGTTCGAAGTCTGGAATCCAAATATGATCGGCGGCGACCTGTCCGGCGGCGCAATGACGATGGGCCAGTTGCTCTTTCGGCCAACTTCGTGGCAGTACCGCACCTCTAACAGGCGGATTTATCTATGCAGCGCCAGCACCCCGCCCGGCGGCGGCGTCCACGGCATGTGCGGCTACCACGCAGCCACAGCAGCGCTCAAGGATTTAGGTCTGGGCTGAGGCATGAGGCATGCCTCAGGATAATAAACGACTGCAGCGCTCTAAATGAATTGGTTTAACGTCAACCCATTCAGCCGCGAATCATGATCTTCGCACCGCATTTCCGCCCATAACAAGATGGCTTTCTTCCTTGCCGGGACGAAATAGCCGCCAATACTCATCTTCGAGAGAGTTGTCAGGGAACACCTCCAAACACCTGTCTCTAGATAGACAAATTTGGAGAAATCCTGCACGACCAATGAGCACGCTTTCAACGAGCATGGGTTCATCATCGCGTATCAACACCGACATCAGAAGGTCTAGACGACTAGCTTGAGGTTCATCCCAATCGAAATCAGAAAGATCTTCCCTACCGTCAGCGGGATAGTAGAGATCACTGCTTCCCATTAGGACGGTCTCGCCCTCAGATAACCTCCAAGCACATTGCGGATGCAGCGCATAATCCGCCACCTTCTTGAGGCCTCTCGGGGTTTCAATGCTTCTGATTTCGCCGAAGGAAAACATCGCCATCTCTCCTGCACGACTTGCACCAGAGAGCGATTTTCCGACGAGATCCCTTGGCTGAACTGGATGTAGAGAAGAGGCATGAAGGAATGAGGCACCTGAATCGTGAATATCCTCGCAATAGACTATGGAACCAGGCTCGAATTCCCACTGCTCCTCTGCTTGGTCATAGTTGGACACTGGCAGCAGCCTGTACGCGCCATCCCCGACGCACACCCCTTGAGTTGGGCGAGAGCACGATACTCCTTCGTCTAAGAGATTGACGTGAATCGTAAAAAGAGAGGACTCAGCGCGAAGCATACCTTCACTGTACCAAGTAGACAAACTAAACTTGGGGAGCCTTGGCGATTTACACTTGGGATTGTCATGCCTAGTGCGAACCTCGATCACGCCGGACTTCAGCCCAGCCGCAAAGACTTTTTGGCCCTGGCCAAAAAGCACACGCTCGTCCCTGTATTTCGCACTCTCACTGCGGACCTGGAGACGCCAGTTTCGGCGTTTTTGCGGGCGGCCTGGGAGGCGCCAGAATGCTTTCTTCTGGAATCGGTCGAGAATGGTGAAAAGATTGGCCGTTACACTTTCATCGGTCTCAATCCCTACAAGCGCATCGTCTCGCGAGGCCGCGCAATCACCATCAGCGAAGGCAAGAAGATCGTCCACATCGAAGGCGATGTCTTCGCCGTTCTCCGCGAAGCGCTAAGCGGCCACACGCCGGCCCGTGTTCCCGGCCTGCCTCCGTTTACTGCCGGCGCGGTCGGCTTCCTTAGCTACGATGTGGTTCGCCAGATTGAAAAACTACCCGTCACTGCCGCCGATGAATTGCATGTCCCTGACGCCTGCCTGCTCTTCTTCGATGAAGTGCTGGCCTTCGATCACATCCGCAAGGAGATTCATCTTGTGGTCACTGCCGACGTTACTTTGCAGGCTCCGGCAGCGGCCTACGCCGACGCGGTAAAACGTCTCGCGCGGTTGGAGAAACGCCTCGCACAACCCTTGCCAAAGCTGCCCAAATCGACCGCCAGGGGGAAGCTCAAGATCGCTCACCGCACCCGCAAGAGAGACTATCTCGCAGCTGTCGAAAAGATCCGCGAATACATCTCCGCGGGAGATGTATTCCAGACGGTGCTCTCGCAGCGGCTCGATGTTGAAGCGGAGGTCGACCCTTTTGCCGTCTACCGCGCGCTGCGTATTGTCAACCCGTCACCGTATATGTTTTTCCTGCGCGTGACGCCGGAAGGCGATTCGGATGTGAAAAGCAAAGCGAAGAAGAAAGCAAAATCAGGCCGCCTCGAAGTAGCTGGCTCCTCGCCTGAGATGCTCGTGCGCGTCCATCAAGGGAAGGTTGAGTATCGCCCCATTGCCGGTACCCGCAAGCGCAGCGCCGATGAAGTCAAAGACGAAGCCCTTGCCGCAGAGATGCTGGCCGATGACAAAGAGCGTTCAGAGCACGTAATGCTTGTCGATCTGGGCCGCAACGACGTTGGCCGTGTGAGCGAGTATGGCAGCGTCAAGGTCGATCGCCTGATGTTTGTCGAGCGCTACAGCCACGTCATGCACCTGGTCAGCACCATCGAAGGCAAGCTCAAGTCGGACCTGAGCGCGGTGGACGCGCTGCGTGCCTGTTTCCCTGCCGGCACGCTTTCCGGCGCGCCCAAAGTGCGTGCGATGGAGATCATCGAAGAGCTCGAGCCAGCCCGGCGCGGCATCTACGGCGGCGCGGTGCTCTATGCCGATTTTTCCGGCAATCTTGATTCCTGCATAACCATCCGCTCCATGGTGGCGCAGGATGGAAAGGGCCATATCCAGGCAGGAGCGGGCATCGTGGCAGATTCCGTCCCTGAGGCTGAATATCAAGAGTGCCTGAATAAGGCGCAAGCCGTGCTGCGCGCGATTGAACGGGCCCGAGCCATCTAGGGCTTGAACTTGGCTGAATGCAAGCTGCCTATCCCCCGAACAAGCGGCGGAAGAAATGCCCTACGCTCCCGAAGAATCCCTGCTTCTGTTTTGGTTTAGGAGCAGGCTTCGGTGGCGGCGGCGAAACATTCTCCGGGGTTTCAGCCTTCGCCGTTGCCTTGGCTTCAGGAGGCTTGGCGCCATCGTAACCCAAAGTCACAGTGGCCTGGGCCTGCACTGTCCCCTTCTGCACCGCATTCGGCGGAGGCTTTGACAGCGGAGCTAGCCCTTCGCTCTGTGCAAGGGGAAACTGATTGGCGGGCTGCGCTGGAGTTGCTTCCGGCGGGCAACCGCAGGACTCCTTCTCCTTGTCCACTACTTCGTTCAAACTGCCGTGTTGAAAGGAGACACGCTGATTGGCGTTCACACGAAACACGCCGCCCTCGAAGATACTGCTTACCGTGACGTACGGGGCGTTATCGCCACGGTTATCGATGCACAGGTCGCCCTTCTCTCCAAGCCGCGCCTGAACGTCCGCCACGCCGGGGCCGCTGATCACCACGCGATAGCCGGGAGTCAGAATGACATCGGAATTCTTGCGCGTCGCAAAATTGGCTTCCAGAGCGCCCCTGTCCAGAGCCATCATCAGCCCGGCGGTCTCATCCGGTGTATGGTTCGCTGCAATGCTCGAATCCGTGAGCAGGTTCACTTGGGTCGATTGGCAAACGCGCAGGCTGCCCCGATGCGGCAATGTCACCAGGACGGAGTGATCTCCTGCGGTGATGGAGCCGTTGCTCTGAATGGCCGCCTTGCCGTCGGGTATTTCAATTGCTCCGGTTAACGTCACGCCTGCGGCGGGAACGATCGCAATGGGGACAGCCTGCGCGCATGAAAGTCTGGAGGCAGCGAAGACACCGCAACTCAGCAGTGCAATTTTCAGGCATCTCATCCTGATCTGGCTGGCTGATCTCCCTCGCTCAGGACGCATCCGCTACATCTCCAGAAAATTGCGGATCATCTGCTTGCCGCCCTCGGTCAGCACGCTCTCAGGATGAAACTGCACGCCTTCGACAGGGAGCGAGCGGTGACGGAGACCCATGATGATGGACTCGTCGCCATTCGGCCCAGATCGCGCAGTCACTTCCAACTCTTTCGGCAATCCTTCTTCAGCAACGATCAGCGAATGATACCGCGTGCATGTAAGCGGTGTCGGCAGGCCGGCAAAGATCCCCTTGCCGTCATGCTCCACCGGGCTCGTCTTCCCATGCATCAGTTTTGCCGCACGGACCACGGTACCGCCAAAGGCTGCGCCGATCGCCTGGTGTCCGAGGCATACGCCGAGAATCGGAGCCTTTCCTGCCATCCGCTGGATGAGCGGAATCAGAATCCCGGCATCCTGCGGCGTGCAGGGTCCTGGAGACAGTAGAATCCGGTCCGGCTTCAGAGCTTCCACCTCATCCACCGAGAGCTCGTCGTTACGCCGTACAGTGATTTCCGCACCTTGTTCACCAAGGTACTGGACCAGGTTATAGGTGAACGAATCGTAGTTGTCGAGAACGAAGATCATGCTGTCTTAAGTGTACCGCGCGCCCATTGAACCCATCGCATGAAGTGCCGTTTGCTGCTAACAGCGACGTCTTCGAATAACCCGCCGAACGTGTCTTCTATTGCTCAAAACCCTCGCTTTGCAATCGAATCTTCATCATTCTGTGGCAACTTTGCGTTCATGTCCTTCGTCCGTTCAAGGGCGTGGCAAAGTAGCGCACTGCGCTGCCTTTGAAATTCGATCCACAGGAGCATTCATGAATCTGATGCGCAAATTTGCAGCTCTCTCCGTTGCGGCAGTTGTTCTCGCCGGCCCCGTCGCCTTCGCCGAAGATCACCATGACAATCACCATTACGTGCGTCATGAGGAATGGAAGAAGGGCTATCACATGCGCCATGAGGATTGGAGCCGCGGTGAACGTGTCGACTGGCACCGCTATCACTTGCATGAGCCGCCTCGCGGCTACGAATGGCGCATGGTTGATGGTAACTATGTTCTGGCTGCCGTTGCCACGGGTGTAGTGGCTTCCGTCATTGTCGCCTCCGAGGTTCGCTAATCTTTTAGGGTCCGCAGACAGCCACCCCAGACGCAGCACAACGCCGGGAAGCTGAATCCCGGCGTTGTTTTCTTTTGTTTAATCGCCCAAGGGCGTTATTGGACTGTCACTTTGATCGTTCCGGTGGAGGTGACTGAGCCAGACTTGCCTGTAACCGTGATGGTGTATGTGCCTGCGGTCGTTCCCGGCGTGGTCATTTTGTGCGCTCCTCCGCAGCCGGCGATCGCGGTCATCATTCCCGCCAGCACTACCCCCAGCAGGCATAGATGCCGCAAGAAGCTGCTCCTCCGCCGTGGTGGAATGCCCAGGAGGAAAACTCCAGCCAGAACTGCGCCTCCTGAAGCCAGCCACCTTGGGGGAATTCCCGTCGCATCGTTGCGCGCGGTTGTAGGTGGCGTGGTTTTCACCGTCAGTGTCGCAGTTGCCGGAGAAGTTCCGCTGATCGTCACGGAGCTGCTGCTAAAGCTCACAGTCGGCGGATCGTTGGCGTTGGCGGGAGAATCTGTAACCTGCGCCGTCAGATCTACTTTGCCCGTAAAACCTGTGACCGGAGTGAGTGTCAGTTGAACCGTATTGCTCGAAGTTGCGCCAGCCGAGATCGTCAGTGATGGCGCCGTGATGGTAAATCCTGGAGGTGGGTCAGTCGATGCCGTCAGCACGATGCTGCCTGAACCGGCTGGATAGACAGTATCTCCGCTGTAGCTGGCAACCAGTGTGTCGCTGCCGGCTGGAAGTGTGTTCGCGGGAATCTCGATAGTAGCCGTACCGGCAGCAAGCGCGCTCGCAGTAGAGGTATAGCTGCCGCTGGTCAGCGTGATAGTTCCTGTCGGAACCACCGCATTGCCGCCTGTTCCCAGTGTGATCGTAATCGAATCAGTCTGTCCCGTATAAATCGTCGCCGAAGACGCAGTCACAGTCAGCGACGGAGCCACCATGACGACCACTGCCGCCGAGGTTGCACCATCAAAGTTATTGTCTCCCGACCAAGTTGCCGTCACGCTATCCATTCCGGCAGGCAGGGTCGTGGTGGTCAGCATGGCGGTGCCTCCGCTGACGGCGCTTGAGCCGAGCGCGGTGCTGCCGAGATAGAAAGTGACTGTGCCGCTTCCCGCAGAGTCTGTAGCAGGAATCGTCGCGACCAACGTCTCAGTAGTGCCTACAGTAATTGTCGGAGCCGAAGGCGTCAGCGTGAGGACGGCTGCCGACTTGCTGACGGTAACAACCACCGGAGCCGAGGTGACAGCCACGTAATCCGTATTACCCGCAAAAGAGGCAGTGATGGAGTTGCTCCCGACCGGCAAGCCGGGAGCGGGCACAGTCAGCGTAGCAATGCCGTGCGAGTCAATAGCCTGAGTGCCGAGTGTTGCGCTGCCGTTCTTAAATGTGATGCTTCCGGTTGGAACTGCGCCGGCAACGGTCAATGTAGCGGTGAAGGTGATGGCGCTGCCGTACGCAACGCTGGTGGTTGGCGTGGACACGGTCAAGGTTGGAGTCGTGGTGACGGTAAGAATGAAAGCCGCAGAAGCACCTGGCGCAGTGACCAGGTCGCCACTATAGCTGGCGGTGAGCGAATGGCCCCCCGGAGTAAGGTTATCGAGCGTCAATGTAGCCGCTCCGTTGGTGAGCGTCGATGTCCCGACAGTTGCGGCGCCGTCGAGAAGAGTTACAGTGCCGGTCGGTGCGTAGCCACTGCCGGAGGTCACGGTCACGGTAATGGCCGCAGTGCTTCCGTAGGCAACAGACGCCGGTCCGGAAAGAGTGACAACCGGTGTGGCAATGACACTCTCCAAGCCAACTGTAAACACCGAAACGCTAGGTGAGTGAGTTGCGTCGCCGTCATAGCTTGCCTCAACCGGGTGTGTGCCGGACCCTGCTGGCAAAACTGCGACATGCGTCGCTGTCGCCGTGGTGGTGGTTTGGAAACCAATAAGCGAGGTCGCGACCGGACCACCAAGAGCCAGGTCTGTCACGCCGTCACCGTTGAAATCCCCGGCGAGAAATCCTGTTCCCGCTCCGTCTGGAAGCGCCAGATCTCCGCCGCCATAGGTGACGAAAGGAGGCGGCTCCGGGATCCCGAACGGTTCCTGGGCTAGATCCCATCGAGTCGCGACCTGTGTCGTCCCGTTTCCATCCACGTTCACCACGGCGGCCCCGAGCGGCTCTCCCACATACGGGCTGGAGCTGAAGGCGTTCGCGGTAAAGGTGCCATCGCCATTGCTCAAGACCGTGTACTGGACTGTAACGTACGCTCCCGGACAACAAACAAAGGTGTTGATTGACGCGAAGAGGTCTGGCTTTCCATCGCCGTTGGAGTCATACGCCTGGATCTCCATCGTCCCATCGTTGAACGTTGCAAAGGGAACAAAGTCATTGAGGAGGTCTGTGGGCAGGGTAAATAACGACGGAGTGAAATTTCCTGCTCCGGCGCCGAAGAGATAGGTGATGTTGAATTGCGCATTGGTGCCGGAAAAATCGCCCAGCAATATCCAGGCCAAAGCAACGTCAGTGACACCGTCGCCGTTGAAGTCTCCCGTCATCAACCCGTTCAGGCCGCCAACAATCGCTCCCAGGTCCGATGTGACGATTAGGTTGTTGTATCCGGCTGTAAAAGTCCCATCGCCGTTGCCCACATAGATGTAGGCCGACTGGGGATCCGTCAAAGCAAGATCGAGATTGCCGTCATGGTTGAAATCTGCGACCGCCATCGATACGGCGCCCACCGCGATGGCCGTGCCCGTCGTAACAGCGGTGAAATTGCCAGCCCCATCCCCGAGAAAGATATTCACCGCGCCGCTTGCACTCACTGCGATATCCAGCTTGCCGTCGGAATTGAAATCTCCAACAGCCACCTGCGATGCTCCACCGGGAATCGTCGCTTTGGTGGTAAAGCTGCCATCGCCGTTGCCCAGCTGCGAGACCAGCGATCCGTCGGAAAGGGTTACGATCAGGTCGGCTATGCCGTCGCCATTGAAATCGCCTGTGGCCAGGGGCAAGGCGTTCTTAAAGTCGGTGGTCGCAGGTACCATCAGGAAGCCCGGCCCCTTCGCCGCGCTGGAAAGTGTCCCCGAACCGATGTTCACGGTTCCATTAGCCACATCGACAAAGTTCACCGTGCCCGTGGGGGCGGTCAAGCCATCGCCGGTCACCGCTCCAGTGACGGTGTAGTCCCCCGCTGTTCCGGTCGCCGTAATAGCCGCCGTTGTCGGAAGAACTGCCGTCGTGCCCTGGGTCACCGTCAGCATACCCGCGGTGGAGGTACTGGTTTGGACGCTGGCCGTCCCCGCAAACGTCGCCTGATAGCTATGGCTGCCGACAGCCGGGCGAAAACTGATGGAGGCCGACCCTGCACTCGTCAATTGCGCCGTACCGGCAAGGGCTGCGCCGATGCAGGAAGGCTGCGTGCTGGAGCAGAAGTTCACTACGCCGTGAGTCACCGCTGAACCGCCTGAAGTGACGGCAGCCGTAAGTGTCACCACGGCCGGTGAAGTCACCGCAGTGACAGCACCGCCTGCCGAAGTAATCGCCAGCGCGGTGGTACTGGCTGCCTGGCTGAATGCACACACGGGTCCACTCACAAAAATAAGCAGGAGCATGAGCAACCGCGTCCATATATCTTTGCAAAAATCGCAGCGAACTATTTTCCAGAGCAAGGAGAGAAAATACGGCCCCGTATTCATAAGCAGTCCCCCGACTGCATGAGAGTAACTCAGTTTTCAAATTTTGCATGAGAAAAGAGAGTGCAGGAGCTAGTCCGACGGACCGGTTCGATATGACTCCAAGTAACAAAGTTACCGGACTGGCGGTTGACGGCTCTCCGACGGGTTGTCACGCTCCGGCAAGACGGTTTTTTCGATATAGGTTCTCAACCCGCCAATTCAATCCCGCCAACATTCGGTGGTCTACAATAGAGCGAGGGTAAAATCCCGCCGATTCAGCAATCCAGTCACAACTGTCAGGAGTTTTTCTTTATGGCGATTCCCGCCACGCAAATGCGCCCCGGCATGGTCATCAAGCACAATGACCAGCTTCATCAAGTTTTTGCAGTCGAGCACCGCACGCCCGGCAACCTTCGCGCCTTTATCCAGGCCAAGCTGCGCAATATCCGGACCAACGCCATGTTCGAGCATCGCTTCCGCTCCGGCGACGCCATTGAGCGCGTCATCGTCGATGAAGTGGACATGGAGTTCCTTTACAACGACGGCGACGACTACTACTTCATGAATCCCGAAGACTACGAGCAGTTAGTCCTCAAAGCCTCGACCCTCGGCGACGTTGTCGAATACCTCACCGCCAACCTCAAGATCACCGTGAGCTATTTTGACGGCAAACCCGTCAGCGTTGCCCCTCCACAGATCGTCGAGCTCACCGTCGTCGAGACCGAGCCCGGCATCAAGTCCGCTACCGCATCAAGCGTGACCAAACCTGCCAAGCTCGAAACCGGCCTCGTCGTTCAGGTGCCGCCCTTCATCAACGAAGGTGAGAAGATCCGCGTCGACACCAGCGAAGGCACTTACCTCAGCCGAGCCTAATCGGAATTTTCCCACGACACAACGAAGCGGCGTACTCTTTCCGGGTGCGCCGCCTTTTCATTTGCGATAGCATCGGCACGTGCAAAGCATGCTTCATTCATTAGCACCAAGACCAAAGCGAATTGATCCCACCAACAAGGGGGATGCAATGTCCCAAAGCCCCGAAGAACAGCTCGCTTCTTTCATCGCCAACTTCACACCGGAGATAGCCGCCCTCACGCATTCCGTCCTGGCCGTGATGCGCAAGCGTTACCCCACGGCGCTTGAGCTGGTCTACGACAACTATAACGCCCTTGCTATAGGCTTCAGTCCCACCGAGCGTGCCTCGGACGGCATCTTCTCCATCGCGCTTTATCCCCGGTGGGTAAGCCTCTTTTTCCTGCAGGCGCGAGGGCTGCCCGATCCGGAAAAACTGCTGAAAGGCAGCGGCAACGTGGCCAAGCACATCGTGCTGCCATCCGCGGCCATGCTCGATCAGAAAGCCGTCCGCGACCTCATGCTTGAAGCTGAATCGCGCGCCAGAGTTCCCTTCGACCCCAAGGGCAAATACCGCCTGATCATCAAGTCCATCTCAGCAAAACAGCGGCCTCGCCGTCCCGCTTGATCCCTTGACCCGCACAATTGCGCAGACCTCTACGATCTGAAAGACTGGCGAAGATTGTGCGTCCGCGGATTTCACAACCTGATGCGCGGGCCAATGAGGATGCGATAACCATGGTGCTTCATTTTCTAGTCAAAGGACGCGTGCAAGGCGTAGGCTTCCGCTGGTTCGTCCATCGTGAAGCCAGCGAACTCGACCTGCGCGGCTGGGTGCGCAACACCGAAGACGGCGACGTGGAAGTCGTTGCCGCCGGTGAAGCGGAGAGCCTCGCCGAACTGCGCCGGTCGCTGCATAAAGGCCCACGCGGCAGCCGTGTCGACAAGGTAATCGAACATCCGCTGGTCGAGAGCGAAGGCGAAGGTCTCGACGCCTTCAAGATCGAAGGCGCATGGTAGCCAACGCTCACAGCGAGACATCCCAGCACTTATAATCAATCCAGAGATTGTCTGAATTCCTTCTCGAAGATTCCCAAACATTGCGACGCATCTTGCGCATCACGGAGTAGTACGATCCATGCCTGAATCCACCAACATTGCGGCGCTCAAAGCGCTGGTGCGCACCGTGCCGGACTTCCCCAAGCCGGGCATTCTCTTCTACGACATCACCACGATGCTCAAAGACCGTACCGGTCTCGCCATGCTCATCGACGAGCTGGCCGCGCATTATCTCGAACGCAAGATCGACCTCGTCCTGGGCATCGAGGCCCGCGGCTTCATCTTCGGCCCCGCCCTCGCCTATCGCCTCAATGCCGGCTTCGTACCCGTGCGCAAGCCGCGCAAACTGCCTGCGCCAGTAGCCCGCGTAACCTACGATCTGGAGTACGGTTCGGACAGCCTTGAGATTCACTGCGACGCCATCGTGCCCGGCCAGCGCGTGCTGCTGGTCGATGACCTGCTTGCCACCGGCGGCACCATGGAAGCCACCCTCAAGCTCGTCAATGAACTGGGAGGCCAGGTCGTAGGCCTCGCCTTCGCTGTCGAACTCGACTTCCTCCGCGGCCGCGAACGCTTCCCCGAACAAGACGTCTTCAGCTTGCTGCATTACGACGAGTAATCTCGCCCACTACAAGCCGTTCGCCTGCTTTGAGATACCCCTTGCGCCGAAACCAATCCTCCATCGCCGGCCCCAGCCGGTCGAGCGGTACATGGTGCCCGGCCTCCATCAGCCCATCCGCCACTGGCAGCGTGTCGTCGAAAACCGCATCGTTGGTAAAGTTCCGCATGGCGAAGTTGTCGATCCAGTGAATCGGGCACGCTGATTCGGCGCCACTTGCATCCACGCGTGTAATTGCCAGCTTGCGCACGAACATGGCTCTACTCTAGGCCATCTGCCATCCCTGTCAACCCTTCACAGCACCTTGGCGTCTTATTCAGTGAGCTTGCAGCGCAGCTGGCGCCAGCGCGTTGCCTTCCCAGAAAGTCCCCCACCGGGGTCCGAGGAATACAGCATGAACACACGACATTGGAGATTGGCGGCAGCAACCGCCCTCTTGGCGCTCTGTACCGGAGTCGCGCTCGCCCAGGCCCCCGACAGTCCACCGCCCGGTCCGCCACCCGACGGCCAGTCCGCGCCGTCTCCCGGCGAAATGGGCCGTGGCCGCGGTCCAGAGCAGCAACTGAGAAACCTCACCCGCCTGCTCACTCTCACCGAAGATCAGCAGAAAGGCGTTCGCGCCGTTCTCGAACAACAAGCCACGCAGATGCGTGCCCTGCACGGCAAAACACAGGCTGAAGGAGCAGCCTACGATACCCCCGAAGCCCGCCAGGCCCGCATGACGCAGATGAACCAGATTCGCGACGAGAGCGACACCAAAATCTCCGCACTGCTCGACGACAACCAGAAAAAGATCTTCACCGACTGGATCCAGAAGCGAAAAGCCGCAATGGAGCGGCGTCAATCCCGAGATGGGCAGCCGCCACCTCCGCCACCGGACGGTGGCGGACCACCTCCGAATCGGTAAACCGAAAAATCGGGCCACTGCCGCACTCGAAACGTGCAGCAGTGGCCTGATTGAATTTGATCTATCTCCTACGGCTTAGGGGGAGCGGCAATCGTCGCCGACTTGCTGGTTTCAGCATCCACGCTAAAGCGTTTGTAATCGTGATCTCGCTCCGTGATGTGCTGGCGAATGCCTTTCAACAGCAATACCCGCGCCTCAATGCGCCCCTCGGCCCCGGTAGGAAACCAGATCTCCCCGTTCACCGGAGCCTGGTCAAAATAAAAACTCGATCCCTTCTGCACATTGGCCAGCAGCCCCGCTCCCACATGAAAGTTGTCGGTAAAGTGAGCTTCCATGCGCGCCACCTGTTGATCATGTTCATCCACCCACAGCGTTCCGGCAATCTTCTTCGACGCATCCTCGGCCAACCCATGCGTCTTCACATCCCGCCGCCCGGCAAAATCGAAAACGATCGTGCTGCGCCCGCGAAACGTCTCCCGGCGCGGATTTGAAACCTGCATGATGTCCAGCAGCTGCCGGATCGTCACTCTCGTATTCGGTCCTTCCAGAGGCTCTCCTGGCGGAGTCTTCTGCGCCTTCTCCACCAGCTTCTGGATATGCTCTTGCTCTTTCTTTTCATCATGTTCATCGAGAGCCTTGTCGTTCTTCTTGACGGTCCGCTCGATGCGGTGCGTGTTGATGAAGAAGACCTCGCTCTCCTCCGTTTCCGTCTTCGTCACCTTGCCCTTCGAGTCGATATCCTGCGTTGTCGACGAGGTCGTATAGGTGTAGTTCTCGCGCACCTTTTCGAGCTGCTTCTGGTGATCCATCACCTCGATCATCAGTTGCCGAATATCAGGCACAGGAGCCGCCGCCACCGCATCCGCTTTCTCCACATGTGCCTGGCCTTGACGCGCCAGTCCGGAAATCGGCACAACGAGCACCGTCGCCATAATTCCGGCAACCATCAGGCTGGCGCTTCGAATCAATCCAGGAATCGTCATCTCCCTTTTGACGCACTTCACCCTGCAAACGGCTGAGATAAAACGTTACGATGGCAAAGGGCTGTTTGACAGAAGAAAACGGAACCCAGGAACACGGAGACGAACGGAATGATTCGATTACTGGCAAACTGGCTGCTGAGCGCCATCGCGCTGCTCATTGTTTCACGCGTCGTATCGGGCTTTCATGTGGACACGCTGGGCACAGCGCTCATCGCCGCGTTGGTCTTCGGCTTGCTCAACATGACCCTGGGACTGCTGCTTAAGCTCGTCACCCTGCCGCTGACCATCCTGACTCTCGGCATTTTTCTGCTGGTCATCAACGCCTTTGTGCTGGAGCTGGCCTCAGGCTTCGTTCCTGGCTTTCATATCCGCAGTTTTGGCGCGGCTTTCTGGGGCGCGGCCGCCCTCGCCCTCGTTCAGATGCTCTTCCGCTTCTTAGTAAATGAAGCTTAGCGCGTCAGAGCAGGTGCGTCACTTGTCATCCTGGGACAAAACCGGGGCCCCGGCGACGGGTCTTTGTCGCTGGGGTGGGAAAGCGAAGGACCTGCTTTCCGCAACTACTGGTTCGCCGAAGCCTTCGAATCGCCCGCGGCCTGAGCGCCAGGCTGCGGCGTTCGCTTCTTCATCACCTTGCTGGCGCTCGGCTTCTTCTTCGGCGCAGGCGGTACCTTGATCGGCTTGAGATTTGAAGGCCGCGCCTCCGAGCTCGCCGGACCAAACCCCGCCCCCCCGGGCTGAACCAGCGGCTGGACAGCCGGTGGGCTGGAGATCGGACCTTTCGCAGGTCCCGTATGCCTCATCGTCCACGCCGACCCGGCAATCGCCAGCACCAGCAGCGCCGCCCCGGCATATTGCAATCGCTGAGCCGGCATCCACAATGACCAGAAACCTCGCCGCGGCGACACAGCCCGCGCATCTTCAATCCGGCGGTGAAGCCGCTCCGTCAAGTTAGCTGGAGGCGGCAATTGAGCCACCAGCCGCAGCGTTTCTTCCGCCTCATGGCTGGGGTCGATATGTAGATTCTGGGTCATCGCACACTCCTCGAGTGGCTCAGCAAAGTAGATAAAAGATTTCGTGCACGAAACAGGCGCGAGCGCACAGTTGACTCCGTCGTTCCCAGCACCTGCGCAATCTCCACGCTCGACAGCTCTTCAAAGGCCGAGAGAATCAGCACCCGCTGCTCCTTCTCCGGCAGCTGCTGCACGGCACGCAGAACATGCGCATGATGCTGCGCCGACACCGCCCGCTCCTCAGCCGTAAGCCCTGATGCTGGCAGCAACCGCGCCAGGTCGGCAATATCATCCGTCTCCGGACGCGTCTTCGACCTGCGCTTGCGATCCAGCACCACGTTCCATACGATGCGCACCAACCACACCCGCGCATCACGAATCTCAGCCAGCGAATCCCGGTGGCGCAGCACGCGCAGATAAGTCTCCTGCACCGCGTCTTCAGCATCGGCGCTATTGCGCAGCACAGAATACGCAACGCGATACAGCGTACCGGCGTACTCGTCTACCAGCGCGGCAATCGTCGTCTCCGCGCTCGGCACACCTTCGTATTGGCTCTGCGATTCAGTCGGTTGCATCGCGGACGTGGCCGGTATCTCCATCCAACCTGCGACTGCTGCGGGACAGGTGCTCATAGCCTACCGGACGCAACGGCCTCTCGCTTCGCTCATCAACGGTGGCGCCGATTGGGCTTCCAAAAGGAAAACGGCCCACTCCCATGCAGAAGCAGGCCGTTTCATACTCTCACCCGCGCCTATTTCTTCGCGGTAAGCTTCTGCGCGGCAATCGAGCCCGCCGCGCCGGCCTTGTCGGCGTCCTTCACCTTGGCCCAAAGCTGCTTTGCCTGTTCTGTCTTGCCTGCTGCTGCATAGACGTCCGCCAGCGCCAACTGTGAGGTATACACAGGGACCGAATTCGTCGGCTTGGCAATCAACGCGTTGTACTGGTCAATCGCCTGGGCGTCGCGGCCCGTCTGGTGATAGAAGCCCGCCAAGGCAAACTTCGCCAGTCCGGAAAGATTGCTGTCCCAGGCATTCGCGGCGGTCTTCAATTCTGTCTCAGCCGAAGCGGTCTGGCCCATCTCCTGGTAGGTAAGCCCGGCAAAATAGTGCGCCTTGGCTCCTTCCGGCAGCCATCCGTACTGGTTCGCTACCTGCATGAACTGCTGATTCGCCGCCTTGGCCCGATCCGCGGCTGTCGTATACACATTTTTCTGCGCCGGTGCCCCAGGCTGCGCCAGTTGCGCACTGTACACGTCCAGAGCTGCGCCAAGAGCCGTCTCCGCGGCATTGGAACGCTGATTGTAGAGAACCGCGCCCACAATCAGAATCGCCAGCACGACCACCAACACGATGGAGGTGCGAATCACCGAGGAGCGATGTTCTCCAACCCAGCTGGCGCTGCTCTGGGTAGCGAGTACGAATTTATCTTGTTTGAGCGCGTGACGTGTTTGAGAGTCCACGAGATTCCTTAATCAATTTTCCGGAAGAGATTCTTGCGGGCGAGCACACAGCGGGTGTGATGCAGGCACAGCCAGTACAACCTTTCTAGTTTAGCAGGGCGCATCGGCACCGTCTAATGGAGGGCGCCGTCTATCTGTCCAGCTTTTCCTGATCTGTAACGCGCGTCTCCGCCGCAGTTTCACTCCGGCCTAGCGTCCGCCGCGGTTGGCCGCCTTCTCCGCTTCTTCCCGGCTCCATCAGCACTCGCTCTTCGAGGTGAAGTTCCTCCTGCAGATACTCCCGCAGCGCCATGATCACAAAGGCCGTCTCGGCAAAGACAAAAATTCCCAGGTAGTAAATCGTCAACGGCAGCGCAATGGGAATCTCCCTTAAATCCGTTCCACTTAGAATTTCTTCTGAAGTGGATAGGGTGCCACGCGCGACCCACGTCTCCAGCGATCTCTCGAGCGTCCAGTGATATCCTGCGATGCAGCCGACACAGCACACAATCGCCATTGCTGGCAGCGAAGCAATCAATCCCCGCAGCTTTCCAGAAAAGAAGATACGTTCACCCAGCCCGTGCCGGATCGAAAACGCAAATGCAACCAGCAGAAAACAAAGCAGTGACGAATAAACCGTGAGAAACCCGCGCTGCTGTGCATATGTGGGAATTAGTTTCAACGATGCAACCGGAATTGGCACCGACGCCGCAATGATTGCGCTCACACTCATGTAATTCTTGAAGAAGCGACCAAAGTTTGCGAACCTCTGGCCGCTCTCTGCTGTTTTGTCTAGCGCGTCGTCCTTCATTGAACGGCAATCTCGACTTCTTTGGTTGCTTCAAGGCCCACCACAATCGTCACCGGACGCGCCGCCTGCGCTAGCGTAGGGGCACCCTGCTTTTCCGCGCGTATCTCGTACATGCCGGGCGGCAACTCACCCGTCGCCGGACTGGTTAGATTCGCAAACGACAGTTCCTGCGTCTTCAGCAAACTTGATCCCACCCATTTGTAAAAGACCTGCCAGCCATTGCTCGGCGTTCCATTCAGTACCGTGCGTACGCGCACCGGCACCATGCGTCCCATGCCGAACTTTCGGCAATCCTGCGTCTTGATCGCGATATCCTTCGCAATCACTTCGTAGAGAGCGATGCGCACGGCTGCGTCATTCAGTCCGGCCGCAATCGTGCATATCCTTATGTCCTGATCGAGTGAAGCAAGATAGGCCTCGGGAGGCGGCGGCATCTCCGTCGAAGTGGGCTTCCAGTTCCACAACAGTCCGTTGCGTAACTTGTCCAGATCGACGCTGTACTTCGCCGGCAGGCAGGTCCGTAGAGCCTGAATCCGGTCCTCGGCAGGATGGCCCATTGCCACGCGCGCAAACGCAGCCAACACCATTACCAGCAAAACCTGAGTCCCGCCAAGGTTAATGATCGAGCGCTTTGAAGTCGTCTCATACCGCATCTGTCTCTCCCGATGCCAAACAACGCTCCAGAGTCGCGACAATCATATATCGCATGCTGTCGAATCAGACAGGAAATCCGGAGGGCGGTAGTTTGGTGGGATAGACACGCTCCCGCTTCAACCGTAGTAGCAAGCCAGGTCGAAGCGCAGTTTCTCTAGCTGACTGGATCTTTCGGGCGCGTCGCCTTCACTGCCGACAAGATTCCGATGCCGATCATCACAATTGCGCCCGCGGCAATCCAATGCATTGGCATATGCATCAGGTGCGCGCCGTATGCCAGCCCGCAGATCAAAATTACGTATCCAGCCAGGTAAATTCCGAACGACATACGCTCTCTCCGGGGTCATCGGCTTCGCAGCGCACAGCCATCACGCAATAACCCGCAAGCAAAAGAAAGCATCGCATTTCGACGAGGAACGTTCTGAGCCGTTTAGATCAACCCGGCACTGAGCCATATTTGTTCAACAGACGACCCCGCTCACTGTTTTCTCTTAGCTGAGAACTGTCCATCCGCACGCGCCAGTACCCGCATACGCCCTTTGCCGGCATCGCCGTCAATCCACCCGGCCATCGTCGTCACCGCTGGTCCGTCCGTCTCATCGGGAGCCTGCTTCATCCACACCCCAGTGAACGTCAGCTCGACATACCCATCGCGCCAGCTTCCCTTCACCGGCAGCGCATCGCCAAAAGCCCCGGTCCATGTGCCGGTAATCGCGTTGCTTTCGCGCGTCAGCTTGAGCACCCCGTCATAGGCTCCGTAGTCGCTCGTAAATCGCACGTCCCACTCGCCCGCCACATCCGAGCCATTCTTTACAGCTTGCGCAGCAGCCGGCGTTATCCGCAGATTCGAGAAGTACGCCTCCTCTCCAGCAGAAGGCCAAAGCGCCACCGCACCACGCAGATTCGGCCCCTTCATCCCATCAACCAACAGGCTCGGCTTGGACGACCCGTTCACATACAACTTGGCCGCCCGGCCTGCAACTTCAATCCGCAGATGCGTCCATTGCTCAGGATCAATATCGGCATACGATTCGTATACCTCCGGCCATTGCTTGCGTAGCGGATACCAGCCAAAACCAGGCTCCGCACAATACTGCACCGAATGATTCCTCATCGACTGGTCTTCAGCCTTCGAGTTCCCCGGCCGAATATAGAACAGCTCATACTGCGAACCGTCCGCCTTGGCCCGGAACGCAAGACCGATGAAGCCCGGCATCCGTACCCCCGGCGGCGTAGTCACCTTCAGCGCCACATCGGCTTCGATCACTCCATCCTGAAAATCACTGCCATGCAGCACAGCAGTCCCATCTCCCTCAGCCTGCTTGGTCAGGCGAACCGCCTTGTGACCCTTGTACTCCACCGCGTCAACTTTGACATTGTGCGGCTCAAGGCCTGTTCCATCCGTTAACGGAAACGCCTGTGGAGCAGGAGCACTCTGCCCCCTCGCCGAAGCCATCATCAATGCACAAGCGCAGACCACCAAAGTCAGTCTTGCCATCTTCACCAGAGTCATCTCTTTCCGCCCTCTGTTAGATAGATCAAATTAATCGCAGCGCAGCGCCGTCATCGGATCCACCTGAGACGCCCGCCGGGCCGGAATCGCACACGCAATCGCCGCTGCCACCCCCAGAACCACCACCGCGCCCACCAGCGTCATCGGATCGCGCGAGCTGCCCGCGGCCCACTGCGCCAGCACCTTGTTCAGCGCAAAGGCGAGTACCAGCCCCACAGCAATGCCGCCCCCCACGCTCAACAGAATCGACTTGAAGACAATGTTGAGCACATGTCCCCTCTGCGCTCCCAGCGCCATGCGAATGCCAAACTCATTCGTCCGCTGCGCCACCGAGTACGTGACTACCGAATACAGCCCCACCGCCGCCAGCAACAGCGCCAGCACCGCAAACGCGCCAAACAGCCAGCTGATGAACTGCCCTCGTGCCCACTCCGGCTGATTCGTGATCCAGTGCTCCAGGTCCCGCACCACCCCAGTGGTTTGCTGATCCACATCCACCGTAGCCACCTGCTTGCGGATCGAATGCAGCAGCGTCAACGGAGATACCTCCGACTTCACCAGGATCTGCGTATACACGTTCATCACCAGCGTATAGGGAATGAAGGCCTCCGGCTCGACCGGCTTGTCCAGTCCGTTATCCAGCTTGTCCTGAATGATACCCACAATCCGCAGCCACTGGTTCGCTCCCGCAGCCTTCACAGACGGCGCAAGCACGGTGTAGGGCAACGTCTCCTTCAGCTCTTCAAGCTTGAACGAGCGCCCCAGCGCATCGCCCGCCGGAAAATACCGGCGCGCCAGCGTCTCATTCACCACCGCCACCATCGCGCCGTTATGGTTCTCCGTCTCATCCCAGATACGTCCCTGCGCCAGCTGAATCTTCAGCGCCGGAAAGTACCCTTCGCTCACCAGGTTGATCCGCAGCTTCTGTTCCTGGGTCGAAGCCTTGCCCAGGATCTCCATCGTGTTGTTGAATCCATTCTCCGGCGGAGTCGCATTCGACGAGATCGCCGCCATCGTCACGCCCGGCGTCTCGGCCACCTTCTGCCGCAGCTGTTCAAAGAATGCCCGCCGCGCCTCCCAGTTTGCATACGCACCCTCATGCACTGGAATCCCCACCGACATAATGTTGTGCGGATCGTAGCCCAAATGCATATGCGCCATCTTCATAAAGCCTTCCACCGCCGCGCCCGCTCCTGCCAGCATCAGCAGCGTCAGCGCGATCTGCCCGCCGATCAGCGTAGCCAGCGTGCGCCGCCCGTTCACGCTTCCCGCCACCCTGCGCGAACTCCCTTGGATCATCTGGCTCACCTGCGGACGCGACAACTCGAGCGCCGGCCACATCCCAAACAGCACTCCTGTCACCACCGCGACCATTACGCAAAACAGCAACACTGGCGTGTTGATCGTGATCGCCGCTTCATGTGGGAACGAGTATTGCGGCATCAGATCTACAATCCGGGCAAGTGAAACATAAGCCAGCCCCACGCCCAGCGCCGCCCCCGTCACCGACAACAACAGCGCCTCGGTCAGCAACTGTGCAATCATCCGCCGCCGCGTCGCTCCAATCGCCGACCGCACTGCAAACTCCTGCTGCCGCGCCGTGCCCCGCGCCAGCAGCAGAATCGACACATTGCCGCAACCAATCGCCAGCAGCAGCGTCACCGCCGCCAGTAGCAGCGAGAGCGATCCGCCAATCTTCTCGATGAAGTCCTCATTCAGCCCCACCACATGCAAGCGAAGCTGCCCCTTGGGAAAGTGATTCGGCGTCTCCTTGGCAAACTGCTCGATCAGCGGTTGCAGCGCCGCATCCGCCTGCTGACGCGTCACACCCGGCTTCAATCGCACACCACAATAGAAGCTCTTCACCTGGTCCTGCGTCACCTTCAGCGGCAGGTAAACATCTGCGTCATCCCAGGTAAACCGCGGCGCCGCCACGCCCACAATCGTGTAGTTCTTCCGCACTAGTTGCAGCGTCTTCCCAATCGCCGCCGGATCCTGGTTGAAGTGCCGCTGCCAGAACTTGTAACCCAGCACCACCACCGGCTGCGGGTCATGCCCATCAACCGCATCCGAAGGCTGCAACCCACGCCCCAGCGCCGGAGCCACGCCAAAGAAGTTAAATGCATTCGAGGAGAAATAGTCCGCCTGCACATCCTCAGGAAAGTCGCTGCCCGTTACCGTGAGGTTCCATTCATCGGCGATGAACGCATCCTCCACCACGGGCGACTTACGCAGCACCTGCCACTGCGGGCTCGTCATGCCAAAGCCGTTGTTCCCGCCATCCTTTTTCAGAATCCGCATATGCACCATGCGGTCCGGATTGGCATACGGATACGGATCCATCAAAATCGCATGGATCACGCTGAACACTGCAGTCGTCGCGCCAATACCCAAAGCAAGCGACAAGATCGCCGTCACCGTAAACCCCGGCGACTTTCGCAACTGACGCAGCGCATAACGAAGATCGTGAACGATAGAATGCATAACTACCCCGCAGAGTCACAGATTTCGCCTATGCCACTGCCAGCACTCCAGAGCCCATTCGACCGGAAACCTAACCCGTTGATCTGCTGAAGCTTATCGCCCGCATCCATGCCCTAGCCGCCGCTCGCCTGTCCACAAACAAGCACCCACGTCCACAAATGGACGATCCGACTCCCACGCCCTTGCGGAGAATGAAACCATTTGAATGCACAGTGCCGATGAGCAGAACCAAGGTTCAGCGACGAGAACGGCGTTTAATCGGTATGAATGCCGCGCGGCGCATTGAATACTGAAGGTCCCAAAACCAAAATCCCCGCCCGCTCGCGCAAACGACCCACGATAAGAACGGGGACCTGATCTGTTGTGCTTTACTTGCTGGGCCGCGACTCCGGCGGCACAAGACCTGCAAGGCGGTAGTACACAACGAGCTGGCCGTAGTGTTCACCGCTATGTTCGATGATGCCGTAGGCGATGTCGAGAACGCGCGACTTCTGGTGCGGGAAATAGACGAACTCCGTGGTCATGCCTTTTTCGCCTTTCGACTGGATTGCGGCGGCTCCGTCGGCAAAGGATTTTTTGACGAACGCAACAATATCGGCCTTTGTTTTGTACTGGTCGCGCTTTGGATCTTCTCCCGCGGGGGGCTTGCGACCCATTACCGTATCCGTGAAGTAGTAGTTTGAACCCGCCGCGTGCAGCAACTGCTCGGCGAAGCTCCGCTGCGCGGGTGTCGGCTTGAAGTCGTATTTGTCCTCGGGGAAATCCTCGGCCATCGCCGTGAGCTTGCGGCCAATCTCATTCCATGAATCGAGCACGACTTTCATTTCCGGATTGGCAGGTTTGTCGGCTGCATTTTTCTTCATCGTGTCCTGGGCAAAGGCGGGAAATGCCAATGCCAGCAGGACGAAAGCGAGAAACGGTATTCTTTTCATTTCTTTCTCCACTCTTGAGTTTTGCGAATCAAGGCTTCCGCTTCTTATTTTGTCTGCATCAATCCTGCAACAACGGCAGCAAGTTTATCGAGTTGCTCAGCCCAGCCCTCTGCCTGACCGCTCTCGATTGCGTTCCGCATGGTTTCATTTCCAATGAAAGTGAGTTTCGTCTGGCCGTTTCCGAGATCCTCAAAAAGAATTACGTTGTGCGCATTCTCTATGGCCTCAAGCTCTATTCCCACCTGCTCAGGCTCAATCTTGTTTCCTTTCGAATCGGAAAAGTACATGGATGAGACGATCTTCTCGTACGGAACAATCTCATAGTATTCACCAGCGTTCCAGCCCTCCCACCCATCCGGCGTTCTCATGCTGAGGAGGTATTTTCCTCCTACGCGAAAATCGATCTGGCAGGTGGGGCAGGTGAAGCCCTTCGGCCCCCACCACTGCATGACGTACTTCGGGTCTGTCCACGCCTTCCAAACCAACTCGCGCGGGGCATCGAAAACTCTAGTGATAACCATCCGCTCGATTTCGTCAACCCTGTTTTTTGTCATCTCTGACCTCCTCTTTCTTCATTTGATTTACAACTACATCCAGTTTGTCGAAACTCTCTTCCCAGAAGCGGCGATAGCTGATCGCCCAGTCGCTGACAGTCTTGATCGCCTCTGGCCGAAGCGTGCACACACTCTCCCGGCCACGCTTCGTCTTGATCACAATCCGTGCCCGAACCAGGCAGGCAATGTGTTTTGAAATCATCTGCTGCGAGAGTGCAAACGGTTCCGTCAATCCATGCACAGAGGCAGGCCCGTGGGAGAGCCGTTCGATCATTGCCCGCCGGGTTGGATCAGACAAAGCCGCAAATGTTGTTTCCAATTTATCCACAACCAAATGGTAGTGGATTTTCTGCCAATGTCAAATAGAAGCTTTGCGATTCCTGATTTCTGTTCCCTGATATGTCGGATTGTGGGAGCTGATGATCGATCTACAAGTGACGACCTCTAAATCTAAGTATGCAAATTATGCATAACTCCTTAGCCGATAATTAACCCTAGCTCGTACACAATAGACAAAATCACTATGCTTCAACCGAAAGGAGCAGGTTCGAAGCCTCCAACCCTGTCGACGCCAAAAAATAATTAATTCAACGGCCGGTTTTCATTCTCTATATATTCGCTTTTGCCCAGGGCTGCGGCTCCAGGTCTTGCTTCCGAGACCCGAAGCCGCAGCGGAATTCCAATGGTTGATCGTTCAAGGGATGTCTTTCAGGAGATGCCTCAGGGGCGCGAAGGATAAATACCATTCAGGCAAATGATGTAGTTCAGTCCGGATTGCAAACCCTCCGCGCTCAGTTTGGGCAGCGCGAAAGTGGTTTGTCCATCGCCGCCATAGGTTGTTCCCACCAGGGAAAAGAGCGCCTGATATTGCATGATGGGCAGCAGTTGGCCATTGCAGAAAGCCCAGTTGGTGGGCGCGAAATTGAAGCCGACAAGCAGGATTGTTCCGATGTATCCATCGTTCATAGAGTTCTCTCCTTTGTGGTGAAGCGTGGGGGATTGCGGCCGGTTCGTGAGAACCGCCACGGATTTCGTGGAGAATTGAACCGGTCAGAAGACGGATAAGTCTTACACGAACTCCAGCACTCTCGTCTATCGCCGCCTCATAAACTCAGCCTCGGTCGCCGGGTGCCCCATTTCTCGATCCAGTTTCTTGTTAACGGGGGACGTAGGATTCCCAGTTTCCATCCGTCAATATTCCAGAAGATCAGAACCGCTTGCCCCAACTCGCCGCAACCGTTACGCTGAATGCATGTACGAAGATTTCCACGTAACCGACCGCTGGACTGGCGAAGATCTTCACTGCCGCTGGAAGGCCAACATCGTAGCCATCGCTACCCGCCACGCCGACGCTGTCGACGTCCGCTTCGATGTCAACAATCGCCCCATGTGGATCGCGCTGCCCTGCCTAGCCTGGGTCGAGCAGAAGAAGCGCACAGGCAAGGTCATCACCGACTATCTCGCCGCCCAGACTGCAGGTCACTATCTAAAAGCCATGGTTGAAGAGGGCTATGACGCCAGCCGCGAGATCTACACTATGAGCGTGGAAGAAGTCCTGGAGCACCTCGAGGCCATCCTCGCCGAAGCGCGCGAAACCCACTCCATCCCCACCCTGCCGGTCCTCAACGGCAGCACGCAGGAAACGTCCTTCATCCCCACCCAATCCCGCCAAAGCTAAAGTGCACCGGCGTTGTTTTTCTGTTCCCTAATCCCTGTTCTACTCGTGCCGCAAGGCTTCCATCGGCTGCACCGAAGCAGCGCGCCGCGCCGGTAGCCAACTCGCCGCCAGGCCAACGGCGATCAACAGCAAAGCCCCCGAGATCAAACTGATTGGATCGGCGGGCTGCAATCCATACAGCATGGACTTGATCAGCCGCGCCAGCACTAATGCAGCAACCAAACCCACTGCAATCCCTGCCAGCGAAACCCATGTCGCCTCACGCAGGATCATCGCCAGTACCTGCCCCGGCTGGGCCCCCAGCGCCAGCCGTATCCCAATCTCATTCGTCCGGTTGGCCACTGAATACGCCATCACGCCGTAAATTCCCACTGAAGCCAACGCCAGCGCCAGCATTCCAAAACTCGACGTCATAGCCACAAAGATGCGCTCCTGTTGCGTCATCGCGGCAATCTGCTGCTCTTGCGTGCGCACATTGATGATCGGCAGATCGGCATCCTGCTGCTGCACCACCTTCCGCAACGAAGGCACTATGGTCTCCGGGCTGAGCCGCGTGCGCACCAGGTAATTCAGGCTGCCGCCAACCTCTGTCTGTTGTGCAAACGGCAGAAAAAACTGCGGCGGCGGCTCATCCCTCAGGTTGGAATAGCGTGTATCGCCGCACACTCCGACAATCGTGATCCACTCTTTGGCCGGCTGCACGCCATGCCCATCATTGTTATGGCCATCGTTGGTAAACCGCCTGCCCACTGGGTCTTGATTGGGAAAGCGCTCTTTCGCCAGCGCGGCATTGATAATGCCCACCTTGCTGGAGGTCGATGTATCCTGCGGCCCAAACGAACGCCCCGCAAGAATGGGGATCTGCATCATCGAAAAGAAATCGCTGCCGACCACGTTGAAATCTTCGCCTTCATCCTTGTTCTTGTCGAAGATCTCGCCCTCCAGCATGAAGTCGGTCCGATTTGTATCGTCTGCGATATACGCAATCCATGACGGCGAAACCGCATCAACGCCAGGCGTAGCCGCAATGGCGTTTACCAGCCGGGTGTGCAGTTGAATATCCTTGCCCGCTGGATATTGCTTCGCCGGTGGATTGATTTCCGCCAGCAACAGATGATCGGTTCTGAATCCCACATCGATCGCATTCAAGCTCGCCAGCGTGCGCAGGAACAACCCTGCCCCAATCACCAGCAAGGTCGAAAGCGCAATCTGAAAACCCACCAGCGATTTGCCACCCCAGCCCTTGCGCCGCCGCGTCACGTTTGTCGAGCTCTCCTTCAGATCGCTGCTGACTTTTGTCCGCGCCGCAGCCCACGCCGGAGCAAGGCCAAAGAGAATCCCTGTCAGAATCGTGACCCCAGCCGTAAAGCCAAAAACCATCCAGTCAAAGTGAATGTGGAACTCGCTACGCTCCCACGCATTCTCTGTCAGCTTGGGCAGCAGGCTGCTCCCGAAATAACCAACAATCAAGCCACCCAACCCGCCCAGCGCAGCCAGCATTAGGCTCTCCACCAGCATCTGCCGCGCGATGCGCCCCCGCCCCGCGCCAAGCGCCAGCCGCACTGACATCTCCCGCTGCCGCTGCGTGCCGCGAGCCAGCATCAGGTTCGCGATATTGGCGCACGCCAGCAGCAGCACAAAGCCCACCATGGTCAGCAGTACGGTCATCGGCTTGGCAAAGGTTCGCTGCTGCACAAACATGCCCCGGCTGCCGTCTCGCAGATCAAGCCTGGGCACGTCCTCATTCGGCCGCACCGGCATCGTCGCCCGCACTGCCGCGTTGAGCTGGGTATCCAGCGCCACCTGGGCCGTGGTTTCGGGCACGCCTGGCTTCACGCGGCCCATGACGTTCACCCACCACTCCTTGGTATCGACAAGAAGTGAACCGTGATCGCCATGGGGAGAGACCAACGGCTGCATACTGATCGGCACAAAAATATCCGGCGATTGCTGTGTGCCCTTGGCTCCGGTAAATCCCTTCGGATTCACGCCGATCACCGTGAGCGGAACTTCGTTCAACTTGATCACCTGCCCCACGGCCGAGGGTGAACTGCCAAAAGTCCGCTCCCACAAACCCTGGCTAATCACGGCGACGGCTCCCTGGCCCTGCACCGCATCGTCTGATGGAGCAATCGCACGTCCGAGCGCCGGGTGCACATCGAGCACACTGTAATAGTTGCCCGAGACCATCTCCGTCTGCACCTGCTGTGCGTTGCCGCCGATGGTCGCGTTCATCCCCGTCACCTTGAAGGCCAGGAGATCCTGCATCCCATGGTTGTTGGCGCGCAATTGCTGGTATACGGGATAAGAAAACGACGAACTGGTAACACGCCCTTCTCCATAGGGCAGATAGTCGCCCCAGATATGGTGAACCGCTACATGCCCCTTGGTCCCATTCCACGCCAGCAGGCGCAGATCGGCAGCATGAGGCACCGCCAGCCGCTCATAGAGCAACTGCTTGGCCAGCGAAAAGATAGTAGTGTTAGCGCCGATCGCCAGTGCCAGCGAAAGTGTTGCCACAGCGGTAAATCCCACGCTGCGGCTGAGCCGTCGCGCAGCATAGCGCAAATCGGCAGCAAGATCGTCGAAGAAGCGAAGTCCGAGACTTGAACGCATAGCATCCTTGTGAACAACGGCTGAACCGAGCGCGATATGAGCACGCCGGCGAGCTTCTTTAGGAGAAAACCCGGCGCGGATGAGATCGCCGGTCAGGTTTTCCAGATGATGGGCAAGCTCGATCTCCATCTCGTCTTCAAGACGCTGCCGCTCCGTCGTCGCTCGCAACCACGATCGCGGCATCGAAATGAGCCGTGCCAGCAGAATGTAGAGGCGTTTCATGCCTGCTCCGGCACAAGCTGGGTACCGAGAATCGTGTCCATGATCCCGGACATGCGGTTCCATTTCTCCATCTCTTGCTCCAGCCGCAAACGACCCGCCGTCGTCAGGCTGTAGAACTTTGCCTTGCGGTTGTTGTCGCTCTCGCCCCATTCGCCGGCGATCACGCCCTGGTGCTCCAGCCGGTAGAGTGCCGGATAGAGCGACCCCTGCTGGATCACCAGCGCCTGCCCGGAGATCTGCTGAATCCGGAGCAGAACCCCATAGCCATGCAGAGGCCCTAGAGAAACAGCTTTAAGAATCAACAGGTCGAGTGTCCCTTGCAGAAGTTCCAATTGCTTATCCAAAGACTCTCTCCTAGATGATCTCAGTAGACGATCTAGGAGAATCTTAGACAGCCTCTCCTAGAGAGTCAAGGAGAGAACGGCGGGCCCTACCTGCGATAGGGGGAGAAAAAGGGTGGGAATCGTTCGCTGAATGAAAGGCTGGCCTAGTCCGGCTGTATGGCCATGGCGCGGGGCGATGTGAAACTCCACAGAGTGCGCAGGATGCGCAGACCATCGCTGGAGGGCAATGGCAGCAGGTTCACTACACACAGAAGCAGGTTGCATAGAGCAAGTTGAGCACCGAGCCGGGGTACAAAGAACATTGGGAGGACGAGACAGAGGTTCATCAGAGGACCGGAGGCGGAGATGAGAAGCTCGTCCCGGCGACGCGTGGCGTAAGCGCGGCGATTGTATGCGCCTCCCAGGCGGAGGCCGAATTCACGCACTGGAACGTGGAGCGCCGTTGCGGTCAGCATGTGTCCAGCCTCATGAAGCAAGAGGCTAACAACCAGCAAGAATGCTATGGGCAGCGACAGCGCCAACCCGCCCATTCTTAGCCCGATGAGAACGCAGAGAGCGAACAAAATCCAGCCTGTCGAGTGCATTCGGAAGGGAATGATAAATCTTGCCATGGCTCACATCCTTAGGTGGTCTTAAGCGATGCTACGCCCGCTTTAATCTCATTAACTCGCGTGTATTACCAAGGATGTATGTGTGGATGACATTCTTATTTTAGGTAACTTCAGACGGACTCCTCCATTCATACGCGCGTATTACCTGGGTACTGGACAGTCAGTAGATGAGTCCAGAGATATTGGCGATCTGCTTGTGATCTTCTGCTTAAGGCTGAAGCAGGCCGAAGATGGCAACGCCGGTCTGGGTTCCGACATAGACTTTACCATTGACCACTAGCGGAGTTATGAACTTATTGCCGTTGCCGAAGCTATCGCGACCGCCCGAGGCCTGACTGCTGTTATATAACTCATGCGCAAGATTAGAAGCATCAAATGCGTGCAGAGTGCAGGGATTGCCCTGGTTCGATTCAACAGCCCATACAATCCCGTTCTGCGTGCCGTTGGCGGAGATAGCAGGGGTGGTTCCTGGATAGGCGAAGGTTGCGGCTGACTTACTGGAGGGAGACGTGGCCAGTTTGGCATTGGTCACCGGAAAGGCTTTCAGAGAATCTCCAGACGCCCCGTAGTAGAGTGTTTCGTTGAAGTAGGCAGGCGTAGAGAAGACTGGACCCGATAGAGCGCCGGATACCCACTGGTAGATGTTGCTGTCGATGGCGGTGCTGGATGGATTGAACTTACCGAGATTGCTGCGATCGGCAAGGTAGATATTCCGGTCTTTGCCGGCACCCACGATCAGGTGATGAACGGTTCCGCCCGCATCTTTCTCGTCGGGCAGAAGCAGTGCGCCGCCGGAGCCGAGATCGGTGTCGGCACCGGATTCAGCGACGGTGTTGTAGGTTTCAAAGTAGTCGGCCACGGCGAGTTTTCCCGTGGTGGTCAGGCGAACCATCGCATTGCCGTAGTCGTCGCTGGCGGGAAAGCCCTGGCCGTTGATGGTGGTGTCGAAGGTGCCATTGGCGTCCAATAGATAGATACTTCCGTCGCTGTCGGCGGCCAAGCCGTCACCGGCCATCCAGACAGAGCCTCGGTGGCCGTTCGGCGTCAGATTGAGGACCTGGGTCTGCTGGAGAGTACTTTCGCTGTAGCCGATAACCCAACCCGTATAGAGGCCAATATCGCAGTGCGAGGTCCACGCAGTGTAAATCGTGCCGTTGAGCAGGAGCAGGGCGGAACGTTCGGCATACTGGCCGGGATCGAAGACAACATTACCACTCTGAGAATTGTCTCCGTTGCCTGGATAGCTGGCGGTAATTTCCGTGGGGCTGCCACTTAATTCCGCGCCTGTAGTAATGTCCATTGCGTGCAGGCGCTGGTGGTATTTTCCATTGGAATCTTTACTCATTCCGACGACAAAAATGGCGCCGTTCGATCCATGTTTACGATCGATCACCGGCGTTGAGGTAATGCCGATCGTGGCTTCAATCTGTCCGCAGCCATGGCTGTCGCTTGGAGTTTCACCGCTCGCGATGACAGAGGACTTCCACAGCTGCGTGCCCGCGTCGGCGTCGAACGCGTACAGGCTGCCGTTCTCAGTGGCTGCGTAGAGGACGTTGCGCTGTTTGCCCGCAACATTGACGTTGGGCAGAAAAAGAGGTTCGGCATCCACCTTGCCATCGAGGGTGAGAAAGCCCAGCTTGCCGAAATCGGTTGAGTTGACGTTGCTGTGCGTGAGGATGGTCTCTTTGGCATTCAGGCCATCCCGCGCAACGTCGTAATGGTAAGTGGTCACGTCCGGCACGGTTGTGGTTGTCTGAGCTGGTTGCACAGTTAAAGCCAGGGTGGCGGTGTGCGACAAGCTGCCGGATGTGCCAGTGAAGATGACTGCCGCGGTGGCAGCATTTGCGGAAGATGATGCTGTGAGAACGGTATTCTGTGCGGCGCCCGAAGTCAGGGTAAGGGATGCAGGACTGGCAGTGACACCGGAGGGGAGGCCAGAGATTGCGATCTTGACTGAGCTTGTGAATCCATTGGCTGGATCGGTCTTCACGCTTACGGTTGCGCCAGTGGCACCGGCAGTGAGCGTGGATGAACTGGGTGAAATGGAAAGGGTGAAATCCGGCGCGGGAGCAGCTGCGGAGATCGTGACGTTTGCGGCGGCTGTGTGAGTAAGTGCTCCAGAGGTTCCGGTGAGGGTAAGTTTTGCACTGCCTGCTGCCGCACTTGCGGCGGCTTTGATGGTGACGGTTTGGGCTGTACCAGGTGTCAATGTCAGCGAAGCCGGACTAGCGGTAACGCCGGTTGGAAGTCCACTGATTGCCACATTGACTGAGGAGTTAAATCCATCCATCGCAGTGGCCTTTACGTTCACCGACGCACCCGCACCGCCTGAGGTGAGAGATAGCGATGCAGGCGTCAGGGATAGAGTAAAGTCTGGAGTTGCGGCAATGGTGGCTGTGACCGTCTTGGTGTGAGTGAGTGTGCCTGAAGTTCCGGTGATGCTGATGGTCGCATCGCCGGTTGAAGCAGATGCCGCTGCGGTGATCGTCACACTTCGCGACATCCCAGCGGTGAGCGTGAAGGTAGCTGGCTGAGCTGTCACGCCCGCAGGCAGCCCTGAGACTGCTATCGCTACTGACCCGGAAAATGAATTGACAGCCACAGCCTCAATGTTGACCGTCTGGCCCGGGCCGCCTGGAGCAAGGGCGACTGCCGCAGGTGTTGTGGAGAGCGTAAAGTCGGCCGATGGCGGTGTGACTTTCGCTCCGCTTCCTCCGCCGCCACAGGAGGCCAGTAACACAGCGATGAAAAGAAGAGGCAATTTGCCCAGTTGTTTCGCAACAGAATCCATTTCTGCCTCTCGGTTCAACTCCTTGCAACCTTTGTTACATTTGGATGCCAGCACGACCGAAAGGTGCATCTAGATAATCGCGAAGTGCGTGATTTTGTGGAACTTGAGTTGATTTTATGCCGGATTCGGGACGATATCCGCGAATTACTGATCAAAGTAAGGGTTGCGAAAGAGAAGGATTGCAGAAGAGGTTGCGGCAATCGCGATACCCTAGTGATATGTTTACGGGAATTATTGAGCGGACGGGGACGATTGTCTCTTTGACAGATATGGGTGGAGTACATCGGCTTACGGTTGCTGCATCCGGAGTTGCTGGACAGCTCCGTGAGGGAGATTCGCTGGCGGTTTCAGGGGTCTGCCTTACGGCGCTGGAGGTCAATCCGGAATTTTTTCATGCCGATCTGGCGGCTGAAACGCTGGCCAAGACTTCGCTTGGCAACTTGGCTCCGGGCGCGCTGGTGAACCTGGAGTTGCCGACAGCGGCCGGCGCTCCTCTGGGCGGCCACATCGTGCAGGGGCATGTGGATGGGACCGGGATCTTGACTGTGCTGGAGCCGGTGGTGCCTGTTTCGAGCCCCCATTTCAACCGAGAGACAACGGATTGGACGCTGCGGGTTCTCATTCCGGAACAACTGCGGCCCTGGATGGTGCAGAAGGGTTCGGTAGCGATTGAAGGCATCAGTCTGACAATTGCCGAGTTTGACGGTGAAACGGTGAGTGTGGCGATTTTGCCGCTGACCTACTGGCGGACGAACCTGCACGCGCTCGAGCACGGTGCGCCGGTGAATTTGGAGGCGGATGTGCTGGTGAAGCTGGCCTATGCACAGATGCAGGCCGAGAAGAAGGATGAATTCGAATTGACGGAGGCATGGCTGGTGGCAAGCGGGTATTGAAACGACCGTTAAGGTTGCAGCTTCCGCTTTTGAAATAAGCAAATCGCATATATTTCCGTTCTGAGCGCCAAGGAACCGCGGCGCGTCCATTCAACAGCAGAACTGTCGAAACTGATACCCTTTCAAGGAGATCGACCGAGGACGCATGGCCGAGTTTGTCATCAAGCTGGCGGATGAACGGGGACGAGTGCAGGAGCAGACACATTCGGCTGCCTCGGCGGATGAACTGCGCCATCGGTTTGTGCAGGCTGGGTACCATGTTTTTTCGGTCAAGTCGCGCGGTGGCTTTGGGAGCCGCAAGAAAAAGACCAAGCTGGAACCGTTTCTGATCTTCAACCAGCAATTTCTTACCCTGGTACGAGCCGGATTGCCGATTCATGGCTCGCTGGAGATGCTGGCCAAGAACCAGCGGAACGTGCATTTCGCCAGCCAGCTTATGAATGTGACGGAGCGGGTCAAGTCGGGCGAATCGCTGTCGGTGGCTTTTGAGGCTCAGGGCGGTTTTCCTGCGATGTACACGACGACACTGCTGGCCGGAGAGCGCTCAGGCAACCTGCAGGAGGTGCTGGAGCGGTTTGTCAGCTTCCAGCGTATCTCTTTGACCTTTCGCAAGAAGCTTACGGCGTCACTCATCTACCCTTGTGTGCTCATTGTGATTGTCATCGCTCTGTTCATCTTTTTGATCACTTTTGTGGTGCCGAGCTTTGCGACTCTCTACGACCAGATGGGTTCGCACTTGCCTGCGATCACGACTTATCTGTTGCAGTTTGGAGTGATGGCTCAGCATAAGGGAATCTATGTGCTGCTGGTGCTGGCGGCGATTGGATATGGACTGAACCGATGGGCCAAGACCGCCAAAGGGCGCGACCTGGTGGATGGCTTTCGGATCGGAATGCCGGTTTTTGGAAAAATCTGGATCAAGTACCAGGTGGCACTCTTTGGCCGGACGCTTTCGACACTGTTGACGGGAGGCCTGCCGCTGGTGCCTTCGCTCGAGACAGCGGCGCGGTCGATCTCTTCGCATCGGATCGCGAAGGCGGTGTTCAATTCAGTGACGCGAGTACGCGAGGGCAAGAGCCTTGCGGATTCGCTCGAAGCAACGAAAGTTTTTCCCGGAGTGGCGACGGAGATGATTGCGGTTGGCGAACAGACAGGCGCGCTGCCTCAGATGCTGAACTCGGTTTCAGAGTTTTTCGAAGAAGACGTGGAGACAGCGCTTACGGCGGCCATGGCGCTGATTGAGCCGATGATTCTGCTGGTTATGGGAGTCTTCGTTGTGATTATTTTGATTGCGCTCTACCTGCCGATCTTTTCTCTGGGGCAGGTACAGCAGTTGCAGAGGTAACAGTATGGCGGATGCGGTTTTAGCGGTTCCGAATGGACTAGGTGCTGGACTCGATGAGCGCGCGCAGGCGGAGCAACTGGCGCGGCGCTACCGGGCGGAGTTTGCCGATCTCAAGAATTTCAAGATCCAGCACGACCTGTTGCGCACAGTGCCCGTTGAGTTGATGTTCCGCTTCAACTTTGTGCCATTGGAGCTGCGCGAAGATGTGCTGGTGATCGCGGTCAGCGATCCATCGAAGCTGATGGTGCTGGATGAGATTGCAGGCTTGCTGGGGCATCGCATCGAGCCGCGCGTGGCAACTCTCTCGCAGATCACCGACCTGCTGAAGAAGACCGAGCAATCGCAGCGCGTGCTGGACGAGGCGAGCGAGGGGCTGACCTTTGATGTGCTCTCGGGCGATGAGAACTCGGACGAAAATATCTCCATCGAGAAGCTGGCGGCCGATGAAGACCTGAGCCCGATCATCCGCCTCGTCGATACGACGATCTTTACCGCATTGGAGCGGCGCGCTTCCGACGTACATATCGAGACGTATGACGATTCCCTGCTGGTGAAGTACCGCATCGACGGCGTGCTGCAGCCGGCCATGGCCCCGATTGCGCGCGAGCACCATCAGACGATTCTGTCGCGTATCAAGATCATGAGCGAGCTGGACATCGCCGAGCGGCGCGTGCCACAGGACGGACGTTTCCGGGTTCGCTACAAGGGTCGCCTGATCGATTTCCGCGTCTCGATCATGCCCACGGTGCATGGCGAAAACGCCGTGCTGCGCGTGCTGGACAAGGAGTCGATGAGCGAGAAGTTCCGCAACCTGACTCTGGAGGTTGTGGGATTTGCGGAAGAGGATCTGACGCGCTTCCGGCGGTACATTCGCGAGCCGTATGGCATGGTGCTGGTGACCGGTCCGACGGGTTCAGGTAAAACCACAACGCTGTACGCCGCGTTAAATGAAATCAAGAGCGATGAAGACAAAATCATCACGATTGAAGACCCGGTTGAGTACCAGATTCGCGGAATCACGCAAATTCCGGTCAACGAAAAGAAGGGCCTGACCTTTGCTCGCGGACTGCGCTCGATTCTGCGTCATGATCCGGACAAGATCCTGGTGGGCGAGATCCGCGATGCGGAGACGGCGCAGATTGCCATCAATTCGGCGCTGACCGGCCATCTCGTTTTTACGACTGTGCACGCCAATAACGTGGTTGATGTGCTGGGGCGCTTTTTGAACATGGGCGTAGAGGCATACAACTTTGTCTCGGCGCTCAACTGCATTCTGGCGCAACGCTTGGTAAGAACCATCTGCGAGCATTGCGCTTATACGACACGACACTCGGACGAGATGCTGCTGATCAGCGGGCTTGATCCGGCTGAATGGCGCGACTTCGAATTCCGCGAGGGCGCTGGATGCATCGAGTGCGGCGGGACGGGGTATCGCGGGCGAACGGCAATCCACGAGTTATTGGACTTGACCGACCCGATCCGGGAGCTGATTCTGGATAAGAGACCCACATCTGAAGTACGCAAGCTGGCCCAAAAAGAAGGCATGAGCTTTCTGCGCGAGTCGGCACTGGACCGGGTGCGTCGCGGATTTACGACGCTGAAGGAAATCAACAAGGTGACGTTCATCGAGGCAAATCGCTGATGGCCCGGTTTCAACTCCAGAATCCGATTGGGTTTACGCCGGGAGGACGTCCGGCGGCTGCCTGCGAAATTACGCCGGAGGGCGTGGTGGCTGCGGCTACGCCAGCGGCGGGGCAGGCGCCAGTGTATGCGTCAGAGGCACTGCCGGCAGGTGCGGTGGTGCCGGGATTGCAGGAGGGGAACCTGGCGGGCGCGGCAGGGATGCCGGCTGTCGCAACGGCAATCCGCTCGGCGCTGGGACAGGTGCAGCCGCGGGTGCGATCCGTATCGGTGGTAGTGCCGGACTCGGCGGTGCGGGTATTCGTCCTGGATTTCGATACGTTACCTGCGCGCCAGGATGAGGCATTGCCGGTACTGCGGTTCCGTTTGCGGAAGTCTGTCCCATTTGACGTGGAGCAGGCTGGGATCAGCTACCAGGTGCTGAGTGAAGGCTCTTCACGGCTGGAGACACAGTGGCGGGTATTGGCGGCGATTATGCCTGGGCCTGTGCTAGCCGAGTATGAAGGGGCTGTTCGCGCAGCCGGCTACGAGCCCGGCGCCGTGCTGCCCACGAGTATGGCTGCGCTGGCGGCGATCGATAGCCAGGAGGCGGTGCTGGTGGTAAACCTGAGCGCCCGGTCGTTGACTACGTCAATCGTTGCAGGGAACGATATTCTGCTGTATCGCACGGTGGAGCTACCTGTCGATCCAGAAACCCAAAAGGGCGAAGTGCAGCGCTCGATTGCCGTTGCGGGAGCTTTTTTTGAGGATAAGCTGCAGGTGCGCGCACATCGGCTGCTCTATTCCGGGGTGCTCTCAGCGCGGGATTTCGCGGAGTTGGTGGACGATCCTGCAATGGCCGTTGGAGAAGTAGTTGCGCGTCCGGAGACGGGCATGACTTCGGCGATAGGACAGCACTCTCTGGCAGCGGTAACTGGAGCCCTCATGGGGACAAATTAGTGAAGATCACCCTCAATCTTGCTACCCGCCCCTATGCCGACCAAGGTCCGGCGCTCAAGCGGCTGCGCATTGGCATGGCTGCCCTGGCGGTGATCCTCATTCTGCTGGGCCTGGGGTTGATGCACTTCCATCAGAGGGCTCTGCAAATGGCGGCGCAGGAAGCCGTAGTGGATCAGTCAATCGCCAATATTCAGCATGAACAAAGAGGCTACCAGGCACAGATGCAGCAGCCGGTCAATGCCAAGGTGCTTACCCAGGCCGGCTTCCTGAACGGTCTCTTCGACGAGAAGTCCTTTTCCTGGACGGCGGCGATGGAAGACATGGAGCGGGTACTGCCGGGCGGAGTCCAGGTGACGGCGCTGGAGCCGGCTCGAGGCAAGGATGGCCGGCTGACGCTGCGGCTGCGCACCTCCGGGCTGCGGGAGCGCTCCGTGGAACTGGTGCGCAACATGGAACGTTCGCATCGATTTGCCAATCCCAGGGTGACCGGGGAGAATGCGGAAAATTCCGGCACGCAGGGTGGCTTCCAACAAGTAGGCGATCCCAACAAGGTGAGCTTCGAGATTCTTGCCGAGTACAATCCGGCTACGCTCGACGAGCGCAAGGAAGAGATTGCCCGGCAAAAGAAGCACACGGTTGCGGCTACGTCCATGCCTGCGCGTCAACCTATGGCCGGCCCTCGACAACCTGGGTATGTGCCGCCCAATCCGCAACGCGCGAGACCGATGTCACCTCGGCCAGGATCGCCCCCGGGCATGTCCCAGTTTCAGGTTCCGATGCGAGGAAACCAGGGACCGGTGCAAGGTGCAATCCCGAACTCAAATCAAGGTGACATTCCTTCGGGAGTTGACGCCAATGGGTTGAGAAACCACGACCGGAATCGGATTCCTCCTCCCGGAGCTCCACAACCTCCTGCACCGGAGGATCCACAATGAGCCGAGCAACCGAGATACGCGAACGACTTTTTTCACCGGTGGGCCTACACGCGGTCGGCTTCGGCATTCTTGCGGTAGCGACGATTCTCCTGGGAATTCGCGTAGTGCTGGATTGGCGAACGACCAGCAGCAGCAATGCGGACGCAATCGCCAGCCGACAGGCAGAGCTGCGCACGCTGCAGATTCAAACTGCTCCCTTGCGCGGGCTGGATAAAAAGGTTGAGCTGTCGCGCAAGCAGATCGACGGGTTCTATGAAAAGCGCATTCCACCCAGCTATTCGGCGATTCTGGCGCGGCTTGGAGAGCTGCAAACAAAGTCAAATGTGCGGCTGGCGCGGGGCGGCTATACCCAGGCTCCGGGCTCCGGGGACTTGACCGAGATTCGCATGGACTTTGGCCTGAGCGGCGAGTATGTCGGCATCATGCGATTCATCAATGGGTTGGAGCGCAGCCAGACCTTCTTCATCATTCGCGCCATGGCCCTGACCGGGCAGCAGAGCGGTACTGTGAATCTGCGCCTGCAGGTCTCAACCTGGTTGCGGCCCGAAGATGCCGCGGCAAGCGGCCTGCCGATAGCCGGCGCGCCGAGAAGCTCACCTGCCGAATCGACTCCTGCCGGAAATGCAAATGGGGAGGGATTCTAGCCATGGCATTGAAGGTGGGCACGGAAAACAAACGCAACGTGATCATTGCCGCAGCGCTTTTCTGCGTCATGGCGTACCTGGTGTACTCGCAGCTGTTCAGCGGACCTTCCACACCGCCGCGGCAGCTTCCGGTGGTTAAGAACGATATGTATGTGGCCACCAGGCCAGCGGCAAGCGTGACGGCCACGCGAGGACAGGCAGTTCCGGCAGCGCACAAATTGGCCAGCTCGGGACTTGACCCTGCATTGCACCTCGAAAAGCTGGAGGCAAGCGAGTCGATCGAGTATGCAGGCACCGGGCGCAATATCTTTTCGCCGGAATCGGCGCCGCCACCGATAGAGCAGGCTACTGCTCCAGCCCGACCCAGTGATCAGGTTGCCGTGGATACGGGACCGCCTCCGCCGCCACAACCGCCGGCGATCGATTTGAAATTTTTTGGCTATACGGCCAACAAGGATGGCAAACGTGAGGCGTTCCTACTGCATGGCGACGATATCTTCGAAGCCGCAGCTGGAGAAGTCGTCAATCACCGGTACAAGGTGGTTGCCGTGGATGCGCACTCCATCCAAGTGACGGACCTGAGCTACAACAACACCCAGACGCTGCAACTGTCGAATTGAGCACTGCAATGAAAACGTCCATGCTGCGACAAAAAGGGACTGGCGAAGAGGGATACATCCTGATTGCTGTGCTCTTCATGGTGGCGATGGTGCTGATTATGCTCTCAATTGCTGCTCCCAAGGTGGCGGCGGATATTGAGCGCGACCGGGAGATCGAGCTGCAGCATCGGGGTCAGCAGTATGTGCGGGCGATCAAGCTTTACTACAAGAAATTCGGGGCGTATCCACCCAATATGGAGACGCTGGAAAAAGCCAACAACATTCGCTTCCTGCGCAAACGATATAAGGATCCGGCGACGGGCAAGGATGAATGGCATCTGATTCATTTTGGGGAGAACAAGACGCCGACGGCGATGGGCTTCTTCGGGCAACCGCTGGGCGGTGTGGGCGGCTCGACGCTGGCTGGAATCGGGCCCGGGAGCGTCGGCAATATCGGCCTGAGCGATCCGAACGCCGGAAATGCCAATGGCAATACCCCGGCCGCTCCCACCGATCCTACGGCTGTGAACCCGGCGGCCGGGAATACCAACGCGGGCGGTACGAATACTACTTCAGGCACAAACGGCACTACCGGATCGGCTTTCGGCAGCAGTACCACTACCGGCAACAATCAGACTTTCGGCGGGGGCGGAATTATCGGTGTCGAAAGCACCAGCCCCAAGGCGACGATCCTGGAATACAAGAAGAAGAAGCACTTCAATGAGTGGGAGTTCGTCTATGATCCGAATGCGGATCGGGTCATGATCAGCGGCAATACCGGGGCGATTGGACAGCCAGTGGGGAACGGAACCAACGGCATCGCTTCGCCGAGCCAATCCAACGGGCCATCCACAATTGCACCGCCCACGCAGACCCCTCCTCAGCCTCAGCCCAACCCGCAGCAATAAAAGCCGAGGAAAAATCGGCGATCAATGGAAAAGCCCATCCTGTGGATGGGCTTTTTCAGATTGCTGACAAAGTTGAGCCGGAGTAAACGGAGAAGGGCCGGGGCTAAAGCCCATTGATTCGAATGGCCTTATTGGCACGACTGAAGTCGTGCCCTATTACAAAGCCGCTTTCTAGGGTTTTTCATCAAGCTGGAAAAGCCCATCCATGAGGATGGGCTTTTTCCTGGAGAACCCTGGCAGAGGCTGGAGGCTAAAGGCGTACCCGGAGGCAAGCCGAGTGGTTCAAGCTGGTCTTTTAGACGCTGAAGGAGGAGCTACAGCCGCAGGTGCTCTTCACATTCGGGTTTTCAAACTTGAATCCGGCTGCTTCGAAGGTTTCGACATAATCGACGACACAGTTGTTCAGGTACATCAACGACGTCGAGTCGATGAAAACCTTCAGGCCGTCATAGGTAAAGACCTTGTCCATCATGCCGCTCTGGTTCTCGAAGGCCATCGAATATTGGAATCCAGAACAGCCGCCGCCGACGACGCCGACGCGCAAACCGGCAGGAATTGGATCCTGAGTGGCCATAATTTCGCGCACTTTCGCAATTGCCGCGGGGGTCATATTCAGCGGAGTTGCCTTGGGTTCCGCAGCGGGTACGATTGCGGGCTCAGTGGTGAAAGGTGCGGATGCGGTTGCCATTCTTTGTTTCTCCCTGATCCTAAACTGTTATCGGACTTTATCGAACCTACATCTACTCTACCGCCCCTGGGCGGCGTAAACAAGAGCGGATCGGTCCGATGTACCAGAATTGGATGCTCGAAACGGAAGTTGGTCGCAAACAGAGAGACCGGGCCGACACGCAGCCGGGGTCTGGGCTGTACAAAATAAGACGCAAAGGACTACATTATTTAGCCGAACGGCCCGAAACCGCGCTTTCGCAGCGAATTTGGGATCTGCAGCGGCCTCGGACCGGCGTGTCGTCCCGAAGGAGGCAAGCACATGACAGCGGAGATGATTCCCATGATGATGTGGATCGCCTGGGGAGCTGTTGCGGTGATAACGGCTGGACTCTACGCCTATCGCACCAGTCTCACGCGCGACGAAGAAGGCCAGATTTTCCTGGACGAGGCCTTCAATCACGAAAAAGCAGCTCAGGAGCAGATTGTCTACCGAGTAAACCGACTTCAGCCTATTGTGCGTGTGTGCGTGACGCTGATGGTAGTGATGACGGTGCTGGTGATCGTATATTACATCTGGAATGCGACCCGGCAGCTATTCGGCTGAGCGATTGAAAATTTCCACCTTAAAATGAGGGGCGGCTTCGCCTCGTCGCCGCCCCTGCATTGGAGTTTTGTGCCCAGCCACTATTCCACGATCTGGCGGGCCCGATAGCCATCGCGAACGATCAGATCGTATTTCAGCTGCTTCTTTTTCTCGTCCTGCATCCGCAACGGATGGCCTTCTTCGTCGACCAGTTCCACTTTGATGCGGCGGAAAGTGCCGTCCTGCTTATCGTTGGTGGGGTGATAGACCAGTTCGTACTTGGAACGGATGGCCTGGTTAATGGCGGCGAATTCTTCAGGATATTCACCGGTGAAGCGCGGCTGAAAGGACATACCGCCGGTCATGTTGGCAAAGGTCTTCATCTGGTTATCGGCCTGCAGGTAGTCCATGTCACGCAATTGCTGGTTGAAGCCGCCGCGGCCTTCGGTAATGGCACGTATCAAGCCGCCAGTGGAAATAGTGAAGATGGTAACGTCGGGAGTCTTCTTGACCTTGTCGTAGATCTTGTCGAGAGTGATCTTCGAGAAGGTGTCTCGTCCTGACGCTATAAGAATGATGTACTTGTGGCCATCGATGCGACTCACGCGGTCGAGGCCTTCATACAGTGCGTCGAAGACGTTGCGTTCAGAAAAACCTGGAATGCGCAGCGAGTTGATGGACTCAAGAAGCTGGCGTTTGTCCTGCGTAAAATCCGTGACGATCTGGGTACGCATATCGAAGGTCATCAGCGCTACGTAGTCCTGCGGCCGCAGTTGCTGGACGAAGGAGAAGGCCGCGTTGCGCATATCGTAGATGAACTGGTAGCTGGTGGAGGCGAATTCGCAGATCATCAGGGCGGTAATGGGGGCCTCGGTGCGTTTGAAGCCGATGACCTTTTGCTCCTTGCCGTCTTCGTAAACTTTGAAGTTTGCCGGCTTGAGGTTAGGGACAAACTGGTGCGTTTTTTCGAGGACGACGCCTACGTCGAGCGTTACTTCAGGTACTTCGACGTGCAGAGTGACGGGAGGCATTCCCTCCGGCGCTTTGATTTTAGGCGCGACCGGGGCTGGCGGCGGTGCGTCTTCCGGCTTGGCCTTCTTCTTGGGAACGACGATCGGTCCCTGATCTCCAGGACCGCCCGCATCGGAATCTGGCTGTTGCTGTTGGGGCTGCTGTGGCTGAGGGGCCGGCTGCGGCGCCTGGGCTCTTAGACTGGGTGAAAAGCTACAGAGCGTCCCAATAACCACAAGAAGAGCCAAGGCGGATTGGAATATCTGGGGCGTGCGGAGTGACTGGCAATTCATCTTAGGCATTGCATCCTCACGAATAAGCATACGGCGAGCCAGCGGAAAGAGGTGCTGAATTGAGAGTGGAACGGATTCAGAGCCATGGATCGCGCGCAGAGAGACATATCCGGCTACATCTCCGGGCAACAACGTCTAATCTGGTAGACGTGTTCAATCGACTGAAGGAAACATCTGTGCCCCAAGTTTTCGTTGGTGTCATCGCAATGGCCTGTCTCGTGCTTGCCGGAACCGGTGTACCGGGAGCGCTTGCCGCTGGAGCGCAGACAGCAGCGGCAGTCGCGCCTGCCACGATAATTGGACCGCCGCCCTCCAGCGTCGGCTTTTTCCCTTTGAATCAGGTTAGGCGAGGGATGAAGGGGACTGCCTGGACGGTCTTCGAGGGGACCGTACCGGAGCCGATGGATGTGGAGATCCTGGGTGTGCTGCGTGGTTCCCGCGGGCCGGGCCGGGATCTTATCCTGGCCCGGCTTCGTGGGGCAAAGCCGGAGTATACGGGCGTCGTAGCCGGTATGAGTGGCAGCCCAGTCTACGTGGAAGGCAAGCTGCTGGGAGCGCTTTCGTATCGGATCGGACAGTTCAGCAAGGATCCGATCGCGGGCATCACCCCGATTGAGCAGATGCTTGAGGTGCGGGACCTGCCGATGCAATCCCAGGGCTCGATTGCGGCCAAAGACACCGGGGAGGGGCCGACTTTTGAGGCGATGGAGACGCCGCTGCTGATGAGTGGCTTTCAGCCCGAGGCGGTTCGGGTCTGGAAAGAGCAAGTTGCCGGGACGGGGCTGGATGTGGTTTCCGCAGGTGGAGCTTCAGGCGGCGAGACTGACGGCGACTACGGCCCAATCGTGCCGGGATCGGCGGTGAGCTTGCAACTGGTGCGTGGCGACCTCGAGATCGCGGCCACCTGTACCGTTACCTATATTGACCCAAAGCAATTGCTGGCATGCGGACATCCCGTGTTGCAGGCGGGGCCGGTTTCGCTGCCCATGACCTCGACGGATGTGGTGACGACACTGGCTTCTCCACTGAACGCCTTCAAGATCGTGAATACCGGAAATACGATCGGCGCCTTCACAGAAGACCGGGATGCGGCTATTCGCGGGGAACTGGGAACGAAGGCGCGGATGATTCCGGTATCCATCACGGTGACGGGAACGGATGGTGCTCCTGGCGGAACGATAGAGCAGCATGTCGAGGTGGCTGATCTGCCTTCATTGACTCCGTCGGCGGTGTTGGTTTCCATTTATCAGGTTCTGCTGCAGAACAACCAAAGCTCGGCTGAAACCAGCTATCACATTACCGGTGAAATCGCCGTACATGGGATGCCTCCGGTGCCAGTGGATGCGTGGGGCACTCCCGGAGAACAGATGGCCGCCCAACTTGCGGCGGCCTTTGCGGTGGGTGACAGCTTCAACCGGCTCTACACAAACGGGACACGGCAGGCTCCGATGGAAGGCGTCCGGCTGCGGATCGAAGCAATTCCGCACGATATGCGAACGCAACTGGAGTCGGTGCGGCTGGTTTCCTCGAGCATCGTCCATGCGGGAGACTCAGTGGAGGTAGAAGCTACAGTGCGGCCTTGGGAAAAGTCCGCGCGGAATGTCCGGCTGGAATTCAAGGTTCCGTCGCGGCTAGGGCCGGGGACGGTCCGTCTGCTGGTGGGTAGCGCTTCCTCTTTGGATCGGACACTGGAGGCGGCGCGCCCGCCAAACCAGCCTTTGAGTGTGGCTGGGGCCTCAGCACGGTTGCACGGGCTTCATGCGGCCGATCAACTTTATGTGAGCATGTTGCTGCCCGAGACACAGGCCTCGCTGGAGGGCCGAACGCTGGAGAGTTTGCCGCTTTCGATGGCGAACACACTTGAGTCCGAACGCAGTGGTACAGAGGTGGGACTGCATGGGGAGTCGATTGTGGTGGCGGCCCAAATGCCAGTAGGCGGGGTGCTCTCCGGACAACAGATACTTAGTCTCCGCGTGGAGGCTGGAGGCGGGTTACACTAGAGGCGGTCTCATCCACGTTACTTTTCACTTCGATGAACGACCTGAGATTGCGCTGTTCTCGCGTCTCAGATGTGGCTTACGATCCCGTTTCCGCGGGATCACGCAGGTGCCGGAAGACTTCAACCATCCGTCGCCATAGATCCAATCCAGGCTGACTTCCCTCCCCCGAATTCAGGAAGCCGGTGCTATCAGCGCATCTGTAGGGTGCGTATCGATTTCTGCGAGGCAACACGGTATATATGACACTTATTCAAGGACTTGCGGCCCATGCGGCAGGCGCGGAACTTCTCCCGTTCAAATATGATCCAGGTGAACTGCGGGCGCAAGAAGTGGAGATCAAGGTCTCCCATTGCGGCGTCTGCCACAGCGACCTGCACCTGATTTCAAATGACTGGGGAATCAGCCAGTACCCGTTCATTCCCGGCCACGAGATCATCGGCAAGGTATCCGCCGTGGGCGTCGGAGTGAAGACGCTGGAAGTGGGAACACGGGTCGGGGTCGGCTGGCAGTCGAATTCCTGCGGACTATGCGAATGGTGTACTCGGGGGCTGGAAAATTTGTGCCCCACTGCAGAGGCAACCTGCGTGCATCGCCACGGCGGATATGCGCAATCGGTGCGGGTGAATGCACGATTTGCAATTCCAATTCCGGAGGCGATTTCGAGCGAGGGAGCCGCGCCGTTGCTCTGCGGTGGAATTACGGTCTATAACCCGCTGCGTTCGCATGGAATCAATCCTTCGTCACGCGTGGGGATTGTAGGTATCGGCGGATTGGGGCATATCGCGCTGCAATTTGCGCGTGTTTTCGGCGCTGAGGTGACGGCGTTTTCTACCTCCGAGGCAAAGGAGGAAGAGGCGCGGACGCTGGGCGCACAGTATTTTGTCAATACACGCGAGTCGAAGGCCATGCGCGAGGTGGCAGGGAAGTTCGACTTCATTCTAACGACGATCAATGCGGACCAGGATTGGAATTCTTATATCCAGGCGCTGCGGCCGACCGGTACGCTGTGCTTTGTGGGCGTGCCGCCTTCGCCGATTTCAGTCGCGGCTTTTCCGTTGGTCTCCGGCATTCGGACGATTACTGGCAGCCCCATCGGCAGTCCGCATATGCTGCGGGAGATGATCGACGTGGCTGCGCGCCATGGGGTCAAAGCGCAGACGGAGCGCTTTCCCATGGCCAAGGTGAATGAGGCGATTGCCAAGGTGAAGAAGAATAAGGTGCGGTATCGGGCTGTGCTGGCGAATTAAACCCCGCTGGGCGACCCAGCCGTCACGTTCCCCGCCCGGTAATCGGTAACTCTAGTAAACTCAGCGACAGAATGAATCTGTCGCTGAGTCGCTCTCCGTTGCGAAATCCAAGCTTTATTTCATGCAGGTATTCCTTGCTGCTCTCCGTGGTGCTGATAGGGATGACCGCGCCTGTCTTTGCGCAGGGGACGCGGCTTTGGACGCAGTCGCGCTTTGAGGAATTTGAGAAGGGAACGCCGCAGGGGGTTGCCATCGGAAGCGACGGCAAGCTGCGCGGCGGGCCGGTGACGACTGAGGTGCTCACTACGCCTTCGAGCTTCGTCTGGTCGGTGGCCGCAGGGAAAGACGGTGTGGTTTATCTGGCTACTGGCTCGCCTGCGACCGTGCTTCGGGTGACGCCTGACGGCAAGAGTTCGAAGCTCTTCGAGACCAAGGCGCTGGCAGTGCAGGTGCTGAGGCTGGGGCCGGATGGCGCGCTGTATGCCGTGACGATTCCCGATGGGAAGGTGTATCGGCTGAAAACCGATGTCGCCGCACCAGCGGACGAGTCTTCGGCACAGGTGGTTTTCAATTTGGGCAAGGTGGGGGACGAGAAAGCCTCGACGGACGGAAAGAAGCCCGAAGAGAAGTCACGCTACATCTGGGATATGACTTTCGACTCAGCCGGACGGTTGTATATTGCGACGGGCGGGCCCGGCGCGGTGTATCGGCTCAACGTGAAAGAGGCCCAGCCTAAAGCAGAGCTGTTCTTCAAGAGCGACGAACAGCATATACGTGCGCTGACGTGGGATAAGGCTGGCAATCTGTTGGCGGGTTCAGATGGTTCCGGGCTGGTTTATCGGATCGATCCGAATGGCAAGGGCTATGTGCTCTTCAGCGCGCCGCGGCGGGAGATCACTGCGCTAACGGTGGGCGCTGACGGCACGATCTATGCGGCGGATGTGGGTGACAAGAATCGCAATCCTCTGCCCCAGTTGCCTGTCCAGGCTGGGATCGGTGGCATCACCATCAGTTTTGTGAATCCGGCATCTGTACAGGCAGCCAACGCCAGCACCGCGCTGCCGGACGGGACGGAGGTCTATGCGCTGACGCCCAACCAGGCTCCGCGCAAGCTGTGGTCCGACAAGGACGATATCGTCTACCAGTTGGCCGCGACGGCTGACGGACTCACGGCGTTGACGGGGAATCGCGGACGCATCTTTACAATTCACTCCGATGGAAGCTATGGCGACTTTGCTCATCTCGAGGCACAGCAGGCCGTGGCGCTGACCTCCACATCGAATGGCTGGCTGGTAGGAACTGGCAATACCGGGAAGCTCTACAAATTGGAGAATCCACCCGGTAAAAAGGCGGGACATGAATACGCCAGCGATGTGCTGGACGCAGGAGCTCTAGCGCGGTGGGGACGGGTGGAGGTCGATCCCGGTTCACATGGCTATCAGCTGTGGACGCGGTCGGGTAACGTGGAGCAGCCGGTGCGTTCAGCCAAGGACTGGGGCTGGAGCGACTGGCAGCCTGCAACGGACGGCAAAGTTGCTTCGCCGCCCGGCCGGTATTTGCAATGGAAGGCAGAGCTGGAAGGCGATTCAGTACTGAGCGGAGTGGGGGTTAATTATCTGCCGGTAAATTCCGCGCCTGCCGTCGACGATGTACTGGTGGTGCCGGGAGCGCGATTCACGCCGCAGCCGGCGCAGGCACAGCAGCCGACGATAACGATCGCCTTTCCCAATCCCTCGCAAGGAGCGGCTTTTGACCCAAACGCCAACAGTCAGCCGATTCAGGCGCAGAAGGATCGAACTGCGGTCACGGTGCGCTGGAATGCGCATGATGACAACGGCGATGACCTTACTTACGACTTATATTTGCGCGGCGATGGTGAACATGTCTGGCGGCTCCTGAAGAAGGGGCTCTCTGAGAAGGTCTACAGCTTTGACGGGGCCGCGCTGCCGGATGGCGGATACGAGATTCGGGTGGTAGTGTCGGATGCACCCTCGCACACGCCGGGAGATGCGCTGACCGGAGAATTGGTCAGTGATCGCTTCGAGCTGGATACGACAGCTCCGGTGATTTCAAACCTGGCGGCGAGCAAGCCTTTATTGGGTGAATGCAAGCCGTTGCCCTGCACGCCGTCCCTGACAATTCCAGTAAGCTTTGACGCCAAAGATGCGGCCTCGCCGGTCAGCAAGGCAGAATATTCGCTCGATGCTGGACAGTGGCAGTACGTTGAGCCGGTAGATGGGCTTTCGGATTCGAAGGACGAGCATTACTCCTTTACAGTTCCGTTGCCTATTCGTCCGGATGGAAAGACGGATGCCTCGCAGGAGCATTTGATTTCTGTGCGCGCTTATGACCGGCATGACAATATGGGCGTTGCCAAGGTGGTTGTTCCCGCTTCAGGCTCACCCTCTTCAAAACCGGAGGGGAAGTAAAGAATGGCTCTCCCATTACGCTTTGAGCTTTACATTGCCGCTCGTTATCTTCGAGCCAAGCGGCGTCAGGCGGTGGTGGGTCTGGTTACGCTGATTTCCGTAGCCGGCGTAGCGGCCGGTGTTGCAGCGCTGATTATAGCGACAGCTATCACCAATGGAATGCAGCGCGACTTGCAAGACCGGCTGCTGGGCGCAACCGCACACGTGGATCTGATGCGGGTGAAGAATGATGGTATTCACAATTGGCAGGCCCTGTTCGAACGGGTGCGCCATCTACCCCATGTAACGGCTGCCGCGCCGGGGATGTATGAGCAAGTGATGGTTTCAAATGGGCCGCGTTCCGGCTTTGCCATGCTGAAGGCCATCATTCCCGCGCGGGAGCGGACGGTAAGCGATCTGCTGGGCTTGATCACCTCCGGTTCGGCCGCGGATCTGGCTCCGGGAGAAAGTACGGTTGGATCATCGACCGCTGCGCTACCTCCGCTGGTGCTGGGGACAGACCTGGCTGAAACTCTGGGTGTTGTAGTGGGCGACACTGTGTTAGTCACGAGCCCGCAGGGAGAGCTGACTCCCGTTGGGATTATTCCCCGGTATGGGAAGTTTCGCATCGCGGGTATCTATCACTCAGGAATTTATCAGTACGACTCAGCGATGTCGTTTGTGCGGCTCTCGGATGCGCAAAAGCTTTTTAGCGAGCCGGACGTGATCACGGTGATCAGCTTCAAGGTGGACGATATGTACAAGGCGCCTGCGGTTGGGAAAGAGATTGAGCAGGCCGCCGGACCTGGCTTTCAGACGACCAACTGGATCGAAGTGAACCGGGAGTTATTTCGGGCGCTGGCGCTGGAGAAGATTGTCACCTTCATCATCATAGGGCTGATCGTGCTGGTGGCGGCGTTGAACATCCTGATCGCGCTGACCATGATGGTGATGGAGAAGACGCGGGACATTGCCGTGCTGATGAGCTTTGGCGTGCTGCCCAATCAGGTGCGGCGCATTTTCCTAATGCAGGGGCTGCTGATCAGTCTGCTGGGGACGGCTGCCGGGCTGGTGCTGGGCTATGCCGCTTGTTGGGCAGGCGGGCACTACCACATCCCGCTGTCGGCGGATTTGTACAACATCGACACGCTGCCTTTCGCTCCAGCATGGCGGGATGGAGTGCTGGTGGCGGTGGTGTCCATCGGGGTTTCGCTGCTGGCTACGCTTTATCCTTCTTCGACAGCGGCGCGGATTTTGCCTGCCGAAGCGCTGCGCTACGAGTAAGTCTCTCTTAAGTCAACAAGGTTTCCATACACAGCGGGAAAATTTAGGGCTACTATTCTTGGCACACTTTGAATCAGCTGCCAGATGCCTCTCTGCGACACCTGCAACTGAGGAGGTATGCCCATGTTGAAGCCAGTTCTCGTGCTTTCCGCGATGCTCCTGTTCCCTCTTGCTGCCCTGCTGAACCCGGTGGGAGCTTCGTCTCCGCAAGACGCGGCCGCCGCCGCACCTGCGACGATCCCAGCCGATACCAAGAACCCGGTGAAGGCAACCCCTGAGTCTCAATCAAAAGCGAAGAAGATGTATGGCTACGATTGCGAAATGTGCCACAACGCCAATGGCGACGGCAAGAGCGATCTAGCCAAGGATATGAGCTTGACGATGACCGACCTGACCGATTCGAAGACGCTCGCCGGCAAGTCGGACGCAGATCTTTACAACATCATCCAGAGCGGCAAAGGAAAGATGCCGGCGGAAGATGCTGCCCGTGCCAAGCCGGACGATATCTGGAATCTGGTGCTGTACGTACGCGGACTGGCCAAGAATTAGAGGGATTGGAACTGCCGGGCTTTGACTTGTGCCACATTTTGTGTCACATTGAGGATATGCCTAGCGTGAACCTGCGACAGCTTCGCGATACCCGTCAACTCAAGGCCTGGCTCAAGGCGGGAGAGACGGTGGAGCTGCGCGAGCGGGATAAGGTGCTGGGGCGAATTATTCCGGAAGAACCAGTGAAGACACCGGCGGAGTGGCCTGATTTTGCGGCGCGGCGCCGGAAGATTTTTGGGGATCGAGTCTTACCTGGCGCGGACCTGCTCATGGAAGAGCGCGAGAATAGCCGCTATTGAACATCTATGCGGACAGCAGCTTCTTTGTTTCGCACTATCTGCAGGATAGCCATCAGGCGGAAGTCGAACGTCGCATGGCTCTGCTACCTCGCATCTGGTTCACACAATTCCAGCGTGTAGAGCTAGTCCATGCGATTTACCAACATGTCTTTCGGGGCTATATCACTTCCACAGAGGCGCAGTCGGTCTTCGCCGACGTTGAACAAGATTGCGTAACAGGCGTATGGATTCCTGCCAGGCAGCCCGAGGGCATATTCGACAGATGCGAGCGTCTTGCGCGTCGTCATGCTGCTGCCCTGGGTGTGCGGACTTTGGATTCGCTACATGTGGCGACTGCACTGGAGTTGGGGGCGACCCATTTCTGGACATTTGATCAGCGGCAGGCGAGATTGGCCGAGGCTGAAGGGCTGGCGACGAGCTGATCTGATCTTGGGAACTAGCGCGGGGTGATGACGCCGCCCACGGCATGGCGGCGAGGCAGGACGATTCCCCGGCGATCGACTTGGGCCGGTTGCGTGTCTGGCGGGTCGAGATTGGGGCCCGGCTGGGCGATCAGCGAGCCTCCGCAAGCTGGGCAGCCTGCGGCCAGCGCCGTGCCGGAGACGTGAGCGTGGCATCGCGAGCAGATCAGACCAGTTGACGGGGATACGGTCTCGGACATGCTTCAAGATTACACAGAGCATCGTCTCCGCGCAGTGGGCAGATTCTCAAATACCCGCATTCTCATCGGTTTCATCAAGATCCCTGTAAACTGAAGGCATGGCTTATTCCTTATCTCCTGACACGCAGTCGGGATTCCCGGCTCCGGTACGGCTCGTTGCCATCGATATGGACGGGACTTTGCTGCCGGATTTTTCGACTGTGGTGAGCAAGCGCAACCGGCGGGCCCTGCTGGAAGCGCAGCGCGCAGGTATTGTGGTAGCTATCGCCACGGGACGGCGGCAGGCCTTCACCGCTCCTCTGATCGACGATATCGGCCTGCGAGCGGACACCCCGCTGATTACGTCCAATGGTGCAGTGACGCGCAATATTGCCGGTGAACGATTCGATTTCAACCACCTGGAACCGGCCCTGGCCCGTGGCATTTGCGGCATACTGCGGGGAGTGGGAATGTTGGTGTTCACCCTGGACAAGGCGACAAATCCAGATCTGATTGTTGAGGATATCGCCGTAGCCCGGGGACGGCTGGCGAAGTGGGTGGAATCGAATCGCTTCTCCATCGCCGCCGTTAAGCCGATTGAAAACGCCTTGGGCGATGATGTGGATCTGATTCAGGGTATGGCAGCGGGAACCATTGCCGAAATGCGCGAGGCAGAACGGCGGCTGGCGGAATGCGCCTTCGCGGGGCAGTTCGAGTGCATCAGGACGGCCTATCCCGGCCACGATCTTTCCATTCTGGATCTACTACCAAGAGGTGTCTCAAAAAGTTCAGCATTGGCGCGGCTTGCCCATCGGCTGGGGATGGCGCAGGAAGAAACCATGGCCATTGGCGACAATTGGAACGATGAGACCATGCTCGATTGGGCCGGAACAGGCGTGCTGATGGGCAACGCCACGGAGGAACTGCGTATGCTGGCTCCGCGACGGGGATGGCGCATCGGGCCGACCAACGTGGACGATGGCGTCGCGGTAATGCTGGAACAGGCCATTGCTGCGAGTGAAATGGCAAATATGACCGCGGATTCAATCCCCTCTGGTAGAGTTTGAACGTGCAATCCATAGTGCGGCAGAGATCGGCGTACGGCATGGCTGCGGCGGCCCTTCTGGCCTTGCTGCCAGCCGCTACGGCGCATGCCGCTGAACGACTCACGCTGACCAACGGATTCGATGTGGTCTGCGATCATCATGCTCTAGTGGATGGCCGGGTACGGGTGTATCCCAAGGCTACCGTTCCGGACTATTTCGAACTGGGCCCAGACGCCATTCGCACAGTAGAAATGATCCCGGATGCTCCAGCGGAGCCAGCCGCAGAGAGAGCCAGCCAGATTGAAATCCCAAAGCCTGTAGCGATGCCTGCCGATACGCGGCTGACCAGCGCAGATCTGCGCCAGCTGTTGGCGAAGGCCGGGTTGGAACACAATGTCGATGTAGACTTGCTGGCCAGCGTAGTGAAGGCTGAGAGTGGCGGCAACGCACGCGCGATCAGCCATGCGGGCGCGCAAGGGCTGATGCAGTTGATGCCCGGAACGGCGCACCAGTTGGGCGTGACCGACAGCTTTTCTCCCAATGAGAACGTGCGCGGCGGCACAGCCTATCTCGATTCCCTGCTGACCCGTTACCACGACAACATCGTTCTAGCTCTGGCAGCCTACAACGCCGGACCAGAATCCGTCGACCGCTATCACGGCGTCCCCCCGTATCGCGAGACTCGGGCTTACGTCGCGCGCGTAATTCATGAGTTCAACCGGCGCGTTCGAACGCGCAACGCCGCAAGTCACGGAGTGGGTGAGTGAAGCACGGCAAACTGATCGTCAGCGTAGTGGTCTTCGCACTTCTGATTGGCTTTGGCATATGGGCTTATCGTCACGTTGGTTTTGACTTCGCCACTTTCCGCGCCCAGCTCGCACATGTGAATTGGAACAAGATCGCCATCGGCCTTTGCTGCATTTACATGGGCTATGTGCTGCGCTCCGTGCGCTGGGCTATGTTGATCCGCCATAACCGGCGGGTGCCGCTGCTCTCGCTGACCGGGACGCAGGTGATCGGCTTCACCTCGGTTGCGCTGGTGGGCCGCGTGGCCGATCTCTCGCGCCCTTATATGATCGCGAAGAAGACTGGTCTGCCGCTGAGCACGCAGATTGCCGTCTTCATTGTCGAGCGGCTCTTTGACGCCGGCTCAATGGCGCTCATCTTTTCTTCGGTCATCCTGCTCGCCCCGGCCGGCGCGCTGCCTCATCCCGAGCTCTTCAGAAAAGTCGGCTACTACGGCCTCGCTGGAACTGTTGCCGGAGCGCTCTTCCTCGTCGCAATCCGCGTGGCTGGAGGGGCCGTGGCCACCTTCTTCGAGCGCACACTTGGCGTGCTCTCCAAAGCCCTCGGCAAGGCTGTGGGCGAAAAAATCCGCGAGTTCCGCACCGGGCTCGACACCCTGCGCACTGCGACCGACCTCGCCATCACCCTCGCCGTTTCGCTGATCAATTGGAGCTTGATCACTACAGCGTATCTGGTCACAGCACAGGCTTTCACCGCCGACCCTATCCTCTCCACCATGACCCTGGCCAAGGCGCTGGTGCTCATGATTGTCAGCGGCGGAGCCAGCGTCTTCCAACTGCCGGTCCTGGGTTGGTTCACACAGATTGGTGTAGTAGCGGCGGCCATCTCCAGCTTTTTCGGAGTAAAACCTGAGGCTGCCACGGCTTGCGCCGCGATGCTGCTCATTGTCACTTTTCTTGGCATCGTGCCAGTTGGTCTCATCTGGGCGCAGTTTGAGCATGTGAGCCTGCGCAAGGTGGCGAAGGAAAGCGAACAGGCTCAGGAGAACGTTAACGCGGATGCCAAGGTGGCTCCGGTCCCGTAAAACGATCGACTGCCAGGCTTTGCTCGCATCAAAATAATCAACCAGTACTGAACGGCGGTATTTTCTGACCGATTCTCTTTCTTTCGTTGAGACGTTGATTATTTGCGGGTTGCTGCTGGCTACGCTTTTCTATTCGATCTGGGCTTGTGCCCGAGATGCCCGACGCCGCGGGAAGTCTGCACTGCTGGTGGCTGCTTTGATCATTCTCTTTTTTCCTATTGGACTGATCATCTGGTTGCTGGTAAGACCTCCGATCAAGGAATCGCCCGACTCGTTCAAGGTAGATGGTCATCGTTCGCAGTAGTTCACTCCCTCAGGCGTTCTCGATTGAAGCCAGTTAGAATCGATGCACAATGAAATGTCCCTTTTGTGGGTTTGCGCAGGATCGTGTGGTTGACAGCCGCGAGAGCAAGGAGGCGGATTCGATCCGCCGCCGGCGCGAGTGCGAGAAGTGCGAGCGGCGCTTTACCACCTACGAGCGCATCGACGAAATTCCGTACATGGTGGTGAAGAAGGATGGCCGCCGGGAGAAGTTCGAGCGGCACAAGGTGCTGAGCGGCCTGCTGCGGGCCTGCGAAAAAAGACCGGTCTCGGCAGGTCAATTGGAAGCCATCGTCGACGCGACGGAGAGCTACCTGATGGATGCTCCTGAGCGGGAACGGACGACCAGCGAAATCGGCGAGCTGATTATGGAGAACCTCAAGACGCTGGATACGGTTGCGTACATTCGCTTTGCCAGTGTTTACCGGGATTTCAAGGATGTGCGGGAGTTCAAGGAAGAGCTGGAGCAGCTTCTCCAAACGCGGGAGCCTCACCGCGAGGGGCAGCGCCGGAAATAGCCGGGTTGCCACTTTCCGGCGCGCTTGCGCTGCGAATCGGCAAAGGCTTCATCACGATGACTACGCCATTGGTGAACGATGTTTCCTTATCGATGATGGGACACGCGGAAAGCCATACCGAAAGCACTTCTCCCTGGCGATTCAGGAGTTCGACGTCTCCATTCCAGGGTTCATCGAGGGCCATGCGAAAGCTCAGTGGCTTATGGGTTCTCGATACGGCACGCAGAATGGGCATCCCCTTTTCGATCTGTTGACCCACAAGCTCCTGACAGGGGCGGCTTGTCAATCGCTGGGCCGAAGGGTTAGCAAAACGCACGAATCCGAGTGAGTCGGTGACCATCACTGCCTGCGGAATGGCATCCACGACACTCTCCAGCCATAGCTTCGTTTGTTTGGCGTCGCGGTAAGAGGCGTCCATCTGGCTGATATCGAAGGTGACACACCGGACTCCAACGGCGGCACCGGCTTCGTCCCGGATCAGGCTGCGGTGGACCTCATGCGTTCGGTATCCGCCCTGCACGTTGTAGAGAGAACGGCGGATGACAGGCGGATCCTCGCCGGAACGGATCAGCTCGAAGAATTCAGGCCGGCTTCTGGCGGCTTCGTCGGGCGGAATGAACTCCCACACATCATGGCCAATCAGCTGTTCCTCGGTCAGATGGAGCTGGCGGCAAGCGGCTGCGTTCGCTGCCCGCACAATTCCGGAGGTATCCATTTCAGTATAGGCCGCAGGCAATTCCCGAAGCGCAGTGCTCAGGGGCGGCCAGGGATTTGTGTTCTTCTGGGTCATCTGTTGAGTCATAGCTTCACCGGATCAGTGCTCTGTCAGACAACGTGCGATCTCCTCGAATTTGATTCGAAGAGAGTTTTTGCAGATCGTCGGCGGAGTCGAAATACGTTGTGGGAAAAAGTTGAAGTTCGATCGGGATTCGCAGCATGATGGTGCGATTTCCAATTTGAATTGTGAAATCGCGATTATGGGCCAGGACCCGATTCAACTCTGCGGCCAGGACTTCCTCACGCACCTTTCGGTCGCAGACCGCCAGCAGGGTTGAGTCGCTCCAGTGGTAGACCTTGTCTTCGGCGCGCATAGCCTGGATGAGAAAGGCAGAGACGGCCATGAAGCAGTCCTGCATGCCCTCCGGGCCGAATCGCTCTCCGACCACGTCCAGGCAGCTGAGGCTGAAGAGTCCGACATAACCTGGCCGTCCGGCCGCAAGCATGGAGCGCACTTGTTCGATGGCTGCGCCGCCGCCCAACAATCCCGCGGCATTGTCATTGGCCGTAGATCTGTCTTGCTCTTCCTCCTCCTCTGCCTGTTTTGCGACGAGTTCTTCACTACTCCGTTGAAAGAGTGTTTGCAGTTTGGCCCGCAATGTCTGAATTTCCTCGGTGGTCGTGGCTGCAACCAGCGTGGAGCCTAGTTTCGTCCAGATATCTGCTGACGTGTCGACCCGATCTCGCGCCGCCAGCATGTTCATCAGCACCGCTGCCACCTGCCGCCATTCTTTCTGGCGGTTGGTCAAGGTAGTTTCGCAATCGATGCGGTAAGCCTCGAATTGCCGAATGATGGTACCGATCGTCTGCAGCAGGTCTGCTTCTTCCTGGGGCTCGGTCAGCTGGATTGAGTCGCGGAGAATCGAGCTGCGAAAACGTTGATAGGTTCCCCCATCCACCTGAACCTGATGAACCGCTGTACCCTCAAGCAGCAAGCCTAGGCCGCGCCTTTCGGCCGCGCAGGCTCCATCGTCGGAGGCTTTGTTGTTACGCCAGGCACACATAGCTATCAGGCAAGAAATACCAACCTCCAAAGCTTATCGACAGTTGCAAGGGCAACTTGATGGCAATCTCAGATGAATCTTGGATTATCGGGCTTAGCGCCTTTTGGTGCCCGGCCACAACCGGATTCGGGATGAAGCGTGTGCGGAATGCGTCTCTCCTGTACACTAGAGGGTCTACAGCTATGAAAACGAAGCTTCAAATTGGCATATTGGGCGCGACCGGTATGGTCGGGCAGCGTTTCATTCAACTGTTGGAAAACCACCCCTGGTTCCAGATCACATGGCTTGCGGCCAGCGACCGCTCCAGCGGCAAACGATATGAGGACGCCGCTAAATGGCGTCTGGACACTGCCTGCCCGGAGCGCATTGCGAAGATGACCATTTCGCCGGCCGATCCGGAAGGTGCGCCGAAAATTATCTTCGCCGCACTTGACACCGACATTGCCCGCGAGCTGGAACCCAGGTTCGCCGCTGCTGGTTGCGCGGTGGTTTCGAACTCCAGTGCTTTTCGTATGCATCCCAACGTGCCGCTGGTCATTCCCGAGGTCAATGCCGATCACCTGCACTTGATCGAAGACCAGGAATGGCGCAAGGAGTCGGGTGGCTATATTGTCACCAATCCTAACTGCTCGGCGATCGGGCTGGTGATGGCGCTGAAGCCAATTGAAGAGCGCTTCGGCATCGAACAGATTTTTGTCACCACCATGCAGGCCGTATCGGGCGCAGGGTACCCCGGCGTGCCCTCGATGGATATTCTGGGCAATGTCGTCCCCTTCATCAAAAACGAAGAGCAGAAGATGGAAGAGGAGACACTGAAGCTGCTGGGCCGTTTGGACGGCGAGCATATTGCTCCCCTCGCGGCGCGGATGAGCGCGCACTGCAACCGCGTGGCGGTTGAGGATGGGCATACGGAATCTGTTTCGATCAAGCTACGGAAACCTGCGGCGCGCGAGGAAATGCTTGCGGCGTGGGCTGAGTTCCAACCTCTGAAGGGGCAGGATCTGCCGACGGCTCCAGTGCAGCCGGTGGAGTGGATCGCAGCCGAGGATCGTCCGCAGCCGAGGCTGGATAAGAATCGTGGCAATGGGATGGCGGCTTCGGTAGGCCGGCTGCGCCCGTGCGGGTTGCTGGACTGGAAATTTACCGTGCTCTCGCACAACACCATTCGCGGGGCGGCAGGAGCGGCGATTGTGAACGCCGAGTTGTTGTTGAGTCTCGGCAAACTGGAGCCGGTTGGAGTGGCTGGGGCGCGGGCTTAGGTGAAATCCCACCCTAGCCACAAAAACAAGAACGTGGCGAGGATGGGGCACCCGCATTTGTTTATGCACAAAAGATAGGGATCTCTGGATGAGTCTGGTCGTAATGAAGTTTGGCGGTACGTCGGTCGAAGACCAGACGGCAATCGCACGCACCGCGGGTATCGTAGCCGGGCGGGTAGCGGCAGGCAAGAAGCCCGTAGTGGTGGTCTCCGCCATGTCCAAGGTGACGGATCAGCTGCTGGCCTGTGCTGCGGCCGCCAGCCGAGGCGACCGTACCGGGGCGCTGGCCATCAGTTCGCGGCTGCGCAGCCGGCATCGCGATACGGCTGCTGCTCTGGTCAAGGATTGTGCTGCGTTACAGACTTCAATCGAGCGTGAGTTCGATTCGCTGGATGAGATTCTGCGCGGGCTGGCGGCGATTCTTGAACTGACGCCGCGCATCTCGGATTTGATTGTGAGCTATGGCGAGCGACTGTCGAGCGCGATGATTGCGCAGGCTTTCCGCGAACGCGGGGTCAACGGCGTGCATGTCGACGCGCGGGAAGTCATCATCACCGACTCGCAATATCAAAAAGCGATTCCGCAGGACGCGCTGATCGAAGAGCGTTGCAACCAGCATGTGCGTCCGCATCTTGAAGCCGGACGCGTGCCGGTGCTGGGCGGCTTTATCGGTTCGAACGAAGCGGGCATTACGACTACCCTTGGCCGCGGCGGGTCGGACTTTACGGGCGCGCTGATTGGCGGGGCACTTCATGCCGAGGCTATCGAGATCTGGACGGACGTGAACGGCATCATGACCACCGACCCACGCATCTGTCCTGATGCGCTGCGGGTCAAGGTAATCAGCTTTGAAGAGGCTGCGGAGTTGGCTTACTTCGGAGCCAAGGTGCTACATCCGGCAACGATTTTGCCTGCCGTGCGCAAGAATATTCCCGTGCTGGTGTTGAACTCACGCAATCCGTCGAATGAGGGCACGCGCATCATCTCGCTGGCTCCGCATTGCCGCAGCCCGTTCAAGTGCATCGCGGTGAAAAAGAAGCTGACCATCATCGATGTGGTGGCCAGCCGCATGCTGATGACGCATGGCTACCTCAAGTCAATTTTTGACATTTTCGACAAGCATCAATGCCCGGTGGACATGGTTTCCACCAGCGAGGTCAGCGTTTCGCTCACCGTCGACTCGACCGCCAAGCTGCCGGAGATTGCCGACGACCTGGGCAAAATTGCCGACGTGAAGTACGAAGGACAGAAGGCGCTGGTTTGCATGGTGGGCGAGGATATTCGCGGGCAAATGGGCATCTCCGCGCAGGTTTTCACGGCCATCAAGCATGTGAATGTGCGCATGATTTCGCAGGGCGCGAGCGAAATCAACATGAGCTTCATGATTGAGGAAGAGGATGTGGAAGAGGCTGTGAAGTCGCTCCATGCCTACTTCTTCAAAGATCCTGACCCTACGATTTTTGATGTGGAAGCACGGCAGGCGATTACCTCAGCCTCCTGAACAAGAGAAGCGGGTCCTTCGCTTCGCTCAGGATGACAAACAGTGCGTTGGGAATACCTGACAATGCGTCGGGGATGACAAGTATTAGGTGGTCCGTCGACAATTCATCCTAAGAAGATTTGAGGAGAACAACGTCATGCTGCTGCTAGTGATCGGAAAAGGCAAAACCGGCAGCCTGGTCACGCAAGTGGCTCGGGAACGCGGCCACTCCGTGCGGGTGCTGGATCTGCGGGAAAACGCCGGCGCCAGCGCGCTGACCGCGCCGACCGTGGCCCAGGTGGATGTGGTGCTGGACTTTACCGCGCCGGAGGCCGCTGTCGAGAACATGCGTGCCTGCCTGGCGCTGGGCGCGCGTATCGTAGTCGGGACAACGGGTTGGTACGACCGGCTCAACGAGATGAAGGCGCTGGCCTTCCGGCGCGGCGGCGGGCTGCTCTACGGAACGAACTTTTCTCTCGGCGTGCAGGAGCTTTTCAAGATGACCGCCGATCTGGCGCAGTTGAAGGGTTACAGCTTTCACATCGAAGAGACGCATCACACTTCGAAGCTGGATGCGCCTTCCGGAACGGCTCTCACGCTCAAGGAGATTGTGCTGGCGGCGCAGCCCGGCGCTGAGATCGAGATCACTTCAAAGCGCGAAGGCGATCATAGCGGTCTGCATGTGGTAACCGCGCGCAGCGAGAGCGATCAGATCGAGCTGCGGCATGAGTCGTTCAACCGGCGCGGCTTTGCCGAGGGTGCGGTACGCGCAGCGGAGTGGCTGCAGGGTAAGAGCGGCGCCTGGGAGTTCCGCGAGATTTTCGACAAGCTTTAAAAGCTCGCTTGATACGAGGGTCAACTGATGGGGCGCAAGCGGCTCTTGCCTGGGTTGACGGTGAAGGATGGCTTTATGCGCCATCCCTTCGACATTGTGAACCACGTGCAGACCAGCGGCCTGGTGCATGGGCGCAACCTCAAGACCGGACATCCGCACGACAAGCATTCGACGGCTTATTACGGCATTGCGCCGTCGGTGTTGATCGAGCTGATCTCCTGGTGGCGCGCCACTGAATTGGCCGCTCCGCCTGAGGATTACAGCTTTATCGACCTGGGCGCGGGGATGGGCCGGGGAATGCTGCTGGCGGCGCAGATGCCCTTTCGCGAAGTGATCGGCGTGGAGCTGCATCCAGACCTAGCGGAGGTCGCACAGAAGAACATCAAGGAGTGGGAGCGGGCGGGACGGGCACGCTGCCCGATGCGGGTCGTTTGCGCGGATGTGACGCAGTTCAAGTTCCCCAAGAACCCTTGCGTCGGGTATCTGTTCAATCCCTTTCGCGAACCCGTGCTGAAGGCGCTGCTGAAGCACATCGAGCGCGAGTTCGCCAGCCGCGGCGGGCAGATTGACTTGCTCTATGCCAACGATGAGCTGGCCGAGGTGTTGACCAGCCGTCCGCACTGGACGCGGCTTTGGACGGGGATGGTGCCGCTGTCGGCGGAGGATGAGGCGGCGGACCGGGCGATTCTCAATCATCAGCCGGATGGGGAGTATGCTTGGTCTACTGAGGAGCCTAGTTCTATTTATCGGTGGGTGGGGCGTAAAGCGTAAAACACACGCATCGCAGTTGTTATTCATGGTGAACTATCCTTGGGCGCAGGAAACACATCTTCGTGAACACCTCTCATAACAGCAGCCAGATTTTCGTCGGTTGCGGGAAGCACATCGCACAAGTCGAAGCCAATCGAGCCTTGCGGTGAAAACTCATTCGGAGTTTCAAACATCAGAATCACCTTGCTCCCAGGTCTGAACAACGCGGGCCGCCCAGCTTCCCAGATACCTCTGTCATATGCAGAGGTATTTGCCCATCGCAGGTCGCCCATTTTCCAGAAGTCAGCACGCTTTAGACGCCGATCCAGGTGGAAGCTGACGGCAGACCGCCAATTGTTTCTCGGCAGTTGATTTACCTGCGAATCGAGCACTGTTGCAATCACTACATTCTCCTGCTCCCTGCCAAGAAATTCGGAAGACATCGTACATTTGCTCACCTGCACTGTAGTTTTTACCGATTCAGGATTTGATTTATCTTTGTCGGCACGCTGCCACATTCCAGGAGCTATTTGCTCGGGATGCCTGCATAGAATGAAGCGTGTCAAACAGTCCAGATTGAAATTCATTACATCGTTGATGAACTTGGGATCGGCGTAGGGCGTGTACTGGGCTTCGATGATTTCACATCCAGAACAAGGTTCTCCGCGGCCAATCCTGTAATCGGTTGGATTTGCTTTATACGAATCGTGAAGGTCCTTTCTTCTCCATACGGTCTCCGCGTAAGTTGAAAGAACATACTCTCCTTCGTTGGTGTAGCTTCCATCTGGAATGCTCAGGTACAACTCATAACCTTTCCCCCAAATCGCGCCGTTAATGACTTCCACTCGCGCTGCAACCAAAGCAGGTTGACCTCCCAGAATCCGGTAGGCTTTGAGAACCCAGGCTTTGCGTTCTTGTGGCTCCGCGTGCAGATTGCCATCCGGCACAGACATCACAGGGAAGGTTCGAGAAACGTCTCGGAATGCAATCTGGTAAGCGCATCGCTTCTCTGTGCACGAGCCTTCATAGAATCCCCACGCACCCCAGCGAGTCATGATTTTCTGCGCGTCGGCCCAGGTGCTTTTTCCCAGTTGCAAGCTGCGGATGTCGGAGAGAAGCCGTTCGGCTCTCCAGCGCAGCAGACACTGTTGCATCCGCACCAAGGCAACGGTTCCGAGCAGGAGAAGGCCGACAGTGAATGCAGCAATCCGGAGCATTCTGCGCCAGCGTGAAGTGGGGGCCATTGGAGTGGTAGACACCGGAGCGGGTGGGAATGTTCCAGGGATGGGTTGCCGATCGGACAACGTTTACCCGTCATGCCCTATACTTCCATTTCAAAGGTCTTCGTCTTCAATTGCCCCAGAACTCTTGCAGTATCGTCATGCCTTTTTAAGGAGTGTCTATGCTTAAGACAGATTTCGCCAGTGTGTGCTTCGTTTTGATGGTTGCAAGTGCGATTCAATCGAATGCGATTGCACAGTCAGGCAATGACGCCGCGGCGCAGCTTGTCATCGATGTCACGCGGACTGTTTCACCGATCAGCCCTACCCTGTACGGCTTGATGACTGAGGAGATCAACCACTCCTATGACGGCGGGTTGTATGCGGAGATGATTCAGAACCGCGCCTTTCATGCCGATTGGGAGGGCGAGCCGCCGTGGGATCTTGTGCGGCGCGGCAATGCTGTCGCGAGCCGGTCTCTGGATACAACGACTGGGCCGAGTACGGCGTTGTCAAGCAGCATGAAGCTGACGGTAACGGCTGCTTCGCAGGGCAATGAGGCTGGGCTGACCAATCCTGGCTACTGGGGTTATGGATTGCGCCCAAACACGACGTACTCAGGATCGCTTTACGCCCGTGTGGAGAGTGCGGAGATTGGTCCTATCACCGTGCGCATGGTGAACAATGCCACTGGCGCGGTCCAGGCCGAGGCACAGGTGGTGGTTCAACCGGGGCCGTGGGCGCGCTACGAATACAAGCTTGCGACCGGGGCAAATCCGCCTTCGAAAGACAATCATTTGGAGTTCACTGTCAGCCATCCGGGAACGGTGTGGCTGCAACTGGTTTCGCTGATGCAGCCGACCTTCAACAACCGGCCCAATGGCAATCGCATTGATCTGATGGAGCGGATGGCGGCGATGCATCCCAAATTTCTGCGCTTGCCGGGCGGCAACTACCTTGAAGGGATGACGCCTGCAAATCGGTTCGACTGGAAGAAGACGATTGGCCCGGTCGTTGACAGGGCAGGCCACGATGGGCCTTGGTTTTACTGGTCGACTGACGGGCTTGGGCTGCTGGAATTTCTGGAGTGGTGCGAAGACCTGCATGTCGAGCCGGTGCTTGCGGTCTATGCCGGCTATTCGCTGGGCGGCACCCATATTGCTGCCGGCAAAGACCTCGAACCCTACGTGCAGGACGCGCTGGACGAGGTGGAGTATGTGACCGGCGACGCCTCGACAAAGTGGGGCGCGGAGCGGGCGCGCGATGGGCATCCGGCGCCGTTTCCGCTGCACTACATCGAGGTTGGCAACGAGGACTATCTCGATAAGTCGGGCAGCTATCCTGAGCGGTATGCGCAGTTCGCCGAGGCGTTGCATAAGAGGTATCCGCAGTACAAGCTGATCTCGACCGATGGCAACAGCGAATATGAGACCAAGGTGCATTCCGATCTTTCGGACGAGCACTACTATAAGTCTCCTGCGGACATGATGGATCTGGTGCATCACTACGACAAGGCTTCGCGGAGCGGCCCGAAGATCTTCGTGGGCGAGTGGGCAACGCGCTCCGGATCGCCGATGCCTAACTTTGGCGATGCGCTGGGCGACGCCGCCTGGATGACCGGGATGGAGCGCAACAGCGACCTGATCCTGATGGCGAGCTACGCTCCGCTGCTGGTGAATGTGAGCCCCGGCGGGATGCAATGGCCTACGGACTTGATTGGCTTCGACGCGGGAACGACGTATGTTTCGCCGAGCTATTGGGCGCAGGCGCTCTTTGCCGGGCATCTAGGCGAGGGCACGGCGCAAAGTTCGATCTCTGGCGAGAACAAGCGCTTCTTCTATTCCGCCACGGTTAGCCAGAAGGAAAGGGTGCTGCACCTGAAACTGGTGAATGCCTCAAATGTGGATCAGCCGTTGTCGCTGAAGCTGACGGGGGTTGACGACGCACACTCCGCGCATGTGACGAGCCTTCATGGCGCAACCTTCGAAGCAACGAACTCGATCGCCGATCCGGAGGCGATACATCCGGTGGAGTCGACGGCTTCTGTACAAGGAAGCAATTGGGCACATACGGTGCCGGCTTTGACGATTGAGGTAATCGATCTGCCGTTTTAGACTTTTAAGGTGGCTGGCCATACGACCCGTTTCGGCTTATAAGTGACCGACTCCGCGAAGTGCAAATCCTAGGTTGTCCATGTCTGCAAGTTACGTTCTCTTGACAAGACCTGATGGATCTCTATGGAACCATCAGGTCTACGTACCTTAGAGATATGGTCCAATTCAGATTTCTACGCAAAGCTGACTTTAAATTTGTATGCTGAACAATATGCCTTCTGGCTATTTTGCCCTGCATCGCACCGCCGCCATCATTCTGCTTTCCTTCGCCGCCCAATGGGTGTACGCGGCGCAGGCAAGTGTGAAGAGCGCGGCGGCCGCGCCCTTCGTTATTGAGGCACTCGGCCAGGGAACTTTCACCCTCAACGGACCGTGGCAATTCCACACTGGAGACGACCCCGCCTGGGCAAATCCAACCTTGGACAGCTCTGGCTGGGAACAACTCAGCGCAGAGCAGCCGTGGGGCAGGCAGGGGCATCCCCACCTCACGGGTTTTGCCTGGTACCGGTGTTCTGTTGCGCTCCCCGCTTCCGTGACGCCACAAGAACTCTCACTGCTGGTGCCGAAGGTCCACGATTCGTACGAAATTTATTGGAACGGCTCACTGATCGGCCATAACGGCAAGCTACCACCCCGCCCTGTCTGGTACATTTCACAGCCCGCGCAAACCTTTAAGCTCGGCCAGGTGGAGCTTGGCCAGGCACAGCGCGGCATTTTGGCTTTGCGCGTATGGAAGGCCCCCTTGCTCTCCGACGATTCTGGTGAGTTGGGTGGTTTTGATGTTGCCCCATTGATCGGGAATCCCGAAGCCATTGCGACCGCAAAGGCCGCGTATGAGTTTCAATGGCTGCGAAGCCGGCAGCTCCATTTTGGCGCCAATCTTCTCTGCGCTGCGATTGCCTTCCTTAGTTTTCTGCTCTGGTTGCGAGCTCCCAGCCGATGGGTCTTATTCTGGACGGCAGGCTTTGCCGTAGCTCAACCGGCCATTCTGTTGCTGCTGAATGCTCACCTGGGCTGGCCCTATCCTGTGGCCATGGGGGCTGCAGAGCCCGTGAGCGCGCTCCAGGATATATCGCTGTGGTTTCTCCTTCTGTGGCTTCTTTCTCTCCATGAGAACCGCGCTATTTGCCGTATGACGCAGATCCTTGCTTGCATTTATATCGTTTTCGAAACATTGGATGGAGTACTGGTTGCGCTGAGTTGGAATCCGCGGTGGACCGAACTTGCCCAGGTTTCCGATGCTGTATTGACGATCTTCTCTTTCCTGTTTCAAGTCTTTCCTCTGGTCTTGGTGGGCTGTGCGTTTTTCCAGCGCAAGCAGTTTGATCCGGCCCGATGGCTGGTAGCCAGCCTGGCATTTCTCGACGAAATGATGCTCGTCTTCAGCTACACCGTAAAACAAGGCCGCCAGTTCACCGGTTGGTCCATCGCGGACAAGATCGACTCACCTCTTTTTTCTCTCGATGGCAATGGGATCTCCCTAAGGACACTCGCTGGAGCCGTCCTGCTCATTGCAATTGTTTACGCGGTCTACAACAGCGTTCGCGAGGATCAGCGTCGCCAGGATGTACTGGAACTGGAGAAGATGGAACTGCTGCACGAAAGCAACCGGATGCGTCACCATGCCGAGCACGATGGTTTGACCGGACTGTGGAATCACCGAGTGATTGTTGAGCGATTGGGTGAGGAGATGAATCGCTCGTTTCGCGATGGAACGCCACTGAGCGTGATCCTGGCCGATGTCGACCACTTCAAGAAGGTCAACGATAGCTTTGGTCACCTGGCAGGCGACCTGGTATTGAAAGAAATCGGCACAGTTTTTGCGCGTACTCTGCGTCCCTATGACTGTGTGGGACGGTACGGCGGCGAGGAATTTCTACTGATCCTGCCAAACTGCGAAATGGAAAGTGCGCTTATCCGCGCCGAACAATTGCGAGTGGCCGTGCAATCGGCACGCATCATGGATGGCGCGACATTATTGCAGGTAACCGCAAGCTTTGGGGTAGCCTCGGCTTTCCCGTCTCATTATGAGACTGAGACCGTAATCCGAGCCGTCGATGCAGCTCTCTATAGTGCTAAAAGCAGTGGACGCAATTGCGTCATCCAGGCTGAAATGGATACCTCGGTTTTCAATAGCTAACGTGGTTTCTCGCAGCGTCCGGGGCTCGGCTTCGTTGCTGGTATCCTGCCGGGGCAACGACGACACAAGCAGAGAAGCTGTACCCGCCAATAGCTGCCCAAGGTCATGGTTTCGGATACGGCTTCTCTGGCTTTGTGATAGCGCCCGAGGTATGGATGAAACCCCGGTCGCACTCTGCGTGACTTACTCCTCTCCGTCTCCCAGAAGCGGCGCTTGCTCCGCGAATGCTTCCTCCGTTTCAGCTCGTACCTTTCGTACGATACCCGTCCATACCGGATTGATCTTCGATGAATCGTGAGCCTGGCTGACCACATCCGCTTCGTAAGCTGCCCTCTTCTCTATCCCGTTTTTGTAGGCAGGAAGTTCTTTAACCAGCCTGAAGGCGGCAGCAATGACCACGCCGACGTCGTCTTTCAGTTCCTCCGGCACGGAAGCATAAACCTCTGGCTTGTTTTCCTCGATCCACTGGAAGGCGATGGGCAGCACCATTGAGCTAACCCAGTCGCTGTAGGCATTCAAGGCTTCCATGCCGCCAATCCACGACGGGTGCATCTCCCAATCCCGGGGAATACCAGGAATCGGAGGCTTGTGATGATGAGGTGGGCAATATTCGCAATTTCTTTTTACAATCGGCATAAGCTACTCCGTAGGCTCGAGTGCGACATAGGACGACTCGATGCCAGGCTCTAAAACAATTTGTTTACGATTAGGGCTATTCTTTAAAATGCCCGTTCAATGTGAATTGGCGTTTGCGCGTCTTTCCACCAATATTTACCGGTAGGCATTTGGTTTTGGAGACGAGTCGAATTCTATCACCCAGACACAGAATTTGAACGCAGGTCATAGCGACCTTGAATGAAGAGACGGTATCGATCGGAAGATGCGGCATGCCCGGAATCGAGCGCACATTTGTCTCTATGCATAATTCGTTTCCATCCATGAAAACCTGAAAAACCGCAGCGTAAAGCGGCATCGGGATGTGTGCGATCAAGAGCTAGATCAAACAAAGGCTTCAGCCGAACCCGATGTGTCTTCAAAGATCGGCTGGCAGCCGCCGATCTAAAATGGCCATGGTCCCTGGTTGACGGCGACATGGCAATGCACTCGACGGTAGATGGGTATCTACCAGTCTGCCGTAGCCCCGCCGTTATACACTCACCCTTGCGGGAATTGATTAGAACGGAATGACAGGCATGGAAACGACGGGTTGTGGGACGGCTTTAATTACTCCCTTTCGGGGAGATGGCAGCATTGATGACCGGGCGCTGTATGCGCTGGTGAACTGGCAGGTGGATTCGGGCATCGACTTTCTGATTGCCTGCGGCTCGACAGGTGAGGCCGCCACTCTGGACGAAAGCGAATGGCTAGAGGCGGTGCAGATTGTCGTCGAGGCAGCTGCGGGACGGGTTCCGGTCTGGGCTGGATGCACGCACAACTCTACGCGGACTCTGGTGAAGCGAGCGGAAAAGCTGGCCAGGGTACGCGGCGTCGATGCCGTGCTCTCAGCAAATCCGTATTACAACAAGCCAACGCAAGAGGGGCAGTACCAGCACTTCATGGCGCTAGCCAAGGCTGTGAATCCGATGCCGGTCGTTCTCTATAACGTGCCCGGACGGACGGGCGTAAATCTCGACCCTGAGACGGTAGTACGGTTGGCCGAGGATGCGTCCAACATCGCCGGTATCAAGGAAGCCAGCGGCAAACTGCCCCAGATTGCCGCGCTGGTGCATTCGACGTCGAATGATTTCAAGATTTTTTGTGGGGATGACAACCTGGCGCTGGCAGCGATCGGCATCGGTGCGCATGGCCTCGCCAGCGTGGCTTCGAATGAGGCTCCAGCTGAGATCGCGCGGATGATTCGCGCTGCACTCCGCAATGATTGGCCACGCGCGCGGGAGATCGAGCGCAAGTATGCGCGGCTTTTCGAGGCTAACTTCTGGGAATCGAATCCTGCGCCGGCGAAAACAATTCTCAGTATGATGGGCCGGTGCGAGGCGACGGTCCGTCTGCCTCTAGTCAAGCCGGATCGGGCCATGCGGCAGCGGTTGGAGCGGCTCGCCGGGGAGCTCGGATTGCTACGCGATGCTCCGCTACCCGAAGGGGATCTTCGAATGTTTTGATCGTACGGCCCGCTTCAGTGAAGCGAAGTCGTACTGAGAACGTTTTCTTTCCAACCGGTCTTGCGAGTAAAAGAATAAGTTCGGATTTCAACCATGGAATCTGTATAAAAATACACATTTTAATGACGTCTATGTTTACTACCGCTGCATCTTAAGGTTGTAGCGACGAGAAAAATCTCGTCCAGGGGCTTCCCTAGGCAGGGGTGAAACATGGTTGTCAATGTAAAAAATGGACGCCGAGGGATGACGGGGTTGCATGTGGGAGACGGCAATGTGCAACGGCTTTTCCCGCCTGATGTGCCGACTGTTGAACTGGAATTGGACCACCTTCGAATCGTATGTACATTAGGGCCGGAGTTCTGGGAGGGCGAACCGGAAATTCACGATGACCGTTTGGTATCGTGGCTGGAATCGAAACGTATGAACGGTAAGCTGGCTTCCGTGCCAGCTCCGGTAGCCATGATTCCGGCTGGGGATCATGCCTTCAAGCTGTTGCCGATTCAACACAATGAAATTCGCTCAACCAAACATCCGGTAGGGTTTTCAGCCTGACATAAGTCACAGTAAATCGATCATGGAATACCTGTAACTTAAAAGTTGTAGGTTGAGGGCGATCAAAACTCGCCCTTTTTGTTTACTTATTCACAAAAAGTAACGTATTCTGACCAGCACCAGGAATGTTCAACGGTTACTAAAATGGGATTGCAAAATAGAATTCCTGTTTCGGTTCGTTGATTTAGGTCTATTCTGGCTGCGAGTACCCTTCGACCAACCAGCTGCATACACTCCATACTCAAGCTCGTCCGGAGGTGGACAATGGTGGTTCAAACCCTTAACAGGCATTCTGGCCACACGGGCGTTGTAGGTTTACATATCGGTGCGATCAACGTTCAACGGTATTTCCCGCGCAATGTTGATCAAGTTGAATTGGAGTTGGATCATCTGTGTATCGTCTGTCTGTTGGAACCCTCGTTCTGGCAGGACCGGCCTGAGATTCACGACTTGCGCCTGAGCAGTTGGCTGGAATCGAAACGCAGCAGCGGAAAGCTGGCGGCCAATTCCGCATCTGTCGCATTGGTTCCAAGCGGGAACCATGCATTCCGCCTGCAACTGATTGCGCGCGACGAGACGGATCGTTCGCTGGCCGGCAATCCTCCCGTAGCCTACGCGTCTCAGGTTGCCTCGCCGTTAGCAGCTCTGGATCGGCGCAAGCACAATACAGGACGAAGTCCGGAGCGGCGTAGGATTGCTAAACTAAAAAGCGATGAACGTCCATCCTCTTCAGCAAGTCATTGAGCAGTTTTTTTCGAATCCTGCGGCAGCCAGCGACCCTACTCTTAAACCACAAGCCCTCTCCGCATTTCTGGAACTGCGTTCGGCACTCGAAGCGGGCCTCCTGCGTTCGGCCGAGCCAGATGCCGCGAGCCCTACCGGCTGGCGTGTCAACGCATGGGTAAAACAGGGAATCTTGCTGGGTTTTCGTCTCGGTGAACTGGTGGAACTGCCAGGCGAGACACTCTCTCTCGTCGACAAGAGCACGTATCCACTGCGACGATTCGCTGCCTCTGACGGCGTGCGCATTGTGGCCGGCGGGTCTAGTGTGCGAGCTGGAGCCTATATAGCCAGGTCGGTGGTTTGTGTGCCGCCGATGTACGTCAATACCGGCGCATATGTGGATGAAGGCACCATGGTCGATTCGCACGCTCTGGTCGGTTCATGCGCTCAGATCGGCAAACGCGTGCATCTGAGCGCCGCCGCGCAGATCGGAGGCGTGCTTGAACCGATCAACGCAAGCCCTGTGGTGATCGAAGACGAAGTGCTGGTGGGCGGCAATACCGGCGTTTACGAGGGCACAATCGTGCGAAAAGGTGCGGTGCTAGCGCCGGGGACTATCCTGACGCGGGGCACGCCTGTCTTTGATCTGGTCAAGGGTGAAATGCTCCGGGCGACGAGCAACTTTCCATTGATCATCCCCGAAGGCGCGGTCGTGGTACCCGGTTCGCGCGCCGTAAGCCGCGGCAAGGGAGCGGAGTGGGGCCTGAGCCTCTACGCGCCGGTGATCGTAAAGTACCGCGACGGGAAGACCGACCTAAGCACGGCGCTGGAAGACTTATTACGATAGAGATCCTGCTGTGAAACTTCTGACGAGGAGGTTCGCTGGAAAAAGGGCGTTACCTCCCGGCAGATGGAACAAGAAGAAAATAGATCTTGAGTGAACTGTCAATTGGATAAGAATTGGCTAGAATAGCCGTTGTTTCTTCGATAACGCGAAGTTTGCGGATATTTGAATAAACTTTGGAATCTTCATCGCCGATATTACACTGTGTTAAAAGCTTTCAACTCTTATGCGAAGAGCACGGTCACTTTCGACCATCTGCCTAGCCCTGTTGCTTGTGGCGGCGGCCCTGTGCGCGTCGGCTCAAAGGTTTTCGTTTGAAAGCTACGATCAGCGTTCAGGTCTGAAAAATGCCAACGTCCGCTGCATGCTGCAAGATAAGACGGGGCTGCTTTGGTTTGGCACCGAGGCTGGACTTTTCCGCTACGACGGTTATCGCTTCGAGCAGATGACGGTTCCGGATGCAAACGGAGCTGTCTTTGTAATTGGATTGGTAGAGGACGGGGAAGGCCGTGTCTGGTTTTCAACTACCGACGCACTGGGGTACTTTGAAAATCCTGAAGCGCCCGCGGTGATTGCATCGAACCGGGATTTCGCGTTCGATTTGCGGCATCAACTGTCAGCCGATCCTGACCATCCGAATCGCATTTATTTCGTCAGCCGCAATGCGCTCTATCAGGCAAGTGCCGGGGCAAACCGGCAGTTGGAGGTGACGCCAGCGTTCTCGGTCGCACAAATCGTCGCCCATCCGGATCTGGCCCAGATATTCGGTATCGTCGCGCTGCCGGGAGGCCAGTTGTGGGCCGGCTGCGGTTCCGGCATATGTTCGATCCACGACAAAGCGTTTCGCGTCTATTCGGCAAAAGACGGTCTGCCCGAGGAACCGTGGCTGCAGTTGTTCGTCGATCGCAAACACACCTTGTGGGCCCGCAGTGAACACCAGCTGGTTCAATTTCAGGGGGAGACCGGACGTTTCAGCACACCTGGAGACGCTCTGTCTGCCGCCACTCTCAGTGTTCGAGAACCGCATATCGCCGAGGATCCACAAGGACGCGTCTTGATCAATCTCTCTTCAGGATTGGCACGCTACGACGCAGGAACCTGGAGCCTGTTCCGCAAGTCGATCGATCTGCCGACCTATTTGCCGACCGCAATGCTAACCGACAGGCAGGGATCAATCTGGCTGGGTTTGACTGGACATGGCGCAGCTCGCTGGCTGGGCTATAACCAGTGGGAAAGTTTGTCTACAGCGAATGGTCTGTCTTCAAATGCGGTCTGGAACCTGGTACGCGATCCGAAGGGCGACCTGTGGATTGCCACCGAATCTGATCTTGATCGAATGAAGCACAGTACGGGAAAAGTCGAGGTACAGAAGGACTCCAGCGGCGCACCCATGCAGCGCATCCAGGCGCTTTACGCGGCACCGGACGGCCATATCTGGAGTGGCAGTGACAACGGCAAGGTGATCGACTACGACCCTGTAACCCGACATGCACGCCTGGTAGCCCAACTCGGCGGCATCTTCCACTTTCTTCCGCATGACGACGGCCAGATATGGATATGCTCTCTGAAGGGCCTCTATTCCGTTGATACAAGCCGGAAGGAAGACGCACATCTTCAACCCGCGCCCGCTCCGCAGGGCCGCATTTTTCAAGGTGCGCGGGACGCCAGTGGCGCATATTGGTTTATCGCCGATTCAGGATTGTACCGCCTTGCAGATTCCAGATGGACGCACATACGTCTAGCTACCAGCTACCGCCCCGCATTCTCGGCGCAGATTGCCGTGGCACGGGACCAGACACTCTGGTTAAGTGGAGCAACTCCGGCACTGATTCACATCCAGATCGCCGGCGATACAGCGCGCGAGCTTGAGCGATTCGAGCTGCCGCCCCTCAGTTCTGGAGCCGGTACCGTATATGTCGTCCGCACCGACCGCCGAGGCTGGATATGGGTAGGAACCGACGACGGGCTGAACGTCTATAACGGCAGCCAATGGCGGCACCTGGATGCGGATGACGGACTTGTCTGGAACGACACCGACAGCAATGCATTTCTCGACGATAACGACGGAAGCATCTGGATTGGCACCAGCGGCGGTGCGGCGCACATTCTGCATCCGGATTCTGTCTTTCGCTCTGAGCCCCTGACGGTCTACCTGAGCCATGTCTCGATCGGGAGCACCGTGCTCACGCCTGACAGTTCAACAACTCTTGCGTGGACTCCTCAACCATTCACCGCTTACCTGTCGACTTTGGATTTTGCGCATGCACGCAAGGTGACATTCCGCTATCACGTTGAAGGGATCAATGAGGATTGGCAGGACTCGACCAAACACGACCTGCGTTACCCGCCTCTGGCTCCTGGTCATTACCGGCTGGCCGTTGTTGCTGTTGACAAACTGAATAGCCGTCATTCTCCTGCAGCTTATGTGTCGTTCTTGATCACGCCGCCCTGGTGGCGCAGCAACGCAATGCACGCCGCGGAAGGTCTATGCGCGATTCTGCTGATTGTGGCGCTCTGGCGCTGGAGTATGCGGCGTCACTTAGCCAATGAGCGGCATCTGCAGGAGCTAGTCCTGCACCGTACCAATGAGCTCGAATTGGAAAAAGCAGAACTTCTGAAGACACGAGCTGCGCTCCAGGAACAGGCTACGCATGACTCGCTTACCGGACTGCTGAATCACGGCGCAATCTTACAGGCGCTCGAACTGGCTATGCGACGCAGCCTGCGGGAAAAGACGACGCTCGGCATCGTCCTGGCCGATCTCGATTATTTCAAGCGCATCAACGATACGTACGGTCACCTCACCGGCGACCTGATCCTGCAGGAATACAGTCGCCGCACCAGAGCTGCCATTCGACCCTACGACGAGGTGGGTCGATACGGAGGCGAGGAGATTCTTATCATCCTTCCTGGATTTCCGCAGGAAGACGCAATGAGCCGCCTAGCAGACCTGCACTCGGCAATATGTGAAATGCCTTTCTACTGCAAGGAAAACAATATCCACGTCACCTGCTCCTTTGGCTTTGCCTGGTTCACTCCAGGGGTCGACAGCATCGAATCGCTGGTGGAGCGCGCGGACCGCGCCATGTATGCGGCCAAGGACAATGGCCGCAATCGGATTGAGATTTGCGAGTACGACTCCTCCCAACCAGTCTCGCCCATCCCGGCCTAGACCAGATCCGCGCTCATTCCATTGGAATTTTTCACGAGGAAGGAAATTTCTCCCGTCTCTCCATTGACTTTCTATCCATAGACAATCTATATATTGGCGATGGCGAAAAAACCTGACCTTTTGCCCGGCACTCTGGACATGCTGATCCTCAAGACCCTGACCCGCGCGCCGCTGCATGGGTACGGCATTGCACTCTCCATCAAGCGGCTTTCCGACGAGGTGTTGACTGTCGAGGAGGGCTCGCTGTATCCCGCGTTGCAACGGCTGTTATTACAGGGTTGGGTGAAGGCGGAGTGGAAGCAGACCGAGACCAATCGCCGGGCGCGTTATTACACGCTCACCGCGACGGGACGCAAACAGCTGGGGCTTGAGCTCTCTGAGTTCGAGCGCATGATCACGGCTATCGGCCGGGTCTTACAGGACGCCTAGGAGGCTCTTATGAACGGGATGACTCAATTGCTTCGCAAACTGTCGCTGCTGTTTGGCCGCAACAAATTCCGCAGCGAATTGGATGAAGAGATGGCTTTTCATCGCACCCAGGCGGAAAAGGAATTTGCCGCCGCGGGCATGTCGCCAAAAGCGGCACGAATAGCGGCTGCGCGGCAGTTTGGCAATCCCATAAAACTCAAGGAAAACAGCCATGAGGTAATTGGCTTCCGCTTTGAAACAGTGGCGCAGGATCTTCGCTTTGCTCTGCGGCAATTGCGCAAGAATCCCGGCTTCGCCGCGACAGCCACGCTCATTCTGGCGCTGGGCATCGGAGCGAGCGTAGCTATCTTTGGCTTTGTGGATGCGGCGCTGATCAAGCCTCTTCCCTATGTCGATTCATCGCGGCTTACCATCCTCTTCGAAAGCATTCCGCTGGGGCCGCGCTTTCATCTCTCCTATCCCGACTATCTGGACTGGAAGAAGATGAACAAGTCTTTCAGCTCGCTGGAGGTTTATTCACCCTTTGGCTTCATGATGACCACGCGCGATGGAGTGCAGAAGGTGGATGGGGCGCGTGTGAGCGCTGGATTCTTTCGCACGCTGGGCGTGACGCCTGTGCTAGGGCGCGACTTCTATATTGGCGAGGATTCGCCAGCCAAACCTCGCACCGTTTTGCTGACATACACAGCCTGGCAAAAACGCTACGACGGACGGCCCGATGTGTTGGGGCAGAGCGTGACGCTGGATGGAAACACTAACACGATCATCGGCGTGCTTCCGGCAAATTTTCATTTCGCGCCCGCCGAGCCGACTGAATTCTGGACCATGGTCCTGCCGGACAGTTGCCGAGGCTGCCATGGCCTCTACGGCGTCGCGCGGCTCAAAGATGGAGTTACATTTCAATCTGCAGTGGTTGATATCAAGTCGATCTCAACCCAACTGGAAAAGCAATATCCCAATTCCAATCGCGATCAGGTCGCCTTCATGCTGCCTCTGGCTGAAGTCGTTGTGGGAGACATTCGCCCTATTCTGCTGGTACTGCTGATCGGAGCCGGACTGCTGCTTTTGATTGCCACGATCAATGTTGCGAGCCTGCTGCTGGTACGCTCGGAAAGCCGCAAGCGCGAGATTGCTGTACGCGGAGCCTTGGGTGCTTCGGCATCGCGGCTGGTGCGGCAGTTCGTGACCGAGGGCTTGTTGCTGGCTGCTGTCGGCAGCGCGCTCGGAGTCTTCTTTGCCCATGGCGCAATGCAATTACTTACCCGGATGCTGCCGAAAGATGCGATGGCAAAAATGCCCTATCTCCAGGGCGCGGGACTCAATCTACGCGTGGCCGGTTTTGCGCTGGCGATCTCCGTTGTGACGGGCCTCCTGTTTGCTTTGACGCCGACCTTCCGACTTTCCCTCTCAGATTTGCGCGATGGCCTGGCGGATGGTGGACGCGGCTCGGCAGGAGTTTTCTGGCGGCGCTTCGGAGCCAATCTAGTAGTGATTGAACTGGCCACGGCGATGGTGCTGCTGGTGGGCGCGGGGTTGCTGGGCAAGAGCTTTTATCGCCTGCTCCATAGCGATGCCGGCCTCGCGCCCGATCATCTGGCCATGCTGAACGTTACCGCGACCGGCGACCGATACGCCAAAGATGAGCAAGTGATTGCGCTAGGACGGCGGATCGTCGATGAGACGAAGCGTTTGCCCGGCGTGACGTCTGTGGGCCTCACCAATTCTCTACCACTCGGTGATGGCGATGGGACAACAGGGTTTCGGGTGGTGGGGCGACCTTATCACGGAGAGCATCAGGAGGTAGCGATCCGAAATGTAAGTTCAGCCTACTTTCAGACACTGCTGGCGCACATCCTGCATGGCCGTGCCTTTCGCGACGATGAAGACCAGAGCAAGCCGCGTGTTGTGATCCTGAATCAGACCATGGCCAGCCAGTATTTTCCAGGTGAAGATCCTGTCGGCAAGCAGCTTACCTTCAGCGATGGGAAGAATCCGATGGAGATTGTCGCGATTATCAACGATCTTCAAGAAGGCCAGTTGGATGCCGCGCCCCGTGCGGCGATGTACGTTCCATACAACCAGAACCCATCCAATTATTTCGCGGTGGTCATACGCACGACGCAGAACGAAGACTCTTTGCTTCCCTCTCTCACGGCGACGATGCACCAGATCGATCCCGGCCTTGCGGTCTTCAATGCAGCCACCATGGGCGAACGCATCCATGACTCCCCCTCGGCGTATCTGCATCGCTCGTCGGCATGGCTGGCAGGCTGGTTTGCTGCGGTAGCTTTCATTCTCGGCGTGGTGGGATTGTATGGCGTAGTTGCCTATTCGGTAAGCCAGCGCACGCGGGAGATTGGCGTCCGCATGGCGCTGGGCGCGCCGCGCGGATCGGTATATGGATTGATCTTGAAAGAAGCAGGATGGCTGACTTCGATCGGCATCGCGCTGGGCCTGATCAGTTCGTTAGCTGCGGGAACATTGATGCGCAAGCTGTTGTTTGGCACCGAGGCTTGGGATGCTTCCACGCTCGCGGTTGTCGCCGTCGTACTGGGCGGAGCCGCGATGCTGGCCAGCTATATTCCTGCGCGCCGCGCCGCTGGAGTCAATCCTGTCGAGGCATTGCGGGCTGAATGATTTCTGAAACCGGTAAGCGTGTTTTGAGCTGCTTCGGAGGGCTGTTATGAACTGGTCTACGAGTCTGTTTCGCAAGCTGGCAATGCTCATGCGCCGCGATCGTTTTCGCAGCGATCTCGACGAGGAGATGGCCTTTCACCGTGAGCAGGCGGAGAAGGACTTGACCGCCGACGGCATGACGCCAAGACAAGCACGCATGGCTGCCGCGCGGCAGTTCGGCAATGCGGAGCGGCTCAAGGAGCGCAGCCACGAGGTCATAGGGTTCCGCTTCGAGAGCCTGATTGAAGATCTTCGATACGCGCTCCGGCAGTTGCGAAGGAACCCGGCGTTTACGGCAGTGATTCTGCTTACACTGGCGATCGGAATCGGGGCAAACACGCTGATCTTCAGCGTGACCAGCACCCTTATGCTGAAACCCCTGCCCTACAAGGATGCCGACCGGCTCGCCATTCTATGGCTACGCTCGCCGGGGATTGGGATTCCACAGGACTGGCCTTCGCCTGGTCAATATCACGACATCAAAACACAGAATCATGTCTTCGACGAGATGGCTCTTTTGGTCGGCAGTAGACACACGCTCACGGGGCTCTCAAAGGCGATGAAGGTAGACGGCATCGAGACTACTTCGAGCCTCTTCCCTATGCTGGGAGTGACGCCAATGCTAGGCCGGATATTCGTCCCGGCGGAAGACGGTCCAGGAAGACCCGACACCGTTGTACTGACGTACGGATTGTGGAAGCAGGCCTTTGGCGGCGATCCGGATCTCATCGGACGAAGCATTACGATCGATGCGAAGCCTCGCACGGTCATCGGTGTGCTTCCACAAGGGTTCAGATTGAGCCATGAAGTGGTACCGACAATCGGCGGTATCGACAAGCCGGAAATCTTCCTGCCGATGCCGATGGATGCCAAGCAGGAGTTGGACTACGGTCCGGAAGACTTCAATATTCTGGCGCGGCTAAAGCCCGGCGCAACGATGCAGCAGGCGCAGACCGATATAGGCGTGATTGCTGCACGGCTGAGGATAGAAAAGCATCGTGACCCAAGCTTCACGATCAGTGTTGTTCCGCTGATCGATCAAGTAGTGGGCAACGTGCGGAGCTCGGTGCTTATTTTGCTTGGAGCGGTCGGGATGGTGCTGCTGATTGCCTGCACCAATGTGGCCAATCTGCTGCTTTCGCGGGCAACAGGGCGGCAAAAAGAGATAGCCGTGCGCACGGCTCTGGGAGCTGGGCGAAGCCGATTGGTGATGCAGTTGTTGACGGAGAGCGTGCTGCTGGGAGTAGTGGGTGGTGTGGCCGGGCTGGCGGTCTCTGCATGTGGTCTGTACGTGGTCCGGAAGATTCATCCGGGAAACATTCCCCGGCTGGAAGAGATGGGAATGGATTTTCGAGTCCTTGCGTTCACGCTGGGGATTTCAATTCTTACCGGCATCGTGTTTGGACTTGCACCGGCACTGCGAACGTCGCGGGTGGACCTGAACTCGACTTTGAAATCGGGCGGAAGAAGCTCGAATAGCGGGGGCCTCAGTATGAAACATGACAAACTCCGCGGAGTGCTGGTGATTGCCGAGCTTGCGGTTTCGCTGACTCTGCTGGCAGGCGCGGGATTGTTGATTCGCAGCTTTGTTCAATTGCTGAAGGTGCCGCCGGGATTCGATCCGGAGGGCGTGATCTCGATGCAGGTTTCGGCGGAAGGTCCGGCCTACAAGGAACATGCCAGGAGGGCGCAGTTCTACGACGATCTTTCGCAGCGCGTTCGCAGCCTGCCCGGTGTTACGGGCGCAGGAATCATCTCGGCCCTGCCGCTGACGCCTTCAGTGGGTTGGGGAGGAATGCATGTCGAGGGCTATGTGCCTCCGGCGAACCAACCGGAGTTGCAGGTGGACGTGCGTTCTGCCAATGCGGAATACTTTCGGACGATGGAGATTCCACTGATTGGAGGACGACTTTTCGCCGCGACGGACACGGAGAAATCGCAGCCGGTGGTGCTGGTGGACCGGAAGATGGCGGAGCGGTTCTGGCCCAAGGGGGACGCAGTCGGCAAACGCATTCGGCAAAGCGATGAGAGTCCCTGGTTCACAGTTGTCGGCGTTGTGGGAGTGGTAAAGCAATATGGCCTAGATACAGACACACGGATGGTGGTGTATTTTGCATACTCGCAACGGCCCTCCGGCACCATGTTTGTGGTTGCTCGCACGACAGGCGACGCGGCCAGGCTGGCTAATTCGGCCGTGGAGCAGGTACATGGGATCGACCCCAATGTGCCTGTTTATGACGTAGCCACGATGCAGGAGCGGGTGCATGACTCGGTCGCACGGCAACGATTTGCGATGACAATGCTAAGCGCCTTCGCCTGTTTCGCAATGATACTGGCGACAATCGGCGTGTATGGAGTGATGTCGTTCCTGGTGACACAAGGTACACCGGACATAGCGATACGAATGGCTCTCGGCGCTGGGCGGGAGAGCATTCTGAGCTTGGTGTTTCAGCAGGGAATGGGACTCGCACTGATCGGCATTGGGGTAGGTCTAGTGGGTGCGTTTAGCCTGACGCGTGTTATGAGCGGGCTACTCTTTGGTGTAAGCGCAGGCGATCCTCTGACGTATGTGGGAGTAGTCGTGCTGCTGACCGCGGTGGCGCTGGCTGCCTGCTATTTTCCGGCGCGCCGGGCGATGCGCGTCGATCCGATGGTGGCGCTGCGATACGAATAGTGCCGGGGTGGTAGCATCGAATAGACTGATGATGCAAACAAAAAAACTGAAAATTATTCCCCTGGGTGGCCTGGGCGAGTTCGGCATGAACTGTCTGGCTCTGCGCTGGGAAGACGACATCATCGTGATCGATGCCGGGCTCATGTTTCCGGAGTCGGAACTGCTGGGCGTCGATATCGTCGTTCCTGATCTCACCTATCTTGTTGAAAACAAGCAGCATGTGCGCGCCATTCTTCTGACGCATGGCCATGAGGATCACATCGGCGGCCTGCCCTGGATGCTGCAGGAGATCAAGGTACCGGTCTATGCGACCGAGTTCACCCTGGCCTATGTAGACGGCAAGCTTGAGGAACACAAGCTTACCGACGTGGTGGAGCTGATCGAGATCGAACCCAAGGTCAAGTTCACCATTGGCCCTTTTATCATTGAGCCGATTCGCGTCACCCACTCGCTGGTGGATTGCATTGCGCTGGCGATCGAAACGCCGGTTGGGGTGGTCATCCACACCGGCGACTTCAAGATCGACCTGTCGCCGCCGGATGGGAAGCCTTTTGACCTGCACACCTTTGCCGAATACGGCAAGCGCGGCGTGCTGGCTCTGCTGCAGGACTCGACCAACGTCGAGCGCTCCGGCTATACGCCCAGTGAATGGGCGGTAAAGCCGCGGTTGGACGAGATTTTTTCACAGGCCAAAAAGAAGCTATTCTTCAGCTGCTTTTCGTCATCGATCTATCGCATTCGCATCGCGCTGGAACTGGCCAGAGCCCATGGCCGCAAGGTGGCCGTGATTGGCCGCTCGATGAACGAAAGCACGGAGATTGCGCAGGACCTCGGCTATCTGGATATTCCGCCGGGCCTGATTATCCATGCCGGGCAGATGAAGGACTTCGCGCCGGAAAAGCTTCTGGTGATGATCAGCGGTACGCAGGGTGAGCCGATGAGTGCGCTGAGCCGCGCGGCTGTGAATACGCATAAGCAGGCCAAGATCGATCCGGGTGACACTGTACTACTCAGTTCGCGTGTGATTCCCGGCAATGAGAAGAGCATCTTCCGCGTCATCGACCATCTCTGCCGCCGCGATGCCAATGTGATCTACGACGACGGCTCGCAGGGGCTCATCCATGTGAGCGGCCACGGCAGCCAGGAAGAGATGCGGCTGCTGATCAATCTGGTCCGGCCGGAGTATTTCATTCCCGTACACGGCGACTACCGCTACCTGAAGAAACATGCGCAGGTGGCCACCGATACGGGCGCCATTGGCTCGGCCATCGTGATTGAAGATGGCGACGTGCTGGAGTTGGACAAGACCCAGGCGCGCAAAAATGGCAAGGTGACAGCAGGCCGCGTTCTGATCGATTCCGGATCGAGCATCGATGTGGTCGAGGACCTGGTCATCAAGGATCGCCGTACTTTGTCTGAAGACGGCATCGTACTCGCCGTCCTCGCATTGAACAAGCGAACCGGCCAGGTAGAGCGCCAGCCGGAAGTGATCATGCGCGGCTTTGGCGGTTCGGACATTACCGAGCCGGCGCGCGAAGTGGTGCTGCGCAGCCTGGACGGGCTAAGCGCGGAAGAAAAGGCAGATTATGGCGTGGTCAAAGAGAAAGTGCGCGTGGAGCTGAAGCGGTACATCCAGAAGACGACTGGACGTCGGCCGATGATCATGCCGGTGGTGATGGAGATTTGAGTCCTTTCCAGAAGGGCCTAATAGCCCGGGCAGACCGGACAGTTTTCCGGTTTGCCTGGGCTTTTGTCTTGTGCGCGACGTTTGCCCATGCGCAAGACTGCAAGCCTGTTCACGACGTTCACGAGTTTGTTCAGGTCTGGAATGATGCGGTGATCGGCCCTGGCAATCGCAGCCATGCCTGCACGCTTCACCTGCTCACGCCCGACGCAAAGATCACGGGTGTGGTCATGGGCAACGACGGCAAGAGTACCCGTACGGTTGAGTCACCAGAGGAGTTTGTCGGCTGGTACCAGAAACATGCCTCGGAGACCTTCTGGGAGCGTACTTTGCACTCGAGCGTCGAGGTCTACGAGAATGTGGCGCGAGTGACGCGGACGTATGAAGTACGGGCTTCGGCAACCAGTCCGGTAACTTCGACCGGCATTGAGGATTTCCAGCTAATTTTTGACGGCCACGAGTGGAAAGCATTTTCGCTGCTTTGGCAGGATGCGACTCCAGGCAAGCCACTGCCGGCGAGGTATTTACCCTAGGACCATGACGACTTCTGCGACCGACGCTCTCGTTTCTCTCGACACGATCCGTGCTGCTGGCGCGCGCATCTCTGGCATCACGGTAAAAACACCGCTGGTTCGTGCTCCCTTTGCCGGAGTGGCTGGGCCACACACAGAAAAGCAGATATGGCTCAAAGCTGAAAGTCTGCAACCGATTGGCAGCTTCAAGCTGCGCGGCGCGGCCAATCGCATCCTGCAATTGACGCCGGAGGAGATCGGGCGCGGCGTGATCACCTACTCCAGCGGAAATCACGCGCAGGGCGTAGCTTATGCAGCGCGCGAGGTTGGAGCCAAAGCGGTGATCGTGATGCCCTCGAATGCTCCAGCGATCAAGCGTGCGGCTACCCTCGCTCTAGGTGCGGAGATTGTAGACGTCGGGCCGGCTTCAACTGAACGGCTGGCCAAGTCCGCCGAACTGGTGGAGCGGCATGGCTACGTGGTGATTCCGCCCTATGACGATGAAGCGGTGATTGCAGGGCAGGCGACCTGTGGTCTCGAAATCGTCGAAGCGCTGCCTGAGGTCGACCTGGTGCTGAGCCCGGTAAGCGGTGGAGGGCTGCTAAGCGGCGTAGCGGCAGCGGTGCGCCAATTGCGGCCCGATTCAGTCGTAGTCGGCGTAGAACCGGAGTTGGCGGGTGATGCGGCGGAGAGCTTCCGTAAGGGCGAAATCGTCACCTGGGCCGCCGAACTCACTAGCCGGACGATCTGCGATGGCCTGCGGACGCAGAGTGTTGGCGGACGCAACTTTGCGCATATTCGCACGTATGTGGACCGCATCGTCACCGTCACCGAAGCGGAGGTTCGCGCGGCGATGCGAGCGATCGTGGCTACCACACGGCTAGTCCCTGAGCCCAGCGGAGCAGTGACGACGGCAGCGTTGCTCTTTCATGCGCACGAACTGCCTGCCTACCGGCAGGCCGTAGCTATTGTCAGCGGCGGCAACGTTGCGCCAGAGATGCTGGCGGAAGTGCTGCTGGAAAAGTAACCCGGTGAAGATTCTCTCGATGAAACGATTCATTCTCACGGGCACGCCGGGATCGGGAAAAACGGCGCTCCTGCGCAAGCTGGAGGCGGACGGTTTCAGCGTCGTGGAAGAGGCGGCCACAGATGTGATTGCGTTGGAACAGGCAATGGGTGTTGCCGAGCCATGGACGCAGCTGTCATTTATCGATTCCGTGGTGAAGCTGCAACACCTGCGACAGGCACGAGCCTGCCATGAACAAGCGTCTGTTCAGTTTCATGACCGGTCGGTGGTCTGTACTGCGGCGCTTGCTGATTTCCTCAATTACCCGGCGTCTGAGTTCCTGACGGGCGAACTGGAGCGCGTTCGCGCGGAGGCAGTCTTTGAGCCGGTTGTTTTCTTCATTCGAAATCTTGGGTTTGTTGAGCCCACCGAGGCACGGCGAATCTCGTACGAAGAGGCGCTGCGTTTTGAGGCCGTACATGAGCGCGTCTATCGCGAGCGTGGCTACCGCATCGTGTTCATCGAACCGGGGACGGTAGCCGACCGGGCTGCCGCCATCTTGGAGATGGTTCAACTGGTGACGAGCCGGATCGATGAGTGACTGAACTGTTTGAAAAGCGTCCTTCCAGTATGATTTTGTTTGTGAAAAGAGCTTCTGTTCTTCCCGTTGCCGCTGCTTCCCTGCTCTGCTGGCCGATGTTGGCTGGCACTCCTGCGTTCGCTGCCGACAAACCGATTGTGAAGCCGATGGCCGGGCCGCGTGCGACCATTGTGCGCGAGACGCCGCTCTATGTCGCTCCGGATAAGTCCACGCAGAAGGTGGCTCGGATCCAGGAAGGCCGCGAACTGGTCATTGCAGAAACGAGTGGCCCATGGGTGCGCGTCTTCGCCAACACAGACGTAGAAGAGGTAGACGAGCGCGATGCGCCGGTCTTTGGGCAGGAGACAGCTCCGCCGCCTGTTTCAGGATGGATGGAGACACGCGGCGTGGTGCGCGAATCGACTCCGGATGGGGATAAGGTGCTGATGGGCGAGGCCGCCAGCATGGAAATACTTGCCGAGGATGCGCGCGGGCCGCGCAATGCGGGACAGACAGCCCGGTTTCTCTACCGGCGCGTCGTCGAGTTCTTTCCCAACTCGCCCCTGGCGGCAGAGGCAGCGTGGCGGGCAGCAGATATTCGCTGGCAGTTTGAGAAGGCAGATGCTTTCAAACGTCCCTCGGCAAAGGAGCGTGACGCCTACCTGCGCGAACAGTTGTACGACGACGAGATGAAGAAAGTCATCAAGACCTGGCCGCATTCGAAACAGGCCGACATGGCAGCCTACGAAATGATCGACAACAAGCTCTGCGGTGACTGGCAGGGACAGCCCAAATGCCCTGAAAAAGAGTCGGAGTACTTCGAGAAATTCGCCTCCGAACATCCGGACGGGCCGCGGACTGCGCAGGCACTCTACCAGGCAACATATCGCCAGGCCGTGCTGGGAGACATGTACGCTGCCGACGGGGGCGACAAGAAGATGGATGCTGCGCGTGACCATGCGCGAAGCCTGGCCAAGCAGCTTGCGGCTAAGTTTCCCGCATCGGACTACACGGCCCGTGCCGCGGTGCTGGTGTACAAAATCGACCAGGGCATCGCGGTATACGGTTCCGATCGCGAATAAAACCTGGATGCCTGTACATGTACATCGGGTATTCTGAATACGTTTATTATGCAATTTTGCTGATATTCGTGAGGCTTCGCACACGAGCCCACACTCGGCGGGAGAAACAAACCAGCGAGGCTACTGGCCGTATCGCCTCTTCCGATTCACTCAAACCTGGTTAGCGCGCCCAGGCCATTCCGGGGCGTGGAGGACGATTGAACACCTACTTCATCTCTGTTCTATTGGGAATCGTTGAAGGCTTGACGGAATTTCTGCCAGTCAGCTCGACTGCACATCTGCGCATTGTCGAGGCTCTGCTGCATATCGACCTGACGGATTCTTATTGGAAGATGTACACCATCGTCATCCAACTGGGCGCGATTCTGGCACTATGCCTGCTTTTCATGGGCCGGATCATCGAGTTCATGCGCACCTTTCCACGCGGGGAGAACGGCAGCCGGACAGTTTTGACTCATCCCATCTCGCTCACCCTCATTGCCTTTGCCTTTACCGCGATTCCCTCGCTGCTGCTGAAGAAGGTGATCAGCAAGAATCTGGAAAGCATCACAACCATGGCGCTGGCGCTGCTGATTGGCGGCATAGTGATGTGGATTGTGGACGCGTGGACGGTGCGGCATGAGGCCGGCACCATCGACGTGGAGGAGATGAATCTCGTGCAGGCGATCTGGATTGGCCTGTGCCAGACGCTCTCCGCCGTCTTTCCCGGCACTTCGCGTTCGATGTCGACCATTGCCGCCGGACAGATTGCCGGGCTTACGCGGGCGACCGCGCTGGAGTTCAGCTTTCTCATCTCCATCCCTACCATGATCGCGGCAACCTTCTACGATCTTTTCAAAGAGGTGATCCATCGGGGACACGCGGCGGTTGCCGAGCCGGTGACACCTCTGATAATGAACAGCGAGCGCTGGATCGTGCTGGCCATCGGTTTCGTCATCAGCTTCATCGTGGCTCTGGGCGTCGTGGAGTGGTTCCTGCAATGGGTTCGCAAACATGGGTTGGTCTTGTTTGCCGTCTATCGCATTCTGCTCGCAGTTCTGCTGCTTACGTTGGGAAAGAATATGCTGGGCGGACAATAGCTCCGACCGGGCTACTATTGGACAGCGAGGTTCCCCCAGCCCAGTTTCGGCTTGGTTTTGGGGTGAAACCCGGCCCTCGGCAACGATAATAGGAAGTGCTCTGGGGATTATCGACCGTAATTCGGCTCGCCGGCACGACTGGCGCGAGTTGAGAAAACGGCTGCGTCCCTGCCCATGAAACCTATCCGACTTGCCCCGACGCCGACACGCAGCCGCCCGCTGAACCTGTTGCTGGGCGCTGTACTGATGCTGGCCGCCGCTCTCCTCCTGCTCGCTCTTGCTACGTATCACGCTTCCGACCCCTCGCTGGATACTTCTTCGGCGGTGACCGGAGCCCATGCGGTACGCAACTGGATCGGGCCCACAGGCGCGTATTTGAGCGATCTGCTTTTCCAGGCTTTTGGGCTGGTGGCATTTGCCTTGCCTTTGTGGCTTGGAGGGCTGGGCTGGACCTGGGCTCGCTCCCGAAGCAACGGGGCGGCCTGGCTGCGCTGGACGGGCGTGGTGCTGACTCTGGCTTTTCTGCCGGCCGTGCTGGGACTGCTGCCCTGGCACTGGCATTGGCTGCATGCCGTGGCAATCGAAGGCGTGGTGGGCCGGATCATCGCCGATACCCTTACCGGTTACCTGAACCTGACCGGCGCGTCGATCGTCGCCGGAGTTGTTGCGGCAGGCGGGCTTTATCTGGGATCGAATTTCAGCTTCCGCGCGGCCTGGGAGTGGAGCCAGGAGCGTTCGATTCAACTGTCGGCGCTGCATGACCGCTGGCGGAATTGGCAGGCGGACAGGGCCGACCGCAAAGCCGAGGCGAATGCCCTGCGCGAAGCTACGATGGGGCCTTCCGATGACGAGGAATACGATGAGGCGCCCGAGCCGGGCCGGATCGCCCGGTTCTTCAGCTTCTTCCGTCGTAAGAGGGCAGGAGAAGACGATCTGCTGGACGATGTACCGGCATATCAGCGCGTGGGCAGCCGTCATGAAGAGGAGTCCGCTCTAATGGCCGCGCCGGGCCTGCGCCCCAATATCTGGGAGCGCCATGCAGCGGAAGAGAGTGTGGTACATGCCAGTGCCGAGCGGGAGGAGGATGTGGTTCCGATCTCCTCTCGTGTTGCGAATCCGATGTCAGCGAGCGCCGCAGCCCGGGCGACCGGCGATGTGATTCCGATGCCGATGCGGAACCAAGCGCCCGAAGCGGAGGAGGAGGAGGAGTCCGAAGATTTTGCACCGCCGGTGCTAATGCCGGTCCTGACGCCGGCACCGATTGGAAGCATGCCGATCAGACCGCTGGCGCCTCCGCCATCTGCGCCGATGCGGGCCAAGGCCGAACCGCTGCCCATTCATGAACGCGCCGATGCCGACCTGCGCACGACGACGGTCGCGCCCAAGAATGTCAGCGGATTTAAGCTGCCGCCCAGCACGCTGCTGCACCAGGGCGAGGAACCTCTGGCGATTCGCGAAGACATGCTGCGCGAAGAGGCTCGCAAGCTGGTTGAAAAATGCGGTGAGTTCAAGGTCAACGGGCAGGTGGTCCAGATCAATCCCGGGCCTATGGTTACAACGTATGAGTTCAAGCCGGATGCCAGCGTGAAGTACAGCCGCGTGGCGGGTCTGGGCGACGATCTCTGCCTGGCGATGCGCGCTGAGTCGATCCTGATTGAGCGCATGGCGGGCAAGAGCACCATCGGTATCCAGGTGCCGAATCATGACCGCGAGACCATTCACCTGCGCGATGTGATCGAGTCGGAGACCTTCGCCAAGGCCAAATCGCGTTTAACGCTTGCGATGGGAAAAGACATCAATGGCCGCATCGTCACCGCAGATCTTGCCGGCATGCCGCATGTGCTGATCGCCGGATCGACTGGGTCGGGCAAATCGGTGGCCATCAACGCCATGATCATGTCGCTGCTCTTCCGGACGACGCCGGCGCAGGTGCGGCTGATTCTGGTCGACCCCAAGCGCGTCGAGCTGGGGATGTACGAGGGCATCCCGCATCTCTTCACGCCGATCATCACTGAGGCCAAGCTGGCGGCGAATGCGCTTAGAAACGCGGTCCGCGAGATGGAACGCCGCTTGAAACTGCTGGCCAGCCGCAGCGTGCGCAATATCGACCAGTACAACGCCAAGCTGGACGAGCAGGGCATGGCGAGCCTCTTCACCGATGCGGGAGAGGAAGAGACGCCGCTGCCGTACATCGTGATCATCATCGACGAGCTGGCGGACTTGATGATGCTGGACCGCGCCAATGTCGAGGAATCGATTACGCGCCTCGCGCAGATGGCCCGCGCCGTGGGCATTCATCTCATTCTCGCCACGCAGCGGCCTTCGGTGGACGTGATCACCGGTCTCATCAAGGCCAACGTGCCTACCCGCATCAGCTTCAGGCTTGCTTCGAAAGTCGACTCGCGCACGATCATCGACGACAACGGCGCGGAGTCGCTACTGGGGCGGGGCGACATGCTCTTCCGTCCGCCGGGGACTTCGCGGCTGATGCGGCTGCACGCGCCTTACGTCAGCGAGAAGGAGACGGCGGCGGTTGTCGACTTCTGGAAGGCGCAGGGCGAGGCCGAGTACGTCGAAGGCTTCCTCGAAGCTCCGCGCGAAGAACGAGTGCAGATGGAAGGCGATGGCTCGGCGGAGGGCGACGACGATGAGTTGTTCGACGATGCAGTGCGGCTGGTCTTCGAATTCGGCAAAGCTTCGACTTCCCTGCTCCAGCGGCGTCTGCGGATCGGTTACGGCCGTGCGGCGCATCTGATTGATCTGATGGAGCGCGACGGTCTCGTCGGTCCGGCGGATGGGTCGCGGCCGCGCGAACTGCTGAAGCACCCCGGCTGGCTGCATGAGGTGCCAACAGCGATCGATTAAAAACAAGAGCAGCGGCCAGCCGGAATTGTGCGTCTTATATGCGTAGGAGCAGTCCGCGCACGAGAGAGAGGCACATGCACAGACTTCTAAAGATGTTGGTGCTTTTCGGGTTGAGCTGCTCAGTTCTTCTGGCGCAGGAGCCCAAAGCTACGGAGCTGCCCGGCAAGCCATTCTTCATCAAGAAGACGTGGATCATCGGCGGCGAGGGTAATTGGGACTATCTGACGCTCGATCCCAACGCACTCCAGCTCTTTATCGCGCACGGCCCGCGCGTACAGGTGGTTGACGTCAACTCAGGATCGCCGGCAGGTGAAGTAACAGGCCTGCATGACGCCCATGGAATCGCTCTCGACGCTGAAGGCCAGTTCGGCTATGTGACGGACGGATCTACGAATGAAGTGAAGGTCTTTGACCGGAGCTCGTTCCAGATCGTCGCCAGCGTGCCGGTAGGCAGGAATCCACGCGCTGTAATTTTTGAGCCAGCCAGTGGATTGGTCTTCGCCATTTGTCCGGACACGATAGCGCAAGAAGGCAGAATTCCACGCCATACAAGCACCGGGCAGCGGGTCTTCGATCCCTTCATCGCATCGACCGTCACCGTGATCGATGTCGAGACGCATAAGCGCATTGCCGATCTGCTGCTGCCGGGAAAGTTGGGCTTTGCGCAGGCAGACGGTAAAGGCTCGGTCTTCATCAACATTACCGACCGCAATCAGATCGCGGCCTTCAATGCTCAAGACTTCGCGGCGCAATTGCGCAAGCTGGCAACCGGATCCGCAACCGATAATGCCAGGGCACCCAAGGGTGATCGAGCAGCCGGAGGCGTTCCAACTCTGACAATCGACTGGAGCGGCACGGCCCAAAATCCGCCGCCGATTCCGAGCCCGGTACACATCTTCCGCCTGGGCATGGGCTGCATCTCGCCACGCGGCCTGGTAGTCGATGGCGACCATCAGCGCCTCTTTGCCGCCTGTGACAACCAGAAGATGGAGGTATTGAATACCGGTACGGGTGAAATCGTCACTACCTTGCCTACCGGGCCCGGAACCGATGCGATCGGCTATGACCCACAACGCGGGCTCATCTATACCTCAAACGGCGGCGGGCTCGGCAGCGTCACCATTATTCGCCAGACTGTCACCGACAGCTACGCCGTTATTCAGGAGCTGCCGACAAAGCAGAGGGCTCGAACGCTGGCCGTGAATCCAACCAACGGCGAGGTGTATCTGGTCACTGGCCTGGAGGGATTCGACCTGAACAAGAAGGGTGCCGGTGGAAGCGCCTATTCTCTGCCGGTTGTGCAGGCTGAGCCGGTTAAAGGCTCTTTCCAGGTGCTAGTGGTGGGCAATTGAGAGCGCGGAAAAATATCGCCGCTTTACAGGTCCAGGTGGCACACTAGAGCCATGCCCATTCCCAGTGCATCGCAGCCAGCGTCGTTACCGCCGCTGCTGCTGATCGACGACGACGCGATCAGCCGCGAGGTGTTGCAGATAACGCTTGAGATCCATGGCTTTGAGCTTGAGACGGCTGAAGATGGCGCTGAGGCGCTGAGCCTTCTGGAGAAGGCGGCCGCTAAGCCGGAAGCCATTTTGATGGACACCCAGATGCCTGGATTGAGCGGACTGGCGTTGATCGAAGCGCTTCGCGGCATCTCCACGGCGCGCATCGTAGCCATCAGCGGCAGCGATCCGGGCGACGCGATCCGGCAGGCAGCGGACGGCTTTTTGCTCAAACCCATTGAGGTCCAAGATCTGCTGGCTCTGCTACGGGAGGAGCCCGCCGCGCCGGCGAAAGCGCCGGCAGTATCCGCGGCGCCCTCGGCCGTCCTCATCGATTCTGCGGTCCTCGAGAAACTCAAGGGCATGATGCCGGCTTCCGCGGTACGCGAAATCTACGCGGCAGTTGCATCCGACCTTAAAACGCGGCTCGAAACTCTGCTCGCGGCCATGGATGCCAACAATGCCGTGGAAGTGTCGCGGATCGCTCACGCCATCAAGGGCGGCTGCGCCATGGTGGGCCTCACCGGCGCGCGCGACGCCGCGTCCCGTTTAGAAACTAGTAACGCCCCGGTGACATGGCCGACAGAAGTTGTGCAATTGCGTATCGCTCTGACCGGCCTTGAGGGTATGCTTGGGGATGACTTTCCCGCATAGACCGGGCCTGTCTCGGCTGATGCGTATCTCCTTCGATGCATCGGGGCGCGAAGCGGGATCGGACATAAAAGCAACTGAGGCAATACCCTGGAGGTAGGACTCCCCTATGGATCGCAGTGATCGCACGGTTCGGATCGTTCTGGCTGATGACCATCCTGTAGTTCGCATCGGTGTGCGCAACATGCTTTCTGCACACCCCGGCTTTGAAGTCGTCGGCGAGGCTTCCGATGGCGATGAAGCGATCACCGAGACGCTGGAACTGGAGCCGGACATCCTGCTGCTGGACGTCCAGATGCCCCGCCTGCCAGGCCTTGAGGCCATGCGCGCCATCATGAACGGCACGCCGACGGTCAAGATCATCCTGCTGACGTCGACGATCACCACACAACAAATTATTGAAGCCCTGCAAATCGGGGCGCGCGGCATCGTCCTCAAAGACGCGCTTTCGGATCACCTGCAGACCTCGATCCGGACAGTGATCGCGGGAGACTACTGGATCGGCGGCAAACGGGTTGTCAATCTCGTTAGCGCCCTGCACGGCCTGATGCAACAGGCTGCCGTACCCGCCCGCAAGACTTATGGCCTGACTCCGCGCGAGCTGGAAGTTGTCGGGTGCATCGTAGAAGGTTGCAGCAACCGCGACATCGCCAAGCAATTTACTCTAAGCGAGGAAACGGTAAAACGCCATCTGTCGAATATCTTCGACAAGACGGGCGTTTCAACACGGCTGGAGCTGGCGCTCTTTGCCATTGCGCATCAACTGGTGACGCCGCAGTAGGCAGCCATCCACTGCCATTGCTCGGTGCGACAATCAGTTGAGCTGTTGCATCCAACCTGCATGATGAAAATTGGCTTTTTAGGCTTGGGTAAAATGGGCACGCCGATCGTGCGGCGGCTGCTGGGCGCCGGATATGCGGTGACAGTATGGAATCGCTCGCGTGAGCGCGCTGAGGCGCTGGTTTCTGAAGGCGCGCACGTTGCCCCAACTCTGGTTGAAGCGGTATCAGACCAGGATCTGATTTTCAGCTCTCTTAAAGACGATGCTTCGCATGAGGACGTCTTCTTTGACATGGGTCCGGGTTCCGGCAACCTTGTTGAAGTGTTGAAGCCAGGGCAGTTGCATGTTTCGCTCAGCACGCTCAGCGTGGCTCTCTCACGACAATTCACAGAAGAACATGCGAAACGCGGACAACGGTTTGTCGGCGCTCCGGTCTTTGGCCGGCCTAACGTTGCCGCCGATGGCCGGTTGTGGGTCGCGGTTGCCGGAGCAGAGAATGACATTGAAAAGTCTCGTCCAGCGCTGGAGCCGTTGAGCCGCGGCATCACCGTCGTCGGCAAAGAGCCATGGCAGGCTCATGCGCTGAAGCTGGGCGGCAATTTCATGATTGCTTCGATGATTCAGACGCTGAGCGAGGCGATGGTTTTTGCCTCGTCCCAGGGTATCGAGCCAGAGACATTTTTCGCCACCGTCAACAGTGCGCTCTTTCAATCGCCGTTTTATGAAAATTACGCCAAAGTCATGCTGCATCCGCCGGAGCAGCCGGGAGCTACCGTTCAACTGGGAGCGAAAGACACACGACTGTTCCGCGAGGCGGGACACGAGGCGGGCTTTGACTCCGGTCTGGCGGCCTATCTTGCGGGCCAACTCAACCGCGCCATTGAAGCGGGCATGGGCGATGAGGACTGGCCAGTGAGCACCTATCGCGCGACACAGCGTGAGTCGATGGGGAAGCCACAAAGCTGATCGTGTTGGTTAGAATGACGTCATGAATCTTCGAGGAAAAACTGTCTTCATTACCGGGGCCAGCTCCGGCATTGGCGAGGCGACTGCTTACGCCTTTGCTGCTGAAGGAGCACGGCTGCTACTGGCCGCGCGGCGCATGGAAAAACTTACCGCAGTTGCAGATAAGGCGTTGGCTCGCGGAGCGGGCGACGTTTATGCCTTTGAGCTCGATGTGCGCAACCAGTCGGCTGTGGCTGCCGCTGTTGAGGGACTTTCGCCCGACTGGGCTTCCATTGATGTGCTGGTGAACAATGCCGGCCTGAGTCGTGGCCTCGAAAAGGTCTACGAAGGCAGCATCGAGGATTGGGAAGAGATGATCGACACCAACGTGAAGGGCCTGCTGTATGTGACCCGCGCGGTGGTTCCAGCCATGGTAAAACGCGGCACGGGGCATATCGTGAATCTGGGTTCGACCGCCGGTGAACTGCCTTATCCGAACGGCGCGGTCTATTGCGCAACCAAGGCGGCGGAGAAGTCGATCAACGATGGACTCAGGCAGGATCTGTTGGGAACGCCATTGTTGGTGACCAGCATCGATCCGGGAATGGTCGAAACCGACTTCAGTCTGGTCCGGTTCCGCGGCGATGAAGCCCGAGCGGCAAAAGTGTACCAGGGAGTAAAGCCGCTAACGCCGGAAGATGTAGCCGACGCAATCGTATGGGCGGTAAGCCGGCCAGCACACGTAAACATCGCGCATGTCCTGATGACATCCGTGACCCAGGCAAATTCGCTGCTCTTTCATCGCGAGGCTGCAGGAACGACCGGCAACACGCGCTAGAGTCTCGTTTGCTGATTAATTCAAGGCTTCAATCTGCGCTTCTATCTGGGCCAGCGCTGCTTCAAGAGCAGCGCGGCGTCCCGCGTTCGACGTGCGCTGCGAAAGGATGTTTTCCTTTTGCAGGTTTAGCGCCTGCAACTGCCGTGCGTGATGGGCTTTGTCGGTTTGCTGCTTTCGCACATCCTGCGCACTGCCGGAAAACGACTGCTGTTGGCTTGCTGCCATTTGTTCCTCCACAGACTTGCTTTCCCAACCTCGTGCCATATCTCTCATTGTACGGGTAACCGGTGACATTGCGCCCAGGAAGCCACGACACGTATAACCCAGACGTAGAGGAGAGACGCATGCGGCAGTGGCAAATTCCGGCTTTTGGCATCAATTCCCTGGCACTGGTAGAGAAGAAAACGCCAACCCCAGGCCCTGGACAGATCCAAATAGACGTCAAGGCAGTCTCACTGAACTATCGCGATCTGATGGTAGTCGAGGGGCGGTATAACCCAAAGCTCGCGATGCCTCGTGTGCCCTGTTCAGACGGCGCCGGTGAGGTTATAGCAGTAGGTGCAGGCGTTACTCAGTGGAAGCCTGGCGACCGTGTAGCCGGCATCTTTATGCAGAACTGGCTGGATGGCGGCGCATCTGCCGCAAAAGGCAAAGGCGCGCTGGGCGGCGATATCGACGGCATGATCACCACCGAGGTGGTGCTTTCAGAACACGGGATCGTGCGAATTCCCAATCACCTCAGCTATGAAGAGGCCTCCACACTGCCCTGTGCCGGCGTAACCGCCTGGAATTCTTTATTTACTTCAGCGGATGTACACCCTGGAAGCACGGTATTGATCCTGGGAACCGGCGGAGTCTCCATCTTTTCCCTACAATTCGCAAAAATGGCAGGGGCGCGAGTGCTCGGCACGTCCAGCAGCGATGAGAAGCTGGAGCAGGCTAAGACCCTGGGGCTGGATGCAGGATTAAACTACCGCACCACCCCCGATTGGGAGAAGTGGACCTTTGAGCAGACGGGCGGCGAAGGCGTGGACCTGATTGTCGATGTAGGCGGCTCAGGCACATTGCCACGGGCCTTTAAGGCGTTGCGGCATGGAGGCACGATTGCCCAGATGGGCGTGCTTGCCGGGGTTTCTGACCAGCTGGATATCCGGCCTATCTTTGCCAAACAGTTGAAAATTCATGGAATTTACGTGGGTTCCCGCGCGGACTTTGTGGCGATGAACAAGGCAATCGCGCAGGCAAAGCTGAAGCCAGTGATCGACCGGGTCTTTGCTTTCGAGGAGTTTCCCGCGGCTCTGCGCCATATGGAGGCAGGAGCACATTTCGGAAAAATCGTGGTTTCGACGGTTTGAGATGCGCTACGATACGCAGTACTCAGGCCAGAGGCTGGACCGTTCGCAGAGCGGGGTCGTCGATCTGCTCATGAGTCGATCTGCTCATGAATTGAGTCGAGTTGCATACGGGTTGACACGGCCTGGGGACGATTGATCGTCTTTCCGCTATTAGAAGACAGGAAGATGGAGAAGGCCGATCCACTCGTCGTTGGCTAGCCTGGCGTGTGCGCTGGTCATGGCGTCTTCAGCCCGCTTGCTGTGGGTCACATCCGTGACTACTCCGAACACCCGTATCAACAGGCCCGTATGGTTGAGGAGATGCTGGCCCTGCGCTTCAACCCAATGCACTGAACCGCCCGGCCATACGTGTAACAAGTCAAGGGTTGCTTCTGACCTGCGGAGGCTCCGAAGATAAATGTCTTTCCTGTAAGCTGGACAAGGGAGCTATTTTCCGCCCCAGCGAGCTGGCGTTGATTGTTGAAATTAAATCGCTGACCAAAGTCTATGAGGGCAAGCAGTCCGTAGTAGCGTTGGATGGCATCGATCTGGAGGTGGTGCAGGGCGAGATCTTCGGCCTGCTGGGGCCGAATGGAGCGGGCAAAACAACTACTATCGGCATCTGCACCACGCGCACTTTGCCGACCAGCGGCACAGTGCACATAGCTGGGATCGATGTGGTGAAGCAGCCGGCGCGGGCGCGGCAACTGATCGGCGTGGTGCCGCAGTACAACACACTGGACCGCTCGCTGACGATTTACGAGAATCTCTACTTCCACTGCCGTTACTTCGGCTTTTCCCATGCGCAGGCCAAAGCACGCAGTAATGAGCTGCTGGCCCAGTTTCTGCTGACGGAGAGAGCCAAGGCGTATCCGACGCAACTTTCGGGAGGCCTGGCACAACGGGTGCAGATTGCGCGAGCCATTGCCCATCGGCCTACGGTGCTGTTTCTGGATGAGCCAAGCGCGGGGCTCGATCCCCAGAGCCGCATCGCGATGTGGGAGGCCGTACAGGGACTGCGCAAGAATGGCATTACGGTTGTGCTGACAACGCACTACATGGAAGAAGCTGACGAGCTGAGTGATCGTGTGGCGGTCGTGGATCGCGGCAAGCTGCTGGCGCTGGGCACACCCCAGGAGTTAAAGGATACGCATGGGGCGCAGACGATTATCTTCCTGAAGCTGCGTGCTCTCGACAGGCTGGAGATCGTTGCAGCCGAGCTTTCCGAACGCGATGGAGTTAACAATATCGAAACAACGCCGGAGGGTCTGCGTGTCTTCACAACGAGTGTCGACGGCCTGTTACCGGAGATCATCCAGTCCTGCTCGACTCTGGGGTTGAGGGACATTTCTATCACCGAACCAAGCCTGGAAACGGTCTTCATCCAACTGACAGGGAGGGACTTGCGTGAGTAAGTCATCCAGCACAGATCAGACCAGCTTCATGAAGGCTTTTCTGGGACTCTACCTCCGCGATCTGCGGGTACTGAGCCGGGAGCTTGGCCCTTTTTTGCTGCGGGTGGGGATGCAGCCGTTGCTGTTTCTCTTCGTCTTCACTTCGGTGATGCCTCATATGGCCGGTGGAAGTCCGATGATTGGAGGGGCTGGAGCGAATTTTGGAACAGTACTGTTGCCAGGATTGATGGCCGTTGCCATCATGTTCAGCGGAATCGCCGCCGTGGCGCTCCCGCTTTCGAGCGAGTTCGGCATTACCCGTGAGATCGACGACCGCGTAATGTCGCCGATTCCCGTCTGGGCGGTGGCACTGGAGAAGGTTTGTTTCAGCGCTCTACAAAGCATCGTTGGCGCAATGCTGGTAATTCCCATGGCCATTTTGATTCCCGCAACACCGGTCTATCCGGATGTCCACAACTGGCTGCTGCTGGCTGCGGTGCTGGTTTTATCGAGCCTGTTGGCTGGAGCCCTGGGACTGTCCATTGGATCGAGCGTGAGTCCGCGGCATATCGGGTTGGTTTTTTCAATTATTGTGGTTCCGATTACCTTTTTGGGATGTGTCTACTACCCATGGGCCGGCCTCGAAAAAATGCGCTGGTTGCAGATTGCCGTTCTCTTCAATCCGATCGTATATATCAGTGAAGGCCTGCGGGCCGCGGTAACTCCCAACGTCACACATATGCCGGAATGGGCTATTCTGTTGGCGCTGCTCATTTTTCTAGGAATTCTGGGTCAATTCGGCATACGCAGGTTTTTGCGGCGCGTAATTTCTTAGAAGCTCAATGCCGAAGGCTCTCCTGCTCATCGGAAACTGAGAGTTGTTGATTGCGTTTGAATTTGTTGAAGACGTCGGCTTTCGTGTTGGCTCCCGCAGTGATCGTGGTAGCTGGCTGCGGCGGACGTGTATCCGCTTCGGGCGCGACTGGTGCGGGTGGCCTGCGTATTCACGCCAGTGCCGAACAGATCGACACCAATGGAAATACCCGGTACTCGGCAACACTGGCCAGCGGGGAGCCAGCTAAAGTTATCTGGTCGGTCTCCGGCGGTGACCCCAGCTCGGGTACGGGCAAAATCACTGCGGAGGGTGTCTATACGCCACCCAGCTATCTCACCCAAGAGTCGGCTACCGTCTCCGTGAATGCCATGCTGGCCGGCAGGATAGGCGACTCGGATACGATTTCAGAAACGGCTCAGTTGACCATCACTCCTGGATTCCTGCAACCTCTGACCCCAGGCAATCTCTCCCTTGGCCCGGGTGGCACGGTTACGGTCTCGGGTTCCATGACTGAAGTAGGCGGCAATGGAGGCATTCGATTTACCCTGGCCAGTGACACGGCGGGAACACCGGGTGCGGCAGGAACATTGAGCGAAAGCCGCTGTGTTCGGGGCTCCATCAAAGCCTCAAACCCGGCGTATACGAGCTGCTCGGTCACTTACACGGCCCCAGCCGTAATGCCGATTTCCAGTTCAATCTTCATTCTCGGTTCCGTTGCTTCGAACCCCGCTGTGAGTTGGACGCGCATCCTGCTCAATGCGGGTGGCATCAGCAGCAATCCCGTAGCACATCAGGCTCGCCTGGCCGTTCCCGTGCAGCTTGGTTCTTCCAGCGGCAACAACTCGGACTACGATTCAAGCCTGGGACAGCTTTCCGACTGTTGCGGGGGAACTTTAGGCTCACTGTTGCAGGACGCAGCGGGAACCCAGTATGTGCTCAGCAACAATCATGTGCTGGCGCGCAGCGACCAGTCCATTCCTGGAGAAACAATTATTCAACCGGGGTTGATTGACAACGGGTGCACACCGTACGGTTTTGGTCCTGGAACAACACCCGTGGCCACATTGACCGGGTATCCCTCCCTGAACTCACCAACGACCAATGTAGACGCCGCCATCGCACGAGTAACACCGGGGGCAGTCGATCCGAAAGGAAACATCCTCGAACTGGGAGCGCGTCAACCCGACGGCACATTGTCCCCCGCGCCTCCGGGCATCTCATCTACCGGAGGTAAAGGCGAACAGCCTGCACTCGGGATGACGGTAGCAAAGAGCGGCCGAACGACCGGGCTGACCTGCGCCTCAGTCTCGGCGATAAACGTGGATGTGGTGGTAGATTACTATACCGATTGCGCGGAGACAGCCCACGCCCTGACCAAGACTTTCACCAATCAGATTGCCATCGCCGGGGCCAGTTTCAGTGATGCGGGAGACTCGGGTGCCCTGGTAGTGGACACCACCAATGCGGAACCGGTGGGGCTCTTCTTTGCCGGAGGCACTGACGATCATGGAATCGAGCAGGCCATTGCCAGCCCGGTGAGTGAAGTACTGGCCGCACTTGATACCCAGATTCTCGCAGGCGGCCAGCAAACCAGCTACAGTTTTGTCGGCGGCCAGGATCACCCTGTCTCTTGTCTCAACTACGGAACTCCGAGGGCGATCGACGAGGCGACTACCGTTGCCGCAATGAGCACATCGGAACGGGAGAGAGCTGAGGCAGCCCTGCCCATGGCTCAATCCCTCTTGAATCCCGCGGCGGGAATCGTGCGTGTCGGTATCACAGCCAACAAAGACTATCCGGGCCACGCCGCCATTGCCGTTTACGTCGAGCCCGGCGCGATCACTTCAATTCCCGCATCGATTGGAAACATACCCACGGTCGTGCTTCCGGCAAATACACAGTCCGTCGAACCTACCAATCTGACGCAACCACGTACCGCCTCCATGAATCAGGTTTTAGCGGCCAAACAACGCAACGCTGCTGCTTTGCTCAAGACAAACCCGGCGCTATTCGGCGTTGGCGTTGGGCAAAGCTTGAATAATCCGGCAGACGCAGCTCTGGTGTTTTTTGTGGATCGCAAAAAAATTGCCGGAGCGCTACCTGAGACAGTCGAAGGGCAGCGTGTGCACATCATCCTGATGGACAGGCTGCATGTCACCCGCTCGCATGGCAGTCCAACGCATAGCATGAGCACATGCCGTCTGGGAGCGTCAGATGATGGATTTAACTCTTCGCTGCAGCAACTTTTCGAGGATTCAATCCCTCTTCCCAGATAATTCACCCTGGTTGAGCAAGATCACCTTGCTCCAGCAGCAATAGTCGTCTCCGGCTCAACCGGCAGAGCAAACTCCGTCTCATCCGGGAAGAACAGCGCGAAGATGGTTCCGGACTGGCCGCTCAGCGTCTCCGAACGGCTGCGGACGCGAATCGTGCCTTTGTGTTTGCTAACGATCTCAGAGCTTACCCACAACCCAAGACCGGTTCCGGTCACTTCCTTTGTGGTGAAAAAAGGCTCGAAGATGTGTTCGCGAACACCGGGTTTCATACCTGAGCCGGTGTCGGCAACCTGGAATCGCACACCAATCCGGTCCGGGTTGCTCCAATCGCGGGAGCGGCGCGCTCGAACCACCAGCCGCCCCCCTGCGGACATGGCGTCGATCGCGTTGCCTACCAGATTGGCGAAGACCTGGCGCAGTTCTCCCGCAAAGCAATAGATGTCGATGGTGGTATCGTATTTTCGCTCTACCTGGATTCCCAGATTGCGCAACCGCCCATGATGCAGGCTGAGCACAGAGTCCAGCAATTCTGACAGGTTGGCACGAGCCGGCAGCGTGGATTGTCGATAGAAGCGCAGCGTCTGCTGGGTAATCTCAGAGATGCGGCGCACTTCATGCTCTGCCATAACGACATAGCTCATGGCAGGCTCAGACAACGCGGCGTGATTGGTCAGCAGATAGAGCAGGTTGGTAATCGCTTCCAGGGGATTATTGATCTCATGCGCAATTGAAGCAGCAAGGCGGCCTGTTGCTGCCAGCTTCTCCGTCTTGCGCAAAGCCTCTTCGCCGCGCTTGCGATCGCTTACGTCCATCACGATCAGACCAACCCACCGCACCTGGTCCGTCGCGGTATGGATTGGATAGGCGCTGATGATCCAGGTCCATGGCCGGCCGGTGGCCTCGGCAACACCCGAAACCTCCAGGTCGCGCATGGGCGCATCGTGTTCGAAGACACCTCGGATCGCCTTCTCCAACTGCGTTGCAGTGGTGTGCGAAAGCACCTCGGGAAGAGTCCGGCCTAGGTGGCGGCTGAGTTGAATACCGGTAATCTCGGCGAAGATGCGATTAACCCGGACAAATCTGGTGCGGCGATCGAAAAATGCCAGGCCGATGGGAGCATTGGCCAGCATGGAATCCAGCAGCGAGAGCGTGTCGCTGAGCCCGGAACGCTGCTCCGCAATCGACGCTACCATGCGATTGAATGTATCGATCAGGTCGCCGATCTCATTGTGCATGGTGATGGGAAGTGGAAAATTGGATTCGCCTTCCGGCGACAGCATCAACGCGCGCGTTCCCCGGTGCAGCACCGCCAGGGGACGGGTGATGGATCGCGCCAAGGCCCAGGCCATCAAGGTTGAAGCTGCGATCCAGATCGCTCCAAAAGCAAAGATCGATTGCCTGAGCGAGGTGAGCTGCACTCGATCCCAGTCTTTATCGGTCCTTACCCACGCATATCCGTAAATTTTTCCATGCGAGCGAATGGCTTTGCCACTCTCCCAGTCATTGGAACCAAGTGAGAAGAAGCGAGGCGTGTCCGGAGTTCCGCGTAAGGCGGCCACCTGGGCGAGTTCACCCGCTCTCAGAGGTTGCTGATTCGTGAGTCCGGTGCTGTCAAAGAGAACTTTTCCGTCAGGATCGGAGACCATCGCCGTATCGACACTAGGTCCGGCTCCCATCATGGTCACAGAGATTTGAATCGTCTCTGGATGCCCCCGGTCAAGCGCGTCGCTTGCCTGCTGCGCCAGGGAGGTCGCCTGATGGGTGAGCCTCAGCTGCGCCCGCTCGAATATCTTCCCCGCCTGGTGGCGGACGAGCAGGGTTCCGAAGAGAAGCAGAGACGCCGTCTCCAGGAGCACTAGCCCCACCAGCAATTGGGATCGAATTGAACGAGGCCATGCTCGAAATTTCATCCCGGAACTCCGGCGCGGTTCACATGTTTAAGTCTAAAGCCTTGTGGATGTGGATAGCTTGCTCATCAAATCGCGGGCAATCTGCTGGCCGTGAAACCTGCCATTTTCAATGAAAATCTCGTTGGTGCGCGCCCCTGCAACGATGACGCCAGCCAGATAGATACCAGGCACATTGCTCTCCAGGCATTCCGGATCGCAATGCGGAGTGCGGTCCAGGCCCTCGGAGCGCACGCCGAGGCCTTGCAGGAAGTCGTAGTCGGGATGATAGCCGGTAAGAGCAAAAACAAAGTCGTTCCGGAGCGTAAGCGAACCGGAGGGGGTTTCAATGATTACCTGGTCTTCAATGATCTGGATCACCTGCGATTCGAAATACGCCGCAATCTCGCCGTTCTTGATGCGGTTTTCGATATCCGGCTTGATCCAGTACTTGACGTGGCGATGGATGCCGGGACCGCGGTGTACAAAGGTGACGCGCGCACCGTGACGCCAGAGTTCGAGAGCGGCGATGGCGGCGGAATTTTTGCCGCCGATCACGACAACATCCTGGCCGGAGTAGGGATGCGGATCGTCGTAGTAGTGCATGACCTTGGAGAGATCTTCGCCAGGGATGCCAAGATAGTTGGGCAGATCGTAGTAGCCTGTCGCCACGATCAGTTTACGTGCGCGAAGGCTGCCAGCACGGCCAAAGCGATCACGTATGTCGACCCGGAAATTGCCGTCAGAGCCATGGACCCGATCAACGTTCTGATACTGGCGGATATCGAGGCGATAGTGCGCTGCAACCTTGCGGTAGTACTCCAGGGCCTCGTTGCGGCTGGGTTTGGCATTGGGGCTGGGAAAAGGGACGTTGCCAATCTCCAGCAGCTCAGACGTAGTGAAAAAAGTCATGTGCGCCGGATAGTGGAAGAGCGAATTGCAGAGGCAACCCTTGTCGACGAGAACGACGCGAAAACCGGCGTTCTGAGCATCAATGGCGCAGGCAAGGCCGGTAGGACCGGCACCGATGACTAGGACGTCGAAGAGTTCAGGGCTGGATACGGGGTTGGGTCCGGGAGTGTCCACAGGCGCACCGGGTTCCAGAATGGCATCGCTCATGCTTCTAGATTAGGGCATTCCTGCAAAACACCAAAGCTTCACACACAATGGATGAAGTGGAATGGAAAAAGAATAACCGGCGGCATTCGCGATACGGAACGATCCTGGCTGCGGTATCGTGAGGCGTGGATCGCGTTCGCCAAGCTCAGGTAGCCGACGACCGCCCCTAACGCACGGCTGCAGTGGCTTACAGCCACGCGCACCGAAAAGCTCAAGCTGGTTCTCTGTGGGTTCAATTCTAAAGACTCGCTCTGCACGCCGGAAATTCTGAAATTCCTGGATAGCGAGCCCTAAAATGTGATTGAGGGCCGAGCATTCATGATAGTCATCAAGCAGGAAGATTTTATTGCCAGCGTGGCTGGCGCGCTACAGTACATCAGCTATTACCATCCGGTGGACTACATTACGAGTTTGGCGGCGGCGTATGAGCGGGAGCAGAGCCATGCCGCCAAGGATGCGATGGCGCAGATCCTGATCAATAGCCGGATGTGTTTTGAGGGCCATCGGCCCATCTGCCAGGACACGGGGATTGTGAATGTATTTCTCAAGATAGGGATGGATGTGCGTTTCGACACCACCCTGAGCATGCAGGAGATGTGTGACGAAGGGGTGCGAAGAGCGTGGCTCGATCCGGACAACAAACTTCGCGGCTCGATTCTCGCCGACCCCGCAGGAGCACGGAAAAATACGAAGGACAATACTCCCTCCGTCATCAACGTAGAACTGGTGAAGGGGGACAAGGTCGATATCACCGTCGCGGCCAAAGGTGGAGGCTCAGAGGCCAAGAGCAAGTTTGTGATGCTCAATCCATCCGACTCAGTCGTAGAGTGGGTGCTGAAGACGGTACCAACGATGGGCGCCGGATGGTGTCCTCCTGGCATGCTGGGCATCGGCATTGGTGGCACTGCGGAGAAGGCGATGCTGCTGGCCAAGCAGGCCCTCATGGAAGACATCGACATCCAGGACCTGATTGCGCGCGGGCCCCAGACCACGGCGGAAAAGCTGCGCGTTGAGCTCTATGACAAGGTGAACCGGCTGGGCATTGGCGCGCAGGGGCTGGGCGGTCTCACAACCGTGCTTGACGTAAAAGTACTGGACACGCCCTGCCACGCCGCCAATCTGCCGGTGGCCATGATTCCCAACTGCGCCGCGACGCGGCATGCACACGTGGTCCTGGATGGGTCAGGCCCGGCATTTCTCGATCCGCCATCGATCAAGGACTGGCCAAAGCTGACCTATGACGTTTCAACAGCGACACCGGTAAACCTGGACACCATCACCCGCGAAGAAGCGGACGCATGGAAGCCAGGCCAGGTGCTGTTGTTGACCGGGAAGCTGCTGACCGGGCGCGATGCGGCGCACAAGCGAATGACAGATATCCTGAGCCGCGGCGAGAAGCTGCCGGTTGATTTCAAGGACCGCTTCATCTACTACGTGGGCCCCGTCGATCCAGTGCGCGAAGAAGTGGTTGGCCCTGCCGGCCCCACGACGGCAACCCGCATGGATAAGTTCACGCGGCAGATGCTTGCCGAAACAGGGCTGCTTGGCATGATTGGCAAAGCGGAGCGTGGCCCAATCGCAATCGAGGCGATCAAGGAATTCGGCGCGGTTTACCTGATGGCAGTGGGTGGCGCTGCCTATCTGGTGTCGAAGGCGATTCGCGGCTCAAAGCTGCTGGCCTTCGAAGACCTGGGGATGGAGGCTATCTACGAGTTCGATGTGGTGGATATGCCGGTCACTGTGGCAGTCGACGCCAAAGGTACCAGTGTTCATAACACAGGGCCAGCCGAGTGGCAGCAGCGCATCGCCGGAATTCCAATCCTGCAATAAAAATCCACGCTGCAAGCCAAAAGGGCGCGAGCCGAAGCCCGCGCCCTTTTTGTGTACCCAAAACTTATTGCTTGCCCCAGCGAACAACCAGGCCAGCCGTAAAGCCGAGACTGTTTTGCGTGGTGGAACCGAAGTTGGTCAACAAGTATTCCGGCGCAACGCGCAGGCCGACTGCCGGGCTGACGTTGTATTCAAACGGCGCGCTGGCACTGATTGCAACCGAGGGTCCGTCGGGATACAGACCCACTTCAGCCGGTGTAGCGGCGCCTAAATCTCCGGAAAACCTGCCATATGCAGCGCCCGCCAGAACCCTGCCGGAAACGGAATATTTAGGGTGCAGGAGGAAGCGATAGGTCGGCCCAATCATGCCTGCGTATTGGCTGATAGACGGATTATTCACCGCGCTGTTGATATTCGGATTGTTGCCTACATAGGAAGTGCCGTATGTGCCGCGTCCATCGATGGTGACACCCAGCTTCTCGTTGAAGTAGCGCGTAACTCCCACATTCCAGGAATACTCATGCACGCGCTGCAGCCCAGTGCGCGGAACGTTTTCGATGATTGCGCCGTCGCCTGGATGAAAGCGCAGGTAGCCTCCGCCGACGTAGACCTCATAGAGGTGGCTGTACACATCGTGAATTGCAGTCACGCGGCGTTGCTCGCGGCGAGCCTTGAGGCGCGCCTGCACACTCAGCGATCCCGAAGTGGGTGCCTGGGAGGTTGGTGCTTGAGCAGCGGGCTTATCCGGCTGAGAACTGCTGCTTTGGGCTCGCATTCCATGGCTTGCAAAAGCGCCAAGAATCAGCAAAAGAACAAAACGACGATACGAAAACATCAGGATCGAGATACCTCCGGGCCAATCGAGAGCCGCACCCATTCGGGCTAAGTCCCCTTCCGTATTAAATCACCTCGGGGCCACACCGGGCGGAAAGAGGGTCGGCCGCACAGTTGACTGAAAGGCAAAAAACGGTGGTGAACAGAAGTGTGACGGCTGAAACCGCGTTTTGTATCCCAGACTCATTGGAGATTCACCGTGCCAAATCTGAACGGCTCGGTCCAAAGAGCAGTGGTGCAAGCCCGCAAAACGAGAGACCGGCGAATTTTGCGCCCACCACCTTTGCATATCATTTAGGGTGTGAATAGGTTTCCCTCGCTTTAATCGCACTTCGGCCGCATGAGAGTCTCTCGCGGCACAGAGAGAACCGGGTGCGTATGATGATTGAAACTGGAGGTTCTCAACTGGCATGATCCGACTCTTGTTTGGAATCGTCCTGGGGGTTCTGCTGCTTGCTGCGGGCGCCTGGGTCTGGCTCACCTACGGTCATCCTCCGGTTGCGGTGACCGACGCCGCATTGCCCTTTGAGCGCTTCATCACCAGCGTTCCATTACATGCGCGTATCGATCGCGATGCGCACGCATTATCGAGTGCTCCGCCAGTGCAGGCCAACGAGGCTACATTTGTAGCCGGCGCGCAGATTTACCGCGAACAATGCGCCTTCTGCCATGGCCTTGCTGGAAGTGACTCCCAAGCCGGTAAGCATATGTTCCCCGATGCGCCTCCCTTGTGGGAGAAGCATCACGGCGGCGATGTAGTGGGTGTAAGCGACGATCCGCCTGCCGAAACCTATTGGAAGGTCGCCAACGGCATTCGCCTCACCGGCATGCCGGCATATAAACAGGTGCTTTCCGAGACCGAGATGTGGCAGGTAAGCCTTCTACTGGCCTACGCCGATAAACCTTTGCCACCGGCTGCGCTCAACCTGCTGAAGCAGCCTCTTTCCTTCGGGCCTGGTGTCTCGCTCGCGCCGGTCGCCTCTAACAAGCCCACCGATTCGCTGCGATAATTTCAATGCCCTCAGATACACAACAGGAAGCCAATGCCGGATTGGGTAAAGAGTTTCAAGACAAGATCGATTCTTACGGTAGCCGCAGCATTCCTGCTGGGACTAAACCTGGCGCACACTTCCCTCTTTTCGCAATCTCAACCCTCACAAAGATCTGTGAGCCCTACACTGCACGGCGACCCGGCTCATCCTGCAAAGACTGAAGGGTGGGTAGACACGCAGCTCTATTTCGGCTTGGGACTGGCAGACGCTCCGGCTGAAAAAGGCAAGGGCGTAAGCGAAACAGAGTGGCGCGATTTTCTGGACAAGGAAGTTACTCCGCGTTTCCCTGCCGGGCTAAGCGTTGTGGATGTCTATGGGCAGTGGCAGGGTAAGAATCGCAAAACGCCGGAGCGGTTGCGCTCCAAGATGCTGGTGATCGACTATCCGAACACGCCGGAAAATGCAACAAAGATCGAAGCTATTCGCGCAGCATGGAAGCAGCGCACCGGGGATCAGTCGGTGCTCAAAGTGACAAAGCCTGCAGACGTTTCATTCTGAGGTAATGTATAGAAATGAGGTTTCGACTGTGAGTATTCTCAATTCTGTGCGCAAGGGACTCAGCTTTTTCCTGATGAGTATGGGAGTCTCGACGTATGCAAAAAAGGCCGCATCGCCTCCTCAGACCTCCCCTTCGAAGAATGTTCCTCCAGTAAAACCGGAATAGCTGGAGCCATTTCCTGGAATACCGCTGCGCAGGCCGGAATACAATAAGGCTATGCCGATTTCTCGCCAGCAGGCTCTCGATTACTTCAACTCCGACGATCTGATCGGCCTTGGCATGGAGGCCGATGCGGTACGCCGCCGCCTTCATCCGGAGCGCGTGGTCACCTACATCATCGATCGCAATATCAACTACACCAACTTCTGCACGGAGTACTGCACCTTCTGCGCGTTTTACCGGCCGTTGCCCAAGGCTGGCGTGAAGAATCCGCGCGCCGAAGAGGGATACATTCTCGACTTCGAGAAGATCTACGAGAAGATCGCGGAGACGGAAGAGCTGGGCGGCACCGGTGTACTGATGCAGGGAGGCCTGCACCCCGATCTGAAGATCGACTGGTTTGAGAGCCTCTTCACCGGCATCAAGCAACGCTTCCCTAAGATATGGCTGCACTGCCTTTCGGCGAGTGAAATTCTGGCCATTGCGGAGTATTCCGAGTTGAGCCTGCGGGACACGATTGCGCGGCTGCGCGATGCCGGGCTGGACTCGATTCCCGGCGGCGGCGCAGAGATTCTCGACGATGAAGTGCGCCATCGCATTGCCCGCCTCAAGTGCAAGACGCAGGATTGGGTGGATGTGCATCGCACCGCGCACCAGTTGGGCATGAGGACAACGGCGACGATGATGTTTGGCGTGGGCGAGACTTTCGACCAGCGCATCAATCACTTCGAAGTGGTGCGCAAGCTGCAGGAAGAGACGGGCGGATTTACGGCGTTTATTCCGTGGAGCTTCCAGCCGAACCATACCGCGCTGGGCGGACGCGGGTGGGAAGAAGCTACTTCCGTGGAGTATCTAAAGGTTCTGGCTATCTCGCGGCTGTATCTGGATAACATCGAAAATGTGCAGGCTAGCTGGGTAACGCAAGGACTTAAGGTGTTGGAGTTAGGGCTGCACTTCGGCGGCAACGATGTGGGTTCAGTGATGCTGGAAGAAAACGTGGTCAAGGCGGCGGGGACGAGTAACTGCACGACTGAGGAGGAGCTGCGGCGGATTATTCGCGATGCTGGGTTCAAGCCCGTGCAGCGGGATACTTTGTATCGGACGATGTTTTTGAACTGATATTTCTTTGTCTTTCAGCGAAGGCGCTCATAAGCAGGCGTTTCTTCTTTGCTCACGCTCGTGACACGGCATTCGAGACTCAATTTTTTCTGTTTACTGCCCGCTCTGGTTGAGTTTCTCCACCGGTTTGCATACGCCTTCGCCGCCATGTTTGTGGATAAATTCCGGGTCGAGAAGGTCTTCGGAGCGGCCGGGATAGGGGGCAACAGAGATACAGCTGCAGCCGGCATCCTTCAGGCTGGTGTTCTTCAGGATGTATTCGGGCGAGATGGATTTTACAAGAATTTCCTGTGCGTCCATCGGATGCTGCGCATCGAGATAGTATGAGTCCTTCACTGAAAAACCGAGGCCGCTGAAGGCGGGGAAGATTCCGTATTTAGTCTTGAGCCATGCCGCCAAGGGGCTATATGCTGCAAAGGCCTGCGCGGCGAAACTGAAGGTATGGGCCAGGGAGATAGGCACCGTGTCTCCGGGCGTGTCGGTGTATTGGTGCGCGAAGCAAAAGGCGCGGGTGTCATCGTCGGTTGCTGTGCCGTCGCATTTCTTTGGATCGAGCGCCAGGTCGCGCTGGATGGCGGTGAAGACGTTGGGCCATGTGGCCAGCAGAGCATCTATTTTCTCAGGCTGCAGCGGCTGGCAGCGCATGGCGATCAGGGTCTTGGTGTCGTCGTTGACCAACCCTGAGTAAGCGGGAAAGTCTTTGAGCTTCAGCGGAGGGTCGTAGACTTCGGTCGCGGTGGCGAAGGCGCGCAAGCTGCCGGGACGCGACAGCGTTGTTACAGAAACTCCCGCAGGCACAAAGGTTACACGCATAAAGTCATCGGGCGTAGCCTCGCGCACATGATCGGTCACCAGCACAGCGTCAGGATGTTGTGCCTGAAGATCGACAGTTATGCAGCTAAAGCAAATGGCAGCAAAGCTGGCGAAAGCAACACGTATAAGAGGGATCAGCTGGCCCATCTTTTCCTCCTGAAGAAGAAGGACAAGCATACATCCGCACGATACTTACACGCATGTTACCTTCGGTCTCTTGCAATCCAGAGATAACTTCGCTGGACTTGAGGCTGTCTTGCCCGATGTTCAATGCCGGGCCATACTTGGGTCTGCCGTGAGCAACCCTTGTGCGCGTAGCCAGGTTTCAAGCAGATTGGGCCATTGATCGAGGGCGGCATCGCCTTTGCCCAGGCCGCTGCCGTGCTTACCAGTGGCGAAGATATGCATCTCGACAGGGACTCCGGCTTTGAGTTCTGCTTCATAGAAACTGAGAGCCTGTTCGACTGGCACGGTGGCGTCGTCAGTGGTGTGATAGATGAAGGTGGGCGGCGTATCTTTGGTGACGAAAAGATTGGGTGAGTAGGCTTTCTGCAACTCCGCGCAGCGATCCATTACATCGACCAGTTTGCAATAGCTCAGATGCGAAGTATCGGGCGAGATGCCACCGATCCAGGGATAGCCCAGAACCAGAAAATCCGGTTTGCTGGAGACGCGCTCAATGGGGTCGCCGGCATCGGGTTTACCCGGAACAAACTGCGTGCCGGAGAGTCCAGCCAGATGACCGCCCGCTGAAAAACCGATGACAACAATGCGGTTGGGCGCAAAGTGATAATCGTTGGCGCGCGTACGGACCAGTTGTACGGCTCGACGGGCATCGATGAGCGGAACGGGCATCAGATACTTCTTGCCCAGCCGATAGCGCAGCACGAAAGCAGTGAATCCATGCGCAGCGAACCAGTCGGCAACCTCCCGGCCTTCGAGAATGGCAGCCAATCCCATGTAGGCTCCGCCCGGGAAGACGACGACTGCGCTGCCATTTTCGTGGCCAGGTTGCGGCCGCAGAACCGAGAGCGTTGGAATGTCGTTGCATGTGACCCCTTGGGCCTCAGGAGCATCGGTCGGCCACAGGCGAATCGTCGAAATACCCAGGTAAGGATCGCTGATGTTTGTCTCCGCACAAGCTTGTGATGCGCCGGAACTTGCGGTATCGCCTTGGGCAACTGAAAGTATGGGGAAAGAAACTACCAAGGCAGCTACAAATAGAGAAAAAGCCTTCAAATCGAACCTCCGTATGAGCCGTTCGAGCCAGGCTCTCGATCCATCTAATTTTCTCGCGGATTATAGCCGAATCAGCTTATGTCCTGGACAGCCATCGGCCGCCTCTGCGATCAGCTTGTCGATCAAACTCTCCCCAGAACGGGCCAGAAAATACGCTGCGCCAATAAGCCGCTCCTGCAGTCCACCATGTGGATGAAGCGCGTTGGAGATTGCCTCCGCGTGACGGCCCAGCGAAGCTTCTTTCTGTAGTTCAAAGGTGGCAGCCATGCGGCGCAGGCGGTTCATCTGGTAACGCATCTTGCTGGCAGAGACCTGCGCCGATCTGCTCAATCCTTCATCGAGCGAACCCAGGTATTCGGTAAGTGCGGTCAACTCAACATCCAAAGCATTGCCCGCAGAGGCCAGCCGCTGCTTGCCAGCAATGGGCATGGCGCGTGCTCCGAGACGCTGGGCCAGGGCAGCTTCTGTACTTTCGAAGATGGTTTCCAGGCTAAGTTCGTGACGATCGAGCAGTTCCGCAATTGCAGGTTCAACCAGCGTAGCCGAGAGCCGCGGCAGCACCGGAGTCAGCCTGCCGAGAATGCGCTCATAGAGCACGGCTGATTGCGCGAAATAGGCAATCTCCGCGGGACCGCCGATGTAGGCGGAGGTGGGTAGAATCTGATCCTGAAAGACGGGACGCAGCAGCGCGGAAGGAGAGATACGCTCGGGCTCCGAGGCCAGTATCGCGACCAGCTCATCCGTGGAGTAGGCCTGGCGTCCTGCTTGCCACACACCGGCAGGCTCGTTCGGCGTACCTGCGATGCGCTTCAGAGCTGTACGCACGCCAGTCTGGCTATCGAGCAGGAAAAGCAAACTGCCACGATCGGCAACTGCAACCTGCGTATGATAGCCCGCCGCTTCAATCGTCCGGTTGCGCTCCAGCAGCGCGGCGTGCAGTTCATCCGCGCGTTCAATTGCAGCCTGCAGAACAGGCGCGCCAAGGCGATGCGCTTCGTGCCCGGCGGCATCGAGAATCAGCAAGCCTCGATCCGCAAAAACTTTGCTATAGAACTCGGCAAATGCGCCGGCCAGGGTTTGTCCTGGCTTGTATGCGGCAGCCAGCCATTCCATTGCCTCTGAGTAGCCGAGCAGCTCCCATGCCTGATCGATCAACGCGGTGATCGAGTCATCCAGCACCAGCCCGCCCACCGGAACGGCGTTCGCTGGCGCATTTTCATAGGTCAGTTTACTCAGCGCACGCCGACGAGGGAATATCACATGATTGACTTCGGCGAAGTCATGATCTTCACTGGCGAGCCAGAAGACTGGCACGTGCGCGTGGCCGGCTGCAGTCGCTTCCTGGGCCAGCCCAATCGCTGTAGCTGCCTTGTGCACGGTAAACAGCGGACCGCCAAGAATGCCTACCTGCTGGCCGGTTACAACAACGCTCGCTCCATCGCGAATCTGCTGCAATGCTGGAGAGAGCACAGGAGAGGGATTTTGCGCAGCCAGCAACCGGGCGACATCTGCCCGATGCATATCCGTTTGCCGGTGCTCTGCCCGCTGCCAGCTACGATCTCGTGGAACCGCCCCATACCAGGAGCGCACCGCGGCTTCTCCGGAACAATAGTCCAGAAAGATACGAGACAAGCCCGGAACAGCGGTAATGGGAAAACACTCGGCGTTCAATGTCGATTCTCAGGCTTCCGGAGACACTGAACCACTGTGCTCCTGATTGGAGTTTAACTGCCGGGCGAAACAACTGCCTAACGGATGCACCGGCTCCTCCGTTGGATGCAGCACTGTGACGAATCCCGGCAAATTGTCGGAGCCGAACAATTCGGGTGAACAAAATGACGATACCTCAACGACGATGTGGATGGTACCGTAGTCTCTGATACATCGCATCTGGTTCGTGGAGTGACAGGGATGATGGCAAAGAAAAACACTGCAGCTAAAAGACAAATCATAACGGACGCGGCCGGTAACGGGATTGCGGCAAACGCAGCTTCAATGGCGAAGGAAGCGGCGAGCGGCGCCGTCAATCAAGCCAGGCGGGACAAGAAGCCCAAAAAGATCGCGGCCAAAACATCCCCAGCCAAAAAGAAACCACTGTCCAGATCCAGTGGCCAACGTGCACAGGCGAAGAACACAAAGCCGCTTGCCAAACCCAAGGATGCCAAACCTAAAACGGCCAAGCCGGGGATCGCCAAAGCCGGGAATGGAAAGAAAGGCAGTGCTGAAAAGACCGCCAAGGTTCTGGATTCGCAGATCGCATTTGAGGGTCGCTTGTTTCGCGTGACGCGCGACCACATCATCGAGCCAGGGGGACAGCAGTCCTATAAGGATGTGATTCGTCATAACGGCTCGGTGGTCATTCTGGCGACTGATCCCGGCAAAAAAAAGAAGGATCCATGGGTAGTCATCGAGCGCCAGTACCGCCATGCGGCAGGCCAGTTTCTATGGGAACTGCCAGCCGGCAAGCTCGACGCGGGCGAAGCGCCCCTTGCGGGAGCCAAGCGCGAACTCGCCGAAGAGACCGGCTACCAGGCCAAAAAATGGTCGGAACTGGTGATGTATTTTGCCAGCCCTGGATTTTTGGGAGAGTCGATGAAGGTCTTTCTGGCCGAGGGCCTGGTGGCTGGAGAGGCTCATCCGGAAGAAGACGAAAACATCGACTTCCGGCTGGTGAAATTATCCGATCTCCTTGAAATGATCGACAAAGGCAAGATTGCGGATGGCAAAACACTCACCAGCGTCCTGCTATATGCCCGCCAGCTCGGTATCAAGCGCAAGGGCTGACCCTCTGAATGGATGACCGGCAGGGCTCTGTGCCAAAGGAGCTTATATGGGTGATACATTCACGATTGATCCGGTTCACACGGCCGTGTTGAGCATGGATTGTCAGGCCGGCATCGTTTCGATTTACACCCGAGAGGCCAAAGACGCTTTTCTGGTTCGAGTCGCAAATGTTCTCAATTATGCCCGCGCGGCCGGCATGACCATAATCCACGTCCAGGTAGGTTTTCGACCGGGACTTCCCGAGGTTAGTTCCCGAAATGTGCTCCTCGGCGCCATTAAAACCTCAGAGCAACATCAGCGGCTATTTCGGGAACCGCTTGGAGCGATCCCGGATGCCATCGCACCGCAAGATAATGAAATCGTCATAACCAAGCACCGAATCAGTGCCTTCGCCGGCACGGATCTCGCTATGATTCTTCGCGCCAAGGAGATCGATACATTGGTTCTTTACGGCATTGCTACCAGTGGTGTCGTGCTTTCCACTCTAATCGAGGCTGCTGACGCCGACTACCGCGTTGCGGTCATCGGTGATTGTTGCGCCGACCTGGACTCAACGCTTCACGATTGCCTGATCCAGCGGTTCTTCCCTACACGCGGGAAGGTCTTCTCGTCTGAGGGTTTTATTGCCTCCTCACATCGAGACGGATAAACAAGTGTGAGAAGTTCCTCCTGGACAGATCAGATGCATTGTGATGGGCCGGCCTTCTCATGGAAAGCCCGCCCTTTCCGAATCCGGTAGGGGGTTCGACTTGCCCGATGTGAAAACCTGTCTTCAATTTCGTGAAAATCTGCGGTTTAAACCTCTCAACTTTTCATCCAGCTGCTACGTCAATTCTTTTAGCGGCTTTCCCAGATGCCGCCAGCGTTGGCAACAAAGGAAGGGTGAAATCCTGTGGCTCAATACAAAGGCACAGTCAAATGGTTCAACAACGCCAAAGGTTTTGGCTTTATTGGCCGTGAAGACGGACCGGATGTTTTCGTACATTACTCGGCCATTCAGGTGGACGGATACAAGTCATTGAAGGAAGGCGACGAGGTCGAGTTCGACATTGTGAACGGCCAGAAAGGCCCTCAGGCTGATACGGTAACGCGGCAAAAGGATGCGACCTCTTCCGCGGCTGCTTAGTTAGATTGGGCGACAAAGTGCGAAGGCAAGCCTTCGCACTTCAATAGCTATCCGGCTTGACGTGGTAAGTTTCCGCGCAATTACCTGACGTGTGCTCGGAGTATGAATTGAGCGAATGCATAAGGAAAGCTCTTGATTGAGATTCGTCTTGAGCAGATTCTTTATGCTCCGTCGGGGCTGAATGCAGGATGCTAGGCTGGATACTGCCTAGGAGTATCCAGCCAATGGATAATGCCACGCTTGCGCGCCTCTTTGAAGAAACCGGTGATCTGCTGGAGGTCAGCGGAGGCGATCCTTTTCGTGTTCGCAGCTATCGCCGCGCCGCCGAGGCCGCCGAGCAAAGCACTGTCGATCTCGCGGCAGCCGCTTCCGATCTTGCCAAGCTGCTCAGCGTGCCCGGCATCGGCAAAGGCATGGCCGCCAATATTCAGGCAGCCGTGGCCACCGGATCAATCCCGCTTCGCGACGAGCTGCTGACCCGCTATTCCATCACGATGCTGGATCTTCTCAAACTTCCGGGCATGGGCCCCAAGACAGTTGCTCTTCTCTGGGATGCTTCAAAGATCTGCAACATCGACCAGCTCGCGGAGGCCATCGATGCCGGACGCCTCAACGATCTGCCACGTATGGGTGCAAAGCAGATCGAAAAGCTGAAAAAGGGCATTGAAGACTTTCGCAAGAGCGCCGGTCGTTTCCGCCTTGACGAAGCCGAGGAATCCGCCGACCGGCTCACTCAATATCTATTAGCCTTTGACGGAATCGACCGGGTCACGCCGGCTGGCTCCCTGCGCAGAGGCCGGGAAACAGCAGGTGACCTGGATTTACTGGTAACCGGACCGGCATGCGAACCAGATCGGGTTGCGGCAGCTGTGGAATATACATCCTCCTACGCGGGCATTCGCAACTTGATCGCCAAAGGTGAAAACAAGGTTAGTTTTTACCTCGGCCACAGCCTGCAGGTGGACGTGCGGCTGCTGCCTTCCGCCTCCTATGGCGCCGCGCTGCAATACTTTACGGGTTCCAAGATGCACAACGTCGCGCTGCGGCAGAGGGCTCTCAAGATGGGCTATACGCTCAGCGAATGGGCCTTGGCACGGCTGAATAGTGGTCCGGATGGCGTCATCGGTTCTGTCGTCGCGGCGGAAACCGAGGAGTCGATCTACGCCGCTCTGGGAATGGATTGGATTCCCCCGGAGATGCGTGAAAATCTCGGAGAGATCGAGGTAGCGGCACGCCACCAGCTACCCCGCCTCATTGAACAGGAGGACATCCGCGGCGATGTCCATATGCATACCCACGCGACAGACGGACGCAACTCCATACGTGAGATGGCCGACGCCGCGCTCGACCGCGGATATCAATTCATTGCCATTACCGACCACTCGAAAAATTTGGCGATGGTCAATGGCCTCGACGACGCACGAGCTCTCGAACATATCCAGCACATCCGCCAGGTCGATCGGGAGATGGAGGGCAGAATTCGCGTCTATCCCGGAATCGAGGTCGATATTCTCGCCGACGGCGCGCTCGACCTCTCAGACGAAGTTTTAGCCCAGATGGACGTGGTCATCGCCAGCGTCCACACCCTCTTCAATCAGCCGAAAGAACAGATGACCGAGCGAGTTCTGCGGGCAATAGAAAACCCCTATGTGCGTATCCTTGGCCATCCGACAGGCCGGCTGCTGCTGCGCCGCGAACCTTTCTCTATCGATCTTCCCGCAGTGCTGAGACGGGCAGCGGAGCTGAGGGTCGCCGTTGAACACAATGCATCGCCAGAACGTCTTGACTTGAGCGACCGCGAATTGCGCCTGGCCAGAGAGCTTGGCTGCAAAATCGTCGTAAACACCGATTCCCACGACGCCCGTCACTTGGAAAAGATGAAGTACGGCATCCGGCAATTGCGCCGGGCCTGGCTTTCCGCCAGCGACGTACTCAACACCCTCGAACCGGACGGTTTCCTCGCTGCCCTGCGTCCTCGGCCTTCCTAGTCTCGCCCAGCACAATCTGGTTGCGGTAACCAGCCTCGCTAAGTACAACGGTGAGGCCGCGGAAACCAACGTCCCGGTACTCGATGCGGAAGTACGTATCTCGTTTCACCTGCAATGGTTAGTACAAATTCCCGTTCTTGGATTCACCCGGTCTTCAAGACCGATCCGTGTTGCCTTGACCTGTCCGGCACTGCAGCGGCTTAAATTTCGACCGACGTTGTTGCACAATAAGAGTAAGATAGGTGCGTTATGAGCCTGCTCCAGATTCGCGAGACCTCCGTATTCCCCGCCGAAGATCAACCCAGCGGAGAAGATTACACCAAGGGAAGCAGCCATATCATCTGGGCTTCTCTGGCCGCCTTCATCGTTGTCAGCGTGGCGATCACGCTGTTCCTGCTGGCAAATAAGAAGCCGCCGGTCTCCGCAGGAGCGGTGACGCAGGTATGGGCGCATGAGGTTCATACCCTCAACACTCCCGTGGATGCCGCCGGAGTGCAGACTGCCGGCCAGGTCTTTGACCAGGTGCTCGTCCTGGCGAATCTGCAGATACGCAATCAGAGCGACCAGCCCATCGTGCTCAAGGAATTACTGAGCAACGCAACCTTTGACGATGGCCCGCACTCCAGCTATGCCGCCACCGCCACCGACTACGACCGCATCTTTATCGCCTATCCGGAGCTAAAGGGACTGCGTTCCAAAACCATAACGCGGGACAACGTCATTCAGCCCGGTCAGGAAGTGGATGGTCAGATCATCTCCTCATTCCACGTCTCGAAAGAACAGTGGGCAACGCACAAGGACCTGAGCTTCACTGTCCAGTTCAAATACCACCCCGACCTGCTCCTGGTCCCGACAACACCTATCATTCAGCAATAGCTGAAGAAAATTGACCGCACAGGCAAAGAGAGCGAACTGCGCCCCGGAGTTCGCTCTCTTTGCCTGCCGAAGTGTTAATTTACGCTTGGTGGAACCGGCGCACCCTTGGGCACGGAGAGATATCCGGTCACGGTATTCTTCGCGCTGACCGAGTTCACTACGATCTCGTAGAGTGCAGGATCTTTGCCACCGTAAAACTGCAACGGCTCGTTCAGATTCCGATCTTTCTTCTCGTAGCTCTTGTCATCGGCAAACACCGTCATCGTGAAACGGCTCTTCTTAGCGTCCGCCTTCTTCAACTCCAGGCTCACCGTTCCGACGGGCTTTTTCTGACCTTTGACCAGGGTGAACTCATAGTAGGTGCGATCGCCCTTGTGCTTCAACAGCTCAAGCTCGTCGTGATTGCGCGCAATCAGGCCAGACTGCGTGCCCATATCGCCCTTCATCGATTGCAGCTGTGAAACGGCAGTCGCGAGGTCGCTCTGCGTCTTGGCTACGTCGGTCTTGACGCCGCCCACATCCGTCTTCACATCGCTGACGGCACTGTTCACCGCTGTAATCTGCTGATTGGCGGCCCTCTGTGCCGATTCAAGCCGCTTGCTGTCAGCCTGCTCGCGGGCCTGAATCTCCTGGGCACGCGCTTCCAACTGCTTTTGCGTCAATCCGAGTGATTGGCCGAGTTCCTCGGTGGTGGCTTTCAGGCGGGCGTCGGTCTCCCGCAGAGTGGCGGCCAGCTTGGTGTTGGCCTCATTGGCTTGGGTCAGAGCGGCTTCCTGCCGGCTCAGGCGTGTGGAAAGCACGTAGGTCCAAACCAGGCCGCCCACTGCAAGCAACAGGGCTGCAACAATGACGCCAATCAGGGCTCCTGATACGGATCGGGACGGAGGTGTATCGAATTCGCTCATTCTTATGCCTTTCGTCGGCTCCAGCTGCGCGCATTCTCCCACGAGAGAATCCTGTCCGCGCCGTGCCCGGTTGTTGTTCGGTCACCGAATCTCAGACCGGGTCTCGAATGCTGGAGCTGTACTCCTGTCTCCCGGTCGGATTAAGCATACTGAAATCTGCGGCTTCTGCGGAAAATTCCTGCGAGGTGATGGATTTCGATCTGGCTCGCAAGATCCATGCTCAGATTTCCTGTCTTCGCGTAAGGCTGGAGCCGGGAAGGGCGCCCTGATTGTCCCTTCGGTCTCACGCTGAAGGACAGTGCAACCTCCCGGAAGTGACAAGCATTGAATCGCTGCGCTATAAAGAGTTTTGTTGTATTTCTCGAGATTGCCTGGCCTGTATCCGTTTCACTTCACGGCCCGTCTCCGCACCGCAAGCGTTTGAAAACACAGATTGGGAGTACTGAGCACATATGGCCACTGCAGTTGCGGGTAAGGGACTCGAAGGCATCGTCGCCGCCAATTCCGGGATTTGCTGGATCGATGGCGAAGCGGGAATTCTCTCTTACCGCGGCATCGATATTCATGAACTGGCGACCTTCTCAACCTTTGAAGAGACAACTTACCTGCTCTGGAATGGCCGTCTACCCAGCGCCGCAGAGTTGGCGGACTTTACTGCACAATTGGCGGCTTCGCGTGTGCTCGATGACAGCATTATCTCGCTGCTCAAGAGCTTTCCCTCCACAGCCACGCCGATGGAAGTGCTGCGCACCGCCGTCTCGGCCCTCAGCATGTATGACGCCGACGAGCAGGACAATCAGCACGATGCCAACGTCCGCAAAAGTTTTCGCCTGACCTCGCAGGTAGGCATGATCGTTGCCATCTACGACCGCCTGCGCAAGGGTCTCAGCATCGCGGAACCGGATCCATCTCTGAGCCACGCGGCAAATTTCCTGTGGATGCTCAATGGCGAAAAGCCTTCAGAGACAGCGGCCAAGACACTGGATGTCGCCTTGATCCTGCACGCTGACCATGAGTTGAACGCCTCTACCTTTGCCGCCCGCGTCATTGCAGCAACCTTGTCTGACATTCACTCCGCGGTTACCGGAGCTATTGGAGCCTTGAAAGGGCCGCTGCACGGCGGCGCCAACGAGGCAGTGATGCGGATGCTCTTCGAAATCGACAAAGCGGGAGCCGATCCAGTGGAGTACGTTGCCGCCATGCTCGCCGCCAAGAAAAAGGTCTCCGGCTTCGGCCATCGCGTCTATAAAACCGAAGACCCGCGCGCCACGCATCTACGCCGCATGAGCGAGCAGTTGGCAAAAGACTCTGGCGTATCCAAGTGGTACGACTGGTCACGCAAGATCGAGCTGTATATCAATCGCGAGAAGAAGCTCAACGCCAACGTTGACTTCTACTCCGCATCCACTTACACCACCCTGGGCATCGATGTTGACCTCTTCACACCGATCTTCGCAGTGAGCCGCATCGCCGGCTGGGCCGCGCATGTGATCGAGCAGCTGGACGACAATCGTCTGATTCGCCCGCGCGCTGAGTACATTGGGCCGGCATATCCCTCCGCCTACGTTCCGGCGGAGAACCGCCCGTAAGTTATATTTTGCTTTGCTGATGCTAGAAGGGCGCCCTTCAGTTTGATGAAAAACCCTGTCAAAAAGTTTTGTAACAAGGGCACGACTTCAGTCGTGCCGATAAGGCCAATCAAATCAACTGGGCTTTAGCCCCTGGCCCTTCTCCGTTTACCCCGGCTCAACTTTGTCAGCAATCTGAAGGGCGCCCTAAAGGCGCCCTTCTGTCTTAGTCCTTAAGCGAAACTGCTACTTGCGGCTGGCAGGGGGTACGATGCCATTCATCCGCAGATAGACGACCATCTGGCCATAGTGATCCATCAGGTGGGCAATTCCAAAGGTGGACATACCGCCACGGGTGCCGTTCTTGGTCATTACAAAATCGTTTTCATCGGTGATTCCTGCGATATACGCGTGGGCTACCGCGAACGACTCCTTCAAAGCTTTGATGATGTCGTCTTTGCTGGTCAGTTTTTCGATGGAGTCAGACTTAGCCTTGTCCTCGGCTTCGGTCATTTTGCCGCCGCCGAAGAAATAGTAATTCGCCTCGGCAATATGCTTTACCTGTCCGCCAAAAGTGCGGACGCCCTTGAACTCACCAGTCGTAGGCGCGAAGTCGAATTTGTCGGCGGGCATAGCTTCTGCAGCGTCGACGAATTCCTTTTCCATGCCTGAGAGCAGTTTGTCGTACACCTGCGATGGAGGAACTTTGGTTCCCACAGCAGGCCCTTTCGCTCCATCCTGAGCTATAAGAACGTTAGAAGTCGCGGCCATGAGACAACAGCCAAGAAGTGAGCAACAAACAGATGAGAGACGCATTCGATTCATCCTCCAAAAAGGGCCCATTGCAATGTAGGCCGCGCATCGACTCTAGCAGGAACCGTGAATGGCTGAACAGAGACATTCCCAAACTTAGGCCGAATTGGTACGAAGCGGCCCTGGGACGGGATCAACCGGAAGCAATCGCCCTTATTCCGCCACCGGTAGACGACTCATCTACACCAGGCGCACGGTCTGCCAAAATGGGGATGCGGATGTGCAATGCATCTTCGATAACGTCCGCGGCTCGTGCCAACCCGTCGACCTGCCCCATCGCTGATTGCACGCGCTGTGCCGATCTGCGGTAGACATCTTTTTCCAGAACTGCCCGCACTGCCGTGCGAAGCCGTTCCACAGTCAATCCGATGCGAGAGACAACCAGACCGGCACCACGCGCCGCTACCCGTGCTGCCACACCCGGCTGATCATTTCCCAACGGCAGACACACCAGCGGAACACCTTCCGCAAGCGACTCCAGCACCGTATTCAGTCCGGCGTGGGTAATGACGGCGGCGGCTCGTTTAACAATCTCCAGTTGTGGCGCATAACGAACCACTAGAGGGTCTCCCTGCAAGGAACCAACTCTCTCCGGATCCAATCCGCCGCCGAGCGACATCACCAGTTGTGCGTCCAATCCCGCACACGCCGCGGCGATGGTACGGAAGATGTCCTCTGAGCCGTTCTGCAAGGTTCCAAGCGAGGCATAGACCACTGGCCGTCCATCCAGGAGCTCCCACGGAAACTCCACCCGGGTCCGCATCCGGGCATCGACAAACGGACCCGTATAGTGAAGGAAAGAGGGCAGTTCACCCACCTCGAATTCGAGCGCCTTCGGTAATTGCGCAATCTGCGCCAAGGGTGATAGCGCGTCTGTCGAGCGGTTGAGTGGCTTAAGACCCCATACCCTGCGCTGCTTGTTCACAACGGAATAGATCGGCGCAGCTATCGTGGAGAGCAACCGCATCCCGGCACGATTGCGCAGGCGGCTCAGCGGTCCTCGCCCCACTCCCCAACTAAAACAGAACGGCGGAATTCGACTGTCCTGAATTAGAGGCGGAAAGAAGGCCACGGAGACGAAGGGCAGGCCGAGATACTCGGCAACACTGCCACCCATATCCGCTTCGTCAACCAGCAGCGCTTCAACCCTGGCTCGCCGTACTGCCTCCGGTCCGTCGCGCAGGACCATGCGTGCCGTATTCTTCACCCGTTCAACGGTAAACCTGAAGCTAGCCAGTCCCTTTAACTCTCCCAGACGCCGGTCCAGGGCCTGCAGCGTGCCAGACGGATAGTCCGTCGCGCCGATCTCCCAGAACTCAGTACCGGTGGCCCTCACGCGATCCTCGATGTCGGCAATGCCAAAAAGGACAACTTCGTGCCCACGCTCGCGCAACCGGCGCGCCAGTGCCGTCATGGGATTGATGTGTCCCGTACCCGGAAAACAAAATGCCCCGATCCTCACCATCTTTCACTCCTTTTATCGCCATGCGCAAAAGGGCCCGCAGTTGAACGCGGAGAGTATGCATTTGGATTTGTTCTTCCTCGGGGGATTCGGCCGAACTGCCGCTGCGATCAAGAAACACATACCGTAAAACATCCGGCAAATACAGTAGAAGACAAAAATCTTTGCCTCCGGCCTGAATTCTCTCCGAGAGCCTGCCCTCGCCAGCCAACTGCGATTCTTAGCAGCACGGGCTCTTGAATCCTCGATTGAGCGGATACCTCTCTGCGCGAAATCCGGTTTGACCGTACAATTTGAATAAGGAGAACCTTGCCATGCGCCGAGTCTATATGGATGCCAATGCCACCACACCCCTGCTGCCGGAGGTGATGGAGGCCATGCGCCCATACTGGATGGAGCACTTCGGCAACGCTTCTTCGATTCACCAGCACGGCCAGCGCGCCCGCACCGGCGTCGACCAGGCCCGCGATACGCTGGCTGAGTTTTTCGGCTGCCATCCGGCCGAGGTGGTCTTCAACTCTGGCGGCACCGAGGGCGACAACAACGCGCTCTTCGGTCTGCTGCATCCCGGCGACCACCTGATTACGACCTCGATCGAGCACTCGGCCGTATTAGCAGCAGCGGACCGCCTGGCCCGCGAGGGCATCACCACGACCAAAGTCGATCCCCGTCCCGACGGCCTCATCGATCCCATGGATATTCTCCGCGCCATTCGCCCGGAGACGCGGCTGATCAGCGTCATGCTGGCCAACAACGAGACCGGCGTTGTGCAGCCGGTGGAAGAGATTGGCAAGATCGCTGCGCAGACGGGCGTCTTCTTTCATATCGACGCGGTGCAGGGCGCAGGTAAGGTGCATATCGATGTCAATCGCATCGGCTGCCATGTGCTGACCATCAGCGGCCACAAGATGCACGCTCCCAAGGGCATTGGCGCCATGTACGTACGCAAGGGCACGCCGCTCGAAGCCATCCTGGTGGGTGGGAGCCATGAGCGACGGCGACGCGCCGGCACGGAAAATGTTCCCTCCATCATCGGTTTGGGCAAAGCGGCCGAATTGGCGATGCATACCCTCGAGACAGGCGGAATGCATCGGCTTGCCGCTCTGCGCGACCGTCTCGAAGCAGGCATTCTGGCCCAGATTCCTGGAACCGGCGTCAATGGCGCTGGCCTGGACGGCGTCATCGCGCCGCGCGCAGCCAACACTTCGAATATCTGGTTTGACAACCTCGAAGGCGAAGCGCTGGTCATCGCGCTGGATCTCAAGGGTGTCTCCGTCTCTGGCGGATCGGCCTGCCACTCCGGGGCGACGGAGCCTTCGCATGTGCTGATGGCCATGGGTCTGGACAAGACGCGCGCCCGCGCCAGCCTGCGCTTCAGCCTGCTGAAGACTGCGACCGACGCCGACATCGACTACGTGCTTGAGATCGTCCCACAGGCAGTCGAGCGGCTCCGCGAGCTGGCTCCGGCTATGGCTGGAACGGCAGGTTAAGCCCAGTGGCCTTCGCAAATAACACCATCGCCATCGCCATGTCCGGCGGCGTTGACTCTTCGACCGTCGCGGCCATGCTGCGTGATGAGGGGCACGACGTCATCGGCTTGACGCTGCAGCTCTGGGACCAGAATCGCCTGGCGGGCAAGCCCGGCGTGCCGGAAGGCCCCAAGACCGGCCGCTGCTGCTCGTTGGACGACGTCTACGATGCTCGCCGCGTCGCCGAAACCCTTGGCATTCCCTACTACGTGGTCAACCAGCAGGAGCGATTCGAGCAGGACGTTGTCCGCCCTTTCGTCAATGATTACCTGAACGGCCGCACGCCGATTCCCTGCTCTCTCTGCAACAACCACCTGAAGTTCGACCAGCTTTTGCGTACCGCCCAACAGATTGGCGCCGACCGCATCGCCACCGGCCACTATGCCCGCAACGAGTACGACCCCGCGCGCGGCCGCTGGATCCTGAAGCGCCCCGCCGACCGCGCCAAGGACCAGACATGGTTCCTCTTTGGCCTGACCCAGGAGCAGTTGGCGCACACGCTCTTTCCTCTCGGCAACTTAACCAAGCCAGCCGTGCGTGAGATTGCGCGCAGCAGCAAACTGGCCCTGGCCGACAAGCCCGATTCGCAAGAGATCTGCTTCATCCCCGGCGGCGATTACAAGCAGTTCATCAGCAATTACCTGGAGGAGCAGGGCCAGGCTGTGCCTGATTCTTCCGGCCAATTGGTCACCACCTCCGGCGAAAAGCTGGGCAACCATACCGGCGTCCACAACTTTACCGTAGGCCAGCGCAAGGGGCTCGGGCTCACCTCGCCCAACCCGCTGTACGTGCTTCAGATCGACCGCGACAGCCGGCGCGTGACCGTCGGGCCTGAGTCCGAGCTGAACAATGCCACCCTCAACGTGCATCGCCTCAACTGGATCAGCATTCCCGGCCTCGACGAGCCACGCCGCGTGCAGGTAAAAATTCGCCACGTCCACGAGCCTTCACCCGCGCTGTTAGAGCCGAATGGCCCCGATCAGGTGCGCGTCACCTTCGACGAGCCGCAGCGCGCCGTAACCCCCGGTCATTCCGCTGTCTTCTACGACGGCGACGAAGTTGTCGGCGGCGGCTGGATTCTCTGATCCAAGCGTTCTACGAGTAAACCTCCTTTAGAATCAACGATTTATGCCTCAGAAATGAGGGTAATGAAGTTTTTTTGGTGTAATACTAAAGTTTTTACTTGACTATTTTCGCCAAATACGGATACTTAAGCATGTACTTGAGTAATACGCTTTTGAGATCTGGAGACGGATATGTCTGAACTGGCGCTTGTAACCACAGGAATCGCAATGGGCGAGTCGCCCCGATGGCACAAGGGCCGTCTCTGGTTTTCAGACTGGGGCGCACAGGAGATCATCGCGGTCGACCTCGACGGCAACAAAGAAGTCATCGTCAAAGTTCCCTTCTTCCTGCCCTTCTGCATCGACTGGCTACTGGACGGCCGGTTACTGATCGTCTCCGGACGCGAAGGCCGCCTGGTGCGCTTAGAGGCCGATGGATCGCTTGTTACCCATGCTGATCTTACCGGTATCGCTGCCGGTTTTAACGAGATCGTTGTCGACGGGCGCGGCAATGCCTACATCAACTCCGCGGCAGCCATCGTCTTGGTGATGCCCAACGGCGAAGTCCGAAAAGTCGCCGATGGCGGAGCCTTCCCTAACGGCATGGCTGTCACCCCGGACAACGCCACCCTGATCATGGCCGAGTCGCACGGCAAGAAGCTCACCGCATTCGACATTGCAGCAGACGGCAGCTTGTCCAACCGGCGTATCTGGGCCGACCTGAACGGCGGCGTCCCAGATGGTATCTGCATCGACACCGACGGCGCGGTCTGGTACGCCGATGTCCCCAATAAATGCTGTGTGCGCGTTCGAGAAGGCGGCGAAGTCTTGCAGACCGTAGCGCTGGACCGAGGCGGATTTTCATGCGTGTTGGGAGGACCGAAGGGCAGCACGTTGTTCATCACCGCCAACGAGTGGCGCGGCATGGAAAAGGTGGCTGAGACGGCTGCTGCGCTGACCGGACAGATACTCGGCATCGAGGCTCAGGCGCCGGGTGCTGGATGGCCCTGGCGAAGCTAGACAGAGTTACAAAAAGACAAGAAAGGAAAGGAAACAAGGAGGGAGATGAAATGGAAGGTCAATCTGTAAGTCACAGCACATTCGTCATCGAACAAACCATTGCAGCCGCGCCGGAGCGGGTCTTCACTGCGTTCGCCGACCCAGTACAGAAAAAGATCTGGTTCACCGAGGGGTTCAACAAGGAATCCGACACATATGAAACGGATTTTCGCGTGGGTGGCAGCGAGATTTTTCGCTATCACTACCGGGAAGGCGCGCCGTTTGCGGGTATCCCGTTCGAAAATGACGCAAGCTATCAGGACATCGTGCAGGACCGCCGCATCGTCAATGCTTCCACGATGAGCATTGGCGGTAAGTGCATTTCGGCGTCGCTAACCAGCTTTGAGTTTTTGCCGACGGAGGCGGGAACAAAGCTTGTGTTTACATTTCAAGGAGCGTTTTTTGAAGGGGCTGACGGCCCTCAATATCGCGAGATGGGATGGCGCAAATTGCTTGGCCGATTAACGGAGCAAGTGTCGCAACAGTAACGAGAAACATCGAAGCCTTCGCAGCAAACATTTTGCCCAGAAGATAAGAAAGGAAATTTATGCAGGAGAGATCTGTTACTCATAGCACATTTGTGATCGAGCGCAGCTACCCCACAACTCCTCAGCGCGTCTTTGCGGCCTTTGCAGATCCGGTGAAGAAGCGCCGCTGGTTTATGGATGGGGATGAATTTGTAGCCATTTCCTTTGAGATGGATTTTCGTGCCGGCGGGCGGGAAAGCTCGAGTTTCCGCTCTCCTGTTGACAGTCCGTTGAAGGGTGCCACGATCAGCAATGAGACGTACTATCAGGACATCGTTCAGGACAAACGAATTGTGCTCGCCTATACGATGGCCGTCGCAGGCAAACGGTTTTCGGCATCTTTGGCCACGTTCGATCTGGTGCCGGCGGCGGAGGGCACGAGCCTTATCTTCACCGAGCAGGGCGCATTCTTCGAGAACTCCGATGGGCCTGCGATTCGCGAGCAAGGATGGCGTGAATTGCTGGAAAGCCTGGGCAGAGAATTAGCAGGATAGTTATGTTGGAGAGATGACCATGCCTCGATCGACGGCAGATGTTCACCGGATCTTTCATGCGCTGGGCGACCCCACGCGCCGGGCGATTGTAGAGAGGCTCAGTGAGCGCCCCATCACTGTTTCGGAACTGGCCAAACCTCTGGTCATAACACTGGCTGCGGTGGTGCAGCATTTGCAAGTGCTGGAGGCGAGCGGTCTGGTGCGCACTACGAAAATCGGCCGGGTGCGCACCTGCCGCATCGAGCCTGCCGGCTTTTCCGCCGCCGAGCAATGGTTCGCGGATCGCCGTTCGAGTTGGGAAAGAAAGTTCGACCGGTTGGCGGATCTGCTGGCTGAGCCCGATACGCCTTAGCTACCGGCGTACTGCCCAGGCCAGGCCGTCCGGCTCGCCTCCGGCATCGATGTGGCCGGTCACTTCCCACGTCTTCAGGTCGATCACAGCGACGTAGTTATCCGGCCCGCAGGAAACATAGGCGCGTGCGCCGTCCGGCTGCATCAGGATGCCTGCCGCGCCGTGGCCGATCTTGATTCGCTTGAACTCCTTGCGCGAGGCGGCATCGTAAATCACCAGATCGCTGTCGCCCAGGCTGGAGATGAGCACATACTTGCCGTCCAGCGTGAACTTGAGCCGATTGGCGCCATATGTCTTGGCGTCGATAGTAGCGACATTCTTTTTGCTCGCGATGTCCACAACGGAGAGCGTGCCGTCATGCGCATTCGCCGTCCAGAGCTCTCGGCCATTGGGCGAAACATCGAAGCCTTCATCGCCTGGCCCCACGGGAATGACTGTTTGGTTCCAATCCATTCGAGGAGGTCCACCCACACCCGGGGGCAAACCTCCCGGCGGTAGACCGTTCTGGCCGCCTTGACCTCCAGGCCGGATCGGCGCTGGACGCAGCTCCTGGGGTGTCATCTCCAGAATGGAGACCGTCGCCGCGTTCACATTGGTGGTGTAGATCTGCTTCTCATCAGCGGTCACATAGAGCATGTGCGTGCGGTTCTGTCCCGTACCCATGATCCAGTCGACCTTGCCGGTCGCGGGATCGAGATGACCGATGGCCTTGGCCCCTTCAGCCGTGAACCACACCTTGCCGCCAACAAACGTCAGACCATGCGGACCATTCAACGCGCCAAGATCGATGTCGGGGAGCGCTTTCTGGGCAACAAGATCGATCACTGAAAGGGTGTGAAATCGCCCGCCACCATAGATCGAAACATAGGCAGTCTTGCCATCTGTCGAAGCCGCAACCTCATGCGGATCTTCTCCCACCGGCGCGCGTGCAACCACTTTTAGAGTCGCGGGATCGACAATGGCCAGAGTATGGTCGTGCTTCGACAGAACCAATATCGATTGCTGAGGCGTGGACTGAGCAACCGCCTCACAGGCCGGTAGTAAACATGCAGCTGTGAGAACACAGGCGATGACGAGATTCAAAGATCGAACAGGCATGGTAACTCCCTGCCCATTATCCTTCGCCGGCTGCGAAAACACTACCTAAACAAACTGGTCATTTTCAGGGTCGTACGTAGGCCTGCGCGGCGGCAGTGGGGCGCGGTACGTATCGATGATCGCTTTAATCGCAGCTAGAACACCATTTGCTTGCCGTACCGGTTTGGCGATTGCTGTCTCAATGACTCCGGCAGTGTGTTCCACGGTGTCCAACCCGGTGGTCAGCATGGCGTCGATTCGCTGTGTCTGGCGGTTCAGGCGCTCCATGATTTCAGAGACCGAGACCCGCACACCTTTGGTTTCTTTGTGGAGGATGTTGGTGAGATCCGCCAACCCTTCCGAGACCGTGACAATTTGCGGTGACAGACGCTCCATCAGCTCTCGTGTTGAGTGAACGAACGGTAAAACCGTTGCCTTGAAATCGTCGCTTGCGTCGGAAACTGACTTTGCGGTCTTCTTCAAGGAAAGAAAAATAGCCAGCAATACAAAGGCCTGCAGAAGCACGGCCACGCCCGTGAGTGCGACAAAAACAATCAGAATTGTCTCGGTATTCGTTTCCATTGGAGGGTCTCTCTTGCCGGACCAAAATAAAAGCCATTCAAAACTGTGGTGTGCAGAGCATTCGCCCTGCACACCGATGGATCAATTCAGGATAGCGAGAAGCTTACGAGATCGGGCCTTCGCCAGGGGCCGCTGTGGTTTCGACGTAAGCATGTTTCCCGGCTTCAACGGCAGCCGCGACTTTCACGGTCTGATCGTTAACAAAACCTTTGCCACGATCGACGAAGTCTTCCCATTGCGCGCGCCCACGCTCGACAACTTCCTTGCCGCGCTGCGCGTACTGGGTTGCCTGCCCCTTGCCCCGCTCGACCAGAACGCTGGCCTGATCGGCAACTTCGCGCGCACGAACCCGCACGTACTCCGTGCCGTCCTTCGCCGTGGCTACAATGTCATCGCGGGTTTCTTTCCCGCTCTTGGGCGCATACAAAATGCCCACCAATGCACCGAGTCCCAGACCTGCCAGGAACCATCCAAATGCCTGCTGATTCTCCGTTGACATAAAGCAAACTCCTTTCAAAAAACCTGAAGTAGGACTGAGAAACTAATCCTTTGAGCGAGAAACCAACTACCTGCGAGTGTTGCAAGTGTAGCGCAAATCCCAATTCCCCGACTCAACCCCATTGGACGCTATGTCGAACGTCCAAGTTGCCCTATTGTGGTCAAACTGGCTCTGAGGCGCGATTCTTCGGCTTCTCGTAAGGCAAATCTCCGCCTCTGTTACACTTGCAGCAACTTCGATGGGCATTCCGCCGGTTTTTATACGCGACCCATTCGAAGACGAGCCCAGCCTCGAAGCACAGGCATGAAAACACCTCTCGCCCACTCTGTTTCGGCCAGGTTTTCAGCGAAAATCCAAACGGAGTTAGTTCGGAGCAAAGCAGATCGATGACACAAGGCCAACCGAAGGGTTACCTGACTTTTACACTTCACGCGCATCTGCCTTACGTCGTAAATCATGGCACTTGGCCGCATGGCTTGGAGTGGCTGCTGGAAGCGGCGACTGAGACGTATCTGCCGCTGTTGCGCGTATTGGGACGATTGCAGGCAGACGGCATCGCGCTCAAAGCCAACCTGAATATCTCGCCCGTGCTGCTGGAGCAGCTCGCACATCCGGTCTTCAAGGCCGAGCTGCCTGAGTATCTCAATCGCAAGATTCTCGCCGCACAGGTCGATGAAGAGCATTTCAAAGCGGCAGGCGATGAGCATCTTGCCGAAACGGCGCGCTGGTGGCTGGCTTACTTTTCGCAGGCTCTCGATGACTTCAAGGCTCTCGACTCAAACATCATCGCCGGTTTCAAGAAGTTTAACGACGCCGGTATGATCGACATCATCACCTGCGCCGCCACGCACGGTTATTTCCCCTTGCTGGGCACAGATGAAAGCATCGTCGCGCAGATCAAGACCGGTGCGGCAACGCACTTCAAACATCTGGGCAGGCATCCGCGCGGTATGTGGGCGCCGGAGTGCGGCTATCGCCCTGCAGGCATGTGGCAGACTCCTGTGACACCGGAGGGATCGGAAGGCCCATGGGCTCCCTTCGACCGCATCGGCGTGGAAGAAGCCATGTATCAGGGCGGCATCGGATTCTTCTTCGCCGATACCCATCTGATCGAAGAGTCGGTCAGCTACACACCGTATGACCTGATGCATGGCGCGCAAAAAGACGGCAGCGCTGCAGAGGAGCTGGAAGCCTCTGCGTATCTCAAAACGGTCTACAAGCCATACATCGTCGAGGGCCCGACCGCCCGGCAACATCCTACCCATGTCTTTCCGCGTGATCCACGCACCGGGCTACAGGTTTGGTCGGGGGAAACCGGCTATCCCGGCGACGGCGTTTATCTCGATTTTCACAAGAAGCGGTGGCCCGGCGGCCATCGCTATTGGCAGGTCACACATTCCAAAGCTGACCTTGGCATGAAAACGCCCTATTATCCCGAACGCGCCGCATCGCGCACCAAAGCTCATGCCGAGCACTTCGTCAGCGTTGTTCTGGAGACGCTCCAGCCAAACTTCGACCAGGGTGGCGCACCGCCGATCCTAACCTCTCCGTTTGACGCGGAGCTCTTCGGCCACTGGTGGCATGAAGGCCCGGAATGGCTTGAGCACGTGGCACGTACTGTAGCCAGAAATGACATCCCGGTAGAACTGATCAGCTGCAGCGAATACCTGGATAAATATCCTCCCAACAGCTACATCGGCATGGCGGAAGGATCCTGGGGCCAGAACGGCAATAACCACGTGTGGCTCAATCAAGACACAAGCAGGACCTGGAAACACATCTATCCCGCGGAAGCGACCGTACGTTCCATTGCCACCGAAGGTGCATGGCAGGATGGCGACACCAGCGGACGCATTATGAAACAACTCTGCCGCGAACTGTTGCTCATCGAGTCTTCCGACTGGCAGTTTCTCATCACCACAGGCCCTGCCGCCGACTACGCCGAGGCCCGCTTTATGACTCATGTGGACCAGTTCAAGGTTGTCGAGAAAGCCTGGCATGAGTTCAAACAAACTGGGGCGCTGACAGAAGAAACTGAAGCAGCACTTAAAGCGATCGAAGTACGCGACAGCATCTTTGCAGACATCGACCCATCCTTGTGGAAGACAGGAAGCCAGTGGGCGAAAGCCTAGACAAAGCTGTTTCCCAGCGACCCACGTCAAAAACAGGAGGCCATCCCAGCCAAGGGATGGCCTCTTACTTTGCGTGCAATGCAATCCAGGTTACAAGACTCGGATTTTAACCGTAGCCGTAGCCTTGATCGTTGAGTCCGTGGAGTCTGTACCGGTCACCGTGAATGTGTATTGGCCGGCAGTGATAATCTTCGGCGTGGCGATGCAGGCTGTAAATCCGCTGGCCGCAACCAGCAGAAGAAGGACAGGCAGGATCGCTCTCCAGCCCCGTCTTCGCGCTGGGATGCCAAAAAGCAGCACACAGGCCATCACGGCGCCGCCTGCGCTAAGTCCGAGCCCCAACCCCTTACCTGACAGGTTGCTGCCGAGCGTAGTGCCGGGCGGGAGCTTAGTGCCCTTGCCGAAGATGAGCAGAAACGATTGTGCTACGCCTCCACCTTTCAGCGTCACAGAGGCGGGATTCATCCCACATTCGGGAGGCGTCGCTGAGGTCGAGCCAGTGGTAAGCTTGCAAGTCAAATTCACTGTCCCAGCGTAACCATCTACCGATGTGATCGTGAGATTTCCGCCCCCCGTGGTGTGCTCTCCCGGCAGACTGAAATAAGCGTCTGCAATCGAGATAGTCGGCTTGCCTTTGACTTTGATCTGCGCAGACGTCGATGTGGCATAGTTGGCATCACCAAGATAGACCGCATAAATCTCCGCCGTGCCATGAGGCAGGTTGGATGTCGTGATGACCGCCATGCCGTTGGCCAGACCGGTGTTGGTGTCTGTAGAACCATCGATCTTAACCTCCGCCAGCGTCGTTGTTCCACTTATGAGAGCAACCATGCCGGTCGGGGGCACACCTGCGCTGATGGTGCTCAGCGTCGCGGTGAAGACGATCGGCTTGCCGGCATATGTCGTGGTGCTGGCCGTTAGTCCAAGACTCGTGACGGCCTTGGTCAGGGTAAGCGCGTAGGTACCGGTGCTGGGATCGAGGCTGGCATCTCCGCCATAGGACGCCCGGACGGTGTACTTGCCGGGAGACAGATTCCCGCCGATTACACCGGCGTATCCGCTCAATCCGACCGGCTCGGTGCCCAGGTTGAGAGGTCCCTCCGTGAACGTCACCTTGCCCGTAGCCAGGCCATCCGGTTGAACCTCGCCATTCACAATCGGCGAGCGTTTCCCATAAGGCGTGGCAAAGAAATTGATGGAATAGCCGTAGGGTACGGTGTTCCCTTTGAAGACGCCTCCGGTAGCAGGATTCTGAGCCGATACGGTCACCTCAACCGCGCTCGATTCAGGCGTGACAGTAACCGAGGCCGGCGCCGAAGTGCTCTGCGCGAACTTGGCGGAACCAGCGTAGCTGGCAAAGACCTTGTAACTTCCCCCGGGCAGGCTATTGATATTCACAGTCCCTGTCGTACCGCCGGCTTTCAACCCATAGGTGCCAATCGAATCACCCACTGGAAAGGCGGGAGGATTGGCGGTCGCGGAGAGAGCCACCAGGCCAGTCGGCGTGCCGCCGGCACCGGTCACAATCGCATCGGCATGCACAACCTGGCCATGTTGAATTGAAGTCGGCGACAGGGTGAGCTGCGTCGAAGTCGTGCCCAGCCCGGCACTCGCCCAATTCGCTACCAACGCCGAGATATCGACGCTGCCCAGCCCGGTTGTCAGGTCGTATCCAACGCCGGCGTTATATCCCGTCAGAAGATCGGCGCCTTTTGAATTCCTGCTGCAGTTGAGCGTACCCGGCGCGCATGAGACCGAGATATTTCCTGTCGCTATATCGCGAAAGACGGAGGGCACGGTCCGGGCCAGGTTGTAGAGCGCATAGTTGGCCAGTCCCTGCCGCTCGCCTGTGGATTGGCGTACCAGCGCCAGAACGCCCGCAAAAGCCGGCGCGGAGGCCGATGTGCCACCCCAGCCGGAGATATAAAACTGATCCGAGGGCAGGCCATTCGAGCCTGGTACGCAATCCTCGACCGCATTTCCGTTGACGTCGGAATCCTCGTCCGTGCAGATGCCCCAGGTGGCATAATCCAGGCCAACCGCCGCAAACATTGAAACATCAGGAATATCGCGCACATGGTCATTGGCCAGATGCGTAGGCGCGGATTGCCAGGAAGGCTTGGGATAGCCGGATGAGCAGGTTAGCTTGCCGTTGCTCTGGTTGAATTCTCCTACCGCGCAGTTACTCTTGCCGCCGCCGCCGGCCGAGATATTTTCATATTGCCCGGTGAACGGCACCGAGGTGCCTACGGGCCCCAGAGGAAAGCTGGCAATCGAGTCGTTCCACGGTGACTCAGGGATCGCGCCGAGCGCCGAGGCCAGAGTACTAGGGTCGTTGTTGGCGGAGACATAGTTGAAGAAATCGGCGCCGAAGCCATCAGGGCCGGCAAGGCCCGCAAAATCCGTTCCGCCCACCGCAATGTTGTAGGGAGTCGAGGCTATGCCGTTGATTTGCAGGCCATAATAAGCCTCTTGCTGGTTATTCGGATCGTCGCAACCCGCCGATCCCGAGTCCCCCGTAGAAACAGTCACTGAGATTCCCTGAGCCGCCGCCTGCTTCCAGATCGACGTGTAGAACTGGTTCCCCGAGGTTCCAAGGACGCCCTCGCACTCTCCAAAACTCAGGTTCAGCACGTCCACCAGGTTGTCATTGACCGCGCGCACGGTGGCCAGATCGAGCCCGAAATTCACGTTCGTATCTGCCGCCGTGTAGAAGTAAAGTTTGGCTCCAGGCGCAATTCCGTTGGCAATCTCGGTATCGATATACGCCTCGATCGCATCGCCGTTTTCACCAGGATCGACGCCCCCATCGATGATCACTTTCGGCGTCCGCGCTGCCAGGCCGAAGAGCTTGCGATAGTGCGCATTCTGAGCTGTCGAGATATTCGAGTCGCCGATAATTCCGATGACTGCACCGGTCCCGTCAACAGTTGCACCGGTGGCAGCCGGATTGAGGGACTTGATCGGCGAGTTATAAATAATCGCCGCATCCGCCGGACCGACGTACAGAAAGTTCCCAAACGAATCAGATGTCGTCAGTTCCGGACGGATCCGGTTGGTATTCATGTCATAAATGCCTCGCGGCCCTTTGCGCGCCATCGAATGCGGACGAAAGTCGTTGAGCGTCGAAATTCCAGCCACCACCGGCGCCAGCGCAGCCGGTATCTGCGGATCAGACACATTCGCATGGTGCATCTGCCCATTCACCTCGTAACTGTGAATGGCGGTATGAAAGGTCTCCTGCACCTGGCCCACGGTGCCGGAAAACTCGATTGCCGTGCGCCCCGCCGTCGGACCCTTGACCTCAAAGCCATGCGACTGCAGCCAGGCCGTTACCGCTGCAATGTCCGAGTCGGCCGCGCCCCATTGCGCCCCAAACTGCTCTGGCGTGAGCCACTTGTGAAAATTCGCTGAATTGCTGTCGTGCAACGACTCGATCAGCGAGTTGAGCGCCGTCTCCTGCTCTGGACTGCGCCGAAGCAGCAGCAGCATGCGGTTGGCAGGCGCAGACAGAGATACCGCACCGCGGTCCGCAGCCCGTGTCGCAAGCGGGTGAGTGTTGCCGGACAGAACCACACGCGCCGATTCATCGACAGCCCGGCTGATGAGACCAGCCCGGCCAGATTGGGAATACAAGGCCGAGGCAGACATGAACGTGACAAAGGACAAAACTACGGCAGAAGAGAGAACACGGGGGAAGGCCATCACAAAAACCTCGGCAGAGCAAAATGCAGCGCGTAGCCGCGACAAAGTTGCCGGACTTATTCAATCCGGTGAATACAGCCAGATGGACGTGCTCACTGGGCCATAACCGGCAAGTAACCGGATTAGGGAACTCTAGTAACAAGCGTCGATTGGATAGCTCTACTTTTTAGCGGAAGAAAATGACATAGTCAAGAAATTCCGCAAGTTTAATCAATTCTTGATAGCTCAATAGTTTAGAAACGGTATCGTCCCGCGTTGATAAAGTGCCGGGCAATGCTGCGGTTGAGGACAACTCCGTCTATTGGTGCGACACGCGCCAGCCTCCGTAACACCCCAAGCTGAACAGCCAGAGCATCTCCTTCAGCCGAGGCCGCCAGGATCCGCCGCGCCGCCTGTTCCACGGTTGCCAGAGCCTCTTCGGCATAAGCCGCCGTCATCGCAGCCGCAACTGTGCTCGATCCTGAAGAAGCTCTCGCACTTCCGCCAGCCAGTTTGCGTGCCCGCAGCAGAGCGGACTCCAGCGCAAACACCGCCATGATGCCGTCGGCGAGGTCCGCCATTACCTCCTGCTGATCCTGCAAGGCCGCCATAAAACGCTGTGACGCTGCTCCCGCAGCCAGCAACACTATCTTGCGCAGCCTCGTCAGTACCTTTATCTCCTGCGCAAAGGGAACGTCCACCTCCTCGCTCTCGAAGCTGGGTGGCTGTGTAATTTCATCCATCAGGCCCTTGATCGCAGGCAGCAGCGGCAATTGGCCGTTCATCGCCCTTTTCATCAGCCAGCCGGTAATAATCAGCCGATTGATCTCATTCGTACCTTCGAAGATTCGATTGATGCGCGCGTCGCGATAGAGTCTTTCGGCCGGATAGTCTTCGACATAGCCATATCCACCCATGATCTGCACCAGTTCATCAGTGACGTAACCGAGCATCTCAGAACCAAAAACCTTGAGAATCGAACACTCGACCGCATATTCCTCGATGCGCTTTTGCACCTCACGCGGCGTTGCATTGTCCCCCAACACAGCCAGGGCCGCATCCATCATGCCCACCGTCCGGTAGGCCATGCTCTCGGCCACGTAGAGCCGGGTCGCACTGATAGCGATCTTGCGTTGGATCAGCCCGAACTCTGCGATCGGCTTGCCGAAAGCCACCCTCTCTTTGGCGTAACGAATCCCAAGTTCCACCGCCTGCCGAGCCCCTCCCAGACAGGCGGCACCCAGCTTGAAACGGCCCATATTCAAAATGTTGAACGCGATATGGTGGCCTTTGCCTGCCTCGCCGAGCAGATTCTCCGCTGGAATACGACAGTCACTGAAGACCAGCGCGCAGGTCGACGACCCTCGAATCCCCAGCTTGTGCTCCTCATTACCTACCGAAAAACCGGGCGTCATGCGTTCGACCAAAAATGCCGAGAACTTCTCACCGTCAATTTTCGCGAAGACCGTAAACAAGTCCGCAAACCCGGCGTTGGTAATCCACATCTTTTCGCCGTTAAGGACGTAATGCTGCCCGTCTCCAGAAAGTGTGGCGCGCGTACGGACATTCATGGCATCCGACCCCGACGTCGCCTCAGATAGCGCATAGGCCGCTATCCACTCCGCCGACGCCAGCCTGGGCAGATAACGCTGCTTCTGCGCCTCGGTTCCGTACCAGACCAACGGCAACGTACCGATCCCTGCATGAGCCCCGAACGCAGTCGAAAAGCTCGCGTTCACCGAACTGTAGTCGGCCACCAGGGCGGAAGTCGTTTTATCCAGCCCCAGTCCCCCAAATTCTTCAGGGATATCCACCGCCGTGAAGCCCAGGTCCGCCGCCTGCCGCAGCAGTCCGCGCATTACGCCCTCGTCCTTAGCCTCGATCCGCGCGGCCACAGGCGCAATTTGCTCCCGCGCAAAACGCCCTGCCGTATCCGCGATCTGCCGCTGTTCTTCGGTCAAATCCTCGGGAGTGAAGACTTCGCCGGGTAAGCGGTCTTCGAGCAGAAAACTGCCGCCAGGGGCAGCAACAACACTCTCAACAGGCGAAGAACTGACAGTCGACATACGCAGGCATCTCCAATTGCCTGAACACTACGCCATTGCCTAAGTTCACGGCAACTGCGGTCCGCACACAGGCAACGATTCCCTGGTGGTATTCTCCGAAGAAAACCCCACGAGCCGAGCAGAAGTCGCATCCCGGACTCAGGTTGCACCAATCGCTCAAGTTGCATCAAAGAAATTGACGTTTCAATTTGCCGTATGCTGAATCAAGGTGCGGTTTTCACGGAGGCTTAACCTGTTCGCCGCGATTGCTATCAATTTGAGTTTCGCCACCAGCGTGCTGGCACGGATTCCCAGCACTTTATTGCTGACATTTTTTGCTCCCCAGACCGGCTGGCGCCATTTCCTCAAGACACAGTATGCCGATCAGACCTTCAAAGGCCTTTATCGCTGGAATGGCTTCGACGCAGCATTGCTGCTGCCCTATTTCGCAGTAATGATCGTGCTGGCAATCTACGGCGTTCATCGGTATCAGTTGGTGTACCTGTATTTCAAGCACAGAAAGAACGCCAATCCTGAGCCCCCCGGCCATTTCGCCGAGTTGCCGCGCATCACCGTACAGTTGCCCATCTACAATGAGCAATTCGTCATCGACCGCCTCATTGAGGCGGTCTGCGCCATGGAATACCCCGCCGACAAGCTGGAAATCCAGCTCCTCGACGACTCAACCGACGAAACCCAGCAGGTAGCCTCAGGCATTGTCGACCGCTACGCCGCCCTCGGCCACCCCATCGTCTACATGCACCGCACCAATCGCCACGGCTTCAAAGCCGGTGCTCTCGATGCCGGCCTGAAAGTGGCCAAAGGCGATCTGATCGCCATCTTCGACGCCGACTTTGTTCCACCGCCGGATTGGCTCATGAAAGTCGTCCACCATTTCATCGAGCCGGAAATCGGCATGGTCCAGACCCGCTGGACACACCTCAACCGCGATTACAGCCTGCTCACCCAGGTTGAAGCCATCCTGCTCGACGGCCATTTCGTTCTCGAACACGGCGCCCGCGCCCGGTCCAACGATTTCTTCAACTTCAACGGCACCGCGGGCATGTGGCGCCGCCAGGCTATCACCGATGCCGGCGGCTGGCAGCACGACACACTGACCGAAGACACCGACCTGAGTTATCGCTCGCAGATAGCCGGCTGGAAGTTCAAGTACCTACCCAATATCGAGTGCCCCGCAGAGCTCCCCATCGAGATGACGGCCTTCAAGACGCAGCAGGCACGGTGGGCAAAGGGTCTCATCCAGACCTCCATCAAGGTGCTGCCGATCATCTTCAAGTCCAACGTGCCACGCCGCATCAAGGTCGAAGCCGTCTACCATTTGACCGCGAACCTGAGCTATCCGCTCATGGTCGTCATGACCGCGCTGCTGATTCCGGCCATGATCGTGCGCTTCTACCAGGGCTGGTTTCAGATGCTGTTGATTGACGTACCGCTCTTCACCGCGTCCACGCTCTCGATCGGCGTCTTTTACGTGGTCAGCCAGCGCGAGCTTTTCCCAAAGACCTGGCTCAAAACCTTTCTTTATCTTCCGATTCTCATGGCCCTCGGCATCGGCCTCACTGTAACCAACACCAAAGCAGTGATGGAAGCCCTCTTCGGCATCAAGAGCGCCTTTGCCCGCACGCCGAAGTATTCAGTAGCCAAGAAGGGCGAAAAATCCAAAGCCGGCAAAAAGTATCGTAAGCGGCTGCTTCTGACACCGTGGATCGAGCTGGCTATCGGCGCCTACTTTGCGCTGGCCATCCTATACACTTTTTCCAACAACAACTACTTCACCGCGCCGTTTCTGATTCTGTTTGTCGTTGGCTATTGGTACACAGGTCTGATGAGCCTGCTGCAAGGCCGCTTTGAGCGCTGGAAGACTGGCAGCACCGCCAATCCGGACGACTCCAGCCCCAAGCCTTTCCCTGTTGGCGTGTGAGACGCATACTCCTTTGCAGCAGGGCGTCTCAACCATGACAATGGGAGTATGATTTCGCCGCGCTATCTCATACTGACTGTTTTCGCGTTGCTCACTGCTGCGCCTCCGCTCCACGCCCTCGAAAAGCAGCCCGCCGCCGTCTACCACGGTCGACGCGCAGCACTCGCGCAAAAGCTCAACGGTGGCACAGCTCTACTTTTCGCCGGCGCAGAACCCCTGCTCGATTTCATGCCTTACCGGCAGGATGAAGATTTCTACTACCTGACTGGCTGGAACGAGCCCGGCGCAGCGCTGATGATCGTGGCCGATGCTCCAAAAGCTACTCAGCCGCGCACATATCGCGAAGTGCTCTTCCTGCCCACACGCAACCTGCGTATGGAAAAATATACCGGCGTCAAGCTCGACGCCGCCACACCGAACGCCGCACAGACCGCCGGTGTAGGCGAAGTGTTGCCGATGACAGAGTTACCGGCTCAGTTGAACAAGATGATCTCCGCCGATCGCAGGCTCGCCTCCAACCTCTGGACGCAGCCCGATGCTCCGCAAGCCAAAGCTCTCCTTGGCTGGACCTCAGCTACCCTCGGCGAGGGTGCATCTCCCGCCGTGCACGATCTCACCCCTCTGACCACACAGTTACGCCTGGTCAAGGATGAAGGCGAGCTAGCGCTTTTGAAGAAAGCCAGCGATGCCTCTATCGCTGCCCAGCGCGTCATGATGCGCAGCACCAAGCCCGGCGTAACTGAGCGTGCAATCGCCGGCAAGATTATCGAGAAGCTGATGGAAGAGGGCTGCGAACGCCCATCCTACGCGCCGATTGCCGGTACCGGCATCAATTCAACCACGCTGCACTACTCTGAAAACTCAGCCACGCTCGCCGATGGCGATGTGATGGTTGTCGATGCCGCCGGCGAATACAGCATGTATGCCTCTGACATCACGCGCACTGTACCAGTCAACGGCCACTTCACCCAACGCCAGCGCGAAGTATATGACGTGGTACTCGGTGCGCAGCGGGCCGCCATCGCAGCCTTTGTCGCCGGCAAATCCACCATCAACGATCGTGATCATCTCGATCCTCACTCTCTCGATACCGCCGCCTGGAACTATATCCACACTCACGGCAAGGGTCTGCATGGCGAGCCACTCAGCGACTACTGGGTGCATGGCCTGGGCCATATGGTGGGCATCAATGTCCACGACCCGTCCGGCTACCCCGCGGTGCTCAAACCCGGCATGGTCTTCACCATTGAGCCCGGCGTCTACATTCCTGAAGAAAAGCTAGGGGTGCGGATCGAAGACACCTTTGTCGTCGGCCAGGACGGCAAGCTCATCGACCTGGTTGCAGCGCTGCCTCACACCGCCGATGAAGTCGAAGCGGCTATGAAGTCCACAGAGTAAAGGCGATCATGATGTTCGATGACCGGACAGAACTGACGCCTCTCATTGAAGCCTTTCGCGACCAGCTCACCGCCTGTCTTGAAGAGTGCGCGCGAGGCAGACGCGGCCTGTTCTCCGACCTGGAAGATCGTCAACCGTGGCCTGAAGCCGCTCGATTGCGCGAACTGGCCTTCGCTCTGCAAGCGATCCTCGCGCAAAACGAAGAATCTGACCCGCTCTGCGATCAGTTTCTTGACCTATGTTCCATTCATGGAGAGAACGATCCCGGTGAGCCCCGTTTAGCGCGCGCTTTCCTTGATGAAATTGCCGGGAGACCAGCCAAGCTATGGTGATCGTGCGCGCATTCATAGCCTTGTTCGCAGGCTTTCTTACTATGGCAGTCCTGGTCGGCGTTGCCACAGCGCTGCTCATAAAGCTTGCCCCGGAATGGGTTGGTGAAAAGGGCAACCCGCGCCGGGGATATATCGCCTGGAACCTCGGCTACTCATTCATTGCCGCAATCGCCGGCGGCTATGTCACCGCGTGGGTGGCGCAGGCCAATCCATTAATTCATGTGCTGGCGCTGGCACTGATCGTGCTGTTGCTCTCGGCACTGAGTGCATTGCAGCAGCGTGGAATGCAGCCCATCTGGTACCAGCTCACATTACTTGCAATGACTCCAATAGGAGTTTTTATCGGTGGGATAGTACGGTTGAAGCAAATAGGTTTCGACTTCCATCTCTAAATACAACCCGCCAACACACAGGCCCACCGTCGTCTGCCATAACTCAGGTGGGCCTGTATTTTCTCTTCAACCTACCAGCGAATCCCAAACGTCACGGGAATCAACTCAGTCTTGCCGAGGCCATCGCGCTCACCAATCGCCGGCGTATCGATCCATAGATAACGCGCTTCGGCAAAAGCCTTCAGATGCTCGTCTCCGCCCAGTTTATGCGTGAAACCGATACCGAAGTTCGCGCCGCCCTGATTGCTCGAGAAGTGACTCACCACCACATCTTCCACGCCGATCTCGCAGAAGTAGTAGCAGATTTCGATTTCCTGAGGGTCGGTAAAGCTCGTCACCTTGCGGTAGAATCCACCACCGCCGGTTACATACACCGAGTTCTTCCGGTCGGGGAAAAAGTCGATCACCGGGTCCAGCGTAAGCGACCAGATATGCGAATGCCCACCTTGCGCGCCCGCCTCCGCAATCAGTCCACCCGGCAACTTGTTATCCAGAAACTGATACTCGGCCAGGATACTGAGGTGCTTGTCCAGGTGAAAACCACCACCTAGATTTAGATTGCCACCCCAGCTGATAAACGGCTGATCGTTGCCGATCGGCGCATTAAAGCCGCCACCCGCTTCGAAAGCCAGATGACTGGTGTAGCGGTTGCCATGATGATACCCGTAAGACCGTTCCTGACCCGCAATCGGATTGGCGCCGGAACTCGCAGCCGCACCAAGCGCGGGCAGTGCCGAAGCGCCACTCGACCCGTCGCTCGCTACTAATTCCTGCGTTGAGCTCGATGAAAAGCTGTCGGCAGTTTGCGCTGAAGCTGTCGGAGATACACCGACAGAGATTGCTACCAGTGCGGAAAAGACAAAATAAGTCGCGTGCCGCAGAAACGGCATAACTCTGCTGCTAGACATGGGAAAGACCTCAATTGAATTTGGACCACTTATGAGAGTCTTGCACTGCTCTCGCTGCAGATTTAGACACAGCCTGCCGGGAAAGGTTGCGCGGATGGATCGGAAAGCAGAAGAGTCCGTTTTGCTCTCACGCAGTATTGTTCACTGCAGCGGATACAATTTGATCCTGCGGAAAAAGATCTCCGCTCCCTCGGATTGAAAAAGGATCTTCCCCGTCATCGGAAATGCATCCGTTCCTTCATTGGCCAGCTTGCCGTTGACGTACTGCCACACGTGGCCATCCCGGTTCACCAGCTCCACCACGTTCCATTGGCCATGCGGTTTTTCCAACTCGTTCGTCGGATCGCGATAGCCCGTGACGTTTTTGAACTCGCCTTTGTTGAAGCGATCGATCTTCAACGCGTTCCCCGCTGGGCCCGTCACGCGCTGCCCGTCTTTGCCGGTAAGCGCGGCGCCATCGGTCATCCAGAAATCGCCGGTGCAGCCCTCGTTGATTTGAAACTCAACCGAACGCGGCCAGACCTTGTATTCACCCTGGATGTTGTAAAGAATGCCGCTGTCGCGTGCTTGCCCTGCACGCGGCGCAAAGGTGCCCTCGCCCCACTTGAACTCAGCGCGCAGATAGTAATTTTTGTACTCCTGCTTTGTGATGATGTAACCCATCTCCTTGCCGGAAACATGAATCACACCATTCTCTACGGCAAAGATATGACCAGGATCGGAGTTGAGGCCAGTGCTCTTGATGAACGTGTCGAAGCGGCTCAAGTCCTTGCCGTCGAAGAGAACCTCTGCCTTGCCATGTTTGGGGATCTCCTTCGACTGCGCAGCAGCTCCCCTCAGTGACACCGCCAGCAACATCAAGACGCCCATCCTGCTCATCTGTGTCAAATTCAATCTCTGCCGCCTTTCCCGCTCATTGAACTATCGGCTCACTCAAGCGCGATGCCTGATTCAAGCTTCGAATCAGGCATCGTGCATTCACTCTTTGTATCTCCGCTTTATCCCTGAATATCAAACTGCTCGGGATGCAGCGTCGCGTCGCTCTTGACCAGCACATTCTTGCCTGCAAGATCTTCAAGCTCCGTCAGCCATTTGGCATTGTTAGCCTTGAGCGCCTTCGCCGTCTCCGGATTCACGCGCAACAACACCTCGCTGCCATCGAAGTGCTTGCGCATCTTGCGCACCTCAATGTAAATCTCGTTGGCCACCGTAGCCGCGCTCTTGACCATGCCGGTCGCCTGGCAGACCGGGCAAGGCACCGAGAGCGTGCGTTCAAGAGACTGCTTGACGCGCTTGCGGGTAATTGCGACCAGACCAAAGTCGTTGAACTGCAGCACCTTCGTCGGCGCGCGATCCTGCTTCAATGCTTCTTCAAGCGCGGCCATCACACGGGTACGATTCTTGCGCTCATCCATGTCGATGAAGTCGATCACGATGATGCCGCCCAGATCGCGCAGACGAATCTGCCGAACAATCTCAGGAATCGAATCAAGGTTCGTCCGCAGAATCGTGTCCTCAAGCCGCGCAGTCTTGCCGACGTACTTGCCGGTATTGATGTCGATCGCCACCAGCGCTTCCGTCTGGTTGATCACGATGGAGCCGCCGCTCTTGAGCCATACCTTTGAGCGCAGCGCCTTCGAAATCTCATCCTGAATGCCGAAGTGCTCGAAGAGCGGCACTTCCTTGGTGTAGAGCTTCACACGTCGCACCAGCTCCGGCGAGAAGCGGTTGAGGAAGCGCACGATGCGCTCGTAGTCAGCTTCAGAATCGACCCAGATGTGCGAGAAATTGTCGCTGACCTGGTCGCGCAGAATGCGCTCGATCAAGTTCAGATCGTGATAGATCAACGCAGGCGGCTTTGAGGTATCGGCGCGCTGCTTGATGTCATTCCACAAATTGATGAGGAACCGCAGATCGGCGCGAAGCTCATCTTCCGTTGCGCCCTCTGCAGCAGTGCGAACAATAAAGCCGCCCGACGCATCACCTTTTTCGCTGACCAGGATCCGCTTCAACCGCTGCCGTTCTTCGTCGGAAGCAATCTTGCGGCTCACGCCCACGTGGCTGACCGTCGGCATGAAAACCAGGAAGCGTCCCGGCAGCGCAATGTGGCTGGTAATGCGCGCGCCCTTCTTGGCGATGGGCTCCTTGGCAATCTGGACCAGGATCTCCTGCCCCGGCTTCAGCAGATCGCTGATGATCGGCAGGTTGGAAAGCTGCGCCGAGCGCCGCGACTGGCCCGAGGGCCCTCGACGCGCCGCATCGCTACCGCCACCCTCGCTCGACCCGTTGCGGCCACCGCGCCGTCCGCGTCCGCCTCGGTCGCCACCGCGATCCCGTCCACTCTGTCCCGGAGCAGCCGAAGAACGCCCGCGTCCGCCGGTCGAAGCCGGCGAGCTTTCCGCATCCTCCTCATCGTCGTCATCTTCAGATTCGATCAGGATGCGGCTGCCCATGTGCGATTCCAGCTGTGCCTCCTGCAACATCTCGCCCAGAGCTCCAGAGCGAATCTGCTGTTGCAGCGTCTCTTCTTCCAGCTCTTCAAGATCGTGCTCGTCGCCATGGTGAGCCTTCAATGGCGTGAACTCGTACTCCTCTTCCTCGATGATCTCTTCTTCGACGACTCCGGAGCCCGGTGCATAGGCAGATACCGAAGCGACCGGTTTGGCAACCGGAGCGGGAGGCTCGGGAACCGGCTCTTCTTCCTTCTTGCGTCCGCCAAAAAGATCCGAGAAGCGGAAGCCGCTCGGCGGCAGCGGGTCTACCTTGTGACTGGCCGAAGCTTCATGCGGTTCATCGCCCGCCTCATCCGCTTCAGTTGGATCTTCAGGTGTCTTTTCGGAGAGATGCTCGACCGAACCGTCGCTGGCGACTTCGGCTTCATATTCCACCGGCTCGACAAGAGCGTCGCCGCGTACGTCCAACCCCGGCTCGTCTACTTCTGAATCATGCGATTCGGATTCCTGCGCTTGAACCTCGCCTGTCTCGGTGTGCGCGCCTTCCGTCAGATCGTTGTTGGGCGCATCCGCCGCCAAAACGCTCTCTTCGAACTCATCCAGATCATCCAGTTCTACCGCGGGTGCTGTCCGGGCTTTCTCATCAAACTGTTCTGAAAATTCAAAAGGAACAGGCTCGGAAACATTCTCCACCTCGGCGTGAGGAACAAACGTGCCGCTGGGCTCAGCGTCGATTGAAGCGGAGGGAGTTTCGGGCGCAGTGCGCGCATGGCGGGCGATCGATTCTCCAGGGAACAATCCTCGTCCGTCCCAGACAATCTCATCCTCGATCAACGTGGAGGGCTTGGCGACCGTCCGCTCTGGTAGTGCCGGTGAAGTATCCGGCGGCAGCTCGGTCAGCACCAACCGGCTGGGCGCAGGAGTCGAAGGAGTTGAGCCGCCGTACTTCGAGAGCGATTCGCCGGGCATAACGAAAGGCGCCGGAGCGGGGCTGGCCTCCGGTCCACGCCGAAACGTCGGCTGCTCGATGGGCTCAGGAAAACCTGTCTGTGAGGGATGGGTCGCCGCTGCTTCAAACCCCAGCGAGGAATCTTCTTCGATCTCCTGCTCTTGGCCGACCGTCGGTTCTTCGTTCGCCGTCCCGGCCCCGGATTCATCTCGTCCGCGGCCACCGCGACGGCGACGGCGGCCACGCCAACGGCGCGCGCCCTGCTCCTCGGTCTCATCCTGCTGCGCTGTCGTGTCGGCCACCGAAGCGGGAATTTCAGCACTCTCTTCGGTAGCCAGCGGGCTTACATTCAAGCCAGGAGACGGTTGCCCCTCACCTTCCGCCAGACGCGGCTCGCCGCGCCGTGGGCGCTGGTCATTTCTCGTTTCGTTGCGCGATGGCCGGGACTGCGTCTGCTGCGCCACGGGTGCACTTGGCTGCAGCCGCACCGTATCGCCCTGGGAGGCAGCACGCTCTACCTCGTCGGTATCTTCCTGGTCTTCCATCTCCAGAAAGTCCGTCACATACAGGAACGCGTCGCGCTCCAGGCCAATGTCGACAAATGCCGACTGCATGCCCGGCAAAACCCGGGTTACGCGGCCCTTATAGACCGATCCGGCGAGGGTATATTCATTTTCACGCTCGTAGTAAATCTCCGCGAGCTGATCGTCTTCCAGAATCGCAAGCCGCGTTTCGTGCGGCGTGCTGGAGATACAAATTTCCTTGGCCATATTGCCTTTCCGTCCTGGGGCAAACGCCCGTCAGGACCCACGGCAAGGCCGACTGCTCATTCTCAGCTTTGGTTTCAGCAAAAACCTTTGGGACGCGCGTTAAGCCGCACCGCTCTTGCCTGGGCTGAAAACCACCGGATAGGAGGGGAGAAATCAAGGGAAGCTGTTCAGAAGAAAGTCCCGCTCGAAGGCAGAACCACCATACACAGCCACTACCGGAGCTCAGAGAGTTTGTGGCCAACTCGTGCGTCCTGGATCGGAACCCAAAATGGAAGGACGATGCCGTTAAACCCACTGCAACGCGACGAAACTGCTTCATCGAACTCACCATGCCAGCGTCATACGACGTGGAAATAGCGATTCCGGCCTGTTCCGTATTGATAAAGCGCTGCCAACGGGCTACCCGTCTCTGCGTGCTCATTCACCCAATCCTGCCGGGGCTGTTTGCAATCGAAACCTGCCGGCGAAGTGATTGATAAAACTGTTCTTACCTGTCTTTCGCACCAACATCGGGCGAAAGTTAAAATCCTGCGCAACCTTGTTGCCTGCCCTCACCGGGATCCTAGTTCACAAAACGGCGCATGCGGACGTTCATAACCACGCCCAGCGCCAGAAACGTGAACAACACCGAAGATCCACCGTAACTCATTAACGGTAAAGGAATTCCGGTGACCGGCATAAAACCGATGACCATGCCCACATTGACCGCGATTTGGAAGGTCAGTACGGCGACAACGCCCATAACCAGGAGCGTGCCGGGCATGTCTGCGGCAGTTTGAGCGTTTTGAATCAAACGCATCAATATCACGAAGTATAGCAGCAGTACAAGGAACGCGCCGGTAAAGCCGTGTTCCTCGCTGAACGCAGCAAAAATGAAGTCAGCATGGGGGATAGGCAGAAAATCCCCCTGCGTCTGCGATCCCTGCTCCGCGCCCTTCCCCCAGACACCGCCGGAACCGACCGCGATGAGCGACTGGCGAATCTGGTAGCCCGAGCCTTTCGGGTCATTATCGGGATTCATGAAGCTGGTCAGCCTGGCCTTCTGGTACGGCTTGAGCACCTTGCCGCTCGACCAGACGCCGACGATCGCCACCAGCCCAATCGTCCCCAGAATCGCCGCCTGCTTCAGGTTGATGCCGCCCAGAAACAGCCCCGCCAGCAGGATCGGCGTATAGGTTAGTGCTGTTCCCAGATCGGGCTGCATCAGTACCAGCAGCATCGGCAGGCCCACCAAGCCGATAGCCTTCAGAATGTCCCGCCAGGTCAGGCTCTTGCCGCCCAGGTTGGCGAAATAGAGCGCCATCAGTACGATCAACACCAGCTTGAACCACTCCGACGGCTGAAAGCTGATCGGCCCCATCTTGATCCAGCGCTTCCCGCCCAAAGCCTTGTGCCCAAATAACTTGACGGCCACCAGGGCGAGCAGGAAGAAACCGTAGAGGTACCACACCACATCCAGCAGCTTGTGATAGTCGATCTTGGACATCACAAACATGGCGATGATGCCGCCCAGAATCCAGTAGAGCTGCTTGGTGTGGAATCCGTGGTACTTGGTCAGGTGCGTAGCCGAAAAAATCTCCAGCACCGAAACCGTACAAAGCGCCAGCACCATGCCCAGCAATGGCCAGTCGAAATCGCGAAAACTCCCCACCCGGCGCATTAGCGAACCACCTCGCGAAAGCGCTCCGGCAAAACGGCGACTGCTGCCATCTGAGGCCGCGACATTTCGGGCCACGTCGGAGACCGCTCCGGAAACATTGGCCCGTTCTTCGCTTCTGGCTGATTATCCATTGCAATCAGAAAATGCCCGCCCTGCATATCCGTAACCTGGGTCATCCCTGCCTGTTGGTTATCCGGAGCGCGCTGACCGGTCTCTTTCTGGCGGTCCGGGCCTGTCTCAGGCGTAGACCAAACCGCCCCCATCTCCACCGGAGCCGGCTTCTTATCCGCTTGCAGCAGCAGGTTCCCATCCTGCTTCCGCTTCTTGTTCACATAAGCAGTGATAATCCGCGCCGCCAACTTGGCTGAGCCAGATCCCCAGTCGCCATGCTCCTGCAGCACGACCACGGCAATCTCGGGATTGCGCCGCGGCACCATGCCCACGAACCAGGCATTCGGCGTCTTGGCTCCGCCCTTGTTGTGCGTATCTCCGCCGCCCACGACCTGCGCCGTGCCTGTCTTGCCCGCAAAATCAATACCCTCAAGATGCGCGCCTTCAGCGGTGTGATAGAGGCCGGGAGTCGTCGCCTGGGCCATGCCCTCGGTCACCGTCATCCATGTATCCGAGCTCAGCTGTACCTGCTTATCGCCGCCACCCGTCAGGCCCTCCAACAGAGCCTGACGGTACTCCCCAGGAAGCTGGGTAGGCTCGACAACGTGCGGCCGGACAAGATGCCCATCCGAAGCAATGCCGCTCAGCGCGCGCAGCAGTTGGATCGGCGTCACCGCCACCGCTCCCTGCCCGATGCCTACCGAAATCACCTCGCCCGCATACCACTTCTCGTGGTAGTTCTTCATCTTCCACTTGGTCGACGGCATGATCCCCACCATCTCATTCGGCAGGTCGATTCCTGTCTTCGAGCCAATGCCCAGCTCCGTCGCATACTTGGCGATCGTGTCGATGCCCAGCCTCTGCGCAAGCTCGTAAAAGTACGTGTCGCAGGACATCGGAATAGCCTCATGAATGCTTAGCAGCCCGTGATGATGGTCGCACTTGAAGAAATGCCCGTAGAAGCTGCCGCCGCCGGAGCAGTTCACCTTCAGCGTCTCGGCAACGCCTTCCTCCATCCCAGCCACCGACATAATCACCTTGAAGGTCGACCCCGGCGCCAGCTGATCCTGAATCGCCTTGTTCATCAGTGGATGATTGGGGTCGGTAATCAGCTGATTCCAGTCCTTGCGCCCGATGCGCACCGCAAAAGCATTGGGGTCATAGCTGGGATGCGAGACCAGCGCCAGAATCTCCCCATTGCGCGGGTCCATCGCAATGACCGCGCCATTGGCCTCACCCAGCGCCAGCTCCGCTGCCTTCTGAATATCGTTGTCGATGGTCAGCTTCAGATCCTGCCCCGGCGTCGCCAGCTGAATGCCGCGCCGCCCTACCTCGCGCCCGTGGCTGTCCACCACCACGTCCATCGAGCCGTCTTTGCCGCGCAGCAGCTCGTCGTAGGTCTCTTCCACCCCCGCCTTGCCCACCACATCGCCCGGCTCGTAGTACGCGTATTTAGGCCGGTTCAGGTCTTCTTCGCTCAGCTCGCCCACATAGCCGATCAAATGCGCGGCAAAGCCATCGCGCGGATACAGTCTGCGCTCCTCGTCGATCGTCTCCAGCTCCGGCAGCTCATTGCGATGCGCCTCGATAAACGCCTGCTCATCCGGCGAAATATCCTGCTTGATCGGGATCGGCTGATACCCCGGCGCGGCACGGTAGTGCTTCAGAGTGGCCTGAAGCTGCTCCAGATCCAGATTGAGCCCCTTAGCAATCAACGGCAGGTCGGCATCGATATTGCGATTCTGCTCCCGCACCAGAAAGCAGGAGACCGACGGATAGTTGTCGACAATCAGCCGGCCCTCGCGGTCAAAGAGCTTGCCCCGCGGCGCCAGCACCGGCACCTTGCGGATGCGGTTCTGCTCCGCCAGCACCCGCCAGTTGTCACCGCCCAGCACCTGCAGACGCCACAACCCACCCACCAGCACCAGCATCATGGCCAGAATGCCGTACTGCACCGCAGTCAGCTTGATCGCCGGCAGCTTTTCATCCCGGTTGACTTTATCGACAGCCATCTCTCAGGTGTTTCCGCCTGCTCTAAGCATAGCGCGGTCCACCTTAAAAACTGCCTATAGACACGGAATGAGTAACGAACTGGTCGCCGATCTGACAATAATCATCCGCAATAAACTACACTCCGCAGACAGTAACGACAATCCTTCGCGCTGTTTATTTAGGCTACTGGCCAATCACTGCTGCTTCTCAAGGACCTTCAAATCTTCCTTGAGGCTGGCTTGCACTATAGGATCGCTCTCTCGCAGAAGTGCGCTTCGAACGACTGCAGCGGAGGAAGATGACTTGATTTGGGCAAGGACATGGCTCGCGCTCATCCGCACTGCGGGCTGCTGTGTTGTGTCGGACAACAGATTTTCGGAGACACTGACTATTTGGCCCGCTTGGTTGTCAGTGGAGTCAATATACATGGCTGGGAATAGAGAGAGTATGTCTGCGCGATAGTCGATACTTTCGACCTTCTTCAAGGATTCGAGGACTGTCGTTACACATCCGGAGGTTGATAGATGAACCATCTGCAGGTTCTGTACTGCCTCTATCGTCACGGCAATTGGCAATGAGGCCGTGGAACACATCGCCTGGAGTTCGTTAGCCCCTTTCGAGTCACCCAATGCCCATAGGGCGGAAGATATCTCAACGCGTGTTCGGGAATCCTTTTCGTTTGAAAGAGCCTGTTCAATGGAGGGGATCGCGTCGGAGTCGTGATCCTGAGCCAACTGATTCGCAGCGAGTGCTCTTACCTCTGGATCGTTGTTGGATAATGCAATCGTCAGGGCCTGCTTAGAGATTTCGATGCCATGGGATCGTAACGAATCTGCAAAGCTTTTGAGAGCGTGATCGGTTTTCGTCACAGTATCCTGGGCGGTTGCTACACCTATCAAGGCGAAGCCTACCGTTGTCAAAATCATCGAAATAAACCATCCAATCTTCATGGCAGCTCCTTTGGCGTTAGTGCTTTGTAGCTGTGACATTCGTAACAGTGTAATTTCCGACAGTTCCCTTAGCATAAGACTTCGTGATCGTGAACGTCCCGATAACCGTTCCATTGCACGAATAGTGCTGAGTACACACCGAAGAGCAAGCATTGAGGCCAGAAGCTGCTAGGTCATTGATAGTGTCAACCGTCGCGTGCTCGTCCAGGAACTGGTTGTGCACTGGGGGAAACACCTGTCCATTAACCGCAGTGCCACCCTCACCAACTGTGAAAGCCGATGTTTGTCCGCACGGATTTCCCCAGCCGCTTGGACACGAATTTGAGGTAGTCACCAAAGATTCAATGATTTGTGTATCGTCCCAATCAGTGGTGCTTGGGTTCACCTGCATCTTGGCGACAATGCCAATACCTGTGAGGAATGTTGGGACCTTGGGGGCTAGCGGCTCGGTCGCAGTGCCAGAGATGGAGATCGATGACGGACACCTTTGAGATACCGATACTATCGGCGATGGAGCGCTTGTGGGAGACGTTTCCCCACCGCCGCTAAAAAAGCCGCTACCGCCGGAACCCGTGGATGTAACAGTTAAAGTGACATCTTCATTAGGGGTATTCGGCGGAATCGTCACGGCTGCAACAATCTGACTGCTGTTGTAGCTAGATAACGAATGGCTGAGAGATGGATCACTAAAAGCAAGCGTCGGCCGGTTAGTACCAAAGGCATTCCCGTTGATCGTGACCGGTGAGACTGTAGAGCCTGCATTCCAAACGTTTGGGGTGACCGAAGTGATTATCGGGGTAAGGTCAGGTGGCGCGCCACCCCCATCCCCGTCTCCGCTAAAGCATTCGCATGTTTCTGTATCCCAATCTCCACCCTCATCTTCACAAGCAAGTTCATCTCCAGGTAGCTCATCAGTAGGAATAAATTGGCAACTACCTCCGCCAGGATCGGTAGATCTCGGTTCAGCTATGTCGAGCGCTTTTGCATCATGGGTAGTTCCCAAAACTCCATTTTGCAGCTCAGTCCATCGGTGGGTACGCAAAGAGGTTCTGACAGGCGTTTCCGCCTCGTACCGAAGAGCATTCTCATCAAACTGCCGCGCGACGGCATCGTCCAAGCCGCGATGAAGCGCCTCAATTTCGAGGCGCACCGCTCGTAACCTCTCCGAGACAAGGCCATCGATTTTCATTCTCGCGTCCTCTGACAAAACTCTCGTGCCTGGATGTGCAGCCCTGTCAGCTTCTGCAACCATGTGAATGTGGCTTCTTACAGACTGGTCGACCTGATCGAAACGCCATGCTGAATTCCGGAATTGACGGAATTGCTCTTTCGTCAGCTGAGACCGAAATTGCGGCAAATCCTTGGGTGTTAACCACGTGATGACTCCGTACTCTCGCACCGCGGGGAGCCTGTCCATGTTGTTTTGAAAGCGAAACGCACGCAAGTACGCATGCTGCAAAACGTCTGAATTTTGTTGGCTTTGCCAATCAGGCCGCGTTGAGCTTTGCGCCCACATTGGAAACGTGGATGCAAACGCGAACACGAAAACAGCAATAGACTTCGAGATGGCAACGAGGCGGCCACTAGCAAAGATCATCCTTCTAACTCCTGATCAGCAACAACGTGTTCTACAGGAATAGTGGTAACTGCGCAGCTAAGTCTTGTTGGGGAAACTATGACATTACAGATAACTCTCGTCAAGAGCTGGCGACATTCTTAATCTAACTTATCAGAAACCTATTCTAAACAAAGCTTGAAACGGTCTAATCCCGCACCTGCGTCCGGTCCAGCAGCGGAAACAACACCAGCCCGATCAGCGCGTTGCCCACAGCCTTCAGCACCTCATCCAGCCAGTTCGCATGCCACTCCTGCCCCAGCAGCACCTGGATGATGAAGACCACAATTCCGCTTCCAAGCAGCGTGAAAACAAAATTCAAAACCATGCGAATCAGGTTGTTATCCACCACAATGCGAATACCGATTGAAGCAGCCAGAAATCCGCAGACCGTATCCGCAATGCCGTGAATACCGATCGCGCCCTGCGTCAGCCCATCCTGCGCCATGCCCAGCACCGCGCCCAGCAGCGTGCCATGAATCGGGCTGCGCCGATTAAGCGCAAAATAGATGGTCACCAGCAAGGGTAGGTCCATAAACGCAAACCGCCCTAGCAGTCTCGGCAGCCAGGCCTGCAGGACCAGCGCGACCAACGGCACCAGCACATAGATGTACTTCGGATAGCGGCGAATCTCCAGATCGCGCCGGTAATCAGGGATAAAAGTCTCCACCACTAGCGAACCCTCCCCGCGGAATGGCCAGCGTTGGGAGCCGTGGTTTTCGGAGGCGCCGGCTTCGGAGCAGCAGGTTTCTCCGTTCCAGCATCAGGCGCGCTTTGCGGTTCTGCATCAGGAGCATCCCCAGCCCCTCCCGGCGAAAATCGGTCCGGATGCTTCGCCGGTATCGGCTTCGGCATCGTCGGCACTGGAGGCGGCAAGGGCTTGCCATCCGGCCCCACCTGAGACTTCGCCGCATCCGGAGCATTGGGGTCCTTCAACCCCGGCAGCCGCTCCGCCATCTCCGCGGCCGCCTTCTTGCGCTCCGCATCCGCCGCCACTTCCGCACCCTTCAGCTCTTCGCTCGTCTTCAGATCGGCCTGCTGTTGCGGAGAAAGATGCGCCTCCAGCGACGTGATCACCAGCACCTCGTCCAGATGCTCCAGATTCGCCGCCGGCTTCACGACCACATTGATAAACGAGCCACGATCCGGATCGCGCTGCACCTGCTGTACTACGCCCACCGGCAACCCGCGCGGAAAAATCTGGTCTCCGCCCGCCGTCAGCACATGCTCTCCCGGCTGAATCCGCTGATCCGCCAGGATATTGATCACCTGCGGCTGCCCAAAGGCGTTCCCGCGCAGAATCCCACGAATGCGCGTCGTCTCCAGCACCACCCCTGCCCCGCTCGTCTGATCATTGATCACCAGCACCTGCGCCGAGTGCTCAAAGACCTCACGCACCTTGCCCACAATCCCATCCGGCGTAATCACCGCATTGTCCCGCGCCAGCCCATCCGATGAACCCTTATCGATCCACAGCACATGGTTCTGGCTGCTGCCGCTGGTCCCGATCACCTGCGCCGGTGTCGTCTTGTAGATATAGCTTTCCTGAAATTTGAGCAGCCCCTGCAATCGCTGCCCCTGCAAAGCATCCTCGCGCAACATCGCCTGCTCCAGCCGAAGCCGGTCGACTGTCTGCTGCAGCTCTTTGTTCTGATCCCGCGTGGCCCGCAGGTCGATATATTCGCTCCACAGCCCGCTCACTCCCAGGCGCGAGGCGTGAATCGCGCGCTCAAAAGGCGTCACCATCCCCGCGGCCCACAGGCGGATCAGCCGCACGCCCTTCTCATCGTGCCGCTCCGAGGCAGAGCTTCCGATGGCGCTCGCGCTTGAAGCAGACGCCGCCTTGCGCACCTGCACCGCCAACCCAATCACCTGCAGCACCACGACAGCCAGCAGCACAATCAGGTTGCGATATCGGCTGAGAAAAGATTCCATACCAACCAGAAACTCAGAATAAGAAAAGCGAGAAACGCCGCCCGGAGCAACGCTCTCAGCACATTGTCGCGTAAGTAGATGAAAGGCAACCGAAGTTCAGCAGAAGAGCAATCGTAAGAAGTGCCCAGATGCACAACAGCGGCATCTCAAACCACCGTCTCCGCGTTGGCGGCCAGGCCCGCACCGCCAGCCAACCGGCTAGGCCGGCCAAAGCCGACGCCCGCCCGTGCGGCCAGCACTCAATCTATCTTGATCTTGCGCAGCAGCCGGAAGTCGGAGAGCATCTTGCCCGTTCCCAGCACCACGGAAGCCAGCGGATCGTCGGCCACCGAGACCGGCAAGCCGGTCTCCTCGCGAATGCGCTTGTCCAGATTTTTTATCAGCGCGCCGCCGCCCGTAAGCACAATGCCACGATCGCTGATATCCGCCGAAAGCTCCGGCGGTGTCCGCTCCAGCGCTACCCGGATTGCATTCACAATTACCGAAATGCACTCCGCCAGCGACTCGCGAATCTCACTGTCATCAATGCTGATCGTCTTGGGAACACCCTCGATCAGGTTGCGTCCCTTGATCTCCATCGTCAGCGGCTTGTCCAGCACATACGCCGAGCCGATCTCCATCTTGATCTGTTCCGCCGTCCGCTCACCAATCAGCAGGTTGTACTTGCGTTTCAGATAGTTGGTAATCGCCTCGTCCATCTGGTTGCCGGCCATGCGCACCGACCGCGAATAGACAATGCCCGAAAGCGAAATAACCGCAATATCGCTCGTGCCGCCGCCAATATCCACCACCATGTTGCCATAGGCCTCGGTAATCGGCAGCCCGGCGCCAATTGCCGCCACCATCGCCTGCTCTACCAGGTAAACCTCGCTGGCCTTGGCGCGATACGCCGAATCCTCAACCGCGCGCTTTTCCACCTGCGTAATCTCAGACGGCACGCCGATTACGATCCGTGGATGCACCAGCATCTTGCGGTTGTGCGCCTTCTGAATGAAGTAGTTCAGCATCTTTTCGGTGACTTTGAAGTCGGCAATGACGCCGTCTTTCATCGGCTTGATGGCCACAATGTTGCCCGGCGTCCGGCCCAGCATGTCCTTGGCCTCTTTGCCCACCGCTTCCACTTCACCCGTATTTTTGTTGATAGCGACGATCGAGGGCTCGTTCACCACGATCCCCTTGCCGGCGGCGAAAACCAGTGTGTTGGCGGTGCCAAGATCAATCGCCAGATCGCTCGAAAACATGCTGAACAGTGAGCGAATTCCATGCGAACGCGAAGGACGCGAGGGATAACCGTTGGATGACATTGCGTGAATGAACTCTCTAACGCCAGACGCCGCTGGGCTTTTTTGGACTCTACGCTATTGTACGTCCAGTCAGCGCACTGTGCGGATCGTGGAAAAACCATCCGGATCGCGGACCACAGCGAATGCGCAGGAACTCACAGAGGACAAAACGTCCCTCGGTCTTTTCGGAGAAAGCACCTGCGCAGAAAGCCAACCTGTCCAGCCTGCCGCAATGAATTGCAGGACATCAGCGAAGACGCTCAAGAAGCTGATTCAAGGTCCGGTCCGATGAATCGGTCATCTTCAATTGGCATCGATCCTCTTTGCTTCAGTTCGGATTTAGTTTCGGTTCCGTTTGGCCAATGTGCTGCGATCAACGAATCGCTTCCCCGGGTGATTCGGAGGAGATCGTTCATTGCCTTGCCAAAGTCTCCCGAGGCGAAGTCCATTCGCGCAGCTTGACGGCGACGCCGTATCGCGGGCCGGGATGCATCCGTGCGACGTTGACAGCTTGGTCCCTGTCCGCCGAATCAAAGAAAACAATCGTGACCATCGGGGGATCACTTGACGCTTTCCCGGAGCCGGCTACGCTTCCTTGCGCGGGTAAGTCTGCTTCCGTCTCCCCAAAATTCCGTGGGTCGAGCGTGATCCCCATGTCCATGACCTGTTTAACCCAATTTGCGATATCAACTGGACGCTGCTTCTGCTCTTCGGGGGTGGGTGTGCGTGTGGAATAAAAGATCAGTGCATAGTGCTTCATTGGTTTCTCCTGTGGGCTGGCGGGCTGGGCATGCATGGGCTGGCAAAGAACGGCTAGGCAGGCGAGCAACACGAATGAGAACAGGTTTGCTGCCTTGTCTCGGATAGGGATTCGGACACTGCGAAGAGGAGATCTCATTCCTCGAAAGTAACCAGGGAAGAGGGATCGTTAATTGGAAAAAATCGGCAGATTGCGATAGGGGCCGACGCGGAAGAACTCCTCAGGAGAGGTACCGGTAAATAGCCGGAAGTCGCGCACCATGTGCGATTGATCGCAGTAACCCGCTTCAAAGGAGATTTCTGTAAGAGACTTTCCGGCGTCCCATAGTTTGCAGACGTGCTGCAAACGTGCCACGCGGCTCAGTTTCTTGGGCGTTACGCCGACCGCGATACGGAAGTGTCTTTCCAGTGCGCTTTGGCTCATGGCGGCGTGACGCGCAATCGCTGCGATGGAAGACCGGCCTTGAGAATTGCGGATCATCTGCGCGGCTGCCTCGATCTGGGGAGAAATACTCTGTGCGGTGATTCCGTTCCGCGAGCGAATACGGTTAACGAGGAAGTGTTCCACCGCCAGGAACTGCTGTTGTAGATCGCGGGTATCGGTGAGAACGTTCTGAATATTGTCGATCTCCCGCCGCGGCAGGAAGGAATCAAGCGGTGCGGTGCGGCCGTAGAGAAGATCTACGCGATCATGCAGAATCGCCGGTGCACCGACCTCCGTGAACCGAACGATGATCAGAGAAGAGTTCGCCGCGTGCTCGACGATGCGCGCTCGTTGTTGCAGCCCGGAGATGATCGCGTTGGGAAGAGCCTCGTTACGCATCGACGCGAAACCAGACTGCCGCAAGACAAGCGTGAGCGTGGTCTCTGGCAGCAGAATCTGCACCCGGGACTGCTCCGAACGAACCCACAAGATTTCGCGTACGTGGCGGCGAAGGGCACCGCCCGGTTGATGGACGAAATGACGCACCTCGCTCATTTCTGTCTTGGATGAGCGGCTCTTGTGCGAAGATTCGCCGATTGATTGAGCCTCGCGCCGCATGACTCGCACACAGCGTCACTCCGTCCGCAGCGCCTCCATCGGCTCAATCGACGCCGCCCGCCGCGCAGGGATAAACGCCGCGATCAACCCGATCACCAGCAGCACCACCACAACAGCAGCGTACGTCCAAAGATCCAGCGGCTGCACCTGGTAGAGAAAGCTCTTGATCCAGTGCGAAGCAGCAAAAGCCAGCAGCAGACCCGCGCCAAGACCAACGCCGATCAGCATGGAGCCCTGCCGCAGGATCAGTTGCGCGATACTCACCCGCGTCGCGCCCAGCGCCATACGCACCCCAATCTCCCGGCGGCGGTACCCAACCAGCTGCGACAGCACGCCGTATAGACCTGCAACCACCATGGCGATCGCCAGCCCCGCAAAGGATCCCACAAGATACAGCCCCAGCCGCTGGCTGAAGGTATTGTTCTCCACCGTCTCCTGCATGGTCTGAAACTGATCCAGCGCAAACCCTGGAGCAGCCTGGTGGAAGACCGGGCGCATCGCCGCCGCCACTGGAATCGCCCCGCGCGTTCTCACCACAAAAGTGACCATCGTCTCCAGCAGCGCCTGGTAGAACAAGGACGTTGTGGGAACCTGTTGCGCCGGAACCAGAATCAGCGGCTGCACTTCGCCCCCCACGCTGGTATCCACCTGGTCGGCCAGCACACCCACAATCGTGTAGGGCTTGAGCATTCCGGTATCTTTGCCGCCCAGATTCAGTTGACGTTGCAGAGGATCCTTGTCCCCGAAGTACTTCCTGGCCAGCGTCTCATTGATCACCACCACGAACGGCGCCGTCGCCCGGTCCCCGCCGTCGATCATGCGCCCGCGCACCATCGGCGTACCCAGCGTGCGCGCATAGTCTTCGCTCACCGCCGAAATTCGGCCGGCTGGCGGATTCTTGGGGTCTTTTACCTGACCTACAATCTCGAAGCTCGTCCCCACATTCATTCCCGACAACGGCGGACTCGTCCCCAGCGCCGCACTCTGCACGCCGGGCAGGTGCCGAATCTGTTCCAGCACAGGCTCGTAGATCAGCGCTGCCACCGACGGCTTGGCATGTCCGTCGTCTTCAGAGACGCTCATCGCAGCAAATCCCGCTGAGTTTGCCGGCAACGCGACAAACGTCGTGATGTGATCCGTATCGAAGCCTAGCCGCGACTGCTGCAGATTCCACAGCGTATGAAAGAGCAGCCCGGTCCCCACCAGCAGCAATGTGGAGAGCGCCACTTCGCCGGCCACCAGCCATCCGCTCAACTTTCCGCTCACCGACCTCGATCCGATGCCCCGCGAAGCCGCCTGCAGCGCGGCCTGCGGGTTCGCCCGCGCCACCAGCAGCGCCGGGAGCAGCGATGAAAGCAGCGTGGTGAGAATCGCGATCGTCGCCAGCGTAAGCACTACCGTCCAGTGAACGCTAATGGAATCAGCGCGCGGAATCGTGCCCTGAGGCAGCTTGCGCACCGCCAGCATGGCCACTTCAGCAAAGCCGATTCCCACTCCGCAGCCTAATAGGCTCAGCAAGAGTCCCTCGGAAAGCAGTTGCCGCACCAGCCGTATTCGGCCTGCGCCCAAGGCGGCGCGTACCGCAAACTCCTGCTGCCGTCCGATGCAGCGCGCAATCAGCAGATTCGATACATTGGCGCAGGCAATCAGCAACACCAGCGCCAGCGCCGCAAACAGCGCATACAACACCGGTCGCGCAGGCCCCGTCAGTACTTCCTGGTAAGGGGTGACGCGAAAGGCCGCGGCGTAACCGTCCTTGGTCTTCGGAATATGAGCAGCGATTGAGTCAAGCTCACGCTGCGCCTGTTCTGTGGTAACCCCCGATCGAACCTGGGCGACGATGTTGAAAAAGTGATAGCCGCGGTCCTTCAGCATCTCCGCCGTTGGCTGCACAGGCACCCAGATGCATTTGCTCACATCCGGCCCGCCTTGCTCCGGAAAACGAAACGACGCAGGCATCACACCGACCACGGTATACAGATTGCCGCTGATCTTGACCGTCTTTCCAACCACGGAAGGATCACCATGAAAAGTCTGCCGCCAGAGCGCTTCGGAGAGCAATGCAACCTGCGCCCCACCCTGCTCGCCTTCTGCCGCCGCAAACCCCCTGCCCAGTAGTGGCTGAGCACCCAGCATCGGAATCAGGTTAGGAGTAATGCGCGGAACGATCAGGCTCTGTGCACCGTCCCGGTCTTCCATCACCCCAACATCTTCCGAATATCCTGCAACCGTCTCCAACAGCCGGGATTGATCGCGAACGTCCCGGTAGTTCAGCCACGACGTGGTTCCAAAACCCTTTGTATCGCCAGGTCCGATATACAGCAGGCGATCCGAATGAGCGTATGGCAGCGGCCGCAGCAGAACACTCTCGATCACGGTAAAAATCGCCGTGTTTGCGCCGACGCCGAGCGCCAGCGTCACAACCGCCAGCACCGCCAGTCCGGGAGTCTTGCGCAGCTGGCGCAAAGCGAAGCCGAGGTCGTACAACAAAGTCTGCATAAGGTACCTCGAAATAGTCCGCCAACGACGGCGCCCGTTCATCGCCATCCAGTGTACCGGTACCTCACTGGCAATGGCGCCAAGACGTCTGCTCTTGACAACTACGATAAACTGAGAAGTTGGCTCATCCCGCGAATCTTCATCACTGCGGACCCATCGTATAAATCTGGCTCGGAAAGCGAATCGAGGATTCTCGTGGCACAAACCATCTATCACAATCTCATCGGCGGCCAATGGCTGCCCTCCGTCAGCGGCCAGACCTTCCAGAACATCAATCCCGCCGACCACTCCGACATCGTCGGAACCTTCCCTTCCTCGAACTCTGAAGATGTAGCCCTGGCCGTAGCCGCAGCCAAGAAAGCCTTTGCCACCTGGCGCCTCGTTCCCGCTCCCAAGCGCGCAGAGATTCTCTACCGCGCCGGCCAGCTCCTCTCCGAGCGGAAAGAAGAATACGCCCGGCAGATGACCCGCGAGATGGGCAAGGTCCTCGCCGAGACCCGCGGCGACGTGCAGGAAGCCATCGACGAAGCCTACTACGTCGCCGGTGAAGGCCGCCGCCTCTTCGGCGTCACCGCTCCTTCTGAACTGGCCAATAAATTCGCCATGTCCGTCCGCATGCCGGTCGGCGTCATCGGCATGATCGCCCCGTGGAACTTCCCCATGGCCATCCCCTCGTGGAAGCTCTTCCCCGCCCTCGTCTCCGGCAACACCTGCGTCATCAAACCCGCTGAGGATACACCGCTCTCAACCTACAACCTCGTCCAGACACTCATCGACGCCGGCCTGCCTCCAGGCGTCGTCAATATCGTCAACGGCTACGGCCCCGAAGCCGGCGCGCCGCTCGTCGAGCATCCTGACGTCCGCGCCATCAGCTTCACCGGCTCATCCGCCGTTGGCTCGCACGTCGCCCAGCGCGCCGCCGCCAACTTCAAGCCCGTCTCGCTCGAAATGGGCGGCAAAAACGCCATGATCGTCATGGACGATGCCAATCTCGAGCTTGCCCTCGAAGGCGCGCTCTGGGGAGCCTTCGGCACCACCGGCCAGCGCTGCACCGCCACCAGCCGAATCCTGCTGCACAAGAGCATCTGCGCGGAGTTCACCACCAAACTCGTCGCCCGCGCCGCTGCGCTCAAAGTCGGCAACGGCCTTGAAGACGGCGTTGAAGTCGGCCCTCAGATCAACGAACAGCAGATCGAAACCTCCACCCGCTACGTAGGCATCGCCGCCGCTGAGGGCGCCACCATTCTCACCGGCGGCCAGGCACTTACTGAAGGCGCCTACGCCAACGGCACCTTCTTCGCCCCAACCGTCCTCGGCTCCGTCACGCCCGAGATGCGCATCGCCCGCGAAGAGGTCTTCGGCCCCGTCGTCTCGCTGATCGAATTCTCGACGATTGAAGAAGCCATCGAGATCGCCAACTCCATCGACTACGGCCTCTCCACCGCCCTCTACACCAAGGACATCAACCGCGCCTTCACCGCCATTCGCGACCTCGAAGCCGGCATCACCTACATCAACGCTCCCACCATCGGCGCGGAAGTTCACCTGCCCTTCGGCGGCGTCAAACAAACCGGCAACGGCCACCGCGAAGGCCTCGGCGCACTCGACTTCTACACCACCTGGAAGTCCGTCTACGTCGACTACAGCGACAAACTCCAGCGCGCCCAAATTGACAACGCCGAGTAAAAAATCAAAAAATGCCGATTCCCTCATAGCTGTTCCTTTCTTGAGAAGAACAACCATGGGGGAATCGCTCTGATATGTAGCTATTTTGGTGGTATGGCGAGAAATACCTTTTGCGCCAACTCAATGAAAACCGCTGTTTGACCGGCAACGAGCTTCTTAGCCTGGAAAGCCTTCACTGTAACCTCGCCCCCCGTCTTTGCATCGATTGCTGTGTAGACCGCCCAAATCGGCTATCATCACCGTGTCTTTAAACTCGACAGGCCAGCTGTACCTGCCGCTTTATCTTTCCGCCGTTGCCGCCCTGGAGGAAACCATGCGCATTACCCGTCTCTTTGCAACTCTCTGCCTGGCTATCGGCCTCGCCGGTACCACGTTCGCCGCTCCGCCCTCCGGAGCCGATGCCAAGTCTGTCTACAACTTCACTCTCAAGTCCATCGACGGACAGCCAACTCCACTTTCCGAGTACCACGGCAAGGTTCTCCTGCTCGTCAACGTCGCCAGCAAATGCGGCTACACCCCGCAATACACAGCGCTCGAATCCATCTATGAAAAGTACAAGAGCCGAGGCCTGGTCATCGTCGGCATTCCCGCCAACAACTTTATGGGCCAGGAGCCCGGTACCAACGAAGAAATCAAGACCTTCTGCAGCAAGAAATACAACGTCAGTTTTCCCATGATGTCCAAACTCTCCGTTAAGGGCGAGGATCAGACACCGCTCTACCAGTTCCTGACCAGCAAATCAGCCGATCCTAAGTTCGGCGGCGAAATCAAATGGAACTTCACCAAATTCCTCTTCGATCGCAACGGAAATCCGGTTGCTCGATTTGAACCAGCTACCACTCCGGATTCTCCCGAAGTCACCGCCGCCATTGAAGCCGCGCTCGCCCGCTAAAACCGGCCGGCCTGAAAAGTTAAAGCCCCTTGCCGGAACTCAGTCAAGGGGCTTTCGTTTTGCACTTGGGAAAATTCCTAGTTTTCCATCGAATCGTCGAGCAGGCCTTTCTTCCGGAGGTGCAACCCAATCGCTACCACAAGCATAGTTGCAATTCCAGCGCCCCAGATCGGCACGATCGCGCGCAATGCGAACCAGGCAAACCATGCCGTCGCAATCCACGATGCAGTTCCCGCCACGATCGACCAGCGCGCTGCCTTGGCAAAGAATTCCGCCGCAATCAAACGCCGTTGCGCCGCCACCGCGGCGAACTGATAAGCAGTCGTCAGATCCTGCTTCGCGGATGTGAAATCGGCCGCAGCTTTTTCCTGATCCTGGCGTGCCTGCACCGCCGTAGCCATTGCCGAATCCAACTGCTGCCTGGATTGAGCTACGGCCTGATCGGCCCGCTCCCACATCTGTGCAGCTTGCTCGGCGCGTTCGCATGTCGATTGATGTGCCGCCAGCAATTCCTGCTGCAACGGGCTTTCCTGGTCTTCTCTGCGCACTTGAGCCAGCTCCGAGAACGCCTGCTCCAGAAGCCGCTGGGCTTCGACAGTCGCGTACTGAGCCTCTTTCCACGATCTTTCGGCTTCGTCCAATCGCTTCGAAGCCGCCTCGTAGACCTCTCTCGACTCTCGCCTGCCAGCTTGAATCTCCGCAGCCAACGCCTCTTGCATCTGACGGGCAACAGCATGTTCCGATGCAGATTGCTCCAGCATCTGCCGCGCTTCCTGTAAAGCGAGATCCGCCTGCGCCGGGATTCGAGAGGCAGAAAGAAAGCCGTCTCTGGATTCGTCATATGCCTCGATAGACACGCGGTCACTAACCCCTTGCGCGTCTGTCGCCATGGTTCTCCCCAACTCATTCAGCTTGCGGTTGAGAGCTTCCGTCCGGACAGCATCCTCCAGCAGTATCTCCTTGGCCTGCTTAACAGCTTCGATACGCCGCATGCGTTCGTGAATCTCGTGCTTGAGACCATCGATACCTTCCAGCAGATCGACCAATCGGCCAGGATCATCCCCCCCGCTCAGCCCATGCCCCTCCACCCTGGCAGCATTTCGCTTCAACAGCGCAGCATCTTCAGCAGTAACGATTTTCAGGGATTCACTCATAGAACTTCTACCACCTGGGCAACTTACTATCGGCCCGGTGGAGACCTTCTCGCTGACCGACGAGAATGTCGAGGTCTATCCACATTAGGCTTCTTTAAGAATAGCCTTAGGTACCCTGTTTATCGATACTTATGCGCATACCCGGGTAGTACTTTCGTGTCACTGCTTTCCACCAAAGTGGAATACAAGTCCGGGGCGGTCCATAGCCAGGAATCTCGTTGCAGCTCCGAATTGGGGGCCTTTAGCCTCTGAGGGGGCGGATAACTCCAAACTGACCCACTGCCCCTGCCCCCCGATATGCCTTGGCACAGCCAGCCGTGCGCTCGTTTCGCTAGAATTCGGTGCAGATATTTGTCGCTGTAGCTCGTGACCTTGGAAATCGAGAGGGATATGACCCGAAAGCCCGCCGTCGTTCATTCGCTCCTGAAAAAGATCCTGGCGTTGCTTGTCATACTCCTTTCGTTGCATCTTCCATCGGGTGCATCGCAGGACACAACCGGCTCCTGGCCCGGAATCAACCTCGATCCGGGCGCGACGCGCTATTCACCATTAGCCCAAATCACTGCTGCAAACGTGAACCGCCTCAAGGTTGCATGGGTCTATCACATGAAACCCGCGCCGCCTGCAGGCAGCGCGCCGGACACAATACTGCGCCCATCCGAAGATCAGCCGCTGGTCGTCGGAAGCACCATGTTCGTCGTAACGCCTTACAGCCGGGTGGTCGCTTTAGATTCGGCAACTGGAAGAGAAAAATGGGTCTTCATCATTCCCGGCTCTGACCAGGCTTCGTCGCGCGGAGCCGCATATTGGCCCGGAGACGCTTCGACAGGCCCTTCCCTCATCTTCGGAACGACGCATGGCTTCCTTTATTCGATCAGCGCCACAACCGGTAAAGCGAACACAGCCTTTGGCAGTAACGGAGCCGTTACTCTGCGCACCCCCGAAGTCATGACCACCGGCGCAGACAAGCTCTACATTCTGCCATCGCCTCCAGTCATCTATAAAAACCTCGTCATCACCGGCGCAGGACCCGGAGAAGGGCCAGGAGGTCTGGGCGGCGGCCTCGGTCCAGCCGGAGATACACGTGCATGGGACATACACACCGGAAAATTGGTATGGACCTTCCATTCGGTACCACGGCCGGGAGAAGTAGGCCACGATACCTGGGGTCGCGACAGCTCGGGAGGCGATAGCTGGAAACAGCGATCGGGCGTCAACGTCTGGGGCTATATGACCGTCGATCAGGAGCGGGGCATCGTCTACATGCCGTTCGGTGCCCCAAACAACGATCGCGTCGGAATCGACCGGCCTGGCGACAATCTCTTCGGCACGTCGGTCGTTGCCGCTGAGGCTGCCACCGGAAAATTGCTCTGGTACTTTCAGGCGGTCCACCACGATATTTGGGACTACGACACCGAGACGCCTCCAACCCTCATCGATGTCCATCAAGATGGCAAAATCATTCCCGCCGTCGCCATCGTCAATAAGACGGGACTTCTGTTCATACTCAATCGAGTGACTGGAAAGCCGATTTATCCCGTCGTCGAAAAACCCGTACCTCCCAGTGACGTTCCCGGCGAGCATGCCTCGCCCACCCAACCCTTTCCGGAAATCACAGAGCCGCTCGCCCAGATGAGCGTGCAGTTGTACCACGACCTGCCGGAGCATACCGCGTGGTGCAAAGCCTATGTGGACGACAACAACATGATCCTGGCAAAGGAGCCGTATACGCCTCCGGCATTCAAGCGCTATTCAGTAAACCTGCCTGGAACACAAGGCGGCGTGAACTTCTCCGGAGGGGCTTTCGACCCCGCTCATGGCTTCTTCATTGTCAACGTAAACAATCTCGCCCAACCAATGCGCATCATGCCCGACGCAACTGGAGGCTACAGTAATTCAGGTCCATTCGCTGGATACGTGCGTTTCTGGAATCCTGACAAGCATCTTCCATGCAATGAACCACCCTGGGGAGAGCTCGTGGCGGTCGACGTGAATACCGGAAAGATTGCCTGGCGGTCGGTCCTGGGAGTAACCGACATCTTTCCCGAAGGAAAGCAGCACACCGGCCGCCCTGGCTTAGGCGGCCCCATCATCACCGCAGGTGGGCTGACTTTCATCGGCGCCACGGACGATGCTCGCTTCCGGGCCTTCGATACCAAAACGGGTCATGAGCTTTGGACCTACCACCTGCCTGCATCCGCCGAATCCATTCCGATCACCTACACCGCCGACCGTGGGAAACAGTATGTCGCAATCGTCTCGACGGGTGGAGGTTTACTGCGCGCCCCGCTGCTCAGCGATGAACTCATCGCCTTCAAGCTCGATGACGGTAGGAGTGGAGAGCCCAACATCGTTCAGGCAAGCTCCAATCCCGCCGCATCTCAGTCATTACCCACATCATCCGGGCTCACTGGCACTAGCCAGAACGCGAAGATGATTGTGATACCCGGCCGCTTCGCCGAATTGCTGCCTTCGGGGCCGGGCCGCGAGGTCACCATTCGCGCTTGTTCCACCTGTCACGCGCTCGATGTCGTGGCCAATCAACATCTCTCGTCGCAGGAATGGACCAATGTAGTGCAAACCATGTCCGCAAGAGGCACGGTAGCCACTCCCGAGGAACTGAATAAGATCCAGTCTTATCTCGCCAAAGCATTTCCTCGAGCAGGCGGTCAAAAGAACAAGTGATCCTTCTTCTTTCCAACCGATCGTCAACCGAACGCCTTTTTGGTAGTGCATCAGTTTGAAGGGTATGCGTTTTAGCCCTTGAGGGGCGGCTCGCTTCAACCCCCTACCCCTTTGAAAGGGAGGAATAGCGTAGCCTACCTCTCTTCAGGTTAGGTGCCGCCTGCACCATGACTCCGCCATGCACGTCGATCGCACCGAAGCAGAAACGCGAAGGCACAAGACGGCATCTTCGCCGGGTTCGTTCTAAATTATTAGCTTTTTGAATGGTGGACCCGGTGGGAATCGAACCCACAACCTGTCGATTAAGAGTCGAATGCTCTGCCAGTTGAGCTACAGGTCCATTGTGTTTTGCTGCATTCGGTAGCCAGGAGACTACCGCCTTGCGAACAGGCGAAAACACTGCTCACTCGAAGAGTTTACCATAATCCCGAACCCGGGCAAACACATCATCTCACCCTCAAATTGATTCCGTGGAAGACGAACGTATGAGAAGTTAAGGGCTCCTTCCCCTCAAGGCGACTCGCAAGAAATTCCTTCCCCGGAATCTGTACGCATGAGAACCTTCATGGCTACTCTTCAAGACCGGCAGCAGATCCAGGTGCGGCCTGCCATCGTCTCGTCCACAAGCAATACAATTCTGCTCGTTATCGCTGCAGCGATTATTCTCCTGCATCCTTTTACCAACAGCCGCTATGGCTTCCATCGCGATGAATTACAGTTCCTCGTCGACGCGCAGCCTCTCGATTGGAGGTTCGTCGTCTATCCGCCCGTCACGCCGCCGCTCGATTTACGCCTGTGGTCCACCGCGCGTCCCTGGCCAATCTTCTGGGAGCAAATGAGAAGTTTTGGATAAAGCCAAAAGATTCACCAGAGGGAACAATTCAAAGGGTCGAACGTATTTACCCGTGGAGCCTAACGATCAATGCATCTTGCCGAAACGAGCAAGCCTGCCTCTCGCGTTCACTTGGCGATCCTCATCGTCATCGCCGCCATCACGCTTCTTCATCTGCTTACAAACGGCCGCTACGGCTTTCATCGCGATGAGTTTCAGTTCCTCGCCGATGCGCGTCATCTCGACTGGGGATTCGTCGCCTATCCCCCGCTGACGCCTTTCCTTGAACACATTGGCCTCGGAATCTTTGGAGTTTCCCTCACCGGTCTACGTCTCTTTTCCGTTCTGGCTCAGGCCGCAGTCATCCTGATCTCCGGTTTAATGGCTCGCGAACTCGGCGGAGGACGCCTTGCTCAGATCACCGCTGCCCTCGCCGTCGCCCTCTCTCCCCTGCCTCTCTTCGAAGGCACTGAATTCCAATACTCCAGCTTCGACTATCTCTGGTGGACGCTCGCAGCCTACTGCACCGTCCAGTTGCTCAAAACAGACAATCCTCGCTGGTGGCTGGCCATCGGCGCGTCGCTAGGACTCGGACTCCAAACCAAATACAGCATCGCCTTTTTCATCGCCGGAATCCTCGGCGCGCTTTTGTTCACGAGTGCCCGCCGCTATTTTCTGAACGCCTGGTTCTGGGCCGGCGTCAGTCTGGCGCTGCTGATCTTCCTGCCCAATTTTCTCTGGCTGGTGCGCCACGACTTCATCTCCTACCACTTCCTCCAGAGCATCCATGCCCGCGATGTTCGCCAAGGCCGTGCTGAGGGCTTCATCCGCGACCAGTTCCTGATCTGCGTCAATCTCTTCGCCGCACCGCTCTGGCTCCTGGGCCTCATCGCATACCTGCGCGACCGCCGCTACCGGCCTCTGGCTTGGATGTATCTGATCCCGTGCGCAATGTTTTTCTTTGCCAAAGGCCGAGGTTACTATCTGGCCGCCGCCTACCCGATGTTGCTGGCCATGGGCGCGTTAACCGGAGAACGCTGGCTTGCCTCTCTGTCGATCATCTGGCGGCGCACCATCGCAACCGTATGCTTTACCGGCATCGCCGCCTGCGGGCTCTACATCTGCGCCCGGATCGTCCCTCTTGCCTCAAGCGGGCCTCTGCGCGAGTTTGCACTGGCCCACAACGGCGATCTGCGTGAGGAACTCGGCTGGGAGACGATGCTCAAGACCATCGCCCAGGTACGCGACTCCTTGTCCGCACAACAACAGGCCAACCTGGGAATCGTAGTCGGTAACTACGGCGAAGATGGCGCGATCGAAATCCTCGGCCCCCGGTATCATCTGCCAACCGCAATCAGCGGCACGAACTCAGCATGGCTGCGCTCCTATCCGCAGTCGCAGCCGACTACGTTCATCATCCTTGGCGTCGGGGACTCAGACCGGGAAAGCCAATTCACTTCCTGCAAACTCGCCGCCCACATTCCCTATCCGGCGAGCCAGAACAATGAGGAATCAAGAGATCATTCGGAAATCTACCTATGCGGCCCACCCCGCCTATCCTGGCCCGAGCTTTGGAAAGTAGCCCTCAGCTTCGGATAGAGCTCATGTATCTACCCACACGGCAAGCTACGCAAAGCGGCAGCCCAAAACAATCTTCCAAACACGGAAAAAGCAGAAGTAATTTGCAATTTTATCCTTCTTAATTTATATACCTACTAGTACGTATTTTATTACGAGGTTAGGAATGCTCAAAATTTCCGGCGCACCCTTGCTGCTCTCGCTTCATGCTCTCCTTTTTGTCCTCTATCCCCCACATCCCGTCTCCGCCCAATCCACGGTTCAGGCCGAAAGCTTCCAGACAGTTGAATGGGCCTCCCACGGAGTGCAGCACGTCCACGGCCTTCCTGACGCCAAGCCCAAGGACAAGGGGACGCTGACCTTATCCGCAGCCGGTCTCAGCTTCACCGGCAAAGCTAGCCGCGCCATGATTCCCCGGCAGGCCGTTACCGCGGTCAGCGCCGGCGACCAGAGAGTTGAAATCTGGGGCATGAAGGGGCAAATCCTGAGAGCGGTCATCCCCAACGGCGGCGGAGTGGCCGCAGCCATGGTGATGCATCACCGCGTCGATATGCTGACCGTCGAGTTCGTGGACGAAAAAGGCGGCTATCACGGTGCTGTCTTCTTCCTTCCAGCCAAGGAAGCGACCCGCGCCCTGGAGAGTTTTTCAAAGACTCCCTACCTCGTCCGTGAGCCCCAAAGCAACGCCTGCCGGCGGCCCGATGTGTGGCCCGGCAGCGTGCTCCTCGCAGCTCCCAATTGGGATCAGACGCAGGTACCCGCAGCCTATCGCGCGCTGGTTTACGAACATCTCTATGACCGCCTTCGCCAGGAGAAAGCGGTGCATCGCGTCTACCGCGACGGAGAGAACAATGCCCAGCAGGCCTGCCCCGAATACACCATGCAGATCTCCATCAGCGGTTTCAAGCAAGGCAGCCAGGTCAAGCGAGCCGTCCTGGGACCGGTTGGATTCTTCGTCGGCACAACCCAGATGAAGTTTGATGCTACCGTCACCGACGTTTCAGGCAAGGTCAGAATGCACGAGCAGATCACAGCCACCGTACGCGGCGAAACAGAGAGCACCAACGTTGCAACCAGCGTCGCGAAAAAGCTCACCAAGCACTACGCGGCAATGCTCAAGGCCGCAGGCCAGAGCAATCCCGCAACCCTCACTTCCCGGCAGCTCTAAGCCGGAACAACCTTGATCACGCGCGGTCGCGAAATTGCATTGCGCAATGCAATCCCAGCTTTTCTGGAGAGAGTTATGCTCCCATACTTGGGCCGTCCCATCTCGAGTGCCACCACATCGACCCCTCGCGCGGAAGCGGCCCGGCCGCGCGAGGATTGGCATAGGATAGAAAGAGAAATGGCAGCTCCTAAACTCAACAAGCATGAGCTCCGAACGAAAGAGACACGCGAGCTTCTACTGCAGTCTGCCGAGACCATCTTTGTCCGCGACGGCTACGAAGGCGCCGAGCTAGGCGAAATCGCCTCTCTCGCCGGCCGTACCAAAGGCGCCATCTATGCCCACTTCAAAAGCAAGGAAGACATCTTTCTAGCACTGATCGAGCAACATACGGTTCGCTATCGAAAACAGATGGCGGAGTTGATCGCCGAATCGACCAGCACGGAAGAGAACCTGGCTGCCCTGCGGCAGTTCTATCTCAAAATGACCGAAGACAAGGCCTGGGCGCTCCTCTTTCTGGAGTTCAAACTCTACGCCATTCGTCATCCTGAATCCAAAGAGAAGCTTCAACGGCACTTCGATGAAGTCATGCCCGGGGACCAGGAGGATCGCTTTGTTCAGCTCCTCGGCCCCGCCAAACCTGGCCCCGGTGCCATTAGCCGTTCCCTGGCGGTTCAGTCGCTCCAGCCCTTGGTATCTGCCCTCGCCGTCGAGGCCAGATACATGCCCGATCTGCACGACGACCACGCCTTGAGAAAAGTGGCCGCTCGCGTCTTCGACGCCCTGCTGCAACCGCCGCCAGGCTGAGCGCGGCTATACCCATTGCCGTCTTACCTTTGTCTCTCAGGCCCGATGACGCGCCTGGGAGCCTATTGAGCCCGCACCACAACTGTGCGGCTCGTTTCTGTGAGTATCCATACTCGGAAACGCGAGGATCTATGTCGAAAATTACCGATAGCCTTTTTCATGACGATGACGCCGAGGCTGATTTGAGCCTCCGCATCGCAAAGCTCCAGGACATCGTCTGCTATCTGGTTCATCGCAATGAGGAGTTATCCCAGACCGTCCGAGAACTTACAAGTTCGCGACCTCAAACACAACCGGAAATTGGAGAAGCGTGAACCACTTCCCTTTATTGATGGTTTCGATTGCCTGCAGTCTTGGCTGCAATTGGTTCACACTAGAAGGTGAACGCCAACCCGCCGCAAAGCGAACGCTGCGCCTGGGCAAAGTAAAGGTGCGAGCCGTCGCTGGTCAGGAAAGGCTGATACCCTTCCGCCAAAAGATTGCGCAAATCGACCTGCGCCTCAAGGCCACCTGTCTGTCCTTCGCGGCTGATATGCATGAGATGGATCGGCTGTCGAATATAGATATTCAGATACGGCTCGCTGGCGTCCACGGCAAATGGAGCCACTTCAGTCACCGTGTCTCCCGGTTGCCAGCGATAGCTGGCGCGCCAGCGGGTGCCGATTCCCTCCGCCGTCCCCGAGAGAGCCAACGCATACATCTGCGCCCGCTGTGAATGAGCGCCCTGCAAAATCGCCCCGACATTCTGCGGTTTAGCGGTCGAGTGCAACACCAGGGCATCCCCACTCGCATAGCTCAACTTCACGCGATTATTACCCGGCAACCGGCTCTCCACCGATGCCAAAACTCCGGTCGTCGAATAATTAGGCCCGGCTGCCCGCAGCAGCCCGCTGGCGCCATCCACCAGCATCCATTGTCCGGCTTCTTCATTCGCGCTCAGACGTCCGGAACTCTCGATCATCGGATTCTCGATGTTGTCCCCGAAGATCACCAACCGCATCTCAGCTGGTCCAGCGCTCGTCGACCAGCCCAGCTCCTGATGCAACCCATGCTCCAGCGCCAGATGCCCGGCCCGCTCGCTCAGCACTGGCAGCCACGCCCCCGGCATCGATTCGCTTGCTTCTGAATCGGCTGTCCTGGCCGTCGCCACGCGATACTCCAGCGCACTCTGTCCGCGGTGCATTGTCACCTTGGCAAACGGCAGCGCGGCCATGACTTCGGAGCCGTTCCCGACCCGCGCCAGTACCTGGTCTGAACCCGCCTCAGCTTCCAGCCCATTCAAAATCTGGAGCGACTCCCAGGTACGCAAAGAGACTGCCTGTAATCCCAGCTCGCCACCATCGGTGACCTGCGGGTCCGACATTACCGCCGCCAGAGTTTGCACTGAACTCGAACCTAATCCCGAGTTCGCCATCTCCTGCCGGAAACCAACCATGGCATCCATCACGCCATCGGAATCCGGCGCAATCTCCGCGCTGGTCATCATCCGCCGTCGCGACGACGTATCTCTCAGCATCGCCGCTGAAACCTCTTCCCCGCCTGAGCCAAATCGCTTGTTCCCAGCCACGCTCCGTAAGCGCAATCTATGCTTAGACGAAGCAGCGTGTCGTGTCTCGCTCGTTTCAGCAGAGCCATCCCAAACGAAGATCGGCGAGCCATCATCGAGCCATCGCAGCAGGGGACGGCTCTCCGCCGTGCGCAGCGTCCATGCCCAATCGTCCTGCGCACGCGCGCGCGGCCGCTGCGGCTGTGGAACCCATTGCATCAGGTCGTACAAGCTGTTCATCGTCAGGTTCACGACCGTATGGGCATGGATATGCAAGTTCTGTTTCAGCGTGGGAATGAAATTGGTCCCGGCGGCCTTCAGGGCATACTGCCCCGGCATCACCGAAGCAATACTGTAGCTCCCTTTGTTATCGGTAAACACGCGAGCTGCAAGGCTTGCATCCGCCCGCAACAGGTCGACCACGACACCCATCTGTGGCGCGCCGGCAGCATCGCAGACAACTCCAGTAACGGATCCCACCAGAGGTTTTGAAGCCGCAGCAAATGCAACTTCAACTGATGAGAGTCCCCCCAGGGCCACGAGCGCGGAACATGCAACTACGAATTGGCGGACAGTACGCTTCACGTTTTATCAGTGATCGAAGTGCGCCCTGGTCTCTTCCTCAATTTCTATCGGGAAGACCATTTCCTCAAATTGCACTGCCTATCGGTCAACCGGATCATTGAGATCATCGCCCGGTCATTCCTTTGTTTGGGGGATACTCCCTATTCCACGACAAAAGGGGCCGATTGCGCAATCTCTTGTTTTGAAATTGCATCATTGATCCGAATCGTCATCTTGTACTTGCCCGGCTGCAACCCGGCCAGCGCCACACTTCGCTCCATGGTCAGCTGGTCGCTGTGTGCGCTCAGGTCCTTCGATTCCTCGTGTGTCTCCAGCAACAGCTTGTCTGACGCAGTATCTCGAATTTCGTAAGTCACCGTCGCCGAGTTGCTCTTGGTCTTATCGTCGATCCCCAGGTTGTATACCTGCATCCAGCAGTTCAGCTTCTGGGCGCGGGTAAATTTCACCGGGGTGACGGCATTGGAGCTCACCCGCGGCCGGATGTACGTATTCCCGATGATGAACTTGCCCGCGCCAATTGTCTGGCTCGGAACCCGCTCCATCATGTCCCCCAGAATCAATGAAGAAGTCGCCAGTTTCTCGTCGTCATACTTCGGTACATTGATGCTCTGCGAGTAAATGCCAAGATGGTCGGGATTGTTGACGTCCTTGATGCCAATGTCCAACCGGTAGGCCCCAGGACGCAACGGGAGCGCCTGCCAGTAGACCGACTGCTGGTCCATCTTCTTTTGCAGCAGTTCTGCCGGTACGGGCACCTCGACCGTATCCTCAAAAGTCTGAACGGTCTTATGCGTGATGGTCGAAACCTTGCCCAGTATGTTCACCACGCCCTTGGATACGCCATCCTTGGTAGTAAAAGTTATGTTGCTGTTCTTGATCTGCAACGTGATCGGCACCAGGACCGTATCCTCCGTCACCTTGACGAAGTCGGTACGAACATCGAAGGGGAAGACCGTGCCCGTCAGCACCTTGTGTTCAGAGATGAAGCTCTCCAGATCCTTGAACTTGACCGGCGGCGGAGCAAACAGCTTCGCGGCCAGTTCGATGCGGTCGAACTCCTTACCTTCGGTTCCCGCCGACAGCGGTCCGGTGCCCAGGCTCTCAATCCCACCCTTGAAGCGGTCTGCCTTCTTCGCCTTGCCCATCTCTTCGAAGAGCGTCGCGCCGCCGCCCGGGACATGCAGCAATGCGTCCTTTTCGGATCGGTCGATGGTGAAGTGATAGTCCCCGCACTGGCAGGTGTCGACGAACTCAATGTCGATGTTATCGCCTACGCCTTCCAGGTAACGGTAATGCCAAACCTCAAAAGGGAAGGTCGAAGTCTCGCCGCCACCCTCGTCCATCGGACGCTCATAGCTGCCACCTGAGGGGTGCGAATCGATCGAGTCCGGCTTGCCGAACGAGATGTAGATATGGCCGCGGTCCGTCTTCCAGCCCGGCTTGCCGGCGGCATAGTGTTCGTTGGCATAGGCGATGCGGCGGTAGTGCTCTTCGCGGAATTCGTTGTCAGGCGAGTCCGGATTGGGATTGCGGCGCAGCCAGAACTGCTCGATGAAGGCGTCGCGCTCCTCGTCGTTGCTCAGGCTCTTGAAGGCCTTAGTCTCCTGGTCGGAGATGATCCACGCCACGTCCTGGTTGAGCCAGGTCTTGTAGGCTCCGGAGATTTCGTGCTTCAGTTCCTTCTGGCGGCTGAATCTCTGCTTGTCGGTGAGCGGACGCTTCAGCGGATCGACTTCCTCGACCGGCTTATCCAGTTTCTTATGCTTGGAATCTTTGGAATCCTGGGTCGAGTCCGCGGCGGGAGCGGCGCCGGCCTGTGGTGTCGCCGGCTCCTGCCATGCCCACGCACGAGGCGTACCCACAAGTGCGATGGAACCCACTCCAATTGCCAACACACCTAACGTCCAAACACCCGATTTCCGGGTGGAGCGCCTCGCCAATTTACCTTCAGCCTGCTTCGATTCCTGCTTCATTTGTTGAACAACTCCTGCGACCTCTTATTCTACGGTTGCAAAGAGGCCCGGGCAAGGATAAGGGTGCCTGTTGGACCCCAATTGTGAAAAAACGTCACCGCCGCCTCACCCGGATCGACATATCTTCAACATTTTCAGAACCCCCGACTGCTGATCCCTGTTCTCTGATTCCTGTTCCCTGCCTTTTCCCGGGAACCCAAAAGCTTTTCATTGCGTACACTGTGAGCGGAGACTTCCTCACAGCATTCAACCTATGAAAAAAGTCATTTTCATTGTTCTCGGCGTTCTGGTAGTGGGTGCCCTTGTGGGCTTCATGGTCTGGAAGGCGCAATCCGGCAATACGGCTGTCCTTACCGGCAAAGTCGTTCGCCAGGACCTTTCCACCGTGGTCAGCGGCACCGGGCAAATCAAGCCCAAGACCTACGTCAACGTCGGAGCCACCTCCTTCGGGCGCATTACTCACCTGGAAGTGAAGGAAGGCGAACACGTGAAGAAGGGCCAGGTTCTGGCCCGCGTCGAAAATGTGCAGCCTGAGGCCAATGTCGCCGCCCAGCAGGCCATGATCAGCTCGTCCAAGACTGACGTCGCCTCCTTCATTGCCGCCGAAGCCACCGCCAAGGCCAATGTGGAGCACGCCAAAGCCGATCTCGAGCAGAAACGGCTCGATTACCAGCGCGCCCAGGGCCTTCTGCAGGGTGGCATCATGGCCAAGCAGGACTTCGACGCCAAGAAGGCCGCCTACGATCTGGCGGTCGCCACTCTTGCGCAGACTGAGGCGGCGGTGGTCCAGGCCAAGGCTCAGACCGAGTCCGCCAAGGCCAAAGTCACCAATAACCAGGCAACTCTTCGCTCCAACGTTGATGCTTTGGACAAGACCGTCTCTGTCGCACCCTTCGACGGCATCGTGACCAACCTCCCGGTCCGCCAGGGTGAGACCGTCGTCGTCGGTATCCAGAACGCAGAAGGCTCGACCCTGATGACTCTGGCCGATATGAGCGTCATCACCGCCGAAGTCAAAGTCGACGAGACCGATATCGTCAACATCCAGATTGGCCAGCCCGCCGACGTCACAGTCGATGCATTGCCCGGACGCGTCTTCAAAGGTCACGTCACCCTGGTCGGGGATCAGGCCATCTTGCGCTCCACCGGTATCGCAACCTCGCAGAGCACCACCGGCACCGAAGAAGCCAAGGACTTTAAGGTCGTGGTCACACTCGACACGCCCAACAACGAGCTGCGCCCCGGGCTTTCCACGACAGCCAAGATCACCACAGCACATACCGACAATGTGTTGACCATCCCCATCCAGGCGCTCACCAACCACGTGCCTGAGAAACTGGACGCCAACGGCAAGCCGCTTCCCATCAGCGCTACGCCAACCCCCGCGCCGGGGGCCAAGCCTCCGGCTCCCGTTCAGGGTGTCTTCACCGTCAAGGACGATAAGGGCAAGCTGCGCGCCGTCTTCGTTCCCATCACCACCGGCATCACCGGTGCAACTGACATCGAAGTTACTTCAGGGCTGGTTGAAGGGCAGGAGATCGTCATCGGCCCCTTCAAGACCCTGCGCACTCTGAAAGGCGGCGCGCTGCTCAAACGAGACACCGTCAAGCCCAGCGCCACACCCGCTTCCGGCAGTTAGTTGAGCGGCAACCCGGATCGCTCCGGCATACACTAGGGAAGAGCAGGAATACCAGGATGGCTTCAAAGACCATGAGCACCATCGAGATGACCGGCGCACCACAATCGACCCGCGACATGATCGTCGTTGAAGACCTGTGGAAGACCTACGATATGGGCTCCGAACAGCAGGTCAGCGCTCTGCGCGGCATCTCGCTCAAGATCAAGGACAACGAGTACGTCGCCATCATGGGACCCTCCGGCTCCGGCAAATCCACCTTCATGAACCTGATCGGCTGCCTCGACTCACCCAGCAAAGGCAACTACTGGCTCAACAACCAGCTGGTCAGCTCTCTGGACGACGATGAACTGGCCCGCATCCGCAATAAGGAAATCGGCTTCGTCTTCCAGACCTTCAACCTACTGGCGCGCGCCTCGGCTCTGCAAAACGTCGAGTTGCCGCTCATCTATAATGGCACCCCCGCGGCCGAGCGTCTCGAACGCGCCAAAGAGGCCCTGCACAACGTCAATCTCGACGGCCGCATGCACCACAAGCCCAACGAGCTCTCCGGCGGCCAGCGCCAACGCGTGGCCATCGCTCGCGCGTTGGTGAATCGTCCATCCATCATCCTGGCCGACGAGCCCACCGGCAACCTGGACTCCAAAACCGGTGTCGAGATCATGGCGCTCTTCGACGAACTTCAAGCCAAGGGCAACACCATCGTCCTGGTCACCCACGAGCCCGACATCGCCGAATACGCCCACCGCGTCGTGCATATCAAAGACGGCGAAATCGCCTCGGATGAACCGTCCAAACGTGTCCGAGGCTAAGACAGCCTATATTCAACAATCCGCTTAAGTGGGGCAAGCGGAACGGAACGTCCGGAGCTTGGGGCGAATATTTTTCATGGAAGCGGAAGCGCAGGATCGCCCGAGTGCGCTGGCAGCCGCTAAAGTATTTCAAAAATCTGATCTGTTGCGTAGATCACGTAAACGGGTGTCCCCGGTGGAGGGAAATTGTCCTTGCCCAAGTCCGGCCGTCTGGCCTCTGACTTTCCCTTCATCCACACACCGGCAGGATTTTTGAATTGGTAGTAACAAGTCACGTCGATCGAGCCGACCTCTATCTCCTCCATCCGCAGTAATTCCCCTTGAAGCACGATCCCCCTCGCATTGAGCGCGTCCTGCTTTGCCATCTGCTTGCGAAGCCTGAGCGATATGAACGCGGAAAGCCCACCAAGTGCGAAGATCATCGGCCCGGGAATAAACATATCCGCATTTGGTTTGGCTTCGCGTTCATCTCGCGAAAGAGGACTAATCGGCGCAGCACTCCATCGGTTCGGATCGGACGGAAGGTAGTTCAACTCCACCGTCATCGCCTTGCACGCATCGATCAAAGTGCTCGGCCCCCTGAACTCCCGCTGCTGTGCATAAGCGGACTGGTCATACATCTTCCCATCCACCACGTAGCGAAAACGGATGTGCTCGTATCTGCCGGGTCCTTCGCATCCGCTCACCTGCGCGGTCACAGTCTTCACGCTCGCCAATAGCTCTTCGTGTTCCTGTTCCTGGTAAAGATAAAAAAAACCCGCACCCAGCGTCGCCAGCACCCCTCCGATCATCAGGAATCTGGACAAGGTGCGAGTTACCCTGGCCCCGGGCATCAGATCGTTTGGTTGATATCGCCCTTTTCCCTCCGCGAAATCCCGATTCGCCGGTTCCAGAAAAAATGCTTCCATGCCAATCAATATAGGCCGAGTCCTTCGGCTAACACCATGCACTATCTTTCCTGAGGCCCTGGCTCAATGGATTCAGCTGAGGCGCGGAACATGAAGTGTCCATGCATAGCCGCAATCTTTTATGGCTTTTCCCAAACGACAGCCCGTCCCTTCCTCAAGTTCCCCACCGCCCCGCCGATGAATCTTACATCCTTCTGTCATTCAACAGACGGAACATGATTACGCATGTACAACGGCTCACAGGCGCACTCGCACCCCGCCGACCCTTCTTATGCCGCGCACGCAAGGCAAGAGGAATCGGCGTCGTTTTCGCGCCCCCAGTTCATCGGCGTGAGCTCCGCACTGCGCCGTCTCATCCTGCAGGCTGAAATCACCGCACCCAACCTCGACTTCGCTTCCATCGAGGGCGAACCCGGCACCGGCAAGCACCTCTTCGCGCAAACCCTCCATCACCATCTCCATCCGCAATCCGTCAACCTTCCCTTTCGCCGCCGCGATGCCCGCGAATGGCTGGCCAACGAAGCGGACTCCGCCTCACTGGCAGGTACTCTGTATCTCGACCGCGTTGACCTGCTTGCCCCGGGGGGGCAGGGTCTTCTTCTCAATTTCCTCAAGATGCTGCAGAGCCCCCGCACGGAAGAACCAGGCGCTGAAAATGCAGCCGGCGCAGCGCGCTTCCTGCTCCTGGTCTCTACGCACAGCTCGCTGCGGCAGCTCGCCAGCCAGGGCCACTTCCTGCCTGACCTCGCCTTCCGGCTCACGGCTGTCCGGTTTCCACTGCCCCCCCTGCGCGAACATCGCGAAGACATCGCTCCCATCGCTCAGGCGCTCATCGACCGCATCTGCCGCCGCTACCAGCAGCCGACCGCCGTACTCGCCCAGGGCGCCCTGCCCCGCCTTCTCCAGCACGCCTGGCCCGGCAATGTGCGCGAGCTAGCCTCGATTCTGGAGTCGGCCATCCTCGACTCCACCACCGGAATTATCCGCCCCGCCAACCTCAATCTCGATTCCCCTTGCCCGCCTCACGCACCGCTCGAAACCGCTGCCACTCCAGCACCCTCAGTCCAAATCCCTCACGCACCACAGACCTCGGACGACATGACACTCGACGCCGTCATCCATCGCCACATCCAGCTTGTCCTCGAGCTCAACCGTGGCAATAAACTCCGTGCCGCACGCCAGTTGGGCATCAGCCGCTCCACCCTCTACCGCATCCTGGCCGGCGAATCCTCCCTCGCCTCCTAGGGCCTACCCCTTCGCCCGACCAATCTCTTCTCGAACGTTCCCTGTAACGGGAACCTCAGGCGCGTACTCTAATGAATGTCGCAGGTTCCTGGAACCGAAAGGTTTTTCCAACCCTGTTCTCTGACCCTATTCCCTGTTCCCTGCTCTTCGAGGTCTCCATGCTCATCCGCAAACCCAATTCGATCTTCGGCACGGATATTCCCTCCTCCGCGATCACCCCCAAAGAGAAATGGCTCAATCGCCGCAGCTTTCTCGCCGGCGCAGCCTCCACCGGAGCCATGGCCCTGGGAGTGGAGCACCTGGCGGATGTGCTTTCTCCGTCGCAGTCGGCTCACGCCGCCGGCAAGCTCGATACCGTGAAAAGTCCGCTTTCCATCACCGGTGAGCAGCTTACCAGCCTCAATGACATCACCCACTACAACAACTTCTACGAGTTCGGCAGCGAGAAAGATGAGCCCTCAAAGAATGCCGGCAGCCTGCCCACCCGTCCCTGGGCCATCAAGGTCTCTGGATTGGTCAAAGCCCCCAAAACCTTTGATATCGAAACACTGCTCAAGATGCGTCCCCTCGAAGAGCGCATCTACCGTTTTCGCTGCGTCGAGGGCTGGAGCATGGTTGTCCCCTGGGTCGGCTATTCCCTCTCGGAACTCATCAAGGAATGCGATCCCCTGCCCAATGCCAAGTACGTCCAGTTCCTCAGCTACTTCAACCGCAAAGTCGAAAAGTGGGCTTCCGGAAGATACAACTGGCCCTACTCCGAAGGCCTGCGCATGGATGAAGCCATGAACCCGCTCACCCTGTTGACCATGGGCCTCTACGGCGACGTCCTGCCCAACCAGGATGGGGCTCCCGTGCGCATCATCGTTCCCTGGAAATACGGCTTCAAGTCCGCCAAGTCGATCGTCCAGATCAAGTTCGTCGACCGTCAGCCACCCACTACCTGGAACGATCAGGCCCCCAACGAATACGGCTTCTATTCCAACGTCAACCCTGAAGTAGACCACCCCCGCTGGAGCCAGAAGACAGAGCGCCGCATCGGCCAGCCCTTCTACGCCCAACGCCATCCCACGCTCATGTTCAACGGCTACGGCGATCAAGTCGCCTCGCTCTACACAGGCATGAATCTGAAGAGAAACTATTAACGATGAACAAGGCCACCCTGATCATCCTGAAAGTTCTCGTCTGGATCGCCTGCCTCTACCCGATCGCTATCCTCTCCTATGGAGCCGTCACCAACAACCTGGGTCCCGACCCGACCGGCAATATCGAGTTCTCCACGGGACTCGCGGCCCTGCGCCTGCTGGTCATTTCGCTGGCCATCACGCCTCTGCGCAAGCTGTGGCCCCGGCTAAGCTGGCTCGTGAAATTCCGCCGCCTGCTCGGCCTCTTCGCCTTTTTCTACGCTTCGATTCACATGCTTGCCTATGTCGGCCTCTACGCGGCCTTCGACCCCAACACCATGTATCAGGACGTGCTCAAGCGCCGCTTTATCACCGCTGGCGTGCTCGCCTGGCTGCTGCTGGTTCCGCTGGCGCTCACCTCGACAACAGGGTCCATCAAGCGCCTGGGGGGCAAGCGCTGGCAGCAGCTTCATAAGCTCGTATACATCGCCGTATGCCTGGGACTTCTGCACTACTGGTGGCAGGTCAAGTCCGGGGTAACCACCCCGCTGGGCATCACACTGATCATGGCGGGATTGTTCATCGCACGGCCTGTACTCGACTGGTGGAAGGCGAGAAAAAACAGCCAGCTACGCACTGCTTGAAATTCTTTCGCGTTACTGTGCAGCAGCTTTGTTGACAGGGATATCGGGCGCGGCGAGTTCCACCCCATTCACGTCGGCCTGCACTGTGATTGGTAGCTCAGCAACATCGTACCGGCGAATCAATTTCTCGTCGGTAAAGTTGCTGTTGAACTCATGACGCTCAATCTTCTCGATATCGATGGCGTCAACCAACCGCAGAATGTATTGCCCGACAGGCACATAACTGAACTCGAAGCTTCCATCCTCATGTTCGTTCTCACGACCGATTTCCTCCGTCCGAACCAACTCACGATCATCCGCATAGAGCAGCTCCACATGAGCCCGGCTCACCGGGTGACCATCGAGCTTGGCCACTGCCATTCCATGTATGCTGTGCAGACCATTTCCGGCAATCGTGATGTCCAGGCCGCCCACTTGATCACCTTCGCCTACCTTGGCAATCTTCGCGTCCTTTTTCCGGTACACGTCGCCGTAGTAGATGCTCAGCCCGCTGCCCTCCTGGTTGACGACGGTAAGTGACTCGCCGCCGAATAATCCACCCAGCGAAACGTTTTGCATGGGCAACGTCGCGCTTATCGCGTACTCTCCGGAAGGCACGCCGATCATCCGATAATGGCCGCGGTCATCCGTATCTGCGCCCTCTCCGAACAGTCCCAACCCGCTCACCGCTCCCATCTTCAGGTCAACCAGCTTGCCGTCCTTATCTTTGTGCAGCAGTTTGATCTCGAGGCCCACAGCGGGGCTACCGTCGTCATACAAGACTGTTCCGCTCAGTTCGGATGCATGTTCCAGACGCAGGCTTACCGTTGCTCCTTGATTCGCTCCTACGCTCACCATCGGAACCGCTTTGGCCAGTTCTTTGCGCGTGTCGTCGCTCATCTTCTGCAGTTGCTGTTCGCTGAATCGCGCCAGAGGATTCAGATACCCAGCCAATCTCCCTACCGCGTAATAGTGGCCCACAGGCACTTTATCCAGAAAGAAGCGGCCTTCCATATCCGTGGTTGCGGTCGGATTCATCGCAGACCCTTCCTTGTCTTTCTTTCCAGATTCGGAAACTTCCTCCGGCATTCGCTCAAGCGTCACCACGGCAAAGCGCGCCGGGGCATTGGTATCCGCGCAGGTCACCGACCCGGAGACTGTGCCGGTGGTTGGTTCTGGCTTTTTCGTTGTTCCCTGCGCCAAAGCCGTTGTCGCAAGAACTACGAGGACGGAAGCATAGATGGATCTTCGCTTGGGCATGAACTGCCTTTCGGTCTAGTCCGCGATCAGCCCAAACTCTATATCAATCGACTCGACTTCGACCTCGAATAGCTCCGCCACGGGCGCAAAGCTGCGGCGGTGCATCTCGGTAATCCCCAGGCGCAGGAGAGCCGCCTTATGCTCCGGCGTCGAATAACCCTTGTTATTGGCCAGGCCGTATCCGGGATAATGCACATCGAGTTCACGCAGCAGCCGGTCGCGATGCACCTTGGCGATGACACTCGCAGCGGCGATCGACATACTGCGCCCATCGCCCTGCACAATCGTTCGCTGCCGGCATACATGATCGATCTTCTGATTGCCATCGATCAGCAGATGATCGGGCTGGATGCCCAGACTCTCGACCGCAATCTTCATCGCCAACCGCGAAGCCTGCAGAATATTGATACGGTCAATGGTCTGCACATCCACTTCGGCCACCGCCCAGCACACGGCGACCTCACGCACCATGGCGTCGAAGCGCTCCCGCTCCTCTTCGCTCAACTTCTTCGAATCGTTCAAGCCGTCAAGGCAGCAGCTTTCCGGAAGAATCACGGCTGCGGCGACCACCGGTCCGAAAAGAGGTCCGCGGCCAACTTCATCCACCCCGGCAATCAACCTTGCGCCTTCGGCCCGCGCCGACAGCTCGAACTCCCAGCCGCAAACCCAGTCGGGAATTGCTTCCGGTTCCACCAAACGCTGCGACTTTTCTCTGGTTCGACTGGCCATACTTCCTGAGTATAGAAACATCCGGCGGCAAACATAAGAACAGTCAAAAAGCTCCGGCACGAATGCCGGAGCTTTGAGAAAAACTCTGTCCAAAAGATTGAAAAGCGGAGCTTCTAAGCCTTGTCGCGTGCGACTTCCTTCATGCGGGCAGCCTTGCCGCGCAGTCCGCGAATGTAGAAGAGTTTGGCACGCCGCACACGGTAGCTGCGAACCTTCTCGATCTTATCGACAACCTTCGAATTGAAGGGGAAGATGCGCTCCACGCCCTGGCCAAAGCTCATCTTGCGCACGGTGAAAGAGCCCTCAGGGCCATTCTTGATGGCGATGACGAGGCCTTCAAATGCCTGAAGACGCTCTTTGTCGCCTTCCTTGATCTTGACCTGTACGCGAATCTGGTCGCCCGCCTTGAACTGGGGCAAATCGGTGCGCTTGAGCTTATCCGCCAAACGCTGCATTACTGGATGAATCGACATAGCTGCTTTCCTGCCTGCTTTTCGTACGGTGTAAATGTCGTACGGGAATGTATTCCGAAGAGAGGCAGTCGCCTCCATGCTCAGAATTTTCAGTTTATCAGAGAATTGGCGTTGCGACTATGGTTTTCCCTCTTGCAGCCGCTCCAGCACCTTCAAGTCCTCATCACTCAGCGCAGCATTCTCCAACAAATCAGGCCGATTCCTGAGCGTCTTCCGCAGCTGCTGCTCCCGCCGCCACTTGCGCACCGCCGCATGATCCCCACCCATCAGCACACCAGGAACAGCCATTCCGCGAAACTCTGCCGGCCGCGTGTAATGTGGATAATCCAGCAACCCGCCCGCTCCATGCTGCGACCGCGGCACTCCGTCCACATCTGCCTCAATCACGGCATCGCCTACGCCAAAGCTCTCAAACTCACTCGAAGCCTCATTGCCCAGCACTCCCGGCAGCAGCCGCATCGTCGCATCCAGCACCACCGCCGCAGCCAGTTCACCGCCGCTCAGCACATAATCCCCAATCGAAATCTCGCGGTCACAATAGAGCTCGTTTACCCGCTCATCCACGCCCTCGTACCGTCCGCAGATCAATACGACGCGATCGAGCGCCGCCAGTTCACGCGCCACCGCCTGCGTAAACGGCCTTCCCTGCGCCGAAAGTAAAACCACGGCCTGCGACCGCCTCGATTCTTCGTTCCTTTCCGAAACCGGCTGGACGCCAAGCGCCGCAAGAGCTTCAGACAGAGGCTCAACTTTCAAAACCATCCCCTCGCCACCGCCAAAAGGCCGGTCATCCACCGTGCGATGCCGGTCATGCGTAAACAAGCGCAGGTCATGCACACCGATCTTGACCAGGCCAGTCTTCTGGGCGCGGCTGATAACACCGTGCTCAAAGAAGCCACGAAAGATTTCGGGGAAGATCGTAAGAATCTCAAAACGCATGACTGCCCTATCCTATCAACCAAACGCATTTGATTATTCGTTCGAACTCACGCAGGACCCATTTCCGGTCATGCCTCTTTCATGGTCTACTTGTGACCAATCCCGATGGCCGATCTTGAATCTCAACTAACTCGCTGGCAAATTGCCGAAGTCATCGATCCGGCGACTGCTAGCCGCATCCGCGCCTTCGAAGCGACATATCAGTCCGACAACAAAAAGCCTGCCGGACTTCGCTGGCAAGGCATCGTCGCTCTTACCCTGGGAGCAATCCTCCTGGCCTGCGGCGTTGTCCTCTTTGTCAATGCACATTGGGACGAGATCAGTCCGCTCGCCCGCTTTGTGCTTGTGCTGGGCATGGTCGCCGTCTTTCATCTTGGCGGAGCCATCAGCCGGGCAGGCTTCCGTGGCATGTCTACTGCACTGCACGCTGTCGGCACCCTCTCCACCGGCGCGGCCATCGCCCTGGTCGGACAGATCTTCAATATTCAGGAGCACTGGCCTGCAGCCATCCTCATGTGGGCCGTGGCCGCCCTCGCCGGTTGGGCGCTGCTCCGCGATGAGGCGCAGCAGACCCTCACCGTTCTGCTTTTTCCGGCATGGCTCTTTTCTGAATGGGACTACTACACCGGCGACCACCACGGCGGCGATGTCTACCTCGCCCGCATGATCGCTGTGTGGGCCGTTCTCTACCTGACTGTCTGGCTAAATTCCAAGCGCAAAGTAGTCTGGGGGCTGTGCTTTGCGGCAGGAGCCATCGCGCTGGTCGTAGCTCACGTTATCCTGCTTGACGGATGGGCTTGGCGCTATGACAGCTTTGCCTTTCTGCCTGCGACGACACGGATCTGGGGCTGGCTGCTCATTGCTGCGCTACCTGTAACTCTCTCCCTTGTCCGCTGGCGGCAGAGCTTAATCCCGGTTCTAGCATCGATCCTGGTCGCCCTGGTCCTCCCTTTCTGCCAGACTCAGGCTTACAACACTTACTGGAACGGCCAGAAAAATGCCACGTACACCCACAGCACACCCAACCTTGCGGCCCACGGTCTGGTCGCGGCGTTAGCCATCTTGCTCGCCTGGTGGGGAGTGCGCCAGGGCTCGAAGTCACTGGTCAATTACGGGATCATTGGCTTCGCCATCACAGTCATTTGGTTCTACTTCAGCGATATCTTCGATAAGATTGGCCGCTCGCTCGGCCTTATCAGCCTGGGCATACTTTTTCTGGCCGGGGGTTGGGCTCTCGAAAAAACGCGCCGCCGCTTGATCGCGCACATGAACCGGCCTACACACGCAGGGGAGGCACAATGACCTTTGCTCGAACGTCGATTGCCCTGCTTGCGATTCAACTGGCGTTAGTTTCTTCGATCGCCGCCAAGTATCTGTACCAGCGATCCACTTGCCCTAAAGCCTGGACCCGCGCAGTCGCGTACGATCCGTCGATGGTTATGCGCGGCCGCTACATCAACGCTCAGCTGCGTGTCGACGCATGTAGTGTCAGCCAGCCAGTCAAGGATAGTGCCCGCAGCAATCGGGCTCTCCCAATTGAATTCGACGAGAATGGCAACCTGAAACGACAGTCGTCGAGCAGATATCTTTCTTCAGTGCTGGGAACAAAGAACGGAAGGCTCGCTGTAGAAAGATATGTAGACGAGGAGTACGAACTGAATCAGCAACAGGTGAAGATTAGAAGAGATTCCTCGGATTGCGCTGATGCAGTTCTTCAGCAGCCAGTCGATTTCTATATTTCGGAAAAGGCGCAATCGCCTTTTCCTCTCTCAAAGGGTTCGGAACTCTGGGTTGAAGTCACCGTCCCGCCCAAAGGACCGCCGCGTCCGATAGCGATGGCGATCAAAGAAGAATCGGGGCAGTGGCAGCCACTCAACTACCGCTAATCTGCACTTCGACCAACCCCTCCGGCAGCGCCATCTCCACGCGCCTGGCCTCGAGATCGATGCGGCGCAGATAAGCTTTGGCGAAGGGGACGAGAATTTCGTCCGACTCCGGCCCGCGTATTACCAGTAGCGCCACCGGTCCGGCATCGCGATCTACATCTTCGATCACGCCGACTGTCCGCTCTGTTGAGGCCGCAACGTCAACCAGCGAACATCCAATAAGGTCGCCGACGTAGACTTCATCCTCGCCCAACGGGGCACGTTCGGCGCGGGGAATGGCTACCACCAGGCCGCGCAGCTTTTCAGCTTTCTCGATAGAATCGACCCCGGCGAAATGCAGGACTACATCGCTGGTGTGACCGGCTTTATGCAGCCATGAATTGACCAACGCAATTTCATGCGAAGATTCGTTCGTAGAACCAGCCGCCGTCAGCAGCCATACCCGTTTGCGTTCGCTGAATTTTTCAGGGAAATCGGTTAGAAGGTCGGCGAGAACCTCGCCTTTGCGGCCCTGCACTTTGCGAATCCGCGCCAGCCAGACCCAGGTCTGTTCATTCGCCTGAGTTGAACTCATGGCACTCTCCGGGACAGCAAGGGACTCCAAGAATCAGCGCAATATGCGGATCGGCAACGAAGGCATTCGCCTTGACGGCTACTCGTCGTCTTCTTCGAGAATATCGAGCGTGTAGCGGTGATGCAGCTTCATACTTACGGCGCCCAGGATCGTGCGCACCGACCGCGCCGTCCGGCCCTGCTTGCCGATCACCTTGCCCACATCCTGCGGCGCAACCCTGAGGCGGAGAACCGTATTTTCCTCGCGGCTATCCGACTCTACCTGCACAGCATCCGGTGCATCCACCAACGCCCGGGCAATCTCACGTACCAATTCATCCACGGCGAGCATATCCAATTGGGTCATGCACGTACCCCATCCCCAAAGCCTTCGGATATTCTGGACGATTTCTCCGTCCAAAAATTTGCTGAATCAAGAGCAGCTTTGTTGTGTGCGCAATAGTATCAGCACACCCGCGCTCCCGTCAGCAATCCTGTTTGTTTTAAAAAAGGAAACCGGCGACAGCTTACGCTGCGGCCGGAGTCGATTCAGGAGCGGCAGTCGCCGGGAACTTTTCCACCAGCTTGGCAACGCGATCGGAAAGCTGCGCGCCCACGCTCACCCAGTACTGGATGCGGTCATGGACGAGATTCACAGTCGCCGGGTTGGTGCGGGGATTGTAAGTACCCACCACTTCGATCGAACGCCCATTGCGAGCGCGATCCTTTTCGATGACAACAACACGGTAATACGGCTTCTTGGTGGCGCCAACGCGCGCCAAACGAATCATGACCACGGCGATACTTTTCCTTTCAATTCCTCTGAATCCGATGAATCCATTTGTTTAAATGAATATGCGTCGGTCACCCAGGGCCGGTTAGAGATTCAGCCCGCACCAGACACAACATCTAAGTATCGCTGAAAATTGCCCGTTTGGGCAAATTGAATCGACCCAAAGCCGTTCCCATACCTATTTTCTGCGTCCTTGTTTCCCGACAGGCTTAACCTCGTAGGCCTTGCAAAACGATTCCGCCGCAGCATGACCCAGCGCGTCGTGCTCATACTCCGGCCCAAAGACATGCAGAAATATCAGGGGTCCAATCAACAGCGCATAGCAGATGTTCATATCCGGAGTTCCCGTAAGCCGCCCGTTCTTTATCGCCTGCTCTAAAATACGCTTCACCCGCCGCTTGGGGACCTCCATGACCCGTGCACGCCACGCCTTGCCGAATTCCTGGTGCGTCGCCGAATAGGCAATCATCTGCGGCATCAGCCGGTTCTTCTCCTCAGGACGTTCGTTCCGGGGCTTATCGGTGAGCACCCGCACCAGGTCGGAGTAGAGGTCGCCGGTATCTTGCTCCTCGATTTCGGTTGCCACTCCGCTTACGACCAGCAACAGCTCCATCAACAGCGGTTCTTTGCCCTCGGGCCAGTGCTTGTAAATCGTGGCTTTACTCACCCCGGAGGCAGCCGCCAGCGCATCCATGGTGGTTGATTCAATTCCCCGTTCCACAAACAGTTCCAGCGCCGCGTCCAGCACGCGGTTGTGAGCATCGACACTCCGGATTCTTGCCATGCCTCAGTTGTATCTCATAGATTTCACGCGGGTACCGAAAACTACACCTCTATTTTGGAGAAACTGTAGGCGCCCAGGCTCAGGAACAAAAGCGCCACGCAGACCAGGACGATGCCATCAATTGTCGGCCCAAAGTGGGGAAGATTCAGCAGCGCCGACCTCATCCCGTCGATGCCATAGGCCAGCGGATCGACCGCCGTAATCCAGCCCAGCACTTTGGGCAGATTGTTTAGCGGAAACAATGCGCCGGAGAGGAAGAAGATGGGCATCACCAGAAAATTCATGGTCATTTGGAAGCCCTGCATATCCTTGAGCACTGACCCAATCGTTGTGCCCAGCGCGGCGAAAACCACCGCGATCAGCACCACAAAGAGCATGCCCACCGGCACCATTGCCAGATTCACAGGCCTGAAGCCGGAGATGACGCAGACAATCGTCACCAGCAATCCCTGACAAATCGCCACAGTTGCTCCACCCAGCGTGCGTCCCGCCATGATCAGAAAACGTGGCACCGGAGCCACCAACGTCTCCTTTAGAAAGCCGAACTGGCGATCCCAAAGCAATCCCATCCCGGAGAAGATCGAAGAAAACAACACAGTCATTCCAATCACGCCCGGCGCCAAAAACTGCAGATAGCTGCCATGCCCCGCCTGCGCATAGACCGGCCCCATGCCAAAGCCCAGCGCCAGCAGATACAACACAGGTTGCCCCAGCGAAGCAATCATCTGCGCCCGCGACCGCGTATACCGCTTCAGTTCGCGCAGCCAAAGTATGTAAATCACACCCATCGCAGTTTCTCCTGTTGCAACTGTTTGTCACTTACTCGTAGTAATTTGTCATCCTGAGCAAAGCGAAGGATCTGCTTCTGCCTTTCGCCCTGTTCCCTGGTCCCTGTTCCCTATCTCTTCCACATTTGGGCAAACTGCCGCATCGCCGCCGCGGGGTCGGCGTTCTCATCCCGAATCGCCGACCCGGTCAGCGCCAGAAACGCCGCTTCCAACGTGTCCGTTCCGGTCTTTTCCTTGATCTCCGCCGGCGAGCCGATGGCCACGATTTTGCCGTGGTCGATGACTGCAACGCGATGCGCCACGCGATCGGCTTCATCCATGTAATGGGTAGTCAAAAAGACGGTCACCTGCTCAGTCTCATTCAACTGCTTGACCTGCGCCCACAACTGATTCCGGCTTTGCGGATCGAGTCCCAGCGTCGGCTCATCTAGGAAGAGAATCTTAGGCGTATGCAGAAATCCGCGCGCAATCTCCAGCCGCCGCTTCATGCCGCCGGAATACTTCTTAACCTGCACATCGCGCCGGTCCCACAGTTCAAACAGCTTGAGCAGATTTTCGATTCGCTCCTTCGCCTCACGTCGGGGAACGTGATACAGCACAGCATGAAGCTCCAGATTTTCAAGGCCCGTCATGTCGCCATCGAGACTTGGATCCTGAAAGACAATGCCAAAGCTCTTGCGCGCCTGCAGCTTCTTCACCGCCGGATCCATCCCATCCAGCCAGATCTGCCCGGAGGTTGGCTGCAGCAGCGTCGTCAGCATCTTGATGGTGGTCGTCTTCCCCGCACCGTTCGGCCCAAGAAAGGCAAAGATCTCCCCCTTGCCCACCTCAAACGAAACATTGTGCACAGCCTCAAAGCTGCCGAAGACCTTGGTCAAATGCTCAACACGGATCATGAATTGCCTCCGCGAATAACAATACTAAACGGTTTAGTTTTAATGCAAGGAAATCTTAAGATTTATTTGAGAATTTGTTTTGCATCCTGCTTGGCTCGATAGAGGGACATTCTACTTCGAGCAAGGTGTAATAATCGGCTTCTTGAGAGTGGGACCCCCAATTTCCTTGACCCAATTTGCATCGAAGCAGCCCCGCTTGCGATATCTACCGTCACCAAACCGATACGGATGCAGTTCACTTCTAGTGGCGGAATCGTGAAGGCCAAGCGTTATGTCTCGAAATCCGTTTGTACTGGTTTCTTCGACGGTGAAAACCTGAGCACCGCCATTAAGGATTGTTTTGTAACCCCTGTCTGTCTTTTTGAAGATCCAAAACAAACAATTTCCGGTAGCTCCACATGTTTCATCAGCCCACGACTGAGCGATAACCTCAAGCTTTCCATCTTTGTCCAAGTCGACTAGTTCGATACGAGTGTCGGCAGCGGCGTCAAGTAGTTGCTTCTCTGAATGAATATCGAGATTGGGACGAAGTCTTGCAGCGATAGCGTGAAGCAAAAGAGAGCGGTCTCCAGGACTCAATTCCTTGGAAAAACGAATAGCGTTTTTCCTGACGAGTTCATGCGACCCTTCGGAATCCCAGTGAAAGCTTTGCGCTGAAGCACATGAAGTTGCGACCACAAACAGAACAATAGTCAAGTTTCGAATCATTGCAGGAAGAGTAGCGCGGATGATGTGGAGACATCAATCTCGCGATCGAGCCACAGCTTCAGCGCCCATTAGCAGGAAACAAAAACCGCAGCAGCGGCCCAACTCGCCCAGCCCAGCTAGCCTCATCATGCGTGCCGCCGCGCACCTTCTCAAAGTGAACATCCTCTTCATCCTGCCAGCCATTAGCCTTGAGCCGCTTGTGCAGCAGATCGGTGTCCCGCAGCGTCATGCGGCCCTCGTGGTCGCCTACATCGAGCCAGATGCGTGGATGATGCTGCAGCAACGGAGCAGTCTCGTTGAGCACTCCAAGAATGCTCTTGTGGTTCCACCAGACACTCGGCGAGAGCACCGCGAGACGGCCGAAAACCTCGGGATACTTGAGCCCGAGGTAGAGCGACACAAGCCCGCCCAGCGAAGATCCACCCAGCCCTGTGTGTTCGCGCCCTGGCTTCACACGATAGTGTTCGCCGATCCACGGCATCAGCTCGCGGGTAAGCAGCGCTCCGTAAGAATCAGCCTCGCCGCCGCCCATCTGCCAGTCGCGCTCGTGCGTATATTCAGCCAGGCGCCGGTCGCCGGTGTTGTAAATGCCGACGATGATCAGCGGCTCGACTTCCCCCGCTTCGATGGCGGCATCGGCGGTCTCGCGTACCTGCCAGGTGCGGCCCTTGATGAACGAGGTTGCAGGGTCGAAGAGGTTCTGGCCGTCATGCATATACATGACGGGATAGGTCCGGCTGGCATCGGCCTCGTATCCCGGCGGCAGGTAGACGATCAGATCCCGCGGATCAGGTAGGATACGGCTGCGGAAAGCCCGATGCACCTGCAAGCGCTCATGCGGTGTCTCGACTGAAAGGCTGGACGCATGCCAGCCCGGCCAGGGAGTCTCCAAATCTGGGCGTCGCTCAACCTCCAACTTCGATCTCCTCCGCCCACCCGCTTTGCGATTCATCGTCCACCGGCGTCCTGTACGCCAGCCCGTCGGCCGCGATCCAAATTTTGGATGCCCGTGGCTGTTACAGTATCAAAAATGACAGCCCGGTCAAAATCTGGAAAACTCGGGTCCGGTCGCGCCGGCGAGGTGAACTGAATCGTGAATCGCGAATACCACAAGTGGTACTCCACCCGTCTCGGCCGTGATATGGAGATGCTGATCTTCGGCCATGCCGGCGTTCCCGTTCTCGTTTTCCCTACCTCAGGCGGCCGCTTCTTCGAATTCGAAGATCGCAATATGGTGGGCACCCTCGGCGGCAAGATCGACAACGGCGAGATCCAACTCTATTGCGTCGACTCAATCGATATGGAGAGCTGGTACAACCGCCGCGTCAAACCACGCTGGCGCATTGCCCGCCATGTGCAGTACGAGGATTACCTGGTCCACGAAGTCCTGCCGCTCATCCGGCTGAAGAATCGCGATCCTCACTTGGTCGCCCTGGGCTGCAGCTTCGGCGGATACCACGCCGCCAACATCGCCTTTCGCCATCCAGACCTGTTCACAGGAATGCTCTCCATGTCCGGCGCTTTCGACATGTCCAACTTCCTGCACGGCTACCACGACGACGACCTCTACTTCAACACGCCGACCCAGTACCTGCCCAACATGTCTGACCCTTGGTACTTCGAACGCTACCGCCGCAACACCTACATCCTGGCAACTGGATGGGACGACCAATGCCTGGGCGACAACCAGCGGCTTGATGACATCCTCAGCCACAAGGGTATCCCGCACAAACTCTATATCTGGAACACCTGGAACTCGCATGACTGGCCCACCTGGGAAATGATGGTCCGCGAATACCTGTAGCGGCATGCGCAGCCTTTTGCGATTCAAATCAAACCAGGCATAGTGACAGCGGCGGGTCATGCGCGATACTGTCTCCTCAATCCCTTGAGGCTTGGAATGAGTACCCGGATTTCCGCGCGAACCGCCGCAACGCTGTTGATCGCGATTCTCTGCTTCGCCGCATGGGTCCTGCCCGTATGGAGCATGCCCGCGGCGGCAAACGCTCAAACCATCGATCTTGACGCGACACGAATCTCCGTCTCCCCCATCGATTCCGCCTGGCGCTTTCACGCCGGCGATGACCCGCGTTGGTCGCAGGCCAATTTCGACGACTCCAGTTGGAAGCTGATCGACCCGCGCGCCGACTGGGAGCCGCAGGGCTACGCCAAGGAGCAGGAGTTCGCGTGGTTCCGCTTCCGGCTCCGGATTCCGCCCAATACGCCTTCGCTGGGCCTCGAACTCCCGCGCATACAAAAGAACTATCAGCTCTTCTCAGATGGCCAGCTCATAGGCCAATCCGGCGAGCTGCCGCCCAGGCGCGCGCAAACGACCGTCGCTGCTGTGCGCGTTTTCACCTTACCCACGCATGCGAGCGCAAATCCACAGGAGATCAGTGTGGCGCTTCGCCTCTGGCAGGAACCCAGTCTCGTCGGATTGCGTCCCGGCGTGCTGATGGGACGAGCCTATGCGGGCGAAGCAAATTCGGTGTTGAGCCAGTTCGCTCTGAGAAAGGAGTCGGATCTACTCAGCCGGGGGAACGAATACACCGAAGATATTCTCAACCTCATCGTCGGTGCCGCCACCCTGCTCCTCCTTTGGCTAACACGAGAGCGCTTCTACCTCTGGTTCGCGGGCTTTCTGCTCTTCAATGCGACAGACCTGCCCATCCACCTCGCCTCTCAGCATTTCGCGTGGACGTACTGGGTCACCTTGAATCTCTACATCTTTACCGATTTCATGGCGCAACTCTCGCTGTGCCTTTTTCTGATCGGCGCCCTGGGTTTGCGCAGCAGAAAACTTACGCTGCTCCTGGTTCTGTGCTGCGTACTGGCCGAGTTCGGGCCGATCCTGGTCAACGCAGCTGTGGTGTCAATACGTTGGGGCGATCTCATTTACACCGCCTTCGAAACCTCATTGACGGTGCTGCTTTTCTGGTATCTCGTGCGAGGCTGGCGCCAGGGGAACATTGATGCCAAGCTCCTGCTCATCCCCTATTCGATCGACGGTTTCATAATCGTTCTCAACAACCTGGGACCCACTCTCGCATCCTTCAATCTTCCGCACAGCGACACGAGCACGATCGCTCAGTTTGTGTTGCTGCGGCAGCCCTTCGAGGTTAGTGTCAGTGACGTCGGCCGCATACTTTCGACCCTCGGTATGCTGGCGGTCCTCGTCTATCGCTTTGCCCGCACCAGTCGCGAACAACAGCGCCTCGCCTCCGCCCTCCAGGCCGCACATGACATCCAGCAACGCCTCGTGCCCGTGAACATACCCAGCATGGGCGGCCTGCGCGCGGAGATCGCCTATCGCGCCGCTGAAGAAGTCGGCGGCGATTTCTGCCAGATCCTTCCCCGACCTGACGGTTCTATCTTCGTAGCCATCGGCGATGTCAGCGGCAAAGGTCTACAGGCCGCCATGCTCGGCGCTGTCGCCGTGGGCGCGCTGCGCTCCATGGCGGACGAAGAGATCTCACCTGCCATCGCATTGCAACGCCTTAATCACGTCCTGCTTCGCACCGAGAATGCAGGCTTCGCCACCTGTCTTTGCCTCATCCTCACCCCAGTGGGCGAAATCATAATCGCCAATGCCGGGCATCTCGCGCCTTATCTCGACGGCACAGAGCTCATCCTCGATCCCAGCCTGCCTCTCGGTATCGCACCTGGAATCGAATACGAGCAGGCCTCGTTTGTGCTCCCGCCAGCAGCCCGTCTCACACTGCTCTCGGACGGCGTGGTCGAAGCCCGCTCGCAGGCTGGCGAACTCTATGGATTCGAACGCACTTCTCAGATAAGCCAACTGGCAGCCTCTGAGATAGCAGCGCGCGCACACGCCTTTGGCCAGGAGGACGACATAACCATCATCACGCTCGACTGGCATGCTCCCACAGGCGCTGCAGTCTTAGTCTGAGGCCGCACGACTCACCCATTCCGTCCGTCACAAGTTTCCTCATCCGCGACTTTGCCTGTATCCTCTCCACAACCGTTATGACCTCGTATATCGCTCTTCTCCGCGCCGTCAACGTCGGTGGAACAGGCAAGCTGCCCATGACTGAGCTTAAGGCCATGTGCGAAGCTGCCGGCTTCTCCAAAGTCAAGACATACATCGCCAGCGGCAACGTCGTCTTTCAAAGCAAACTGCCGGAGGCCAAGGTCAAAGCTCTCCTCGAAACAGCACTGGCCGCCTACGCCGGCAAGCCGGTCGGCGTGATGGTCCGCACCGCTGCGGAGATGGCCGCCGTGCTCGCTGCCAATCCTTTTCCCGATGCCGCCACCAACCGAACGGTAGCGATCTTCCTCGACCACCAGCCGCCCGCCGACGCGCTTGAGTTTGCCACCGGGATCAACGGCGAAAAAATGCATCTGGGCCTTCGCGAGATCTATGTTCACTATGGCGACGGCATGGCCGACTCAAAGCTCAAAATTCCGGCCGCCAAAACCGGCACAGCACGCAATATGAATACAGTAGCCAAGCTCGCCGAAATGGCAGCTGCGCTCTCCGCCGTGGTCAAATAGCTTTAACTTAGCTGTAGCCGGGAGAGGAAGATCATGCCAGAACTAAATCCGTACGCCCGCTTCATCGATGCGAGGCCCATAGAAACCATCCTGGCTGCCACGCCCCATACGCTCGTCGAGCTTGCCGAGGCCATCGGAACGGATCGCCTCGACGTCGCGCCCGCGCCCGGCAAGTGGACCCCCGCCGAGATCCTCTGCCATCTCGCCGACTGCGAAATCGCCTTCGGTTTCCGGCTGCGGCAGACTCTCGCCCAGGATCATCACATCATGCAGCCCTTCGATCAGGACAAATGGGCCGCCACCTACTCCGGGGTAACGGCGCAGCAGGCGCTCTTTGCCTTTGCCGCCATGCGCGAGTGGAATCTGATCCTCATCCGCAATGCTCCTGCGGGCGCGGCAATCAAGCCGGTAAGCCATCCCGAACGTGGCACCATGACTTTCGCCACCATCATAGAAACCATGGCCGGACACGACAATAACCACATCCTGCAACTGCAGAAACTCGCCGCAGCAAAATAGCCGAGACTTTTCCGCCGTCTACCGAAAGAGATTCGTCTTCGCCAGATCAATCACCTCGTCGGCGCGCCCGTTCATCACCGCCTTCATGATGTAAAGGCCAAAGCCAGTAGCCTGCTTGAATTCGATCGATGGAGGCAGCGAAAGCTCTTGCCGATTCACCACCACATCCACCAGCGCCGGACCATCGAAGGCAAACGCCTGCTGCAAGCCACTCTGCAAATCTTCCGGCTTCTCCACGCGCAAGCCAAGAAAGCCGCAGGCCGTAGCGATCTCCGCGAACGACGGATTGATCAGCCCGGTACCAAAGTCAAGAAACCCTGCCGCCTTCATCTCCAGCTCAACAAACCCCAGCGAGCCGTTGTTGAAGACCACGATCTTCATCGGCAGCTTCATCTGCCGCAGCGTCAGCAGATCGCCCAGCAGCATCGCAAGCCCGCCATCGCCGGCCAGCGCCACTACCTGCCGTCCCGGATACGCTGCCTGCGCGCCAATGCCCTGCGGCACGGCGCTGGCCATCGATCCATGCACGAACGAACCCATCAGGCTGCGCTTGCCGTTCATATGCAGATAGCGTGATGCCCACACCGTCGGCAGCCCCACATCGCAGGTAAAGACCGCATCCTCCGCAGCCAACTCATCAATCAACTTCGCAACATACTGCGGATGAATCGGCGTCTTGCCCGGCTCGCCCACCGCCAGCTCATCAAGACCAGTCCGTGCCTTCTTATAGTGGTCGACACAAGTATTCAGATGCCCGGCATCTTTCTTCTTTTTCAACATCGGCAGCAGCGTCGCAATCGTATCCTTCACTGTCCCAATCAACCCCAGGTCAACGCGCGTCCTGCGGCCAATCTGCTCACCGCGCACATCCACTTGGATAATCTTCGCCTTCTCCGGAAAGAACTGCGTATACGGAAAATCCGTGCCCAGCATCAGCAGCGCATCGCAGTTCATCATCGCGTAGTATCCAGAACTGAAGCCCAGCAGCCCGGTCATGCCCACATCGTATGGATTGTCATACTCGATATATTCCTTGCCCCGCAGCGCATGAACAATGGGAGCCTTTAGCAGGCCGGCCAGCGCAATGAGTTCGGCATGTGCGCCTGCACAACCCGCACCACCAAGAATCGTCACTTTGCCCGCGTCGTTCAACAGCTTCGCGGCTGTATCCTGATCGGTCTTGCCGGGATGAAAGACCGATGCCGGATCGCACAGTTTCATCACGCTCCCGGCAGCCGAGCACTCACCTAAGAACACATCACCAGGTACCACCACCACCGCCACGCCGCGCCGCGCAATCGCCGTCTTCATCGCGATTCCTAGAATCCGCGGCAGATTGTTCGGGTCGCTCACCAGCTCGCAGAAATAGCTGCAATCCTTGAAGAGCATCTCCGGATGCGTCTCCTGAAAATACCCCGTACCTAGCTCTGCGCTCGGAATCTGCGCGGCAATCGCCAGCACCGGCACCCGGCTGCGGTGACAGTCGTACAGGCCGTTGATCAGGTGCAGATTGCCCGGCCCGCAGCTACCCGCGCATACCGTCAAATCGCCGGTAAGATGCGCCTCGGCCCCGGCCGCAAAAGCCGCCACCTCTTCATGGCGAACATGCACCCACTGCATCTCTTCGTGCTGCCGTATGGCATCTGTAATACCGTTCAGCGAGTCTCCTGGCAGCCCGTAGACCCGCCGTACCCCCGAAGCCGCCAGTGTATCCACCATCACTTCCGCCGCGCTCTTCGCCATCACTCCTCCATCATTCTTCTGTCATTCCCCTGCAGGTCATCGAGTTCGATGCCTGTGTCGTCGCAAAGGGTTTATCCGAATGACCGAATCCCCGCCGGCCCGAAAAACTTTTCTCTGCGGGAACCATTTTGCGCTCGCAGTTGTCCAACCATGTAGCAGTTCACACATTTGTCTCTGTCTTTTGCCGCACCTTGCCTGACAGTTGCCGAGGAGTTTTCATGCGCCCAGCAGTAGCAATCCTGTTCGCTCTTACAGCCGTCGCAGCCACCGCTCAAACCCCGTCCAAAGCTCCCGCACTGGTAGCAAAGGCTGCTGAATCAGGCGAGGCTATTCATCAGCTTCCCGTACATCAGGTTGTGCTCTATAAGAATGGCATCGGTTACTTTGAACATCTGGGCAGCGTCGCCGGCAACCAGCGTGTGGCCATCGACTTCACCTCCTCGCAGCTCAACGATGTTCTCCAATCCATCACCATCCTCGACGACAACGGCGGCCGCATCGGAGGAGTCAACTATAACTCCACCACCCCTCTCGCCGAGCAGCTCAAGTCGCTTTCGCTGGCCATGAGTGACGATCCCAACTCGACCGAGCTCTTCCAGGCCCTGCGCGGCCAGCGCGTCGAAGTAACTGCGGCCCCTGGCGGCTCCATTACCGGCCGCCTTATGTCCATCGAAACCAAATCGGAAAAGATCGGCCCCAACAATGCGACCGTCGATCGGTCCTATCTGACCATCGTTGCTACAGGTGGCGCAGTCCGGGTGATCGAGCTCACCCCTACGCTCAGCGTCCGCCCACTGGATGCCAGCCTGCAAAGCCAACTTGACCGCTATCTTGAATTGCTCAGCTCCACGCACTCCACCGGTCTGCGCCATCTCACTCTCGATACACTCGGCCAGGGTCCCCGTAAGCTGCATGTCAGCTACATCAGCGAAGTACCCGTCTGGAAGTCCACCTATCGCATCGTCTTCCCCAAGGACTCCACCGACAAAGCCATCCTGCAGGGCTGGGCCGTCGTCGACAACACCATCGGCTCAGACTGGGACAACGTTCAGCTCTCACTCGTCGCCGGAGCCCCGCAAAGCTTCATCCAGCCCCTCTCACAACCGCTGTATCTGCGCCGTCCTGAGGTAGCCATTTCCACCACCGCGCAGACCACACCACAGACTCACGAGGCGGCGGACATGCCCGAGCCCGCCCTTCCACAGGAAAATGCATCATCCGCGCGAGTGCAGCCTCAAATGATAAACAACCAGCTTGCGAAGACGGATAGGTTCAAAGACAGCTCAGCCTCGGAATCGGTAACGGTCTCCGCCGATGTAGTCGGTTCTGGCAGTGGTAGCGGCTTCGGCCCAGGCTCGGGCGGCAATGTCGGCGGCGGGCTTTACAGAGTCGGACACGGCGTCTACGCCCCCACCGCCGCCATTCGCGAGGGCGACGTCTCCACCAACAAGTTTGACGATTTCTTCGAATACTCCCTCGCCCAGCCCGTCACCATCCACAAAAACGAGTCCGCGATGGTCCCCATCCTGCAGGAAAATCTCCCCGGCGAACAGGTCACTCTCTGGTCGCAAAATGAAGCCGTGCCCTTCCGCGCCGTCTGGCTTGAAAACACTTCCAAGCTCACCTTCGATCGCGGCAGCTTTTCCATCTTCGAAGCCGGAGTCTTCGCAGGCCAGGGCCTTCTCGACCCCATCCACCCCGGCGAAAAGCGTCTGCTCTCCTACGCCGCCGATCAGGCCGTCCACGTACGCGATACAAAAGACGACTCCAAGCGTGAGATCCGCGAAGTCCATATCAACCCGCGCCAGGGCAATCCCGGCCTTATCCAGAAGAAATATGCTGTTGAGGGCAGCAGCACCTATGCCGTCAGCAACTCAGCCGACGAGCCGCGCGTCGTCGTCCTCGAACTGCCCCGCCATCCCAATCGCTCTCTCACCCCTGAGACCAAACCTGCCGAAACCGCGCCCAGCCTCTATCGGTTCCGTGTCCCAGTCGCGGCGCATCAATCCGCCTCTCAACTTGTCGCCGATGAAGGCTATGACTATCAGGCCTGGCGCATCGACGCCGACCAGGATCAGGTAGGAGAACTGCAAAGCCTAACCGAAGAAGTCCCTGCGCTGCTCGACAAGCTCAAACCCATCTATATGGCCCAACACCAGATCAATGAGATGAAAGCCCAGCTTCGCGACCTTGACCAGAAAGCAGAAGCCCTCACCAAGGACGAAGCACGAGCCCGCGAAAACCTTACCGCACTCAAAGGCAACGACGTCGCCAGGCGTTTTGTCGACGAGCTCAATCGCGCCGAAGATGACCTGCAATCCACACGCAAGCAAGCCGCCGACCTGAAGGAGAAAGAGAAATCCGCCGTAGAATCCCTCCGCCAGACCCTGCTAACCCTGGAAATCGACTGGAACTCGACTGGCAAGTAACTTCAGTGTTAATTCCGCGAGAACAAACTCGAATCTCATCGAAAGCGCCTGTTTCTCTGTTAGATTTCTCTCTTTAGGCAGAAGTACGATCCGGGGGAAGCTATGGCTCGCCGTTATTCTTTGTTACTAGTCGTTCTATTCATCAGCATGTCGACAAGCAAGGCATGGGCGTGGGGCTGCACCGGCCACGAAACTGTCGCTCTCATTGCACAGTTGGAGCTGACGAAACTCGACGCCGCCAACAGCACGCATGTTCTCGATCAGGTCAAGAGCCTTCTGGCGCTGCAGGATCGCCCGTACAAAGGCCGCTTTTGCAGCGACCTGAAACTCGATCCAATCGCCTACTACGCCACCTGGGCAGACGATCATCGCAGCGTGGACGAAACCACAGCCCCCTGGCACTTCTGGGATATTCCCCTTTCAGTCAAAACCGGAGCCGATGGCAAATACTGCGGGGATGGATGTGTCGTCCATGCGCTCAAAAATCAAATTGCAATCCTAAAAGATAAAACGAAGTCAGACCCCGACCGCAGCATCGCGCTGCTTTACATCATTCACTTCATCGGCGATCTGCATCAGCCTCTTCACGCTGAAGATAACAATGATCGGGGAGGTAATTGCGTTCCGGTTGTCTACATAGGCAAAGCTCCGAAATCCACAGACGCCAAGGGTGACTACTCGCTCAATCTGCACGGCGTGTGGGACACTCAGCTGCTTGAGGCTGACGGCAAAATTACCCGCAGCAGTTCTGAAGCAGCCGCGGAGATTGAAGCCTTTGCGAACAGCCTGTTCAAGACACACGCCGCCACCATTAGCCATGCAGCCATCGCCCCTATCGATCTTGTCGCCTGGGCCAATGCCGCACATGCCATCGCGCGAAAGCATCCCTACGCTCTGCTAACGCCCGCCATTGCTCCCGACCCCCAGGTGCAGCCCGTCTCACTGTGCTCGGATAACAGCACGTCGGCAAACTACTTTGCCAAGAACGAGACGATCACAGCACAATATGCCAAAACCGCTCATACAGATATCACCAAACAGCTTTCACTCGCGGGCGGCCGATTAGCTGCAGTCCTGTATTCCAGCCTTGGAACAGCGTCAAACGGTCAATAACTGCTCATGCAACTCAAGGTCCGATTCCTGCGTTCTAACCTTGGATTTTTATTTGGCATATGCCAGGGCATATGCCGGAATTTTGATCCATGCACAAACCATGCAAATAAAACGCAAATCGATCTCACACAAAACGCGGGATATCCAACAAAAACATTTTGACGCGTCTCGACTACGACATAGGCCAAAATTGTTCCACGAGGAACAATTGCTGTTTTACACGCATCCACGATGTTTCATGTGGAACAAATTGACCATTGCCTCTGCTCCCCTCCCGTAAACTGAAAGTCGGAGGATTCGTGGCAATGAAGAAGATCGGCGTTCTGTTCGGTATGGAAAACAGCTTTCCCGGCGCACTGGTGGAACGCATCAACTCCCTCAACGTCGATGGCATCTCAGCCGAGTTTGTTGAAACCGGCGCAGTGCATCTGGATAAAGCTCCACGCTACTCCGTCATCGTCGATCGCATCAGCCACGACATTCCTTTCTATCGGGCCTTTCTCAAGCACGCCGCATTGAACGGCACCATCATCATCAACAACCCCTTCTGGTGGTCTGCGGACGACAAGTTCTTCAACTACACCCTCGCCGAAAAGCTTGGCGTAGCTGTCCCGCCCACGGTGATTCTGCCCCACAAGAAATATCCCGAAGGCACCAACGACCGCTCCATGCGCAATCTTGAATATCCGCTGGACTGGGATGGCGTCTTCAATTACGTAGGCGAGCACGGTTTTATGAAGCCGGTTGACGGCGGGGGATGGCGCGATGTCTACCACATCCACAATCGGGACGAATTCTTTCACGCCTACGACCAGTCGCATACGCTCTGCATGCTGTATCAAAAGGCAGTGGATTTCACTGAATATTTCCGCTGCTACGTAGTCGGCCAGAAAAAAGTACACATCATGCCCTACGACCCGCGCCGTCCGCACCATGAGCGCTACGTTCAGGATCCGCCGAAGTACGACAAGGCTTTGCTGAAACGCGTCGAGCAGGACGCGTTGAAGCTTTGCCAGGCGCTGGGCTATGACTTGAATACGGTCGAGTTCGCCGTCGAGAATGGGATCCCTTACGCCATCGACTTCATGAATCCAGCTCCCGACGCGGACCTGCATTCTGTCGGCGAGAAAAACTTCGAGTGGATCGTGTCTGAAGTAGCGGCTTTGGCTATCGAAAAGGCGAAGAAAGCTCCCGCGATTGCCGAGCTTAAATGGTCTACATTTCTGGGCGCTCCAGCAAAACCGGCGAAAACTACAGCAAAACCCAAGAAAGCCGCGCCAAAGAAGAAAAAAGCGGCACCCGCGAAGTAGACGTCAGGCGATCTTTCGAAAAGTCAGGTTGATGCGATACGGCCCCACCAGCAGGTGGCTGCCGGGTTTGAGCGGCTGTACGCCATGGAAACACATGCGCGAGGGGCCGCCCCAGACAAAGGCATCGCCGTGTTCAAGCAGGATATGGCGTGGTTTTTCTGTGCGTTCGAGGCCACCGAAGAGGAAAACACATTGCAGCCCGAAGGATACGGAAACGATGGGCTGCGTCAGATCGCACTCGTGGCGGTCCTGGTGCAGTCCAAGTTTTGTGCCTGCCTCATAGCGGTTGATGTGACATGAATCCGGCCGGAATTTAGGGAAACCGGCGCGTACCGCGCAGCGGATGGCGAACTCGCGCAGAACTGGCGGTATGGGTGGCCAGAGGCGGCGGCCTTCCGTATTATTCGGGTCCCAGCGGCGGCTGAAGGCTTGCTGATCGCCACAATCCGTCACCATCACCGACATAGGCAGACCGGTGGGTGTTTTGGCGTGGTGCAATGGCGCAGCTGTGGTGATGGTGTCTACCGCGGCGAGAAACTCGCGATCCTGAGATAAAGCGAGACCGCGCATGAGGACCGCGCCGGGGGCGATCTCTTCGTGGGTCGGTTCGGTTTCGAGTTGGGAAAAGAGATTCATGGCATGCGAAGACAGCATAATACAAAGGGCGAATAAATAGCGAATATGCGGTGGAGAAAATTTTAGTTCCCGGCGGATCTCGGACCGCATCCACAGCACTCATCAATGCTCATTCCGTCATCGAAGATGATCGCTGATGAGAAGCCGACATCTCGATACCAGCCGGCTCCTCCGTGAATGACTCGGCGATTCCTGGCTCACCGGGCAGGCCAATCAACCCATCAGTTTTCAAGCTGAGTGTTTGGCGCGCGGGGAAATGTCATTTCAACGCTCAAGCCGCCGGTGGGCTCATTGGTGGCGCGTATGCTCCCTTTGTGGACGCGCACGATCCGCTCGGCGATGGCCAGGCCTAGACCAGCACCTTTGGATTCAAGACTGCGCGGATCGGCCAGGCGGTAGAAGGGTCTGAAGATGTTGACCAGCTCCGTTTCTGGCACGCCGGGACCGTAATCCCGGATGATGATCAGCGCCTCTGTGGCTGGGCTGGCAACGCCGGCGCGCAGATGCACTTCGACGCTAGTACCTTCTCCTGTGAGCCGGACGGCATTCCGAAGAACATTTTCGATTGCGCTGCGCAGCAGGCTGGGATCGCCAAGGACGATGAGGTCGGCCGCTTGAATGATGTCGACGCGGCAGCCTCTTTCCTGGAGCTCAAACTCGGCATCGGCAGCAATGGTTGAAACCAGTTCAGAAAGGTCGACTCGCGTAGGATGCTGCAGCGTCGAGGCTGCCTCGAGCCTGGCGATTGTCAGCAGCCGTCCAATCAATTCATTCAAGCGCTGAAGGTCAGTCTCCATGCGGTGCAGGGCGGGATGTTCGCCCGCGTGGCGGCGGAGCAGGTCCAGGGCGACATTCATCCTTGCCAACGGAGAGCGTAGCTCGTGCGAAACGTCATTCAACAATTGTCGCTGGCTGGAAATAAGATCTTCGATGCGGGCGGCCATGCGATTGAAGTCGCGAACGAGGTCGCCGAATTCATCGTGACGCGATTCGAAACTGGCATCGGCGCGTATGTCGAAGCGGCCTTCGGCAATCTGCTGAGCCGCCGAGCGCAGGCGGAGTGTCGGGGTGATCAGGTAGCGGGTAAGGAAATAGCAAACCAGGCCGGATACAAGGAGAGCCATGCCGATACGCAAGGCCGCTCCCTGGGGATTGAGGCCCCCAGGGGGGCGCGGTCCTGGCCAGAGTTCAGAGGCGTAGACGTAGGAGCTGCCTCCGGAGCCTTTCACGACGATCGCGATGGTGGACCAGTCGCGGCGTGTGCTACCGCTGGGAGCCTGCCCCCGGGCCACACGGGCGGCTAGTTCGGTGAAGGTGGCGCAGCCGTTTCCCGCCACAAGATTAGCCGCCTTGTCGAAGAGACAAGCGCGGATATGTTCGTCTTGTGACAACTCGTCGAGATAGCGAGAGGCCGAGGAGACGCCGCCCTGTTCGAACGCCAGGGCGGTAGCGGTCCCGAAATATCGCGCTGTGTCCGGAAGGCTTTGGCGTCCATGCGATTGGCCGCTTTGCGCCTGCAGCAAAAAAGCGAGAACGACGGAGATTCCTGTGAGCACCACTGTTGCCCAGAACCAGAGAAACACCTTCACGAACAAACGAGGCAGCCTCATTGCTCCGTACCTCTGCGGCTTGGCGCCAACAGGTATCCGCTGCCGCGAATGGTCTTGATGTGCTGATTCCCACCACGGTCGTCGAGCTTTTTGCGGAGATTGCTGATATGGACATCGATGGTGCGATCAAAGGATCCGAGTTTTCGTCCGAGGGCGATGTCGGTCAAGTAGTCGCGGGTGAGAATGCGGCCTACGTTGCGTATCAGAGCTTCGAGAAGAGCGAACTCAACAGTGGTCAGGGAAAGCGGTTCGCCATCCACCATGGCTTCTCTGCAAGAGACATCGATGGTGATGTCTCCGTTCGTTAACAGGCCGTGTCCCACGGGACGGTCGTCGAGCCGGCGCAGAATGGCCCGGATGCGCGCGACGAGTTCTCTTGGGTTGAAGGGCTTGGGAAGATAGTCGTCGGCGCCGATTTCAAGGCCAAGAATGCGGTCGATGTCCTCTCCGCGAGCGGTCAGCATCAACACCGGGATCGAGGAGAGGGCGCGTAGTTCTTTGAGCACCTGTATGCCGCCTTTGTGGGGCAGCATCACATCGAGAATGACCAGGGAATAGGCGCCGCTGGCGGCTCGTTCCAGTCCTTCCCGGCCGTCGTGGACTGCATGGACGATGAAGCCATCCTCAGCTAGCCGTTCGGCGAGCAAGACGCAGAGCTCCTTATCGTCATCAATGATGAGCAAGGGTTTCAGGGTCGGCTGGTCGGTCACTTGTCTCATCCTTCGATGGTAATTATGCGGCGTACGTGCCGGCGCTGTCCGGCCTTGCCATGGGTGAGCAGTGCCGGGTTCGCCCCAGTGCGTTCACGCTGTTACAGGCCGCCGCGCGAGATAGACGGAAACGACGATCAGCCATATGAAACCGAGGAAGCGGGCCACGGGCAGGCAGGGCGAAAAAACGATGCTCAGCAACACAGGTGTGGCGAGTGCGGAGATACAAGCCAGAAAGAGGCCAACGGCGAAGAGCCATCGCGGCAAGACTTCGCGAGCGCCCACGGAGATGCCCGCAAGGAAGATGGCGAAAAATCCGGCCCATCCCGGCCCACCGAGCAGAAAAGGGAGAAATTGGAAAGCGTGAAAGGCAGGACCGAGATCGCCAGCTCCGGGCGACACGATAGCCCACGAGAAGAGCGCGGAGAGGGACAACATGATTGCGGATCCGAGGCCTCCGGCGAGGGTCAGCCATGAAGACGTGCTTCGTCGATTCGACGCTGACAACGCATCGCTGAGAAGAGGGCTGAGGGCGGCTAGACACAACGCCGACGCAAGTTGAAGGAAGTCGCTCACCCGGACGGCTGAGGAGGCGGTGAGATAGAACGTGTGCACTGCCGCGTCATTGCCGAAGGGGTTGGGAATCCTGGAACCGGGAGCAAGGATGGGAATGGCAATGAGGCTGGCAAAAAAGAAAGCAAAGTGGAGCGTAGCGAAGGCGATCAGGATCTTCGCCGGCCCCTGTGCCGGGCTGAATGAAGTTGTCGTGCCTAAAGTCATGGACTCTCCTATCGAACCTGTTGGAACTGATGCGATGCAGTATTTGTTTCGCAGGGAGCTGCCGCTGCCAGAAGCAGGTCGCCAGTGTGGTGGCGAACCATGTCAACCCAGCGGCTATATCCCTCTCTCGGGGAAACGATGGACATGGTTCCTGCCGGAGCGCCGGCCGAGTGGCTCGTGCGCATTGCAATGAGATCGGTATGACCCGCGAGCTGCTTGAGGCAGGCGATGGACGTGTTCGCATCCTGAGGTGAATCCGCCAAGACCTGAAAGTCGAGTCGAGCATTCGAGTCAAATCGTACGCCGAAGGCAAGCTCCTTAACTTTGGTGAGACAGGGAACGAGGTTACGTTCATCGACGTTGAGGCGCAGATGGGACTTCAGAATCACAGGGTTCAGCGTGATCGAGGACCAGGCTATGTCTTTGCGCGGAATGCGCTCAAGGCGGGCATGGACCGCAGGATTGGCTGGTTCACCGCTCTGGAAACGGAGCAGCGCTTTTTGAACGGCGGAGGGAGAACCGAAGAGGACGATCCGATTGTGCAGATTGGCGAGCCAGCGAGTTTCGGCGCCTGAACCGGAGACATGGCCGAGAACGACGATCGGAACTCCGTGAAAGTCAATGGCAGCGGACGCTGCCGGTTGATCGATGACGCTCAAATCGAAACGCCCCTGGGCGATGAGCAGATGATCTCCAAGCAGGTCATTTCCGGCTGGCGATGCGGCTACGATCACGCGATCGAACCGGCGTGAAGCATCCGCGTCTGTGAGAGAGATGAAATCTTTAAGATCGTTGGCATTCCTAGCCGTGGCCAGCCACACCCGATCGTACTCGTTGTCAGTGCTGGAGCGTTGCATGCCGGCGAGCACCGGTGCATCGGGTGGAATGAGCGTGACGAGTGCATCCTGCGCAGAACAGATACCGCCTGTGAACAGAAGCGTCCCGAGTGCTGCAATTCGAGACGTGCTCGCGGCCGTACAAACGATCGGAAAAAACAGGGAAAGCGCTCGAGTGGCAAGCATCCTGACAACCTTCATTTCACACCTCTACTGGTTGTTGCTGTGTTTCTTTTCGAGGCGCTGAAAGTTGCATCAAGCGCCTCGAGACTGCTGACAGCACCCCGCTATCGGGTCATTCTCAGTCGACCAGCAGAGGAGAACGAGTGCGATAAAGATTGATCAAGCGATGTAAAGATTTGTTAAGGCATTCGAGAAAGCTTGAACGACGGATAAATTTTGGAACGAGGCCGAATTCTTGAGTTCAGTTTTTGCGAACAATCGAAACTGTTCCGCGAGCCCGCTTTCGTAACGAAAGACACTCATCTCGCCTGTTCGACTTTCGACGGACTTTCCATGAGACGTGGATTGAGGTTGACGTGCTGCCGGGCCGCCTTACAATAGGCGGAAGCTGTCGAAATGCAGACGGGAGACTTGATGCGTCCTTCTTTCACGCTCGGTATTGAAGAGGAGTACCAGACTATCGACCCGGTGAGCCGCGATCTGCGCTCGCATATTGCCACCGAGATGCTTTCGCAGGGCAAGATGCGCCTTGAAGAACGCGTCAAGGCGGAGATGCATCAGTCGGTAGTGGAAGTGGGCACGCGCATCTGCAAGAACATCGATGAGGCGCGTGAAGACCTGTATGACCTGCGGCGGCAGATGATCCGGCTGGCGAAGGAGAATAACCTGACGCTGGTGGCAGGTGCAACACATCCTTTTGCCGACTGGCGCACGCAGGAGATTTATCCCGATCCGCGCTACCGGCAGGTGGTGAAGGATCTGCAATTAGTGGCGCGCTCCAATCTGATCTTCGGCCTGCACGTACATGTAGGCATCGAGGATCGCGAGGCAGCTGTTCGCATCATGAATTCGATGCGTTATTTTCTGCCGCACATCATGGCGCTGACGACGAACTCGCCTTTCTGGCTGGGATTGAATACCGGTTATAAAGGCTATCGCGCAAAGGTATTCGAGAACTTTCCCCGCACGGGCATTCCCGACGCGTTTTTGAGTTATTCGGAATATGACAACTACGTCAATTTGCTGATCAAGACCAACTGCATCGACGACGGCAAGAAGATCTGGTGGGATATCCGGCCGCATCCTTACTTCGATACGGTGGAAGTCAGGGCCTGCGATATTCCGCTGCGGGCTTCAGAGTCGATCGCTATTGCCGCATTGATTCAGGCGACGGCAGCGTATCTGTATCGACTGCATGAGTCGAACCAGGATTTCCGCCAGTTCGCACGGCCCTTATTGATGGAGAATAAGTTTCGCGCAGTGCGCTATGGGTTAGATGGAAACTTGATTGACTTTGGCAAAGAAAAGGAAGTGCCAGAACGAGATTTGATTCGTGAGTATCTTGACCTGATCGACTGCGTGGTGGACGAGTTAGGAAGCCGGGCAGCGATCAATGATATTCGAACGATACTCGAAACGGGCACAGGGGCCGATCGCCAATTAGCTGTCTTTGAAAAGTCCGGCGGAGATCTCAAAGCCGTCGTGGACTACATGGCTGAGGAGACGGCGGCTGGGTTGTTTTGACTGCCGATCAGAGACGAAGCCATGTCACGCACACACCGGGCCGCAGGTGATCAGCGAGACTCGGTCAAATTCACTACCAGAACTGGAATGCTGTATGGGCTTGGCTGAGATTGCTGACGCGATACATGCGTGGCTTTCCAGGTCTTGCCGCGCCGCTCGACCAGATCACCGGTGGAGGGGCTAGGAAAGCGTCCGTTACGGTCAATGATGATCTCTTTGTCGCGACGGCTGTAGCGAAACTCGATGCGTTTCGAGAGCTGAATCATGGGGGTCATATGTGTCTCCTGCGAAATCAGTATGTGCAGAAGCTCTTGCGTGAAGTATCCCCAGAAAGCGTCAGCAGACGATCACTTTCGTTAGGGCCTCATACATCGAAGCGTGACTACCCTATCGCCGCGAAGGCTGACATGACACGCCACAACACCTCAGGGTGATTCATGCGGTTTGCCAAAAATCTTCCTCAGCCTAAAAAATCTTTGGAACATCTGCCTGCGCTGATCCGTTATACCGGTATGGCACACGATCTTCGGTTTGCTCTACGCATGATCCTGGCCCATCGCTGGTTTTCTGCAGCGGTGGTGGTGACACTGGCATTAGGCATCGGCCTCAACACGATGGTCTTTACGCTGGTGAATGCGGTGCTGCTGAAGCCGGTGGGAGTTGCGGACGGCGCGAGCCTGGTGACGGTCAATCACCTCAACTCCAAGCAGGGCAATCGTACGATGCGCCTTTCCCTGCCCGAGCTACGCGACTATCGTGCACAGAACACGACGTTGCGGGCTCTGGAAGCGGCCAGCGATGAAGAGGGGGTTCTGAGCGAGCGCGGCAATCCGCCGCAGGTTTATGCGCTGGGACGAACGACTGCAGGCATCTTCGAGATGCTGCAGATGAAGCCCGTGTTAGGACGAAGTTTTCTGCCGAGCGACGATGGGGCGGGCGCTGCTCCGGTGTTGTTGTTGAGTTACGGGGTGTGGAATGAGCGCTACAACAGCGCTTCCGATGTAATTGGCCGAGCGGTGCGCGTGAATGAAAAGCCGGCAACGATTATCGGGGTCATGCCCGAGGGATTCAAGTTTCCGCAGAGCACGGATATGTGGATGCCGTTGACACCGACTCCGGAACTGGAGAAGCGCGATAATCGCCCGCTGCAGGCGTTTGGGATGCTCAAGCCTGGCGTGAGTCTCACTCAGGCGGGCGCGGAGATGAATGCTATTGGGAAGCGACTGGCCGCGCAGTATCCCACCACGGACAAAGACCTGGACATGCTCGTCCAAACCTTTAACCAACACTACAACGGCGGCAATATCCAGATGGTGTTTCTGTTGATGCTGGCGGCGGTGGGGTTTGTGCTGCTGATTGCGTGCGCGAATGTGGCGAACATGATGTTGAGCCGCGCGTTGGGACGCCAGCGCGAGATGTCGATTCGGACGGCGCTTGGAGCCTCGCGATGGCGCATGGTGCGCCAACTGCTGATAGAGAGCGTATTGCTGAGCACGCTGGGCGGTTTCCTCGGGCTGGGCCTCGCATTGGCTGGCGTTCATTGGTTCGATCTGCAGACGCAGCATGTGCAGAAGCCTTACTGGATCGAGTTCAAGCTGGACTATGCAGTGTTTGGATACTTTGCTGGCTTGTGCATCGTGAGCGGTCTCCTGTTTGGCATTGCGCCGGCACTGCGTTCTTCCAAGGTTGAGTTGAATGACGTGCTGAAGGATGGCGCGAGGAGCGTCGGCGGACAACGGAGCGGGCGTTTTTCCACGGCGCTGGTGGTGCTGCAGTTCGCGCTGACATTGGTGTTGCTGACGGGCGCGGGGATCTTTGTCCGCAGCCTGTTGTTGAATATGCAAGCGAATCGTGGCGTGCCAACACGGGAGTTGATGACGGCGCGCATCGAGTTTCCGGAGAGCCGCTACAAGGATGCGGATGCCCGGCAGCGTTTCTACGATCAACTGCTTGCACAGCTTACAGCGTTGCCCGGGGTGGCGCATGTGGCGGTGACGTCGAACCTGCCGGGGCTAGGCTCGGCGGATCGAGAGATCGAAATAGAACATGCCGCGGTCGAGGTAAAAGGACATCGTCCGGAGGCATCGTTGGTGGTGCAGTCGCCAGGGTACTTCAATGCGATCCATCTGGCACTGTTGACTGGGCGGGACTTCAACGAGCTCGACGGCACCGCAGGGCACAAGGTTGCTATCGTGACGCGCGCGTGCGCGGAGCGATTCTGGCCGGGGGAGACTGCGGTTGGCAAGAGATTTCGATTTTATGAAGACAACAAAGCGAGTGACTGGATCACGGTGATCGGCATCTCAGCCAATCTGCAGCAGGACCTCAACATGCTGCAGGACTCCAACACCAGCCAGCCGAAACCTCTGCTCTTTGTACCGCTGCGGCAGGAGGGCTGGAACGGGATGTCACTGGTGGTGGAGTCGACGGTCAATCCGACGAACGCAGTGCGAGCCGTGGTGCAGAAGATGGATGAGGAACTGCCACTGCGCGATGTTTCCATGCTGAACAACACGCTGGTTCACCAGAAGTGGTTCTTGAATCTCTTTACCAAGCTGTTCCTGGGGTTTGCGGTGATCGCGCTGGTGATGGCTTCGGTGGGGCTTTACGCGGTGATTGCTTACACGACCGGCAGCCGCGCGCAGGAGATTGGGGTGCGCATGGCGCTCGGCGCAAATGCCCGCAACATCGTGCTGCTGGTGATGCGGCGCGGCGTTGTGCAGATTGCCGGGGGACTGGCTCTGGGACTGGGGGCCGCAGTGCCCGCGGCTCGAGTGCTGACAAGCCTCCCGATCGGGATATCCTCTGCTGATCCGACGATCTTTGTGGTGGTGGCATTGGTGTTGTCGGCGGCGAGTCTTTTCGCTTGCTGGCTGCCAGCGCGCCGGGCTGCCGGGCTCGATCCGGTTAAGGCGATTCGCTATGAATAGATTCAACGCGAAATAGTCTCCCCTCCGTCGGAGTGCTATTACCTATCCTGGACATAAGTGGACATGAACAGGCACGTGTGAACACTGTGCCGATTGGGCTCCCGAGGGTCATTCCTGAAGATGATCATTTTTAATTTCAATGTATTCTGTATCTATCGAAAAACAGACAAGCCAAACGGATAAGTTAGATCAACAACCATACAACTGGAGCATCGTATATGTGGGATTTAGGGGCGGTGATCGGCGTATCGGTGTTCGTTCTTTTCTTGGCTGGAATTGTTCTTCTACTTGCACAATCATCTCCTGCAAGGACCAATCCTTCGGACCTCGATTTAGTTTCCGTACGCGATGCAATGATCGAAAAACATCGCTGGACCACGGAACGTGCAGACATCGCGCAAGCTGAGTACGTTCGCTTCTTGACACTCCTACAGAAAAAACCAGATTTCATGCTAGTGCCTTGGCTCGACACACAGGGACGCGATGACCTCGATCAGTTCTGGCATCAGCACATCTTGGATACCTCAAAATATGCAGCGGACTGCCAAGCTCTGTTTGGGCGAATGATCCACCACAATCCGCACGTGCCTCGAGGATCGGAACAAGAAAATGAAGCGGCTGCGAAGACACGGCGGCTCTACGCTCGCACGTTTGAGTCAGGCATGTATGGCACAGACGTCGATCCCGCGGATTACAGCGGTTGTTCTGCTTGTGGGGCAGAAGCGTCGAACCATGCGTCGTCGCATTCAGACCACAGCGGGCACTCCGGAAGTGACGGTGGCCATGGCCATAGCTGCGGCGGCCACAGCTGCGGTGGTCATGGATGCGGTGGTCACTGAAGAGATTGCGACCCACATGAGATTCCTAGAGCTCCACTCTGCTAGCCCAGCTGTGTGATCCACCATTAAGGAGCGGTGTATACCACCTCACCGTCCAGCAGGGTCATGAGGCATTGCATGTCTTTGATCTGGTCGGTGGGAATGGTGTAGATGTCGCGGTCCCAGACTGCAATGTCGGCGCGCTTGCCGGGTTCGAGAGTGCCGATCTTGTCTTCCATGAACATCTGACGGGCGGACCAGGCGGTGTAACTGCGCAGGGCTGTCTTTGCGTCGATTGCCTCCGCTATTCCGAAAGGCTGGGGTCCGTAGGCGCCTTTGGCGGTCTGGCGGGCGATTGAGGCCCACAGGCCGTAGCGCGCGGCGATGGGGGTGACGGAGTAGTCGGAGCCGCCGCTCCACAGGATGCCGCGCTGCTGGAGGGTCTTGAGCGGCACCAGACGCTTACCGCGTGCAGGTCCGTAGCTGGCGGCGTAGATATCGCCGATCCACCAGAGGAATTCGGCCTGCAGTTCGGGGTAGCCGGCGTCGTATTTCTTCTGTAGTTCGGCCATCATTTTGAGCGCGTGATCTGTGGGCAGGTTGGCGTGGATGATGCTGTGGCGCAGGCCGGGGCGTGGGTTTTCCTGTTCAACTTCGGCATAGGCGTCAACGACGGTGTCCATGGCGCGATCGCCGACGGCGTGGGTACCTACAGCGACGCCGGCATTGTGGAAGAGGCGGACCATTTTGAGATATTCGGCGGGATCGGTCTGGGGGTAGCCTTTGTTGCCGGTATCGGGCGTGGCGGCGTTGCGCAGCCAGTCTTCGTAGACCCAGCCGGTGCGCGCGCCGCCGGAGCCGTCCATGTAGATTTTGGCGCCGCAGGAGAGCAGGCGGCCAAAGCCGAGCGATGCCGGCAGGCGTGGGACCGCGTTGATTTCCTCGAGTGCATGGCGAGCCGATTCGAGTGTCGAACCGGCGTGCCAGAGGACGCAGATGCGCTCCTTGAGCTGGCCGCTATCGAGGAGGGATTTATAGGCGTCCCAGTTGACCTGGGTGATGTCGGGATCTTTGACGGCGGTCATGCCTTCGCTGTGCAGGATGTTCTGGATGTAGAGGATTCCGGCGCGTTCCTGTTCGGGAGTGGTGGCGGGAATCAGGCGGCGGATTGGTTCCATCGCAGAGTCTTCTTTGAGAACTCCGGTGGGCTGATGGGTTGTGGGATCGCGGTCGATTGTCCCGGCTTTGGGGTCAGGTGTGGCGGCGGTAATGCCGGCGAGCTTGAGGGCGAGGGAGTTGGCTGCTCCGTAGTGGCCGGTGGTATGCATGAGCCATACGGGGTTATTGGGTGCGACGGCATCTAGGTCCGCAGCGGTGACGTAGCGGTGCTCGGCGAGTTTGCCTTCGTCCCAGCCGGAACCGGTGATCCATTGGCCCGGTTTCACCAGCATTACTTTAGCTTTGACGCGGGCGACGATTTCGGCGACCGATGTGGCGTCTGAGAGCTTGACGCCGTAGAGTTCTTCGGCGCCGCCCTCGGCAATATGCGCGTGGGTGTCGATGAGTCCGGGCGTGGCAGTATGGCCATGCAGATCGATAACTTTGGCGTTGGGCGCGGCGAGGGCCTGAATCTCGGCGTCGGTGCCGGTCTTGAGGATGATGCCATTGCGGATGGCGATGGCCTGGGCTTCTGAGTCCTTGGCGTCCACGGTGAGGATGTGGCCGTGGATGAGGATCAGATCCGCGGTGGGCGATTGCGGATGGGCGGAGGCTGCGGGCAAGACAAGGACGGCTGCAAGACACAGGCGACGCATGGACATGGTGAGGCCCTCTGGAGGTTCCTCTTCAATGTACCTCGGACCTGGTCTTTTGCAGATGTTTGCGACCCCATTCACAGAGCGATTCGAGGTGCGGGACGAGGGTCCAGCCGTAGGGTGAGATCGTATAGCGAACGCAGGGAGGAATGGAGGACTCTTCGAGACGAATCAGGATGCCGTCGGCGACGAGATCTTTCAGGTGGCGAATCAGCATCCGCTCAGTGATTCCCGGGATGCTGCGGCGTAGTTCACTGGTGCGCATGGGCTGTTCTGAAAGACGCCAGAGGATGGTGCCTTTCCAGCGACCATCCACGATGGAAAGCGCAGCGTCGAGCGGGCAGTCGGAGATTTCCTTTTTCGATACGGGCATCGGCTTTATGCTGACAACTTTGTCAGTACATCCTTCTGCATCAGCGGACGGTTTGATTTTATCGGATATGCAGGAGTGGAAACTATGATTCTCTATCTCGACATTCTGACAATCCTAAGCGTTGGCCTTCTGATCGGCACTGAGTTCGCCGTATCGGTTTTCATCAATCCGGTTCTGTGGCGACTCGAAGATCGGGCACAGGCGTTGGCGGTGAAAGCGTTCGCGAAGATGCTGGGGACTGCGATGCCGTTCTGGTATGCCGGCAGCTTTCTTCTGTTGATTGCAGAGGCGGTATTGAGGCGTGCGCAGGCTGGTTTTGCGCTGTTGATCGCTTCGTGCGCGCTATGGGCAGCGGTGATTGTACTCACGCTGCTTTTTCTGGTGCCGATCAACAACCGGATCAGTGCGCTGACGGATGAGGTGTTTTCGGTGGAGGTTAAGCAGGCGCATCGCCGATGGGACACGGGGCACCGTATGCGGGTAGTCGCGCTGGCATTGGCGATGGTACTTCTTTTGGTTGGCGTGCTGAGAGGAGCCGCTGTCTGATTCCTCTCAGCGGGAGATAAAGAACAGCCAGTAGAGATGGATTAGATTTCAGCTTGGAGCGCATGCCCAAAAAGAATGGCCTGCGGAATTTGCCGCAGGCCATTGCATTTTCTCCGTTCCGTCAACTGTGGTTAGTAGATGATCTTCAGACCGAACTGGACGATACGAGGTTCGAAGGTGCTGGAGATCTGGCCGCCTCCAGTGGGGTTGCCGCCCACGATGTCGGAGGAGCTAGCGGTACCGCCGGTGCCGATGGTGGCAGCGGTTGTGCCCTGCGTGCCGCTAATACTGTTGGGCAGGTAGAGATTGGTGTGATTGAAGAGATTGTAAAGTTCGGCGCGGAACTCAACCTTCAGATTGTCGATCGGTGTGCTGAATTTCTTGTTCAGCGCCAGGTCTGTTTCATAGAAAGCCGGTGTGCGGCCGGGGTTGCGGGAGGCGTTGCCGAAGGGGCTCAATACGCTGCCGGTGCCGTTCTGGTCCTTGATCGGAGGCAGGACGAAGGCGTTGTAGTTGATGTAGTTGACGTAGCCGGTGTTGGCCGCACGATTGGAGGTTCCCTGGGTCACTTTCTGCCCGGGAACCTTGTTGGGGCGGTACTCGTTGGCTCCGCGATAGGTAGCGGAGATCTGCGGCGAAACCTGCTGCGCGCCGTTGGGTGAGTAAGTGAGGTTGAAGGGCGTGCCGGACTGCATGGTGTTGATGGCGCTGATCTGCCATCCGCCTAGGACTGCATCTTCAGCTCCGTTGATACCGGAGAGGAAGTGGCGGCCGTGTCCGAAGGGCAGCTCGTAGACGAGGCTGGTGACGTTGGCGATGGGCAGGTTGTAATCCGACTGCGCGTAGTCCGCCTTGAGGTTGTTTCCGTCCTGCGGTGATGGGGTATTGCCTTCCAGTGATGCGCTGGCGTTGTCGAGCGAGTGCTCCCAACTGAAAGAGTTGAGCAGAGTCAGGCCGCCTACCATGCGCTGTTCGTAACGGACCTGCAGCGCGTTGTAGTTGGACCAGAACTCGTTAAGAGCTTCGGTGATATCGCTGGGCCAGTTACCGAAGGGCCGAGCGAAGCCGTTGGAGGGATTCTTCTGATTGCCGTTGAGGAAGCCCTGCAGCTTGAGACCGTGATTGCCGACATAGGCGATGTCGATGAGCGAGTTCTTGGCCAACTGCTGTTGGATGCTGAGGAAGTAGCTCTCAACGTAGCTGTCTTTGGTGTCTTTGGGAATCCATGTAATGTTGTCGGTGGCGGGGTTAAAGGCGGTGACCAAGCCGGAAGGGAAACCCTGGCTTGCGGTGGCATAGCAGCTTGGAGAGGTGGTACCAACAGCGATAATCTGCGCCGGCAAAGGCGAAGAGCAGTGGTTGGTGGTGCTGGGCTTGATTTGGCTGACCGCGGCGAACTGTGCCTGCGGAGCGTTGATACCCAGGATGTCTCCTGAACCGGCACGTGTGTAATGCACATAGCCGATCCCGAAGCCGCCGCGGATGACCAACTTAGAGAACGGCGCATAGGCAAAGCCGACGCGTGGCGACCAATCTCCGTAGTCCGGATTTACGAGCGTCTTGCCGTAGGTGCCGCTGGGGTGGACAGGTGTGATGCCGTTGCCCGCAGTAACGCCCGGCGTGATGGTGAGGACGGTCTGCGTCCCGGGATCGAAGTTGGAGATGTTGTCCTTCCACTCGGAATAGGGCGAGCCATACTCCCAGCGCACGCCGAGGTTCAAAGTCAGTTTTGGATTGACCTTCCAGTCGTCCTGCGCATACGCGCTGTCCAGGGTCTGACGAAGATGCACAACGTAGTAGTTGGCTAACTGGTAGCTGGTGGTGGTGCCGAAGAGGAAGTCTGTCCAATAGTTGTCGGAGACGGGGCTGGTCTGTGCGGTATTGGCGGCGCAAGTCTCGTTGGTGGGTGCGGTCGTTGGATTGCAGAGGCTGTAACCGCTGGAGTAGGTCCAGGAGCCGTAGAGCGGGTTGTTGTCGTTGACGGCCATCCAGACGTGTTCGTATTCGTAACCGAACTTGAGTGAGTGGTGGCCTTTGACCCAGGTGTAGTTGATCTTAGGATCGAGCAGCGCCGGGTTCTGCCACTGAGGATTGGTGCTTTGACGGCCGAAGCCGCTGAAACCGGAGATGCCAACCGAAGGCAGGCCGCCGGCGACGATCGGATTGGACGGCAAACCTGGAATCTGGAAGGCGTTGTCACCGATGGAGAGGTTGTACTTGCCAGCCTTGGTGCGGGAGATGCCGACGCGGGCGTCGAGCACCTTGTTGGATCCGAAGAGGTGAGTGTAACCGAGTGCTATCTGCTGATCGAGGATGCGGATGGTTCCGTTGGTCTGGCCGTCGAGCGGAAGCGGGATGGTGACGTTATTGACACCGGTCTCCTTGCGATCGCTGATGCGGAGGAACCATGAGCTTTTGGCGTTCTGCTGGTAGTCGAAGCGGAGATCGCCTTTGTCCGCGTTGTCGGTAAAGGGAGCCTGCACCGAGTAGTCGTTGGAGTTGAGCCCGGTGGTCCCGAGGCCCGAGGCAGGCAGCGAGATGTTTTTGAAGAAGCCTACGATCTGCGCTGAAATAGGGTCCATCGCGCCGGTGGGGATAGAGCTTCCGGCCTGATATACGGCACCGGTCAGCGGGTTGCGCACCGGAACGACGAGGGTGCCATTGAGCTCGGCCTGGGTAGGCAGGGTCAGCACCGAAAGCGGTGTGAGCTTTTGGCGGAAGCCTTCGTAATCGAGAAAGAAGAAGAGTTTATCGCGGAGGATTGGGCCACCGAAGTTCATACCGAACTGGTTGCGGTTGAAGGCCGGCTTTTGAAACTTGGTGACGCTGCCGGTATTGCTGACGACATTGGGCTTGAAGAAGCCGGCCGCGTTCAGGTTTGTATTGCGGAAGAAGTCGTAAGCAGTGGCGTGGAAGCCATTGGTTCCTGATTGCGAGGCCACGTTGATGGTGGCACCGGAGGATCGGCCGTACTCGGCGCTTTCGTTGTTGGTGACGATCTGCCACTGAGCGACGGAGTCAGGCGGGACGGCGATGATCTGATTGTCAAAGCCCTGGTTGGATTCGCCATAGGCGTTATTGTCCATGCCGTCGAGAAGGAAGTTATTGAACATGCTGCGCTGGCCGTTGACATTGTAGGCGCCAGCGCGCACGAGGCTGCTGATGGAACTGGTGGTGGCTGCGGTGGGCGCCTGGCGGCTGCCGGGAACAAGCGCCAACAGGTCTGAGTAGTTGCGGCTCACGAGCGGAAGCGCTTCGCTCTGATAGTTGGTGATGGTCAAACCTCGCTCGCTGGTCTCGGTCTCAAGCTGAAGGGAGACGCCGGTGACCTCGACGGTGCTTTCGCCGCCGCCAATTTTGAGGGAAAGGTCGATACGCGTGCGGCCGGCCACGGAGATGCCGATATTTTCAGCAACCGCTGTGGAGAAGCCCGCCGCTTCCGCTTTGACGGAGTAAGCGCCGACGCGCAGGGACGGAAATTCATAGTCGCCTGAGCCATTGGAAGTCGCGGTGGCGACTATGCCTGTCGCGGTATTGGTGGCGGTTACCGCGGCGTTGGGAATGACTGCGCCGGTGGAGTCATGAATGGTGCCGACCAGACTGCCGTTTTCATATTGGGCCTGGGCTGTGTTTGAACTGAGGAAGAAAAATAGGCCTGCCAAAAGGGTGAGAGAAATGTTTCTTACAATACGCATCATATTGACGAGGATAGGGAGCGAGATCAGTGTTGAATTTGAACGAACTGTGAACAGAACTTAAATTTTCTGTGTCTGAACAATGACTGTCAGGAGTAGCTCTGAGGACAGCAAAATCATTCAGATAGGACAATTACCGAGGTTTTTGGCGGATAACTGATCTGGCCTTCCTTATTTCAATTCAGTGAATTTTCCTTTACGCTCAGAGATACGGCCCACCGCCAGATTTCTTCCTTGGAGTTACGAATGACCATGACAGCAACCGATCTGCTGCACCTCGACTACCCTGCCGAATTTGCGGCTGGAGCGCGATCGGCGGTGACTACCTGCCTACGGATCGATCCTGCCGAGAAGGTGACGCTGATCACGGACCGGGCGACGGAGCAGATTGCGGCTTCTCTGGGAGAGCAGTTGGAGGCGCGTGGGTGTGCGTGGAATGCATTTTTGCTCGAAGATCTCGCTCCCCGGCCGCTGGTGAACATGCCTGCGGCGGTGTTGGCGGATATGGAGAGTTCGCAGGTTTCAATCTTTGCCGTGCAGGTGCAGCAGAACGAGCTACAGTCCCGGATGCAGATGACGGATGTCGTGAACCGGCGGCATATGCGCCATGCGCATATGGTGAACATCACTCCGGAGATTATGTGCCAGGGAATGCGTGCGGATTTCAATTTGGTGGACCGGCTTTCGCAGCAGGTACTGGATCGGGTAAAGAAGGCTACACGAATTCGCGCGACCACAGCAGCGGGAACGGACATTACGGCGGAGATGAATCCAGGGTACAAGTGGTTCAAAACCAGCGGCATTATCAGTGCTGAAAAGTGGGGGAATCTGCCGGGAGGCGAGTGTTTTACTTCACCGGGCGAGGTGAACGGGCGGTTTGTGGTGGACGGCGTGGTGGGCGACTGGCTGTGCGCGCGGTATGGGCTGCTGGCGGCTACTCCGCTAACCATTGAGATTGCTGGGAACCGGATTGTTAGCTGCTCAAGCGAAAACAAAGCATTAGAGGCGGACTTCTGGGCGTACACGCATACGGATGAGAATTCGGACCGGGTGGGCGAGTTTGCCATTGGGACGAATCTCGGCGTGGAGCGGGTGATTGGCAACATTCTCCAAGACGAGAAGTTTCCGGGGATTCACATTGCGTTTGGGAATCCATATGGGGAGCATACGGGGGCTCCGTGGCGCTCGGGAACGCATATCGATGTGGTGGGTCTGGGCTTCAACATCTGGCTGGAGTCCGAGGCCGGACAGGAGCAGATCATGCGCGATGGACGTTTTTTGATCGCGGCGTAATGGGCTCGCCGTGTTGCCTTTAAGGCGGCTTCAGCATCTATGCTGTTGTCATGACACAGACTGCTTCCCTTCCTTTAAAGACGCTTGGTAATTCTGATCTTCATTTAACCCCTATTGGCTTTGGCGCCTGGGCTATTGGCGGCGGCAATTGGGATTTTGCCTGGGGCTCGCAGGATGATTCCGAGTCGATCCGTGCGATTCATCAGGCTTTGGACGAAGGCATCAACTGGATCGATACGGCTGCCATCTACGGCCTGGGACACTCCGAGGAGATTGTCGGACAGGCGGTTGGGAGCAGTTCGCACAAGCCGCTGATCTTTACCAAGTGCTCGATGCGCTGGGATGCGGAGCGAAAGATCTACCGTTCGCTGAAGGCTGCTTCCGTGGTGGAGGAACTGGAGGGATCGCTGCGGCGGCTGGGCGTGGATACGATCGATCTTTACCAGATCCACTGGCCGAATCCCGATGAAGAGATTGAAGAGGGGTGGGCGGAGCTGGCGCGACAGCAGAAGGCGGGGAAGATCCGCTGGATTGGGGTGTCGAACTTCAACGTGGATCAGATGAAGCGGGCACAGGCGATTGCGCCGATCACTTCGCTGCAGCCGCCCTACTCGATGCTGCGGCCGATGATTGAGGCCGAGATTCTGCCCTATTGCCTGCAGAATGGCATCGGAGTGATCAACTACTCGCCCATGGTGAGCGGTCTTTTGACTGGACGGATGAGCGCTGAGCGCGTGGCGGCGATGCCCACCGATGACTGGCGGCGGAAGGCAGTGGAATTCAATGAGCCGCGACTGAGCCGGAACCTTAGACTTGTGGAGGTGTTGCGGGAGATTGGCTCGGCGCATGGAGTTGAGCCGGGCGTAGTAGCCGTGGCTTGGACGCTGCATCATCCTGCGATTACCGCGGCGATTGTCGGCGGGCGCAGCGGAGAGCAGGTGAAGGGACTGGCGCCAGCATTGCGGTTCCGCCTTAGCGATAAGGAGTTTGCACGGATTGGGGCGTTTCTGACGGCTAATCCGGTTTAGGCGCAAATCTCAGGCACAAAGCAAAAGCCCCTGGCCTGTGAAGGCAAGGGGCTTGATTGCAGGAGAACTGAATTACATGGCTGCGACGAAATCAGGAAGTACAACGGCTGCGTGATCCTGCAGAAGGATGGTCATGCGTGCTGCCATACCGCTGTAAAGATTGGCGGCCCGGAAGGCGTTAACCTTGACTCCAGCGGTAGCCTGGCTGAGGCCGTACTGGGCGAGAGCCATCAATACACAAAGGCGAATCTGCATAGCATCGCTGCGCAGGGTCTCAAGAACCATGGGATCGATTGGCGTCGAATCCGGGGCGGCATTGCGGTTGGCATAGTCAGCCATCTGCAGCAGGACACGAGCGTTCTGGAACATGGCCCAGAGTCCGCGCGGACCATCAAGACGCTGCCAGATGTCGTCGGTCGTCGCGGTCAAGCCCTCTTTCCAGAGGAATTGCTCGCTGAGTTCGCGCGCGCTCCAATCAGAACGCAGCTGACTCAGGAGAGCATCCCAACTTTGGTTGTTGCGGCGACGCATGTTGCCGCGCCACTTCCCAAAGTAGATGATCAAGGCACTCACGATTGCGATTTGAAGCAACGGTAGAAGCATTTCCCTAATCCTTCTTCCTCAAACGTTTCGAGGGTAGATCAGTGAGCGCAATACTGCCAGACCTTGCGCCTCCACCCATTAGTAACAGAAATTGCTGCATTTGTGGACTGAATTCTTTGCGTTCCTGCTCTTTTGCTGAAAAACAGTATACCCAGTAGGACAATGTACAGAGGTAACTGATGGAAACGGCGAGATCCGCCCAATGATAAGCGCCGGTTTTCACCTGCTGCATCTGTGAATGAAGCAACATGGCCAACAGGCTGACAATCGAGAATAGCCCAAGCCCTGACGCGACTTGCAATTCACGATCACGCCAGCCGATGGATAAAAGCTGGCTCAATCCTGCCATGACCAGGAAGCAAACGATGCGCAGGACAGCGAAGGTCTCCTGAAGGTGAAAAAGAAGCAGGCTTGGGTCATCCAGATTGGGGGGTGATGTTTTAGTTGCCAAAGGCCAGATCAAAAGCCCGACGACCGCGATCAGAATTGCAAGGAAGAGTACAGTTTGCCGAGGCAGAGAAGCCCTGACCGGGCGAAGAACCGACCATCCCAGTTCAACCAGCACCGAGAACATGAGTATTGAATCTACGACAATTTGAATCGTGTAACAACGCTGGTAGAGTGCCGGGGCATCATTGAGCACAAAATACAAGGCGGCGTCGCTGATAAATCCCCACGCAAGATAGGAAACAAAAAGAGGGAGGGTGCGCCAGGTTTTGTGACGCAAAAGGCAGACCAACGCGATTGCTTCCCCAGCTGGCAGGGCAATCAAAAGCGCCGAATCAAGAGCCACCGTTCACCTCCTGGACTGAATCCAAAGGAACTCTCCAGACAAGAGTTTAGCAGTCTAGGCGATTTGTCAATCTACAACTAATGGCTCGTTTGAATAAACACTAAGGTCGATCACGTCTGATCGACCTCTCGTCACTCAAAAGGAACTCTAATAACCCTGAAAGACTCTTTACTCACTTAGGCAACTAATACGGATTGAAGCGGGGAGACAAAGCCGCCGCCCTTAGTCGTCGGGATCGGAGCGGGAGCACCAGGACCAGCTACCAACACGGAACCAACATAGCCGCCGCCACCCTTCGTCGTCGGAATCGGAGCAGGAGCGCCAGGACCAGCTACCAACACGGAACCGGCATAGCCGCCGCCACCCTTAGTCGTCGGAATCGGAGCAGGAGCGCCAGGACCAGCTACCAACACGGAACCGGCAAAGCCACCGCCACCCTTAGTCGTCGGGATCGGAGCAGGAGCGCCAGGAGCAGCTACCAACACCGAACCGGCATAGCCGCCGCCACCCTTCGTCGTAGGGATCGGAGCTGGTGCGCCAGGACCAGCTACCAATACGGAACCAACATAGCCGCCGCCACCCTTCGTCGTAGGGATCGGAGCTGGTGCGCCAGGACCAGCTACCAATACGGAACCAACATAGCCGCCGCCACCCTTCGTCGTCGGGATCGGAGCTGGT